>Ga0209643_1000011_pt1 | contig 829970 bp, 782 predicted proteins | sample AutmiccBRH37_all_FD_187383 | JGI IMG/M metagenome (GOLD analysis project Ga0209643, IMG submission 187383) | Deep subsurface microbial communities from Mt. Terri, Switzerland - Autotrophic microbial communities BRH/37_all (SPAdes) (version 2) | ecosystem: Environmental > Aquatic > Deep... | reverse complement strand
GCGGATGACGCGCTCTGGCGGCGTCAGGCGGCGCTTCCGATGACACCGCATCGCTGCGCGCCGCCTTCCTGGCCAGAACACGTCCTCCGCCGTCTCAGCGATTCCGTATCAAGATGATAGGCTCTAGTCACTTGCGATACAGATAAACCGCCGAGCGGTGCAGATCGTCGACCCGCGCGTCCTTCACCGGCGTCCAACCCGGCAGGGCGAAGGCGTTGGACAGCACCCAGGCGCCCGGCTTCAGGCCGCTTTCCAGCCGGGAAGCCAGCTTGGCCATGGCCGGCGGGCAGAGAAAGCAGACCGCGAGATCGGCATCCGAGAAATCGGCCGTCATCACGTCGCCGAAACGGACCTCCAGGTTGGCCGGGCCGAACAGGGCTTGGCGCAGGCGGCAGACCGCCCAGGGCAGGGGCGAGACCTCGGTCGCGACGATGCGGGCAGCCGGAAAACGGCGGGCAAGGGCCGCCGCCAGGCCGCCCCATCCGGCCCCCAGTTCATGAATACAAGATGGTTCAAGGTCCGCGATCATGGCGAACATGCAGGCCCGGACGGCGGGCGACGTCGGCATCGGCGGAACGCCGGTCAGCACGGTCCCGGCAAGGACCAGGACAATGGCGGCGAGCACCAGGAAAAGGGCTAAAAATTCCATCGACAGGGCCCCTTTTCGCCGTCACATTACCGGCCCATATTAGGTTCATCTTCGGAATTCAGCCGGATTTCCGAAGCAAGAGAAGAAAACATGTTCTTTTTTAATACAGCAAAGAAAATGAGCCAATTGGGCAAGCCGGTTGATCCCAACTGGGTGCGCAATGAAAAGGGCAAGTTTTTCCGCTTCATCAACCTGAACCCCCAGGAACAGAACCTGGAGGGACAGACCGCCGTATTCATCATCTGGCACGGCGGCGTGCGGCCCGCCTGGGTCTATGTCGGCACCTCGCGCAACCTGGCGCGCGACCTGCAGGAGTGCAAGGAGAACGAGGACATCCTGTATTTCGAACGGTTCGGCGGACTGTTCGTCAGCTGGTGCTACATCAAGAAGGAATTTCAGTCCGGCGCCGCGCGCTACCTGACCCAGATCGCCAAGCCGCAGGTCGATAACCCGCTGGCGCCGTCGGCCGCCGTCGATGCCATTCCCGTCATGCTGCCGGGCGCCAAACCGGCCGTTTGATCTCCCTTCAATCCAACCCCGCCGCGTCTTTTCCAACAAACCCATTGACGCGGCGAACCAGAACGAAAATTCTGATTATATGGCCCGCACCCGCGAATTCGATCCCGACGACGCCCTCGACAAGGCCATGCGCCTGTTCTGGGAACGCGGTTTTCAGCACACCTCGATGGAGGACCTGGTTCGTCACACGGGCGTCAGCCGCTATGGCCTGTACGGCACCTTCGGCAACAAGGACGCGATCTATCATCAGGCGCTGATGCGCTATATCCAAATCAAGAAGGACGAAATGCGCCGGGCCCTGCGCACGCCGGGCGCCGGGCGGCAGGCGCTCGAAGCCTATTTCCGCGATATCGAGGCGTTCGTGTCCTCGGACGAAGGCCGCAAGGGCTGCATGGTCTACAACACGGCGGCGGAACTGGCCCCCCATCATCCGGAATTGGCCGAGTACCTGCGGGGGCTTCACGCCGAGGTGCGCGATTTGTTCGAGCAGGTCATCCGCAACGGCCAGACCGCCGGCGACATCCGCACGGACATCCCCGCCGCCGACCTTGCCATGGCCCTGTTCACCATGGAGCAAGGCATGGCCGCCCTGAACCGCGGCGGCACGGCCATCGACGACCTGCTGTCCTGCTATGACACCTATCTGAAGTTTCTCGACGGATAAGCGGTTGGACGCCACACCAATTCGCGTCATTCCCGCGAAGGCGGGAATCCAGAACGACTGGACCCCCGCCTTCGCGGGGGTGACAGTATAATTATTCCGCCGCGCTTTTCAGCCCTTCCGCCGCCAGGTCGACGATCTGGTCCATGATCGCCGTCAGGTCGTAGTCCTTCGGCGTGTAGACGCGGGCGACGCCGGCGGCCTTCAGGACCTCGGCATCGGCGGGCGGGATGATGCCGCCGGCGACCACGGGAATGTCGTCGAGGCCCTCGGCCCGCATCAGATCCATCACGTCCGTCACCAGCGCCACGTGCGATCCCGACAGCACCGACAATCCCACCACGTGCACGGCCTCGTCCCGCGCGGCGGCGACGATCTGCCCCGGGGTCAGGCGGATGCCTTCGTAGACGACCTCCATGCCCGCGTCCCGGGCGCGAACCGCGATCTGCTCGGCCCCGTTGGAATGACCGTCGAGCCCGGGCTTACCGACCAGAATCTTGATCCGGCGGCCAAGCGCGGCCGATACCTCTTCGACCCGCCGGCGCACGGCCGTGATGTCGCCGGCCGCCCCCAGGGCGGCGCCGGAAATCCCCGTGGGCGCGCGGTATTCGCCGAACACGTCGCGCAAGGCCTGGCCCCATTCGCCCGTGGTCACGCCCGCATGGGCGCATTGGATGGAGGGTTCCATGATGTTGGCGTCGGACTTCGCGGCCTCGGTCAGGGCCCGAAGCGCCGCCTGCACCTTGGCGTCGTCCCGCGCCTCCCGCCAGGCGTTGAGCGCGGCGATCTGCGCCGCCTCGACCTCGGGCGCGACGGTGACGATGGCGCCGGACTCCCCAACCAGGGGCGAGGGTTCGGCCTCTTTGTATTTATTGACCCCGACCACGATCTGCTCGCCCGCCTCGATGGCGGCCAGGCGCTTCGCACTCGCTTCGACCAGGCGCTGTTTCATGTAGCCGGCCTCGATCGCATGGACGGCGCCGCCCATGGCGTCGATGCGGGCAAGCTCGTCTTTCGCCTGTTGTTTCAAATCGTCGACCTTGGCGTCGATTTCCTTGGAGCCGTCGAAGATGTCGCCGAATTCCAAAAGGTCCGTCTCATACGCCACGATCTGCTGCAACCGCAGGGACCATTGCTGGTCCCAGGGCCGCGGCAGGCCGAGCGCCTCGTTCCAGGCCGGCAGCTGCACGGCGCGGGCGCGGGCGTTCTTCGACAGGGTCACGGCCAGCATTTCCAGCAGGATGCGGTAGACGTTGTTTTCCGGCTGCTGCTCGGTCAAGCCCAGGGAATTGACCTGAACCCCGTAACGGAACCGCCGGTATTTCTCGTCCTCAACCCCGTAACGGTCCCGCGTGATCTCGTCCCACAATTCGGTGAACGCGCGCATCTTGCACAGTTCGGTGATGAAGCGCATGCCGGCATTGACGAAGAAGCTGATGCGCCCGACCAGACGCGGGAAGTCGACGTCCGAGACCTGGCCCGAGGCCTTGACCGTATCCAAAATCGCCTGCGCGTTGGCCAGCGCATAGGCCAGTTCCTGGACCGGCGTCGCCCCCGCTTCCTGCAGATGGTAGGAGCACACGTTGACCGGGTTCCACTTGGGCACCTCGCGGCAGGTGAAGGCGATGGTGTCCGACGTCAGGCGGAGCGACGGGGCCGGCGGGAAGATGTAGGTGCCGCGCGAGAGATACTCCTTCAGCACGTCGTTCTGCGTCGTGCCCGCCAGGTCGGCGCGCGGGGTCCCCTGGCGTTCGGCGGCGGCGATGTAGAGGGCCAGCAGCCAGGCCGCCGGCGCGTTGATGGTCATCGACGTGTTCATCTGGCCGAGGGGGATGCCATCGAACAGTTGTTCCATATCGCCCAGGTGGGAAATCGGCACGCCGACCTTGCCGACTTCGCCCTTGGCGAGCGGATGGTCGGCGTCATAGCCGGTCTGGGTCGGCAGGTCGAAGGCCACGGACAGGCCCGTCTGCCCCTTGTCCAGGTTCGACCGGTACAGCGCGTTGGACTCCTTGGCCGAGGAATGGCCCGAATAGGTGCGGAACAGCCAGGGCTTATCCCGCGCCGCCGCCTGTTGCGCCGCAGCGGAATCGCCTTTTGCGTCTGCTAATTCGCCACTCATCGCCTTCTCCTTAAAATGACAGAAATTCGCCATTCTCTAAAAATTATTGTAATTTAATTACGTATCTTAATCACAAAACGAAAGATAGAATTTTGTGCATTGCGAAGAAAATGTAAAGCGGATATGACCAATAGGACAACAAAAATGGCCGCATGCCGAACAATAAGATACAGGCGAAAACGCGGGCCGTTGGGGATGGTGTAACTGTGTGGAGAAGGAGGCAGCAATGACGGATGCCGCCAAAGTGATCGAATTGAACCCGAACCAGCCCACGAAAGATCTGTACGAAGTCGGCGAAATCCCGCCGCTGGGTCATGTCCCGAAACAGATGTATGCCTGGGCGATCCGCAAGGAGCGCCATGGCGAGCCCGACAAGGCCATGCTGGTCGAGGTCGTCGACGTACCTGAACTGGACAGCCATGACGTGCTGGTCATGGTGATGGCCGCCGGCGTCAATTACAACGGCGTGTGGGCCGCGCTCGGCACGCCGATTTCGCCCTTCGATTATCACAAGGCCGACTACCACATCGCCGGCTCCGACGCCGCCGGCGTGGTCTGGGCCGTGGGCTCCAAGGTCAAACGCTTCAAGGTCGGCGACGAGGTCGTGGTTCACTGCAATCAGGACGACGGCGACGACGAGGAATGCAACGGCGGCGACCCGATGTTCTCGACCTCGCAGCGTATCTGGGGATACGAGACGCCGGACGGGTCCTTCGCCCAGTTCTGCCGCGTCCAGGACCGCCAGTGCATGAAGCGCCCCCGCCACCTGACCTGGGAGGAAAGTGCCTGCTACACCCTGGTCCTCGCCACCGCCTACCGCATGCTGTTCGGCCATCGCCCGCATATCCTGCGGCCGAGCCAGAACGTGCTGATCTGGGGGGCGTCCGGCGGGCTGGGGTCCATGGCGGTGCAGCTCTGCGCCGTGTCCGGCGCCAACGCCATCGGCGTGATCTCGGAAGAGGACAAGCGCGAATTCGTCATGTCCCTGGGCGCCAAGGGCGTGATCAACCGCAAGAATTTCAACTGCTGGGGTCAGCTGCCCGAGGTCAACGGCCCGGGTTTCAAGGAATACATGGCCGAGACCCGCAAGTTCGGCAAGGCCATCTGGGACATCACCGGCAAGGGCAACGATGTCGACTTCGTGTTCGAACATCCGGGCGAAGCGACCTTCCCCGTCAGCTGCAACATCGTCAAGCGCGGCGGCATGGTCGTGTTCTGCGCCGGCACCACGGGCTACAACCTGACCATGGACGCGCGCTTCGTGTGGATGCGCCAGAAACGCATCCAGGGCAGCCACTTCGCCAACCTGCTGCAGGCCTCCCAGGCCAACCAGCTGGTCATCGAGCGGCGCCTGGATCCCTGCATGTCCGAGGTGTTTTCCTGGGACGACATTCCGGCCGCCCATATGAAGATGCGCGCCAACCAGCACAAACCCGGTAACATGGCGGTTCTGGTCCAGGCCAAGCGGCCCGGCTTCCGGACCCTCGAGGACTGCATTTCGGCCTGAAGCCCCCCCGGCGGCGCGGGCCGCCCGATGACTTAAGGAGACGCGTCATGGACGCCAGCGGACCCAGCGGCGGCATTCTGCTGCCCGACCTTCTGACCCTTTGCCGCGCGGCGCAGGCTGCCGCCGACGACGTGTTCGCGGCCGCCCGCCGCCGGGTCACCGACATGTGCAGCGAAAACGGCAAGGTGTCCGGCGCCCTGGTCGATACCAACCAGGTTGCGGCCCACGGCCTGTCCTGGCTGGCGACCTATGTCGAGGGCCTGCGCCAGATGCTGGGTTGGGCCGAACGGCTGGACGCCGCCGGCCAGTTCGGCGAGATGGAACAGATGATGGTCCAGGCCGCGTTCGGCGAATACCTGGCCCAGATCAAGGGCGGCATCGCCCTATCCCAGGTCGAGATCGTGCGCCCGGCGGACCTGGGCCTGACGGCCGACGACATGGCCCCCCTGGACGGCGCCGCCGCCAAGACCCTGATCGCGGGCGGCAACACCCCGGCCCTGCGTGCGCGCATGGGCGAGATCATGGCCGAAGGGCATTTCGGCGCCCTTGGTCTGGACGACGAAATGCTGGACATGGTGCGCGACCAGTTTCACAAATTCGTCGAGGATCAGGTCATGCCCCATGCCCATGAATGGCATCTGGCCGACGATCTGATCCCCATCGAAATCGTCGATCAGATGGCGGAACTGGGCGTGTTCGGCCTGACCGTGCCGGAAGAGGGCGGCGGCCTGGGCATGGGCAAGATCGCCATGTGCGTGGTCACGGAAGAGCTGTCGCGGGGCTACATCGGCGTCGGTTCCCTCGGCACGCGTTCGGAAATCGCGGCGGAACTGATCCGCCTGGGCGGCACCCCGGAACAGCAGGCCCATTACCTGCCCAAGATCGCGTCCGGCGAAATCCTGCCGACGGCGGTGTTCACGGAACCGGGCACGGGATCGGACCTGGCGTCCCTGAAAACCCGCGCGGTCAAGGACGGCGACGTTTACCGTGTCACCGGCAACAAGACCTGGATCACCCATGCCTCGCGCTCGGACCTGATGACGTTGCTGGTCCGCACCAACCCGGACGAGCCCGGCTACAAGGGCCTCTCCATGCTGCTCGCGGAAAAGCCGCGCGGCACGGAGGACGCCCCCTTCCCCGCCCCCGGCATGTCCGGCGGCGAGATCGAGGTGCTCGGCTACCGCGGCATGAAGGAATACGAGCTCGGCTTCGACGGCTTCGAGGTGCCGGCGGGCCAGCTTTTGGGCGGCCAGGAGGGCCAGGGCTTCAAGCAGCTCATGGCGACGTTCGAGAGTGCGCGCATCCAGACCGCCGCCCGCGCCGTCGGCGTGGCGCAGAACGCCATGGAACTGGGCCTGAAATACGCGCTGGAGCGCAACCAGTTCGGCCGCGCCATCCACGCCTTCCCGCGCGTCCACGGCAAGCTCGCCTGGATGGCGGTGGAGACCATGATCGCCCGGCAGCTGACCTATTTCGCCGCGCGCGAGAAGGATTCCGACCGGCGCTGCGACATCGAGGCCGGCATGGCCAAGCTGCTGGGGGCGCGCACCGCCTGGTCCAACGCCGACAACGCCCTGCAGATCCACGGCGGCAACGGCTATGCCATGGAGTATCCGATTTCGCGCGTGCTGTGCGATGCCCGCATCCTCAACATTTTCGAGGGGGCGGCGGAAATCCAGGCCCAGGTCATCGCCCGCGGCCTGATGTCCGGGCGCAACTAGGATGAAAGTTCCACCGCCGTCCCGGAATCGGTGCGAGTCCTGACCGTCAGGCTCGCTGGAAACCGAGCATCGACCCAAGCCCATGCTTGTTCAGATGGGATGGATTCCTTGATGGTCGTTGAAACGTTCTTTTTTTCTGGGCTTGCGCCGCGCCGCCCCCCCCTCTCGGCAGCATGGCTTCATCTGCCAGACGCGGGAAGCCGGACTTCTCCAACAAGTCATTTATTGCCACACACAATAGATGCTGAAGTGTGACGTCACGCTGCATCGCGAGGACCTTCAACAACTTTCTGACTTCGGCATCAACATGGGCGGTAACCTGAACCCGGCCTGTCCGGGACGGTGGTCGCCTCGTATCGTCGTTCATTTTGGCCATCACCTCATCCTCTAAAGAGCATTTTTATGCATATCATTTATTGTTCTTGAATTGACATGCATCAATAGTTTTTGAAATGACGACATTTAATCATTTAATTAAATAGAACAATTAAAGCATTACCTATGTATAGGTTGAACATCATTCGAAATCCTTAAATAATATGACCAGCAGCATGAATTTAATTAGATGGGGCAAGCGCCGACAACATGCAGCACCGTGCCGACGCCGGACGCCCAATACAATCGTAAGGGTTGAATGAAACAGTGGGCGTTACCGGCTTCGTCAACATCCCCCGAAGATCACCCAGGTCATCCGCGCACGGGGGGTTGCGGCTCAGGCCAATGTCTTGCCGCAGCCATCAGAAACAATCCCTCGAAAAGCTTAAAGGAGTAGCGTGCCGTGAAATTCTTCAACGACCTTTCCGTTCTATTCAAAGTTTTGACAATCGTCCTTGTCATGGGCGCAGTTTCCGTCGCACTCGGGTTATTGGGTGGTAACGGCCTGCGCACGATGAACCAGGCCACGTCGGAAATGGACGTTGCGGCGACGGAAGCCATTACTGCCGAGCGCATGAACGGAAACATCCTGAGCCTCAGCCGGACCGAGTTTGCCTTGGCCGCAGAACCGACCGCAGAAACCCTGGCAGAGGCACGCCAGGAAATTGCAGAACAGCGCAAAACCTTCAGGGAGCGGATGGCGCGACTTAAGAAGACGGCATCGAAAGAACAGATGGCCCTCATCGAGAAGATCGAGGGCGGCTACGAAGCATACATCTCCGAGGTGGAGAAAACCCTCGCGGTTGCCGAACGGAACTCAGAGAACATTTCGCTCAGCAAGGCGCAGGAAGAAATTATTGCCAGCGTAAGCGCCAGCCGCGCACTCTCGCGCGCCCTTCGGGACGATGTCAGAACCTTCAGCCGCCTCACAGATGAGGCCATCACCCGCGAGGCTGAAGAGGCAAAAGCCGTGTATGAAAGCCTCCTCGTCGCTCTTTCAACTTTCGCCGCCATCGGTCTGGCTGTCGGCATCCTGCTTGCCGTCATCATCGCGCGGTTTGGCATTGCCCGTCCCATTGCGGTCGTCGTCGCAGTGCTGCGGCGTTTGGCCGAAGAGGACATCTCGGTGGAGATCACCGGGGCCGAACGCAAGGACGAAGTTGGCCAAATCGCCAAGGCTGCCGAAACATTCAAGAAGAATATCGAGCGGGCGCAACGGCTTGAGGCCGAGCAAGAGGAACGTGAACGGCGGGCGGCGGAAGAAAAGCGCCGTGCCATGCACGACCTTGCCGACAATTTCGAGTCAACGGTGAAGGATGTTGTGCAAAGTGTCGCCGCCGCGTCAAACCAGATGCGTTCTACGGCCGAGTCCATGGCCGCGATATCTGAAGAAACCTCGCAACAGTCCCTTGCCGTATCAGCAGCCGCGGATCAGGCCTCGACAAACGTTCAGACCGTCGCCTCGGCTGCAGAAGAACTTTCGGCCTCAATTACCGAGATTAGCCGCCAAGTGAGCGATGCCGCAAAAGTCGCGCATTCAGCCACTGAGGAAGCCAAAACCGCAGACGACTTGGTGCAAGGTCTGGCTGAGGCGGCGGACAAGATCGGCGAAGTCATCAACCTGATCACAGATATCGCGGAGCAAACCAATCTCCTTGCATTAAACGCAACCATTGAGGCCGCACGGGCCGGAGATGCTGGGAAAGGTTTTGCCGTAGTGGCAAGTGAAGTGAAAAATCTCGCCAACCAAACGGCCAAGGCGACGGACGAAATCTCGTCTCAGATATCCGGGGTCCAAGCTGCGACCGGGCAGGCTGTCGACTCAATCAAAACCATCACTCGGACCATCACCCGTATCAACGAGATTTCCTCCGCAATTGCCTCCGCCGTAGAGGAACAGGGGGCCGCCACAGGAGAGATCTCGACCAATGTGCAGCAGGCTGCGGAAGGCACTCAAGAGGTATCCAGCAATGTAAGTGGTGTTACCCAAGCAGCCCAAGAAGCAGGAAATGCTGCCACCGAAACCTTGGGTGCTGCTCGCGGGCTCTCGGAGAACGCGGAAACACTCTCAGCCGAAGTTGATAATTTTATCGAACGTGTCCGCAAATCCGCCGATGATATGGTTTCGGAAGATATGAAACAGCCCCAGGTTGCAGCCGCCTGATGAAGTGGCACGGTGATCGGGAAAACCGGTAACGCCCGGCCATGAAAGGACTATATCTCGGAAATGGAAGGGTTCTTCACGATCCTCATCGTCATCGCCCTGGCGCTGACCCTGCTGGTGCTGTTCGTCGGCATCGGCGCCTTCGCCGTGGGCGGCAAGTTCAACACGAAGTATGCCAACAAACTGATGCGCGCCCGCGTGCTGATGTCCGGGCACAACTAGGACTCCCCGTTCAACCGCCTGTTCCCGTCCTTGCGGCCCGTTGCCGCAAGTTGGCCCGATCCTTGCTTTGTCACGATGAATACTCGTGTAACCACTTCCGGCCATCCTTCAGCCGACGGCCCGGAAAAAGTGAGGATAAAGCCATGAACATGGAAGAAGTTCGCCGTTATTTGGACGCGTTGGACACCCTAAGCCAGGAGATTCGGCAGTCCCCCGATTTTACAATCATCCCAGGCAAATTGAGCCGCACGGAGTTGCGGCATCGTTTCAATTTGCATCGCGCGTTGATCAATCTGCTTCATCACGCGACCATTCACATAATGCGCGCCGACGCCCAAGACTACGATGCGGACAGCGAGCAACGGATTCTCGGCGCCCTGGACAAGGCGTCGGAGGACATCCGCGAGTGTCTTGCCCGGCCCGTTCCGGCCGCCGTGCGGAACCTTGTCGAGCGGTCCCAGAATCTGGTCAACCAGATCCTCGCCAACGTCCACACCATCGCCGCCTGAGATCAGGCGTCTTCGGGATCGCGCCAGCCTTCGTATTCCTTCTGGGTTTCCGGGTCGGGCGGATAGACGCCGATGATCGGCTGGCCCGCCTGAATCTTTTGTTTGGCGAACCGCTCGAACCGTTCCTGGGCGACGCCGTCGGCCGCGACCTCGGCCGCCAGATTCCGGGGGATCACGACGACGCCGTCGCCGTCGGCCTTGATGATATCGCCGGGGATGACCGCGACCCCGCCGCAGCCGATCCGGGTTCCCGTGTCGCCCGCCGCCAGCCCTACGATATGGGCAGGGGCCGCCGGACCCGCCGCGAACACGGGCAGGCCCACGGCGATCGCCTCCGCCGCGTCGCGCACGCCGCCGTCGGCGACCACGCCGGCGACGCCCCGCACCTTCAGCCGTTCCAGGATCAGGTCGCCCAGCACCGCCGTTTCCGCGTCGCGCCGGGCGTCGATCACCAGCACGGCGCCCTCGGGCACCTCCTCGATGGCGTGACGCGGCCCGTAGCCCTCCGACCCCAGAACGGCCGGGGCCGACAGATCCTCCCGCGCTGGAATGAAGCGCAGGGTGAAAGCTTCGCCCAACAGCGGCTTGGCCGGCGCGTTGAGGGGCCGCACCCCCGCCATGACGACCCGGCGCAATCCCCGCTTCAGCAACTGCATGGACACGGTGGCGACGGAAATGCGTTCCAGGTTGCGGCGGGTTTCTGCATCCATGGGCGGGGCTCCTTGGGGCTGGATATGTCCGGCATCTTAGCCCCGACGGCTGAAAAACAACCGGGAAAACCGGTGACGCCCGGCCACGAAAGGATTATATCTCGGAAATGGAAGGGTTCTTCACGATCCTCATCGTCATCGCCTTGGCGCTGACCCTGCTGGTGCTGTTCGTCGGCATCGGCGCCTTCGCCGTGGGCGGCAAGTTCAACGCGAAGTATTCCAACAAACTGATGCGCGCCCGCGTGCTGATGCAGGGCATCGCCATCATCCTGTTCGCCGTTCTCATGCTGCTGAGCGGCAAATAGACGCCGCATCCGGCGCAGGAGGACGCATTCCTTGGTGACCTTGTCGAAGATCTACACCCGGGGCGGGGACGCGGGCGAAACCTCGCTGGGTTCCGGCGACCGGCGGCCCAAGCATGACATCCGCGTCGCCGCCTACGGCACCGTGGACGAAGCCAATTCGGTGATCGGCCTGGCACGGCTTTACACAGGCCCGGGCGGCGCCGACGCCGATGCCGCGGCCGACGCCATGCTGAGCCGCATCCAGAACGACCTGTTCGACCTGGGCGCCGACCTGTGCACGCCCGAGGACGGCAAGCGGTCCGAGGGGGCGCTGCGCATCCAGGCGTCGCAGGTCGCGCGCCTGGAGATGGAAATCGACGCCATGAACGCGGATCTGGAACCGCTGAAATCCTTCATCCTGCCGGGCGGGCGCGCGGCGGCGGCGCACCTGCATCATGCCCGCACGGTGGCGCGCCGGGCCGAGCGCCTGATCACCGAACTTGCCGGAACGGAAGCAATCAACGCCGAAGCCGTGAAGTACGTCAACCGCCTGTCCGACCACCTGTTCGTGCTGGCCCGCCGTGTCAACGATGGCGGTCGGGCGGACGTTCTCTGGGTGCCCGGGGCGACCCGCTGAGCCGGCCGGAGAGCCTTTGCCGCCGAGCCGTTCATTACCTTGGAATCATGTATACCAAAGGGCCGAACGGGCCTTGACCACCCCTGGGGGTAAGCCTATTGTGCGAGTGCGAACAGCCCAATTCCGGCATAAAGATCGGACCGGGGCGGTGCGCACCGGAGTGTGGAGATTAGAAAATAATGTCGGATAAGATTAAGAAGATCGGCGTCATCGGCGCCGGCCAGATGGGTAGTGGCATCGCGCATGTGTGCGCCTTGTCCGGACGTGCCGTCTACATGCTGGACGTCAGCGACGACGCCTTGACACGCGGCATGGATACCATCGAACGCGGCATGAGCCGTCAGGTCGAGCGCGACACGATCTCCGCCGACGAGATGAAAAGCGCCCTGGCGCTGATCAAGACCGGCACCGACTATGCCGGCATGAAGGATTGCGATCTCGTGATCGAGGCCGCCACGGAAGACGAGGAAGTCAAGAAAGCGATCCTGCGCTCCCTCGCCGACCATCTGGGCGAAAACACGATCATCGCCACCAACACGTCATCGATCTCCATCACCCGCCTGGCGGCCCAGACCGACCGGCCCGAGCGCTTTGTCGGCATGCACTTCATGAACCCGGTGCCGCGCATGGATCTGGTCGAACTGATCCGCGGCATCGCGACCAACGAAGAAACCTTCGCGATGATCCGCGAACTGACCACGGACCTGGGCAAGAAGCCGGTCAACGCCGAGGATTTCCCCGCCTTCATCGTCAACCGCATCCTGCTGCCGATGATCAACGAGGCGATCTACACCCTGTACGAAGGCGTCGGCTCGGTCGACGCCATCGACACGGCCATGCGGCTCGGCACCCGCCATCCCATGGGCCCGCTGGAACTGGCCGACTTCATCGGCCTGGACACCTGCCTATCGATCATGCACGTGCTGCACGACGGCCTGTCCGATTCCAAGTACCGGCCCTGTCCGCTGCTGGTGAAGTATGTGGAAGCCGGCTGGCTCGGCCGCAAGACCGGCCGCGGGTTCTACGACTATTCCACGGACACGCCGGTTCCCACGCGGTAGGCCAGCTTGTTCACACATACGGAAGGCGGCTTCGGTCTAAGCCAGCATCGCGTTTTTTTTATGACTCCGCGTTCCGTTTTCGCAGAGCAACGCTTCCCTTCGTCGGAAATCCTAGCGTAATCGAATACCGCTTCGTCTTAGTTCTTCCATATATCGACACTGGTCGTTCCAATGTTCGGGGCGCGCAATGACCAGTTCAATTTTTCCGCCACATAGTGTGAAATCACTATGCTGGTTACTCAAGAACAGTTCCTTGGGGGCAGCCCAATGGAATGCAGCAACGTCCCAATCACTGTCTGGACGTGCCGCGCCTCGAACTCGGCTTCCTGTCAACCAAACCTCCGCATCTTCAGAAACCACGGAGTCTACAAACTCCAAAATCCTGTCGATGATAACCTGATCGATACCCACTGGCTCACTCGGTTGCATTCATAATGACTAGTTCTGTGCGATCAGTCATCGTCCGCACCAGCGAGTTTGCACTACCCTCTTCATAGCTAGCCGCCCCACACCCGGCGGAACACGCGCAGCCAGTTTTCCCCCATGATCTTGCGCACGTCGGCGTCGCCGTATCCGCGCCCCAACAGGCCCGCGGTCAGGTTGCCGAGGGCCGACGGCGTTTCGATCCCTTTCGGGAAGTAATGGGGCGGCGGCGGATAGACGGCGGCGTCCCAGCGCCCGGTCTTGATGGCGTCGTCATAGCGCGCCCGCGCCTTGTCCGCCGGGATGATCGGGTCCATCCCCATGTAGTAATCGATGCCCAGGCCCACGTGGTCGATGCCCATAAGCTCGACCGCGTAGTCGATGAAGGCGATGAAACGGTCCAGGGAGGGCCTTGGATCGTCGCCGAGAAAGCTGGGGAATCCATTGATGCCGACGACCCCGCCGGTCTGGGCGCAGGCCTTCATCTGCTCGTCCGTGATGTTGCGCGGCGAGGGGTGCAGCGCCTTGGCGTTGGCATGGGAGAACACGAAGGGGCCGTCGCAGACCTCCATGGCGTCCATCGTGGTCTTGAACCCTGTATGGCTGCCGTCGACGATCAGGCCCAGTTCGTTGCAGCGCTTGACCAGGACCTGGCCGAACAGGCTGAGCCCTGCGTCCGTGCGTTCCAGCGCGCCGTCGCCGACCCGGCATTTCACGTTGTAGGTCAACTGCACCATGCCAAGGCCGAGCGCCTTGTAGGCGTCGAGCAGGTCGAGGTCGTCCTCGACCGCGTCCGTGCCCTGGAAGTGGAACACGATGGCCATGCCGCCGGCCTGTTTGGCGGCCTCGATATCGGCCGCCCGGCGGGCCAGGCGCAGGCGGTCATGGCCGTCGATGAAGCGGTGCCAGCGGCCGAAGATGCGCAGCGTCTGTTCCGCCGTCTCGCGGATCGCGATGGTCGGCACCGCGGCGGTCAGACCGCCGTCCATGTAGTAGGTGACGTTCGCCGGGTCCATCAAAAGCGGGCAGACCCCGTCGATGACGACGGCGTCGCGGTGCAGGGCCCGGGCGTGTTCGGCGGCGTCAGTCGTCATCGCCGGAAGCCGGCTTGTCCGCCGAGACCAGGCCCAGTTCGACCCCGGCCTCGTCCAGCATGTCCTTGGTGATGCGTTCGTCCTCGGACCAACGCTCGGCGAAGCCGGCGTCCGACAGGCTGCCGGCGTCGACCACCACGCGCTTGATGCCGACCTGAACGATGGCCCGCGTGCAGTCGGCGCAGGGCAGATGGGTCACGTAGATGGTGCAGCCCTTAAGCGACATGCCGATGCGCGCCGCGTTGTAGATCGCGTTGCGCTCCGCATGCTCGGTCCATTTGTACTTCAGGGGGCGGGAATGGCGGTCCTCGACCGCGTCGTCGATGGCGCGGGGAAAGCCGTTGAAACCATAGGGCCCCGGCGTCTTGTCATCCCCCACGATCACCGCACCGACCTGGGTCGAGCGGTCCTTGGACCAGGTCGCGACCTCCTTGGCCAGACGCAGGAATCGGATATCCCATTTCTCGCTCATCGGCTCATCCCCAATTCATCCCCATTGCACAATCCCGTTCCGCCGAAGGTTGCCATATCGCGCACGGATGGGCCACGACAAAGGCGTGCCAACGGGTTCCGCCTGTCATCGAACCGTCACGCCGCCGTTAACAAAGCTTCTTTTGTCTTCGACGGAACCGTCTGTCATCAGATGTGAAATTGTCCCTGGGCGATGAATGCGTACCTGACCACACAAGATATGCCGTACCGGCAATAGGGACCGCGACATCATGAACATGCTTGCCAAGCTGGCCGTTCCCAAAGGGGTGCTGCCCAAGTTTGCATACCCCCGAAGAAAGACGCCCGCGCCCACTCCTCCACGTCCGGTCGACGTGCGTGCCCGCAACCTGGAGATCCGCCTGGCGGAAACCCCGGTCGAGGTCGAGGCCGCGCAACGCCTGCGCTACAACGTGTTCTACCGCGAGATGGGCGCCATCCCGACCGTCGACGCCGCGCGCCACGAGCGCGACGCCGATCCCTTCGACGACATCTGCGACCACCTGCTGGTGCTCGACACGGACCGCTCGCAACCCGGCCGGCCCTTCGTCTGCGGCACCTACCGGCTGATCCGGGGCGCCGTGGCCAAGGCGAACGGCGGGTTCTATTCAGCCAACGAATACGACCTGACGGCCCTGCTGCGCCACGAGGGCGAGTTGGTCGAACTGGGCCGCTCCTGCGTCCACGAGGACTACCGCACGGGGGCGGTCATGCAGCTTCTGTGGCGCGGCATCGCCGAATACCTCGCCGCCTACGACATCAAACTGATGTTCGGCTGCGGGTCGCTGCCCGGCACGGACGCGGAAACACTCATGCCGGCGCTCAGCTATCTGCATCATTTCCACATGGCGCCCAGCGACATCCGCGCGCGGGCGCTCGACGACCTGTACGTGAAGATCGACCGGGTGCCCCTGACCCGGCTGGATCAGAGGGCGGCCCGCGCCATGCTGCCGCCGCTTATCAAGGGATACATGCGTGTCGGCGGCTTCATCGGCGACGGCGCGGTTATCGATAACCAGTTCAACACGACGGACGTATGCATCATCGTACCTACGGACCACATCACCGAGAAATACCTGCGCCACTACAAGCCCTGTGGGACGCGCTAGGCGACGCCGGTCCCGTCGCCGCCTCGGGCCTTAGGTCCGCCGGCCGTATTTCGATCTTCCTTGCCCTGACGGGCGCTCTGCTGCCGGTCGCGGCGGCGGCCTATCCGTTGGGGGCTGCCGCCGTCCGGCGCGTCGCCCTGGTCTGGTTCCGGGGCGTGGCGCGGCTGGCCAGCCTGCGCGTCAAGGTCAACGGCGCGCCACTCGGCCAGACGGGCACGCTCTATGTCTGCAACCATGTGTCCTATCTCGACATTCCTGTGCTGGCCCTGCTGACCGATGCCGCCTTCGTGGCCAAGGACGATGTCAAGAACTGGCCCCTGTTCGGGCTGTGTTCCAAGATTTACCGCACCCTGTTCATCCGCCGCGACGCCCGGGAAGCCCTGGGTCAGCGCGCCGAGATGGCCGAGCGGCTGGCCGCGGGGGACAGCCTGATGCTGTTCCCCGAGGGCACGTCGTCGGACGGCATTCACGTGCTGCCCTTCAAAAGTGCGCTGTTCGCCGTCGCCGACGCGGCCCCGGGGGCGGACCAGCCCCGCGTGCAGCCCGTGTCCATCGCCTATACCCGATATGCCGACGGCCGACCGCTCGACCGGGGTCTGCGCGCCCTTTACGCCTGGTACGGCGACATGACGCTGCTGCCGCATCTGATTTCCGTGTTCGGGCTGCGCGGCGCCATGGTCGAGGTCACGTTCCATGCCCCCGTGCAGGCCCGCGATTTCGCCAGCCGCAAGGCATTGGCCGCCCATTGCCATGACAAGGTGAGTACGGGCGTGACCCGCGCCCATTGGCGGCGGGTCTACGACATCCCCATGGAAAGCGGAAAGCTAGTGGAGTTCCGCCCGTAGCTTCTGGCGGAACAGGTCGATGGGCACCAGTTCGCTGCCCAATTCCACATGCCAGAACTGCCAGCCGTTACAGGCCGGCGCCTTCTGAACATGGGCGCCCACCTGATGGATGGAGCCTCGGAAATCGGCGGCGCTCAACGTACCGTCGGCGCGCACCCGCGCCGTGTGGCGGCGCTGCTGGTCCATCAGGGTCTGCCCGGCCTTGAGCAATCCCCGTTCGACCACCCAGCCGAAGGGGATGCGCGGCTGTTCGCGCTTGGCCGGCGTGGTCAGCAGGGACGGTTCGGCCAAGGGCTCGATCCCGGCCAGACGTTCCCTGGCCAGGGCGGCGTATTCCTGGTCCCGTTCCAGCCCGACGTAACGCCGGTCGAGCATGCGCGCCACGGCCCCCGTAGTGCCCGTGCCGAAGAACGGATCCAGGATCACGTCGCCCACGTCCGTCGAGGACAGGATGGTGCGGTAGAGCAGCGCCTCCGGCTTCTGCGTGGGGTGGGCCTTCTTGCCCTGAGCGTTCTTCAGGCGCTCCGCCCCCGTGCACAGCGGAATGGTCCAGTCCGAGCGCATCTGCAGATCGTCGTTCAGCGTCTTCATGGCTTCGTAGTTGAAGCGGTACTTGGCATCCTTGTCGCGCGCCGCCCAGATCATGGTTTCATGGGCGTTGGTGAAGCGCCGGCCCCGGAAATTCGGCATCGGATTGGATTTGCGCCACACGATGTCGTTGAGGATCCAGTACCCCAGGTCCTGCAGGATCGCGCCGACGCGGAAGATATTGTGATAGCTGCCGATCACCCACAGCGTGCCGTTGGGTTGCAGCACCCGGCGCGCGGCGGACAGCCAGGCATGGGTGAATTCGTCATAGCTTTTGAAGCCCGAGAACCGATCCCAGTCGGCATCGACGCCGTCGACCCGCGAATTGTCGGGGCGATGCAGCTCGCCTTCCAATTGCAGGTTGTAGGGCGGATCGGCGAAGACCATGTCGACGCTGCCTTCCGGCATGGCGTTCATCAACTCGACACAGTCGCCGACATGGATGGTGTCGGCGTAGGCTTCCGCGGCCAGGGTGGCGGACTCACGTTCGGCGGCGGCCGCCTTTCGGCGCGCGGTGGCAGGCTTTCTCGTCATTGTCAGACTTTCCCAGGTCCCCAGTATTCGGGGAGCATGGCCAGGGCCGGAGTCGCGGTCAAGAAGTATTTGGATTCAAATACTTAGGAGAGAGTCTTGACGGCATATATGGGAGTCACGACTCCGCGCCGCCCAAGATGTTGCGGATCGGCTTGTAACTTTTCCGATGCTCCGGCGTCACCCCCAGGCGCTCCAGGGCCGCCTTGTGCGCGGCCGTGCCGTATCCCGCGTTGCGTTCCCAGCCGTAGCCCGGATGGCGTTCGGCGAGTGCCGTCATCAGACGGTCACGGGTCACCTTGGCGGCGATCGAGGCGGCGGCGATGGACAGCGACCGCCCGTCGCCGCCGACCAGACAGTCGATCCGGCAGCCGGGCACGGACGGCAGGGGCGGCGGGCGGTTGCCGTCGACCAGGGCCAGGCCCGGCACCTGACCCAGGGCCTGCACCGCCCGGTCCATGGCCAGGAACGTCGCCTGCAGGATGTTGAGGCGGTCGATCTCCGCCGCCGAGGCCTGGCCGACGCCGATGACCGCATGGGGGGCGAGTTCGACCAGCAGGCGGTCGCGCGCCGCCGGTTTCAAGCGCTTGGAATCGTCCAGTTCCGACGCCAGGGACATGGGCAGGCCCGCGCGGTCGAGGATCGCCGCCGCCGCCACCACGGGCCCGGCCCAGGGACCGCGCCCGGCTTCGTCGATGCCGCAGACGACGGCATGGCCGTCGGCCCGCGCCCGGTCCTCGTGCACGAAATCAGGCACGACGCCGCACCATCAGCCGGCCTTCCGCTTGGGTTTGACCTGGGGTTTTGGCTTTGCCGGGGGCGTGGTCTTGTCCGACGCCGGCGTGGCGTCCTTCGGCGGTGCCTCGGCGGCGGCCTCAGCCTTCCTGCGCCGCGCCCGGCGCAGGCGCCCGCGGCGCAGCAGCAGGGCCCCCTTGCGCAGCTGACGCATGGTGCGCGAGCGCGCGGTGCCGAGGGTTTCCGACAGAATTTCCGTTTCCGGCGCATAGACCAGGCGGACCAGCTCGCCGCCGGACGACACACCATCATGGGCGATGGCCTGGATGCGCCGGGCCGTGACGACCCACAGCGGCGACAGGGCCAGCGACATCACCGTGACCGAGACGACAAGGCGCGAGTCGTCGGCGTTCAGCACGCCCGCCGAGACCCCAACCACGGACAGCAGGAACGAGAATTCGCCGATCTGCGCCAACATGACGCCGGACAGGAACGCGCGGTCCCAGGGCTGCCCCAGGGCGCGCAGGAAGCCCACATTGATCACCGTCTTGAACACGCTGACCAGGAAGAACAGCAACAGCACCCGCCCCAGGTTATCCCAGATATAGGCCATGTCCAGCAGCAGCCCGATGGACAGGAAGAACACCATCATCAGGATGCTTTGGATCGGCACCACCGTCTCGGTGATCGGATGGCGCAGGGTCGAGTTGCCGACGATCAGCCCGGCGATGAAGGCACCGTAGGCCGCCGACAGGCCCATGACGCCGGCGATCGACGCCCAGCCGAAACAGAAGGTCAGCGCCGCCAGCGGACGCAGGTCGACATTGGGCAGGATGCGCTCGGTAAACGGCAGGACGACCTTGCGCCCGCGCGACAGATACCAGATCAGCCAGACCAGGAAGGCGATGGACAGGGCGATCTTAGGAATCGCCGTCCATTCGAAATCGCCGCCCTGCATGGCCCCCACCCACAGCAGCATGGGCACCACGGCCAAATCCTGGGCGATCAGGATGCCGACCGTAACCCGGCCCGTGCGGGTGCGCAGTTCACCCAGGTCTTCCAGCATCTTGACCACCACCGCCGTCGACGACAGGGCGACCACGAAACCGAGCAGCACGGCCAGCGGCATCGACCAGTCGAAGACCTGCGAACACAACAGCGTCACCGCGACCGAAGCCGTGATCTGGAACGCCACCGTGAACACGGCGAGCCGCCACATGCGGCGAAACGAGCGCAGGGACAGTTCAAGCCCGACCAGGAACAGCAGCAGCAACACGCCCATTTCCGCGAGCAATTCGAGGGCGCCCCGGTCCTTGACCACGCCGAGCGCCGACGGCCCCAGGATCACCCCCGCCAGGATGTAGCCGACGATGGCCGGCTGGCGCAGGCGGGTCATCAGCATGCCGCACAGCAGCGCCGCCAGGACGACGATGGCGATGCCGGTCAGGTCGTTGCCGTGGGCGGCGTCGGACGCGGTCATGGCCTTTTCCGTGACCTCGGCCACCGCGTCGACGGCGGCGGCACCGATCTCGGCGATCTTGTCGGGAAGCTCTTTCGGGGTTGCCTGGGGTTCCATGCGGACAGGGTAACATTTCCCCCGCACCGCGCCAGATGGTGATTATCAGGAATCCCCTAGAACAGGGACATCTGCGCCGATTGGGGCGCCGGCGGGCGGAACAGATCGCAGCGCAGCGGCCGGCTGCCGGAGCGCGCCCGGTCCAGGCCCGCGCGCTTCAACGCCGCCTTGAAACGGGCCGCGAGCAACTGCGCCTCGATCCCCGTGCCGGTATGGCGGGTGCCCCATTCAGCGCGGTAAAGCGCGCCGTCGCGGCTCGCCTTGAGGCGGTTCAGGACCCGCTCCGCCCGGTCGGGGTAATGGGCCTCCAGCCACTCCCGGAACAGGCCCGCGACCTCGCCCGGCAGGCGCAGCAGAACATAGCCCGCGGCCGTCGCCCCGGCGGCGGCGGCCTCGGCGATGATGGCGTCCAGTTCCATGTCGTTGAGGGCCGGAATCATGGGGGCGGCCAGCACCGTCACGGGCACGCCTGCCCCCGCCAGGCCGGCGATGGCGCGAAGGCGCTTGGCCGCCGTCGGCGCCCGCGGTTCAAGCCGCCGCGCCAGCCCCCGGTCCAGAGTCGTCACGGAGACCGCGACCGACGCCAGCCCCTTGGCCGCCATGGGCGCCAGGATGTCGAGATCGCGCAGCACCAGATCGGATTTGGTGGTGATGGAGACGGGATGGTCGCAGGCGGCCAGAACCTCAAGCACGCCGCGGGTGATGCCGAACCGCCGTTCGATCGGCTGATAGGGATCCGTGTTGGCGCCCAATTGCAGGGGCTGGCAGCGGTAGGATCTGGCCGACAGTTCGCGGCGCAGCAATTCCGCCGCGTCATGCTTGGCGAATAGTTTGGTTTCGAAATCGAGCCCCGGCGACAGCCCCAGATAGGCATGGCTCGGCCGCGCGAAACAGTAGACGCAGCCGTGCTCGCACCCCCGGTAGGGATTGAGCGAGCGGTCGAAGGGAATGTCGGGCGAGGTGTTGCGCGCGATTACCTTGCGCGCCGTGTCAGGGAGGACTTGCGTGCGCAGCGGCGGCAGGTCGCCGTCATCGCACCAGCCGTCGTCCACGGCTTCCCGCGTCAGGCGCTCGAAGCGGCCGTCCTGATTCGAAACGGCGCCCCGCCCCTTCATGGCACCGCCGGATTTGGGAGATGCGGACATGGAATAAGAATATCGCGACAAAAGAACAATACAAGAACATTTATGCAGGTGATTGTTGGAAGCAATATCGCCGGAGGGCCGCCGAGTTCCCTCGCTTGCGCCCGACAAGTCCTATATGCTCGCCACCGGCAGCAAGGAGACCGAATTGCCCAATTTCCATATCTATCCCGTCGCTGACGGAGATTCGTTCTGGGTCAAGGCCTCGAGCAGCGAAGAAGCCCGCAAGCTGATCACCCTGAACGTGCCGGACGCCGCCAACGCGGCGGAAGCGTCGCAATACCGTTGCGAGGAGGACGATCAGAAGTCCCCGCCCCATGGGCTGATCTATCATCAGCAGGGCCGCCCGATCACCATCACCCGGCGCTAGCCTCCCCCGCACTGCAGACCGTCGCCCCGTGCACCGAGACTCATGTCCAGGTGACAGGGCCATCGTGGTTTGTTAGAGTTTCGTTAAGATTACGGGCCGGGCGTTTTCCGGCCCGCCGCGGAATAACATGGTCTGGGCATGGGTACATGAGCAAGATCAAGGAAATCATCGACGGCATCCTCGACGGCTTGGCCGAACTGCTGGCCCCGCCGCCGGCGCCCGTGCCGATCCCCGTGCGCAACCGCCCGCAGCAGCGCCCCCGGCGCTGACACCCGGTCCGTCCGACGCCAGTCATGAGCCCCCGCCGATGACGCGCCGCCATCGGAGCCCGACGCCGTGAGCGACCTGCCCCCCGATCGCCAGCCGCCGGAAGCCCCGGCGCCGGACATCCCGCCCCCTGCCGAACGCGTTGCCGTACCGCCGACCCTCAGCATCGTCATCCCAACCCTGAACGCGGCCACGAATTTGGGCCGCGCCCTGGACAGCCTGTCCGGCGGCGGCATCGATTTCGAAGTCATCGTTGCCGACGGCGGCTCGACCGATGGAACCCAACGCATCGCCCGCGCCTTCGACGCCAAGGTCGTCGCGGCCCCGCGCGGGCGGGGATCGCAATTGGCCGCGGGCGCGGCGGCGGCGGCGGGGCCGTGGCTGTTGTTCCTGCATGCGGACAGCGCCCTTCAGCGCGGCTGGCAGATCATCCTGCGCGGCTTCACCGGCAACCGGGACAACCATTTCCGGGCCGGATACTTTCAGCTGATCCTGGACGACCCGGCGCCGCAGGCGCGGCGGGTGGAAGACCTGGCCAACTGGCGGGCGAAACATCTGGGCCTGCCTTACGGCGACCAGGGGCTGGTGATCTCGCGGCCGTTCTACGACTTTCTCGAGGGCTACAAACCCCTGCCGCTGATGGAAGACGTGGACCTGGTGCGCCGCATCGGCAACAAGCGCCTGACCGCCCTGCCCTCGGCCGTCACGACCTCGGCCGTGCGCTATCGCAAGGGCGGCTGGTGGCTGCGTCCGCTGCGCAACCTGTTGTGCCTGGGCCTGTACTATGCGGGCCTGCCCCCCCGCTGGATCGCGCAGCTGTACAAGTGAGAACGCCGGCCCTGCAAAACCATCTGATCATTTTCGCCAAGGCGCCGCGCCTGGGCCGCGTGAAGACGCGCCTGGCCCGTCATATCGGCAGCGTCGGCGCCTGGGCTTTCTATCGGGGCATGCTGTCCGGGCTGACGCGGCGGCTGGGGACTGACCGGCGCTGGCGCTGCTGGCTGGCCGTGTCGCCGGACCGTGCGGTGTTCGATCAAGGCCTGTGGCGCAATGCCGCACCAGGCTGCCGGTCGTTCATCAGCCAGGGCGGCGGGAATCTGGGGGCGCGCATGGCCCGGGTCATGGCGCTGCTGCCGCCGGGGCCGGTGGTGCTGATCGGATCGGACATTCCGGGCATCCGGCCCGACATGATCGCCCGCGCGTTCAGGCTGCTGGGCCGCCATGACGCCGTATTCGGCCCGGCGCCCGACGGCGGCTACTGGCTGGTCGGGCTGCGTCGCCGGCCGCGCTTCACCGATCCCTTCGGCGGCGTGCGCTGGTCGACGAACCAGGCCCTGGCCGACAGCCGGGCCAATCTCGCGGGCCATAGCATCGCCCTGATCGACGAACTGGAAGACGTCGACGACGGCCCGTCCTTCACCCGCCGCAAAACCTGAGCGACCCAGTACACAGGAAAAAGGCCCGGCATCGTTGCCGGGCCTTTCCCGTTGGGGGGCGGATGTGGATGGGGATTACGCCGCCACCAACTGTTTGATCCGCTCCAGGCTCGGGCCCTTGGCCAGGGCCAGGGCACCATCGCCGATCAAGGCCTGGACCAGGGCGGCAATGGTCAGGAACAAGGGATATTCCCAGCCCCCGCCCTGGGCGGTGAACAGCCAGCCGTTGCCGGCATGCACCCATAAGGCCCCGGCCAGGACCGGCACCAGGGCCAGCGCCACGACGCGGGTCTGGATGCCCAGGATCAGGGCGATCCCGCCCAGGCCTTCGGCGGCAATGGTGGCGTAGGCGGCGAAGCCGGGCAGGCCCAGGCTTTCGAAGAACTGCACGGTGCCCGGAATGGTGAACACCACGACCTTGAGATACAGGCTGTGGGCGAGGAACATGACGCCGAGCGAGACACGCAGCAGCAAGGCGGCATAGGGGGCGGTTTTCTGGTCGATCATGGGAATGACTCCTGGTCAATTCGGTTAAAGGTTCGGTGGTCCTTGTGGGGGGACACGGCCCCATCGCCGTGTCGGTGGCGGAACCCTATGTCTTGCTTGAATGCAAATAAATTCTCAAAAATTGCCAACTTTATTTGCAAAAATACAAAATCATGCCCAAACTTCACCATGCGCGATTGGGACGACCTGCGGTTCTTCCTGGCCGTCGCCCGGACCGGCAGCCTGTCGGGGGCGGCGAAAGCGCTGGGCGTCAACCATTCGACCGCGTTCCGCCGCATCGAGGCCCTGGAGGAGCGCCTGGGCGTACGCTTGTTCGAGCGTCACCGCGAGGGCTATACCCTGACGCTTGCAGGTGACGAAATGCGCGAGGCGGCCGAGCGGGTCGACGCCGAGGTCGACACGCTGGAACGCCGCGTCACCGGCCGCGACCTACGGCTGAGCGGGCCGCTTGCCGTGACCACCACGGACACCCTGATGGCCATGTTCCTGGGCCGCTCGTTCGCCACGTTTCAGGTGGCCTATCCAGGGATCGAACTGACCGTGCTTCTGGACAGCCAGTTTTTCAACCTGTCCAAGCGCCAGGCCGATGTCGCCGTCCGCCCGACCCTGGAACCGCCGGAGACCCTGGTCGGGCGCAAGGTTGCGGACCTTGCCTTCGCCGTTTACGGAACCCCCGCCTACGTGGCCGAAAGCGGCGCGGGCGACGATCTGACGCGCCACCGCTGGCTCATGCCCGATGACACGCTGGGCCATCTGGCGGCCGCGCGTTGGCAGAAGAAAACCCTGCCGGACGCCACCGTGGCGTTGCGCTCCAACAACCTGACCGGCCTGATGGCGGGGGCCGTGAACGGCATGGGGCTGGCGCTGCTGCCCTGTTTCATGGCCGACCCGGAGCCCCGCCTGAAACGGGTCGCAGGCCCGGTCGCCGAGGCGGCGTCCGCGCTTTGGCTGCTGACCCATGCGGATCTCCGCAATACGCAGCGCGTGCGCGCCTTCATGGACCACATGGCGGCGGCCCTGGCGGAGGAACGGGAGCTTTTGGAAGGCCGCGGCGCGGTTGCCTAGGAGGCCCGATCACACGGCGGCGGCGCAGGTCGGCGGCGGGGCCTCGGCCTTGCTGCCATGGGCCTGCAAGCGCACGCCGTTGATCAGGGTGCGGCCCAGGGCGCGGTTGAAACGCCCCGTCAGGCGCTGGCCCAGGCTACCGGTCAGGGCTTCCTTCCAGGTGTCCTGATACAGCACGTTGCGCGAGACCTCGCCGTTCACCGCCGAGACCAGTCGCGGCATCAGCCGGCACACGGCGTCCCGCGCGTCGCCGTTCGGCACGTCGATGGCGATCGACACGATCACCACCTTGTCCTCGTTCTTTTTCTTCTTGAGCGTCCAGCCGCCGATATGGACCGCGATCGGTGCCATGCGGACCACCGACGGCCCCCGGTCGGGGGTACGTACTCCGGCCCCCGGGACCGAGACATTGAACCCCATCCCGATGGCGGCAACCGACCCCACCGTGCCCGCCGCGACGGTGCCGGCGATCAGAACGCTTTTGATGAAACCGGGCATCCTTCCCTCTCCGAAATGCCTTCGGAAGTTCGGCCGCACCTCGATATGTTTTTTGATGGCCGCGCGGGTCTTCGTTTGCCCAGCGTGGCCTTGAGAATACTTTGCCCAACCCCGCTGACAAGCCCGCCAAAGGTCTAGGTCGTGTCCTCATAAATGGCGTTTGCTGTGACGCGGCTATTTTTGTTCGCTGACAAGGCGTTAGGAGGGAGCGATGCCGAAGCATCGTGACCCCAAACCCCATCGGCGACACAACGCAGTTCAGCGACAAAAAGAGCCGCGCCCCGGAGGGGCCGGCGGACGGCGGTCAGGTCGCGTCCGGGCAAGTGGTCGGCGGGACGTCCTTCTTTTCCTGATAGGCGGTCAGGAACACGTCATCGACCACGCGCCCCCCCAGCGCCTTGTTGAAGCGCTGCTGCAGCTGATCGGTCAGATTCTTGGGGATCGCGTCCTGGGCGTTGCCGGAATAGTTGACCAGATTGGCAAAGGCCGTGTTCAGGGAGGACACGAGGCGCGGCATCAGCTGGCACACCTTGGCGGCGTTGTGCCCGCCGGTCACCCGCATGCCGACGGAAACCAGAAGCTGCCTGGCCTTCTCTTTGCTTTTCAGGCTGTAACCGCCGACCTGCACGGCCTGTGGGCGCATACGCACCGTATGTACCTTGTCGTCCTTGACCATGGCGGCGCTCGAGGTCGCGGCGCTCGGCTCCGAACTGACCCAGATGCCGATCCCGGCGATGCCGCCGATCACCAGGATCGAGGCAGCGACGCCGATCAACAGGCTTTTCATGAACTTGTCCATCAGGCCCCCTTAGACGCGGCAAATCCAGCGCGGGAATGATACCAAAACGATAGTGCAACAGGCGGGCAAAAACGCCGGTTCCACCGCAATCGGAAAGATACGCGATAAAACTTTCAGGAAACTGACGTTTTCAGGATTCGCGGATTCGGGTTTTCCACAGCGCGCGCCGGGTTCTGTGGATAACCAAACGGGCAAAAGGGGGCGAATCGGTTTCCGCGCCGCGACGGCCGACGGGGGCATGCCCCGCCGGCACTTCGGTTTCGGCACTTCGGTTCACGCAGTCTGCGGGGCACTCTCCCCGCAGGGCTTTATTTGCTCGGCGCCAGGAAACCCAGGGCCTTTGCCACGCTGTCGCAGGCGACGTCGTTGATCTGCGTCTTTGCAGCCATCTTCGCCTTGTCGATGGTCTTGTTGAAGCCCCGCGACGCGGCCTTGTCCAGGCCTGGCTTCGCCTTCTTGTATTCGCCTTCGGCGGCCTTGATGGCGGCCTTGGGGTCGGCCATGCAGTTCTGATCTAGGGCCTGGGCCTGGGCGGCCGGGGTGACGGCGACAAACGACAGCATCACGGCAACCGCCGCGGCCGGCAATGCGACACGCATCTTCCATAACTCCGATGGATCCGTTGCGGCCCGTGTTGGCCCTGCCGTCCCGGCACCGGGCGCGCGGCCGCTTTCAGACGCGGATTTGGCGCCGGATCGGACCTTTCGTCAATATGGATTTTTTGCGCGTCCGTCCTGCGTTTTCAACGCATTGCCTAGACCAGATGCTCCTTCAGGCGCGGCATCAGTTCGACGAAGTTGCAGGGCTTGTGGCGGATATCCAACTGGTGGACCAGGATCTCGTCCCAACCGTCCTTGCACGCCCCGGTCGAGCCCGGCAGCACGAAGATGTAGGTGCCGTTCGCCACGCCGGCGCAGGCGCGCGATTGGATGGTCGACGACTTGATCTTCTGAAAGCTGATCCAGCGGAACATCTCGCCGAAACCGGGGATGATCTTTTCCGCGACGGCGTCGAGCGCTTCCGGCGTGACGTCGCGGCCCGTGACTCCGGTGCCGCCGGTCGAGATGATGCAGTCGACGGCGGGATCGTTGATCCATTGGCGGAACTGGTCGGCGATCACGGCGGCATCGTCCTTGACCATGGCGCGGTCGGCCAGCTTGTGTCCGGCGGCGGTCAGGCGTTCGACCAGGGTGTCGCCCGAGCGGTCGTCGGCCAGGGTGCGCGTGTCCGATACGGTCAGGACCGCAATGTTAACGGGCAGAAATTCCGTCTGTTGGCTCATCAAAAATCGCGACCTCCACCTTGCCGTCGCCTAGGGCTTTGTAAACCGGCCACTGGCCGGCGGCAAGGGCGTCGAGGGACGGTTTGTCCTGGCCCAGGCGGTCGCGGTAGATCCACAGGTTGGCCAGCACCCGTTCGACGAAGTGACGGGTCTCGAAGGCCGGGATGGTTTCGATGAACAGCAGCGGATCGTTCGTGTATTCGATGCGCCGCCGCCATTTGTTCAGGTTGCCGGGCCCGCCGTTCCAGGCCACGGCAAGCAGCAGCAGATCGCCCTGGATATGCGGTTCGGCAAGCAGCATGTCGATGTATTTCTGGCCGAGCCGCAGATTGAGATCTGGATCATAGAGCTTGGGCAGGCGGTGGCGGTGCAGGGACGAATCCTGCGCCACGAAGCTGGCCGTGCGCGGCATCAGTTGCATCAGGCCGCGCGCCCCGGCCCAGCTTTTGGCCTTGGGGTTGAACTTGCTTTCCTGGCGGATGACCGCATAGACCAGCGCCCGGTCGACCGTGAAGCCGCCCGACGGCAGCCACGCGGGCACCGGATAGGCGGCGCCGTCGAACCCGCCGCCGTCCGGGAACAGGCGGTCGGACAGGCGCACGGCCAATCCGGCCATGCCGCCGGCGTCGGCCAGGGCCAGGATGGCGAGGGCCTGGTTCTTGTCGGAAATGCGGGCCAGGTTGCGCAGTTCGCGTTCCGCCCCCTGGTCCTGGCCGGCCTGAACCAGGGCCATGGCCCGGCGGCCGCGCGGGGATTCGACGATGCGCCCGACGGCCTCGGCGACGACGGGCGGCGACGACCATTCATAGGCGACCGGTTGGCCCAGGATGCGGGCGGCAAGCAGACCGTAGAACGTGCGCGCATGGCGGGCGGCGCCGTTAAGGTAATGGGTGACCAGTTCCGGCTTGCGGGTGACCAGAAGCCCCCGCGCGGCCCAGAAGTTGGCGGCCCCGTCCATCCATTCGTCGTCGAAGCCGATGTCGGCGGCGGCGCGGAAATGACTCGTGGCCTTGGCGTAGTCGCCGGCCTGCCAGGCGATCAGACCCAGCGTCCAATGACCGTCGGGCAGGTACTTGCCCGACCGCTGCAAGGCGCCGTCCAGCCATTGGGCGGCCCAGTCCGTGCGCCGGTCAAAGAAATAGCGCGTCCCCAACTGCACCCTGGCCTGATCCATTTCGGCGGTGGAGAACAGCTGCCGGGCGTCGGGCGACTGGATCAGGCGCTTGGCGATCAGGGTATGGCCGCGGCGCAGCGCCTTGGTGATGCGGTACTTCAGGGCCCGCGAGCGGCGGGCGTCGTCGCGGCTCAGCCGCTTGGTCGGCAGAACCTTGGCCGCCTTTTCCTCGTCGTCCTGCTCGGATTGCTCGGCCTCGGCAGCGGCGACGGCCTCTTCCTCGAGGAACGTGGGCTGGCGTGGCAAGACGTCGGGTCTGTCCGGCAGGCGCCAGTTCTTCGGCCGGCGGCGCAGCGACAACTGATAGATGCGGCTGGCCTGGGGATGGTCGGCGTAATCGGCCATCCAGGCCTTCAGTTCCTTGTAGCTGGAGCGGTACTTGCGCGGATGCAGGTAGCGCTGGGCCAGAACATGGCCCATCAACAGCTTGTCGGACAGCTTGGCGATCAGGCGGTCGGCTTCTTTCCAGTCGCCGTCCTCCTGGATATCGAAGATGCGTTGATAGAGCTGCGCGTCCGTATCCGTCAGAACCCGGGGAGATATCGCGCCAGACGTCGCCGGCACGGCGGCGACCGCCGCCGTTTCGCCGGCGGCGGCAGGCACCACGCAAACCATGAATTGGATGGCGAGAGCGGCCAGAACGGACGCGCCCACAGATTTGACCCCGGCCATGAAGCCCCTTAATTGTTCGCCCGCCTATAGACGGCGGTTTCGCGTTCGCTCCCCAATGAGCTGCGACGTTATAGCGTCCTGTCCCCGGCGCCTCAACCTTGCGGCGGCCTCACGCGGCCTCGTCTTCCCGCGTAACGCCCCCGCCGACATCCAAGTTCAGGCCTTGGCGCCGCCCCGTGACAATGGTCATTGTCCCACATTTTGTGGGGTCATGAAAGCATGACCGCATATCTTGAAATTATGGTTAACGCGGCGTCCCCCGGCCCATCTCGGCTCAGCCGCCGGCAAGGTCGGCGATTTTTTTCTTCAACATCAGCAGATCCCGCCAGGCGTCGCGCTTCATGGCCGGCGAGCGCAGCAGATAGGCCGGGTGATACAGCGCCATGGCCGGGACCGGACCCGCCATCCTGGGCGTGGCGTAGTCGAACCACTTGCCGCGCAGGCGGGTGATGCCCTGGGTCTGGGCCAGCAGGGTCTTGGCCGACGGGCCGCCGACGCAGACCACCACGCGGGGGCCGACGATCTCGATCAGGCGTTCGACGAAGGGCAGGCAGATCGCCGCTTCCGACGGCGTCGGCGTGCGGTTGCCGGGCGGCCGCCAGAACACGGTGTTGGAAATCAGCACGGCCGCGTCCCCCTCGCCGTGGCGGTCGAGGCCGATACTGGCCAGCATGGCGTCCAACAGCTTGCCCGAGGGCCCGACGAAAGGCAGGCCCTGGCGGTCTTCCTCGGCCCCCGGCGCCTCACCGACCAGCAGCACGCGGGCCTTGGGGTTGCCGTCGAAGAAACACAGGTTGGACGCCGTGGTCTTGAGCGCGCAGCCGTCGAAGCCTTCCAGGGCGGCGCGCAATTCATCCAGCGTCTCGGCCTTGGCCGCCTGGGCGACCGCGTCCTTGACCGCCGCCTGGTCCGAGACCTGGGCCGGGGCCGCCGGTTTGGTCAGGGGGCCGCGCCCCTGGGGGGCCGCCCCCCGCGTCGGCGACGGCGGCATCGGCCCGTCGCTCAGGCCCGGCCGGGCGGGCGGCGGGGCCGACGCCCTGGCCGCCAGCATGCGGACCTGCTCGGCGAAGCGGTCCTGGGGCGCGTCGGCGATGGCTTCGTCGACGCCGGCCTCCAGATACCACTGCAACAGCGCCTTGAGGGCCACGGGATCGGTTGCGGTCTGGGTCATGGCCAAAGCCTATCACAACCCGGCCGGCGGGTTATCCCCTTTGAATCCACAAGGCGAGTTGCAGGCGACGGCCAAGGAATGTCATAACGGGCATTCGCACCTGCACATTGCGAGCAACATCAATAAGACGCGAGGACGACGAGGATGGAACGGGAATCCATGGAATTCGATGTGGTGATCGTGGGCGCGGGGCCGTCGGGCCTGGCCGCCGCCATCCGCATCTGTCAGTTGGACCCGGAGGTTTCCGTCTGCGTCGTCGAAAAGGGCTCCGAGGTCGGCGCCCATATCCTGTCCGGCGCGGTGCTGGAGCCGCGGGCGCTGAACGAGCTGATTCCCGACTGGCAGGAAAAGGGCGCGCCGCTCAACACGCCGGCCGGCAAGGACAAGTTCCTGCTGCTCGGCCCGGCGGGGGCGCTGCGCCTGCCGACGCCGCCGCAGATGAAGAACCACGGCAACTACATCGTCTCGCTGGGTCTCGTGTGCCGCTGGCTGGCCGAACAGGCGGAAGCGCTCGGCGCCGAAATCTATCCCGGCTTCGCCGCCGCCGAGGTGCTGTACCACGACGACGGCACGGTGAAGGGCATCGCCACGGGTGACATGGGCCTGATGCGCGACGGCACCCCCGGCCCCAACCACCAGCCGGGCATGGAACTGCACGCCAAGTACACCCTGTTCGCCGAGGGCTGCCGCGGCCATCTGACCAAGACCCTGGAACGGAAATTCGACCTGCGGTCCAAGGGCCCGGAAGGCGGGCCCGCCGACCCGCAGACCTACGGCATCGGGCTCAAGGAACTGTGGGAGGTCACGCCCGAGAACCACCGCCCCGGCGAGATCCTGCACACCATCGGCTGGCCCTTGGATTCCAAGACCTACGGCGGCTCGTTCCTCTATCATCTGGAAAACAATCAGGTGGCGCTCGGCTTCGTGGTCGGCCTGGATTACCAGAACCCCTATCTCTCGCCCTATGACGAGTTGCAGCGCTACAAGACCCATCCGTCGATCGCGCCGATTTTGGAAGGCGGGCGGCGGATTTCATACGGGGCGCGCGCGCTCAACGAAGGCGGCTATCAGTCCGTGCCGGGGCTGAGCTTTCCCGGCGGCTGCATGATCGGCTGCACGGCGGGCTTCCTCAACACGCCCAAGATCAAGGGCAGCCACACGGCCATGAAGACCGGCATGCTGGCCGCCGAGGCCGTGGTCGATGCCTTGAAATCCGGCGCCAATCCGGCCGACGGCCTGCCGGCCTATACCCAGGCGGTCAAGGACAGCTGGGTATGGAAGGAGTTGTACAAGGCGCGCAACATGCGGCCCAACTTCCACTGGGGCCTATGGGCAGGCCTGATCCTGGGCGCCATCGACACCTTCCTGTTCTTCGGCCACGCGCCCTGGACCTTGAAGAACCGGGCCGACCACTCGGCGCTGAAGAAGGCCAAGGACTGCACGCCCATCGACTATCCCAAGCCCGACGGCAAGCTGACCTTCGACAAGCTGTCCAGCGTGCAACTGGCCGGCACCTTCCACGAAGAGGAACAGCCCTGCCATCTGACGCTCAAGGACGACGCCGTGCCCATGGCCGTCAACTGGGCCGAATACGCGGGACCGGAAGCCCGGTTCTGCCCGGCGGGGGTGTATGAATACGTCGAGGTCGACGGCAAGACGCAGTTCCAGATCAACGGCCAGAACTGCATCCACTGCAAGACCTGCGACATCAAGGACCCGACCCAGAACATCAACTGGGTCACGCCCCAGGGCGGCGAAGGGCCGAACTACCCGAACATGTAGGCCGCAAAACCCGGGCGGGCCGGGGGCCCGCGAAAGATGATTCGCGCCCAACACTCGACAAAACCCGCGGGCCCCGCGCAACCACCTATGCGCGCCCGGCCGCGGTAAATACGCCCTTTGTGACATGGGTCACAGTCGGCGCTGTCGTGGCGGCGTACATATCTCCGTGCAACCAACGACTCTTGCGAAAAACCCTTTTCGGAATTGAGCCAAAGTCGCGGACGGAACCGGCATATGCCAACTTTTGAATTCGAAATTCACAACAGCGACGTTCTGGACGCCCTGAAATCCGGCGAACGCCACAAGGTGTTCAAGGACGAATGGGCGGATACCCATTTCATCGAGTTCTCGGGCAATAACGAGAACGAGGCCCGCAGCCGGGCGGAACGCCGCTATCCGGCGAGCCAGGGCTTCGTCATCTCCGGCGTCAAGGAAGTCTGAGCCGCCAAGGCCTGCTCAGCTTAGCCGGTTGTTTTACGTAAATTTAGATTCAAAGCCCCGTGACGGGCCGTTGGTGCATGTCTGGTTCTAGCCAGACTCGGACTCTACTGCCTACCTTCGCGGAGGACTCAATCTTTGGGAGGGGCCTTCTCGGCCGAACGTGCTATGGTAGCCAAGCCAAAATATCCTAAAGGGCTTCGTGTATGCACGGGGACTCAAGACGTATTCTAAAGGCCGTGGCAAAGCGTGGAGAACTCTCTCTGGCGGAGGCCATCAGGCTTGCATCGTCACGCCATAACAATCACAGAGATCAATACCCGTTGGCTCTTCTGATCGAGGGTGGGTATGTCGGAATGACCCTCAACCATACCCCACCGAATGGCGCTGAAGACATGAGAGAGTTCTCCCTCGCGACTATGCTCCACATGTATAGGTTGCCGAAAAACGATCAAGGAGAAACTCACTACGAAGGAATTCGTTCGAGTGGGTCTGTTGACCCTAGAAATGAGCGCGTCTTCATGAAGGCGAAGGGTGCCCTTTACCTCGACGCCGAGAGCGAAAAACGTAGAGACCGCCTCTATGCCCTGCTAATCGGCTTCAGCGCAGGATTTCTGTCGGCCTTCCTGTCCTCATGGCTCTATGGTGAAATCAAGTAAACGGGTGCGCAACGCTCTGATTGTCCTAAATGGGTCAAAAGCAGACCTAACCCGTTTCCCCCCAGCGCCCTGCTCACCCGATCCGGTTGATCCCGTCGAAGGCCGCCGTCTTGTAGCATTCGGCGAAGGTCGGGTAGTTGAACACCGTGTCGATCAGGTAATCGAGCGTGCCGCCCAGCGACATCACCGCCTGGCCGATGTGGATCATCTCGCACGCCCCGTCGCCGATGATGTGCACGCCCAAAAGCTTCCGCGTCGCGGGATCGAACAGCAGTTTCAGCAACCCCGCCTGATCGCCGACGATCTGGCCGCGGGCGATCTCCTTGTAGGCGGCGCGGCCGACCTCGTAGGGGATTTCCGCCTCGGTCAGTTCCTGTTCGTTCTTCCCGACCACGGAAATCTCGGGGATCGTGTAAATGCCGTAGGGCAGAAGGTCCGGGAAACTACGGGCCTGCACGCCGAAGGCATGACAGGCGGCGAGCCGGCCCTGCTCCATCGACGTCGAAGCCAGGCTCGGGAAGCCGATGACGTCGCCGACCGCGTAGATGTGCGGCACCTCGGTCTGATAGCTGGCGTTGACGTTGATGCGTCCGCGCGGATCGGCCGTGACCCCCGCCGCGTCCAGGTTGAGGCCGCCCGTCGCCCCGGTGCGGCCGATGGAATAGAGCACCGTTTCGCAGTTGATGTGCTTGCCGCTTTTCAGCGCGATATGGACCTTCTGGCCCTGATCGCCGTCGACCAGATCGATGCCCGAGACCTCCTCGCCCATGCGCAGGGTCACCCGTTCCTGGCGCATCAGGTGGACCAGGGTGTCGATGATTTCCTCATCCACGAAGGGCAGGATGCGCAGGCGCTTGTCGATCACCGTGACCCGCACGCCCAGCGTCGCGAAGATCGTCGCGTATTCGATGCCGATCACCCCGGCGCCGATCACGGTCAGGCTTTTCGGCAGGGTCTGCAGCTCGAGAATATCGTCCGAGGTGAAGATGTGCTTGCCGTCGAAGGCGATGTTGTCGTCGCGCGTCGTCGTCGTGCCGACGGCGATGGCCACGTTGGCGGCCGTCACCTGCGACGCCGGGCCACCCGTGCAGGGGGTCAGTTCGATGCGGTGCGGGTCGAGGAACGCCGCCGTGGCCTCGACGATCTTGATGCCGTTGCGCTGCATCTGATGGCGGGTCACGTCGATGCCGATCTGGCGCACATGGTCGGCGCGGCCCAACAGGTCGGCCATGGTGACTTCCTGCTTCACCTTGTAGGACGAGCCGTAGACGCTGCGTTCGTTGTATCCGGAAAAATGCATGGTCGCGGCGCGCAGGGTCTTCGACGGGATCGTGCCGGTGTTGAGACAAACCCCGCCGACCACGGTCTGCCGTTCCGCCAGCGCCACCCGCTTGCCCAGCTTGGCCGCCTGCACCGCCGCGCGCTGGCCCGCCGGGCCGGAGCCGATGACGAACAGGTCGTAGTCGTAGCCGCTCATGAAATCCCCCGAGGCAGACATCCACCGCGTTTAAGTTAAGTGGCCGGAACTGTTTGAGTCCATTGGATTTCGCGACCCCGAAAAAGGAAAGGGTCATCCCCCTTGCGGAGGATGACCCTGGAACCGTACTTCAACCCAGTTGAAGCTTGGATCTAGTCTGGATCCTTTCGGATCAAGCTTCCTGCAGGTTCACGGCCTTGGGGCCGCGGGCTTCGTTCTGGACTTCGAAGCTCACCTTCTGGCCTTCGGCCAGACCGGACATGCCGGACTGTTCGACAGCGGTGATGTGGACGAAAACGTCCTTCGAGCCATCTTCCGGCGTGATGAAGCCGTAGCCCTTCTGCTGGTTGAAGAATTTAACCGTTCCAGTGGTCATGTACTTACAGTCCTGTACTAGTTGCCGGGCGGATGGCGCCACGACATGGTGAGATACCGGAACAGCAACCGCGCTTTCCGGGTGATCGACGCTTCCTGGGGTTGGTGGGGTTTTTGGATCCGAAGGGTCCGGTCACCGCCTGCCAAAACCGGCTGGGGCATAATCACGTCAAGATTCGTACTTTCGAACGCTCTTAAACACAAGCGAATTTTAACCGTTAACCGCGGCGGACAGCCATTTAACGGCCAATTCGGCGGCACTTCGCGCGGCGCTTTCATCGGCGAAAACCCGTTCCCCGAAACCGGCGGCGCCGGACCAGCCGCGGGGGTCTTCCGGGTCGCGGCGGTACTCCTCGAAGCCATGAGTGCCGTCGGCGCGGCGAAACAGATCGACGCAGCGCGTGCCGTCGCCGTTTTCCAGGGACGCAAGAACCAGGGGCCGGATGGATCGGGGATCGGTCATGGGCTTATTATGCGCGACTGCCCTTTTTTCGCCAAAGGATACAGCGACAAGGTATAAGGCCGCGAGATATGGCGGCCCGGGCCGGCGTCGGCTAGACTGCTTTCCGGTTACCGCCCGTCCCCATTGATCCCGAGGTTCGAGACCGCCCGTGACCCCATCCCGCCGCCTTCGCCGCTCCCTTGCCGCCGGCGTGATCTGCGCCGTCGCCCTGGCCGTCTCAACCGGCGCCGCGAACGCCAAGCCGGACGCCAAGGAAGCCTTAAGCGCCAATACCTTCATCGGCAATTATCTCGCCGGCCGTCAGGCCCAGCGCGAGGGCGACCTGGGCGTCGCCGCCGAATTCTACGGCGCCGCCCTGATCCAGCGCCCGGCCACCCCCGGCCTGCTGCGCCAAACCTTCATCGTCAACCTGGTCGAAGGCCGCATGGCGACGGCCGTCGCCCTGGCCCGCGACTATCTGAAGGAAGACCCGGACCAGACCATCGCCCAGTTGACCATCGCCGTCGATCACATGAAGCACAAGCGCTTCAAGGACGCGCAAACGATCCTGAGCAAACTGCCGGACGAAGGCCTTTCCGTATTCACCAAGCCGCTTCTCCTTGCCTGGTGCCTATACGGCCAGGACAAGGCCGCGGACGCGTTGGCCGCCCTGAAGCCGCTTGAGGACAAGAAGGGGATCGAAAACCTGGTGGAAATCCACGAGGCGCTGATCCTGCAACTGACCGGCAAGACCGAGGAGGCCGGCAAGCTGTTGACCGGCGTCATCGAACGGCAATCGCCGCCGTCGTCGCGGGTCACGCATCTTCTGGGCGCGCTTCTTGAGCGCGCCGGCGATACCGAGCGGGCCAAGGCGATCTATAACCTCTACCTCGGCGAACATCCCGTATCGCGGCTCATGGACACGGCCATGACGCGCATGGCGGCCGGCAAGAAACCGCCGCTCGCCATCAAGAACGCCCGCGACGGTGCGGCCGAGGCGCTGTACGACATCGGCTCGTCCCTGCGCCGACAGAACGCCCACGAGACCGCCATCGCGCTGATTCAGCTGTCCCTTTACCTGAAATCCGATTTCCCCGTGGCGCGCTTCATCCTGGCCGACATCCTGCAGTCGGACGAGCGCCTGGAACAGGCGGTGAAGCAATACGACGGTGTCGATGGGGCCTCGCCCTACGGCTGGAGCGCCCAGCTTCAGGCCGCCGCCCTGCTGGGCGACCTGGGCCGCTCCGACGCGGCGGTCAAGCGCCTGGACAAGCTGGCCAAGCTGCGCCCCGACCTGCCGGACCCGCATCTGCACCTGGGCGACGTCTACCGGCGCATGGAAAAGTATCCGCAGGCGGCCAAGGCCTATTCGGCGGCGATCGAGCGCGTGAAGAACCCGCAGGCCCATCATTGGAGCCTGTATTACGCCCGCGGCATCGCGTTTGAGCGCGCCAAGCGGTGGAAGGATTCGGAAAAGGACCTGCTGAAGGCCCTCGATCTGCGCCCGGACCAGCCCTATGTGCTGAACTACCTGGGCTATACCTGGATCGACCAGGGCGAACAGATCGACCGCGCCACGGACATGATCAAGAAGGCGGTGTCCCTGGCCCCCAACGACGGCTTCATCGCCGACAGCCTGGGCTGGGCCTATTACCGACAAGGCCGGTTCGAGGACGCCGTGGCCGAGCTGGAGCGCGCCGTGGAACTGCGGCCCCAGGACCCGGTGATCAACGATCATCTGGGCGACGCCTACTGGAAGGTGGGGCGCAAGCTGGAAGCGCGGTTCCAGTGGAAGCGCTCGCTCTCCCTTGCCCCCGACAAGGACCTGATCCCCAAGATCCAGGCCAAGCTGGACAAAGGCCTGTAGGTGTCCGGTCCCGTCGTTAGCATCGCGGCGCCGGCCAAGCTGAACCTGTACCTGCATGTCACGGGGCGGCGGGACGACGGCTACCACCTGCTCGACAGCCTGATCGCCTTCGCCGACGTGGGCGACGAGATCAAGGCCAGGACCGCCGCCGACGGCTCGCTGACCCTGGCCGTGCGCGGCCCCTTCGCCAAGGACCTGGCCGACGAGGCCGACAACCTGGTGCTGCGTGCGGCGCGCCGCCTGCGCGCGGCCGCCGGGATCAAGGCGGGCGCCCATCTGGTGCTGGAAAAACGCCTGCCCGTGGCGTCGGGCATCGGCGGCGGATCGGCCGACGCGGCGGCGGCGCTGAAGGCGCTGTGCCGCCTGTGGGGCGTCGAGATGGCGGAAGCGGAGATGCGCGCCCTGGCGCTGGAACTCGGCGCCGACGTGCCCGTGTGCTGGGTCGGGAAACCCGCCTTCGTCGGCGGCATCGGCGACGAGATCGAAGCCGCCCCGCCCCTGCCCGCCGCCCCCCTGGTCCTGGTCAACGCCAAGGTGCCCGTGTCGACCCCCGCCGTGTTCAAGGCCCGCACGGGCGAATTCCAGGCCGCCGAGCGGTTCCGGGAAACGCCCATCGACGCGGCCCATCTGGCCTTTCTTCTGAAGGCCCGGGACAACGGCCTGACCGAGGCCGCCTGCGCCTTGTGCCCGCCCGTCGCCAAGGTGCTGGCGGCCCTCGCCGCGACGGAAGCGCCGCTGCTGACCCGCATGTCCGGGTCGGGCGGGACCTGTTTCGCGCTGTACGAGACCGCGGACGCGGCCCTTGCCGCCGCCGCACGCCTCTATGACGCGGAACCGGACTGGTGGGTCGCCGTCGGCCGTCTGACGGCGCCCGCCGACGGGCTGAACTGAGCCGCCGTCAATCGTCGTCGTACCAGCCCTGTTCGGCGCCGCGATGACAGGCCGGGCAGTTGGATTTGGTGACGACCCTGGGGTCCTTCCACACACTGTCGGCTATCTTGCGGTGCTTGCGTTCGAAATCCGGGTTCAGCGTGATGCGCTGCGGTGTTCCCCCCGGGGCCACCGCGCGCATGTACTTGCCCGCGCGCCCCGCCGTGACGACGTCGCCAGCGTTGGCGGTCAGATAGGTGCGGATGGCGCGGACCTTGTCGGCGGGCAGGGTCGCGTCCTCGCCGAAATGGTCGGCCAATTCGTTCATCATGCGGTCCCACGACCGCGCCGGCAGGAAGGCGGGCTGGAACGCCATGTGACAGGCGCCGCATTCCTTGCGCACCATCGGATCCTTGACCGGCGGCACCCAGTCGTCGCCGGCGATGGCCGGCGTGGCGGCAAGCAGCGCCGCCACAAGAACGATCACGCGCCGCATGGTCACTGCTCCCTCATGAAGGTCAGGTAGTCGCCCTTTTCAAGCGGCGTGCAGGCACGGCTGAGCACGCTCTTGCAGTCGCGCCTGAACTGTTTTTCCACCTCATCCCTGTCGGTGAAACGCGCCGGATTGACCGACACGGCGACGGGGTCGATGGGACGGCCGGTCTTGGCGTTCCTTCCCGGCGCCCTGGGATTTTCGGTGTGGCAGGCGGTGCAGGACGGCGTGCGTTCGTCGCCCCCGGCCCATCGGGTCCGGAACAGCGCCTCGCCCCGCCGCGCGGAAAATCCCGCGAACCCGGGGACCGCCTTTTCCGCCTGAACCGCATAATCGGCGATGATGGCGTCGCGGCGCGCGTCGGCGGCCAGGACGGCGGCGGGCGCCGCTGCCGCCAGGACGGCGGCGAGGAAAAGAACGCGGGTCATCGGGAATTCTCCTTCGCGGTCATGGGCGCCAGGATCGCGGACAGCCAGGCGGTGATCCGCCCCCACAGGCGCTTTCCGCCGTACATGAAGGTGACGAAGGCGACATGGCCGGCGATCACCCAAAGCGAGGCCTCGGAGATCGCCTCGTGGGGGTCTTCAAGCCATGGTATCCCGTCCGCCAGGGCGCCGGAGACCGCGGCCAGGCCGACGACGGCCAGCAGCACGGCCGCGAACCAGGCGAACAGCGGATGCCGCCCCTTGCCGCCGGCAAGCCAGGCCCGCGCCGTCCGCAGGCTTGGCCGCGGCAGGCGCAGCGGCCCCCCGGCCGGCGCAATCAACCCGGCCAGCAGGCGCACGGCGATGGCCGCCAAAACGGCATAGCCGGCGAACAGGTGCATGGCATAGGTGTCCTCGTCCGCCGTCACATAGGCGACGAGGTATGCCCCGCCGATCCAGGCGTGCCACACCTTCAACAGCATGTATTGGAACTTGGGGGACATCCGCGCTCTCCGCCTAATCGCTGTCGCGGCCGCGCTTATGATCCGAACGGGCGCGATCTCGGCGATCGTGATCGCGCCGGAATTCGTGTTCATGGTCGTCGTCATCATGGTTACGTTCGCGGAACCGCAATCCGGTCGGGCGCATGTATCCGTCGTCCGCCGCCTTGTCGGGCGACACGGCGCGCGATATCTGGGACGGCGCCGGGGACGCATATCCGTCGTTGCGTGTCTGGGCATAAACAGCGGCGGCTGCGCCGATCATGGTCGCGGCCACCAGCCCGTGGATGATCATCTTGCCGAGCATCGATTTTCTCCTTTGGTCTGTCGATGCCGGACACCATAGCGGCCCCAACCTGAACGGGGTCTGAGCGGCCCGTTCAGGTTGGGTTCATGTTCATGGGTCTAGGATCGGGGCATGAAACATGCTGCCTGTATTCTGGCCGTGCTCCTGTCCTGTGCGCCGGCCGCCGCGGACGGGGACCACGACCGCGCGCGCCGGGCGCTCGAGGAAGGCCGCATCCTGCCGCTGACGGATATCCTGTCGCGCGCCGAAGCGGCTTATCCCGGCCATCTGATCGAGGCGGAGCTTGAAGAGGAAGACGGCGTCCTCGTCTATGAGATTAAGATTTTGACCTCCGGCGGGCGGGTGATGAAACTGTACTACGATGCCGGAACCGGCGCGTTGCTGAAGGCCAAGGGGCGGGAGAAATCGCGGTGAGAGTGCTGGTGGTCGAGGACGAACCGGCATTGGCGTTCCGGCTTCAGCAAGTGCTTGAGGCCGCCGGTTTCGCCGTCGACGTCGCCTATGACGGCGAGGACGGGTGGCACCTGGGGGATACGGAGACCTACGACGCGATCGTGCTCGATCTCGGGCTGCCGAAAATCGACGGCGTTACCGTGCTGCAACGCTGGCGCGAAGCCGGGCGCACGGCCCCCGTCCTGATCCTGACGGCGCGAAGCCGCTGGTCCGACAAGATGGCCGGGTTCAACGCCGGCGCGGACGATTACCTGACCAAGCCCTTCGAAATGGACGAAGTGATCTATCGCCTGCGCGCGCTGATCCGCCGGGCGGCGGGCCACGCGCAGCCGGAACTGGTCTGCGGTCCGTTGCGGCTCGACAGCAACAGCGGGCGCGTGACCATCGACGGCGTGCCGGTCCAACTGACCGCCCAGGAGTTCCGCATTCTTGCCTATTTCCTGCATCACCCCGGCCGGATCATCAGCCGCACGGAGCTGATGGAGCACGTCTACGACCGCCTGTTCGAATCCGACTCCAATTCCCTCGAGGTCCTGCTCGGACGGGTGCGCAGGAAGGTCGGGGCCGAACGGATCCGGACCGTCCGCGGACAGGGATACGTGCTTGCCGAGCCGCCGGAGGCCGGATGACGGACGCCCCCGCCCCGCGCCCGGCCTTGTCGCTTTCCGTTCGCCTGATCGCCGGCGCCATGGTGTGGCTGGTTCTCATGCTGGCGATCGGCGGCGGCGTCCTCGCCGTCGCGTTCCGCGATACGGTCGAACGGGAATACGGCCATCGCCTGGACGCCATGCTGCGCGGCCTGATCGCCGCCATGGAGACCGCCCCCGACGGCACGGTCAGGCTGGCCCGCCCGCTCGGCGATCCGCGCTTCGGGCAGGTCTATTCCGGCTGGTACTGGCAGATCACCCCGCCGGCCGGCCGTGCCCTGCGGTCGCGCTCCCTGTGGGACGGCGTCATCGAAACGGTGGCGGGCGGCGCCGCGCTTCACCTTCGGCGGGCGAAGGGGCCCAATGGCGAGGACCTGCTGATCGCCGAGCGCGATCTCCGGCTGCCGGGGACCGACGGGGTGACCCACGTGCTGATCGCGGGCGCCCTGGATGAGATCAGAGAGGGCGTTCGCCGGTTCGACCTGATGTTGATCTCGGCACTCGGGCTGCTCGGCGCGGGGCTGGCGGTCGCGATTCTGATTCAGGTCCGCTTCGGCTTGCGCCCGCTGCGGGCCATGACCGCCGATCTCGACGCCGTGCGCAACGGCGACCGGGCGCGGTTGGCGGAACGCTATCCGCAGGAGGTCGCGCCCCTTGCCGACGCCATGAACAGTGTCCTCGACAAGGACGCGGAACTCATCGAACGGGCGCGCACCCATGTGGGGAACCTGGCCCATGCGTTGAAAACGCCCCTCGCCGTCCTGTCCGCCGAGGTCGAAAGCGGGCAGGACAAGACGGTGATGCTCGATCAGGTGCGAACCATGCGCCGCCTGATCGAACACCATTTGGGCCGCGCCTCGGCGGTGGCCGGGGCCGAGCGGGTATTGGGGCTGGGCGTCCCGGTGCGGGAAACGGCCGGGAGGATTGCCGCCGTTCTCGGGCGCGTGTTCGCCGAACGCGCCTTGAGCATCGACATCGACGTCCCCGCCGATACGGCTTTCCGAGGGCACCGCGAAGACCTTGAGGAAATTCTCGGCAACCTGATGGAAAACGCCTGCAAGTGGGCGGCCGGGCGGGTCAGGGTGAGCGCCCGCCAGTCGGCAGGCGGCTTCGAGCTTACGGTCTCCGACGACGGGCCGGGAATGGCCCCGCAACAGGCCGCCGAGGCATCGCGCCGCGGCCGGCGCCTCGACACCAGATCCCCGGGCTGGGGCCTGGGGCTGTCGATCGTGTCCGACCTCGTCGAGGTCAACGGGGGCGACATCGCCTTTTCCCGCGCCGACATCGGCGGCCTGGCCGTTCACGTCCGGCTGCCCAACAGGGCCTGACGGGACGCGGCCGGACCAGCGGGGGGCGGGCGGGCCCGGATAACCGGGACCGACCGGCATTCCGCAAGCACCATCCCTTGCCCACGGGGCGGAGATGGTCTAAGAAGTCGGCCCGCCCAGCCTGGGCGACCGCGCAAGGATTGGGGCGTGGTGAAGCGGCTTAACACACCGGTTTTTGGTACCGGCATTCCCAGGTTCGAATCCTGGCGCCCCAGCCATTTTTTAATATGAATTCAATGCCTTAGCTGTCGGAAACAGTTAACTTTGGCCAATCACAGCTAAAGTTGGCCCAATTGCAATTTATTTTGGTCCGTTAATTTGCACTTTATAAGGTGCAAAAAGCGAAACTGGCTGACGCACTCGGGTACCACGATCTCGATCTATCTCCGCTTGTCAGTATTTGGCCCGCCGGCCCGAGCAGCCTTCCCGCAAGCCCCCCGAAAGGGCTGAACGCCCCGCCCCCTCCCTTGTCGAGCACATGGCACGGATAAGCCAACCGCCTTGCTGCGGCCAACGCGACACCGACAGCAGGTGCCCTATTCAGCAATGTCGCAGGGAGCCCGCGCCTGATCGTCCTGGCGGTGGCGTCATTCTTCTTACCTATCGAGAGATCGGTCAGGCCATTGTGATGTTACATATGTTTTATTTTTTTACATATGTTATAATCTCAAGAAACAACCTCGGGAGGCAGACATGACAACACGCAGCGCCCTGCAGGGAATCACCGTGCTCGACATGAGCCGAGTCCTTGCCGGCCCCTCATCGACCCAGCTGCTCGGCGATCTCGGCGCCGAGGTCATCAAGGTGGAACGGCGCGGCGTCGGCGACGAGACCCGCACCTGGGGACCGCCCTATATGAAGGACGCCCACGGCAACGACAGCAGCGAAAGTGCCTACTACCTGTCGGCCAACCGCAATAAGCGGTCCGTCACGGTCGACATCGCCAAGCCGGAAGGCGTCGCCCTGGTCCGCCGCATGCTGGCCAAGTCGGACGTGTTGATCGAAAACCTGAAGGTCGGCGGCATGGCGAAATACGGCCTGGGTTACGACGATCTGAAGGCCGATTTCCCCGGCCTCGTCTATTGCTCGATCACCGGTTATGGACAGACCGGCCCCTACGCGCCGCGCCCCGGATACGACATGATGGCGCAAGGGTTGGGCGGCCTGATCAGCATGACCGGCGAGCCCGGCCGCCTGCCGGTCAAGGTGCCGATCGCCGTCAACGACGTGATGACCGGCATGTACGCGGCGGTCGCCATCCTGGCGGCGCTGCGTCACCGGGACGCCACCGGCGAGGGCCAGCACATCGATCTGGGCCTGCTCGATGTTCAGGTCGGCTGGCTCTACAATCAAGGCATGAACTATCTGATCGGCGGCACGATCCCGGAACGCCTGGGCACCGCACATCCCAACACGGTGCCTTATCAGGCGTTCGAGACGCAGGACGGTTTCGTCATCATGGGCGCCAATAACGACGATCAGTTCCGGCGATTTTGCGAAATGGCCGGCGAACCGGACCTGGCCACTGACCCGCGCTTCGCAACCAACCCGGACCGGCTCAAGAACCGCGGCGTGCTGATCGACAAGGTGCAGGAAATCATGCATCGGCGGACCAGCGCCGAATGGATCGAGGACCTGAGCGAGGCGAGCCTGCCGGTCTGCCCGATCAACGACCTAAATCAGGTGTTCGCCGACCCCCACGTGCAGGCCCGCGGCATGAAGATCTCCATGCCCCATGGTGCCGCCGGCGGCCAGCCGGTAGACATGATCGGAAATCCCATCAAGATGTCGGGAACGCCGGTATCCTACCGCCGCCCGCCGCCGACCCTGGGCGAGCACACCGACGAAGTCCTGCACGACGTGTTCGGCCTGTCGCAGGACGAGGTTGCCGGTCTGCGCGCCGACGAAATCATCTAGGAGGAACATTCCATGAGCGTGACAGTCACTTTTGTCGGGTCGGGCGATGCGTTCGGCGCCGGCGGCCGGTTCCAGACCTGTTATATGGTCGATGCGCCGGGCTTTCGCTATGTCATCGACTTCGGCGCCACCAGCATGACCGCCTTGAACCAGTTGGGCATCGACCACACCACGATCGACGCCGTGGTGCTGACCCATATCCACGGCGACCACTGCGGCGGCCTGCCCTTTTTCCTGATGGATTCCATGTTGGGCGCCAAACGAACGAAGCCCCTGGTGATCGCCGGGCCGCGCGACACCCAGGCCCGCCTCGCGGGCATCTGCGAGGCCCTGATGCCGGGCATGCACGCCATGTCACCAAAGTTTCAACTTAGTTATGTAGAAATGCCGGTCATGCAGGAATCGCGGATCGGCCCGTTGACGGTCATCCCCTATCCGGCGGCGCATACGGGAGAGACCAATCCCACCAGCCTGCGCACGGAGATCGCGGGAAAAGTCGTGTCTTATACGGGCGACAGCGCCTGGACCAAGCACATGCCGGAAGTGGCCCGGGACGCGGACCTGTTCATCTGCGAATGCTATTTTTACGGCAAGCCCATCAAGTTCCACATGAACTATCCGGATATCGTCGAACACAAAGCGGATTTGACGCCCAAACGCATGATCCTGACCCATTTCAGCCGCGAGATGATGCCGCACAAGGACGAGGTGCCCGAGGAGACCGCTTATGACGGTTTGGTCGTGAACCTTTAGGAGAAGACACAGAAATGACTGTACGTATCGCAATCAACGGCTTCGGCCGCATGGGCCGCCTGGCACTCCGCGCGGCCTGGGGGTTCGATCCGACCCGGCCGGCCAGCCTGGAAAACCCTGGCGGCGCCTGGGACAAGGGCGACATCGACATCGTCCACATCAACGAACCGGGCGGCACGGCGGAGATGGCGGCACATCTGATGGCGTTCGACAGCATCCATGGCCGCTGGCCGGTCGCGGCACGGGCGGACGGGGCGGATGCGGTCATTTTCGGCAAGCGGCGGATCGGGTATTCCGGCGCGGCGAAACCGGCCGAGATCGACTGGGCCGCTCTGGGCGTGGACCTGGTTTTGGAATGTTCCGGCAAGTTCAAGACCCGCGACGCCGTGAAGCCCTATTACGATGCCGGGGTGAAAAAGGTTGTCGTCTCGGCGCCCGTGAAGGGCGACGCGCTCAACATCGTCATGGGCGTCAATGGCGATCTGTACGATCCCCAGGTCCATGACCTGGTGACCGCCGCATCCTGCACCACGAACTGTCTGGCGCCGGTGGTCAAGGTGATCCACGAAGGCATCGGCATCAGCCACGGCATGATCACCACCATCCACGACGTGACCAACACGCAAACGGTGATCGACAAGCCCATGAAGGACATGCGCCGGGCGCGCTCGGCGCTCGCCAACCTGATCCCGACCTCGACCGGCTCGGCGACGGCGATCACCATGATTTTCCCGGAACTGAAAGGGAAACTGGACGGCATCGCCGTGCGGGTTCCCTTGCTCAACGCCTCCATCACCGATTGTGTGTTCGAAGTCGCCCGCAAGACGACGGTCGATGAAATCAACGGCCTTTTGCGTCAGGCGGCGGCGGGACCGCTCACGGGCATTCTCGATGTCGAGGACCGGCCCCTGGTCTCCAGCGACTTCAAGAGCGATACCCATTCCTCCATCATCGATGCGCCGTCGACCATGGTCACGGACGGCACCCAGGTGAAGATCATCGCCTGGTACGACAACGAAATGGGCTATGCCCATCGCCTGTACGAACTGACGGAGAAGGTGGCGCGGTCCATCAACTGACCCGGACCGCCTTGGAGCATCAAGCGATGTTGGACGTTCGAAAATACACCGTCGTGACCGCCGCCTATTGGGGCTTCATGCTCACGGACGGCGCCTTGCGCATGCTCGTGCTGCTGCACTTCCACCGATTGGGCTACACCCCCTTCGAACTGGCGGTGCTGTTCCTCGCTTACGAGCTGATGGGCATCGTCACGAACGCCGGCGGCGGCTGGGTTGCATCCCGGTTTGGGCTGAAACTGACCCTGACCGGTGGTCTGTTGCTTCAGGTTGTCGCCCTGCTCGCTCTTTCCATGCTCGATCCGGCCTGGCCCAAGGAGCTGTCCGTGCTGTTCGTTCTCGTGGTCCAGGGCCTGTCCGGCGTGGCCAAGGATCTGACCAAGATGAGCTCGAAAAGCGCGCTCAAGTTCGTCGTGCCGGAGAACGCGGCCGGCGGGCTTTACCGTTGGGTGGCCCTGTTGACGGGATCCAAGAACGCGATCAAGGGGCTGGGCTTTTTCGTCGGCGCCCTGCTGCTGTCCGTCGCCGGGTTTCAGGGCGGCCTGTGGCTGATGGCCGGGTTCCTTGCGGTCATCCTGGCGGGCGCCGCCCTGGCCGTCGAAAAGGGCATGGGCAAGGCCAAGAAGAAGGCCAAGTTCACCGAGATATTCTCCAAATCGCGGGAGATCAACCTGCTATCGGCGGCGCGGGTGTTCCTGTTCGGCGCCCGCGACGTGTGGTTCGTCGTCGGGGTGCCTGTGTTCCTGTACGACCAATTGGGCTGGACCTTCAACCAGGTCGGCGCCTTCATGGCCGCCTGGGTGATCGGTTACGGGTTCGTGCAGGCGGTGGCGCCGAAACTGACGTCGCGGTCGCTCGACGGGTTGAGTACCGAGGTCCGCGCCGCGAGGGTCTGGCTGGTCATGCTCGCCCTGACCGTCGTTGTGATTATTGCCGCACTGCGCATTGGTGTTGATCCGGCAATCGCCTTGATCGCCGGACTGGCCGTGTTCGGAATCGTGTTCGCCGTGAATTCCGCGGTGCATTCCTATCTGATCCTGGCGCTTTCGGAGAACGAGGGCGTCACCATGAACGTGGGATTTTACTACGGCGCAAACGCCACCGGGCGCCTGCTGGGAACCCTGTTGTCCGGCATCTCCTATCAATGGGCGGGGATCGACGGATGCCTGATGGTCGCGTTCGCGTTCCTCGTGGCGGCCACCGTTTTCACGTCCTTCCTCAGCGACAAACGGGCCGCGCACGCCGCATAGGAACCGGACGGTGGCGGGTTTGACCCAATCCCCTAACCGCGCAGCAGGACCGCCGCGCACTTCTCGTCCGTGATCAGTGTATTGGCCAGACCGGCGGCCAGGGCGGCGCGCACGATGTCGGCCTTGAACGTGCCGCCGGCCGCAAGGATGACATTGGGGATACGGCGCAGCGTCTCGAACGGTACCGACAGGGTGCGGGCATTGATCTCGTGATCGATCATCCGCCCGGCCGCGTCGATGAAATAGTCGCAGATATTACCGACCGCGCCCGCCCTTCGCAGGTCGGCCACCTGATCGTGGGTCAGCACGCCGTATTCCACCATCTTCGTCTTGGCCGACAGGTCGACCGCCGAAATCAACGCCGCCTGGCAACCTTCGGCAATATCGTAGATCTGGCGGACGGGCTCGCTGTCGGCAAAAGCCGCCCGGGCGGCAGGCGTCTCGGCGATCATCGGCGCGGTCATGTAATAACAGCCGGCGCCCAGCACGCGGGCGAACGCGGCGGCATTGTCGTAGGGGTTGATGGCGCCGCTTTGCGACAGGCCGCCGGACAGGGAGACGACCGTGTTCGTCGCCCCTTCGCGTGGGATCAGGCTGAATCCGGCGGCATGGATCGTCGCGCCCCAGCCCAGCCCCAGGAAGCCATCGGGCGCCAGCACGCCGGACAGATATTGCCCCGCGGCCAGACCGACCACCCGGCGCACGTCGTCCTCGTCGGACGGCGCCGGGACGACCACGGCATCCTCCAATGCGAACGTTTCGCGCAGCGCATTCTCGGCTTCCAGGCAGGGTGCCAGCGGCAGGTCCAGAGTGACCCGGACAATCCCTTCGCGGCGGGCATCGTTGATGACGCGGTTTACCGTCGCGCGGTTGAGCCCGACGCGGTCCGCCACCTCCTGCTGGGTCTGTCCTTCGCGGAAGTGATACCAGCAGATGCGCGCCGCAAGCGCCGGGTCGATGGCGGCGGGGCGGGCACCCGAAACGCCGTTCTTTTTCTGTTTTGCCATGACCTATCCTAACCTTCTGTAGGGCGCCATGCGAGCCACGATGGACGACCTCGGGTATTGCAGGCCGCAGCCGGGAGGGCTTGATCTATGCATTGATGGGCAATATATTACCCGTCGTAATAATTTTTTGTTCATTCACTGTCCCGGTAGAGCCATGCCCCGATTAGCCCCCGTCCCGCCGCCAGAGATCGACTACACCGACCCCGTCTATTGGAACGGGCTCATCAAGATGAGCCTGTCGAAGTTCTTCATCCTCTGCGTCCTCAATCGGCGCCCCATGCACGGCTACGAGATATCCAAAGCCGTGGAGGATACGACACAGGGCTGCTGCTCACCGACCCCGGGCGCCCTCTATCCGGTTCTGAAGGAGTTCGAGAAGGGCGGCTACGTGACCGGCCGCGAAGAGGTCGTGAGCGGCCGAAAACGGAAGATCTACACGATCACCGACAAGGGACGAACGGCATTCCAGGTCGCGGTAAAGGCCTGGGCCGAGGTCGGCGCCTGTGTTTCCGCCAACAGCGAAGGTATCTGCCGAACCCAGGACTGCTGCTGAGTTTTTTTTGCCCTCCTATATCACCCATCAATGCATCGAACATCATACAAGGACTCTGTCATGCCCGCTTCTTCACTTCGACCGGACCTGCCCATCGCGATCATCGGCGCCGGCCCGGTCGGCCTCGCCGCCGCCGCGCATCTGCACGAATACGGCCTGCCCTTCGTCATTCTGGAAGCCGGCGCCGAACCGGGTGCCGCCATGCGCCAATGGGGCCATGTGCGCCTGTTCTCGCCGTGGCGATACAACATCGACAAGGCGGCCCGCCGCCTGCTGGAAGGTGCGGGATGGCAGGCGCCCGATTCCGACACCCTGCCCACGGGCGGCGAGATCGTCGACCGCTACCTGACGCCGCTCGCGGCCCACATGGCGATCCGCCCCCACCTGCGCCTGAATGCCCCGGTCGTCGCCGTCGGACGCAAGGGCATGGACAAGGTCCGGTCCGAGGGGCGCGCGGAACAGCCGTTCGAAATCCGCCTTGCCGACGACACCTCCCTTGACGCCGCCGCGGTGATCGATGCCTCCGGCACCTGGTCCGCGCCGAACCCCATGGGCGCCGGCGGCCTGCCGGTACCCGGCGAAGCCGACTGCGCCGACCGCATCGCCTACGGCATCCCCGATGTGCTGAACCGCAACCGCGCCGATTACGCCGGCAGGCGCACGCTGGTGGTCGGCAGCGGCCATTCGGCCTTCAACGTGCTGCTCGACCTGTTGGACCTGAAGGATGCCGAACCCGGCACGGAGATCGTCTGGGCCGTGCGCCGCGATACCGGCGACACGCTGTTCGGCGGCGGCGCCGCCGATGCCCTGCCGGCCCGGGGATTGCTAGGCACCCGTACCCGCCAGGCCGTGGCGTCCGGCGCGCTTGAACTTCTCCGCCCCTTCTCCGTGCGCTCGGTATCGCGCGGCGGCAGCTTGGCCGTCGACGGCATCCTGAACGGTGTGGACCGGCGCGTTGAGGTCGACCGCATCGTCGTCGCCACCGGCTTCCGCCCGCGGCTCGACATGCTGCGCGAGGTGCGTCTGGGCCTCGACCCCTGGCTGGAGGCCGTCAACGACCTGGCGCCGCTGATCGACCCCAACCTGCACAGTTGCGGCACCGTGCGCCCCCACGGCGTGCGCGAACTGAGCCACCCGGAACCCGGTTTCTTCATCGCCGGGATGAAATCCTACGGCCGCGCGCCGACCTTTCTGATGACCACGGGCTACGAACAGGTACGCTCCATCGCCGCCTGGCTGGCCGGCGACCAAGAGGCGGCGCACCGCGTCGAGCTGGACCTGCCGGAAACCGGCGTGTGCAGCCTGCCGGGCGCGTCGGCAGAGGAATCCTCGTGCTGCGGCGGCCCCGCGCCCGAAGACGTCGACGCCTGCTGCGTCCGCGACGTGGACGCCAAGGCCGCCGGCAAGGAAGGCTGCGGCTGTGCGCCCAGTACGGCGGCGGACGCCTGAGCGCAGGTCATGGCGACCCCGCGCAGAACCATCATCGCCATCGGCGCAGGACAGACGCTGGGCTGGGGCTCGACCTATTACCTGCCCGCGATCCTCGCGGAACCCATGGCGGCGGAGATCGATGTCACGACCGGACTGGTCTATGGCGCCTTCTCCGCGGCCCTGATCCTGTCGGCGCTACTCGGTCCGTTCATCGGGCGCCGGATCGACAGACTAGGTGGGCGCGGACTGTTGTGGACGGCGAACCTCGTGTTCGCCGTCGGCCTGGCACTCCTCGGCATGGCCGAGAGCACCCTGGGCCTGTTCGCCGCCTGGCTGGTCATCGGCGTCGGCATGGCCATGGGTCTTTATGACGCCGCCTTCGCGACCATGGCTGGACTGTACGGACGCGACGCCCGGAGCGCCATCACAGGCATCACCCTGATGGCTGGGTTCGCCAGCACCATTTGCTGGCCGATCACCGCCGTCATGGAGGCCGAGATCGGCTGGCGGGCCGCCTGTTTCGCCTGGGCGGCCGCCCATCTGGTGATCGGCCTGCCGCTCAATCGGCTGTTCGTGCCGAAGGGAACCGGCGCGCCGATCGGCGAAGGCGGCGCAGGGGAAATCCACCAATCCGCGGGATTGGGGAAGCCCCCCAGATTCGCCGCCGCAATCCTGGCGCTGGTCTTCGCCATCACCTGGTTCACCAGCACCGCCATGGCCGCGCATCTTCCCCGGATACTGCAAGAGGCCGGGACCTCTCCCGCCGCGGCGATCGCGGCGGCGGCCCTGGTCGGCCCGGCCCAGGTCGCGGGCCGGCTGCTTGAATTCGGTTTCTTGAAGAATTTTCATCCTTTGCTGTCCGCACGGCTGGCGGCACTCACCCACCCCCTGGGCGCGGCCGTGATTCTGGCCGTCGGGGCGCCGGCCGCATCCGCCTTCTCCCTGTTGCACGGCGCCGGCAACGGTATCCTCACCATCACCAACGGAACGCTGCCTCTCGCCATCTTCGGAGCAGTGGGATATGGGCGGCGTCAGGGGTTGCTGATGGCACCGGCCCGCTTTGTCCAAGCCGGCGCCCCCTTTCTGTTCGCTCTGGCAATCGACCACCTGGGCGCCGCCGCGCTTATGCTTTCAGGCGGGCTGGGGCTCGTCTCTTTCGCCGCCATGATGGCATTGCGGCCGTCCAAATGACCCCCGGCGCGCTTTCAGATGACGACCGTCCACGCATGTGGTTCAGGACGCGAATTCTTTAAGAGAAAGAATGTCGGCAAAACCCTCAAACCGGATCCAATCTCTCCCGCCGGCCGTCAGCGCGCCCACAACAGGATCGGCCCGTAGCACAGGCAGAACATCGCAAAGGCGGCGCACCAGAGCACGGCCGACAGGGTCAGCATGATACCGTGATCCATGCCCAGCCCGGCGCTCACCCGCGTCGCGGCGGCCAGATACACCAGCAGATAGACTAACGCCGTCGGCAGGTCCGCCTTCAGGTCACGCCCCGTATGCCCGAGGGTCGCCCGCGTCATCACGGCCAGCACCATACCCCCCATGGCCCCGGCGGTCAGCGCGTGCAGCCCCGCGCTTTGCGGCAGACCGTTCAGCAGCCCCGACGCGCCGAGCAGGATGAGGCCGATGGGAACCCACAGATAGCTGAGGTGCAGGGTCCAGACCAGCGGATCGGATGCCGTGTAAAGACCGCGCCAGCGGGCCATCCGGGCAAGGTGCAACGCGCCCGCAGCGGTCAGGACATAAGCGGCGATCTCTCCATAAGGCGCCGCGACCCAAGCCGTAAAGGCCGCCAGCGTCACCACCAGGGTAACCCGGTCGAAGGCGCCGAAGGGAACCGGCCGGGGAACCGCCGGTTTGGTCTTGGCCAGCCAGTTTCCCGTGAAACTGGGGATGATCCGCCCGCCGATCAGCGCGATCAGCATGACGATGACCGCCACGCCCAGGCGCGGCCCGAACCCGCCGTCGAGCCGACCCATGGCTTCCGCATGGGTCAGACCGTTGGCCGCCGCCAACAGGCCGATCGCCGCGACGACGGGCAGGTTCCGCCAGTTTCGCCCGGCGGAGACCTCGCGCAGGGCAACCGCCATGAGCGCAACCAGGAAGGCCATGTCGATGACGGCCGCGGGGATCGCGCCGACCACCGCGCTGAAGGCGACCACGCCCCGTCCGGCCAGCCATAAACCGAACAGAGCGATCAACCCCCATCCTTGCAACGGCATGCGGCCGGTCCAATTGGGGATCGCGGTCAGGATGAATCCGGCAACGACGGCGCCGATCACGCCGAAGATCATTTCGTGGGCATGCCAAAGAACGAACGGAAACGCGGTCGGCATCGTCAGATTTCCGGTCAGCATGACGATCCACAAGGCGACGGATGCGATCGCCGAGACCCCCGCCGCCAGAAAGAACGGCCGGAACCCCTGGCTGAACAGCGCGGGCCCGGTCCACCCGGCATAGCGCGGTATCCCGCCGACGTTGGCGATCCGTGCGGTCATGGTCGCTCTCCTTGTTGCATTCCGTTCGCGGGCAGGCCTTCAAGTTCCTCGTGAATCGCGTCCGCCAGACGGCCAACTTTGACGCCGTAGGCGGCGCAGGCCTCACCCACGGTCTCAAACGGCGCCATCGCGCAGCCGGGACAGGCCATCCGCATCCGGTTGAAGGCCCGCACGGCGGGCGGCCAGCGGGTCAACACGTCGTTCACGATCATTCTCGCAAGCTCGGCCTTTTGCATCTCAGTTCTCCGATCCCGTTTATCTGGCGATCTTCATCCGCAGAATAGAGATCCGGCATGCGCCGTCTTTGCGCCGGCGCAAATTCAAGCGCAGCTATCGCCTACTCATGCTCCGCGATCTCGACCAGGCGGTGGGGTTTGGTGATGACCAAGTGGGACGCCCGCTTGCCGCTGAGGATTCCCTCCTGCTCCCAGGCGGCCAGCGTGCGGCTGACCGTATGCAGGGTCGTCGCGTTCATTTCCGCGATTTCGTTGCGCGACAGGACGAACGGAATTTCGACACCGTCCTCGACCCGCCGACCCGCCTGCCGCACCATGCGCAGCAGGGTCGCGGCGATGCGACGCTCAACCCGCTGAGTCGCCAGTTCCCGCAGGCGCTCCTGCAGTTCCTCAAGACGCCCGCCGATCAGATCGATGGCATTGCCCGCCAAAACCGGATGATCGGCCAGCAGCTTGGCCTTGACGGCGGCGCTCCAGAACAGGGCCATGCCGTCCTCGACCGCCACCGGCGTGGCGGGATAGGGCTTCTTGCGCAGGACGGCGACGGTGCCGATCAGGTCGCCCGGACCGAGAAAGCGGATAACGACGTTGCGCCCATCGGGAGTCGTCTGATCCAACCGCACGCGGCCCCAGGCAAGAAGGTAGCTGTAACTCGCCTCCTCCCCCTGAAGGAACAGGCTTTCATCGTTTTTCAGCGGCAGTTCACCGGCCGTCTCGGCGGCCGCCGTCAACGCGGCGCCATCGGCATCGGCGAAAAAGGCCGTTCGCTGCAGAATCGATTTCCGGGCATCCAGGTCCAAGGGCGTGGTCCTTCAGGCTTGACGGCGGCCATACTAAAGCGTCTTGCCGCGCCATGCCACCCGAACGCCGTGGTCCGCCCGCGAGCGCCGTCAGGCCGAAAGCGGTATTTCGTGGACGTGGACATCGCGCCCGGAATGCTTCTTCAGAATCCCGATCGCCCGCTTTTCGTGGTCCGCGTCGCGGGCCCGCACCCACAACAATAGCCCGCCGTGGTCCAGCTGTTCCTGGATATACCGCGCATGGTGGTCTTCGACGAAGGCGGCGAGGATGCTGCCGATCAGACCGCCTGTACCGCCCGCTATGGCGGCGGCGGTGATGGCCGCGGCCAGGGTCCCGCCCGAGGCGACAACAGCGCCCGCAGCGGCGACGGCTCCCACGTACAGAAGCCCGCCGATCAGACCGCCCTCGGCATCGCCGCGCGATTCGGTCGAAACATAGCATTCCCTCGGCACCGCGATGTCATCTTCCAACTCGGCCACCTTCTCGTAACGGTGACCTAACTTCTCGTCGACGGCCTCCTCGGACGCCAGAAGGCTCAGGTCCGCCCGGTCGAAACCGGCACTGAGCAGTTCATCAATCGATTCCTGAAGCGCATCAGCGGTCCCGAAGTATCCGACCGCTTCCCGGCATTTGGCGGTATATGCTGCAGGTGACATCTTCGTACCCTTCCATTGGCCAACACAATTATCCCAACGTTCCCTGATTGATCACGCCGGGCAGGCCCAATCAGAACGCCGGAAACGCATGCCGTCATTGCCATAGGTCAATCCGCCCGTTGAAAAATTCCGCCACAATGCGACCGTTTGCAACGGAGGATGTGACTTTCCGCGGGGCCATGCATGGATCACAGTTTCTGGATAACCTTCGCCGCCAGCCTGACCGCCGGGGTGGTGACCACGGCAGGCATCGTCGTCATCCGGCGGTTCGCCGCCTGGGCGCACCGCAACACGACCTATTTCGCCTGTTTCGCCGCGGGGGTGCTGATCGCCGTGTCGTTCGTTCATATCGCGCCGAAATCGTTCGCCATGGCACCGCAGGCGCCGATGTGGCTGTTCGCCGGGTATCTGGCGATGCACGTCCTCAACCGCTTCCTCACGGCCTATGTCTGCGACAAACCGCAGACGGCGGACTATGCCCTCGGCTTGGTGCCGCTCCTGGGCATCGGCTTCCACTCGTTCCTTGACGGCATCGTCTATTCGATCAGCTTCAGCGTCAGCATGCTGACCGGCGGGCTCGTCGCCCTCGGCATGGTGCTTCACGAGTTCCCCGAAGGGATCGTGACCTATACCCTTCTGGTCCGCAGCGGCTTCTCGCCGCGGCGGTCGTTCCTGCTTGCCTTTCTCGCCGCCGCCGTTACGACGCCGGTCGGCACCCTGGCGTCCTATCCCTTCATCGCGCGCATCGACCAGGAGACGCTGGGCGTCCTTCTCGCGTTTTCGGCGGGCGCGCTGATCTATGTGGGGGCAACGCATCTTCTGCCGCGGGCTGAACAGGAGCCGCGCAGGTTCAGCCTCGTCGCTCTGGCCGCCGGTGTCGCCGTGGCGTTCGGGATCGTGCTAAGCAAGGGATGAAGAGGAGCATTCGACAGCGCGCCTTCCTACAGCATATTCAAACCGATACCGCAGTTACTTCGGTTTGACGGCGGAACGCGGAATGCCGTGCTGCTTCGTCGGGCCCAGGTTGTCGACGTCGACCTCAACCCCAAGCGCGTCCAGGGCCAGCAGAATGCGCCGCAAAAGATCGCGCTCGCCATCGGGCATGCCTTCCTCCACGGCGACGCAGATCTCGCTGGCGTCGTACTCCCAGCGCCGCAACGCCTCGACCTTCTGATCCTTCGTCAGGCCGTCGTGCGCAACCACCGCCTCGGGCGTGCCGAATACGGATTCGGGATCGGCGAGCGCCTTGTCGACGTCAATGCCCGTCGTTCTACCGATTTCGCTCATCGTACTGCCTCCTTCTCTCCGAAAACTGGTCGGGATTTACCAAGAGTATCCCCGGATCAGGTACGCGAGCAATTGATGCACGGCAATGCTGAGAAAAATTCCTGCGCCGAACCACCCCATCCTTTCGTAGCGTCGGGCCATGGGAACCAGTTCGTGAAACGATACGAACAGCATCGCGCCAGCGGCAAAGGCCATGAAATTGCCGTTGAGACCGGGCGAAACAGAGACGGCAAGCAAGCCGATGACGGCGCCGAGCGGTTCCGCCAGCGCCGACAGCACGGCCGCCCCGACAAGAAACCGTGTGCTGCGCAACGCCATCGCCGGCACGGCCATCGCCAATTCCTCGGGCAGGTTGTGCAAGGCGATCTCCAGGGCCACCAAGACCCCGAGCGACGGCGACGCGATGAAGGCATTGGCCATGGCGAAGCCTTCAGGCACGTCATGCAGGATTAACCCGATCACCACAAGATAGACCGACCTGACAAGGCGCGTGTCGTCCAGTCCGTGCTCGTGCACTAGGTGGCTGTGCGGCAGAAGGCCGTTCGCCGCCCACAGCAAGCCCGCCCCCAGCAGAACCGACGCCGCCGCGCCGCCGGCGCCGACCGCGGCCGCCGCCTCGGGCATCAATTCCACGAACGAGACAAGGACCATGATCCCGGTCGAAAAACCGATACCGACGGCAATGGCGCGGCGATTCTCCCGGATCAGCAGGGCGAGGCCGACCCCGACCGCCGTCGTCACGACGGACAGCAGGGACAGGGCGACGACGATAACAATCGTGATCTCGGAAATCATGTCGCCATGCTATACGGAATGGAGGTCGTGTCCCGTCCAAATCGGCGGATGCACAGACCGATAGGAGGGAGAATTGCCGGAAAAGACCGCGCAAACCGGCCCCCGCTCCGAGGCGCCACCACTGCGGCCCGCCGACGGCTCCGCAAGTTCCGTCGGCGAGGTGATTCGATGGGGGTTGTATTCCATCGCCGTCAACGGGGTTCTAATCTGCCTGCACGGGTTTACAGCCTGGGCTTCGGGCAGCCTCGCCGTCACCGCCGAACTGGTCCATAACTTCGCGGATCTCGCGTCCGCCGGGGCCGTCGTCGTCGGCCTAAAACTCGCGTTGCATAAAAGCCGCGCCTTTCCCTACGGGCTCTACAAGGTCGAGAACCTGATCGCCGTCGGGCTGTCTATCATGATCTTCTTCACGGCTTTCGAGGTCGCCGCCACCGTGATATCCGATGCCCAGATCGTGCCGAGCGTCGATTTCTGGATGCTGGCCGTGCTGGCGGTCACGATGGTGATCCCGCTGGTCTTCAGCCGCTTCGAAATGCGCGTCGCCGAACGCACCCACTCTCCGGCGCTGCGGGCCGATGCGCAGGAATACCGGGTCCACGCCTACACAACCGGCCTGGCGTTCACCGCCCTGCTGTCCGCTTGGTTCGAGTTTCCCCTCGACCGCGTGGCGGCGGCGGTGATCATCATCGCGGTCGTCAAGACCGGCTGGGATATTCTGATCGATGCCTTGCGCGTGCTGCTCGACGCCTCCATCGACCTGCCAAGCGCGGACCGTATTCGGGCCGCCATCGCCGCGGACCCGGCCGTCACCGAAGTGACCTGGATTACCGGCCGCAATGCCGGACGCTTCCGTTTCGTCGAAGCAGGCGTCGTTCTTCGTTCACACCGTCTCGACCGGCCGGAAGCCGCCATCGCCCGCATCGAGCGGACGGTCCGCGAGGCCATGCCGCAGATTGAGCGGGTCCTTCTTCACGTAGAAACCGCGACCTCCGACAGTGAGCGCGTCGCGGTCCCCGTCACCGACCTGTCCGGCACGATCAGCGCGCATTTCGGAGAAGCACCCTTCTTCGCCTTCCTAACCCTGGACCGCAAATCGCATGCGGTGGAAGACCAACGCATCCGCGCCAATCCCCATCTCGCGGAAAGCCGCGCCAAGGGCCTTCGCGTCGCGGAATGGTTGGTCGATCAGAAGGTCGACCGCGTCCTGGTCCCCCGGGATTTCGAAGGCAGGGGTCCCGCCTACGTTTTCCGTGAAGCCGGTATCCAGGTCGAGGTCACGTCGGAGCCCACCCTCGCCCACCTGTTCGGCACCGGAACCGAGACTCCCGAGACATGACCTCGCGGCGGCCGAGTTGCGCGGGAGCAAGTTCGCGGCACCCCATGACGGATACAATCCCACCGTTATGATCGAGCTTGCCGTCGCCTTGGCCGTCATGGCCCTGTCCCATTGGGGTCCCTCCGCGCCGCGCGTGCGGCCGGCCCTTGTCGGCATGCTGGGCCTGCGCGGTTTTCATATTGCCTACAGCCTTCTGTCCCTGGCCGCGCTGGCTTGGCTGGTCACCGCCTACGGCAGGGCGGCGGAGGACACGTTCTTCCTGTGGACCCCGCCCTTGTGGGCACGCTGGGCCGCCGTCTTCGGCATGCCCGTCGCGCTGTGGCTGGTCCTCGCGCGCCTGATGCAGCGGCCCGGCGAGACGCCCTCGGGCATCTACCGGATCACGGCGACGCCGGGCTCCCTCGGTCTGCTCGTCTGGGCGGTCCTACACCTTCTGAACGTCGGCGGCGCCCGCACGGTGATGCTGTTCGCGGCCTTCGCCGCCATCGCTCTGGCGGCGGCCGCCAAGAACCTGTGGACCGCGCCGCCGGCGCGCCGGGTTGTCGGCATCCTGCCCGGTCTGGGCATACTGCTGGGGCGCACGCCCGCCGGTTTGCGCGACCTGCGCCCGTTGCCGGTCCTTCTCGCCATCGGCCTGTGGCTTTTGTTGCTGATCCTGCACCCCATCGTCATCGGCCTGGACCCGCTGGCCGGCATCGTCCCCTGAAATCCCTCCCACGCCGAATTTGTGCCAGCGCAAGTTCGCACCCTCCCGCCTGCGCTATGTCTTGCCGGCCCCGTGGAAATCCACCGAGGCATAGATTAAGGAGGTTGCGCACCATGCAAACGACATCATTGAAACGGCTGTGGCTGGCTCTCGGCCTGATCCTCATCGCGTCCTTCGGGACCTTGGGGTTCCTGGGCCGGGAGATCCACCGCGAGGCGCCGCCGGTTCCGGCGGCCGTCGTATCCGCCGCCGGCGACGTCCTCTACACCAAGGACGACATTCAGACCGGCCGCCAGGTCTACCAATCCATGGGCGGCCAGCAGGTCGGCTCGATCTGGGGCCACGGCGCCTATCTGGCGCCCGACTGGTCGGCGGACTGGCTGCACCGCGAGGCGGTGACCCTGCTCGACGTCTGGGCCGAACGCGATTACCGCGCGGCCAGGTTCGAGGACCTCACCGCCGGACAGCAGGCGGCCTTGAAGGATCGCCTGAAGACCGAAATGCGGACGAATACCTACGATCCGGCAACCGGGGCGATCACGGTCTCGAACGACCGGGCCGAAGCCATCGCCCGCGTCGCCGGGCATTTTGTCGCCCTGTTCGGAAACGACCCCGAACTTACCGGCCTGCGCGAAGACTACGCCATCGCCAATGGCGCGATCCCCGATCAAGGCCGGCGCGAAAAGATGACGGCGTTCTTCCTATGGACCGCCTGGGCGGCGACCACGGAACGCCCGGGTCAGGACATCACCTATACGGCCAACTGGCCGCACGAGAAACTGGTCGGCAACACGCCGTCGACGGACAACGTGGTGTGGTCGATCGCCAGCATAGTGCTTCTGATCGCCGGCATCGGGGCGTTGAGCTGGTGGCATTCCGCGTGCAAGGAAGAGGACGCACCGCGCGCCCCGGCCGAGGATCCGCTCGGCGGGCTCGACCCGACGCCCTCCATGAAGGCCACGGCCAAGTACTTCTGGACGGTCATTGCATTGTTCGGCGCGCAGATTTTCCTGGGCGCCGTGACCGCCCACTACGCGGTCGAAGGTCATGACTTCTACGGCATTCCCTTGGCCGACGTCCTGCCCTATGCCGTGACCCGCACCTGGCACACGCAGTTGGCCGTGTTCTGGATCGCCACCGCCTGGTTGGCCACGGGCCTCTACCTCGCCCCGGCGCTGAGCGGGCACGAGCCGAAGTTCCAGAAGCTCGGCGTCGACCTGCTCTACGGCGCGCTCGTCCTGGTCGTGGTCGGCTCCATGGCCGGCGAATGGCTGGGCGTGCAGCAGGTGTTCGACCTGGACACCAACTTCTGGATCGGCCATCAGGGATGGGAATACGTCGACCTGGGCCGCGTGTGGCAGATCGCCCTGTTCGCCGGGCTGATGCTGTGGCTGGCGCTGATGGGCCGGGCCCTGTGGCCGGCACTGCGTAAACCCGGCGACCAGCAACCGCTGATCGTCATCCTGTTCCTGTCCACGATCGCCATCGGCCTGTTCTACGGGGCCGGCCTGACCTGGGGCAAGCACACGCACCTGTCGATGATCGAGTACTGGCGCTGGTGGGTGGTGCACCTGTGGGTCGAGGGTTTCTTCGAGGTCTTCGCCACGGCGGCCGTCGCATTGCTGACGGTGAAGCTGGGCTTGGTACGCGCCCGCACGGCCAACCATGCCGTGCTGTTCGCCACCGTAATCTTCCTCACGGGCGGCGTGTTGGGGACGCTCCACCATCTCTACTTCTCGGGCACGACCACGGGCGTGATCGCGGTCGGCGCCGTGTTCTCGGCGCTCGAGGTGGTGCCGCTGGCCCTGGTCGGTCACGAGGCCTTCGAGACCTACCGCCTGACCAAGCGCGCCCCTTGGGTCGAAACCTACAAATGGCCGATCCTGTTCTTCGTCGCGGTCGCGTTCTGGAACCTGGTGGGCGCCGGTCTGTTCGGCTTCCTCATCAACCCGCCGATCTCGCTGTACTACGTGCAGGGCCTCAACCTGACGGCAACCCACGGCCATGCCGCCCTGTTCGGGGTCTACGGGCTGCTCGGTATCGGGCTGATGCTGTTCTGCCTGCGTGGCCTGTTCCCCCGCCACGCCTGGTCGGACCGGCCGCTCGCCTGGGCGTTCTGGCTGCTTAACGGCGGGCTCGCCATGATGGTTGTGATGAGCCTGTTCCCGGTCGGCGTCGTGCAGGCCTGGGCCAGCGTGTCGGAAGGCCTGTGGTACGCGCGTTCGGCCGAGGTGATGCAGAGCGATCTGGTGCACACCCTGGTGTGGCTGCGGGTGCCGGGCGACATCGTATTCAGCGCCGGGGCGGCCGTCCTGGCGGTGTTCGCGGCCGGGCTTGTCCTGCGGTCCCGGCGCAAGCGCGCCCCCGCCACCGAAACGCCGGCCGTTACCGCCCAGCCGGCCGAATAACCGGGCGCAACCTGGGGGAGCCGGCCCCGGTCCCCGCCGCATGGCGGGGCGGGGCCGGTTCCTTTTTTATGCCCTTCAATGCGATGGGCCGCCTTCAGAACTAAATTCCGTGAATTTGTTGCAACGCAAAAACCCCTGTCCCGTGTTGGGGCATTGTCCAGGGGTCAGCGACGACGCCCGGTGAGCGAGCCGCCGTCGGCTGGACGTCAAGCGAGAAGGAGTAGCTTGCGATGAAACCGTTCCTGAAAGCCACGACAAGCGCATTGGCCCTGGCCGCCGCCATCGGCCTGGGCAGCGTGACAACCGCGGATGCCGCCGAAAGCATCGTCCGCAATCCGGCGGAAGTTCCCGCCCCCATCACCCGCAGCACGCCCACGACCGTGAAGGTCGCGCTTGAGACCATCGAGCGCGTCGCCGAACTGAACGACGGCAGCACCTACCGCTTCTGGACCTTCAACAACCAGGTGCCGGGCCCCATGATCCGAGTGCGCGTCGGCGACACGGTCGAGGTGACCATGAAGAACGCGGACGACAGCTGGGTCGGCCATAACGTCGATTTCCACGCCGTGACCGGCCCGCATGGGGGTGGCGCCGCGACCAAGGCCAATCCGGGCGAAGCCAAGTCCTTCACCTTCAAGGCCCTGAAGCCGGGGCTCTATGTCTATCACTGCGCGACGCCGACGGTGGCGCAGCACATCGCCAACGGCATGTACGGCATGATCCTGGTCGAGCCCGAAGGCGGCCTGCCCAAGGTCGACAAGGAGTTCTACGTCATGCAGGGCGAGATCTACACCAAGGAGCCCATCGGCACCCAGGGCGAGCTGACCGAGGACTATGACCGCCTGATCGACGAGCTGCCGACCCACTACGTGTTCAACGGCAAGGTCGGCGGCCTGACCAAGGACAAGCCGATGACCGCCAAGGTCGGGGAGACCGCACGCCTCTACTTCGGTGTCGGCGGCCCGAACAAGACCTCCAGCTTCCACGTGATCGGCGAGATCTTCGACACGGTCTACGACCTGGGCGGTGTCAAGCGGATCACGGAAGATGTGCAGACGGTGACCGTCGCCCCCGGCGGCGCCACCATCGCCGACATCAAGTTCGAGGTCCCGGGCACCTATGTGGTGGTCGACCATGCCCTCAGCCGCCTGGAAAAGGGTCTGGCCGGTTTCATCAAGGTCGACGGCCCGGACAATCCCACCGTCTTCAAGGCACCGAAGCCGGACGAACTGGCGGAACGGAAGTAACCGCCAACCGGATACAGACGAAGTCCCAATCCCCGGGCGGCAGCGCAGCCGCCCGGGGATTTCTCTGGCCGGCAAGTCGGGTTACAGGGGTCAATTCATTAAAAGACAGATGCGTGATCCGAGGCACCTTATGTTCCGTACAAATTATTATGAGTTCCGCTTATTCATCCGCCGTGGGGATGCTCGTGGCATTTGCCGCGGCGCTTATGGTTGTTTTCGCCGCCCCCGACCGGGCATCGGCAGCCTTTGATCCGCGCGCGCTTTACGGGTCCGGTATCGACTTTGATGTCTACCGCAAAGGCAAGCAGGTCGGCCGCCATGAGGTGCGGTTCACTCAAACCGACGACAGGCTTGAAGTGGAAAGCCGGTTCGAAATCGCCATCGATTTCCTGTTCTTCACGGCTTACCGCTATGTTTACCGGTCATCGGCCTCCTGGCAGGCCGGTGAATTGGCCTCCTTGCTGGCCGAGGTTAACGACAACGGAAATTTATTTTCCCTGACCGCCAAGCGCGACGGCAACCGCATGGCGCTCGACCGATCCGGAGAACGGGATTTGGTCTCAGCCCCCCTGCTGCCGACCAACCATTGGAACGCCGGGGTCTTGGGTCAGACCCGCGTCCTCAATACCCTGACCGGACGGGTGAACAATGTCCGCATCGTGCCCAAGGATCGCGAACAGGTCTCGACGGAACGGGGGCCCGTCACCGCCACGCGCTATCTTTACACGGGCGAACTGTCCACCGAGGTTTGGTACGACGACGCGGGACGCTGGGTGAAAATGCGCTTCGAGGGAACGGACGGTTCCACAATCGATTATGTCTGCCGCCGTTGCCAGGGGCCGACACCGGAAAAGGCCGCCCGATGAGCGAACGGCACCCCGCGCGGACGGCATGGGTGACCGGCGCCGGCAAAGGCATCGGGCGGGCCCTTGCTTTGCGCTTGGCCGCCGACGGCTGGACCGTGGCCGCCAGCGCGCGCACGGAACAGGACCTGATTTCACTGGAGCAGGTGGCCCCAGGCGGCCGAATCACGGGTTTTCCCCTCGACATCACGGATGGCGGGCGCGTTGACGTAACGGTGGCGGTGATCGAAAACAGGCTCGGCCCCCTAGATCTTGCCGTGTTGAACGCCGGTACCCACAAGCCAACCCCTGCCGCCGGCTTTTCAGCCGGAGAGGCAGGTAATCTGATCGCCACCAACCTTCTGGGCACCATCAATTGTCTGTCGCCGGTCATGTCCCGGTTCATGGGCCGGAAGGCCGGGCAGATCGCCGTCGTGGCGTCGCTGGCGGGTTATCGGGGGCTGCCAAATGCGGCGGCCTACGGCGCGTCCAAGGCCGGGCTGATCAACCTGTGCGAGGCGCTGCGCCCCGAGTTAGAGACCGCCGGCGTGGATTTGCGTCTGATCAACCCAGGATTTGTCCGGACACCATTGACGGACCAGAATGACTTTCCCATGCCCTTCCTGATTGAGGTGGAAGACGCGGTCGACCACATCATGGCCGGGCTGTCGGGCGGCCGTTTCGAAATCAGCTTTCCCTCCCGCTTCGCCCTCGTCATGAAACTGCTGCGGCTGTTGCCCGATCCCTTGTTTTTCCGCGTGACGCGGCGGATGATCCGGCCATGAACGGGCACCATGACCACTATCGCCGATACCTGGAAACCTTGACGCCGGAGTCACTGGGTCAACTTACAGACCACGTGACAGCCGACGTCCGCTTCAAGGACCCGTTCAACGACGTGCGCGGTGCGGATGCAATGGCGCGCGTGTTCCGCCACATGTTCAAGGCGGTTCGGGATATTCGTTTCACGGTGACGCATTTGGCCTCTGACGGCGATGTCTGCCTGATGACCTGGTGGTTCGACGGCATACTGGGCGGGCGGCCCTGGACGTTCGGTGGGGCTTCGGCCGTTACTTTTTCCCCTGACGGCCGGGTTGTGGAACATATCGACCACTGGGACGCGGCCCGGGATTTTTACGAGCGGCTGCCGGTTATTGGTTGGCTCCTTGCGCGGATTCGCGGATGTGTCGCCATCCGTTGACCGCATTGACCGGTGATTTTGGCGCCTGATCCGGTTTCATAAAGGCCAGGGTCACGGTGCCGATCTCGATGCCCAGCTTGCTGACCTTGGCGCGATTGAGCACCACGCCCGACGGCTGCAGAAACATCCAGTCGTTGAAGTGAACCCGCAGGCCTGTGCCGCCGACGTTCAGGTCCATGTCGTATTGCCAATTGAGTGCGTTGCCATAGGCCTCGCCCCGGGCGACACCGATAACGTCATCGGCATTGCCCTCGTAAGAATGCGCGCCAGTCTTGCGGATGGTCCAGACGCGCCGGTCGGTCTCGCCGTCGCTATATTGGAAACGCTCGTCCAGGACCAATTCCTTGCCGTCCCAAGAACCGTCTATATCGACCGTGAACTGCCGGCGCAACGTGCCGAAACGGTCCTCGAAAATACCCCAGGCCTGGGTCTTTCCCTGGAAGTAGGTTTCGATCCTGAGCGTCGGATTGGCGTTCTTGAAGTCGGTCGGTTTCATGCCGGTGCATCCGCTTATGGTTGTCACCGCCAGAAGAACCAGCACGCGCGCAAGGGTCATCGGGCAGCTTCCATCATCGTTCTTGAGCCATGTCGGCTCGGGTTCAGGCGACGGCGAATGGCGGCATGCCGGTTGGGCGTCAGGGGAAACCGCCACATGACCGCGACCGCCAACACTTTTATTACGACCGGAAGCCAGGCATAGATCACCGACAGCGCCCACAGGCCGTGCCTGTCCGGCGCCGACGGATCGAAGCCCAGCGCCGCCAACGCAGGCAATGCCGTACCGACGGAGAGCGCCAGGGCGAGCTTTGTCCCCATGCCCCAGAGTGCGAACTGCAGGCCCGCACGGTTGCGGCCGAAACGCCACCGGTCGTAGTCGACCACGTCCGCCTGCACTGCGGGCGGCAGGGACAGATCCGCGCCGAGCGCCATGCCGGTAACGACGCAAACAACGGCGAACGCGGCAAGGGCGCCGGTCGGCAAGAACGGCACGCAGACAAAAGCGGCCGAAGCCAAGATCATCGCCCCGCACCATACGCGGTGCTTGCTGAAGCGTCGGCTCAACCGGGACCACAACGGCATGGCAAGGACGGCGGCCAGGAAATAGGCGAGGACGAATTGCGGCCGTTCGCCGGGTCCCGCCCCCAACCCGTGCTCCAGATAGATGAAAAACAGCGCCGCCGGTATCCCGTTGGCCAGGCCGTTGAGAAACCAGGCGGAGAGAACCCGGAGAAACGGTTTGTTGGCCATCAGGGTGCGGAGCCCGTCGCGCAGACCGCGCCAGGACAGGCGTCCCCGATCAGCCTCGGCCGGCGCCCGATCCGGCACATACCATAACATCAAAGGCACGGCGACGGCCCCCAGGCCGACCGCCAGCCAGGCAATCGCCCCCGTCGATCGGATCTCGGTCCATCCCATGTCCGCTGTTACCGACGTCAAGGCTCCGGCGCCCAGGATGCCGACCAGGCCCAGGCCCTCGCGCCAGGAGGTAATCCCGGTCCGTTCATTGTAATCGGCGGTCAGTTCCGCGCCCCAAGCCAGGTATGGCACGGCGACCATCGTCCAACCGGCATACAGCACGACGGACCAGATCAACAAATAGTCTTCATCGACACCGGGGGAGGGATTCAGAAGCTTGACCAGACCGAAGCCGGCAATGACGGCGCCGGCGGCGATCCACGGTTTGCGGCGCATGCCGCATGGGCCGTACCGGTCGCTCAATGCGCCGATCAACGGATCGCTCATGGTGTCGAACAGACGCGCCAGTAATAGCACGACCCCCGTCGCGGCCAGGCCAAGCCCTAACTGCACGCCATAGAGCGCCGGCAGGTGGATATAGACGGGGATGGTCGGCAAGGCGACGACCAGGGCCGGCAGGGCATAGGCGAGGAGCACCCGCCGGGACAGGGCCCCTTCCCTGTATACCGTCATGGATTTTCGACGATGGCGTGGCACACGTCGATGCGCCCCGTTTCAAACCCGACCTCGCAGTAGGCGAGGTAATAACGCCACATGCGATAGAACCGCGCGTCAAAGCCAAGCTTTTCGATCTCCGGCCAATGGGCGGCAAACGCCTTGTCCCAACGGCGGATTGTCTCGGCATAGGACGGGCCGAAGAAAAAGCTGTCGGTCAGCGCCAAACGGCCGTCCCGGACCGCGCGGGCAAAGGCCTCCGGACTGGGCAACATGCCGCCCGGAAAAATGTAGCGCTGGATGAAGTCCGGGTTGTCGCGGTAAGCGGCGAAACTTTCACCGTCCATGGTGATCACCTGGAGCGCCGCCCGCCCGCCCGGTTTCAGCCGCGCCTTCAACGTCGCCATGTAGACGGGCCAGTAGGTCTCGCCCACGGCTTCGAACATCTCGATCGAGACGATCTTGTCGAAAACGCCGCCCACGTCGCGGTAATCCTGTATTCGCACCTCCACCCGGTCGGCCAGGCCCGCCCGTTCCATCCGGCGCCGGGTGAAATCCGCCTGCTCCCGCGACAGGGTCAGACACACCAGGCGGCAACCGAATTCGCCCGCCGCGATTTCGGCGAACCCACCCCAGCCGCAGCCGATTTCCAGCACGCTGTCGCCGGGTTGAAGGTCGAGTGCCCTGGCCAGGCGCAGGTACTTGCGCCGCTGAGCCGTGTCGAGCGGTTCATCCATGGCCTCGAACAAAGCCGAGGAATAGGTCATCGTCCGGTCCAGCCAGTGGCCGTAGAACCGATTCCCCAGGTCATAGTGGGCCGCGATGTTGCGGCGGCTGCCGCGCCGGGTATTCGCCCGCCGCCGGTGGATCAGGCGGTTAAACAGACGCGCGGCCCAAGTGCCGCCTGCCGCCGTCTCCAGGTGCGGCAGATTCAGCGCGCCGAGCGTCAGCAACGCGGTCAGGTCCGGCGATTCCCACTGGCCCGCCATGTAGCCTTCGGCAAATCCAAGGTCACCAGCTGTCAACAGCCGCCAGACAACGCCCAAGTCGTGGATGACCAAGGTTGCCTGCGGCCCTGGCCGATCGCCGTCAAAGGTTATCCTTGGCCCCGACGGAAATGACACGGTCAGCCGGCCGACACGGAGTTTGGACAACCATCGGCACATGAGGCGTTCGCGCAGGCCGAGCGCCTGGATATCGGCGGGCGTTGCAAGGGCGGACAGGGTGCGGGATGCGGTCTCGGTCATGGCAGCCTAACGAGTCGTCGCGATCGGTCCGCGACAGAACTTTGAACGGGCGCCGCGGCCGGTTGATGGGAAAAAACGGGCAGGCCTTTGCGCCAAAGCCGGAAAGCCTCCCAGTGAATGCCGGCGACGATTTTCAGGGTCATCAACGGAAATCGCACCAGTAGCCGGGCCAGTTCGCGGCCGCTGAACGGCCGGCGCACGCCCTGAAAGGCGGCGGCGAGCAACAGGCCGTCCGAATCTTCCTGGCGAATGACGATGTTGACCCCTTCGCCCGGCGGCAAGATGCGGAAGTGATAGGTGCAATCCATGGCGATGAAGGGTGACACGTACATGGCCTTGTCCGCCTGTTGCCGGATCACCGGACCGCCGCCCGGCGTCACGGGAATGACGTAGGTATGGCGCTCCTTGTAGGTGTTGCAGACCTCGTAGAGGATCGCCTTCAAAGCACCGTTCGGCGCATGGCAGAAGAAGACGCTCAACGGGTTGAAGGCAAAGCCGAACACCCGGGGATAACATAGCAGGCGGATCGGCCCGCCGCGGACGTCGACACCGGCCTCGGTAAGCCGTGCCTCGACCCAGGGGCGCAGGGCGGCGCCCGTGCAAGGACCATGATCGCGGTCGAAGAACGCAAGCGGCGCGGTTCGGTTGTGACCGAACAGCCGGTAACGGCGGTCGAGTTCCGGCAGTTCATCCAAATCGAGAAGCATGGAAAACACGTCATAGCGCAGGCGGTGCCGTTTCGGCCGCCGGCGTTCATGGACCACAGGGCCCTCGTAGATGGCCGACTGCAAGGTCATTGGGCGGCCGCCATCTGCCGGGCGGACACGTGAATTCTGCCGTTCTCGTCGGCCACGGTCCAAGGCCGGCGGAGGCCGCCCAGCTGTTCCGCGACGGCCAGACCCGACTGCAGGGCGTCTTCGTGGAAGCCGTGGCCGAAATAGCTGCCGCAGAACCACGTTCGTCGATTGCCCTGCAACGACCAGAGCCGGGACTGGGTTTCCAGCGCCGCCGTGTCAAAAAACGGATGGGTATAGGTGAATTCGCGAATAACGTTATCCGGCCGGGGTTCCTGGACCGGGTTCAGGGTCAGGAAAATCGGGGGTGCCGCATCAAGCGATTGCAGCCGGTTCATCCAATAGGTTACGCAAAGCGCCTTTTCTCCGCCGTCGATGAAATTCCAGCTTGACCACACGCGACGGCGCAGCGGCATGAGCGCCGCATCCGTGTGCAGCACGGCGCCGTTTGTCGTGTACCGCCAGGCGCCCAACAGGCCCTTTTCCAGCGGGTCGGGGTTATCCAGAAGTGCCAGCGCCTCGTCCGCATGGGTTGCCATGACGACGTGATCATAGGCATCGGTCTTCCCCCCCGCGTCAGTCACCAGGACCCTGTCCGCCTGGCGATGCACGGCGCATACGCCACCAAATCGGATCCGGTCCGTGAACCCGGCGGTCAGCCGTTTCACGTATTCGCGCGATCCGCCATCGACCGTGCGCCAAGGCGGGCGGTTCTTGATCAGGAGAAGACCGTGGCTGACAAAAAACCGAATAAAGGCCTTGGCCGGATAGGCGGCCATGTCCACGGCCGTCGTCGACCAGATGGCCGCCCCCATGGGATAGAGGTGGTCCTCGATGAACGGGCGACCGTATCCGCCGCGGGCCAGATAGTCGGCGAGGCTGATACCGTCATTTTCCGGCTCGTCCAGGAACGAGGGGGCCTCGCGGTAAAACCGTAGCAGGTCTTTTATCATCGACCAGAAGCGTGGCCGCACGATGTTGCGGCGCTGGCCGAACAGCCCGTTCAGGTCCGTACCCGCGTATTCCAGATTGCCCCCACCCAGGGATGCGGCAAAGGACATGTCGCTCACCTTGGTCGGCACGTTCAAATGGTCAAACAGCGCCGTCAGATTGGGATAGGTCGGTTCGTTATAAACGATAAATCCTGTGTCCACGGGCATCGTCCCGCCATCCCCCGGTGCATCGACCGTGTTGGAATGGCCGCCGACCCACGAATTGCGCTCGTAGACAGTGACGCGGTGCCCTTGGCTCAACAACCAAGCCGCGGACATGCCGGAAACTCCGGTTCCAATGACCGCGATGGAAAGGCGCCTTTGGTCGGGGGGGATGATAGAGTTCAACTTTGATGCTTTTCCATGGGCGGCGCTTGAGCCGCAGGATTTTTGATGTTCAAAGTAATCTACGCAGGCCGCACGGCATTGGATCATGCACAGGCGGTGTTTTTCGCGGGCCGGGTGATCCGGCGTCTTCATCCACGCGTAACACGGACATGGATGGCTCTCTTCCCTTTATTCGAGCAAACGCGGGTGCGGCGATGATCAACGCGCGGCAAGGCCCTGAAGCGCTCGATTTGAACGGGTTGGTTTTGGCCGTGGCCGAAGACCGGGACCGGGAAGCGTTCAGGCAACTGTTTGAGCATTTTGCCCCGCGCCTGAAGTCGTTCCTGCTTCGCAACGGCGGCGCAGCGCTCACAGCCGAGGAAATCGTTCAGGAGACCATGGTCAAGGTCTGGCGCAAGGCCGGTCAGTTCGATCCGGCGAAGGCGTCGGCGGCGACATGGATATTCACCATCGCCCGGAATCAACGGATCGACATGGTCCGCAAGACCCAGCGCCCGGAACCGGATGCCGATGATCCTGCCTATGCCCCCGATCCCGCACCCCAGGCGTTCGATGACGTGGCCCGCAGACAACAGGCCGAGCGCCTGCGGGATGTGTTGGAGAATCTTCCGAAGGACCAGCACGAGGTTCTGCATCTGGCGTTTTTTGAAGAGAAGACCCATGTCGAAATCGCGGCACAATTGGACCTACCGCTCGGCACCGTGAAATCGCGCATTCGCCTGGCCATGAACCGCATGCGCGCTGAGCTTGGAGACGAACCGTGACCATCAAGCATCACCCGAGCGACGAACTTCTGCTGGACTACGTGACCGGCGGGTTGAGCGAAAGCTGGAGCCTTGCGGTGGCGACGCACCTGGCCCTGTGCCCGGCATGCCGCCGTCAGACCGCCCGCCTGGAAGCCGTCGGCGGCGGCTTGCTTCAGGCGACAGAACCGGTGCAGGTTGCAGCGGACAGTTTAAGCGCCGTCATGGCGCGCCTCGACGCACCCGCCGCCGCCGATGATGAGCCGCAGGCTCCCCAGGTTCCGTCACGGAGCGGGCTGCCGCAGCCGTTGCGCCGATACGCGGAAAACGCCACGGGCGAATTGGAATGGAAGCGGCTTGGCCGTGGCGCGTCGCAATTGCGGATCGACACCGGCGACCCCGGTGCGACGGCCCGCCTGTTGCGCATTCCGGCGGGCATGCCGGTGCCGCTGCATACCCACCGAGGGTTGGAGTTGACCGTGGTGCTGTCCGGCGCGTTTGCCGACGCCACGGGCCGCTATGGGCCCGGCGATTTTCAGGAAGCGGACGAAACCCTGGAACATCAGCCCCACGCCACGCCGGAAGCGGACTGTATCTGCCTTGCCGTAACGGACGCGCCCCTGCGTTTCCGATCCGTCGCCGCACGCCTCTTACAGCCCCTATTGGGGATCTAGATGTGAAGTCTAGAGCCGGAAGTCCGGCGGCAGGTCCAGCCATACCAGAGCCTCGGCCACGTTTTCACATATCTTGCGCTTCATGGGGGCCTTCCCGTCGCGGGCGTAGATCTCGTCGCATACCCGGGTGGTGATCGCGAAGCGGTCGGCGGCGACGGTGTTGCTCTGCCGGTAAACAAAGGCCGCGGTTGCCGGATGGTCGAACATCTTGGCGATCTGATAGCCGAGCACGTCGACGAAAGCACCTTGGGTGGAATCAAGCCCGGGTGCGGCCGTCAGGTCGTCATCGCAGACATAAAGCCTGCGCATGCCGGGGCTGAAGTCCGGGGCGGCGGCCAGATCCCGCAGCGCATCCACCGTCTCCAGCAGGCTCGACTGCCCGAAGAGGGAAAAGCTGACGAGATTTTCGGCCTTATGAATTTTCCACGAAATGCCCATGGCGGCCTGTGTTCATAAGGGTCAGTAACGTCCTTGCACCTAGCCCCTCGAAACAAGTCCCCGTTCGCGGGCGGCCACGGCCGCTTGCGAACGATTCTGCACGCCGATTTTCTTGAAGATGCTGCGTGCGTGCAGTTTCACCGTGACTTCGTGGATTTCCAGGTCACGGGCGATCTGCTTGTTCGGCTTTCCGTCGGCGATGCCCTCGAGCACCTCCATCTCGCGGGGCGTCAGGCCTTCCGTATTGACCTTGCGGTCAGCCGCCTCGGCGGCCAGCGCCTGCATGGTTTCCACGGGCACGTAGGTGCCGCCCTCGGCGATCACGCGAAGCGCCCCCGCATAGGCGGACCCGGTCAGCGTTTTCGGCAGATACCCGTGGGCGCCCAGGTCGAGCACCGTCTTCACGTCCCGCGTCCTGGCAACGCCGGAGGTGACGGCGATGGCCAGATCAGGATAAGTGTCGCGAAGCCGCTTGACCCCTTCCGTGCCGTCCATCCCGGGCATGGAGAAGTCCAGAACCACAAGGTCGTACTTCCCCTTGCCCGAAAGCTTGGCCGTCACTTCGTCGAGATTGGATGCCGACTGAATTTCGATATCGGGAAAGGCGCGGCCGAGATGCTCGCGCACCGCGTCAAGAAACATCGGATGGTCGTCGGCGAACAGCAATCGCATTCTGCCTGCCTCTTAATCTTATGGCCGGATCGTACCGCAGCCTGATGCTTCTCACCCCATACCTAAGTATGCCCGAAACACATACTTAGGTCGACACCGAACAAACAATCGGAATCAGGCTCCTGAAGCGCCGCCTTCCGGCCCCGGCATGGCCGGCGGCGGAGAAAACAAAACCCGACCGGCGGCACGGCGCCGGTCGGGTGCACGGGAGGAGGGGGAGAAGGGAGTCGGTCTTGGCCGTTTCCTAGGCGGCGCGCACATCATGCAGGAAGGTCTGCACGATCTGCTGCAGGGAAGACGACTTCTGCGCCAATTCGTCGGAGGCGTGCAGAACCTCGGTCGCCGAGCCGTCGGTGTCGTTGGCGGCGACCTGCACGCTCGAGATCGAGCTTGAGACCTCCTGCGTCGCGGCCGCGGCCTGTTCGCAGTTGCGGCTGATCTCCTGGGTCGCGGCCGCCTGTTCCTCGACCGCGGCGGCCACGGCGGCCGTCATCTCGTTGACCTCGGCGATGGTCGCCTTGATCAGGTTGATGGCGCTCGCCGCCTCGCCCGTCGTCGACTGGATCTTGGCGACATGGGCCGCCACTTCCTCGGTCGACCGCTTGGTCTGGGCCGCCAGGTTCTTGACCTCCGACGCGACCACCGCGAAGCCCTTGCCGGCCTCGCCGGCGCGCGCCGCCTCGATGGTGGCGTTGAGCGACAGCAGGTTGGTCTTTTCGGCGATCTCGTTGATCAGCTCAACCACCTGGCCGATCGCCTGGGCCGCCTCGACCAGGCCGTCGACCTTGCCCTGGACCTGATCGGCCTCGGTCACCGCCTGGCCGGCCTTTTGCGACGACCGCGCCATCTGCTGGGTGATCTCGCGGACCGACGCGGTCAGTTCCTCCGTCGCCGTCGCCACGGTCTGCACATTGGCCGCCGTCTGCTCGCAGGCCGCCGCCACGGACGACGACTGACGGGTCGTCGTTTCCGCCGTGCCGCGCATGCTGGTCGCCGTCGCCTGCAGTTCCGTCGACGCCGACGACACCACGCCCAGCACTTCGCTCACCGTCGCGTCGAAGGCCGTCGTCAGGGCCGCAAGCTTCTGCGCGCGTTCAAGCTGCGCCTGCTGGTCCTTCAACTGCTGGGCCTGAAGGTTCCGGTTCTCGATCAGGCGCTGGCGGAAGAATTCCACCGAGCGCGCCATGTTGCCGATCTCGTCCTTGCGCGCCTGACCGGCGGTTTCCTTGTCGTAATCGCCTTCGGCCATGTCCTCCATGAACCGCGCCATGGCGTCGATCGGCCGCGCGATGCCGCGCGACAACGTCAGCCAGGCCAGAACGGCGAACACCAGGGCGATGACCGTACCCAGAAACAGGCTGATCAGCGTCACCTTGAATTCGCCTGCCACGGCATCACGGTTCTTGTTCATCAGGCCGACCGCAAGTTTCTTCAGGGCGTCGAAGCTTTCGAACGCCTTGGCGATCCCCTGTTCGCCGTATCCATTGGCTTCGAGAACCCGGGCTTCATCCACGGTGAAGCGTTGACGCATCAACGCGATCTGCCGGTCGACGATCGTGTCCTGCCATTTGCGGACATGGGTGTCGGCTGCCAGCAAGTATTGTTTCGCCGCAGGCACGGTCAGGCTCGATCCCAATTTCGCGACCTTATCCAGATAGGCCGTTTTGGCCGCCGTGTAGGTCTTGATATAATTCCGGTTGCCGCTGATCAGCAGGCCGCGGATGGAAGCCTGCTGGGCCGCGACAAGGGCGCGGACCTCTTCCAGTTCCAGAACGATGGCGTTGATGCGCGCGGTATCGTCGACCTGTTTCTGGGCCGTATTGGTATTGACCGTGGTCACACCGGCCAGCGCGCCGATGATGATGACCAATGTCAAAAAGGCAACAATCAGCTTTTTCGAAATGGTGATGTTGTTGATCGCGTTCATGGCTGGGTCCTCACGCGCTAAATCTTACCGGCGGCCTGGCGGCGCCGGAGTTCGGTCAGATTGACCTCGACAGTCACGGTCCCGACCGCTTCGATGCCGTCGGTGATTGACATGTTGATCTGGACGTTTTCGGTTCCGGTCGCGTCGCTGACCTCCGGCTTGTCGATGAAGACCGCCGCCGGGCCCATGGGAAAGGTCTTCTGGAACTTGGCTTCGTCGCCCTGCCAATAGTCGCTGGTGATGGCGCTTTGGCCGGCGTTCAGGCCCTTGTTGTCCATCACGAAGATTTCCGTGTAGAGACCGAGGGACGACGCCTGGATCGCCGTCAGATAGCTCGACAAGGGACTGGCCAGGACAGCAGTGATCAGCGGTTGATCGTCGGTCTTGCGTTCGGCGCGCCACTGCTTGTCGAGCGTCAGGATGCTTTCTTCCGTGAGCCCGCCGTGCTGCTTGTTGCTGGCCTCAAGGGTCAGCAGGACCACGGGCGAGGCCGCCCATGACCGAATCTGGTCGAGCATCTTGGCCGGAACGGCCTGTTCGTCGGCGGCGGCACTGGTCGCGATGCCGCAAAGCAACGTGAAAACAAGTCCCCGCACAATATGAAAATATGTATGCATTTATAGTTTCTCCTCCTGAAGAACTGGAAAAATCATACTTTTTATTAATCAATTATAATACTGCTCAAAAGTAATACATCTGCTCCAATTGGTATACCAGATCCCAGACCTTCGTATTATTATTTTCCTATACTTAGGTATAGGGTCTATGGATAAAATACCCACGATACATCCAATAAAAAGGGCGGCGCCGCAGCGCCGCCCGAGTCTTTAGAGCCCAAGTCTTTAGAGAAGGCGGGGTCGGTCTTGGCCGTTTCCTAGGCGGCGCGCACATCATGCAGGAAGGTCTGCACGATCTGCTGCAGGGAAGACGACTTCTGCGCCAGTTCCTCGGACGCATGCAGGACCTCGGTCGCCGAGCCGTCGGTGTCGTTGGCGGCGACCTGCACGGTCGAGATCGAGCTCGAGACCTCCTGCGTCGCGGCCGCGGCCTGTTCGCAGTTGCGGCTGATCTCCTGCGTCGCGGCGGCCTGTTCCTCGACCGCGGCGGCCACGGCGGCCGTCATCTCGTTGACCTCGGCGATCGTCGTCTTGATCAGGCCGATGGCCTGGGCCGCCTCGCCGGTCACCGACTGGATGCGCCCGACATGGGCCGCGACTTCCTCGGTCGACCGCTTGGTCTGGGCCGCCAGGTTCTTGACCTCCGACGCCACCACCGCGAAGCCCTTACCGGCTTCGCCGGCGCGCGCCGCCTCGATCGTCGCGTTGAGCGACAGCAGGTTGGTCTTTTCGGCGATCTCGTTGATCAGCTCGACCACCTGGCCGATCGCCTGGGCCGCCTCGACCAGGCCGTCGACCTTGCCCTGGACCTGGTCGGCTTCGGTCACCGCCTGGCCGGCCTTTTGCGAGGACCGCGCCATCTGCTGGGTGATCTCGCGGACCGATGCGCTCAGTTCCTCCGTCGCCGTCGCCACGGTCTGCACGTTGGCCGCCGTCTGCTCGCAGGCCGCCGCCACGGACGATGACTGACGGGTGGTGGTTTCGGCGGTGCCGCGCATGCTGGTCGCCGTCGCCTGCAGTTCCGTCGACGCCGACGACACCACGCCCAGCACTTCGCTGACGGTCGTATCGAAGGATGACGTCAGGGCCGCAAGCTTCTGGGCACGTTCGACCTGTCGTTCCTGCGCCTTGCGCTGCTCGGCTTCCAGTTCCTTGGCGCGGATCAGGTTTTCCTTAAACACCTGAAGGGCCCGCGCCACGGCGCCGACCTCATCCTTGTTCTCGAGGGCCGGGATGTCGATGTTCAAATCGCCTTCGGCCAAGGCTTCCGTAGCTTTGGTGACGGCCTTCACGGGGCGGGTGATGCTCGCCGCGACGGCCGCGCCCAGGGCGACGAAGACGGCGAAGATCACGGCGGAGCCGGTCATCATCAGAATATCCATGGACTTCTGCGTTTCGTCCATGGTGACAAGGGCCTGCTTGGCGCCCTGTTCACCGAACGCGACCAGTTCCTCGACGGCCGGAGTCACGATCTTGTAGATGGTGCTGAGTTCGCTGATGGCGGCCTCGTTCTCGACGGTCAGCTTGGCGAAGGCGTTGAACGCGGTGACGTAGACGTCGAGCAGGTTGACAATCTCGGCCTTCGCCCCGTCGGGCAGCGGCGTCGCGGGCAGCATGACCAGGAATTCGGCCCGGCGCTTGGCCACGCTGTCGATGTACTTTTCCGCCCCGCGCAGCATGAAATCCTTCTCGTGCCGGCGCATCATCAGCATCTTGACGGTAAGCCGTCCAGGTTCGCTTCGTTCAGTTTCGTTTCGACGGCATGCACGGCACCGCGCAGCCTGCCCTGAAGGCCCGCCTTTTCATCCAGACCCAGTTCCTGGGTCTGCGCGACAACCGTGGCAAACTGTTTCGCATGGGCTTTGACGGCACCCTCCAAGCGGGACAGCGTTTCCGCCTTGGCGTCGGCCACATGCTCCTTTCGGACCGCGTCCAGAACGGATATCAATTTCACGACATTATCTTTGTAGGCTTCCGCGTACTTCATATCGCGGCGCAGCAGGAAATCCTTTTCCGCACGGCGCATCTGCAGGGATTGCGATTGGATTTCCTGGCTTTCCAGGGCAAGGCGGTTGTACTCGGTATTCGACGTGACGGCCTTGGCGATCATCGACTGGCCAAAAAGCTCAATGCCCCCGAACACGGCCATCGCCACGACACCCAGAATGACGATGGCGCTCACGCGCTGCGCGATCTTGAAGTTGCCGAACAGGGTCTTGGCCGCGACCGCGCCATCCCCGCCCGTGTCATTCTGCGAATTTACCTGTGCCATTTCTCTAAACCTTTTGTTGATATCTGCCTTTCGGCGGGGCGCTCATGTGAGACACAGCCGACAGAGCAAAAACCATACCAAGGTGACGGCGCCATGGCTGCTGACCAGAAGGATCGTTAGGTCGGAAAATTAGTATGTAACGATATACCCGTGATGTCCGTCACGGCATACTTTCGTATGTCGGCGGGCCATGGGCGTTCAATCGCCCAATAGATCGGCGAGCACGCGTCCCAGGCGCGAGGCGGAGACCGGCTTCTGGAAGAAGGCATCCGCCCCGCCGGCCCGCGCCGTTTCTTCCGTCAGCGTGTCGCTGTATCCGGTGCACAGGATGCAGGGGACATCGGACCGGATTTCCTTGATCCGGCGGATCAGTTCCATCCCGCGCATGTCGGGCATGATCTGGTCCGAGATGACGGCCCGCCACAGGTCGGGCGTATCGGCGAACACCTCGATCGCCTCGCCGCCGCCGGAACAAACCCCGGCTTCGTAGCCCAGCCGTTCCAGCCCGATCGAGACCATGTCCGCGACCTCGCTTTCGTCATCGACGATCAGGATCATGCCCCGGCCCGTCACCTTTTCGGAGACTTCGTCCGCCGCCGCACGGTCGGAACCGGGTGCCGCGCAGGGCAGAAACACCTCGAACCGCGTGCCCTTGCCCAGGCGGGTGTGAACACGTATCGCGCCGTGGTGGGCGGTGACGATGCCGTGCACCACGGGAAGACCGAGCCCCGTGCCCTTGCCTGCCTCCTTGGTGGTGAAGAACGGCTCGAAAAGACGCCGGAGAACGGGTTCCGCGATGCCCGGCCCCGTGTCCTCCACGTATACCATGACATGGTCGGCGCCGGCATCGATCGCTCCCGCCACCACCTGCCAGGCGCCGTCTTCCATCTCCCGGATTTCCATGAAGTCCTCGGGCGTGGTCTTGACCGGACCTTCATGGGCGGACAGCAGTTTCGAGCCCGCTGGGATACGTTCCAATCCGATGTTGATGACCCCGTCAACGCCCGAGAAGGCGTCGTTGGCGTTGACGCCCAGGTTCATCAGCACCTGGGACATCTGGCCGGCATTTGTCATCGCGGTGACTTCCGCGTCGGAGGGATGAAACACCACGCGGGTCGTTACCGGCAGGGTGCCGGACAGCAGCGTCGCCGCCTCCTCGCCGATCGCGTTTAAATCGACAACACTCTGTTCGCCATGCGATGCCCGTGAAAACGCCAGGATCTGGCTGACCAGTTGCTTGGCCCGGTCACCGGCGCGGGCGACGCGCTGGGCGAAATTGTGCTGCGGCGTGCCTTCCGGAAGGTCTTCGATCAGGAATTCGTTGAAGCCCATCATGGCACCCAGGAGGTTGTTGAAATCGTGGGCGATGCCGCCGGCCAGACGGCCGATGGCCTCCATCTTCTGGGCCTGTTGCAGTTGCGCCTCGATCTCACGGATCTCGGATACGTCGACATAGAAGGAACACACACCCGTGACCAACCCGTCCGGCGTCAGCATGGGAGCCTTAATGTTGGTCGTGATCAGATTGCGGCCATCGGCACACTTGATGACGACCTCTTTCATGAAGGGCTGGCGCCCGGCGACGACCTTGGCGTCTTCCTCGTCCGTGCGCTCACCGGCCTCGGGACCGAACAAGTCGGCCGAGCGGCGGCCCACGACGTCCACCAGATCCCACCCCTTCCAATCCAGAAAGGTCCTGTTCATGGCGAGGTATCGCCCGGTCGTCGTCTTGATGGTGATCCCCGCGGGCGCATTCTCGAACAGCCCGCGGAACCGGGCCTCGCTTTCCTTCAGGGCCAAGTCGGCGCGCTTGCGGTCGGTGACGTCCATGATCGCCGTGCCGATGCCGAACACCGCGCCCTTGTCGTCGCGCACGGGGAACTTGATGTACTGCATCATCCGCTCGCCGTCGCCCTCGGCCGACATCGCCGCGGCCTCGAACTCGGCAGGCTCACCGGTCGCCAAAACCTTGGCTTCCTGTTCGATGATAATGTCCAAGTTTCTATTCGAAAAAACCTCCGAGACCGTCTTGCCGATGATTTCATCGACCGGCTTGCGAACCCACTGGGCATAGACGTCGTTGACGAACTGATACCGCCCTTCCTTGTCCTTGAGATTGAGCAGCAAGGGCGCGTTCTGGGTGATCGCCTGCAGCTTTGCCTCGCTTTCACGGATGGCGTTCTCCGCTTTCTTCTGGTCGGTCAGATCGACGCTGACCGACACCACACCGGTTACGTCGCCGGTTTCATCGCGGAACGGATACTTGGTGATCAACAGGTTGTGGACCGTGTTATCGGCAAACGGCCGCTCGGTCTCCCGCGACAGGGTTTCCCCGGTAATCCGTGCCCGCGTTTCCTGGCTCCTGACGATTTCACCATCGGCATTCATGCGTTCGGAAAGGCTCAGAATGTCATTGCCGATCACGTCGTCCTGGGCCAGTCCGTACCAGTCGCAGAAGGTCTGGTTGACGAGGTTATAGTGCTCGTTGCTGTCGGTCATCGTGATGCCGACGGGCAGGTTGTCGATCATCGAACGCAGCAGCCGTTCGTGACGTTCGAGCGCCCGGCGGGCCTCGACCTCCTGGGTCATGTCGATGCTGACGGAACCGACCCGGATTGCCTTGCCTTGGCCATCAAAGATCGGAAACTTGGTGATCTTCAGCGAATGATCCCGTCCATCCGCGAAACGGTGCGTGGCCTCGCGTGTGCGAATTTCACCTGTTTTCAGAACCTCCCGCTCTTGCTCCTGGCGATAGCGGATATCCTCTTCACCCGCCTGTACGCCGCTGACAAGAATTTCCCTTTCCCCGATCTTGGATTTGAAATCGATGCCGTACCACCGGCGATAAACCGGATTCGTCCGCTCCAGGCGCAATTCGAAATCCTTGATCAAAACCGCCACGGGCAGATGTTCGAATACCGATTCAAGAAGTTGCTCGCTTGCCTGCAGTTCGCGGGTCCGCGCCGCGACCGTCTGTTCCAGCGTTTCCGCCTGGCGGGCCAGGGTTTCCTCGGCCTCTTTTCGGGCGGTGATGTCGTAGTGCCAAACCAGGGCCGCGCGCTCGCCCTCGAACTCGACGAGGCGCGAATGCATCAACAGCCATACCAAGCGCCCGTCCAGACGCCGCCGGCGCACCTCGACCGCATCGAGAGCGCCATCTTCGTCGAATTTCGCGCTCAGCCGTTCCAGGTCTTCCGGGTCTGCATAGGTCTCCGACATGGGCACTGCATTGAGTGCTTCCTCGGTCTCGGCGCCGAACATGTCGAGGAAGCTCTGGTTGACGAACAGCCGGCAGCGCGGATTGCGGGCGACGATGGCCACGCCGACGGGGCTTTTCTCCAGGATCGCCCGCAGGTTGACCTCGGTACGGCGGAGGTCCGCCTCGGCCCGCCGGCGTTCGGCGATTTCCTGGGTCAATTCCACGGTGCGGTCGGCGACCATGTCCTCGAGCTTTTCAAGGTGGGCCTGCAGCGCCTTTTCCGCCCGGCGTTCGTCGGTAATGTCGAGAATCGCCGTACCGATGCCGGTGATCGTGCCGGCGTTGTCGCGGATCGGGAATTTGAACTGCCGCAGGGTCACCGGCGCGCCATCCTTCGTGTGGCCGAATACGGTATCGGTTTCGAACACCTGGACTTCGCCCGTCTTGATGACCTCCTGGTCGATTTTCTCGACGGCCGCGGCGCGCTCGGGCGGCAATAGGTCCCGCGACGTCTTGCCGATGATCTGTTCGGGCGCGCACCCATGCCATTCCGCGAACTTGAGGTTGCAGTGCTGATAGGCGCCGTTCTTGTCCTTGAGCGACAACATGATCGGCACGTTGTCGGTAATCCCAACGAGCCGCGCCTGGGTCTCTTCCAAGGCACGCTGGGCAAGCTTCTGTTCGGTGATGTCCGTCATCGCCGTGCCGACGGCCATGATGTTTCCGTCGGCATCGTAGACCGGGAACTTGATCATGCGGAACATCGTCGGCTTGCCGTCGGGCCGGCGTTGCAGTTCGGAAACCGTTTCCTCGACGACGACCTCGCCGGTTTCGATGACCCGCTGGTCCAGCGCCTCGACGACCTTGGCCCGGCCGGGGTTCACGAGGTCGGCCGAGCGCAGACCGGAAATCGCGCGCACGTCGATGCCGTGCCACCGGGCAAAGCCCGCGTTGCCCTCCACAAAACGGCCGTCCAGGCCCTTCAGACAGAGCATGATGGGCACGTTGTCGGTGATCGCGCGCAGCCGCGCCCGTGCGTCTTCCAGGGTCTTCTGCACCGCCTTCTGATCTGAAATGTCCGTCCACAGGGTAGCGATCAGCTCGACGTTGCCGTCCTTGTCATGGACCGGGAACTTGGACACCAGCGCCGACCGTTCGACGCCATCGCGGCCGATGCGGGTTGTCTCGCTGGTGAGCGACCGCCCCTGTTCAACAACCATCCTGTCCTCGGCATGGATGGAAGCCAGAATTTCGGGCGAATTCAGGCCCAGTTCGTCGATCCGCTTGCCGTGGGCCTCCTCGGCGCGCACCCCGTAGTTCTTCTCGTAGACCTTGTTGACGAACACATAGCGATAGTCCCTGTCCTTGAGCGACAGGGAACTGGGCAGGGCATTGACGACACCGCTGAACCGCTGCTCGATGGACTGCCGCGCGCGTTCGGCTTCCTGTTGTTCCTGACGGGCCATGATCAGCGACGTCAGGGCGGCAAGGGATCGCGCCAGGGATTGCTCCTCGAGCGTCCATACACGCGGATCGCCCACATGCTCCAGGCACAACACACCCTTCAGTTCGTCGCCGACATGGATCACCGCGTCGAGCATGGAGGCGATGCCGTGTTCGTCCAGGTATTGCCCGGTAAATTCGGCGGTCCGGGGATCCGACCGGGCGTCATGGGCGTCGATCACTTCGACCTGTTGCAGAGCCTTGAAATATTGAGGGAGATCATCGCGTTTAAGGACCATCCCGCCGGTGTGGGCCGCCGACGCGGCCTGGTATAGGTCCAGGCATTCGATGTGGCTCATATCCGGGCGGGCGCGCCATACGCTGACCCGCTCCACACCCAGGGTTTCTGCCGCGACCTGGGTCAGCAGGGCGAACGCCTCCCCGGCGTCGGGCGACGCCATCGCATCGCTGGCGGCAATGCGGTCGAGCGCCTTGTGATAGCCTTTCAGGACCCGTTCCCGGTCCAGGGCGTCGCGCTCCCACTTGTCGCGCTCAGTGATATCGACGCCGAGCGCGCCGACCCCGATCAACCGGCCGCCGTCGTCGGAAATAGGGAACTTGACGATCTCCAGGCGATGATGCGATCCGTCGGCGAACTGGCGGTCCTGCTCGCGGATAATGATCTTGCCGCTGTCTGCGACGTCCTTTTCCTGGGCCCGCGACGCCGCCCAGGCCTGTTCCCAGGCGGGAAAGCGCTCTTCGTTGGAGCTGCCCAGAATTTCATCGCCGGAAACCCCATAGCGGCGCGTGAATTCCTTGTTGACCAGCATGTAGCGCCCGTCGGGGTTCTTCACGGTCAGGCCGTGAGGAAGATGGTCGACGATCGCCGACAACAGGACGTCCCGGCGCCGCAGTTCCTCTTCCACCAGGGAGCGGTCCAGTTCCGCGGCGACCCGGCCCGCGAAGAATTCGAAGGCCAGCTTGTGCAGATCTTCCAAAATCATCGGTTGGCCGGACATCGCCACCATCAGGCCGAGGCATTGGCCACTGGCGCCGTAAAGCGGCACGCCGATGTAACCCTCGATGCCCTCGTCCTTCAGGTAGTGGTCATCGGGGAATCTGTCCGCGACGCCCCGTGGATAGACGCAAAGCGAGGTGGTGCGCGTCACCGTCTCGCAGGGACCGCTGGCGATGGCATACCTGACCTGTTCGACCTGTTTCCCGTCAACGATCGCGATCACGCTTTCCGCCGTCTCTCCATTGTCGGTCAGGCGGGAGATGAATATTCGATCAACGTTCAGTTCTCGCCACAAGGCCAGGGCGACCTGCTCGAGAAAATCCCGGCCGACGGCCCTGGACGTGGCGCCGACGATGTTGCGGATCAGTTTCTCGATCACCTCGCCCTGGGAGGCTCGGCGGCCGATGCCGCGGTATCCCAGGAATTTTCCGCCGTCGAATACCGGCAGGCCGCTGATTGCGATGGGGAATGTCGTCCCATCGGCACCGGCCATGATGAAGGTGATATCGTGAAAGGGTTCCCGCGCGCCGATGGCCTTGCGATAGGTGGCCCAGATTCCGTCCTGGGCGACCGATCCGTGCAGTTCCTCGCGCGACTTGCCGATACAGTCCTCGGGCCGCACCCCGGTCACAGAGATCACCTGATCGGAAATGAAGGTGAACCGGCCGTCGGCGTCCGTTTCCCAGAACCAGTCGGCACTGACGCGGGCGAAATCGACAACCCGCGCATTCACACCCGCGCGGTCATCGCCGAGTCCGTCGGCTTGGCGCGTTTTCGTCGACTCGTCCGATGGCGACCGTGGCATTCAGCCCTCCCGGAAAGGCTCTCGTATCCCCGGATCACGTTGCTCAACGCGCGCCGGGAAGATGAACTTGCTTCGATCTTTTCATCCGACGCGCGCCTCGGCAAGCCGGAAGGCCTTCTCCGGCGGCAGCGGATGGCTGAACAGGAATCCCTGTACCGTCGTCACCCCGAGATCCGCGAGAAAGCGGGCCTGGGCATCGTTCTCCACACCCGCGGCGACGACCGTCAGATCAAGAGCGTTGGCGGCGCGGACAATCGCGGTGACGACCTCGCAGGCGCCGAGGTCGGACGGCAGTTCGCCGACGAAGGACCGGTCGATCTTGAGAATATTCACCGGCAGACGCACCAGGCGCGACAGGGACGCGTATCCGGCGCCGAAATCTCCGACCGAAATCTTCACGCCGGCCGCGCGCAAGCCGGACATCATGGCGATGCCGCGGCTAAGTTCGCCAACGGACATGGCGTCCGTCAGTTCGAACTCGATCAGCGACGGCGGGATGTCGTAGGCGTTTATGACCTTGATGAAATCCTTCAATTCCCGCCGCATCAACTGGCTGGGTGACACGTTGATCGAAATCGGCAGGGGCGAATGCCCGGCATCGCGCTCGGCCTTGAGCAGCCGGCAGACCTCGTGCAAAACCCAATCCGTGAGCGGCACGATCAGACCGCATTCCTCGGCCATGGGAATGAATTGTGCCGGCGGGATCAGTCCGCATTCCGGATGGTGCCAACGGATCAGTGCCTCGAACCCACGGTACCGCCCGTCGGCCATGTCGATCTTGGCCTGAAGATCGAGCCTGAATCCGTCGTATTCAAAGGCATCGCGCAGATCACGTTCCAACCGCAGCTTGGCGCTGGCCGCTTCGACCATCTGCACCGTGCATTCGCGCACGGGGACGCCCGACCTGCGGGCGTCATCCAAGGCCAGTTCGGCGCATCGGAAGCAATGCCCGATGTTGACCGGCCCCGTACCGACACCGGCGGTGCCTACGTTGACGCCGACGTAGAAGTCCATGCCGTCCATCTCGAAGGGATGGTCAAAGCTGCTGACGATGGCGCCGGCGGTCATGTCGGGAAGCGCCGGACCCGTGCTTTGGGCATTGATCACGACGAAAGCGTTTTCCGAATAGCGGGCGACAAGACCGCGCGGGCCGACCACCGCCTGGAGACGCTTGGCCGCCTTTTCCGTTAGGCGCGACCATATGTGCCCGGCCACCGGCCCCTCGACATTGCGGGGTTTGTTCAAACCGACAAGCATGATCGCGAAGCCATCGCCGATGACCGCGCCATCACTCACCAGACCGACGGCTCGCCGGAAGGCATCCGCCCGCGACGGCAGGCCATCGACCGCCGGTGCCGGCCGGGAGACATTCACGGGCGCCGCGCCCGGAAACGGACATACGTCCAGGGTACAGACCATCCGGCCCGGAGCGATCCCCATCATGCAGCACAGCCCAATATTCAACAACCGGCCTTCGCGGTCGCGCATGACGGTGCGGCGCGTCACCCCCACTTCACAGCCGATCAGGGTATCCCGAAGCAGAGACGAGACGATCGGCCCCGCCTCCATGCCGAGCAGTTCGTGGAGACGCATCAACTGGTTGCCCGAAACGCCGGCGAAGGGCAATTGTTCCAGCATCGCATCGGTCATCAAGAACCGTCCGTCGCGGTCGATGGTGAACAGGATGCCGGATTGGTTGACCTGCTCTGGATGAATGCTGTTGCTGACGTTCACGGAATGTTTTTCCTAACCCTTTTGTGCCTGTCCTGCCCGCAGCATCCAACGGAATCAGACGCGCCCCTGGCGTGACGCGCCGACGGGACAGCGGCGGTCTGCGCGCAGGGTGTCTCCCAGTTGTCCGCGATCTCGCCCAACCGGCGGGCGGCGCGGTGAAGGCCTCCCGTCTGGACGTTAGAAATCCTGAACCGGTACTCGTTCATGGAGCTGGCGAGATTTTCGATACCGCTGCGCAGGTCGCCGAGCACGTCTTGGAATTCACCGACCTCGGCCTGCAAGGTCCGGGTTTCCCGTTCCAAGGCGTTGACCGCGGCGCGCATCCTTTCCAGGGGCTCGTCCTGGCGGCAGACGATTCGGATGCGTTTGACGGCGTTGCCTTCGAACTTAAGCGGCATCGCGCAGCACCGCTTTCAGGGCGGTTTCCAGATCCCTGGCGCCGAACGGCTTGTGCAAGACCTTGGCTTTTGCAAGAACCTCGAACAGGTTCTCGTAAGGGCGGATCACGCCCTTGTACCCACCGGTCATGCCGAGTACCGGAATCTGGGAGCCCAGCCTCTTCAACTCGGTCACCAGCTCGATTCCGTCGGCACCGGGCATGAAGATGTCGGTGATGATGGCGTCGACCTCCTGATCGCGCAGAATGCCGAGGCCCTGCTGCCCGTTTTCTGCGGCGACCACGGAATGGCCCAGCCGTTCAAGCAACTGGACGACAAAGGCCCGGTGATCGGTGTCATCGTCGACGACGAGAATTTTTGCCATTTCGGCTTCCTTTGTTACGCGCCATTCCCGCAATGTCCGGCGGCGAGAATGTTTCCCATTTGTGACACCCACAACAGTACCTCGAGCGGTCCGCGATTTCTGCTGACCGGGAGACGAGGGCGCCGACACAAAAGTATGGGGTAGGTAATACCTGTCCGCGCAGCGTCCGCGGGCCCGTCAGAGCACGCCTTGGCCGGTTTGACGAATTCAGATGGGGGCTTTGGATGGTTCCGCGGCACGGCGCACCGGCCATGGCGGCGCCATGGCCGGGCACGGCGCGGCGCTGGACGCCGCGGTTAAGAGCCGTATTTGACGCTGCAGCCGTAGGGCCGCGTGCCCTGCGGATCGACCGGCTGACCGGCTTTCATCTGAGCAAGCGCGTTCAGAACATAGTTCTTCGCTTTGGGAATGTCGGTGACATCCGCCGACTTGATGCTGTCGATCGCGCCGTGATAGGTGAGCAGCCCCTTGGCATCGATGATGAACATGTGCGGCGTGGTGCGTGCGCCGTACAGACGGCCGATCTCGCCCGACGGGTCGAGCAGCACCGCCGACGGGCCGGCGTTGCGCGATTGGGTCAGGGTATCGGCCTGCGGGCCGCTGACGTTGCCCTGCTCACCGGGGGCCGAGGAAATCACCGACAGCCAGACGACGCCGTCCTGGGTCGCCTTCTTCTGGGTCATCTGCATGTTGCCGGACGAATAATGCTTCACCACGAACGGACAGTCGTGGTTGGTCCATTCCAGGATCACGGTCTTGCCCCGGTAATCGGCGAGATTGACCGTCCGGCCCTTGGTATCCACCCCGGTGAAGGCCGGGGCCGGGCTGCCGACGACGGGTTCGGCCGCGGCCGGGGACGGCGCCGCAAGGGCGGCCGCGGCCAGGACGGAAAAGACCGAAAGGGCCGCAAAGCGGCGGCGGGTAAGGGTTTTCATGACGAGAACTCCCTGCAATCGATGGGGTCAGAATTGCCGGAATTCTACACAGGTCGCGATTTTGCCGCGAGTGACATGTTCGTGTTCAGCGCGGCCGCCGCCCGCCCACGGGCGGACGGATCAAGAAACCCGGTTCAGCAGGCGCGCCCGAATGGTTCCGGAAAGGTCGCGAATTTCCGCCAGGATCGCGTCGGCCTCGGCGACGGCGCCCTCGGCCTCCAGCACCACGTAGCCGATTTCGCCGTCGGTCTGATAGGTCTGGGCGGCAATGTTGACGCCGTGGCGGGCGAACACCTCGTTCAGGCGCTGCAATTCACCCGGCAGGTTGCGCTGAACCTGGATGAAGCGGGTGCCGCCCTGGCGCGCGGAAAGCTGTGCCTGCGGGAAGTTGACCGAGCCTTCGGTCGAGCCGACGTCGGAATATTCGACCAGCTTGCGCGCGACCTCTTCGCCGATGCGTTCCTGGGCTTCCTCGGTGGACCCGCCCACATGCGGCGTCAGGATCACGTTGTCCAGGCCCTGCAGGGGCGAGACGAAAGGATCGGAATTGGACGACGGCTCCTTCGGGAACACGTCGACCGCGGCGCCGCCCAGGTGGCCGTCCTTCAGGGCGGCGGCCAGGGCCGGGATATCAACCACGGTGCCCCGCGAATTGTTGATCAGGAAGGCGCCCTTCTTCATGGCGCGGATTTCCGCTTCTCCGATCATATCCTTGGTGTCCGGTGTTTCCGGGACATGCAGGGTCACGACATCGGACTGCCGCAACAGGTCTTCCAGATTGCGCGACGGCATGACATTGCCGTGGCGCAGCTTGTCCGTGCGGTCGTGATAGATGACGCGCAGCCCCATGGATTCGGCGATCACCGCAAGCTGACTGCCGATGTTGCCGTAGCCGATGATGCCCAGCGTCTTGCCGCGCACTTCGCGCGATCCGGCGGCGGACTTGTCCCAATCGCCGGCATGGGCCGCCATTGACCGCGGGAAGGTCCGGCGGAACAGCATGACGATCTCGGCGATGGTCAGCTCGGCCACGGACCGGGTGTTGGAAAAGGGCGCGTTGAACACGGGAATGCCGTTGTTCCGCGCGGCGTCCAGGTCGATCTGGTTGGTGCCCACGGAAAAACAGCCGACGGCCATCAGCGACGGCGCCGCGTCGATGACGTCCTTGGTCAGCTGCGTGCGCGAGCGGATGCCCAGGATGCGCACGTCCTTCAATTTTTCCTTGAGCGCGTCGCCGTCCAGGGCCGTCTTCAACCGCTCGCCGTTGGAATAACCCGCGTCCTTGAAGACGGCGGAGGCGGTGGGCGAAATGCCTTCGAGCAGAAGGACCTTGATTTTTTCCTTGGGCAGGGACGGATTCTGGATTTTCGACATGGGATCGGGGATCGGTTTATCGGAAGGGATGAACATGTTGCGGCGCAAAATGCCGGAGCCGGACGGCCATGGCAAGCGATATCCGGCGTCCGGCGGGCGACATCAAGCTTTCACCGAAAACTTGATATTCATCAAGGCGAACGAAATGTGCCGCTGCTATCCTACCGGTCAATCAACGCGTCGGTGATGTGCCGGGTTGTCGCCTTGCGCACGCAAAGTACCGTCTGTACTGTCAGATGAAAGGAGGAAGGCAATGACATCATCGGAAACCGGTACCCGCAAGAACGAACTGCGCGCCTTCCTGTTCCTGACCGTATTCCTGGCTCCCATTGTGTCCGTCGCCTTGGTCGGCGGGTTGGGATTTTCCATCTGGATATATCAAATGTTCGCAGGACCGCCCGGGTCCTGACCCGGTCCCATGACAGCGGCTCCAACCACCGGCGGGAGGAATTCATGCTCGAAGGAAAGCAGTCCATCATTTCACGTAGCCGCCGCGCGTTCCTACGCGGGCGCACGACCCATGTCGCCAGCCTGCTGATCCAGGCGTGGCCCGACCGCATTGCCGCGACCGAGGCCGCGCTCAACGCCATCCCGGGGGTCGAGTGTCATGGGCCCGCCGGCCCCGGCAAGCTGATCGTTACCGTCGACGTCGATGATGACTCCGGCCTGGTCGAGGCCGTGAGCCGCATCGAGGCGACCAAGGGCGTGATCACCGCGTCCCTGGTCTATCACCAGATGGATGAAGGAGACGCCTCATGAGCGGCCCCAAGCTGACCCGGCGGGAATACATCAAGACCCAGGCCGTGGCCGCCGCGATGGCGGCCGCCGGGCTGCCGGTCTCGGCCTTGGCGTCCAACCTGCCGACCGCCGCCCAGGCGACCGAGCTGCGATGGTCCAAGGCCGCCTGCCGGTTCTGCGGCACGGGCTGTTCCGTCATGGTCGGCGTCAAGGACGGCCGCGTGGTGGCGACCCACGGCGACGCCAAATCCGAGGTCAACCGCGGCCTCAACTGCGTGAAGGGCTATTTCCTGTCGAAGATCATGTACGGCGAGGACCGCCTGACGCGGCCGCTTCTACGCATGAAGGACGGCAAGTTCGACAAGAACGGCGAATTCACGCCGATCACCTGGGATCAGGCCTTCGACATCATGGCCGAGAAATGGAAGGCCGCCATCGCCAAGACCAAGGACACGGACCAGATGCCGCCGGTCGGCATGTTCGGCTCCGGCCAGTGGACCGTGTGGGAAGGCTACGCCGCGTCCAAGCTGATGAAGGCCGGGTTCCGGTCCAATCACATCGACCCCAACGCCCGGCACTGCATGGCGTCGGCCGTCGGCGGGTTCATGCGCACCTTCGGCATGGACGAGCCCATGGGCTGCTACGACGACATGGAGAACGCCGACGCCATCGTGCTGTGGGGTTCCAACATGGCGGAAATGCACCCGATCCTGTGGACCCGGGTGACCGACCGGCGCCTCAGCGCGCCGCACGTCAAGGTCGCCGTGCTGTCGACCTTCGAACACCGCTGTTTCGACCTGGCCGACATCCCCATGGTGTTCACGCCGCAGACGGATCTGGCGATCCTCAACTTCATCGCCAACCACATCATCCAGACCGGCCGCGTGAACAAGAACTTCATCGGCAGGCACGTGAACTTCCGCCTGGGCAATCCCGATATCGGCTATGGCCTCAGGCCGGAACATCCGCTGGAGAAAAGCGCCAAGAACGCCAAGGACGCCAACGGATCGAAGGCCATGTCGTTCGACGAATACGCCAAGTTCGTCGCCGCCTACGACGTCGACAGCGTCTCCAAGCTGTCGGGCGTGGCCAAGGACAAGCTGATCGAACTGGCCGAGCTTTACGCCGATCCGAAGACCAAGGTCACCTCGTTCTGGACCATGGGCTTCAACCAGCATACCCGGGGCGTGTGGGCCAACAATCTGGTCTACAACATCCATCTCTTGACCGGAAAAATCTCCGAGCCCGGCAACAGCCCGTTTTCCCTGACAGGCCAACCGTCGGCCTGCGGCACGGCGCGCGAGGTCGGCACCTTTTCCCACCGCCTGCCCGCCGACTTGGTGGTCACCAACAAAAAACATCGGGATACGGCGGAAAAGATCTGGAAGCTGCCCGAGGGCACGATCCCCGGCAAGAACGGCTACCATGCCGTGCTGCAGAACCGCATGCTCAAGGACGGCAAGCTCAACTGCTACTGGGTCCAGTGCAACAACAACATGCAGGCGGCCGCCAACATCAACGAGGAAGCCCTGCCCGGTTACCGCAACCCGGACAATTTCATCGTCGTATCCGATGCCTATCCGACGGTCACCGCCCAGGCCGCCGACCTGATCCTGCCGACCGCCATGTGGGTAGAAAAGGAAGGAGCCTACGGCAACGCCGAACGGCGCACCCAGTTCTGGTACCAGCAGGTCAAGGCGCCGGGTGACGCGCGCTCGGACCTGTGGCAACTGGTCGAATTTTCCAAGCGCTTCACGGTCGAGGATGTCTGGCCCGCCGGCCTGATCGCCAAGCGGCCGGACTTGAAGGGCAAGACACTTTATGACGTGCTGTTCCGGAACGGCAATGTCGACAAGTTTCCCCTGGGCCATGCCAGCCTGGAATTCGACAACGACGAATCCAAGCATTTCGGATTTTACCTGCAGAAGGGCCTGTTCGAGGAATACGCCACGTTCGGGCGCGGCCACGCCCACGACCTCGCCCCCTTCGACACCTACCATCAGGTGCGCGGCCTGCGCTGGCCCGTGGTCGACGGCAAGGAAACCAAGTGGCGCTACCGCGAGGGCCTGGACCCCTACGTCAAGGCCGGCAAGGGGGTCGAGTTCTACGGCAAACCCGACGGCCGGGCCTGGATTTTCGCCCTGCCCTACGAGCCGCCGGCGGAAAGCCCGGACAAGGAATACGACCTGTGGCTGGCCACCGGACGGGTGTTGGAACACTGGCATTCCGGATCGATGACCCAGCGCGTGCCGGAACTGTATAAGGCGGTGCCCGACGCCAAGGTGTTCATGCACCCCGACGACGCCAAGGCCCGAGGGCTCCGGCGCGGCGACGACGTGCGGGTGGTCTCCCGGCGCGGCGAAATCCGCACCCGGGTGGAAACCCGGGGCCGCAACAAGCCGCCCGTGGGTCTGGTCTTCGTGCCCTGGTTCGACGCCAGCCAGTTGATCAACAAGGTCACCCTGGACGCCACGGACCCCATCTCCAAACAGACGGATTACAAAAAATGCGCCATCAAGATCGTCAAGGCCTGAGTGCCCGCGCCGTTCTGCTGGCCTGTGCCGCCGTTTTGGCGACGGCCCTTGCGGCCGGCACCGTGATTGCCGCCGATACGACGGCGACCCTGCGCAAGGACGACATCGCCCGCGAGAATGCGCCGCCGCCCATGGCCCGGGTCGAGAACCGGGACCTCAAGCGGGCGCGGAACTATCCGGAACAACCGCCGACCATCCCGCATCAGATCCGCGACTATCAGATCGACCGCAACGTCAACAAATGCCTGACCTGCCACTCGCGCACGGCGGTCGAACAGTCCCAGGCACCCATGGTCAGCGTCACCCATTTCATGGACCGCGACGGCCAGGTGCGGGGGGCCGTGTCGCCGCGCCGCTATTTCTGCCTGCAATGCCATGTGCCGCAGACCGACGCCAAGCCTCTGGTCGGCAATACCTTCACGGATGTCGATGCGGTCATCCAGGAAGCCGTCCCGGGCCGCAAGGAGAATTAAGCCGTGGCCCTTCGCGACAGTGTCATCACCCTGTGGAAGACCCTGACGGGTCCGGCCAAACATTTTTCCCTGGGCTTCCTGACCTTCGGCGGATTCATCGCCGGAATCGTGTTCTGGGGCGGCTTCAACACCGCGCTTGAACTGACCAACACGGAAACCTTCTGCATCTCCTGTCACGAGATGCGCGACAACGTGTATGCGGAGCTGAAAACGACCATCCACTACACCAACCGGTCCGGCGTGCGCGCGACCTGTCCTGACTGCCATGTGCCGCACCAATGGACGGACAAGATCGCCCGCAAGATGCAGGCGTCGAAAGAGGTCTGGGGCAAGATTTTCGGCACCATCTCGACCCGCGAGAAGTTCCTTGAGAAACGGTTGGAGCTGGCCGGCCATGAGTGGGAGCGCCTGAAGGCGAACGATTCCCTGGAATGCCGCAACTGCCACAACTTCGAATTCATGGACTTCACGGTGCAGAGCAAGCGCGCCGCCGACCACCACGCGCGGTTCCTGACAAACAAGGAAAAGACCTGCATCGACTGCCACAAGGGCATTGCCCACCGCTTGCCGGACATGGCGGGGGTCGCAAAGTGACGAAGACGGGCCGAAATTAAGGCGCGGCCCGCCGCCACGATCTTTTCCCCGCCACGGTTCCAGCGCAGAATGGCGCCTCCGCAAACGAAACGGAGGACCCGCCATGTCCACGCCGCCATCCGCTGAAGTCCGCCTGTCGGACATCCTGTCTCCTGAACGGGGCGCCGTCGTCACGGGTGCCGCCAGCGGCATCGGCCTTGCCGCCGCCAAGCGCTTTGCCGCCCTCGGCATGCATGTCTGTCTGGCCGACCTGGACGAAACCGCCCTGGACACCGCCCATGAGGAGGTTCGCGCCGCCGCCCAGGCCGGACGCGTCATGTCCATGGCCGTGGACGTCGCCGACCCGGACGCCGTGACGGCGCTGAAGGACCGGGTTCTGGATACCTTCGGGAATGTCGCGTTGGTGATGAACAACGCGGTCGCCCGGCACACGGGCGGCTGCCTGGACGAACCGGACAACTGGCGCCGAACCCTTGATGTCGGTCTGTTCGGCGTCATCAACGGCTGCCAGGCCTTCGCCCCCGCCATGATCGCGGCGGACCGATCCGCCATGATCGTCAACGTGGGCTCCAAGCAGGGCATCACCAACCCGCCCGGCCGCCCCCACTACAACGTCGCCAAGGCGGCGGTGAAGGCCTACACGGAGTTGTTGCAGCATGAACTGCGGGGCGGCGGCGGCGCCGTCACCGCCCATCTGCTGATCCCCGGCATGACCACGACGGGCGGCCGGGACCACCGCCCCGGCGCCTGGTGGCCGGACCAGGTCGTCGACTTCATGCTGGACGCCCTGGGGCGGGGCGATTTCTATATCCTCTGCCCCGACGGCGAGGTAACGCCGGAAATGGACGCCAAGCGCATCCTCTGGGCGGCCCGCGACATCACCGAGAACCGCCCACCCCTGACCCGCTGGCATCCGGATTTCAAGGCCGCTTTCGACGCCTTCGAACCCTGAGCGCGGGGTTCCGCGACGCCGCCGATTCCCATTGAAAAAGGTCCGGACCGGGCTCATATCAAGCGGACAGTCCGGCGGCGAGACCGGATCCATCGTCTTTGGGAGACACCTCATGAAAACCTTCATCGCGGCCGCGTTGGCCGTCCTTGTTGCCGCCGGCGGCGCCCAGGCGGCCTCCGTCACCGTCACCATGCATCAGACATCGGCCACGGGGGTCGGCCCGATCCTCGGCACGGTGGTGTTCCAGGACACAGCCCGCGGCCTTCTCATCATGCCCAACCTGTCGGGCCTGAGCGAGGGCGAACACGGCTTTCATGTCCATGAACACCCGAGCTGCGAGCACAAGGAAAAGGACGGCAAGCAGGTACCCGGTCTGGCCGCGGGCGGCCATTACGATCCGGCCAACACGGGCAAGCATCTGGGCCCCGACGGCAACGGGCATCTGGGCGATCTGCCCGTGCTTTATGCCGCGACCGACGGCACCGCGACCCGCGAAAGCTACGCCCCGCGCCTGAAGACCTCGGACCTGGCCGGCCGCTCGATCATGATCCATGCCGGCGGCGACACCTATTCCGACACGCCGGCGCCGCTCGGCGGCGGCGGTGCGCGCGCCGCCTGCGGCGTGGTCGTCTACTAGAGGCTGGGAGACTCTAACCCCGGCCGATCCAGGGCATCTTGGTCGCCTGGATGGTGAGGAACTGCACCGTCGTGTCCATGGGCAGGTTGGCCATGAAGACGACGGCCTCGCCGACGTGCTCGGCGGGCATGCGCGGTTCCATCTTCAGGCTGCCGTCGGACTGCTTCACGCCTTGGCCCTGGGCCATGCGTTCGGTCATGGGCGACACGGCGTTGCCGATATCGATCTGGCTGACCGCGATGTCGTACTTGCGCCCGTCGAGCGCCGCCGTCTTGGTCAGGCCCGTGACGGCATGTTTGGTCGCCGTGTAGGGGATGGAATCGGGCCGCGGCGCATGGGCCGAGATCGAGCCGTTGTTGATGATCCGCCCACCCATGGGCGACTGCGCCTTCATCACCCGGAAGGCTTCCTGAATGCACAGGAACACGCCCGTCAGGTTGACGTCGACGACACGCTTCCAGTCCGCGACCTCCAGGTCCTCCAACAAAATTCCCGGCGCGTTGGCGCCGGCATTGTTGAAGATCACGTCGACCCGGCCATGGGCGTCCACGGTCGCCTTGAACATGGCCTTGATGTCGTCCGGGCTGGTGACGTCCGTAGGCTGAACCAGGGCCCGGCTGCCGGCATCGCCCGCAAGGGCCTTTGTTTCCTCCAGCATGTCGGCGCGGCGGCCGGCCAGGGTCACCGAATAGCCATCGGCGAGCAGCGCCAGGGCGGCGGCCCGGCCGACGCCGGTGCCGGCGCCCGTGACGATGGCGACCTTGGATGCGGGAATATGGGATTGCGGGCTCATGGAATGCCTCCTTGATGCAGATCTTGATGCAGATCATTTTTTTGGGATGTGATAGATTTATAGACTACCGCTCCCAGACGAACAGAGAGATTCGATACCATGACCTACTCACTCGATGCCTTCGCCAAGGACCTGAAACAGGTTCTAACCCAAGGGCAGAGCCCCGCGCAGCTTGAGGAAAGCCGCAAGCTGGTGGAAAAGGCGCTGAAGGACCCAGGGTTCGTCGAAGCCAACCTGGGCGATGATGCCGAAGGCGAGCGCAAGATCATTTATGAAGACCCCGACCTGGGATTCTGCATTCTGACCCATGTGTACAAGGGCGCCAAAACCGGCAACCCGCACGACCACGGTCCGTCCTGGGCCATCTACGGCCAGGCCTTCGGCGAGACCAAGATGACGGAATACGACATTGTCGAGCCGCCCCAGGGCGAAAAGCCCGGCAAGGTCAAGCCGCGCGAGAGCTACAAGATGGTCCCGGGCGACGCCCGCGTGTATCAGGTCGGCGACGTTCACTGCCCGGAACGGCATAGCGAAACGCGCCTGATCCGCATCGAAGGCATGAACATGAACGGCGTCAAACGCACGCCCCTGGTGCCGGCCTGAACCGGGCCTGATGTCCGGTCGGGCCGCCTAGCGGTCGCTCGACTGGATTCCTTGCAATTTTTCCAGGCTGTCCGACGTCAGCTGCAGCGATACGTTGCCGACGGCGGAACGGATGATCAGATCGACGAACCATACGCCGGGCGTCAGTTCCTGCGGCGTGCCGATGTCGATGCCGACAATGTCCTCAATGTCGATGGACAGGTTCTTGTTGTCGTGAAACGAAATGGCGGCGACGGTCTTCTTCGCTTCGGCGCTTGTCATTGACGGGTCCTCGGGTCACTTGTGTGTACGGTCGGCGAGCCGATCAGAACAGCCGACAGCTTGCCTGTGCCGCGCCGCCGCCGCAACCCGCCATTGGCGTAAAAAATACGATAATCGCCGACCGCACCTAAGCGCGGTCAGCCGAGAACGGCCTGGGCCAGCAGCCCGGCCAACAGCGAACCCGCCAGCCCGAGCGCGATGTACCACAGGAACGTTCCCCGCTTGACCAGGGCCCACACGGCCATGGCGGCGGGAATCGAGGTGACCCCACCCGCGATCATGAAGGCCATGGCCGGACCCGGCGCCATGCCCAGGTCCATCAGACCGTCGATGGTGGGGATCGCCGCGAAGCCGTTGAGATAGGCCGGCACGCCGACCATGACGGCAGCCGGAATCGTCCACCATTCGCCGCCGCCGAGCCAACGTCCGACCTGATCGGCAGGGATGTAGGCGACCATCAGGCTTTCGACCAGAAACGCCAGGGTCAGCCATTTGAACAAAAACCAGCCGGTCGCCCAGCTTTCGTCCCGGAACAGGGCCGTGCGCTCGCGGTCGCGCCAGAAGCCCCATTCCACGGGAGCACCCGCCAGCGCCTTCTTGCGTGCCCCGCAGCACGACGTGACCGCCCCCTTCAGGGGGTCGGCGAAGGCGCCGCGGGCGACCAGGACATGGGTCCCGTAGCCGGCGCCCAGGCCCATGACCACCGCGGCGGCGGCCTTGAACAGGGTGAACGGCAGGCCGAACACGGCGGCCATCAGGATGAAGATCTGCGGGTCCATGAGGGGCGAGGCGATCCAGAACGCCATGACCGGCGCCAGCGGCACCCCGGCCCCCAAAAGCCCGGCGATGATCGGCACGACCCCGCAGGAACAGAACGGCGAAAACGCGCCGAACAGCGCCGCCAGGAAAATCGCCGTCATGGGCCGGCTGGTGAACGCGCGGGCGATCTGGCGGTCCAGGCCCGTGGCCTTGGTCCAGGCGGCGGCCAGCACGGACATCAGAAAGAAGGGGGCGATGAAGCCGTAGGCATCGGCGACGAACAGAACGCTGGCGGCGGCCTGATCCCGATTGACGGCGGCAAGCAGCGCAAGTCCGGCCAGTATGACCAGCAGCACGCGATCGGCCCGCTTCAGTCGATCCAGAACGCCGGGTCGGGCCGCAGGGGCGGGCTGTTCGGCGGCGGATTGCAAGGGCGGGGTGAGGATGGTTTCGCTCATCGCGGGTCTCTTGTCGTCAAGGGGTGGCGGTTTTGGCGGCCGGCGCGGCGCAGGTCGCCGTGACGCCCGTGCAGCATTCGTCGGCGAGAAAGCCGACCAGACCGCGCATGGCGGCGAAATTGGCGCGGCAGCGCAGGGTGCGGCCTTCGCGCGATTGATCGACCAGTCCCGCCCAGACCAGGCGAGAGACGTGGTGGGACAGGGTCGAGCCGGGAATCTGCAGATGTTCCTGAATTTCACCGACCGACAGACCGTCCTCCCCCGCCTTGACCAGCAGGCGGAAGGCGAGAAGCCGGTGCGGGTTGCCCAGTTCGGCAAGCTGTCGGGCGGCGAGTTCCGTATCCATGCCACGAAGTTTAGCGGCCTGTGGTATCTATTTCAACGATATTTCTAGAATAGTCGAAATATAATTCAAGCCTCGAAACCCAATCAATTTTGGAAAAAACATCCATGACGTGCGGACAGGTAGACCCATGCCCTTTGGCTGATGTAAACAGGCGCGAATTCATGACAACATACAAAGGTAAGCCCGGCGGATGTCCGCAACTCGACCGGGCAGAGAAGGCGCATCCATGGGGTCCACGGTCACCATCAAGTCCACGTTCCTTGAGGCGGGAAGCAATCTTCCAACCTTCCACCGCGCGGTGCTGGATTATTGGCAGAATCTGCGCGGCAACAGGGCCGCCCCCCCGCTGTCCGAATTCGATCTGGCGGCGCTGGACCCGGAAACTGTCCGCTTCATGAACATCACCGACATCACGCCGGAACCGCTCGCCTCGGTCTACCGCTTCTGGGGGTCGGGGCTGACCACGGCGTTCGGCGCGGACTATCTGGGCCGCTCGCCGATCGACGTGCCGCCCAAGGCCATCGGCCTGAGTGCGCGCGGCGGCTGCGGTCGGCTGGTCTACGAAATGGCCCCCCATTGCGAGGTCAAGCAGTTCGAAACCCTTACCGGATACCGGGGCCGCGCGGTGATCCTGCGCCTGCCCTGTTCCAACGACGGCGTCGAAGTCGCCAACGGCGTCGGCGTGTACAAGTTCGAGCACGTCAACCCGGACGCCGACCTGAGCGCCTTTTTCGACGAGGTGTTCGGACCGCTCGACGCCGCCTCGACTCCCTAACCATCCCTGCCCTTAATCGGTCTTTGGATCAGGCCGCCGTCGCCCGGTCCTTGAGGAACGGCCGATCGCCGCCCGCCGTGGTGCGATGCATGCGCCGGGGCATGGTTTCGTCGTAATCGCGCACGGCGTAATGCATGGTCGCGCGGTTGTCCCACATCACCAGATCGCCCTCCTGCCAGCGGTGGCGGTAGATATTTTCCGGCTGTGTCGCATGGGCCATCAGAAAGTCCAGCAACGGCCGGCTTTCCTCCATGGTCATGTCCACGAAGTTCGTGGTGAAGAAGGCGTTGACGTAGAGCGCATCACGCCCCGTTTCCGGATGGGTGCGCACCACCGGATGGCGGAACGAAGCCAGATTCGCCGGAATTTGCGGCGAATCCGTATCCGGTTCCGCCAGGTTGCGCCGCCGGATGGCGTCCGGCGAATGCAGGACGTCGAGCCCGCGCAGCATGGCCTGCATGGCCGGCGACAAAGTCTCCAGCGCCCGGTACATGTTGCAGAACATGGTATCGCCCCGGCCTTCGGGCACGATGCGCGCATGCAGCAGCGACAGCGCCGGCGGCTGTTCCGAGGCCGAGATGTCGGAATGCCAGAAATCATTGCGCGCACCCCGGCGGCCCGGCTTGGTTTCCAGCACGATGACCTCGGGATGTTCGTTATTCACGCCGGCGCGGGAACCGTAGGGATGAGGTTCCGCCGGCCCGAAACGCTGGGAAAACCGGCTCTGTTCCGCGGGCGTCAGGTCCTGGCCGGGAAACACCAGCACCAGATACTCATTCAGGGCGTCGGAAACGGCGGAAAAGGTTGCGGCGTCGAGATCCTGTGACAGGTTGACGCCGGAGATCCGGGCGCCCATGGCGCCGGTCAGGGGTTGCACTTGGAACGGATAGTCGCGGCTCATCTTGTGGCCTCCCATGCTTGAACCGATACGGCCCCTTTATTTGTTTTTATGGAAGGGCCGGTTAGTTTCCGCCCGGCGCAACATCCGGGCGACGGCGTCATTCTTACCCCTCATCAGCGCGTAGTCCAGCGCCCTGCGGCCCCAGCGGTCCGTGACCAGGGGGTCCGACCCGGCCAGGATCAGATATTCGGCAATCTCGGGATAATTACCGTGGGCGGCCAGGATCAGGGACGTGACCTTGTCCGCGTCCTGCCAATCGACCCGCGCCCCCGCGCGGACCAGCGCCCGCACCATGTCCAGCCGCCCCAGCACCACGGCATGGTGAAGGGGCGTCCGCCAGTCCGTGCCGACCACGTTGGGGTCGGCCCCCGCCTGCAACAACTGGGCGAGCCGGTCCACGTCGCCCGCGACGGCGGCGCGCACCAGATCAAGGGTTGTCACGGTCGCCGGTAGATCCCCCCCGCGCGCCCCCGGCGCCGCCCCGGATATCGCCAGGGCGGCCATGAGACACATGAGGATGATTGATCGGCGCATGACGCCTCTTCTGCAATTGCACGGGCCGGGAACCCCGGATAGGCTTCATCCATGGTCAGGCTCCACGATTTTCTGCCTTCGGGCAATGGCTACAAGTGTCGGCTGATGCTGCGCTTCCTCGGCCGCCCCTTCACCCTGGTCGAATACGACATCACCAAGGGCGAAACCCGCACGCCCGGTTTCCTGGAAAAGCTCAACGCCAACGGGCGCATTCCGGTGCTGGAGATGGAAGACGGCCGCTGTCTTTCGGAATCGGGGGCGATCCTGAATTTCCTGGCCCAAGGCACGCCGTTCCTGCCCGACGATCCCTGGGCCCGCGCCAAGGTTCTGCAATGGATGTTCTTCGAACAGTATACGCTGGAGCCCACCATCGCCGTGCGCCGGTTCTGGCTGACCGAACAGGACACGCCGCTGACCGAGATCCAACAGGCGCAATTGCCGGCCAAGCTGGATCAAGGCCATGCAGCGCTGGGGGTTCTGGAACAAGGCCTGGGGGCCGGGCTGTGGCTGGTCGGGGATGGGCCGACCATCGCCGACATCGCCCTTTACGGTTATACCCATGTGGCGCCCGAGGGCGGCTACGACCTGGACGCCTATCCCAACGTCACGGCCTGGATCGGCCGGTTCCGCGAATTACCCGGCTATGTGCCGATCACCCAGCGCGATTTTGCCTGACCGTCCCCTGCGTCCTGCCGCGTATCTGATCCGTCTAATTTACGCTATACTGGGTGAAAACCGCCCCGGCCAACGGCCGGGCGAGCAGACGGGAGACGCATCCATGAACGTGAAACACATCCTCGAACGCAAGGGCAGCGCCGTCACCACCCTCCCCACCAGCGCCACCATCGGCGAAGCCGCGCGCATCTTGGCGCAGGCGCGGATCGGCGCCGTCGTCGTGTCCGACGACGGCAGCACCATCAACGGCATCCTGTCGGAACGCGACATCGTGCGCATGATCGGCACGGACGGCCCCGGCGCCCTCGACCGTCCGGTGACCGAGGCCATGACCGCCAACGTCATCACCTGCAAGCCGGACGACCGCATCAACGTACTGATGGGCATGATGACCCAGCGCCGCATCCGCCACCTTCCCGTGGCCGAGAACGGCAGGATGACGGGCCTGATTTCCATCGGCGACGTGGTCAAGGAACGCATGGACGAAATCGAATCCGACGCCGCCGCCATGCGCGACTACATCACCGGGATGACCGCCTGACGACCCTTCCAGCCATAAGGACCAGCAGAACACCATGACCACCACGACCGCGCCGGGGCCTAGCCTCGTGCTTTATCACGCCTGGGCTTCTTCCGCGTCACGCAAGGTGCGCATGTGCCTCCACGAAAAAGGCCTGACGTTCGACGCCAAGATCGTCGACCTCAACAAGTTCGAACACCATGCCGACTGGTACAAGAAGCTGAACCCGTCGGGCATCGTGCCGGCGCTGATGGTCGGCGGACAGCCGTTGGTCGAAAGCAACTTCATCAACGAATACCTGGACGAAGCCTATCCCACGCCGCCGCTGCGGCCGACGGACCCGATGCTGCTGCACGACATGCGGCTGTGGGGAAAGTACATCGACGACACCTGCCTGCCGGCGATCCAGAAGCACAACTGGATGCACCACTTCCATCCCATGGCCCGCGAATGGTCCGACGAAGAGTTGGAAAAACGCCTGGCCGCCATCCCGACGGCCAACCGCAAGCACGTGTGGTACCGCATGGCGCGCGATCCCTACACGGCGGCGGAACTGGACGCGGCGCTGGACATCCTGCGCGACATGATGGACCGCATCGAGGCACGCATCGCCAAAACCGGCTTCGTCATTGGCGACGCCTATTCCCTGGCCGACATCGCCGCCGCCCCCTACGTGATCCGCACGGAAGAATTGGCACCGGTCGAGGTCTCAGCGGAAAAGCGGCCCCATGCCGCCAGGTGGTGGGCCGCGATCAAGGCGCGCCCCGCCTACAAGGCCGCCCATATGGAGCCCTTCAACGACCAGTGCTGGTCCGGGTGGATGCCGCCGGCGGCGTGATCAGCCGCTTCTGGCCTTGTCGATGCGGCGGGTGAATTCCTGGATCACGCGCTCGTAAAGGGCGCCCTTCAGGACCTTGTCCTCGACCCCGCCGTCGATGTTCGGGTTGTCGTTGACCTCGATAACGAACACGCCGGCCTCCGTCTCCTTCAAATCCACGCCATACAGCCCGTCGCCGATCAGGGCGGCGGCGCGGCGCGCGGTTTCGACGACGGCGGGCGGGGCCGCATCGATCGGCATGGTTTCCCAGGCCCCGGCCACGGATTTTTCGCTGTCGACATGGCGGTAGATCTGCCAGTGCGACCGCGACATGAAGTACTGGCAGGCGAACAGGGGTTCGCCGCCGATCAGGCCGATCCGCCAATCGTAGGGCGTGTACATGTATTCCTGCGCCAGGATCACGCGGGAACGTTCGAACAGGCCCTCCGCATGGCGCAGGAAGTCCTCGCGGTTTTCGGCCTTTTCGACCCCGCGCGAGAAGGCGCCGTCGGGAATTTTCAGGACCACGGGATAACCCATCATGGCTTCGATTTCGGCCAACCGCTTGTCGTTGAAGGTCGAACGGTTGAGCAGTTCCGTGCGCGGCGTCGGCACATTGGCGGCCTTCAGCGCTTCCGACAGATAGACCTTGTTGGTGCAGCGCAGGATCGAGCGCGGATCGTCGATCACCGGAATGCCTTCGACCTCGGCCTTGCGGGAAAAGCGGAAGGTATGATGATTCAGGGCCGTCGTCTCGCGGATGAACAGGGCATCGAATTCGGGGATGCGCTGGATATCCTTGGCGGTGATGAATTCGACCTCGACCCGCTGCTCCGCCCCGGCCTTGGCCAGGCGTTTCAGCGCCACCTCGTCCGACGGCGCCAGCCGTTCGTTGGGATCGACCAGAACGGCCAGCTCGTAAAGGGCCGACGGGCGGCTCTTGCGTTGCGACGCAGGCACGCGGACGTAGGTGCGCAGCGCATCTTCGAACACGGCGGCCAGATCATCGTTGATCTTGTTGATGCCGAGCGGGCGGATCGCCTGAATCCGCCAGCGCTTGTCGCGCACGATCTGGATTTCCAGGATGGGGTAGCGGAAGGCGTCGAACACCTCGGCCGCGAGCCGGCGGAACCGCGCATCGTCGGGCCGCCCGAAGAACACATGCAGCACGAACCCGGTCGTGGGCGGGCTGGCCAGCCGTTTCATCGTTGATTGCAGGATGCGCTCCAGGTCCGGCACGGCGTAGGCGTAGGACCCCCGCTTGTCCAGGTCGATGATGTCGACCATCGTCGGCATGGGCAGGTCGCCGCGGGATTCCGACAGCAGCGAGCAGTAGTATCCCGCCGACAGATACTTATAGCGGCGGCACAGGTTGATGACGCGGAGCGGCCGTTTGTTCGGCGTGCGCTTTTCGGCGATGAAGGCGTCGACCGTCTGGATGTTCAGGCCCTCCTGATTCCAGCGCCAATCGGAAAGGCGGTCGACGACAATGACGCTGCGGGCCATCAGGCATTCCTCTTTTTCGGGCCGATGACAACCACCGCATATTGCTTTGACCCGCCGTAGCGCATCATGCGGTCGAACTCCTCGAGACGGATGGGAATCCCGAAACAGACCGTTTCGGTCTCGCCTTCGTCGGTATCGACATAGGGTTCGTGGACATAGACGAAACGGTCGTCGAAACCGGTGATGGCCATCCAGTGTGGCGCCTTGTAGCCCGTCAAGCGATAGGCGCTGATCAGAACGATGGGGACATGGCCCTTTTCGAACCGGCGGCGTAGATCCGCAAGTGCCGGCGGCGCATGCTTGACGCGCACGCCGGTCCGGCCGATTTCCTCGATGAAGTCGGCCTGAACCAGACGGATGACTTCCTTCTTCTCCTCGTTGCGCACGCCATTGGCGAACATCGCGCCGTCCTCGCTGACGAACATCTCGACGGTGAAGCCCCGCTTCCAGGCGGACAGCGCCAGGCCGTAGGGTCCGCACCCGCCGTGGCCGGAGGTCATGAAGATGGTCGTCGACTCGCGCCACAGGCGCAGTTCGAACGTCCGGTCGAGCACCAGGTCCGGCTCCTGGGCCTTCATGGCCATCATCAGGCAGGCCGGGCCGCAGGTGAATTCCAGGGTCTGGGCATAGTAGGGGACAAGCGCGTCGTCGGCCGAAAGATGCGGCGCCAGCGCCTTTTCCATGCGCACCGCGTCGACGTGATCCTCGTAATAGTCCGGGTAGGTCGAAAAGGCGCGATAGCCGGCCTTTTCGTAGAACGCGAGGGCGCGCGCGTTGTCCCGCCGCACTTCCAGCCGCATCATCACGAAGCCCTTTTCCAGGGCGATCTTTTCCGACTGGGCCAGCAACGCGCGGGCGATGCCGCTACGCTGGTGGGCGGGCAGGACGGCAAAGGAATAGAGACGCGTCATCGACGTGTTGCGGTGGAACAGCACGAGGCTGTATCCGGCAATGGCGCCGTCCACCTCGTCGACGATGAGGGACGCGTTACCGCGTGTCAGAAGGTAGCGGAAGTTACGCGGCGACAGCCGGTCGGTGTCGAAACATTGCCGCTCCAGGTCCGCAAGGACCGGGACATCTTCCAAGGTGGCGTTGCGGATCACGGCGGAACCTGCACGGCTTTCAAGGGGGCATATAAATCAGCGGAGGGCCGGGCCCGGGCCGGCGGCATTCCGCGCACGGTATTACGCCCGAACAGGTACCTCAAAAGTCGGCTCTTGGCTATAAGCCGTCATCGATTCCCGCCATGCGGTGCGCGCGCGGCAGCTCTCCCAAAACCAAGGGTCCGCGGAGGTTATTCCTCGGGCTTGAGGGCCAGGGACGCCGAATTGATGCAGTAGCGCAGGCCCGTGGGCTCGGGCCCATCGGGGAACACATGGCCCAAATGGGCGTCGCATTTGGCGCAGACGACCTCGACCCGGCGCATGAAGAAGCTGACGTCCTCGTGCTCCACGACGGCGTCCGGGCTGACCGGCTGATAGTAGCTGGGCCAGCCGGTGCCGCTGTCGAACTTGGTGTCGGACGAAAACAGCGGTTCGCCGCAGCAGATGCAGGCATAGATGCCCCGCGTCTTGGCGTCGTGGTACTTGCCCGTAAAGGCCCGTTCCGTGCCCTTCAGGCGGGTCACCTTGTACTGCTCGTCGGTCAGTTGCCGGCGCCATTCGGCGTCGGATTTTTCGATCTTTCCGGTCATCTTACGTTTCCACCAATTAAGGACCCTGACCGATCATATAAGACCGCCGCACCCCGTGGCGAGGGGCCTCGCGGGAAGTTTACCGGGGGTCTCAGGCGCCGCCTTTTTCCGCCAGCTTCTGGTAGCCGTCGCGGGTCTGCGGCAGCTTGCGGCCGAGAATCTGGGTCGCCACCATATTGCGCAGGACCTGCGCCGTGCCGCCGCCGATGGTGAACATGCGGGCATCGCGGTACATGCGTTCCATCGGCAGGTTGCGGGAATAGCCCATGGCGCCGAATACCTGAAGCGCCTCCGACGTCACCTTGATGGCCATTTCCGAGGTGAAAATCTTGGCCTGGGCGGCCAGGGTCATGTCGGGGAAGCCGGACTGGTCCGTTTCGGCGCTGGCGGCGGCGCGGTAGATCAGCGTCTGGGCCGCCGTGATCTGGGTCGCCATGTCGACCAGCATCCATTGCAGGCCCTGGAATTCGGCGATGGGCCGGCCGAACTGTTCGCGTTCCTGGGCATAGGCGAGGGCTTTCTCATAGGCGCCCTGGGCGATGCCCAGCGCCACCGTGCCCGCACCCACGCGCTGCGAGTTGTAGGCGGTCATCAGGCCTGCGAAGCCCCGGCGGATGCCCTGGGGCGGGATCAGGGCCATGGATTCGTGAACTTCCAGGTCCTTGAAATGGACTTGGCATTCGGGAATGCCGCGCAGGCCCATGGCCGGCTCGCGCGTGCCGATGACCAGGCCCGGATGATCGTTGCGGATGGCGAGGAAACCGCCGATGCCCTGTTCCTCGCCGTTTTCGAACACGCGGGCGAAGATCAGGTGAACCTTGGACACGCCGGCGCCGGTGATCCAGTGCTTGGTGCCGTTGATGACGTAGGTGTCGCCCTTCTTGTCGGCGCGGGTCGTCATGTCGGTGGCGGCGCTGCCGGCGTTCGGCTCGGTGATGCAGATGGCGGGCTTGTCGCCGGCCAGGACGTGTTCGGCGCAGAGCTTCTTCTGTTCCTCCGATCCATAGCGCATGACCGAGGAAATCGCCCCCATGTTGGCCTCGACCACGATGCGCCCGGTGACGCCGCAGTGCTTGGCCATTTCCTCGACCACCAGCACGGCATCCAGGAACGACCGTCCCTGCCCGCCGTAGGCTTCGGGGATGGTCATGCCCATGAACCCGGCGTCCTTCAGCAGCGCCACGTTGTCCCAGGGATATTCCTCGGTGCGGTCGACCTCGGCGGCGCGCTCGGCGATGGGCCCTTCGGCCAATCGGCGGGCCTTGTCACGCAGGTCTTTCTGGGCATCGGTCAGGTCGAACATGGCGGAATTCCCTTCTTAAATCAGTCCGTCGCCGCGCAGCTTGGCGCGGTCTTCGTCGCTCAGGTCCAGAAGCTCGGCCAGAACCTCGTCCGTATGCTGGCCCAGGGTCGGCGGCGGGCGGCGGTAGCTGACGGGCGTTTCACTGAGCTTGATGGGATTGCCCAGAAGCGCAACCTTGCCGTCTTTCGCCAAGGGCTGGTCCATCTCGATCTTCATCTCGCGGTGCTGGATCTGCGGATCGCTGAAGGTCTGTTCCAGATTGTAGACCGGGGCGGCGGGTACATTGCGCTGTTCCAGGCCCTCGATCCATTCCTGGGTGGTCTTCAAGGGCGTGACCTGTTCCAGCTTGGCAACCAGTTCGTCCCGGTTCACGAGTCGCTTCGGATTGGTGTCGTAGCGCGGATCGGTCGCCAGTTCGGGCACGCCGGCAAAGTCGCAGAACCGGGAATACTGCCCGTCATTTCCGGCCGCCAGATAGAAATAGCCGTCCTTGGTCGGGAACACCTGATAGGGCACGATGTTGGCGTGCTGGTTACCGCGCCGCTTGGGCAGGTCGCCGGAGGTGAAATAGTTCAACGCCTCGTTCGACGCCCAGGCCACGGTGGTGTCGAGCAAGCCGAGGTCGATGTTCTGGCCCTGGCCCGTCTTGTCGCGGTGGCGCAGCGCGGCCAGGATCGCGGTCGAGGCATACATGCCGCACATGATGTCGGATATGCCGACACCGACGCGCACCGGCTCGCCGTCGGGGCTGCCGGTCAGGGACATGATCCCGCCCATGGCCTGGGCCAGGGCGTCGTAGCCGGGCCGCTTGGCGTAGGGTCCCGTCTCGCCGAAGCCGGAGATGTGACAGTAGACCAGGCCGGGAAACTCGTCCTTCAGGTCCGCATAGCCCAGACCGAATTTCTCCAGCCCGCCGACCTTCAGATTATGCGCCATGACGTCGCAATGCTTCAGAAGCCGCTTGATCAGGGCGACGCCCTCGGGCCGCGAGAAATCCACCGTGACCGACCGCTTGTTGCGGTTGACCGCCAGGTAATAGGCGCTTTCGTCGAGATCGCCGCCATCGGCCGCGGTCAGGAACGGCGGGCCCCAGCTGCGCGTGTCGTCGCCGACGCCGGGGCGTTCGATCTTGATCACGTCGGCGCCCAGGTCGCCCAGCAACTGGGCACAGGTCGGGCCCGCCAGGATGCGGGTCATGTCGAGGATGCGGATTCCCGCCAAAGGGCCGGCGGGTCGAGTGGTGGTGTCGGTCATGGATGTTTCCGTTGGGATGCAGGCGGGAAATCGAAGAGACGCATGCTACACCCCCGCTTCGCGCAGGCAAAGACCGCGCGGCCAAAATGAAACGCCAAATCGGCGGTCACCCGGCGGCGGTCAAATCCGTATGGGCCGGCTTGCCCTGGACCCCCTTGTACAGGATGCTCTGGCGCAGCTTCATGATGCGCGCGTATTCGGCCAGCGCCGCTTCGTCCATGTCCGCGTCGGGCGGGGTTTCATGGATGAAGTTGCCGTGATTGTCCTGCCCGCGCACCAGCCAGGCACAATCCTTGTCGGCGTTGACCTGCGACACGTCTGGACGGATATAGCGGATGGCGAAGCCGATGCGCCGGTCGTCCGTGGTGTTGGGCGTGGAAGCATGGGCGATCAGCACATGGTGCAGCGAGACCTCGCCGGGGTTGAGCGGCATGTAGGCCGCTTCGTCCTCATTGACCTCGACCGCCAGTTCCTGGCCCCGGGTCAACAGGTTGTGCTTGTCCAGGGTGTCGCGGTGGGCGATCTGGTTCCACTTGTGGCTGCCGGGCACGACCTTCATGCAGCCCGCTTCCACCGTCGCCGGCGACAGGGCGACCCAGGCGGTCAGCACATCGGGTTTGGACAATCCCCAATAGGTCGCGTCCTGGTGCCAGGACACGAAGCCGGGATCATGGGCATCCTTGACGAACAGCGAACAGCCCCAGGCCAGGATATCCGGGCCGAGCACGTCCTCGACCGCATCTAGAATCTTGGGATGGGACACCAGTTCCGCCGCCCAGGTCTGCAACAGGTAGAGCTTCTGTCCCTTGGACAACTCGTACCAGCCCCCTTGGGCCGCCTCGTAGGCTTCGAAGCGGCGGCGGTAGGACAGCGCCTCGTCCGCCGACATGATCGGCACGGGCGCGACGTAACCGTCCTCGCGATATTGATTGACCTGTTGTTCCGACAACAGCTTCGGCATGGATTCCTCCCTAGGATCGTGCGGATGTTCCGGTTTTCCGGAATTCTACGCGGACCAGCCTGTTTCGGCCAGTCCCAGCCCGTAATTGGGCCCCAACCGCGCCTGCGCCGCAAGCGAGATTTGCTTAACGTGCGCCCTAGGAAACCTAATGCGGAGGTGCCGACCGATCCGATGCTCACGCGTCAGGTGCCGGCGAATCAGGTAACGTTGAAGTCGCTGTCGTCCAGCGCGGCGCCGTCGGTATCCGTCAGTTCGATTTCCATGTCGACTTGGGCATCGCCGTCGGCGTCGATTTCCAGAATCTTGGTCTGATCGTTGAACCGCGCCTGGGTGTTGCCGCCGCCGTCGAAGCCATGGGTCTCGTCGCCCAGGAAGGCGAACGCGCCGGTCACGAAGCCCGAGAAATCGAGAATATCGACGGAATCCCCGGCACTACCGGCGTCGAAGTCCTCGATCACGTCGCGCAGGGCCGCCCCGGCGCCCGATTCATCGGCCGAGCGGTAGATGAACACGTCCCGGCCCTCGCCGCCGATCAGAACGTCCTGGCCCAGGCCGCCGGTGATCGTGTCGTCGCCGTCGCCCGTTTCCACGATGTCGTCGCCGTCGCCCGCGTCGATCACATTGTCGCCGCCGTAGGCCCAGATGTCGTCGTTGCCGGCACCGCCGAACACGATGGCGCCGCCGTCGTCCAGGGTCACGAAATCGTCGCCGTCACCGGCGTCGACATAGTTTTCGCCGTACCCGGTTTCGATGTCGTCGTCCCCGGCGCCGCCGTAAATTTCGTTGTCGCCGTCGCCGACGATGATGATGTCGTCGCCGTCGCCGCCGTCGAGATAATTGTCACCGTCGCCGGTATCCAGGTCATCGTTGCCGCCGCCGCCGAAGATGCGGTTGTCGCCGTCATCGACGATGACAAGGTCGTCGCCGTCGTCGCCATGGATCGTGTTGTCGCCGTTCAACCCATCGATCAGGTCGTTACCGGCGCCGCCATGGATCACATTGTCGCCGTCGCCGACCAGAATTTCGTCGTCGCCGTCGCCGCCGTCGACTTCGTTGCCGCCGTCGCCCAGGTCGACGACGTCGTTGCCGATCCCCGCGAACACGCGGTTGTCGCCGTCGCCGGCGGAAAGATCGTCATCCCCGGCGCCGCCGATCAGCTCGTTGTCGCCGTTGCCGAATTCCCCGGCTTCGACAATGTCGTCGCCGTCACCGCCGTCGACATAGTTGTCGCCGTCGCCCAAAAATATTTCGTCGTTACCGGCACCGGCCAGCACCGTGTTCGCGCCGTTGCCGCCGCGCAGGATGTCGTCGCCGTCGCCGCCGTCGAGGAAATTGTTCCCGGCGCCGCCGATCAGTTCGTCATTGCCGCCGAGCCCGTAGATCGTGTCGTCGCCGCCAAGCCCGTCGATGACGTCGTCGCCGGACGAGCCGATCAACAGGTCGCTGCCTTGGGTCGCCGTGTCGGGCACGTCATCGACCGTGACGACGAAGGTTTCCGTGCGGCTGAGGCCGCCCGCGTCGGTCGCCGTGACGTCGACGGACACCGAGGGCGTCGCCTCGAAATCCAGCGCGATGCCGTCTTTCAGCTTCAATTGCCCGGCCACGATCTCGAACCGCGCATCGCTGACCGCGAGCGTATGGGTATCGCCCGCGTCGGGATCGCTGACACTCAGAGAACCAACCACCCAGCCCTGTTCGTTTTCCAGCACATGGGTCGCGTCCAGCGCGATGTCCGACGGCGCCTGGTTGGCGTCCGGCAGGGTCAGCACAAAGGCCGCGGTGACGGCGGCGCTGGCGCCATTGGACTGTTCCGTGGCGGTCGCCGTGACCTGGACCGTGACGTCGCCGGAAACACCCGTGGGCGGGGTCAGGGTCAACCCGGCCAGATCGCCGGGGGCCAGGATGAACGTGCCATTGGCGTTGGCGATACCCGCCGACAGCAGACTGCCGGCCGGCAGGCCGGAGATCGTCAGGCTGAGCACTTCCGAGCCGTCCGTGTCGGTCAAGGCGGCCGCAATGTCGAGTGCCAGGGGTTGGCCCGCTTGCCCGGTCGCGTCCTGAACCGTCAGGACCGGCTGGTCGGCCGCGGCCTCGATCTCAAAAGTGACCGTGGCGACGGACTGCGCACCCGCGCCGTCGACCACGGTATAGGTGAAGCCGGCCGGGCCGGAATAGTTCGGGGCCGGCGTGAACACCACGTCGCCGTTGCCGTCCAGGGCGACCGTGCCGCCCTGGGGGGCGCCGACGGCGGAGATGGTCAGCGTGTCGTTGGCGTCCGCGTCCGTGTCGTTGGCAAGAAGATCGCCCGCGTAAATCACCAGGGCCGTATCCTCGACCCCGCCCGCGATCACGTCGGCGGCGGCCACGGGGCCGTCGTTGGTGCCGGTGATGGTGAGGGTGACCAGGCCTTCGTCCGTATCGCCGTCCGCGTCGGTGACGCGGTAGGTGAAGGTCTGCGTCGCCGTTTCGCCGGCGCCCAGGTGATTGAACGCCTGGCCCGGATCATAGGTGAAGGTGCCGTCGGCGTTAAAGGTCAGGTCGCCCTGGGCCGGGCCGCTGACCAGCGTGACCGAGGCCACCAGATCGGGCGCCAGATCGTTCGCCAGGACAGAGCCGGACACGGCGGCATCCTCGCCCGCCGTCACGTAAACGTCGTCGTTCGCCGTCACGCCCTGGTCGGCCGGATCGATCTCGACCCCGTCGACGACGACCTTCAGGCTCTCGAATTCCTTGGCCTTGAGGCCGAAGGCCGAGAACGTGAACCACTTGCCGTCGGCTTCGCCCCGGCGGCCCGTGTGATCGTCGATGAAGTCCAGATAATCGCGAACATCCTGCTGCACGTCGGCGCGCAGCCATTCAGCCTGGGTCAGGTCCAGGCGCAGAGTGTCCACGCCCTTGCCGCCTTCGTAGGTGTCGCGGCTGCCGGCATTGTCGCCCATTACGTAGACGGCGACGTCGTCGCCCTTGCCGCCCTTGACATGATCGCTGCCCGCACCGCCGGAGACGATATCGTCGCCATGGTCGCCGTCGACGTAATCCCGCCCTGCACCGCCATTGACGATGTCGTCGCCGCTGTTGCCGTGCAGGTGGTCGTCGCCGCTGCCGCCGTCGACCACGTCGTTGCCGCTGCCGGCATGCACCAGGTCGCGGCCGTCGCCGCCGTCGATGTCGTCGTTGCCGCTGCCGCCGTCGATATGATCGTTGCCCGTGCCGCCGGACAGCACGTCGTTGCCGCTGCCGCCGTCCACATGATCGTTGCCCGACCCGCCGGACACGATGTCGTCACCCCGGTCGCCGTGGACATGGTCGTTGCCGGACCCGCCCTCGATCACGTCGTCGCCGTTGCCGCCATAAATCCTGTCGTCGCCCCCGGCACCGTCGAGGGTATCGTCCCCGCCGCGCCCGTCGATCTTGTCGCGGCCGTTTCCGCCGACGATCACGTCATCGCCGTTGCCGCCGTGTGGCGGTTGCGGCGGGGCCGGCGGAGAGAATTTCGCGATCAGGGCGGCGAGAAATTTCATCAGAAACATGGGGAGGTCTCGATTTCGGGCTTCATGCAGGGATGCGCCCGGCGCATGGGCGCCGCCGCGGTGCTTTTCAATTTTCCCTCAAGGCACCCTTGTTAGGTGCTCAACATGATTTGCGGCGGATACTAACAGCCGATGCTGACAGCAAGTTGACCGCAGCGAAATCAATCGGGAACGGCAAAAGGCCCCCGGGTGGGGAACCCGGGGGCCTTAAGCGGAGTGACCTCATCGGTCGTTGGGGTGAGGCCCGGCAGCTGGGGGGAAGGTTGGGGAGTTGGGGAGTGGCCGCCGGGCCTCTTCTGCGGGGTATTAGGGCAAACGTAATGGGAAAGGCTCAGCCAAAAGCGGCAGAGGCAATGACGGCGGTCGCGACCGCGAAGCCGAGTACAATGCCGGTCACGGTCAGTGATGTCGCTTTTGCTGAAGCGTGAATGCGCTGCATCGTCGTACCTCCTTCTTGAGGTTTGCAGGCATGGCAACTTCTCTTGCCATAGCCTCCTGCACTTAAAGTCAAGTCGTCCCAAGGCCAACATTAGGGAGGAGTCATTAACGATTTCTGAATCAAACTTAATTTTCTTTAAGCCTAAAAACGCCTAGTCTGGCGCCCAACGAAACGCAAAAACGTCCAAGAAACGAAACCGAAGGGAGTTCAGAAATGCAGACCCGCGCCGCCGTCGCCCTCGAGGCCGGCTCCCCCCTGTCCATCGAAACCGTCGACCTGGACGGTCCCAAGGAGGGCGAATGCCTGGTCGAAATCAAGGCCACGGGCATCTGCCATACCGACGAATTCACCCTGTCGGGCGCCGATCCGGAAGGCATCTTTCCCGCCATCCTGGGCCATGAGGGTGCGGGCGTGGTGGTCGATGTCGGCCCCGGCGTCACGTCCCTGAAGAAGGGCGACCATGTCATTCCCCTGTACACGCCTGAATGCCGACAGTGCGAATACTGCCTGAACCCCAAGACCAACCTGTGTCAGGCGATTCGCGCGACCCAGGGCCAGGGCCTGATGCCCGACGGCACCTCGCGGTTCAAGTTGAACGGCAAGGACGTGTTCCATTACATGGGGACCTCGACCTTTTCCAACTTCACCGTGGTGCCGGAAATCGCGCTTGCCAAGATCCGCGAGGACGCGCCCTTCGACAAGGTCTGCTACATCGGCTGCGGCGTGACCACGGGCATCGGCGCCGTCATCAACACGGCCCAGGTCGAGCCGGGATCGAACGTCGTGGTGTTCGGGCTCGGCGGCATCGGGCTGAACGTGCTGCAGGGGGCCCGGCTGGTCGGGGCGGACATGATCGTCGGCGTCGACCTGAACCCGGCGCGCGAGGAACTGGCCCGCAAATTCGGCATGACCCATTTCGTCAATCCCAAGGACCACGGCGACGATCTGGTGGCCTGTCTGGTCGAATTGACCAAAGGCGGGGCCGACTATTCGTTCGAGTGCATCGGCAACACCACCGTCATGCGCCAGGCCCTGGAATGCTGCCACAAGGGCTGGGGCGAAAGCATCATCATCGGCGTCGCCGGGGCCGGGCAGGAAATCTCGACCCGGCCGTTCCAGCTGGTCACCGGGCGGTCGTGGCGCGGCACCGCCTTCGGCGGCGCGCGCGGACGCACGGACGTTCCGAAAATCGTCGACTGGTACATGGACGGCAAGATCAACATCGACGACCTGATCACCCACGTCATGCCGCTGGAAGACATCAACAAGGGCTTCGACCTCATGCACGAAGGCAAGAGCATCCGAAGCGTCGTCACCTATTGACGCGGCGCCTGATCGCGGCCGGCTGTCTCGCCGCCTGCCTGACGGCGGGCCCGGCGGCAGCGGCCGACGGCGGGTCCGTGGGCGAAGGGCCGAAGCAGCTTGCCTATGGCCTGCATTTCATGAAGGCCCGGGACTATCCCCGCGCCATCGTGCATTTGACGGCGGCGATCCAGGCGCACGCGTTGGAGCCCGAGCGGCTGTCCGATGCCTACTACTTCCGCGGCCGTGCCCTGGTTCGGACCCAGCGCCCGGAACTGGCCCTGGCCGATTTCACCCAGGCACTTACCCATTGGCCGAAAAACGTCAAGGCGCTGCGCGTGCGCTGCCGGGCCTTGACCCTGAAGGGCGACTTGCCCGACGCCCTCGCCGACTGCGACCGGGCGGTCGAACTCGCACCCGAGGACTGGCGCGGCTGGTTCACCCGCGGCCTGCTGCGCGAGGCGCGCAGCGAACGCAATCTGGCGTTGATCGATTTCACCGCGTCGCAGGCCCGCATGCCCAAGGGGCTGGAGACCTTTCCCACCGTCGCCCGTCAGTTGAAGGCCTACGGCCTTCTGACGGACGGCGCGGACACCAAGGACAAGGCACCCCCCCTGCCGGTCTGGCAGGAGGAGTGACGCCGCCCACCGCCGGCGTCAATCCATGGCTTTCCTTGCGTCCTGGATTCCGCTAAACCGCTGGCAATCGATCGCCCGACCAATCTTGAAGAACGGAAAAAAATCGACAATGGACGCGCTTTACTTCGAGGATTTCATGCCCGGCCGCAAGTTCCGGACCCGCGGCATGACCCTGACCGAGGCCCAGATCATGGAATTCGCCTGGCAGTGGGATCCCCAACCCTTCCATGTCGACGCCGAGGCCGCCCGCGCGAGCCAGTTCGGCGGCATCATCGGCTCCGGCTTCCAGACCCTGCTGGTCGCCTTCCGCCTGTGGTTCCAGGAAAACATCATGAACGAATGTTCCATGGGATCGCCGGGGCTGGACGAAATCCGCTGGCTCTTGCCGGTGCGCCCGGGCGATACGCTGCATGTCGAGGCCGAGGTGATGGAATCCCGGACATCCGACTCGAAACCCGACCGCGGCTACACCAAGATCAAATACGCCGTCGTCACCCAAAAGGGCGACACGGTGATGACCTATGTCGCCAACCACATCTTCGCCCGCCACCCAGCCGGCGACGACCGGCGCATCTGATCCTTCCCCTGCGCCGATAGGGCGTTTGAATTTTTCGTAGCGAAAGCCATCATTCGAACCATGGAAAAGATATCTGAAAACAAGTCCTTCGGCGGATTGCAGACGGTCTGGGAGCACCGGTCCGACATCTGTGCCTGTCCCATGCGGTTCGCGGTCTACACGCCGCCGGCCGTAGTCGAGGGTGCGGCCGAGGGGCCCGTGCCCGTATTGTGGTGGCTGTCCGGGCTGACCTGTACGGAAGAAAATTTCACCGTCAAATCCGGGTTTCAGAGATATGCGGCGGAACATGGCCTGATGGTCGTCGCCCCCGACACCAGCCCGCGCGGCACCAACCTGCCCGGCGAGCATGACGATTACGACTTCGGATCCGGCGCCGGGTTCTACGTGAACGCCACCCGCGAGCCCTGGTTCACCCATTACAACATGTACAGCTACGTGACCGAGGAACTGCCCGACGTGGTGTTCAACGGTATCGGCGGCGGCGACCGCGACCGCCAGGGCATTTTCGGCCATTCCATGGGCGGCCACGGGGCGCTGGTGATCGCGCTGCGCGAACGACGGACCTATACGTCGCTGTCGGCCTTCGCACCCATCGTGGCACCGGCCAGCGTGCCTTGGGGCGAAAAGGCCTTCACCGGCTACCTGGGCGACGACAAGGGCCGGTGGCAGGAATACGACGCAACGGAACTGGTCAAATCCGGCCATTTCTTCGCCGGCGACATCCTGATCGACCAGGGCACCGACGACCCGTTCCTGGACGTTCAGTTGAAGCCGCAGGTGTTCGCCGACGCCTGTGCCGCCGTGGACCAGCCCTGCACGCTGCGCCTGCAGGAAGGCTACGACCATTCCTACTTCTTCATCGCGACCTTCATGGCCGACCACATCGCCCATCACGCCAAGGCGCTGAACAAATAGCCGCCCGCCCTGGATCGGACAAAGAAGAAGGCCGGCCCAAAAGGACCGGCCCGAGTTTCAGGGAGGAGGGAAGCCGGTGGACCGGGCGGTGGGCCCGGCCACGAGCCATGGCTTTCTCGCGGACGGCGCGGAGATTTTCTCTCTGCACCTAAGCTGTTGTCCCAGCAGCGAAATCCACAAGCGCCACAATCGGAAATTATCATTCTTGTATACAAAAACAAGATGACCTTAAGTCATATGACCATAGGTCATAGGTCGTCCCCCTTCGCCAGGGCTTCGGCCTACGCCGACCGAAAGTCGGCTCCGGCCGACTGGAGGCCGGGGGACACGCCTTCGTCTAACGAGCTTAGGATGGCCTGCCACCCGAAGCTCGAAGAGCGAAGGGTGGAGCGGGTGAAGGGAATCGAACCCTCGTCACTTGCTTGGGAAGCAAAAGCTCTACCATTGAGCTACACCCGCATCCGGCCACGCGGCCATTGCGCGTCGACCCTGGGCGCAGTCTATAGGTCATTGTTTTGTCGGACGCAAGCGGGCCCAAAGGACGTACAAGCAACCCGGTCCACACGGGGCCCTCACAAAAATGTTTATGGCCGAGCCCCCGGCGGTTCGGCTACAGCTTCCAATTGCTTTCTGTTGTCAAAACCGTCCCGAACGCCAGGATAATCAACATGGTTCAGGCGATGCTGGCCGAACGGCCGGCCCTTGATGCGAATAAGTTCCAGAACCCGGAGGTCACGGCCAAGGGCGAGGCCCGCGCCGCCGTGGCGCTTGCCGGCCTGCGTACGCTGTGGATCAACACGGGATCGCTCTGCAACATCGAATGCACCGGCTGCTACATCGAAAGCGGACCGCGCAACGACCGCCTGGCCTATATCACCCGGGGCGAGGTTTCCGCCTTCCTAGACGAGATCGCGCGGGACGGCCTGGGTACCCGGGAAATCGGCTTCACCGGCGGCGAGCCCTTCATGAACCGGGACCTGCCCGCCATGGCCGGGGACGCGCTGGCGCAAGGATTCCGCGTGCTGATCCTGACCAACGCCATGGCGCCCCTGTGGCAGAAACGGGCGGCGGTCGCCGATCTTGCCCGGCGCTACGGCAAGGCGTTGGCGCTGCGCGTGTCCATCGACCATTTTACTCCCGAAGGCCACGAGGCGGTGCGGGGGGCGAACAGCTGGCACCCCATGATGCGCGGCCTGAAATGGCTGGCCGGCCTGGACGTCACCCTGTCCGTCGCTGCCCGCCAGCCGGTCGGCGAGACGGAAGCCGAAACCCGCACCGGCTTCGCGGACCTGTTCACCGCCGAGGGCATCACCCTGGACGCCCGGACCCCCCGGGATCTGGTCGTCTTTCCCGACATGGACGCGGCCCGCGACGTGCCGGAAATCACCACCGCCTGCTGGGACATCCTGGGCGTCGATCCGGCCAGCATAATGTGCGCCACCGCCCGCATGGTGATAAAGCGCAAAGGCGCGGCGGCGCCGGTCGTCCTGCCCTGCACCCTGCTGCCCTATGACCATCGGTTCGAGATGGGCCCGACCCTGGCCGACGCCGGGGGCCCGGTCGCCCTCAACCATCCCCATTGCGCCACCTTCTGCGTGCTCGGCGGCGCCAACTGCTCCGGAGGAGCCTAAGACCATGGCCGACCAGAAACGCCCCGCCCTCGACCTGGGCCGCCTCGACGGCCCGGTCCTGCTGTTCGGCGGCCCCTATTCCAACCTGCAGTCGACCCTGGCGCTGCGCGATGCGGCCGGCCGGCTCGGCATTCCGGCGGACCGGGTGATCTGCACGGGCGACGTGGTCGCCTATTGCGGCGACCCGGACGGCACCCTCGACGCAATCATCGATTGGGGCTGCCATGTCGCCATGGGCAACTGCGAGGAAGCCCTGGGCGAAGGCGGCGACGACTGCCGCTGCGGCTTCGAGAAGGGATCGCAATGCGACCTTTTGTCCGTGCGCTGGTTCGCCCATGCCAGCAGCCGCGTGACGCCCGCCCACAAGGCCTGGATGGCCAACCTGCCGCACCCCATCACATTCGAGATGGGGGGGGCCAAATTCGCCGTGGTTCACGGCCATTCGCGCGATATTTCCGAATGGGTGTTCGCCTCGACCCCCGAAGCGGAAAAGCGCGTGGCGCTCGACGACCTTGCCGTCGACGGGGTGATCGCCGGCCATTCCGGCCTGCCGTTCACCGATGTGCTGTCCGACGGGCGCCTGTGGCACAACCCGGGCGTCATCGGCGTGCCCGCCAACGACGGCACGCCCCGGGTCTGGTATTCCGTGCTGGCCCCCGCCCCGGGCGGGATCACCATCCGCCATCTGGCGTTGGATTACGATTTCGAGGGGGCACGGGCCCGCATGGCCGCCGAGGCCCTGCCCGACGCCTACCGCCAGGCGCTGCAGGACGGCCTGTGGCCCAATCTGGACGTTCTGCCGACGGCGGAGGCGGCCGTGAGCGGCCAGGCGCTGGACTTCGCGCCGATCACCTGGAGCTTGCCGAAAACGCGCGTCGGCCGGGTCGCCTGACGACGGGTTCGCTTACTTGTAGCGGATTTCGCAGATTTCGTAGGCTTTGGAGCCGCCGGGGGCGGCGACCTCGACCGAATCCTCGGCCGACTTTCCGATCAGCGCCCGGGCCAGGGGCGAGGTCACGGAAAGCTTGCCCTTTTCCAGGTCCGCCTCGTGCTGACCGACGATGCGGTAGGTGACTTCCTTGCCTGAATCCTCGTCGGCAAGCACCACCCAGGCGCCGAACCGCACCGTGTCGCCAGCCATGGCCGAGGTGTCGATGACTTCGGCCAGGCTGATCGCGGCCTCCAGCTCGGCGATGCGGCCTTCGATGAAACCCTGCTTGTCGCGCGCGGCGTCATATTCGGCGTTTTCCGACAGGTCGCCATGGGCCCGCGCCTCGGCGATCGCCTGGATGACCGCGGGACGGTCCACGGACTTCAGGCGCTTGAGTTCCTCTTCGAGGGCCTGAAGGCCTTCGCGCGTCATCGGAAGTTTATCCATCTCACCGCTCTCCTGCGCCGATCCGGGCGCGTCAAAACACAAAATCATGGTGCCGGCCCTTATCGGTAAGGGCCCGTCTATCACCGGATCATGCTGGATTGGTCTAGTACGTCTTAGAAAAATAATCTTGAAGCGGCGCCACTTCAAGCGTCCCGTGGGCCATCGCCTCCATGGCCGCGACGGCGGCGGCGGCGGCGGTCAGGGTCGTGTAGTGGGGGACCCCCTGTTCCAGGGCCGCGCGGCGGATCGACCGCGAGTCCTCGATCGCCTGCGCACCCTCGGTCGTGTTGATGACCAGATGGATGTCGCCGTTGACGATGGCGTCCTCGCAATGGGGGCGGCCTTCGAGAACCTTGTTGATGCGCGCCACGTCCAGGCCCTGATCGGCCAGGAAGCGCTGCGTGCCGCCCGTGGCCACCAGCTGGAAGCCGATCGCCGCAAGACGCCGGGCCAGCGCCGCCATGCCGGTCTTGTCCCGGTCCTTGACCGAGATGAACACCGTGCCCGAGGTCGGCAGGCTCATGCCCGCCGCCAGCTGCGATTTGGCGAAGGCGCGGGGGAAGTCGCGGTCCAGGCCCATGACCTCGCCCGTCGATTTCATTTCCGGGCCCAGCACCGTATCGACGCCGGGGAAGCGCGAGAACGGAAACACCGCCTCTTTCACCGCGACATGACCGCCGACGGCGCGCGAGGTCAGATCCATGTCGGCCAGCTTTTCGCCGCACATCAGGCGGGTCGCGATCTTGGCCACCGGAATGCCCGTCGCCTTGGCGACGAAGGGCACGGTGCGCGACGCCCGGGGGTTGACCTCCAGAATGTAGATGTCGCCGTCCTTGACCGCGAACTGCACGTTCATCAGGCCGACCACATGCAGCCCCTTGGCCAGGGCGTGGGACTGGCGTTCAAGTTCGGCGATGATGTCGGGGCCGAGCGAAAACGGCGGCAGCGAACAGGCGCTGTCGCCGGAATGAATGCCCGCTTCCTCGATGTGCTGCATGATGCCGGCGACGAACACGTCGGTGCCGTCGGAAAGCGCGTCGACATCGACCTCGATGGCGTCCTGCAGGTAGCTGTCGAGCAGCACCGGTGAGTCGCCCGACACCTTCACGGCGTCGGTCATGTAGCGGCGCAGCGCCGTCAGGTCGTGGACGATTTCCATGGCGCGGCCGCCCAGCACGTAGGACGGCCGGATGACCAGGGGATAGCCGATGCGTTCGGCCACGGCTTCGGCCTCGGCCTGGGAGCGCGCCAGTCCGTTGGCCGGCTGGCGCAGCTTGAGATCGTTCAGAAGCTTCTGGAAGCGTTCGCGGTCCTCGGCCAGGTCGATGGCGTCGGGCGAGGTGCCGAGGATCGGAATGCCCGCACTTTCCAGCGCCAGGGACAGCTTCAAGGGCGTCTGCCCGCCCAGCTGCACGATGACGCCCCGGAAATCGCCTTTCGACTGCTCGCCGCGGATCAGCTCGATCACGTCTTCGGCGGTCAGGGGTTCGAAGAACAGGCGGTCCGAGGTGTCGTAGTCGGTCGACACCGTTTCCGGGTTGCAGTTGACCATGATGGCCTCGTACCCGGTTTCCTTCAGCGCATAAGCGGCGTGGACGCAGCAGTAATCGAATTCGATGCCCTGGCCGATGCGGTTGGGCCCGCCGCCCAGAATGGCGACCTTTTTGCGGTCCGTGGGCTCGGCCTCGTTTTCCGGCGGGCGCGAGCCGTCGCCTTCATAGGTCGAATACATATACGATGTCTTGGCCGGGAATTCGGCGGCGCAGGTATCGACCCGCTTGTAGACCGGGGTGACGCCCAGGGCGCGGCGGGCTTCCGAGGCGTCGAGGGCGGTCGCCCCCGTCAGTTCCGCCAGGCGCGCGTCGCAGAACCCCATTTTCTTCAATTCCAACCAGCCGGCGGCGTCCGTCGGCAGGCCCTCCCGCTTGACCCGCGCCTCGACATCCACGATGGCCTTCATCTGGTCGAGGAACCAGGGATCGTACTTGCTGATGGCGGCGGCCTCGTCCACGGGCATGCCCTGGCGCAAGGCCTCGGCGATGGCCAGGATGCGGTCGGGCGTGGGGCGTGAAATGGCGGCGCGCAGCACGTCACGATTGGCCTCGAACCCGGCGTCCGGGTCCAGGCCCTCGATTTCCACGTCGTTCAGGCCGGTCAGGCCCGTTTCCATGGAACGCAGGCCCTTCTGCAGGCTTTCCGCGAAACAGCGGCCGATGGCCATGGCCTCGCCCACGGATTTCATGGCCGTGGTCAAAAGCGGCTCCGCGCCCGGGAATTTCTCGAAGGTAAAGCGCGGGATCTTGGTGACCACGTAATCGATGGTCGGCTCGAAGCTTGCGGGCGTGACGCCGGTGATGTCGTTGTCCAACTCGTCCAGGGTGTAGCCGACGGCCAGCTTGGCCGCGATCTTGGCGATGGGAAAGCCCGTCGCCTTGGACGCCAGGGCCGAAGACCTGGACACCCGCGGGTTCATTTCGATGACCACCAGGCGGCCGTCCGCCGGATTGACGGCGAACTGCACGTTGGACCCGCCCGTATCGACCCCGATCTCGCGCAGCACCGCGATCGAGGCGTTGCGCATGATCTGGTATTCCTTGTCCGTCAAGGTCAGCGCCGGCGCCACGGTGATGCTGTCGCCCGTATGCACGCCCATGGGATCGATGTTTTCGATGGAACAGATGATGATGCAGTTGTCGGCGCTGTCGCGCACGACCTCCATCTCGTATTCCTTCCAGCCCAGAACGCTTTCCTCGACCAGCACTTCCGTGACCGGGCTGGCGGCCAGGCCGCCGGCGACGATCTTCTCGAACTCGGGTCGGGTGTAGGCGATGCCGCCGCCGATGCCGCCCATGGTGAAGGACGGGCGGATGATGGCCGGCAGACCCGTTTTCTCCAGCGCCGCAAGGGCTTCGGCCATGGAATTGACGACCGTCGATTTCGGACTTTCCAGGCCGATCTTGTCCATGGCGTCGCGGAACTTCTGGCGGTCCTCGGCCTTGGCGATGACCTCGGCGTCGGCGCCGATCATCTCGACCCCGTATTTCTCCAGCACGCCGTTCTCGAACAGCGCGATGCCCGTGTTCAGGCCCGTCTGCCCGCCCATGGTCGGCAGCAGCGCGTCGGGCCGTTCCTTGGCGATGATCTTCTCGACCATTTCGGGCGTGATGGGCTCGATATAGGTCGCGTCGGCCATGCTCGGGTCGGTCATGATGGTGGCCGGGTTCGAATTGACCAGGATGACCCGGTAGCCTTCCTCGCGCAGCGCCTTGCAGGCCTGGGCGCCGGAATAATCGAACTCACAGGCCTGACCGATGACGATGGGCCCGGCACCGATGATGAGGATGGAGGAGATGTCTGTGCGTTTAGGCATGGATTTCTTTCATCACCGGACGAACCGCTTCAACCCGTCCTTTAAAAGTTTGGAATTGAAATTGATCAAAAGACCGGTCGAAAACCCGCCGAACCGCAAATAGGTCAGAACCTGCGCTTCGTGAACGGGGGTCAGCTTTTCGATGGCCTTGATCTCCAACAACAAGTCCTTTTCAACGACGATGTCCGCACGAAACCCGCTTTCCAGCCTGTGGCCCTTGTAAGTGACTGCCATAGGCAACTGGCGCTGAAACGCCAGACCGACGGCCGAAAGTTCCTGGCAAAGACAATCCTCGTACACGTTCTCCAACAACCCGGGCCCCAGCGTTCGGTGAACCTCGATAGCCAAGCCGATCACATTATCGGTGAAAGGGTCTTTCGCCATGTCGTTCCACTCTTAACGGTCTCAGGCCATTTCAACTTATTAATCAGACACAGAGCACACAGAGAATGCACAGAGACCACAGAGCGGCCTCGCATGGACAATCTTCCTTTTCTTCTCTGTGATCTCTGTGTCTCCTCTGTGTGCTCTGTGTCTTAATTACTCAGGTGAACCGGCCCTCGCCCTCTCCAAGCTCAAACCACGTATCCGGCTAGGCTTTCTTGTCCATCAGCGCGACGAACCGCTTGAAGAGGTAGTGCGAATCCTGCGGGCCCGGGCTTGCTTCCGGGTGGTACTGCACGGAAAACACCGGCTTGCCGTCGACGCGGATGCCCTCCAGCGCGCCGTCGAACAGCGAGCGGTGGGTTTCGATCACGCCTGCGGGCAGGCTGTCGCGTTCGACCACGAAGCCGTGATTCTGGCTGGTGATTTCGACCTTGCCGGTCTCCAAATCCTTCACCGGCTGGTTGGCGCCGCGGTGGCCCAGGTGCATCTTCGATGTCTTGGCGCCCAGGGCCAGGGCCAGGATCTGGTGGCCCAGGCAGATGCCGAACACGGGCAGGCCCGTCGCCATGACGTCCCGAACCATGGGCACGGCGTATTCGCCGGTGGCCGCCGGATCGCCCGGACCGTTGCTAAGAAAAAGCCCATCGGGACGATGGGCCAGGATGTCTTCGGCGGTGGCCGTCGCCGGCACCACGGTGACCTTGCAGCCCTCCGCCGCCAGGCAGCGCAGGATGTTCTGTTTGGCGCCGAAATCGACGGCGACGACGTGGTGTTTGGGCGCCGTCTGTTTGCCGTAGCCTTCGCCCAGTTTCCATGTCGTGGTGTCCCAGGAATAGGTCTGGGCGCAGGACACGTCCTTGGCCAGGTCCAGGCCTTCGAGGCCGGGAAAGCCCTGGGCCATTTTGGTGAGCGCCGGAATGTCCAAGGGGCCGTCGTCCTTGTAGGCGACGACGCCGCCCGGCGCCCCGCCGTCGCGGATCAGGCGGGTCAGGCGCCGCGTGTCGACCCCGGTGACCACCGTCAGACCGTGGGATTTCAGCCAGGTGTCCAGATGCTGGGCCGCGCGCCAGCTGGCCGGGTCGGTGATGTCGGCGCGCATGACGGCACCCCGCGCCGCCGGGGTGATGGTTTCCATGTCTTCCGGATTGGCGCCGACGTTGCCGATGTGCGGGAAGGTGAAGGTGATGACCTGGCCGGCATAGGACGGATCGGTGAGGATTTCCTGATAACCGGTGATCGAGGTGTTGAAACAGACCTCGCCCACGGAAGCACCGGGAGCCCCCGCGCCGCGGCCCCAGAAAACTTCGCCGGACGCCAGCACCAGGGCCGCGTTTGCGTTCGGCGGTTGGGCGGCCACGGTCGTGGTCGCGGGCTTGGAGGCTTCGGACATATGACTTTTTCGGGCTGGGGTTGGACCAAGGCGCCCGGGCCGCGCCGTCGGCGACGACCCTGCATGCGTTGGAAACAAGCTTCTACGCGTGTCCCGGCATCAGGTCAAGACTCGTTTCAGAAAAAATATCCTTATATTTCAACAAATTAAAGAATCGGAACGCGTTTGCGTTGGGGGTGAATTTGAGCTAGGGTCCGCATCTTCCGCCACAACCGGGACATACCCATGCTACGCGAGCAGATTTCGGCTGCGCTGAAGACCTCCATCAAGTCCAAGGAAGCCTGCGCCACGGCGACGCTGCGGTTGATCAGCGCGGCCATCAAGGACCGGGACATCGCCGCCCGGGACAAGGGCAACCAGGAGGGCATTTCCGACGAGGAAATCCTGAGCCTGCTGCAATCCATGATCAAGCAGCGTGTCGAAAGCGCCGATATCTACGATAAGGGCGACCGCCAGGACCTGGCCGACCGCGAGCGCGAGGAAATCACCGTCATCGAACGCTTCCTGCCGGCGCAGATGTCGGCGGACGAGGTCGCCGAGGCCGTCGATGGCGCGATCAAGGAAACCGGTGCCGATTGCATCAAGGACATGGGCAAGTGCATGGCCGCCTTGAAGCAGAAGTACGCCGGACGCATGGACTTTTCCAAGGCCAGCGCCCTGGTCAAGGACAAGCTCTGCTAACTCGGGCCTGCCTGCCGATTCGCCAGGTATTTCACCAGCAATATCCACGCAAGCCCGCTGTGGATGACTTAAGAATCACGGGGATAACCCCCGTGACTCCACTGCTGCGCCAGTACCCTTATTATGGGTATGGTCGCAGGTTCCAATACTGCCCCCAAACCTAAAGACAGGCGGCCCATCGCAGATGGCGATTCCCCCGGAATTCCTGGAAGAACTGAAGGCGCGGCTGCCCGCGACGGAGGTCGTGGGACGGCGGGTCAAGCTCATCCGTTCGGGCCGCGACACCAAGGGCTGCTGTCCTTTTCATAAAGAGAAAACGCCGAGCTTCCATGTCTACGACGACCATTACCACTGCTTCGGCTGCGGCGCGCACGGATCGGTCATCGATTTCGTCATGGAAAGCGAGGGCCTGGAATTCCGCGAGGCGGTGCAGCGCCTGGCCGGCGAGGCCGGGCTGCCCATGCCCGAGGAAACCCCGGAGGACCGCGAACGCCGGGCCCGCAACCGTACCCTGGCCGAGGTCAACGAGATGGCGGCGGCGTTCTTCGAGAAATGCCTGCGCATGCCCGAAGGCCGCCCGGCCCTGGACTATCTGCGCGGGCGCGGTCTGACGGACGAGACGATCCGCCGGTTCCGCCTGGGCTTCTCCCCGGACGGGCGCGGCAAGCTGAAATCCATGCTGGCGGCGGAGGGCGTCGAAGAGGGCCTGATGATCTCGGCGGGCCTTCTGGTCCGGCCGGAAGACGAGGGGCGGGAGCCGTACGACCGTTTTCGCGGCCGCGTCATGTTCCCGATCACCGACCGCCAGGGCCAGGTCATCGCCTTCGGTGCGCGGCTGCTGGCCGGAGATGGCCCAAAATATCTCAACTCACCGGAGACGAGTCTCTTCCACAAGGGCCGCAACCTGTACGGCCTGGCCCAGGCAAAAGACGCCATCCGCGCCGCCGGCACGGTCATCGTCTGCGAGGGCTATACGGACGTCATCGCCCTGGCCCAGGCCGGGATCGGCCAGGCCGTCGCCCCCTTGGGCACGGCCCTGACGGAAGACCAGATCGCCCTGCTGTGGCGGCTGGCGCCGGAACCGGTGCTGTGCTTCGACGGCGACGCGGCCGGCCAGCGCGCCGCCGCGCGTGCGGCGGAACGGGCCCTGCCGCTGCTCAAGGCCGGATTCGGCCTGCGCTTCGCCCTGCTGCCGCCGGGCGAGGACCCGGACAGCCTGGTCCAGGGCCAGGGCCGCCAGGCCTTTGACACGCTGCTGTCCGGCGCGACGGCGCTGTCCGAGCTGATCTGGCGGGTTGAATCGGGCGGCCGCCTGCCGCCGACGCCGGAAGGCCGAGCGGATCTGAACAAGCGCCTGGATCAGCGCATCCGCGACATCCCCGACCCCACCGTGCGGCGCTATTTCCAGGATTTCTTCAAAAGCCGCCTGTGGCCCGACGGCCCTGCCCGGCAGGGCGGGCGCGGCGGCCAACCGCAGGGGCGCGGGTTCGGCAAGGGAAAATGGGGCGCCAACGCCTGGATCGGACCGTCGGAACGCCTGCGCGCCGACACCGCCGACATCCGGCCGGTGGAGAGTGCGCGCCTGCGCTGGGCCATCCTTTTGGCGACCGCGATCAACCATCCGGAACTGCTGGCCGAGGTCGAGGAAGAACTGGGCCAGGTCGCCATCAATGACCAGAACCTTGACAATCTGCGTCAGGCGATATTAATCACCCACGCGGGTGGTTTACCCCTTGACACCGAGGGGCTTGTAAACCACTTGTCAGAGCAGGGTTATTCCCAAGCGCTGAGCCAGCTATTAAGTGCGCGAACCTACGACCACGCTAGATTCGCCCGACCCAATGCGGGACATGCAGAGGCCAGACAGGGTTGGGAAGCGACCATTAGCCACTTGCGCGGAGAGGACCTGGAGTCCGAACTCCAAGCAGCCCAGGATGCTGTCCGGCGGGACCCGTCGGAAGCAAACATGAACTGGGTTGTTCGGGTTCGGCGGATGATGGACGAAAGCGAACAGCCGGAAGCGGCCTTCGACTAGACGGCGGCCGGACGGCAAGTGGTTAAACCTACAGGCAGTTTGACGAGACGCGTTTTATCAGACTGGGACATGGCATCGGGACCCCATTGAGGTTTGAACCGGACCGGACGCCGAGGGCGGCAAGGACCGGAAGGGGCGGGGTTCCCCGTACAACGGATTTAGAGGTCGAGCGTGGCAAAAGCACAAGCGAAAGATCAAGACGGCGGCGACACCCAGGAAGAAGGCGGCGACAGCCCCCTTCTCGATACCCTGGGCGCGGCCGTCAAAAAGATGGTCGCCAAGGGCAAGGAACGCGGGTACGTCACCTATGACGACCTGAACGGCGCCCTGCCCCCGGAAAAAGTGTCTTCGGAACAAATCGAAGACACCATGGCGATGTTGTCCGAAATGGGCATCAACGTGGTCGAAAACGAAGAGACCGACGACACCCCGGCCGAGAGCGAGGGAGACGGCGACGACGAGGAAAAGACCACCTCGACCGCCGGCAACGTCGACGAGAACGACCTGGGCCGCACCGACGACCCGGTGCGCATGTACCTGCGCGAGATGGGGTCGGTCGAACTACTGTCCCGCGAGGGCGAAATCGCCATCGCCAAGCGCATCGAAGCCGGCCGCGAGATGATGATCGGCGGCCTGATGGAAAGTCCGCTGACCATCAAGGCCATCACCGTTTGGCATGACGCGCTGGTCGCCGAGGACATGCTGCTGCGCGACATCATCGACCTGGAAGCCACCCACGGCGGCGGTCCGGGCCAGCCGGGCGCCGTGCCCGCCAACACCAACGGCGAAGACGGCGACGGTGACGGCGACACCGCCGAAGCGGCCCCCGCGGAAGACGCCAAGGAAGGCACCGCCGAGACCGCCAAGGACGCCAAGAAGGCCGCCCCGTCGGATGACGACGCAGCCGAGTCCTCGGATGCGGACGGCGAGAGCAAGAGCAGCGACGACGATGATGACGACGAGGACGACGGCGAAAACAACCTGTCCCTCGCCGCCCTCGAAGCCAAGCTGAAGCCCGAGGTCATCGAGACCTTCGAGAACATCGCCAAGACCTATAAAAAGCTCCACCGGGTGCAGATGCAGCGCCTCGAGGCCCTGACCTCGGGCGAACAGCCCAAGCCGAGCCAGGAAAAGCGGTTCCAAAAGCTGCGCAAGGAACTGATCGAGTGGATGGAGGACGTCCATCTCAACAACAATCGGGTCGAGCAATTGCTGGATCAGCTTTACGGCCTCAACCGCCGGCTGGTCGGGCTGGAGGGCAAGATCCTGCGGCTCGCCACCACGGCGCGCATCAACCGCGAAGAATTCCTCGAAGCCTACCAGGGGCACGAGCTTGATCCGGGCTGGCTGAAGCGGGTCGAAAAGCTGCCCGCCAAGGGCTGGCAGCGGTTCGCCTCCCGCAACAAGGACGACATCGAGGACATGCGCGCCCAGGTCGCCGAAGTGTCCCAGACGGCCGGCCTGCCGATCCTGGAATTCCGCCGCATCGTCTCGACGGTTCAGAAGGGCGAGCGCGAGGCCGCCAAGGCCAAGAAGGAAATGATCGAGGCCAACCTGCGGCTCGTCATCTCCATCGCCAAGAAGTACACCAACCGCGGTCTGCAGTTCCTTGACCTGATCCAGGAAGGCAACATCGGCCTGATGAAGGCGGTCGACAAGTTCGAATACCGCCGCGGCTACAAGTTCTCGACCTACGCGACCTGGTGGATCCGCCAGGCCATCACCCGCTCCATCGCCGACCAGGCGCGCACCATCCGCATCCCCGTGCACATGATCGAGACGATCAACAAGCTGGTCCGCACCTCGCGCCAGATGCTGCACGAGATCGGCCGCGAACCGACGCCGGAAGAACTGGCCGGGCGGCTTTCCATGCCGCTGGAAAAGGTGCGCAAGGTGCTGAAGATCGCGAAGGAGCCGATCTCGCTGGAGACGCCCATCGGCGACGAGGAAGACTCGCACCTCGGCGACTTCATCGAGGACAAGAACGCGGTGCAGCCGCTCGACGCCGCCATTCAGGGCAACCTGCGCGAAACCACCACGCGGGTGCTGGCCAGCCTCACGGCCCGCGAGGAACGCGTGCTGCGCATGCGCTTCGGCATCGGCATGAACACGGACCACACGCTGGAAGAAGTCGGCCAGCAGTTCTCGGTCACCCGCGAGCGAATACGCCAGATCGAAGCCAAGGCGCTCAGGAAGCTGAAGCATCCGTCCCGGTCGCGGAAACTCAGAAGCTTCCTGGACTACTGACGCCAGGCACACGGACCAAACGACAGGCCGGAAGCAGCACCGCTTCCGGCCTTTTCCGTTCCGACAAGGGGACGGGGGGAAAATCGAATAAAGGGCCAGTAGCTCAACTGGTTAGAGCCGGCGGCTCATAACCGTCTGGTTGCAGGTTCGAGTCCTGCCTGGCCCACCATTTCTCCAACGCGGCTGAAAACCCGGCCCGGCTCCACGCAAATCGTTGACCTGAATCAAGGCAAAATGCGCCTGTCGATCTAACCTGATCCCATTAGCGTTCTAGATCCAACAGAGGGGCGTTTGACCGATGGTTGAGAAATCCGATTTTTCATCAGCAGTACCGTCCTGGTTCAACCAGATGTACGAGCCGATGCGGCGGGTCGGCGAGAAGGTCGCCGAGTTCTTTTCGCCAAGTTCGGAAGCGGCGACGACCGACGCCTGCTACGAGGTCAGCGTCGAGCTTCCGGGCGTTTCCGACGACGATATCCGCGTCGAGCTCCATGACGGGCGCTTGTCGGTTACCGGCGAGAAGCGGAGCGAGCGTCAGGAAGAGGACAAGAGCTATTTCTTTTCCGAGCGGATCTACGGCAAGTTCCAAAGGGTGTTTCGCCTGCCCGCCGACGCCGACGAGACGAAAGTTTCCGCGTCCCACAAGGATGGGGTTCTGACGGTCAAAATCGCCAAGGCCGCGCCGCAGGCGAAGGGCGCGAAATCCATCCCCATCAACAATGGATAGACCGAGCCCGCCCCGTGCGAGTCCAAACGCCCTCCGTCCCGAAACGGCCCCGGGAGGTGCGGCGGCGGTGTTACCGCGCCACCGCCCAGGGACGCCAGATCTGCCGGGCGCGGTTCGTGTTGCACTTCTGCAAGAGAACCTCGGCCCCCTTGACCGCCTTATCGATCACGGTCATGCAGAAATCGGCTTTCAGCATCTTCACATGACCGTCGGCCTGCAGTTCCCACTGCATGTTGGGGGTGGTCTGGCACTTGGAAATCAGCACCCTTGCCCTATCCTGAAGCTTGGCGTCTCCGGTCCCGACGCAGTACTTGCCGTGGAAAACCAAGGCGTTCGGCTTCTCGTTCGGCCTGATCCACAGGGTATCCTGCCGGTTGCAGTCGGCCAGGGCCATGGCTTCCGTCGGGCCTTCGCTTTTGCTCAGGCACAGGCCCGGCGCGTTGGTCAGCTCGAACCGCAGGGTGCCCTTGGGCTGGGTCCGCTGCCTTTTGATCGCGGCGATCAGGGCCTTTTCCGCCGTCGGCGCGGGTGCCGCGTTCGGGTTGCCCACCACCACCGACGTCGAGGGAATGGTTTCGATCTTGATCGAATTCGGGTCGATGGTACCCGAGGATGACGGGGCCGGGGTCAACGGGCCCGGGATGGCGTTGGGTTTGGTGACGACAGTGGTCGGCCCGGTAATCGGCCCAGTCGTCGATCCGGTGGCGGGGGGCGACGTGACCGGCACACTGTTGTTGATGGTGATGGTCGGCGACGTCGGCTTGGCGTCCGGGTTTTTGCCGGCCTTGTAGGCGGCCAGGCGGGTCTTGAAATTGGCGCTCGGCTGCGTATCGGCGCCGATCACGGCCGCCCAATGAAACAAAAATTCATCCGGCCCGTCCTTTTGCTGAAGAAAGATATTGAGGTCGAGAGGACGGTTCGCGATATCGATCGACTGCTGGATTTTCCCGGCCGCTTTCTCCAACGCCATGAACTTGTCGATTTCCATCGTCACGATCACCCCGGCGGCGATGGCGATCATCAACGGCCCGAGAGCCGCCGTCGCAACGCCCGACGTTGTCCAACTGCCGGCGCCACCACCCGTCTTGAGGGCCGTCTCGACCACTTTCTTCGCCGCCTCCTGCGAGGCCTTTATCGCCGCCTTCCTGAACGGAAATGTCGCAATCTGCACCGGCTTGATAAACAACGGCACGAGAACGCTGCCCGCCGGTCCGGCGAAGCCGGCCGCCATCTGGATGGATCCCACAAGCATCTCGTTATAGTCGGGCGGCGTGACCATGGAATCGGAATAGATGACGGCGGCGCCCATTTTCGCCGCCGCGACCTCGTAGGCCTTTTTGGAGGCCAACTCCCAGGTTTGATGCGCCTGTTTCGCCTGATAGGCGATGAACTGCCGGTTCCACTGGATCAGCTGGGCGACCTGCCCCATCAACTGCTTCTCGGATTCCGTCCGCTGGCCGGCGGGTTTGGCGGCGGCATCCATCACGGCCGCGCCAAGTGCCGCGGACAGATAGGGGCTTTCCCACGGCCGGTTATCGATGACGTCCCAGGCCGCCTTCAGCGTCGCCTCCGGATCCTTACCCGCCGCCTTTGCCGCCTTTTCTATCTGGGTATCCAACGCCGTGCGCTCGGCAATGATTTTCGCAAGGATGTCGTCGGCGCCCCTGCCGAGGCCGAACAGGCCGTACTTTTGGCGGCCGGGCAGGACCCACCGCATCTTGTTGTTGCGGCAGGCCTTGGCCGATTTGATGCTGAACCACGTACGCTTGGCCCCTTCCGGGCAGGTCCAGCAGGTGCCGCCGTCGATCAGGTCGAAGATCTGGCCTGGTTCGCATTTGAGATCGCCCCGTTGGACCGCCGGCTCGAACGCGAAGGACGTCTTACAAGCCGCCTTTCCGGTCACGGCATTGGCCGTGCGGTTGTAGTCTTCGGGACATTTCCAGCATTCGCCGCCGTTGCGCGGATCGCGGAAGGCATCCTGATCGGGGCATTGCCGGCCCTTGAAGATCGCCGATGTCGCCTTCTTGCCGACCCGGCCGCAGGCATTCCACTGATCGACCTTCGCGGCGGTCCGGCCATAGCCCGCGGGACAGCTCCAGCATTCGCCGCCGTTGCGCCCGTCCTTGAAGGAGCCGCTCGGGCATTTCACCGCCCCGAGGAACGTGGCGGGCCCCGTCCGGTCCGGGACGTTCTTCTGACAGGCCCGTTCATGCGTTATTTTCCGGGCGCTGCGCACATATCCCGTCGGACAAACCCAACAAGACCCCAAATCGGCGAACGTTCCTTTCGGGCATGCCTTGATGGATTGCCGGATATAGGCGGCCTTCTCGAAAGCGCAGGGTTCCTGGAGATTCCCGGCCTTGTCGACGCCGCCGCAGGCGGAATGGCCCTGGAGCTGCCTCCAGGCCGAATTCGCCTGCGCGTCACTTGCGTCAAAACTCAGGATGAACAGGCCCAGGAACAGAATTCCCAGGCACTTCGGCAGAAATCTTGCGACAAACGACGCCATAAACAATTCCCCCTCGCGGCGCGCGGCGCGCCGAAGTCATGAATTTCGGTACAATTACCTTTAGATCACCTGGGCGCACCGAAAGCATGCTTTTTGGGCTGCTCCGGGCGGTGGCTGGGGGATTATTGCGTACCGGCGACAGCGATTGCGCATTTGAAGCAATTCCGGCGGCGCGGCGGACGGTAAGAAAGCCAAAGAGAGGCGCCGGCAGAAGTCTCAGCCGCGGGACCGCAGGGTCTGCGATGGCAGGATGCCGAATTGCTCCACATAGCATTTGGAGAACCAGCCCATGTGGGTAAACCCCCACTTGGCGGCGACGTCGCGGACGGAAACGCCGTCGCCGGCGCGGCGAAAGTCGTCGTGGGCCAAGGTCAGGCGCACGAATTTGACATAGGCGATCGGCGACATGCCGAAGGCCTCGTTGAACGCGGTCTGCAGCGTCCGGTAGCTGCACCCCGCGTGACGGGCCAGGGTTTTCAGCGTGATTGCCGTATCCGCATGGGCGTGGATGTAATCGCGGGCCCGTTTGACGTAATAGGGGACGGCGACGGCCTTGGGACGGCCCTGCAAGGCGTCCGTGGCGGAATTGGGCAACAGCGACAGCACGCTGGTCAGGAGCAAGTCCTTGAGGCCCGCCAGGACGATCGGGTTGTCGGCCCCGCACAGGGGGCCATCCAGAGCTTCGGCGATGTAGGTCACCGTATTGCGCAGGTGCCGGCCGCCCGGCGTGGTCAGGTCCAACGCGACATCGAATTGGATATCCGCCAGGCAGGCTTCCTCGCCCAGAAGCTTGCGCGCATGCTGTTTCAAGCCATCAATGGACAGAGGAATCACGAAACTTTCAAAAGCGTTCTGCTGGGCCGACAAGGGAATTCGCTTGTCCCGCATCAGGCCCGTGTGCGTTGAAATTTCGAATTCCTGCCCTCGATGCTGAACTCTGGCCGCCCCGCCGGTCAGGATGAACAGCAGAAGCGTGTCCTCGTCGTGCTCATAGGCCTGAACCTGGGTCGGCACATGGCCGTAGGTAACGTGCATCAGATCCAGACCATCGAGGTCGGCGGCGCGCAGGGAGGCGTCGATTTCATGCCCCTTGCCGACGATGTCGATCTCGTCCGTATTGGTCAGCCGCGTCAGGATATCCCGCATTTCATGCAGGTCCTTGGACGCCAGAATCTGATGGTTTTCCAGGTAACTCATGAACAGGCGCCGATCCTTCCGATGGATACCCATACAGTATAGCGTAACCGCCGCCTGCGACCACCGTCACACCGGCCGCCCCGCCGTTAAATATTGTCCGGTTCCATCCGGCACCATTCTGCCGGCCCCGGCCGCGCGAAACCTGTTCAGAAGGGCGCAAATCCGCTAAACGGATGCTTGCCTGCAACCACGCCTAAATCCAAGGAGATCCATCCAATGGGGGAACAATGCGTTGTCGTGACCGGCGGCAGCAGCGGTATCGGGCGCGCCTGCGTCGAGGCCGTCGCCGCGTCGGGCACCAAGGTCGTCAACCTGGACCGCAACCCGGCCGAGCTCATTCCGGGCGAAACCTTCATCGAGCTTGACCTGTACGATCACGGCAGGATCCGCGACGTGTTCGGCGACATCGCCCAGACCTTCGACATCGTCGGCCTGGTCAACAACGCGGGCATGTCGCTCGCCAAAACGCTGGCCGAGACCGAGGCCGAGGATTTCGCCAAGGTGGTCCCCCTCAACATGGTGGCCCCGGCACTCTGCGCGAAATACGCCGCCGAGGCCATGAAACGCGTCGGCTGGGGCCGCATCGTCAACATGTCGAGCCGCGTCATCCTGGGCAAGGAACTGCGCACGACCTATGCCGCGACCAAGGGCGGCATCGCCGCCATGGCCAAGGTCTGGGCGCTGGAACTGGCGGCCGACGGCATCACCGTCAACACCATCGCCCCCGGCCCCATCGCCACGCCGCTGTTCAAGGAGGTCAACCCGCCGGGCAGCCCGAGAACCCAGAAGATCATCGACGGCGTGCCGGTCAAGCGCCTGGGCGAGCCGGAAGACATCGCCAACGCCGTGATGTTCTTCTTGAAGAAGGAAAGCGGCTTCGTCACCGGCCAGACCCTGTTCGTCTGCGGCGGGCTGACCGTCGGCGGCGCGCAGTAACCGACACCGTCACGCCAGCGAAACATCGCTGGAACAACCCCCCGTAATCCGTCACAAAGAAACACGCTGGCCGTTCCGGCCGCGGCATCCCACGCAAGGAGCTTCCGCATGACCTCGATCCTGATTCTCGGCTTCCTGATCGGGATCAGGCATGCCTTCGAGCCCGATCATCTGGCCGCCGTGACCGCCATGGCGACGGGCAGGACGTCGCTGCGTCAGACCCTGCGCCAGGGGGCCGTCTGGGGCCTGGGCCATACCACCACCCTGTTCCTGGTCTGCGGCGCCGTGATCTACATGGAAACGGCGATTTCCGACTTCGCCGCCCGCATGATGGAAGCCGCCGTCGGCGTGCTGCTGATCGGGCTCGGCGCCGAGGTGATCCGCCGCATGATCCGCGACCGCATCCATTTCCACGCCCATCGCCACACGGGCGGGGAAGTCCACTTCCACGCCCATTCCCACAAGCATGAGCCCAAGCAGGCGGTGCATCCGCGCACGCACGACCACGACCACCGGGCCGCCTTTCCGCTGCGCTTCTTCATCGTCGGGTTGATGCACGGCATGGCCGGGTCGGCCGCGCTCGCCGTCATGACGGCGCAGACCACGGCCTCGCCCTGGTTGGCCCTGGGCTATGTCGCCCTGTTCGGCGTCGGATCGATGGTCGGAATGGCCCTGTTTTCGGCGGCCATTTCCCTACCGCTGCGGGGCGCACGCTCCCTGACCTGGGCCCACAACGGCCTGCAGGCGGCCATCGGCTGCCTGACCGTCGGCCTGGGCGCCATGACGGTCGTCTCGTCGGTCTTTCCGTAATCAGGCCTTGATGTTGGTCGGCGCCACGGCGGCCGGCGGCGTTGCGGCCACCGTGGGCGCGGAAACAGGCCCCGCTTCGCGCAGACCGGCGAAGACCTCGCCGACCCCGATCAGCACCGGCCCGTCGCCCATCTCCGGCATCTGGCCCGCGAGATAACCCAATGTCCGCATGTCGCGGGCTTCGCCCGCGCGGCTGACGTTGGCGACGATCACGGCAGGGGTCGCGGGGGCGCGGCCCTGTTCGATCAGCCGCCGCGCCAGCGTGCCCGCCGTGCGCCCGGCCATGTAGACCATCAGCGTCGTGCCCGGGTCGGCCAGGCCCCGCCAATCCAGGTCGTCGGGCAGACCGCCTGCATGCCCGTGGCCGGTGACGAAGCGGACGGAGCGCGCATGGTCCCGGTGGGTCAGCGACACGCCGAGCGCCGCCGCCGCCCCCAGCGCCGCCGTGATGCCCGGCACCACGTCGACGGCGATGCCGCGCGCGCGCAGTTCGGCGATCTCCTCGCCGGCGCGGCCGAAGATCATGGGGTCGCCCGATTTCAGGCGCACCACCTGCTTGCCCTGGCCGGCCAGCTTGATCATCAGGCCGTTGATCTCGTCCTGGCGGCAGGACGGCCGGTTGCCCCGCTTGCCGACCAAGAGACGCTTGGCCTCGCGCCGCGCCAGTTCCAGAACCTCGCCGGACACCAGATCGTCGTACAGGATCACGTCGGCGGCCTGCAGGGCGCGTACCGCCTTCAAGGTCAGCAGTTCGGCGTCGCCCGGCCCGGCCCCGACCAGGGTCACCTGGCCCGCACTACCCGCGTCCCGGACCGCCAAATTCGCCGGGTCCATGAGGGTTTCCGGCGAGGGATGATCGGGCTCGGCGAAGGCGCGTTCCGCCTGGGCCCGCCAGAAGATGCGCCGTCGCGCGGCCTCGGGCATCACGGCGCGGACTCGGTCGCGCAGGCCCTGGGCGGCGGCGGCCCAACGGGCGATGCCCGGCGGCAGCAGGGTTTCGATGCGCCGGCGGATGGCCTGACCCAGCACGGGGGCCGCCCCGGCGGTGGAAATGCCGATCACCACCGGCGAGCGGTTGACGATGGCGCCGAAGGAAAAATCGCAATGGGCCGGGCGGTCGATGATGTTGACCGGCACCCCCGCCGCCCGCGCGGCGGCGGCAAGCAGGGCCGCCTGATCGTCATCGCCCGCGTCGGCGACGGCCAACGCACATCCCGTCAAGTCGCCCACGTCCCACGCGCGGCCATCGGTGATCCGCCGCACTTCAGCCCCGGCGGAGGTGACCAGTTCCGATTTCCAGCCCGCCGCGTCCGTCGCCCCCCAGACGACGACGCGGCGGCCCTTCAGGTCGTGGAACAGAGGCAGTACGGCAAGGTCCGCCATGGCGCCCGGTGCGCGTTCTTCAGGCCGTCTGGACATGTCAGCTCGCCTCCCTCAATTCAGCATCGGCGATCAGCACCTCGATCTCCGGGCGGCAGGACCCGCAGGTGATGCCCGCCCCCGTGCAGGCCCCCACGGCATCGACCGTGGTACAGCCCTGGTCGACGATGGCGCGGCGGATGTCGTTGGCGCCGACGAACATGCAGGTGCAGACGATGGCGCCGGGGTCGGCCTTGTCGGCGGCCCGGCGCCCGGCCAGGATCGCGATCCGCTCGGCCAGGGTGGCGGCGCTGTCCATCAGTTTTCCGGCCAGCCAGGCGCGGTCGACGGCGACGGGTGTGTGGGCCGCGAACAGGGCGCCGACCAACGCGTCACCTCGGAAGGCGGCCATGCGGTAGCCGCCGACGGCCCGGTCCTCGCTCGCCATGATGCGGATGGCGCCGTCCGCCGTATCCAGGCCCAGAACCGTCGCGGCCCAGGTCGCCCAGTCCTCCGGCACGGCGGCCCCCGCCAGTTCGATGCGCCAGCCGCCTTCGGCCCGGGCCAGGGCCCAGTAATCGGCGCCCGCCGGATCGGGACGCCGGACCGAAACGGCGAAGCCGTAGAACCCGGCGGCGAAGGGCGTGACGCAGACCGGCGTGTATTTCGCTTCCGGCTGGCCCGATACGGGATCGACGTGGGAGGCGACCAGGGCGTCGGCCCGCGCCTTGCCCGACCATTGGTCATTCCAATGCATGGGCATGAAGACCTGGCCCGGCCGCACGCGGCGGGTGATCAGGGCGCGCACTAGGCATTCGCCCTGGGGGCTGGTCACCCGGGCCAGCATGGCCGGGCCGAGGCCCAGATGCTCGGCGTCCTCGGGCGCGATTTCCAGGAACGGTTCCGCCAAGTGCCGGGACAGCGCCGGCGACAAACCCGTGCGCGTCATGGTGTGCCATTGGTCGCGGATGCGCCCGGTGTTGAGCACCAGGGGATAGGCGATATCGGGGCCGGTCATGGGGGCCCGGTCTTCGACGGCGATGAAGCGTCCGCGTCCGTCGCCTGTGAAGAAGCCACCATCGGCGAAAAACCGGTCCTCGGACACCCCCCCGGCGCGCTGCGGCCACAGGGTCGGCGCAAGCCCGTCATAGGCCCCGTCGTCGATCGCCGCCATGGCGCCCAGATCGAGATCACGGGCAAGCGCCGCGTTGGCGCGGGCGGTCAGGGCCGCGTATTCGCGGAAGATGTCGGCCGGGCCCGCATAGTCGAAGGCGTCGCCGTGGCCCAGGCGCTTGGCGACCTCGCCAACCATCCACCAGTCGGCGCGCACATCTTCCGGGATCGGCAGAAACGCGCGCTGGCGCGAAATCCGGCGCTCCGAATTGGTCACCGTGCCTTCCTTTTCGCCCCAGGCCTGGGCCGGCAGCAGGACATGGGCCAAGGCCGCCGTGTCCGTGTCCCGCGTCACGTCCGACACGGCGACGAAGGGGCATTGGCGGATGGCGTCGCGCACGCGGTCGGCGTCCGGAAGACTGACCGCCGGGTTGGTCGCCATGATCCACAGCGCCTTGATGCGCCCATCGGCGACGGCGTCGAACATGTCGACGGCCTTGAGCCCCGCCGCCCCGGCGATGACCGGGCTGGCCCAGAAATCCCGGACCAGATCGCGGTGGGCCGGGTCGTCCAGTTCCAGGTGGCAGGCCAGTTGGTTGGCGAGCCCGCCCGTTTCCCGCCCGCCCATGGCGTTGGGCTGTCCGGTGACCGAGAACGGCCCCATGCCGGGACGGCCGATGCGGCCCGTCGCCAGGTGGCAGTTGATGATGGCGTTGACCTTGTCCGTGCCCGCCGAGGACTGGTTGACGCCCTGGCTGTAGACGGTGACCGTGCGGTCCGTGCGCACGAACAATTTGTAGAAAGCCAAAACCTGATCGAGCGATAGGCCGCAGCGCGCCGCCACCCATTCCGGGTCCGCCGCCTCCGCCGTGCGCAGGGCCGCCGTGACGCCCGCCGTATGGTCGGCGACGAAGGCGCCGTCGAACCCGCCGGTCTGCGCCAGCCAGGACAGCAGCCCGTTGAACAGGGCGACGTCCGATCCCGGCTGCAGGGCGAGATGCATGTCGGCCGTTTCCGCCGTCGCCGTGCGCCGGGGGTCGATGACGACGATGCGGGTGCCGCGCGCCTTGCGCGCCGCTTGCAGGCGCTGATAGAGCACCGGATGGCACCACGCCAGGTTGGAGCCGACCATGACGACCAGGTCCGCCTGCTCCAGGTCCTCGTACAATCCCGGCACCGTGTCGGTGCCGAAGGCGCGCTTGTGCCCGGCCACCGAGGACGCCATGCAGAGCCGCGAGTTGGTGTCGATGTTGGCCGAGCCGATGAAGCCCTTCATCAGCTTGTTGGCGACGTAGTAGTCCTCGGTCAGCAGTTGGCCGGAGACGTAGAAGGCCACCGAGTCGGGCCCATGTTCGTCGATCGCGGCGCGGAACCGGGAGGCGACAAGATCCAGGGCCTCGGCCCAGGATGCCCGCCGCCCCCCGATCTCCGGGTGCAGCAATCGGTCGTCGTAGGACAGCGTTTCGCCCAAGTTGGTGCCCTTGGAGCAGAGCCGCCCGAAATTGGCCGGATGGCCGGGATCGCCGGCGATGGAAACGGTGCCGTCGGCGGCCACGGTGGCGCGAACGCCGCAGCCGACCCCGCAATAGGGGCAGGTGGTCGCGGTGCAGGTGCTTTCCGGTTCCGCCGTGCCGTCGGTCATGCGTCCCGCCCCCTAAGCCAACAAGGCCCGGTCGATCAGGACCATGCCGCCCCGCACCTCGACGGGAAAGCTGCGCACCCGTCCTTCGTCGGGCGCCTTGGCGCGGCCGGTTTCCAGGTCGATGACCCAGTTGTGCAGCGGGCAGGTCACGCCGCTCTCGTGCACGATGCCCTGGCTGAGCGGCCCGCCCTTGTGCGGGCAGCGGTCTTCCAGCGCGAAGACACGGTCGTCGGCCGTGCGGAACAGGGCGACACAGCCGAGCGTTGCCCGGATCACCCGCGCTCCCTGTGAGGGAATATCGTCCAGCCGGCAGATTTCGATCCAGACCTGCGTTTTCGTGTTCATGCTCATCTCGTTCATCACGCCACTTTCCCTAAATGCCCCAGACGGAAGGAGGTGAATTCTTCCGCGTCCTTGCCCTGGGCGCGTTCGGCCCAGGGATCGGTCTGCATGAATTGCTGCGAATAGATGAAGCGGGCGTTCAGTTCCTTGCGCCGCGCGGCGTTCTCGACCACCTGCTCGCGGGCGACGTCGAGGCCGACCCGGTCGGCCCATTTGTAGATGCGCTCCAGATAGCGGCCCTGTTCGCGGTAGAGCTGCATGAGGGCCCCGATGTATTCCAGGACCTCCGCCTCCGTCGCCACGGTACACAGAAGCTCCGTGCCCTTGACGTGCATGCCGGCGGCGCCTGCGAAGTGGATTTCATAGCCACTGTCGACGCAGACCACGCCGATGTCCTTGCAGGTCGCCTCGGCGCAGTTGCGCGGGCAGCCGGAGACGCCGAGCTTCACCTTGTGCGGCGTCCACGATCCCCACAGGAACTTTTCCAGCTTGATGCCGAGACCCGTGGAATCCTGCGTGCCGAAGCGGCACCAGTCGGTACCGACGCAGGTCTTCACCGTGCGCAGCGACTTGCCGTAGGCATGGCCGGACACCAGCCCCGCCGCGTTCAGGTCGGCCCAGACGGCGGGCAGGTCTTCCTTCTTCACGCCCAGAAGGTCGATACGCTGGCCGCCGGTGACCTTCACCGACGGAATCTGGAACTTGTCGGCGACATCGGCGATGGCGCGCAGTTCGTTCGGCGTGGTCATGCCGCCCCACATGCGCGGCACCACGGAATAGGTGCCGTCTTTCTGAATATTGGCGTGGACCCGTTCGTTGATGAAGCGGGACTGCTTGTCGTCCACGTATTCGCCGGGCCAGGTCGCCAGCAGGTAGTAGTTGAGGGCCGGGCGGCACTTGGCGCAGCCGCAGGACGTCTTCCAGTTCAGTTCCTGCACGACGGCGGGAATGGATTTCAATTCCTGGGCGACGATCAGCCGCCGCACGTCGTCGTGGCCCAGGTCCGTGCAGCCGCACATGGGCTGGACCGCGTCGGGCTGGAACGCATCGCCCAGGGTGACCTTCAATAATTGTTCGACCAGGCCGGTGCAGGTCCCGCAACTGCCGGACGCCTTGGTATGGGCGCGCACGCCGTCGACGCCGGTCAGGCCCTTTTCCGTGATGGCCTGAACGATGGCCCCCTTGCACACGCCGTTGCAGCCGCAGATTTCCGCGTCATCCGGTAAGGCTGCAACGGCCGCCGTAGGGTCCAGCGGGACGCCCCCCGCATAGGCCTGGCCGAAGATCAAGGTTTCGCGCAGATCGGAAATGTCCGTGCCCTTCTTCAGCATGTCGAAGAACCAGGCCCCGTCGGCGGTGTCGCCGTACAGAACCGCGCCGATGATCCTATTGTCCTTCAGCACCAGGCGCTTGTAGACGCCGCCGGCAGCGTCGCGCAGCACGATCTCCTCGCGGTCCTCGGCCTCGGCGAAGTCGCCCGCCGAATACAGGTCGATGCCCGTGACCTTGAGCTTGGTCGCGGTGACCGAGCCCGTGTATTCCGGCGCCGCGTCCCCCGCCAGGTTGGATGCGATGACCTTGGCCATGTCGTAGAGCGGGGCGACCAGGCCGTAGCACTGTCCCCGGTGCTCGACGCATTCGCCGACGGCCAGGATGTCCGGGTCGCTGGTCCGCAGGTGATCGTCGACCAGGATGCCGCGCCCGACCTCCAGGCCCGCGTCGTCGGCCAGCTGGGCGTTGGGCTTGATGCCCACGGCCATGACCACGATGTCGGCGGGAAGTTCCGTGCCGTCCTCCAGCACCACGCCCGCGACCTTGCCGTCACGGCCGGTGATTTCCTTGGTGTTGGCGCGGGTGATGATCTTGATGTCGCGGTCGGCCAACGCCTTTTCCAGAAGGTATCCGGCTGATGCGTCCAACTGGCGTTCCATCAGCGTCGGCATCAGGTGCAGGACCGTGACCTCCATGCCCTGGCGCTTCAGGCCGTAAGCCGCTTCCAGCCCGAGCAGCCCGCCGCCGATCACCACCGCATGGCCGCCCGACTTGGCGGCGTCCAGCATGGCGTCCACGTCGTCCAGGTCGCGGTAGGTGACGACGCCCGCAAGGTCCTTGCCCGGCACGGGGATGACGAAGGGCGACGATCCCGTGGCGATCAGAAGCTTGTCGTAGTCGGCCATGGTGCCGTCGTCGGCGACGACCTTGCGGTCGGCGCGGTCGATCTCCAGGATCTTTTTGCCCTTATGCAGGGTCACGCCGTGTTTTTCGTACCAAGCGTCGTCGTGGATGATGATGTCCTCATAGGCCTTTTCGCCGGACAGCACCGGCGACAGCATGATGCGGTCGTAGTTGACGCGCGGCTCGGCGTTGAAGATCGTCACCTCATAGGCGCCGGGCGCCTTGTCGAACAGGTGGTCGAGAACCCGGCCCGGCGCCATGCCGTTGCCGATGACCACGAGCTTCTTGGGGGGTGTCTGGCTCATCACGCTGCCTCCTCCGTTGTTGGCGAACCGCTCTTGCCTTGGTGGCCGTGTTCGTACTCCTCCAGGAAGTCGAGCAGTTCGGCCCGGTATTCGTAGTACTTGGGATGTTCGAGAAGCTGCTTGCGCGAACGCGGACGCGGCAGGTCGACCTCCATGATCTTGCCGACCCGGGCGTTCGGCCCGTTGGTCATCATGATCACCCGGTCGGCCATCAGGATCGCCTCGTCCACGTCGTGGGTGACGCAGATCGCCGTGACCTGGGTGCGGGCCCAAACCTCCATCAGCACTTCCTGCAATTCCCAGCGGGTCAGGCTGTCGAGCATCCCGAAGGGCTCATCCAGCAGCAGCAGCTTGGGCGACAGGGCGAAGGCGCGGGCGATGCCGACGCGCTGCTTCATGCCGTTGGACAGATCGCAGGCGGCCTTGTCGGCGGCGTCGGACAGGCCGACGCGGCCCAGGTAGTAGCGGACGATGGCCTCGCGCTCCTCCCTCGTCGCGTGCGGGTAGACCTTGTCGACGCCCAGCGCCACGTTCTCCAGCGCCGTCAGCCAGGGGAACAGCGACGGCGCTTGGAACACCACCCCGCGGTCGGGCCCGGCGTCGGACACTTCGCGCCCGTCCAGGATGATGCCGCCTTCGGAAATCGGGTTAAGGCCCGCCGCCATGGACAGCACCGTCGACTTGCCGCAGCCCGAATGGCCGATGATCGAGACGAACTCACCCCTTCGGATTCTGAGGTCGAAGCCCTCGACCACGGTCAGCGGCCCCTTGGGCGTGGGATAGGTCTTGGACACCTTGGCGAAATCGCAATAGCGCTCGTCATGCGGCGTGCGCGGAGCCGCCGCGTCGCGGGCCACCTGCGGCAGCTTGGTGTGCAGGTCGATGGGCACCACGTTGGGCAGGACCAGGTCGTCCGCCGCCTCGGACCCGCGGTCGACGCCGACGGACATCAGATACTGCGTCACGTCGCGGCGCAGCGCCTTGAACGCGGCGTCGTGGTTCATGGCCGTGCGGTCGCGCGGTCGCGGGATGGTGACCTTGAACTCGGGCCCGAAGGTCGCCCCCGGCCCGGGGTTGAGCGGAATGATGCGGTCGGCCAGCAGGATCGCCTCGTCCACGTCGTTGGTGATCAGGACCACGGTCTTCTTGTCGCGGCTCCAGATTTCCTCGATCTCGTCCTGCAGGTTGGCGCGGGTCAGGGCGTCCAGCGCGCTGAGCGGCTCGTCCAGCAGCAGCACTTCGGGTTCCATGGCGAGGGCCCGGGCGACGGCGACGCGCTGGCGCATGCCGCCGGAAAGCTCCGCCGGCTTGCGCGTGATGGCGTGGCCGAGGCCGACCATGTCGACGTATTTTTCGATCCGCGCCCGGCGCTGCGCCTTGGTCTCGTTCTTGAACAGCACGTCCACGGCAAGACCGATGTTTCCGGCCACGGACAGCCAGGGCATCAGGGAATAGTTCTGGAACACGACGCCGCGTTCCGGCGCCGGCCCGTCGATCTCCTTGCCCTTCATGACGATGCGCCCGGCGTCGGGCTTGATCAGCCCGGCCATGGCCGAAATCAGGGTCGTCTTGCCCGAGCCTGAGAATCCGACGATGGCGACGAACTCGCCCTCCTCGATGGACAGGTTGATGTCCTTGAGGACCTCGGTCGTTGCGGCGCCCGTGCCGTAGGACTTGGCAATGCCTTGAAGCTCCAGAAATGCCATGGCTTTCGTCTCCCCTGCTTAGCGCTTGTCGGAGAAAGTCAGGAGGCCCTGCAGGGTCTGCATGACCCGGTCGAGCAGGAAGCCGATGATGCCGATGGTGAACACGGCGACCATGATCTTGCCGAGGGAGTGGGAGGAGCCGTTCTGGAATTCGTCCCACACGAACTTTCCGAGCCCCGGGTTCTGGGCCAGCATCTCGGCGGCGATCAGCACCATCCAGCCGACGCCGAGCGACAGGCGCAGCCCCGTAAAGATCAGCGGCAGGGCCGAGGGCAGGACCATCTTCAGAACCTTGGTCGACCAGTTGAGCTGCAGCACGCGGCCGACGTTGACCAGGTCGCGGTCGATGGAGGCGACGCCGACCGAGGTGTTGATGAGCGTCGGCCACAGCGAGCACAGCGTCACCGTGATCGCCGAGGTCAGGAACGACTTGTCGAACATGGGGTCGTTGGTGACGTAGACGGCGCTGACCACCATGGTGACGATGGGCAGCCAGGCCAGCGGCGACACCGGCTTGAAGATCTGAATCAGCGGGTTCATGGCCGAGTTGAACAGCGGCGACAGGCCGCATAGGATGCCGATGGGCACGGCGAACAGGGTCGCGATCAGGAAACCCATGAACACGGTCTTCAGGCTGGTGACGATCTGATCGACGTAGCTGGGCTTGCCCGTGTAGGTGCGCCATTTCACTTCGGCGTTGGGGTCCTCGGCCAGCTTGGCCGCATTGCGCTTTTCCTGGCGTTCGTAAAAGGCGTTCTGCTTTTCGCGCTGGATCCGATGGTCTTGCCACAGGCTGACCGCCTCTTCATAGACGGCGACCGGGCCCGGAATCTTGCCCAGGCTGGTTTCGACCTGCGACGCCATCTGCGACCAGAGGCCCAGGAACACGGCGAAGGCGAGCATGGGCACGCCCAGCAGGCGCCACAGCTGCACCATCTCGTGGCGCGGGTTCTCGCCGGCGATCATCCGGATGACCGGCGTGAACCAGGTCAGGCCGATCAGGGTCAGGACGCTGTTGACCCGGGTTGCGGTGATTGCGGTCATTTTTCTGTCTCTTTCAAACTGTCATTTCGGGCCGGAGAGGGGAGACGGAACCGCCCGAGGAGGCGGCGGTTCCATCCTGTCCCTGCATCAAGGAATCAGCCCTGCACCTCCGCACCCACGACGACCTGATTCTTCTTCAGACCGATGGGAAACTTGACGAGATAGTCGTTGGGTTTGCGGCCGTCGAAGGTGATGCCGTCGATGAATTCCGCCTGCGGGGCGCGAAAGCCGTCCGTGTCCCAGGGGAAGTCGGCCTTGGCCGCCTTGCCCTCGTCGACCAGCATCTTGGCCGCCTTCAGGTAGATGTCCGGGCGGTACACCTTCTTGGCGATGTCGTGATACCAGGTATCCGGCTTGCCCTCGGGAATCTGGCCCCAGCGGCGCATCTGCGTCAGGTACCAGACGGCGTCGGACTGATAGGGGTATGTCGCGAAGTAGCGGAAGAACACGTTGAAGTCCTTGAGCGGCCGCTTGTCGCCCTTCTCGTATTCGAAGGTGCCGGTCATGGAATTGGCGATGACCTCGTAATCGGCGCCGACGTATTCGCTTTTGGCCAGAATCTTCACGGCCTCCTTGCGGTTGGCGTCGTCGTTGGCGTCAAGCCACATGGCGGCGCGGATCAGCGCCTTGGTCAGGGCCAGGGTGGTGTTGGGGTACTTCTCAGAAAATTCCTTGGTGATCCCGAACACTTTTTCCGGATTGTCCTTCCAGATTTCGTAGTCGGTAATGACCGGCACGCCGATGCCTTTGAACACGGCCTGCTGGTTCCACGGCTCGCCCACGCAGTAGCCGAAGATGGTGCCGGCCTCTATGGTCGCGGGCATCTGCGGCGGCGGCGTCACGGACAACAGCGCATCGGCCTTGATCTGGCCCGAAATGTCGGTCTTGGAGTAGTAGCCGGGATGAACCCCGCCCGCGGCGAGCCAGTAGCGCAGCTCGTAGTTATGGGTCGAGACGGGGAATACCATGCCCATCTTGAACGGCTTGCCCGCCGCCTTGTATTCGGCGACCACGGGCTTCAGGTAGTCGGCCTTGATCGGATGGACCGGCTTGCCGTCCTTGTGCGGCACATGCTTCTTCATCTTGGCCCAGACCTCGTTCGACACGGTGATGCCGTTGCCGTTGAGGTCCATGGAAAAGGGCGTGATGATGTGGGCCTGGGTGCCGAAGCCGATGGTCGCACCCAACGGCTGGCCGGCCAGCATGTGGGCGCCGTCCAGTTCGCCGTCGATGACCCGGTCGAGCAGAACCTTCCAGTTGGCCTGGGGCTCCAGGGTCACGAACAGGCCTTCGTCCTCGAAGTAGCCCTTCTCGTAGGCGATGGCCAGGGGCGCCATGTCGGTCAGCTTGATAAAGCCGAACTTGAGTTCTTCCTTTTCGACCTTGAGGGCCTTGGCCGAGGCCGGCCCCTGGCCGAGGCAGAGCGCGCCGGCGATGATCGCCGCAGCGGTCAATGTCTTCACGAACAATCGTCTTTTCATCGTGGTGTCGGTCATGTCGTTGCTCCTTCGTTGCCCCGGACGCCTGGCGCCGTGAAGGGCCGGTATCCGGGAAATTCAAAACAAAAAGCCGCATTCCCTTGGTCGGCTCTCCGGATGAGGAGAGCGGTCAAGGAAGCGGCCATGCTTCGAGGGCGCGAAATTGGGCCCGGATGTTCGATGTAAGGGGCTCGTCCGCGAGCCCGGTCTACGTCATATGAACGGCAACGTTGGCGTTCGACTGTTGGACTTGGTTTTGCACAATGCGTGCCAAGGAAAAAACTGTTTTACTTCAAATCATTGAGGTTTTTTCCCTGGCCACCTCTTCATAAAATTGGTGATAATTTAATCATAAATGCATTATATGATTACAAAATATGCAAATGCCGAAGGTGCGGCCGGGCGGCCCTTCGACCGGCCCGGCCACAGCCCGGCAATGGCATGGCCTCACGCCGCCTCCGCCGCCGCGTCCTTCATGACGGACGCGAGAAGGCCGTAGGCCTCGGCCCAGGCGGTTTCGACGTCGGGCGTGAAGGCGTCGCCCAGGCCCTTGCCCAGGGTCCACAGCAGGGCGCCGCCGACAACGTCGTAGTGTTCGTCCTTGACGCCGTAGCCGACGTGGCGGCGGCCCAGGTCCTGGACCGGGGCGACGATGGTGTCGACCTGATGCAGGTTGGTGACGGCGACGCCGATCATCTGCATCAGCTTCTTCTTCTGCTCGCTCATGTCTTGGGGAAACATGGGGCGCAGCTGCGGCGCAACTTCGAACAGGCGGCCGTAGAAGATGTCGGCCGCCGTGTCGGCGTTGGGGATGACGGACTTGAAGCTGTCCTGGACCAGTTTGATTTGTTCGGGTGTCATGGTTTTTTCCTTTCGTGACGTCTTGAGCCAGCCAGCGGCCCGGCCGCCGAAACAGCGCCGGGCCGGGCCGACTAGTTCATGGGAACGCGGATCACGACGCCGCCCATCACTTCGCCCAGCTTGAAATCGGTGCGCGGCGAATCCTTGTGCGCGTTGTGGCAGGTGACGCAGGGGCCGGCCACGGCGACATCGGCATAGACGGCGGTGAAGTACTTCTTTCCGCCCAGCTCTTCCTCGCTGTAGAACGGCTTTTCGCCCTTGTTCTCGGCAATGAAGGCGAGACCCTTCTTCTCGGTCTCCGTGCGCGGCGCGTTCTGCTTGTTGATCGGCCAGAGCGACAAAAGCTGATAGGCGAACTTGTCCGTCTTGCTCGACACCATTTCCGAGCCGAAGCGGAACATCTGCGCCGGCAGCGGCAGGGCCTTTTCGTCCTCGAAGTGTTCGGAGGCCTTGATCACCTTTTCCTTGGCGGCCAGGCGGGCGACCACCTGCTTGGTGTAGATCGCGCGGTCCGACGCCATGACGAGATGCAGCATGTCGGTGAAGGTTTCGTAGGACACGCCTTTCTTGTCGTCGCTGCCGAACAGCCCGGCCTTGGCCGGCGTGCCGAGCCCCATGGCGAGCACGCCGGCGCAGGCGAGCGCCGTGCATGAGGCGGCGATGGTCGGTTTCTTGGTCATGGTCATCTCCTTGTTGTCTTCCTGTCTCGTTGAACGCGGGATTTACTGCTGCTGTTGGCGGCGCGCCCGTTCCCGCATCCTGTTTTCCACCCAGTCGATGCTTTCGACGTGGTGGGCGGGCTTGCCTTTGAAGTTGTTCTTGATGAGTGCTGTGTCGGCCAACGCGTCGATGGTGAAGCGCAGGCCGTGACAGTCGGCGCAGACCGTGCGGATCATCTTTTCGTTGGGCCGCAGGTTGTCGTTCTGGTTATGGGTGACGAAGACCTTCTCGGTGCCGTAGTCGTCGCGCACCAGATGCCTGGGCATGTGGCAGGTGGCGCAGGTCACGCCGGACCCCTTGGGCAGGTCGCCCGAGGCTTCGCGGTCGACCAGCGAATTGTGCGGCGACATGCGGAAGGCCTTGGTGTGGTCGTCGGCGTGGCAGCCCTCGCAGGCCTCGACCTGTGCGAATTTGACGTCGTACTTATGCGCGCCGTGGCAGGTGTTGCAGGTCAGCGCCGTCGCGTGCACGTCGTCCTTCATGGGCACGCGGGCCAGGGCCGGCGTCATGGGCGGCAGGCCCTTGTCCTCGAACAAACCCAGGAAATCGTCCTTGCGCGATACCCACAGCCCGTCGCGCTGACGCATGCCGTGCTTGCCCTCGGTGAAGGTCTTGGCCTCGGCCGTGTGGCACGTCGCGCAGACCTTGGCATCCGGGCCGGCGACCCATTCGTCGGGCCGGGTGCGCTTGCGCGGCTGGTGACAGCCGGAACAGTTGACCCCCGCCGCCGCATGACCGGACATCGCCCAATCGGCCGTATGCTTCAAATCACCCCGATGTTCGGTGGGGGCGTCGGCGTCGAGCGCGGCCAGCGCCTTGCGCTCCGGTTTCGGCTGGTCCGCCGGCGGGGTCCAGTTGGACAGGGCAACGGCCAGGACCTCCTTGTAATCGGGCTCCCCATGACGCTTTTCCAGGAAGTCTTCGTAAAGGGCGCGGTTGTCATGAAAGTTGTGGCACCCGGAATTGGCACAGGTGTCGAAGGCAAGCCCTGCGTGACTGGGGCGGTTCTTGGCGATGTCCTGATGGCACAGCGCGCAATAGTCCGTGGGCATCGTCACGGCCATGGCGTTGGTGATGCCCGGCTGATGTTCGCGATGGCAGGTCACGCAATAGCGCGCGTCCAGCACGGCCACCCGGTCGGCGTTGCGCGGGTCGATGAACTTGGACCGGGGATGGGAATCGTTGGCCGCCTTCAGCTCGTCCCCGTGGCAGGTGACGCAGCCCTTCTGCAGGGCGTCGATGCCGCCGAACATGTCCGTGTGACAGGCGTCGCAGGCCATTTCGATCTGATGATGCCCCGACGTCGTCTTGCCGATCAGGAACACGGAACGGAAATCGCCGCCGTAATGCATGGTCGCGGCGATCGCACCCCCGCCCGTGAGGGTCGCCGCGATCCAGATCAGCCAGAGAAGCTTGTTGCGCATGATCCCGGCCGGCCCCTCAGTAGAAATAGACGGTCGCGACATGCGCGGCCAACAACAGGGGGATGGGCCACAGCAGCAGGATATGCGCCCAGGTCGGCAGCACCCGGGGGGCGGTCTTCGCCCCCTTCAGGGGGCCGTTGAGAAGCCGGTGTTCCACGGCCGTGACGAGACCGGCCAAGGCACCCAGCGCCGACAGCGCCAGAAAAGCGCCCATCAGCCAGCCGTTCAGGTTGCCGCCCAGGTGAAAACCCGTGTGCACGAACAGCCCGGCGATCAAAAGCGCGCCGACGATACCGTGCACCAGCCGCCAGCCGTCGTAGCCGCCCAGCCTGACGAACAGCTTGATGCGCTTGCGCAGGCCGATGACGGCGGCGACCGCCATGAAACCCAGCAGGGTGAAACCCGAGATCTGCTTGATCAGGGGATCGATCCACAGAAGATCGACGCGCAGCCTGTCCTGCACGCTCACCGAATAGGGCCAGGCGGGCGCGAAGACCGTGACCAGGGCCAGCACGGCGGCCAGGGCCGAGAACACGAGCAGCGACGTCGACCGGCCCACGGGCTCGGCCTTGGCCTCCGATCCCAGAAGGTCCTGCAACAGCGGCTGACAGCTGCCGCAGACGGTCGAGGCGCAGGTCGCGCGCTGCAGATCGCCCAAGGTCGTGCAGCCGGCGGCCATGGCCTGGCCCAGCATGCCCCGGGTCACGCCGGTGCAGTTGCAGACGGTCGCGGCGTCCGCCCAGTCGCGCACGGACTGCGGCGCCGCGTTCTTCAGCAGCAGGCCCGTGGCGCGCAGGCGGCGCAGCTGCCAGATGGTGATCCGCGCGCGGGCCTTGATCATCTGTTGCAGGTGGTTGATTTCCGCCCATTTCCCGATGGCGATGGCGCCGACGGCGCGGCCCCGGCGCACGATCACCCGGCGGTAGAGGCCTGCTTCAGGATCGGACCAGGTGACCGTGGTCAGGGCCGGGTCGTCGTCGATCTGGTCGACCTCGCCCATGGAGAACACGTCGATGCCGACGACCTTGAGCCGGGTCGCCGGCACGCTGCCCGCATAGTCCGTGCCCGGGCGTCCCAGGATATGGTCGACGCAGGCCTGGGCCTGTTCCAGGCCGGGGCCGACCAGGCCGTAACAATGGCCGTCGAATTCGGCGCATTCGCCGACGGCGTAGATGTCCGGATCGTCGGTCCGCATATGGGCGTCGACGGTGATGCCCCGGCCCACGGCCAGGCCGGCGTTGCGCGCGATCTCCAGATTGGCGCGCACCCCGGCGCAGACGATCACGGTATCGCAGGGAATGACCTCGCCCGAGGACAGCACGACGCGCTCGACCCGGCCGTTGCCTTCGATCGCCTGAACCCGGGTCAGGGTGCGCGCGGTGATGCCGAGGCGGCCCATCCCGGCGGCCACCAGGTCGCCCGCCGCCTGATCCAGTTGGCGCGGCAACAGGCGGCTTTCATGTTCCAGCACCCAGGTCTCGACGCCCTTGGACGACATGCCGCGCGCGGCCTCCAGCCCCAACAGCCCGCCGCCGATCACCACCGTGCGGGTCGAGCGGAAGGCCCGCGCGACCAGGCGCTCGACATCGTCGAAATCGCGGAAGGTATAGACGCCGTCCAGCCTGCAGCCCGGAATGTCGGGCACATGCGGGCGCGAACCGGTGGCGATGACCAGGCGGCTGAACGGCCAGACCCGGCCGTAGTCGTCGACGGCGACGCGGCGGTCGCGGTCGATTTCACGAATGCGCAGACCGTCGTAGCGGCTGATGCGGACGTCGGCTGCGGGTTCGGGCTGGTAGACCTGACCGATCTGAACCTCGCCGGTCAGGAACGGCGTCAGCTTGATCCGGTTGTAGGGATGCCAGCGTTCGGCGTTGAACAGCACGACGGCCGCACCCGCGCGGGACAGTTCCTCGGCCACGCGGAGCCCCGCCGGGCCGGCGCCGATCACCAGGGTGGGGGGCGCGTCCGAGGGGGCGACGACGCCGGATGCGGCATCGGGCAGCGCCGCCGCGCCGGCCGGGGATATGTCGTCCACCGCCGTCGCCGGGGTCCTTGCCCGTGTGAATGCCCGCATCGTGTCGAACATGCCGTGCCCTCGCGCAGAAACAGGAAATCCGCTGCGGGATGCATCCGCATCCCGTCTGAGCGACGACGCCCTGCGTCCATCGACGGACGCGATCGGTTTTAAGTTAAGAGAACTCTTCGGCGAGCCTGACAACGGAGGGGGCGGCGGCCATCGGCGCCCCATCACCGGAATGCTGCAATGCACAACACATGCCAAATGCCGCCGGGTTGAATATCAAGGACTTAGGGGAACAGGTCCGGCATCAACATCTGCATAATGATTATATTTTAACCAAAAAATTTTCAGAGATTATTTTTTATGCAATACCGAAGCAAAGGCCGTCACCCGCATTGCGGATCGTAGACCGCGTCGCCGAAAAACCGGCCCTGGGACGCCCCGGTGCCTTCCGATTTCCAATCCCCATCGGGCACGCCGAGCCCGAGCGGGCGCACCGCGTCGCGGTAAATGTCCGGGCGGTAGACCTGTTCGGCAAGGGCGCAGACGTCCGTATCCTGGTCGATTTGGCGCCAGCGGATCATCTGTTCGGTGAACCAGGCGGCGTGGGAACGCCAGGGGAAGGTCGCGTCGTCGCGGAAGAAGGTGATGAAATCCGGGTCGGTGACACCCCCCGCCCGGCCTCGGCCCGGCAATTCGCCGGCCATGGCCTGGGCCAGGATGGAGGCGGGAATCCCCAGGTAATGAGGGGCGGCGAGGGTCTCCGCCACGGCCCGCCGGTTCTCAGGCCGCTCGATCCACCGGGCGGCTTCGACGAGGGCCCGGATCAGGGCGTTCAGGGTGCGCGGATGGGCGGCCGCCCAGGTCGCCCGCACGCCCAGCACCTTCTCCGGCCCGTTGTGCCAGATCCGCGATTTGGTCGCGACGATCTCGCCGACCCCGGCCTCGACCGCCACGGCGTTCCAGGGCGCGCCGACGCAGAACCCGTCGATCAAGCCCTGGTCCAGGTTGGCGACCATGAGGGGCGGCGGGATGACGACCAGGCGCAGGTCGAAGTCGGGGTTGATGCCGCCGGCGGCCAGCCAGCCGCGCAGCTCGTAATTATGGGCCGAAAACGGGAACACCACACCGAAGGTCAGCGGCGGCCGGCCGGCGGCCCGGTCAGCGTCGATCACGGTTTTCAGCGCCCGCGCCCCCGACAGCACGTCATCGCCGTTCAGCCCCGCCGCGATCAGACGGTGATGCAGGTCGCCCGACACGGTGATGGCGTTGCCGTTGAGGCCGAGCGCCATGGGCGCGATCAGCGGCGTGCGCACATGGCCGATGCCCAGCGTCGAGGCGATGACCATGGGGCCCAGCATATGGGCGCAGTCGAGATGGCCGATGGTCACCTTGTCGCGGATCGAGGCCCAGGACTGTTCGCGGGAAATTTCCAGGCGCAGATTGTATTTTTCGGCGAACCCGAATTCGGCGGCGACGACCAGGGGGGCGCAATCGAGCAGGGGAATGATCCCGGCATGGACGGTCGAGACTTCCGGCGCGCCGCCTGTGTCCGACCCTCCCCAAACCTTAGCCCCCAGGCCATCCGGCACCTTGGTCTCCATCCCCGGCATTACGACGCGATCCGGTCCGCCGTCACCAAGCTGCTGGCGATATCGACGATGCGTTTCTTTTCGTTCATGGCGGTCTTGCGAAGGGCCGCGTAGGCTTCCTCTTCGCTCATCCCGCGGGCCTGCATGAGAATGCCCTTGGCGCGCTCGATGGTCTTGCGTTCGCTGAGCGCCGTCTTGGCCTCCGACAGCTCCGACTGCAGGCGCGAAAAGGCGTTGAAGCGCGAAATGGTCAGGTCGACGATCTGGTTGACCCGCTCCTTCTTCAGCCCGTCGACGATATAGGCGCTGACGCCGGCGTCGATGGCGGCGTCGGTCATGGCGCGGTCGGTCTCGTCGACGAACACGGCGGTCGGGCGGCGCACTTCGCGCGAGACCTGAAACATCTGTTCCAGCGTGTCGCGCGACGGGTTTTCCAGGTCGATCAGGATCACGTCCGGATCGATGGCGAAAATCTTTTTCAGCAGGTTGTCGACGTTGTCGATATGGACGATGTCCGCATGACCGGATTCGGAAAGCCCGTCCATGAGGATCGCGGCGCGAACCGGGTTTTCGTCAATAACGACAATGCTGAGCTTATTGTCCGACATCGGGCCGTGACGTGCTCCCCCACTGGGAAGGTTGATCCGTGACACAGCCCCGTCGTTGCGGATGTGTTGTTGCAGTGCAGCATAACCGCCGCCGAACCGACAATCAAGCGAGTCAATTCCCCAATTGAGCATAAATCTGGCAAAATTATTAATTGCTCAAAATTTCATCGTTTATCCATTGAGAATCAACAATAAGAATCGTCAACTAATTGATTATTAATGACTTTTACACAATTCGGAATTGGCACGATCCTCGCAATGTTCGACAGGCGCCGGCAAGTCCGGCCGCCTTCAAGGACGAAAAGGACGCCGACATGGCCGCTCTCGCCCATGATACCCGGACCTCCCGGCAGAACGTTTCCGTATTCCTCGACCCCGGCCGCCATGACCTGGCGATCCAGACGGGGACCATGATCCTGCTGGTCGCCGCCGTCGCCTTCACCCTGATGAGCGGCTTGGCCAAACGCGATCTGGGTCCGCCCGTTCCCGCCTCCCTCGACGGTGTCATCCTGCCGGCGCCGCAGCCGGCGGCGGGCCTGGGTCTGCCCGACGACGCGCCCCTGATGGGCCGCTGGACCCTGGTGTGCCGAAGCGGCGACGGCTGTGCGCGGGCGCGGGCGGCCCTTCGCGACCTGCCCGGCGGCCCGTTCCAGGTGCTGCGCGCGGCGGCCCCGGGCGACGCCGCGGTGATGCCGCTGATCGATCCCCGGGGCCGGGTCTATGCCCGCCTCGATGCAACCCTGCCCGCCCTCGACCTGGGCGGGCTGACGGCGGAAACCGCCCGGTTCTTCGACCGCGCGGTGATGGCCAAACTGTTCTAGGCCGCCTCCGGTCCCCCGACTGACCAGGTCTTGCCCGCCGACAGCAGGTCGGCGAGGGTCGCCCGGTCGATCACCCGCTTGGGCGCGTCGCCGCGCTGGGCCGTGAAATCGTCGGCCGGGACGTGGTAGAGCACGCCGAGCGCCAGGGGCAGATCAGGAGCGTCCATGCGCGCCAGGATGGTCGCCAGCGCCAGGTTGGTCTGGTCGTGGACGGTGACGTCATACACCGGCCCGCCATCCCCGACCGGCACCACGCGGGCCGTGCCCGACGGCCAGTCGACGGCGATGCCCTTGTCCCGGTCTTTGCCGAAGATCATGGGTTGGCCGTGCTCCAACCGCAGCGTGCGGTCGACGGTCAGGCCCTTGTCGCGCACGGCCTCGAAGGCCCCGTCGTTGAACACCACGCAGTTCTGCAAAATCTCGACGAACGACGCCCCGCGGTGCGCCTGCGCCGCCTTCAGAACCCCCGGCAGATGATCCTGCAAGGTGTCGGCGGAACGTGCGATGAACCGCCCCCCGGCACCCAAGGCCAAAAGGGCCGCGTTCACGGGGGCCTCGACCGAGCCCGCGGGCGACGAGGGCGAGCGCATGCCCGTGGCCGAGGCCGGGGAGTACTGCCCCTTGGTCAGGCCGTAGACCGCATTGTTGGGCATGATGAGATTGAGGTCGACGTTGCGCCGGAGCGCATGCATCAGGTGGTTGCCGCCGATCGACAGGAAATCCCCATCGCCACCGACGACCCAGACGTCGAGGTCCGGGTTGGCCATCTTCACGCCGGTCGCGACGGCCGGCGCCCGGCCGTGGATGGTGTGGAAACCGTAGCTGGCCAGGTAATAGGGAAAGCGCGCGGCGCAGCCGATGCCGGAAATGAACACCACGTCGTCGGGACGCCGGCCGGCCTCGGCCAGCACGCCGCGCACGGCCTTGAGAATCGCATAGTCGCCGCAGCCGGGGCACCAGCGCACTTCCTGGTCCGTGGTGAAGTCGCGGGCGGTCAGCTCAGGGGTCGCCCCCGCATCGGGGGCGGCAAGGCCAGTGTTCATCACGTTCATGACAGGTCCTCTCGAAGGGCGGCGTCGATCTCGGCCACCGTGAACGGCTGACCGGTGACCTTGGTCAGGCCGCGGAAGGAAACTTGCGGGAACAGACCCTGCAGATGGCTGCGCAGCTGTCCGGAATTAAGCTCCGCCACCACGATGCGGTCGTAGAGGGCGAAGATATCGCCAAGCCCCCGGGGCAGCGGCGACAGGTGGCGCAGGTGCAGGTGGCCGACCGCATGGCCCTCGGCGGCCAGATCCTCGACCGCGGTCTTCAGCGCGCCCTGGGTCGAGCCCCAGCCGATGGCGAGCACCCGGCCCGCGTCCGTGCCGGCGGTGACCTGCGCCGGGGGCAGGGCCGCGCGAATGCGGTCCAGCTTGCCAGCGCGCAGGTCGGTCATTTCCTGATGGTTGTCGGGATCGTAGGAGATATGGCCGGACCCCGAGGAGCGTTCGATCCCGCCGAGGCGATGCGCCAGCCCGGTCATGCCCGGCCCGGCCCAGGGCCGGGCCAGGCTGTCCGGATCGCGGCGGAAGGGATGGAAGCCGTCCGGGTCGATGTCGCGGTCAATGGTGATGTCGGCCAGGGCGTCCACATCCGGCAGGCGCCAGGGCTCCGCCGCGTTGGCCGTATAGGCGTCGGACAGCACGATCACCGGCGTCATGTAGGCGACGGCGACCCGCGCCGCCTCGATCACCGTTTCAAACGAATCGCCGGGGCCTGAGGCCGCGAATACCGGCAGGGGCGCTTCGCCGTGGCGGCCGTGCAGGGCAAGGTTCAAATCCGCCTGCTCGACCTTGGTCGGCATGCCGGTGGACGGCCCCGCCCGCTGCACGTCGATAACGATCAGCGGCAGTTCCGCCGCCGTCGCCAGTCCCAGGGCCTCGGCCTTCAGCGCCATGCCGGGGCCGGAGGTGCCCGTGACGCCGAGCCCGCCCGCGAAGGAGGCGCCGATGGCGGCGGTGGCGGCGGCGATCTCGTCTTCCGCCTGGAAGGTCGCGACGCCCTCCCCGCCCAGCTTGGCAAGCCCGTGCAGGATCGCCGACGCCGGGGTGATGGGATAGGAGCAGTAATGCAGGCGCAGGCCGGATAGCGCGGATGCCGCGGCCAGGCCCAGCACCATGCCGTCGATGCCGGTCAGCGTGCGGTAGGTGCCGGGACGGGGGCTGGCGGGTGCCACGGCGCGCAGGCGGGGCGGCGGCGCCATGTCGGTGACGTCGCCGTAGGTATGGCCCGCGTCCATGGCCGCCGTGTTGGCGGCGGCAATCTCCGGCCGCTTGGCGAATTTCGATTTCAGCCAGGCCGCCGTCGGCGCGCGGTCCTGGGCGAACAGCCAATAGACCAGGCCAAGGGCCCAGAAGTTGCGCGCCGTTTCGGCCTCTTTCTTGGTCACGCCTTCCGGCAGAGCAGCCTCGCGGGTCAGGCGGGAAATCTCGATGGCTTCCAGGCGGTAGCCGTCCAGGCTGCCATCCTCCAGCGGATTGACGGCATAGCCGGCCTTTTCCAGGCCCCGCTTGGCGAAGGCGTCGGCGTCGGCGATCAACAGCCCACCCGGGCGCAAGGCCGCAAGGTTGGTCTTGAGCGCCGCCGGGTTGAGGGCGACCAGCACGTCGACCGCGTCGCCATGGGTCTTCACCCGGTCGCCGCCGATCTGAATCTGAAAGGCCGACACCCCGAAGGTCGTGCCGGCGGGGGCGCGGATTTCCGCCGGGAAGTCGGGAAAGGTCATGAAGCCATGGCCGCTCAGGGCCGACGACTTAGTGAACTCGGCGCCGAGGGTCTGAATGCCGTCGCCGGAATCGCCGGCGAAACGGATCACGGCGGGGCCTTGGGCCACACCGGATTCTGACAGGTCGGGGGCGATGGGTTGGTCGAGCATGGCCGGAAATCCTTGTTCAGCGCCGGGTCGTGTTCGGATGCCGGCGACGGTGGCCGGACTATGCCCGCCGACATGGATTCCAGTCGGTCAATTAATTGCCGGAGATAAATAAAAGGGGTTCGGTCAACGAATTGCTTTTTTGGCGGGGCGGCGCGGGTTTGGATCGGGGCACCCCTCGGGCGGACTTGGGTCCGTCCTTTTTCCGGAGGCCATGCCATGCAGCCCACAGAGATTTCCGTCACCGCCGACCGCACCGCGCTCGCGATCGCTTGGCCCGACGGCGTGCGCCAGACCTTGACCGCGCCCACCCTGCGGCAGATGAGCCGATCCGCCCTGTCGGAAAGCACGCGGCTGAAGGGATGGGACGTTCCGACCGACGGCGGCCTAACCATCGCGGCGGTCGAAGCGGTCGGCGTCTACGCCATCAACATCACGTTTTCCGACGGTTACGCCAAGGGCATCTACCCCTGGGAAATGCTGCGCGGCGCCATCGGGGCGCTGGCGTTTCAGGGCCTGAGCACGGCCCAGGCCGAGGCGATTTCCGGCCTTGGCAATTAGTTGACAGACAGACGGCCCTGCTGCGGCGCAGCATGGTTGTTACAGACAAGTTTCCCGCCGACCGGCGCGCCACGGGCCCCGTCGGCACCAAGAACAAACGAAACCGAAAGGACGATCCCATGGACGAAATCACCGAAGGCACTTCGCAGGTCGATTGCGACATTCTGGTCATCGGCGGCGGCACGGCCGGCCCCATGGCCGCCTACCGCGCGAAGAAGAAGAACCCCAACGCCAAGGTCATCCTTCTCGAAAAAGCCAACGTGAAACGCTCTGGCGCCATCTCCATGGGCATGGACGGCCTGAACAACGCCGTCATCCCCGGCCATTCCACGCCGGAGCAATACGTGAAGGAAATCACCGTCGCCAACGACGGCATCGTCGATCAGGCCGCCGTCTACAAGTACGCGCAGAACTGCTACGAGATCATTCAGGAACTGGACGGCTTCGGCATCCGTTTTCAGAAGGACGAGAACGGCGACTTCGACGTCAAGAAGGTGCACCACATCGGCACCTACGTGCTGCCCATGCCCAACGGCGACACGGTGAAGAAGGCGCTGTACCGCCAGCTCAAGCGCGCGCGCCTGCTGATTTCCAACCGCTACATGGCGACCCGCCTGTTGACCGGCAAGGACGGCCGCATCGCCGGCGCGATCGCCGTCAACACGCGCAACGCCGAGTTCCTGGTGGTCCGCGCCAAGGCCGTGATCCTGTGCATGGGGGCGGCCGGGCGGCTTGGCCTGCCGACCTCGGGCTATCTGTTCGGAACGTACGAGAACGCCGCCAACTCGGGCGACGGTTACGCCATGGCGTACCACGCGGGTGCCGGCCTCGCGAACCTGGAGTGCTTCCAGATCAACCCGCTGATCAAGGATTACAACGGCCCCGCCTGCGCCTACGTGGCCGGCCCCTTCGGCGGCTACACCGCCAACAACGAAGGCATGCGCTTCATCGAATGCGATTACTGGTCGGGCCAGATGATGCAGGAATTCTACAACGAACTGCAATCGGGCAAGGGGCCTGTGTTCCTCAAGCTCAACCATCTGGCGGACGAGACCATCGGCGAGATCGAAACCATCCTGCACGAGGTCGAACGCCCGACCCGCGGCCGCTTCCAGGTCAACCGCAACAACGATTACCGCAACGGCATGATCGAGATGCACATCTCGGAAATCGGCTTCTGTTCCGGCCATTCGGCGTCGGGCGTCTATGTCGACGACAACGCCTGCACCACGGTGCCGGGCCTGTACGCCGCGGGCGACATGGCCAGCGTGCCGCACAACTACATGCTGGGGGCGTTCACCAACGGCGCCGTCGCCGGTGAACACGCCATCGATTTCGTCAACGAGGTCGACTTCGCCGACATCGACGAAGACTTCATCGCCGCCGAAAAGAAACGCGTGCTGGCCCCGACCACGCGCGAAGACGGCATTCCGCCCAACCAGGTCGAATACAAGACCCGGCGCCTGGTCAACGACTACCTGCAGCCGCCCAAGGTGACGCGCAAGATGCAGTTGGCCCAGGACCGCTTCGCCGAAACCCGCGAGGTCATGGAAAACGAAATGGTCGCGCGCAACGCCCACGAACTGATGCGCTCGCTCGAGGTCTCGTCGATCATGGACTGCGCCGACATGGCCGCCTTCGCGTCGCTGTTCCGCACGGAAAGCCGCTGGGGCCTGTATCACAACCGCGCCGACTATCCGGAACGCGACAACGAAAACTGGTTCTGCCACTCGATCCTGTCCAAGGACGCGGACGGCCAGATGACGATCAAGAAAAAGGACGTCGATCCCTACATCATCCCCATCGATGACGAAGAGAAAGACGCCTACGACAAACAGCGGATCAAGGCGCAGGCCTGACCAACAGCCCGCCGCCCCCGATCCACAAGGAGACAGAATCATGCCCCTCGCCGAACAACCCTCATCCGTTCCCGTCGTCGTCGACGAAGGCAAATGCATCGCCGACAAGGGCTGCACCGTCTGCGTCGACGTCTGCCCGCTGGACGTGCTGCGCATTTCCGACGCCACCGGCAAGGCCTTCATGAAGTACGACGAGTGCTGGTACTGCATGCCCTGCGAGGCCGACTGCCCGACGGGTGCGGTCACCGTCAACATCCCCTTCCTGCTGCGCTGACCCAAGGAGCCCGACCCCATGTCCGCATTCGAGCCCTTTGAGCAATTCGACGAGGTCGAAGACATCATCGACCGCCTGGAAGATCCCGATCCGGGCACCCGCCGCGTCGCCGTCATGGACCTGGCCGATTCAGCCGACCCCGCCGCCGTCGCGCATCTGAAAAAGGCCCTGGCCGACGATGCCCGCGAGGTGCGGCTGCAGATCGCCCTGGCCTTGGGTGAATTCGACGGCCCGGAAACGGCCGAGGCGCTTCTGATCGCGCTGACCGATACGGATGCCGGCGTGGCCCAGGCCGCCGCCGACAGCATGGCCGAGTTGAAGGACCCGGCATCAGCCGACCCGATCCTGCCGTTCGTCGCCCATGACTCGGCCTTCGTGCGCGCCGGCGCCTTGCGGGCGTTGCGCGAACTGAAGCGCCCGGAAAGCCTGAAGCCGGCCCTGGATGCCCTGTCGGATCCGGAAGCCAGCGTGCGTTCCGAAGCGGTCAGCGTCGTCGGCTACCTGAAAACCGAAGACGCCCTGCCCGCCCTGATGGCCATGCTGAAGGACGCCGACGCCGGCGTGCGGCGCACGGCCGCGGGCGCCTTGGGATTTTCCGTCACGGGCGCCGCCGCCGATACCCTGGCCCAGGCGCTGAGCGATACGGACTGGCAGGTCCGCGAGGTCGCCGCCGAAACGCTGTGCAAGGTGCAGTCGCCGGGCGCCATTCCGGCCCTGCGCAAGGCGCTCGCCGATGATTACTGGCAGGTCCGGCAGAAGGCCATCCGCTCCCTCGGCAAACTAGGTGCTTCGGAAGCCATCGAGGACATCGCGCCGTCCCTCGACCACGACATCTCCAATCTGCGCAAGGAAGCCGCCGCGGCAATGGGCGAGATCGCCTCGCCCAGGGCGGTGCCCGCCCTCGAAGCGCATCTCGACGACCCCGACCCCGACGTCCGCAAGAACATCCGCTGGGCGCTCGGCCGCATCCGCGCCGAATAGGACACGCCCGCCCCCTTCAACCGCAACCGGCCCGTTCCCCGTTATGAACCACGTGACCCAGAACATCGTGACCCAGGAAACAGAGACCCTGCCGAAATACGTGGTGGTTCGCGATTGGCTGGCGCGGCGGATCAACACCGGCGACTTTCAGCCGGGGGGGCGGCTGCCGTCGGAACATTCCCTGGTCGCCAGGTTCGGCGTGTCGCGGGTCACCGTGCGCCACGCGCTCGACGCGTTGAAAAGATCGGGCATGGTCGAAAGCCATCAGGGCCAGGGCCATTTCGTGCGCGGCATCAAGGCGGAACTGGACATGCGCCGGCTGCGCGGATTGGGCGAAGCCCTCGGCCCGAACGGTCTGCAGGCGACGGCGCAATTGCTGGAGCGGGCCGAGATCAAGGCCAACAGCCAGGTCCGCCAGGCCCTGGCTCTGCCGCCGTCGAGCCTGGTCACCGTGGTCCGCCGTCTGCGTCTGGCCAACGCGGCCCCCATCTGTTTCGAGGAACGCTACCTTCTGCCCGAGGTCGGCCGCCTGCTTTCCGACCGCGACCTGGAATCGAGCGACGTCTGCACGCTTCTGGAACAGTCGCGCGGCGTGGCGATGGCGTTCGGCGACGTCGTCATGGACATGGTCAAGGCGGCGCCTAAGCTGGCCCAGCATCTGGAGATCGCGCCGGGTGCCACGGTCGTGCGCACGGAACAGGTCAACGTCGACGTCAACGGCGTCGCCATCGATTTCTGCATCCGACACGCCGTCGCCGAGGCCTTCCGATACCGCACCCGCATCGGCCGCTGGTAGCCCGCGGCACCATGCGCGCCGCAGTTTTTCCGCACAGCCACGTCCATCGACTTGCCGCCGCGATCTTCGCGGCGGCCTTTCTTTTCGGGCATCCGGCAATCGCCGCCGGTGCCGGTCCCATGGCGCCGGCACCGGCGCCCATCACGGCGCCTGCGATCGACCTGCCGCGGCTGGACGGAACCCCGTTTTCCCTGGCGGGCCGCAAGGGCGGATTCACGCTGATCAACTTCTGGGCGTTGTGGTGCGCGCCCTGCCGCATCGAAATGCCGGCGCTGGCCCGTCTGAAAACCCACATGGCGGGACGGGAGCTCGAGGTTGTCGCCGTCAACCTGGGCGACAAGCCGGACGCGATCGCGCGGTTCCTGAAGCAGGTGGACGTGGGCGGACTGACCATCGTCATGGACCGCCAATCCACCGTCGGCCGCGCGTGGCATGTCCAGGCCTTGCCCGCGACGTTCCTGGTCGGCCCCGACGGCACCATCACCCACGCGGCGATCGGTGCCCGCGAATGGGCGGCGGACGCGGTCCTTCAATGGCTCGAAAAGCGGTTGGCGGCGGCCCCCCGCTGAGGGCTTGGAACCAGCCGCATTTCGGTAACTTGTATCGTCTCCGCGGACATTTAAATGATTAAAAAATAAACATAATTATGTTTCAGATTAAAAAATCATCATTTTCTGTTCCGGGCGCGTCAAAATCGGCAAAAATTTGATAATTTATCCTTATAAATCAAATAGTTAATTTTATTTTGCAGGTGCGAAAACTGGCAAGGTAATTGCACCTATAGAGCCCGTAACGAGACAACTTTGATGCAGAGCAAAGGAGAATTCAACAATGCTCAGGCACGTAACGCAGGGATTGGCATTGGCGGCCTTGTTGGCGGTGACAGCGGCGGCACCGGCCCAGGCCAAGACCATCAAGGTGGCCATCGGCCATCAAAGCATGTGTACCGACACCTATACGGCGGGCATCGTCGTCAAGGAACTGAAGCTTCTTGAAAAGCACCTGCCCAAAACCGGCAAGTACAAGGACGTGGACTACGACATCAGCTGGGCCGACTATTCGTCCGGCGGCCCGATCACCAACCAGATGATGGCCAACAAGCTGAACATCGGCGTGATGGGTGACTATCCCCTGATCGTCAACGGCGCCAAGTTCCAGGCCACGGACAGCCTGCGCACCTACTACGTGTCCGGCACCGGCTATAACCTGAAGGGCTCGGGCAACGCCATCGTGGTGCCCGTGAAGTCGGACCTCTACAAGATCGGCGATCTTGAAGGCAAGGCCGTGTCCACGCCCGTGGGCTCCGCCGCCTGGGGCATGCTGCTGAAGGCCGCCCAGGACAACAAGGTCAAGTTCCAGTTGAAGAACCAAAGCCCCGCCGTGGGTGCCGCGAACATCGCCGCCGGCAAGATCGACGCCCATTCGGACTTCTGTCCGTGGTCGGAAATCATGGAATTCCGCGGCACCGGCCGCAAGATCTACGACGGATCCGAAGCCGGCGTGCCCTATCTGCACGGCGTCGTCGTGCGCAAGGATCTGGCCGACGATTATCCGGAAGTCGTCCAGGCCTTCATCAAGGCCGTCTACGACGCCGGCAAATGGATCGAGGAAGACCCCATCCGCGCCACCGACCTGATGGAAAAGTGGACGGGTGTGGAGAAGGAAGTGCTCTACATCTACTTCTCGAAGGGCGGTCACCTGACCCTCGACACGACCATCAAGCCCAAGTGGACGGAAGCGCTGAAGTTCGACCACACGGTCCTGGTCAAGGAGAAGGCGATCCCGCCGCTCGATTTCAGCGACTGGATCAACGAGACGTACATCAAGGCCGCCTACAAGGACCTGGGCCTGGATTACGAAAAGACCAAGGCCGTAATCGTCGATCCGGCGGTCGCCAATGCCGGTCTGCCCAGCGAAGTCTGGCACGCGCGGGACGGCATCAAGGCCTACGCGACCCTGCCCGAATTCCTGGGCGCCATCGCCAAGTTCCGCGCGACGGGGGCGAAGATCAATTCGACCTACGTCTACGACAAGGAAACGGGGCTCAAGCTGTTCGGCAAGACCGCCTTCTGGGTGGCCACGCCGAAGGGTGAATTCGCGACCTTCATGCGCCGCGGCGAAGCCGAAAAATATGCCGCCTCCGTCGGCGGCAAGGTCGTCGACTTCGAAGACGCGATCGGCATGAAGTCCAGCTGATCACAGGCCTGACCGGCGGGACGGGAGTCCAAGTCTCCGTCCCGCCGCCTTTTCCCGGCCCATTTATTCCCGGCAGTGTCCGACCCCTTGGCAAAAGCCCGAAGACGGCCATGAGCATCCAAGAAGACGACGACCGAAACCACGGAGATACCGGCGCGATGAACGCTCCCATTCCAGAACAGCAAGCTGACGTCCCGGCCGGCGCAGATGCCGTTTCCGCCCGCGACGCAGAGGCCCGTCAGCCCGTCACGCCCCGGGAAGCCATCGGCGTCCTGGTCGCCGCCGTGCTGAAGCCCAAAGCCTTGGTACCCTTCGCCAAGTCCTGGTCGATCCGCCTGATCGCGCTGGCCCTGGGCGTGCTGGTGTGGCATGTCGCGACAGAAACGAAGTTCAATTATTTCATTAATTTCGAAAACGTGCCCTCGCCGCTCAAGGTCTGGACCGCCTTCGTCGCGCATGTCCATTCCACTGAATTTTACATCCACATCGCGGTGTCGATGCAGCGCATCGTCATCGGCTACATGAGCGCCGTCGGACTCGGCATCCTGCTGGGCCTCATGATCGGCCGCTCGCGCCTGGCCCGCGACGTAATCTCGCCCTATATCGAAATCCTGCGCCCGATCCCGGCGGTGGCCTGGATCCCGCTGGCCATCCTGATGTGGCCGACCGAGGAAAGCTCGATCATCTACATCACCTTTCTGGGCGCCCTGTTCCCGATCATCCTGAACACGGCCCACGGCGCCGAACTGACGCCGGACGTGCTGATCCGTGCCGCCAAGTCCCTCGGCGCCAACCGGCGCGAGATTTTCTGGCATGTGGTCATTCCCGCCGCCCTGCCCTCGATCACCGCCGGCCTTGCCATCGGTATGGGGGTGTCGTGGTTCTCGCTGCTTGCCGGGGAAATCATTTCCGGCCAGTACGGCATCGGCTACTTCACCTGGAACGCCTATTCCCTCATCAACTATCCGGACATCGTCGTCGGCATGCTGATGATCGGCGGGCTGGGCACGCTGTCGACCTACGCCGTGCGGCTGGCGACCCGGCCGCTGCTCGGCTGGCAGCGGAGATCGCGATGACCCTTTCCGCCAGAGCCATACGCATCCGCGGCGCCGTTACGGTGCGCCGTCGCCTTTGGCTCGGCATCGCCTTGGGGTTTCCTCTCGTCTACTACGCCCTGATGTTCGCGGCGCTGGTGATCCGTTTCCAGGCTTGGCCCAATTACGCCGTCACCTACGACTGGTTCGGCAACGTCGCGGAAATCATCCGTTCGACCCCCGCCCTGTCGGACATGGGCCCGATCATCGCCCAGGAATGGCTGTTCGAGGTCGGGCGCATGAATTACGACTTCGGCAACGGCATTTCCGAATGGAGCCTCAACATCAACCCGGCCAAGGTCCTGGTCGTCTGCCTGCTGGGCGGCCTGATCGCCACCCTGACGGCGCTGATGGCCACGCGCCCGGCACGGTGCACGGCATCCCGCCTCAACGGCGCCGGGGCCGCCGGCGGCCTGGGGGCGGCGCTGGTCGCCATGACCAACGTGACGCTGGCCTGGGTCGTCTGCTGCGCCACGCCCAGTTGGGTCGTCGGGCTGGCGATCCTCGGCCTCGGCGTGTCGTCCTCATTGTGGCTGGAACAGTTCGGCTGGTGGATCGAATACGCCGGTTTCGCGCTGCTGCTGGCCTCTCTTTACGTTCTGTCGAGCGACGCCAAGACCGCCGTTGAAAATCCCTACCCGAAATCAGCCATGGGAGCCCCCCAATGATCGCCAACATCATCAGCCTCACCCGCGACAAGGACCCGGAGGCCGAAGCCCGCCGTTCGAGCGCCGGCAAGGGCCACGTCACCATCGACGACGTCGCCGTGGTATTCGGTGCCGGCGCCGATGCCCATACGGCCGTGGAAAGCACGACGCTGGACGTTCGGCCGGGCGAGTTCCTGTGCATCCTGGGTCCGTCGGGCTGCGGCAAGTCGACGTTGCTGAATTCCGTCGCGGGTTTCGTGCAGCCGACGGCCGGCGCGGTCAAGGTCGACGGCAAGGCCGTGACCCAGCCGGGCCCCGACCGCGGCATGGTGTTCCAGCAGTATTCCCTGATGCCGTGGAAGACCGTGCGCGACAACGTCGCCTTCGGCCCGCTTCTGGCCGGCCACAGCCGGTCCGAGGCGCAATCCATCGCCTATACCTTCCTCAACATGGTCGGGCTGTCGCGCTTCGCGAAACACTATCCGTCGGAACTGTCGGGCGGCATGCAGCAGCGTGTGGGCATCGCCCGCGCACTCGCCAACTATCCTTCCGTCCTGTTGATGGACGAACCGTTCGGGGCACTCGACGCGCAGACCCGCCTGATGATGCAGGAAAACCTTTTGCGCATCTGGGAAGACTTCGGCACCACGGTCATGTTCGTCACCCACGACGTCGACGAGGCCGTGTTCCTGGCCGACCGGGTGGTCGTCATGAGCGCCGCCCCCGGGCGCATCATCGACGATTTCAAGGTCGACATCCCACGCCCGCGCACGCCGGAAATCTACACGGACGAGACCTTCGTCGCGCTGAAGCGCCGCTGCATGGAACGCATCCGCAGCGAAAGCCTGCGCGCCTTCGACCAGCAGAACCATTAGGACCCTGGCCATGCGCCGCCGCCTCGCCCTTTCCGCTTTCCTGCTCCTGCTGGCCGCCAGCCTCGGCGGAGGGGCCGTTCGCGCCGAGATTCGCGTGGTCGAACCGGACACGCCCGCAGCCCTGTCGGCCTTTGCGCTGTCCGACCACAAGGGCCGGCCGTTCACGGCCGAAAGCTATAAGGGCCGATGGTCGCTGACCGCCATCGGCTTCACGTCCTGCCCGGACGTCTGTCCCTTCGTGCTGTCCAACATCGTCGAGGTCGTCAATCAGATGACGCTGCGCGTGCGCCCGGACAAGCTGCCCCAGGTCGTGTTCGTCGGCGTCGACCCTGGGCGCGACGCGCCGGTGATGGCCGACTACGTGGCCCATTTCGACCCCAAGTTCATCGGCGTGACCGGCAGCCACGAAGAGCTTGCCAAGCTGGTCAAGGGCATCGACGGGTTCTACCGCATCGGCAAGCCCAAGAAAGACGGCGACTACGAGGTGCAGCACAGCGCCAGCGTGATCGTCACCGGGCCGGACGGGCGGGTTCACGCCAAGCTGTCACCGCCGCTCGACCCCGGCGGGGTCGCCGAATACCTTGCCCGAAAACAGATCGCCTATGCCCGTGCGCAAAGGAATAATTGAATGGCATCAACCTTGTATAAAGCCTGCCTCGGCTGCCTGACGGGCGCCGCGCTGAGTGTTTCATTGGCCCCGGCCGCCCAGGCTTGTGAGGCCCATGCCTTGCTCAAAACCCAAACGGCGGATGCCACGACGGCCACCCAGGGCCCCGTCATGGCCATGGACGCCTGGGTGCCCGTCGCCCCCCCGGGGGTGAAGGCGCATGCGGCCTATCTGGTGCTGATGAACCGCGGCGCGGATCTCCGCGCGGTGACGGCGGTCCACAGTCCGCAGTATGCCTCGGCGGCGATGCACGCCAGCCAGGTCAAGGACGGCGTCAACGTGATGCAGCATCTCGCCCAGGTCGACCTGCCGGCGGGATCGTCCGTGGCGTTCAAGCCCCACGGCCTGCACATCATGCTGATGGGGCCCAGGAAGCCCGTGGCCCCGGGCGACACGATCGACCTTGCCCTGACCCTGGATGACGGCACGACCGTCGCGGTCAAGGCCGAGGTGCGCAAGCGGGGGGCCGCCGCCCCCATGAACCACGACCATATGGGCCACGGCCACAAGGGATCGTGACCGGAAGATACGGGCAATCCGCGTGATCCGCTTATCCCCCATCGCCGGTGTCGCCGCCCTTGCCGCGATGTTGTGCGGATTTTCCGCGCGGGCCGGGATGATCGACGAAAGCGGCCTGAAGCCGTGGGAGAACTGCGCGCTCTGCCATTCGCTGGACGGCGTGTCGCGCATGGCCAAGTTCCCCAAACTGGCGGGGCAGGTCCCGGCCTATATCGAAAAGCAGATCCGGGATTTCCGCACGGGCAAGCGGACCAACGACGGCGAACAGATGCAAGGCATGGCCGGCCTGATCGCGGAAAAGGACATCCCCGTGGTCGCCAGGTACTTCGCCGGTCTGCCGCCGCCCCCGCCCGCGGACTCGCCGCCGGAGGATGCGCGTTTGGCCGGCCAGGCGCTCTATCACAAGGGCGATACCCCGCGCGACCTGCCCGCCTGCGTGTCCTGCCACGGCAAGGACAAGGTGGCCGCGTCGGGTGCGCCCAGGCTTGAGGCGCAACATGCCGACTATGTGGTAAAACAGTTGACGGATTTCCGCTCGGGCGACCGCGCCAACGATCCCGGCGGCGTCATGGCCGGGGTCGCGGCGAAGCTGAGCGATGCGGACATCCGGGCCGTCGGCGGCTATCTCGCCGCCGCGCCGAGAAACTAGGACACGGGCGCGATGTCAAAGACCCCGCCCCGGCTGCGTGTGATCGAGACCAGGGATATGACCACGGACGAACCCCTTTCCGCCCTGTTCCTGTCGGAAAGCATGTCGGACCTGAACGAGGGATCGACCTTTCTCGACCGCCTGAGCATGGAGGAGGTCACCTTCATCCGCACCCGCGGCTCCACCATCAAGGCGGCGCGCGGCGAAGGCATCTTCCATCAGGGCGACCGGCACGAAGGCATCTATCTGATCGAAAGCGGGCGCGTGCGCACGTTCTGCACCGGCCCGTCGGGGCGCGAACTGACGCTGGCCTATTGGACCCCCGGCCACTTCATCGGCGGGCCCGAAGTGTTCGGCGGCGGCGTCCATCTGTGGTCCGGCGAAGCCATGGAGGATTCCCGCGTCATGGCGCTGTCGGGCGCCGTGGTGCGCGACCTGATCGAACGCATGCCGATCTTCGCGCTGTGCCTGATCGACGCCCTGGTCGCCAAGGGAAAATGCTATTCCCAGTTGGTGCAGATGCTGGGCACGCGGTCCGTCGCGCAGCGCCTGGCGCAGCTGTTGAAGATCATGGGCCAGGTCCATGGCCGTGACGACGCCGAGGGCGTGCTGATCGACCGCCGCGTCACCCACGACCAACTGGCGGATATCGTCGGCTCGACCCGGCAATGGGTGACGACGACCCTCGACCGCTGGCAGAAGGATCAGGTGATCCTGATCCGCGGCCGCATGATCGTGATCCGCAAGCCGGACAGGTTGGAAGACCTCGCCGAATCCTGATCCGTACTTTTAGGAAAGCGGGTCGGGGGGCGTCACGCCCAGGTCGCGGCCGGCGCCCGATATGGCGGCCCAGGCGTCGGGAGCCAACGGAATGCCGTCCTTGCGCCGGGCGTCGCGCATGCGGGCCTCGGGCTCGCCGGGGACCAGCACCTCGCCGCCGCCCTGCACGGGCTTCGCACTTTTCACATAGTCGACGTAGCGGCGCAGTTCGCGGGCGTAATCGTCTTCCGCCCCGAAGCGGTCACGGGACATGTAGATCGACAGCATGCCGTTATAGATCTTGTCGTAGCCCGGCCCGGTCGCGCCCGAGCCGGTCAAGGCCCCCGCCAGCAGTTCGCACATCAGCGCCAGGCCCGACCCCTTGTGCCCGCCCATGGCGACCAGGGCGCCGGCCCCGTTGCGCGAATTGGGCTGCACCGCCGGATCGGCGGGACCGTAGAGCATGGCCGGATCGGCGCTGGGCCGGCCGTCGGGGCCGATCAGGCTGCCTTCCGGCAGCGGCTTGCCGCCCTTGGAGGCAACCAGAACCTTGCCCTCGGCGACCAGGGAGGTCGCGAAATCCAGGATCACCGGCGCACCCCCCGCCCCCGGCACACCGATGGCGACCGGGGCCGTGGACATGCGCCGTTCCGCCCCGCCGAAGGGCGCGACCAGAACGCTGCCCGCGACGTTGACGAAATGGACCGAAACCTGATTTTCCGCCGCCGCCGTCTCGGCGAAGGCGCCGATGCGCCCCAGATGCCCGGCATGGCGCAGGGCGACCACCGCGACGCCCAGATCCTTGGCCCGTTCGATGCCGCGGGCCACGGCCTGCGGCCCCACGGTCTGGCCGAAGCCGAACTGGCCGTCGAGAATCATCAGCGCCCCCGCGTCGCTGACCACGGTAACGTCGCGGTCGGCGACCAGGTTGCCGGTCTTGAGCCAGCCGAGATAGCGCGGCGTGCGGATCACGCCGTGGCTGTCATGGCCGGACAGGTTGGCCTCGACCAGGTTTTCGGCGACGCGCCGGCCTTCGGCCTGGGAGCAGCCGGCGGCGTGGAACACCTCGGCCAGGAAGGCCGTCAGGGCACCGGCATCGATGCGCAGCGCATCCGTTCCCATGCTCACAACACGTCCTTGTTGACGACGAAGGCGGGATCCAGGCCGCCGTCCAGGCCAGCCAGGGCGTTGCGCACGGCGGTTTCCGCGACGCGGCGGCCTGTCTCGACCGTCAGGGCCGAGTTGTGGGGCGTGAACAGCACGTTGTCGAGGGCCAGCAGGGGGCAATCGTCCTTGGGCGGCTCGTCCCTGGTCACGTCCAACCCGGCCCCGCCGAGATGACCCGCGGTCAGGGCCGCGTGCAGGGCGTCCTCATCGATCAGCGATCCCCGCGCCGTGTTGATGACATAGGCGCCCGGCTTCATGGCCGCGAATTCGGCCGTGCCCAGCAGGGGCGTGCCGTCGTCCCGCGCCGGCAGGTGGAGGCTGACGAAATCGGCCTCGCCCAGGGCGTCGCGGAAATCGGCGACGTAATCGTAGCCCAAGCGTTCGGCCTCTTTCCGCGTCGCCTCGCGGCCGCAGGCAATCACCCGCATGCCGAAGGCGGCGCAACGCTTGGCGGCTTCGCCGCCGATCCCGCCGAGACCGATGATCAGCACCGTCTTGTCCAGCATCTCATGGCTCAGGCTCTTGAACCGCTCCGCATAGTTTCCCGTACGGGTGTTGCGGTCCATCACCGCGATCCGGCGGCTGAGCCCCAGCATCAGCAGCACCGTATGCTCGGCGACCGAGGCGGCCAGCGCATCGCCGACGATGGCCAGCGGAATGCCCCGCCCGCTGAGCGCCGCCACATCGATATGGTCGTAGCCGACGCCCAGGCGCGAGACGACCTTGAGGTTTGCCGCCCCGGCGATGGCCTGGGCGGTCAGGGGCGTCAGGCGCATGATGACGGCGTCGGCGTCACGGATGCCCGCGGCGAATGTCTCGGGGGTCAGGCCCTGTTCCAGCCGCACGTCCAGGCCGTCGCGCAGGGACAGCAGTTCCATCCCCCGCGCATGCATGGGGCCTTCGACGAATATGGTCGCCATGTTGCGCCGCCGTCAGGCCGCGTCGTCAAAATCGAGCGGATCGCGGGTTACCCGTTCACCAGGACGGTAGAGAGCCATGACCGCCCCGACGGCGAGCAGCGCGACCGCCAGGACCGCGAACTGGAACGGCACGAAATCCTTGACGTGCTCCTGACGCAGACCGAGGAAGGCCAGAACGGCGACGATGACGGCGGCAAGCCCCCAATAGACAGGCCGGCTGATGAACAGATCGGACATCTTCATTGTGCGGTCTCCGGGTTGAGGCGGGTGCGCGTGACCGCGAACATGACGACGCCGAGGGCGCCGACCAGGGGCAGGATGAAGCTGGGAAAACCGTCGATCAGCGGCTCCATGGGCGGCAGCAGCGCCATCACCGACAGCACCCCGATCACCGCCCGCATGGCCATGTTGAGCGGGCCCTTGAACCAGCCTTCGAGCATCACCGACAGCCCCCACAGGCTGATGAAGGCGGAAACCGCCGACAGGCAGGTCAGCCAAACAGGCCCGACGAACAGGAGCGACGGGTTATAGACGAAGGCGAAGGGCACCAGATACTTGGCGATGCCGATGCGCGCCGATTCCACGGACGTGGCCATGGGGCTGGACCCGGCGATGGCCGCCGCCGCGAAGGACGCCAGCGCCACCGGCGGCGTGATGGTCGACACCACGCCGTAATAGAAGGCGAACATATGCGCCGCCATGGGCACGACCTTCAGGTGGATCAGCGACGGCACGATCAGCGCCGCCACGGTGATGTAGACGGCGGTGGTCGTCATCCCCATGCCGAGGATGATGGCCGCGACGCCGGTCAGCGCCAGCAGAAGCAGCAGATTGCCGTCGGCGATGTTGATGACCTCGTTAGTGAACTTGAGGCCCAGACCCGACACGAAGATCGAACCGATGATGATCCCGGCACAGGCGCAGGCCACGGTCACCGGCATCGCCGCGCGCACACCGGATTCCAAGGCCGCCAGCAGGTCGACGGGGCTCATGCGGGTGAGCGGGTCGCGGAAACTGAGGACGATCAGGGTCACGATGGCCCAGAATGCCGACAGCATGGGCGAATAACCCCAGGCCAGCAGGCCGACCAGCACGCCGAGAGTCAGCAATTGATGCCAGCCGTGCTTAAGCACGTTCATGGCACGCGGCAGGGTGCGCTTGTCCAGACGTTTGATGCCGTCCTTTTCGGCTTCGATATCCACCATGAAATAGATGGTCGCGAAGTACAGCAGCGTCGGAATGATCGCCGCGATGATCACCGTCAGATAGCTGACGTGCATGAATTCGGCGATGATGAAGGCGGCGGCACCCATGATCGGCGGCGTGATCTGCCCGCCCGACGACGCACAAGCCTCGACCGCGGCGGCGAACTTGGGCCGGTAGCCCAGCTTGCGCATCAGGGGGATGGTGAACGATCCGGTCGTCACCACGTTGGCGACGGCGGACCCGGACACGGTGCCGAGAAAGGCGCTCGCCACCACCGACGCCTTGGCCGGCCCGCCCCGGCGGTGGCCGGTCAGTGCGATGGCAAGATCGATGAGCATGCGCCCGGCACCCGTGCGGATCAGAATCGCGCCGAAGATGATGAACAGCACGATATAGGTCGCGGCGACGGATATCGGGATGCCGAACATGCCTTCGGAACGGATGAACAGGATATCGATGTATTTGGTGACCGACGTCGGCGGGCCGTAGAGGAAGCCGCCAAACTTATCCGCATAGAGCGAATGAACGACGAAGAACGAGGTCACGATAACCATGGGCAGACCGACGGAGCGGCGCGTCGTTTCCATGACCAGGAAGATCAGCAAAAAGCCCATCCACAGGTCGGCCTCGATCAGCTCCCCCTCGCGCTGGGAAAACGCGTCCAGGTCCCACAGCGTGTAGACCTGCACCGCGAGAACCGCGAACACCAGAAGTGCATCGATCCCGAAACCGCCCCATTGCACGGGCGTTGTCGGCATGTCGCGCCAGGATTTTCGGCCGAGCGGGAACAGCAGCACCGCCAGCACCATCATTCCGGTCAGATGGGTGGAGCGGAAGGCCCGCGATTGCGGCGTGCCGAAAACGGCGACGTAAAGATGGAACAGGGCCAGCGCGATGGCGACGGTCGCAACGGTCAGGGCGATCCAGGTCACCAGATCGTAGCCGCGGCGCATCAGCGCGTGCTCAAGAACGGAGAACTCCCGCACTTCGTCGTAGTGCAGGGGTTCGGGCGAAGCGGTTTGCTTATCGGTCATGGGGGTGCCGGATCATAACGGACCTTTGGGGGCGGAACCACGCGGCAGGACATGAGGATGGGCAAGTCCGCTACGTCGGTGGATGCCGGCGCGGCGGACAGCCGCCCGCCGCGCCGATGACATCCGCTACCCCCTAAGGGCCGCTACTTGACGCCTTTTTCGTCGTAGTACTTCTTGGCGCCGGGATGAACCGGAAGCGCCGCGCCGAGAAGCGCATTTTCGAGCTTCACGGACTCCCACACCTTCTTGACCTGAACCAGGTCGCCATGATGTTCCCACAGCGCCTTGGTCATCTTGTAGACCGTATCTTCCGACACGTCCTTGTTGGCCACCATGATCGTCACCGCGCCCAGGATCGGGGTCGGCTTTTCGATGCTCTTGTAGTGGTCCTTGGTCATGGTGATTTTGATGTAGCCCGGGTTTTCCGCGAGGATGCCGGCCAGAATCTTGTCGTCGACGCCCAGGAAGCGGATACCCGGCGAGAATTCCAGATCCAGGAACGACGCCTGCGGCACGCTGGTCACCGCCGTGAAGGCGTCGATGTGGCCGTCCTTCATCAGCGAGACGGAGTCGGAATAGCCGACGTGGTGGACCGTGCCGCCGTTCTTCTTCACGTCGTCGACGGTGAAGCCGTATTTGCCGAAGATCAGCTGCGCCGCGGCGTAGCCGGACCATTTCAGCTTGCCGGGGCTGAGGTTCTTATCCTTCAGGTCGGCATAGGACATGATCTTGGACTTGGCCGGAACCGCGGTTTGCACACCGGCGGGATAGAGGGTCGCGATGTGGCGGATGTTCGGGTTCGACGACTTGAACACCGGGGCGTTGCCCTTGTACCCGTCGAACGCGGTATGGCCGTAGGTCCAGCCCAGTTCCGCTTCCTTCTTGTTGACGTCGAGCACGTTGCTGACGCCGCCGCCCGGGCCGTTGGACACGGACAGGCCGCCGATCTTGCCGAAGATTTCCGCCATCTTGGCGCCCAGGGGATACCAGCTGCCGCCGGACGGGCCGGAGACGATGCGGACGAATTCATCGGCCTTGGCCGCGACATGGCCCGCCATCACCAGCGGGGCGGCGAGCAACATAATTTTCACAAACTTCTTCATTGGAGTCCTCCCAAAAGGGTCAAGTCGTCTTCGGCCGGGTGTTTCCGAAAGTACCGAGATGTATTTTTTTGCTGACGCATAGGCCGATAAATGCGCCGATGGAGATTGTTAGTGCCCCTGCGGGCTTTCGTCAAATTAAAGGGTATTTTTTGATTTTCGCTGTGCAGAACGGTACCGCGAGATGCAACAAAGGCAAGGCAAAACCATCGTAACGGAGTGAAACATGACGACCACCGAACCGCCCATCATCGCCCTGATCGGCGCCGGCACCATCGGCACGGCCTGGGCCGTGGTATTCGCCGCCGCCGGCATGCCGGTGCGGCTTTACGACGCCGAGACCGCGCGCCTGCCCACCGCCCTGGACATGGCGCGGGCACGGCTGAGCGACCTGGCCGCCCACGGCCTGATCGACGGCGACATGGACGACATCATGGCCCGCATCACCCCGGCGGCGAATCTGGAAACGGCCCTGGCGGGTGCGGATCATGTGCAGGAAAACGCGCCCGAGGATCTCGACCTGAAGCGCGATCTCCTGGCCCGCGTGGCGGCGATTGCCCCCGCCGGCTGCACCATCGCCAGTTCGACCTCGTTCATCGAACCGTCGCGCCTGTTCGGTCACGTCAAGGGACGCGAACGCTGCCTGGTGCTGCATCCAGGCAACCCGCCGTTCCTGATTCGCGTGGTCGAGGTCGTGCCCGCCCCCTTCACGGCACCCGAGACGGTCGCCCGCTGCAACGCCCTGCTGACCCGCGCCGCCATGGCGCCGATCGCCGTGAACAAGGAGGTCGAGGGATTCGTGTTCAACCGCCTGCAGGGGGCCTTGCTGCGCGAGGCCTATTGCCTGGTCCGTGACGGGGTGACGACGGCCGCGGACATCGACCGCATCGTGCGCGACGGCATGGGCATCCGGCTGGCGGTGACGGGGCCGTTCGAGAACGCCGACCTCAACGCCCAGGGCGGGATCGAAGGCCATGCCAAGCGCATGGGCCCGTCCTATGCGCGCCTGGGCGCCGAGCGGGGCCAGAACGATCCCTGGACGGATGAGATGGTGGCAACGGTCGCGGCCGAGCGGCGGGCCGCCCTGCCCTTGGACCGAAAGGACGCCCGCGCCGCCTGGCGCGACCGCGCGGTGATGACCATCCTGCGGGCGCGGCGCGGCCTGTTCGATTAATCGTCTTTAGGCGGCAGGTCCGGCCCGGCGACGGCGCCGGCGCGGGCCAGGTCGTCGATTTCCCTGTCCGTCAGGCCCAGTCCGGCCAGCACCCGGCGCGTGCTTTCGCCTTCGCCTTCGGGTTGCGTCAGGGGACGGCGCGTCCAGGCGTCCGAGGTAAACCCCAGGCCCGGCACCTTCACCGGCGCATCAAGCCCCGGCAAGGGCAGATCGTCGAGACAGCCCGACGCCGCCGTCTGCGGATGCGCAAGAATCTCGCCAAGCCCCCGCACCTTGCCCGCGGGCACGGCGGCCTCGGCCAGGACCGTTTCCCATTCCTGCGCCGGGCGCGTGCGGAACACGCGGTCCAAAGCCTCCGCCACCCGTGCCCGGTCAGCGTCGTTCAGGGCGTCCGGCGCCGTGCTGCCGGCAAGCGGCGCCAGATCGTCCAGGCCCAGGGCCGCCACCATGCGCACGGCCTGGGCCGAAGTATTGGCGGTGACGACCAAGTGACCCTCGGCCGTATCGAAACGCCCGGCGAAGGGACTGCCGCTGAACGGCGTGTTGCCCATCAGGCCCCGTTCGCGGCCGTCGGTCTGCACGTCGATGGCGAAGGACCCCATCATGGCGAGGACCGAGGACAGCATGGGCACGTAAAGATGCTGCCCCTGCCCGGTCTGGCGCAATTGATGCAGGGCGCCGGACACGGCCAAGGCCGCCGTCAGCCCCGCGATGTAATCGGTGATCGGCAGCCCGACCCGCTGCGGGCCGGACTGTTCCGTGCCGGTCATGCTCATCAGGCCCGACATGCCCTGCACGATGTGGTCGTAGGCCGGCACGCCCGCGAGCGGCCCGTCGGGTCCGTAGCCGGTGAGCGAGCAATAGACGATGTCCGGCTTGACCGCCCGGACGTCGTCATAGCCCACCCCCAGGCGGTCCATGACGCCGGGGCGGTAGTTTTCCATGACCACGTCGCTGGCCGCCGCCAGCCTGAGGAACAGGTCGCGTCCGCCGGGCGCCTTGAGGTCCATGAGGATGCAGGCCTTGCCCGCGTTCTGGGCCGCGAAGGAGCCGCCCATGCCTTGCCCGCGCAGGTCCGCCGAGCCGCCGTGTCGGCGCACGAAGTCGTCGCCGCCGATGCGTTCCACCCGGATCGCATCCGCCCCCATGAGGCAGAGCTGATAGGTCGCGAAGGGCCCGGCCAGGACGTGGCTGGCGTCCAGCACGCGCACGCCGGACAGCGGCAGGGCACCCTTGGTCATTGGCTCGCGATCCAGGTCACCGGCCCCGATGCCTTGGCCAGGGCGTCGGCCCCGCCCGGCCGCACCTGGCCGGTCGCCAGATCGACGAGCGTGCCAGCACCCTCGGCCGTGCCGCCGGTGACGGTCGCGGCCCCGGCCTTGACCGCCCAGGCGCCCGTGCCCGCCGCCGCCAGGGCGCCGGTCAGATGGCGCAGGACATGGAAGGCCGGGCGCGGGTTGTACAGCCGGTCGACCACGCCTTGCCGCGCGAAATAGCCCCGGTCGACATCGGAAAAGGTGTCGCAATAAACATGGGCGTCGGCGTTGGCATGGGCCGCCGCCAGGGCCTCGGCCGCGCGCGCCGCGACCCAGGGCTCGTCAGCCTGCGCCGCGCCCGGGCTGCCGATGGACATGCGGATGTGCAGGGAGACCTTGAGCCCATGGGGCGACGCGGCCCTGACCGCCGCCGCGACGGCGTCCGCCGGCGGGGTTTCCCCGGCGACGCGGAACACGATGCCCGTGACGCCGGGGATCGCCGCCGCGCGGGCGATCTGGTCGTCCTCGTCCGGGGTGAAGCCGTGGTTGATCATGTGGAAGTACTTCTCGCCGCCCCGTTCCATCTCGTCCTTGGAGCGCAGCTTGGAGAGATACAGGTCGATGCCCGCGGCCTCGGCCACCGGCAATGCTGTGGCGGCGACGTCGGGCAGGTCGGAAAGGTTCTGCGCGACCTCCCATATGTCGATCAGGCCCTTGGCGCCCTTTACGGCGGCCGCCAGTTCCGCATCGGGCGCGTCGAAGGAAAACAGCGTGAACAGAAAACCCAATTCCGCAAGTGTGTCCAACCGCGCCCGATGGCCCGGGTCGAGCAGGTCGCGGGCGGGAATGCGCAGGCGGCGCACGCCCATTTCCATCAACGCCATCAGGGCATAGTCGTTGCGCGTGCGTTTGCGGTCGAATTCGTCGAGCCCGCCGGAGGGCGGGATCTCGATGACCTCCAGCCAGTTCTGGCGCATGTCGAAACCGAAGCGCGTGACCGGGCTTTGCAGCGGATGCACGGGGGCGACCGTGTCGGGCACGGCCGCGACCGGGGCCCCCGGCTCCACCACCGCGCCGTAGGTGCGCACGATCTCGCACAGGTGGCCGTTCTCGTGCACGTGAACGATGAAATAGCCCAGCTTGTTCCAGTCGTTGCGCCCGGCCTCGAACTCGGGCGGGGGGGCGGCGCGGTACATTTCCGAATAGTCCTGGCGCACGAAGGCCGTCGACGGCAGCAGCCAGCATTGCGTCGCGCCATGCCGGTGATACCAGAAATTATGGACGTGGCCCGCGAACAGGGCCTCGACCCGGTACTTTTCCATGAGGCCGAGCAGCCACGAGCGGCCCGGCTCGCCGATGTTGTCGTAATGCTCGTCCTCGTCCGGATAGGTTAGATAGGGCGGGTAGTGAATGTTGAGGAACACGCGTTGGCCCGCCGCCTCGGCCGCCGCCAGTTCGCCCTCGACCCAGGCTTTCTGTTCGGATTCCGCCGCCAGACCCGAATTGATGATCTGCGCGTCCATCAGGACGAAGCGGACCCCGCCGTGGTCGAAGGCTTGATGGTTCGGGCCGAAGTGTTCGGCCCAGAGCGCCAGGAACTCGTCGCGCACCATGCCCGCCGGGCACCAGTCCACGGGCTTGTCGCCGACGTCGTGGTTGCCGGGCACGACATAGAGCTTGTGACGCAGGTCCTTGACCTGGTCCTTGAAGCATTGCGCCGCCTGCTCATAGAGGTGCGGGATGTGCGGAACGGGATGCAGCAGGTCGCCCAGGTGGAGGACGAAATCGACCTCGCGCGTATTCAGGTCGCGCACCACATGGCGCATGCGGCCGTTGGCCAGCTTGTTGACCTCGAACGGCGAATTGCATTCCTCTTCGCCCTGATTCAGGTGCGTGTCGGTGATCACCGCGTAGGTAAAAAGCCGTTGGCCCAGCGTCTCGGTCGTCATGGTCGTCTGATCTCCTGTCATGCCCCCATATTCGGGTCTTCTTAACGATCATGGCAACGGGAATGCTTCCGTCCCAGGGCCAATTGCCGAAGACGAATTGTCCTCTGCCCCTGGGATCAGCGCCGCTTGGCGGCCTGGACCATGACCTCCAGGCGATCGAGGAAGCGCGAGCGGTCGGCCTTGGCGAAGGGGTGGGGGCCGCCGGTGACCTGCCCCGTTTCGCGCAGCGTCTGCATCAATTCCCGGTTGGCCAGGGCCATGCCGATGCCGTCCGGGGTGAATGCGTCGCCCGTGGGCTTGACCGCCTGAGCCCCCTTTTCCAGGCAACGCGCGGCGAGCGGGATGTCGTTGGTGACGCAGATGTCGTTGGCGGCGATGTGGTCGGCGATCCAGTCGTCGGCGGCATCCATGCCGCGGGCGACGATGACGACCTCGACCATCGGGTCGCGCAGGGGGCGGATGCCGCCGTCGGACACCATGCGGGTCTTCAGACCGTGGCGGGCCGCCACGCGCAGAACCTCGTCCTTCACCGGACAGGCGTCCGCATCCACATAGATTTCCACCATGGCCTCGATCCTTCAAATTCGGCCCGCCATCCTAGGCCATGGGTGCGGCTTCGCAATCCTGCCTTCGGTTTGCCATATCTAATCTGCTAATCTGGCGCCCATGATGATGGGCGGGATTCGGCTTCGATTGGGTTTTGCGGCGGGGGCGGCGATGCTGGCGCTGACCGCGCCGGATGCCGCGCGCGCGGCCGACGGTGACGACGAACGCCCCGGCACCTTCGTGCTGCAGGTCGAAAACGACCTGTTCGGCGCCGGTACGGATCAATACTACACCCAAGGCGTGCAAGTGACGTTCGTGCCCAAGGACCAATGGGAACCCGACTGGTTCAAGCACCTCATGGACATGATCCCGGGGGTCGACCTGGATGGCAATTCGACCTATGTGGTCGCCCTCGGTCAGCAGATGTTCACGCCCGAGGACACCACCCTCCCCAATCCCGATTCCACGGACCGGCCCTATGCGGGCTGGCTGTTCGGCTCGGTCGGCGCGATCGTGGAAAAGCCCGATTCGAACCTGCTGCAGAACGTGTCGCTCGATCTCGGCATCGTCGGCCCGGCGTCGCTGGGCGGGTATACCCAGCGACGCTGGCACTCGCTGATCGGCGTCGGTCTGCCGCGCGGCTGGGGCAAGCAGCTGCATAACGAACCGGGGATCATGCTCAGCTATCAAGCGCGCCTGCGCCAACCGATCCTGGGCCCTCAGCATTTCCTGGAACTGGACGTGACGCCCACCGCCGGGGTGGCGCTCGGCAACGTGCTGACCCAGGGGTCCGTCGGCGCCTCGATCCGCCTGGGCCAGAACCTGGGCCTGACCTACGGCCCGCCGTTCATCCGCCCGTCCCTGCCCGCCGCGGCGATCGTCAAGCGGCGCGGCCAGTTCGGCTGGAACCTGTTCGCCGGCATCGAAGGCCGCGCCGTGGCGCGCAACATCTTCCTCGACGGCAACACCATTGGCGACAGCCGCAGCGTGGACAAGAACAACCTGGTGTTGGATTTCCAGGGCGGCATCGAATTCACCCTGGGCTATGCCCGCCTGTCGTTCACGCAGATCTACCGGACCCGCGAATTCGAGGGCCAACGGGTGCCGAGTCAGTTCGGCTCTATATCCCTGTCCGCTATCTTCTGACAGGATCACGCCCTAACCCGGGGGTCTCATGTTCCTCAGCGTCTTCGATATTTTCAAGGTCGGCATCGGCCCGTCGTCGAGCCATACGGTCGGCCCCATGCTGGCCGCCGCGCGGTTCGTGCGCCGCATGGAACGGCAAGAGACCCTGATGACCGTGACCCGCATGCGGGCGACGCTGTACGGCTCCCTCGCCTTCACCGGCAAGGGCCACGCCACGGACCGGGCGGTGATCCTGGGCCTGATGGGCGAAACGCCCGATGCGGTCGACCCCGACGCCGTCGACGGCCTGATCGCCCAAATCAACGAAACCAAGCGTCTGAAGCTGGGCGGCGGGCCGGAAATCGACTTCGACCCGGGCCGGGACATCGTGTTCGATTACGGCCCCGCCCTGCCGGGTCATGCCAACGGCATGATCATGGCCGCCTGGATGGGCGGCGGCGAAAGCACGCAGGACGGCGACCGCCCGCCGGACAAGGAGCGCGCCTATTATTCCATCGGCGGCGGCTTCATCGCCACGGACGACGAATTCGCCGCCGCGACGGAGACCGCCGATGTCGCGGGCTCCGAGCCCGAAACCGTGCCCTATCCCTTCGCTTCGGCGGCCGAGATGCTGGCGATGGGCGGCCAGTCCGGGCTCAGCATCGCCGCCATGAAGCGGGCCAACGAACTCACCCATATGAATGCCGCGGACCTGGACGCGGGGCTGGACCGTATCTGGGCCGCCATGAACGCCTGCATCGAGCGTGGCGTGACCCAGGAAGGCATCCTGCCGGGGGGCCTCAAGGTCAAGCGCCGGGCCAAGGCCATCTGGGACGGCCTGCAGGCGGACAAGAAGCGCAATTTCCGCCTGGAACACACGGTCATGGATTGGATCAGCGTCTACGCCCTGGCCGTCAACGAGGAAAACGCCGGCGGCGGGCGCGTCGTCACGGCGCCGACCAACGGGGCGGCGGGGATCGTGCCCGCGGTCGGGCGCTATTACCTGGATTTCTGCCCGGATGCGTCCATGGCGGGCATCCGCGACTACCTGCTGACCGCGGCCGCGATCGGCGGCATCATCAAGGCCAATGCCTCCATTTCGGGGGCCGAGGTCGGATGCCAGGGCGAGGTCGGATCGGCCAGCGCCATGGCGGCGGCGGGCCTGGCCGCCATTCTGGGCGGCAGCAACGCGCAGGTCGAGAATGCCGCCGAGATCGCCATGGAGCACCACCTGGGCATGACCTGCGACCCCGTGGGCGGGCTGGTCCAGGTCCCCTGCATCGAACGCAACGCCATGGGGGCGGTAAAGGCGATCAACGCGGCGTCGCTGGCGCTCAAGGGCGACGGCACCCATTTCGTGCCGCTGGACGCCGCCATCGAGACCATGCGCCAGACCGGCGCGGACATGCATTCAAAGTACAAGGAAACGTCGGAGGGCGGCTTGGCCGTCAACCTGACGGCCTGTTAAGCATAAATTCTACTGAACTACTCTGACGTCTCGCCAATTAAATTGAGTAGGTTGATACAGCGGATACCTTCTTGGCGACAGACGAATGGCATTTTAGGCTTATCAACAGTTCCTCCCTTTTCTTCGGTAACAACAATCAGCTTTGGGCTGCATTGAAGAGCGAGAGACACCACCCAGGGATCAGAGGCAGACTTGCCTTTCACTGTGTCGACTAGCCGTGGATATTTACCCATGATGGCATTCATTGTGTCTTGAGTAGGGTCATCTATCGGAATGAAGAAGTCACGCCGCTCCTCGCACCACTCAACCAGCGTATCTCCTTCTTGTTTTCGAAGATCTTCCAGAACCTCCTCGGATGCACGAATAATTCCTTCGCGGATCAGCCGATCTAACTGGTCCCACACTGGTGTAAACATTGGCAAGGTGGGTGGGTATGCTCGCACCCACCCGTGAATAAGTGCGCTGGTATCGATTGAATACAGTGCCGTTCCCATCTAAGCGCACTCATCCAAAACCAACGAAGTGTTCAATAGTCGGCACATGTTTGACACGAAGGCCTAAGTACCGAGATACGTCGCTTAAAGTCAGCCGTTCTTGGTGATAATTTGTAAGCACGGCTCGCACGAAGGGTTTTCCCATCGCACTAACAGCATCACGAGGTGGATTTCTGCGAAATTCACGGCCACTTTCTTTTATTCGAATTCGTTCATTTTCTTTTCTTTCAAGATATTCTTCGCGGTACTGATCGTGCTTCGCTTTATAAAATCTCGCCGTGGTTAAACCGAATGTGAGCAAGCGACGAACGATAGCGTCCCGGCTGACGTTAAACACATCGGCCAATTCGCTAATCTCTTCGTCAGTCCAGCTTTCTGATTCGTGCGGTCTCTGAACAATTGGTTCACTCAGGAACCAGTTTTGAGGCATCAACGCTGCTGCGGCCACACGATTGCAGAATACTTCAACGCGTTGATCATCCGGTGCGCGAGGCGCATCAACATCATGTTCAGAAATCCCAGGCATACCTATCAACAGGTGGGTTACTTCATGGAGCATGCTGAAAATTCTGCGATTGAAGGCATCTTTTTTGTTGATGGCAATCGCAGGCAATAGCGCTTCATGAAAAGCAATGCCTGAAACCTCTCTGGTTGAGACCGACGTCATTTGAAAAACCAGAATGCCCAGTTCTTCGATCTTTTCCCTCCAGGCATTGAAGGCAATCCGCGAATCTATCCATCTGGTTTGAAGATCTCTGTCTACGCCAAGTAAATCGCGAATTTTCCTCCCAACCACCTCGGGGGCTTCATTCGTACTGGCAACAAATTCGAATCGCTTCGGGATTTCACCGATTTCTTCGAACAACTCCAACGCGAGTTCCCGGCGCTGTTGAATTGATCGAATTTCCAGGGTTAGTTCAGGAGAGTACTCTCGATCACCTGCTTCAGAAATGCGTCTAAAATCATGCATTACCTGAAACCCGCGGGGTACTTCTTGCAGGTAAAATACAGCCAAGGGCCGTTTATAAACCTGCGCCATTTTACGAAGCTGATTAAGCGTCGGGGTCAAATCGTGATCAGGATTCTCCCAAGCCAATACACGCTCGACCTTAACGGTCAGCTTCTTAGCCGCCAGTTCTTCGGTAAACCCAGCACTTTTACGTGCCCAGGTTAATACCTCAGGCTTTACCTTAGCTCTAACGCTCTTTGCCATTATTCAATCGGCGCTCCTCATTCGTTCGGATAATACTCGCCCACGCCCAATGCGGAAATCCCTGAAGTCCAAAATCGCACACCCCTGTTCAAGACACTGGCCAGCGCCGGGCACTCCGGCGCACATGGTCGACGAAGCGCGCCGCGACGACAGAGAGTCCCGTGCTCGGACAGGTCAGGTTCAAGGGCGCGGTCAGGCCGGACGCGGGCGCCAGGGGCCGGAACCGGACCCCTTCCAGATGCAGCTTGTCGAGTGAGGCCGGGACCAGGGAAATGCCGACCCCCGCCGCGACCAGGTTCAAGGTGGACACGATGCGCGGCGCTTCCTGTTCGACCCGGGGGCTGAACCCGGCGGCGTGACAGGCGGCGATGATGGTGTCGTACAGCCCGGGACCGGACCGGCGGCGGTAGAGAATCATGGCTTCGTCCTCAAGGGCGGTCAGGGGCAGCGCGCCGCCGTCCCGGGCCAAGGGGTGGTCGGCCGGAACAGCGACGACCATGTCCTCGTCCAGCAGGCGGTGGACGGTCAGGCCGCGGACCAGGCTGACGGGCGAGCGGATAAAGGCGACGTCCATCTGCTCCGCGTGGATGGCGGCGACCAGTTCGCCGGTGTTGGATTCCTCCAATTCCAGGGAGACGCGGCCGTGGTCCTCGCCGAACGCGCGGATGGCGTCCAGCACGAAGGGATGGAACGAGGCGGAACTCGTGAACCCGATGGCGAGCGATCCCTCCTCGCCGCGGCCCCGGCGCTTGACCCGCTGCACCGTCCGCTCGACCCGCTCGAGTATTTCCCGCGCGTCGGCGAGGAGCGCACGCCCGGCCTCGGTCATCTCCACCCCGCGCGGCTTGCGGCGCAGAAGCTGGGTATCCAACTCGCGCTCAAGCGCCTGAATCTGTTGACTCAGCGGCGGCTGCTGAATGCCCAGGCGTTCGGCGGCGCGGGTGACGTTGCCTTCCTCGGCGACGGCGACGAAATAGCGGAGATGGCGCAGGTCCATTTCAGTCGATCCAATACATACTTAAATCATATGAACAATGCTCATTCCATATATTAGACATACGGAATGACCCTGACTACCGTCTCCTCATGCCGCAGCGGCCCGCCGTACAGATGCCGGGCCAGAGCCAAGGAGACCGCCGCCATGCACCGTGCCGAACCGATACCCGCCATCGAGCTGACCCCTGCCGCCGCCGAACGCACCTACCAGACCATGGAACGCAATCTGGCCGTCGTCCGCCCCCGCCTGGACCGGCCCCTGACCCTGTCCGAGAAAATCGTGCTTGGTCACCTGGACGATCCGGAAACCCAGGACCTGAAACCGGGCCGCTCGTTCCTCGACCTGCGGCCCGACCGCGTCGTGTTCCAGGACGTGCTGGGCCAGAGCGCCATGCTGCAGTTCATGCAGACCGGGCGCGACCGCGTCGCCGTGGCGGCGACCATCCATTGCGACCATCTGATCGAAGCCCGCAACGCGGCGGGACGGGACCTTGCGGAATCGCTCGACGAGAACGCGGAGGTCTACGATTTCCTGAAAACCGCCGCCGCCCGCTTCGGCCTGGGATTTTGGGAGCCGGGGGCCGGGATCATCCATCAGGTGGTGCTGGAAAACTACGCCTTCCCCGGCACCATGATCATCGGCACCGATTCCCACACGCCCAACGGCGGCGGGCTGGGCGCCTGCGCCGCCGGCGTGGGCGGGGCGGACGCGACCGAGGTGCTGGCCGGCATGCCCTGGGAACTACTGTATCCCAAACGCTTCGCCGTCTATTTGACCGGCGCCTTGAGCGGCTGGGCCGCGCCCAAGGACGTGATCCTGGCCGTCGCGCGGGAACTGACCGTTTCCGGCGGCACCAACGCCATCATCGAATACATCGGCCCTGGCGCGCGCACGATCAGCGCCACCGGCAAGGCGACCATCACCAACATGGGGGCCGAGGTCGGGGCCACGACCTCCATCTTCCCCTTCGACGACAACATGGCGCGTTATCTGGAGGCCACGGGACGCGGCGACATCGCCCGGGTCGCCGAGCGCCATCGCCATCTGCTGGCGCCCGACGCCGAGGCCGAAGAGGCCCCCCATGCCCATTACGACCGGGTCATCGAGATCGACCTTTCCAGTCTGGAGCCTCATGTTGCCGGTCCCCATTCCCCGGACCGCGCCCGGCCCCTGTCGGACCTGATCGCCGAACTGGACGCCCAGGACAACGCTATCCAGGAACAGGTCACCGCCGTGCTGATCGGCAGCTGCACCAATTCGTCCTACGAAGACATGGGCCGCGCCGCCCGCGTCGCCGGCCAGGCCACGGCCCGCGGCATGACGGCGGCCATGCCGTTCTTCGTCTCTCCCGGATCGGCCAAGGTGCTGGCGACCATCGAACGGGAAGGGCAGCTCAAGTCACTGGAACAGATCGGCGCGGTGGTGCTGGCCAATGCCTGCGGGCCCTGCATCGGCCAGTGGCGGCGGTCGCAAGCGGCGGCGGACGAACCCAATTCGATCGTCACCTCGTTCAACCGCAACTTCCCGGCCCGCACGGACGGGCGGCCGACGACCATGAACTTCATCGCCAGCCCGGAACTGGCGACCGCCTTCGCACTCGCCGGTACGCTGCGCTTCAACCCGGCAACGGACAGCCTGCGCGGCCCCGACGGCACGCCGTTCATGCTGGACGCCCCCGGCGCCGTCGACGACGTGCCGGCCGCCGGCATGGCCCAGGGCGACGCCGCCTATCACGCGCCGCCCGAAGACGGCCGCAGCGTCGGCATCCGCATCGCGCCGGACAGCCAGCGCCTGCAAGCGCTTGAACCCTGGTCCGCCTGGGACGGGCGCGACATCATCGACGCCCTGGTCCTGGCCAAGACCAAGGGTAAGACGACGACCGACGACATTTCCCCGGCCGGGCCCTGGCTGAGCCTGCGCGGCCATCTCGACAAATTCTCGGACAACCTTCTGATGGGTGCCGTCAACGCCTATACGGGCGAACGCGGCCGGGGTATCGAGCAATTGTCGGTCGAGGCCGGCGTGCCCTTTTCCAAGGCCGCCCGCGCCTACCGCGCCGCCGACGTGCCCTGGGTGATCGTCGGCGACCATAATTACGGCGAGGGATCTAGCCGCGAGCATGCGGCCCTGTCGCCCCGGCTTCTCGGCGGCGTCGCGGTGATCGCCCGCAGCTTCGCCCGCATTCACGAAACCAATCTGAAGAAACAGGGACTACTGGCCCTGACCTTTTCCGAAGCGGGCGACTACGACCGCATCGGCGAGCGCGACCGGCTGAGCCTTCTCCGCCTCGCCGATCTGGCGCCGGGCCAGCCCGTGGAATGCCGCCTGCGCCGCGCCGACGGGACGCAGGATAGCCTGTGGCTCAACCACAGCTATACGGCGTCTCAGATCGCGTGGTTCCGCGCCGGATCGGCCCTAAACCTGATGCGTACGCAGGCGGACACGGCCATACTGCGGCCCACGGCGGGTGCGGCATAAACAGCACCTTCAAGAAAAAACCTGCAGGAGACAACACCAATGCGCTTGGCGATCATCGACGACTATCAGTCGGTCTGGGACCGGTTCGTGGACTGGGGACAATTGAAGGGCGTGACCGTCGTGCCCTTCCGCGACCATGTGTTCGAGGAGGCCGAACTGATTGCCCGGCTCAGCGATTTCGACGCGGTGCTGCGCATCCGCGAACGCACGGAATTCCCCCGCCATGTGCTGGAGGCCCTGCCGCGCCTGAAACTGCTGTTGGCCACGGGCATGCGCAATGCCCGGTCCATCGACCTCAAGGCGGCCGAGGATCAGGGCATCACCGTCTGCGCGACGACGATCCTGCATCACGATTCCACGGTCGAGGTCGTGTGGCTACTGCTGCTGTCCCTGTTCCGGGGGTTCACGGGCGAGGTCGCGTCGCTGCGCGCGGGCGGCTGGCAGCACGGCCTGGGTCTGGGCCTGGAAGGAAAGACCCTGGGCATCGTCGGCCTGGGCCATATGGGTCAGCCGGTGGCCCGGATCGCGCAGGCCTTCGGCATGACCGTCATCGCCTGGAGCCCCAACCTGACCGCCGAGCGGGCCGCCTCCTTCGGTGTCGAGGCCGTATCGAAGAAGGATCTGTTCCGCCGCGCCGACGCCGTGACCATCCACATGCCGCTGTCGGACCGCACCATTGGTGTGGTCGGCGCCGAGGACATCGGGCGCATGAAGCCGACGGCCTTCCTGGTCAATACCTCGCGCCCGCAACTGGTCGACGAGGACGCCCTGGTCGCGGCCCTTCAGGCCAACCGCATCGCCGGCGCCGGGATGGACGTGTTCACGGTTGAGCCCCTGCCGGGCGACCACATCTACCGCACCCTGCCCAACGTGCTGGCGACACCGCACATCGGGTTCGTGACGCAGGAAAACTACGAGGTCTTCTTCCGCCAGAGCTTCGAGAATCTGCAAGCCTATCTGGACGGCACGCCGATCCGCACGATCACGCCGGAGGTGCCCTACCTGCCCGACGCGCCCCTGGTCGACACGGCGCCCGGCGACGTTACTTGAACCTCAAAACCGGGCCAGGAAGCCGCCGTCGACGGCGATCACCTGGCCGGTCACATAGGACGCTTCGTCCGACACCAGGAACCGGACGGCACCGGCGATCTCGTGCGGCTGCCCCCAGCGGCCCAGCGACGTGCGCTGAGCCAACCAGCCGGTGACCTCCGGGTCCTCGGCCATGGCGCGGTTGGCGTCGGTGGCGAAATAGCCGGGGGCGACGGCGTTGACCGTGATCCCGTGGGCCCCCAGTTCGGCGGCGGCTGCCCGCACCAACCCGGTCAGCCCGGCCTTGGATGCCGTATAGGCGGCATCCCCCGCGCGCGCCACATGGCCGGCGATGGAGGTGACATGGACGATCCGCCCGCGCCCCTTGGCCCGCATCTGCGGGGCCACGGCGCGGGACAGGGTAAAGCCGGCGACAAGGTTGACCTCCAACAGGTCGCGCACGGCCTGGGCATCCAGGTCGTCGAGGGGCCGGCGGTCGCGGGCCCCGGCGCAGTTTACCAGGATGTCCAGACCGCGCCCGTCGCCGTCGTCCAGATCGTCGACGGCGGCCAGCACGGCCTCCTCGTCGGTCACGTCCAACGGCAGCGGCCGGGCCCGTCCGCCCAGCGCGGCGACGGCGTCGCAGGCGGCGTCCAGCGCCGGCAGGTCGCGCCCCCCCAGATAGACCAGCGCCCCGCCCCGGCCCAATGACTTGGCGATTTCCAGACCCAGACCGCGGCTGGCGCCGGCGATCAAGGCCGCACGGCCGGTAAGGTCAAAGGGTTGAGCAGGGTCGGACATGGCGGAACCTCAGCGGGAAATGGCGTCGGATTGCCGGGGAGACTACCTCATGGATGACCAAATTGTGAGCCTGCTTACCCTTGCAAAGGTCGGATTTTACACTCAATCTATAAATTATAAGTTCGTTGGGCGGGGACGATCACCCTTTTCACAGGAGACGCCCCAACAAATGACCGGTTTTTTTGAAACCCTGATCCGACCGGACAAGGAAGAGCTGGACAACATGGACCGGCGGGAAGTCGGCCGCGCGGCCAACATTCTGCAGGTCGGGGAATTCCAGCTGCTGCAACTTGCCTACCGCGACTGGCACAACGAAGACCTGCCGGAATACATGGTCGACCGCCTGTTCCACGGCTACATGATCCACAACGACGTGCCCGCCTGGGCCCGCCATTATGCCCGCAAAATTCTCCGCCTGGACGAATCCGGCGAGATTTCGGACGATCACCGCTATCACCTCTACGACAACGACTACGGTCCCCAGGCACCGCCGCACGGGATCAAGCGGTTCTTCGTGGCGGCCGGCATCGTGACGCTGATTTTCGGCAGCGGCATGGCGGGCGCGATCATGTCGACGGGGCCAAGTGCGACGCAATTTCCGCCCTATGTGTCGGAGAAGGATATCCGCGTGGCGACGCCCGACGAGCTGACCCATCAGAAGATCATCCGTACGCCGATCCCCTGACTGCCGGCGCAGGCCTTCCCATCCCGCCCCTTGCCCTTGGGACGGCGGCGGGGAGGCTTGTTCTGTGTGCTTGCCTAATCGGGCAGGCGCCTTTACCTTCCCGCCATGTTTTTGGATTTGGGATTACCCGCGGAGCTGGAACCGCTCGTCAACATCGTCTTCCTGTTCGTGACAGGGGCGATCACGCTGCACAGCATCCGCTACCGCGACGAGGAGGGAAAGCAGGACTTCGTGCGCCTGCTGTTCGGCTCCATCGCCGCCGTGTTTTTCTTCCTGGTGCTGTTCCAGGACGTCCTCGGCGTCGTCAAGTTCGGCTGATCCCGCCGCCAAGACTTTCCAGGAAATCACGGAATAGGGTAAGCGTGGCAGCGCGCCTTACGGCTTGTGCATGCGCTGCAGCTCGTCCTTCTGCGGCAGGCGCAGCAGGCGCTTTTCCTCGGGCAGTTGAAGCTGCTTGTAGAGATATTCGGCGCGGTCGCGGATCGAGGACGGCGTGTCGTCATGGTACAGCAGCCGGTCGATGACGCCCGGGCCTTCGACGGCTTCGGCGTCGATCTTCAGGGAATCGATATAGTCCGACAGAGCCTGCTCGTACCGCCCCTGGGTATCATGCACGATGCCCCGGTTGCCGTAGGCCGCCGCCAGGGCGCCGCGCCCCGTGGGGTCCTCGGGATCCAAGTTGTTCTTGAGGAAATCGATGGCGTGGGTCAGGACCTTTTCCGCCGCGTCATAGCGTTGCAGCTGAATCAGCGCCGCCGCCTTGCCCAACAGGGCGCCGCGGTGGTTGGGCTGCACCGCCAGGGCCCGGTCGAAGTCGGCGACCGCGGCCTCGAACTCGCCGCTGGACAGCTTGATGTCGCCCTCGCGCACTTCGAAGTCGCCGGCCGGCGTTTCGACGAAGGTGCCCCAGAACGACCACACCCCGAACATGACGAAGGTCAGCATCGCCAGGTAGATGATGAAGCGTTTGAGGACGCGGGGATTGGACAAAGCTGACATGGGCGGGGTCACTTAAACCAGGTGAGGACATAAAAGTAGGAGAACACGAAACACAGCAGAGCAGCGGATATGCCGGCCCGGCGCAACAGACGCCCGCGTTCGGCGTCGTCGACCGTGTCCTCGCCCGCCTTTTCGACGGCCCGGCGCACGGCCAAAACCCAAATGAACCGGCGCACGGGCAGGAACAGAGCGGCCATCAGGGCGATCGTCCACAGCCATCGGTATTCCGGGGTAAAGAGGCTTTGCATGTTGATTAGGTGCTTGGAATGTTGCCGTTTTTTTCACTTTCTGCGTGTTCGGATCATAACAAGGAACAAGCGCGATCATCCAAGGTTTTTACGGCGACAAGTTGGCGGCGGCGCAAAAAGGCGGAATTTTTTCGCGAAGGGCGGTGAACACGCGGGAAATACGGAAGGCCGATGCCGGAAAGAAATCGGGGGAAGAGCCGAAGCTCTCCCCCCGATTGGGTTCCGATAGTGATATCGGCTTAGTCGTCGCCGCCCTGTGCGGGTGCGGCGTCGCCTATGTCATCCACCAAGGCTTCGATCTCGCGATCGGGCACCGTGGACATCTCCATCTTGTAGGCCAAGAACCACATCATGAAGACACCCAAGGCCCACCAGATGATCTGCCAGGCCCAGATGGACGGGATGCCGAAGGTCCAGGCTTCGTAACCGGCATTCGGAGCACCGAAGATATCGTTACCGATAACGGCGCCCGGGCCGATGCCGAAGAACAGCCAGATCAGCGTGATACCCCAGGCAACGGGGACCAGGCTTTTCTTGGATTCCGGCAGGGAGGCATGCTCACGCAGGAAGTTGTGATACTTCATGCGATGCTGCATGGCCCCTTCGTCCTGGGTCATGGCGGAGACGATCACGCAGATGGTCGCGTTGAAGATAATCCCCCAACCGGCCGAGTGGATCGTCCAAGGCCAACGGCCCCAGGGCAGTTCCATACCGAGGACACCGGCGATGGAAGCGCCGAAGCTTTCGGTGAAGATCACGCCCAGGCAGCCCGCCGCCAGGCCCAGCGTCGCACCCTGACGGGTGATCCACGGGAACCAGCAGATGGCGGCCAAAGATGGCCACATCTGGAAGCCGAAGGCGACGGCCAGACCACCCAACAGCACCAGCGCGTCCGCCGAGAACGTGGCAACGACCAGAGCCGAGAGAACGATGATCAGAACGCCGATACGGCCGAACATCTTCTGCGTGGCATGGTCCGCACCCGGATTCAGGTAGCGCTTGTACAAGTCACGCGTCAGCATGCCGCCGGCGGTGGACATATACGCCGCGCCGGTGGACTGCATGGCGGCCAGGGCGCAGACGGCGAGAAGGCCGACCAGCCATGGGGCCGTGTCGCCCACCAGGTTGATGTAATGCCCGACGATCCCGCCCTGCTTGTTGGCGGTCAGATCCGGAAGCACGGTGGAGACCCCGATACCGGCCGCGTTGAAGGCGGGCGTGGCGCCGAGGAAGTGGGCACCCATGCCCTGGGCCGCGGTGAAGAAGAACAGGATGGCACCGATGCCGAAGCTCGAGGCCCACACCTGCTGCGGCGCGAACGGCCGCGGGTTGGTGTTGGAGAACGACCACATGGTGAACGCCGGGGCGGAATGAATGCCCATGAGCGCGAACATGTAGGTCAGCACCATGATGCCTGTCCACAGACCCCCCACCGGGGTTTCCTTGCCGAGACCGGCGGTGAACTGGATGACGCCCGGAATGGCGAGGTAGGCGTTGTAGTCGCCCCCGCCCCAGCCCTGGGTGGTCTTCCATTTGCCGATACCCGTCTGACCCATTTTGGCCAGTTCCTGGCCAAAGGCGGTCCAGCCGCCCAGCTCGCTATAGGCGATGATGCCGATGACGATGATGCCGAAGGCCAGCAGGATGCACTGCACGGTGTCCACATAGGCCACGGCGCGAAGACCGCCGGACGCCACGTAGATGAACACGACCGCGGACAGCAGCCACATGCCGAATTCAACACCGACCAAACCGTCGGTCAGGGCGTTGAACAGGAGGCCCGACGCGCGCAACTGCAGCCCGAGATACGGGATCGAGAACAGCAGAGCCACGATCACCACGAGGATACGAATCGCATCCCCCTGGAAATAAGTGGCCAGCATCTCGCCCGGTGTCACGAAACCGAAGCGTTTGCCAATCATCCACTGGCGTTTCAGGAACATCACGCCGGTAAACGGAATGGTGATCGCGTAGAACGACGCGTATGCGTACTGGAAACCGTCACGGTAGACCAAGCCCGGGTGACCCATAAAGGTCCAGCCCGAGAAGGACGTTGCCGTGGCGGCCAGCACGAAGACCCACATCGCGAGCTGACGGCCCGAGATGAAGTAATCGCTGGCCGTTTTCGACATCCGCGCGCCCTTGATGCCCCAATAAATGCAGTAGGCCCAATAAAGCGCAACGAATATGAACAGCCACACTACTTTAGCTGACAAGATTCATTTCTCCCCTTCTGTTCGGATCCTTGGCGCCGTGCGGTCGTTAACCCGTTGTCCAACGCCTAAGCGGACACCGAAACAGACGACACCCGGGGACCACCCCCAAATGCCGAATGTGGTGAAACGATTGAAAATCAGGACATGCCGGAACCCGGTGGCCGCCCGAAATTCACAACAACGAAATGCCGCCGTTAGGCCCCGGTCAAGACGAGGAAAGCTCGAACCGAGCTCACCCTCTCGAAGCCAGACACACAAACTCTGGAGATTTGGTGTAGGATATTACGCCTCCCACGCCTTTCCGGCGCATGTGCATCCCTGCGGAATTTTATTGTTATCGTTTCCGTTTCCTCCGCCGGCCGACTGACTCTCCTCGTCCGGCCCGCGAAGTTAGAATCCTAATAACATTTTCTGCTAATTCGCACAACTGGTAGAGACAAAGCCCCATCAGCAAAATAAAGGATGCCCTTGAGGCGCCTGTTTTGTTGCAGCGCACACTGTTAACAGGCAAGTAATCGGGCCCCGACTAATTCTTTCACAATATTTTCTATTTCAAATTTATCTTTTGTGAAACATACACATATTTATGATTGCCGTTCGCGTGGTTTTCCCGCACCCGGCGCGTAAGCCGTTTGTTTCCGCCGCCGTGCTCGGTTAGGGTTTTTCCGCGCTCTGGTGCGGGCCCCGAATTCGCGGTCCGATTCGTCGCCAGGGCGGCCTTGATCCGGAAGTGTCGGCGCAGACCCCAGGGGGAGGATGGCAGACCGCAGCATGGAGCCCCGAACCGCCATATTCCGCACCCTGGTGCGCGAGGCCATGGCCGCGATGCCGCCCAGCCTGCCTACGGACGCCCTGTTGGGCGATGTGGTGCGGCTGATGACCGATTCGAAGGCTTCGGGCGTCGTCCTCACGGGGCCGGACGGGCGGCCCGACGGCATCATCACGGAACACGACATCGCCCGGCGCGCCCTGTTCCGGGCCGCCGCCGACACGCCGGCATCCCAGGTCATGACACGGCCGCTCCGCGTGATCGGGCAAACCGAATACCTTTACCAGGCGATCGCCGTCATGCGCCGCACAGGCCTGCGCCACATGCCCGTGGTCGACCCCGCCGGCCGCCTGACCGGCATGCTGAACCTGGACGACACCCTCGCCGTGGCGTCGCGCACCCTGATGGACCAGATCGACAGCCTGACCCAGGGCAGCGACGTGGCCGGCCTGGCCCAGGTCAAGCGGGCGCAGGTTGCGCTCGCCGACCAGCTGTTCCGGGACAACCTGCCGGCGCCCGAGATCCAGGCCCTGCTCAGCAACATCAATCTCGACATCTACCACCGCGTGGTCGACGGCGCGCTTACCGCCATGGCGGCGGACGGCCTGGGTCCGCCGCCGGTCGAATTTTCGGTCATCGTCATGGGATCGGGCGGGCGCGGCGAAAGCTTCCTGTTCCCGGACCAGGACAACGGCTTCATCCTGGAGGACTATCCCGACGACCGGCATACGGAAATCGACGGCTGGTTCATCGCCCTGGCCGAGCGCATGACACAGGACCTGGACGCCATCGGCCTGCCGCTGTGCAAGGGCTTCGTCATGGCGACCAATCCGCTGTGGCGCAAGACCCTCAGCCAGTGGAAGGCGCAAATCGGCCTGTGGAGCCGCAAGCGCGGCACGACCATGCTGCGGCTGTGCGACATCTTCTTCGATTTCAGGTCCGCCTGGGGCCGGGCGGACCTGGCCGACGACCTGCGCCGCCACGTCGTCGAGACGGCCCGGGGCAACCATATGTTCCTGCATGAAATGTTCGAGGACGACCAGGATCACGGCCCGGCGCTCGGCTGGTTCGGCCGCTTCATCACCATGAAGGAACGCGACGCCGCGGGCTACAAAGGCTATCTGAACCTGAAGCATTCCGGGACCCTGCCGCTGGTCGAGGCCATGCGGCTTTTGTGCCTGCGCGAGGGTCTGGCGATCAACCCGACGCTGGAGCGCATGCAGGCCCTGGAGGAACGCGGTATCCTGGCCAGGGACGAGGCCGATTACCTGCGGGGCGCCTACCGGCATATCTCGCACCTGCTGCTGCGCCAGCAGATCGCCGATTGCCAGGCCGGCCGCCCGGTCACCAACTATGTCCATCCGCGCAGCCTGACCCGCCGCGAGGCGGACATGCTGAAGGATTCCTTCGAGGCCATCCGCCGCCTGCGCGACCGCATGCGGGGCGAATTCACCGGCGACGTGCTACAATAGCCGCCATGCTGACGCGCCGCCGCTTCCTGGAATGCACCGCGCTGGCGGGCCTGGCCGCCGCCCTGCCCGGCGGTCTTGCCGCCGCCCCCGCCCCGATCACCAAGACCGTCCCCCGGACCGGCGCGGCGATCCCCGTCATCGGCATGGGCAGCTGGCTGACCTTCGACGTCGGCGACGACATGTCCGCCCGCGCCGCCCGGACCCGGGTGCTGAAGGCCTTCTTCGCCCGGGGCGGCGGCATGATCGATTCCTCGCCCATGTACGGCTCGTCGGAGGCCGTCATCGGCCACGGGCTGGCGGCCTTGGGCCGGCCCGAGGGCCTGTTCGCCGCGACCAAGGTGTGGACACCGGGCCAGGACCACGGCATCCGCCAAATGGCGGAATCGGAACGGCTTTGGGGGGTGCGTCCCTTCGACCTGTTGCAGGTCCACAACCTGCTCGGTTGGGAAGGCCATCTGGAAACGCTTCTGGACTGGAAGGCACAGGGCCGCGTCCGCCATATCGGCATCACCACCTCCCACGGCCGCCGCCACGATGAACTTGCATCCATCATGACGTCGCAGCCCATCGACTTCGTGCAGCTGACCTACAACATCGACGACCGCGCGGCCGAACAGCGTTTGCTGCCGCTGGCCCGGGAAAAGGGCATCGCCGTGATCGCCAACCGGCCGTTCCAGCGCGGCGCCCTGATCGACCGCCTGCAGGGCCGCCCCCTGCCGCCGTTCGCCGCCGAGATCGGGGCGGCCAACTGGGCCCAGGTTTTGTTGAAATGGATCGTCGCCCACCCGGCCGTGACCTGCGCCATCCCGGCGACCACGCGCGTCGATCACATGCAGGAGAACATGGGCGCGGCGCGGGGGCCGCTGCCGGACGGCACCACCCGCCGCCGGATAGCGGACTACGTGGCGGCGCTTTAGCGGACCGCTAGAACCGCTTCTGCATTTCCCGGACATGTTCCATTTTGATCGAGGCATCCACCGCCTGGCGCAGGGTGGTGATGCCGCGGGCTTCCAGCATGTCGAGCATGCGCAGGAACACCCTGGCGGTGACGATGCTGTCGCCCAATGCGGTGTGGCGCCCTTCGACCGCGACGCCCATGCGTTCGGCGATGGCGTCCAGCGAATGGTTGCGGCTTTCCGCGTCGAGGAACACGGAAAGCAGCAGGGAATCCAGCACCATGTTGTCGAACACGACGCCCGTCGCGTCTTCCTTCAGCTTGAGAAACCGGACGTCGAAGGCGGCGTTATGGGCGACCAGCACCGCCTCGCCCACGAAGGCCTTGAAGGCGGGCAGCACCGCCCCGATCGGCGGCTCGCCCGTGACCATCTCGTCGGTGATGCCGTGAAAGCGGATGGACGCCTTGGGGATTTTCCTGCCCGGGTGGACCAGGCGGGAAAACGGCCTGTCCTCGTCGATGCGCCCGCCCGTCACGCGCACGCCGGCGATGGAGATGATCTCGTCCCCTTCCGAGGGCTTGAGGCCCGTGGTCTCCGTGTCGAACACCACGAAGGTCAGGTCCTTCAGCTTTTTGCCGCCCAGTTCCTCGAGATGCATGGGTGGGTTGAGCTGGTCGAAGTCATAAAGTTCCGGCCGCGCGGGCAGGGCGCTCTTGTCGAATTCGCGGACATGCAGCAGATGATCCAGCTGCGCCCAGATGGCCGCGAACACCAGGACCAGGACCGCCGCACCCGACCCCCAGGTCCACAGGAAATCGGCGGTTCCGCCGCCGTCCCTGAGCCGCCAGGCAACGGCCGCCAGAACCGCCAGGGCGGCGACGGTCAACAGGCCCAAGGCCCAGCCCGTCAGCCGCCGCATGCTCATGGCGCGGATAATCTCGAAACGGTCCAAGAAACGGCGCCTCCCAACCTTCTTGCCAAAAAACTTTACCACGCCGGGGCCGGATGGGGATTGCGTTCCGTCAAGCCGCCCCCCAAGTCTTGTTGTCAGGTCCCGCGCGATCCGCTAAACAGCGCGCCGGAACCATCCCCCTCGTTTCGTTGAAAGCCCCCTGAAAATGGCCAGTTATCAGTATTCCTATGTCATGAAAGACGTCCGCAAGGTCTATCCCGGCGGGCGCGAGATTCTCAAGGGCCTGACCCTGTCGTTCCTGCCGACGGCCAAGATCGGCGTGCTGGGCGCCAACGGCGCCGGGAAATCGACCCTGCTGAAGATCATGGCCGGCAAGGACAAGGACTATTCGGGCGAAGCCTGGGCCGCCGAGGGGGCGCGCGTGGGTTATCTCGAGCAGGAACCGGAACTCGACCCCAAGCTGACGGTCGAGGAAAACGTCATGTCGGGCCTGGGCGAGGTCAAGGATCTGGTCGACCGCTTCAACGAACTGTCCGCCAAGTTCGCCGAGCCCATGGACGACGACGAGATGAACACCCTGCTCGCCGAACAGGGCGAATTGCAGGAAAAGATCGACGCCGTGAACGGCTGGGAGCTTGACCGCACCATCGAGATCGCCATGGACGCGCTGCGCTGCCCGCCGGGCGACGCCGACGTGACCAAGCTGTCGGGCGGCGAGCGGCGCCGCGTGGCGCTGTGCCGTCTGCTGTTGCAGAAGCCGGAAATCCTGCTGCTGGATGAGCCCACCAACCACCTGGACGCGGAAAGCGTGGCCTGGCTGGAACGCTTCCTCGCCGATTACGACGGCACGGTGATGATCGTCACCCACGACCGCTACTTCCTCGACAACGTGACGGGCTGGATTCTCGAGATCGACCGCGGCCAGGGCATTCCCTACGAAGGCAACTATTCGAGCTGGCTGGAACAGAAACAGAAGCGCCTGGCCCAGGAGGAGCGCGAGGAATCGGCCCGCCAGCGCACCCTGAAGCAGGAACTGGAATGGATCAGGCAGTCGCCCCGCGCCCGCCAGGACAAGTCCAAGGCGCGTATCGCGCGCTATGACGACCTGGTCGCCAAGTCCGAGGAAAAGGTCATGGGCACGGCGTCGATCATCATTCCGCCGGCACCCCGCCTGGGCGATCTGGTGATCCAGGCCGAACACCTGCGCAAGGGCTATGGCAACCGGCTGTTGATCGAGGACCTGACGTTCAAGATTCCGCCGGGCGCCATCGTCGGCATCATCGGCCCCAACGGCGCCGGCAAGACCACCCTGTTCCGCATGATCACCAAGCAGGAGCAGCCCGACGGCGGCGAACTGCGCGTCGGCGACACGGTGATCCTCGGCTATGTCGACCAAAGCCGCGACGCGCTCGCCGCCGACAAGACCGTGTGGCAGGAAATTTCCGGCGGCAACGACGAAATCGTGCTCGGCAAGCGGGCCATGCAGTCCCGCGCCTATGTCGCGCAGTTCAACTTCAAGGGCGGCGACCAGCAGAAAAAGGTCGGCCAGCTGTCGGGCGGGGAACGCAACCGCGTGCATCTGGCCAAGATGCTGCTGTCCGGCGCCAACGTGCTGCTGCTCGATGAGCCGACCAACGATCTGGACGTCGACACCCTGATGGCGCTGGAAGAATCCTTAAGCGATTTCGCCGGCTGCGTGCTCATCACCTCGCACGACCGCTGGTTCCTCGACCGCCTGGCGACTCACATCATCGCCTTCGAAGGCAACAGCCAGGTGGTGTGGTTCGAAGGCAACTATCAAGCCTACGAAGACGACAAGAAGCGCCGCCTCGGCGACGCCGCGCTGGAACCCCACCGCATCAAGTACAAGCCGCTGACGCGGTAGGCCGTGGCCTGAATGCGGTTCGGGTACGGGCCTACGGAACACCGGGGGATGTTCGGCAAGAAGCCTATGTTCCCGAGAACAACTGTAGGTAGTTTGTAAAGATATACAGCCTGCCGCGCTTTCCGCCTGTGATCTCCTTCAATATTCCCAATCGTTCAAGATCGGCGATCAGTCTGTAGGCCGAGGCAGGCGATACTTCAACGACGGCAGCGGCACGCGTCGCATCGATGAGCGGCCGTTGATACAGTTGGTTCAGGATTTTTTGCGCGTTGGCCGCCCTGCTGCCAAGCGTCTGTATCTTGCTTTCCGTAACACGTTGAAGCTGAAGAATATTGTCAAAGGTCTCGATGCCACTTTTCGCGGTTTCGATCAGTCCGACCAGAAAAAATTTGAACCACTGCCGAAGGTCGTTCTTTTCACGAACCCCCATTAGATTGTCGTAATAGAGCATCCTGTTCCGTTCAAAGAAATCTGACAGGTAGAGGACCGGCTTTTTCAGAATACCCTTGCTGACAAGATACAGAGTAATCAGCAACCGACCCACGCGCCCATTGCCATCCAGAAACGGATGGATTGTTTCGAACTGATAATGCACAAGCGCGATCTTCAGGAGTTCAGGGAAATAATTCGCCTCATCGTGCACGAAATGTTCGATGTCGCTCATCAGGTCACCGATTGACGTGTGGACCGGCGGGATAAACACCGCATCCTGGATCGTCGCGCCACCGATCCAGTTCTGACTTTTCCTGAATTCCCCCGGCTGTTTGTGCTCGCCGCGAACACCTTGGAGCATCGTCTTATGCGCTTCGCGCGCAAGTCGGGCAGAGAATGGAATTTTTTCCAAATGCTCGATCGCTTCATTCATTGCTGCGATATAGTTCTGGACTTCCTCCCAATCGTCCCGTTGATCCAACGCGACGTCCTCCTTGTCCAGGAGAGCGTCTTCCATGTTGGTTTGCGTTCCTTCAATCTTACTGGATTGAGTCGCTTCCTTGAGAACGTGCATCTGAATGAACAAGTCGATGTTCGGTATGTATTCCGAATACATATCCAGGCGACCGAGCTCCCTGTCCGCTTGGCCAAGCAGTTTCAAGAGTTCCATGTCCTCAATGACCCATTTCCGATTGATCGGATTGGGCTGAAAACTCGCGTATTTGCCTTGCCGGACATATTGGCCCGCCTTAAAGGCCTTCATCTGACTCTCGTTAGAAATTGAGAATTTCGGCGTCTGTTATTTTTATTTTTGTGCATTTTCTAAAATTAACTAATTCGCTAATTTTGTCAATCGCTCAGAAACGGGCACCTAGTTTCACTTGCCGACTTTCACGCAGACGTGCGAATCCCTCGTTGCGCCAGCACGACAGCCACGCCGCCCAGCATGGCGGCGGAGGCGACGATCAGGCGCAGCGTCAGGTCCTCGCCCAGCAGGACCACGCCGCCGAGCGCCGCGATGGCCGGGGCGGACAGCTGCGTCGCCGAGGCGCGGGCCGCCGGCAGGTAACGCAGCACCCAATACCAGATGACGTAGCCGCAGCCGGACGCCAGGCCGCCGGACAGCACGGCCAGGGCCAGGCCCGGCGCGCCCGCGTTCAGGTCGGCCCAGAACAGGACACTGACGAGAAGCGTCAGCGGCACGCAGATGAGGAAGTTGGCGGCGTTGGATTCCACGGGATGCTTCGCCCCCCGGATCAGCAGCGAGAACACGCCCCAGGCCGCGCCCGAGATGGTGTGGAACAACGCGCCCAAGGGATCGGGCGCTTCCAGCCCCGGCAGCACCAGCCATACGAGGCCGCCCGCGGCCAGTGCCAGCCCGCCCCAGGCGACCGCGGTGAACCGTTCGCCCTCGTAGAACGCCCAGGCGAACATGGTGAGCTGCACCGAGCCGAACAGGATCAGTGCGCCCGTGCCCGTGGTCAGCAATACATAGCCGAAGGAAAAGAACACGGCGTAGGCGAACAGCGCCCCCGCCGCCCGCCAGTCGCCGAAGGCCAATTGCGGCAGACGCCCACGCCGGACGAACACGATCGCGGCCAGGACCGCCGCCGCCGAGACCAGACGCACGGTGGTGAAGGTGGCCGGGTCGATCAGCCCCGGACCCAGGGCGGCGCGGCAGATCAGCGAATTCGACGCGAAGGCGGTGATCGCCAGCGCGGTCATCAGGACGACGCGGATCGGTGACGGCAACGTTTCTCGTTCAGGAATGGCGCACCCCCGGGGCATGGCCGCGGCAGGGATGCGCCGCGGCCTCCCGGGTATCAATCGCGCCAAACCGCGCCCGGCACAAGAGCGAAACCGATCAGGTCAGGCCGTCGACGTACATCCGGAACGCGTCCGTCTGGTCGTCGTCCAATTCAAGCCGCGCATGAGTCCGGTCGTCGGTCTTGGCAACGATCGCGGCCTTGACCGTGCCCACGCCCGGAAGCTCGATGGTGAACATCTCGCCCTCGGCGACCTGAAGCCCGCGGTCGATCACGATTCCGCCGCCCTTCGACAGGCTGTGCAGCGTCGTCTCCCGGTCCATGCCGCCGGCGGTCGCCTTGACCTTGTGGCCCACCGGATGGCGGTCCGCCCATTCCGGATCCTGACTGTCGCGGATGATCTCCAGCAAACGGCCGTTCATATGGTCGATGCCCGACTTGACCTGGGCCGCCGCCTCCAGCTGCTGCGCCGCCGCGTCGCCGGACTGGCCCGCGACCTCCGTCACCTGGATGATGTTGGACGACACTTCCTGCGTGCCCGCCGCGGCCTGTTCCACGTTGCGCGCGATCTCCTGCGTCGCCACGCCCTGCTGTTCGACTGCCGCCGCCACCGACGACGAAATCTCGTTGATGTCCGAGATCGTCTTGGTGATCCCGGCGATGGCATCGACGCTGCTTTGCGTCGCCGACTGGATGTCGCCGATCTGCTTGCCGATTTCCTCCGTCGCCTTGGCCGTCTGGTTGGCCAGGTTCTTGACCTCGGACGCCACCACGGCGAAGCCCTTGCCGGCGTCGCCGGCGCGGGCCGCCTCGATCGTCGCGTTGAGGGCCAGCAGGTTGGTCTGCTCGGCGATGTCGGTGATCAGCGACACGACCTCGCCGATCTTCTCCGCCGCCTGGGCCAGGCCCTGGATCTGGGCGTTGGTGCGGTCCGCTTCCTCGGTCGCCTGCCGCGCGATCTGCGACGACTGGCCGACCTGCGAGGAAATCTCGTTGATCGAGGCCGAGAGTTGCTCCGCCGCGCTGGCGACGGTCTGCACGTTGATCGTCGCTTCCTCGGCGGCGCTGGCCACGGTCGAAGCCTGAGTATGGGCCGATTGCGACAGGTCCGCCGCCGCGCGGGCCGAATTCTCGACCGTGTTGACCCGGTCCTTGACCAGTTCGACGGCCTTGGCGACTTCTTCCTCCAGCGCCGAGTTCAACGCCAGGACCTCGCCACGCAACCGGCGGCGGTTACGCCGGTCCTGGGTCTCGCGCTCCGCCGTCATGCGGTTCACTTCCTGGGCGTTCTCCTTGAACACCTGGACGGCGCCGGCCATTTCCCCGACCTCGGTCTTTTCGCCGAGGCCGGGAATTTCGGCATCCAGATTGCCGCCGGCCAGATCGTTCATGGCGCCGGTGATCGCCATGATGGGCGCGCGCACGCGGTAATTCAGCAGCCAATAACTGCCGACGACCAGCAGGGTCAGCATCACCACCGTGATCCACACGCTGATCTGAACCAGACTGCGTACTGCCTCAAGGGTGTCCTCGACCGCCTGCGACTTGGCGTCGAGCTGATCCTTGATCTCGGCCTTCAGGCCTTCGAGGGCCCCGGTCAGGGCGCTGTCGTCGATGTTCAGATCCTGGTCGATGTCTTTCGCCGAGGCACCCTGTCCGGCCTGAACCAACACCGCCTCGGCCGCCTTGCCGTAGCCGGCGATGACGCCGAGCAGATCGTCCAGCAGCTTGCCTTCGTTTTCCGACACGCCGAGGGCCTTGTAGGCCCCGGCATCGGCGGTGATGGCGGCGACATCCGATTTAAGCTTGTCGGCGATGGCCGCGTCGCGGCGGATCACCAGATTCTTGAAATTATGGATCAGGCCGCCGAACCCCAGATGGGCGCGGATCGAATTGAGAAGCTGCGACTTGGTCTTCTTCGCGCCTTTCTTCTTTTTACCCTCGGCCGCCTGGACGAGAACCTTCAACGCCTCCAGCGCCGGTGCCGGATCGATCTGGATCTTGGCGTCGATTTCCTCGGGTGCGACGGCGTCGAAGGTCAGGGTCTCGATCTCGCCCGCCTGGGCGCCGTAGACCGTGACGGTTTCCTCGAGCGTGCCGAGCGCCGACGTCTCCGTATCGTTCAGTCCCAGGCCTTCATAAGTCTTGACGATGCTCATCGACTTGTCGGAGTACTTCTTGATGTTCTCCAGATATTCGTCGGTCTGGCGCAGCATGTAGTCCTTGAAATTCTCGATCAGGCCGCCATACCCCATGGCCGAGCGGAGATCGCCGAGAAGGCGGACTTTTTCGTTCTGCGCTTCCTGGAATTCGCCCCAGGCATCGTCGATGGTTTCGACGTTATTGGTAATTCGGAGCACGTTGACGACTTGGATGACGCCCGTCACCACGATGGCGATGAGCAGCAGCCGGCTCGCCGTGCTGATCCGCAGATTGTTCATGATTCCCCCTGTGCTGGGTGTCCGACACGTTTGTTTTTATTCGGTACATTATGTTCGTTGGCCGGTCGTGAATGGCCGGGACGCCCCATTGACGGGCACCCGCGCACAACGGTTCGCCGTCAACAGGCGCCCGCCGATCGTCCGATGGTGATGGCTGTCCTCCCAGAACAGAGCCCTCCCAAGACCGGTTCGCGGCTTTGTTAGGCAATGTCCAAGGTTCAGCCCCGGATCATCGGCCGCCTCAAAACTATACCAAACTAAAGAGTCCGCCGCCTACCATGGAGTGTTCCGCAGCGTGGAATCAGCCGCCGTCGGCGGGGCGCGGCATCCGCCCAGACTGGGGCGGTCCCATAAGGCGTTCAGGGCTGCTGTTTATCATTTGACATAAAGATATCTTTATATGTATATGAGGGCTTATGAGAACCCTGGACGACACCATGGCCGGCATGCGCGCGGCGGCGGAGCCCACCCGCCTGCGCATTCTTGCCCTTTGCGCCGACGGCGACCTGACGGTTTCCGAACTGGTCCGCATCCTTGGCCAGAGCCAGCCGCGCATTTCCCGCCACCTGAAGGTGCTGACCGCGGCCGGGTTGCTGGCCCGCGTGCCCGAAGGCAGCTGGGTGTTCCACCGGCTGGCCCAGGACGGCCCGCAGACGGACCTGGGCGCGCGTCTGGTCGATCTGGCGCCGCTCGACGACGAGGTGCTGGCTCGCGACCGCCAGCGCCTGGTGCAGATCAAGCGCGAACGGGCCGAAGAGGCGGCGCGCTATTTCCGCGAAAACGCGGGGCAATGGGACCGGCTGCGCTCGCTCCATGTCGACGACGCCGTGGTCGAAAAGGCCATCCTGGACCTTGCCCCGGAAACCATCGAACGTCACCTAGACCTGGGCACCGGCACCGGCCGCATTCTGGAACTGCTGGCCGGGCGCACGGAGCTTGCCCAGGGGGTCGATCTGTCGCGCGAGATGCTGTCCGTGGCCCGCGCCAACCTGGACAGTGCCGGACTGAGCCACTGTCAGGTCCGCCAAGCGGACATCACGCAACTGCCGTTCCCGGGCGAAACCTTCGATCTGGTGACCCTGCATCAGGTGCTGCACTACCTGCCCGATCCGGTGCGCGCCATCGATGCCGCCGCCGCCATGCTGCGCCCCGGCGGGATGCTGCTGATCATCGATTTCGCCCCCCACGACGAGGAAACCCTGCGCCGCGACCACCAGCACCGGCGTCTGGGCTTTTCCGATACGGAGGCCGAAACCTGGCTGAAAAGCGCCGGCCTGACGCCACGCGCCACCCGCCATCTTTCCGGCGACCCCTTGACCGTGACCCTGTGGTCCGCGGTCAAGGCGCCCGCCGCCGCCAACACCGACGCCGCGCCGGTTCTGACAAAACCCGCCGCCGGCCGCACCCTGGAGACCACCGCCTGATGCCCAAGCCGCCCACCGACACCCTGCGCCAGGTTGCCGCTTTCGGCCGCGCCGCCGTCGCCGGCGGCTCCGTCGCCGCCGCCCTGCCCGACGACGTCGAGGTCTCGTTCGAATTCTTTCCGCCGTCGAGCGAGGGCGCCGAAGCCAATCTATGGAACAGCATCCAGCGCTTGGCGCCGCTCAATCCGAAATACGTGTCCGTGACCTACGGCGCCGGCGGCTCGACCCGCGAGCGCACCCACGCCACGGTCAAGCGTCTGCTCGGCGAAACGACCCTGCTGCCGGCCGCACATTTGACCTGCGTCGATGCGACGACCCAGGAAATCGACACCGTGGCCCAGGACTATTGGGACATGGGCGTGCGCCATATCGTGGCGCTGCGCGGCGATCCGCAGGACACGTCGGGCCATTACACACCGCACGCCGGCGGTTATGCCTTCGCCTGCGATCTCGTTGCGGGCCTGCGCCAGATCGGCGACTTCAACATTTCCGTCGGCGCCTATCCGGAAGTCCACCCCGAGGCGCGCAGCGCCAAGGCCGACATGGACAACCTGAAGCGCAAGATCGACGCCGGCGCCGATCAGGCGATCACTCAGTACTTCTTCGACACGGACGTCTATCTGCGCTTCGTCGATCAGGCGCGGGCCGCCGGCATCTGGGTACCGATCATCCCGGGCATCATGCCGATCCACAATTTCACCAAGGTCGCGAACTTTTCAAAGCGCTGCGGCGCCTCGATCCCGCGCTGGCTCGGCGACCTGTTCGACGGGTTGGAGAACGACCCCGACACGCACAAGCTGGTCGCCGCCTCCCTGGTCGCCGAGCAGTGCCGCACCCTGCATGCCTTCGGCGACAAGCAGTTCCATTTCTACACCCTCAACCAGGCGGACCTGACCTACGCCATCTGCCACATGCTGGGCGTGCGCCCCAAGCCCCCGGCAGGGAGCGACGCCGGTGCCCGAACGAACAAGAAACAAGCAGGCTGATTCCATGAACGACATGTCCGACCGCTTCCCCAGGCATCTGGCCGGGGACCGCAGCGATGAATTGCGCGATATCCTGAACGAACGCATCCTGGTGCTGGACGGCGCCTGGGGCACCATGATCCAGCGCCACAAGCTGGAGGAAGAAGACTTCCGCGGCGACCGCTTCAAGGACCATGGCCACGACCTGAAGGGCAACAACGACTTGTTGATCCTGTCGCGTCCCGACGTGGTGACGGAGATTCATGACCAGTTCCTGGCCGCCGGCGCCGACGTGACGGAAACCAATACCTTCAACGCGACCCGCATCGCCCAGGCCGACTACGGCACCGAGGCCCTGGTGTACGAGCTGAACTACCAGGGCGCGCGCCTGGCCCGCGCCGCCGCCGACGCCTGGACGGCGAAGACCCCGGACAAACCCCGCTTCGTCGCCGGGGCGCTCGGGCCGACCAATCGCACGGCCTCGATCTCGCCCGACGTCAACGACCCCGGTTTCCGCAACGTGACCTTCGACGCCCTGGTCGACACCTATACGGAGGCCGTGCGCGGCCTGACCGACGGCGGCGCCGACATCCTGTTGCTGGAAACCATCTTCGACACCCTGAACGCCAAGGCGGCGATCTACGCCATCTTGAAATTCTTCGACGATGCCGGGCGGCGCTGGCCCCTGATGATTTCCGGCACCATCACCGATGCCTCGGGCCGCACCCTGTCGGGCCAGACGGCGGAAGCGTTCTATACCTCCATCGCCCATGCCGACCCGATTTCCATCGGCTTCAACTGCGCGCTCGGCGTCGAGGAACTGCGCCCCCACGTGCAGGCCGTCGCCACCGCCGCCTCGACCTACGTCAGCGTCTATCCCAACGCGGGCCTGCCCAACGAATTCGGCGAATACGACGACACGCCCGAACACATGGCCGAACACCTGGCGGACTTCGCGCGCTCGGGCCTGATCAACGTGGTCGGCGGCTGCTGCGGCACCACGCCGGACCATATCGCGGCCATCGCCGAGGCGGTGCAGGGCATCACGCCGCGCAAACCGCAGGTGCCCGACAACCAGCTGCGCCTGTCGGGCCTGGAGCCTTTGGTGTTCGACGAGGTCACCGGCTTCGTCAACGTGGGCGAGCGCACCAACGTCGCCGGCTCGCCCAAGTTCGCCGGGCTGATCCGCGACGGCAATTACAACGAGGCCCTGGAAGTCGCCCGCCAGCAGGTCCTGAACGGGGCCCAGATCATCGACGTCAACATGGACGACGCCATGCTGGAAGGCGAGCAGGCGATGACCAAGTACCTCAATCTGATCGCCGCCGAGCCCGACATCGCGCGCGTGCCGATCATGGTCGATTCCTCCAAATGGTCGATCCTGCAGGCCGGCCTGCGCTGCATGCAGGGCAAGGGGGTCGTGAATTCGATCAGCCTGAAGGAAGGGCCGGAGCCGTTCATCGAACAGGCCAAGGAAATTATGCGCTTCGGCGCCGCCGTGGTGGTCATGGCCTTCGACGAAACGGGCCAGGCCGAAAATTACGACCGCATGGTCGAGATCTGCACCCGCAGCTACAAGATCCTCACGGAAGAAGTCGGCTTCCCGGCGTCGGACATCATCTTCGACGCCAACATCTTTCCCATCGCCACGGGGATCGATGCCCACGACAACTTCTCCAAGGACTACATCGCCGCGGTCAAGACTATCAAGGCGACCCTGCCCCATGCGCATACGTCCGGCGGGCTGTCCAACATGTCGTTCTCGTTCCGCGGCAACAACGCCGTGCGCGAGGCCATGCATTCCGTGTTTCTGTATCACGCGATCAAGGCCGGCCTGGACATGGCCATCGTCAACGCGGGCCAGCTCACGGTCTATGCCGACATCCCCAAGGATCTGCGCGACCTGGTCGAGGACGTGGTCCTGAACCGGCGCAAGGAAGCCCAGGAGGAACTGGTCGAGATTGCCGACCAGGTGAAAGGCCAGACCAAGACCAGGAAGGAAGACCTGTCGTGGCGCGAAAAGCCCGTGGCGGAGCGCATGACCCATGCGCTGGTCAACGGCATCGCAGACTACATCGACGCGGACACCGAGGAAGCCCGCCAGCTGTTCGACAAGCCGCTCGAGGTCATCGAGGGCCCCCTGATGGACGGCATGAACGTGGTCGGCGATCTGTTCGGATCGGGCCAGATGTTCCTGCCCCAGGTGGTGAAATCGGCGCGCGTGATGAAAAAGGCCGTGGCCTATCTGACGCCCTACCTTGAAAAGGAAAAGGCCGCCGCCGGCGACACCCGGGCCAAGGGCAAGATCGTCATGGCGACGGTCAAGGGCGACGTCCACGACATCGGCAAGAACATCGTCGGCGTGGTGCTTCAGTGCAACAGCTACGACGTCGTCGACCTGGGCGTCATGGTGCCCTACCAGAAGATTTTGGACACGGCCAAGGCCGAGAACGCGGACATCATCGGGCTCAGCGGCCTGATTACCCCGTCGCTCGAGGAAATGACCACCGTCGCCCGCGAGATGAAGCGCCAGGGGCTGACCCTGCCGCTGTTGATCGGCGGTGCGACCACGTCCAAGGTCCATACCGCCGTGAAGGTCGCGCCCAACTACGACGGGCCGGTCATCCACGTGCTGGACGCGTCCCGCGCCGTGGGCGTTGCTTCCAACCTGCTGTCGGACACCCATAAGGACGCCTTCGTCGCCCAGATATCGGACGAATACGATGGGTTGCGCGACAAGCACGCCAATCGCAAGAAGGCCGACAACCAGGCGACCATCGCGACAGCCCGCGCCAACGGTTTCACGGACGACTGGTCGGCCTACGATCCGGCGGAACCCGCGTTCACCGGCCTCAAGGTGTTCGAGGACTACGACCTTGCCGAACTGGTCTCGCGCATCGACTGGACGCCGTTCTTCCGCACTTGGGAGCTGGCCGGCACCTATCCGACCATCATGGACGACCCGAAGGTCGGCGAGGCGGCGCGCAACCTGAAGGCAGATGCCGACGCCATGCTGCAGAAGATCGTCGGCGAAAAGTGGCTGACCGCCCGCGCGGTGATCGGCTTTTTCCCGGCCAATTCCGTCGGCGACGATGTGGAGGTCTATGGCGACGACGGAAAGACCGTGACGACCCTCAACTTCCTGCGCCAGCAGATGAAGAAGGACGCCGGGCGTCCCAATTTCTGCCTCGCCGATTTCGTGGCGCCCAAGGACAGCGGCAAGGCCGATTACGTGGGCGGCTTCGCCGTCACGGCAGGCATCGGGATCGAAAAGAAACTGGCCGAGTTCCAGGCCGCCCACGACGACTATTCGGACATTCTGCTGAAGGCCCTGGCCGACCGCCTGGCCGAGGCCTTCGCCGAACGCATGCACGAACGGGTGCGTAAGGAGTTCTGGGCCTATGCCCCGGGCGAGGACCTGTCCAACGACGACCTGATCCACGAAAAGTACCAGGGCATCCGCCCGGCCCCGGGCTACCCCGCCTGCCCCGACCATACGGAAAAGCGTAAGCTGTTCGACCTGTTGCAGGCGGAAAAGAACACCGGGATCGAGTTGACCGAAAGCTTCGCCATGACGCCGACGGCTGCCGTCTCGGGCTTCTATTTCGCCCATCCGGACAGCCAGTATTTCGGCCTCGGACGCATTTCCAAGGATCAGGTCGCGGACTACGCCAAGCGCAAGGGTCAGGACATGGAAACCACGGAACGCTGGCTGGCGCCGAACTTGGTCTACGACCGCTAATTCGCCGTCGCCGCCGCTTGGATTTCCCATGCCCCTGGCGCATCATGGCGCCATGATTCGCCCCGCCATGAGCCCCCCGCCCCGCCCCCAAGGCGCACCCCGACCGTGACCGCGTCCGGCGGCCAATTTCCGCAGCTTCGCGACGTGCCCGCCCTGGTGGTCGGGGTGCGCCACGCGGCCTGGCTGACGCCCGAGGGCGAGATCGAGACCCTGACGCCGGCCGAGGCCGCCCGCCGGGTGCGCAAGTCGGGCCGGGTCATGGTCTGCCATGCGAAGTCAACCGCGCGGCGGCTCCATCTTCAGAGCATTCCCGCCCTCGACCTTTTGGAGCTGTTCGCGTTCTGCCGTCCGGCCAAGTTCTGCCTGCCGACCCCCCGGGGGTTGGCCGAGGCCCTCAATCTGGCCCTGCCCGCCAGCCACGAGGCGGAGGCCGAGGTGCTGGCGCTCGCCGCCCACCGCCTGCTGACCGAACTCGGCCAGGAAGGCCGCGGCGATACGGCCGCCATCGCCTGGTCCATGGGCCGGGGCGGCTGGCCCTGGGCCGGGGCTGTGCTGGCGGCGCTGGGCGCTGGGGAGGAGCCGCATTCGGCATCGTCCCGCCGGGGCCTGATGATCTGGCAGCGCCTGCCCGAATGGGAAGATGAGGCCCCGCCGCCGCCGCCCGGCAACCAGCCCGTTGCGGCGACGGAGGCGCGGGCGCAGCTGGCGATCCTGCTCGGCCGGGGATCGGAGCAACGCCCGCAGCAGGCCGATTACGCCGCCGGCGCGACCGCCGCCTTCCTGCCCCGCGACCGCGCGGGGGAACCGCGTTTCGTCCTGGCCGAGGCGGGCACCGGCGTAGGCAAGACGCTCGGTTACATCGCGCCGGCCAGCGTCTGGGCGAAAAAGAACCAGGGCACGGTGTGGATTTCGACCTTCACCCGCAACCTGCAACGCCAGCTCGACGCGGAACTCGACCGCCTCTACCCCGACGCGGTGGAGAAGGAACAGAAGGTGGTCGTGCGCAAGGGGCGGGAAAACTATTTCTGCATTCTGAATTATGAGGAAGCCCTGGGCCGATCCCTGCAGACGCCGGGCCCGGCCTCGGTCGCCCTCGGCCTGCTGGCGCGCTGGGCGCTGGCGACCCGCGACGGCGACATGGTGGGCGGCGATTTCCCAGCCTGGTTGGCCGACCTCATGGGGACCGGCCTGACCACGGACCTGACGGACACGCGGGGCGAATGCGTCTATGCCGCCTGCGCGCACTACGGCAAATGCTTCATCGAACGATCGCAGCGCCGGGCCAAGCATGCGGAGATCGTGGTCGCCAACCATGCCCTGGTGATGATCCAGGCGGCCATGGGCGGGATTGGGTCCGACGACGGCGGCGGCCTGCCCCTGCGCTACGTGTTCGACGAGGGCCATCATCTGTTCAACGCCGCCGACGGCGCGTTTTCCGCCCATCTGTCCGGGTTCGAGACGGCGGACCTCCGGCGCTGGCTGGTCGGGGCGGAGGAAGGCCAGCGCTCGCGCTCGCGCGGTCTGAGGGCGCGCATCGAGGATTTGATTAGCGATGACGACAAGGCCCAGGACGCGCTGGAGGCGGTACTGGCGGCGGCGCGCTGCCTGCCCGGCCCCGGCTGGCGGCAGCGCATCGAGGCCGCACCGCGCGGCCCATCGGAGGATTTCCTGGCCCGCCTGCGCGCCCAGGTGCTGGCCCGAGCGGAGGACGCCGACGCGGGCTATTCCCTGGAGTGCGAGCCGCATCCGGCGACCGACGGCCTGCTCGCCGCCGCCGGAGAGCTGGAGGGGGCGCTGGCCAAGATGGGCAAGCCCATGGGCGAGCTGATCGAGCGCCTGGCCGGGAAGCTGGACGACGAGGCCGACAGCCTGGACACCCAGACCCGCAACCGCGTCGAGGCCATCGCCAAGTCGCTGGAGCGCCGCGGCCTGGCCCAGATCGCGGCCTGGCGCGACATGCTGAAGGCGCTGAAAAGCGAAACGCCGGAGACCTTCGTCGACTGGTTCGCCGTGGAGCGCGCGGGCGGGCGCGAGATCGACGTCGCCTTCCACCGCCATTACGTGGACCCGACCCTGCCGTTCGCCCGCGACGTGGCGTCCGAAGCCCACGGCGTGCTGGTGACCTCGGCCACCTTGCGCGACATCACCAACGACGACCGCGACCCGGACGGCGACGGCTGGCCGCAGGCCGCCGCCCGCACGGGGGCCGTGCACATGACCCGCCCGGCGCAGCACGTCACCGTGCCCTCGCCCTTCGATTACGGCAAGCAGACCCGCGTGCTGGTGGTCGGCGACGTGAACCGCAATTCGGCCGATCAGGTCGCGGCCGCCTACCGGGAACTGTTCACGGCGTCCGGCGGCGGGGCATTGGGCCTGTTCACGGCGATCAACCGGCTGCGCGCCGTGCATCAGCGCATCGCCGGACCGCTGGAGGACCTGGACATCCCGCTGTACGCCCAGCATGTCGACCCGCTGGACACCGGCACGCTGATCGATATCTTCCGCGCCGAGGAAGACGCCTGCCTGTTGGGCACGGATGCCGTCCGGGACGGGGTCGACGTGCCGGGACGGTCGCTGCGCCTGATCGTGTTCGACCGCGTGCCCTGGCCGCGCCCGGACATTCTGCACAAGGCGCGGCGCAACGCCTTCGGCGGGCGCGACTATGACGAGGCGCTGACGCGGCTCAAGCTGAAGCAGGCGTTCGGGCGGCTGATCCGCCGGGCCGGCGACCGCGGCGTGTTCGTGATGCTGGACCGCGCCCTGCCGACGCGCCTCGCCGCCGCCTTTCCCGGGGATGTGGAGATTCAGCGCCTGGGCCTGAGCGAGGCGGTCGCCCAGGTGAAGAGCTTCCTATCTGAAGATCAGGGCTGAAGCACGTCGGCGACCTGCGGCAGGGCGAAGAACGCGCCGATGGTGATGACCGCGATGAGGGTCGAGAACAGGGTCGCCGTCGAGGTGCGGCGGATGTACATGTTCTGCTGCTGGGCCAGGACGAAGCAGCTGGCCCCCGTCGGCAGGGCCGCCAGCATGACCAGCACGACCAGCCAGTCGGCGCGCACGTCGAACACATAAGCGCCGAACACCCAGACCGCCAAGGGATGGATCAGCAGCTTGATCGCGACCATGGCCGAGACCTCGCCGATCCCTTCGGAAATCGGTTTGCCGACCAGGAACAGGCCCAGCGCGAACAGGGCCCCCGGACCGGCCGCCGCCCCCAGCACCGTGGCGTAGGTGTCGACCGGCACGGGCAGCGTGAGCCCGCCCAGCGACCAGGCCATGCCGACGGCGCAGCCGATGAACAGCGGGCTTTTGATCAGGCCCCACAGGGAATCGACGAACACTTTCGCCAGCGCCTGGCCGGTGCCCTTGCTTTTGCCGGCGACGATCAGGACCTCGGTCACGGCGATGAAAACGAGCGTCTGGAACACGGTGGCGATGGCCGCCGGCAGGGCCGCGTCGGGCCCGAAGGCGACGATGGCCAGCGGAATGCCCATGTAGCCCGTATTGGCGAACACCGAGACCATGGCGAACAGGGACGATTGCGACATGTCGTTCTTGAAGGCATGCCGCGACAGGAAATAGGCCCCGGCGAAGGTCACGCCGTTGCCGCCCAGATAGGCCAGGATAAAGGGCCAGTCGAAGATCGTCGCGGCATCGACCCGGGCCATGGAATGGCCGAGCAGCACCGGCAGCGCCACGTAATAGACGAAACGGTTCAGCGCATCCGTCGAGGACGGCCCCATGACGCCCGCGCGGCCGGCCAGATATCCCGACAGGATGATGGCGAACACGGGCAGGACGACGTTGAGGACGGGTTCCATGAAGGCTCCGACAAGGATGTGGGGGCTTGACCGGCGAACGGCGGCCCTCCCATAACGGGTGCGGCTTTATTTATAAAGGGGAGAGTTCTGAATGACCAATCTTGCGGGAACGACGGTCGGCTTCATCGGGCTGGGCCTGATGGGCAAGCCCATGGCGCGGAACCTGATGCGGGCCGGGGCGAAACTGGTCATCAACAACCGCTCGCAAGGCGTCATCGAGGAACTGGCCAAGGAAGGCATGACCCCGGCGGCCAGCCCCCGCAGGGCGGCGGAGGCGGCCGACGTCGTCATCTGCATGCTGTCGGACACCCCGGCCCTGGAACAGGTCCTGATGGGCGAAGACGGGGTGTTCAACGCAGCGTCCCTGCAGGGCAAGCTGGTCATCGACATGGGCACGTCGAAGCTGCTGGTCACCCGCATGCTGGCCGTCAAGGCCCAGGAACGGGGGGCCGACTACCTGGACGCGCCGGTGTCCGGCGGCACCCTGGGCGCCGAAGCCGGGAATTTGACGATCATGGCCGGCGGCACCGACGACGCCTTCGCCCGCGCCCTGCCGGTGCTTGAGATCCTGGGCGCCAAGATCACCCATGTCGGCCCGACGGGGGCCGGGCAGGTCGCCAAGGCGGCCAATCAGGTGATCGTGGGCCTGAACATCGGCGCCGTGGCCGAGGCCCTGTCCCTGGCCCAGGCGGCGGGGGTCGATCCGGGCAAGGTGCGGGAAGCGCTCGGCGGCGGGTTTGCCGACTCGCGCATTCTCGAGGTCCATGGCCTGCGCATGGTCGAGGGCAAGTTCACGCCGGGCGCGCGCTGCCCGATCCAGCGCAAGGACATGGACCAGGCCATGGAACTGGCCGAGCACCTGGGGATCGAGCTGCCGGCGACGGCGCTGTCGCGCGATCTGTATGACCGGGTGATCGCGGCCGGCGACGGCGACCTGGACCATTCGGGCCTGATCCGCGCCATCCGCCCCGACTGGCCGGTGAACGAAAAGTAAGGTGCGGCCTAAACCGCGCCGGCCGCCGCCTCGGACCGGACCGCCAGCGGCAGGGTGAAGGTCACCGTGGTGCCTTCGCCCAAGACGCTGTCGATGCGGATTTTGCCGCCCTGCATTTCGACCAGGGACTTCGATATGGACAGGCCGAGCCCCCAGCCTTTCTCCGTGGTGAAGGGGTTCTGATTGCGTTTCGAGAACGGCTCCAGCAGCCGGTCGATCAGGCGCGCGTCGATCCCGGGGCCATCGTCGGCGACGGAGACCGCCACGAAATCGTCCGCGACCGTGGCGAAAATCCGCACCTTTCCCGACGGCGGCGTGAACTTGACCGCGTTGACGAGCAGGTTGAGGAAGACCTGCTTCACCGCGCGGGCATCCGCCAGCACGGGCGGCAGCCAGTCAGGCACGGCAAGATCGATGCCGATATTCTTTTGATAAGCCCGGTCCCGCGCCGCATCGGCGCATTCGGCGGCGATGCCGTGGATGGCGATCACTTCCGGGTCGTTCATGGCGGCCCCGGCCTCGATGGCCGAAATGTCGAGAAGGTCCTCGACCAGGGACAGCAGGTAGGCCGCGCTGGTATGGATGTCCTTGGCGTACTCTTGGTACTTTCCGGCGTCGGGCGGGCCTAAGTACTGTTTGTAGAGTACTTCCGAGAAGCCGATGATCGCGTTCAGCGGCGTGCGCAGTTCATGGCTCATGGTCGCGAGGAATTTGGTTTTGGCCTGGTTCGCGTCCTCGGCCAGGTGCAGAGCACTTCGCAGGTTCTGCTGCACGGCCTTTTCCTCGGTGATGTCGACCATGATGGTGATCAGGGCCCGCTCGTTACCGGTGCCCAGCAGAATGGGAATTTTGTGGTTCCTGAGGTTCTTCAGGCCGGCAACGGGAAAGGTCCGGGTGACTTCCTCGATGCTGATCTCCCCGGACGCCAGGACGTTCTTATCCTTTTCCGCGATGGCGCGCGCATCGCTTTCCGGGAACACGTCCCACATGGTCTTGCCGACAAGGGCGTCGGGGCTTGACCCGACCCAAGCGGCATAGGCCGGATTGGCGAGCAGAATTTTCCCCTCCCGGTCCTTGAGGGTCATGGCGTTGGGCGCGTTGTCGATGACAGCCTGCAGGCGCGCCTCGCTCACGGCCAGCGCCTTGCCGGTGTCGATCCGGTCGTCGATGTAGGCGAGGATCATGCCAAGGATCATCGTCGCCGGGGTAAAGGTCACGACGAAGGGCAGGGCGACCGTCTTCATGACCTTTTCGGCAACGGGCGGCGGCAACTGGGTGAAGATTCCGATGACCACCACATGAACCACCAGCCCGAAGATCAGCAGCGCAAGCCAGTTGAAGGGAACGTGGCCGGCCCGGTGCAGGGCGCGGAAGGCGATGCCGAGCCCGACGCAGACGACGACCACCGCCACGCCAACAGGCGCGCCGCCGCCGCCCAGATAAATGCGATATCCACCAGCGATAAACGCTGCGATGACGCCGCCGACCGGGCCGCCGAACACGCCGGACAGGCTGATGATGACCGAGCGCGGATCGAAGATGACACCCGGCGCGATGGTCACGGGGGCCTCCATGCCGATCACGCAGATCACGCCGAACAGCAGGCCGGAGAGAATTTTTCCGGTCAGTTCTCCGTTGGGCCATCGTTGCGCGATGAAGGCGTAAAGCAGGCAGAGCGACAGCAGCAACGAGGCCGCTTTGGCAAATTCAGCGACCATGGCCCCCTCAAGCTACTCTAAAGAAGAACGGATATTAACTAGACCGAAAGTACAGGCTGAATCATATCTTTTTTCCCGGCACTCACGGATAGGGCCCCCCATAGAGGCCCCCATCCGCACGATAGATATTCAGAAAAAATGCATATTTTTTATTCATTGTAAAAATATAGCTTATTTTTTGTTCATACATGATGAGATTGCAGTAGCGCCCGTATGTGGATGAAGTCCTCTAACTGATTGCATCGACACAAAAATTCATCGCAACGCCGGATTGGCACAGGACTTGCTGATTGCATAGGCGAAGTGCGGGCCAAAAGACCCGCCGACGCCTGACACAAACAACAACAACAGTGGCAACCAAGAAAACGACGATGCGTGTGATGCTGGTAACGGATATCCCCGACGCGCTGGAGGCCATCATGGCCCACGCCGAGGAAACGGGTGGCGCGGTGCACGAGATCGTCGCCCTTGCCGCCCCCAATGAAACCCTTGCCGACAAGGCCCGTGATACGTCTCCCGACGTGATCGTGGTGCATGTCGCCAAACCCGCGGAATACTCCTTCACCGACCTGCAGAGCCTGAGCGAGACAACCCCTCTGCCGATCATGTTCCTGGCCGACGACGCACGGCCGGAAATCATGGCCCAGGCATCGCATGCCGGGGTCAACGCCTACCTGCCCGTGGACGCGGGGCTGAAATCCTTTCCGACCCTGGCCGAATGGACCCGCGCCCAGTTCCTGACCGTCCGCGAGCTGAAGAAGCGGTTGAAGGAAAAGGAAGACAAGCTTGCCGACCGCATCACCATCGAGCGGGCCAAGGGCATCGTCATGAAACTGAAAGGCCTTGAGGAAGACACGGCCTACCACGAAATCCGCAAGCTGGCCATGAAGCGGTCCCAGCCCATGCGGGTCGTCGCGGAACAGATCATCGACACGGAAGACCTGGTGCTCTGCAAGGGGTGACGACGCAAGGTATTCTGTTTTCTAAGTCCATCTCCTCCCAAGGACGGACTTAGGGAAGGCGGCGGGTCGGTATCGACAGCCACTCTCCTCGGGACCCGCCGCCTTCCTCCCCTCTTTCCCCGCAATCATCGACCGGCAGGCGATCCGGAACGGCTCAGGCCGGTTCGGCCGCGGACAGGGCGGCGATGTCGCCGGCATCGACCTGGGCCATGGGCTTGGCGATTTTCCAGGTCAGGCCGGTTCGGGCATCCCCCATGACGGCGATGACCGTCTCCACGTCGGGACAGCCGTCTTCATGGCAGCGCAGTTCGGACACCATCAAGGTTGCCGCGTCGTCCAGGCCGAACCGCATGCGGACCAGGTCCTTGATGCGCCGGGCGCTGCCGTCGGACTTGGCGCGCGACAAGCCGAGAATGTCATCCATGATCGTGCCTCCCTGTTTCCTGACGGAAGGCGCCTGACCAACGCGGGGTCAGGACACCACGGGCTCTAAAATGCGCATGACGGCGACCGCCCCGGACTCGTCCGTGGCGACCAGGGTCGCCCCGTCGGCGGTCCAGGCCAGGCCGGTGACGGCATGGCCGCTGGCGGGCCGGGCGATCATCGCCGTTTCCTGTTCGATGACGCCGATCAGCACCGTGCCGTCGGAATAGCCGCCGGCGACCACATGGTTCTTGGGATGGGCCGCGACCTGACGCACCACGCCGTCATAGACATAGCCGAATTCCAACGGCGGCTTGCCCGACGGCCCCTTGCCCGAACAATCCCACGACGTCACCGTATCGGCGCCCGAGGCCGCCACGTACTGGCCGTCGGCGGTCCAGGTAACGGCGCGGATCTTGGACGGATAGCCCGACATGCGCATGCCGGTCCTGTCCTTCCAGCGCCAGCAGTGCATTTCCTTGTCCTGCATGGCGGTGACGATGAACTGCCCATTCGGCGACCAGGCGACGGCGGTGTGCGAGCCGTGCCAGTCGAGCCGCACGGGTTTCTGCTTGGCGTCGCCCAACGACCACACACTGACCCCGTCGTAATGGGCGGCGGCGATCCGCGTGCCGTCGGGCGAGAACGACAGGCCCGCGACGGTCGAGGGATGATCCGATGCGTCAAACACCACGGCACCCGAGGCATCCAGCACGGTCACCGTCTTGGCGGCGGCGAAGGCGCGCAGTCCCGTGCCCGTATGCACGGCGATCTCGCCGACCCAGGGCCCGCCCGTTTCCGCCAACTTGGTGACGGCGGCGCCGTCCAGGCGCAGCAGTTCGCCCCCGTCCGTGCCGATCAGCACCCCCGCCCCGCCGATATCGGCGGCGGCGGCGATGGGCGTCGCCGACACCTCTGCCACGACCGACGGCTGCGCCCCGTCAAGCACCAGGCCGAGGGCCCGGATCGTGCTGTCGCCGTAGCCGATGACCGCACGGGCGGCCGACGGCTCGATCACCGTGAAGGTCGGATGCACGCCCACGGCCGGGCTTTCGCTGAGTTTGACCGAGGGCGAGATGATCCGCGCCCCCGCGTCCGGATTGCCGGTGCCGGCAAGCCCCATGGCGGCGGGATCGAACCCGGTGGCGCCCATCATGCCGCCCCCCGTCATGCCGCCACCGTGCAGCCGTCGAACGCGGTGCGCAGTTCGGCCTCGTCCAGGTTGCGGCCGATGAACACCAGACGCGACGAGCGCGCGTCGCCGCCCCAGGGAGCACCCCAGGCGGAGTCCATGACCATGTGCACGCCCTGAAAGACGTAGCGGTTGTCCTGGCCCGACAGGTTCAGGATGCCCTTGGTGCGCAGCACGTCGACGCCGCGCTCCATGATGAAGCCGCGAATCCAGGTGGAGAACTTCTCGGGCTCGATGGGATTGTCGGTCTTCAGGCTGATCGAGATGATGTTCTCATCGTGCTCGTGGTCGTCTTCCTCATCGAGCAGGCCCGGCTCGAATTCCAGCACGCGCGTCAGATCGAACGCGCCGCGGTCGAGCACGTCGGCGATCGGCACCTGGCTTTTCACCGTCTCGATGACCTTGGCCATGCGGTTGAGGCTGGCGATCTTGACCTTCACGGCATTCAACTTGTCCGCATCGACCAGGTCCGTCTTGTTCAGCAGGATGATGTCGGCGAAGGCGACCTGTTCGGCCAGTTCGTGTTCCGCGTCGACGGCGTCCAGGAAGTGGCAGGCATCGACCACCGTGACCACGGCGTCGAGCGCGACCTTGGCCTGGACATCCTCGTCCACGAAGAAGGTCTGCACCACCGGCGCCGGATCGGCCAGCCCCGTGGTTTCGATGATCATGCCGTCGAAGTCGTCGGCGCGCTTCATGAGCGTCGAAATGATGCGGATCAGGTCGCCGCGCACGGTGCAGCAGATGCAGCCGTTGTTCATTTCGAAGATTTCCTCGTCGGCGTCGACGACCAGGTCGTTGTCGATGCCTTCCTCGCCGAATTCGTTGACGATGACGGCGTATTTCTTGCCGTGCTGTTCCGTGAGAATCCGGTTCAGCAGGGTGGTTTTCCCCGCCCCCAGATATCCGGTGATCAGCGTAACGGGCACCTTTGCCTGTTGCATGTGGTCAGCGCTCCCTTGTGCCAGGCGGCTCGCCCGCCCTTGGGCGAACCGCATCTCCATTCCAGTCTCGGGCGGGGGCGGCGCGTTGTCCCGTCACGCCGCGCCCCGGTCTTGCAGGCTTACGTCTTAGAGAAGGGCTTCGACGAGGAAGCCTTCGAGATGCTCCAGCGTCAGGAACATGCCGATGCCGGCGACCACGGCACCCGCAAGGCGGGCTTCGATGGCCGTCGATTCCGTGGCCTTCCACAGTTTCAGGGCGACCGTGCCGGCGGCGACGGCGATGCCGTACTGCAGAACGCCGAGACCGATCAGGTAGCCGACCAGGACCTGAGCACCCACGCCCGCTTCCTGGGACGCCATCGCATCGCCGAAGGCCGAACCATGGAACAGGCCGAAGGCCGCGAACACGGCGACCGCCGCGACGATGCCGAGCGAGCGGCCCGACAGCACCACGGCACCCAGCGCCAGCAGCGACAGGCCGATGACGATTTCCTTGGCCGGCAGGCCGACGCCCAGGCTCATCATCAGGCAGCCCGCGAGCATGGCGGCGATGTAGGCGGCGGGGGCCGTGAAGCGATGGCCGGTATAGAGCGCCGCGATGCCGACCAGCAGCACGAAGAACAGATGGTCGAAGCCGAGCAGCGGATGGCCGATGCCGGACAGCACGCCATGGGCGAACGTGGTCATCGGCGCCCCGCCGAGCGGATGGTGAGCCAACGCCGGGTCGGCCGCGAGAACGGCCGCCGTGCCGAGCGCCAATGCGGGAACCAGGTTCGTGAGTTTGGTGCGGATCATGGGTAGGTACCTCTCTGTACTGATGAATTTTCGTTGCGTGACGGACGGGCTCCGCCGTTGGAGGCCTATTCAGGTTTTCTAGTAGACTTTGTAGGGCAGGAACTTGCCGTTCAGGGTGATGACCACGCGGTCGCCCTTGGGATCGGCCTTGCGGTCGATGTCCATTTCGAAGTCGATGGCCGACATGATGCCGTCGCCGAATTCTTCCTCGATCAGGGCCTTGAACGTGGTGCCGTAGACCTGGATCAGCTCATAAAGCCGGTAGATCAGCGGATCGGTCGGGACCGGATTGTCGAGCGATCCGCGCGACGGCACCATCATCAGTACCGCGATCTCTTCTTCCGACAGGTTCAGGCCCATGGCGTTGGCCGCCGCGGTCGCCTGTTCCTTGGTCATGGACATCTGGCCCAGGAGGGCCGCCGTGGTCCATTCCTTCGACTGGCCGACCTTCGCGGCCACGTCAGCCCACTTGATGCCCTTGATGATCTTGTGGGTGACGATCTTCTCGGTCAGTTCGGCGCGATTCATTGGGAAAGTCTCCTTCGTTGATGACAATTTGTGTCGATGATGGTTAAGCCTGCGCGCGCAGCACGCCCGTGCCGGTTTCACCGGCTTCGTCGGTGGTGACGGTGGGGCGCACGACGGGCGGATGCCGGGGGTCGTAATCGGGAGAGGCCAGTTCGTCCTTGAAACCCACCGAGCGGTTGACCAGGAATTCGATCAGGTGGTTGCGGACGGGATAGTAGTTGGCCTGGGTGTGCATGTTGGCGCGGGTGCGGTCGCGCGGCAGCGAGTTTTCGACGATCTCGCAGATCCGCGCGTCCGGCCCGTTGGTCATCAGGATGATCTTGTCGGCGAGCAGGATCGCCTCGTCGATGTCGTGGGTGATCATGAACACGGTCTGCTCGGTTTCGGCGCAGATGCTGAGAAGCTCGTCCTGCAGCGATCCCCGGGTCAGCGCGTCGAGCGCCGAGAACGGTTCGTCCAACAGCATGATCTGCGGTTCGATGGCCATGGCGCGGGCAATGCCCACGCGCTGCTTCATGCCGCCGGACAACTGCGACGGCTTCTTGTTTTCCGATCCGGTCAGATGCACCAGGTCGATGAACTTCTGGCAGTGCTTGTAAATATCCTTCTTGGCCATGCGCGGCCATTTGGACGTCACCGCGAAAGCGATGTTGCCCATCACGGTCATCCACGGCATCAGGGCGTGGCTTTGGAACACCACAGCGCGGTCGAGCGAGGTGCCGGTCACTTCCTGGCCCGACACGATGACGTTGCCGGAACTGGCCGTGGCGAGACCCGCCAGGATGTTCAGCAAGGTCGTCTTGCCGCAACCGGAATGGCCGATCAGGCAGACGAATTCGCCGGGCTCGACACTGAACCAGATGTCTTCGAAGACGGTGGTTTCGCCCGATCCGTCCGGGGCCGGGAAGCGCTGCGCCAGGCCTTCGACGCGGATGCGGGGCTGGGGGGATGGGGTCATGCTCTGGGACATCATCTTGGCTCCGTTCTTGCTTTTATTCGGCGTAGGTGACGAGACGCGCCAGGTAGGACAGCATCAGGTCCAGCACCATGCCGATCAGGCCGATGAAGAAGATCGCGGCGATCACGTTGGTGATCGACAGGTTGTTCCATTCGTTCCACACGAAGTAGCCGATGCCCGTACCGCCCACGAGCATCTCTGCCGCGACGATGACCAGCCAGGCGATGCCGACGGAAATCCGCATGCCGGTCATGATCGTGGGGGCCGCCGCCGGCAGGATCACGCGGAAGGCCGTGCGCAGGTGGCCGACCTCAAGCGTCTTGGCGACGTTCAGCCATTCCTTGCGCACGCTGGCGACGCCGAAGGCCGTGTTGGTCAGCATCGGCCAGACCGAACAGATGAAGATCACGAACACGGAGGAAATGATGGAATCCTTGATCGTGTAAAGGGCGAGCGGCATCCAGGCCAGCGGCGAGACCGGCTTCATGATCTGGATGAACGGATCAAACGCCCGATAGAACAGCGGCGACATGCCGATCACGAAGCCGAGCGGAATGGCCACCAGAACGGCGAAGCCGAAGCCGACCAGCACGCGCAGGATGGAATAGCCCAGCTGAATGCCGATGCCCTTGTCGTTGGGACCGGCGTCGTAGAAGGGGTTGAGAACGTGTTCCCAAATCTGTTTGCCGACCTCGAGGGGCCCCGGCATCGCCGAGGCCCCCTTGGCCGTAGCCCCCATCAAGGCGGCGTAAGCGGGGTCCATGTCGGCCGCCGATCCCGTACCGGCGGGCAGCAGCAGTTGCCACAGCCCCGCGAAGGCGAAGAACAGCGCGATCGACAGGACAATGGCACGGGATTGCAGTGACATGGACATGGTGGGACCCCTTACGTTCTCTTGATGGCGAAGGACTGGACGTAGTCTTCCGCTTTCGCGGCGTCGAACGTCTTGCCCATGATGTTGTAGGTTTCGTAGGTCGTTTTCGGCGGCGTGCCGTACGGCCCGGTCAGCTTCATCTCGGCCATCAGCTTCTGCGCGTCGGTGGCGAGATAGACCTCTTCGGCGACCTGCTTGTAGTCGACATCGCCCTTGATGTAGCCCCAACGCTTCATCTGCGTCAGGATCCACACCCCCATGGAGTGCCAGGGGAACGGATCGAAATCGATCCGGTCCGGGACCTTCTTCACGTTGCCGAGGCCGTCCGCGTAGGTTCCCACGAGCACCTGTTCCAGAACCGTGACCGGCTGGTTCAGGTAGTTCTTCGGCGAAATCGCCTTGGAGATCTCCTTGCGGTTAGCCTTGACCGACGCGAAGTCGGTGGCCTCCATGATCGACTTCCACAACGCCAGGAAGGTGTTGGGATTGCTGTCGATGAAGGACTTGGAGGCGGCGAAGGCGCAGCAGGGATGCTTGTCCCAGATGTCCTTCGTCAGCTTGTGGATGAAGCCGACGCCGTCATAGACCGCGCGCTGGTTGAACGGATCCGGCGACAGATACCCGTCGACGTTTTCGGCCCGCAGGTTGGCGACCATTTCCGGCGGCGGCAGGACGCGGATCTGGATGTCCTTGTCGGGGTCCAGACCGTGTTCGGCCACGTAGTAGCGCAGCAGGAAGTTGTGCATGGAATATTCGAACGGCACGGCGAACTTGAAGCCCTTCCACATTTTCGGGTCGTTCTTGTCCTTGTGCTTGGTCGACAGCACGATGGCCTGGCCGTTGATGTTTTCCACCGCCGGCATGGTCCAGGGCACCTTGGTCGAGCCCGCGCCCATGTTGATCGCGAGCGGCATGGGCGTGAGCATGTGCGCCGCGTCGTATTCGCCGGAAAGCGATTTGTCGCGGGACACGGCCCAGCCGGCCGTCTTGATCACGGAAACGTCGAGGCCGTACTTTTTGTAGAAGCCCATGGGGTGTGCCATGATGATCGGCGTGGCGCAGGTGATGGGCACGAAGCCGACATTCAGCTTGGTCTTTTCAAGCTTGCCGCCGGCCTGGGCCATTTCGACCGCCATGGCCTTGGCTTCTTCGAGCGGGAACATCGACGCGATGGCGGCATAGGCCGTTCCCGCGCCGACCGCCTTGAGGAACGCGCGGCGGTGCATGTCGCCGCCGAACAGTCCCTGCATGACGGCCGACTCGACGGCCCGGGACATGGAGGATTCCAGGTCCGAGGCGTCCGGTTCGGCGTCCAGGCCGGCCATTTCCTGCCGGTGGTTCTGGACCGCCCGCATCATGTCGCCCTGGCCGTTCGCTTCGGCGGCCTGACGCATGGACACGCAGGCGGCTTCCTGGCAGGACGGATCGAAGCAGTTGGCCGCGCTGTGGCCGGAACCGGTGGCCGATGTGGCCTCCGCCGCATCGACGTCTTCCGAACATTGGAACCGCGATGCGTCCTTACCCTGCGCCGCGGCCATCGCCATGTTGTGCTCGATGATGGATCGGTGCTGTCCGCAGGGACAGCCGTTCCACAACAGCTTGTCGGGATCAAACGGGTTTGCAAAAGCGCCCATTGATTTACTCCATAAAAAAAACGCCCAACGCGGCGACCGCTTCCGCGGTCCCGTCGATGGACGTCCTGGTCCTGGCGGGGGCCGTCATCGTCCCCCTGTATGAGCCCGACGACCTCATCGTCGCCCGTCTCGGTTCTCCAGCGGTCGGGCGTCATCGTCCAACCGCCAAACTTTCGTGCCGCCGTCGCCTGCCCCGCTTTCCGGGGCGCGCCGGGCGGCGAATTCCTACAGCTGCATGACCTCGGCAGCCTCGACGACCATTTCCGCGACCGCCACCAGGCGCACGCCCCGCTGCATGGCGCGGGTGCGCAGCAGGGTATAGGCCGCGTCCTCGTCCAGGGCGCGCTCGCGCATGATGATGCCCTTGGCGCGTTCGATGACCTTGCGGTCGCGCAGCGCGTTGCGCGCCTCGTCCAGTTCCTCGCGCAGGCCGCGGGTGTTGGAAAAATTGGCCTTGGCAAGGTCGATCGCGGAACGGATGCGGTTGCCGTTGACGCCGACCACGACGCAGGCGTTGACCCCGGCGGCGACGGCCTGGTGGATGGCGTCGGTCGAGCCGTCCTCGGTGATCAGGACGGTCGGGCGGCGCTGTTCCGTCGGCAGGGCGCGCAGCGCGTCGAGCAGTTCCCCGTCCGGTTCGGTCGTATAGATCATGATGGCGTCGGCGGTGGTCTGGGCGGCGGCCTCGGCGAAGCGGCTCATGTCGGTCAGCACGCCGGTGACGCCGTAGCCCTGCTCGACCAGCAGGCGCTTGGTCGTCTCGGCGCGCGGGCGGTCCCGCTCGACCACGAGAACGCTGGTGCCGACTGGCGTCATCAGACGAATTTGCATGACCGTGGTCGCCCCGTGTTCCAATCCCGGCCGCCGAAGGGTTCGGCGGCGAAAGCTACAAATCCCGGCACCTGCCGGCATTCCAGCCCGTCATGGGGCAAATGGCCTCCGTAAGGTCGCCCGGCTTTGGGCGCAGAGGACACCGGGCGGCAGACCGCCCGGCACGATACCTATTTCAAGGCCCGTGCCAATCCACCGGAATCCATCAGTTCATTGATTTCAAAGAAAACTTCAGGCTGAGACCTGGCCAGGCCTTCGCAGGGAGTGCTTAAATTATAAGCGCTATCAAAATCACAGTATAAATTTTGATCATTTTTAAAGGGGCTGGCGCCGTCGCGGCGGAGACGGCGTCAGATACCCAGTTCCTGCGCCGTCAGCAGGCTTTCCGCGACCTCGACCATGCGCTTGCCCTTGGCGCGGGCCATGGTGCGGATGGCGTCGTAGGCGGCGGGTTCGGTCATCGCGCGCTTTTCCATGAGCACGGCCTTGGCGCGGTCGATGGTTTTGCGTTCGGCAAGCTGTTGTTCGGCGTCCGTCGCCCGCTGTTCCAGCTCGCGGTAGGCCTCGAACCGGGAAACCGCGACGTCGACCACGGGCTGGATGCGGTCGCGGCGCAGGCCGTCGATGATATAGGCGCTGACCCCGGCCCGGATCGCCTGCTTGGTCATTTCCGGGTCGCTTTCGTCGACGAACATGGCGATCGGCCGCTTGACCTCGCGCGACACGCGGAACATCTGTTCGACCGTGTCGCGGTTGGGGTTCTCCAGGTCGATCAGGATCACATCCGGGTCGATGGCGGCGATGCGCGGCACCAGGTCCGTCATCTCGCGCAGATGGTGGACTTGGCTGTAGCCCGCGTCCTCAAGTCCCGCCAACAGGACTTCGGCGCGTTCCGCACTCTCGTCAATGACCAGGATCTTCAGGACGGCGCCCGACATCTCTCATCTCCAAACACATGACGTGTTGGCTGCGGCTTAATCTGCTCGGATGCGCCCCCAGATGCGAACGGTCTTGTTTTCCGTCCTTCGTTAACTTGAGACGGTAGAATCAGTTGGCCCACCATTCAAGGTGCATTCGCAAGGCCCCTGTGCATATCCTTCGCCGCCGAATGGACAACCTCCCGAGACTTAACATCTAGCCCTCGCCTTCCAGAAGCACGTCAGCCAGCAGATCCGGGCAGACCACGAAGGGCGAATGACCGCAGTCCAGGTCCCAGCTGTGCCGCGCCGGCAGGGCGTCGAGCATGGAATCCTGGAGGTCGGCGGTAATGGCGAAATCCTGGCGGCAGGAAATATAGTCGCGCGGCACCCGCCCGAAATTCTCCGGCGTCAGGAAAAGGGCCTGACGGAAGATCGCCACGGGCTCGGGCCTGAGACGGGGGAAGACCCAGTCCAGGTCGTCCTCGGATGCGTCCTGGTAGAACGCGTCCCAGGCCGTCTGGCGGTCGACGGCAAGACAGGGCGTGCCCTCGAACAGGATTTTGTCCGCCCGCGCCCGCGTGTCGCCGTCGCGGCGCGCCCAGTCGAGAATGCTTTCCCCGGCCCCCGGCATGTAGGCCGTAAGGTAGACCAGACGGGTGAGCAGGTCCGGCACGCGCTCGGCGACCTCGGCGATCACCGCCCCGGCCATGGAGTGGCCGACCAGGGTGACGGGGGTACCGGCTTGCTGCACCACCCGGGCGATGTGATCGGCATAGAGGGTCAGGGTAAGGTCCGCCGACGGCGTCCTGTCCGCGCCGTGGCCCGGCAGATCGGGTGCCGCGACCATCGCCCCCCGGGCGCGCAGGACCGGCGCCAGCCGGTCCCAGCACCAGGCGCCGTGGTAGGCGCCGTGGACCAGAACGAAACGGGCGGTCACGGCGGCCCCACGCCCTTAAAGGGCGACCAAGTCGAAGGCGACGCTGATGCGCGTGCCCTCGCCGGTGAACGGAATGGTGCGGTGGAAATAGGCCGAAGGAAACAGGTACATGACCCCTTCCTCGGGCGGGAACAGTTGCAAGCGCGGCGGATGGCGCAGGGCGAACTGCTGCGGGGCCTGGAAGAATTCGATGAAGCCGTTGGTATCGCCCGGGTCCGTGACCTGGGCCGGCAGCTGCGGGTAATAGACGCCGGACAGGAACCCGGACGGATGGATATGCGGCATCTGGTGGCCGCCGGCGTTCATCTCCACCGCCCAGACGGTCAGCGAATATTCGTCGGACCAGCGGGTGAACAGGGGATGGGAACTGCGCCGGTGGCGGCGGCGGTAGGCGCGCGCGGCCTCGGCGATCATGTCCTTGAAATGAGTCATCGGCCCCCAGGGGTCGCACACCAGACTGCCCGTGTGGCGGCCGGCGACGGTGGCGTGGCTGGGCGGCGACGGCACCAGGGACGGATGGTCCAGGATGTGGCGGACCATGGCCCTGTTAAAGTCGGCCAATGACGCGAAACCGTCGGGTGCCAGGGGCCGATGGCCCATGATCAGATTGGGCGGCAGGAAGGCCTCGGCCTCTGCCGCCCGGCCCATGTCGGTCATCACGATGGCCCGGTAGGCGAGCATTTCCGGATCGCCCGGTACGGCCGCCAGACGCTCGTCGCAGACCTTGAGCGCGTGCGCGTGGTCGCCGGCCTGGATCAGGGCGTCGATCAGGTTGACCCGCGCGAGGCGGTGGTCCGGCTCGGCGGTCAACACGGCCTCGTACCCGGCCCGGGCACCGGCGACGTCGCCGGCGTCGAGCTTCAGGGTCGCGGCCATTTCGTCAAGATCGGCGGACCTTGCCCCCTTGGCCGCCGCCTGCGCGATGATGTCGGCGGCTTCGTCCTTGCGGCCGTCCTGAATGACCGCAGCCGCCAGCCCGGCCCAGACCCCGGCGTCATCCGGCACGCGCTGCGTCAACGCCCGGAACGCGGCCTCGGCGCCCGCGCGGTCGCCGCTCTGCATCAGGGCCTGGGCATGCTGAAGGGCGAACAGGGGATTGTCCGGAAACCGCCGCATGCAGTCCGCCAGGAAGGGGATGACGGTCTCGTAATGTTCGGTGCCGAGCCTGGCCTGGGCCAGATTTTCCCAGGCCGGCTGCCAATCGGGCATGGCCTCGCAGGCGGCCGTCAGGTGTTGGACCGCCTCGGTCCACTGATGGCGGCGCAGTTGGAGGGAGCCAAGGTTGTAGTGCACGGGCGGCGAATCGGGCGCCAGACCGAGGGACCGGCGGTAGGCCGGGATCGCTACCCGCGGCACGCCGAGCCGGTCCGCCGCATGGCCCATCATCGCCCATTGCCCGGCATCGAGCGCCCTGTGCGCGTCGAGGCGGGAGAACAGCTCCAGCGCCAGGTCGTCGGCGCCCGCCTGATAGGCCGCCGCCGCGCCCAAGCCCAGGGTTTCGCCCCCGGCCCGGCCGGTCACGGCGGCCTGATAGGCAGCCTGCGCCGCGTCGGCCAGGCGGCCCGCCTTGATCAGTTGCTTGATGTCGCCGGCGGCGGCGTCGATGGTCATCCGTTGATATCCGGCCTGCATGTTTTCCGTCTCCCGAAACCTAGCAAACTTCCGCATCCCGCCCTATAGCCGAGGTGATCTCACCCGCCCTTGATCCAGGTCACGCATAAGAAAAGGGCCGCACCCGAAGGCACGGCCCTTTCCCAAACGAACGATCAGCGACGGGATTAGAAGCCCATGCCACCCATGTCGGGCATGCCGCCACCGGCGGGCATCGGGTCTTTCTTCTCCGGCTTCTCGGCGACCATGGCTTCCGTGGTGATCAGCAGACCGGCGATGGAGGCCGCATCCTGCAGAGCCGTGCGGACAACCTTGGTCGGATCGATGATACCGGCCTTCAGCATGTCGACATACTTGCCGCTCTGAGCGTTGAAGCCCTGGGTCTTGACCTTGCCTTCAAGCAGCTTGCCGGCAACCACGGCGCCGTCGAAACCCGCGTTTTCCGCGATCTGACGGATCGGCGCCTGCAGGGCACGCAGCACGATGTTGATGCCGACCTGCTGGTCGTTGTTTTCCGGGGTCAGCTTCTTCAGGGCAGTGGTCGCATAGAGCAGGGCGACACCGCCGCCCGGAACCACGCCTTCTTCGACCGCGGCGCGGGTGGCGTGCAGGGCGTCGTCGACGCGGTCACGCTTTTCCTTAACCTCGACCTCGGTGGCGCCGCCCACGTTGATGACGGCCACGCCGCCGGCCAGCTTGGCCAGACGTTCCTGCAGCTTCTCGCGGTCATAGTCCGAGGTGGTTTCCTCGATCTGCGCCCGGATCTGGTTGCAGCGCGCTTCGATGTCTTTCTTCTTGCCCGCACCATCGACGACGGTGGTGTCGTCCTTGGTGATGATGACGCGCTTGGCCGTGCCCAGCATTTCCAGGCCGACGTTTTCAAGCTTGATGCCGATGTCTTCGGAGATCACCTGGCCGTTGGTCAGGATGGCGATGTCTTCCAGCATGGCCTTGCGGCGGTCGCCGAAGCCCGGCGCCTTCACGGCGGCGACCTTCAGACCACCACGCAGCTTGTTGACGACCAGGGTCGCCAGCGCTTCGCCTTCGATGTCTTCGGCGATGATGATCAGCGGACGGGAAGCCTGAACGACGGCTTCCAGAACCGGCAGCAGCGGCTGCAGCGAGGACAGCTTCTTCTCGTGGATGAGAATGAAGGGGTTGTCCATGTCGCAGGTCATCTTGTCGGCGTTGGTGATGAAGTACGGCGAGGTGTAGCCGCGGTCGAACTGCATGCCTTCGACGACGGTGACGTCCGTGTCCAGGCCCTTGGCTTCCTCGACTTCGATGACGCCTTCGTTGCCGACCTTCTGCATGGCTTCGGCGATCATTTTGCCGATCGCTTCGTCGCCGTTGGCGGAAATGGTGCCGACCTGGGCGATTTCGTCGGAGGTCTTGACCTTCTTGGAGACGGCCTTGACGTCGGCCACGACGGCTTCGACGGCCATGTCGACGCCGCGCTTCAGGTCCATCGGGTTCATGCCGGCGGCCACGGCCTTGACGCCTTCGCGGACGATGGCCTGGGCCAGCACGGTGGCGGTGGTGGTGCCGTCGCCGGCTTCGTCATTGGTCCGGGAAGCGACTTCCTTGACCATCTGCGCGCCCATGTTTTCGAACTTGTCGGTCAGTTCGATTTCCTTGGCGACGGTGACGCCGTCCTTGGTGATGCGCGGCGCGCCGAACGCCTTGTCGATAACGACGTTGCGGCCCTTGGGACCGAGGGTCACCTTGACCGCGTTGGCGAGGGTGTCGACACCCTTCAGCATGCGGTCGCGGGCGTCGCTTGAAAACTTAACTTCCTTAGCAGCCATCTTCTGTATCCTCTTGGTTCGATCTTTTGCGGGTGCCTTGCGGGCGGTCGATCAGCCTTAGCCGATGACGCCCAGCAGGTCCGATTCCTTCATGATGATCAGCTCGTCGCCGTCGATCGTCACTTCGGTGCCCGACCATTTGCCGAACAGGACCTTGTCGCCCTTCTTCACGTCGAGCGGCGTGATCGAGCCGTCTTCGTTGCGGGTACCGGACCCGACGGCGATGATCTTGCCTTCCATGGGCTTTTCCTTGGCCGTGTCGGGAATGATGATCCCGCCCTTGGTCTTCTCGTCCTGCTCGATGCGCTTGACCAGAACACGGTCATGCAGAGGCCTGAACTTCATTGTCGCTCTCCGTCAAATAATGGAAACATAAGGGTTTTTTTGTGGTTGTTAGCACTCAACCCCAGTGAGTGCCAGCGATGTAGTCCGCTGGAACGCATCTGTCAAGGGCGATGGCGCCGAATCCCTGGAAACCCTGGCCTGTTTACCGCTTGCGGAGGGGGGCGGGAACGTCAGCCGGTGCGGGTGAAGATCACGTTGACGTCGGTATCCGCGCGCTGAACGCCGCGGCGCGCCTCGGTAAACCCGGCCTCGGCCAGAAGGGCGGGAATTTCCACGTCGTCCGGGGCGATCTCAATAAGCAGCGACGTGACCCGGCCGCTTTTCAATAGGCCCATGGCGCCCGTGAGAATCTGCGGCTCGATGCTGTCGACGTCGATCTTGATGTGCCGCGGCGGGGTGAAGCCATAACGGTCGATCAGGCTGTCGGCGGACAGCGCGAAGGCGTCCACGGCGATTTCCGCCTTGGCGAAGCCCAGGCGCGACAGGCCGCTGTCATACAGCGACGAGCCCGAGGTGCCGGCCTCGAACGACGGCATGTAGAACCGCCCGCGCCCGTCACGGTCGCTGAGGCCCAGGCAATGGGCCTGGACGGCCTCGCCGACGCCGTTCTCGACCACGTTGCGGGCCAGGCAGTGAAAGGAAAACGGATTGGGTTCGAACGCCACGGTCGAAATGCCCCGCTTGCCCGCATAGACCGCATAGGGCCCGACGCTGGCGCCGATATCCCAGAACACATCGTCCGGGGCGAACCCGTCGATCCATTCGACCGTTTCCGGTTCGCGGACGAAGGCGTGGCGGGCGAAATAAAGCGCGTCCTTGCCGGGCGTATAAAGGGTAATCGGGCCGAGCGGCGTCGCGACCGGAACCCTGGGCGTCATCGCGTCGGCCAGGCGCGCCCGCGTTGCATAGCGCGGCCAGCGCGACATCGGCGCCGTCAGCCCCCGGATCAGGCCGGCCAGAAATGCGGAATAGGTTTTGCTCATGCCGTGTCGCCGCCCGCGTCGTCCTTGCCGAGCACGCGAGCGTAGATGCTTTCCAACTGCCGGACCACGGCTTTATGACCATAGGCTTCCAGGCAGTCGCGGCGCAGCTTGGCGCGGTCGAAGGACGCCGCCCGCCCGTGCATGTCGCCGAGCGCCCGGGCCATGGCGCCGTCGTCACCGGGCGGCACCAGGATGCCGCTGTCCGGGGTCAGAATGCCTTCCGGCCCGCCGCAGACGGTGGCGACCACGGGCGCACCCTGGGACAGGGCCTCGATGACCACGACGCCGAAGGTTTCCACGAAACTGGGCAGCACCACCGCGTCGGCGGCGGCCATGGCGCGGCGCACCTCCCCGGCCGGCAGCAGGCCGACGACCTTGACCCGGTCGGCAATGCCAAGCTGCCCGGCGAGACGGGTCAGCGGCCCGCCGTCGCCCGAACCGACGAAGCGGAGTTCCACATCCGCCCCCGGCCCGCCCGGCGGAAAAGCCTGGGCAAACGCCCGGATCAGGCCTTCCTGGTTCTTTTCCGCGGAAATGCGCGCGACGCAGAGGAACACGAAAGGACCGCCCGGGAATTTCGCCTCGGGCGCCGCCTCCTCGAAGGCCGGCGTCAGGATGTTGGGTACGACCGTGGTCGGACCGGCCTGGGCCGCGTATTGGCCGAGCAGAATGTCGCGCAGTTGCGGGCTGACGGCCAGGCGCGCGGCGGCGGCGTCAAGCACGCCGGAAATCAGGCGCTTCTGCCACCAGCGGTGCTTGCCCTGGGCGAAATCGGTCGAATGTTCGGTCAGCACGAAGGGGACGCCGCGGCGCACGGCCAGGCGCCTGGCCAGGACCCCGCCATAAAGGGCGGCATGGGCGTGCAGGATGTCGGGCCGTCCCTCCGCCGCCACATAGGCATCGAACAGCCGGGTGCCGGCGGCCGCGAACTTGCAGGCGTCGCGGAACGGCAGGCGCGGCAGGCGGTGCAGGGTATCGACGCGCCACACGCGCACCGGACCATCGTCCTCGGCGCGGATGCGGTCGATCTCCGGCAGGGGGCCGGCCCGGTAATCGCGCAGGCCCCAGAGCTTGGGATAGATCAACCCCACCTTGTGCCCGGCGGCGGCCAGCGCCTGGGCCTGATCGCGAAAGAACGATCCGCCGCCCGCGGACCGCAGGTGCGAATACCAGGAGGGGATCAGAAGGACATGCATGACAGTTCCCCGGCCGTCGCCTTGACCGCCGTCAAAGGCCGCCGGCCGCGGTTCATTCCGCTGTCGAGGACCCGGCCCCGCCCAGGTCCTCTTCCAGGTCTTCGTCCAGGACCTTGCCGTGACGATGGCGCCGGTAGAGATAAACACCGAGGATGCCCGACAGCGCGAACAGGCCGACGGCCAGCCCGATGTTGGCCGCCGGGGCGACCTTGATGCCCGTACCGATCAGCGCGAAGATCAGGGTCTGCGGCACGTAGCCGATGGCCGATCCGGCGAAATAGGGCAGGCCCGGCACGCTGGTGACCCCCGCCGCCAGATTGGTCAGCAGGTTCGAGCCGATCGGCAGAAACCGGATCAGAAGCGTCATGGAAAACGGATTGTCCGCGAGGAAGCCGTCGATACGCTTGACCTTGCCCGGGAATCGTCCGGAAATCAGGTCGCGGCCCAGGAAGCGCGCGTAATAGAAACTGACGACGCAGCCGGTTAGGGTCGCGAGTACCGCCAGCGCCGTCCCCTCGACGATGCCGAAGGCATAGCCGCCCAAAAAGGCGATCAATTGGCGCGGCAGGCCGACCGCCGTGCACAGCCCCCCGACGGCGACGAACGCCAGGATGCCGGACATGCCCTTGCCGCGCACGTAGGTGTCGATCCAGGTCTCGTCGAGGTGGGCGTCCAGACCGGTCAGCCGGATCAAAATCACGACCGCGATCAACGACAGCAGCAGAGCGCCGCCGCGCAAGGCGAGCTTCATGCTCATCGCGCCGCGCCGTCCGCTCCGCCCCGGGCCGGGGTTTCCTCAACGACCTGGGGTTTGGAGCCCCGGCGCTGCAGCCACATCACACCGAACAGATCGACGATGCCGACCCACAGCCGGTTCCACACCCCGTATTTGGAGGTGCCCCGTTCGCGCGGCCGGTGGTTGACCGGCACGGACATCACGCGCCCGCCCAGGCGGAGCATCAGGGCCGGCATGAAACGATGCATGTGGTCGAACCGGGGAAAATCGAGAAACGCCTGACGGGGAAAGACCTTGAGGCCGCAGCCCGTATCGGGCGTGTCGTCCTTGAGCAGGCCCGAGCGGATGCCGTTGGCGATGCGCGACGACAGGCGGCGGATATAGGTGTCGCGACGCTTGGCCCGGAGCCCGGCGATCATCAGGCGCTCGCCGCCACCTTCGCTGTTGTACTTTTCGACCAGGGCCGGGATGTCGGCCGGGTCGTTCTGGCCGTCGCCGTCCAGGGTCGCGATCAGCGGGGCGCGGGCCGCCCGCACGCCGGTCCAGATGGCGGCACTCTGGCCGCAGCAGGCGACATGGCGGAGCACGCGAAGCTCCGGAATCTTATCCGCAAGATCCTTGAGCATGTCCAAGGTCGCGTCGGTGCTGCCGTCGTCCACATAGATGATTTCGTACGCCGGACCGCCGCCCAGCGCCGCCCGAATCTCGTCGATCAGCGGAGCCAGGTTCTCGGTCTCGTTGTGTACGGGCACAACCACGGCCAGGGCCGGTGCAGCGGTGTCTGAAGAGATGCCGGTCATGAGGGAACTTCGCGCTTTTCCATCGTCGCGGCGCCACCCGCCCAGGGGGCGGCGCGGCACGCGCGACCGCTTATTGCACCCGTGCCGTCAAAGGTCAAATATCTTGCATTCTGCGGCAAGCCCCGCCATGGCTGACTTGCGGGGGCCTGACGGCACCCGTGGCGACCACTTCATCCCGAGGAGCCCCCCGATGACCCTTGGCCCGACCGGCGACGCGCCGGAAATCCTCCCCATCCTGCACCGCGAAACGGTCCGGCCCGATTGGATCGACTATAACGGCCATATGAACCTGGCCTACTACGTTCTGGTGTTCGACCACGCGACCGACGCCCTGCAGGATGTCGTCGGGCTGGACGCCGCCTACCGCAGGGCGGCCGGCGGGTCGGTGTTCGTGGTCGAGGCGCATTTGACCTACGGCAGCGAGGTCCGGCTGGGCGAGGAAATGCGGGTGCGCCCGCGCGTGCTGGATGTCGACGAAAAGCGTCTGCATCTGTTTCATGAGATGTTCGCCGGGGACGATGACCGGCTGGCCGCGACCAACGAGTTGATGATTCTGCATGTCGACCTGAAAAGCCGCCGCGCGGCGCCGTTTCCGGCCCCCGTCCTGGCGCATCTGCAACGCCTGAAGGCGGCCCATGGAACCCTGCCCGAACCCGCCCAGGCAGGCCGTCGTATCACTATAAAGAAAAAGGTATGAATCCTCTGTGCGGGTTATGTTAGAAAATAGCCTTATAATTTGCCGGCGCCCAATGACCGGCACTTAATGGTTCTTGGAAGGTGAGAACGGCGACCCCAAAACCTTAAAAGGAAGGCAGGCCCGTTGTCCGACGAAACTGAACTTCGGAGCACCCCCAGCGCCTATGCCAAATCGGCGCTCCAGATGATGGAGAAAAAGGGGATTCCGCCGAAACCAAACAACTTCGCTGTTTGGTATCGATACTTTTCGGGCGCATACCCGGAACTGGCGCGGACCCTGGACGTGATCCTGGAGGCCGGCCTGCCGTTCACCGAAGAGCGCAACGCGGAAATCTACGACCGCTTTCTCGGCGTGACCCTGGACGAGGATTTCCTGAACGACGCGACCCTGCGCGTCGAAACCGAACTCAAGAAACTGATGACCTACCTGGAAGAGGCCGGCACCGACGCCCAGGCCTACGGCGACACCCTGTCCGTGGTGTCGGGCGAACTGGCGCGGGACGACGGCCGCAAGGACATCCGGGCCATCCTTGAGCAGGTGATTGCCGCGACCCGCACCATGGAGGAGCACAACCGGACACTCGAAACGCGGCTGAAGGAATCCGCGGGCGAGATCCGCAGCCTGAAGGAAGACGTCGAATCCCTGCGCCACGAGGCCATGACCGACGCGTTGACAGGGGTCGCCAACCGCAAACTGTTCGACGAGGAAATCCGCATCGGCGCCGCCGAGGCCATGGACCGGGGCCAGCCCCTGACCCTGCTGATGATCGACATCGACCATTTCAAGAATTTCAACGACACCCATGGCCACCAGGTCGGCGATCAGGTGCTGCGGTTCGTCGCCCGCATCTTGAAAAGCTGCGTGCGCGGCGAGGACCTGACCGCGCGCTATGGCGGCGAGGAATTTTCCATCGTGCTGCCCAACACGACGCTGAAGAACGGCGCCAAGGTCGGCGAGCATGTCTGCACCCAGGTCTCGAAGAAAGCCGTCATCAACCGCGCCACGGGCAAGAGCCTGGGCACCATCACGGTATCCGTGGGGGCGGCTGAATTTCAGCCGGGCGAAAGCGTGGAAAGCCTGATCGAACGCGCCGACGAAGCGCTGTATCTGGCCAAGCACAACGGCCGCAACCGGGTCGAAATGGGGCTCACCACACCCCCGGGCGGGCGCGGCACGCGCCAGGCCCATCCCTGATTATCCGGTGAATTTCCGATGCCGCGGCGCCAAGACCGGGGCCGGCGGCGGCAATCAGGCCCCGGGTGTCGTAAAACCGTTTCTTGACAAATTCCCCCAGAGACGGTCATCAGGCCCGGGTAGAGCCCGCGGCCCCGATGTGGACAGCGTCCGCACGGGCCCACGATGCGGGAACGGACAATCAGGCGGGACACCAGGCAGATGGTCCCTTTGACCGACCGCATTCTTGACCATTTTCCCGACCCGACGGTTCTGTTGGACGGTCGGCGGTCCGTCATCTACGCCAACGGCGCCGCGCGCGAACTTTTGGACATCACCCGCGTCGGCCAGGATCTGTCGATGTCGCTGCGCCACCCCCGGGTGCTGGACGCCGTCGATCAGGTGCTCGGCCGGGGCGAGACCCGCACGGTCGAGGTCATCCTGCCGGGCAATACCACCCGCAATTTCGAAATGTACGTCGCCGGGGTGCCGCCGGCCCCGGATACGAAGGGGGTCGGCGCGGTCCTGGTCCTGCGTGACATGACGACCGCGCGGCGCGCCGAACAGATGCGCGCCGATTTCGTCGCCAACGCGTCGCACGAACTGCGCTCGCCGCTGGCGGCCCTGCTCGGCTTCATCGAGACCCTGGAAGGCCCCGCCGGCAGCGACGAGGACACCCGTGTGCGGTTCCTCGGCATCATGCTGCGCGAGGCCAAGCGCATGGCGCTGCTGATCGACGACCTGCTGTCCCTGTCCAGGGTCGAAATCAACGAGCATGTCCGGCCCACCGCCCCCGTCGACATCGCTGGCGTGCTGTTGAACGTGACCGAGGCGCTGAGCGTCCAGGCCAAGGCCGCCAACGTGCCGATCCGCGTCAATTACGGCAGCAACCTGCCGACAGTCCATGGCGAGGCCGACCAGTTGTTCCAGGTGTTCCGCAACCTGATCGAGAACGCCATCCGCTACGGCGCCAAGGGTGAGGCCGTTGACGTCCGGGTGGAGGCGGCCCAGCGAATCCCCGGATCGGGACGTTCGGGCATCGCCATCAAGGTCACGGACCACGGCGAGGGCATCCCCGAGGAGGCGATCCCGCGCCTGACGGAACGATTCTATCGGGTCGACAAGGCGCGTTCGAAAAGCGTCGGCGGCACGGGCCTGGGCCTTGCCATCGTCAAACACATCGTCAACCGCCACCGCGGCCATTTGGCCGTGGAAAGCACCCTGGGCAAGGGATCGACCTTCACGGTCTATCTGCCGGCGGAAACGCCCCGCCAGGGTCTGCTGCCCGGCGACGGCGGGAATGTAGCCATCCCCTCCTCGGACGTGTCATAAATCCGTAACATTATGATTGCCCCCGCCTGCGGTTCCGGCCTATGCCCTTGGCGGCCGTGGCCCACGGCCTGCGCGTCTCTGCGCCCGACCCATCCGCAAAAAGTGGCGACCCCCCGACATGTATAAAGAGACCCTAAGCAAAGACCTGAGCAAGCTGGCCGCCGTCGAATACGCGACCCAGGCGCTGTCGCGCCGGTTCTCGCGCATCGGCTGGGCGCTGCTGTTCCTTGCCATCACATCGAACGTCGCCATGATCGCGACGGTCGGCATGGACCATCAGCTGTTCATCGTTGCCGCCGGGGTGATCGGCGGCTACATGGCGCTGAACATCGGCGCCAACGACGTCGCCAACAACGTCGGCCCCGCCGTCGGCTCGCGGGCCCTGCCCATGTTCGGGGCGCTGATCATCGCGGCGGTGTTCGAATCGCTGGGCGCCGTGGTCGCCGGCGGCGACGTGGTCAAGACGATCTCCAAGGGCATCGTCGATCCGAACCAGATCGGCGATCCCGACATCTTCATCTGGGCCATGATGTCGGCGCTGCTCGCCGCCGCACTTTGGGTCAACCTGGCGACCTGGTTGAGCGCGCCCGTATCGACCACCCATGCCGTCGTCGGCGGCGTCATGGGGGCGGGAATTTCCGCCGCCGGGTTCGGCGTGGTCGATTGGAGCGTGATGGGGGCGATCGCCGCAAGCTGGGTGATCTCGCCGCTGTTGGGGGGCGTCATCGCCGCCGCGTTCCTGGCCTTCATCAAGTTCAACGTGATCTACCGCAAGGACAAGATCGCCGGCGCCAAGCGTTGGGTGCCGGTGCTGGTCGCCCTCATGGCCGGGGTGTTTTCCGCCTATCTGTTGATGAAGGGCCTGAAGAACCTGTGGCGGCCGGGCCCCGAAACCATCGCCGCCATCGGCATCGGCATCGGCGTTCTGACCTACGCCATGGTCCGCCCCCTGATCCACCGCAAGGCGGCGGGCATGGATAACCGCAACAGGTCCGTGCGGTCGCTGTTCACGCTGCCGCTGATCTGCGCCGCCGCCCTTTTGTCCTTCGCGCATGGCGCCAACGACGTCGCCAACGCGGTGGGGCCGCTTGCCGCCGTCGTCGACACGGCGGCCACGGGCGGCACCCACGGCAAGGTCGGCATCCCAAGCTGGGTGCTGTTCGTCGGTGCTGCCGGGATCACCATGGGGCTGCTGCTGTTCGGGCCCAAGCTGATCCGCACCGTGGGCGCCGAGATCACCAAGATGAATCCCATGCGCGCCTATTGCGTGGCCCTGGCCGCCGCGATCACGGTGATCGTCGCCTCGGCGTTGGGGCTTCCCGTGTCGTCGACCCATATCGCCGTCGGCGCCGTGTTCGGCGTCGGATTTTTCCGCGAATGGGTGACCGGCCGCAAGTCCCACATCAACCACGGCCGCGTCGGCAAGGACCCGGAACCGGCGGCCGCCGACGGCGACACGGAGCGGACCCGCCGGCGCAAGCTGGTGCGGCGCCAGCATTTCATGACCATCGTGGCCGCCTGGGTCGTCACGGTGCCGTCGGCGGCGCTCATGGGCGCGGCCCTGTTCCAGGTGTTCGCCTGGGCCTTTTCCTGATCGTCCGGGGCCGCCGCCGGCCGGCGGGGAACCCCCTCACCGCCCCTCCCATAGACGTATCTGATGTGACATCCGCATGGTTGTCATTTTTCAGAAACGCGAAAATCGTTGAATTTCCGCCGTTTTTTATCATCGGTTGTCATAAAACTGCAACATCCATGTCATAAATACGACGTGTGGCGGTCTTAGTTTGGGCGGCGATGAAATTCGGGGGCGAGCGCTTTCCGAAAGAACGAATAACCCAGTATCCCTTCAAGACACGTAGGAGCTACCCATGTTTCGCAAGTCACTTGCAGTCGTCGCCGTTGCCGGCATGGCCGTCGCGATGGCCAACGCCGCCGAAGCGCGCGATCAGATCCGGATCGTCGGCTCGTCGACGGTATTCCCGTTCTCGACCGCCGTCGCCGAACAGTTCGGCAAAACCACCAAATTCAAGACCCCGGTCGTCGAAAGCACCGGTTCCGGCGGCGGCCTGAAGCTGTTCTGCGCCGGCATCGGCGCCCAGCACCCGGACATGACCAACGCGTCGCGCCGGATCAAGAAGTCCGAAGTCGAGAATTGCGCGAAAAACGGCGTTACCGACATCGTCGAAGTGAAGGTCGGCTATGACGGCATCGTGGTCGCCAATTCCAAGGCGTCGCCGCAGATGAAGCTGACCCGCAAGCATCTGTTCCTGGCCCTGGCCAAGGACATCCCGGGCGAAGGCGGCAAGCTGATCCCGAACCCGCACAAGACCTGGAAGGACGTCGACGCCTCCCTGCCCGACGTGAAGATCGAAGTTCTCGGCCCGCCGCCGACGTCCGGCACCCGCGACGCCTTCGCCGAACTGGGCCTGGAAGGCGGCTGCAAGACCTTCAAGGACATCGCCGCCATGAAGAAGAAGGACAAGAAGAAGTACAAGGCGATCTGCCACTCGATCCGCGAAGACGGCGCCTATGTGGAAGCCGGCGAAAACGACGTGCTGATCGTGCGCAAGCTGGAAGCCAACCCGAAGGCCTTCGGCGTGTTCGGCTATTCCTTCCTCGACCAGAACGCCGACAAGATCCAAGGCAGCATCATGGACGGCAAAGCGCCGACCTTCGAAGCGATCTCCGACGGCTCCTACCCGGTGTCGCGCCCGCTGTACTTCTACGTCAAGAAGGCGCACGTCGGCTCGATCCCCGGCATGAAGGAATACGTCGCCGAGTTCACCTCGGAAAAGGCCTTCGGCCCCGACGGCTATCTGACTGACAAGGGTCTGATCCCGATGGGCGACAAGGAACGCAAGAAGTTCCGTGAAGACGGTGCTGCGCTCCGCAACAACATCGACCTCTAAGTCACCCGGCTTAATCGTCCCCGGAAGGTTTCGGCCTTCCGGGGATCGCCCGGCCCCGGGCGACCCCACCGACCCTTTATTCGTTTTTTCATATTGTTTTCCAGCCCGTATTTCGGGTGCCGTAACCAAGGACCAGAAGCGTCATGAGCTTCCCCGTTTTGTTTGGCGTCCTCGCCCTTCTGACCATCTTCGGATATTACCTGGGCCGGTCCCGCGCCCTGTCGACCGCCGGCGGTCACGTCCGCAACCTGCATTCGCTGCCCAACTACTACGGCTATTACATCGGCTTGTGGTGCGCGGTGCCCGGGTTCCTGCTGCTGGTCGGCTGGATGGGTCTTGAAAACACCATCTTGGACAGCATGCTGATCGCCAATCTGCCGGACAGCATGCAATCCTTGCCCAAGGACGAACTGTCCCTGTTGCTGAACGACGTCAAGAACCTGGCCAACGGCGACATCGTCAGCCGCGAGGTCATCGAAACCGACCTCAAGGACGCCGCCGCCTTCTACGCCCAATTGCTGGCCACGTCGAAGATGCTGCTGACGGCGATCCTCGTCGCCGTGACCTGCGGCGGGATCCTGGTGGCCCGCGGCCGCATCGCCCCCGACCTGCGCGCCCGCAACAGCGTCGAGCGCGCGGCCATGGTGATCATGATCATCTGCTCGACCATCGCCGTGCTGACCACGCTGGGCATCATCCTGTCGCTGCTGTTCGAATCCCTGCGCTTCTTCCAGAAGGTTCATCCGCTCGACTTCGTGTTCGGGCTGGAATGGAGCCCGCAGACGGCGCTGCGCAAGGATCAGGTGGGGGCGACCGGCCTGTTCGGCGCGGTCCCGCTGCTGGCCGGCACGATGCTGATTTCCCTTATCGCCATGTGCGTGGCCGCCCCGGTCGGGCTGATGGCCGCCATTTACATGTCCGAATACGCGCCCAGCAAGGTGCGCGGCACCGTCAAGCCGCTGCTGGAAATCCTGGCCGGCATCCCGACCGTGGTCTACGGCTTCTTCGCCGCCCTGACGGTGGCCCCCTTCTTCCGCGAATGGGGGCTCGATTTCGGCCTGACCATTTCATCGGAAAGTGCGCTGGCGGCCGGCATCGTGATGGGGATCATGATCATCCCCTTCGTCTCGTCCCTGTCCGACGACGTGATGTCGGCGGTGCCGCAGTCGCTGCGCGAAGGTTCCTACGGCCTGGGCGCCACCAAATCGGAAACCATCAAGCAGGTGATCCTGCCGGCAGCATTGCCGGGCATCGTCGGCTCGCTTCTGCTCGGCGTGTCCCGCGCCATCGGGGAAACCATGATCGTCGTCATGGCCGCCGGCCTGGCCGCCAATTTGACCGCCAACCCCTTCGAAGCGGTGACCACGGTCACGGTGCAGATCGTCACCCTGCTGGTCGGCGACCAGGAGTTCGACAGCGCCAAGACCCTCGCCGCCTTCGCCCTCGGCCTGATCCTGTTCTGCGTCACCCTGGTGCTGAACATCATCGCCCTCACCATCGTCAACAAGTATCGAGAGCAATATGACTGACGCGGCACCGACCATGAACGGCCCGACAAACGGGGGCCTTGCGACCCGCAGTTCCAACGACGCCGTCACCAGGGGCCTGAAGCGCCGCTACGCCGCGGAACGCCGGTTCAAGGCCTACGGCATCCTCGCGATCGCCTTTGCCATGGGCATGCTGGGCCTGTTGTTCACGACCATCGTATCCAAGGCGATCCCCGCCTTCACGCAGACCATGATCAACCTGGAGATCACTCTGTATCCCCAGGACATTGATCCCCAGGGCACGCGGGACCGGCAGGCGCTGTCGTCGGCCAATTACCGGGCGGTGATCCGCCAGGCCTTCTACGACCTGTTCCCCGACGTTACCAACCGCCGCGACCGCCGCGCCCTGTTCGACATGATCAGCCCCGGCGCCGTGTACGAAATCCGCGACATGGTGATGGCCAACCCCAATCTGATCGGCGAACGGGTGATCGTGCAGATGCCCATGTCCGACGACATCGATCAATTGAACAAGGGCCAGATCCGCAAGGACAGCCCCGAAGCCGAACGCCGCGTCAAGGACAAGCAGATCGCCTGGTTCGAACGGCTGGAAAATCGCGGCATGATCGAGACCGTATTCAACACCACCTTTTTCACCGCCGGCGACAGCCGCGAACCGGAACTGGCCGGCATCTTCGGCGCCGCCATGGGTTCGCTGTTCACCATGCTGGTGACCTTGCTGGTGTCCTTCCCGCTGGCCGTGGCCTCCGCCATCTATCTGGAGGAATTCGCCCCGGTCAACAAATGGACCCAGACCATCGAGGTCAACATCAACAACCTGGCCGCGGTGCCGTCCATCGTGTTCGGGCTGCTGGGACTGGCCGTGTTCATCAACTTCTTCGGCATGCCGCGCTCGGCCCCCGTGGTCGGCGGCCTGGTGCTGGCGCTGATGACCCTACCGACCATCATCATCGCCGCCCGCTCGGCGCTGAAATCAGTGCCGCCGTCGATCCGCGAAGCCGCCTACGGCCTGGGCGCCTCGCCGCTTCAGGTCATCACCCACCATGTGCTGCCGCTGGCCATGCCGGGCATTCTGACCGGGACCATCATCGGCATGGCCCAGGCCCTGGGCGAGACGGCGCCGCTGCTGATGATCGGCATGGTGGCCTTCATCGTCGATGTGCCGCACGGCGCCCTTGACCCGGCGACCGTGCTGCCGGTGCAGATCTATCTGTGGGCGGATTCGCCGGAACGCGCCTTCGTGGAACGCACCTCGGCCGCGATCTGCGTGCTGCTGGCCTTCTTGGTAATCATGAACGTGGGCGCGGTATTTCTGCGCAAGCGTTTCGAGAGGAAATGGTAAGGATGACCCCCGACATGAATCAGAGCATTCCCCAGGACACCGCCGGAGACAGCCCCGTGACGCAATCTCAAGCCGACGCGGTCAAGCTCAAGGCCCGCAACGTCAAGGTGTTCTATGGCGAGAAACAGGCCCTGTTCGACGTCAACCTGGACATCAAGGCGAACGAAGTGACGTCGCTGATCGGCCCGTCGGGCTGCGGCAAGTCGACCTTCCTGCGCTCACTCAACCGCATGAACGACACCATCGACATCTGCCGGGTCGAGGGCGAAATCGCCCTCGACGGGCAGGACATCTATGACAAGACCATCGACGTCGTGCACCTGCGTGCCCGGGTCGGCATGGTGTTCCAGAAGCCCAATCCCTTTCCCAAGACGATCTTCGACAACGTCGCCTACGGCCCGCGCATTCACGGCCTGACCGATTCCAAGTCCGAACTGGACGGCATCGTCCAGACGGCGCTGGAAAAGGCCGGCCTGTGGAACGAGGTCAAGGACCGCCTGGACCAGCCCGGCACCGGGTTGTCCGGCGGCCAGCAGCAGCGCCTGTGCATCGCCCGCGCCGTCGCCGTGTCGCCCGAAGTGATCCTGATGGATGAGCCCTGCTCGGCGCTCGACCCCATCGCCACGGCCAAGATCGAGGAACTGATCGACGAGTTGCGGGAAAACTTCACGATCGTGATCGTCACCCATTCCATGCAGCAGGCGGCCCGCGTGTCGCAGCGCACCGCCTTCTTCCATCTAGGCTATCTGGTCGAGGTCGACGATACGGAAAAGATGTTCACCAATCCGTCCGACGAGCGCACCCAGGGTTACATTACGGGCCGCTTCGGCTGAGGCATTGGGGCGACACACCGGGAGATCACGAGACATGACCACAGACCACATCGTCAAGTCCTTCGACGAGGACCTGAAGAAACTGGACAACATCATCGCCGAAATGGGCGGCTTGGCTGAGGTTCAGTTGGCCGACGCCGTGGAGGCGCTGATCAAGCGCGACACCGAACTGGCCGACCGGGTGATCGCCGGCGACAAGAAGATCGACGCCCTGGAAGCCGAACTCGACGCTCAGGCGACCACGACCCTGGCCCTGCGCCAGCCCGTGGCCGACGACCTGCGCGTCACCATCACGGCTCTGCGCACGGCCAGCCTGATCGAACGCATCGGCGATTACGCCAAGAACATCGCCAAGCGGTCGGTGGTGCTGGCCCAGTCGCCGCCCCTCGGCCCGACCAAAAGCATCGCCCGCATGGCGACCCTGGTTCAGGGCATGACCAAGGACGTGCTGGACGCCTATGTGGCGCGTGACGTGGACAAGGCGGAGGCCGTGCGCGCGCGCGACGCCGATGCCGACCTGCTGCACACCAGCCTGTTCCGCGAAATTCTGACCTACATGATGGAAGATCCGCGCACGATCACGTCCTGCACGCATCTTCTGTTCGTCTCGAAGAACCTGGAACGGATCGGCGACCATGCGACCAACATCGCCGAGTTGGTGTACTATCTTGTGAAAGGCGTGCCGCCTACGGACGAGCGCGAAAAAAGCGATGCATCAAGCTTCACTGTCGTCGATCCCGACCGCGACTAAGCCTAAGGACACGGGCTTCATGAGCAAAAGCATTCTCATCGTCGAGGACGACCCCTCGTTGGCCGAACTGGTCCGCTACAACCTCACCAAGGAGGGGTTCAACGCGGTCGTCGTCGGCGACGGGGAAACGGCCGTTGTCGCGGTCGAGGAGGAAGATCCCTCGCTGGTCATCCTCGACTGGATGCTGCCCAACCTGTCGGGCATCGAGGTCTGCCGCCAATTGCGCCGCAAGCCCGAAAACAAGAACCTGCCGATCATCATGCTGACCGCCCGCGGCGAGGAGGCGGACCGCATCCGCGGCCTCGATTCCGGGGCCGACGACTATGTGGTGAAGCCGTTTTCGCCGAGCGAGCTGATCGCCCGCGTGCGGGCGGTCCTGCGCCGCGCCAATCCGGAACGGGCGACCGAGGTTCTGACCTACGCCGACCTGAGCATGGACCTGGAGGAACACCGGGTCTACCGGGGGGACGAACTGGTCCGCCTGGGGCCGACGGAATTCCGCCTGCTCCGCGTGTTCCTGGAAAAACCGGGCCGCGTCTATTCCCGGGAACAGCTTCTCGACCGGGTCTGGGGCCGCGACATCTACGTCGAATCCAGGACCGTCGACGTGCACATCCGCCGCCTGCGCAAGGCGCTCAACACCGAAGGCCGCCCGGACCTCATCCGCACCGTGCGCTCAGCCGGCTACGCGCTCGATTCCTCGCCCGATTGAGGCTCTTAAGATCCGCACGTAACGTATTGTTGTAGAGACCTGATTAACCTTCTCGCCCTAACATGCGGGCGGGAAGGCTATGGTCATTTCACGCTTCAAATACGCCCGGCTGCTGCTGGCGGTCCGACGGGTCATCCGCAACGACCATCTGATCCTGATGGTCCTGGCGCTTGTCGTCGGCTGCGCGTCGGGGGCCGCGGTCGTCGCGTTCCGCGAGACCATCGAAATCTTCCAATCCCTGTTCTACGGCAGCGGCCACGAACGCCTGTCGCACCACGTCACCGGGCTGGCCTGGTGGCATGTCCTGCTGGCTCCCGCCGCCGGCGGTCTTATCGTCGGCCTGTTCATCTACCGGTTCCTGCCGAACCGCAAGCCCCAGGGGGTCGCCGACGTGATCGAGGCGGAACAGTTGCACGGCGGCTGGATGTCGTCCCGGGTCGGCCTGTATTCGGCCATCGCCAGCGCGCTGTCGATCGGCGCCGGGGCGTCGGTCGGGCGCGAAGGCCCGGCCGTGCACCTGGGGGCGTCGCTCGGCGCCTGGCTGGCGCGCCGCCTGCAACTGACCCGCTCGCTTAACCGCACGCTGCTGGGCTGCGGGGTCGCCGCCGCCGTCGCCGCGTCGTTCAACGCACCGCTGGCCGGGGCGCTGTTCGCCAACGAGGTGGTGATCGGCCATTACGCGCTGAAGGCCTTTGCGCCGGTGGTCGTTGCCTCCGTCGCGGGGACCGCCATCTCACGGCACTGGTTCGGCAATTTTCCGGCCTTCGCCCTGGTCGACAATCCCTTGGCCTCGTTCTGGGAATTTCCCGCCTTCGTCGGCCTGGGCATCGCCAGCGCCGCCTGCGCCATTCTGATGATGCATTCCATTGTCGTCGCCTCCGACCTGTCCAAGCGCACCCCCCTGCCGTCCTGGCTGAAGCCGGCGGTGGCGGGCCTCGCGGTCGGCGCCATGGCGCTGATGGTGCCGCAGGTTCTGGGCGTCGGCTACGGCGTGACCGAGGACGCCATGCTGAACGTCTACGGCTTCGGCACGCTTTTGATCATTCTGGCGGCCAAGATCATCGCCACGGCGATCAGTCACGGATACGGCTTTTCCGGCGGCGTGTTTTCCCCGGCCCTGGTCGTCGGCGCCGTCGCCGGCGGTGCCTACGGCATCGTCGCCACCGCGATCTTCCCCGACCTGTCGTCGGGCGTGCCCGCCTATACGGTGGTCGGCATGGGCGCGGTCGCCGCCGCCGTCCTGGGAGCCCCCATTTCGACCACCCTGATCATCTTCGAGATGACGTCCGACTACACTCTGACCCTCGCGGTGATGATCGCCGTCGTGGTGTCGTCGGAAATCTCGCACCATTTCTACGACCGGTCCTACTTCGTGCGCCAATTGCGCGAGCGCGGCATCGACCTGAGGGAAGGCATCGAGTCCGAGGTCATGCAGACCATCACCGTCAACGCGGTGATGCGCCGCAACCTCAGCACCGTGTCCATGAGCACGGACCTGGAAACCCTGCGACACCTGTTGCAGGATTCGACCGTGGGCGAGGTCTTCGTGGTGGACGGCGACGGCGTGCTGCACGGCACCATCACGCTGCCGGACCTCAGCGAATTCGCCTTCGACCACGACCTGGACGGCTTGGTCAACGCCGGCGACGTGGCCCGCACCCATCCCCCCATGCTGACCCGCCACGACGACATCGAAACGGCGGTCACCCTCATGGACACCAGCGGCGAAACCGTGATTCCGGTAACGGAAAACGAGCGCGACCGCACCCTGATCGGCGCCGTAACCCATGACGACGTGATGACCGAATTCAACCGCGTGCTGATGGAGCGCCGCCGCGAGGAACTGGGCCACGAATAACCAGCCCAGGCCGCTCCCGCGATAGCATCGCCCGTCCGGGACGGGTATAAGATGGGTATGTCCGGTCCCACCCAAACACCCCCCGCGCCGCCGCCGGCGCCCACCGCCCCCTACCTTGCCGGCCTGAACGACACCCAGGCCGAGGCCGTGGCGGCCGTGGACGGCCCCGTGCTGGTCCTGGCCGGCGCCGGCACGGGCAAGACGCGGGTGCTGACCACGCGGCTCGCCCATATCCTGATGCAGCGCAAGGCGCGGCCCTGGGAGGTTCTGGCCGTGACCTTCACCAACAAGGCCGCGCGCGAGATGAAGGAGCGGGTCGGCAAGCTGGTCGGCGCCCCGGTCGAGGGCTGGTGGGTCGGCACCTTCCATGCCGTTGGGGCCCGCATCCTGCGCGCCAACGCCGAACTGGTGGGCCGTCAGCCCAACTTCACCATCCTGGATGCCGACGATCAGGTGCGCCTGGTCAAACAGCTTCTGGACGCCCTGGAAATCGACCAGAAGCGCTGGCCGCCCCGCGTCGTCTCGGGCACCCTCCAGCGCTTCAAGGACCGCGGTCTGATGCCGGCGGCCCTGCCCGAGGAAGAGGCGCAGAGCCTGTGCGACGGCAAGGGGCAGGAAATCTACAAGGCCTATCAGGACCGGCTGGAGGCGCTGAACGCCTGCGACTTCGGCGACCTGCTGCTGTTGTGCCTGGAGCTGTTCCGCAACGCGCCCGAGGTTCTCGCCAAGTACCAGCGGCAGTTCCGCTACATCATGGTCGACGAATATCAGGACACCAACGTGGCCCAGTATCTGTGGCTGCGCCTGCTCGCCCAGGCCCACAAGAACATCTGCTGCGTCGGCGACGACGACCAATCCATCTATTCCTGGCGCGGCGCCGAGGTCGGCAACATCCTGCGCTTCGAAAAGGACTTCCCCGGCGCCACCGTGGTCCGGCTGGAGCGCAACTACCGCTCGACCTCGCACATCCTGGCCGCCGCCTCGGGCCTGATCGCGCATAACGACGGCCGCCTCGGCAAGACCCTGTGGACCGAGCAGAACGACGGCGACCCGGTGGTCGTGCGCGGTGTGTGGGACGGCGACGAGGAAGCGCGGGTGATCGGCGACGAGATCGAAAGCCTGCACGGCGGCGGCCACAAGCTGAACGAGATCGCCGTCCTGGTGCGCGCCGGCTTCCAGACCCGCGAGTTCGAGGAACGCCTGATCACCCTCGGCGTGCCCTACCGCGTGGTCGGCGGCCAGCGGTTTTACGAACGCCAGGAAATCCGCGACGCCATCGCCTATCTGCGCGTGATCGCGCAGCCCGCCGACGATCTGGCGTTCGAACGCATCGTCAACCTGCCCAAGCGCGGGCTCGGCGACGCGACAATGCAGGCCGTGCACCTGCATGCCCGCGCGCGCGGCCTGCCCCTGGTCGCGGCGGCGCGGGAGATTTGCGGCACGGACGAGCTGAAATCCAAGGCACGCCAGACCCTGACCAGCCTGCTCGACGATTTCGACCGCTGGCGGGCGCTGGCTTCCGTGACCGACCATGTCGACGTGGTGAAAACCGTGCTGGACGAAAGCGGCTATACGGACATGTGGCGGGAGTCGAAGGCGCCGGAGGCCCAGGGACGGCTGGAAAACCTGAAGGAACTGGTTGTCGCCTTGGAAGACTTCGACAACCTGGCCGGCTTTCTTGAGCACGTCAGCCTGGTCATGGAGAACGAAGAGAATGCGACGGACGACAAGGTCTCGCTGATGACCCTGCACGGCGCCAAGGGTCTGGAGTTCGAGACCGTGTTCCTGCCCGGCTGGGAGGAAGGCCTGTTTCCCCACCAACGCGCCCTGGACGAGGGCGGCTTGGCGGCGTTGGAGGAGGAACGCCGGCTGGCCTATGTCGGACTGACCCGGGCGCGTAAGCGCGCCGCCATTTCGTTCGCCGCCAACCGCCGGGTCTACGGTCAGTGGCAGACGGCCCTGCCGTCGCGCTTCGTCGACGAACTGCCGAACGACAACATCAGCCGCCAGCAGGAACAGGGCCTGTATTCCGGGTCGGGCTACGGCGGCCTGGGTAGCGGCGGGTATGACGGCGGCACCCAGTTTCCTGGCGCACTGCGGCGCAGCGGCCCCCGGGCGTCGCGCTTCGCCGGCGGCGGCAACGCGGGCGGTGGCGGCGACTGGCGCGCGGCCGACCGTGGCGGCGCCGACGCCGGCCTGACCGTGGGCACCCGGGTGTTCCACCAAAAATTCGGTTACGGCCGTATCAAAGCCAAGGACGGCGACAAGTTGGAAATCGAATTCGAGAAGGCCGGGCGCAAGAAGGTCATGGGCAGTTTCGTGGAAAGCGTGTCGTGACCATGTCGGCGCAGCGCTTCCTGTGGTCCATTTCGTTCCGCACGACGGCCGCCGAAGTCCCGTTCCTTGAGGCCTGCCTGGAGCCCCTGTGCGAAAGCGTTTCGTCCTTCGGCGACGAGGACGGCGGCCCCTGGCGGGTCGAGGGCATCGCCGTGGACGAACCGGACCGCGCCCGCCTCAAGGCGGCCTTGAACGCCGCCTTCCCGGATGGCGGAGCACCCGTGCCGGTCATCGACCTGATCCCACCCCGGGACTGGCTGACGGAAAATATCTTCGAGTTCCCGCCCTTGACCGTCGGCCGCTTCTTCATCCACGGCTCGCATTACGACGGTCCGGTGCCGGGCGGGCGGATCCCCCTGCTGCTGGACGCCGGCACGGCCTTCGGCTCGGGCGAACATGGATCGACCGCCGGCTGCCTCGCCTGCATCGGCGATCTGGCGCGCAAACATCGCCCGGGCCGCGTGCTCGACATGGGCTGCGGGTCCGGCATTCTGGGCATCGCCGCGGCCAAATTGTGGAACGTGCCCGTGGTCGCCACGGACATCGACGCCGAGGCCACCCGGGTCACCGCCCTGAACGCCGCGCAGAACGGCGTCGGCCACCTGGTCACCGCCGTCGCCGCCCCCGGCTACCGTGCCCCCATCGTGCGTCAGGCCGCCCCTTACGGCCTGATCGTGGAAAACATCCTGGCCCGGCCGATCCGCCGGCTGTCCCGCGATCTGGCGCAACATCTCGCCCCCGGCGGGGTCTGCGTGCTGTCCGGCCTGGTGGTGCGCGACGCGCAACTGGTCATCACCGCCCATCGCCGCCAGGGCCTGCGTCTGGTCCGCCACATGACCATCAACGGCTGGCGGACCCTGGTGATGCAGAAACCCCGCTAACCACGATTCAGTGACTTAAACGCCGCCAGCGCCCGTTCCCGTGCCCGTTTGTGATCGACGATGGGCGCGGGGTAGGCGTCCGTCCCCAGTTCCGGCACCCAGCGGCGCACATAGTCTCCATCCTTGTCGAATTTCTCGCCCTGCAGGGTGGGATTGAAGATGCGGAAATAGGGCGCGGCATCGGCGCCGCAGCCCGCGACCCATTGCCAGTTGAAGGGGTTGGACGCGGCATCCGCGTCGACCAGCGTGTCCCAGAACCAGGCCTCGCCCGCCTGCCAGGGCTGCAACAGATGCTTGACCAGGAACGAGGCCGCGACCATGCGCACCCGGTTGTGCATGGTCCCCGTGGCCCAAAGCTCGCGCATGCCGGCATCGACGAGGGGATAGCCGGTCCGCCCTTGCTGCCAGGCGGCGAGCAGGCCGTCGTCGGCCGCCCAGGGGAAGGCCTCGAACCTGGCGTCCATGGGCCGCTCGGCGAGGTCCGGGAAATGATAGAGGACATGATGGGCGAATTCCCGCCACACCAGTTCCTTCAGGAACGTCTCCCGCCCCTGGCCGGCCGGGGCCGCCTTAACGGCGGCGGCCCACACTTGGCGCGGGCCGATGTCGCCCCAGGCCAAATGCGGCGACAGGCCCGAGGTCGCAGGCTTGGCCGGGAAATCCCGATGATCCGCATAATTCATGACGGGCCCGTCGAGGAACCTGTCCAGGCGGTCCGTCGCCCCGGCGGCTCCTGGGGTCCAATGATCTGAAAATCCCGCCGCCCAATCGGGCGACCGGGGCGGCAGCCCCCAGTCCGCCAGGTTATCACTGCGCGGCCAGCTTTCCGGCACGGCCAAAGCCTTTGGCGCGGGCGCGGGCCGCGGCGGGTCGCCGGCGGCGCGGCAGGCCTGCCAGAACCGGGTATAGACCTTGTAGCCGCCGCCGGCCTTGGTGGTGATTTCCCAGGGCTCAAGCAAAAGCGATGCATTGAAGCTTTGGGCCTGAAGACCCCGCGGGCGCAGGGCCGCCTTGATCTCCGTATCGCGGGCGACGGACCCCTTGTCGTAACAGCGGTTCCACAGCACCGTATCGGCCCCGGTTTCCGCGATCAGGGCGTCGAGCACGGCCCCCGCCGCCCCTCGGCGCTGGATCAGGCGCGATCCCAGGGCCGCCAGATCATCGGCCAGGGCCGCCAGGGAATGGTGCAGCCACCAGCGCGCCGCGCCGCCCGGCGGGCGCAGGCCCGGCGTGTCTTCGTCCAGGATGACGACCGGCACCACCGGCCGCCCCGTCGCCGCTGCGCGGGCCAGGGCCGGGTTGTCGGCCAGGCGCAGGTCGCGGCGGAACCAGACGATGACGGGGGAAGACGTGGACATGGCGGGCAGACTCCGGATGCGGGTCGGGATCAAACTATACCCCAAGCGGGTGGCGGCGGCCCGCCCCTATGGTATACCGTTTGTCAAACACGGGCCGCCTTGGGCGGCCGCAACGCACGCACAGGAGACGACCATGACGACCGCCTTGAAGAACATTGCCAACCCCCAGGACTTCTACGCGCCGAAAGGCATGCTGATCGGGGGTCGCTGGGTCGAAGCCGTCTCGGGTGCGGCCATCGCCGTGGAAAACCCGGCCAACCGCACCACGGTCGCCGAGGTCCCGCGCGGCGGGGCGGAAGATGTGGACAGGGCCGTGACCGCCGCCGCCGAGGCGTTTCCCGCCTGGGCCCGCACCAATCCGCGCGAGCGCGGCCGGGCCCTGCTGCGCATCGCCGACGCCATGGACGCCCGGGCCGAGGAAATGGCCCGCACCATAGCACTCGAGACCGGCAACGCGCTGCGCACCCAGGCGCGGCCCGAAGCCAAGGTGTCGGCCGACATTTTCCGCTATTACGGCGGCCTCGGCAGCGAGTTGAAGGGCGAGACCATTCCGCTCGGAGAAAACGTCCTGAGCTATACCCGGCGCGAGCCCTTGGGCGTGGTCGGCGCGGTCATTCCGTGGAACGCGCCGGTCTTGCTGGGTGCCCTGAAGATCGCGGCCGGGCTGGTGTCCGGCAACACGGTGGTCCTGAAGGCGGCCGAGGACGCGCCCTTGGGCGTGCTGATGATGGCCGACATCTGCCAGGAATTCCTGCCCGACGGCGTGCTCAACGTGCTGACGGGTTATGGCGCCGAATGCGGCGGGCCGCTCGCCAATCATCCGGCCATCGCCAAGCTGTCGTTCACCGGGTCGACCGAGGTCGGCAAGATCATGATGCGCGCGGCGGCGGAACGGATCGTGCCGGTGTCGCTGGAGCTGGGCGGCAAGAGCCCGTCCATCGTGTTCCCCGACGCGGACGAGGACTGGGTGGTCGACGGCATCATCGCCGCCATGCGTTTCACCCGGCAAAGCCAGTCCTGCACGGCCGGTTCGCGCCTGTTCCTGCATGCGGACATCTTCGATTCCTTCCTCGACAAGCTGGCCAAGAAAACGTCGGCCCTGAAGCTCGGCGATCCGCTGGACGAAGCGACCGACGTCGGCACGATCATCAACGAAAAGCAGTTCCGCAAGGTCTGCGGCTATGTCGAGGAAGGCCTCAAGCGCGATGACGCGCGCCTGGTCATGGGCGGCCTGCCGCCGGAAACGGGGTCGTTGTCGCAGGGCTATTTCGCCGTGCCGACCCTGTTCGCCGACGCGTCCAACGACTGGCGCCTGGCGCGCGAGGAAATCTTCGGCCCGGTCCTGGTGGCGATCCGCTGGACCGACACGGACGAAGTCGTCCGCATGGCCAACGACAGCCATTACGGCCTTGCCGCCTATGTCTGGACCCACGACATCGGTGAAGGCCTGCGTACGGCCCATGCCATCGAAAGCGGCTGGGTCCAGGTCAACCAGGGCGGCGGCCAGGTGCCGGGCCATTCCTACGGCGGCTACAAGCAGAGCGGCCTGGGCCGGGAGTTTTCCCTGGAGGGCATGCTGGAAAGCTTCACCCAGCGCAAGAACGTGACGGTCAACCTGGACACCCCGCGGGGCCGCTGACCCGCGCCGGGCGGTTCCGGTCGTATACCTGCGCCGAAGCCGGATCAGGCCTTTTCGCCTGCCTTTTTCGCCACGTTGCTGACCAGCAGGATCAGCGGGATCGCGGCGGCGGAGGCGACGGCGAACATGCCGAAGCCGTTGAGGTAGCTGATCAGGGCCGCCTGATGGCCCATTTCGCGGGACAGGCGCGCCAGGCCCTCGACCGTGTCCATGTCCCATCCGCCCATCACCCAGGGCAGCTTGAGCACCGGGTTGAAGTCGGTGATGTGTTCGGTCAGGTATTCGTAATTGCGTTGGCTCGAACGCACGATCTCGGTCACCGTCATCGAGATGAAGAAGCTGGAGCCGATGTTGCGCAGCAGGTGATAGACCGAGGTCGTTTCGTCCAGGTCCTTGGGGTCCACGGTCGAGAACGTCAGCACCGTCAACGGCACCCAGATGACGCCGCCGGCAAACCCCTGCAGCATCCCGTTGAGCGCGAATTCGAAGGGCGTGGTGTCCAGGGTTGCGGACATCAGCCACAATCCGACCGCGACCTGGGCGAGGAAGCCCGCGATGATGGTCCGCCGGGGAAACCGCTGACCGACGAGACTGGCCACGAAAAACCCGCCCATGGCGCCGATCCCGCGCGACCCGACGACGTAGCCGATCAGCGAGTCCGGCAGGCCCATATGTTCGCGCATCAGCCCCGGCAGCACGACCATCGGCGTGAAGTTCAACATACCGTAGATGGTGACGAGCACGAGACCGATGGCGTAGTTGCGGTTGAGCAACAGGCGCAGGTCGAGGAACGGCTTGTCGTGGGTCAGGCTGTGGGACACGAACATGTAGAAGGCGACGGCGGCGACGAAGACCTCGATGACGATTTCCGGCGACTGGAACCAGTCGAGCCGTTGGCCGCGGGACAGCGCCAGCTGAAGACAGGCGATGGCGAGGGAGATCAGGATGAAGCCGGTCCATTCCAGCTTGATCTGCACCTGGCGGCGCATGCGCGGCAGGGCGAAGAACACGGCGAACGCGGCGCCGATCGCCACCGGTACCAGGATGTAGAAGGCATAGCGCCAGGTATAGGTTTCCGCCATCACGCCGCCGATCATCGGCCCGACGAAGGCCCCCATGACGACGCCGACGCCGTACAGGCCGATGACCATGCCGTGCTGGTGTTTGGGAAAGATGTCGAGCACCACCGTCTGGCCCATGGGCGACAGGGGCGCACCACCGGCGCCCTGAACGATGCGCCAGAAGATCAGCGCCTCGAGGGAATTGGCCGCGCCGCAGAAATAGGTCGCGACGCCGAACACGGCCAAACTCGCGACCAGCAGGTTGCGCCGCCCGAAACGCCCGGCCAGCCAGCCCGTGAGCGGCGTCGCCACCGCCGTGGCCAGGATGTTGAAGGTCATCGCCCAGGAAATTTCATCCGGCGTCGCCGACATGGTGCCCTGAAGCTGCGGCAGCACCGCCGCCACGATGAGGATCGAGGTCGAGTAGAGAGTGACGCTCAGAATAATGACCGCGAGAATCACCCAGCGCCGCGCCGGCGTGAGTTCCGGCTGGGATTGCAGGGCGCCGGCCGCGTTGTCGATGGGCACGGAATTGGTAATCCTGTTGACAGTAAGGACTGCAATAGTAAGAATACTTACTAATTTCGCAAGGGAAATTCCTTACATGACCAAGATCGACACGCAGGGCGCCCTGTCCGAGGGTCGCTACCTTGCCTTCCTGATCGTGGAGGCCGCGCGCCTGCAACGCACGGTGTTCGACCGCCGGGTGCGCAAGATGGGCTTTACCCGCACGCAATGGCTGGCGCTGCGCCGGGTCGGCGACCAGCCGGGGGTCAGTCAGTCGGAACTGGCAGAACTGTTGGAGGTCGAAAAGGCGTCGGCCGGGCGGCTGATCGACAAGCTGGAGGAATTCGGCTGGCTGGAGCGCCGCCCCGACGACACCGACCGGCGCATCAAGCGCATCTACATGACCGACCTGGGACGGCGCATCCACGGCGAGGTCAGCCCCATCGCCGAGGCCATGGTCGAGGAGGAACTGTCCGGCCTGAGCCGCCGGGAACGCGAGACCCTGACCGACCTTTTGTTGAACGTGAAGCAGCGGCTGCAGGAAATGGCCAGCGACAACGACACCATTCAATCGACGGAACTCGAGAAAATAAATGCCGAATGAGCAGACCCCCATCACCCTGAACGGGCATGAAGACCTGAAACAGGCGGCGAAGAAGGCGAAGCGCATGCGCCTGCTGCTGCTGGGCGTTGTGCCGTTGCTGGCGGTCATCCTCGCCGTCGGCTACTGGCTGCTGGGCGCGCGTTACGTGGCGACGGAAAACGCCTACGTGAAGACCGACATCGCCAAACTGGCGGCGGAAATTTCCGGCCGCGTCATCGAGGTCCGCGCCAAGGCCCATATGAAGGTCACCCGGGGCGACGTGCTGGTGCGCATCGACCCCGAGCCCTTCAAGCTGGCCCGGGCCCTGGCCCAGGCCGAACTGGACGCCGCCCGCCGCGAGGTCGAAACCCTGGCCGCGACCCTGAAGGAGGCGCGGGTCGAACTGCGCGACGCCACGGACCGCGCGACCTATTTCCGCAAGCGGCTGGAGCGCGAACGCCAACTGGTCAAGCGCGGCGTCACCTCGCACGCGCGGTTCGACGAAATGGAAAACGACGCCAACGCCGCCGACGACCGCGTCGTCCTGGCGCGCCAGAAGATCCAGCGCATCCAGGCGTCGCTCGGCAGCGACCCGGACCAGCCGGTCGACGCCCATCCCCTGGTGCGGACCAAGCAGGCGGCCCTCGACCAGGCCGATCTCGACCTTGCGCGCACCACCGTCACGGCCCCCGCCAGCGGCGTCGTGGTGACCGTGCCCCTGGTCGCGGGCGAACAGATCACCGCGTCCGAACCCCTGTTCGCCATCGTCACCGACACGCCGCCCTGGGTCGATGCCAACTATAAGGAAACCGAGTTGACCCATGTGCGCCCGGGGCAGAAGGCGACGGTGGTGCTGGACATCTATCCCGACGTGACCTGGCAGGCCGAGGTCGAAAGCATTTCCCCCGCCACGGGCGCCGAATTCGCGATCCTGCCGCCGCAGAACGCGTCCGGCAACTGGGTCAAGGTGGTGCAGCGCCTGCCGGTGCGGCTCCGCCTGCTGCCCCATGCCGACGCGCCGCCGCTGCGCGCCGGGATGACCGCCAGGGCCAAGATCGACACGGGCCGCGAACGCTCCGTCGCCGACCTGCTGGGCATCTTCCCGGCCTGGGCGCGCGGCAAGAACTAGGCTTCCAGGCCGCCGTCCCATTGCGGGACGACCGCCGCGGCGGCGGCCGCATCCGTGGCCCGGAAACCGTCGATATACCGGCGCAGGCAATCCAGGAAGGTCCGCGCCTCGGCGCTCAACACCTGGCCCTTGTGGTGGATATAGCCGTAGGACAGCCAGTGCGGCGGGTCGAGCGGCCGCACCGCCATGCCCGCCGGGTCCATCGCCGTGACCGAAAGCCGGTCCAGGAGGGCGATGCCCGCGCCGTCGCGCGCCATCTGACAGGCCATCAGCGACGACGTGGTTTCCACGGCATAGGACGGCACGGCGCCGTCGGCGCGGAAGAACTCGTCCGCCTGCTGGCGCCCGAACAGACCCGGCAGCATGCCGATGATCGGCTGGCCCGCGAGGTCGCCCGCGGTCAGTGCCGCCTTGCCGGCAAGCGGATGGCTTGCCGCCATCACCGCCTCCATCCGCGCCCGGCAGATCGGCCGGTTTTCGATCGGCAGCAGGGCGTGGGTCACCGGCAATGAGGCGATGCCCAGGTCGTAGCGCGCGATGCCGGAGCGGTTTTCCAACTCGAACCGCGACAGCACGTCGACCACGCATTTCAGGCCCGGCATCTCGCGCCGCATCATGGCCAGCGCCGGGGCCACCAGGGCCGTGCCGACGCGGGGCCCGGTGACCAGGCGGAACGGCCGGTTGGCCCCGGCGCGCACGTTGGCGGCGATGTGGGGCAGCTCGTCGATGCCGTCGAGGATGTGGCGGGTTTCGCGGTGGAACGCCTCGCCCGCCTCCGACAGGGCCAGGCGCCGGCGCGAGCGGTCGAACAGGGTGAGCCGGGTTTCGCCCTCCAGCAGGGCGATCAGGCGGCTGACCGCGGGCTGGCTCAGGTTCATCGCCTCGGCGGCGGCGGCCAGGGAGCCCTGGGACACGACCAGGCGAAAGGCGCGCAGGGATTTGAAGTTCATGGCCGGGGCCTCCGATCCGTCGGCGTCGGTCAAACGCCCGAAACTATGGCTCGATTTTCCAATGCATGCAAATTCCTGATGAATTGTTGTCTAGTTTCGAATTTTCTTTACCGACGCGAGGGATCACAGTGGCGCCATAAGGGCCCAAGGCCCACGGGAACACACATCCCAGGGACACAATCCAAGACTGAGGAGACACCGATGCTTTCCTGCCCCCGCGCCCTGCGCGTCCCCCTGCTCACCGCCGCCGTCCTGACTTTCGCCCTCACCGCCCTGAGCACCCCCGCCCGCGCGGACGCCCCGGCCCCCGCCGTCAAGGCGCTGAAGACCGCGAAGCCCGAACGGGTGCTGTTCGTCGGCAACAGCTATCTCTATTACAACGACAGCCTGCACAACCACGTGCGGCGCATGGTCGCGGCCTCGGGCCTGTCGGACCTGAAGACGCTGAAGTACAAATCCGCCACCATCAGCGGCGCCATGCTGTTCGACCACAACATCGACGGCTATCTGGAGCCGGGCAAGCTGCGGGTGAAGGACCCGTTCCAGCTCGTCGTCCTGCAGGGCTTCAGCGCCGCCGCGACGAAAAAGGACCATCCGCCCAAGTTCGCCGCCACCGTCGCCGACTTCGCCAAGAAGATCGCGGCCGCCGGCGGCGAGACGGCGCTCTACATGACCCATGCCTATACCAAGGCGCACAAGAAATACGACCCCGCGATGATCCGGGCGATCGAAAAGCTGTATGTGGAGACGGGCAACGCGGTCGGCGCGCTGGTCATCCCCGTCGGCCTGGCGTTCGAGGAATCCTACAAACGGCGCCCGGACCTCAAGCTGCACCAGAGCTACGACAGCTCCCACCCCAGCCTGGACGGCACCTACCTCGCCGCCTGCGTGGTGTTCGCCAGCGTCTACGGCCAGTCGCCCGTGGGCAACGGCTACGACTACTTCGGCAAGGTCGACAAGGACACGGCGGCGTTCCTGCAACAGGTCGCCCAAGACACGGTGAAGAGGTTCTACGGGCGGCCCTGAGCGGGCCGGCCAGCCTTCACTCAACCCGCCTGAACCGAAAAGCGCCCCTCATGAGGGGCGATTTTTTCGGGGCCGGATGGAAGACGGTAGGATTTGGGCACAAGAGCCCAACGGTTAATCCGACGGCGGCCATTCAATCACGGGCAATGATATCGGATTGCCGTTCGCGTCAATTAGCTCGGCCCGGTCTATGAGCGAGAGGCGAATGAAATCTATAGCGAGTTCGCAGGCCTGTTGACCATCAACTCCGAATATCTGAAATGGTCTCTCCCGCAAGAAAGCGCAATCAACCCGGCAACTACTGTCGCCTTGCGTCCTGTCAACCGGGGACCACACGTCGAGGGAAAAAGGGACGACGCTGCCATCGCCCCTTTTTGCAAAGGCTTCGAACTTCAAGATGATTTTGTTCAGTTCATCCATGTATTAAGCGGGGGCAATCGATCAATCGGTATGCCTCTACGGCAGGCTTCATATCTACTCGCAGCAGTTTCATGACACCTAGCACCGGCCACCTTGCCACGATTTCTTGTTACTCCGTTACAAGTATCCGTGTCCACTTCGTATAGGTACTCACACCTAGCTTCAAGATCATCGTCTTCATCATCTGAGTGCCGGGTGGCAATTTGTTTCCGAACTTTCTCTTGTTGGGCGCTATCCATGGACTGCCACCACGCCCAGGCCGCCAAGAGGGAGATGCCGAAGAACTCGGCGACCGCATAAGCGATTGGGGGAACAATACCAAACGCCATTGCCTGTTGGTCCCCATGATCCGGCATGAGGCCGGACATTCCAGGCGGTGCGGCGCCCCCTTGATGGGAGGTCAGAAGTGCCTGGGCTTTTGGGGCGAGGGCGCGATTAAGGGCTTCCTCCGTTTCTCCGTATGGCCGGAGCCAGCCATCGACTTTCAGGCCGGCGGACTTCTGAAATCCCTTGATCGCATCGGATAACTCCACCTCCGTTTGACCGGCCCCGAAGGCGCGGGCCGGTTGTGTTGGGGACCCGGCCCAAGTAAGCGCCTGCGACAGGGCAAATACATCATGGGGCCTGTTTGCACGACCCGGCCCGATCTCTCCCGAAAGCCCGAGAACATTGGGGCTGGCCTTGGTTTCACCTAGACCCTGCTCAGCCATAACTTGACCCAACTTCGCGACGGTTTCCCCGTCCGGCTTCATCACACCATCGCGGCGCAGACCATACCTTTCTTGAAATTTCTCGATCCCTTGGAACAGGGGTTCGTCGGGATACTCCGTCATTCCGTAGGAAGGCGCTTCGAAATGACCGAGCTTTCTCAACGCCTGCTTCGTGCGCAGGACATCATCCGGATCTGTGTTGTAGGCGCGACCCAAGGTCGCGTTCAGTTTGAAGGGAGGCTTCACGTTCCGTCTCCTTGCGAATAGGTACGCGTGCTCCAGGGAGACGGCATGGACGCGCAAGCGCTCCTCGGAACACGCAGGGAAGCGAATTGCAGGCGGCGGAATCTCGCGCCGGCAACCGGGTTCATTACAGAGAATCAGTGGCGTTATCCGATGTCGCGGCGCTTCGGGCCGAGTTCTCCGGAGTAATGCCGGGCTTGGCGGAAGCGCCGATCGGGCGCGAGGGAAACTTAATTTTATAGGATGCTTCGGAGCATCCGGAAGGAACTGGTGATCCAGAACCTACAATCTTAATATACTATGCTTTGCGGCACCAATTGTCAATATATTCCTATTTTCCTGAGTGATCGATAACTGGCCCGACATGATGCCGTCGTCATTATCCATCATTGAGCAGAAAGGAATGGTGGGCGCGGCTGGGATTGAACCAGCGACCCCTGCCGTGTGAATGGGGCAGAGGCGAAAATTACCTAACTGAATCAACTGCTTGTTCGGGCGCTGTCGTGCCAATCAACCGAACAGTGGGATTTTAGACGGGATATAATCGAATAAGGCCGGTGGGATTTGGGCACACAAAAAAACCTGCTCCATTTAGTTGGTGGATTACGAAAACGCGTTGTCCCCATCAACTTCGCGATCAACTTTGAGCGAACTCGTGATCTACTGGCAGATAGCTGCACCCATCTTTAGCAAGCGGTCGTTTGACGGTGAGTCAAATGTGAATAGATTCATTCCCTGATCGAGTGTAGCCCGCGCCAATGCCTCGGTCTTACCCAACGCAGAAGCATGAGCGACCAAAACTTTATCAACTTTTGAAATGATAAACTCGTTTCGGATTGCGGCAGTACGAGCGGTTGTCCGAGTTTGTTTATCATCGAATGGTGAGACCGCTATAAGCCCACCCGCCGCCATCGCATCTGCAATTGAACGCGGCTTTCGCCACCCCTCGATACACCGAGCCAAGACATAGACAACTGGAGCCGAGTTTCGGATCAAAAGCCGAAGGACTTCCTTCTCGACCGGCGTATGAAAACCGCCGATAACGGCAATCGACCGCACGGTCCGCCTATTCGCCCAATCTTGGGCTTTCAGGATGATGTCACCCGGACAAGAGTTCGAGCAGAAAAAGGCTACACAATCCTTCGGAACATCAACTTTCATCATCCGCTGATGCTCCAAGGCGGTATTTGATGTCGTAATTCGCTACATAGTCCAGTTCATTATCAGTCAGGCCGTATATAGAGGCCAACATCCGTTCGTTTTCATCAATTACTTGTTTTGATTTTGATGCTGCGATTTCGTCGTATTCTATTTCGTCATTGTTTTTTGTTCTGATGCTCTTTCTTACAGCATTTCTTGCCATGTCAGTGTTCAGTTCTAATGCCGCCGCAATCCAATTGTACTCAGACCAGTCCCGTGGCACCCAGAACCCCCTGACAAGGGTATCATTGACGTGCTCGCAATCAGAACATGCGGAGTAGAACCAATAAAATAAGGATGAGTTTAGAAGCACTGAAACGAATGCAGACTCTTGTTCCCCTTGGAATAAAATTTTCCTCCCATGTGGCTGCTCAATTTCTTGTCCATTTTTGAAGAACCGAGGGCGTTTGTTTGAGGCTTTCAGCCAGTACCTACATGCTTCTTGGTAATAAACGCAGTTTGTGCCGAGCCTTGAAGCCAATTGGTCTACCACCATCGGGTGGGCAGAAAGCTTATTAAGAATCTGCAAATCAAGGACACTGCTAAGTTTTGCGATCCTAGCCCCCTCTATAACTTGATTATGCTCGATCAATCGGGGCACCTCGGTAATAGTGTCTCGTTGACTGGCTGAGAACCTTATTATTGAGGACGTAAACAGACTTTCCTGCGCTCTTGGAATGGACAAAATAATCGAGACAGGCATCTCGACGCCGTCAAAGATCGATTGTGGGCGGCGGGGAAAACTTAGGGCGAGCAACAATCCGCGTTTTCGCAAGATATTCTGTAATGGCTGAACTCTTGCCGAGGAAGTGACTGTCAGAGGAACGATCTTTCCTACTGGTCCCGTTGCCTTAGCCAACTGCAACGATCTCTCAAAAATAAATGCGTACAGGTTTTTGCAAGATATCGTCTGGATGTAGCGCTCAAGAAGGCCGTATCCGACATTCTTACTGGGATACATTAGGTACGGTGGATTTCCGACAATGGCATCAAAGCCGCCATCTGCGACAATCCCATAAAACTCGATTAGCCAGTGGAACGGTTTGTGGCTGCTTTTCCAGCTTTGAAAGTCCGCATTTGATGCCAAGTCGTCGCTGGCCTCAATACCATAATCATTCGCCAGAAACCGGTCGAGTTGGACGCCAAGTTCAGCCAGTCTTCTCCGAAGCTCTGATTTGTGGTCAGCCTCGATAATCCCGTTCAACTCTGTTTGTTGTTGCCGGAATAATTGGAATGCCTTGTCCAAATCTTCAGCGGCTTCTTCAATTTTTCCGGCCCGATCATCGAAATCGAAACCGGAAGCTTCCGTCGCCCGCTTTACGTCTTTAAACGAGGTATATCCAATCAGCGAATTCCCGGCACGGATATTGAAATCAATGTCCGGGAGCGGCTCGATTTGTTCAGGCCGTTCCAACTGTGCCGCGAGTTTCAAAAACAGGCGGAGCTTACAAATCTCGACCGCCTCATCCATAATATCGACGCCGTATAGGTTCGATATGATGATCGATTTGTATATGTAGTAGGCGCGATTGGGGTGGGTCGAGACCTGTTTAAGGACCTCCCGAAAATCGGAATAAACCTGGGCTCGCCCCCCAGTCGGTTCAGGCGCGGTGCTGACAAACTGCTCCATGCGCTCCAGGCAGGCGTCGTAAAGGTCGTACAAAATCCCCAGGGCTGCGAATAGGAATGCTCCGGACCCACAGGCTGGGTCCAGAACCTTGATTGAGGAAATGCCCTTCCAAAACGCACGAACCAGATCAGGGCTTTCCGCATATTGGATCACATCCTGAGCGAACTGGCGGATATCCAAGTTATAAGTGATCAGGTCCTCGATCTTCGTGATGTGGCCTGTTTCAATTTTCGCCCGAACCTCTTGGTATCGCAGCCTTCGCGCTATCGTTTCCCGCCATATCTCTGTCGGCAACGCATACTGCCCAGCCGCCTCTTTGTTCCATTCACCACGCGACGAAACATCATCGATGCCAGCAGCAACCTCCGCCGGAAGTTCCAGTTCGATCCCGCGCGAGACCGCTGGATAAATGTATGAACCAGGGCTATCTGACATAAGGCGCCAAACAACGCCGCTAGGCTCAAACGCGACTTTGTCGAGGGACTGTGCATTCTGGAACAGCCAGGGGATAACCGTGTTTTTGGTTATGTAATCGGTGATGTCCTCTTTCGTGTAGTAGGCCCCCATCTGTTTCTGGTTGATGTATTTCTCAAAGATGTGGCCCAACACGTCCGGATTTATTTCCCGGCCATCTGCGCGCTCAATCGCTCTTGTATCGAGCGTCCATTCGTATTGGTCGAAAAAGGCGAATACGGCTTCAAAGGCCTCGTCGACAATCTGGATTTCACTGCCATCGCCCTCAAGAATATGAGGCTCGAACAAACCGCCGTTCAAATAAGGAATACACCCAATGAGCTGAGCGGTCTGTTCGTCACGTTGGTTCATTGGCGTCGCGAGGCCACCGTGAAATAGTTTCAGCAAGAAAGCTCGATAGAAACTATGAAACTTCCCTTCGCCCTGGGTCTCCCGCACCTGGGCAAGGCGGTTCTTCAGATAGTTGATATCGCCATCCAAAAAGCCCTTCTTTTGGATGAAGTAGACGAACATCAACCGGTTCAACATCAGAGACGCGTACCACTGTTTGTCAGCGGCACTGGTTAGCCCCTCGATGAAGCCAAGAAATTTATCGTGCTGGTTCTTAAACGCGTCGTAGAATTTTTTGGTGATTTTTTCCCGGTCGAAAGCGTCCCGGAGACGCAAAGTGGTCCCGGCAAGCGTGAGCGCTTCTTCTTCTTCAAGAGAGAATGTGATGTGATCGAGTTTCTGTAGGAGCGGCTCGGGCGACCTATTTGTCAGCCAGCTATGTTCTCTAAAGGCGTCGGGCTTTCCTTTTTCACGCGCAACCCACTGCCAAATCTGCCTTGAATTATCAGCGGCAATAAAAACGATTAGATGCTCGAAAGCCCGCTTGGTGACCTCTTTCTCAATTTTCTGCCGAAGTGGCCTTTCAGGAATATCGCCACATCGAAAGATTTTCACGCCTCGTTTTTCCGCCACCGGGCTCAGACGAAATTGCTGTCCAGCAATTTCAATTTCTTCGTCTTGTCGGGAGCCCGGATGATCCCAACCCAATTCTTCAATAAATAGCGATTGTAAATCAGCGCTTTTAAGATGTTGCTCTGTGCGGTGACGATCAAGGCTCATGACCCAGCTCTCAGCCCCATGGAACAAATGATCCTCATATCCGAACGGGCATCGTCTTTGTCTTGGATCATTGAAAGCCGCCCGTCCCCCCTAAGGCTGATCACCAATTCAGCTAAATCACGGTCACTGATCCCCGCTTTGAGTTGGCGATTAATTACATCGATCGCAGATTGGAATAACGGATATTCATAAATATCCGCCATGGCCTTCTCGATTTCACGTACGAGCAGGTCGGTGAAAAACAGGTCGCGTTCGATTCCTTGGTCCTCTAGCAGCCGCTTCAAACGATCATACGTTTTGAAGCGAGCGCTGCTTGGGCGTCCCAGGGCCCCATGCGTCGTCCGCTCTTCCTGAAGCAAATGAGTGACCCCACTGCCGACGACATCATGATGCCAATCCGCCCGCTCTAGAGCAGGCTCGCTTGGAGAGCATTCCGCACTTCTAAGAATCGCGAGCGGCGATTGCGTAACGACATTACCCTCTCCATCAACGCGGACTAAGGCATCATTATCATCAGGTGTTTTGACGTAGACCAAAGCACCTTCTGGAGCCACTTCAGAGGCCGCTATTTTCTTTGTTGCGTAGACTACGTCGGGCAGTTCTTCGATTGTTTTTTGGAGCTTGGGGTCGTCTTCAATGGCGTTCTTCCAGACTTGATAAGCCATCGAGGCTAAGTCCACCTCCCCCTCGTCGTCTCCATCAAGAATTCCCGATTTTTCACTGTAAAGGTCCTGAATCGGGTTTTCGCCGTCGTCGTCCTCGAAGAATGCTTCATCGGAACCGACGACCTCTCGATTCTCCGTCAGCCGCGTTCGAACTCGGGCTCGCAATCGGATGATCCGTTCCACCCCGTCAGCCGGCAAGAAAGAATAGCAATGGATTGTATCCGATTGCTGGCCAATTCGGTCCACACGCCCCGCACGCTGAATGAGGCGAATGATAGCCCAGGGAAGGTCAAAATTCACGATGATCGAGCAGTCTTGTAGGTTCTGGCCTTCCGATAGAACATCGGTCGCAACGAGCACATTAAGCTCACCCTCTTTCTGGGCGACTTGCTCTTTCCCATTAGATTTTGGACTGAACCGCCAAGCTAGCCTTGTAGGGTTTTCTGAATCCCCTGTAACAGCCGAAATATTCGAAATTTTGGCCCGGTGGAGCGCCTGTTCAAGATACCGTGCCGTATCTGCAAACTGGGTGAAGACCAAAACTTTTTCATCCGCGTGGGTAGTCTTCAGAAGCTTGATCAGCTCTTGCAGTTTGTTGTCTCTGGCCTCTTCCCAGCGCCCACAAATCGAGATGACACGTTTGAGACTTTCATTGTCTTCGGTCAGGTGCTTTGCAAGGGCAGGCGTGAACAGCTTGGGGCTCAACCATTTAAAGCGACGATTTTTTTTGCTTCGATATTCTTCGTAGACGTTCGCCGCATGTGCACGCAGAAGCTCCACCCCCTCGTCGGCCGAAATAGGATCATCATCACGATCTCCATATTCCGCATTATCGAATAGGGATGCCGCCGCTTCGGAGTCCACATCCTCATCTGAGACATCCAGCAATTCGGCATCTTGCGAACCAATGGGGATCGGAAGTCCAATCTCTATCGCATGAAGGAAAATGAGGTTTCGCATAATGTGCCGGTCAATCGATTGGATAAAGGCGGGACCTCCACTTTCTAGCCGCTTGAACAAATTGGTCCGGCAAAACCCCATCAGCCGAATGCCAGCACGGCCAAGGCCTTCCATTATTTTGCTCTCGGTTGCGGTTGGCGGATGTTCTGGGTCTGATGTGAGATAGTTACCCAGTCCATACCTCGGGAGCATCAGTCCTTCGACTAGGGATAAAACTTCAGGTGAATATGCCCGAGCGTACGGGTCGTTCGGGTCATCGTCGTCAATCTTGAATTTGACGGCCTTGGGCTGACGAATAGGAAAATACGAACGCGTGCCGTCTGAGAAAGTGATGTACTTGCGCCCGTTCTCATTGTCCGTCTCAGCGTAATTCTGCACGATGAACCCGCGCGTTCGTCTGATCATGAACAGCCGCATCAAATCTCGCCAATCGTCAGTGTGGTCGCTTTTTTCAAAAGCGAGCACAGACCTGACTGGGCATTGGTGCTTTCGAACGAATTCTGTCTCTCCCCCGATTTCCCTGATCATGGCCTCTGGGCGGATGCCTATATCTTGGTCATCTTCGAGGAACAGGCGAAGCTGGGACGAGAGGTCGATAAAGGTTTTATTGTAGGGCGTCGCTGACAGCAGAATGCACCGGCTATCATTAGACCTAATGTAACCTTCTATGACTTTGTAGCGTTTGCCCTCTCGATTACGGAGATTATGACTCTCGTCGATCAAGATGGTCCGATATCTTCTTAATTCAGGAAGTTCGGTATCTACACGAGACAGTGACACGATCTTTGCCGAAAGATTATAGGTCTCGACGTAATCCTCCCACATATCGACCAGATTTTTTGGGCAGATAATTAGGCTGCGACCATCCGTATCTTCGATTATTTTGAGAAGCGCTGAGGCCATGATGGTTTTACCCAGCCCAACCACATCACCAATAACCACCCCCCCTCGCTGGTTCAAATGATGCGCCGCGACTTTGACTGCGCTTGTTTGGAACTCGAAAAGACGATTTCCAAAAACCTGGGGGATGCGAAACTCAGATTGCCCGCGCCGGGCTTCTTGAGAGAGGTGATAGGCAATTTTTAGATACACGTGATAAGGCGGCGTAAGTTTCTCGCTCGCCCAGCTATCCTCGATGATATCGGCAAGTTCGTCCGAGATATCTATGCACCAACGATCATTCCATCTCGCTTCAAACCAGTCCGCGAGTTTTTGACATGCATCGTGGTCCATTACATCGACATTGAGCTCCCCCTGCATGGCCAATCCGGCGAATGTAAGGTTGCTGCTCCCGACGAATCCGACCTTGGGGTTTATCGGGTCTGGGCGATGGAGAAGGTAGAGTTTGGCGTGAAGCCGATGCCTCAAGAATAATTTTACAACAACTTTTCTTGCTCGAATTTGTCGGCCCAGTCGCCTCAGCCCTGCTTCATCGGAATTGTTCGGAACCCCGAGTGACAATTGGGTTCGGAATTCCTCTGCGAGCGCCTTTTTAAGCTCTATGGCTTTTGCGTTATCGATCCCTTCATTCGTGTAGGCAGCGGAAAGTCTCTCACGAATATCTCGATCTGGAGATTGGTGCATTCCGACAAGGAGCCTGCATGAACTCCCGTCACCGCCTGCCCACTTTTCAATGTGTTCATCGACTTCCTTCCAGCCCCGCAGATTGAAATACCCGACACAGAAATCAGCCCTATTAGATACCTTTAAGGTGTCCACCAAAGCTGGAAGAAGCGATTGGTCAATATTGTCAAGAATACGCGGCATATCTGTGTGTTTGGCCTAATGACACGAACGAACCCCTGACGCAGCAGTGGGCGAGTGCCCCTTTGATGGGAACGCTTAATGAATTGAGGCTATTCGAGTTGACGGCATGCGCCGACGAACGCCCCTCTTTCCTTAAAGCAGACGCTGCAACAATAAGGCGAAATTACAAGCTGCGTAAATGCCGTCGGAGGAATTGTTGTTAAGTCCCCAGCCAAGGCCCCTATACAAACGAACTTCATAAATCTTGAATCCAACTATACTCGGCGGCCTTCCCGTTACGTATACGGGTTTGAACAGGGGCACCCCGTATACGTAACGTTGTCCAGCGATTCGCAATAGGCATCGTTGAGCACGGGTTAAATGCGACAAGAGCAGGCTTGCGGTCGTGGGAATTTGAATTTTTTCCCCTTTAAATGCACTCCGGCCAGAAAGACAGAAAATTGCTTTTTCCATTTAAAGGAAACGGTTTCTTTTAAAGGGCGAGTTTCATTTAAAGGGATTGGACGCCTTAAGGCCGTCGCGGGTATGCGGGCGGCATGATGAGCCGCAAAACATGTCCGCTTGCCTTAAGGCCTTCGCCCTCCTATCGCTTGGCGCGTGGACGAGCTTTTTCCCTTAAGCTTAAGGGGCGAGCGATAGCCAGCCCCGCGATTGACGCGCCGTCCGGGCGGACAGGCCGCCTTAAGCTTAAGAGTCGGCCCGGCCCGATTCGCCCCCTTACGGAACCCGCCCAGCGGGCATGGTCCCTTAAGCTTAAGGGTCGAGCGCAAAACTCTCCCGCGTCTGAAACATTACGTCACGTAACCCGCCGGAGTCGTGGGCCGTGCCAACGTACACGTCATGTTGGCCCCCTACGTAACGTAACGCTCCATGGTTTTCCGCGCGGGTTCGACCAAACCTTGTGCGCGCACCCCCTTGGGTGCCGTGACGTAACGGACTTCGGAACCGCTTTAAGGCCATGACGACGGACGCCAACCAGGACCAGGCCCTTAAGCTTAAGGGCGACATCCCGCCCCGGCGGTACTTGTCCCGTGACGAGGCCGCCGCATGGCTCGGCGTCTCGACGGACACCTTTTCCCGGTTCGACATCCTTTACGTGGACCTTGGCCCCCGGTGCAGGCGCTGGGACATCGTGGACATCGTCGCCTTTGCCGACGACAATAAGCGGTGCGACAGCGCCCGGACCTCGAACGAGAGGAAAAGGCAATCATGCGTATCTTCAAACGCAAAGGCTCACCGTCCTGGTGGGCAACTTGGTACGACCAACACGGCAAACGCCACCGCAAGAGCACTGGGACTGACGATAAAGACCTAGCCCAGGCGCTTGCAGCCAAATGGCAGCAGGAGAGTTTCATGGAAAGGCACTTCGGCAAAATCCCCGACGTTCCGTTCCGTGACGCGCTTCTGAAGTATGCCGAAGCCAAATTCCGGGAGAACTCGGAAGGCTACAGCCGAAGCACCAAATACCGCCTGCAATGCCTCCTGGACCGCTTCGATGGCCTTAACATCAAGGACATCACCGCCGCCCAGGTGCAGGACTTCGCCGACGACCGCAGTGCGAACGTCGTGGACGCCACCGTCCAGAAGGACTTGGCGACCCTTAAGGCGATCTTGAACAAAGCCCATCGGGAAGGCCGGTTGGAAACCGTGCCGCCCTTCCCCCGGTTCAAGACACCTAAGGGCCGGTGCCGATGGTTGACACCCGAGGAAGAGGTGCGCTTGCTTCACCACGCGCCCAAACACCTCAAGCCCATCATCATCGTCGCCGTCGACACGGGCGGGCGGAAGTCCGAACTGCTCCGGCTTGATTGGCGGCATGTTGATCTCAAGCGAGGCCGTCTGACCTTCACCGAAACCAAGAACGGCGAAGATCGGACCATCCGCATGACCGACCGCGTGAAGCAAACCCTGGCAGACCTAGGGCCGCAGGAAAGCGGACCCGTGTTCACCTACCGGGGGAAGCCGATGCAACGCTTCAAGGCCGGTTTCGAAACCGCCCGCGACAAGGCGGGCCTGCATGACTTCCGGTTCCACGACCTGCGGCATACGTTCGCCTCGCGTCTCGTCCAGAAAGGCGTTCCGATCTACGAAGTCATGCACCTGACGGGCCACAAAAGCCTGTCTATGGTTCAACGTTATGCGCACTTGGCCCCGGACTTCCAAGCCCAGGCCATCGCTGCATTGAACGACTTTGGGCACAATATGGGCACAGAGCGCCCTGAGGAGCCCGTCGAAATTTCCGCTAAGTCCTTGTTGGCAATGGTGGGCGCGGCTGGGATTGAACCAGCGACCCCTGCCGTGTGAATGCAGTTCCTAGGCATTTACCATCGCTTACCCATTCCGAACGAATACTTACTTTTCCCTTTGTTTCCGCCATTATTTACCTTACTATCCGTGGCAGTGGTCAGGGCGTTTCTTACCCTGATTTACTCCCAACTGCTTACCTGGCGCTTACCCAGCGCTCGGGTAAGCAAAAATCGGAGGGCAAAATGCCACGGATAAACAAGCGCACCGTCGATGCGATCAAGCCGGACCCGGACGCCGACCGCGCGTTCCTGTGGGATGATCGGTTGCCGGGTTTCGGGATCGTCGTTCGGGCTTCGGGCACGCATTCCTACGTGTATCAGTATCGCACCGCCGAGGGACGGTCACGCCGAGCGACCATCGCCAAGGTCGGCGCCGTCACACCCGACAAGGCCCGCGAGATTGCCGAGGGCATGGCGGCGACGATCAAGGACGGCGGCGACCCGCTGGCCGACAAACAAGCCGCTCGGGAAGCCCTGACGGTCGGCCAAGTGCTGGACGCCTATCTCGACTCGGGGCGGTTCGCTGAGAAAGCGGACTCAACGCGAGCGATTGATACCGGGCGGATCGAACGTCACCTTCGCCCGCTCTTGGGTAAGCGGCACGTTCAGAAACTGGAATCCGAGGATATTCGCCGCGCGTTCGGCGCGATCCGCGACGGCAAGACGGCGGGCCGCATCAAGACCGGCAAGCGCGGTTTGGCCCGTGTGACAGGCGGCGAAGGCACGGCACGTTCGGCCATTCGATTGTTGCGGGCGATCTTTTCATGGGCTCAAGCGGAACGCATGATTTCCGACAATCCGGCGGCGGGCGTGTCCGTGGGCACGGACGGGGAGCGGGATACCGTTCTTGAAGGTGCTGAGGAATACGCGCGTTTGTTCCGCACCCTCGACACGATGCAGACGGAAAAACGCATCCGTCCCGCCGCCGCCGATGCGATCCGCGTGATCGCCCTGACCGGCGCACGGCGCGGAGAGATTGCCGGGCTTCGCTGGCGGTATGTGAACCTCAAGACGGGCGTAATCACACTGCCGCCGACCGCGCATAAGACCGGACGCCGTACCGGCAAGCCGCGTGTGATTTCCTTGCCCGCCGTCGCTCAAGAGATTGTCGCGCGCCAGCCGGAAGGCGAGGCGGACGACTACGTGTTCCGCCCCGCGAAAGGTGACGGCTCGATATCGCTGGCAAAACCGTGGCGCAAGGTGCGCGACGAAGCCGACTTGCCGGAGGGCATCGGCTTGCACGGGCTGCGGCATTCGATGGCAACCCTGTTGGCGATGGGCGGCGCGGGTGCGGCGGAGATCATGGCGGCACTCGGGCACAAACAGTTGTCGACCTCGCAGAAGTACATCCACGCTGCCGACACGGCCCGCGCCGCGCTGGCCGAACGTGCCGCCGCGCCCGCACTGGCGGGCATGGCGGCAGCGGCGGGCGAGTCGGGCGGCGAAGTGGTGACGTTGGTGGATAAGAAGGGGCGGGGATAATGGCGCGGGACATTATCAATAACTTGAACTGGCTATCATATCTTCCGCGCTTAGTCCGCATCGAAAAGACGGCGCGATGGATATTGGAACAGCCCGACGACTCGCGCCATGAAATTGCCAGAGAAATTCTCAAAACCGCCGCGCAAGTTCGTCGCGATCACAAACACGGCTGGGACACTTCGAATTTTGTAGATACCCTCAATCAACTTTGCGGCCGGGCGGATGCAGAGATTTTCGCGCCGTATGTTAAGGAATCCGCCAAGCGCCGCGAGCGGTTCCGCGATCAAGTTGCGGAACCTCGCAACAAGCAAGCACGCGCCGAAGGAAACGCACGACGCGCTGAATGGCAAAGCGCCGCCGATGAAATTTGGTCACGCCATCCGACTTGGAAAAAGAGCGACGTTGCCCGCCAGATTGCCAAGGATCGTGGCGGCGATTGGAACACAATCCGCCGCAGGATCAACCAACAGTAAATAGTTGTCACGGCCTTCTAAGCCGTGACAGCCGATACCGCTTACCTTTCGCGTAGATCAAGCCACGCGAAAGGTAAATGCCATGCAACCCGAATATCTCACCCGCGCCGAAGCCGCCGCTTATCTCACCGCGCGCGGCCTGCCCGTATCCAAATGCACCCTTCAAAAATGGGCGACGACCGGAGGCGGTCCCGTCTATAGGATTTTTGGAATCCGCGCGTTGTACGTGCCCGCTGACCTCGACGCTTGGGCCGAAGCAAAGCTGAGCGCCCCGCGCCGGTCGACTTCCGAAACGGTGGCGGCATGATGGCGTCCCCACAAGAGTTACAGGCACAGCTTGCGGCCCTGAACGTCCTGGTACGCGAGTCGGCGGATCGTGTCCTACAGCACGGTGAAGCTGCGCTCCGTAGCGAGCGGCGGGCACCCGAACGGCGGGCGCTCGCCAAGGCCGTCCGCAAGCTGCGCCGCGTGATCGGCACGCCAGGACCAGCAACCGTGACTGTCACGCCAACACCGCCCGACGCACCGCGCGTGCCGCGCCGCGTGGCCGTGCAACCCCAGCAGAACGGAGCACCTTAAATGAACATCGAAATGGAAACCGCCGCGCCCGGGCAGGGACACGGCGGCGAATATCAAAGCGGTTCGATTGAGCATCTAAATATTACCGCTTCCCCTGAGAAAAATCAATTCGACCGCGTCTCCGAGACGGCCCTTGCGGAGATCGAACGGGCGCGCGGGCGTGATGCGACGAAGGCCGACGCGGCTTATCACAAGCGAGTAGCCGACGACCTTTCGAACTGGATTGCCGACGATTTCCTTAAGGCCCGCCGTCGCATCCCTAACGAGCCGCCCGGCCGGCGCGTGCCGCCGACATTGGGCGACTTGCGAAGCATGGTCGATGTGCAGCGCCGCCTAGCAGCGGCGCGGGCAACGGCGGAACTCTGGGACGCGGCCACATGGGCGGCGCTCAATTCCGGCTCTCTTAAATGGGAGCGCTTGGCGCTGGAACTAAGGCGGGCGGAAAGCCGTGTCGCGGAACTTGAACGAGAGGCGCAACCGTGGAAATAACGCAATCAACGCTACGCGCCGCCGGGTATCGAGGCCCGACCGTTGCGCCGTCGATCCCCGTCGCCATCGGGCCGGGGCGGACTGCCGAGGCGGTCGAGTCCGTACTAGCGACATTGCGCGAGCGGCCCGACGTGTTCGACTTGGGTGGTGCAATCGTCCACATCTACAATGGCGCAACGGTGCCGCTCGACCGTCACGCGCTCGCGCATTTCTTAGGCGGCGCCGTGCGTTTCGTGCGCTACAGGCAAGACGGCACGGCGACCGCCGACGACCCGCCGCAACGCTTGGTCGACCAACTTCTAAGCCTTGGCGCGATGCGTGGCTTGAAGCCGCTGGACGCCGTGACGACCATTCCGACCCTGCGGCCTGATGGGAGCGTTTTGGACTCGCCCGGATACGATGCGGCATCCCGGTTGCTCTACGCGGGCGACGGCGAGTCGAGCGTGCCGGACCATCCGACCGCCGACGAGGTGCGCGCGGCCTACGAGACGGCGCTTTACCCGTTCCGCGAATTTCCCTTCGTCGCGCCGCAGGATTGGGCCGTGATGCTTTCGGCGATCCTGACCGCCGTTGTTCGCCCCGCACTCCCGACCGCGCCGGCCTTCGCGTTCGACGCGCCGACGGTTGGGAGCGGCAAAACGCTGCTGGCGTCCTGCATCGCCGCACTGGCGAGCGGCGAACGTCCCGAACCGTGGCCCCCGGTTGCGGCGCGCGACGATGAGGAAATAAGAAAGCGCCTGTTCGCCGCGTTACGCACCGGGGCGCGGGCCATCGTTTGGGACAACCTCGCCGGCACCCTCGATTCCCCGAGCCTCGCCGCGTTCCTGACCGGGCCGACGTTCCGCGACCGCATCCTCGGAAAATCGGAAAGCCTGGCCCTACCGAACCGAGCCGTGTTCCTGCTGACCGGGAATAATGTATCGCTCGCGGGTGACATGCCGCGGCGCGTCTTGACGTGCCGGATTGATCCCAAGTGCGAGCGCCCGTTCGCCCGGCAATTCGACCTCGACCCCTTGGCGCACGTCATGGCGCATCGTGTCGAAATAGCCACGGCGGCGCTGACCATCGTTCGCGGCTGGCTTACCAGCGGTGCGGCACCGCGCCCCGGCCGCGTGGCTTCGTTTGAGGCGTGGGACTCGTTCGTGCGCCAGCCTGTAGCGTGGATCATGGGCGCAGACCCGCTCGACGCGATCAACACGGGCGCGGAAGCGGATCCAGAACGGGAGGCCCTGGGCGATCTTTTGGAAGCGTTGCGCGCGTGCTTTGGCGATGCGGGATTCACCGCCGCCGACGTGGCCGACGCTATCCGCAAAGGCGCGGGACCGTTCGGTGACGAAGCGCAACGGGCCGTCTCCGCTGCCGTGGCCGACGTGGCCGGGCGAAACGATCCGAGCGCCAAGAGCATCGGGCGCATCCTTAATTTCCGACGTGGGCGGATCGTCAACGGCATGAAGCTGGAATGCGAGCCGACGCGCGACGGAAAGCGTTGGTTTGCGGGTTTGGTGGGGGTTTAGAAAAATGCCAAAGTCGCGCTTAATATCTAATTATTTCAATAGTTTGTGGGTTTGCGGGTTTAAATACACTACCCCATACGCGAGGCGTCCCAGAATCAAATACAAACAGGCCGAAACCAAAGTCGCAAAGTCGCAAAGTCGCACGCGCCCCCGTGAAAATATAGCCCGCAGGGCCAGGGGGGAGGGTTTGGAAGTAGACGCACCCCCATCCCTAGGACCGGCTGCGGTACTCACAATGTCTAGAAACTAAGGGCGTGAAATGACGACAACGAAATTACATAAATTACATAATCCCCCCGAACACTTGGGCCAGCACGGGCGCGTGTTCTTCGCCGACGTGGCCACCGAATACGGCATCGACGACTCGGCGGGTATCGCTTTGTTGACCACGGCGGCGGAATGCCTCGACAGGATGCGCGCCGCCCAGGTTGCCATCGCCATTCATGGGGAAGTCACCGTCGACCGTTACGGGGGGCCGAAGGTCAATCCCGCGTGCGCCTTGGAAAAGGACGCCCGCAACGGATTCCTTGCGGCGCTTCGGGCCTTAAACCTCGACCTTGAACCCCTCCGAGACCGCCCCGGCCGGCCTGCCGGTAGCTGATAGAAAAGGACACAGCACCATGCCCACAAATCGAAAACGACGCTCCCGTAAACGCGGGAAATTTACTCCCCTGCAAATGGCCATTCTCACCGGCGGCGCACTGCCCGAGAATGTCTCGCCTTGGTACGTCGACAACTTGGAAAACCCGGACGCCAAGGGCCTGTTGTCCGTCGGTGTGTGCGCAACACCCTTTGCCGAGGTGTGGCAATCCTATCACGGCGCGCCGATGACCGACGCCGACCGCGCCGCCCTTCGCGACCGGCTCCCCGAAATCCGAGCGGCGGCGGACCTGACCCGAACGCGGCATAACACGGCGGCACCGGGCAGTGCATCGCCTAGCAACTGGCCAGACGATCAAACGGACGACTTTCAATCAATCGGAACTCTGGACGAAGGAATCGAAAAATGACGACGACTGACGCGAAGCATCAAGCGAACGCCGCAACGGCCATCGCGCTCGGTATGGAGGCCGCTGCCGATCAAGGCGTACCGGACGCCGTGGTCTTCACCGAGATTCTGAAAATCACCCTGGGCCTGATCGGAATGGCGAACGGCGGACCCGATGCGGTGCCGGACGCCTTGCGACGGCTGGCGGATGAACTTGAGGCGAACCCGAACGAGCCTCATAAACTTAACTAATCGGCACTGTGTGACTGTCACATTCTGCATAGTTTTTTACGAAGAAGTACTAGGACGCAGCGCCCTAAGTAAAAAATTGTTGCGTTATTTACACGGGACGTTAGTATATTACTCGTTCCCCGCCGTTGCCACGAGGCACGGTGGGGGGCATTGCGGAGGGTACGCCGTGCGCTGCCCTTCGCCCAGACACTTGCGGCAAGCCGTGCGCTGCCGGACCCGACTCGATAGCACGCCGTGCGCTGCGTCGATGGGCGGACCCAATCCGAACACTTTGTACAACGCGCACCCGCGCGCCCGCTGGGCACGTCGGGGGCATACACAAGGAATATGAACCATGACTGCAATTCGTAACCATCGCGGCATCCTGGCCGTGCGCGCCGAACTACCGGACGCCGTGGCGTCGGCCATTGGCGAATTTTCGGCGGACTTCGACAAGTTCAAGGAACGCGAAAGCGCAAAGGTTAAGGCGCTTGAAGCCAACTTGATCGAGATGGAACAGCGGCTTGCCGAGCGTGACCTTGCGCCGCGCGGCGGCGCTGGGCAATCTTCCAGCATGGCGAGCGCGGTCAGCCTCGCGGCTGATCTCAACAAGGACGGCACGTTCCAGCAGTTCGCGGCCGGCAGCATCAAGGAATGTGGCGTCAAGGTCTCGGCGACCAAACTCTTGAACGTCCAGGCCAACGTCATTCGCTATGACTCCGGCGATCTCGCGGTGCGCGAGAATGTCGGAGTGATCGAACCGGCCCGCCGTCGCCGTTGGCTTCGTGATCGCCTTACGACCGTGACGACGACCGGCGGCACCGTCGAGTTTTCGCGCGAGGCCAGCGGCACCACGAACAACGCGGACGTTGTTGGCGCTGGCTCTCCCTTCGTGCACGAGGGCGCCGACAAGCCAGAGAGCGTTATCGAGTGGGATTTGCTCGACCTCAAGGTGCCGACGATTGCCACCTATGTTCGCGCGAGCCGTCAAATTCTGTCGGACGTTGGCGAACTTGGCCGCATCATCGACCGTTATCTCCGGCATTTCTTGGAACTCAAGCTCGAACAGCAGCTCATCGCTGGCGCCGGCACCGGGGCTCAGATGAAGGGTCTGACGCACGCCGACAACCGCGTGGCCTTCACGCCGACCTCGGGGGATACCGGGATCGAGTCGATTTCGCGGGCGCTTGGCACCCTCGCGAACTCCTATGAGATCCAGGCGAACTTGGTGATCCTCAACCCGGTCGACTATCGCGCCATGCAGCGCACCCGCGCGGTGACTGACGGTCAATTCCTGTGGGGCGATCCGAACGGCGCGAACTCCGAGCAGGTGTGGGCGGTCGACATCCATCAAAGCCCGGCCATGTCGCAGGGATCGTTCGCGATCACCGACACGGAGCAGGTCGGGACGTTCCGGCTTCGCGAGGACGCCCAGATTATGACGGGCTACACGGGGAACCAGTTTACCCAGAACCTCGTGACCATCCTTGGCGAACTTCGTGCATTGCTCACGGTCGAAAGGCCGACTTCGACAATGTACGGATCGCTGACCCTCTAAGCCTCCCAGGCGCGCACGGGCGCACGGCCCGTTGCGCGCCATCCGGCCGCGCCGCCTGTGTGTTTCCTATGCCACACGGGCGGCGCGCCGGTCCTTTCTTTCAAGGGAGATCGCCCCGCCATGCCTGTAAAATTCACCGACCAATATCGACGCCAGGTCGTCGCCGCATACGACCAAGCCCGCCGTGACGGTGCGTCCGTTGTCGAGGCGACGGCGCGGTGTGGTGGTCACAGTCCCGGTATCATCGCCCAATGGCGCTCCATGCTGGCCGACGATAGTTGCGACGGGCCGCGGCAGGTTGCCAAGAGGCGGGCGTGCTTGCGGTGCCGACGGGATTTTAGATCAACGTGGAGCGGGGAGCGGATTTGCGGCGCGTGTAAGTCGGGCGAGCATTACGACGGACTGCCGGCGGGATGGGGACAGACGGCGACGGTGGGCGTTGCGGACTGGTAAAGTCACTCTACATATGAGGTGGCGCTGATTTCGATTTTACACTCAGGACACCAACAATACATGGCGCCTGAGTCCTTTTTTTGCTGCATGGATATCCATTTACAGTCCACTTCCCAACAACGCGGGCAAAATGGACGGCCCACAGGCCTGCCATCCGCGCGCTTTCTGTAGTGCAGTTGGCGCTCTACAATTGTTTCTTCCTCAAATTTTATGGACTCTTGCAACGCCTCGATTTCAGCCTGTTGTTTGGCGATGTTCTCCTTTGCATCGGTAAGAGAAATCTTAGCGTCCGCAAGTTGAGAAATTACTCCCGCCAATTCGACCTTTAACGTCGCCGTTTCCAACGCCCCTTTAGCGCCATTTATCTTTCGGACAATCTCGATTGCCGTATTTATCGCTGCAATACCAGAGACTACGTCCATAGCCCCCCCCTTCCCTGAAAACCTACGACCTAGGCGGCGACGGGTTGAACCTCCGTCTCGATTTCCGCGCCGTGTTCGATCGCGGTCTTTGAGACGTCGTGCGCCATCTGTAAATTCATCCAAAATTCTGGGCTCGTGCCGAAGCACTTAGCCAGCCGAAGCGCCGTATCGGCAGTCACGCCGCGCCGCCCCCGGACGATGTCGGAAATCCTGTTGTGTGGGACCCCCAGCATTTTACCCAGTACGTTGGCGCTTAGACCAAACGGTGCCATAAATTCCTCGTGCAACACTTCGCCGGGGTGCGTTCTGATGCGTGCCATGAAAATTGCCTCCTAGTGATAATCCACGATCTCGACGTTTTCCGCCCCGTCGTTCCAAACGAAACAGATACGCCATTGATCGTTGATGCGGATGCTATGCTGACCGTGCCTGTCGCCCTTTAGAGCTTCGAGGCGATTTCCCGGTGGCCTCTGCAAGTCCTCTAGTCGACCCGCCGCGTCCAGCATATCTAGCTTTCGCGCTGCGGACCGTTCAAAGGCATGGAACCTCCGAACCGTCTCCCCCTTGTAGAAGCGCTCCGTATCGCGGTCGCGAAAACTCCGTATCATAAACGCCAGTATGCTGTACGCAATGCATACAAGTCAAGGGCGTCACGTCCTAGGCGAGTCCATGCCGGCCCTGCTTACCCTGTGCTTACCTGGAAAAATTTAAGGGCTAGCCGTTTCCAGCTAACCCTTTGATTTTAATGGTGGGCGCGGCTGGGATTGAACCAGCGACCCCTGCCGTGTGAAGGCAGTGCTCTCCCGCTGAGCTACGCGCCCTTGCTGCATCGCCGGGTCGGTCCCCGGCGGCAAGGCGCGATCATATAAGGGGCGGCCCCCAAGTGTGTCAAGCTGGGCCTGTCAAGCCGGGCCCGCCCGTATTCGTTTGCGCCAGATCAAGGTGCCGTGCGCCCCGCCCGGCCAACATGGACGCGGATGGGCGGCTGTGGCAGTCTTTGCCCCGCCCGCCGGCACCCCGATTTCCGCCCGCCGATCCAGGAGAGGCCGCTTGAAACCGAAGACCGCAGACGACATCGCCCGCCTGATGGCGCGCGCCGGCCAGGCGTTCCGCGCCGGCAACCTGACGCGCGCCGGCAAGGACGCGGAGGACGTGCTGAAGGCCGTGCCCGAGCATCCGGAAGCGCTCTACTGCCTGGGCCTGGTGCGCCACAACCAGGGCAAGGCCGTGCAGGCCGTCGCCCTGCTGCGCCGGGCATTGGCCGCCCATCCGGAATTCGCGCCCTGCGCCGTGACGTTGTCCAAGATGCTGCTGGAGGCCGGGGACGGCGACGGCGCGCTCCGGGTGCTGGGCGACGCACTGGCCCGATCCCCCGGCGACGCCAACCTGGCGTTCGAATTGGGCCGCACGCGCATCATCCTGGGCGATCCCGCCGGCGGGGCCGAGGACCTGGGCCGGGCGGCCGAGCTGGCGCCGGAGGCACCGCCGGTCTACGGCAGTCTGGGAATTGCTTATCAGCTGCTGGGCGACGGCGAGAGTGCGCGGGCGGCCTATGAGACGGCGATCGAGCTGGGCAGCCAAGACCCGGAGGATTATTTCAACCTGGGCACCGTCCATATGAACGCCCGCAAATACGACGACGCCATCGCCCTGTTCACCCGCGCGGCCGAGATGAACCCCGGCCACCAGCGCGCCTTCGCCAACATCGGCCTGCTGCACGGGCGGTCGACCGACTACGCCAAGGCCATCGCCCCCCTGGAGCGCGCGGTGGCGCTGAACCCGGATGACGGCCAGTCGGTGAACGAACTGATCTATGCCTACGGCGCCGAGGGCCGGGCGGCGGAGGCATCGGCCCTTGCCGAGCGCTTTCTCAAGGCCCATCCCGAGGCGATCGACCTGCACGGCCAGATGGCCTTCGTGTGGATGCGCGCGGGTGAGGCGGAGCGCGCCCTGGCCGCCGCCGACCGGGCCCTTGCCGCGGGCTCGTTCCCGACGCCGTCCCTGGCCATGAAATCGGCGGCGCTGAACGACCTGGGCCGGACGGAGGAGGCCGCCAAGCTGCTCGACTTCGGCCTGATCATGACCCGGGTCCACACGGCGCCCGCCGGCTATCATTCCATGGCGTCCTTCAACAAGGACCTGGTGGCCTACCTTCTGAACCATCCCAGCCTGACCTATTCCAAGGTCAACCGCTCGGTCGAGCACGGGCGCGGCACGCTGGAGCTGTTCGACGGCACGGAGCACGGCCCGGCCCTGGAGCTGAAGAAGATGATTCTGGCCATGGCGCGGGACTTCATGGCGGCCCATCCGAAGGACCCGGACCATCCCTTCCTGGCCGCCACCCCCCGGGCGTTCGATGTCAACTGCTGGGGCACGGTCTACGACCGCGAAGGCCGCCAGCTGGTGCATTTCCATCCGCCGGCCTGGCTGTCGGGGGTGTACTATCCGGCCCTGCCGGCGTCCATGAAGGGGGCCGCCAAGGGGCGCACCAACAACATCGAGGGCTGGATCGAATTCGGCCGCGCCTTTCACCTGATCGGCGACCGGCGCGAGCCGGCGGTGCATCTGGTGCGGCCCGAGGAAGGGATGATGGTCCTGTTCCCGTCCTATTTCGGGCATCAGACCATCCCGGTCACGTCGAGCGACGAGAAGCGCATATCCATCGCCTTCGACCTCTGCCCCGCCAGGGGCTGAGCGGCGGGCTAACCCGCCAGCCGCCCCAGCGCCGGCAGCAGATCGTCGAAATGGTCGATCAGCAGGTCGGCGCCCAATTCATCCACCGGCCCGTGGGCATAGCCGAAGGTGACCGCCACCGTGGCCACGCCGGCGGCCTTGGCCACGTTCACGTCGTTGTGGCTGTCGCCGACCATGACCGCGTCGCCGGGGGCGGCGCCCAACTGGTCCAGCACATGCATCAGGTGCCGGGGGTCGGGCTTGCGCACGCCGGGCACCGTGTCGCCGCCGGCGACCGCGGCGAAGAACCGGGCGAGATCGAGGGCGTCCAGGATTTCCGCCGTCGCCCCCGCCGGCTTGTTGGTGCAGACGGCGAGCGCGCTGCCCGCGTCTCGCAGCGCCGTGAGCGCCCTGACGGCGCCCGGAAAGGGCCGGGTCAGGGCCGCCGCGTTGGCTTCGTAATGAACGGTGAAGTCCGCCGTCGGGCCCTCGAGCCCATCCGAGGGCAGACCGCCCGTGGCCAGCAGCCCGCGTTCGACCAGCTTGGGCACGCCGTCGCCGACCATGCCGGCGACCTCGTCCCGGGAGACCTGGCGGCGGCCCAGGCGGGCGAGCAGCCAGTTCAAGGCGGCCTGGATGTCGGGCACGCTGTCGACCAGGGTGCCGTCGAGGTCGAACACGATAACCTTGGGAAGGGGGGTCTTGGGCAGGGGGCGGGCGGGTAAGTGCTCCTTAACCCCCGGCATTGCATAGTTCCATTGCAAGATTCCGTAACAAACTGTGACTTGGATGACACAAGATACTGTGGCACCTTGCGGCCCGACCCTCCAGATGTTTCACCGGATCCCTTCATCAGGCCCCATGGCTGCCGCCCGAACCGTTTAAAGGCCCCCGCGTTTTCATGCAAGCAGACGGAAAATCGACGACAACCGCCGTGGTCCTGGCCGCCGGGCTGGGCACGCGCATGAAATCGGACCTGGCCAAGGTGCTGCACCCTGTCGCGGGCCGGCCGATGATCGGCCATGTCCTGGCGGCCCTGGACGCGGCGGCGGTCGACCGCACCGTGGTCGTCGTCGGCGACGGCATGAACGGCCTTGCGGCGGCCGTGGCGCCTCATGCGACGGCGGTACAGGTGGACCGCCTGGGCACCGCCCATGCGGTGCTGGCGGCGCGCGATTTCATCCGGGCCCATCCGGGCGACGACCTCTTGGTCGTGTTCGGCGACACGCCGCTGATCACGCCCGAAACCCTCGGCGCCATGCTGGCGGCCCGCCGGTCCCCGGCGCGCCCCGGGGTGGTCGTGCTCGGCTTCGAACCCACCGATCCCACCCCCTACGGCCGCCTGATCCGGGACGGCGACGGCGCCCTGGCATCCATTGTCGAAGCCAAGGACGCGACGCCGGAACAGCTTGCCGTCACATTGTGCAATTCGGGCGTCATGGTCATCGACGGGGCGCGCGCGCTGGATTGGCTTGAGCGCATCGGCAATACCAACGCCAAGGGCGAATACTATCTGACCGACATCGTCGCCGTCGCCCGCGCCGACGGGGCCGTGGCCGCCGTTGTCATCGGCGACGCGGACGAGGTCATGGGCGTCAATTCCCGCGCCGACCTGGCCATCGCCGAAGCCGTCGCGCAGCGGCGCCTGCGCGCCCGCGCCATGGCAGGCGGCGCCACCCTGATCGACCCGGCAACCGTCTATTTTTCGTGGGACACGGCGCTCGGCCGCGATGTGGTGATCGGGCCCAACGTGGTCTTCGGGCCGGGCGTGCGCATCGCCGACAAAGTGGAAATCCGGGCGTTCTGTCATATCGAGGGGGCCAAGGTCGGAACGGGTGCCGTGATCGGGCCGTTCGCCCGCCTGCGCCCCGGGGCCGATTTGGCCGAAGGCGTGCATATCGGCAACTTCGTCGAGATCAAGGCCGCGACCCTGGGTGCGGGCAGCAAGGCCAACCATCTGTCCTATGTCGGCGACAGCACGGTCGGTGCGGGTGTGAACATCGGCGCCGGCACCATCACCTGCAACTACGACGGCCATGTGAAGTCCCAGACGGTGATCGGCGACGGGGCCTTCATCGGCTCCAACACCGCCCTGGTCGCGCCGGTGACCGTGGGTGCGGGCGCCATCGTGGGGGCCGGCAGCGCGATTTCCAAGAACGTCGCGGCGGGGGCCCTCGCCGTGACCCGGGCCGAGCAGAAGGAAGTCCAAGGCTGGGCCGACCGCTTCAACGCCAAGCGGCGCAAGGACAAGCAAGACCGGAAAAAAGAGGGCTAACGGGCGATGTGCGGCATCATCGGAATCCTCGGCCGGAACGCGGCCGCCCCCATCCTGCTGGACGGTCTGAAGCGCCTGGAATACCGCGGCTACGATTCGGCGGGGATCGCGACCCTGGTCAACGGCGCCATCGAGCGCCGGCGGGCCGAGGGCAAGCTTGCCAACCTGGCCGCCCGCCTCGACGAGATGCCCATCGCCGGCACGGTCGGCATCGGCCATACGCGCTGGGCGACCCATGGCGTGCCGAACGAGGCCAACGCCCATCCGCATGCGACCGAGAAGGTCGCGATCGTGCACAACGGGATCATCGAGAACTACAAGGACCTGCGGGCCGAGTTGATCGCCAAGGGCTGCGTCCTGGCCTCCGACACGGATACGGAAGTCATCGTCCACCTGATCACCCAGGAAATCATGGACGGCAAGTCGCCTGCGGACGCGACCGCCGCCGTCCTGCGCCGGCTCGACGGCGCCTTCGCCTTGGCCATCATCTTTTCCGGCCACCACGAATTGATGATCGGGGCGCGCCGCGGCAGCCCGCTGGCCGTCGGCTTCGGCGAGGGCGAGATGTTCCTGGGCTCCGACGCCCTGGCCCTGGCGCCGCTCACCGACCGCATCATGTATCTGGAGGACGGCGACTGGGCCGTGTTGAGCCCATCCGGCGCCCAAGTGTTCGACGGTAACGACGCCCCGGTGGCGCGGCCCGTGCGCCTGACCGAACTGTCGGGGGCCGCGATCGGCAAGGGCGGTTACCGGCATTTCATGCTCAAGGAAATCTACGAGCAGCCCCAGGTGATCGGCGACACCCTGCAAAGCTTCATCAACCCGGCGTCGCGCACGGTGACGATGCCCAGCCTGCCGTTCGACCCGGCGGCGCTCGAGCGCCTGACCCTGGTCGCCTGCGGCACGTCCTACTACGCCTGCCTGACCGCCAAGTACTGGTTCGAGCAGCTGGCCCGCATTCCGGTCGAGGTCGATATCGCGTCGGAGTTCCGCTACCGCGAGCCGCCCATGGCGGCCAACGGGGCCGCGATCTTCATTTCCCAGTCGGGCGAGACGGTCGATACCCTGGCGGCGCTGCGCTATGCCCGCGCAGCGGGGCAATCCATCCTGTCGATCGTCAATCAGCCGGAAAGTGCCATTGCCCGGGAATCGGACATGGTCCTGCACACCAACGCGGGCCCCGAGATCGGCGTCGCCTCGACCAAGGCGTTCACCACGCAGCTGACCGTACTGGCCTGCCTGGCCATCGCCGTCGCCCGCGGACGGAACGCCATCAATGCCGAGACCGAGGCGCGCCTGACCACGGCGCTGACTGAGGTTCCCGGCCGGGCGGCGGAAATCCTCAATCACGACGAGCGGCTGCGCGACATCGCCCAGGGCATGGCCGAGGCGCGTGACGTGCTCTACCTGGGGCGCGGCACCAGCTACCCGATCGCCCTCGAAGGGGCGCTGAAGCTGAAGGAAATTTCCTATATCCATGCCGAGGGCTATGCCGCCGGCGAAATGAAGCACGGCCCCATCGCGCTGATCGACGATCAGGTGCCCGTCATCGTCATCGCCCCCACGGACGCCTTGTTCGAAAAGACGGCGTCGAACGTGCAGGAAGTGATGGCGCGGGGCGGGCGGGTCATCGTCATTTCCGACGAGGCGGGGGCGTCGGCCCTGGCCGACGGCGCGGAAGCCACGGTCGCCCTGCGGTCCGTCGACCCCTTCGTCGCCCCCATCCTGTATGCGATCCCGGTGCAACTGCTGGCCTATCACGTCGCGGTCATCAAGGGCACGGACGTCGACCAACCGCGCAATCTGGCGAAAAGCGTGACGGTGGAATAACGGGGGCCGCTGCACGGATTCGCGCCGCGCCAGGAAAATCCGCACAAAGAAAAACGGCCGTCCCGAAGGACGGCCGTTTCCTTACTGAAAGCTCAACCGAGCAGCAGAGCGCCGAAGCACCCCGCCTTGAACCCGATTAGAACTTAACCTGAGCACCGACCAGGAAGGTCATCAGGCTGTCGAGGGCCGTCGCCGTGCCGTCGACGTCCCAGAACATCACGTTGCCGTAGATGTTGGTACCGGCAGCTTTGATCTGCTGGTTGACGCCGAAGCCGAAGGCCTGACCGTCAACGCCGTCGGCCTGGAGGTCCGACGTGCCTTGGAAGGTCACACCGACGCCGGTGGCGCCCAGCGAGTTCATGTTCGCCGTGTAGCCGACAGTGGCGGCATAGACCTTGTGGTCCTTGCCGGAGTCCTGATCGGCCGAGCCGTACAGGCCGGTCAGGGAGACGCCGCTGTCATGCTTCACGGAAGCGCCGAGCTGCCACTGGTTGCCGGTCGTGCTGTTGCCTGCGCGATTTTCGTAGAAGGCACGGCCACGGACCTGCAGGCCCCCCATCTTGCCGTCATACAGAGCACCAACGCCCCACACGCCGGAATCTTCCAGACCGAGCTGGGCACGGAACCCGTTCATCGACGGGGTTTCGTACTGGATAGCGTCCCTACGCCCGCCGTCGAGGGTCTTGAACACATCGCGGACGGTGGTTCCGGACAGGGCAGCCGCCGTATTGTCGTTGCGGAACTGCATGGCGTCAACGAGCAGGGAGGAGTCCATGCCGGCAAAGGCGCCGGCGGCGTAGCCGAGATCCAGGCCGTCGGACATGCCGTCGGAAATCTGCGACTGCTGACCCAGGGTCAGCTTACCGAACTGCTTGTGGGAGAAGTAAACCAGGGCCAGACGCTCGGAGAAGGAGCCGCCGCCGCCGGTTTCAGCGTCCTGGCTGATGGTGGACGGGTTGTTCGACTGCATTTCCATTTCCAGGGTGGCGCCAACGGAAACGGATTCGTTGACCTTGCCGGTCGCCTTCAGGCCGAAACGGGTAGAGCCGTTGTCACCGTCCTGGTGGCGGTAACCGGATTCTTCACCGTCGTTGTAGAACATCATGTTGCGGTTGACCTGGCCGTAAACTTTCAGGTCGGTCGCATTGCCGTTCTGGATCGAACCGGCTTCGGCGGTGGTGGCAACCGGGGCGGCGAACGCGAAAAGCGCAGCGCCGGCGGCACCAACCATAAGGGTCTTTTTGAGGTTCATTCGTTTGCTCCTAAGATGAGATTCACTCTTACAAATCCACTTTGCCCGGGAACACCGTAGGACCACGCGTTGGCGATCCTGTTCCGGACGAGGGCAGTGTAGCGGCTCGCTTCTGTTTCAAAAGCAAAATCCATCTCGACTGTAGATTTTTTGGAACAGTGTTGCGCGAATGCCACACATTGCTGAGATTTGATGAAAATCAGGCGGTTGGGCGGGGGCATTCCGGCATTCAGCCCCCATCGGATGGCCGCCGTTGCGCAAATGTCACGGACGCGCCATGAGCCTCCCGAATCGCTCCCCGAGACCGCCACGCATAGCGTCTCAACACCCGCAGTACGGTTGAACACGGCGGCGAACATGGATTAGATGGGAGACGTCGGACCGATATCGGGTCCCGCATCCACCCACAAACCGCCACCCACAAACCGAAGGACGCCCCCATGCCGCAATACGACTATGACCTGATCACCATCGGCGGGGGTTCCGGCGGGGTTCGCGCCTCGCGCTTCGCCGCCGGCCAGTACGGCGTGAAGGCGGCGGTGGTCGAAAACCTGCGCATCGGCGGAACCTGCGTCATGCGCGGCTGCGTGCCCAAGAAGCTCTTGGTCTACGCCGGCCATTTCGCCGAGGATTTCGAGGATGCGGCCGGTTACGGTTGGGACGCAGGGGCACCCACGTTCGACTGGCCCAGGCTGATCGCGAACAAGAATAAGGAGTTGGACCGCCTGGAAGGCGTCTATCACCGCCTGCTGCGCGACGCCGGGGTCGACGAGCTGACCGGCACGGGCCGCGTTGTCGACGCCCATACGGTTGAGATCGCCGGCCCGGACGGGACCAAAACCGCTACCGCCAAATACATCCTGATCGCCACCGGCGGCTGGCCGTCGCTGCCGGATATTCCCGGTATTGAGCACGCCATTACCTCGAACGAGGCGCTCGACCTGGGCCATCTCCCCGGCAGCATCGCGATCGTCGGCGGCGGCTACATCGCCGTGGAGTTCGCGGGCATCTTCAATGGCCTGGGCGCCGACACCCATGTCATCATCCGGGCCGAGAACATCCTGCGCGGGTTCGACGCCGCGGTGCGCGACACCCTGCACGAGGAAATGGTCAAGAAAGGCGTCACCATCCATCAGGAAACCACCGTCCAATCCATCGAAAAGACGCCGTCGGGCTATTCCCTGCGCCTCAATGACGAAGACATCCTGGAAGTCGGCGCCGTCATGTATGCGACCGGTCGCGCGCCCAACACCAAGGGCCTGGGGTTGGCGGAAGCCGGCGTCCAACTAACCGCCAAAGGGGCTATCGTCGTCGACGACCACTTCAAGACCAGCGTGGATAGCATCTACGCGCTGGGCGACGTCATCGACCGGGTGCAACTGACCCCCGTGGCCCTGGCCGAGGGCATGGCCGTGGCCCATACCCTGTTCGGCGGCAAACCGACCACCGTCGACTACGCCAACATCCCGACGGCCGTGTTTTCGACCCCGCCCGTGGGCACCGTCGGCCTGACCGAGGACGAGGCCCGCAAGCATCACGACGTCGTCATCTTCCAATCCCACTTCCGGCCCATGAAATACACCCTGTCGGGCCGTGACGAGCACACCATGATGAAGATGATCGTGGACAAGAAGACGGACCGCGTCCTGGGCTGTCACATGGTCGGCCTGGATGCCGCCGAGATGACCCAGGCGCTCGGCATCGCGCTCAAGGCCGGCGCCACCAAGGCGGATTTCGACGCGACCATCGGCATCCATCCGACGGCGGCCGAGGAATGGGTGACCATGCGCACGCCGCTACGCGCGGCCGAAGCGGCGGAATAAATTAAGAAAAGCACAGAGACGGCGAGGCCGTGAGAAGAAGATCTTAGGCCGTTATCTTCTTCATTGTTCTCACTGCCTCACCGTCTCGGTGGTGATCTTTATTCTTAAATGATCTCGCGCGCCTTGAGGTCGGCGATCTCGGCGGCGCTGAGCCCCAGGTCGGCCAGGATGGCCTCCGTATGCTCGCCCTTTTCCGGCGGGCGGACGGCCAGCTTGGAATCGGTGCGGCTCATGCGGATCGGCTGCGACATCATCTTGGTCCTGCCGAAGCAGACGGTGTCGCAGTCTTCGGCGATGCCCAGGTGCTTGACCTGTTCGTCGGCGAACATGCCGGCCATGTCGTAGATCGGGCCTGACGGCACGCCGGCCTCGTTCAAGGCGTCGACCCAATCGGCGCTGGTCCGGTCCTTGGTCTTCTCGGCGATCAGGGCGTTCAGGTCATGACGGTTCTTGGAGCGCTTTTCCGGCCCGTTGAAGCGTTCATCCTCGGTCCATTCCGGCGCACCCAGCACGTCGCACAGGCGCGCCCAGATGCGCTCGCCCGCGGCGGCGATGTTGATGTGGCCGTCCTTGGTCGGAAACACGCCCGTCGGAATCGAGGTCGGATGGTCGTTGCCGGCCTGGCCGGGCACCTCGTCCTCCATCAGATAGCGGGCACCCTGGAAATCGAGCATGAAGGCCATCGCCTGCAACAGGGACGAGGTCACCCACTGGCCCTGGCCGGATTTCTCGCGCTCGATGACCGCAATCAGAACGCCCATGGCGCAGAACAGCCCGCCGGTCAGGTCGGCGATGGGAATGCCCACGCGCATGGGCCCGCGGCCCGGCTCGCCGGTGATCGACATCAGGCCGCCCATGCCCTGGGCGATCTGGTCGAATCCGGGACGCTTGGCGTAGGGGCCGTCCTGGCCGAAGCCGGAGATGGAGCCCAAAATGATACGCGGGTTGACGGCCTTGAGCGCCTCATAGCCGATGCCCAGCTTGTCCTTCACGTCGGGGCGGAAGTTCTCGATCACCACATCGGCCCCCTCGACCAAGCGCAGGAACAGCTTGCGGCCTTCCTCTTCCTTAAGGTTCAGGGTCAGGGAGCGCTTGTTGCGCTGCAGGTTCTGGAAATCGGCCGTATGGCGCTTGGCGCCCAGGGTGCCGTCGGGCTCGATGCTTTCGGGCAGCTCGACCTTGATGACGTCGGCGCCCCAGTCCGCGAGTTGGCGGACGCAGGTCGGTCCTGAACGGACCCGGGTCAGGTCCAGGACCTTGATGTGGTCGAGCGCGGTCGACGCGGCGGTATGTACCATGTGTTTCCTCTCCAAAGGCGGCGTGGCCCGGTTCTTTGGCGCCCGGGCCTTGTATACAATTCAGATGTGCCGTTATCGGAATTTCCGGGGCTCAGGTCAATCGCCGCGCAGCCCCACCATCGCATCAACCGCCCTTGTCGGTTTCCCCGTCATCGCTCCCCTGATCCTCGTCCAGTCCGCGGGGATCGATGGTGATAACCTCGGGTGAGGCGCGGGGCACATGGACGAAATCCTCCTTATCCTCGGGCAAGGGACCCGCGCGGCGCTGCATCCGGTAGAAGGCGAAGATCGCCGTCAGAAAATGGATGACCGCCGAATAGGCGAAGAAGGAATTGGGGCCCGCCACCTCGACCACCGCCGATGCCAGCATCGGCCCGACGACGGCGCCGATGGAAAACACCAGGATCAAGGTCGAAGCGATTTCGACGAAGTCCTCGGGTTCGGCCTGGTCGTTGGCATGGGCGATGGCAATGGCGTAGAGCGCAAAGGTGAAGCCGCCGTAAACGAAGGCGAGCGCGTACATGGCAGCGCGCGCGAGATCGCCGAACGCCATCAGGGCGAGGGCGCTGACTCCGCCGCCGACGCAGATCACGACGACCACCCAGCGCCGGTCGATCAGGTCCGACCATCGCCCGAGCGGCCATTGGAAAACCGCGCCGCCGACGATCAGCAGACTCATGAACAGGGATAGTTCGGCGATCGACGGCAGGGCGCTTTGCGCGAACAGGGGGACCAGGGTCCACACCGCGCCGTTGACCAGCCCCACGGTCAGGCAGGCGGCCACGCCGACGGGCGAGATCGCGTAGACGCGGGGGATACGGATGCGCACCTGCTGCAGCGGCTGCGGCGCTGTGGTGCGTGTCAGCGCGACGGGCACCAGGGCGACGGATACCAGCACGGACGCGACCACGAACAGCTCGAACCCGGCGGGCTCGTAGAGATTCAGAAGCATCTGGCCGACGGTCACCGCCCCCAGGTTGACGATCTGGTAGACGGACAGGATGCGTCCGCGGTGTTCCTTGCCGGCGCGCTCGTTGATCCAGCTTTCCATGACCATGTAGAGCCCGCACAGGCAGGCCCCGGTGATGAAGCGCAGCCCCCACCAAGCGACCGGATCGACCCAAACGACGTGCATGAGCTGGGCCGCCGAGGCGACCGTGCCGAACACGGTGAAGGAGCGAATGTGCCCAACCCGCGCGACGACGCGGGGAGCGAAGAAACAGGACAGGATGTAGCCCAGATAAAAGGAGGCCCCCATGACGCCGATGACGAAGGGGGAAAAGCCCTCGATGCCCGCGCGCACGGGCAGCAGGGTGCCCTGTAAGCCGTTGCCGGCAAGCAGAATGCCGAAACTGAGGAACAGGGCGGCGACGGGGATCAGAATGGCGACCATGTCGTTTCTTCCGTTTCCTTGTGCCCGAGGGAACCCGCGGGTGCCCCCACAGCGGCGGTCAGGCCAACCCGCATACGATCTTGCGAGGCGGCGGTCAGCCGTTGAAGGGACTGCCGATCCCACCGGCCAACACGATTCCCACGACAATCATCCCCGTGCCGACCCATTGTGTCACGGAAAGATGCTCGCCGAACAAGAACACGCCGGCAAGCGGCACCAGGATGAAGCCCAGCGCAATGAACGGATAGGCCGTGGACAGGGGCATCGTGCGCAGCAGCGTCACCCAGATGAACGTGGCGACGCCATAGATTGCAAAAGCGCCGAGCAGCCACTTGTTCATGAACGACTGGAAAATGCTGTCCAGGCCGGCGCCCGACAGGGCCGCCTTCTTGAAGCAGATCTGCCCGGCGACAATCATCAACAGGAAACCGGCGAGCTTGAGATAGGCCATCATCATTGTTTCCTTATTCGGCGCAGGCGGTCCACGCCCTGCGTGACCAAGTGAACGATGACTGTCGCGCCGCTGAGCGCGAACACGGCGATTAGGGGCTCGTTGTAGCGAACCACGTTGACGGACACAAATGCGTAAAGCCCCAACATGAAATAGGGCGGCAGGCAGAACACCAGGAACGGGCCCGCACGGCCGCGGCGGGCAAGAATCCAGACACAGGCCGGTAAAAGGATGAACCCGATCAGGCTGGCGTAATTGCCGACCCATTGGCCGCGCAGGGCGAGCGACAGCGTGACAGCCAGATGTTTGCCCAGATCACGCCAAACGTATTCCCTGAGCAGATAACCGAGCGGATTGTCCTGTGCCCCGGAGGCGGCCCGCACATCGAGAAAGAACTGGCCCCTCCCCATCATGTAAAAAGAGTCCGGATGGTACCAGGACAGCCGCCGGACCTGCTCTTCGGAAAACAGCGCCGTCGCCAAGTTGTCCCCGAAATCAGGCAGCCAGTAGATCAAGCTGATCGCCCATTCCCGCCAGGTCATGAGATTGTACGGCAGGCGTTCGACAAAGACCCTCGTCCCGTATCCGCCGCTGATGCCGGCAAGGTCGAAGCCGACATAGTTCCTGATCCACCAGGGGGCCAGGATTGCGGCCGCACCGGCGGCGAAGCACGCGGCGGCGGCGGCGGCGTCAGTCCACGCCCGGCCGCGCCCAAAGCGCCACCACAAGACGATCACCGGCACCATGAAGTAAAGAAGATATACGTAGGATGCCCGCGTGAGCGCCGCGGCGGCCAGCGCCACCCCGGCCACGGCGATATCACGCCGCAGTGGGACCGGATCGGACAGGACCCGGGCCAGCATCCAGGCGAACAGTCCGACAAAGAAGAAGGTTGGGATTTCCGTCAGGATCAACCCGGCGTAATGGGTGAAACACTTGGTCGCCAGCACGATCGCCAGCGTCAGCCAGGCGATGCATGCATCCCCGGCAAGCCGGCGCGCGGCCAGGAAGACGAAGAACGCCGTGAACGCGGCGAGGACGGCTTGCACAACGAACAACCCCGTCAATCCGCTGAGGTCGCAGACGGCGCCGTCCCGGGAAACGCATTTCAGGGCCCGCGCGAGGTCCGCGTCGAACAATGCCAGCACGCCGGCAAACATTGGATAAACCGGGCCGAAAAACGTTCCCAGGATTTCATTCACCCGCCCCCAATCCGACGCCATGGCCTCGGCCAGCGACGCCGCCATGCCGGCGTACTGCATGGCGTCGGCGACCGGGCGGGTATAGGGGGGGGCCAGGGTCTGGAACAGGGCGGCGATCAGGCAGACGGCGAGCGCAAGGGCCGCCTGGGCGCGGTCCTGACGCAACAAGCGGGCATATGCCGAAACGGTTTGCACGTCGATCACCTTGGGTTGTCCGGGACGGCCGATCCGGCCCGCGCGACTTGTATTCACCCGGCAAGAACGATGCAACCGGCCGGCACGCAAGCGAATGTTGTCGAACACCGTTTCTTCGCTATCATTGCCGCCGCACGTCGCACAAGGGAGGATCTCCACATCAAAGCCGCACCCACCCTGTTCGAACCCCCTGCCCGCCCGCAATATGCGCCGGGGGATCACACGCCCCTGTTCGCCTGCCGCGATTCCGAAGGCCGGACCTTCGAGTTCTATTCCGCCGTCACCGGCGCGCCGACGATCCTGCTGTTCGCCGGCGGCCAGAGCCTTGCGGACATGACGGCGGGCGGGCTCGACCCGGCGGCGCTCGGCGCCGGCGGCGCCCAGGTCGCGACCCTGGTGCCCGGCGACACCACCGTGGCGGCGGCGCAAAAGGAAGCCTCCGGCTGGCCGCACCGGGTGATGGCCGACCCGGGGTCCGAGATCACCAAGGGGTTCGCCGGGCTGTCCGGCGTCGCGGCGCCGGCGGTCTATGTGCTCGACCCCAACCAGCGCCTGGTCGGCGTGCGCGGGCTCGGCGGCGGCGCCGCGGGCCTGGAGGATTGGCTTGCCGGGATGCTGGCCCAGGCGCAGCACGGCCGCGACCAGGCCGTGGTCCAGCGGGCGGCGCCGGCGCTGCTCATTCCCCGCGCCCTCGACCCCGAGGACTGCGCATGGCTGATCGGCCTGTGGCACAACGGCGAGCGGGACGACGGCACGGTCGCCGTGGGGTCGTCGGCCGGCGGCGGCGTGCAGGTGGTGCCGACGACCAAACGGCGCGAGGACTATTACCTGCGCGACAAGGCGCTGGAGCAGAAACTGCTGAACCGGCTGATGCCGCGTCTGGTGCCCGAGATATCCAAGGCCTTCCATTTCGAGGGCTATTCGGTCGAGACCTTCAAGATCGGCTGCTACAAGGCCGAGAAGGCGGGCTTCTTCACCGTCCACCGCGACGACACCAGTCCGGCGACCAAGCACCGCAAGTTCGCGGTGACGCTCAACCTGAACACGGGCGACTACGAAGGCGGCGATTTGCGCTTTCCCGAATACGGCCCGGAACTGTTCCGCCCGGAGAAGGGGGCGGCGGTGGTGTTCTCCTGTTCCCTGCTGCACGAGGTCCTGCCGGTGACCAAGGGTCACCGCTTCGTGGCGCTGACCTTCCTCAACGTGCCGGTCCGATAAGCGCACGCGGGGGCCCGCCGGGAGCGGACCTTTTGCAGGGAACTTGTCGGTAGTTTTCGGGGGAAAACGGGGAAATGGCGCGCCCGGGAAGATTCGAACTCCCAACCTCCTGATCCGTAGTCAGACGCTCTATCCAGTTGAGCTACGGGCGCTTGTGACTGGGCCCCCAAGGGGCCCCCGTCAGGAAGGAGCCGGACACTACTCCAGCACTTCTCCGTTTGCAAGCGCTAGGAGGCGTCCCGGATTAAAGGTCGTCAAACGCCGAATCTTCGTATTAAAATAGGAACTTGTGGTGCTCCGGGCCATTGAGTACACTCGCCCGGAAACTGAGGGGTGGGGTATGTTTGCGTACATACCCGCTGGGGATTTAAAAACAACTCCGGTTTGTTATCGGAGAAGAACCAAGGGCTCGCGGACGAGATGGGTTTTCCGAAACTGAGAGTTCTTTTGGCGGGGGCCGTGATTTTCACGGGGGCATGTTCATTCGACGAGGACCTGTGGCCCTCGCTGAGCGCATCCGAGCCTTCCGCCAAAACAACGACAGAGACCGCGCAACCGGAAGCGGCTTCGCCGCAGACGGCGGGCGCGCAAGGCGCCGCATCGCAGCAAAATGCCGTTTTGGCGGCCAATCAGCCTGCCCTGGGTTCGACCAAGTTCGTGCCGACCGGCGTGACGCCGGGCGACGCGACCGGAACCTTCGTCGGCAAGAAGGTCCAGGAACTGCGCGATGAGTTGCAGAAGCTGCAAAGCTCGATCCTGCAGCACAACGAACAGCTTCAGTCCGTGCGCTCGCGCATCGTCGAAAGCTCGCAGCAGTACCACGGCACCATCGCCGCCGTTAAATCCCGCCTGCAGGTCGGCACGACCCGCGGCAACCCGGTTCTCGTGCAGCAGTTCAACACGGCGCAACAGGACCTGAACCGCCTCAGCCAGGACATCGGCGAAATGAACAAGCTGTCCACCGGCGTGGCCAGCGATTCCACCCTGGCATCGTTCCTGACGGAAAGCGTGCGCGCCGCCTTCAAGGTGTCCGGCGCCGTCGACGAGGACCACCGCCAGCTTGCCATTCTCGAGGACGAGGTCGACCAGACCGTCGTCCTGATCGATCGCCTGCACCGCGAAGTGACCGAGGACGTGCGCCGCCAGTCGACCTGGATCGGCGCCGAACAGCGCAATCTGGTGCAGATTTCGGCCGGCATCCGCCAGGGCGAATCTCTCGGCTCGTCGCTGCTTGACGCCGCCGTCACCGGCCGCGGCCCGAGCGCCAACCAGGTTGCCGCCCCCGCCGATACGTCGGGCCGTCGCCCCCTGGTTGTGATCCGCTTCGACCGGCCGAACGTGCCCTATCAGCAGGCCCTGTACACGGCCGTCAGCCGCGCCCTTGAAACCCATCCGGCCGCGGTGTTCGACCTGGTCGCGGTGGCGCCCTCGGCCGGCGGCGCCGCGCGCGTCGCGATCAACACGAACAAGGCCAAGCGTCACGCCGAAGACGTCAAGCGCTCGCTGGTCGAAATGGGCCTGCCGCCGACGCGGGTGGCGGTGTCCGCCAAGACCCTGGCGGCGGCAAAGACAAACGAAGTTCATCTGTACGTTCGCTAAACCACGACATTCACTGCAAATCCGGATAACCGGCGTCAGCGTGGGCGCCGGTTTTTCCGTTTCTGGGCCCCCGTTTCCAGGCACCTCCGCCCTTGGGAAATGCCGGCGGCTCCGTTAATATTCCCGCCATGACAGCCCCCTCGCCGCCGGAACGTATCGTCACCTGGGCCGAAGTCCATGCGGACTCGCGCGCCCTTGCCGGCCGCCTGCTGACGGCCCCGCCGCCCGGCCGATGGGCGGCTTCCTGGACGGGCATCGTCGCCATCACCCGGGGCGGCATGGTTCCGGCCGCCGTGCTGGCCCGTGAAATGGGCATCCGCGTCATCGATACCCTGGCCATCGCCAGCTATGACGTGAAAAACCAGGGTCGCGTCCAGCTGCTCAAGGCGCCGGAGGCCGCCGCCGACAAGGGCGCCGGATGGCTGCTCGTCGACGATCTTGTGGATACGGGGGCCACGGCGCGGGCGGCCCGGGATCTGTTGCCCGACGCCCTGTTCGTCACGCTCTACGCCAAGCCCGCCGCCCGCGACCTGCCCGACATCTTCGTCCACGAAGTGGCGCAGGACACCTGGGTGCATTTCCCCTGGGATACGGAGGATCGGGACGGCCGTCAGGTCTATGCCCCGCCGCTTGCCGGGCGGGAGGCGTCATGAAACCCGCCGCCGCGTTCAGTCTGCTTGCCTTCATTCTGGCGGCGCTTCCCGCCCGGGCGGCGGACCCGCTGCCGCCCTTCATCCAGGTGCCGCCGGGCTACGCCATCGAACACTTCGCGACCGTGCCCAAGGCGCGGTCCCTGGTGCCCGTGCCGGAACTGGGCGTGATCTTCGTCGGCCAGCGGGGGCCCCAGGTCCACGCCATCGTCGACGCCGATCACGACGGGCGCCCGGAAAAGGTCCTGCGTGTCTTCGACGACCTGAACGTCGCCAACGGCATCGATTGGCGGGACGGCTGGCTATACATCGCCGAACAGCACCGCATCAGCCGCTGGCGGGCGCGCACGCTCGAGGAACTGGCGGCGGCGGCACCCGAGGTGCTGTTCGACAAATTGCCGGACGATCCCTGGCACGGCTGGCGCTATGCCCGCATCGGCCCGGACGGCCTGCTCTATGTCGCCGTCGGCGCGCCCTGCAACATCTGCGGCCTGAACGGGATGGAAGGCACGATCATCCGTCTGGCCCCGCCGGGCCGACCGGGGCCGCGCAGGCCGGAAATCTTCGCCCGGGGCGTGCGCAATTCCGTCGGCTTCGATTTTCAGCCGGGCACCGGGCACCTGTATTTCACGGACAACGGGGCCGACAACATGGGCGACGACGTGCCGCCCGACGAATTCAACCACGCGCCCGAACCGGGCCTGTGGTTCGGCTTTCCCTGGTTCGGCGGCGGCGAAGCCCGCACGGACGACTTTCGCGGCCAGCCTTTGCCGGCCCCCCACATCCCGCCCGCGGTCGCGTTCGGCGCCCATGTCGCGGCGCTGGGCATGAGTTTCTATCGCGGCGCGATGTTCCCCGGGGATGCCCGGGGCGATGCCTTCGTCGCCCATCACGGGTCGTGGAACCGCTCGGACCCGGACGGCTACCGCGTCGCGCGGGTACGGTTCGACAGAAAATCGGGGAAAGCGTTGTCGTGGGAGCCCTTCGCCACCGGATTCCTGCGCCCGGACGGGGCGCGTTGGGGCCGGCCCGTGGACGTGAAGGAACTGGCCGACGGCTCGCTGCTGGTGTCCGACGACCACCGGGGCGCGGTCTACCGCATCACCTATACCGGAAAGAAATAGGCGGGCTCAGCCGAGCGGGCCCGGATCCTTCTCGCTGTCCACGGGCACGCCTTCGACGTCCTCCGACAGGCGGCGTTCCAATTCGACCAGATCGGCGGGCAGGTCCGCCCCCGTGGCGCGCAATTGGTCCAGAAGTTCGATCAGCCGCATGTGAACCTCGTGCAGGTCCTCCGGCTGTTCTTCCATTTCGGCCATTGCCATGTTGATGGCGGCGAGAAGTTCATTTGTATCCATGTCCGGACTTTAGCACCGTCCGGGACGAACCGCTATTGACCTGCGTCAAGAGAACGCGGTGCCCGCGGTGAGGGCTTGCGAGGCTCAGGGACCCAGCCTAGGCTTCCCTTCAAGAGGAGACATCAAAAAATGACCAACCCTGCCGAGATCTACAAACTGTACGCCATCAAGTACGGCACCCACGATCCCCGCCCGCAGTCCCAGAATTTCATGCAGCCGCCCGACCCCCACGACGCGCCCTATCCCATCGACTATTTCGTCTGGGCCTGCATTTCCGAAAACCGCACCGTGGTCATCGACACCGGCTTCAACGAAAAATCCGGCTGCGGGCGCGGGCGCACCATGTTTCGCTGCCCGGTGGACAGCCTCAAATTGGTCGGCGTCGACCCGGCCGAGGTGACCGATGTGGTCGTCACCCATATGCACTACGACCACGGCGGCAACTTCGACAAGTTCCCCAAGGCGACCTTTCACATCCAGGACCGGGAAATGTCCTATATCACCGGCCGCTACATGCGCTATCCGGTGCTGCGCAATTCCTTCGATCCGGACGACGTCTGCCTTCTGCTGCGCGAGCTGTACAAGGACCGGGTCGACTTCCACGACGGCGACGAAGAGCTGTTCCCCGGTCTGACCCTGCACCATGTCGGCGGCCATACCCAGGGCATGCAGTTCGTGCGCGCCTGGACCGAACGCGGCTGGGTCGTGCTGGCGTCCGACGCCATGCACCTGTTCGCCAACTGGCGGCACAAGAACCCGTTCCCCACGGTGCTGCACATCGGCGACATGCTGGAAGGCCACAGGAAGGTCGCGCGCCTGGCCGACAGCCCGGACCACGTCATCCCCGGCCATGATCCCCTGGTGATGGAGATGTATCCGGCGCCGTCCGTCGATCTTGAAGGCATCGTGGTGCGGGTCGACGTTCCGCCCCTCAAGCCCACGCCGGCATGACGGAACGTCCCATGACCGAGACCTACAGGCTTTACGCCATCAAATACGGCACCCATGCGCGGACGGCCGCGCGCAACTTCATGCAGCCGCCCGACCCCCACGACGCGCCCTATCCCATCGACTATTACGTCTGGGCCTGCGTGTCGGAAAGCCGCACGGTCGTCATCGATACGGGCTTCACGAAGGACGCCGCCGAAAGCCGCGGCCGGACCTGGCATCGCTGCCCGGTGGACAGTCTGAAACTGGTCGGCGTCGATGCGGACGCGGTCACGGATGTCGTCATTACCCATATGCACTACGACCACGGCGGCAACCTGGAGCGCTTTCCCAAGGCGACCTTCCACATTCAGGACCGGGAAATGGCCTTCGCCACCGGGCGCTACATGCGCTATCCGACGCTGCGCCATTCCTACGACATCGAGGACGTCTGCGGCCTGATCCGCGAACTCTACAAGGACCGGGTCGACTTCCACGACGGCGACACGGAACTGTTCCCCGGCCTGACCCTGCACCATGTCGGCGGCCATACCCAGGGCATGATGTTCGTGCGCGCCTGGACCGAACGGGGCTGGGTCGTGCTGGCGTCCGACGCCATGCATCTGTACGCCAACTGGCTGGACCGCAATCCCTATCCGACGGTCGTCCACATCGGCGACATGCTGGAAGGTCACCGCAAGGTCGCGCGCCTTGCGGAAAGCCCCGACCATGTCATTCCCGGCCACGATCCGCGCGTCATGGACCGCTATCCGGCGCCGTCGGAAGACCTGAAGGGCATCGTCGCGCGTGTGGATCTGCCGCCCCATGGAAAATAAGGAAAAGACCCGCCGCCGCACGGCCCTGGCCTCCTGCTGCGCGGCGCACAGCCTGCAGGACGGCCTGACCGACCTGCTGTATGTCCTGCTGCCCGTGCTGGCGCAGTCGTTCGGCCTTTCCTATGCCCAGGTCGGCATCATCCGTGCCGCCAACCGCGCCGCCATGACGGCCTTCGAACTGCCGTCGGGCATGCTGTCGGAACGCATCGGCGAACGCATTCCCATCGCCTTCGGCCTGCTGGCCGCGGGGGCGGGCTACATCGCGCTGGCCTGGGCCGACGGCTTCACGGCCGTAGTCGTCGTCCTGCTGTTCGCCGGGATCGGCAGCGGGTTCCAGCACACGCTGTGCTCCACCCTGGTCAGCACCGTGTTCGGCAACCAGGGCCGGCGCGCGGCGCTGGGCACCTACAATTCCTTCGGCGACGTGGGCAAGCTGACCTTCGCCGGGCTGTTCACCCTGTCGATCGGCGCGGGCGTCGCCTGGCAGGACGTGACGCTGACGTTCGGCGCGGCGGCCGTGGCGGCGGGGCTGGTCATCTTCGCCGTGCTGGGCCGCGCCGGCGCGGGTATGGGCCCGAAATCCGCCGAAGGTACCGGCAGCCAGGGTCTTATGGGCGGTTGGGGCATCCGCGACAAGGGGGCCTTCGGGGCGCTGTGCGCCATCGTGCTGCTGGACACCGTGGTGCAGGGCGGGTTCCTCACCTTCGTCGCCTTCCTGATGATCGAGAAGGAAGTGCCGACGGCGCTCGGCGCCTTCGCGGTGGTGCTGACCCTCGCCGGCGGCGCCTTCGGCAAGTTCGGCTGCGGGTTCCTGGCGGAAAAGCTGGGCGCGGTCCGATCATTGGTGCTGGTCGAGATTCTGACCGCGCTCGGCATCGTCGCCGTCCTGATGCTGCCGACGCTGCCCGCCTATTTCCTGCTGCCCGTGCTGGGCATGGTGCTGCAGGGCAGCTCGTCCGTCACCTATGGCGCCGTGGGCGACCTGATCGAACCGGAACGTCAGGCGCGCGGGTTCGCCGTGATCTATTCCATCGCCACGGCCTCGATGATTCTGGGCCCCATGGCCTTCGGCCTCGTCGGCGACACTTTCGGGCTGACCTCGGCCATGCTGGCCATGGCGGCGACGATTCTGCTGCCCCTGCCGCTCTGCCTGGTCATGCGCCGCGCCATCGCCGCGCATTACGCCTGATCCCCGCCCCGCCGGTGGGCCTGGCGCCGGAAAAACACCCGCCAGTGGGCCTGGCGCCGGAAAAACAATAGCGTTGGCCGTATGATGTCCAGGCGGCGGCGGCTAATCATCGTGTTTGAACGGTAGAGGCAGGGGTCATCACCATGAGGGTCATCGTCCTGGGTGCCGGCGTCATCGGCGTCACCACGGCCTATTACCTGGCCAAGCAAGGCGCCGAGGTTCTGGTCCTCGACCGCCAGCCCGGCCCCGGCATGGAAACCAGCTTCGCCAACGCAGGCGAACTGTCCTACGGCATGACCTCGCCCTGGGCGGCGCCCGGCGTGCCGCGCAAGGCCATCCGGTGGATCCTGATGAAGTACCGGCCGCTGATCCTGCATCCGCTGATCAGCCCGACCATGTGGGGTTGGTGCACGCGCCTGGTCATGAACTGCAATGCGCGCGACTACCGCATCAACAAAAGCCGCATGGTACGCATCTCCAACTACAGCCGCGACGCCCTGACCGAGTTGATGGCGGACCTACCCGACCTGCGGTTCGATCAGCGCGAGATGGGCACCCTGCAGCTGTTCCGCACGGACAAGCAGGTCACGGCCTCCGCCGCCGACCGGGAGGTCCTGGCCGAGTTCGGCTCGCCCTTCGAAATTCTCGACCGCGACGGCTGCATCGCCGCCGAACCGGGTCTTGCCCATGTCGCCGGCAAGTTCGTCGGCGGCCTGCGCATGACCGCCGACCGTACCGGCGATTGCCGCATGTTCACCCTGGCGCTGGCCGAGGAAGCCGCCAAGCTGGGCGTGACATTCCGCTACGGGGTGACCATCAACGGTCTTGCCCCGGACCGCATGCGGATCGCCGGCGTCGACACCACGGACGGGCGCGAGGTTGCCGACCGTTACGTCTGCGCGCTCGGCCCCTATGCGCCGATTGTCCTGAAATCCGTCGGCATCAAGGTGCCGATCTATCCGATCAAGGGCTATTCCATCACCCTGCCCGTCACCGATCCGGACGCCGCCCCCCGCTCGACCATCATGGACGAGACCCACAAGGTCGCGATCACCCGCCTGGGCGACCGTATCCGCGTCGCCGGTCAGGCCGAGATCATCGGCTACGACAAGCATCTGGGATCGCACGCCACGGATACCGTGCGCCACGTCGTCACCGACCTGTTTCCCCATGGCGGCGACGTATCGAAGGCCGAGGGCTGGACCGGTCTGCGCCCCATGACGCCGGACGGCACGCCGGTCATCGGCCCGACGGTCTACGACAACCTGTTCATCAATTCGGGCCATGGCACCCTGGGGTGGACCATGTCCGCCGGTTCGGGGCGTCTGGCCGCCGACTTGGTGCTGAACCGGCCGCCGGAAATTTCCATCGACGGCCTGACGGCGGCCCGGTACGGGCAATAACCGGCGTTTTCCGGAGACGACCTGTCCATTGGTCCATCTTTCGACCTGACGATAAAAACACTATAGTAATCGAATGATCGAGAGTTCCCTGGGCCGGCTTCCTGAAGGGGCCGCATCTCCCGTTGTCCGGCACGAAGGCGACATCGCCCTGTGCCGCTCTCCCGTTTGTCTGGAGCTGATCCGTTATTGGCAGGGCCTTGCCGCGCGGAACGGCGGACGCCCTGAATGGGACCAGGTCCGGCTGATTGATCTGTACAAGGTCGCCACCTTCCTGGCCGTCAAGGATGTGATCGACGACGGCGCCGATTTCCGTAACCGTTTTTGGGGCACCGGACTGACCGACGCCCTCGGCTTCGAAGGAACCAACAAGCGGGTCAGCGCCTATGAGCCCGCCAGCATGCGCGACGCGGTCCATCGGCGTTATTCCCGCATCACCCGCACGGGCGAGCCGGAAATGGTCCGCGGCTACATCACCAGCATGCCGGAACACGACCATCTGTCGTTCGAACTTGTGCACCTGCCCCTGTGGGGCAAGGGCCCGGGCGTGCGGCACATCATCTCGGCCTATCAGTTCGATTTCATCGCGGCGGGTGACGACGGCTGACGCGGCCGCCTGCCTGCGTCACACCGCCACGTTGTCGATCAGCCGCGCCTTGCCGAGCCAGGCCGCCGCAAGCACGCGGGCGGGGCGGGAGGCGTCGGGCACTTCGTCCAGGGTCACGGCATCGCGCACGGTGACGTAATCGACCTGCCAGAACCCGGCGCGTTCCAACTGGCCCCGGGCCCAGTCTTCCTGCACGCGCGGATCCTCGCCGCGCCCGACCTGCTCGGCAACCTGGGCGAGGGTGCCGTGCAGCACCGGGGTGATGGCCCGTTCGGCCGGGGTCAGATAGGCGTTGCGCGACGACAGGGCCAGGCCGTCGGCCTCGCGCACGGTCGCCACCCCCGTCGCCGTGACGGGAATGTCCAGGTCGCGGATCAGCTTTTTGATGACCTGCAGCTGCTGATAATCCTTTTCCCCGAAAAACGCCTCGTCGGGCAGGGCCTGGAGAAGGAGTTTGGTGACCACCGTGGCGACGCCGGTGAAGAAGCCGGGGCGGTGTTCGCCCTCCAGCACGTCGCCCAGCCCGCCGACATGAACCTTGGTCGAATGGCCGCCGGGATAGACCTCGTCCACGCTTGGCGCGAACAGAAGGTCCGCGCCCTCGGCGGCGACCAGGGCCGCGTCGCGGGCCTCGTTGCGGGGATAGACGGAGAAATCTTCTTGGGGCCCGAACTGCGTCGGATTGACGAACAGGGTCACCACCGTCTTGTCGCATGACGCGACGGAATTCTCGACCAGCGACACGTGCCCGGCGTGCAGCGCCCCCATGGTCGGCACCAGGCCGATCCTCAGTCCCGCGGCGCGCCAGGCGGTCACGCGGACGCGCAGGTCCGCGATGGTGCGGACGATCTCGAGCGAGGATGCCGCGCCCATGGCCTTACTTCTTTTCAACCCCGAAGCAGTGTTCCAGGCCCGGAAAGGCGCCCGTACGCACATCCCCGGCGTATTCCTTGACGGCCTGTTCGATGGCGTCGCCCAGCTTGGCGTATTTCCGCACGAACTTGGGCGTGAAATCGGCGAACAGGCCCAGCATGTCCTCGGTCACCAGGATCTGCCCGTCGCAGGCCGGCGAGGCGCCGATGCCGATGGTCGGGATCGACACTTTTTCCGTCAATTCCCGCGCCACGGGCTCGACCGTGCCTTCCACGACCATGGCGAAGGCGCCGGCGGCGTCGATGGCCAGGGCATCGGCGATGACCTTCTTGGCGCCTTCGTCGTCGCGGCCCTGAATCTTGAACGCCCCCCGGTGTTCGGCCTTTTGCGGCAACAGGCCGACATGGCCCAGCACCGGCACGCCCGACGCGACGATGGCAGCCACCGTGTCGGCCATCTCCACGCCGCCTTCCAGTTTCACGGCCTGGGCCTCGGTCTCGTCGATCACGCGCTTGGCCGAGGCGACGGCCTGGGCCGGAGAATCCTCATAAGTGCCCTGGGGCAGGTCGACGACCACCAGGGCCCGTTTCGCCCCCCGGGTCACGGCGCGGCCATGGGCGCACATGATTTCGATGGTCACGCCGCGCGTGGTTTCCAGGCCGTAGACGACCATGGCCAGCGAATCCCCGACCAGCAGGAAATCGCAGTGCGGGTCCAGGAACTTGGCCATGGGTTGGGTATAGGCCGTCAGCGACACGATGGGGGTCGCGCCCTTGGCCACTTTGCGGGACTTGATATCTTCGACGGTGATGCGCGCCATGCCTGCCTCGGCAAGGTTGTTTTGGAAGGAGCGCGGGACTTTAACAGACCGGGGCAGCCGGTCAAATAGCGGCGATGGACCGCCCGGCGCCCTTGGGTTACATGTAGGACGCCATGTACCGTTTTCCCCGCTTTTCCGCGTTTTCCCTGATGTTCCTGTTGGCCGGCTGCGTTGCCGCGCCGCCGACGGCGCCCGACCCGGCCCGGCCGTGGATCGGCCAGATCTACCGCAACCACGCCGTTTCGGTCAGCCATCCCCTGGCCGCCCGGGCGGCACTGGACATGCTTAACGAGGGCGGCGGGGCCGTCGATGCGGCGATCGCCGCGCAGATGGTCATGACCCTGGTCGAACCGCAATCGTCGGGCATCGGCGGCGGCGGATTCCTGGTCCGCTTCGACAGCAGGACGAGCCGCATCGAAACCTACGACGGGCGGGAAACCGCCCCGGCGTCGGCCCGGGAAGACATGTTCCTCGACGCCCGGGGCGGGCCCATCCCCTACCGCGACGCGATCCTGGGCGGCCGCGCCGTGGGCGTGCCCGGCGCCGTCCGCATGCTGGAAATAGCCCACAAGGAGCACGGCCGGCTGCCCTGGGCGCGGCTGTTCCAGCCGGCGATCCGCCTGGCGCGGGACGGCTTCGCCATCTCCGAGCGTCTGGCCCGCCAGATCGCGGGCGACCGGCATCTGCGCAAGGTGCCGGCGGCCAAGGCCTATTTCTTCGACGGCAACACGCCCAAGCCCGCCGGCGCGGTCCTGAAAAACCCGGACTTGGCCGATACCCTGAGCATCATTGCGGAACAGGGCGCCGACGCCTTCTATTCCGGCGATCTTTCCCGCGCCATTGCCGACGCCGTGACCAACGCCCCCCACCATCCCGCCGTGATGACCGTGGCGGACATCGCATCCTACCGGGCCAAGAAACGCCCCGCCGTCTGCGCCCGATACCGCGATTACAAAGTCTGCGGCATGGGGCCGCCGTCGTCCGGTGGGCTGGCCGTGGCCCAGACCCTGGGCATTCTCGATCATTTCCCCCTCGCCGACACCGGGCCGGTGAGCGCCCGGGCGCTGCACCTGATCGCCGAGGCCGAACGCCTGGCCTTCGCCGACCGCGCCGCCTATGTCGGCGACAGCGATGTCGTGCCGGTGCCGGTCAAGGGCATGGTCGATCCCGGCTATCTCGCCGAGCGGGCGGCGCTGATCGGCCCCGGGAAGGCCATGGACGGCCTGATCGATCCGGGCAATCCGCCAGGGGCCCAGGCCGCCTACCGGGGTCCGGGCGATCCGCTGAAGGGCCTGTCGACGGCGCATATGAGCATCGTCGACCGGTTCGGGAACGCAGTGTCCTTCACCACCACGGTGGAAAGCGCCTTCGGGTCACGCCTGATGGTAAAGGGCTTCTTGCTGAACAACCAGCTGACGGATTTTTCCTTCCGCCCGGAATGGCGGGGCAGACTCGCCCCCAACCGGGTCGCCCCCGGCAAGCGGCCGCGGTCCTCGATGTCGCCGACCATCGTGCTGGACCGGGACGGCCGGTTCCTCATGGCCGTGGGCTCGCCCGGCGGCTCGCGCATCATCGGCTATACGGCGCGGGCCGTGTTGGGCGTGCTGGCCTGGGACCTGGACATGCAGGGGGCGGTCGATCTGCCCCATGTCATGAACCGGGGCGGGGCGACGGAGGTCGAGGAAGCGCTGATCCCGGCCATCGCCGACTTGAAGACCATGGGCCATCAGGTCGCCGTCGGGCGCATGGTCAGCGGCCTGCAGGGGATTCTCCGGACCCGGGACGGCCTGACCGGCGGCGCCGACCGGCGGCGCGAGGGCGTGGTCCTGGGCGACGGAGATCGTTGACCGTACCGGCTTTGCGCTATTTCACCGCGACGATGAACAGCCGGCGGAAATGGAACAGGGTCTTGCCGTCGGCGCGCTTGGGATAGGCCGCCTGCATCGCCTTCGAATAGGTTTCGAAGAAGGCCGCGTTCTCGTCCGGGTCGGTCAGCGCGTCCAAAAGCGGTTTGAGGGCCGACCCCTTGGTCCATTCGGCGATCGGGTTGTCGCCCTCCATGACCTGGGCATAGACCGTTTCCCAGATATCCAGGCTGCCCGCGTGCGGCGCCAGATAGTCGTAATAGACGTCGGGATCATGGACGGGATATTCGCGCAGCACGGGCTCCAGCCTGGCCCGCCAGGGGCCGTCCTCGACGACCTGGCGCATGCCCATGTGCGAGGGTGCGGCGTGGTTATGCGGCATCTGCACGGCCAGCACCCCGCCCGGCGCCAGCAGGCCCATCAGGCGCGGGAACAGGGCCGCGTGGCCGTCGATCCACTGCAGGGCGGCGTTGGAAAAGATCAGCTCCGCCGGGGCGTCCGGCGCCCAGGTCGCGGCGTCGGCGTGCTGCCAGTCGCCGTCCGGATGTTCGGCCCGCGCCTTGGCCAGCATTTCCTGCGATGAATCGATGCCGACATGACGCGCGTTCGGCCAGCGGCCCTTGAGGAACGGCGTGACGTTGCCGGGCCCGCAACCCAGGTCATGGACCGCGGCGGGATCGTCGAGGGCGATGCGGTTGATGAGGTCGAGGGCCGGGCGCATGCGGTGGCCCGCGAATTTCAGGTACTGACCGGGATTCCAGGTGGGCTGCTTGTTGGGCGCGGACATGTCGGCAAATCCTTGAATGCGAATAACCAGATTGCGATGTCAGCCCCCGGCGGCGACTTTAGAGAGGCGCCGCGCCCTGCGCAACGGCGATCACGCCGGTTTCAGGCGCAGGCGGAACACCGTGCCCTCGGCCCCCGTGCGGGCCAGCTGAATCTCGCCGCCGTGGGCGTGGACGACTTCCCGCGCGATGACCAGGCCCAGGCCCGTGCCGCCCTCCCGCGCCGACCCGGCGAAGGGCTGGAACAGATGCTCGGTCGCCTGCGCGGGCATGCCGGGGCCGTCGTCGGTAATCTCGACGATCAGGTCGTCCCCTTCCTCGAAGGCGGCGATGTGCAGGCGCGTCGCACCGGCCTCGCGGGCGTTGCGCCCCAGGTTTTCGAACACCCGCAGCATCTGCGCCGCGTCGGCCATGAGGCATATATAGTCCGGCACCTCGTTGCGCCATTGGAAGGGCTGTCCGCCGCCGTCGGGATGTTCCTGGGTCAGGGTTTCGCCCGCCATGTGCACGATCTCGGTCAGGCGGTTGCGCTTGGCGTTCAGGGTCGGCATGGTCGCAGACGCATAATCCAGGGTCTGGCCGCACAGGTTCACGGCCCGGTCCATGGCGCGGAACATGCGCGGCACCAGGCGCTGCACGTCCGGGTCGTCGCTGACCGCCAGGCGGTCGCCGATCAGCATGGCCGTGGCCAGAGAATTGCGCAGGTCGTGGTTTACCTTGGTCACCGCCGCCCCCAGCATGGCCAGGCGGTCCTTCTGGCGCAGCGCCATGCGCAGTTCGTGCTGCATCACCGCCAGTTCGCGCTGGGCGATGCCGATTTCATCCGGGCGGTCCGACGGCTTGAAGATGCGGGTTTCGTCCTCGGGTGCCCGGCGGAAACTTTCCATGCCCGCCGTGATGCGCCGCATGGGGCGCACGAACATCAGCATCAGGCTGATGTAAAGCAGCCCCGCCGTGAACAGCGAGATCGCCAGCGACAGTTGGAAGATGCGGTGCGAGAAGGCCAGCATCTCGTCGCGCATGGGCGCTTCGTCGATGTAGATCTCGACCTGCACGCCGGGCCGCTTGGGCGTTTCGCCGATGATACGGAGAATGCGGTTTTCCGTCTGCGCCAGAGTCACGAAAGCATCTTCGATCCAGCCGGGGAAGCCGCTCATGCGCAGGTCATAGACGGCATCGACGCGGGGCGGCATCTCGCCGCCGGCGATCAGGATGCGCTGATCATGTTGGCGCAGGGCGATGGCGTAGGTGTCCGTGGTCTTCAAAAGCGTGCGGCCCAGTTTGTCGTCGGCGGCCTGTTCCGGCATGTTTTCGATGGCGAGCGTCGCCAGATGCGCGCGCACGATGCGTTCTTCCAGATAATTCTTGCGGAAGCGCGCGACCGACGGCGTGTAGATGAACAGTTCGGCCAGCATGACGAACACCACCGTCAGCACGAGAAGGCGCGCGGACAGGCTCTGGTGGGCACGGGGCAGATGCGGGGTCAGGTCGGACATGCGTGAGGTTAAGCGGCCAATCAACCCAGCTTCAAGAGGAACCGGACAATGGCCCGGGTGCGGTCGGTGAACAGCTTGGGCGTGAAGAAGCTGCCGGCGGCCCGTTTCGAGACCTCGCCCAGGGTCGGATAGGGGGCGATGAGGGTCGCCAGATCGCCCACCTTCATGCCCTTGGAAAGGGCCAGGCCCCACAAATGAATGTGCTCGCCGGCATGCGGCCCGGCGATGCCGCAGCCGAGGATTTTGCCCTTGGGCGTGACGATGGCCTTGACCAGGCCTTCGGTCTCGCGCTCCGCCTGGGCGCGGTCGTTGTCATGAAACGGCCAGCGCAGAACGTTGAACGCGACGCCCGCCTCGCGCGCCTTCTTTTCCGTAAGCCCGACCTGGGCCAGTTCCGGCGCGGTATAGGTTACCCAAGGCACGGCCGAATGGTCGGCCTTGGCCGGGAGGCGGAACAGCGCGTTCTTGATCACCACGCCCGCATGGTAGCCTGCGACATGGGTGAACTGCAGCCCGCCCGCGACGTCGCCGATGGCGAATACCTTCTTGTTGCTGCTGCGCAGGCGGGCATCGACGGTGATGCCCTTGGGCGTGTAGTCGATCCCGGCCTTTTCCAGGTCCAGGCCCCCGACATTGGCCCGCCGCCCGGCGGCGACCAGAAGGTGGCTGCCTTCGACGCGCTGCGTTTCTCCACCCTGTTCGATGGTCACCGCGACGCCCGCGGCCGTCTTCTCGACGGAGGCGATCTTGATGCCTTCGCGGATGTCGATGCCGCCGGCGGTGAGCGCCCGGCGCACCACGTCGACCAGTTCCCCGTCGTCATTGGCCATGATGGAAAACATCTCGAGCAGCGTGACCGTGCAGCCGAGCTGGGCATGGGCCTGGGCCATTTCGACGCCGATGGGCCCGCCGCCGATGACGAGCAGGTGGTCTGGCAAGGACTCCCGGTCGAACACACTTTCATTGGTCAGGAAGTCGACCCCGTCCAGGCCCGGAATGGGCGGCACGGCGGCCGAGGATCCGGTGGCGACGACGAAGCGCTTGGCGCGGATTTCCGTTGCCCCCGCCTGCACCCGGTCCGGGCCGGTGAAGCGCCCGTGTTCGCGGATCACGGTGACGCCCAGGCCTTCGAAGCGTTCCTGGGAGTCCATTGGCCGGATGGCGTCGATCACGCCTTCCACATGACCGTAGACGGCCTTGCCGTCGACCCCGCCGAGGGTCGCCCGGACACCGAAGCGCCCCGCCCGGCGCACCGCCTCGGCCGCGTGACCGGCGGCCAGCAGCGCCTTGGACGGCACGCAGCCGTAGTTCAGGCAATCGCCGCCCATTTCGCCCTTTTCGATCAGCACGACCCGGGCCCCCATCTGCGACGCCCCGGCGGCGACGGACAGGCCGCCCGACCCGCCGCCGATGATGCAGATGTCTGTCTCAATGCGGGTGGGGTCGATGCGGGCAGGCGGCGTGCCGGTCATGACGTTTCTCCGCGGCGTTCCTTGATCCGGCGCAGGAACACCGGGATCAGGGCCAGCACGGCGAGGCCCAGCAGCGGGCCCATGATGTGGGGTTCGAACACAATGGTCAGGTCCGGCGTGCCGCCCCGGTCGAGCACGGCACCGAGGCCGCTGCCGACGCTGGCGAACACGAAGGTCGCCGGCGCGATGCCGAGGATCGTCGCGACCACGAAGGCGCCGGCACCGACGTTGAGGAAGGCCGGCACCAGATTGACCAGCCAGAACGGAAACACCGGCACCAGGCGCAGGAACATCAGGTAGGAAAAGGCGTTCTTGCGGAAGCCGTCCTCCATGCGCCGCACGAAGGGCCCCGCCTTCTTGTAAAGAAGGTCGCCGATGGCGTAGCGCGCGGCCAGGAACACGATTAACGAGCCCAGGGTCGCCGCGACGACGACGATCGCCGCCCCGGCCACCGTACCGAACACGAAACCGGCCAGCAGCGTCATCCAGATGGCGCCCGGGATCGACAGCGCCACCACCACCGTATAGGCGGCACCGAACAACAGCGCCGTCAGCGCCTGATGGGCGGCGTAATAGTCGAGCACGGCCGTGCGGTGGGTCTTGAGGGCGTCGAGCGATACATAGGTGTGAAGGTCGAACGCAAAGAACAGTACCGTGGCCAGAACCAGGACCAGAACGGGAATCAGCCGTTTCACGGAAAACCGCCCGGGTTTAGGGCCGTCGGCCGTGTCGGCGGCAGGCTGTCCGTCGTGATCGAGCGCCTTGCGCATGTCCGTAACCTTGTTCTGGAATGGGGGCCGCGAACGGCGGCGGCATCCCGGTTTCTATCCCCTGGGCGCCAAAAGGCACAAGCGAATGCGCCTCACGCCAGGGTCAATTGACCGTGAACGCCAAGTGATGGCCCCGGAAATCCGGGCTTTTTTCGGCAATACGGGCAAACCGCCCAGGCCCGTTGACTTCATGGAACCAAGGCCTTAAAAAGCGCACTCATTTTTCTAAGGAGACGTCGCGTGAAACGCACCTATCAGCCGAGCAGGCTTATTCGCAAGCGCCGCCACGGTTTCCGTAGCCGCATGGCGACCCCGGGCGGCCGGCGTGTGCTGGCGGCGCGGCGTGCCAAGGGCCGCAAGCGCCTGTCCGCTTAACAGCGCCTGTTCCCGCAAGCCGGTCGGAAGCGAGCCGCCATGTCACCCACGGTGCCGAGGCTGAAACGCCGCGCCGACTTTCTCAAGGTGGCGCGGAAAGGACATAAGTGGGCGGCACCCGGACTGGTGCTGCAGGCCTTCGACCGCACCGCCTTCGGCAACGGAGACGCGGACGCCGCCGGGCCGGATTTCCGGGCCGGATTCACGGTGACCCGCAAGGTCGGCAACGCCGTCGTGCGCAACCGCGCGCGCCGGCGCCTGAAGGCCGCCGCCGAACAGGTCTTGCCCGAATGCGCCAAAGCGGGGCATGACTACGTCCTGATCGGGCGCCAGGGCACCCTGGACCGGGCGTTTCCGGCCCTGATCGGCGACCTGCGCACGGCCCTGGAACGGGTCGGCACGCGCAAGAACGGGGGCGGAAACGGCCGCAGCGGCCGGGACCGCCGGGGGAAAGCGGAGATTTAAGATGATGGCGCCGACGATTGCCGCCCTTCCGGCCCGCCTCGCCCGCGCCCTGATCCGGGGCTATCAGCTTTTCCTGTCGCCCCTGGCGCCGGCCTCCTGCCGCTTTTATCCGACCTGTTCCGAGTACGCGCGTGACGCCTTCGCGGCCCACGGCTTCGTTCGCGGGCTGGGCCTTTCCGTCCGGCGCATCCTGCGCTGCAATCCCTGGAACCGGGGCGGCGTCGATCCGGTGCCGTCCGCCGGCTGCCCTGGCCACGGCGACGAACATGACCACGCCGATCACCCCAATTCATTTCCCCAACCGCACGGGTCTTAAAACGAATGATCGAAAACAAAAACCTGATCCTGGCCGTGGTCCTTTCGGTGGCCGTCCTGTTGGGCTTCGAACTGTATTTCAAGAACACCACCCCGCCGCCGCAGGTCGCCGAGACCGCCGCGACCGCGCAGCCGGGCCAGACCCCCGCGCCGGCCGCGGGTCAGGCCCCCGGCACGCCGGGTGACGCCCTGGCCGTGCCGCCGCAGGCCCCGGGCGCCCCCGCCGCCAAGGCGTCCGAGATGTCGCCCCAGGCGAGCCGCGCCCAGGTTCTGGCCACCACCCCCCGCGTCGCCATTGAGACGCCGCGCCTGAAGGGCTCGATCACGCTCAAGGGCGGGCGCATCGACGACCTGATCCTGGCCGACTTTTTCGAGACCCAGGACAAGGGCAGCAAGCCGATCACGCTGTTGAACCCGCGCGGCGTCAGCAATGCCTATTTCGCGGAATTCGGCTGGATCGCGGCCGCCGCCAAGAACGGCGCGAAGGCCGCCAAGGTGCCCGACGCGGACACGGTGTGGACGGCGTCCGCCCGCACCCTGACCCCGGACGCGCCGGTCACCCTGACCTGGGACAACGGCCAGGGTTTGGTGTTCTCGCGCACCTACGAGATCGACAAGAACTTCATGTTCAAGATCACCCAGGCCGTCGCCAACAAGGGTGCGAACGCGGTCGAACTGTTTCCCTACGGCCTGGTGTCGCGCCAGGGCACGCCGGAAACCTCGGGCTTCTACATCCTGCACGAGGGCCTGTTGGGCGTGAACGGCGGCGAGTTGAAGGAAGTCGACTACGACGACCTTCAGGAAAAGAAGCTGGAAAGCAGCACCGGCACGGGCGGCTGGATCGGCATCACCGACAAATACTGGCTGACGGCCCTGGTCCCCAACAAGGACGCCGAAGTCACCAAGCGCTACGTCTACCGCAAGGCCGGCGTCGTCGACACCTATCAGGTCGACTTCTTAGGCACCGGCGTGACGATTGCGCCGGGCGCCGCCAACAGCGCCGAAAACCGGCTGTTCGCCGGCGCCAAGCAGGTGAAAATTCTCGACGGTTACGAGGAAAGCCTGGGCATCGAACGCTTCGACCTGGCCATCGACTGGGGCTGGTTCTACTTCCTGACGCGGCCGATCTTCTACGGCCTGCTGTGGCTGGAAGTGCATGTCGGCAACCTCGGCCTCGCCATCCTGCTGCTGACCGTGGGGCTCAAGCTCGCCTTCTTCCCGCTTGCCAACAAGTCCTACGAGAGCATGAGCAAGATGAAGAAGCTGCAGCCGGAGATGGTCAAGCTGCGCGAACGTTACGGCGACGACAAGGTCAAGCTGAACGAGGAAATGATGGCCCTCTACAAGCGCGAGGGCACCAACCCCGCGTCGGGCTGCCTGCCGATCCTGTTGCAGATTCCCGTGTTCTTCGCGCTCTACAAGGTGCTGTTCGTGACCATCGAAATGCGCCACGCGCCGTTCTACGGCTGGATTCAGGATTTGTCGGCGCCCGATCCCACGAACCTCTTCACCCTGTTCGGCGCCATCGCCTGGACCCCGCCCGACGTTCTGCACCTCGGCGTGTGGCCGCTGCTGATGGGCATTTCCATGTTCCTTCAGCAGAAGCTGAACCCGCAGCCGACGGACCCGACCCAGGCCAAGATCATGATGTTCCTGCCCGTCGTGTTCACCTTCCTGCTGGCCAAGTTCCCGGCCGGTCTGGTGATCTACTGGACCTGGAACAACCTGCTGTCCATCGCCCAGCAATGGGTCATCATGCGCAAGATGGGCGTCAAGGCCTGATCCCCGCGTTAAGGAGCACCGATCCATGACAGAGCCGGGAGACATTACGCCCGGCGTGGATTCCGGGGCCGAGACCGACGCGACCCTGTTGGAGAACGGGCGGCTTCTGTTCGCCAAGGAAGCGACGTTCCTTCTGGGCGCGGCCAGTCTGGCCCAGGTGCCGGACAGCCCGCTGCCGGAAATCGCCTTCGCCGGGCGGTCCAACGTCGGCAAGTCGTCGCTGATCAACGCCCTGACCGGGCGCAAGGACCTGGCCCGCACGTCGAACACCCCGGGCCGCACGCAGCAGATCAACTTCTTCGACCTGGGCAAGCGCCTGATGCTGGCCGACCTGCCCGGCTACGGCTATGCCAAGGCGCCCAAGGGCGAGGTCAAGAACTGGACCAAGCTGGTCAATTCCTACCTCAAGGGCCGCCAGGAACTGCGCCGCACCTGTGTGCTGATCGACGCGCGCCACGGGCTCAAGGCGACCGACCGCGAGGTCATGGCCATGCTCGACGCCGCCGCCCAGGTCTATCAGATCGTCCTGACCAAATGCGACAAGGTGAAGACGGACGACCTGGACAGGCTGGTCGCCGAGACGGAAAAGGAATTGGCCAAGCACACGGCCGCCCATCCGGTGATCATGCGGACCAGTTCCTTCAAAAGCCGCGGCATCGAAGAACTGCGCGCCGAACTGGCGGCGCTGGCATTGCCCGCCGAAGCGGTCTAAACCGTTACGGACGCTTCAAATACTTCGGATAATGCATTAGGTTCCCGCCCCATGACCGACGACAAGAAACGCTCCATCGCCGATAAATGGCTGACCCAGGCCAACGTGCTGTCCGAGGCGCTGCCCTACATGCGTCGCTATTCGGGGCAGACCGTGGTCATCAAGTACGGCGGCCATGCCATGGGCGACGAGGAAATGGCCAACGTGTTCGCGCGCGACGTGGTGCTGCTGCGGCAATGCGGCAGCAACCCGGTCGTCGTGCACGGCGGCGGGCCGCAGATCGGCGCCATGCTGGAGCGCCTCGCCATCGAAAGCAAGTTCGTGGACGGCCTGCGGGTGACCGACGAGGACACGGTGAAGGTCGTCGAAATGGTCCTGGCCGGGTCCATCAACAAGGAAATCGTCACCCGCATCAACGCCGCCGGCGGCATGGCCGTGGGCCTGTGCGGCAAGGACGGCAACCTGATCATGGCCGACAAGCTGCGGCGCACCAAGAAGGACCCGGAATCGAACATCGAGCGCATTCTCGATCTTGGCCTGGTCGGCGAGCCCCGGGAAATCAACCCGCACGTGCTGGAAGCCTTCGAGGAATCGGACATCACCCCGGTCATCGCCCCCATCGGCGTCGGCCCCAAGGGCGAGACCCTGAACATCAACGCCGACACGGCGGCCGGCGCCATCGCCGGCGCCACCCACGCCAAGCGCCTGATCATGCTGACCGACGTGTCCGGCGTGCTCGACGGCAACGGCAATCTGATCCCCGAACTGAAGGTGTCCGACGCGCGCAAGGCGATCGCCGACGGCACCATTTCCGGCGGCATGATCCCCAAGGTCGAAACCTGCATCGACGCGGTCCTGGCCGGGGTCGGCGGCGCCGTCATCTCCGACGGCCGGGTGGCGCACGCGGTCTTGGTCGAGCTGTTCACGGAACACGGCGCCGGCACGATCATTCTGCCGGACTGAACCGGCCCGGCGCAGGCCCCCTTGCCCCCCGCACCGCTTTGCGCGATGCTCTCCCCGTCTTGGGAGGGACGGCGACGGTGGCGACGCGGAAACGCCTATCCAACTACCTGCCCCGGCTGTTCGGCTACGCGCTGAGCCTGGCCGGCGACCGCCATCAGGCGGAGGACCTGGTGCAGGATTGCGCCCTGCGCGCCTTGTCCGCCCGCAACGTGCCGGTCGACGAGGCCGCATTCCGTGCCTGGCTGTTCCGCATCCTGCGTAATGCCTTTTTCGACCAGCTGCGCCGGCGGCGCACCCGTGACGCCCATGCCGAGGCGGAAGGCGAGAAAAATCCACCGGGCGCGGAATTTTGGCAGGGGGACGAGCGTTTCATCACTGCCTTGACCGTGAAGATGGAGATGGCGAAACTGCCGCGCCCGCAGCGCGAGATCATCGCCCTGATCGACATGGTGGGGTTGAGCTACGCCGAGGCGGCGGGCCTGCTGGACGTTCCGGTGGGTACGGTGATGAGCCGCATCAGTAGGGCCCGCCGGGCCCTGCTCGACGCCGTCGGCGCCAGCAACGTCCACGAACTTCCCGTGGCGCGGCGCAGAACGAAGACCTGAATGAACAAAGAATTGACCGCACCCCACGGGATCAACGACAAGAACACACACGACGACAAGGGCCAGCAAGACCAGCGATGCGCGACCGACCGGTGACCTTCGACCTTCTGAACGCCTATGTGGACGGCGAACTTGGCGCCGCCCAGGCGGCCAAGGTCGCGCGCGCCGTGGCCGACGACCCGGCGCTGGCGCGCGAGGTCGCGGCGCTCAGCCGTCTGCGCCTGGCCGTGACGGAGGGTATGGAAACACCGGACATCGCCCTGCCGCTATCCGTCCGGAGCCGCCGCATTCCGACGATCGCCGCCTCCGTCGCCCTGCTTCTGTTCCTGGGCGGAACGGCCTTCCTGTCCGGCATGGACCGCCCCACCGCCGGCGTCGGATGGCTGGCCGAGGCGTGGCAATCCCACCTGACCTGGTCGGCCGCACAGGCCGCCGCGCCGGGCACCCTGGTCCGCGTGCACCAGGCGGGAAGCTTCGCCAACGCCTACGTGCCGGACCTGACGGCGTCGCGCCTGACCTTGATCCATTCCGAGGTCCGCGCCATGGCCGGCGGCGGGCAGGCCCTGCTGGCCGGCTACCGCGGCACCCGCGGCTGCAAGGTCAGCCTGATCGTGTTCCCGGCCAAGGGCGACCTGATCGAGACCTTGCGGCCGTTCCACCGGGACGGTCAGGAGGCCTACGGCTGGCGGGTCGGCCGCCTGGACTACCTGATGCTGTCGGACGGCATGGAAAGCCGGCGGTTCGGCCTGCTGGCGGAAAGCGTGCATGCCGGCAGCCGCCGCCACGCGCCGTTCGACGCCGAGACGCGCACGGCGCTGCGCGAAAGCCGCGACAACAGCGCGCCCTGCAGCGCCTGACCCTCCCCCCTCTCCCCGAACGGCAGAAAAACTTTTCCCCGACCGGAATAAACGGCCGTTACCACACGTTTCCTTCTGCCGAGGCCGGAGACCGCAGAACCGGCCGCCAACGAACCGACAGATTGGGGAAGCATCATGCCTAAGGACAATTCTCCTTCCGACTTGCCGCGCGAAAGCGGCGCGGAAGCGGATCTCTTCCAGCTTTATACGGACAATCCTGAAAAGGCCGACGAAGTGGTGTTCGGACGGGTGCCGCACAACGACCGCCGCGGCTTCCTGAAAGGGGCCGGCCTCGCGACCATGGGGGCGCTGATCGGCGCCGCCATCCCGTTCCACCGCAACATGCCGTCCGGTTTCATCCCGGAAGCCCTGGCCGCGGCCAAGGACCTGAAGATCGAGGGCAAGGACGGCCTGACGGTCCTCAACGACCGGCCGGTCAACGCCGAGACGCCGGCCCACCTGCTGGACGACGAGGTCACGCCGACGACCCGCCACTTCATCCGCAACAACGGCCTTCCGCCGGCCGACATGAACCCGGACAACTGGACCGTCACCATCGACGGCTTCGTCGACAATCCACTGAAGTTCACCATCGCCGAACTGAAGGCCAAGTTCCCGAACGTGACCCGCCGGGTGTGGATCGAATGCGGCGGCAACGGCCGCGCCTTCTTCGACCCCAAGGCCAAGGGCAACCAGTGGTCGCTGGGCGCTGTCGGCTGCGCCGAATGGACCGGCGTACGTCTGGTCGACGTGCTGAAGGCCGCGGGCGTCAAGAAGGACGCCATCTATACCGCCCATTACGGCGCCGACCAGCACCTGTCCGGCAAGGAGGGCAAGCTGCCCATCTCGCGCGGGGTGCCGGTCGCCAAGGCCTGGGACGAGGCCAACATGATCGCCTGGGCCATGAACGGCGAGGCCATCCATCCCATGAACGGCGCACCCCTGCGCCTTCTGATCCCCGGCTATCCGGGCTCGGTCTCGCACAAGTGGTTCAACCGCATGGAACTGCGCAACATCGTCCACGACGGGCCCAAGATGACGGGGTCGGCCTACCGCCTGCCGCCGCATCCCGTGGCGCCCGGCGACAAGGTCGACACCAAGAAAATGGTGTTCCTCGAAACCATGCCGGTGAAGTCGCTGATCACCTTCCCGGAAACGGGCGTGAAGCTGCCCAAGGGCGACCGTTCGGTGCAAATCCGCGGCCATGCCTGGGTCGGCGAGGGCAAGGTGTCCTCGGTCGAGATATCCATCGACTTCGGCGCCACCTGGATCAAGGCCAATCTGGCCGATCCGGCCAATGCCTATGCCTGGCAACGCTTCACCCAGACCGTGAAATTGCCCCAGGAAGGGTATTACGAGATCTGGGCCCGGGCCACGGACGACAAGGGCCGCATGCAGCCCTTCGCCGTCGCCTGGAACCCCAAGGGTTACGCCAACAACGCCATGCACCGGGTTTCGGTCTACGCCTCCTGACGCATGCGCACATCAACGATCCTTCGGACCGCGCTCGCCGCGGCCGTGCTGGCCGGGTGGGGAGCATTCTCCCCGCCCGCGCCGGCCGCCGAACCCGCCCAGAAATCCGCGCAACAACCCGCCGCCCAGGAAGAGGACGAATGGCAGGGGCTACCCGAAGGCCCCGGCCGGGAAGAGGTCTTCTACGTGTGCCAGGCCTGCCATTCACTGGCCATCGTCAAGCAGCAGGGGCTCGACCGGGCGTCCTGGGACGAAGTCCTGAAGTGGATGGTCGCCGAACAGGAGATGGAGCCCTTGGAAGCCGAACCGCGCAAGTTGGTCCTCGACTACCTGACCAAGCATTACGGGCGAGAGTAGCCCGTCACGCCATGTCGCGCAGGAATTCCAGCTGCCAGGACATTTCCGCTTCCGACAGGCCGTAGGCGGCCTTTGACGACGGGCGGATGATTTCGACCGGGGCGACGTTGCCCAAGCCCTGTTGCAGGTCGACCGCCAGCTTGGGCGAGCATCCCGCCTCCCACACCAGGGCGACGATGCCCTTGGCCGAATTGGTGGCGAAGGCCTTGACCACCGCCGCCATCTTGGTGTCGGACAGCACGGCCAGCGCCGCCATGGCCATGTTGCGGTCCTTGCGCCCGATGGCGTCGTAGATCACGCCTTCGGTCAGCTGGCCTTTCTTGTTCATGTCGCGGGCCAGTTCCAGGGCCTCGTCGCGGGTCAGGCGGTCCGGTTCCGGCTCCAGCGCGCCGACTGCGCCGCCTCCGGCACCGCCGTCATCGGCCAATGCCTCCGGCGGCGGCCCGTCCCCGGCGGCCAGCCGCGCCATGACCACGGCGCGCACCTGTTCGGCGAGTTCCGGCGACAGGTCCTTGCGCGCCATCAGGGTGTCCAGCAGGCTGTCGGCGACATATTCGGCCAGCCGCTTGGCCGCCTTGTCGGACAGGCCGGGCCGCGCGACGAGCGGTTCGTGCAGTTCGGGATGGCCTTCGGCGCGGTCGGCGATCTTGTCCAGGGTGCCTTCGGAAATATGCGCGCCCGGGTTCTTCAAAAGCTCCGCCGTGGCCTCGATGTCGCCGGTCTCGACGATGGCGTCGGACACGGCCTCGGAAACCTCCCGGCGCCGGGCCACGGCCTTGAGCCGGGCCGTGTTGGCGCCCTCGGCGATGATGGTCGCCAGGTCCTTGTCGGTCAGCACGGGCGAGAATTCGATCACCGGGTTGGCGACCATGGCGTCCGTGTCGCGGGCCAGCTGGCGGATCACCGCCGGCGGGGCCGAGGTCATTTCCTTCAACGTCTCGGCCAACAGATGGCGCACGCGCAGCGCCTGATCGCGCGACATGTCCTCCAGCGTGTCCGTCGCCCATTTACGGACCTTGGTCTTCTGCTTGTCCGTCAGCTCCGGCATCATCTGGGAAATCTTCTGGCCCAGGGTGGCGCGGACCTCGGGGTCGCCGTCCTTGGCCAGCAGGCTGTCGGCCTGCATGGGCGTGGCCCTGTTGCCCGCCAGCGCCTTGCGCACGTCCGGATCGCCGTCCTTGGCCATGTAATAGAGAATTTCCGGCTTGGTCGTCATGGCGGCGGCCAGGCGACGGCGCTCTTCCAGCTTGCCGTTCTTGGCCAGGTCCGCTTCCTTGCCGTATTGGGTGGTCACTTAGGCTGTCTCCTCCTCGGGCCCACGTCGCGAGGCCGGGGGGAATATTACCCTACCGGCGCCGATAGCCAAGCGGCCAGCGTCACACCCCGTCCGTGAAAAGACCCTTGTGCGCCGGGGCCGCCGATATCCTATAAAGGGCCATGACCGAAGACCAAACCCCGACCGTCCCGCCGCCGGCGTCAAAGCCGCCCCTCGACAGCATGGCCGCCGCCGACTGCTGGGTGTTCGACCTGGACAACACGCTCTATCCCGCGTCCTGCCGCCTGTTCGACCAGGTCGACTGGAACATCACCCGCTATGTGGCCGGGCTGTTCGATCTGCCGCTGGAACAGGCGCGGGCGTTGCAGAAGACCTATTTCCGTGAACACGGCACGACCATGCGCGGCCTCATGACCCTGCACGGCGTCGATCCCGTGGCGTTCATGGACGCCGTGCACGACATCGACCTGTCGCCGGTCGCCCCGTCGCCGCGCCTGGACGCGGCGCTGGAAAAACTTCCGGGGCGCAAGATCATCTTCACCAACGGCGACGTGCCCCATGCGGAACGGGTCATGGACAAACTGGGCGTGCGCCGGCATTTCGAGGCCGTGTTCGACATCGTCGCCTCCGATTACGAGCCCAAGCCCGCCCACCATGTCTACGTCAAGATGGCGGAAGCCCACGGCATCGACCCGGCCCGCGCGGTGATGGTCGAGGACATGGCGCGCAACCTGGCCCCCGCCTTCGCCATGGGCATGACCACCGTCTGGGTGCGCCCCGAAGGCACCTCCGGCGTCACCTGGGCCAACGACGGCGCCGACGGCGGCCATATCCACCATGTGGTGGACGATCTGGTCGATTGGCTGGAAGGCGTCGCCGCCGGGGTATAGACGGCCCGCCCGCCTTGACTTGTTTCGGGCCCTGTTTCATCTTCCGGGGCCATTTTCGACCAAATCATCCAAAGAAACCGGGATTACGACATGACCACAGACCTGCAAGCCGCCATCGAGGCCGCCTGGGACGGCCGCGACGCCGTCACCCCCCAGACCCAGGGCGCCACCCGCGACGCCGTCGAGGCGGCGCTGGACCTGCTGGACAAGGGCCAGGCCCGCGTCGCCGAAAAGACCGGCGGCGACTGGGCCGTGCACCAGTGGCTGAAAAAGGCCGTGCTGCTGTCCTTCCGCCTCAACGACATGGCGCCGATTTCCGGCGGCCCCGGCGGATCGACCTGGTGGGACAAGGTACCGTCGAAGTTCGAGGGCATGTCGGCCGACGACTTCAAGGCCGCCGGCTTCCGCGCCGTGCCGAACTGCATCGTGCGGCGCTCGGCCTATATCGCGCCGGGCGTGGTGCTGATGCCGAGCTTCGTCAACCTGGGCGCCTATGTCGACGAGGGCACCATGGTCGATACCTGGGCCACGGTCGGGTCCTGCGCCCAGATCGGCAAGCATTGCCACATCTCGGGCGGTGCGGGGATCGGCGGCGTGCTCGAACCGCTGCAGGCCGGCCCGGTGATCATCGAGGACAACTGCTTCGTCGGCGCGCGCTCCGAAGTGGTCGAGGGCGTCGTCGTCGGCGAGGGATCGGTCATTTCCATGGGCGTGTTCATCGGCCAGTCGACCAAGATCGTCGAGCGCGAAACCGGCAAAGTCCACTACGGCCGCGTACCGCCCTATTCGGTGGTCGTGCCGGGATCGCTGCCGGGCAAGGAAGGCCAGCCGTCGCTGTACTGCGCGGTGATCCTCAAGACCGTGGACGAAAAGACCCGCTCCAAGACCTCCATCAACGAGCTGCTGCGCGACTGACGCCGCCATGTCCACGACCGACGTCATCGAGCTTTCCGAGGCCCTGATCCGCTGCCCCTCCGTCACCCCGGCGGAGGGCGGGGCGCTCGACCTGTTGCAGGCGCGGCTGGAAGCCCTGGGCTTCACCTGCCACCGCCTGCCGTTCACCCAGGACGGCACGCCGGACGTCGACAACCTGTATGCGCGGCTCGGCACCGATGCCCCCAACTTCTGCTTCGCCGGGCACACGGACGTTGTCCCGCCGGGGGATGCCGCGGGCTGGGCGTCGGATCCGTTTCAGCCGGAAATCCGGGACGGGCGGCTGTATGGCCGGGGGGCGTCGGACATGAAATGCGCGATCGCCGCCATGGTCGCGGGCACGGACGCCTTCCTGAAATCGAACGGATATCCCCAGGGCTCCATCAGCTTCCTGATCACCGGCGACGAGGAAGGCCCCTCCGTCAACGGCACCAAGAAGGTGCTGGGCTGGCTGGCCGCGCGGGGCGAGAAGATCGACGCCTGCCTGGTCGGCGAGCCGACCAATGTGGTCACCCTCGGCGACATGGTGAAGATCGGCCGGCGCGGCTCGCTCAACTGCACGATCACCGTGACCGGCACGCAGGGCCATGTCGCCTATCCGCACCTGGCCGACAATCCCGTGCCCAAGCTGTTGAAGATGCTGTCGGCGCTGGGGGACGCGCCGCTCGACCACGGCAACGACCATTTCCCGGCGACCAACCTGGAGATCACCACCGTCGACGTCGGCAACGCGACGACCAACCTGATCCCGGCCCAGGCATCGGCGCGCATCAACATCCGCTTCAACGACATGCATTCGGGCGCCAGCCTGACCAAGCTGATCGAAGAACGCTGCGCCGCCGTGATGGCGGGCGAGGCGAAGGGGTCCTACGACCTGGATATTTCCGTATCCGGGGAATCGTTCCTGACCCCGCCGGGACAATTGAGCAGCGTGATCGCGGGCGCGGTCAAGGCCGTCACCGGCCGGGACCCGGAACTGAGCACCACCGGCGGCACGTCCGATGCCCGGTTCATCAAGGACCATTGCCCGGTCGTCGAATTCGGCATGATCAACGAGACGGCGCACAAGATGAACGAAAACGCCCTGGTCGCGGAAGTCCGCGACCTGGCGCGCATCTATGAAGAGGTTTTGAAGCGGTTCTTCGCCCAATAGGGCGGGCGTCAGCCGAGCCCGAAAAAGGCCGCGACCGCGCCCAGGCCCAACAGCGCCAGCAGCGTCGGCGAGGTCATCAGCCCGATCACCGACAGCACCAGCCCGGCGAAGCCCCAGGCCCCCTGCCCGGCGATCAGCGCCGCCACGGAAAACGCCAGGCCCATGGGCACGAACACGATGCCCCAGGCGAAAATGGCGAACACCCCGCAGATCACCGCCAGATAGCCGATCACCGGCTGGTCCTTCAGGTCGGGCTGCGGGGCCGTGCCGGCGGATTGCGCGTCCTCGGCACCGTCTTCCGACGCCTTCAGGGACAGGGGAATTTGCTTGTCCATGCCGTCAATATAGCCCGATCCGCCGCCCCGCACCATGGGGCCGGAACAGGGGCCGCCCGTCAGTAGCCCACATCCGTCAGGTACAGGCCGTCCGGCGGCGCCGTCGGCCCGCCGGCCGCACGGTCGCGGGCGTCGAGCGCCGATTGCAGGTCGCGCACCCTCCACCGGCCCTCACCGACCCATTTCAGGCTGCCGACCATGTTGCGCACCTGATGGTGCAGGAACGAGCGGGCGTGGGCGCGAAAATGGATTTCCTCGCCGGCCCGGGTGACGTCGAGGACATCCAGGGTCTTCAGCGGCGAATTGGCCTGACAATGAGTGGCGCGGAAGCTGGTGAAATCGTGATGGCCGACCAGGACGCGGGATGCGGACGCCATGGCATCGACGTCGAGCGGCACCGGCACCCACCACACCATCCCCCGGTCCAGGGCCGGCGGCGCGCGGCGATTGAGAACACGGTAGAGATAGCTTCTGGAAACGGCGGAAAACCGGGCGTGGAAATCCTCGCCGACGGGCGCGGCCGTAAGGACGCTGACCGCATGGGTCTTGAGATGAAAGTTGAGCGCGTTGCGCACCGTATCGGCGGGCCAGTCTTTTTCCAGATCGACATGGGCGACCTGGCCCAGGGCATGGACGCCCGCGTCCGTGCGCCCGGCGGCGAAGACCTGGGCCCGTTCCCCGGTGAAGGCGTAAACGGCGTCCTCCACGGCTTCCTGCACGCCCAGGCCGTTGTCCTGGCGCTGCCAGCCGACGAACCCGCGTCCGTCGTATTCAAGTTTCAGCCGATACCGCGCCATGATTCCCGCCCCGCCCCGCCGAACCGGCAAGGGCTATTGGCTCCACCGGACTAAATGATGCTATAAAAGTTGTTTAAAATAGGTATTTTAACGGACAACAGAAGTCAAAGGCCGAACCGGCCGAACCTGGGCGAACATCCATGACCGACGCCGCGACAGATCAAGACTTTCCAGATCCCGCCCAACCAACGGGCGTTCCGTCGACGCAGCGTGACGAGGACCGCGACGCGCTGCACATTCTGCCGTTGTCCATCCTGCCGTTCCAGACGCCGTCCCTGCACCGCGCGCGGCTGATCAAGAACGCGCGCCTCAACAGCGTGGTCGAACTGTTCAAGGGCCAGGGCATCGGCTCCGGCCAGATGGACGTCGAGGAACTGGCCAAGGATTACGGCTGGTCGGGCAAGGGCCGCAAGCGCCACCCCGACCTGGTGATGCTGCGCAAGCTCGCCCCTCTGCCCAGCTACGACGTCTATTCGTTGCGCATGCTGTTCCGTCAGGAAGGGATCGAGGTCAACGCGATCGAGGATCTGAAGCTGTCGGACAGCAAGGTCGCCGAACTGACGTCCTACATGACCCAGTTCACGCGCCCGCTGATCCAGGAAATCTACGGCAAGGACGACCTGAACATTCAGACCTTCGACGACATGGTCAAACTGTTCGAAAGCCCGGACGTGGAAATGGTGCGCAAGAAGCTGGACCAAATGGCACAGAAATTGCGCATCAAGGTCCGTGACGTGCCCAAGTTTCTGGAGGATTACGGTGACGTGTTTCTGTCGCTGTCCTATTTCCGCCAGTGCCTGGACGCGTTGGAGCCAATTATCGACGAGTTTATGAACTCCATGGACGAGATCCGCGACAACTTCCAGCTTAAGACCAACGTCAACATGATGAACACCTGCGACCAGATCGAGGGTGCGATCAACGAGTTGATGGCCGCGATCTCGGGCCGTTTCGAAACGTTCGACCGCTACACCAACGGCATGTGGGAAGATCTGACCGCCGACCGCTTCAAGACGGTCAAGAAGTTCGTCGAGGAATATCACACCACCATCGGCGGCTGCCTGTGCGCATTGACTGTCAAAATGAACGCCTTCGCCGTGCGCTTTCCGTCGCCGACCGTGGGCGGACCCATCAAGCGCGGCGAATTCATCATGTCCGAGATGAAACAGGGGATCGAGAAGGTTCGCGAAATTCAAGCGAACGCACCCAAGATCGAAACCGTCGAGTGGGCCAAGTAGGCGACCGATGAGGATCAGGCATTGAGCCAGGAAAAAGATTTTACCTTCGGCGATCTCAATCTCGAACGGGATATCGACGACGAAGACCGGGATTCGCTGCATACCCTGCCCTTGGTGATGATGCCGATCAAGACCGCCCCCCTGCGCCGGGCGCGCCTGATCAAGAACGCGCGCTTCGAAAGCATGGTGGAAATCTTCGCCGACAAGGACACCGGCTCGGGTCAGGTGGATATTGACGGCCTGCCGGCGGAATTCGGCTGGGCCGACGGCTTTCGCAATCCGGACATGATCCTGATGAAGAAGTTGGGCAACCTGCCCAGCTACGACGTCTATTCGCTGCGCATCTCGCTGCGCGACCTGGGCATCGAGGTCAACAACGTCGAGTACCTCAAGCTGTCGGAAAGCAAGACGGCGGAGCTGAACGAATACATGCGCGAGTTCACGGGACCCCTGATCTCGCAGATCTACGGCGGCGACGACCTCGACGTGAAAAACTTCCAGGACGTGGTCAGGCTGTTCCGCTCGCCCGACAAGAAGAAGGCGCTCGAAAAGCTGAAGTTGATGGCGCAGAAGCTGAACATCAAGATCGAGGATCTGCCCAAGTTTCTTGAGGATTATGCCGACATCTTCATGTCGCTCAGCTACTACAAGCAGATCCTTGACGATATCGAGCCGACGATCACCGAATTCCTCGATACCATGGACCTGCTGCGCGAAAACTTCGCCATGAAGAACAACGCGTCGCTGATGCAGACCATGGACATGATGACGACCACCATCAACGAATTGATGGCCGCCATCACCGGCCGGTTCGAAAACTTCGACCGCGGCACCAAGCACATGTGGGACAACATCTCGGCCGAACGCTTTCGCCGGGTGGAAGCCGTGATCCGCGGCTATCACACCACCATCGGCGGCGTGCTCTGCGCACTGTCGGTGAAGATGGACGCCTGGTCCAACCTGTTTCCCAACATGGAAGTCGGCGGCCCCGGCCGGCGCGCCGAGTTCATCATGACGGAAATGAAGCAGGGCATGGACCGCATCCAGACGATCGAAGATTCGGCCCCCATGCTGGCGGCGCTGGAATAGGCGGCCCGCCCGCCCCGGCCGGTTGGGACCGGCCTAGCGGCAGTCGCGGACGATCGACGCCTGCTCCATGTTGATGATGTCCGAGAGCACGTTTCCGTTCGCCTCCACGGGCGTCAGCAGGCTCTCGATTTCCGCCGCCGAGGAGTTGCAGGCGCCGGCGCGCAATCCCCTGATGTCCCGGACGATGGCGCGTTGTGCCTCCAGGCGGCGACGGCGCGTCTCGCAATCATCTCCGCTTTCAAGGCTCAACTCGCGCATGTTGATGCCGCCGACGGCATCCAGACATTTCGACAGTTCCGCCTCATCGGCGACCGCCTGCCCGGATGCGGCCGACAGCGCGAAAAGAGCGGCGGCAACGACTGCCGCAGGATGGATTGTGCGCATGGTCCCATGCCCTCCTGTTGACGATGAAATACCGCGCGCCCGAAGGCGACAACTCAACAGTACCCTTTCACCGCGAACACCGTCCGGCGGGGAAAGTCCTCATATCACCTCTATTTGAAAGACCCGTTCTCGGGCGTACAGACCCAGCTTCCCTTGGGGTTCGTGCAGGTGCCGGCGCCGTGGGCGTTATTGTCGACAAACGGTCCTGTGAAGCTGGTGCCGTTGGCCCAGCGGCGAACGCCCACGCCCGACATCTTTCCGTCGCGGAATCCGCCTTCGTACCGGCCCCCGTCAGCGAATTCGAGGACGCCCTGGCCGTGCACCTGCCCGGCGCGCACGGAGCCCCTGTAACGGTCGCCATTGGGAAAGATGTAAAGTCCCTCGCCGTCAGGTTTGTTGGCGCGGAAGTCGCCTTCGAAACGGACCTTGTCCTCACGGATCAGGATTCCCCTGCCCTCGGCCTTGCCGCCCTTGAAGTCGCCTTCGTAGCGGAAACCGCCGGGCAGGGTGAGAACGCCCTGGCCGTTCATGGACCCGTTCCGGAAGCCACCCTCGTAACGCCCGCCGGACGCCATGTTCAGGACGCCCTGACCGGTCATGGTGCTGTAGACGAATTCGCCTTCGTAGCGGTCGCCGTTGGCGAACCTGATCCTGCCCCGCCCGCCCAGGATGCCGTCGGTGAACGTGCCCTCCAGGACATCCCCGTTGGCAAGCCGGAGGGAGCCGGGGCCGTTGCGCTCGCCGTCCAGGAATTCGCCCGCATAGCGTTCGCCCTTGGGCGAGGTCGATACGCCTTGGCCGTGCTTTTTGCCCGCCTTCAAGGTGCCCTCGTATTCGTCCATCGGCTTGCCGTACATGTGCCAGATCGCCTTGCCGTTGCCTTCGGCCTTGCCGTCCTTGCAGGGGCCAGCCCAGGAAACGGCGGTGTCTTCGGTGGCGAAATGGATGAAAAGGTAACAGCCGGATAGCGGGTCCTTGACCCACTGCTTCGGGTCGAGTTCCGCCGCCGCGCCGACGGCCGGCAGGAACAGCCCGAACGCAGCCAGCGACGCGCCCAGAAGGACGAGACCAAACCCTTTTCGTTTCATCGGGATGGCGCCCCGGACGGGCCCCCTCGCAATCCGGCCCCCCCGGGCCGCGAGGCGTTAACTATACCATCGGCGGACCGCCCAGCCAATGCCCTCGCCAAGCATTGCGGAGACCTGGACCATGCCCGGTTCGGGGTGTCGGAACGCCATCCGGAACCCCAGGCCAGCCTGTGTATCTGGGCCCTGGCGGCAGAGACGGAGGCAGAAGCCGACCGCCTGTTCACGCCGCGTGCCGATGCTGGCGGCGCTGGAATAGACCCAGCGAACCCGGCAGTGGTTGAGCGATTGCGCCGGTCCCTGTAAAATCCGCAACACGCATGGAAATCCGGCGCGGGTGCTGCCGATCAGGCAAGGGCCGGGGCCGGAACCGAAAGGATGCAGGCATGCCCGACTTCCTTGACCCCCTGATCCTCGCCCGCATCCAGTTCGCCTTCACGGTTTCCGCCCATATCGTCTTTCCCGCGTTTTCCATCGGCCTCGCCAGCTATCTGGCCGTGCTCGAAGCATTGTGGCTGTGGACCCGCGACGACGCCTATCTCAAGGTCTTCAACTACTGGAAGGTGATCTTCGCCGTGACCTTCGGCATGGGGGTCGTGTCGGGCATCGTCATGAGCTACCAGTTCGGCACCAACTGGAGCGTGTTCTCCGACAAGACCGGGCCCGTCCTGGGTCCCCTGATGGGCTATGAGGTGCTGTCCGCCTTCTTCCTGGAGGCCGGGTTCCTGGGCGTCATGCTGTTCGGTTTCGACCGCGTCGGCCACCGGCTGCATTTCTTCGCGACCGCGATGGTCGCCGTCGGCACCCTGTTTTCGGCGTTCTGGATTTTGTCCGTCAATTCATGGATGCAGACGCCCCAGGGATACGCGGTCAACGACGTGGGGCAGTTCATCCCCGCCGACTGGTGGGCGGTCGTGTTCAACCCGTCCTTCCCCTATCGTCTGGTCCACATGGTGCTGGCCGCCTATCTGACCACCGCCTTCGCGGTCGGTGGGGTGGGTGCGTGGCACCTGCTGCGCAACGCCAACGACCGGGGTGCCAGGATCATGTTCTCCATGGCCATGTGGATGGCCCTGGCCGTCGCCCCCCTGCAGGTCGTCGCAGGCGACTTCCACGGCCTCAACACCCTGAAACACCAGCCGGCCAAGATCGCCGCCATGGAAGGCCATTACGAGACCCGCCGGGGCGCGCCCCTGATCCTGTTCGGCCTGCCCGACGACGCGGCCGAGGAAACGCGGTTCGCTGTCGAGATTCCAAAACTCGGCTCTCTGATCCTGACTCACGACTGGGACGGCGAGATCAAGGGCCTGAAAGCCTGGCCGAAGGAAGACCGGCCGCCGGCCGCGATCATTTTCTGGAGCTTCCGGATCATGGTCGCCATCGGCATGGCGATGGCCGCCATCGGGCTGTGGAGCGGGCTGATGCGCCTGCGCGGCCGATTATATGACGCCCGCCCGCTGCAATGGTGCGCCGTGGCCATGGCGCCGTCGGGGTTCGTCGCCGTCATCGCCGGATGGATCACCACCGAAGTCGGCCGCCAGCCCTGGACCGTCTACGGTCTGCTGCGCACGGCGGAGTCCGTGTCGCCCATCGGCGCGGCGGCGGTCGGGGCCTCGCTGATCGCCTTCATCGTCGTCTACCTCGCCGTGTTCGGGGCCGGAGTGTTCTACATCCTGCGCCTGATGTCGAAGGCGCCCGACGCCGGGATCGACGCGGACATCGGCCCCACCCGCGCGGCCAGGGACCTCATCCGCAAGGCGAAGAGACAGGAGGACTAGGGCCATGGAAATCGACCTTGCCTTCATCTGGGCCGGGCTGATCGCCTTCGCGATCCTGGCCTATGTCGTGCTGGACGGCTTCGACCTGGGCGTCGGCATCCTGTTTCCCCTGTTGCGCACCGAACGGGACCGCGATCTGGCGATGAATTCCGTGGCCCCCGTGTGGGACGGCAACGAAACCTGGCTGGTGCTGGGCGGCGGCGGCCTATATGCCGTGTTCCCGCTGGCCTATGCGACGATCCTGCCGGCCCTCTATGCGCCGCTGATCGCCATGCTGATCGGCCTGATCTTCCGCGGCGTGTCCTTTGAATTCCGCTGGCGCACGACGCGCGGAAAGTTCCTGTGGGATTGGGGGTTCGCCGGCGGGTCGTTGCTCGCGACCTTCGCCCAGGGGGTGACGCTGGGTGCGCTGGTCCAGGGCATTCATGTCGTCGACCGCGCCTATGCCGGCGGCTGGTGGGATTGGCTGACGCCGTTCAGCATCGTCACCGGACTGGCCCTGGTGGCGGGCTACAAGCTGCTCGGCGCGACCTGGCTGGTCATGAAGACCGGGGGAGAGTTGTGCAAACATGCCCGCGACATGGCCGGGCGGGCCGCCGTGGTGACCCTGCTGCTGATCGGCGGCGTCAGCCTGGCGACGCCCTATCTCAACCCGGTCTATCTCGAACGCTGGTTCACCGGCCCCACGGCGGCGTTCAGCCTGATCGTCCCGTCGCTGGTCGTGCTCTGCGCCTGGCAGCTGTTCCGGGGCCTGGCCGAAGGCAAGGATGCCCAGCCGTTCCTGGCCGCGCTCGGCCTGTTCGTGCTGTGCTATATCGGCATCGGCATCAGCTTCTACCCCTACATGGTGCCGCCCGGCATCACCATCTGGGACGCCGCGGCGCCGGATGAAAGCCTCGCCTTCCTGCTGGTCGGCGCCGCCGTGCTGCTGCCTCTGATCCTGGGCTATACGGCCTATGCCTATTGGGTGTTCCGCGGCAAGGTCGACCCGTCGGAGGGATATCACTGAAACCGGCCGTCCGACGTCTTTTGTGGTTCGCGGCCTTGTGGGCGGCGGGAGTTGCAACCCTGGGCCTGATCGCCTACGTCATTAGACTGTTTCTCATTCCCTGACCGGCGATTGCGCCGGTCTTCAGGTTTCCAAGGCGCCTTCATGCTCTCCCTTTCCGTTCTCGACCAATCCACCGCCGCCCGGGGCCAATCCCCCGATCAGGCGATCCGCGACACCATCGCGCTGGCCAAGCATTGCGAGGACTTGGGCTATGCCCGGTTCTGGGTGTCGGAACATCACGACCATCCGTCCATCGTCGGCACGGCGCCGGAAATCGTCATGGCCGCCGTCGCGCAATCGACGGACCGTATCCGCATCGGCTCGGCCGGGGTCATGCTGCCCCATTACGCGCCGCTCAAGGTCGCCGAACAGTTCCGCGTGCTGGAGGCCATCGCCCCCGGGCGCATCGATCTGGGCCTGGGCCGGGCTCCCGGGTCCGACGGCAAGACCGCGCTGGCGCTCAACCCCAACGCGGCCGAGGACGCCGACCATTTCCCCGCCAACGTGCGCGACCTGATGGCCTGGGTTTCCGGCAACGACCTGATCGACGGCCATCCCTTCCGCGGCGTCGAGGCCCATCCCATGTTTCCCGGATCGCCGGAAATCTGGATGCTCGGCACGTCGGATTTCGGCGCCCAGGTCGCGGCGCACTTCGGCATTCCCTATTGCTTCGCGCACTTCATCACCGACGGCCACGGGGTCGAACGCGCGTTCGACATCTACCGCGAACGCTATCAGCCGTCGGAACGCCACCCCGAGCCCCAGGCCAGCGTCTGCATCTGGGCGCTCGCGGCGGACACGGAGGCCGAGGCCGAACGCCTGTTCACGTCGCGCGCCCATGCCCGCCTGATGCGCGAGACCGGCCGGCGCGGGCCCATGGAATCGCCCGAGACGCTGGCCGGATACGACTATTCCGGGCCGGAGCAGGCCTGGCTCGCCAAATACCGGGAACGATCCATCGTCGGCACCGGCGATCAGGTGTTCGCCGAGCTTTCCGGGCGGGCCCAGGCCTACGGCATCGACGAGGTCGTGGTGCTGACCTGGACCTACCATCAGGCCGACCGGCGGCGCTCCTATGCGTTGCTGGCCGAGGCGGCGCGGGAGGATTCTGACAAAAAATAACTGAAAATTGGCCGGATTATATTTCTATTCATCAGTTATTTTTCATATCTTTATTTATTATCTCAGAACCATCCACCTGAAATGTTTGAATAATTTATGGAAACAGCCGGGCGAAATATTTTAACTGTTTGACTTCGCGCGCTCATACCCTTATGGTTCGGACCCAGCGAGTTGCATTTTGTTTTCGTGATTTGAAAGATCGGTCCGCCGGTCATCTTCGTGATCCCCTGACAATGCGAGCGTTATCCCGGCTGTTCGGCGCATGAGGCGTCGTACGGCACCCATACTCCTGTTAGAGGACATTAAAAATGACCACAGGCACCGTTAAGTTTTTCAACGCCGACAAAGGCTATGGCTTCATCGAACCGGAAGACGGTTCCAAGGACGCCTTCGTGCACATTTCCGCCGTCGAGCGGGCCGGCCTGAGCACCCTCAAGGAAGGCCAGAAGGTCACCTATGACCTGACCGCCGGCCAGAACGGCAAGACCGCCGCCGAGAATCTGTCGATCGCCGACTAATCAGAACGACGCCGGGTCACGGGAAAGGATCCGCTTCGGCGGGCCCTTTCCCGGCCTTGGCTCCGACGTCTGTCCCAAGGGACATTCTGATCCGTTCCCATCCGGAGAGACGACGATGGCTCAAAAGCCCAATTACGATTTCGAACGCAAAGAACGCGAGCGCCAGAAAGCCGCAAAGAAGGCCCAGCGCGCCGCCGCGAAAGAAGCCGCAAAGGCAGGCACGTCCACCGACGCCGGCCAGCCCGAAGCCGAGACGACGGCGCCAATCCGGCCCGCGACGTCCGAATAATTTCGGCGGGGTGCGGCCGCCGAACGGCGCCGCCCCAAACGTGATCACGTCATCACAAGAACACCAACCAATGCCGGCTCCCGCGCCGGGGCATTCGCCCTGCGCCGCGCACCCGGCCAAGATCCCCACTAGGAATTTTCATGACCACCGAACAACACTTTCTCATCACCTATGGCCTGCACAACTTCGTCAGCCATGCACCGGCCTCGGCCCCGGGCCGCAACGCCTTCGTCATTCACCGCCGTGAAGGTGCGGACATGGTGCGCCACGCCACCTCCCTGATCGAAGGCAGCTACGGCGACCGCGCCGACATCCACCTGATCTAGCCTGGCGCCGCGACCCCGCCTATCCCGGGGTCGCGCCGTCCAGCAGGGCGCGGCGGAATTTGCGGTCGCGCTTCAAATGCCATTCCCGGGACATCGCCTCGCCCCGCGTGCGGTAACACTCCACATACAAGATCCGCCACATGCGGCCCCGCGTGGACTTCGCCCCCTTGCCCGCATTATGGGCGGCGAGCCGCGCCGCCACGTCCGTCGACCAGCCGACATAGGTGCGCGCCGCGGCTCCGTCGCCGGTGCCCAGCACGTAGACGTAACAGCCATGTGATCCGTTCATGGTTTGAAATCCGACATGGGGGTCCTAGATTGAGGTCACATCCGCAGGACAAGGAATACCCCCGATGGCCGATTCGATCACCCTGGAAGTCTTCTCCGATTACGTCTGTCCCTGGTGCTACCTGGGCGACAACCGGGTGAAGCAACTGAAGGCCGACTACGACATCGAGATCAAGTTGGTGCATTTCCCCCTGCATCCGGAAACGCCCGCCGAGGGCCGCACCCTGGCCGACATGTTCGGCACGGGGCCGGAAGAGATCGCGCAGAAAAACGCCCGCATGCGGGGCCTGATGCAGGCCGAGGGCCTGCCCTTCAACGACCGCAGCCATACCTACAACTCCCGCCTGGCCCAGGAAGTCGGCAAGTGGGCTGATTCCCTGGGGGCCGAAACCCAGCCGGGCGGCGACGCCATCCACGACAAGTTCTTCGAAGCCTATTTCGTCGACCGGCGCAACATCGGCGACGTCGAGGTGATTCTGGATGTCGTCAAGGCCGCCGGCCTGGACGTGGACGAAGCGCGCAAGGTGATCGAGGAGAGGACCTTCAAGGACGCCGTCGACGCCGACTGGGCCAAGTCCCATCAGTACGGCGTCACCGGCGTGCCGACCTTCGTCGCCGCCGGACCCGACGGCCAGCTGCACGGCCTTGTCGGCGCCCAGCCCTACGAAGGACTGGCGCAGTTGGCGCAGGCCGTGGGGGCGAAAAAGCGGGCCTGACTAGAGCCGCGTTCCTTTGGGAAAGTCGAAGCCGCGCAGGAAATCGGCCGCCTCCATCGCGCCCTTGCCGGGACGCTGCAGACGTGTGGGACGCAATGCCCCTTCGCCGCATTTGATGGTCGCGCGGTCGTCGAGCACCGTGCCGGGCGCAGCCTCGCTTGAATTTGCCACGGCCTCGGCGGCCAGAACCTTAATGCGTTCCTTGCCCGCCTCGAACCAGGTGCCCGGCCAGGGGTCGAAGGCACGCACCGTACGGGCGAGCTCGGCCGCCGGCTTCGTCCAATCCAACCGCCCTTCCGCCTTGCCCAGCTTGGCGGCGTAAGTCACGCCGTCATCGGGCTGCGGCGTCGCCTGGAGCGTTCCGGCCTCAAGCCCCTCCAGCGCCATCACGATCAACTTGGCGCCCAACGCCGAAAGATCGTCGTGCAGTCCGCCCGCCGTGGTCGTGTCGGTGATCGGCAGCCGGCCGTCCAGCAGCATGGGCCCCGTGTCGAGGCCCGCGTCCATCTGCATGATGGTCACGCCCGTCTCATGGTCGCCCGCCTGGATCGCGCGCTGGATCGGCGCCGCGCCGCGCCAGCGCGGCAGCAGCGAGGCATGGATGTTGAGACAGCCCAGCCGGGGCGCATCAAGCACGGCCTGGGGCAGGATCAGGCCGTAGGCGACGACCACCGCCGCATCGGCCTTGAGGGCCGCGAAGGCCGCCTGCTCGGCCGGATCCTTCAGGCTTTTCGGCGTGCGCACGGCAAGGCCCTTTTCCAGCGCGAAGGCATGGACCGGGCAAGGTGTTTCCTTGTGGCCCCGGTTGGCCGGGCGCGGCGGCTGGGCATAGACGCATTTCACGCGGTGGCCCGCATCCAGCAGCGCCTGCAGCGCCGGGATCGAGAACTCGGGCGAACCCATGAAGATGAGATCGAGGGCCGCATGGCCCGGCGTGGAAGGAGCCATCAGGCGCGCCGCCGGACGTCGCGGTCGATTTCCGCGCCATGCTGGTCGCGGGCGATCTCGATCTCGTAAAGGCTTTGCAGGTTCATCCAGAACTGCGGCGTGGTGTCGAAAAACTTGGCCAGCCGCAGGGCCGTATCGCCGGTGATCCCGCGCTGTTCGTTGACGATGGCGCCGATCCGGGTCGCCGGCACGCGAATGGCCGTGGCCAGCTTGTTGGCGCTGATGTCGAGCGGAACGAGGAATTCCTCGCGCAGGATTTCACCGGGGTGAACGGGCATGGTCATCTCCTAGTGGTAGTCGGTTATCTCGACGTTATGGGCATGGCCGCCGCGCCAGGTAAAGCAGACGCGGTACTGGTCGTTGATCCGGATGCTGTATTGGCCCGCCCGGTCACCCTTGAGCTTTTCCAGGCGATTGCCGGGAGGTGCCCGCATGTCCAGGATTTCGTGCGCCGCATCCAGTATCCTGAGCTTGCGCCGGGCGACGTCGGCGATGCGCCGGATCATGGCGAACGACGCCCCCCGAACATAGAAGGCTTCCGTCTTCGGACATGCGAAGGTCTTGATCACGCGGTCAGAATATAACGCATTACGTTATACGTAAAGCGTATAGTTTTCTGGGCAACGCGACAGGAAATCAGGCCGTGGCCTCTTCCGCCTGCAGTTTTTTGAACTTCTGCAGCTTCTTGATGATCATGTTGCGCTTGAGGGACGAGATGTGATCGACGAACAGCACGCCGTCGAGATGGTCGATCTCGTGCTGGATGCAGGTCGCCAGGATGTCGTCGGCGTCGATGGTGCGGATTTCATTGTCGCGGTCGATATAGCGGACCTTGACCGCCTCGGGCCGCACCACCTCGGCGAAATGCTCGGGCAGGGACAGGCAGCCTTCTTCGTAACTGCGTTCGTCGTCGCTTTCCCAGATCACTTCCGGATTGGCCATCTGCATCGGCTGGCGGCCGTCGCCGTCGCGCGCCACATCGACCACGATGATGCGCTTCAAAATTCCGACCTGCGGCCCGGCCAGGCCGATGCCGTTGGCGGCGTACATGGTGTCCAGCATGTCGTCCATGATCTTGCGCACGGCGTCGTCGACTTTCACGACGGGCTCGGCCCGGCGCTTCAGGCGCGGATCGGGGGCGACGATGATTTCAAGCACGGACATGACAGCAGTTTAACCCAAGCCTCTGGAACGGGGAATTCCCCCCAGATATGGCCTTCCGCGCCGAGGGTCAAGGGTTAGCGCCATTCGCCTTTGCCGCGCCGGGCGATGCGGTTAATCTCGATCCCGCAATGATTTGGCAGAGCATCATCGGCCTGGCCGGCTTCGTCGCCCTGGCCTGGATCATCGGGGGGCTGTGGCACGGGGGGTTCAGGCGGGCCTTTCCGCTGCGCGTCGTCGTGGCCGGGCTCGCCCTGCAGGCGGCGATCGCCCTGGTGCTGCTCAACTTCCCACCCGCCAAGGCCCTGTTCCTGGCCGCCAATCGGGCCGTGCTGGCGCTGCACGACGCGACGCTCGACGGCACCAAGGTGGTGTTCGGCTATATCGGCGGCGGCGACCTGCCGTTCACGGAAAGCTTTCCGGGGGCCAGCTTCATCCTGGCGTTCCAGGCTTTGCCCCTGGTGCTGGTGATCAGCGCGCTGTCGGCGCTTTTGTTCTATTGGCGCATCCTGCCCGCCGTGGTGCGCGGCTTCGCCTGGGCGCTCAACCGCACCCTGGGGCTGAGCGGGGCGGCCGGGGTGGCGACGGCGGCCAACGTGTTCGTCGGCATGGTCGAGGCCCCCCTCTTGATCCGCCCTTATCTGAAGCGGCTGGCGCCGGCCGACCTGTTCCTGGTCATGACCGCGGGCATGGCGACCATCGCCGGCACGGTGCTGGTGCTCTACGCCACCATCCTGAAGGGCGTGCTGCCCGATCCGGCCGGCCATCTGCTGACGGCGTCGCTGATGAACGCCGCCGCCGCCGTGGTCGTGGCGCGGTTGATGATGCCGGCCCCCGAAGGGGCGGCGGATACGGCGGCGCCCCTCGACCCCTCGCCCGACCGGGGGGTGATGGAGGCGATCACCCGCGGCACCGGCGAGGGCGTGCAGCTGCTCATCAACATCACCGCCATGATCATCGTGCTGGTGGCGCTGGTCAGTCTGGTCAACCTGGCGCTCGGCCTGATCCCCGACGTCGGCGCGGCGCCCCTGACCCTGCAACGCCTTCTGGGCTGGTTCATGGCGCCGGTGGTCTGGCTGATGGGCGTGCCCTGGGCCGAGGCGCCGCAGGCGGGCAGCCTGATGGGCATCAAGACCGTGCTCAACGAGTTCCTGGCCTATCTGGAGATGGGCAGGCTGGGGCCGGAGGCGCTGTCCGACCGCACGTGCCGGATCATGACCTACGCCATGTCGGGCTTCGCCAATTTCGGGTCCCTCGGCATCATGATCGGCGGCCTGGCCGCCATGGCGCCGGAGCGGCGGAGCGAGATCGTCGCCCTCGCCCCCATGACTCTGGTCTCAGGCACGCTCGCGACCTGCCTGACCGGCACCATGGCCGGGATTCTGGGCTGACGCCTTATCTCAAGACGCGGGCCGTATAGGTCACTTCCGCCTTGCCCTTGGCCGGCACCTCGACGGTGAAGCGGGCTTGGCCACCGACGCGCTTGTGCGAATGTTTGGGGAACACCTCCCCATCGCCGGGAACGATGGTCCAGTCGCCCGGCAGGTTTTCATCGAGGCGCACCTCGGCCGGCGCATCGCGGCCGTTCCGGACCTCGATCCGGAACGCCGCCTCGACCGTGCGGCCCTGGGCATCCAGGCGCTTGAAGGCGGTCTGCGTGCGCGTCACCGTGACGTCGAAGGCGCGGCCCAGGGTAACGTCGGCGCGTTCGCCGTCGGGCGTGTCCGGCAGGCGGTCGGCGCCGGCGAACAGCGGCACGCCGTCGGCGCCCGCGCGGTAGACGCGCAAGGCCCCGGCGGGCAGCGGCAGGCCGCCCGGCAGCAGGGACTTATTTTCGAAGGCGAGGCGCAGCTCCGGATGCTCCGGCGCGGGCTCGCCGCGCTGGGCGCCGAACACGGGGGGATGGCCGGGCGAAATCAGGGTTTCCGCGACCGCCACGTCGACGGGACCGAGCAGCGCCACCTGCCGGCGCTCGCCCGCCGCGAGGCGCACCGCCCCCGGCAGGGTATAGACATGCACGGCACCCTGGGTTTCGCGCTGGGGCAGGGCCGCATCGGCGGCGGCGCCCCGCGCCTCGGCCATCATCAGGCGCGACGCCTTGGCCATGGGCTGCGCGACGGCCACCCGGTTGACCTCGCCCGCGACCAGACGCAGGCGTCCCGCATCCAGGTCCACGCCCGTGTCGTTGGCGACCGACGCCCATCCGGTCAGGCTCAGCCGCGCGCCGTCGGGCGAGAGCGTCGCCGCATAGTCGGCCTGCCAGTCGAGGCCGTCGGTCAGATAGGTCAGGGTCAGGCCCTTGACCGCCGATCCGGCCTCGGCCGCCGCCGTCAGCTGCGGGCGCGCGGCCAGGTCGCCGATGTCGTCGGGAAACACCAGCCGCCCGGGCATCCCCGTTTCGATGCGCCCGCCCATGCGCAGCACGACGCCGTTCTGGACCGAGAGGACCGTCGCCTTCTCCACCCGCTCCTCGCCGGTCGTCGGATGAACCTTGACCACGCCGATCTCGCGTCCGAGGAAACGTTCAAGCAGGGCATGCGGACTCAAGAGATTGCGGTTGAGAGTCACCGCGCGCACGGTGAGCGGCCCGCCGTCGCCGGCCAGGCGCAGACTTTCGGCGAGCATGCGGTGGCTGACGCCGTCCAGCGCGATCTCGCGCGGTCCCCGGCCCGCGGCCAGCGGCCGGCGTTCCCAGACCTGGCCGAAGCCGCCTGCATAGACCGTAACCACGCGCTCCGCGACCGCCCCTGGCTGGGAGACGGGGGCCGGGGCCTGGGCATGGCCGCGAATCGGCAGAACCAGGACAGGCAGGACCAGGGCGGCGGCGGCCAGGGCACGGGGGCGGTGGGTCAGGCGGGACATGGCGGTCTCCTTGGGATTGGGCGGGGGCGCGGGTTCCCTATTTGTTTTCCTGCGCCGGTTGCGTCAAGCTTGGCCTCTAATTCCGCTGGAAACAAGGCAGCGACACGTCATGGATGTGACCATTCTGGACAACACGGGCGCGGTACTCGGTATCGGGCTCGGCCTGCTGGCGGCGCTGGTCGCCGGGGTCTATGCCGTGACCCAGCGCGCGCGGCGGGAAAACCTGGACCAGATGGCGCGCATCGCGGAAATGGCCGAGGCCCTGTCGCGCCAGCAGTCGGAGCTGTCGGGCGCCCTGCAGCAGTCGCAGATGACCGTGAACGACCGCCTGGACGGCCTCGGCAAGCGGCTCGGCGACAGTCTGCATCAGCAGTCGGAACGCACGGGGCAGTCGCTCAAGACGCTGTACGAGCGCCTCGCGGTCATCGACCACGCGCAGAAGAACCTGACCGACCTGTCGCAGCAGATGGTGGGGCTGCAGGACATCCTGTCCAACAAGCAGGCGCGCGGCGCCTTCGGCGAAATTCAGCTGAACGACCTTGTCACCGCGACCCTGCCGCCCAGTGCCTATGAATTCCAGGTCACCCTGAACAACGGCAAGCGCGCGGATTGTTTGCTCAAGCTGCCCAACCCGCCGGGCGCCATCGTGATCGACGCCAAGTTCCCGCTGGAAAGCTATCAGGCGCTGCGCGACGCCGGCAGTGACGAGGCGGCGAAGGTCGCCGCCGGACGGCGCTTCGCCCAGGACGTGAAGACCCATGTGGTGGCCATTTCGGAAAAATACATCGTACCCGGCGAGACGGCGGAATCGGCGCTCATGTTCCTGCCGTCGGAAGCGGTCTATGCGGAACTGCACGCCAACTTCGTCAACGTGGTCGAGGAAAGCTATCGCAGGCGGGTGTGGATCGTCTCGCCGACCACGCTGATGGCGACGCTCAACACCGTGCGCGCGATCCTCAAGGATTCGCGCATGCGCGAGCAGGCCCACGTAATCCAGGCCGAGGTCCAGAAGATGATGGAGGACGTGGGCCGCCTGGATAAACGGGTCGGCAACCTGCAGAGCCATTTCGACCTGGCCGTGAAGGACATCGGCGAAATCCGCACCTCGACCGACAAGATCACCCGGCGGGGCGAGAAGATCGAAGACCTGCAGCTGGCCGACGAAACGCCGGCGGAAGACCTGCCGCCGGCGGCGGCGCAGCCCAGCCTGCGGGTGCTGGGGCGTGACGACTGATCTTCCAAATCTGAAATCAGGCGAGCGGCCGCCGCGCCTTCATGGCGGCGGTCAGGGTGCCGTCGTCGAGGTAATCCAGTTCACCCCCCACGGGCACGCCATGGGCCAAGCCGGACACCACGACATCCTTGCCCAATCCGGCGACACGGTCGGCGATGTAATGCGCCGTGGTCTGGCCGTCGACGGTGGCGTTGGTCGCCAGGATGACCTCTTTCACGCCGCCCGCCTGGATGCGCGCACACAGGCCCGGAATGCGCAGGTCCTCGGGCGTGACGCCGTCGAGCGCCGACAGGGTGCCGCCCAGGACGTGGTAATGGCCCTTGAACCCGGCCGTGCGTTCCAGCGCCCAGAGATCGGCGACGTCCTCGACCACGCAGATCTGGGCCGCGTCGCGGCGGTCGTCCGTGCAGATTTCACAGGGATCGCGGGTGTCCAGATTGCCGCAGATCGCACAGGTCTTGATGTTGGCCGCCGCCGCGTCCAGCGCCCGGGCCATCGGTTCCATCAGACTGTCCGGCCGCTTCATCAGGAACAGCACGGCGCGGCGGGCCGAGCGCGGGCCCAGGCCCGGCAGCTTGGCCAGCAGGGTGATCAGGCGATCGATGTCGGACGTGACCATGCGGGCCTGTCAGGCGATCAGAACGGCAGCTTGAAGCCGGGCGGCAGGCCGAGGCCGCCGGTCAGGTCCTGCATGCGGGCCTGCATTTCGCGTTCGGCCTTGGCCTTGGCGTCGTTGATGGCGGCGGTGATGAGGTCTTCCAGGACCTCGACGTCCGTGTCGGCGCCGGACAAAAGCGACGGGTCGATCTTCACGCCCCGGGCCTCGCCCTTGCCGTTCAACGTGACCTCGACCATGCCGGCACCCGACGCGCCCGTGACCTCAAGCTCCGCCAGTTCGTCCTGCATGCGGGCCATCTTGGCCTGGATTTCCTGGGCCTGCTGCATCATCTTGCCGAGGTTCTTCATGGGTCGCGTCCGCTTCTCAATGGGTGCCGGGGATGGGTTGGCCAGTGTATAACAGTCGTCATGCAGCATAGAAACCTCTTCGTCTTCGACATCGAAACCGTGCCCGACACGGACGCCGTGCCGGCGCTGACCGGCTTCGACGCCCCGGACATCCAGGCCCGGCGCGACGAGCTCACGCGCTATCACCTGGACATCACCGACGGGCGCAACGATTTCCACCGCCAGCCGTTCCACCGGGTGGTCGCCATCAGCTTCCTGGAGGCCGAGATCGAACACGTGCCCGGCCCCGGAAACGGCGGCGAGATCTACCACCTGAAGGAACTGCGCTCGGGCGGCGAGGCCAGCTTCGGCGAGAAGAAACTGCTGCAGGGCTTCTTCGGCTATTTCGAGCGCCTGCGCCCGCGCCTCGTCAGCTTCAACGGCCGGGGCTTCGACCTGCCGGTGCTGAAATACCGGGCCATGGCGCACGGCGTGCAGGCCCCCCTGCTGCATGATACGTCCAACAAGTGGGAAAACTACACGGCGCGCTATGCCCTCGACTGGCACTGCGATCTGATCGAAGCGCTCTCGGATTTCGGCGCCTCGGCCCGCATCAAGCTGAACGAGGTCTGTTCGATCCTGGGACTGCCCGGCAAGTTCGGGGTCGACGGATCGCAGGTCGCGCCGATGTTCGACGCGGGCCGCGTCGATGAAATCCGCGACTACTGCGAGACCGACGTGCTGAACACCTATCTGGTCTATCTGCGCTGGCAGCACCACCGGGGGGTGCTGTCGACCGAAGCGTTGAACAAGGCCCTGGCCGACGTGATCTCGTTGGTCGAGGCCGAGGGCGAGGCCCGCCCGCACTTGCGCAAATTTATCGAGGCCTGGGGCGAGGCGTCGGGCAACAAATTTTTAATGGATTAAGCACCTTCCGTCACCCCCGCGAAGGCGGGGGTCCAGAATGCCGTGCGCTGGATTCCCGCCTTCGCGGGAATGACGATGGGGCGATCTTCGGCTGCTTAACTGTCGCCGTCCGGATGCCGGACGTCGGAAATCGCGGCGCCGGGGAAGGCCTCCATCACCGCCTTGACCAGGGGATGTTGGGACACCTCGTCCTTTTCCGCCGCCTGGGCCTTGGCGCGCTGTTCGGCCAGGGTCGGCTGGCCCGCCTCGTTGGACACGGTGACCATCCAGCGCTCGCCGGTGACGGATTTCAGGAACTTGCCCAAATCGCCCGCCAGGTTGTCGGGGGCGCCCGGGCCGGGGCGGAATTCCATGCGGCCCGGCTCGAACGTCACCAGATGGACCTGGGCCGTCATGTGGGATTGCAGGATGCCTTCCTTCAACTGCCCGGCCAGGGCCACCAGATCGGCGAAGCTGTCGAGGCGCGCCTGCAGGGGGGCGGTGTCCGCCGCGGCCGTGGGGGCCGCATCGTAATCCGGTTCCGCATCGTAATCGGGGGCGTCGTCGTAATCGGGTTCGGGCTGGGCCAGGGCGCGGGCGGCGCCGCCGCCGCCGGAAGACGGCGGGGACGCGGGCGCGGACGCCGGGGCCTGCGGGGCCGAGGCCTGGGGCGCTTGCGGGGCCGGGGCCTGGGGCGCGGATGCGGATGCGGCCGGGGCCGCGGCGGCGGCTTCGTCGGTCAGGCGGCGGATCGCTTCCTCAGGTGTGGGCATGTTGGCCGCATGAGCCAGGCGCACGATGACCATTTCCGTCGCCTGGATGGCGTTGGGCGCGTGCTGGACCTCGCCCACGCCTTTCAGCAGCATCTGCCAGGCGCGGGCCAGCGCCCCCATGCCGAGGCGTTCGGAAAGGTCCTTGCCGCGCACGCGCTCGATCTCGGGCACGGCGGGATCGGTCAGGGTTTCCGGCACCAGCTTGGCGCGGGTCAGGAAATGCACGATTTCCAAAAGGTCGTTGAGAACCGCCGCCGGATCGGCACCGTCCTGATACATGGCGGCCAGCTGGTTGAGGGCGCCGGGTGTGTCGCCCTGAAGCGTCTTTTCCAAAAGGTCGAAACCTTGCGAGCGGTCGGCCAGGCCCAGCATGTCGCGCACCAGATCCTCGCCGATCGCGCCCTCGGTCATGGCGATGGCTTGGTCGAGGATCGACAGGCCGTCGCGCACCGATCCGTCGGCGGCGCGGGCGATCAGGTGCAGGGCGGCTTCGGAAATCTCGGCCCCTTCCTTGGTGCAGATGCCTTTGAAATGGTCGGCCAGGCGCTGGACCTCGATGCGGCGCAGATCGAAGCGCTGACAGCGCGACAGCACCGTGACCGGCACCTTGCGGATTTCCGTGGTGGCGAAGATGAACTTCACATGCTCGGGCGGTTCCTCCAGCGTCTTCAACAGGGCGTTGAAGGCGTTCTTCGACAGCATGTGGACTTCGTCGATGATGTAGATCTTGAACCGCGCCGAGGTCGGGCGATAGCGCACGCCGTCGATGATTTCGCGGATGTCGTCGACCCCGGTGCGCGACGCCGCGTCCATTTCCATGACGTCGACGTGGCGGTCCTGGGCGATGGCGGTGCAGTTGGCGCAGACGCCGCAGGGCTCGATCGTCGGCCCGCCCGTGCCGTCGGGGCCGATGCAGTTGAGCGCGCGGGCGATGATGCGCGCCGTCGTCGTCTTGCCGACCCCGCGCACGCCGGTCAGCACGAAGGCATGGGCGAGCCTGCCGGCGGCGATGGCGTTGGTCAGGGTGCGGACCATCGCCTCCTGGCCGATCAGGCTGGTGAAGTCGGTCGGCCGGTATTTGCGCGCGAGAACCTGATAGGCCGCCTGGTTGGGGGCGGCGTCGTCGCCGCCGGAAGCGGCGGGTGCGGGGTGATCCCGGGTTGCGTCCATATCGTCCATGGGCCGTCCGTGGCGGGTGGGGCTGGGGGGCCCGGCTTTGGGCGGCGGCGGCGCCCCTTGGGGCCGCGCACCTGGGAAAATTATGCGGAGACTGGCACCGACCCGGGCCGAAACTCGTTACGGCTGCTTCCTTCCGGACCTGACCGGGTTGGCGAGGAAGCCCGTCCGGGCCAGTCTCCTGACCTTAATATAGCAACTCTTGGCGGGGTTTCCACAAGCACGGCGCATCCTCCTGCTGGGGATAAATCGCGGGTTCCGTCTGGGCCGTTGCCAAGGGCGCGGCGCTGTGCCAATTTTCCCGGATGCCGAAAAGATTGATGTATACGGGCGGTCCCCTGGACCGGGCCGGCGACCGGCGGCGCGATGACGCCTGGGTCGCGGAAATGCTCAGCCATCCCAATGCCCGGGTCGCCCCCGTGTGGCGCGACCGCAACCTGGTCGAGCCGGGGGAAAGCCCCCGCGCGGGCTGGCTGACTGGTGCCGCGGCGGTGACCGTCACGACGCAGTCCAGCGTGCAGGTCTTCCTGGGCCTTTGGAACGACGCGCCCTATTTCGCCGTCGACCTGTCCCATCACGAGGAAGGCGTTCTGCCGAATCTGGTCAACGGCGCGACCTTCGAGGATCTGCGCCAGGTCGGCCGCTTGCTTGCCGCCGACGAGGCGACCATCCTGGCCTATGCCCGGGGCATGACCCATTGGCACCGGCGGCAGAAATACTGCAGCGACTGCGGCAGCCCCACGGAAGCCCGCGACAGCGGCCATGTCCAAGTCTGCACCAATGCGGCCTGCGGGCGCTCGCACTTTCCGCGCACGGACCCGGCGGTGATCATGCTGGTCACCCATGTCGGCGCCGACGGCGTCGACCGCTGCCTCCTGGGATGGTCGACGCGCTGGGACTTTCCCATGTATTCGACCCTGGCCGGCTTCGTCGAGCCGGGCGAAAGCCTGGAGGAAGCCGTGGCCCGCGAGGTGCTGGAGGAATCGGGCATCCGCGTCGCCGACGTGACCTACCGGGGATCGCAGCCCTGGCCGTTCCCGGCCTCGCTGATGCTGGGCTTCCGGGCACAGGGCCTGAACGACGACATCACCGTCGATCCCACGGAAATCCGCGAGGCCAAGTGGTTTTCCCGCGCCGATCTGGCCCAGTTCGGCGAATTCTACGGCGAGACGGACCCGACCCGGCCGCGCCTGCCGCGTACGGATTCGATCTCGCGGCGGCTGATCAACGATTGGATCGACGAGGGCGATTGAGCCCAGGCGGACAGGGCCTCTGCCCGCCGCACGACATGACCGAAGTCAATTAACCGCCCCACGCCGGTGATATAATCCGCTTTCCTCAAGCGGAGAGTAATAAAGGATGGATGACATCGCATCTGACCGGCCGAAGGACGACGCGAACATCAAATCGGTCCTCGGGATCGGTGAAGGGGCGGCCAACGGCTTCTGGTCCCACTGGCGCGGGCGGGCGGTTGGCCTTGCCGTTGTCGGCGTTGTCGCCGCAGGTGTGGTTTTTTGGGCCGCGAACCGGCCGCAAAGCGCCGTCCAATACGTCACCCAGCCGGCCGGCAAAAGCGACCTCGTCGTGATCGTCACGGCGACAGGGTCCGTCCAGCCGACCAATGAGGTCGACGTGTCCAGCGAGCTGTCCGGCATCATCCGTGAGGTTCTGGTCGATTTCAATTCACCGGTCACCAAGGACCAGCCCCTCGCCAGGCTGGACACGGACCGTCTGGAGGCCACGGTCGACAGTTCCCGCGCACATCTCGCCGCCGCCGAGGCCAGCGTCCTGGAGGCCGTCGCGACCGTGAAGGAAAAGCATCTGGACTTTCTGCGCAAACAGCAACTGGCGGACCGCAAGGTCGGCAGCGAACGGGATCTGGAAATCGCCAAGGCCGCCTATGACCGGGCCACGGCGGCCCTTGCCAGCGCCCGCGCCGACGTCAGCGCCGCCAAAGCGGATTTGAAACTCCAGGAAACCAATCTGGCCAAGACCTGCATCTGCTCGCCCATCAACGGTGTCGTCCTCAGCCGCAACGTGGAACCGGGCCAGACCGTCGCCTCGTCGTTCCAGGCGCCGGTGCTGTTCACCCTGGCGGAAGACTTGCGGGAAATGGAAATCCAGGTCGATGTCGACGAGGCCGATGTCGGCAAGGTCAAGGTCGGCCAAACGGCAAACTTCACGGTCGATGCCTATCCGAACCGTCGCTTCGCCGCCCGCATCACGGAACTGTACCTGGGGTCCGAGATCGTTCAGGGCGTCGTGACCTACAAGGCCGTGCTGACGACGGACAATGACGATCTCGCGTTGCGGCCCGGGATGACGGCAACGGCGGAAATCACGGTCGAGCAGGTCACCGGCGCACTGACGGTGCCCAACGCGGCCCTGCGGTTCTCGCCGCCCGCCACCGATCCGGCCGCCGAGGATACCGGCCTTTTACAGAAACTGTTTCCCGGCATGCCGAAATTTCGCCCGCCCAGCAAGGCGGCGGAAGGCGGGTCGCAGCGTGTGTTGTGGATCCTGAAGGATGGCCAGCCGCAAGCCGTCCCCGTAACGATCGGGCCGTCGGACGGCCGCCGGACACAGATCGTCAAAGGTGCGGTCGAGCCCGGACAGGCGGTGATCGTCGATTCCACCAAGTCTCCGAAATGAGCCCCGAACCATGGATTCCCAGGACAGTGCGGCGCCGGCCCTGATCGAATTCGAGGCGGTCTCCAAAATCTACGGCGCCGGATCGGCAGAGGTGCGGGCATTGGACGGCGTCGACCTGAGCATCGCGGCGGGTGAGTTCGTCGCAATCATGGGGCCGTCCGGGTCCGGCAAATCGACGGCCATGAACATCCTGGGCTGCCTGGATGTGCCCAGTTCCGGCACCTATCGGTTTCTCGGCATCGACGTGGGCACCTTGAACCGCCGACAGCGGGCCCTTTTGCGCCGCAACTATCTTGGCTTCGTGTTTCAGGGCTTCAACCTGCTGGCGCGGACATCGGCTTTGGAAAACGTGGAACTGCCCCTGATCTATCGCGGCACGCCGCCCGCGGAACGCCGCGCCCTGGCGTCGAATGCCCTCGCGCGGGTCGGTCTGGCGGGGCGCGAAAACCACGCCCCCAGCGAGCTTTCCGGCGGCCAGCAACAACGCGTGGCCATTGCCCGCGCCATCGCCACCGAACCCAAGGTACTTTTGGCGGACGAGCCGACGGGCAATCTGGATTCCAAAACCAGCCGCGAGATCATGGATCTGCTGGTCAAGCTCAACCAGGATCAGGGCATCACCGTCATCATGGTCACCCACGAACCGGACATGGCCAAATTCGCCGACCGGACCCTGCAGTTCATCGACGGGCGCATCGCCCCGGCCAGACAATTGGACGGAGCCGTCTGATGGTGTTTGAAACCGTCAAGCTGGCCTTTCAGGCGATTCTGCGGAACTCCCTGCGGTCGTTCCTCACCGTCCTAGGCATCGTCATCGGCGTCGGCGCGGTGATCGCCATGGTGACCATCGGCAACGGCACCGCGGCCAAGGTTTCCGCCGACCTGGCGAAGCTGGGCACCAATCTTCTGTTCGTGCGCCCGGGCCAGTTCGGCCCCGGCCGCGCGACGTCGGACGCCAAACCCTTCACCTTCCGCGACATCGAGGCCCTGCGAGACCAGTTGCACGGCGTCCACGCGGTCGCGCCCATTGCTCAGACGTCGGCCACCGTGATCGCCGGTTCGGAAAGCCGCAAGACGACCGTGGCGGGGACCGACAACGCCTACCTGACGACCCAGAACTGGACCCTGTCCGAAGGCCGCGCGTTTTTCGACGGGGAAATTCGCGCGGGGCGGGCCGCCTGCATCCTGGGCGAGACGGTGCGCGATGAATTGTTCGGCGGCGCGGATGCGTTGGGCCGGAACATCCGCGTCAAGAACGTATCCTGCGAAGTCATCGGCATATTGGCCCCGAAAGGCCAATCCAGTTTCGGCACGGATCAGGACGATATCGTGCTGATGCCGCTGCGCGCGGTGCAGCGCCGCCTGATCGGCAACACGGACGTCGGGCGGATCAACGTCTCGGCCGAGGATGGCATGGAAACCGCCAAGGTTCAGACGGACATCGAACGCCTGCTGCGCGAACGGCGAAATATCACCTCGGCCAAGGATGACGATTTCAGCGTGCGCGACATGAAACAAGTGCTGGAAACCCAGACCGGCACGGCAAAAGTCCTGACCGGACTGCTTGGCGCCGTCGCCGGGGTCAGTCTTCTGGTCGGCGGCATCGGCATCATGAACATCATGCTGGTTTCAGTCACCGAACGGACACGCGAAATCGGCATTCGGCTGGCGATCGGGGCACAGGAATCACAGGTCCTGATGCAGTTTCTGGTGGAAGCCGTCGTGTTGTCCCTTCTGGGCGGGCTGATCGGTATCCTGCTGGGCCTGGGCCTGGCCGGACTGGCCGCCGCCACCATGCGCCTGCCGTTCCTGGTCGACCCCCTGATCGTGGTCGTGGCGTTCCTGTTCTCAGCCGCCGTCGGCGTGGTGTTCGGCTATTTCCCGGCGCGCCATGCCGCGCGCCTCGACCCCATCGAGGCCTTGCGCCACGAATAAACCCACAGACTGCCGACGCGGCGCGGGATATTCCCGGTCCCGCCGATGCCGGTTTTCCGGGTTTCCGGGTCCGTGAACCAAATGGCCACCGCTTTCGTAAACAAAACGACCCTCTGCCATGGAAGTCCATCGTCATGCCTCAAACACACAAGGCCCGGAATACGTCCCCCGCGGCTGTGGCCGCCGTGTTCGGCACGAGCGGCGCGATCGGCGGCGCGATCGCGAATCGGCTGGACGACAGCGGCCGCTTTGAATCGGTGTTCCGCTTCTCCCGCCGCACAGACCCTGCCGTCGACATTACCAGGGAAGAGAGTGTGGCGGCGGCGGCCGATCTGATCGCCGGCACAGACACCGCGCTGCGTCTCGTCGTGGACGCGACAGGCTTTCTCCATGGGCCGGACGCAATGCCGGAGAAGAGCTGGCGCGACCTCGATCCGGAACGCATGGCCCGCGCATTTGCCGTCAATGCGATCGGCCCGGCATTGATCCTGAAACATTTTCTGCCGCTTCTGCCATACGACGGGCGGTCCGTTTTCGCCACACTGTCGGCCAAGGTCGGGAGTATCGCCGACAACCGGCTGGGCGGGTGGTACAGCTACCGCGCCTCCAAAGCCGCGTTGAACCAAATCGTGCGGACCGCAGCGGTGGAACTCGGGCGCCGGCGACCGGACGCAGTCTGCGTCGCCCTGCATCCGGGAACCGTCGACAGCCCGCTGAGCGCCCCTTTCGCCAAGGACGGCTTGACCGTGCGCTCCCCGGCGGGCGCGGCGGAACGTCTTCTTGACGTCATCGACGGCTTGACCCCGGCGGATAGCGGGGGGTTCTACGATCATTCGGGGGAGCCATTGCCATGGTGACCGGCCTTGACCGCGGTCTGCCCGTTCTGACCGTTTTTTTCGACGGCGGCTGTCCGCTTTGCCGGAAAGAGATCGCCTTCTACCGTCGCCGTGCCGGCGCGGAGCGCATTCGCTGGGTGAATGTTCAAGCCTGCGCAGACCGCGAGTTACCCGACGGTTTGAATCGATGCGATGCCTTGCGGCGCTTTCATACCCGGGATGCCCAGGGCCGATTGCACTCAGGCGCACGCGGATTTGCCGAGTTGTGGGCCGCGCTGCCTGCGTTTCGCCTTGCCGGACTTCTGTTCCGCATCCGGCCAATGGGGGCACTTCTGGAAATCGCCTACCGCGCCTTTCTCCGTATCCGGCCGCTCATTCCCCGCCGGCCCGGGTCCCCCACCAAAATGTGAACAGATGTGCGTGGCGGTCGGCGCCGGATCGGCGGATATAGACGGCAAATGCGATTGCTTGCTTGTTAAGGAGCCCCCCATGACCGACGTTTCCCTGACCCCCGCCGCCAAGACCGTCATCGCCACCGTGAACGGCGAGGTGATCGCCGAAAGCACCAAGGCGCAGATTCTGAAAGAGGGCGCCTATGCGCCCATGTTCTATTTCCCCAAGGCCGACGTGCGCATGGACGCCCTGGCGGCGACGGACAAGTCCACCTTGTGCCCGCACAAGGGCACGGCCAGCTATTGGTCGATCAGCGCCGGCGGCCGGACGGCGGAAAACGCCGCCTGGGCCTACGAAACCCCGCCGGCGGGGTTGGAGGCCATGGCCGGGCACATCGCGTTCTATCCGTTCGTGGTCAAGTTCGCTGAAAAGTAGGCGCCCGGGTCAGTAAGGACTGCCGTCCTTGTGGGTGAACAGCCACTGGCCGTCCGGGCCCAGGTCGGCCTGAATGTCGTCGCGGGGATAGCTGGCCGCGTCGCCCGGCGTGCGGTCGCCGATTTCCAGGTACAGCACGTCGGCCGCGGTCCGGTTCACCAGTTGATGGGCCGAACCGCCGGCGGGAAAGCCCGCGCACATGCCGGACGAAAGCTCGGTTTCGCCCTCTTCCGTGACCAGCGTGGGGGCCCCTTCAAGGATGTAGACGAACTCGTCCTGGCGGGTATGGCGGTGGAGCAGCGCCGATTCGCCTCCCGGCGCCAGCCGCGTCAGGTTGACGCCGAAGTTGCCGAGCCCGAACACATCGCCCAACTGGCGCTTTTCCCGCCCGGCCATGCGGCTGAAGAACGGTTCCGGATAGGTCGAAGGCTTGGCCCGGGGGGCGACGTCGAGCGCCCTGACAGCGGGTGGTCTTTCGTCGGTCATCGCGGGATGCTCCTTATCCCGAAATCAGCCTTACTGCGTTTCGTCGCCGCGCAGCCCCAGGTGCCACATCAGGCCGAGAATCCCGCCCTTGACGCGCGGCAGCAGCGCCAGCGTGAGGCCCAGGGTCACCGGTACGGCGACGCCCAGCAGCATCCAGGTCGGCGGCGACATCAGCTGTTCGCTCATCAGCAGCATCGGCACCACCATATGGCCGACGATGGCGATGGTCAGGTAGGGCGGAAAGTCGTCGGCCCGGATATGGCCCAGTTGCTCGCCGCAATGGGGACAGTCGGTGACCTTGAGATAGCCCTTGAAGCTGTGGCCGATGCCGCAGCTGGGACAACGGCGCGCGAGGCCGCGCAGGATGGCGAGGCCCAGGTGGGGCCGGATGTCTTCGAAGGTCACGGGGGTCATGCTCCTTGATTGGCGGCGGCTTTGCGGAACGGATGCGCCGGATAGGTGCCCAGCACCTTGATCCATTCGGAATAATGGGACAGGTCCTCGAAGGCCAGCTTCACCGACGGGGCGTCCATATGGCCCTCGACCTCGGCGAAGAACTGGGCCGCGATGAAATCGGGGCCGACATAACTTTCCAGTTTGGTCATGTTGACCCCATTGGTGGCGAAACCGCCCATGGCCTTGTAGAGGGCGGCGGGAACGTTGCGCACACGGAACGTGAAGCTGGTGATGTACGTCTCGGCCTCATTATAGGCCGGCGGTTCCGCCGTCAGTGACAAGATCACAAAGCGCGTGGTGTTGTGCTCCGCGTCCTCGATGTTCTGTTTGAGCGAACAGAGGCCGTAGATTTCCCCGGCCAGGCTGGAGGCGATGGCCGCCTGGGACCTGTCGCCCTGGGCCGCGATGTCCTTGGCCGCCCCCGCCGTGTCGACATGGACCACGGGCGTGACGCCCAGTTCGCGGATCAGGTTGCGGCATTGGTTGAGCGCATGGACATGGCTGTGGACATGGGTCAATTCGCCGATTTTCGTGCCCGGCACAGCCAAAAGATGGTGATGCACCCGGTGAAAATGCTCGCCGATGATGTGCAGGCCGGAATCGGGCAGCAGGTGATGAATATCGGCGACCCGCCCGGCGACGGAATTTTCGATGGGGATCATGGCCAGCCGCGCCTTGCCGTCGTGCACGGCGGCGAAGGCGTCTTCGAAGGTGCGGCAGGGCAAAGGATCCATGTCGCCCCGCGCCTCGCGGCAGGCAAGGTGTGAATAAGCGCCGGGCATGCCCTGGAAGGCGATGGAGGTAGCGGAAGAAACCATGGCTGAGCGGTCTTGGGGGTCTGGATGGGGAACGGCCCGGAGACCCCGGGCATTTTCAGAAACTGGCGGGAGTATCGTTGGCGGGGCTGCCGGTGTCAACGCGGGCCGGACCCGCGTTATGAAGAAGCAGACGGGCGGCGGCTTATGCCGCTTGAACATGGCGGCATGGGCGGTTAAATTCCCCGCAACAATCGGCAAAGGAAAACACCATGCAGTTCTCCCGGATGGAAAAACTCGGTTTCGGCGTCCTTGTGACGGCCTGGGTCGTGTGGGGCACCAACAAGATCGGCGATACGCTGGTCCATGCGAACGAGCCCGAAAAGATGGGCTTCGAGGTCGCCGTCGCCGACCAGGGCGCTGCCCAGGACGCGGCCCCCAAGGAAGCCGAGAAGCCGGTGATGGAACTGATCGCCACGGCCTCCGCCGACGCGGGCGCCAAGGTGTTCAAGAAATGCACGGCCTGTCATTCCGCCGAAGCGGGCGCCAAGCACAAGATCGGCCCCAATCTGTGGGAGATCGTCGGGCGCGGCCAGGGCAAGGCCGACGGCTTCAACTATTCAGGCACCCTGGCGGGCCTGGGCGGCACCTGGAGCATTGAGGAATTGAACAAGTTCCTCGACAATCCGAAGGAATACGCCCCGGGCAACAAGATGACCTTCCGCGGCGTTCCCAAGAATTCCGACCGCGCGGCCCTGCTGGTCTACCTGCAATCCCTGAAGTAAGGCTTTCACGGCTTTCACCCGATCGGAGGACGGCGCCGTGACGCAATCGACCACGGACGCCCTGACCGCCCAATGCCTGGCCCTGGCCATGGACATGGCGGCCGGCGCGCGGAAAATCGTGCTGGGCTATTACGGCACCGCCCCCGATGTCGAGGACAAGGCGGATCAAAGCCCCGTCACCATCGCCGACCGGGAATGCGAGGCGGCCATGCGCGACATGATCGTCGCCAAATTCCCCCGGCACGGCATTTTCGGCGAGGAGTTCGGGGCGGAGAACGCGGATGCCGAATTCGTCTGGGTGCTCGACCCCATCGACGGCACCAAGGCCTTCGTCACCGGCAAGCCCCTGTTCGGCACCCTGATCGGCCTGTTGAAGGACGGCGTTCCCTGGCTCGGCGTCATGGACAATCCGGCCCTGGACGAAGTCTGGGCCGGCGCCCCCGGTTTGGGGGCGACGCGCAACGGCGAGGCCGTGCGCTGCCGGCCCTGCCCCGATCTGGCCTCCGCCTGGCTCTACACCACCTCGCCGCAGATGCACCAGGGCCTCAATTTCGGCCATTTCGAAAACCTGCGCCACGGCTGCCGCCACGCACTTTATGGCGGCGACTGCTACAGCTACGGCACGCTGGCCCGCGGCCGCGCCGACCTTGTCTGCGATTCCAGCATGCAGCCCTATGACTATGTCGCCCTGGTACCCATCGTCGAAGGCGCCGGCGGGCGCATGACCGATTGGGCCGGCGGCACCCTGGGCCTGGACGGCGACGGTACGGTCATCGCCTCAGGCGACCCCGCCCTGCACGCACAGGCCATGGCGGCGCTGGCCGGCTGAACGCGGTCACAGGCTTGCCATAATGGCAGGCCACTTCTTGACCGGAACCGGCTAATCTCCATATTCCGACGCAGCGAACACCGCATACCGGGGGAAACAAAGATGCGATTTCTGAGCGCCCTTCTCGTCCTCACCTGTCTGTCCCTGCCCGTCGGCGCGGCCGACGCACCCAAGCCGGTGCACGGGCTCGCCATGCACGGCGACCTGAAGTACGGCCCGGATTTCAAGCATTTCGACTACGTCAACCCGGAGGCGCCGAAGGGCGGCACCGTGCGCCTGGGTGCGACCGGCACCTTCGACAGCTTCAATCCCTTCATCATCAAGGGCACGGCGGCGGGGGCATCGGGTTTCGTCTACGACACCCTGATGGACGACGCGGCGGACGAACCGTTCAGTCAGTACGGCCGCCTCGCCGAAACGGTGACCATGCCCGACGACCGTTCCTGGGTCGAATTCACGCTGCGCAAGGAAGCGCGCTGGCACGACGGCATGCCGGTGACGGTCGATGACGTGATCTTTTCCTTCAATACCCTGGTCAAGGAGGGCGCGCCCTTCTACCGCTTCTATTACGGCAACGTGGCCGAGGTGACGCAAACCGGCGAGCGGTCCGTGAAATTCACCTTCAAGCCGGGCGAAAACCGGGAACTGCCGCTGATCATCGGCCAGCTGACGGTCCTGCCCAGGCATTACTGGAAGGACAAGGAGTTCAATAAGACGACCCTGGAGCCGCCGCTCGGCAGCGGGCCCTACAAGATCACCGAGTTCGAGGCCGGACGCTTCGTCAAGCTGACCCGCGTCAAGGATTACTGGGGCAAGAACATCCCGGTGATGACGGGCCACAACAATTTCGACGAGATCATTTTCGACTACTACCGCGATTCCAACGTGGCGCTGGAGGCCTTCCTGGCCGGACGTTACGACTACAAGTCGGAAAATTCGTCGAAGGCCTGGGCCACGGCCTATGCGACCCCCGCCGTGAAGAAGGGCGTGCTGGTCAAGGAACAGATTCACCATGACCGCCCGGCGGGCATGCAGGGCTTCGCCTTCAACACCCGGCGCGACCTGTTCAGCGACCCCCAGGTGCGCCATGCGCTGGCCTATGCCTTCAACTTCGAATGGTCGAACAAGGCTCTGTTCTACGGCCAGTACGAACGCACCCGCAGCTATTTCCAGAATTCGGAAATGGCCGCCACGGGCCTGCCGGAGCCGGACGAGATGAAGCTGCTGGAACCGTTCCGCGCCGACCTGCCGCCCGAGGTGTTCACCAAGGAATACAGCCCGCCCAAGGGCGACGAGGGCGGCAACATCCGGGGCAACCTGCGCACGGCGTCCAAGCTGCTGAGCGACGCCGGCTGGGTGATCAAGGACGGCAAGCGGGTCAACGCCAAGACGGGCAAGCCCTTCGCCTTCGAAATGCTGCTGGTCTCACCCCTGTTCGAGCGCATCGCCCTGCCGTTCGCCAAGAACCTGGAAAAGCTGGGCATTTCCATGGCCGTGCGCACCATCGACACGGCCCAGTACCGCCGCCGCCTGGACACCTTCGATTTCGACATGGTGGTCGGCGGGTTCGGCCAATCCCTGTCGCCGGGCAACGAGCAGCGTGAATTCTGGTCCACGGCGGCGGCCGAGCAGGAAGGCTCGCGCAACATCATCGGCATCAAGTCCAAGGCCGTCGACGCCATCGTCGAGAAACTGATCGCGGCCCCCTCGCGCAAGGACCTGGTGACGGCGTGCAAGGCGCTCGACCGCGTGCTGCAATGGGGCCATTACATGATCCCCAACTGGCACGCGCCTTACGACCGCATCGCCTATTGGGACAAGTTCGCCCGTCCCAAGGTGACGCCGACCCGCGGCAACCAGTTCTTCGCCTGGTGGATCGACCCGGCCAAGGCCAAGTCGCTGGCCGACCGCAAGAAAGGGTTATGATCCGGCCTTACAGGAACGGTAGCCGCCAAGGCCGCCAGGCCGTATCATCGCCGCCATGTTCGCATATATCCTCCGCCGACTGCTGCTGATCCCGCCGACGCTGCTCGGCATCATGATCATCAATTTCGCCGTGGTGCAGATCCTGCCCGGCGGACCGATCGAGCAGTTGATCGCCCAGATTGCGGGCGACGACGTGTCGTCCACCGCCCGCGTGTCCGGCGACGGCGGCTCGGAAGTCATGGCCGCCAAACGCCCGGCCCAGGGCTCCGGCGGCGATTCGACCGTGACCAGCAAGTACCGGGGCGCCCAGGGCCTGCCGCCCGAATTCATCAAGGACCTGGAACGTCAGTTCGGGTTGGACAAGCCGGCGCACGAACGGTTCTGGCTGATGATGAAGCGCTACGCGACCTTCGATTTCGGCAACAGCTATTTCCGCGACCAGTCGGTGACGCAGCTGGTGCTCGACAAGATGCCCGTATCGATCTCGCTCGGTCTGTGGACGACGCTGCTGGTCTATCTCATCTCGATCCCGCTCGGCGTCGCCAAGGCGGTGCGCGACGGATCGAAGTTCGACATCTGGACCTCGGGCCTGGTGATCTTCGGCAACGCCGTGCCGGGCTTTCTGTTCGCGATCCTGCTGATCGTGCTGTTCGCCGGCGGGCGTTTCTGGGATGTCTTCCCGTTGCGCGGGCTGGTATCCGAGAACTTTTCCGAACTTTCGACCTGGGGCCAGGTGAAGGATTATTTCTGGCACCTCACCCTGCCCATCTCGTCCATGGTGATCGGCGGTTTCGCCGGGCTGACCATGCTGACCAAGAATTCGTTCCTGGAACAGATCAACCAGCAATACGTGGTGACCGCCCGGTCAAAGGGCCTGACGGAACGCCAGGTGCTGTACGGTCATGTGTTCCGCAACGCCATGCTGATCGTCATCGCGGGCTTTCCCTCGGCCTTCATCGGCATTCTGTTCACCGGCGCGCTCCTGACCGAGGTCATCTTCTCCCTCGACGGGCTCGGCCTTCTGGGCTTCGACGCGGCGCTGACCCGCGACTATCCGGTGATGTTCGCGACGCTGTATTTCTTCACCCTGCTGGGCCTGCTCATGGGCATCATCGGCGACCTGATGTACCACATCGTCGATCCGCGCATCGATTTCGACGCGCGCGAGGTCTGACGCATGCGCCCGGAGACGACGACCGCCGCCGATCCCGCCACGACGCCGCCGCCCCTGCCCGGCCGGCGCGTATTCGGCCTGCGCATCACGCCGCTGACGGAACGGCGGCTCGCCAATTTCCGGCGCAACCGCCGGGGCTATTGGTCGCTGTGGATTTTCGTGCTGCTGTTCGTGCTGTCGCTGGGGGCGGAGCTGATCGCCAACGACAAGCCGTTCCTGGTTTATTTCAACGGCGGGTTCTATGTCCCCGTGGCCGAGGAATATGCGGAAACCACCTTCGGCGGCGAGTTCGCGACCGAGGCCGATTACCGCGACCCCTTCGTCAAGGACCTGATCGACGCCAAGGGCTGGATGATCTGGCCGCCCATCCCCTATGCCTACGACACGGTGATCAAGGACCTGCCGGGCCCGGCCCCCTCGCCGCCGTCGCTGAACAACTGGCTCGGCACCGACGACCAGGGTCGCGACGTGGTCGCGCGCATGATCTACGGCTTTCGCATTTCCGTGCTGTTCGGCCTGACGCTGACGGCGATCAGCGCCGTGATCGGGATCGCCGCCGGCGCCGTGCAGGGATACTTCGGCGGCTGGATCGACCTTTTGGCGCAGCGCTTCATGGAGGTCTGGTCGGGCCTGCCGACGCTCTACCTGCTGATCATCCTGGCCAGCGTGGTGACCCCCGGCTTCTGGTGGATCCTGGGCCTGATGCTGCTGTTTTCCTGGATGGCCTTCGTCGGCGTGGTGCGCGCCGAATTCCTGCGCGCGCGCAATTTCGACTATGTGCGCGCCGCCCGGGCACTCGGCGTGTCCGACCGGGTCATCATGTTCAAGCATGTCCTGCCCAACGCCATGGTCGCGACCCTGACCTTCCTGCCGTTCATCCTGTCGGGCTCGATCACCACGCTGACCTCGCTCGACTTTTTGGGATTCGGCCTGCCCGCCGGGTCGCCGTCGCTCGGCGAGCTTCTGAACCAGGGCAAGAACAACATCCAGGCCCCCTGGCTGGGCTTCACGGCGTTCTTTTCCCTCGCCATCATGCTGTCGCTGCTGGTCTTCGTCGGCGAGGCCGTGCGCGACGCCTTCGACCCCCGGAAGGTGTTCAAGTAAATGACCAAGCTGCTGGAAATCGACGACCTGCACGTCACCTTCGGCGCCGGGGCCGGGGCGGTCACGGCCGTGCAGGGGGCGAGCCTGACCATCGGCAAGGGCGAAACCCATGCCCTGGTCGGGGAATCGGGATCGGGCAAATCGGTCACGGCGCTGTCGGTCATGCAGCTGCTGCCCTATCCCTTGGCCCGCCATCCCCGGGGGTCGATCAAGTTCAACGGCGAGGAACTGGTGGGCGCACCCGGCGGGGTCATGCGCGCCATCCGCGGCAACCAGATCGCGATGATCTTTCAGGAACCGCTGACCAGCCTCAACCCGCTGCATGCCATCGAGAAACAGATCGCCGAGGTCCTGTTCCTGCATCAGCACATGACGGCCAAGCAGGCCCGGGCGCGGGTGCTGGAACTGTTGGACCTGGTCGGCCTGGGCGAGGCGGCGTCGCGCCTGCAATCCCTGCCCCACGAATTTTCCGGCGGCCAGCAGCAGCGCATCATGATCGCCATGGCATTGGCCAACAATCCGGACCTTTTGATCGCCGACGAGCCGACGACGGCATTGGACGTCACCATCCAGGCCCAGGTTCTGAAACTGATGAAGGAGATCCAGGCCAAGTTGGGCATGGCCATGCTGCTGATCACCCATGACCTGGGCATCGTGCGCCGCATGGCGGACACGGTTTCGGTCATGAACGACGGGCGGATCGTCGAACAGAATGCGACCGAGGCTTTGTTCACCGACCCGCGGCACGACTATACCCGCCACCTTCTGGCGGCCGAGCCCAAGGGCCGGCCCGAGCCCGCCGACCCGGCCGCACCCGACCTGCTGCAGAGCCGCGACGTCAAGGTCTGGTTCCCGATCAAGCGCGGGTTCCTGCGCCGCACGGTGGGGCATATCAAGGCCGTGGACGGCATCTCGCTCGAGGTCAAGCGCGGCCATACGCTGGGCATCGTCGGCGAATCCGGTTCGGGCAAAAGCACACTGGGCCGGGCCTTGCTGCGCCTGGAGCGCTCGACCGGCGACATCCTGTTCGAGGGCGCCAACATCCAGGGCTGGCAGTTCAAGCAGATGCGGCCCCTGCGCCGGGAAATGCAGATCGTGTTCCAGGACCCCTTCGGCAGTCTGAGCCCGCGCCTGTCCGTCGGCCAGATCATCGAGGAAGGGCTGATCGTTCACGGGCTCGGCGGCGATGCCCTCACGCGCCGGCAACTGGTCGCCGAAGCCCTGCACGAGGTCGGCCTGACGCCCGAGATGCAGGACCGCTATCCCCACGAATTTTCCGGCGGCCAGCGCCAACGCATCTCCATCGCCCGGGCCCTTGTCCTGAAGCCCAAGTTCATGGTGCTGGACGAGCCGACCTCGGCGCTCGACATGTCCGTGCAGGCGCAGATCGTGGAACTGCTGCGCGACTTGCAAAAGAAGCACGATCTGGCCTACCTGTTCATTTCCCACGATCTGAAGGTCGTCCGCGCCGTCAGCCACGAAATCGCCGTCATGCGCAACGGCCGCGTCGTCGAATACGGCCCCGCCCAACAGATCATCGACAAGCCTAAGGATCCCTACACCAAGGCCCTGATGGCCGCCGCCTTCGAGTTGAAGGCCGACGAAACCGGAGTAGTCTCAACCTGATGCCCACCATCCTCTACATGGCCCCCGGGGACAAACCCGACCCCTGGCGGGACGCTTTTCTTGCGCAGATGCCCGACGCCGATTTCCGCGTGTGGAGCCCGGACCCCGCCCTCGACCAGACCGGCGACAGGGCCGAGATCGACTACGCCGTCGTGTGGAAGCCCGCGCCGGGGGTCCTGAAAAGCCTGCCGAACCTGAAGGCGATCTTTTCCATGGGCGCCGGGGTCGACCATCTATGGAACGATCCGGACCTGCCCGACAGCGTGCCCCTGGTGCGCCTGGTCGACCGCTGCCTGACCCAGGGGATGAGCGAATACGTGATCTATTGGACGATCCATCATCACCGCAAGATGGGCGTCTATGCCGGCTGGGCCGCCGAGCACAAATGGAAGCGCCTGCGCCAAGCCGACGCCGAGCAGCGCCGGGTCGGCATTCTGGGCCTGGGCGAGTTGGGCAGCGACGCGGCGAAAAAGCTGGTGCCGTTGCATTACCAGGTCGCCGGCTGGGCGCGCTCGAAAAAAGACATTCCCGGCGTCGACTGCTTCCACGGCCCGGATCAGCTGATTCCCTTCCTGAACCGCACGGAAATCCTGATCTGCCTGCTGCCGCTGACACCGGACACCACGGGCATCCTCAACAAGGACACCCTGGCGGCCCTGCCCGAGGGGGCCTGCCTGATCAACTGCGCCCGGGGCGGCCATGTCGTGGACGCCGACCTGATCGCGGCGCTCGATTCGGGCCATATCGCGGGGGCGACCCTCGACGTGTTCCACGAGGAACCGCTGCCCGCCGGTCACCCGTTCTGGAGCCATCCCAAGGTCACCGTGACGCCGCACATGGCGAGCCTGACCGTGCCGCATTCGTCGACGGAATGGTACGTGGCGAACATCCGGCGCATGGAGGACGGCCTGCCCCCGCTCAACACGGTCGACCGCGGCACACGATATTGACGTAATCCCTACCTATCGTTTTCCCCGCAGGCGCGGGTTCCGCCCCCTTCCTCTGTGTGCTCTGTGCCCCCTCTGTGCCCTCTGTGACCCATTAGTACGATATTCCAGGAAAGGCTCGTGCCTGGATGTTCCAAGTAATTGGACACAGAGGACACAGAGGGACCACAGAGGGCACAGAGAAGGATTAGGTTAAGGGGCCGTGCGCAGGCGAAGCAGGCCGGGTCAGTTGAAGGGCGCGACGTAGCCGTAGGCGACGGCCAGCAGGAACAACCCCAGCACGATGCGGTAGATCACGAAGGGCGTGAAGGTGGCGCGCCTGAGCCAGGCCATCATCAGGGCGATGGCGATCAAGGCCGTGATGAAGGCAAGGCCCGCCGCCGTGAAGGCGTCGGACGTCAACGCCGCGTCGCCCGCGCGCCACAACTCATACCCCTTCAGGGCGCCGGCCCCCAGAATCGCCGGGATCGACAGCAGCATGGAGAAACGCGCGGCGTCCGTGCGCTCCATGCCCAGAAGCCGCGCCGCCGTCATGGTGATGCCGGCGCGCGAGGTGCCGGGGATCAGAGCCAGGCATTGGGCGATGCCGATCACCAGGGCGTCGGAAATTTCCAGATGTTCGATGCGCCGGAGCGTCATGCCGATGCGGTCAACGACATACAGCAGAATGCCGAAGCCGAGGGTCGCCCAGGCGATCATCTCGAGCGAGCGCAGACCGTTCGGGTAATATTCGTTGAGGGCGTATCCGGCGCCGATCACCGGCAGGGTCGCCAGGATCACCAGCCCCGCCAGCTTCGCCCCCCGGTCGCGCCGCCCCTTCAGCGCCCGGCCCAGGCCCGTCAGCATGTCCCAGATGTCGCGGTGGACATAGAGCACCACGGCGCCCAGCGTCCCGACATGAACGGCGACGTCGATCAGCAATCCCTGGTCGGTCCAGCCCAAAAGCCGGGGCGTGACCGCGAGATGGGCCGAGGAGGAGATCGGAAGAAATTCCGTGATCCCCTGAATCAGCGCCAAAATCGCAAGATGTAGTGTAGGCAAGGCGTGCTCCTACGACTTTTGGGTCTTCTAGCCGATCCCCGGAGCCCTGCCAAGGGGCCGCGCGGGCCGGGGCCGCATTTGTGCACCTGCTCATAAGGGCCGAAACGGGCCAATTTCCTGTGATTTTTATGACAGTTGAGGCCGGTTTTTGTTTGGCGTCCGGGGTCTGGATTGCTATCTAAATGGGCTCTCAAGAACCCGCGAATAGGAAGTTAACGCATGAGCCAGACCTCACGGCGCAACGGTTATGGACTGCCCGTTGAACAGGGGATGTACGACCCCCTGAACGAGCACGACGCTTGTGGATTCGGCTTCATCGCCGACATTCACAACGAGCCGCGCCATGAGATCGTGCATCAGGCGCTGGACATCGTCCATCACATGGATCACCGGGGTGCCATCGGCGCCGATCCCATGGCCGGCGACGGCGCCGGGATTTTGATTCAGCTGCCCGACGCGTTCATCCGCAAGGTGTTCGCCAAGCAGGGCATCAAGGTGCCGGCCAAAGGCGACTATGCGCTGGGCATGGTGTTCCTGCCGCGCGACCACAAGCTGCGCGACCTTGCGATCAAGGCCATCGAAACGACCACCGCCGCCGAGGGCCAGGTGCTGCTGGGCTGGCGCGACGTGCCGACGGACAACAGCGTGCTGGGCGAAAGCGTCAAGCCGAACGAGCCGGTGATCCGCCAGGTGCTGATCCAGCGCGGGCCGGCCACACCCGACAACGCGGCGTTCGAACGCAAGCTTTACGTCATCCGCAAGCAGGCCCATCACGCGCTGTGGGACAAGGACGAGGGGTCCTGGCAGGACTTCTATTTCCCGTCCATGTCGTCGGCGACCATCGTCTACAAGGGCATGGTCCTGGCGCCCAACCTGTCCAAGTACTACGTGGACTTTCAGGACAAGGATTTCGCCACGGCGATCGCCCTGTTCCATCAGCGGTTCTCGACCAACACCTTCCCGAGCTGGCGCCTGGCGCAGCCGTTCCGTTTCCTCTGCCACAACGGCGAGATCAACACCCTGCGCGGCAACGTCAACTGGATGAACGCGCGCCGCCACAACATGTCGTCGAAGATCCTGGGCGACGACCTGGACAAGCTGTGGCCGCTGATCGGCGATGGATCTTCCGATTCGTCGACCTTCGACAACGCGCTGGAGCTTCTGGTCATGGGGGGATATTCGCTGTCCCACGCCATGATGCTGATGATTCCGGAAGCCTGGAACAACAACCCGCAGATGGCGCCCGAACGGCGCGCCTTCTACGAATACTTCTCGGCCCTGATGGAACCCTGGGACGGCCCCGCCGCCATGGCCTTCACCAACGGCCGGCAGATCGCCGCGACCCTGGACCGCAACGGCCTGCGCCCGGCGCGCTACATCGTCACCGACGACGGCCTGGTGGTGATGGCGTCCGAGGTCGGCGTGCTGCCCATTCCGGAAGAAAAGATCGTCCAGAAATGGCGCCTGCAGCCGGGCAAGATGCTGCTGGTCGACCTGGAACAGCACCGCATCATTTCCGACGAGGAACTGAAGTCGGAACTGGCCGCCGAATATCCCTATCAGGAATGGCTCGACGCGACGCAGATCCACCTCGCCGACCTGCCGCCGGAAATCGGCCCGATGACGCCGGATTCCAAGACCCTGTTGGACCAGCAGCAGGCCTTCGGCTACAACCGCGAAGACCTCAAGTTCTTCCTCGACCCCATGGCCGAGAAGGGCGAGGACCCGGTCGGTTCCATGGGCCGCGACATTCCGCTGGCCATGCTGTCCGACAAGCCGCGCATGCTCTACGACTATTTCTTCCAGAACTTCGCGCAGGTGACCAACCCGCCGATCGACCCGATCCGCGAGGAACTGGTGATGTCGCTGGTCAGCTTCATCGGCCCGCGCCCGGACCTGCTCGACCTGGGGTCGGGCGGCACGCACAAGCGGCTTGAGGTCGATCAGCCGATCCTGTCCAACACGGACCTGGAACGCATCCGCCGCATCGAAAACCACGTCGACGGCTCGTTCAAGACCTATACCCTGGACATCTGCTACCAGAACACCGGCCCGAACCGCCAGACCATGGCCCAGGCCGTGGACCGCATCTGCCAAAAGGCGGAAAAGGTCGTGCGCGAACAGGGCTACAACATCATCATCCTGTCCGACCGCTGCCTGGACGCCGACAACATCGCCATTCCGGCGCTGCTGGCGACGGGCGCCGTGCACCACCACCTGATCCGCGAAGGCCTGCGCACCGAGGTCGGCCTGGTCGTGGAAACGGGCGAGGCGCGCCGCGTGCACGATTTCTGCCTGCTCGCCGGTTACGGCGCCGAGGCCATGAACCCCTATCTCGCCTTCGACACGATCTCCAACATCGTGCAGGAAAAGGCCAGCGGCCTGTCGGAAGCCAAGGCCCATGCCTATTACATCAAGGCGGTCGGCAAGGGCATCATGAAGGTCATGTCCAAGATGGGCATCTCGACCTACCAGTCCTATTGCGGCGCGCAGATCTTCGACGCCGTCGGCCTGTCCAGCGAATTCATCGACGCCTATTTCACGGGCACGGCGACCAAGGTCGAAGGGGCCGGCATCATCGAAATCGCGGAAGAGACCGAACGCCGCCACGCGCTGGCCTTCGGCGACGCGCCGATCTACCGTTCGGAACTGGACGTCGGCGGCGACCTGGCCTTCCGCATCCGCGGCGAGGAACACGTGTGGACGCCGGAAACCATCGGCACCCTGCAGCACGCCGTGCGCTCGGCCAACTACAGGCAGTTCAAGGCCTATACGGCCAAGGTCAACGATCAGACGGCGAAGCTGAAGAACCTGCGCGGCCTGTTCGACCTGAAGCCCGTGGGCAAGCCGGTGCCGCTGGACGAGGTCGAACCGGCGTCGGAAATCGTCAAGCGGTTCGCCACGGGGGCCATGTCCTTCGGCTCCATTTCCTGGGAAGCCCATACGACGCTCGCCATCGCCATGAACCGCATCGGCGGCCGCTCGAACACGGGCGAGGGCGGCGAGGACGAAATCCGCTACAAGCCGCTGCCCAACGGCGACAGCATGAAGTCGCGCATCAAGCAGGTGGCGTCGGGCCGGTTCGGCGTGACCACGGAATACCTGGTCAACGCCGACGACCTGCAGATCAAGATGGCCCAGGGGGCCAAGCCCGGCGAGGGCGGCCAGCTGCCCGGCCACAAGGTCGACGAATGGATCGCCCGCGTGCGTCATTCGACGCCGGGCGTCGGCCTGATCTCGCCGCCGCCGCACCACGACATCTATTCGATCGAGGATCTGGCGCAGTTGATCCACGACCTGAAGAACGTCAACCCCAAGGCGCGGATTTCCGTCAAGCTGGTGTCCGAAGTGGGCGTCGGCACCGTGGCGGCGGGCGTGTCCAAGGCCTATGCCGACCACGTCACCATTTCCGGCCATGACGGCGGCACGGGGGCGAGCCCGCTGACCTCCATCCTCAACGCCGGCGGCCCGTGGGAACTGGGTCTGGCGGAAACCCATCAGACGCTGGTGATGAACGCGCTGCGCGGCCGTATCGCCGTGCAGGTCGACGGCGGCGTGCGCACCGGGCGCGACGTGGTGATCGGCGCGTTGCTGGGTGCCGACGAATTCGGCTTCGCGACCTCGGCCCTGATCGCCGAAGGCTGCATCATGATGCGCAAGTGCCACCTGAACACCTGCCCGGTCGGCGTCGCGACCCAGGACCCGGAACTGCGCAAGCGCTTCACGGGCGAGCCCGAACACGTCGTCAACTTCTTCACCTTCATGGCCGAGGAAGTGCGCGAGATCATGGCCTCGCTCGGCTTCCGCACGATCAACGAGATGATCGGCCGCCGCGAGGCGCTCGACGTGCGCACCGCCGTCGATCACTGGAAGGCCCATGGCGTCGACGTGACGCGGCTTTTGGCGCCGGTCAAGCCGGCCGCAGGCGTTGCCATCTACAATTGCGAGACCCAGGACCACGGGCTCGACAAGGCGCTCGACCATCAGCTCATCAAGGACGCGCGCGGTGCCATCGACGGCGGAGCACCGGTCAGCCTGGAATACCCGATCAAGAACATCAACCGCACCGTGGGCGCCATGATGTCGGGCGAAATCGCCCTCAAGCACGGCCACGCGGGCCTGCCGGACGACACCATCCACGTCAAGTTCACCGGCAACGCCGGGCAGAGCTTCGGCGCCTGGCTGTCGCGCGGCGTGTCGTTCGAATTGGTCGGCGACGCCAATGACTATGTCGGCAAGGGCCTGTCGGGCGGGCGCATCGCCGTCTATCCGTCGCCCAAGAGCCCCATCGTGCCGGAACAGAACATCATCGTCGGCAATACCGTTCTCTATGGCGCCATCGCCGGGGAATGCTATTTCCGCGGCATCGCCGGCGAACGCTTCGCCGTGCGCAACTCGGGTGCCGCCGCCGTGGTCGAAGGCTGCGGCGATCACGGCTGCGAATACATGACCGGGGGCACCGTCGTCATCCTGGGTGAGACGGGCCGCAACTTCGCCGCCGGCATGTCGGGCGGCATCGCCTATATCCTGGACGAGGCGGGCAACTTCGACACGCTCTGCAACCAGGGCATGGTCGAGTTGGAGCCCATCGACCCCAACGAACCCGACGACGGCACCGCCGACGTCGCGTCGGACCCGGTGCGTTTCAACGCGCGCCGTCTCAAGGGCCTGATCGAGAACCACCTGCGCTATACGGGCAGCTCGCGGGCCAAGCACATCCTGGACAACTGGGACGCCTACCTGCCCAAGTTCGTCAAGATCATGCCGGTGGATTACCGCCGTGCGCTCCGCGAGATGCAGGAGCGCGCCGCCGGCGCAGAAACGGCCGCATTGGCCGGGGAATAAATAATGGGAAAACCCACTGGATTTTTAGAGATCGAGCGTCACGATCGGTCGTACCGCCCGGTTGAAGAACGCCTGAAGCATTGGCAGGAGTTCGTCGAGCCGTTGACCGACGCGGAAGTGTCGGAGCAGGGGGCCCGCTGCATGGATTGCGGCATCCCCTACTGTCACCAGGGCTGCCCGGTGAACAACATCATTCCCGACTGGAATGATCTGGTCTATCGCAACAAATGGCGCGAGGGGCTGGAGCTTCTGCACTCCACCAACAACTTCCCCGAGTTCACGGGCCGCATCTGCCCCGCCCCCTGCGAGGCGTCGTGCACCCTGAACCTGCAGGACGAGCCGGTGACCATCAAGACCATCGAATGTTCGCTGGTCGACCGCGGCTGGGCCAAGGGTTGGATCAAGCCGCAGATTCCGGCCCACCACACGGACAAGCGCGTCGCCGTCGTCGGCTCCGGCCCGGCGGGCCTGGCCTGCGCCCAGCAGTTGGCCCGCGCCGGACACAAGGTCGTGGTGTTCGAAAAGAACGAACGCATCGGCGGCCTGCTGCGTTTCGGCATTCCCGACTTCAAGATGGAAAAACACCTGATCGACCGGCGCATCGCGCAGATGCAGACCGAAGGGGTCGAATTCCGCCCCAACAGCCATGTCGGCGTGAACGTGGACGCGGGCGACCTGGTGAAGGACTTCGACGCGGTCGCGCTGTGCGGCGGTTCGGAAAGCCCCCGCGACCTGCCGGTACCGGGCCGCGAGCTGCCGGGCGTGCATTTCGCCATGGAGTTCCTCGCCCAGCAGAACCGCCGGGTCGCCGGGATCAACACGCCCCAGGGTGCCGAGATCATGGCCACGGACAAACACGTCATCGTCATCGGCGGCGGCGACACGGGCTCGGACTGCGTCGGCACGTCGAACCGCCACGGGGCCGCCTCGGTCACGCAGCTGGAAGTCATGCCCCAGCCGCCGGAGAAGGAAAACAAGGCCCTGACCTGGCCCGACTGGCCCATGAAGCTGCGCACCTCGTCGTCGCACCAGGAAGGCTGCGAACGGGATTTCGCGGTGATGACCAAGTCGTTCACCGCCGGGCCCGACGGCCGGGTCAGCGCCCTCAACGGCGTGCGCCTGGAATGGCGGCCGAGCGAAAGCGGCAGCATGGAGATGGTCGAGGTGCCGGGAAGCGAATTCACCCTGAAGGCCGATCTGGTGCTGCTCGCCATGGGCTTCACCAACCCGGTTCATGAAGGGATGATCGAGGCCCTGGGCGTCGACCTGGACGGCCGCGGCAACATCAAGGCCGATACGGACAAGTACGCGACCTCGCTGCCCAAGGTATTCGCCGCCGGCGACATGCGCCGGGGCCAGTCCCTGGTCGTCTGGGCGATCCGCGAAGGCCGCCAGTGCGCCAAGTCGATCGACGAATTCCTGATGGGGACGAGCGACCTGCCGCGCTAGGGCCTATCATCTTGATACGGCACCGCGGAAAGTTCAGGCGCCGTCGTTCAGCAGACGCTGAACCTTGTCGGCATGGCGGAGGAACTTGGTCGCCGCGACGATCTTGCCGACGCCCGGCCCGTCATCGGCGGCGAGCGGCAATCGCAGGGTATGGCATTCTGCGACCAGCCCGCTTTCAAGCGCCCAGGAGTTCTGCATCAGCACGGGACGGCGCGTGTCGTAGACAGCTTGATATTGCGCCAGCACATCCGACGCGTTCAAAGGGCTGAGCCCCGAGATGACCGGCTTGCCCGTGGGGTCCGGGCGGTTGCCGAGAAACAGGAACCGCCCCGTGCCCCAGAACCGGTAAACAAAATCGGCCGGGGCCGGGCCGGCGTCGACGACGGTCAGAATCGCGAGAATGTCCGGATCCAGGTCGATCAGCCGGAACCCCTCCCCGACGGCGCCGCCCCAATGCGGCAGGTCGGGTGGGACCGCCAATCCTGCCCAGTAGTTGAACAGCACCGCCAGCCTCGGTTCCATCACCCGGGGATCGATGGAAAGTGCTTCCATCCGCGGCTTCTGTTCGACCATTCCTCCCCCTTCAGGTATAAACCCTTTTAAAGGTTAGGCCTCTATCGGACCGGAGATCAACCATTGCCCGCATATCGCCCCGCCGCCGGACCTGACGCCCCATGACGACGCGCCCCGTCATCGGCATTCTGCTCGACTATCAGGAACAGGGCAGCTTTTCCAAACGCCCGCATCATGCCCTGCGCTGCGCTTATTTCGATGCCGTATGGGCGGCGGGCGGATTGCCCATGGGCCTGCCCTATATCGCGCAGGGATGGGACGATTATCTGGATGCGGTCGGCGGCGTGATCGTGCCCGGCGGCTTTTATCCGTTCCCCGAAGTCTATTACGGCGGCGAAGTCGTGGTGGCGGAGCCGCCCCACCCCCGCCACGCGGCCGAGGTTCCCCTGGTCCAGGCCGCGATCAACCGCGACGTCCCCCTGTTGGGTATCTGCGCCGGTTTGCAGGTCCTGGCCGCGGTCGAGGGGGCCAGCCTGATCCGCGACCTGAAATCGGAAATCGCGGGCCCCATCGACCATCTCAACGCAAAACCGGCGGAGGAAACCGCCCATGCGGTGGCCGTCACGCCGGGCACCCTGCTGCACCGTATCGTCGGGCGCGACGAGATGATGGTCAACACCGCCCATAACGAAGCCCCGCGCGCGCTGCCGCCGACGCTGGTGGTCAACGCCGTGGCGCCGGACGGCGTGATCGAGGGGGCGGAGCGCCCCGACCGCAAGTTCTGCCTGGGCGTGCAGTGGCATCCGGAATTTTTCCTGGAGAAACGCGACCCCAATCAAGCCCTGTTCCGGGCCCTGGTCGAGGCGGCGCGGTGAACGGTCCGTCTTCCGGCACGGCAACCGTCGGCATCGCCGGTTGCGGCACCATGGGCCTGCCCATGACGGAATGCCTGTTGGCGGCGGGTTTCGACGTATGGGGCCATGACGTCAGGAATATTGGCGAATTTGGCGGTTTCGCGCCGCGCATGGTCATGGATGCGGGCGATTTCGCGGCGCGCTGCGACATCGTGCTGTCCGTGGTCCGCGACCTGCGGCAGACAGAGGATTTATGTTTCGGCGATCAGGGTATCCTGTTGCGGGACGGGCGGCCGGACCTGTTCGTGACCTGCTCGACCCTGTCGCCCCGCGCCGTGGCGGATTTGGCGGCACGCATGCCGGACGGCGTGGAGTTCGCCGACGCCCCCATGTCGGGCGCCCCGTTCCGCGCGGCCAGGGGCACCCTGACCTTCATGGTCGGCGGCGCCCCGGCGACGGTCGGGCGCCTGATGCCCCTGTTGCAGGCCATGGGCGACGGCATCCATCACCTGGGCCCCGTGGGGGCGGGCATGACCTGCAAGGTGTTGAACAATTTCGTCGGCGTGGTCGGCGTCATCGCCGTGCGCAAGGCGCTGGCTTCGGCGCAGGCCCTCGGCCTCGACCGGCGGCGGCTGTTGGACGTCATGGCCATGTCGTCGGGATCGACCTGGTACGGCGACAACATCGACGCCATCGACTGGTCGCGCCAGGGCTACGATCCGAACAACACCATCGGCATCATCGAAAAGGACGTGAAGGCCTATCTGGATGCCCTGGACGATGGTGCCGGGGCGTTCGAAACGGCGCTGCTGGACGAACTGCGCGCCCTGGAGCCTCTCGACCTGGAACCTGGAACGCCGTCATGACCGGGCGCTGGTGGCTTGTCCTGGCCGGGGTATCGGGCGCCCTTGCCGTGGCGCTGGCCGCCTATGGCAATCATGGGCTGGAGGGCGACGCGGTGCTCAAGGGCCAGTTCGCCACCGCCAACCGTTTTCACATGTGGCATACCCTGGCGCTGGTCGGCGCGGCCCTGGTCCGGGACCGGGCGGGGACCAGGGCCGCGCCGTGGGCCGCGGGGGCGGCGGCCCTGTTCGCAATCGGCATTCTGTTGTTTTCCGGCGCGCTTTACGCCGCGACGGCGCTCGGCCTGTGGTCGTTCACCTTCCTCGCCCCCTGGGGCGGTTTTGCCCTCATGGCCGGCTGGCTGGCGCTTGCCGTGGCGGCGTTTCGTCTAAAACCCTGACCGGCGCGGCACAGCGGCGGCCGCCCCTGGGCGGCAGATGCACGAAACGGTGGCCCCGGGCCGTGAAGGCCTCCGCCAGCGCCGCCATGTCGTCGAGCAACGGTTGCTGCCAATCAAGGCCGACCAGACGCAGCGCCATGGCCCGGGCGCGCTCCCCATCCCCCGCCTGCACGGCGGCGGCAAGGGCGACCAGGGCGCGTTCGTCCCCGGTGGTGGTGCGCTTCCAGGCCTTGTGAAAATGCATCATCCGCCGCCCACCGGCGTTGAGGGTTTCGATCACGCCGCGCAGCGCGACCAGGGCCCGGGCGGTGCGCAGATCGCCGAAATGGGCGCGGTACTGCATGCCGACCAGGGTCCAGTTTTCCGGCCCGTGCAGCCACAGCCGGATCGGTTTGATCAACAGGCATTCGGGCAGGTCGAGGTCGGAGAAATCGAGCCGCCGGGGCCGTTCCGCCGCCTGGTCGGCCGCGCCGCAGGCCGGAACGTGATGGCGCAGGCCCGTGGCCGCGTCGGGGCAGGGGCCTTGATCGGCCACGGGACCCGCCGCACCCCACCGGCCGCCGACCTGGCCGCCGTCCGATTGACCGCCGGATCGACCGCCCCGATGCCCGCCGCCGCCGTATCCCATATGTCCCATCAATGCCGTCCCGTGTGTTGCCTGTTCATAATCGATGCCCCGCAATTGCAAATCATTCTCAATTGCAAGTCAAGCGAAAAGGCACTGCCCGCCCTTTTGCGGCAGACGGCGCGGACAAATTGCCGGGAAAGACCGTCAGGGGCGGGACAGCACGTCCTTCAGCACGTCGAGGATCAGGCCCGTGCCCTTTTCCAACAGCACGACGGAGGTGTCGACGATGGCGCGCTCCGTGCCGTTCGCGGGCGGCGGCAGATTGACCACCGCTTCGTAGGGCAACGGGTTGGCGGCAAGTCCCGGCGGCAGGCGGCCGTTGCGTTCCAGTTGTTTTTGCAAGCCCGGGGGCAGCTTGCCTTTCTTGGCCAGGCCGGGCGGCAGGCCCTTGCCGCGGCCCGGCGCGCCCTTGTCCTTTTTCTTGCCGTAGAACTTGCCGTCGCGGCCCTGTTCCAGGTCGTCGTATTTTCCGCCGCGGTCCGTCTTGTGGTAGGTGCCGTCGCTGTTGGCCTCGTAACGCCCGTCGCCCAGGACCTCGCGCAGGATCCGCTTCTCGATCTCGGAGAACACGATGTCCGTGACCTGCGGCTGCGTCGTCGACTGCGCCCGCACCGTGCCGGAAACCGCCGCCATGGCCGCCGTCGCCAACAGAAGAATTGCCAGCACCCTCATGATTCGCTCCCTTGGCTGTTTGGTCTGTTTTCGCGACCAGTCTGCCTGAACACGCTACGTCACCAAAGAAAAACCGGCGCCCCCAAGGGGACGCCGGCTTTCCATCAGAAAGTTTATCCGGATCAGGCGGCGGCGCGGATCGCAGCAGCCTTCACGCTGTCGCCGACATGGCTTTCGAACTGTCCGAAATTGGCTTCGAACCGCTGGGTCAGGTCGCGCGCCTGGGCGTCGTAGGCGACAGCGTTGGCCCAGGTGTTCTTGGGGTTGAGCACGTCCGTCGGCACGTTCGGGCAGGCGTTCGGCACCAGCACCCCGAAGTTCGGGTCCGGCGTGAAGCCCGCCGCCTCCAGCTTGCCGTCCAGCGCCGCGTGCAGCATGGCCCGGGTATAGGCGATCTTCATCCGTTCGCCCTCGCCGTAGCCGCCGCCGGACCAGCCGGTGTTGACCAGCCAGCATTTGGCGTTGTGCTTGGCCATCTTCTCGCCCAGCAGCTTGGCGTAGACCGTGGGATGGCGGGGCATGAAGGGAGCTCCGAAGCAGGTCGAGAACGTCGCCTGCGGCTCCTTCAGGCCCCGCTCCGTGCCGGCGACCTTGGCCGTGTAGCCGGACAGGAAGTGATACATGGCCTGATCCGGGGTCAGCTGGCTGATCGGCGGCAGCACGCCGAAGGCGTCGCAGGTCAGCATGACGATGTCCTTGGGCTGGCCGCCGCAGCCGGTGGCCGAGGCGTTATGGACCTTGGAGATGTCGTAGCTGACGCGGCCGTTTTCCGTGAGCGACGGATCGAAGAAGTCGAGCCCGCCCGTGGCCGGGTCCATCACCACGTTCTCGATGATCGAGCCGAAGGTATGGCACAGGTCGAAGATTTCCGGTTCGGCCTCGTGGGTCAGGTTGATGGTCTTGGCGTAGCAGCCGCCTTCGAAATTGAACACCCCGACATCGCCCCAGCCGTGTTCGTCGTCGCCGATCAGGGTGCGCGAGGAATCCGCCGACAGGGTCGTCTTGCCGGTGCCCGACAGGCCGAAGAAGATGGCCGTGGCGCCGTCGGCGCCCTGGTTGGCAGAGCAATGCATGGGCAGTACGTCGCGCGCCGGCATCAGGAAGTTCATGATCGAGAAGATCGATTTCTTGATCTCGCCGGCATAGGCCGAGCCGCCGATGATGATCATCCGCCGCGTGAGGTGCACGACGATGAAGGTGCCCGACGTGGTGCCGTCCTGAGCCGGATCGGCGGACAGCGACGGCGCCTGGATGACGGTGAATTCGGGTTCGAACCCGGCCAGGTCCTGGCGCGGCGGCTGGATGAACATGTTGCGCGCGAACAGGTTGTGCCAGGCTTCCTCGGTCACCACCCGCACCTTCAGGCGGTAATCGGGATGGGCGCCGGCATAGCAGTCCTGCACGAAAGCATCCTTGCCCTGGTAATGCTTCTGCATCTTGGCGAGCAGGCCGTCGAAATGGGCCTCGGACATGGGACGGTTGACCTTGCCCCACCAGATCTCGCCCTTGGTCGCGTCTTCCTCGACGATGAAGCGGTCGTTGGGCGAACGGCCCGTGTGCTGGCCCGTTTCCGTGACGATGGCACCGCCGGCCGACACCCGGCCTTCGCCGCGGCGCACCGCCTCTTCGAACAGGTGATGGGCGTCAAGGTTCCAAAAGGCCCGCCTGACCCCCGCCAATCCGTGGTTGTCCAGTCCGAAGCTAGAAATGAAGTGTCCTGCGTTCTCCACAATAAACTCCTTGAGGATATAAGATTCGCGCCCGTCGGCCGCGGCGATGCGGCTCGTTGACCGTTTCGATGAAAATGAAAGATGCCCGCCGACGGCCGCCCCCCGGCGGATCGTCACGGTCAGTGTCCCTGGTGTTTCCCTGCGCCCTGTTAATCAAGGTTTCCGCCGAAACTTAACCTTCCCGCCCCCAAGGGGCAACATTCCTTTCACACTTGTCACGGAAAAACCACCGCCCACGGAACCCGCGAAAACCACCCGGAAAGCCCGGAAACGCGCTTACTTTCGCGCCCGCGCCGCCAGCGCGACCAGCCGGGCGCGGAGATCGCCGGCATCGGACGCCATGGTGTCGAATTCAAGGCGCGCCGGGGCGTCGTTCCGCATCAGGTCCAGGCCCCAGGGATCGCAGGCGACGGCGCGCCAGCCCTGGCCCTTCCGCCGCAACAGCCTATTGGCGTAAAGGTCAAGGGCCGCGCCGTGGTCGGCGTTCATATGATCGATGACGCCCGCTTCCGCCCGGGCGACGGCGCGGACCGCGGCCGGGGGCGGCGCGATGTCGGCCGCCTTCAGCCATTGCGCGCGGGCGAACCCGCCGACCAGATGCACCCGGTCGATGTCCATGCGGTAGAATCCGAAATCGCCGAAATCCGCATAGCGCGCGGCCCCCGGATGGCGGGCCAGGAAGCGCCGGCGGTGGTGCGTGTCCTGGGTCGGGGCGACCGTGCCGAGGACAGAGATGCGCGGCCCTTGCTGCGGGTTCTTGTGGCGCAGGGCACGTTCGATCAGAAGCGATGCCTTGGCATCCTTGGCAAGGTTTGCCGTGTGATCGGACAGCCCGGAAAACAGAAAGATCGGCGACCCGTCCGTATCCGGCGCATAGGTGACGAGCGAGCCGTAGGGCCAGTGCGCCCGCCCCCGGAAGGTCGTCGACAAGACACCCGCGCGCCCGCCCATCAACAGGCGGCGAATCTCGGCGATCAGGACATCGCGGGGAACGGACGGCGGGCGGACCATCGCGGCGGAACCTCCTTGAACGGCGGGCGGCGGAACCATCCCGCCGCCCGGCATTCAAGACTGCCCGAAGGCAGGGTGTCGCTCAAGTCAAGTCAGCTTGAAGCGTTTGGCCAGGGTTCCCGTGGCAAAGCCGAGAAAGGCCCAGAAGGCCGCCGCCGTGACCAGGGAGGCCGCGACGAAATGGGCCGCCAGTTCCGGCGGCACGGGCCCGCCCATGGCCTCGGCCTGGGGCGCGCCCAGGACATGGGGCAGGGCAAGCATCGCCGCCCCGGCCCAGGGCATCCAGCGCCGGGATCCCAGGAACATCAGCCCCAGCCCCCCCGCCGTCAGGGCGGCGCACAGCACCCACCATCCCTGGCGGGCGGTCAGTTCGGCCGCCATCGCCCCCGGCACCTCGGGCGGCAGGCCCAGGGCCGGCGCCAGGGACACGACCACGAACCCCGCGATGCCCCAGATCACGCCCTGGCGGCCGTCGACGGGCCGGCCGCGCATGAACATCGCCGCCGTCAGCACCAGGGCGAAGCCGATGCCCGTCAGCACGTTGGCAAGGGTGGTGAACAGCGTGCGTTCCAGCCCGTCCTCGGGCGACCAGGCGTGCGCTTCCGCGTTCGAGCCATGGTCGGCCGCCCCATGGGCAAGGTAAAGCCGCCCGCCGGTCAGCCCGCGCGCCGTCAAATCCAACTGCGCATGTCCGCCCAGGGAGGCCGCGGGTTTGCCTTCGAATTCCTCCGCGTGGAGGATGATCGGCGTGGTCGTGAAATGCTGCACCACGGACACCGCCAGCCCAGCCGCCAGCCCGGCCAGCAGCGCGACCGCAAAAATACGTCCTGTCATGATGGCCCCCTTAGTGGCAGGGGAAGGAGAACGCGTGGCGCGTGTCGTGGGCGGCGTTGTGGATGGTTTGCGGATGGGCGAAGCCCGTGCCGAAAACCAGGAACGCCCCGAACATGAGGGCGAGCACCGCCGGGGCGGCGCGCTCGGCAACCGTGGCGTGAACGGCCTGTTGGGTCTTTTCAGTGTAAACAGTCATTGCGTGAAACCTCCGATTTCAAAAACGTCGCGTTAAGGTTTCACCGCTGGCGGCATACCGCCCCTGCAGGACCCCCGTCCTTCGGGTATCGCGGTGACAGGCGGCAGGTCTCCTGGCTTGTGGGTCGTCGTACCGTCCGGCCTTCCCGGGCGCAGAAGCCTTCCTCGCGGAAGAACCCGGCGTCCAGTGGCGCGACGGTGAACGGTACTCGCCACTCACAGTTGCGGGGGCAGCCACGGCGCGGGAGCCCCCGAATTGGGTCTGCTCCGTTCCGTGTTCCCTCTTAGCCCCGGGGCCTCATGCCCTTGATCGGGGAACCACCTGGCGCGGACTATAAGGAACAAGGGCGGCGGCGGTCAACGGATTGCGGCCATCCTGCCGCCGGTTTTGCCTTATTTCCCCCTTGGGGTTGGTCAAAGACGCCCCATTCGCGTTAAAATTCTGCCATAAAGGCGGACGAGAGTGGCCTTCCGCCGGATTGGCCTTATGGCAAATCCGGCGTATCGTCATTCGCCGCCCGGCGGGCCAACCGATGTCCCCGCCGGCGACCCGCAAGGAGATTTCCATGCCGAGTTCCATCGCCCTGGTCGACGACGATCAAAACATCCTGACTTCCGTGTCCATGGCGTTGGAGGCGGAAGGCTACAACGTCACCACCTATTCCGACGGGGCCGAGGCCCTGGAAGGCCTGGGCCGCGCACCCGTGGACCTGGCCGTGCTCGACATCAAGATGCCGCGCATGGACGGCATGGAGCTTTTGTCCCGCATCCGCGAGCGCGACAACCTGCCGGTGATCTTCCTGACCTCCAAGGATGACGAGGTCGACGAGGTCGTGGGGCTCCGCATGGGGGCCGACGACTATATCAAGAAGCCGTTTTCCCAGCGCCTTTTGATCGAGCGCATCCGCGCCGTCCTGCGCCGCCGCGAACTGGAGGGCAAGGAGCCCGATTCCAAGGACGTCGTGCGCCGCGGCGAGCTGGTGCTCGACCCCAGCCGCCATCTCTGCACCTGGAAGGGCAAGGAGGTGAATCTGACGGTCACCGAATTCCTGATCGTCGAGGCCCTGGCCCGCCGTCCCGGCCATGTGAAAAACCGCGACCAATTGATTGACGCCGCCTACGGCGAGAATATCTATGTCGATGACCGCACCATCGACAGTCACATCAAGCGGCTGCGCCGCAAGTTCCGCGCCGTCGACGAGGCGTTCTCGGAAATCGAGACGTTGTACGGCATCGGCTATCGCTACAAGGCGGAATAGCTTGCACGCCGCGCCGGTCGCCGCGTTTGCCGCCCTGTTCCGGGGCTTAAGGGGGCCCATGGCCAAGGACGGAACCTATCGTGAGGACGGCTCGGCCGCGCCGGAGCCCCCGGCGGGTGCCGGCGGCGCGTCCGCCGCACCGGCCGAAGACGCCCCGCGCGGCGGCGAGCGGCAGCGCAAGCGGCGCCTGATCTCGCCCATTTCCGTTCATATCCTGGCCATCAACATGCTGGCCCTGTCGATCCTGGTGGCCGGCGTGCTGTACCTGGGCGACTACCGGCAAAGCCTGATCCGCGCCGAATTGTCGGCCTTGCGCACCCAGGCGCAGCTGTTCGCCGTGGCCCTGGCCGAAGGGGCCATGCATCTGGACCAGTCATCGGAACAGCAGGTCGCCACCAACATCCGCAACCAGATGCTGCGAAGACTGGTCGAGGCCACGGGAACGCGTGCCCGCCTGTTCAACCGGGCCGGCGAACTGGCCGCCGACTCGCGCTATTTCGGCAAGACCCGTCAGGCGGTGGAGGTCGAACAGCTGCCGCCGCCGGGCACCGACCAGGGCGGCACCGCCGACACCATGTTCGACTTCTACGACCGCCTCACCCGCTGGCTGCCGGGAACCCTGCCGCTCAGCCATTACCGGGAAATCCCGGAACCTTCGGCGGCCGATTATCCCGAGGTCATGTCCGCCCTCATGGGCGACGACAGCAGGATCGTGCGCGCCTATTCCCAGGACAGCATGATGCTGTCCGTCGCCGTGCCCGTGCAGCGCTACAAGCGCATCCTGGGGGCGCTGATGCTGACCAAGCCGTCGGCCAGCATCGACAACGCCCTGCTGGACGTGCGGCTGGATATTCTCAAAATCTTCGGCGTCGCCATCGCCATCACCACGTTCCTGTCGATCTATCTGGCGCGCACCATCGCGCGGCCCGTGAAACGCCTGGCCGCCGCGGCCGACCGCGTGCGCCGCGACCACAGCCGCGAAGAGGAAATCCCCGATTTCACCACCCGCAACGACGAAATCGGCGACCTGTCCCATGCGCTGCGCGGCATGACGGCGGCGCTGTGGACCCGCATGGACGCGATCGAGCGGTTCGCCGCCGACGTGGCGCATGAGATCAAGAACCCGCTGACCAGCCTGCGCAGCGCGGTCGAGACCGCGGCCCGGATCAAGGACGTTGACCAGCAACGCAAGCTGATGTCGATCATCCAGGACGACGTCGGCCGCCTGGACCGTCTGATTTCCGATATTTCCGACGCGTCCCGACTGGATGCGGAACTGTCGCGCTCGCACCGCGAGCCGGTCGACCTGGCCGGCATGCTGTCGACCCTGGCCGACGTCCATGCGACGACGGTGGCGGACGGCGGGCCGAAACTGGTGCTCGAGATCATGGACGGCCAGAAGCTGGTGGTGCAGGGCATGGAAGGCCGCCTGGTCCAGGTGTTCCGCAACCTGATCGCCAATGCCGTGACCTTCAGCCCGCCGGGCGGCGCCATCCGCATCACCGCGTCGCGCGACCGCAAGGCCGCGGTCGTCACCATCGACGACGAAGGCCCCGGCATCCCGCCCGGCAAGGAAGAGGCGATCTTTCAGCGCTTCTATACGGAACGCCCGCAGGGCGAAAAGTTCGGCACCCATTCGGGCCTGGGCCTGTCGATCTCGCAGCAGATCGTCGATGCCCATGACGGCACGATCCGCGCCTCCAACCGCCTGGGTGCCGACGGCAAGGTTCTGGGCGCGCGGTTCACGGTCTGCCTGCCGGCCGCCTGAGTCAGGCTTTCCGCAGACTGACCAGGATGGTATCCCCCGCCATTTGCCCACCCACCCGTTCGCGGCCCCGGTGGTCGGCCAGGATACGGCGGAATTCGCCCCAGTTGGCGAGCACCACCGGCAGGCGGGCGAGGCCGCGGACCCGGCCTTCGCCCCGCACCTTGTCGCAGGTATGCTTGAGCGCCCGTTTCCAGGGCGCCTTGGCCTTGGGCATCCAGGTTTCCAACTCCAGGCCCAGCACCCGCGCCAGGCCGTCGAGGGCCTGGATGTTCCAGCGCGTCATGTGGTGCGGCGGCAGGTTCATGACGTCGTCATGCAGGTATTCGCGGCTCATCGGCGAATAGGGCACGGAAAACAGGATGCGGCCCTTCGGCGCCAGCAGATTGCGCACGGCGCCCATGAGAGCCCCCGGCGTCGCGACATGTTCGAGCACATGGCTGAGAACCACGGCATCGTAGGTGCCGGCGGCATCGACGATGACCCGTTCCAGCGATTCGCGGCGCACGTCGAGCCCCCGCGCCTGCGCTTTTTTCACCGAACTTTCCGACAGGTCGATGCCCTGGGCCGTGACCCGGGGCAGGTCCTTCAGCGTTTCCAGGAAATCGCCCTGGCCGGCGCCCAGCTCCAACAGGCGCAGCGGCCGCGCCTCGGCCGCCAGCACGTCCTTGATGCGCGCCCATTCCCAGCGGCCCTGGGCGTGGTACTTGGGGAACGAGGTGAGCCAGTCGTAAAGCACCGCCCCCCCCGCCTGCATGGGGTCCGCATAGACCAGGGCGCAATCGGCGCAGCGCACGATGTCGTAGTCGCCGGGCACCGCGCCCGCCGGCGGGTTTTGCCCGAACACGGCCGCGAGCCCACGCGCGATCTCGGCCGCCTCAAGGCGGCGGAGCACGGCGCCGGGGCCGGAACAGACGGGACATTTGGCGGTCATGGCCGCCCTTATACCCCCAGACGGCGGATCAGTAATTAACCGATTCGCCCGATCCGCCGTCGACGGCGATGCATTGGCCCGTGACCATCCCCGCCATCGGCGAGCAGAAGAACAAGACCGCATTGGCCATGTCCTCGGGTGCCACCAGCCGGCCCATGGGGATTTCCTGTTCCCGCTTGGCCATGGCGTCCTTCAGGGGGATGCCGGCGTCGTCGGCTTCGCGCTGGAAGATCTGCATGACCCGCTCCGTCGCCGTGAAGCCGGGATGCACGCAGTTGATCGTGACCCCGCCCTTGGCGGCGCGGGTCGCCAGCTGCTTGGTGAAGTTGGCGACGCCGGCGTTGACCACGCCGTTGGTCACCCGCAGCGGCGCGACGATGCGCGCCGTCATGCCGCCGATGTTGACGATGCGGCCCCAGCCCTTTGCCTCCATGCGCGGCAGCAGGATGCGCGCCAGGCGGATATAGGCCATCAGCTTGACGTCGATGTGGTAGCGGAACAGCTCGTCCGTCTGCTCGTCGAAGGGGGCGGCGGTCGAGGTCACGGCGTTGTTGACCAGGATGTCGATGCCGCCGGCGGCGGCCAGGGCCTGTTCGGCGAATTTCTCCACGTCCTCCAGCTTCGACACGTCGGCCTGAAACGGCCAGGCTTCGACCCCAAGCGCGCGGATGTCCGCCGCCGTCGCCTCAAGGCTGTCCGGCGTGCGCCCGCACAGTGCGATATTGGCCCCCTGCCTGGCCAGGGTCAGCGCGATGGCGCGGCCGATGCCGCGCGAGCCGCCGGTGACGAAGGCGGTTTTGCCCGTCAGTTCGAAATCCATGTGGTCTGTCCTCCCATGAGGTTCTGCGATGCCCCCGCTTGCGCGCAGCATGGCGCAGGGGAACGGACCCGTCCACGGGGAGCACGGCGAATTTTTCCCGCGCGCGGGCGGTTTGCAAAAAACCGGGACAAAAAAATGCGCGAACGACCCCGGAGGCCGCGTTTCAGGTTCAAGAATTGGCTGGACAGGACCGGCCAGCCATTCCAACCTCCCCGCTTATGCGGATGGTTCACGAACAAGTCCACGCCACCTGCGTCGCCATCGGCGGCGCGGGCGTGTTGCTGCGCGGCCCGTCGGGGGCCGGCAAGTCGGATCTGGCGCTGCGCCTGATCGACGGCGGCGGCGTCGACGGCCCCCGTCTGGTCGCCGACGACCGGGTCGACCTGAGCCTGCGCGCCGGCCGCGTCTGGGCGCAGGCCCCCGGGCCGCTCAAGGGCCTGTTGGAAGTGCGCGGCGTCGGTATCATGCCCATGAAGGCCCTGGACGAAATTGCCGTCGCCCTGGTCTGCGACCTGGTCGCCCCGCCCCTGGTCGAGCGCCTGCCCGAGGTCGTGACGGTCCCGATCCTGGACCTGGATATCCCCTTCATCCGCCTGGCCCCGTTCGAGGCCTCGGCCCCCGCCAAGATCCGCCTGGCGCTGCGCCGCCTGCCCTGGGAAGCCGTGAACGGCGACGCAGGACCCGTTGCGGGACGCATCGGGGAACAATCATGACGTCCGGCGGCGAACAGGCGGCCCCGGCCGGAAAATTGCCCCTGGTGCTGGTCACCGGGGTATCGGGGGCGGGCAAGACCTCGGCCCTGAAGGCGCTCGAGGACATGGGGTTCGAGGCCGTCGACAATCTGCCGCTGTCCTTGATGGGCCGGCTGGTCGCCCCCGGCGGCTTTCCCCATCCCATCGCCGCCGGCGTCGATATCCGCACCCGCGAATTCGGGGCCGAGGCGTTTTTGGAACAGGTCGCGGAACTGCGGGCGCGCGCCGATGTCGACGTCAAGGTTCTGTTCATGGATTGCGACGATCAGGTGCTGACCCGCCGTTACGCCGAAACCCGCCGCCGCCACCCGCTCGCCATCGACCGGCCCGTGGCCGACGGCATCCGCCAGGAACGCACGCTTCTGGCCCCCGTGCGCGAACAGGCCGATGTGGTGATGGATACCTCCGACATGTCCCTGGGCGCGCAGAAGGCGGCCATGGAAGACCATTTCGCCGTTCAGGGCGACCCGGGCCTGCCCGTGTTCGTGGTCTCCTTTTCCTACAAGAACGGCCTGCCGCGCGACGCCGACCTGGTGTTCGACGTGCGGTTTCTGAAAAATCCCCATTACGACCTGGACCTCAGGCCCTTGACCGGCCTGGACGAAAAGGTCGGCGAACATGTCGCCGGCGACCCTGGGTTCGATGAATTCTTCGGCCATTTGACGGCCCTGCTGGGGCCGCTGCTGCCGCGCTACGCGGCGGAGGGCAAAAGCTATCTGACCATCGCCGTCGGCTGCACCGGCGGGCGCCACCGCTCCGTCTATGTCGCCGAACGGCTGGGCGCCTGGCTGGGCAGCCAAGGAGAAAAGGCGCGGGTGCGCCATCGTGACTTGGACAAACGATAAGATTCGTACCAATATCCCCTTTCCGGAAAGATACCGAAGCGGACCGAATAAGCCGCCGGCCGGGGGGAGCCGCCACTTCTTGAGGGACACACGCGAATGATGGAATGCCTGTCATGATCGGATTGGTCGTCGTAACCCACGGCAATCTGGCGACGGAAATGATTTCCGCCCTGGAACACGTGGTCGGGCCGCAGCCCGACGTCGCCGCCGTGTGCATCGGACCCGAGGACGACATGGAAGAGCGCCGCGCCGAGATCATGGAGCGGGTCGAACAGGTCGAATCGGGCGAAGGGGTCGTGGTGCTGACCGATATGTTCGGCGGCACGCCGTCGAACCTGGCGATTTCCATCCTCGACCGCGCCAATGTCGAGGTCATCGCCGGGATCAACCTGCCCATGCTGGTCAAGCTGGCCAGCGTGCGCAAGACCGAACCCCTGGCCAAGGCCGTGGAAGCGGCCCAGGAAGCGGGCCGCAAGTACATCAACATCGCCTCGCGCCTGCTGACTCAGGAAGCGCGTTAGCGCCGGGCGCTGGGGATTTTTATGCCGTCGCGGACCGTCACCATCGTCAACATGCGCGGCCTGCACGCCCGCGCCGCCGCCAAGTTCGCCAAGCTGGCGGGCGAGTTCGAGGCCGAGGTCCTGGTCTCCAAGGACGGACAGACCGTGGGCGGGCGCTCGATCATGGGGCTGATGATGCTGGCCGCCGCCCCCGGCACGGAGATCGAGATCGCCTGCGACGGTGACGAGGCCGCACTGGAAGCCCTGGCCGCCCTGGTCGAGGACGGCTTCGACGAGGAATTGTCGGAAACCCCGCCGCCGGGCGGATAACGCGCGTGGCATGAGGGGGGATATGGAAAAGCGTTTCGAGGGAATGGGGGTGTCGCCGGGAATCGCCGTCGGCCCCGCCCATGTGCGCGAGGCGGGCACGCTCGAAGTACCCGAACGGCGAGTCGCGAAAAAAGACCAGCCGGCCGAGGCCAAGCGCCTGACCGCCGCCGTGATCCTGGCCCGGCGCCAGATCAAACGCCTGAAGGCCCAGGCTCAGAAGGACGCCGTCACCCAGGAAATGCATTTCCTGTTCGACGCCTACCTTCAGATGCTGGAGGATTCGCGCCTGGTGCGGGGTGCGCAGGACCTGATCCAGGGCAAGGGCCTGAACGCCGAGGCGGCGGTGCAGAAAACCCTGACCGGCATCGTCCATGCCTTCCAGGCCATGGACAACGCCTATATCGCGGCCCGGGTCGAGGACGTGCGCGACGTCGGCAACCGCATCATCCGCAATCTCATGCGCGAACCCCTGAAGCCGTTCAGCCAGGCCGCATCGGGCTCCATCATCATCGCCGACCAGCTGTCGCCCGCCGACACGGCGCAGTTGGACCCCGCCCGCATCGCGGGTGCGGCAACGGCGCTGGGCGGGGCCGAAGGTCACGCGGCGATCATGGCCCGCGCGCTGGGCATCCCCCTGGTGCTCGGCGTGCCCGATTTGGCCGACGCGGTGGCGACCGGCGCCCAGGTCATCATCGACGGCACCCGCGGCACGGTTATCGTCAACCCGACGGCGCGCACGCTGGGCGTCTATGAACAGCTCAAGATCGATGCCCGGAAAGAGGCCGAACGCCTGGGCCATATGCGCACCGTGCCCGCCGTCACCCGCGACAACGTGACCGTGGCGCTGGCCGCCAACCTGGAACTGCCCATCGAACTTGAAATGGTCAAGCGCAACGGGGCCGCCGGGATCGGCCTGCTGCGCACGGAATTCCTTTACATGAGCCGCGACGACACGCCGACCGAGGACGAGCAATACGCCGCCCTCAAGGAAATCGTCGATGCCATGGACGGCAAGCCGGTAACCATCCGCACCCTCGACGTGGGCGGCGAGAAACCGGCCCGGGGGCTGTTGGGCGACCTCGGCGAGGCGGCGGCGTCGGCGCTCGGCCTGCGCGGCATCCGCCTGTCCCTGAAGCATACGAAAACCATGGACGCGCAGCTGACGGCGATCCTGCGCGCCGCCTGCCACGGGCCCGTGCGCATCCTGCTGCCCATGGTGTCCACCGTCTCGGAAGTCCGCCAGACCCGGGACGCCCTCAACAGGGCCGTGCAACGGCTCAAGCGCCGCAAGCAGAAGGTACCCAACCCCCTGCCGCCCCTGGGCGTGATGATCGAGGTCCCGGCGGCGGCCCTGGCCGCCGACGCCCTGGCCCAGGTTTCCGACTTCTTCGCCATCGGCTCCAACGACCTGACCATGTACACGCTGGCCACGGACCGCACCAACGAGCATGTGGCGCATCTGTTCGACTCGCTGCACCCGGCGGTGCTGCGCCTGATCCAGTTCGCGACGAGCGCCGCCCTGCGGTCACGCATTCCCATCTCACTCTGCGGCGAGATTGCGGGCGATCCGCGCTACGCGCCGCTGCTGCTGGGCCTGGGCCTGCGGGAGCTGTCCATGGTGCCGGCCAACATCCCGCTGGTGAAGCAGCGCATCCGCACCCTCGATATCGCCGCCGCCACGCGCCGCGCCGACGCCATCATGGGCCAGGTCGACCCGGGGCGCATCGCGGCGCTGCTCGACGATTTCAACGGACTGTCTTAAACCCCGGCGGCGGCGAGCCAGCCTGCGATGACGTCCAGGACTGCCTCCGGCGCTTCCATCGGCGTCATATGGCCGCAGTCCTCGATGATCTCGAACCGGGCATCCGGGATGGCATCCGCCATTTCCTGAGACTCTTGCATTGAACGCAGTTCATCCTGACGCGACCAGACCACCAGCGTCGGACAAGCGATGGCGGCGAGGTCCGGGCGGCCGTCGCGGCGGGAAATCGACAATTGCTTGATGAAGGCCTCGCCGCCCATGCGCAGCGCCATGTCCTTGACCTCCCGGATCAGGGCGTCGTCGTCGCGCAGGTCCGGATGGAAGGCCTTTTTCACGGCGTCGGTGGACAGGCCGCGAAACCCCCGTTCCCGGGTGTGGCCGATCAGGAAGGAATTTCGTTTTGTTATTTCGGGCCGCGGTGGGCGGGCCGAGGAATTCATCAGAACCAGGCCCGCGACGCGGTCGGGGACGAGGCGCACGATCTCCCGCGCGACAAAGCCGCCGAGCGAAAAGCCGATCAGGATGAAGCGGTCGGGGGCGTCGTTCAGAATGTCCCGCGCCGTCGCCTCAAGATCGTCGGTGCGGCTGAGGTCGGCGAAGGTGCAGGCGCCGAGTTCGGAAAGCCCCGGCGCCATGCGCGACCACAGGGCGCGGTCGGTCATGAAGCCGGGGCAGAGAATGAAATGGCGGGAAGGCGTGGAGTCAGTCGTCATCCACAAAGTGTATCGGCCATCTCCTTGAAGTTTTCAACGATCAGGTCCGGCTGTTCCGGCCAGGCGCCGAACGGCCGCTTGCGGCGGTCGATGAAGGCCGTGCGCATGCCGAAGCTTTTCGCCCCCACCACGTCGAATTCATGGTTGGCGACGAACAGGCAGGACGTGCGGTCGAAGCCGGTGATCTCGCAGGCCGTGGCGTAGGTCGCCCAATGGGGCTTGAAATAGCCCGCTTCGGCGACACTGATGACATGGTCGAACTTGAAGCCGATGTGCGGTCCGGCGTTGGCCAGCATGTCCGGGTCGCCGTTGGACAGGATCGCCAGTTGGTAGCCCGCCTCGCGCAGACGGCCCAGGGCCTCGATCACGTCGGGAAAGGGCTTCAGCTTTTCGATCTCGGAGACCAGCCATTCGACCTCGGCCTGGGTGTACGCGATGCCGGCCCGGTCCATGACCACGGAGACGGCGCGGTGGCCGATCTGCCGGTAGGGCGTATGCCCCCGGTCGCAGAGCGCGTCGATCATCGAGTTTTCGAAGTGCGTGCGCCGCCACCAGGTGACGAAGCTATGGGGATTGCCGTCCCATCCCTTTTTCTTCAGGAACGGCGTGGCGATGTCCGTCAGGCCCTTCTGCATGTCGACGACGGTGCCGTACTGGTCGAACACCAGAATCTTGATTTCGCGCTTCAGAATGTCCGGATCGGTCATGTGGGAACGTCCCTTTCAGGTGGTCAGTTGTTGAGCGGCGCGCAGTATGCCTTGGGCCAAGGGCCTGGAAAATCGCGAAATTCTAGGCCCAGAGTCGAGATTTTCTCCGCCTTCCGGTCCACCCCTGTCCGGGGCCTTCCCCGGGCCGCCCCTTGAAGATTGGCCCTGAGGCTGCTACATCCCCCGTCACCACGCCGGACCGGGCGGGCCCCCGCCCGGCGACATTATTTCACAGTGCCGCACCTTCGAACATCAACGTCCGAGGTTTGCGCCGAACGGATTAAACAAACAGGAGTTCTATATGCCCTTCGACGATTACAAGGTTGCCGACATGTCGCTTGCGGACTGGGGCCGCAAGGAAATCAGCATGGCCGAAACGGAGATGCCGGGCCTGATGTCGACGCGCGACGAATACCGCGCCCAGCAGCCGTTGAAGGGCGCGCGCATCGCGGGCTCGCTGCACATGACGATCCAGACGGCCGTGCTGATCGAAACCCTGAAGGACCTGGGCGCCGACGTGCGCTGGGCGTCGTGCAACATCTTCTCGACCCAGGATCACGCCGCCGCCGCCATCGCCGCGGGCGGCACGCCGGTGTTCGCCCACAAGGGCGAGAACCTGGAGGAATACTGGGACTACTGCCACCGCATCTTCGACTTTCCGGAAGGTACGGCCAACATGATCCTGGATGACGGCGGCGACGCGACGCTGCTGATTCATCTGGGCATCCAGGCCGCGAAGGACCCGTCGGTGCTCGACAATCCGGGCTCGGAAGAAGCCGAATACATGTTCGCCTCGATCAAGAAGAAGCTGGCCGAGGATTCCGGCTGGTACGCCCGCCAGGGCGAGGCCATCAAGGGCGTGACCGAGGAAACCACGACCGGCGTGCATCGTCTGTACGAGATGCAGAAGAAGGGAACCCTGATGTTCCCGGCGATCAACGTGAACGATTCGGTCACCAAGTCGAAGTTCGACAACAAATACGGCTGCCGCGAAAGCCTGGTCGACAGCATCCGCCGCGCCACGGACGTGATGATGGCCGGCAAGGTCGCCGTGGTCGCCGGTTACGGCGACGTCGGCAAGGGATCGGCCGAATCCTTGAGCAGCGCCGGTTGCCGCGTGCTGGTCACCGAGGTCGATCCGATCTGCGCCCTGCAGGCCTGCATGGAAGGCTACGAGGTCGTGACCATGGAAAACGCGGCACCCCGCGGCGACATCTTCGTCACCACCACGGGCAACATCGACGTCATCACCCTCGACCACATGCGCGCCATGAAGGACCGGGCCATCGTCTGCAACATCGGCCATTTCGACAACGAGATCGAAGTCGCCAAGTTGAAGAACTTCAAGTGGAACAACATCAAGCCGCAGGTCGACGAGATCACCTTCCCCGACGACAAGCGCATCATCCTTCTCGCCGAAGGGCGCCTGGTCAACCTGGGCTGCGCCACCGGCCATCCCAGTTTCGTGATGTCGGCCAGCTTCACCAACCAGACGCTGGCGCAGATCGAATTGTGGACCCGCGGCGACAAGTACAAGAACGAGGTCTACGTGCTGCCCAAGCATCTGGACGAAAAGGTCGCCATGCTGCACCTGGAAAAGCTGGGGGCGCAGCTGTCGACCCTGCGCAAGGACCAGGCGGACTACATCGGCGTCGAGGTCAAGGGCCCGTTCAAGACGGACGCCTACCGCTACTAATCCGGCCGTTCCGTCGGAAAAGGTTAAGAGGCGGCGCGCAAGCGCCGCCTTTTGCTTTGTTATCAGGCAGTTCAATGATTAACATCCCTGCGTGCTAAGCGATATCACCCCTATCAGTGCGTTCAGCGCCGGCCTGCTCCTCGGCGCCGGCCTGCTATTGATCGTCGCCTGGATGTTCCGGCGCCGCGCGGGCGAGGCCGAACACGAGCGCCGGCGGATCGAGGCCGTGGCCGTCAAGGCCCGGGAAATCCTGGCCGGATCGCCCGACGGCCTGTTCTTGTGGGACCGCGGATCGGGCGGCATCACCTGTTCGCGCAAGCTGGCGTCGCTGCTGTCGCTGGCCGACGGCACCAACGCCAAGTTCGAGGACGTCATCGCCTGCTTCGACGGCGATTCGGCGAAACGATTGAAAGCGTCGGTCACCTTCCTGCACGAAGAGGGCCGGCGGTTCGAGATCGTGCTGACCACCGCCGATTCGGGCGGCCGACGCATGGTCCAGGCCGTGGGTGCGCGGGCCAGCGCCAAGGACGGCAAGGCGCTCGCCGACATGGTGTGGATGCGCGACATTTCCGCCGCCGCCAAGCTGCTGATCGACCTGACCGGCGAGGGCGACCTGCCGGAAGCCCGCGACCTGCACCTGCGCGGCCTGCTCGACGCCCTGCCCTTCCCGATCTGGCTGCGCGACGGCGACCTGCGCGTCGTGTTCACCAATCAGGCGGCGCTCAACCAGCGCGTCGCCGGCCCCGACGACGGCCAGGCGGAGACGGCGCGCGACGAGGCCCGCGCGGTGACCCGCGTCCAGGACCTGGAAAACGCCGGCGAGACCAAGTCCTTCGACGTCACCGAATGCCCGCTCGCCACCGACGGCGGCGGCGACGGAGAGGACGCGCCGGACACCGCCGTCAGCGGCCTGATCGGATACGCCTTCCCCCACGGGTCCGGCGAAAACCCGGCCCCGCCCCCGGCGGCCGAGCCGGCCACCCTGCCGCCCTGGGCGCGGATGACCGAGGCCGTGCTCAAGGGGCTCGGCACCGGCATCGCCATCTTCGACCGCAATACCAAGCTGGTGTTCTTCAACGAGGCCTACCGCGACATGTGGCGGCTCGACGCCGCCTGGCTGGACGCGGGCCGCGATTTTCCGGAAATCCTGGAACACCTGCGCGCCGAACGCCGCCTGCCCGAGGTTCCCGACTTCCGCGCCTACAAGATGGAACAGCTGGCATTGTTCGACGAGGCCGGCGACCCCATGGGCGATCTCATGCACCTGCCCGACGGGCGGACCCTGCGCGCCGTCGCCTATCCCATGCCGTCGGGGGGGCTCGCCTTCGGTTACGACGACGTGACCGACCAGTTGGACCTGGAAAGCGCCAACAACGCGCGCGACGCCGTCTACCGCGCCAGCCTGGAAAATTTGAGTGAGGCCATCGCCGTGTTCGGATCGGACGGGCGGCTGAAGTTCTGGAACCCGGCCTTTGCCCGGCTGTGGGACCTGGGCGACGCGGGGCCCATCGCCGGCACCCACGTCAGCGACTTCGTCGAGGCGACCCGCCCCTTGGCCGCGCCGGGCGGCGACTGGGACACCAAGAAGGCGCAGATCCTGTCCGCCATGACCCGGCGCGAGGTCACCCGCGCCGCCATCGAATGCGCCGACGGACGGCGGCTGGAATTCGTCAACACGCCGCTGCCCGACGGCGGGGTGCTGATCGCCTATGCGGAAACGCGGGCGGATGAGGCGCTTGACCCCTGACTTTCGGCTGTCTTTGACTCCGCGCGGCATCGCACTATATTGAGCCTGCGTCTGCGAACAGCCGTCCTCGGAAGAAGGTAATAAAAGGACCTGAAGGTCATGAGTAGATCATTCGCGAAATTCCCGCTCGGCGAGTTCGTCCGCCACCGCGTCTATGGATTCCGCGGCGTGGTGTTCGATATCGATCCCGAATTCAATAATTCAGAGGAATGGTACGACAGCATTCCCGCCGAGGTGCGCCCGCGCAAGAACCAGCCGTTCTATCACCTGCTGGCGGAAAACCACGACAAGTCGCCCTATGTGGCCTACGTGTCGGAGCAGAACCTGGAGCTCGAGGAGTCGGACGAGCTGATCGACCATCCCGACCTGCCGGATTATTTCACGGTCGACGACGAAGGGCGCCTGGTCTACCGGCACCCCATGAACTGAGTCCGCACCCGCGCGGGGCTTCCATCGATTACCGGCAGGACTGGCTGGAAAAATAGGCGGCCAGATCGTCGATCTGCGCGTCGTTCAGATAACTGCCCTGGCGGGTCATCATGCTGTGCACGCGCGACTGGCCGGGCCGGGTCAGGTCGATCCAACGGGTATCGCGGAACGACTTCAGTTGGGCGCTCAGATAGGTCCGCCGCTGTCCGGCCAGGGTCGGGATGAACGCATGGCGGCTGCGGCCCGCCTCGCCGTGACAGAGAAAACAGCGCTTCGCGAGCAGGGGCGGGGGCAAAGGATCGGACGGCCCGCCGTCCAGGTCGCGGGCGTTGACGCAGGCCTGGCGGGAGAAATAAACCGCGACCGCCTCGATGTCCTCGTGCACGATCTTGGGTGCTTCGGCGCTCATCACCGGGTGTTTGCGCTCCAGGCGCGTGAAGCCGCTGCAGGATGGGCAGAAATCCCGCAGGAAGGCGGTGATCTGATGGATCAGGTATTTGGTGTCCTGGCCCAGGATCGACGGCACCTGGGGTTTCTCGTGAAGGTGCGCGCGCCCATGACAGGGCAGGCAGGGCACCGCCGCGGACAGCGGCGGTTCCGCCGGCGCGCCGGTCGCGTTCAATGCGGCCGCCGCGAAAACGGCGGCCCCAAGAAGCCCTCTCGTCCTTGCCCCAACGCGCACTGCTCGTCCTCCGTCGGCGCCGTATCCTAAGATCCCCTAACTGCGCAGCGACGGCAATCCAATTCCTGTTGCATCGAACCCGCCGTCGACGGCGAGCGTCTGGCCGGTGATGTAGCGCGCCTGGTCACCGCACAGGAACAGGATCGCGGCGGCGATCTCCTCTTCCAGGCCGTAGCGGTTCAAGGGAATGGCGTCGTGATAGCCGGCGCGAATGTCGGGCGTGTGCACCGCCTTGGCCATGGCCGTGTCGACGGGACCCGGGGCGACCAGATTGACGCGGATGTTGACCTCGCCCAGTTCCGCCGCCTGCTGCTTGGTGAGATGGGCGAGGCCCGCCTTCGACGTGCCGTAGGCGACGCGCAGGATCGAGGCGCGCAGGCCCGAGATCGACCCGATGTTGACGATGGCCCCGCCGCCGCCCGCGATCATCAGGGGCGCCAAAGCCTGGGTCATCAGGAAGGGACCCGACAGGTTGACGTCGAGCACACGTCGCCATTCGTCGTAGGAGGTGTCCAGGATCGGCTTGAACACGGCAATGCCGGCATTGTTGACCAAGGCATCGGCGCGGCCGAAAGCGTCCTGGATTCGGCCCGCCGCCGCCCGGACCTGGTCCGGCTCGGCGACGTCGGCCTGAATGGCGAGGGCGGCGTTTCCGGGGGCCAGGGCGGACGCCGCGCGGTCCAGCTCCGCGCCGTCGATATCGATCAGCACGGCCCGCCAGCCGGCGCCCAGGAACGCCTTGGCCGTGGCCAGGCCGATGCCGCGCGCGGCCCCCGTGACGACCGCGACCTTGGGTTCCGCCGACATCGCCTAGTCATCCCCCAGGCCGGGCACGCCCCTGGTCGTGGAATATTCGAAATGCAGAATCTCGCCCGGACGCGCCACCGCATGGGCGCCGTGGGCGGCGGCGGCGGCCTCGGCGAAGCCGGTCAGGATCAGCTTCAGCTTGCCCGGATAGGTCGCGATGTCGCCGGCCGCGAACAGGCCCGGGCGATCCGTCGCCATGGTCGCCGGATCGACGGCGATATGGTTGTCGCGCAGGTCCAATTGCCAGTCGGCGATCGGCCCCAGCTGCTGCAGCATGCCGAAGAACGGCAGCAGGACATCGGCGGGAAGCCGACGTTCGTTGCCGTCGAGATCACGGGCGATAACGGCGTCGAGCCGCCCGCCCATACCTTCGAGCGCGCCCAGCTGATAGGGAATGACCAGATCGACCTTGCCCGCCGCCGCCAGCTCTTCCAACTGGCGCACGCTGTCGGGGGCGGCGCGGAATTTCGCACGCCGGTGGACCACGGCCAGGCTTTCGGCGACACCGACTAGGGACAAGGCCCAGTCGACGGCGCTGTCGCCGCCGCCGGCGATGACCACGCGGCGGCCGCGGAAATCCTCGATCCGCCCGACCATGTATTTGACGCCCAGGCCGGGGCCCTGGTTCTCATAGGCTTCGATGCCGTCCAAGGGCGGGCGGTTGGGCCCGAAGGCGCCGACCCCGGCGCAGACGATGACCGCGGGGGCGGCGATCTTGACGCCCCGGGCGGTCTCCACATGCCAGACGCCGGATTGCTGCGTCAGGCCGGTGACCGGGCTGCCCAGATGATAGACGGGGCCGAAGGGGGCGGCCTGTTCGGTCAGGCGGTCGACCAAGTCCTGGGCGCCGATCCGGGGATATCCCGGGATATCGTAAATGGGTTTTTCCGGGTACAGTGCGCTCAACTGCCCGCCTGGCATTTCCAGGGCGTCGACCACGTGACACTTCAGGCCCAGCATGCCGCATTCGAACACCGCGAACAGGCCCACGGGGCCCGCGCCGATGATCACCACATCCGTCCGTTCCGGCGTCTGGGACACCTGCGTCTGCTCCTTCGGTCTTTTTAGGGCTGTTATTCGGGATTCCTTACATGGCGGGCCCGGCGGGTCAGGTCAAGCCTTGTCCCCGCAAGGGTATTTTCGTTAAAAGGGCGGCAATGGTTGCGATGGCGCATGCAAGCGAGGAACCGGCCGGTTTCGTCCTGACCCTGGCGGGAGAGGACGCGGCCCTGTCCCTTGGCGCGCGTCTGGCGGCGATCTGCCGGCCCGGCGACGTGATCGCCCTGTGGGGCGGGCTGGGCATGGGGAAGACCGTGGTGGCCCGCGGCTTCGTGCGGGCCCTTCTGGGCCCCGACGAAGAGGTGCCGAGCCCGACCTTCACCCTGGTCCAGCCCTATGACGGGCCGGACGCCACCCTGTACCACTTTGACCTTTACCGTCTGAACGATCCCGAGGACGCCTTCGAGCTGGATATCGAGGACGCCTTCGCCGAAGGCATCTCCCTGATCGAATGGCCGGAACGCCTGGGGCCTTACCTGCCGGACGGGCGGCTCGACATCAAGCTTTCGCCGGGCGAAAGCGAAACCCAACGGCGGGTACAGCTGTCCGGCGGCGGCGACTGGACTGAACGATTGAAACGAGCGGAGCTCCATGACTGAACGTGACGACCTGATTGCCGGTTTCCTGAACCGCCACGGCTGGGGCGGGGCCGCGCGCAGCGTGCTTGCCGCCGATGCCTCATTCCGGGGCTATTACCGCCTGGCCGACGGCGACCGCCGCGCCGTGCTGATGGACGCGCCGCCGCCCAAGGAAGACGTCCGTCCCTTCGTTTCCATCGCCCGGCATCTGCTGAAGCTGGGCCTCAGCGCGCCCGAGGTCTATGCCGAGGACGCGGCCGCGGGCCTTTTGCTGCTGGAAGACCTGGGCGACGACACCTATACCCGCATGCTGGCCGGCGGCGCCGACGCGGAAGCGCTTTACGCCTGCGCCGTCGACGTGCTGATCCACATCCACGACCGCGCCCCCGAAGCCGCCATCCCCCGGGCATTGCCGCCCTATGACGAGCGCAAGCTGATGGAGGAGGCGGGCCTGCTGACCGACTGGTACCTGCCGGCGGTCACCGGGAGCGAGATCGACGACGACGCCCGCGAGGCCTATCAGGAAGCCTGGCGCCCCGCCTTCCGCCAGGTCCTGGCCCAGCCCAAGACCCTGGTGCTGCGCGATTTCCACGTCGACAACCTGATCTGGCTGAAGGACCGCACCGGCATCCAGCGCTGCGGGCTGCTGGATTTCCAGGACGCGGTCGCGGGATCGCCGGTCTATGACCTGATGTCGCTGCTGGAGGACGCCCGGCGCGAGGTCGATCCCGTGCTGACCGCGCATATGCTGGCGCGCTATCTCGCCGCCTTCCCGGACATGGACCACGAGGCGCTCGGCGCCAGCTACGCCATCCTGGGCGCCCAGCGCCATGCCAAGGTCATCGGCATCTTCACGCGGCTGTCCCACCGCGACGGCAAGTCGCAGTACCTGTCCCACATTCCCCATGTCTGGCGCATGCTGGAACGCTCCCTGGCCCATCCGGCCCTGGCCGAGGTCAAGGCCTGGATCGACACCGCCATCCCAGAGGAAACCCGCACCGTCCCGGCACCCTCCCAACCCGAGGCCGCGGCGTGAGCAAGACCCCGGACGCCACGGCGGCGGCGCCGGGGCCGGCCAAGGCCATGGTCCTGGCCGCGGGGCTGGGGACCCGCATGCGCCCGCTGACCGACAGCAAACCGAAACCGCTGATCGAGGTCGACGGCCGGGCGCTGATCGACCACATGCTCGACCGGCTTGAGGAAGCCGGCGTGACGGAGGCGGTGGTCAACGTGTTCCATCTGGCCGAACAGCTGGAAAGCCATCTCGCCGGGCGGGCCACGCCGCACATCACCGTTATCCGCGAGGCCGAACGCCTGGAGACGGGCGGCGGAGTCAGGAACGCCCTGCACCTGTTCGGCGACGCGCCCTTCTACGTCGCCAATTCGGACGCGCTTCTGCTCAACGGCCCGCACGCCATCCTGCCGCGCCTCGCGTCCTGCTGGAACGACGACAAGATGGACGGGCTGCTGTTGCTGCATTCGACGGTCGAGGCGTTCGGCTACGAAGGGCCCGGCGACTTCTGCGCCGACCCGGACGGCCAGCTGATCCGCCGGCCCGAGGCCGAGGTCGCCCCCTGGCTGTTCACGGGCGTGCAGATCCTGCATCCGCGGCTGTTCGATGGCGCGCCCGAGGGGGCGTTCTCGCTCAACGTTCTCTACGACAAGGCCATCGAGGCCGGGCGGCTTTACGGCGTCATGCACGACGGCGAGTGGTTCCACGTCGGCACCCCCGACGGCCTGGCCGAGGCCGAGGACTACATGTCCGAACGCTTCGCCGGGCGGACCTATCGATGACCCCCCCGGGGGGCTCCGGCAACCCCAAGGTCTTCACGATCCACCCGGGTCGGCCCTTCGTCGACGTGCTGGCGGAAAGTCTGCTGGCGGACACGGGCGGCAACCCGGAACGGCTCGCCGATTATCAGGTCCTGCTGCCGACCCGGCGCGCCGTGCGCGCCCTGACCGAGGCCTTTCTGCGCCGCGCCGGCGGGCGCACCGTGCTGCTGCCGCGCCTGACCCCGCTGGGGGATCTGGACGGCGACGACCTGGCGCTCGGCGGCGAGGACGATGGCCTATTGGGATCGTCTGGCGGCGGCCTCGACCTGCCGCCGGCCTTGTCCGGCATGCGGCGGCAGGCGCTTTTGGCCCGCCTGATCCTGGCCCGCCACGACCGCAACGACACCCCGGACCAGGCGCTGCGCCTGGCCCAGGAACTGGCCCGCCTGATGGACCAGATCGAAACCGAACGCCTGGACGCGGATCGGCTGGCCGCGCTGGTGCCCAAGAAGGGCGATCTTGCCGATCATTGGCAGGTGACGCTGGAATTCCTGGAAATCGCGCTGCCCGCCTGGCCGAAAATTCTCGACGACGCGGGCTGCATCGACGCCGCCGACCGCCGCAACCGGGCATTGGACGCCCAGGCCGACCACTGGCGCCGCAGCCCGCCCGCGACCCCGGTGATCGCCGCCGGGTCCACGGGCTCGGTCCCGGCGACGGCGGACCTGCTCGCCGTCATCGCAGTCCTGCCTCAAGGTGCCGTGATCCTGCCGGGACTGGACCGCGACATGGCCGACGACGCCTGGGCGGCGCTGGAGCCCCATCATCCGCAATACGGGCTCAAGCAGCTGTTGCAGGTTCTCGGCATCGCGCGCCAGGACGTGGCCGATTGGGCGCCGGAAGCGGACATCGGCGGCGACCCCGAGCGTGGGACGCGGTTCCGCCTGCTGTCCCGGGCGCTGCGTCCCGCCGCCGTCACCGGCGCGGCGCCCGACGGCGAGAGCGATTATTCAGAGGCTTTGGCGGGCCTCACGCGTATCGACTGCCCCGGCCCGGCGGAAGAGGCCGCGGTGGTGGCGTTGCTGCTGCGCGAAGCCCTGGAAACGCCGGGCCGGACCGCCGCCCTGGTGACGCCCGACCAGGGCCTGGCCCGGCGGGTCAAGGCGGAATTGCGGCGCTGGGACGTCGCCGTCGACGCCTCGGCAGGCACGCCCTTGGCGGAAACCCCGGCCGGCGCCTTCCTGCGCCTGACGGCGGCCATGGCGGCGGACGGCTTCGCCCCCGTGGCGCTGCTCGCCGCCCTCAAACATCCCCTGGCGGCGCTCGGCTATGCGCCCAAGGATCTCCGCGCCCTGGCCCGCCGGCTGGAGACGGCGAAGGTGCTGCGCGGCATCCGCCCGGCCCCGGGCATCACCGGCCTGCGCGCGGCCCTGGCCCATATCGACGGGGCGGCGGCGCTGCGCGACCTCGTGGCCCGGCTGGAGGCCGCCGCCGCCCCCTTCTGCGCGCTGCTGGCGGCGGCGGAAACGTCCCTGAAGGATCTCACGGCGGCGCATCTCGGTCTCGCCGAAGCCATGGCCCGAAGCGACGACCAGGACGGCGCGGCGCGGCTGTGGGCCGGCGAGGACGGCGAGGCGGCGGCCGGCTTCATGGCCGAAGTGCTGGACGCCGGGCCGTCCCTGGGTCCTGTCGCGGGCCGTCATTATCCGGCCCTGCTCGACACCCTGATGGCGGGCCGCGCCGTGCGCCCGGCCTGGGGCGCGCATCCGCGCCTGCATGTCTGGGGCCTTTTGGAAGCCCGCTTGCAGCACGCCGATCTGATGATCCTGTCTGGGTTGAACGAGGGCAGCTGGCCGCCAGAGCCGAAACCGAGCCCTTGGATGAGCCGCCCCATGCTGGCCGATTTCGGCCTGCCGCAGCCGGAGCGGCGGATCGGCCTGACGGCCCATGATTTCGTCCAGGCGGCGATGGCGGCGGAGGTCGTGCTGACCCGGGCCGAGCGGGCGGAGGGGGCCCCCACCGTGCCCGCGCGCTGGCTGTCGCGGCTGGGCAACCTGGTCGCCGACACCCCGGCGGCGGCGGTGCTGAACCGGCGGGACGGCCTGCGCAGCTGGGCCAATGCGCTCGACGATCCAGGCGAGATGATCCCGCCCCAGCGCCCCCTACCGCGCCCCCCCGTGGGCCTGCGGCCGACGGGCCTGTCCGTGACCCAGGTCGAAAAATGGGTGCGCGACCCCTATGCGGTCTATGCCCGCCATATCCTGCGCCTCAAGCCGCTGGAGCCCATCGACGCCGACCCCGGCGCCGGCGACCGGGGTGACTTGATCCACAAGGCCTTGGAAAAATTCGTCGCGGCCTTTCCCCGTGACCTGCCGGTGGATGCCGAGGCGCGGCTCGTCGCCTTCGGCGAGGAGGTGTTCGCCGAACACGCCGACCGCCCCGCCGTGCGCGCCTTCTGGTGGCCGCGGTTCCTGCGCGTCGCCCGTTGGTTCGTCGCCGTGGAATCGGAACGCCGGGCGCGGGGCTGCCGGCCGCTCGCCTGGGAGGCCGAGGGCGAATACCTGTTGCCGACCGCCGCCGGTCCGTTCCGCCTGCGCGGCATCGCCGATCGCATCGACCGCGACCCGGCCTTGGGCATCGAGATCATCGACTACAAGACCGGCCGCGCACCCAGCCAGAAACAGGTGGAAAGCGGCTTTTCCCCGCAACTGCCGCTGGAAGCCATGATGCTGAAGGCCGGCGGTTTCGCCAAGGTTGCGGCCGACGACGTCGCGGGCCTCGCCTATTGGAAGATGTCTGGCGGGCGCGAGGCGGGCAAGGTGGCGGACCTGAAGGACGTGGCGGCCCTGACCGAGGCAGCGGCGGCGGGCCTGGCCCGCCGGGTGGCCCTGTTCGCCAATCCGGATACCCCCTACGCCCCCCGCGTGAAGCCCATGATGGACGCGGACCGGGGCGATTACGACCACCTGGCCCGCGTGCGCGCCTGGACCACGGTCGGCGGCGACGACGGCGGTAATGGCGGCGGCAGCGATGGCGGCGGCGGATCATGAGCGGCCCGATGACCGAAACCCGGCGCAAGGCGACCGAGGTCCAGCAGACCGCCGGGCGGCCCGGGGATTCCCATTGGGTCTCGGCCAACGCCGGCACGGGCAAGACCCATGTCCTGACCAACCGCATCGTGCGCCTGTTGATGAGCGGCGTCGCACCCCGCACCATCCTGTGCCTGACCTATACCAAGGCGGCGGCGACGGAAATGGCCAACCGCTTGGGTGCTCTTCTCGGCAAATGGGCGGTGATGGACGACGCGGCGCTGATGGCGAGCTACCGCGACCAGACGGGCGTGCCGCTGGACCGCGACGACCTTGCCCGCGTCCGCAGGCTGTTCGCCGAGGTCGCCGACACCACGGACGGACCCAACATCCGCACCATTCATTCATTCTGCGAATCCCTGCTCGGCCGCTTTCCCCTGGAGGCCGGGGTCGCCCCCCACTTCAAGGTGATGGACGAACGCACGGCGGCGGAGCTGCGCAAGGAGGCGCGCGACCGCTTGCTGGCCGCCGCCGCCGCAGATCCCGAAAGCCCCGCCGCCCGCGCCATGGATCATCTGGCCGGCCTTCTGGGCGAAACCGGGTTCGACGATCTGGTCACGGAACTGGATTTCGCGCGCGGCAAGCTGGCGGCGCTGTTCGCGCGGTACGGCGGGACGGCGGGCCTGGCCGCCGCGGCCCGGCGCAACCTGGGTGTGCCCGAGGGCGCGGACCGGCGGTCCCTGATTCTGAACGCACCCGCAACCGACGAGGCGTCCTTGCGCAATGCCGCCGAAGCCCTGAGCCACGGCACCAAGACGGATAAGGAGCGGGCGGCCCTGATGTCACCCTGGTTCGCCGGCGGCGACGACGAAAAGGTTTCCGGTTTCGATACCTACGCCCAGGCCTATTTGACGCAGAAGCGCAAACCGCTGGCCCGTCTGGCCACCAAGGGTGTCGTTGAGAAGCACCTGGGCGTGCTCGACGCCCTGATCGCCGAGCAGGACCGTGTGTTGGCCATCGACGAAAAGCTGCGCGCCCTGGCCATCGCCGAAAACACCGCCGCCCTGATGGACCTGGCCGAGGTCATGGCGCGGGCGTATGCGGCGCTCAAGGAAGCCCGCGCGTTGATGGATTACGACGACCTGATCCTGAAGACCCGCGCCCTGCTGCGCACCTCGGACGGGGCCGTCGACTGGGTGCATTACAAGCTGGACGGCGGCATCGCCCATGTCCTGGTCGACGAGGCCCAGGACACGGCCCCCGCGCAATGGGACATTCTGGAAAAGCTGACGGAGGATTTCTTTTCCGGCGAGGGGGCCTGGGACGGCGACGCCCGGGGCCCGCGCACGGTGTTCGCCGTGGGCGACGAGAAGCAATCCATCTACAGCTTCCAGGGGGCGGAGCCGACGCGGTTCGAAGAAACCCGCGCGGCCTTCGCCGAACGGGCGCGGGCCGCCGGCATGGAAACGACCCTGGAGCGGTCGTTGGAAATGGCGGTTTCGTTTCGGTCGACCTGGCCGGTGCTGGACGCCGTCGATAAAACCTTCGAACCCGAAGACCTGCGCGCGTCCCTGACCACCACGGACCGGGCGATCCGCCATCTGGTCGACCGCGACGGCGACGCCGGGCGGGTCGAACTGTGGCCCACGGTGACGCCGGAGGACGAGGACGAAGCGGATGCCTGGGACGCGCCCGTGGATCGGCCCGGACCGAGGGCACCCCTGGTCCAGGTCGCGGAGACCATCGCCGGGACCATCGGCGGCTGGCTCGACGCGGGCGAGCATCTGGCGTCCCAGGGCCGCGCCCTGAACGCGGGCGACATCCTGATTTTGGTGCGCCGGCGCGGCCGCTTCATGGAAGAAATGGTGCGCCAGTTGAAGCTGCGCGGCATCAAGGTCGCGGGCACGGACCGCATGATCCTGACCGAACAGATGGCGGTCATGGACCTGATCGCGCTGGGCCGGTTCGTGCTGCTGCCCGACGACGACCTGACCCTGGCGACGGTGCTGAAAGGCCCCCTGTTCAACTTCACCGACGACGGCGACCTGACCCCGCTGTGCGCACCCCGGCGGGGAACCCTGTGGGCGGAACTGCGCGCCCGCGCCGATGAGGCCCCCCATTGGCGGGCGGCGACGGACCGGCTGTCTGATCTGCTGGCATCGGCGGACCAAACCCCGCCCTTCGAATTCTACGCGGACCTGTTGGGTCCCGGCGGCGGGCGCGCCGCCTTCCACCGCCATCTCGGCCAGGACGCGCTGGACCCCATGGAGGAGTTCCTGGGCCTGACCCTGCAGTTCGAGCGCGAACACGCGCCGTCCCTCGAAGGCTTCCTGCATTGGGTCGGGGCCGGGGAGACGGTGGTGAAGCGCGATTTGGAGCAGGCCGGCGGCCAGGTCCGGGTGATGACCGTGCACGGGGCCAAGGGCCTGGAGGCCCCCGTGGTGTTCCTGCCCGACACCTGCGCCGCCACGGGCCGGGGCAAGCCGATCAGCCTGCTGTGGGACCGGGACCAGGACACGGGCGCCGTCTATTGGCCCGGGCGCAAGGACGACGACTGCGACCTGACCGCAGCGCTGCGCGCCCAGGTCCAGGCGGCGCAGGAGAACGAGGAACGCCGGCTGCTCTACGTCGCCATGACCCGCGCCCGCGACCGCCTTTACGTGACCGGCTGGGAAACCAAAAGCGGCCGGGCCGAGGGCTGCTGGTACGACCTGATCGAGGCGGGTCTGACGCGTGCCGGGGCGGCCGAGGTCGATGTGCCCGGCGGTCGGGGGCTTTGCCTGGACACGCCGCAGACGGCCGAGGTTAAGATCAAAGAGACCGCCGCCGCGGCCCCCGCCCTGCCGGTTCCGGACTGGATCGCCCGACCGCCGGCGGACGAGCCCGATCCGCCCAAACCGCTCGCCCCCTCGAAGCCCGACGACGGCCCGCCCGCCGCCTCGCCGCTGGGGCCGGACGACGGGGCGCGGTTCAAGCGCGGGCTGATCGTGCACCGGCTGCTGGAAAGCCTGCCGGACCTGGCACCGGAAGACCGCGAAGCGGCGGCACGGCGCTATCTGGCCCGCCCGGGCCATGATCTGGATGACGCCCAACAGGCCGAGATTCTCCGGGAAACCCTGGCTTTGCTGACCGATCCGGCGCTGGCCCCCCTGTTCGGCCCCGGCAGCCGGGCCGAGGTCCCCCTGGTGGCGCAATCCGGCGGACGGGTGATTTCCGCCCGCATCGACCGCCTGCTGGTCACGGAAACCGAGATCCTGATCGCCGATTTCAAGACCAACCGGCCGCCGCCGGAACGCCTGGAGGACGTTCATCCCGGCTATCTCGCGCAAATGGCCGGATACCGCCGGGCGCTGAGGGATTTGTACCCGGACCGGCCCGTGCGCTGCGCCCTGATCTGGACGATGGGGGCGCGGCTGATGGCCCTGCCGGACGCGCTTTTGGACAAAGCCGGTTCCTAAGCCACGGAGAAAGCAAGGGGAAATTTTGCACGGGTCCGGGCCGCTTGACGGGGCCCGGGCGCGACCCTAGATTCAAGGACAGGGCAGGGAACCGAAGGGTATCCGCCCTGGGCCGCAAGAGAACCCCGGCGGCATGTCCCAGAAACTGAAACTTCAAAAAAAACTGTACCCCGACACAGATCCCAAGGTGAGCGATATGCCGAAAAAGATAACCGACGACTCCTTCGAAACCGACGTTCTTGGATCGAGCGAGCCCGTCCTGGTCGATTTCTGGGCCGAATGGTGCGGCCCGTGCAAGCAGATCGCCCCGGCGCTTGAGGAATTGGCCAGCGAGCTGGCCGGCAAGGTCACGGTGGCCAAGCTGAACATCGACGACAACCCCTCGACCCCCGGCAAGTACGGCGTGCGCGGCATCCCGACCCTGATGCTGTTCAAGAACGGCGAAGTGGCGGCGACCAAGATCGGCGCCCTGCCGAAAAGCAAATTGCAGGAATGGCTGGAGCAGAACATCTAGCGCCCGCAAGGCGTTAGAGGTTCCCCCAAGCATCATGAGCCGGCTTGACGTTCATCAGATCCCGGTCCTGAACGATAATTACGTCTATTTGGCCCATTGCCCGGAAACGGGGGCGACTGCCGTGGTCGATCCCGCCGTGGCGGGGCCGGTGATGGACGCGGCCCGGGCCAAGGGGTGGAAAATCAGCCATATCCTGAACACCCATCACCACGGCGACCACACGGGCGGCAATCAGGAAATCAAGGCGGCCACGGGCTGCACCATCGTCGGCCCGCGCGCCGACCGCGACCGCATCCCCGGCATCGACGTCGAGGTCGGCGACGGCGATACCTACACACTGGGCAATGCCGAGGCCGTGGTCTACGACGTGCCCGGCCATACCCGGGGGCATATCGCCTATTGGTTCGAGGGATCGGACGCCCTGTTCTGCGGCGACACCCTGTTCGCCATGGGCTGCGGGCGGCTGTTCGAGGGCACGCCCGCGCAAATGGTCAAGTCGCTTGACAAGTTCAAGGCCCTGCCGCCGGAAACCCGGGTGTTCTGCGCCCATGAATACACGCAGTCCAACGGCCGCTTCGCCCTGTCGGTGGAGCCGGACAACGCCGTCCTGGTCCAACGCATGCGGGACGTCGACGCGGCCCGGGCCAAGAACATCCCGACCGTGCCGTCGACCATCGGCATCGAATTGAAGACCAATCCCTTCCTGCGCGCCGACAGCCCGGACCTGCAAAAGACCATCGGCCTTGCCGGCCGGGATTACGTCGAGGTCTTCGCCGAAACCCGGCGGCTCAAGGACAACTTCTAGATTTTCCCGGAATTCAGTCGGCGGCGGCGGGCAGGGGTTCCCGCGCCTGGCGCAGTTCGCCCTTGGCGCGGCGGATGACCTCGACCGAGGCAACCAGCGCCAAGCCCGCGATGATCCCGCCCACGGCCACGTCGGGCCAGAAGGTGCCGGTCAGCCACACCCCGCCGCCCGCCGCGATGACGGCGACGTTGGCGATGGCGTCGTTGCGCGAGCACAGCCAGACGGAGCGCATGTTGGCGTCGCCGTCGCGGAACCTGAACAGGGCCACCGTGACGGCCACGTTGGCGGCCAGGGCCACAACCCCGACGCCGGTAATGATATGCGCTTCCGGCACGCCGCCCTCGGCGATGCGCCAGACCGTGGTGCCGATGACCCACAGCCCGAACAGGCCCATGGACAGGCCCTTGACCATCGCCGCCCGCGCCCGCCAGGCGAGGTGCATCCCGACCACGGCAAGGGAAATCCCGTAGTTGGCGGCGTCGCCCAGGAAATCCAGGGCGTCGGCCTGCAAGGCCACGGATTTGGACAGGTAGGCCCCGGCCAGTTCACCGAAGAACATGCCGCCGTTGACGATCAGCGCGAACCACAGCACCCGGCGGTAGGCGCGGGACGTGGCGGCGTCGGTGAAATGCCCGTTGTCATGGCCGTGATCGCAGCAGGCGGACATGGCTCAGGCCTCCTCGTCGTGGGCATGGTCGGGCTCGGCCACATGTTCCATCATGTCGAGCAAGACCGAGGTCACATGGTGGTCGTGCACCGCATAATGCACGAACTTGCCCTGGCGCCGGGCGCGCACCAGGCGCGCGGCCTTGAGCAAGCGCAGATGGTGGCTGGTCAGGGACGGCGACATGCCGGTGAGCGCCGCCAGGTCGTTGACCGAGCGCGGCCCGGCCATGCAGGCGGTTAGGATCGACAGGCGGTTGGGCTCGCCCAGCAGATGGAAGATGGCGGCGATTTCCTCGGCCCGGTCGCGGTCGAGCGTGCCTTCCGGCAAGGGGGCCGGGGCAGCGGCGAAGGGTTTCGCAGATTTGGTATCCGTGGTCATGGATCAAACATATGAACAAATGTTCAGATGTTCAAGTGTTGTCCCGCAACACCGTCCCGGCAAGGTAGAGAGAGCCGCAGATCAGCACCCGGGCCGGGCCCCGTTCACGCTCCGACAAACCCCAGAGCGCCGCCTGCACCGAGGGGGCGGGGCGCGACGGCAGGCCTGCGGCGCCCCCTGCTGCGGCAATTTCGTCGGCCGTCAGGCTATTGGCCTCGCCCGGGATGGCGACGCCGGTGAGCGACGCCGCGGCGGGGGCGAGCGCGGCGAGAAAGGTCTTCGGGTCCTTGGAATTGATCATGCCGCAGATCAGGTGCAGGGGCTTTTCCCCCCAGACGTCCTTGGCGTGGGCGGCGATCGTGGCGCCGGCGGCGGCATTATGCCCGCCGTCGAGCCACAGCGACCAGCCGGGCGCCAGATGGTGCACCAAGGGCCCCTTGGTCAGGCGCTGCAGGCGGGCGGGCCATTCGGCCGCCCCGAGCCCCCGGACGACCTGGTCCGCCGTGGCCGCGAACCCCGCCATCGTCTTTAGACAGACAATCGCCTGGGCCGCGTTCAAAAGCTGGTGGCGGCCGGCCAGGGACGGCGCCGGGTAGGTTTCCGCCGTCCCGTCCATCATCAGGTCGAACGACGTGCCGTCGGCGGCCTCAACCACGAACCAGTCGCGGCCATGGACCCGCACGGGCACCCCGAGCGCCTGGGCCCGATCGTCCAGCACCGCCAGCACGTTGGGCAGCTGCGGGCCGATCACGCAGGGCACGCCCGGCTTGAGAATCCCCGCCTTCTCGGCCGCGATCTCCTCCAGCGAATTGCCGAGGAACTGTTGATGGTCGAGGGAGATCGGCGTGATCGCCGTGACCAGGGGCGTATCGACCACGTTGGTCGCATCCAGCCGTCCGCCCAAACCCGTTTCCAGGATCAGCACGTCGGCGGGATGGCGCGCGAAGGCCAGCAGCGCCGCCCCCGTGGTGATCTCGAAAAAGGTGATGGGCTCACCCCTGTTGGCGTCCTCGCATTCCGTCAACAACGCCTGCAAATCCGCATCGGAGATCAGATCCCCGGCAAGGCGGATGCGTTCGTTGAAATGCACCAGATGGGGCGAGATATGCACGTGGACCCGCTTGCCCGTGGCTTCCAGCACGGCGCGCAGGATGGCGATGACCGATCCCTTGCCGTTGGTACCCGCGACATGGACCACGGGCGGCAGCATCCGTTCAGGATGGCCGATGCGTTCCAGCAGCCGGTGAACGCGGTCCAGCGACAGGTCGATGACCTTGGGATGCAGGGTCAGCAGGCGGGCGAGAATATCGTCGCAGGGATGGGGCACGGGGGTATCCGCGCCGAGGAGGTCAGTCATGGACGGGTCGGTCCGCCAAAATCAGGGAATCAGTCGTCGCCGGGAACGGGGGCGGCACCCGGGCGGTGGCTGCGGGCCGGCGGCAGGATTTCGCCTTCGAGGATTTCCAGGTCCTGGTCCGTGCCCTCGACCCGGCGGCCCGGCTCCGGGTTCAGCAGCATGTCGATGACCCGGGCCAGGGTGTCGCGCAACTCGCCCCTGGGCACCACCATATCCACCATACCATGCTCCAGCAGGTATTCGGCGCGCTGGAAGCCCTCGGGCAGGGTTTCGCGGATGGTCTGCTCGATCACCCGCTGTCCGGCAAAGCCGATGACGGCCCCCGGCTCGGCGATATGGATGTCGCCCAGCATGGCGTAGGAGGCGGAGACCCCGCCCGTGGTCGGATCGGTCAGCACCACGATATAGGGCAGGCCCGCTTCCTTGACCTCGTCGACCGCGATGGTCGTGCGCGCCATCTGCATGAGCGACAGAATCCCTTCCTGCATGCGCGCCCCGCCCGATGACGGAATGACCACGAAGGCCGCCTTTTCATCGACCGCCTTGCGCGCGGCGGCCAGTAGCCCTGCCCCCATGGCCTGGCCCATGGAGCCCCCCATGAAGGCGAAGTTGAGGGCGGCGACGACCACCGGCAGGCCGCCCAGGCGCCCGACGCCAGCGATCAGGGCGTCCTGATCGCCGGTCTTGGACCGCGCGGCCTTGAGGCGCGCGGCATAGGTTTCCGTGTCCTTGAATTTCAGGGGGTCCGGCTTGGGCACGTCCCAGGTGATCGCCTCGAAAGCACCGCCGTCGAACAGCATGGCCAGGCGCTGATGCGCGCCGATGCGCAGGTGATGGCCGCAGTGCTGGCAGACGTGGAGATACTTTTCCAGGTCGCGGTGGAAGATCATCTGGCTGCAGCCCGGGCATTTGTGCCACAGGTTGTCGGGCATTTCCTTGCCGGCACCGACGAGGCGCTTGAGCTTGGGCCGGACGAAATCGCGCAACCAGTTCATGTGATCAGTTCCCCCGCCTGCGGATGAATTCAGTTTCTCGCATTGCGGACGCCGTCCGCCAATGCGCGCACCAAGTCTAGCACCTTGTCCTTGGTGCCGGGTAGAGGGGCGCCGGACGGATCGCGGCTGTCCGCGATAATCCCGACCAGCGCCGAGCCGACGACGGCGGCGTCGGAAACCCGCGCGATGGCGGCGGCCTGATCCGGCGTCTTGATGCCGAATCCGACGGCGACGGGCAGGTCGGTGTATTTGCGGATGCGCGCGACGCTGGCCGCCACGGTGCCGGCGTCGGCGGACTTGGTGCCCGTGATGCCGGTGATCGACACGTAATAGACGAAGCCCGAGGCATGCTTGACGACCTTGGGCAGGCGCGCGTCGTCCGTGGTGGGGGCCGTCAGATAGATGAAGTTGATGCCGGCCTGGATCGCGGGCAGGCAGAGCTCGCCCTCTTCCTCCGGCGGCAGGTCGACGACGATCAGCCCATCGACCCCGGCCTCTTTCGCGTCTTTCAGAAAGCGGTCGACGCCGTAGATGTAGATCGGGTTGTAGTAGCCCATGAGGACGATGGGCGTGTGATCGTCCCGCTTTCGGAACGAGCGCACGATGTCCAGGGTTTTCGGCAGGGTCATGCCCGCCTTGAGCGCGCGCAGCGAGGAGGCCTGGATCGCCGGACCGTCGGCCATGGGGTCGGAGAACGGCATGCCGATCTCGATCAGGTCGGCGCCCGCCTCGGCAATCTCCAGGAGGATCTGTTGCGACAATTCCGGTGTCGGGTCGCCGGCGGTCAGGAACGTCACCAAACCGGCGCGGCCTTCGGCCTTCAGGGCGGCGAACTTGCGGGTGATGCGGGTCTCGAACCCGGTCTGCGTGGTCATGGGCTCAGTCCATCCCCAGATAGCCGGCGACGGCGTCGACGTCCTTGTCGCCGCGCCCGCACATGTTCATGACCAACAGGTGGTCCTTGGGCAGCGTGGGCGCGATCTTGGCCACGTAGGCAAGCGCATGGCTCGGCTCGAGCGCCGGGATGATGCCTTCCTTGCGGGTGCAGAGCTGGAACGCGGCCAAGGCTTCCTTGTCCGTGGCCGAAACGTATTCGACCCGTCCCGTGTCACGCAGCCAGGAATGTTCCGGCCCGATGCCGGGATAGTCGAGCCCGGCGGAAATGGAATGGCCGTCGAGAATCTGGCCGTCCTCGGTCTGCAAAAGATAGGTGCGGTTGCCGTGCAGCACGCCCGGGCGGCCGCCGTTGAGGGACGCGCAATGTTCGCCCGTCTCGATGCCGCGGCCGGCGGCCTCGACCCCGATCAGCTTGACGCTCTCGTCGTCGAGGAACGGATGGAACAGGCCGATGGCGTTGGACCCGCCGCCGATCGCCGCGATGCAGCTGTCGGGCAGGCGGCCCTCCATCTCCATCATCTGTTCCTTGGTCTCGTTGCCGATGACGCATTGGAAATCGCGCACCATGGCCGGATAGGGGTGCGGGCCGGCGGCGGTGCCGATGATGTAGAAGGTGTCCTCGACGTTGGACACCCAATCCCTCAAGGCTTCGTTCATGGCGTCCTTCAGGGTGCCCGTGCCGGCGGTGACGGGGACGATCTCCGCGCCCAGCATCTTCATGCGCACCACGTTGGGGCGCTGGCGCTTGACGTCGGTCTCGCCCATGTAGACGACGCAGGGCAGGCCGAACAAGGCGCAGACCGTGGCCGTGGCCACTCCATGCTGCCCGGCCCCGGTCTCGGCGATGATGCGGCCCTTGCCCATGCGCCGCGCCAGCAGAATCTGGCCGATGGTATTGTTGATCTTATGGGCACCCGTGTGGTTCAGCTCGTCGCGCTTGAAGTAGACCTTCGCACCCCCGAATTCCGCCGTCAGGCGCTCGGCCAGGTACAGCGGGCTGGGCCGGCCCACGTAATGCTTCATGTAACGGTTGAACTCGTCCCAGAAAGCCGCGTCGTTCTTGGCCTTTTCCCAGGCTTGTTCGACCTGCAGGATCAACGGCATCAGGGTTTCCGCCACATAGCGGCCACCGTAGATATCGAAATGTCCGTTTTCGTCCGGGCCTTCGCGGTAGGTATTCAACTTCGACATGAACCAATCCTCATATTGCCTTGGGTTTATGCCGTTTTATGGTTAACGGCGCGGGCGTCCAAGGGCGGCGCAAATAAAGCACAAGGCCCCGGGGAACCCAAGCACAAACCCCACCGAATGGCGCGATCAGCCCGCCTTGGCGGCCTTGATGAAGGCCGCGATCAGGGCCGCGTCCTTGACACCGGGGGCGCTCTCCACGCCGGACGACACGTCGACGCCGGGCGCACCCGACAGGCGGATCGCGGCCTGCACGTTGTCAGGCGTCAGCCCGCCCGCGAGCAGCCAGGGTACGTTCCACCGCGTCCCGGCCAGAAGCCCCCAGTCGAAGGCCAGGGCGTTGCCGCCGGGCCGGTCGGCCCCCGATGGCGGCTTGGCGTCGAACAGCAGCCGGTCGGCGACGCCCTCGTAGACACGGGCGGCCTCAACATCCTTAGGCGCGGCGATGGGCAGGGCCTTCATCACCGGCAGGCCGAACCTGCGCCCGACCTCGGCGACCCGCTCCGGCGTTTCCGATCCATGCAGTTGCAAGATATCGACCGCGCCATTGCCGGTGATGGCGGCGAATTCGTCGTCGGCCGCGTCCACGGTCAACCCGACCTTGAGCACGCCGGCGGGCACGCGCCCGGCCAAGCCCCCGGCGACGGCGGGCGTGACGTAACGCGGCGTTTTCTTGAAGAACACGAAGCCGACCAGATCGGCGCCCGCCGCCACGGCAGCGTCCACGGCCTCGGCCGTCTTCAATCCACAAATCTTTACGGTCGTCATCGGGCATCCATATCCCTGGGGGTGGGCCTTGGCAACGGTGTCCCATCAAGGTCGAGCGATGCGTAAACGCATGTGACCACCGCCGATTCCGATATCCCGGCCAACACAGCCACCGTCGCCCCCAGAAAACGGCCGAGCCAGTCTGTATGCACCGAGAGAGCGTCAAACGCCGATACAGGCAGCTGTCCCAGCACGAAAAGGCCCGCACTGATCGCAATCGTCAGCACCAACACCCGCCACCACGTTGGTGCCGCGATGTCCGCCGACGGCCGGACGGCGGCGCGGAATTGCCCCCAGGTCACAACCCCACCCAAGGCGATCGCAGGCAACAGGGGAAAATGCCGGTAGAACCAGTAAACGGGAAACAAGACGGCCGGGACAGCAACAACCGCCACGAATAGCCTAGCATCGGCTGCAAATGGCGTTTCCAAGACGATCTGCTCATAAACAAACATCGGCAAGCTTAGAATAACGAAACTGAACATCGCGAAGATGATTTCCACGCGGCCGATACGAAATCCGAAATTCGTCGATGGCGGCGGTTCGTCCCGCAGCAACAGGCGATAAAAGCGGACGGCGACCGTGGCGAGCATCAACCCCCATAGAGCCCGCAGAACAAGCGAGGCCAGGGTTGACTGAAAATACTCATCGCCGACGGAAATGGCCGCCAACAGGATCACCGGCACGACGGATACACGAAACATCGCCCGCCAATGGCCGACCAGATTTCGCCAAGCGCCTGCCGCCAAGCCTGTTATCGTAACGTTACTGTTCATCTGCCCAGTATTGCATACGCATTCCAGGGATGAATTCGAAATCCCCGTGAACAGCGTCGCATGCGGCGGCTACCGGCCCAGCTCGTCCGCGATGCGCGCCGCCGCCGCGATGGGGTCGTCCGCCTGGGTGATGGGCCGGCCGATGACCAGATAGTCGGCGCCGAGCGAGACCGCGTCGCGCGGCGTCACCACACGTTTCTGGTCGCCCTTCACGGACCAGTCGGGGCGGATGCCCGGCACCACCAGGGTGAAATCGGGCCCGCAGACGGAGCGGATGACCTTGATCTCGTGGGCCGAGCAGACCACGCCGTCCATGCCCGCGTCCTGGGCCAGCTTGGCCAGCTTGGCGACCTGGGCCTTGGTCTCGCTGTTGATGCCGACCTCGATCAGGTCTTCGTCGCTGAGACTCGTCAGCACGGTGACGGCGAGCAGGATCGGCCGGTGGCCGACCGCCGCCGCGGCCGCATCGGCGGCCTGGGCGGCGGCGGCCATCATGGCGCGGCCGCCCGAGGCATGGACGTTCAGCATGAAGGGTTTGAGCGGGGCCGCCGCGCGCACCGCGCCGGCGACCGTGTTGGGAATGTCGTGGAATTTCAGGTCCAAAAACACGGGCAGGCCCGCCGCCGAAACCTGACGCACGCCGTCCGGCCCCTGGGCGGTGAAAAATTCCTTGCCCAGTTTCACCCCGCCCACGGCCCCCTTGACCCCCTGGGCGAGCGCCACGGCACCCGCCGCGTCGGTGGTGTCGAGCGCGACCAGGATGCGGTCGGCGGGGCGTTTGATGCCCGGCGCGGAGGTCGAAGACGTCATCGAAGTGGTCCCAGAGTTGGCCGTAGGGTCATTTATACTGGTCCCGGCCCCGGGCGGCCATCCTCAAAAATGCAGGACGGCAGGCACGGCGGCGGGCTAGAGAATGTGGCGCGAACCGGAGCCCTGCGTGTCCGATGCCGGGACCGGCAGCGACACCGCCTTGGCCTTGGCATCGGCGGCGCGGAGCTTTTCTTCCAGCATTTCCACGTCGGTCTTGAGGCGCAGGACTTCCTTTTCCGCCCCGTCGGCGCGGTGGGCTTCGCGCCGGGCCCGGCCGCGGGCGGCGCCGCCGGAAATCCAAACCATCACCGCCCCCCAGAGGAAACCGAAGAACAGGCCGCCGATGCCGACCAGGGCCACCGGGGCCGTCAGTTCGTAATCGAAGGGCCACAGGCGCAGCACGACATCGGCGCGGTTGGACGCGGCGAACAGGATCAGCCCCAGCACGAGGGGGGTGAGAACGATCCAGGAAAGAAGTTTGCCCACGCGCAACACCTGACGGTTGGAGGTTCCGGAAGCCGTTGTCCGGCCCCGGCCGGGATCAGCTGCCGTTCAGTTTTTCGCGCAGCTGCTTGCCGGTCTTGAAATAGGGGATGTGCTTGGAATCGACCTCGACCGTGGCCCCCGTGCGCGGATTGCGGCCCGTGCGCGAGCCCCGCTGCTTCACGGAAAAGGCGCCGAAACCGCGCAGTTCGACCCGGTCACCCTGGGCCAATGCGCCGGTAATCTCGTCGAAAATGGTGGAAACGATACGTTCCACGTCACGCTGGTAGAGATGCGGATTGTCCGCCGCCAAACGGGCGATGAGTTCGGATTTGGTCATGCTGCCAACCCCAGGCGGCGGCGCGATAACGCGGTCGGCCGGGGACCTTTCCCTCACAGGTGAATATCTACAAGGAAGGGTGCCAAAGGGAGAACACGCCGTCAAGTCTAAGTCGTTCTGAAAACAATGCTTTTTGCAGATGCGAAGTGAGCGCGTCGCGCCACGGCAGGGGCCCGTCCGTCAGTTTGAGATCACGCAGGGGCAGGTCGCGGGCCACGCCACGGGCCGAGGCGAGCCAGTCGCGGGCCTGATCCTCGTCGCCGATGGTGTCGACCAGACCGTTGTTCTTGGCCGCGAGGCCCGAGTAGACGCGCCCGTCGGCCAGCGCCACGACCGTGTCGCGCGGCAGCTTGCGGCGGTCCGCGACCATGTCGACGAACTGTCCGTAAAGCTCCATCAGCATGTCCTGGGTCGCCTTGCGGGCCGGATCGCTGAGGCGCTCGAACGGATTGGGCTGGGCCTTCAGGGGTCCGCTTTTGAACACTTCCGGCTTGATGCCCAGCTTGTCCAACAGTTGCGTCACGTCGGCGGTCTGCAGGATCACGCCGATCGAGCCGGTCAGCGTGCCGCGCCGGGCGACCACATGGTCCGCCGCGATGGCCACCATGTAGCCGGCCGAAGTCGCGGTGCCGCCCATGACGGCGACGGTCGGCTTTTTGTCGGCGACCCGGCGCAGCGCCGCGAACAGGGCCTCGCCGCCGACGAAGGTACCCCCCGGGGAATCGACCCGGACCACCACCGCCTTCACGTCGTCGCGGTCGGCCAGGTCCTTGATCGCGCGGACGCGTTCGTCGTCGTCGAAGATGATGCCGTCGATGGCGATGCGCGCGACATGGTCGCGGGCCAGCAACTCGCCCCCGCCCAGCCGCCCGGCGGCGGCCACGGCCAGACCCGCGAAGGCGGCCAGCGCCATCAGGCGCCAGAAAGTCAGGGCACGTTTGAGGCGGCGGCGGTCGAAGATCATGTCGGCGTCGAGGCTCATGGCGGGGCGGGCATCCGTCTGGATTCAAAGGCTGGTTAAGATTTCAACGTACTGGGCAAAAGAAAACCGGGAGCCCCCTTGCGAGGGCTCCCGGCCAATGTATCACGCCCGCCCCAAGGCAGGGCAACGGGAAAGGCGGGTTATTCGGCGCCTTCTTCCGCTTCCTCGGTTTCGTCCTTCTTGGCGGCCTTTTTCTTGGCGGCGGCCTTCTTCGGCTTTTCATCGTCGGCGGCTTCGGCCTGCGCCTGCTTTTCCTTCAGGGCAGCGCCCAGGATGTCGCCGAGAGAGGCACCGGAATCGGACGAACCGTATTCCTGCATGGCCTTCTTCTCTTCCTCGACCTCAAGGGCCTTGATGGACAGTGACAGCTTGCGGCCCGACTTGTCGATCTGGGTGATCTTGGCGTCGACCTTTTCGCCGGCGGCGAAGCGGTCGGGGCGCTGTTCGGAACGATCGCGCGACAGGTCGGACTTGCGGATGAAGCCGAGCACGGCGTCGTTGACCATGACCTCGACACCGCCGTCGTTGGTCTGAGTCACCGTGCAGGTCACGACGGAGCCCTTCTTGAGGCCTTCCATCGCCCCTTCGGTCGGATCGCCGGACAGCTGCTTGATGCCGAGCGAGACGCGTTCCTTGTCGACGTCGACGTCCAGCACCTTGGCCTTCACGATGTCGCCCTTGGTGTAGTCGGCAAGGGCTTCCTCGCCCGACTTGTCCCACGACAGATCGGAAAGATGGGCCATGCCGTCGATTTCGCCGTCGAGGCCGATGAACAAACCGAATTCGGTGATGTTCTTGACCTCGCCTTCGACTTCGGCGCCGACCGGGAACTTGACCACGAAGTCTTCCCACGGATTGGCGTTGCACTGCTTGAGACCCAGCGAGATGCGGCGCTTGTCCGGATCCACGTCGAGCACCATGACGTCCACTTCCTGGGAGGTGGAGACGATCTTGCCCGGGTGGACGTTCTTCTTGGTCCAGGACATTTCGGAAACGTGCACCAGACCTTCGACGCCCGGCTCCAGCTCCACGAAGGCGCCGTAGTCGGTGATGTTGGTGACGCGGCCCGTGAACTTGGTGCCGACCGGGTATTTGGCGGCGACGCCGTCCCAGGGATCGGCCTCAAGCTGCTTCATGCCCAGCGAAATGCGCTGCGTTTCCGGGTTGAAGCGGATGATCTGGACCTTCACGGTCTCGCCGATCGACAGGGCTTCGGACGGGTGGTTGATGCGCTTCCAGGCGATGTCGGTCACGTGCAGCAGGCCGTCCACGCCACCCAGATCGACGAAGGCGCCGTAATCGGTGATGTTCTTGACCACGCCGTCGAGAACCTGGCCTTCCTGCAGGGAGGAGATCAGCTCGGAACGGGCTTCGGTGCGGGTTTCCTCCAGCACGGCGCGGCGCGAAACCACGATGTTGTTGCGCTGGGGGTCCATTTTCAGGATCTGGAACGGCTGCGGCATGCCCATCAGGGGGGACACGTCGCGCACGGGGCGGATATCGACCTGGGAGCCCGGCAGGAACGCCACGGCGCCGTCGAGATCGACGATGAAGCCGCCCTTGACGCGGCCGAAGATCACGCCGTTGACGCGCTCGCCCTTTTCGAAGGCCTTTTCCAGGCCGACCCAGGCTTCCTCGCGGCGGGCTTTCTCGCGCGAGAGACGGACCAGGCCGTCACGGTCTTCGTAGCGTTCGACATAGACGTCGACTTCGTCGCCGGCCTTGAGAACTTCGTCGGAGCCGGGGCTCATGAATTCCTTGAGCGGCACGCGGCCTTCGGACTTGAGTCCGACGTCGATGACGGCGAAATCGCCGTCGACGTTGACGATGATGCCGCGCAGCACGCGGCCTTCAAAGCCTTCGTCGTCGCCGAAGGACTCGTTCAACAGGGCTTCAAAATCTTCGTTGGGGGTAGGGGCCGCCGTGGCGGCATCGGTAGTGGCCATTGGGTTCAAACCTTTCGATTTTATCTGGCCGGCCGGTTGGTTCCGGCGGTCTGCGGTTGCACAAATGCCCTCGGCACCCCGCCTTTTTCCTGGCGGTGATGTGTGGGCGGTTCGTTTCGAACAGATATGGAACGGGGCCGGCCGGGCCCAGTGATCCTGTTATTTCCGAATGATATCAAGGGCCTTGGCGAACACCTCATCGGCATTCAGGTCGCTTGTATCAAGCAGGATCGCGTCTTCGGCCGGCTCCAGCGGCGCGACGGCCCGGGATCTATCCCGGGCGTCCCGCTCGCGCATCTCTTCGAGAACGCGCGCATATATAACGTCGGGGTCGCTTTCCTGCAACTCTTTGAATCGGCGCTGTGCGCGGACCTCGTCGGACGCCGTGACGAACAGCTTCACATCGGCGGCGGGGCAGACCACCGTGCCGATGTCGCGGCCGTCGAGAACCGCCCCCTTGGCCCCCTCCGGCGGATGGGCCGCGAAGCTGCGCTGAAAGTCCAGCAGGGCCGCCCGCACGCCGGGCACGGCCGAGACCTTGGACGCCGCCTGGGCGACCGCGTCCGTGCGCAGGTCGGGGCGCTCCAGGTCCCGAGGCGTGAGCGCCCGGGCCTCCGCCTCGGACGCCTGGGCGTCTTCCGGGTCGGCGCCGGCGTCGAGCACGCGCTTGCCCGTGGCCCGGTAGAGCAGGCCCGTATCCAGATAGGCGAACCCCAGGTCGCGGGCGATGCGCCGGGCGAGGGTCCCCTTGCCCGCCGCGGCGGGCCCGTCGATGGCGATGATCATGCCCCTACTCCCTACTGAATATCCGCGCCGAGGCCGCGCATCATCGCGGCGAAGCCCGGAAAGCTGGTCGCCATGGCGTCGCCGTCGTCGATGGTGACCGGCTGTTCCGTGACCAGACCCAGGACCAGGAAGGCCATGGCGATGCGGTGGTCGAGATCGACCGTCACCGTGCAGCCGCCCCGGGGCGGTTTGCCGCCCGATCCCGTGACCACCAGATAGTCGGGGCCTTCCTCGACCTCGACCCCGGCGGCGGCAAGGCCCCGCGCCACGGCGGCCAGGCGGTCGCTTTCCTTGACGCGCAGTTCCTCCAGCCCCTCCATGCGGGTTTCGCCCTCGGCCAGGGCCGCGGCGACGGCGAGGATGGGGTATTCGTCGATCATCGAGGGGGCGCGGTCCGCCGGCACGGTGACGCCGGTGAGCGGCCCCGCCGTGACGTGGAGGTCGGCGACGGGCTCCCCCGCCTCCTCGCGCGCGTTCAGGACCTCGATCGCGGCGCCCATCTCGCGCAGCGTCGTCAGGATGCCGGCGCGCAGCGGGTTGAGGCCGACGTCCTTCAGCGTGACGTCCGAGCCCGGGACCAGCAGCGCCGCGACCAGGGGAAAGGCGGCGGACGAGATATCGGCCGGCACGGCGACGTCGCGGGCGACCAGCTCGGGCCGCCCGATCAGCGAGATCCGGCGGCCGCGCGCCGTGTCCTGCACGGTGACCTCGGCGCCGAACCAGCGCAGCATGTTTTCCGTATGATCGCGGGTCGGCTGCGGCTCGACCACCGTCGTCACGCCGGGCGCGTTGAGACCCGCCAGCAGCACCGCCGACTTGACCTGGGCCGAGGCCACGGGCAGGGCGTATTCGATGGGCAGCGGTTCCGCCGCCCCCTTGACGGTCATCGGCAGCAGGCCGCCGTCGCGGCCGGTGAATTTGGCGCCCATGCGCTCCAGCGGTGCCGTGACCCGGCCCATGGGCCGGCGGCACAGCGACGCGTCGCCCGTAAAGGTCGCCGTCATGTCGTGGCCGGCGACGACGCCCATCATCAGGCGCACGCCGGTGCCGGCGTTGCCCATGTCGATCACGGTTTCGGGCTCGGACAGGCCGCCGACGCCGCAGCCGATGACGCGCCAGGTATTGCCGCCGGGCGCGCTCGCGTATCGCTCCGCCCGGGCCCCCATGGCATTGACCGCGGCGGCCGTGGCCAGGACGTCCTCGCCCTCGAGCAGACCGGTGATCCGGGTCTCGCCGACGCAGAGTGCGCCCAGCATCAAGGCGCGGTGGGAAATCGACTTGTCGCCGGGGACCCGCACGGCGCCCGTCAGGGCCCCCGAGGGGCCCGCCCGAAGCGGCGTCTTGGTGGTGTTTGCATCACTCACGGGAACGGGGTCTCCCCTTGAAAAAGAAAGGCGGCGGACGGCGCTTTGCCGCCGCAGGTCTCTAGCATATCGGGCGGCCCGCCGCCAATCATCCACGGAATGTGAAATCGGCGGCATTTTGCTTTTGACAGGGCGCGGCGTTCATGGCATTGGGCACGGCAAGAAACGAATAAGAAACGGTATTCCCTTGGGGGGAATCAGGCACAACTCCAGACAGCGGGAGGCAGCCCGTGGCGAAACCCGAATGGGGCCGCAAGGTCACCTGCGCCAGTTGCAGCAATAAGTTTTACGACATGAGACGCGAACCCGCGACGTGCCCGTCGTGCGGTGCCACCAACGACCCGCTTCAGGCGTTCCGCCCGAAACGCGGCGCCGTGGCGAAACCGGTTGCTCAGAAGGAAGCCAAGCCCAAGGCGGCGAAGGTTCTTCCCGACGAGGACGACGACGATTTGGACGCGGTCCTGCCCGATGTCGATGACGACGATCTCGCCGATGACGACGTGGAAGACGTGCTCGATGACGACGAGGACGACGACCTGATCGAGGACACGGCCGACCTGGGCGAGGATGACGACGACCTGGACGAGGTCCGCGAACATATCGAGACGGAGGGTCCGGTCAAGGAATAGGCCCGGGACACGGCCGGGCGGAGATCAAGGATAAGGGTGCGGCGCCGGCAATGCCTAAAGCGGGGCCTTAAAGCGGGCGCCGCATCATTTTCCCCTTGCCATCCGATCCCAACCGTCTTTATGTTCCGCGTCCCGGTTGACCGGGGCACCCGGCAGACGTATTTTCCGGGTCCCGGTTCGCCGGTGTTCCCAAATTTTCCCGCCAGGGCACCTGCCGGCGGGACCCCGTGGGGCCGTAGCTCAGTTGGGAGAGCGCTACAATGGCATTGTAGAGGTCGTCGGTTCGATTCCGTCCGGCTCCACCATTCCAACCCCTTGGGAAACCAAGGGGTTTTCGTTTGGCGATTTTCCGGACGTCTTCGATTTTTCGCCGACTGTGTCCAAAACGTGCCAGTAGGCCGAAGCGCCCTCGTCGGCCCCGTCGACCACATCATTCAACGCCCCGATGGCACGCTCTTGGAACTCCGGGGCGAGGTGGGCGTAGCGTTGCACCATCACGAGCGACTTATGCCCGGTCAGTTGCATCACCTCGTAGAGCGGCACGCCTTGCTGCACGAGACGTGACGCGAAGGTATGCCGCAGATCGTGGAAGCGGACGTCTTCCAGGTCCGCGACTTTGCGGGCCCGTTCAAACGACGTCGTGACGTCCGACATGGGCTTGCCCTGATAGGTGAACACCGGGCCCGTGTCATGCGGCCCCAGGTGTTCGAGGATCGCTCGTGCCCGGTTGGTCAACCGGACGGACCGGTCTTCCCCGTTCTTGGTTTCGACGAACAGGACGCGGTTGTTGGCGAGGTCCACGTTCCGCCAGTTAAGCTTAAGGAGTTCGGACCGCCGCCCGCCCGTGTCGAGGGCGACCATGACGAGTAGCCGAAGATGGGGAGCCGCCGCTTTAAGGAGCCGCTTCTCTTCCTCGACCGTCAACCACCGGCACCGGCCCTTCGGCAACTTCACCTTGGGGAACTCCGGCACGCGGGCGAGACGCCCTTCCCGCTTCGCCATGTTGAGGATGGCCCGCACCACCGCCAGTTCGCGGTGGAGCGTCGCTTCCTTGATCGTGCGCCGCCTTAAGGCGGCGTAGTCATGCAAAACCTTGCTGTCGATATCGGCCAGCGTCATGCCGTCGAAATGGTCGAGCAGGCGTTGCAGTTGGTACTTAAGGCTCGCCGCGTAGCCCTCGGGGTTCTCCCGCTGCTTTTCCTCGGCGTAACGCAGAAGTCCAGCATGAAACGGCGTATCGGGGATCGCTCCGAAATGCTGCTCCATGAAACTCTCCTGCTGCCACTTGGCGGCCATGGCCTCGGCTAACTTCTTATCGTCAGTCCGAGTGCTCTTGCGGTGTCGTCGACCTTTCTGGTCGTACCAGGATGCCCACCACTGGGATGAGCCTTTGCGTTTGAAGATACGCATGATTGCCTTTTCCTCTCGTTCGAGGTCCGGGCGCTGTCGCACCGCTTATTGTCGTCGGCAAAGGCGACGATGTCCACGATGTCCCAACGCCTGCACCGGGGTCCCAGGTCCACGTAAAGGATGCCGAGAGCGGAGAACGTGTCGGCGGACACGCCCAGCCAGGCCGCCGCCTCGTCGCGGCTCAGATACCGCCGGGGCGGTATGTCGCCCTTAAGCTTAAGAGCCGGGTCCTGGTTGGCGTCCGTCGTCATGGCCTTAAGGCGGTTCCCGTTCCGTGGTCCCTTAAGCGCCCGGCAACCATCGCCGGGCACGGGGGAACTTGTCTCAGGAACACGGAAAGCCGTCTGCCGACCCTTAAGCTTAAGGGCCCACCCTTCTTCGGGCGGGTCGCAAACTGAGCGAATCGCCCCCTCAGGGCCTTAAGCTTAAGGCGATTGTCTGAATAGATGGCCATGGCCGCCCAAACGTCCCGTGTCCTGTTACGTGCCCCCCCCCCTTAAGCTTAAGAGGGCATGCACGAGGTTCGGTCGAACGGGGGCCGGAAGCGATAGAGCGTTACGTTACGTAGGGGGCGGTGTTACGTACACGCAGGTCGCCCCGCCCGAATCCGGCGCGTTACGTGACGCATCATTCGGGTTTTCAGGGACATGTCGCCGTTCCCTATAGCTAAAGGGAATGAATGCTGCGAGGCGCACCAAAATGAGCGCGGCTCACGATTTCTTCATTTAGCGACAACAGTAATGCGAGCGGTTCAGTCGAGCCCACGTTGGATATGGTGGTGCGTTACGTTACGTAGGGAGACGATGTAGTGTGTACATCCGCAACGCCATGGCTCCTGCCGGTTACGTAAAGTAATTTTTTGGAGGTGTGCGGAATTTGCGCTTCACCCCCTAAGCTTAAAGGGGCTTGTGCGAGGCTTAATCCAGCCCGCGCCGGAAGCCATCGATATCTACGCTATGCAAACGGCCTACGTAACATGCACATACGGAAAGGAGAGGAGTCAGTTCAACTGGGTTGCGTTAGATGGGGGGTGAGAGTTGCGGAAAATTGCGTCCTTCACTCAATCTTGTGCCCCTAGCCGTAGGCCCTTTTCCGGTTCTTAGCCCAACCTGCCGCATTAGTAATCCGTACGCGGTATTTCATCAAATCTAGACTTACGCCGTATTGCTCGCTTGCAGCATTCAGGCTCGCGAAATTCTCAACCGCATGCAACGCCGCTCTCTTGGGCACCAAAAGGGTAAACCCTAGTTCGTTTGCTTCAAATTCAAGCTGCGGATCAAATCTCCGGCACGCATCTTCAGTCAAGGGAGGCTTCGGGGGATGGCCTAAAACAATGTGAGCGATTTCGTGGGTCAGGCTGGATCGTTGCCGGTTTAAATGCTTGGAGTCATTTAGGATGATTTCTCGGTATGTGCCGTCGCATATAGTCGCTGCTGAGAATCGAGAATCACGCTTTGTAAAATGCCGTTTTACTCCATCATCGATAGCCGGGTGCTCTGAAACGCCAATCACCGGGACACATAAGAGGTCAGCAAGGTCCCACGGATTGAGCGGGGCGTGCGGTTCAAGTTGCAATTCCATCCGGAATTCCACCGCATACCCCTCTGCTTCCGTCTTAAACCCGTGCCTAAGCTTCACCTCGACTTTTCCTCATGTGTTCGTATGCACTTTTGAGCATTTGCTCGAGAGCTTGAGCGCTGTCCCCCGTCAAATTCTTGTCTGCACGGAGCAACGCCGTTATCTCACCTAGCGGTTCTGAGGCTCGGCGTGAACCAAGCTGCGGGCGGTAAAACATACTTACGTCTAAGTTAGACCAACTAGCGAGCGCCGCCAGGCCGTCAACATCCGGCCTTTTCCCTTGGCCCATTCGCGTCAGCGTGGAGGCTGTTACTCCAGCCTCGGATGCCAGTTTTTTCCACGTCATCTTTTTTGTCATCCTAACACCATCGAGCGCAGCGTAAAACGCTTCACAATCGAAACGGGTGTTTGACATATGCCCTCCAGTTTGACTATTGCAATTTTTGTTGACTGATGCAATTGGCGCATCGTAAATTGCAAAGTAGCAATTGCACTCCGCAATAGCAATAGAGGAGACCTCAATGGCAACCAATCTCCCCAAGGGCGACGGACACCGCAATGGTGCGGTTAAAGGTCGCTCCCAAACCCAAACGCCCGCCGGCAACTGGGTCAAACGCGACACCGACACGGGCCGCTTCATGGACGTGAAGACGTCCGCCAAGACGCCGTTCAAAGGCGTACGAAAGGAAAAATCATGACTGATACTGTCGATATGAACCGCGCCGACGAAGATGTCGTTGACGTCGAAGAGTGCGCCATCGCCGGTGTGATCGTCCCGGAAGGGTCGAAGTACCGCGTCCGGATCAATGACAAGAAGTATAAGTTCTCTGACCCGGTCGTTACCGGTCAGCAGATCTTGGACAAGGCCCGCCTCCGCCCGGCCGATGAGCATATCGTCTTTCAGGTTTTGAACGACGGCATGTTGGAAGAAATCCGCCCGGATGAAACGGTGGACCTTCACCGCCCCGGATTGGAACGCTTCATCACTTTCAAGAGCGACCGGTCTTTTCGCTTTGTCCTCGACGGACGCAAGTTCGAATGGGGCGCGCCGGAAATCACGGGTCTGACCTTGAAACGGCTCGCCGAGGTCGATCCGGAAACTTACGACGTGTGGCTCGAAGTGCGCGGCGAGGAGGACAGGAAGATCGACGACAAGGAAACGGTTCGATTGGACGCTCCAGGTGTCGAAAAGTTCTTCACCGGCAAGAAGACGACAACGGAGGGCTGAGCCATGACAGCGTTAAGCGACGCGGACAAAACGTACCTCAACGAACGCGGATACGAGTACGAGGAAGCGGCCTCTGACGGGCACGCTGGAGTTGTCATCAAGAGGCGTCCGCTGCCCACCGACCGTTTCCATGAGGCTGAGGCGGATGTCCTGATCATCCTGCCCCCTAGGTATCCGTTGGTGCCGCCGGACATGTTCTACCTGCTCCCATGGGTGCGGCTCAAGGTGAACAACGTCTTCCCACGTGCGGCAAACCAACCGTTCTCGTTCGGGGGGCAAAAATGGCAGCGATGGTCACGCCATGAAAAAGATTGGCGACCGGGTGTAGACGGCATTTGGACAATGCTGAAACGCGTCGAACACGCGTTGGAGATCGCCGCATGACATTTTCAAGCATCACAATTCTCAAACCGCATTTTGCAGATATTCAAAATATTCTTTTCCCCGGCGACGGTGCGGAGCACGCCGCATACGTCTTATTTGGAAGGGCCGAAATTTCACCCGACCCATGGATCGGTGAACGGCACACGAAGTACATTTCGCATCAGGTGATAGCCGTTCCGACATCCGAAGTCGTTTCCAATGGGCCGCAGCATATCACCTGGAAGATGGACAGCTTCGTGCGGGCCTTGAAGCTTGCCAGTCACAAACGGATGACGCTGGGCGTGATTCACTCGCACCCAGGCGGATATGTTGGCTTCTCGCCTCAAGATGATGTCAACGAATGCGGTTGGATTGAACTAGCCCGGAACCGCAATGGACCCGAGGCCGAGGTTGTCAGCATGGTTGCTACGCCGGACGGAAGCATCGTTGCCCGGACGTGGTTCAGTCAAAGCCAGTATGCGGACGTAAGCACCGTGCGTGTAATTGGCGAACGCATCACCCTGCACTATCGAGGCCGAGGTGTCGGTCTGGTTCCCGAAGCGCTTAGCCGTCAGGCATTGGCGCTGGGCGACGTGTTCAACCAAGACCTATCCCGATTGCGGGTTGGCATTGTCGGGCTTGGCGGCACTGGTAGCGCCTTGAATTTCATCCTCGCCCGTATGGCCCCAGGATATGTCGCGCTTTTCGACAAAGACATCGTGGATGAGACAAACCGCAACCGTTTGCATGGGGCGACCGCCGATGACGTGAAAAAGGGGCGGTATAAAGTTGATGTTGCTGAACGGGTCATCAAGCAGGTTGGGCTAGGCACTTGTGTTGCCAAATTCCCATTTTGGATCGATGACCCGCGATGTTTTGACGGGTTGAAGTCTTGCGACGTCATTTTCGGGGGCACGGACGATAACGACGGCCGGGTGATCTTGAATCAAATTCCATTCCACTACGGAATTCCCGTTTTCGATCTGGGGCTGGCCCTGGAAGCCTCCAAGACCCCACCGTACCGGATGCTCGCTTGTGACGGTCGGGTGACGGTCGTTGAGCCCGGGAGCCCGTGTTTGATCTGCCGTGAGGTAATCGATCTAATCTTGGCGCGTGAAGAGTCCCTAAAGCGATCTTCGCCGGAGGAATATGAGCGGCTCAAGGAAGAAGCTTACGTCCGGGGTGAGGGCAACCCCTCCCCGGCGGTCGTCTTCCTGACGACGGAGACCGCTACGATGGCGATTCAGGAATTTGTGCAGCGCTTGCAGGGGTTCAGAGGTGAGGACGGCAGCAATAGCCATCTCGTTCGTAAATTTCACCTCCAGACGGACCGCAAACCGGCTGGGCGCTCGCAACCTTATTGTCCGGTGTGTGGTCAAACCGGCTCTTGGGGACGCGGTGACGAAACCCGGTTCCTCGGCCTAATCGACACGAAGGTCAAAGATGATTGATTCAATTTTTCGCGCTGTCGGGTCAGCTATACGCTCAACTTTGATCGCCTTTCGGGTCATCAAAAATCCTGACTTTGTCGCGCGGCACTCTGAAGATCGCCCTGGCCCGTCAGATCTACAGAGGGGGGAAATCGTAATCGTCGGTTCGGGAAAATTAAGAAAGTGGGCGTGCTTCCCGTGCCCAGACGGCTGCGGTGAAATGGTTTCCCTTAACTTGTCTGCTGCCAGAAGGCCGTCGTGGTCCATCAAGAGTGACTGGCTTTCCAGGGTTACAATTCATCCCTCTGTGCATGAGAAGGCAGGATGCCGAAGCCATTATTGGATTAAGGGCGGTCGCGTCATTTGGTGCCAGGATTCCGGAAATGGGGAGTTGAGACATGATGTTTATTCGAGCCAAAACCGAATTTAAGAAGGCGCCATTAGCGGTCATTCTGGGGCTAGCTGCCCTTCTTATCTCGGCAGCTAGCTTCACATGGTCGATCTTTCCGGACGCTCCCAAAGTGGCAGTAACCGAAATATTTAATCAGAAAAACAGCCCTACGTACCCGAAGCAGTACGCAACGCAAATCACCGTCTCGAATCTCGGAGTTGCGGACGCCGAAATTATCGCTTGGTTGGTTCTGCTGGACGATCAGATGCAACCGATCAGCATCACTAACGCGGAACCTGGAGAGAGCGCTCAACGGATTTCTCTTCTCAGCCCCCTGTCAGTCAATTTGGTGGCAACCTCAAATGCGCTTCCTCACTACGTAGTGGTGTGCATGAATGCCGCATCTATGACGTCCTGGAAACGCAGCCAATCCAGTTCAACTTATCAGCTCGCGGGGGAGTTGATCTCAGGTGGTGCATTGATGGCATATCAACGTGCGGATAAGCACAGATTCAACCGGCACATCGATAAGTGCACTTCTGGCTTGAGATAATCGCGCGTTAGCTGGGAGAGCAGCTACAGCTACTACAAAACACGCACCACGTAAGCGTGCCACTTCGCAAGTTGTGTTTTAGTTTCACAGAGCGATGCCCTCACGGTGGCATTTCACCATTTACTTCAATTTCCCCTAGCAGAATAATATGAAATCACCTGTAAGTACCTTTTCTCTGCTAGCGTCTGACGTGCTCATGAATTTCTAATATTAGATTTAAGTTATCGTCCAAATTGCGAAAATGGGCGATTTGGGGGAGCAGCTTTCCATGGGCGCAACGATTGTTGTCGATGCTTTTTGGGGCGATGGCGGGAAGGGAAAATTTTGCGCTTATTTAGCCAAACAACTAAATGCCTCTTTATGCGTCCGTGCTGGTACAGGCACCAATGCTGGGCATAGTGTCTATGTAGATGGAAATTTATTCAAAAGTCGGATGGTCCCGCTTGGGTCAATTATTCATAATATACCTGGGCTTATTTCGTCTGGTGTCGCGGTAGACCCTAATATCTTTCTCGACGAAGTTTCAAAATACGGACTTCAAAGCCGAGCATTCGTAGACCGCAGAGCTCCGCTTATTGAAGACTGGCACATCTCCCATGAAACCAATGACGAACAAATGAAAATTATCGACTCAACTCGCAGCGGCACGGGCAGGGCGCAAGCTGATTTTATTTTGCGGCGGGCTAGGCAGGCAAAGGACGAACCTAAACTAACAAAATTTCTCTCAGACGGCATAAAAGACATCAATTCCCAATCTAAAAATGGACAAGTCATAGTTGAGGGATCTCAGGGAACGTTTTTGTCACTTTCCGCCAGCGATCGCTATCCTTATGTGACGTCTGGAAATTGTACGACTACGGCTTTTCTAGATGATGTGGGCTTAAACTGGAAATTACTTAGCACGGTCGTAATGTTAGTAAAATGCCTGCCTACATGCGTCGGAAACGGCCCACTACCCTACGAAATGACTAAAAAAAGAATCCATGAACTAGGTTTAGAGGAATTCGGCCTCAACACGGGAAGGCCAAAGCGCCGCTCAAAACAAATCGCCTGGAATTACCTTAAACGTTCGGCAACCTTAAATGGGCCAACGGATATTGCATTAACATTTTGCGATCAACTTTTCCCCGAAATAAGAGGGAAAAGATCAAAAAATGACGTCTCAATTGAGATGCGGAGACTAATTAAAAAAGTCGAAAGTCATTGTGATGCACCGGTATCTTACATAGGGACCGGTCCTGAAATGAACGATGTCATAGACCTAACCTAATCAAACGGTATTAATTAACAAATTTACTGAGATTCACTAATGATCGACAAACATCTCATCGTAAAATGGAATCCTTTCACGAGCTTTCATCCGGATGCACCGAATACAATCATCCATCATTGCGAGGTTCTTCGAAAGACTGACGCCAAAGGTAACGCTTCCGTTTGGTGGGGAAAGATAAGTAAATCTGGAAACCTTCATTTAGAACACAGCCTTATTCAATCTATAAATAATGAAATTTCAGCAAATAACCAATTTTGTATATTATTTATATATTGCCCATACGGGGATCAGCCATCTTTACACGTCGGAAAAATATCTAGGATAAGTGAAAACACCAATATCGATGAGCCAAATGTTCCTGAGTATTATAAAAACGTAGGGCTGCCTGTTAGTATCTGGTTTAACATTTCAGATTTGGCCGAAATCTCCGTTTCCGAAATTGAAAATCTGGCTTTTTTGGATGGTCGAGACTACGACCCGGTCGAGACAAATCCATACCCGATTATTGTTTGTCAAAAAAATCCCCGAAACTTTTTTATAACGCCCAACAGATACAGAGAAGTCCTTGATAGGCGAAAGGATTACCGATCAGCGTTCATTAGCTATGGTGGTCCAGACGAGGAAATTGCCGGTCACCTTAATTCATGGCTAAAGGCAAGAGGCGTGAAAACCTGGTTCTTCCCTGAAGATTCGATTCCAGGGGAAAAATTACACCGCACGATGTCATCTGGCGTTTCCGAGTTTGATCGCGTAATTCTACTGTGTTCTAAGAACTCTTTGGACAGACCGGGCGTTTTGAACGAATTGGAGCGCGTATTCGCCAGAGAAGCGAAAGAAGGTGGATCTGATATTCTTATACCTGTCGCCATTGATGACTTCGTATTTAACGATTGGACTCCCGAACGGCGTGACATTGCCGAAAAGATAAGAGAAAGAGTTATCACAAAGCTGACATTGGGGGTTATATCAGGTGCCGAGAAAAACCTATCACTACGAAAGATATTGTCCGCACTTGAGATGTGAACAAGTGTCGATATTACTGTGCCCGAATCGTGTCAGCTTTATCCGGTCTTCCCAGGCCTTATCCGGCACAAAACGGGCACATTATTGCGACAGTGCCCGAACAAGTCATTGAACTTACTTAGGTTTCCATAATTTTCGGACACAATGGCATTGTAGAGGTCGTCGGTTCGATTCCGTCCGGCTCCACCATTTCAACCCCTTGGGAAACCAAGGGGTTTTTGATTCCCCGCAGTTCAGAGCAGTTAGCATTTTCGCTCGGGTAGGCGCCGGGTAGGCACGCGACGCAATTTCGTGTCTTTTTTCTCGCGCGCCCCCATCAGCTCAACGCAGCTTGCTGCCGCGCACGTGCACTGCGCAGCATCTATTCCCGCTGCTCAAGCCTGATTGTGCCCGCGCGGCGCGTCGATCTAACTCAGAGCGACAACGCAGCAGCGTCACTCAGAGCATCTTCCATCTTCCAAATTTTAAACCCGGAGGGGTGGGGAGGGGTGAATTGTGGTACTCGCCAAAACCTCTGCTGATCCTTTTTCTTTCTGGAGAAAATTCAAAATTGCTCTCATTGGATCGACGGTATCTTTGACTGGCCGCACCGCGCCCCCGCGCGCTCACGACGGCAATGACGCAACATACGTGAAAAATACGAAACATTATTCCATTGATGCGCAACCTAATATATGATATACGCAACAATCAGAAACAAGGCGCAACAACCAATGGAACATTTCCCGATCGTACAAGCGCTGTGCCGCGCTTCACTGGCAAATCCGAGCCCTGCCATTCGAAAACAAATCGAAAGGCTGGCAGGCGCGCTGAGCGGCGGTGGCGACGACAAACAGGCAAAGGCGCTCAACGCGCTGCTGGTCTCAGCAGAGCGCGACAAGGATATGGCCCCAAGCCGGATGACGCGCTCTCGCTCAAACGTCGGGGGCGAAGACCTCACGAAAAACACTAGCGCACCTGTAGACCGAGAAACCTCTGCGCCGCTCGCGGAGATTATTTTCCCGGACGACAATGACACTCCCTCTCCGATTTTTAACAACACTGTTACGGACGCGATTAGTAGCGTCATGGATGAGTGGGGAAATGCTAGTGCTTTGTCGCAAGTGGGCTTAGAGCCCCCCATGACGTGTTTGATCTATGGGCCGCCAGGCACTGGGAAGACCAAGCTGGCTATGTGGATGGCTAAAGAACTCGGCCTGCCTGTAGTTCTCGTAAAGCTTGATGGTCTTATCTCCTCGTTTCTCGGCACAACGTCACGAAACATCGGAAATCTTTTTTCCTTCGCAAATCGCTACAGGAGCCTACTCCTGCTGGATGAATTCGATTCCATTGCAAAATTGCGGGACGACCCACAAGAAGTTGGCGAGATTAAACGTGTGGTCAATGCCCTCCTTCAGAATCTCGACAGCCGCAAGGACATTGGCTTCACAATCGGCATTACCAATCATGCTTCGCTCCTTGATCCGGCAGTCTGGCGACGGTTTGAAATCCAACTTGAGATTCCGAAACCTGATTTCGCGGTGCGCTCTAAAATCGCGGCGAACTTCATGCCACCGGTCAAGGCGCCGGACTCGCACGTACGATTAATTTCTTGGTTCACCGAAGGCTGTACGGGGGCCGAGATTGAATCGCTCGTGCGCACATATAAAAGGTCGCAGGCCGTAACCGGAGGTAAAGAGCGAGGGCTTCTCGATACCTTGCAACAATTCGCTACTTTGAACAGTGGGCGCATTGGCGCGGAGCGCCGTGCCCTATTGAACTTGGACGCGGGCAAATTGTTCAAGGCTATGAAGGCCGACCGTGACCTGTCTCTTACGCTTGCGGAAATTGGCGAAATCGCCGGAAAAGACAAATCGACCATTAGCAGGCAAATCGGATCGCAGCCTGATGAAGCGAACGCCACTCCGAAGGTAAAGGCGAATGAAAATGGCTAGCCCAATTCAGATCGTCCTCAACCCTGAAGATTTTGAAACTGACCGTGAAGGCGGGGGTGGCGGCCCACCGAAAGACTTCTTTGTCGACCGTGACAATGAATTTCGGATCCACAAACAACGCTTGATGAAGCAGCTTGAAGATATCACTGATTATTTTGAGAAGCAGCCAGAAGGCGATGTCGGGTATCTAAAAGTCACTTTACGACGAAGTGCCTGGGCAAAAAGCCACCGACCGACGACTGCGATATTTAAACGCGATATCACTCCCTACGTTGGCGGGGCTGACATTGGTGTAATGCTCATAGAAGCAAGCTCGGCGTCAGTTAGAACGATTTCCCGCTCCATTGAACAAGCTGAAAACGAGACTCAAAAAAGATACTCAGAAGCGCTTCGACGCGAAATACCGTACCCAAGCCGATTAAGAAGCGAGGTTGGGGCGATTGACCGAATTGAACGTTATAGCGCTGCGGATAAACGCTCTTTCTCCCTTGAACAGGCAATAAACTGGCTGTCTAGATCAGATACCGGCGGCGGATATGAGATCGAGCTTTTCCGTTCACCCCCGCCTCGAGTTTCCCTAGATGCGCTCGAAGACCGCTACCAAAGGCTTTTCCAATCTTTTGCGGCGGGCCTAAGTGAGTTTGGGCAAGGTCTTGTTGCCCAGCGACAAATTACAGGGCCAACTGAACAACCAAGGCTGTCAGTTCGACTCGGGCGCTCTGACGAAGGGCCGATCTTGCGGCTCTCACCTGCCATGATCGCGAGCAGGCATGAGAGGACAATCGTGCCGTTTGACCCATCAGAAGCGCGTCATGAACGCCTACTACGATTCCTCGACATGCACCCCTTGGTTCGACGAGTTTCGCTTCCTGGCGTCGTTGTCCGGTCGGCCGAGATCAACCATGACACTGATATGGGGCAGGCTTCGCTACCGGAAAAAATTGAAGGACGACCATATCCACGCATCGCAATCATTGACGGTGGGGTTGGAGACGCGATCAATGAATGGGTCATAGACCGCTGGGATACCCTTGCGGACGAAGATATGGACCTTGAGCACGGTTCTTTCATTGGTGGCCTGATGGTAGCAGGGCGTGCTCTAAACGGCGATCAGATTTGCGCCGAAGCCGATGGCGCGGAAATCGTTGATATCGCAATCCTACCCGACAGCGCAAAAAATGAGGCATTTTCATCCTATTATCCGGATGGGATACCCCAATTTTTTGAAGAAATGGAAAATGCTGTTATTGACGCCAGATCGCGTAACAACGTTCGGATATTCAATTTAAGCATGAATATTCAGAGGCCTGCGACACCTGACCACTACAGCCCGTACGCCAGACACCTTGATCGTATTGCCGACGAACAGGACGCGATTTTTTTTATTTCGGCGGGTAACCTTGATGGACCCGACCTACGTCCGGAATGGCCTAGTGACGATACTCAAGCCCTTGCAGGCATCGCTGCCGCTCGAAATGATGGCATTCTTATACCTGCGGAAAGCGTCCGGAACGCTTCGGTTGCAGCGCTTAACCCTCCCGGCCATCCTACGTCTGTCGCCCTGGCTCCAGCGAGGTATAGCCGCAGAGGGCCGGGGCTACGGGCTGGCGTGAAACCTGACCTTGCGCACGTTGGCGGTTCTGGAACGCCCCAACTTCCTGTCGGGCATGCCTTAGTTTCCATTTTGCCCGACGGTGCCCTCACTACAGGCTGCGGGACAAGCTATTCGACACCAATTGTTGCGAAGATCGCAGCTTCGATTGACAACGCGATTGAAGGCGACGTTTCTCGGGAAACCCTCCTCGCATTGTTGGTGCACACCGCCGAACTACCCGCTCCATTAAGTACTAAGGCGCTGAAGCCAATTGCTCGGCATATGGTTGGATTTGGCCTCCCCTCCAACAGTGACCAAATCCTACAAACTGAAGACCATCAAATCACATTGGTTTTCGCGACACGTATCCGTCAGGGTCAACAACTCGCCTTCCGCTTCCCCTGGCCCGCTTCACTTGTGACAGACGAAGGAAAGTGCCGTGGGTCTGCACGTCTCACTCTAGTCGCGTCTCCGCCAATCGATACTCGGTACGGCGCAGAGTTTGTTCGTGTGAATATCGAAGGCTCGTTGCAACAAGAAACGCACGATGGGCGATGGGCCGGACGGCTTGAGTCGCCTTATCTGAAGGAGCAGAAAGACGTTCATCGCGTGGAAGCTGAGCTTATTGAGCACGGGCTCAAATGGAGCGCCGTAAAGGTGTACGAAAAATCAATGCCTAGAGGAGTTGGTTTCAGTTCCAACTGGCGGTTGGCAGTCAACTATCTTACGCGGGCGGGTGAACAGATGCCCGCCGACGGCGTTCCGTTTACAGCGATATTGACCATTTCTGACCTAGACGGCGAACGGCCAATTTTCAACGATATGCGGCAAACGCTCAATGCCTTGGGTGTTCGGACTGCAGATATCAGGACTGCGGCTCGCATTACTCCGAGGGTTTAGCGCCTTTTTCTACAAATACAATGGCATTGTAGAGGTCGTCGGTTCGATTACGTCCGGCTCCACCATTTCTTCTTCTCATTCTCAATGAAGATCGACCGAAACCCGTCGCCGAACCGACGGGTTTTTGTTTGTCCGCGCCGCCCCTAGGGCCTGTGCCCGTGCGCTTCCGGCGCGCCACGGTAGTGGCGGTGCAGGTCGTCGCGGCCGAAGTCGTTGGCCGGGTCGCGCCACAGGCTGTGGATATGGTTGGCGGCGTTCTGCGAATTGTCGAACTCGATCAGCAGCCGGGGGCCGTGGATGCGGTAGTAGAAGGCCGTGCCCTCGGCCATGGGTCCGGCCCAGGCGACGCGGGTGTCGGCCCAGCCGGCCCGCACCAGGTCCATGTAGGGGCGGCCGATCTCGTCGCGGGCAAGGCCGACATAGGTGCGGATCAGGTCGGTCAGCAGGGCCTGCTGCGGCGGGCTCAGGGTATCGGCGGGCAGGCCTTCCGGCGCCGCCAGGGCATCGCCCCGGCCGGGGCCGGCGACCACGTTGCCGAGGGAGCGGTCGCGCAGCAGGGCCCTGCCCCGCTGAGCCACGGTCAGGCTCCGGGCCAGGCGCAGGGCCAGGACGTATTCGTCGCGCTGTACCCGTTCCCCCTTGCGGGGGCCGCCGGGAATTTCCGCCGGGTTGCTGCCGAGGAAGACCGGCGTCAGCGAAACCGCGCCGGGTGCCGCGACGGTGACGTTGACCGACAGATGGTGGCCTTCCAGGCGCCAGCCCCAAGGATGCCGGCCCGGCACGCCGAATACCGAAATGAAATATTTTTCCGGATCGCGGTAGTCGAGGGACGAGCCTTCGACCTCGGCCAGCACGGCCTCCAGCGCCATGATCGCCTCGGCCTTGGCCACGCCCGGGGCCGACAGGGTGCTGCGCATCAAGGCCGCGGCCGCCGCGCGCTGGGCCGGCGTCATGTCACGGATCGGGACGCCCTTGCGGTATCCCGGCGTATAGGCCCAATCGAAACGCTCATCCTCCGTGAACGCGAACGTTCCTGCCGACGCCTTGTCGCCCATGGCCTGTTGCCAGGCCCGGGCGGCGTCGGCGATGGCGGCATCGACAGGCGCCGCGCGGACGGACGGCGCGCCGAGCACGGCCGCGGCGAGTCCGGCGAAAAGCAGTCGTCTCCACATGCACAAGACATAATGCGTCCTGGCCGATGCCGCAATCGGCGGCACCCCCCGGCGGACGGGCCTCACCATCACAATCCCGCTAGCCTCGCCTTCAATAGACCCCTGCGCCTTGATTGGTCGGCGGTTGCCCCCTATCGTCTATCGCCAAGGGGGGCGGCATCACGGGCCGCCGCACCGGCCGGGGCAATGCCTCGCCGGGGCCGTAACGGCGGCCGATTGGGAGGACTTCAATGACCGACAAGGTGAAATTCGGCGTGCGCCTGACCGTGCAGGGCGAAATGGGCGCGACGTCGTCCGGTTTCGACTATGCCCTGGAGATGGCCCGCGTGGCCGAGGATCTGGGATTCGATTCCGTGTGGATCCCCGACCATGTGGAGAACGCGCACCTCGACCGCGCCAAGCCGATCCTGGAATACTGGACGGCGATGACCGCCATCGGCGCCCTGACCAAGCGCGTGCGCCTGGGCGGCCATTCCATCAACAACACGTTCCGCCATCCGGGCCTGACGACCAAGATCGCCTGCACGCTCGACCATATCACCGGCGGGCGCGTGATCCTGGCCCCCGGGTCCGGCTGGTTCGCCGCCGAGGCCAAGTCCTACGGCTTCACGGAATGGTCCGACGACGGGCTGGAGCGCATCGCGCGCCTGGACGAATGCTTGTCCATCTACCGCGGCCTGATCGAATGCGAGGACGCGGACGGGTTCTCGTTCGATGGCCGGTTCTATCAGCTGAAGGACGCGTTCTGTCATCCCAAGCCGCCGCAGAAGCCCTATCCGCCGATCTGGATCGCCGGCGATTCGCCGCCGACCCAGGAATTGATGAAAACCCACGGCGACGTCTGGTTCATGTATTCCAAGGCCCCCGCCGTGGTGAAGGAACTCGTCGACGGCATGAAGGCGGAGCTGACCGAACGGCCCTTCGAGGTCGCGATCTCGGCCGTCGGCCTGGCCGACAAGGGGCCCGAGGAAACCCGCAAATGGGCCGAGATGTACGCCGAGGAGCGCAAGCACCGCTTCCCCATCCCGCCCACGGTCGACGACGTGATGGAATCGAATCTGATCGGCGACGTCGCTCAGGTCCGCGACCGCATCGATCAGTGGATCGACGCCGGCGTCAACCACATCGTGTTCCAGCCCATGCCACCCATGGAGGGCACGCGGTTCTTCGGCGAGAAGATCATCCACCACTACATGTAAGGGGCCCCCTTACATGTAAGGGAAGCAAGGAGCGGCGGCCTACTGCGCCGCGTCGACGCCGCTGACCGTGCGGCCCTTGGGGAAGCGCACGGTGACCGCCGTGCCCTTGCCGGGGGCGCTGTCGATCTCGAGCTTGCCGCCGTGCTCCTCGGTCAGGGAGTGGACCAGCGACAGGCCGAGCCCGAAGCCCTCATGGGCACGGGTGAAGGCGCGGTGGGCCTGGCCGAACGGCATCAGCACCTTGGGAATGTCCTTGGGGTCGATGCCGATGCCGGTGTCGGATACCTTGAGAACATGGCCGCCGGCGGCGGACCAGGTGACCTCCACCCGCACGTCGCCGCCCTGTTCCGTGAACTTCACGGCGTTGGTCACCAGGTTCAACAGGATCTGCTTGACGCGCGTGACGTCCGCCATCATCGCCGGCAGACCCGGCTGCACGTCCTTGACCAGGGCGATCTCCTTGGCCTCGGCCCGCTGTTCGACCATGGCGACGCATTCCTCCACCGCGCGGGTCAGGTCGACCGGTTCCTCGTGCAGGGCCATGGCCCCGGCCTCGATGCGCGACACGTCGAGCACGTCGTTGATGAGCGCCAGCAGATGGCGGCCCGAACGGATGATGTCCTCGGCGTATTCCCGGTAGCGGGGTGCCCCGAGCGGGCCGAACACCTCGGCCGCGAGGATTTCCGAAAACCCGATGATACCGTTGAGCGGCGTGCGGAATTCGTGGCTGACGTTGGCCAGGAAGTCGGTCTTGGCGCGGCTTGCCTGATCCGCCATTTCCTGGGCCCGGCGCCGCACGGTGACCTCCTGGCGCAGTTCCTTGGTGCGCTCGTCGACCCGGCGTTCCAGGTCCTCCTTGGCCCGCATCAGGGCGCGTTCGACCGCGCGGGTCGCCGTGACATCGGTGCCGGCGCCGCGGTAGCCGATGAAGGCCCCCGTCACGTCGAACACGGCGCGGCCGCTGAGCCGCACGGACATCTCCGCGCCCGCCTTGTCGCGCAGGGCGTATTCGAAATTGCGGAACGAACGGTGGGCTTCCATGTCGGCGCGGTGATCGGCGAAGCGCGCCCGCTCCTCATCGTCCATGTCGCCGGCGAATTCCCAACGGGTCTTGCCGATGACGTCGCTGCGGTCCAGGCCGGTGATCTGGAAAAACCGGTCCGAGATATAGGTGAAGCGCAGATCCTGGTCCATTTCCCAGAACCAGTCCGAGGCCGATTCCGCGATGTCGCGCAGGCGCTCTTCGCTTTCCCGCCACGAGGTTTCGGCGATCTCGCGCACGCGGATTTCGCTGCGCAGTTCACGGGTCCGGTCGGCGACCAGCTTTTCCAGTTCTTCGTGGGAGCGGCGCAGGATGTCCTCGGCCTCTTTCTGCTTCGAGATGTCGGTGACCGCCGTGCCGAGCGCCACCACTTGGCCGGCGCCGTCGGTGATGGGAAACTTGGCGACCAACAGATGCCGCTGGGCGCCGTCGGGAAACGGGCTGTGGCGTTCCCGGTAGACCGCCGACCCCTGGTCGAGCACCGCGGCTTCCTGACCGCGGATGATGTCCGACGCGTCGCCGCGGTCGCCATGGACCTCGTTTTCGGTCTTGCCGATCGCCTGGGACGGCGGCACCTGCGCCCATTCGCAGAACTTGCGGTTGACCCGCAGATAGCGCCCCGACAGGTCCTTGATGTTCAGGGACGACGGCACATTGTCGATCAGCGCGCCCGCCATGGCCTCGCTGGCGCGCAATGCCTCGTGACGCGACAGGAACATGCCCGTCAGCAGCGCCAGGAAAAAGGCCGTCGGCAGGCCGAGAGCCAGCATGACGACATGGGCGTTACCGGTCTGCGCCGCCAGCGCCGCCCGCGACGGGCGCAGGGTCACGGTCCAGGTGCGCCCGAGCACGAGGAAGTTCGCCACGGCGGAAATGTCCGTGCTCGCCTGGTCGGCGGCGGCGCCCGAGGCATGGACCAGGCCGCCGTCGTGTTGAACCTGGACCAGAAAGCGCTTCGTGATGTCCTCGCCGAGCGCGCGTTCGATGATCGGCGCCGCATGGAACGCCACGTTGACGTAGCCGGCACGGCGGCCGTCCTGGTCGAGCGGATAGAGGTTCACGAACCCGATGCCGCCGCCGAGGAATTCGTATGGCGGGCTGGACGCCGCGACGTTCTCGCGGGCGACGAAGTCGTAGGTTTCGCGCACCCCCGGGCTGTCGCGCAAATTACGGCCGAGCAGCCCCTCGTTGCCGAGTTTCGGCTCGACCCAGGAGACATATCCACCGGCGTCGAGCCAGGCGATGAAGCGGATGCCCGGATAGTTGCGGAACAGGGCGGCGGCATGGCGGCGAAACTGCGGTTCCGTCGAAATGTCGCCGTCGTGCCACAGTTGTTGCAGATAACGCCCGACGCCGAGCCGCGAGCCGATCAGGAGTTCGATCTGGAAGGCGACCTGCCTCGCCGTCTGGACCGTGACGTCGCGGACCCGGTCGACCTGACGCTCGTAGACCGTGTGCGAGGCGAAAACCACCCCCGCCCCCAGCGCGAGCCCGAGGAAAATGGCGGCCAGCAGATGGCGTGTCGGTGCCTTCATCGCGCGGCGACGGCCATGGGGCGGTTCGCCGAATTCGGTTGTCATGGGCGCTCCCCGATCGTCCGCCCCGATTTTACAGCCCCGCCGGGATTTTTCATCGCTTACTTTGGTCCAGGGGGGTGGGCCGCGGCAAACCGCCCCAGTTCATCGATCAGGCCACTGATCACGGTTTTCGTGTCGGCATAGCCGGCGGATTTCGTGATCTTCTGTTCGTCCATGTAAAGGCGCCGGTTGATTTCGATCTGCAGGCTGTGACGCCCCCGGGCCGGGTCGCCAGCCAGGCGGACGATCTCGACCCCCTTGTACCAATGGTCGACCCGCACGTCATAGCCCCGGCCGGACAGGTACGCGCGGACGCAATCGGTCAGGGCCGGCCCGGTGGTCGTGCCGTCGCGCGTGCCGAGGACGAAATCGGGGCGCGCCGAGCCCGCCGGTTCCGCCGACATGGCCGTGGCCACGGCGGGCATGGAATGGCAGTTGATATGGTAATAGCCGCCGAACCGCCCCGCCGCCCGGTCCAGCATGCGCCTGAGCGCCGCGTGGTAGGGCCGGTGGTAATTGTCGATCCGCGCCCGCAGATCGGCCGCGGCGATCTTGCCGTCATAGACCGGCAGGCCCGGCGGGCGGCGCATCCAGACCAGTCCCTGGCCCAATGCGGCCTTGGGCCCCGGCTGCAACGGCGGGCCGTCCCAGGGCCCGTCGACATGGGCCGGGTCCATATCCGTCTCGTTGCGGTTGGGGTCGACATAGAGCCGGGGAAACAGGGCTTCGAGCAGCGGCGCGCCCAGTGCGGGGGCGGCGCCGTAAAGGTCGTCGACGAAGGAGTCCTCGGCCGGCCGCAGGGTCTCGATGGCCACGGCGGGGCGGAAGCTTTCGGGATAGAGGGTCCCGCTATGGGGGGAATCGAACACCAGGGGAACGGCGGGCTCTACCGCCGCCCGAAGGCGCAGCACGCCCGGGATTTCCAGATCGCCGATTTCGGTCATGGGCCGTCGTTGAGATGGCAGGCGGCGATGCGGCCAGGCGCGATTTCGCGCAGCCTGGGCCGCTCCTCGCGGCAGCGCGCCGTCGCGTGCGGGCAGCGCGGATGGAAGTGACAGCCCGGCGGCGGGTCGAGCGGCGACGGGATTTCCCCCGATATGGGCTGATAGTCGAGGCCGCGGATATCGAGGCGCGGAACCTCGTTCAACAGCGCCTGGGTATAGGGATGGTTGGGGCTGGCGAAGATGTCTTCCGTCGACGCGGACTCGACCACCCGGCCCAGGTACATGATGACGACCCGGTCGGAAATATGTTCGACCACCGAAAGATCGTGGCTGATGAACAGATAGGTCAGGTCCAGATCCTCGCGCAGGTCCATGAACAGGTTGATGACCTGGGCCTGGATCGACACGTCCAGCGCCGCGATGGCCTCGTCGCAGACCAGGAATTCCGGGTTCACGGCCAGCGCCCGGGCGATGCCGATGCGCTGACGCTGGCCGCCCGAGAACTGATGCGGATAGCGCCGGCGGTATTCGGGCGCGAGCCCGACCCGCCGCATGACCTCGGCCACGTAATCGGCGGCCCCCGCCTTGGGAACGATGCCGTGGCGCACGGGGGCCTCGCCGATGATGTCCTGCACCCGCATGCGCGGGTTGAGGCTGGCGAAGGGGTCCTGAAAGATCATCTGGATGGCGAGCGCCGTCTTGTGCCCCGCGTCCTTGTCCATGGCGGACACCAGATCGCCCTTGTAGTGGATCGCCCCCGCCGTGGGCTCCAGGATGCCGGCGACCATGCGCCCGAGCGTCGACTTGCCGCAGCCCGACTCGCCGACCAGACCGACGACCTCGCCCTTCATGACCCGCAGCGACACGCCGTCGACGGCGTGCACGACCTCTTCCTTGACGTTGGCGCCCAGATAGCGCGCCAGCTTGGCCGCCGCGTCCAGATGCTTCACGAAGTTCTTGGTGACGTCCGTCAGTTCGAGGATCGCGGTCATGGCGCCCGCCCCCCCGCGTCCAGTTGCGGATGGGCGCAGCGCAGTGCCCGGCCCGGCAGCGGGGTGGTGATGTCCGGCGCCACGTCGCAGGCCTCGTCGCCATGGGGGCAGCGGGCCTTGAAGGCGCAGCCCCGGGGCAGATTCAGCAGCGACGGCGTCATGCCGGGGATCTGGTACAGACGCTTGCCCCGGGTGTTGTGCCCGGGGACGGAGCCCAGCAGCCCCCGCGTGTAGGGATGGGCGGGCCGGTCGAGCACGTCGCCCAGGTCCCCCTGTTCGACGATGCGCCCGGCGTACATGACGCTGATCCGGTCGGCCAGGCCGGCGATCACCGCAAGGTCGTGGGTGATCCAGATCAGCGCCGTGCCGGTTTCGCGGCACAGCTTCTGCGCCTCGTACAAAATTTGGCCCTGGATGGTGACGTCGAGCGCCGTGGTCGGCTCGTCCGCGATGATCAGGTCCGGTTTGTTCAGCAAGGCGATGGCGATCGCCACGCGCTGGCGCATGCCGCCCGAGAACTGGTGCGGATAGGCGCGGAGCCGCTCGTCCGGGCTGGGGATGCCGACCTGGCCCAGGGCGTCGCGCGCCCGGGCGCGGGCCGCGTCCTCGCTGACCGAGGCATCATGGGCGCGCACGGTCTCGATCATCTGGGTGTCGACGCGCAGGACCGGGTTGAGCGTCATCATCGGGTCCTGGAAGATCATGGCGATGCGGTTGCCGCGCAGTTGGCGCAACCCCTCGGCGTCCAGGGTCAGCAGGTCCGTGCCCTGGAACAGGACCCGGCCGCCGACCACCCGGCCCGGCGGATCGACCAGACCCAGGATCGAGAACCCGGTCACCGACTTGCCCGACCCCGACTCGCCGACCAGGCCCATGATTTCGCCCCGGCCGACGGAAAAGCTGACGCCGTCGACGGCCTTGGCCACGCCGTCCTTGGTGAAGAAATGGGTTTCCAGGTTGTCGACCTGCAGGGTGGGCGCGCCGTCATTCATGGTCTGCTCCGGCGTCCCCTATTTCTGCAAACGCGGGTTAAGCACGTCGCGCAGCTGGTCACCGACCAGATTGATGGCGACGATGGTAACCAGCAGGGCCACACCGGGGAAGAAGCTGATCCAGTACAGGCCCGACAGCATGAAGTCGAAGCCGTTGGAAATCAGCAGGCCCAGGGACGGCTCCGAAATCGGCAAGCCCACACCGAGGAAGCTGAGCGTCGCCTCCAGCGAAATGGCGTGCGCCGTCTGGATCGTGCCGACCACGATGAGCGGCGGCAGGCAGTTGGGGAACAGGTGGCGGAACACGATGCGGTTATGGCCGAGGGCGAGGCATTGCGCCGCCTCGATGTATTCCTTGTTGCGCTCGACCAGGGCCGAGCCGCGCACGGTGCGCGCGTAGTACGCCCATTGCGCGATGACCAGCGCGATGGTGATCTTGTCCACGCCCTTGCCCAGAATGGCGAGCAGGATCAGCGCGATGAGGATCGCCGGGAACGACAGTTGGATATCGACCACGCGCATGATGAAGGCGTCGACGCGGCCGCCGAAATAGGCCGCCGCCAACCCCACCGCCGTGCCGATGCACAGCGCGAACACCCCCGACATGACGCCGACGCCGAGCGAGATGCGCAGGCCGTAGATGATGGCCGAGACCAGATCGCGCCCGGCACCGTCCGTGCCCAGCCAATAGGTCATGCCGTCCATGGACTGGCTGCCCGGCTTCAGCTTGCCGTCCAGGATGCTGACGCTGGCCAGGTCGTAGGGATCGGTCGGCGATATCCAGGGGGCGAACAGGGCCAGCAGGATGATCGCCGCCAGCACCGCCAGCGCCGCCGTGGCGACGCGGCTGTCGGCGTAATCGCGGCAGAACCGGCGGAACGGCGTTTCCACCTTGACCGTCTCGGCCGGGGTCGCGGCAGCCGGGGTCGCGGCGGCGTCGCTCATGACTTGATCTCCGACAGGCGGACGCGCGGGTCCAGGATGGAATACAGCACGTCGACCACCAGATTGATGATGACGAAGATAAGCACGATGATCATCAGGTAGGCGACGATCACCGGGCGGTCGAGGGACTGGATACTGTCGATGATCAGCTTGCCCATGCCGGGCCAGGCGAAGACCGTTTCCGTGACCACGGAAAACGCGATCAGGCCGCCGAATTCAAGCCCCAGCACCGTGACCACGGGGATCATGATGTTCTTCATCAGATGCACCAGAACGATGCGGCTGTTGCGCAGCCCCTTGGCGCGGGCGAACTTTATGTAGTCCTGGTGGACGACTTCGCGCGTGCCGGCGCGGGCCAGGCGGATGACCAGGGAAATCTTGAACAGCGCCAGGTTGAGCGCCGGCAGAAACAGATGCGCGAGGCCGTCCAAGGTCAGGAAACTGACGTCGATGCCGAGCAGCGGCACCGTGTCGCCGCGCCCCGTCGAGGGCAGCCAGCCGAGCATGACCGCGAACACCATGATGAACATCAGCCCGACCCAGAAGGTCGGCAGGGAGAACCCCAGGATCGATCCCGCCATGATCGACTTGGAGGCCACCGTGTCCGGTTTCAGCCCCGCATAGACGCCGAGCGGAATACCGATGACGACGGCCAGCAGCAGCGCCGCCAGCGCCAGTTCGAGGGTCGCGGGGATACGGTGGATAATGATTTCCAGGGCCGGCTCACCATAGACGAAGGACTTGCCCAGGTTGCCTTCGAGGGCGCCGGCGACGAACCGCCCGTACTGCACGTACCAGGGCTGATCGAGGCCCATGGAGCGGATGACTTTTTCCCGCTCCTCCTGCGTCGCCTCGTCGGACACCATCATCTCGACCGGATCGCCGACGATGTTGACGCCGCCGAACACGATGAACGACATCACCAGGACGACGGCGAGGCTCTGCATAATCCGGCGGATGATGAATACGGTCATGGATTGCCCCCCGGCCGGACGTGGGGGCGGCGCGCCGCTGGCCGCCCCCTTGTTCCGGCGGCGCCCCTACTCGGGCTGGATGTCGTAGGCGACCGTGCGCTCGTCCGTGCGCGCCAGGTACTTGAGGCCCTTTTTCGCCGCCCAGGTGTTGACCTGATAGTGCAGCGGGATCAGGCCCATGTCCTCGCCGATGGCGATTTCCGTGGCCTGGGCCAGCAGGGCCGCCCGCTTGGCGTCGTCGACCGTGGCCAGGGCCTGGTTCAGGACGGCTTCCATCTTGGCGCTGGAATACAGGCCGCGGTTGGAAGAGCCGTTGCCCTTTTCCTTGTCATAGGTGGTGAGCAGCGAACGCAGCGGCGACGAGGCCTCGCCCGTGCCCGAGCCCCAGCCGACCAGCAGGAACGAGAATTCAGGCGGCTTGGCCGGCCCGCCGTTCTTGCCGCGCTTGAAGAACACGCTTTTCGGCATGGTGTCCGGGGTCGTCTTGATGCCGATACGCGACAGCATCTGGGCCACCGCCTCGACGATCTTGGCGTCGTTGATGTAACGGTCGTTGGGGCCGTGCAGCGTGGTCTGGAAGCCGTTGGGATAACCCGCTTCGGCCAACAGCTTCTTGGCGCCCTTGGGGTCGTATGCGTCGGGCTTCAGCTTGCCGGACACGCCGAAGAAGCCGTCGGGCAGCAGCTGGCCGGCCTTCACGGCGATGCCTTCCATGACCCGTTCGATGATCAGGTCGCGGTTGATCGCCTTGGAAATCGCCTTGCGCACGCGCACGTCCTTGAACGGGTTCTTGATTTCCTCGCCGCCCGGGCCCTTGGCGAAGGGCGTGACGTCGCGGTACTGGTCCAGATGCAGATAGATCACGCGGTTGGAGATGCCCTGGCTGAGCGTCAGGTTGGGGTTTTTCTTGAGCCCCGCGACGTCGATCGTCGGCACCTGGTCGATGAAGTCCACATCGCCGGCCAGAAGGGCGGCCAGACGCGACGGCGCCGACTTGATCGGCTTGATCACGACGGATTTCCAGTGCGGCTTCTTGCCCCAGTAGTCCTCGTTACGCTCGAACTCCAGAACCTCGCCCTTGATCCATTTGACGAACTTGTAGGGCCCCGTGCCGGCGGCCTGGCTGCCGTTGTTGAAGTCGCCTTCCCAATGGCCCTTGGCCTTGTCCGACACGATATGCACGTTGGACAGGTCGACCGCCATCAGGGGATAGGGGGCGGGCGTCTTGACGCGCAGCGTGTAGTCGTCGACGCGCTCATAGGTCTTGCCGCCGCTGTGGCTGAAGACCTTGAAACTGGACTTGGCGTTCGGATGGGCCGCCGCGCGCTCCATGGAAAAGATCACATCGTCGACGTTGAATTCCGAACCGTCGTGGAACTTCACGCCACGGCGCAGCTTGAATTCCCAGGTCGTGTCGTCGACCGGCTTCCATTCCGTGGCCAGACCCGGCAGCAGGCGCTGCTTGTGGTCCTGTTCCATCAGGCGGGAAAAGATGTGCTGGGCGATCTGGTTGTTGGGGCCCAGGTTGTGATAGTGCGGGTCGATCGAGGTCGGCTCGGTGCCGAGCCCGATGGTGATGGTCTGGGCCTGGACGGCCGTGCCGGCGGCGAAGGTCAGGCACAGGCCCGCCGCCGCCGCGATCATTGATTTACGGAAAGACATGTCGATTAGGCTCCCTGCTTGATCCGGGTCATGATGCCCGGTGTTGGAAATCATGTTGCATCAAACCCGCGCCGCCGACAAGCGCCGCCGCCGGGCGGCGTTCGGGGCTTGACCTGGGGGGGCTTTGATCGTTCGATGTGGGCCCTTTTCAGAACAGCCAAGGACCGCCATGACGCCCGCCGACGCCGAATACCCCGTGCAGCTTCAGGCCCCGGACATCAACCCCTACAAGGCGGGCAACACGGGTATCGATTACATCACCAGCTTCGCGGCGGCCGAACCGGGCCCCCACGTGATGATTACCGCCGTCGTGCACGGCAACGAGTTGTGCGGCGCCATCGCCCTCGACTGGCTGATGAAGCTCGGCGTGCGGCCCAAGCGGGGCAAACTGTCGCTCGGCTTCATGAACGTCGCCGCCTACGGGCGGTTCGATCCGGCGGAACCCCTGGCGTCGCGTTTCGTGGACGAGGATTTCAACCGCCTGTGGGATGCCGCGACCCTGGACGGCCCCCGCCAGTCGGTCGAGCTGACCCGCGCCCGGGAAGTGCGCCCGTTCATCGACACGGTCGACCGGCTGCTGGACATCCATTCCATGCAGCACGCCACGGGGGCGCTGATGCTGGCCGGGCCGCTCGACAAGGGGCGCAAGCTGGCCGAAGGCGTCGGCGTGCCGGAACTGGTGGTCATGGACGAAGGCCACGCCGCCGGCCGGCGCATGCGCGACTATGCGGATTTCCGCAACGAGGCCTCGCCCAAGGACGCGCTTCTGGTCGAATGCGGCCAGCATTGGGAAAAGTCGTCGGAGACCATGGCCAAGGAAACGGCGCTGCGTTTTCTGTTGTACACGGGCGCCGTGGACATGGATTTCGCGGGCCCCCACCTGGGCCCGCAGCCGCCCAAGCAGAAGATCGTCGAGGTCACCCATCCGGTCACCATCCGCACCGACCGCTTCCGCTTCGCCGAGGATTACCGCGGGCTCGAGACGATCGCCAAGGCGGGCACGGTGCTGGGTTACGACGGCGACGACCCCGTGGTCACGCCGCACGACGATTGCGTGCTGATCATGCCGTCACGGCGCCTCAACCGTGGCGCGACGGCGGTCCGTCTGGCCCGCGTCGTCGGCTGATTTCGGCGGACCCCGGCCATTGACAGAGGCGCTTTTCCTGCCAAATTAAGGGATACGAAGGGTGCTGCGGATTAGTGGGCCCTTCGGCCGTTTTCGCTCATGACATCAGAGGAGAACGCCCATGTCTCGGCTCGGCGCCTTCAACAGCCCGCTGCTCTTGGGTTTCGAACATTTCGAACGCATGCTCGACCAGGCCGCCAAGGTCTCGGGTGAAGGCTATCCCCCCTATAACATCGAACAGATGGGCGACAATCTGTTGCGCATCACCCTGGCCGTCGCCGGGTTCACCGACGATGACCTGTCCGTCACGGTCGAGGAGAACCAGTTGGTCATCCGCGGCCGTCAGCAGGACGACGGGGCGGAGCGCATCTACCTGCACCGCGGCATCGCGGCGCGCCAGTTCCAGCGCAGCTTCGTCCTGGCCGAGGGCATCGAGATCGTGCGCGCGCATCTGGACAACGGGCTTTTGCACATCGACCTTGAACGCCACGTCCCGGAACCCGAAATAAAGACCATCGCCATCGAAAAAAGCGGGGCGAAGAAGAAACCGGGCAGAACCATCGACGTGGCGCCCGAGGAATAGGCTCTCCACAACACGTCCCGGCATCCGCCCCCGCCGCCCGGATGCCGCCGCAATGCCCAGGCGGCGCATGAAGAAATCCTAAATCCGCGTGCCCGGAAAACGGGGCGCGGCAACAGAAGGAGTTTCAAACCATGAATACCAATGCCCCCGACAACCATGTCCCGCCGGCTCCCGGCGGCCTGTCGGCCGAGGATTTCCTGGCCCTGGGTGCCGAGACCGCGGCCTACGTCAAGGCCATCGAGGTCGACGGCAAGCCCGTCTACGGCATCTTTTCCGCCTTCGGGCAACCGCTCGGCTATGCGGAATCGTTCGCCCTTGCCCAGGCGACCGTGCGCCAGAACGACCTGGAGCCGTTTTCCGTCCACTGAACCCGGCGCCCCGTGAATTCCTGCCTGCAGACCCGTTTTTGTCCGCCGGTTAAAGGATCGGTTAACCGTTTTTGCCGAGAATAGGGAATGGATGCGGTTTCCCTCGGGCCCGAGAATGGGCTTCAGTCAGGCCCATCACGGGCCCCGCAGAATACGGGGGAAACGGGAACCGCCAGTCGGGAGAACGACTGATGTCGGACAACACTCAATCGAACGGCAAGCCCACCGGCAATTTCAAGGCCATGGCGCTGCGCCGCATGTCGGGAACGGATTTTCTCGCCCTGGGATCGGACAAGATCGTCTTCGTGAAGCCGGTCGCGGCCGAAGGCAGCAAGGCCTACGGCGTCTATTCGGCGTCGGGCGAGGAACTGGGCTGGGCGGAAAGCTTCGAGTTGGCCGAAGCGACGGCGTTCAAGAACGACTTCGCGGTCGCCACGCTTCACTAGCGGCGATCGACGGCAGAAATGCGGACGGGGCCCAAAAGGCCCCGCGCCCGCCATCGGAATTCATGAAAAACCAGGCCGCCTGAACGGCGCATATCCCGGACGGTATCGCCGTTCCGGCCGATTTGCGTTTAAATCAGGACGGCCTTAGGCGGCTCAGGCGGCCTGAACGTCGGCCGAGTTGCTGAGGATGGCGTAGAGCGCTTCGGCGTTGTCCGTGCCGCGCAGCTTGTCGCAGGTCGCGCGGTCGCGCAGCAGCCGGGACACCCGGGCCAGGGCCTTCAGATGGTCCGCCCCCGCCGATTCCGGCGCCAACAGCAGAAAGATCAGGTCGACCGGCTGTTCGTCGATGGCCTGGAAGTCGATGGGCTTTTCCATGCGTGCGAACATGCCGTAGAGCTTGTCCAGGCCGGGCAGCTTGCCGTGGGGGATGGCGATGCCGTTGCCGACGCCGGTGGTGCCCAGTTTTTCCCGTTCCATCAGAACGTCGAACACGGCGCGCTCGTCCAGATCGGTGATGCGCGAGACGGCGCCCGCCAGTTCCTGAAGCGCCTGTTTCTTGCTGGTCACGCGCAGATTGGCGATCACGCTGTCGGAGGTGAGGAGGTCGCGGATTTCCATAACCAGTCCTTTGCCTTTCGTGGGCGCCCCCGGGTGCCCAAAGCGCCCTTACGCGTCGGCGGAGCGGCCGTCGACCGGATCGATCCAGCCGATGTTGCCGTCCTCACGCCGGTACACGACGTTCAGGCGTCCCGATTTGCTGTCACGGAACATCTGTACCCGGACGTCCGCCAGATCCATGCGCATAACCGCGGCACTGACCGACAGGGTCGGGATTTCCGTAGGCAATTCGGCAATGATTGTCGGCTGCCCCTCTTCGGGCAGTTCCTCGTGTTCCGGTTCCGCCTGCACCACGAAATGCTGGGCCCGGAAGCTTTCCTGGGCGGCCTTGTTTTCGTGGTGGCTGGTCAGACGCCGGTGGTAACGGCGCAGCTGCTTGGCGATGCGTTCCGCCGCCTGATCGAAGGCCGCGTAGGGATCGTCATTCGCACCCCGCCCGTGGACGACGACGCCGCCCATGGGATGGACTGAAATTTCGGCATGGAACGTGTACCCCGATTTGGACAACACGACACTCGCCTCAAGCGCCCGGTCGAAGTACTTGGTGACCGCATCCGCAATCTGGCCTTCGGCGTGGGTCCGCAGCGCGTCGCCCACGTCCAGGTTCTTTCCCTTAATGGTGATATTCATGTCCCGGTCTTAGCCGTTTCTTCTTTCCAATGGTTAAGCCGTGCGATCAGTGCCTTTCCGGCCGGCGAAACATGCACATTTAGGCGCCTTGCCGGACGGGCCCATTCCCGGGCTCGCGTACGGCCACCCAAAGTGGCCGAAAGGACAGTGACGGGACCGCTCAGTCATGGGGGGCGGTCCGCCTCGACGAAGGCCCGGAAATTAGTTCCGACACCCGCCGCTGTCAACCATCCCATTCGGTCAGGAGGGGCAAACCGCCTGTCCCCGTTAATGATTATTAAGATGTTAAAATTTCAAGCTCGCCGGAAACCGCAGGCCCAACCGAATGGATCGGGCATTAATTGCTCAGGCTTTTCTGACGGCGGCGCTGCACGGACGACGGAATGCCCATGGCCTCGCGGTATTTGGCCACCGTGCGCCGGGCGATGTCGACGCCGTCGGCCTGCAGGATATCGACCAGCTTGTCGTCGGACAGGACCTGGGCCGGGGGCTCGCCGTCGATCATGGCGCGGATGCGGGCCTTGATGGCCTCGGCCGAAAACGCCTCGCCGCCGTCGGACCGCGAAATCGACGAGGTGAAGAAATACTTCAGTTCGAAAATGCCGCGCGGCGACGCGATGTACTTGTTGGCGGTGACCCGGCTGACCGTGCTTTCGTGCATGTCGATGATGTCGGCGATGTCGCGCAGCACCAGCGGCCGCAGATGCTGCACGCCCTTGAGGAAGAAGGCGTCCTGCTGACGCACGATTTCCTTGGCCACCTTGAGAATCGTCGTCGCCCGCTGGTGCAGCGATTTCACCAGCCAGTTCGCCGATTGGTACTGCTCGGTGATGTACTGGCGGTCGACCTTGGACGCCTTCTTGGTGCTGATCTCGGCGTAGTACTGGTTGTTGACCAGCACCCGGGGCAGGGTGTCGGGGTTGAGTTCGATATGCCAGCCGCCGGACGGCCGGGCACGCATCAGCACGTCGGGGATCACCGGCTGGGCGACCTCGCCGCCGAACGCCAGGGCCGGCTTGGGGTCGAGCGACTTGAGTTCCGCCAGCATGTCGGCGATGTCTTCCGCATCGACGCCGCAGATCTTGGCCAGCGCCTTGAACTCGCGGCGGGCGACCAGGTCCAGATTGTCGACGAAGGCCGCCATGGCCGGATCCAGACGGTCGCGGTCGGCCAATTGCAGGGCGAGGCACTCCTTCAGGTCGCGCGCGAAGATGCCGGGCGGATCGAACTGCTGCAGATGCTTGAGCACGGCCTCGACCCGCGCCGTCTCGCAGTCCAGCGCTTCGGCCACGGCCGCGAGGTCGATGGTCAGATATCCGGCGTCATCCAGGCTGTCGATCAGGTAGGCGCCGATCATGCGGTCCACCAGATCGCCGATGTCCATGCCGAGCTGCTCCATCAGATGATCGCGCAGGGTGACGTCGGACGACAGGGTCTGGTCCAGGCCCGGCAGGTCGTCGTCATAGCCGCCGGCGGCGGAGGTCGGCAGGGTCGGCTCGTACCCGGCGTCGGGGGCGGCCTGCACGGCATCGGGCTGGCCGTCCTGGGTATACAGATCGTCGAGCGCCACATCCATGTCGCCGTCGGCCGGTCCGCCGCCGCCGTCATCGCCGAAGTCCATGGACATGCCGTCATCGGGGCCGTCATCGGCGGGCCCCGCGCCGTCCGGTCCGTCGCCGGACCCGCCATCATCACCACCGTCCGCCGCGCCCGCCTCGGCGGTGCGATCCTCGGCGTCGTCCCGCTCCAGCATGGGATTTTGTTCGAGTTCCTGCTCGACGAATTCGGCCAGTTCGATGTTGGACAGCTGCAGAAGTTTGATCGCCTGCTGCAATTGCGGCGTCATCACCAGGGACTGGCTCTGGCGCTGATCCAGGCGCGGCGTCAACGCCATGACGCGGCCTCCCCGACCGTCGCGCGCATCCGCTGGCGAACCGGCGGGGTCAAGTTAAAGGCTGAATCGGTCGCCCAGATAGACACGGCGCACGTCCTCGTTGCCGACGATGTCCGACGGCCGGCCCTCCATGAGCATCATGCCGTCATGAATGATATAGGCGCGGTCGATGACGTCGAGCGTCTCGCGCACGTTGTGGTCGGTGATCAGCACCCCGATGCCGCGGTCCTTCAGATGGGCGACCAGATCGCGGATGTCGCCGACGGCGATCGGATCGATCCCGGCGAAGGGTTCGTCCAGCAGCACGAAATGCGGGTTCGATGCCAGTGCCCGGGCGATTTCGACACGCCGCCGTTCGCCGCCGGACAGGGCGATGGCCGGCGTGCGGCGCAGATGGGTGATGGAAAACTCGGCCAGGAGCGCATCCAGGATCGCCTCGCGGCGGTCGCGGTTGGGCTCGACCACTTCAAGTGCGGCACGGATGTTCTGCTCCACGGTCAGGCCCCGGAAGATCGACGCCTCCTGCGGCAGATAGCCGATGCCCAGACGCGCACGCCGGTACATGGGCAGCGCCGAGATGTTCTGTCCGTCCAGCACGATGGTGCCGTAATCGGGCTGCACCAGGCCGGTGATCATGTAGAAGCAGGTCGTCTTGCCGGCGCCGTTGGGGCCGAGCAGGCCGACCACCTCGCCGCGCTGAATGCTGACGCTGACGCCGCGCACCACGGGCCGCTTCTTGAAACTTTTGCCCAGATTGTTGGCGACCAGGCCCTGGTTGTCCGCGATCAGGCGCGGCGGGGCGGCGGGACGTTCGGGGCGGTTATCGAATTCACTCATGTTGTTCTTATTTTCCCGTTTTATCCCTGGCACCCGGCAACAAGGTGCCCTTGGTCCGGCCGCCGGGACAGCTGAACAGCCGGCTGATGCCGGTGTTCAGGTTGACCTCGGCCTTGCAGCCGTTCAGCTCGTTCTTGCCGCGCTCGATCCTAACCGATCCCGTCAAGGTCACGATACCCGTTTCCACGTTGTAGACCCCGCGGTCGCCGTAGGCGCGGTCGCGTTCGGTCAGCACCGACACGTTGTCATAGGCGTCGACCCGGTAGACCTTGCTTTCGCCGCCCTTGGTCTTGCGGAAAAAGGCGGCCAGCACGTCGGCGCGCACCCGGCGCTTGTCCTTGACCGCCTCGGCCTTGCCGCGGGCGACCGCCATCTGGCGCTGTTCCCAGTATTCGAGCTGCTGGCGCGCCGTGATCACCGCGTCGGACGTCTCCATCCGGGGCGTGCCGCCGGACAGCACCAAAATCTCGCGGCCGACGTCGTAGACGGCTTTTTCGCCGCTCGCCGTCTGGCTCGGCGACTTGATCTTGACCGAACCGTCGGCGTCCAGGCGGTAGATCTCCGTGTTGCCGCCGGGGCGTTCCGTATAGAACGCCGTCAACTGGTCGGCCAGCACGGTGATGTCGCCGCGCACGGCCTTGGCGTTGCCCTTGGCCAGGAACACCAGGTTGTCCTGCTGCCATTCGATGCCGTTGTCGGCGAAGATTTCGATCGGCGTCTCGTCGCCGGCCCCCAGGTTGAGGGATTGGGCAAAGGCACCGCCGGACAGGCCCGCCAGCATCCAGGCGGCCAGGGCGGCGGCGAGCAGGCGCCCCCCCGTCATTTCGCCTCCTTGGCGCCGGGCTTCAGCACCATCTTGGACTTGCCCGTGAACAGGATCGTACGGCCCTTGTTCAACAATCGGAAACCCTCCGCCTGCAAGGTGCCGAACGGGCCCTGGCCCTTGACCGGCTCATCGCCCCGGGCCAGCCCCTCGGCCAGGTCGAGGGTCGCCTTTTCCGTGCGGAATTCGTAGCCGGAATCATGGAACAGGTTGACCGACCCGGCGAGATCGAGGGTCTTGGCGCGCCGCGCATAGATGCCGTTTTCCGCCGTCAGCACCAGCCAGGTGCCGTCCTTCAGCGTGATGTCCGCCTTCGGCAGTTCCAGGCCGATGCGCATGTCCATGCCTTCGCCGTCGAGTTTCTTGGCGATGTCGGCGGTCACCGCATAGGGCTGGTTGTCGTTGTCGGTGCCGACGTAGCGCGGATTGAGAAGGTTGGGGTCGCCGTCCACGTTCGAGGTAATGGCGGCGAAGCCGATGCGGAACCGCAGGTCTTCGGTGCGCAGGTGCGGCCACAGGATGACCAGGGCGATCAACCCGACCGCCGCGACAGGCAACATGACCTTGGCGACTTGGACGAACCCGGAATAGGAGTCCATGGCCATCGTGGTCACGCGATCCCCGCTCGAAGACAGTCGTGGATATGCAGGATGCCGACCGGGCGGTCATTTTCGACCACGAACAGGTTGGTGATCGTGCGCGTATTCATGATGCCGAGCGCCTCGGACGCCAGGCGGTCCGGCTCGATCCTGGCCCCGCCCGCCGTCATGGTGTCGCCGGCGCTGCGCGCCAGCACGTTGTCGGCCATGTGGCGGCGCAGGTCGCCGTCGGTGATGACGCCCATCAGGCGTCCCGCCGCGTCGACCACGCCCAGGCAGCCGAACCGCTTGGCCGTCATCACCAAAAGGGCCTCGGTCATCGGCATCTCGGGGGCGACCAGGGGCAGTTCGTCGCCCTTGTGCATGATGTCGGAAACCTTCATCAGGCGGCGGCCCAGCTTGCCGCCCGGATGCAGGGCGTGGAAGTCGTCGGACGAGAACCCCTTGCGTTCCAGCAGCGCCACGGCGACCGCGTCGCCCAGGCCCATCATCACGGTGGTCGAGGTCGTCGGCGCCAGGCCCATGGGGCAGGCTTCGGGGGAATCGGGATAGATCAGCGCCGCGTCGGCGTTGTCGGCGAGCGAGCTTTGCCCCTTGCCGGTGACCGCGACGAGCGGAATGGCAAACCGCTTGGCATAGGCGATCAGGTCGGCGAGCTCCGCCGTTTCGCCCGAATTGGACAGCGCGAAGATGACATCGGCCGAGGTGATCATGCCGAGGTCGCCGTGCGACGCCTCGGCCGGATGGACGAACATCGCCGGTGTGCCGGTGGAGGCCAGGGTCGCCGCGATCTTGCGCCCGACATGGCCGCTTTTGCCCATGCCGGTGACGACGATGCGGCCCTGGGCGGCGGCCATGATCGCGACGGCACGCACGAAGACCTCGCCCAGGCTCGCCGACAGGGCCTTCAGGCCGTCGCTTTCGGCGGCCAGGACGCGGCGCGCCACGGTCAGGTCGTCGGCGCCCGCCGGGTCTTCGCCGATCGTGGCGGTCGCATGGGTGTTGGCTTGATCCGCGCTCATGATCCCGTTCTTGTTCTTTGCCGGTTCCTTGCCGGTCGGTATCCACCGACGCGGCGCCGGAGGCGGGACCTCGGGCGCCAGCAATCTTCATGCCAATAGGTCTAATATACTGGCGAATCGTAAAAAATACGTTGTCTAAATATGCGCCGCCGATTCCCGAGCGTCAACCGAAGGCGGTCCGCACGATGAGAACAGGTCAATGGTGGAAGACGTCGACGGCACCCCAGCCGGCGAGGTCGAGATCGACCCGCGTGGGCAGGAAATCGAGGCAGGCCTGGAGCAAATCCTGCCGCCCTTCGCGGACGATCATGGCGTCGAGCTGCGCCTTGACCCGATGCAGGTAGAGCACATCGTTGGCCGCATAGCCCTGCTGGGCCGGGCTGAGGGTCGCGCGCGCCCAGTCGGAGGATTGCTGCTGCTTGTCCAGATCGACGCCGACCAGTTCGCGCACCACGTCCTTGAGGCCGTGACCGTCGGTGTAGGTGCGGACCAGCTTGGAGGCGATCTTGGTGCAATAGACGGGCGTGCAGTCGATGGCGAGCCAGCGTTTCAGCGCCGCGATGTCGAACCGGGCGTAGTGGAAGATCTTGACCACCGAGGTGTCTTCCATCAGCGCCTTCAGGTTGGGCGCCGATGCCTGGCCGGCCGCGATCTGCACCAGATGACAGACGCCGTCGCCGCCCGAAAGCTGTACCACGCACAGCCGGTCACGGCCGAGGTCCAGGCCCTGGGTCTCGGAATCGACGGCGACCGATCCGGTGAAGGTCACGCCGTCGGGCAGGTCGCCTTGGTGAAGATGAATGACGGGAGTTCCGGATTGACTTGGCGCGTCCATGACACTGCCGCCCTTATGTTCAATCAATCTTCAAGCCGCCCCCGTTGCGGGGGTAAAGATGGTGCCCAGGAGAAGACTCGAACTTCCACTGCCTTGCGGCAACTGGCACCTGAAGCCAGCGCGTCTACCAATTCCGCCACCTGGGCACGGGCCCCGCGCAACACCCCGCGAAAACGCCCGGGGAGGCACGGGAAAGCCGAAAAAACGGCTTGGAACTTGACCCGCCGGAGCAATTCCCCGGCGTGAGCGGCCTTCGTTAAAGGTAGGGCTGTGACTTGTCAAGCATCGCCTCGCGGGGGCGCGCCCCGGACCGGACGCCGGCCCGCCCCCGACAGCGGAATTCAGGCCCCTTTGGCCGCTTAGGCAATCGACACATCCGTTTGGCGTTGCTATGTTTTCCCTGAAAAACAACCCGCCGGAACCGGCCGGGACCTCCCGCGGGAGGCTCCCCCTTAGGAGGAACAATCCATGGATCGACGCATCGCCACCGTTTTCGGCGCTTCCGGGTTCATCGGCCGCCATGTGGTGCGCCGCCTGGCCGCCGCCGGCTACGGTGTCCGCGCCGCCGGCCAGGATCCCGAATCCGCCCTGTTCCTGAAGCCCATGGGCGATGTCGGGCAAGTCGTGCCCTGGCCCGCCGACGTCGCGCGGGCCGACACGGTCGCCGGCGCCGTCCAGGGTGCGGACGTGGTCGTCAATCTGGTCGGCATCCTGTATGAGCGCGGCCGCGCGACCTTCCAGAAGATCCATGCGGAAGGGGCCGGCAACGTGGCGAAGGCCGCCGCCGCCGCCGGCGTCGCGCGTCTGGTCCATGTCTCGGCCCTGGGGGCTGACGCCGAATCCCCCGCCAAATACGCGCGCAGCAAGGCCGCCGGCGAAGCCGCCGTGAAGGCCGCCTTTCCCAAGGCGACGATCCTGCGCCCGAGCATCGTGTTCGGGCCCGAGGACGATTTCTTCAACCGCTTCGCCTCGATGGCCCGGCTGTCGCCGGTGCTGCCGGTGATCGGCGCCGCCTCGGCCAAGGACGGCGGACCGAAGTTTCAGCCGGTCTATGTCGGCGACGTGGCCGACGCGGTGATGGCGGCGCTGAGCGACCCCAAGGCCCCCGGCCAGGTGTTCGAACTGGGCGGCCCCACGGTCTATTCCTTCCGCGAGTTGATGCAGCTGGTGATGGCCCAGACCGGGCGCAAGCGCTGCCTGCTGCCGCTGCCCTATTGGGCGGCCGAGATTCAGGCCGCGGTGCTGGGCTTGCTGCCCACCCCCCCGCTGACATCGGATCAGGTGCAGCTGCTGCGCCGGGACAATGTCGTCGGCGACAAGGCCAAGACCCTGAAGAACCTGGGCATCACCCCCCGGGCGGCCGAGGCGATCCTGCCGACCTATCTCATGCGGTTCCGCAACAATGCCTGGCAGGGCGTGCAGAACGCCTGATCCCGCATCCGGCGCGGGGCCGAAACGGCTTCGCTGCCAAATCGGTTCGATCTTGGGCCGGTTCGATCTTCAGGCGGTTCGATCAGCCTTCAGTACCCCGGCGGCAGGCCGGTGTCGTCCGTCGCCAGGCCCAGCTTGGCGGCGGCGGTGATCAGTTCGCCGAATTCGCGCAGGAACACGGACCCCGGCACCGTGCGCTGGATCAGCACGCTGCGGCGGTCGTTTTCATCCACCTTGCGGCGCACGAAGTGCAGTTCGGACAGGCGATCGACGGCGCGGGTCACCGCCGGCTTGGAGACCTTGAGGATATCCGCCATGCCGCGCACCGTATGCGGCGGCGGCGTCAGATAAACCGTCAACAACAACGCCATCTGGCGCGCCGACAGGTCCGGGGCATCCAGGCGCACGCTCGAGACGATCGCCCGGCGCCAGATGTCCAATGCCTGAAGTTCGTTTAATTCCATGAACTTAATTCCCCTGTCCGGGCCCTGCCGTTGCCGTCGGCCCGGCCCGCCGATTTTCATTACGCTGTCGGAACTTCTAATTCATTTGTCCGGTCCTGACAAGCCGCCTAGGCGAACCGTTTCAGGATCATCGCCGCCATGGCGCGCAGCCCCATGGCCTCGCCGCCCATGGGGCGGCCGGGCCGCGACTTCAGGTTCCAGGCCATCAGGTCGACATGGGCCCAGGGCACGGGCTTGCCCTTTTCCGGCGTCGCGAAATGCTCCAGGAACAGGGCCGCGGTGATGGCCCCGGCATAGCCGCCCTCGGGCGAATTGGTGAGGTCGGCCTGCGATCCCTCGACCATCGACCGATAGCCGTCCCACAACGGCAGACGCCACAGGGGATCTTCGACCGCCTGCCCGGCCGCCGTGATGTCGGCGGCCAATTTGTCGTCGTTGCAGAACAGGGCCGGCAGGTCGGTGCCGAGCGCCACCCGCGCCGCCCCCGTCAAGGTCGCGAAATCGATCAAAAGGTCCGGCGCCTCGGCCACCGCGTCCCACAGGGCGTCGGCCAGGATGACCCGGCCCTCGGCGTCCGTGTTGCCGATCTCGACCGTGGTGCCGCGCCGGGTCGCGACGATGTCGAGCGGCCGCATGGCGTTGCCCGAGATCGAATTCTCCACCGCCGGGATCAGCACGCGCAGCCTGATCCTGGCCCCCGCCGCCATCAGCACGCTGGCGATGCCCAGAACATGGGCCGCACCCCCCATGTCCTTTTTCATGAACTTCATGCCGGCGGCGGTCTTGATGTCGAGCCCGCCCGTATCGAAACACACGCCCTTGCCGACCAGGGTCACCTTGGGCGCATTGGCCGGGCCCCAGGTCAGGTCGATCAGGCGGGGGGCGCGGTCCGAGGCGCGGCCGACCGCATGGATGGCCGGGAAGTTCTTCTTGAGCAGCTGATCGCCCTCGATCACCCGCACCCGCGCCTTGAAGGCGCGGCCCAGGGTCCGCGCCGCGTCGGCCAGATCGCCCGGCCCCATGTCGTTGGTCGGCGTGTTGATGAGGTCACGGCACAGGATCGTGCCCTTGGCTTCGCGTTCGACCCTGGCGCGGTCGCAGGCCGCCGGCCAGACCAGTTTGGCCGCGATCTTGCCGCCCGCCTTGTAGCGCCCGAAATGATAGCTGCCGAGCGCCCAGGCCAGCGCCGCCGCCGTGGCGGCCTCCGCGTCCTTCTTGGCGTTCAGGCCGTCGAGCACGTAGCGCCCGGCCGGCAGCTTCTTGGGCAGGTCGCCGAAATCCCACATGCTGGCGGCCTCGCCCCGGCCCAGTACGACGCGGCCCAGGCCGCCCTTGGCGTTGGGGATCACGAGATGACGCCCGGCCGCGGCCGTGAAGCCGTTGCCCGTGACCCAGGCGCGGGTCGGCGCGTCCTGCTTGGCGAGCCAGGCCTTGAAGTCCTTGGCGGCGACGGGGGTAACGGGGACGGCGGCCGCCCCCGGCTTGGCGAAACAATCCATCATGGTCTTTCCCTAAGGGGTCATTGTCCTGGTTGCGGCCCTGGGCCCGCGGCGGCGAGGGCCTCGTCGATGGCGGCCTCGTAGGCGAACAGGGCCGGCAGGCCGCCGGTGTGAAGATAGAGTACCGCGCCGCCCGCCATGGCGTCACGGTCATCGGCCATGGCCAGGGCGCCGGCGAAGGATTTCGAGGTATAGACGGGGTCGAGCAGCAGGCCTTCCCGGCGCGCCGCGGCCAGGAAGGCGCCCCAGGTTTCCGGCGAATTCTTGCCGTAGCCGGGCCCGAGAAAACGGTCGGTCACCACGATGTCGTCGGGCCCGACCAGGTCCGGGCGGCCGATCAGGCGGCCCAGGTTGCCGCAGATCTGGGTGATGCGGGCGTGCTGCTGGACCGCGTCGCGGCGCACGCAGACCCCGGTCACCGGCAGGGTCGAGCCCGCCAGGCGCAGGCCGGTCAGAAGGCCCGAATGGGTCTGCCCGCTGCCCGACGCCGTGACGACCCGGGTCACCGTGACCCCGGCCTGGGCGATCTGGTCGAGAATTTCCCGCGCCGCCAGGATGTAGCCGAGCGCGCCCCGGGGCTCGAACCTAGCCCCCAGGTGGATGACATAGGGCTTGCGGCCCTGGGCCCGCAGACCGTCGGCGATGGTGTCCAGACCCGCGTCGGCGTCGGCCTCGGATGCCTCGGCCGGCAGGTGATGCAGGGTCGCGCCGTACAGGCGGTCGAGCAGCACGTTGCCGCCCGTGCGGTAGCCCGCGTCCATGCCGGCGACGCGGTCTTCCAGCTGGATATGACAATCCAGGCCGGCGGCGCAGGCCGCCGCCGCCGTGACGCGCACATAATTGGACTGTACCGCGCCGGTGATGATCAGGGTGTCGCAGCCCTGGGCCAGGGCCTGGCCGGTATAAAATTCCAGCTTGCGCACCTTGTTGCCGCCGAGCCCCAGGCCCGTCAGGTCGTCACGCTTGACCAGGATCGGGGCGCGGCCGTCCCGGCCGGACAGGTTGGCCAGCCGTTCCAGCGGCGGCGTGCCGGAAATCAGCCGGCGGCGCGGAAAATCGGCAGTGCCGATCCGCACGGTTTCAACGGAGGACGAAGCGGCGGCGGTCATGACGGCGGGCGTCCTTAAAGGGCTTAGGGAAGACGTTCCGGTTCCGGCAGGCCCATCATCTCGGCCGTGGTCTCGCCGGCCTTGATGCGGGCGATGGTCGCCTCCTCGTCGGCGATCTTCTTGATCGAGGCCGCCAGAAGGTCCGCCTGACGGGCCAGCGGCACCACGGCCACGCCGTCGTCGTCGCCGATCACGATGTCGCCCGGCGACACCGCCGCCCCGCCGCAGGAAATGGTGCCGTCGATGACGCCGCCGAAGCCCTTGTGCGGACCCTGGGGAACATGGGCGGCGCAGAACGCGGGCAGGCCCATCTCGGCGATCTCGGCGACGTCGCGCATGGCCCCGTCGATGACCACACCGCCCGCCTTCTTGGCGACGGCGCCATGGGTCATGATGCCGCCCCAGACCGCCACATCGGCATAGCCGCCGGCGTCGATGACCAGAATCTCGCCCGGATTGAGCAGGCCGATGGCGTAATGCGCCGCCGAATTGTCGCCGACCATGCAGGTCACCGTGCGCGCCTGGCCGCAGACCGTCATGCCCGCCCTAACCGGCTTGATGCGCCCGGCCATGCATTGGGTCCGGTTCATCATGTCGGACACGATGGCGGGCGGAATGGCGCGCCATTGGGCAAGCACCTCGTCGGGCAGGCGGTCAAAGGTCACGTCGTGGCGTTGGATGGCCATGGAGGAGCTCCCGTTCGGTCGTTTCTTGAAGGCCGCCCGTTGCGAGCGGCGTGTCCTGCCACTTAAACCCAGCGGGCGGGGCCTGCCAACCCCCTTCTGCCGGACTATTGCGGCGGGGCCGGGGTGACCGGGACGACGGGCACCGCCGGCGGTGGCGGCGGCAGGTCCCCCGGGCCGGGGGCCGGCGCGGGTTCGCGGTCCGGCGCCGGCACCTCGGGCGGAGCAGGCGTGCCCTGCGGCCGCAGCACGAAGTCCTGGCCGCCGATCACCGTGCCGTCGCCGTCGATCATGGCCCGGCGCACGCCCTCGGTGACCAGGCCCAGCTTGACCAGCTGGTCCGGATTGATGCGCAGGGTGTAAGCGCCGGGGGGCACGAATTCCATCAGGTAGAAGCCGTCGAAGGCCGAGCGCAGTTCGCGCACCACGTTGCCGTCGGCATCGAGCATCTGAATCTCGGCGCCGGACACGGGAAACACCTTGGTGCCGTCGACCTTGAACACCGTGCCGTCGATTTCGCCCGTCGTGACAACGGGGAAATCGACCCGCGCCGTGCTGCCTGGATAGGCCACGATCGATACGCCCTTTTTCGACGGCACCAGGAACGGGTCGCCCAGGCTGTCGGGGTCGAGCTTAACCACCAGATTGCGGTTGGGCGTGACCGAGGGGATGTAGACGAAGCCCTCGGCGTCGGTCTTGTCGCGCTGGATGCCGCGGTCGATTTCCAGCCGCACCCCTTCCATCGGCTCGTCACCGTCATCGAACACGCCGTTGCCGTTGCGGTCGAGGAATACGCGGCTCATCAGCGCCCCCTGGGTGGCGATGCGGTCGGCGGTGACGTCCGGCCGCATCGTCACCGGATTGACGCCGAAGGACATGGCCATGTTGACCCGGGCCTGGAACACGGCGTCGTCGGAATACTCCAGATCCAGGCCCCAGGCCGACCATTCGGTCAGCCGGTTGAGCCCGAAGGAAACGGAATTGACGATGTCCGGCGGGGCCGACCGTTCGAGCCCGAGACTGATTTCCAGATTCTTCGAAATGCGCTTGTCCGCCGTCACGGTCATGGTGCCGTAATCCGTTTCCGGCAGCACCTTGTAGCCGACCGTCCCGCGCAGCCGCACGTCGCCGACCCGCCCGCCCAACAGGAAGGTGCCCGACGCCGACTTGTCCACGCCCGTCGACGTCTTGGTCCGTGAATAATCGAGGGTATGGGTCACCGACAGGCGGCCGATGGGCACGGTCACGCGGTTGGACAGGGTCGTCGTCTTGTCGCCGTTGACGAAGCGGTCGTGGTCGATGGTCAGGCTGACCGGCATCTGCGGCAGGTCGAACACGGCGATCGCCCCGTCGATGCGCATCGTGGTCGAGGAATTGAGCTTCGCATCGCCCGTGCCCGTGAACTGTTCGCTGACGAAGTTCTTGGTGATGTTGTGTTCCAGGATGGTCGAAAACCCGAGGATCGAGGTCTGCGCGATCATCCGCGTGGCCCAGCCGCCGTCCTGCTGATTGACCAGATCGACCTTGCCGAACAGGTTGCCGAACGAGGTCGCCAGCGTCGTCCCCACATAGGTGTCGCGGCCGCCGTCGTCGCGCGGGATGGCGACGATGCTGCCGCCGAGCGACAGATTCTTGCTGATCCCCGTCTGCACCCGCGCCAGCACGCGCGCCTGGTCGCGCCGGGTATCGGTGCCCGACACGCGCTGGTTGGCGATCAGGCGGTCGTCGTGCAGGCCGGCGGAAATCTCGTACTTGACCTCGCCGGGCTTGATCTGGTCCAGGCCGACGCGGATCTGGCGGGTTTCCTCGCGGACCTGGCCCTGCGGCCCGTAGAACACCAGGCGCACCACGTTGACCCCGAACAACAGCGGCACGTCGGTGAATTCATAGCGCCCGTCGGACCGCGCCTCGGCGAAGTCGATCAGGGTTTCGTTGCGGTAGATCTCCATCTCCCAGCCCAGCGGCAGGTCGCCGGTCAAGGTGATGCGGTCGAATTCGTCGGGCGTGCCGCCGACGGGGAAGTTGGTGACCGTCGCACCGTTGGCGACCTGGCTGCGCGTGGTCAGGGCGAATTGCGGGGTATAGATGTCGCCGCCCCTGATCTGCGTCGCCCCCAGATCGCCCAGCAGGCTTTCGCCCAGGCGGCCGTCCAGATCCGTGCGCTCGAAGGTCGTGCGGATGTCGGATACGGCCTGGCCGTTTTGGCCACTGACGAACACGCTGGCGTTGGTTCCGGCGACGTCGGCGGCGCCGGTCATGTTGTAGGAATAGGTGTAGCGCTTGGCCTGCGATCCATGGGTCGCCCGCGTGCCCTGGACGTAAATATCCGCGCGGGGGATCGAAATCAGCCCGGGGGGCTGTTCCTCCTTGGGATAGTCGCGGTCCGGGCCGCGCTGGCGCAAGGCGCGTTCGCGCGCATCTTCCCGGGCCAGCCGGGATTCGATGGGCAGCGGTTCGCGCGAGGTCAGGGTCGCGGTCAGGTTGGGCAGGTCGAAGGCGATGTCGATCGGGAACCATTGCGACAGCAGGCGCACGTCGACATAGATGTCGCCGTCGGCGGCATGCACCAGGGCCGGATCGAAGATCCGCGACTTGCCTTCGATGGTCACTTCCCGGCGGCCCAGGGACAGGGAGAACAGCCGATTTTCCGCGAGAAACCAACCGCCGGCAATCCCCGCCTGGGCATCGGCGGTAATGGCGAAGTCGAGCGCCCGGGCAAGGTCGCCCAGGGGCAGTTCCAGGGACGAGCCGGACAAAAGCGCCGGGAACCCGTCGCTGAGCCGCAGGCCGCCGAGACGCAGTTCCAGAATCAGGGGTTCGCGCAGATTGAGACGATGGCGGTTGTCGCCGCTTTGCGCCCAGGCCGCCCCGGCCGACAGGCAGACCGCGGCCCAGACAAGAAGAAGCGCCGCCCAGGCCCCCCTGCGGCGGGCCGGCAGACGGCGAAGCACAACGGCTGCACCAACCGAAACATTTCCGTTGGCGTTCCCGTCATGCCGTTCCGCCCCGCTTCCGGGACCTGGCGCCGCCCCCGGCGGGGGCCCGCCGTCTTGGTTATGGCAGCGTAACTTCACCCGAGGCCAGTGTCGTATCTCCGTCCACTTGACGATAGAGGACCTTCAACATCCCCTTGCCCAGGGTGCTTCCGGGAGGCACGACAAGCGGCACCTCCACCATTCTGTCCGTGTTCGGCATGAACACCGCAAGGCGCGTGACCTCGCCCACCACCACCGCCGGGCCGCCGCCGGCGGGCAGGTATTCGACCTTCACGTCGCCATAGGCGGACTTGGTGCCCTGGCGCGACAGCTTGAAGGTCAGCTTCTTCTTGTCCTTGTCCGGAACCACGGCGAAATCCGACATCGCGACCTTGAGGTCCAAATCCCCATGGCGGACGATGACCGGAATCGTGATCCCGAAAATCGGCGTCAGCTTGACGGAAATACCGCCTTGGCCGCTTTTTTCGTCGATGGCGCGCCCGGCGTCTTCGGGCGGAACGGCGCGGAAGAACATGTGCGAACGGTACTCGCCCGGCGCCAGGTCCGTGGGTTTGCGCAGGATCAGGCGCACCGTCTGTGTGCCGCCCGGCGGGATATCGACCTGGCGCGGCGCATAACGAACCAGCTCCTCGGCCGTCTTCATCCCGGCCGGCGGCTGATCGACGGCCTTCAGGCTGCCCTTTTCATCCATTTCCATGGCGATCAGGGAAATCCGGAACAGCGCCGTTTCCGATCCCCGGTTGGTCAGCGTGACGGTGGCGGACCGGTTTCGGCCCTCGAGTTCAACACGGGTCGGCGACACGACCAGGTCGCCGAAACCCTGCGCCGCCACGGGACGGGCATAGCCCGCCAAACCGGCGACCGTAAGTACCAGGGCGATCCCCCGGATCAATCTGGTTGGACGCATGCCGACACTCCCCTAAACCATTGTTTTGTATAACGCGCCGCGTGTGCTCAAGGTTTATCCGAACATTCAGTTATAGGAAACCATAACGGTGAAAAACTTTTCCCCGAAAATGGTCGGACCGAAGTTGTCCGGACGTTGAATCTGGATGACTTGCGGGCCCTCGGCGGTCTGGACGGTGACGGCGACGATGTTGGGGTCGGCGCCGCCGCCTGCCCCGGTGGCCGGGCCGCCCGCGTTGGTCGTCAACTGTTGCAGGGTTTCCGGCGACCCGCTTTGCGCCTTGGCGCCGATGGCGATCTGCGCGGCGCCGTCGCTGCCGATGGTCGGGCTGCTTCCCGCGTTGTGATCGAAATTGGTGACGACCAGTTCACCGGTATCGGTCACCACCACCAGGGAATCCGTCAGGGTCAGCGAAAAGCTTTGATTGGGGGCGCCCGAAATGGCGATTGCCGCGGCCAGCGCGCCGCCCGAGGGCGGCGGGGCCACGGGCCCACGCTGCGTGGGGCTGGCCGCCTGCGTCAAGGGATCGGCGCCACCCGCATCCGGCGCCGCCAAAAAGCCCTGCGCATTCGACAGTTCCTGCAGCCCGATCACGCCCGCCGGGCGGACGATCTGGACGGTCACGCGGGAGGATATCGCGGAATCGGCAACGGCGGAACTGGCCGCGCCCGGCGCGCCGATCAGGGCTAACCCGGCCAGCAGGGCAACCGCGGCGTGCCGCAGGCCGGCGAATTTCAGGTTACGTCGCGCCGTCATTATTCTTTCGGACCTTCGGCCGGGAATGGCGTCGGCGCAGCATAGCATGATCGGCCCCGCGGGGCCGCCTGCTTTGCCGCCGGCGGAAAGCCCGGCCATCACTGCGGGTCCACGTAGACGGTGAACGAGCCGCTGTATTCGGCACCCGGCAGGTTGGTGCCCAGGCTCAGGGTCGCGCCGACGGAAATGTCGACGCGGCCGCGCCGTCCCAGATCGATGGGATTGGTCAGGTTCATGGTGAAGTTGCTGAGCGTGCCGCTGCCGCCGCCCCCGGTGACCGTCGCCGTGGTCGGCAGGGTCACGATGACGAGCGCATTGTCCGGTCCGGTAATGCGGAATTCGGCCTCGCGGTGGTTCTTGCCCAGGTCGATGACGCCGCCGGTCACGGACTTGACGCCCGAGGTCGAAATGGTGACCGTGCCGGGAATGTTCGAGGTCGCGACCTTGCCGAACAACAGGGTGCGGCGTTCCGTGATGTCGAGGGATTGAGCCTGGGCCTGTCCCCAGCCGGGAACGGCCCCTGCCGCCAATCCATCGATCAACGGGGCGGACAGAACGAATGCGGCGGCCAGAAGGACGGCCGCGCGTAAACGCCTCATAACGGTGCGTGGTCTGGTCATGACGACCTTCAACCTAGCACGGGGTCAACGGGAAACGGTAATTACGCACACATGGCCGGCCCCGGATTGGCGCCGGGGCCGGGCCATGCGCTGCGGAATTACTGATAGTTGACGGCGACCGAGTAGGTGCCCGAATAGCTGCCGGCGGTCTGGTTGGCGCCGACCGCGAGCGTGCCGCCCACGTTGAAGGTGTCGGTGCCGCCCGTGAGGGTGCCGGAGCCGGGATCAGTCAGGGTCACGATCATCGCCGTGCCCGGGCCGGTCAGGCTGACGGTGCCCGGAATGGTCACGCTGTAGGTCGCGCCGCTGGCGCCGGTCACCGTGAAGGCACCCGCGGCGGGCGAGCCGCCCAGGTCGCTAACGCCGCCCGTGACGCTTTTGGCACCGGCAATCGACACGGTAACCGTACCGGACGCGGCGCTGGGGCCGACGTTGCCGAAGGCCAGGGCCGTGTCCTGCACGATGGACACCGGGGCCGCGATTTCGACACTGGCGCCGGCGGTCACGGAATTGGCGGCTTGCGCCTGGCCCGCATACAACGCGGCGGCCATGACGGCGCCGAGCACGGTTACTTTTTTCATATTGATGGTCATTCTAATTCACTCCGCAAAGTCGTCTTCGTTTCGAGGAAATCCGCGACACTCAATCACCGGCGTGTTTGGCCCGCCGTGCGACCGATGCATTGATGCGGATGTTGGCCCAAGACCTTCCCATCAAGAAAACCGTTCCGGGGGCAAGAGCACCAAGCTCCCTGAACGGCGCAATCGAAGTTGCACGTCTTATGCCAGACCGCCCTGACACCAGCCTGACGCCTAGCTGACATCAAGCTTACAAAGCCATTGAATCTCTTGGCATATTCGTGGCGGCGGGAAGGCCGATAAACGGCACGGTTCCGCGCGTTTCACCGTGCAGGACGGCTTGCCGAGCGCCGTCTGGCCGCATCGGGCGCACACGATCGAATTGACAAAATTATTTCGCATTGCCGATCAGCGACGCGGAGTGCGCACTCGCAGGCCCCGCCGGAATCACCGAAGCGGCACGGCGGGCCGGCGGTACTTGAGCGGTAAAACCAGTTGCGGCGGTGGCGGCAGGTCGGCCTCGGGTGCCTGATGGTCCTGCAATTCGCGCAGGATGCGGCTGGCCCGCGCCCAGGAAACTTCGATCTGCGCCGGGCCGGCGGCATGGATCGGTCCCGAAGGTATAGCGGGGGGTGTTTCAGGGGCCGCCCCGGTGGGGACCTCGGCCAACGGTGCCGGGCGCGGCACCGGGCCGGGCGCGCCGGTTGCATCGGGGACAATGCCGTGAAGCGGCGGCAGCGCCGCCAGCACCTTGCCGCCGTCCTCGGCCGGAGTTCGCTGTCCCGGCCGCGGCACGATGTCGAGAACCAGGCGCCAGGGTCCGGCGCCGGGTGATGCACCGCCCCTGGGCGGATCGAGAAGGAAGGCGCGGCGGATGAAGGCGTCGAAGCGGCTGGTCACCTGAAAGCGGAGCGGCCCACCCCCCGTGGCCGGGCGGACGATCAGATCGGGCGCGAGCGGGTCGCCCGCCAGCGCCGCGTGGCCTTCGGGCGGCAAGGCCGCATCCGGCAGGCTGACCGCGAAGGTCCGCCGGCCCGTGGCCCGGGCGTCATAATCTGGGGGCGCCGTCAGATCGAACACCAGGCGCAGGAAGCCGGCATGACGGCCCAGACGCAGGCCGGTGACCTCGGCCGCCTCGGCCGCGCGGACCGGCGCGGGCACGGCCACGCCCGCCACCAGGATAACCGGCAGCAGCAGGAGAAAGGCCGCGCCTTGCGCTGCCCATCGGCGGAATACATGCCCGGACTGCCGCATCTTGGCTTTCCTTTTAGGCGCCGGCGGACGGGCGCCGCAAGGCCCGCGGCCCTCCGGCAACGCCGATATGCGAAGCCTTTGGAAACAATCAATTTTCTCTAATGTGTCAGTTGTCTGTCAGTATTTCGCGGTATAAGCTTCTCCGCTCGCGTGACGATTTTCCGGGAATCGGGGACCCGGGCGTGGCGCACCGCCGGAAAGCAAGGCGGCGTCGGGGCAAGCCTGCGGGGACCACGCAAAGGAGGTCACGGTGGAATTGATCAAAAATCTGGGCTGGTTGCCCATCGGCATTGTCCTGATCGTGGCGACGGTCGTCGCGGGCGTGCTGCTGAAAGTCACGTCGCCCAAGAAGCCGAACATCGACAAGATGAGCGACCGCGAAAAGTGGGAAATGTACGGCATCGGCTCCGGCCCCAAACCCGGCGATGATGTCGAAGAATACTGGCGCGACTACGAGCTCATGAAGCAAGGCGGCGGCCGCGACGACGAATATTTCCGCGACGATCAGATCTGATCCCGCCGCCGGTCCCGCCCGCACCCGGTCATCGGGGCGTAACGCAACTGTGAATAAATAATCCACACAGGCCCGAACCCGTCCGTTAAGGTTTGCGGGAACCCTGCCGCGCGGGACCAGTCGTGCGCATTCGACCAAGCGGAAACATTCACGAACAGCACTTCCATGGCATCTCAGAACCGACGCGCCGGACTGAAAAGGATATCGGCGGCCGAGGCATCGGAAGCCCTCCTGCGGCGGCTTCGGGCGGTGCGCGCCGAAACCCTGGCCCTGGCCGACGGCCTGTCCGACGCGGACGCCACGGCCCAGTCCATGGCCGACGCCAGCCCCGCCAAATGGCATCTCGGCCATACCAGCTGGTTCTTCGAAGCCCTTGTCCTGGAACCCGGCCATCCCGGCTACACCCTGTTCGACGGCCGTTTCGCCTATCTGTTCAATTCCTATTACGACAGTGTCGGCCCGCGCCAGCCCAGGCCCCAGCGCGGTCTGCTGACCCGCCCGCCGCTGGCCGACGTGATCGCCTATCGGCGCCATGTCGACGCGGGCCTGGCCGACCTGATGACCGGCGGCAACTGTGATGAAGCCCTTCTGAAAACCATCGAACTGGGCCTGCACCACGAACAGCAGCATCAGGAACTGCTGCTGACCGACATCCTGCACCTGTTCGCGCAAAACCCGCTCAGGCCCGCCTACCGCGCCGCCGAGCCGCTGGCCACGGGCGGGAAGGCGCCGGACCTGGCGTGGCTACCCTTCGACGGCGGCATTCTGCCCGTCGGCGCCGACACAGGCGACGAGGACGGCTTCGCCTTCGACTGCGAGACGCCGCGCCATGACGCGCTCATCCGGCCCTTCCGCCTGGCGTCGCGCCCGGTGACCAACGGCGAGTGGATGGCCTTCATCGCCGACGGCGGCTACGCCGACCCCCTGTTGTGGCTGTCCGACGGCTGGGCCACGGTCCAGGCCGAGGGCTGGTTCGCACCTTTGTATTGGGAGGACCGCGACGGCGACTGGTGGACCATGACCCTCAAGGGTCCGCAGCCCGTGGACGCCGACGCCCCCGTGACCCACATCAGCCTGTTCGAGGCCGACGCCTTCGCCCGCTGGGCGGGCAAGCGCCTGCCGACGGAATTCGAATGGGAGGCGGCGGCACGCTCGCAACCCGTGACCGGCAACTTCGCCAACTCCGGCCGCCTGCGCCCGGCGCCGGCACAGGACCATGACGGGTTGCAGCAGATATTCGGCGACGTCTGGGAATGGACGGCCAGCGCCTATGCCCCCTATCCCGGATTTGCCGCCACGGACGGGTCGGGCGGCGAATACAACGGCAAGTTCATGTCGGGGCAGAACGTGTTGCGCGGCGGATCCTGCGCCACGCCGGACGGGCATGCGCGCGCGACCTACCGCAATTTCTTTTATCCGCACCAGCGCTGGCAGTTCACCGGCCTGCGCCTGGCCGAGGATGGGTGAGACGACGATGGACGCCTTTGCCGATGTTGAAGACACAGGATTGGACGACGACGGCAGGGAAGCCTTCCGGCGCGACGTAGTCGAGGGGCTGTCCGCCGACACCAAGACCCTGCCCTGCAAGTGGCTCTACGACGTGCGCGGCTCGGCCCTGTTCGAGGAAATCACCCATCTCGACGAATACTATCCGACGCGCACGGAACTCGCCCTGCTGGCCGACATCGCGGACGACCTGGGATCGGCGCTGCCGGCCCGGGCCTGGGTGGTGGAATTCGGATCGGGGTCGAGCCGCAAGTCCGACCTGTTCCTGAACGCGCTGGATACCCCCCACGGCTACGTGCCCATCGACGTCGCCGGCGATTATCTGGAAGCCGCCGCCGGCGCCCTGGCCGACCGCCTGCCGCATCTGGAAGTCGTGCCCGTGGTCGGCGACTTCACGGCCGAGCTTCCCCTGCCGTCCGCCCTCGATGACGCCCCCACGGTCGGCTTCTTCCCGGGTTCCACCATCGGCAATTTCGAGCCCGCCCAGGCGGCGCGCTTCCTCGCCCGCGCCCGGCGCATGCTCGGCGACGGCGCCTTCATGGTGGTCGGCGTCGATCTGAAAAAGGACCTGGGCGTGCTGCTGCCCGCCTATGACGACGCCCGGGGCGTGACCGCCGACTTCAACCTGAACCTTCTGGACCGCATCAACCGGGAACTGGGCGGCGGCTTCGACCGCGGCCGCTTCGCCCACCGGGTGCGCTACGACGACGGCGAAGGCCGGGTCGAGATGCATCTCGAAAGCACGGTCGACCAGACGGTGCGCATCGACGGCCATGCCTTCGACTTCCGGGCCGGCGAGACCATTCATACGGAAAATTCCTACAAATACGCGGTCGGCGATTTCCACCGCGTCGCCGGCGGCGCCGGCTGGCGCGCGGCACGCCATTGGACCGATGCGGACAACCTGTTCTCCATCCATCTGCTTGCCGCCGCCTGAGACTTCCGCCATCCTGAGACCGGCAGGGAGGCAACACCATGCGGCGTGCGTTCATCGGCACATTGGCTTTGGTTTTGGGCCTGGTTCTGGGCCCCACGGCGCGCGCCTGCGGGCCCGAGGTCGTGATCCGGTTCATCGATTCCGGCCCTGACCTGTTCATCATCGAAAACAACAGCCTGGAAGACTGGACCCTGCTGAGCCTGGAATTCCGCGCCGAACATTCCGCCGGGCGCGTGGTGTTCGACACCGACTTCGGCGGCGCGGGCGCTTCGGAACCCCAGCAGTTCGAGACCGTGGAAGGCGAGGTCGGCCTGATGAAGGCCCCCGTGGTCGCCGACGGAGCGGAGGAACTGACCCTGCATTTCGCCAACTTCGCACCGGGCCGCAAGTTCGTGTTCTCCATCGACCTGGACGACCGCCTGGAAAATTCCGCCATGGGCCAGGCCTATGTGACCGGCGACGAGATCGCGGGGGCGGAGGTCCTGGGCCTGTTCACCCGCCCCCGAATCGGCGAGGGCCGGGCACAGGGCACCTTCGGCACGGACGGCCGGGCGCACCTGCGTGGGGCGACCTGCGCGTAAGCCGGGGGTGGCCGCGGCGCGCCGCAAATATTCAAAAGAAAACCACAGAGACAGTGAGACGATGAGACATTGCCGTCATGCCCGTGCTCGACACGGGCATCCACGGACTCTCTTGAAAAGCCGGCAAGGCGTGGATGGCCGGGTCAAGCCCGGCCATGACAGATCTTTGCTTTCCTTTTTCTCACCGCCTCACCGTCTCAGTGGTTCAAATTCCTTCATGACCACGACGTGAACGGCGGGAGGAATCAGGTCAGCTTGACCAGCTGCTTGCCAACGTTCTTGCCCTGCAGCATGCCGATGAAGGCCTCGGGCGCGGCGGCGATGCCTTGCGCCACGGTCTCGCGGTATTTCATGCGGCCGTCCGCCACCATGGCCTCCAGTTCCGCCCGCGCCTGGGGCCAGATCGCCTTGTGGGCGTTGAGCACGAAGCCTTCCATCTTCAGCGACTTGTCGAAGAACAGGTGCATGTTGCGGTTGCCGTGGGCGGCACCCGTTTCGTTGTAGCGCGCCAGCACGCCGCACACGGGAATGCGGGCCAGGCGGTTGCACTGGCCCATCACGGTTTCCAGAATCTCGCCGCCGACGTTGTCGAAATAGACGTCGACGCCGTCGGGGGCGGCCGCCTTCAACTGGCCCGCCAAATCGGGCGCCTTGTAGTCGATGCAGGCGTCGAAGCCGAACTCTTCCGTCACCAGTTTGCACTTGTCCGGCCCGCCGGCGATGCCGACGGCGCGGCAGCCCATGTCCTTGGCCAGTTGCCCGACGCAGCTGCCGACGGACCCGGCGGCGGCGGACACCACCACCGTCTCGCCCGCCTTGGGCTGGCCCGTGACCTTGAGCCCGACCCAGGCCGTCACGCCCGTGGAGCCGCAGACGCCGAGATAGGCCGAGAGCGGCACCCCCGGCTTGGCATCGACGACGAAATCCAGGTCCGAGCCGTCGGACAGCACATGGGTCTGCCAGCCGAGCCGCCCGACCACGTGGGTGCCGACCGGGAAGTCCGGGTTGTTCGTCTTGACCACTTCGCCCAGGACCCGCCCGACCATGAGGTCGCCCGGCTTCAGCACGTTGGGGCTGTAGGTCCAGCCGCCGCCCATCAGCATGCGCTGATAGGGATCGAGCGAGAGATACAGATTGCGCAGCAGGAACTGCCCGGCGCCCGGTTCGGGTACCGGGGTTTGGTCGAGGCGGAAGTTGTCGGGCGTCGGCAGGCCCTCGGGTGCGCTGTTGAACAGGACCCGGGTGTTGGTTTCGGTCATGGGCAGGCTTTCTTCGTTTATTTGGTCAGTTCCGCGCGCACGATGGCGGCGCCGTCGGCCATGGCCTTCATCTTGCCGAAGGCGACGTCGCGGGGCAGGTACTTGAGGCCGCAATCGGGGGCCACGATGATCTTTTCCGCCGGATGATGGGCAAGGCCCTTGCGGATGCGGTCGGCCACCGTTTCCGGGCTTTCGATGTCGTGGGTCGACAGGTCCAGCACGCCCAGGATGATGTTCTTTTCCGGCAGGGTTTCCAGCACGGCGCAATCCAGATGCGACTGTGCCGTTTCGATGGAGATGTCGCAGACCGAACAGGCGGCCAGCTGCGGCAGGAAGGAATAGCCCTCGGGCCGTTCGTGAATGATGGCGGCATAGCCGAAGCAGATGTGCACGGCGGTTTCGCCCGCGATCCCGTCGAGCGCGCGGTTGAGCGCATCCAGCCCGAACTCGCCGGCCTTTTCCGGCCGCGCCTGCATGTAGGGCTCGTCCAGCTGCACCACGTCGGCGCCGGCGGCGAACAGGTCGCGGACTTCCTCGTTCACGGCGGCGGCGTAGTCCATGGCCAGGTCGGCCTCTGACGCATAGAAATCGTTCTGCGCCTGCTGCGACATGGTGAAGGGGCCGGGCACGGTGATCTTGATCTTGCGGTCCGTGTTGGCGCGCAGGAACTTCACGTCCTCGACCTCGACCGCGTGCATGCGGGTGATCTTGCCCGTGATGCGCGGCACCGGGTTGGGGTGGCCGGACCGGTCCAGGGCCTCGCCCGGATTGTCGATGTCGACCCCCGACAGCGCCGTGGCGAAGCGGTTGGAATAGCTTTCGCGGCGCATTTCGCCGTCGGTGATGATGTCGAGCCCGGCCCGTTCCTGATCGCGGATGGCCAGGATGGTGGCGTCGTTCTGGGCCTCTTCCAGGAATTCCGGATCGACCCGCCACAATTCCTTCGCCCGCGTGCGCGGCGGGAACCGCCCGGCCAGCTTGGCGCGGTCGAGCAGCCAGTTGGGCTGGGCGTAGGAGCCGACCAGCGATGTCGGCAGAAGGGTGTTGATGGTGGTCATGTCGGTATCCTCCCAATAATGTTTTGCCGACCCTAGCACGCGGGCCGGTGTGCCGGTACAGCCCCGGCGCGGTTAATCGGCGACGCGCATCCGCCCGGCCGCGTCGAGAACCAGGGTCTGGAAATGCCGCGGCACGAAAACTTCCGTATCCGGCGCGGCGGCCTTGACCTCGGCGATGAAGGCGTCGGTCTGGGCGAAGGCCTTGTCCTGGGGGGCGCCGAAGGGCAGGCCCTGGTCGTCCCAATGGGTCGCGACGACCAGCGGCGGGCGGCCCAGGCAACGCATCAGCCGCGCCGTGTAGTCGTGAATGTCGAGGCGCGGCGGGGCGGCGGCGATGAAGGCGATGTCGGGGCGCAGGCCGTCGATCTCGCGCTCGATGAAATTCATGGAGCCGAACAGCAGAACCTCGCGCCCGCCGATGCGGATCAGATAGGCCAGCGTGCCGCCCTCGACATAATCGTCCAGGCAGAGCGGGCCGTCCTGCACCGGGATGGTGCCGAAATCCTTGTACAGCTTGCACGACAGGGCGGAATGCAGGCTCGGGATCACGCGGATCGAGAATTTTTCGTAAGCGTAATCCTCCCCGCCCCGCACGGCGTGGATCTGTTCGTCCGGCACGCCGCCGTTGATCGCGATGTTGCAGGTACTTTCCGTGCCGATCACCACCGCCCCCGTCTTGTTGGCGATGTAGGGCACGTCCATGGCGTGGTTGAAATGGGAATGGGACAGGATGATGTAATCGGCCTTGGGCACGTGGCGGTCGATGGTCGCCGCGTCGCTGGGCGCCGGTTCGGTCATCTTCACCACGGGGCGCGGATCATTGGCAATCTCGGTGGCGTCGTTAGGGCCGTAGCGCCGGCCCTGAAAACGCACCCGCGACAGATAGGGGTCGAGCAGGATCACCGTCTCGCCGTCCGTGATTTTCCAGCCCGCCGCCCCGAAATGGGTGAACTGCAACGGGCGCATGTTGCCGCCGTCGGTCATCGGTCGCTCCTTTATTATGGTATTATGGTGAGGTCAGCCGAGGGCCGCGAGAATCCGTTCCGCCGAGGAAACGTTGAGCCCGGGCTCGGTCTCCAGCGCGAAATGGGTGACCACGCCGTCGTCGACGATCATGGCGTAGCGCTTGGAGCGCGTGCCGTAGCCCTTGGCCGACATGTCCGACGCCAGGCCCATGGCCTCGGTCAGGGCACCGTTGCCGTCGGACAGCATGGTGACCTTGCCGGGCGCCTCGTGGGCCAGGCCCCAGGCGGTCATGACCATGGCGTCGTTGACGGACACGCAGGCGATCTCGTCGACGCCCTTGGCCAGGATCGCCCCGGCCTGGGCGACGAAGCCCGGCAGGTGCTTGGCCGAACAGGTGCGGGTGAAGGCCCCCGGCAGGCCGAACACCACGACCCGGCGGCCCTTGAAATAATCGTCGGTGGCGACGGCCTCGGGGCCGCCGTCGGCGCCCATTTTGAAGATCGTGGCGCTGGGCACGCGGTCGCCGGTCTGGATGGTCATGGATGGATGCTCCTGGGTTTCGTTGCTTTTGTTGCTATTTCGCACGGTCGCGGATGAGGTTGATGATACCGGAAAAATCCTTCCCCGCCTGGCCCGCGTCGGCGTAATCCTGATAAAGTGACGCCGCCTTTTCGGCAACCGACACGTCGGCGCCGGTGCTGTGCGCGGCGGCGATGGCCAGGCCCATGTCCTTCAGCATCAGGGCCGCCGCGAAGCCGGGGGCGTAGTCGCGGTTGGCGGGCGAGGTCGGCACCGGGCCCGGCACCGGGCAATAGGTGGTCAGCGACCAGCACTGGCCGGACGCCGTGGACGACACGTCGAACAGGCGCTGCGCATCGAGGCCCAGTTTTTCCGCCAGCACGAAGGCCTCGGCCACCGACGCCATCTGGATGCCCAGCATCATGTTGTTGCAGATCTTGGCCGCCTGGCCGTTTCCCGGGCCGCCGCAATGGACGATGGTCTTGCCCATCTTTTCCAGGATCGGCTTGGCCCGGGCGAAGGCGTCATCGGCGCCGCCGACCATGAAGGTAAGCGTCGCCGCCTCGGCCCCGCCGACGCCGCCGGACACGGGCGCGTCGACCATGGCGAGGCCCCGGTCCGCCGCCGCCGCGTGAACGTCGCGCGCGGTGTCGACGTCGATGGTCGAACAGTCGATCACCAGGGTGCCGGCGGGCAGGGCATCGAACAGGCCGCCCAGGCAGACCTCCTTCACATGCTTGCCGGCGGGCAGCATGGTGATGACGACCTCGGCCCCCTCGGCCGCCTCGGCGGCACTTCCCGCGACGGTCGCCCCGGCGGCCTTGGCCTTGGCGAGCAGGTCCGCCGACAAATCGAAGGCGGCGACCGCATGGCCGGCCTGGATCAGGTTGCGCGCCATGGGGTTGCCCATGTTGCCGACGCCGATGAATGCGATCTGGGTCATGTGGATGTCCTCAAGGCTGGCCGCCCCGGGCGGTGGCGCCGGGTGCGGGAGAATGCGGGGGCAAAGACTAGCAACCCCCGGCGCGGGCCGGAAGGGGGGATGCGGTCCGGGCGGGCGGCGACTAGTCGTCCCGCCCGTATCCCGCCGGCAGCTTGTGCGCGATGCCCTTGTGGCAGTCGATGCAGGTATCGCCCTTTTTCATGCCTTCCTGCATCTTTTCCGAGGCGCGGCGGCTCTGCTTGTGGAAGTCCATGGAATCCCAGGCATGGCAGTTGCGGCATTCGCGCGAATCCGTGGCCTTCATGGCGGCCCAGACGTGCTCGGCCAGTTCCATGCGCTTGGCCTCGAACTTCTCGGGCGTGTCGATGGTGCCCCTGACCTTGTGAAACAATTCATTGGTCGCCTGGATCTTGCGCACGAACTTGGCCGTCCATGGCTTCGGCACATGGCAGTCGGAGCAGATGGCGCGCACGCCGGACGGGTTCTTGTAGTGGATGGTCTTCTTGTATTCCTCATAGACCGTGCTGCGCATCTCATGGCAGGAGACGCAGAATTCGAGGGTGTTGGTGGCTTCCATGACGGTATTGAACCCGCCCCAGAAGACGATGCCGGCGACGCCGCCGACGACGAACACGGGCCCCCAGCCCCAGCGCAGCGCCGGGCCGGTAAACCAGGACCAGAGTTTCTTGAACACGGCTTTGTTCCTTGATCGGACGGGATACGGCGGCCGCCGGGCATTGCGCGCCCGCGCGGCCGCACGCCCGCGAACGGCGGTTAGCGTTCCTTCGGCAGGGTGGTCAGGTGGGCCAGGATGTCGGTCACGACCTGACGGTCGATGACCAAGAGGGCCGGCATCTGTTCGCCGGGCTGGCCGTAAAGAACCTTGTGCATGATCTCCCACGGATTGCCCATGAGACTGCCGAGCGGCGGCATCTCCTTGGGCTCCAGCCCCTTCAGGCCGTGGCAGCCGGCGCAGATGGTCTGGTAATAGGCCGCCCCCTTGGCGGCGTCGCCCTTGGGCGTCTTGGCGGCGCGGTCGATATGCTTGTCCATGTCGACCTGGCCCTTGGTGACGAAATTGGCGAGGTCCATGAAATCACGGTCCGACAGCTTGTCGGCGAAGCCGTGCGCCGGCGCCTTCAGCAGGGCGACCACCTTGGCCGGGTCGCCGCCGGCCATGCCGTTGATGCCCTTGATGCCGGAGAAATGCTTGCCCTTGGCGTAGGCGCCGTCCTTACCCCGGCCGTCCCAGCCGTGGCACTCCTTGCAGCGCCAATTGGCGTTCGCCTTCTTGGCGTATTCCTTGTCGGCGGGATACAGCTTGTGGCTCTCGGCCGGCGCCTTCTGGCCGACCACCTTGTACCACTTGTCGTAAAGCTTGCCGCCGCGGGCGATGGACGCCGCCTCGGTGACGCCGTCGGCCGCCCTTGCGGCGGTCGGGCCGCCGAACACAAATCCCGCGGCCAGGACCGCGGCCACAACGCCCCTGCTTGCTCCGCTCAATCGGCTTTTCATGATGATGTTCCCCTCTCGGTTTCCCTTTCCCGCCATCACGGCACTCCTGCCGGAAGACGGAAAGGCAGGGAAAAACCATGACGTTATCATGGTCTTTTTGCATTGACGTGGATCAAGCGAGACCGGACGGGGGCATCTGGAACGGCGCGGGGCGGCGGGGCGACTTCAGGTCTCGTAGTCGTCGCAGGAATAGTCGAACTGGTTGAGCCCAGCCTCCAGGTAGGACGGCAGAAGCGGCATGCCGAGCAGGTAGTCGGAGGTTGCGCCCGTGTGGCGGTCGCGGGCGTCGGCGACGGCTTGGTCCCAATCGCCGGGCGCGTAGTCCTCGCGCCCGGTCCAGGCCAGCGCCACCAGTTCCGCCTGCTCGTCCTCGTTGAGGGCGTCGATGAAGGCCTTGACCTCGGCAAAGGTGAGGTCGTCGGCATAGGCCTCAAGAGTGCCGCGAAAGCCGTCGTCGATGGGGTTGGAGCCGGGGTCGGGTTCGACGACCTCCTCCTGCGCCTCGAACTCGCGCATCTTGATGAGGATGAAGCAGACTTTCTCGGGGCTCAGGGTATTCATGGCCGTTCCACCTTGCGTTCGTTACCTTGCGGCAAGCTTAGCCGGTGCCCGGCACGGACGGCATGACCTGGGTCAAGAGACGGGCCGTGGGGAGATTGGCGGAGGGAGAGGACTCATCCTCTAACTCTCTGATAAGCCATGGCGAATCGCCCACAACTCCCGCCCATTTCCAAGCATTTCCTCGTATGCGCAGATTTACCCGAGTGCAACGAAAGACAGGTGATTTCTACCAATAGACTCCGTGTCGACGGAATTTGGGCGGCAAGAACGAGGGTAGCCGTGGTTTATAAGACATGCCCGTGATTGTCGGATACTGCGGTGTTGCCAGGGCGGTGAGTTCACGCAGCCTGGCGATCCGGCTTTCTGTGCTTGGATGCGTTCGCAAGAGGGACGGCTCGGGAATGCGTCGGCCGGGGAGAAAAATTTCCTCCCAGAACCTTCCGACACGGCGTTCGAGTTTGCTCAGCGCTCTCATGAGACCCTCCGGGTCGCCGGTCAGCTCCGCCGCCGCGCGATCTGCGTCATACTCGCGGGTGCGCGACAGGCCGAGCTGCACGAGCGCCATCAAGGTGGGCGCGAAGATGAGAAGCGCCACGATATGCCACGGAACATAGACCGCGCCCGCGAAAATAAGAGGTAGGTTGAGGAGCAGCAGAAATTGTCCAAGCCAACTCGCGAGGGAAACCAACCGTGACATCATATCTGCCAATCCCATGATCCACAGGTCGCGGTTCGCGATGTGGCCAACTTCGTGAGCCAGGACGCCGACGAGTTCGCGACCGTCGAGGAGTTGAAGGAGTCCATCGGTGACGCAGATTGTACTGTCTTCCGGACTGCCCATCGCGAAGGCGTTCGGCAACGGGCTCGATACGCGAAAGAGCTTCGGCGCGCGCGGCAAATCGGCACGTCGCGCAAGTTCCGCTATTCCTGCGACAAGGCCGGGCGCATCACGTCTCGTTATGCGCTGTGCCTGATATGCGGACAGCAAGAAGTCCTGCGGCAGATTGGGCGCAAAAATCAGACCCGCAACCATTCCGAAGGCAAGTAGCAGCCCCACCTCCGCGCCGACGACCGCTGTCATGGACACCCAGGCGATCATCGCCATAAGGCCAAGCAAGAGGGCGGATTGGACGAGATTGATAAATCGATGCCTCGTCGAGACAGCGGGCATTTCCGGCTCCTATCGCGGTTCGCCAAGTGTGATCCTGAGGCTCTTGTGTTGATCGCCGCGCCGGAGGTGCAATTCAACCTGATCCCCGGGGCGATGCGCTTCGAGCGCCGCGATCAGGTCGGCCGCTTCATCAACTCTAGTCGCTCCAAGGCCGATTATCCGGTCGCCGACTGCAATGAGCCCATCGCCGCTAATGCGGGCTGGCACCAGTCCCGCGCGGGCAGCGGGGCCGTCAGGATCGACTCCGAGGACCAGGACGCCGGAGGTGCCATCCTGCGCGAGCATCGCGTCGACCCTGGGATCGAATAAGATGCCGAGTCGTGGTGGTGCATAGCTACCGCGAGCGATGAGCTGTGGCACCACCCGGTTGACAGTATCGACGGGAACCGCAAAGCCGATTCCCGCACTGCCGCCGGATGGACTGAAAATGGCCGTGTTGACGCCGATCAGACGCCCCGCGCTGTCGATCAGAGGGCCACCGGAATTTCCGGGGTTGATTGCCGCGTCCGTCTGGATCAGGCCCCGTATCGGGAGACTACCTTCTCCCGGCAATTCGCGGCCGAGAGCCGAGACAATTCCGGTCGTCATCGTCCAGTCCAGGCCAAACGGATTGCCGATGGCGAACACGCTCTGACCGACACGCAACTCGTTGCTGGTGCCGATGGGGATTGGCGGTGGCCGGTCAGAACCTACGCCGATATGCAGGACTGCCAGATCGTGCTCGGGGGCACGCCCCACCAGGCGCGCGGAGAAGGCACGGCCATCAGCCAGCCTGACGACTGCCCGGCTCGCGCCGGCGATAACATGATTGTTCGTCACCACATGACCGAGTTCGTCCCAGACGAATCCTGAACCGTTCCCGCGCGGAACGTCATAGGCATTCCGGGTCCAGGGATCGACTACACGCTCGGCCGTCGTGATGAAGACGACACTGTCTCGAGCGGCGTTGAATACCGTGATGGTGCTTTGTTCAAACGCCGCCAAGTCGCCGCGCGGAGCCACGGCGCGCGGTTCGGCAAACCGACCGAGCACAACGCCCTGAATGATAGGAAAGCTCTGCCACACAATTATGATAAGGAGCGCGGCAGAGGTTGCTGAAACAAGTCGAATGAAAAAGGTTCGGTTCATTGACCGCCATCTGCATTTTCAGTAGGGGGCCGTTCGCGTCGGTCCTGATCGCGCACGAGCCAATGGACAACCCCGAGCGCAAGCGCCGCGCCCGCGAGTGCGGCAATCTTGGATGATTCCGTCTCGCCGAGGTCCAGGATGATGAATTTGCGCGCGATGGCGAGGAGCGCGATCAGCACGATCGTGCGGACCTGGAGGATCCCGAAGCTGCGTTCGGTCGCAACAAGAAGGGAGCGCTTGAACTCGAGCGCGATCACCACGGTGAAGATCATGCCGAACACCACCTGGAAGGTGGCGTGATCGAGAGTGTCGAATGCCCCCAGAACCAAGCGGTTCACGACTTCGCGCATCAGCGCCCAGACCGACGCCACGACGATCGCCGCAATGATGACGCTGAGGACGAAGATGACAACTTGCTCGAACTTCTCGTAGAGCGTCATCGCCGACCATTGTTCACGGGTCAGCCCGGATCGTTGCAAGTCTTTCATGATTGCCCCTCGAAAGCCGCCCCGGAGAGACAAGCTCCCCGGGGCTTCGCCAGACGGTGCGATATCGCACGGAGCGGAGGGGACGCCGCAAACCGGCGACACCCAATGTGGCAAATCAGCCGTTCTTGACCTCGATGCGCTTGACCTTGGCCTGCGCCTCGGGAGTCTGAGGCAGCTTGATCGTCAGAACCCCGTTCTTGAAGGATGCTTGCGCCTTTTCGCCATCCACACCGGGCGGGAGCGGAATTGTCCGGTAGATCGCGCCGTAGCTGCGCTCGGAGAGGTAGTATCCCTTTTTCTCCTCCTGGCGCTCGATCTTCTTCTCCCCCTTCACAGTCAACATGTCATCGTTGACCGTCACCTCGATGTCCTTCATCTCCATGCCCGGCAGCTCGATCGACACTTCGATCGCCTTGTCGGTCTCGACCACGTCGGATTTCGCCTCGCCGCTGCCAAAGGGCCATTCGAAATGACCGACCCGGTTCCAGAAGTTCTCGAACACATGGTTCATTTCGCGCTGGAGTGTCGCTATCGGGTTGTCTTCGATGCTCTTGGCATCTGGCGTGCCGTCCTTGCGAGCCCAGGGAATGAGGTCTTTGATCTGCATGATATGGTCTCCTTCGGTTTTCAGGCGCCCTTGACGGCGATCCTTTTCGGCTGCGCCTCAGGGGCTCGGGGGAGCGTCAAAGTGAGGACGCCTCCACGCATCTCGGCTTCGATCCTGTCGGGGTCGAAGTTCTCGGAAAGCGTGAAGGCACGCTCGAAATCGCCCTCGGCATATTCAGCATAGGCAAGTTCCAGGTTTTCTGGCCGCATCGGCTCAACCTTGCCGCGGATCGTCAGCACGCGGTTTTCAAGCGTGATCTCGACGTCATCCGATCCGACGCCCGGCATTTCCAGCATCATGGAGACGCCCTGATCGGTTTCGACGATATCGGTCAGCGGGCGGTAGATGCGGCCGCCACCGATGGTCTCGGGCGTGTCGGTCGGCGTCTTTTCGGTGACCTGCGTGATGTCGGTGCTCATCGTTCCAGCTCCTCTCAGGCCGCTTTGATCTCGATTTTCTTCTTCCTCGTTTCCTCGGGCTGGGAGATGACGATCCGCAATACGCCGTTCGTCATCCTCGCCTCGACCTTGTCATCCGAAGCCGTGAATGGCAGGCGGATAGCGCGGGAAAACTTGCCATAACCGCGTTCGTTGCGGTGCCAGCGCGCACCTTCGGGAACCTCGGGCAGCTTGCGTTCGCCCGACAGCGTCAGGACGTTGTCCTTGACCGAAATTTCAATGTCGCCCGGTTCGATGCCGGGAAGTTCAGCGGTGACGGCAACGGCCTCGGAGCCTTGCCACACATTCACCGCCGGGAACGCCGCGCGGGACGGGGGCCAGAAGCCGCGGTCGAGATCGCGCATCATGGAGCGCATCAGCGCGAAGGGATCGCTGCGGCGCAGATATGTCGGATAGAGCATTGCTGGCCTCCTGTTGCTGATCGATGCCCCCGAACCGGCGGCATGGTCCGACCGGGCAACGGTGCCGGCTGGATGTCGGTTCGGAGACCGCCTATCAAGATAGGCGGTTCCATTTATTATGCAAGCAAATATGATGCATGCATTGCACCTTGGATGGAGTGCAGTCTATCCTGTTTCTCATGCAGCCAGAGGAAGGATACCCATGATCTCTTCGGACATCGCGCTGATCGGGACGACGATCCACCGGGTCGCGCAGCTCATCCAGCAGCGGATCGACAACGAGATCGGCGACAGCGGCCTGACCCGCCTGTCCTGGATGGCGGCGGCACACGTCGAGGATTCGCCCGGGCTGACCATCGGCGATCTGGCCGGGCGGCTGGAGGTGGGCCGGGCCACTGCGGGCCAGCTCGTCGATCGCATGGTACAGGGCGGTTGGGCAGAGCGGTGGGCGTCACCCGACGACCGACGGTCGCAGATCGTCACGGCAACGCCGAAGGCCAGGGCAATGCTGGAGGAACTCGCGCCGCGGCAATCGGCGCTCGAACATGAAATCCTGCAGGATCTGTCGGCGGACGAAAGGCGCATCCTGCTGGCGCTGCTCGAGCGGATCAAGTCGCGGCTTGGGCGCTAGGGAAAGGGGAAAGCGGTATGGAAAAGAAGACCGAATACAACATCTGGTACTGGGTGGTGGCTTTCATAGCCGTGATCTTCATCCAGGATCTGATCGCCGGCTGGCAATCCGTGGCTCCCATCAGCTACAGCCAATTCGAAACCTATCTCGAGGACGGCAGGGTCGCGTCGGTCGCGGTCGGGTCAGACACCATCACCGGCACCTTCACCGAACCCGTCGACGGCAAGAGCCAGTTCGTGACGACGGTCGTGGATCCCGCGATCCTGCAGCGGATCGACCGCTCCGGCGTCGAGATCACGGGCGTTCCTCAGAACACTTTTCTCGGCACGCTGATTTCCTGGGTGGCGCCAGCGCTTATCTTCTTCGGAATCTGGATGCTGCTGTTCCGCAAGTTCGCCGACAAGCAGGGCTTCGGCGGGTTCATGCAGGTCGGCCGCAGCAAGGCCAAAGTTTACATGGAAAAGGAAACCGGCGTCAGCTTCGCCGACGTGGCCGGTGTGGACGAGGCCAAGGCCGAGCTCGAGGAGGTCGTGGAGTTCCTCAGGAACCCCGCCGAATACGGAAAGCTGGGCGCACATATCCCCAAAGGCATATTGCTCGTCGGGCCGCCGGGCACCGGCAAGACGCTTCTGGCGCGCGCGGTGGCAGGCGAGGCCGGCGTGACCTTCTTTTCGATCTCGGGCTCCGAGTTCGTCGAGATGTTCGTGGGCGTCGGTGCCGCACGGGTGCGCGACCTCTTCGAGCAGGCCAGGAAATCGGCCCCGGCAATCATCTTCATCGACGAACTCGACGCTCTTGGGAGGGCGCGCTCCTCGGGCCAGATCGCCGGTGGCCATGATGAGCGTGAGCAGACGCTGAACCAGCTTCTGACCGAGCTCGACGGCTTCGACCCTTCAGTGGGCATCGTGCTCCTGGCCGCCACCAACCGACCCGAGATCCTCGACCCCGCGCTGCTGCGTGCGGGACGCTTCGACCGTCAGGTGCTGGTGGACCGGCCCGACAAGACGGGGCGTGTGCAGATCTTGAACGTGCACATGAAGAAAGTGACGCTCGCCCCAGACGTCGATGCCGAGAAGGTCGCAGCGCTTACTCCCGGCTTTTCCGGCGCGGATCTTGCCAATCTCGTCAACGAGGCAGCATTGCTCGCCACGCGCCGCAAGGCTGATGCGGTGACGATGGTCGACTTCAACAATGCCGTCGAGCGCATCATCGCGGGGTTGGAAAAGAAGAACCGCGTGCTCAATCCGCGCGAACGCGAGATCGTGGCGCACCACGAGATGGGGCACGCGCTGGTGGCGATGGCTCTGCCGGGGGTGGACCCGGTGCACAAGGTCTCGATCATACCGCGCGGGATTGGCGCGCTCGGCTACACCATCCAGCGCCCGACCGAGGACCGCTTCCTGATGACGCGGGAGGAACTCGAGAACAAGATCGCAGTCCTGCTTGGCGGGCGCGCGGCAGAGAAGATCATCTACGATCATGTCTCGACTGGGGCGGCGGACGATCTGGTCAAGGCGACCGACATCGCCCGCGCCATGGTCGCGCGGTACGGGATGGACGAAGACCTCGGGCATGTCAGCTACGACACCGATCGGCCCGGCTTTCTCGGCACCGGCGATCAGGCGTCCTGGCTCAACCGCCGCTACAGCGAGGCCACGGCCGAGCGAATGGACCTAAAGGTGCGCGACATCGTGGATGGCGTGTTCAAGCGCACCCTCTCGCTTCTCGAAGCCAACCGGGCGCTGCTCGAGCAATCGGCGCAGGATCTCCTGCAACGAGAGACACTGGACGAGCCCGATCTTGTGGCAATTGGGTCCAAGGTGAAAAGAACGGAAGCGGTCGCTGCGTGACACTGTCACTGGCGCAGATGATCGGCGAACAACCCTGACTGGATAAAGAAAACGGAGAAGAGACATGGCAAACGGAGCTTGCGATATTTGCGGTCGCCCGGCGACGGCGCGCGTGCGCGCCTCGGTGAACGGCAGGGTTCAGAACATGGAGCTTTGCGACCAGCATTACCGCGAAATGGCGCGCCGGTCGGGTCGCAGCGCCTCGCCGCTGGAGTCCCTGTTCGGACGGCGTTCCCTTCTTGACGAATTCTTCGGCGAGAGCGGTTTCGGCAGCCTCTTTGGTGACAGTCCGCTGCGAGGCGGCACGCTCGGCTCCATGGGTGACGGCGATGACGCTGTCGTCGACGCCACTTTCGGCGAGGGCGCGCCGCGGCGTGGATCGCGGCGCGGCGGCGGACGCACCATCGCCGACCGGCTGAGCGAACAGGGCAACAAGCTGCTGCAGGATGCCGCACAGAAGGCCGGGGAATTCGGGCGCAGCGAGGTCGATACCGAACATCTGCTTCTGGCATTGACCTCGTCTGACGTCGTCAAGACGATCCTGGAACAGTTCAAGGTCGATGTGGACGATCTGCGGCGCCAGATCGAGAAGGAAGCGAAGCGTGGAGACGCCAAGACGGAGGGCGAAATCGGCGTCAGTCCTCGCCTGAAGGACGCGCTGAACCGGGCCTTCATCGCCTCGAACGAACTCGGCCATTCCTATGTCGGTCCCGAGCACCTGCTGATCGGCCTTGCCGAGGAAGGTGAAGGCCTGGCCGCGTCGATCCTGCGCAAATACGGATTGACGCCGCAGGCGCTTCGCCAGCAGGTGACCAAGGTCGTGGGCAAGGGAGCCGAGGAAGGCCGCGTGGAGGCGCCTTCCAGCACGCCCGATCTCGACCAGTTCAGCCGTGACCTGACGAAGCTCGCCCGCGAGGGCAAGCTCGATCCCGTCATCGGCCGCGCCCGCGAGATCGAGACGACGATCGAAGTGCTGGCCCGCCGGAAAAAGAACAACCCGGTGCTGATCGGCGAGCCCGGCGTGGGCAAGACCGCCATCGTCGAGGGACTTGCACAACGGATCGTCGCGGGCGAAGTGCCCGAGGCGCTGCGCGACAAGCGGCTGGTCGAGCTCAACATCAACTCGATGGTGGCCGGGTCGAAGTATCGCGGCGAGTTCGAGGAGCGAGTCCAGAAGATCCTCAAGGAGATCACCGAGGAGAAGGACAGCCTGATCCTGTTCATCGACGAGATCCACACCATCGTCGGCGCCGGCCAGGGCGGTGGCGAAGGTGGTCTCGACATCGCCAACACCTTCAAGCCGGCGCTGGCGCGGGGCGAGCTGAACCTGATCGGTGCGACGACGCTCAACGAGTACCAGAAATACATCGAGAAGGACGCGGCGCTCGAGCGACGGTTCCAGCCGGTTTATGTCGAGGAACCCACGGTAGCTCAGGTCATCATGATCCTGCGCGGCCTGCGCGACACGCTGGAGGCGCACCACAAGGTGACGATCACCGACGAGGCCATCGTCGCGGCGGCCGAGCTTTCTGATCGCTACATCACTGGCCGCTTCATGCCCGACAAGGCGATCGACCTGATCGATCAGGCAGCCGCACGGGTGAAGATCAGCGCCACAGCGCGCCCTGTGGACGTCCAGGAGCTGGAGGCCGAAGCCGCGCAGATCAAGCGCGAGCAGGACTATGCCGCAGCCCGCAAGCAATTCGACCGGGCAGCGGAACTGAAGAAGGAACTCGAGCAGAAGCAGAAGGAGCTTGACGAGCTTCTGGAGATCTGGAAGCGCGACCAGGCTTCGGCGACCGCCGAGGTGCGCGCCGATCATGTCGCGCAGATCGTCTCGAAGATCACCGGCGTTCCGGTCACTGAGCTGACCACCGAGGAGAAAGACAAGCTCCTCAAGCTCGAGGAGAAGCTGCACGAGCGCGTCATCGGCCAAGAAGAGGCCATCCGCGCCGTGGCGGATGCGGTGCGCCTGGCGCGTGCGGGTCTGCGCGAAGGTTCCGGTCCGACCGCGACCTTCCTGTTCCTCGGGCCAACCGGGGTTGGCAAGACGGAACTGGCCAAGACGCTCGCCGAGGTGATCTTCGGCGATCAGGACGCGATGATCCGTATCGACATGTCGGAATATGGAGAGCGTCACGCGGTGGCACGGCTCGTCGGCGCGCCTCCGGGCTATGTCGGCTATGACGAGGGGGGCCAGCTGACCGAAAAGGTCCGCCGCCGGCCCTATTCGGTGGTGCTGCTCGACGAGATCGAGAAGGCACACCCGGATGTGTACAACATCCTGTTGCAGGTATTCGACGACGGCCGCTTGACCGACGGCAAGGGCCGCGTGGTGGACTTCACCAACACCATCATCATCGCGACCTCGAACCTCGGTTCGGATATCATTCAGCGCAACCTCAAGAAACGCGGCACCAGGGAGTTCGACGAGGCCAAGCAGAAATCCGAACTGATGGAGGTGTTGCGCGGTCATTTCCGGCCAGAGTTCATCAACCGGATCGACGAGATCATCGTCTTTCATTCGCTGAACCAGTCGGAGATCCGCCAGATCGTCGAGTTGCAGCTCAACCGGGTGAAGCGGACCGCCCTTACCCAGGGTGTCGAACTCGAACTCGATGTGAGCGTCGTGGATCACTTCGGCGCGGTCGGCTTCCGTCCCGAATTCGGCGCCCGCGAGCTGCGCCGGCTGATCCGGTCGGAGTTGGAGACCGAGTTGGCTCGCGAAATGCTCTCGGGGCGGATCGAGGATGGCGACAAGGTCCGCGTCGCTTGGTCAGCGGACGAACAGAAGGTCGTGTTCGAAAAGATCGCAAGGGACACCGGTGACGACAGCCCGGACGATCAGGCCCAGGCCGGGATCGACGAGTCCAGCGAAGGTGCCGAAAACAAGGCGGACGCTCCGACGCCCGACGTCCCCGTCGACGCCAAGGATGAGGCGCCGTCCAAGGATGACAAATCCGCCGGGTGACGTTGCGAAGGACTGGCCCGGCGCGATGACGGTCGCGCCGGGCCATTTCGTCGGAGGGTTACAGGAAGGATCCACGGCATGAAAGTCATCAGAGCATTTCGCAATCTTGACCGGCACGGGCAACAGCGCGCGCCTGAGGTCATCGAGGAAGAGGTGCGGCAACTTGAACCTCATCTTGTACGCTTCAGCGAGGATCTCGTCCGGCTCGAAGTCGTCGCCTCCCAGACGAGGGGCAAGACGCGCATCCAGGTCAGCCTGCGCCTGCAACTGCCCTCGGGCGTGATCGCGGCGCAGGAAGAGGGGTTCGAGATCGAGCCTGTCCTGCGCAAGGCCTTTGCCGACCTGCGCCAGCGGGTTGACCGGCATGTGGCGCGCCTCAAGCACGAGTCTGAATACAAGCGTCCCGCCCGCCGGCGCCGGATCGGCGCCCCGCTGCCGTCCGCGCGGGATGCGGCGGAAGCGGACCGGCGCCAACTCTTCTTCGACCTGATCGAGGATCATCTCGATACGGTCTACGACACCGTCAGGCGCGAGTTGACCTATCTCGAGTGTAGCGGGTCTGTGCCGGCTGGCTACCTGAGCGTTCGCGATATCGTCGATGCGACGATCCTCAACGGGCTCAACCGCTTCGAGCGGCGGCCGACCGAATTCTCCGTCCGGGACTGGCTGACGCAACTGGCCTTCGAGACCGTCGAGGCCGAGGCGCAGGCTGCGCGCCGCGCGGTGCCCGAGGATGCCGCCTCGATCGAGGCGGAACCCGAGGCCCCGGCGGAGGATCCGACCGAGGCGGATCAGGCGATGTTCGAGTTCTACCAGCCCGACGAAGTGCTGATGCTGGAGGACCTCATCGCCGACGACGGCGGCACAGACCCCGATACCGAAGTGGATCGTCATGATATCGCCATGGCACTGCACCGGGCTATCGCAGATCTTGCTCCGGTCGAGCGCCGCGTCCTTTATCGGATGTACCTGGAAGACGCCACGATCGCGGAGACGGCGCACCTCCTGGGTCTCACTGAGGCGGAAGTGTTGAAGATTGCAGAGAACGCGGCGGAGACACTGCGCGGCACGCTGGTCGAGGCCGGGTTGATCGGCGAGGCATCGGGGCGCGCGCCCGTGGAAAGGGAAATTGCCCGGACGCAGTGTCTGCCTCAGCCGGTCGAGGACCGCCGCCGCGTGGTGGCCGCCCTGGCCGGCGCGGAGACAATCGGTACTACTGAGTTGAAACCTGAACAGGAGATGGACCAATGACGACAACCTCTGCAAAACAATCCGACACGATGCAGGACATGCTGTGCAGCCTGTCCGGGAACTGGTGGCTGTTCGTGCTGCGCGGTGTCCTGGCGCTGGTGATCGCGGTTCTCGCCTTCCTCATGCCTGCGGAGTCGCTGCTTGCTCTGACGCTGGTCTTCGGCGCTTTCGCCTTCGCCGATGGCGTGTTCGGCCTCGTCGCCGCCGTCCGCAACATCCGCGGGGGCGATCGCTGGGGCTGGCTGATGTTCAGCGGCATTCTGGGGATCGCCACGGGGGTCGTCGTGGTCTTCTCGCCGTTCGTGGCGACGCTTGTGCTTGCGACATTCCTCTGGGCCAGCATCGCATTCTGGTCCGTGTTCTCGGGTGCCCTCGAGATCGCGGCAGCAATCCGCCTGCGCAAGGAAATCGAGGGCGAGATCTGGCTGATCCTGAGCGGCCTCGTCTCGGTCGTTCTCGGTGTCGTCGTGACCTGGATGCTGCTGACGCGCCCGGTCGAAAGCTTCCTCGCGCTCGGCTGGCTGATCGGCTTCTACGCCGCGCTCTTCGGGGTGATGATGATCCTCCTCGGGCTGCGGCTGCGCAAGGCGGATCGCCCGAATGACGGCACCATCGCCGGCCAGCCCCGGTCGGCGCAGATGTGATGTGCGCTGTGGCAGATGACCGGCGCCTTGCCGGCGGCGAGAACGATTTCACCCGATGGGACGAAACGATCTTCGACCGTTGCCTGAGCACCGGCTTCAATCCGTTCGGCAGCGGTCCGACGCCAATCTTCCTGCGGCACCCGGACGCAGAGGCGCCGGACGCCGATGCAAAGCCGTGCATGCCACCTGACACCGAAAATGCGAGGTGCTGATGTCGAACCGCCTGCCTGACTTGGCATTTGCTGCTGCGGCCGCTGCCTTGGGCATCGGCATCGTTTTCCTTTTTCGCTCGATGTATCTTGCCGAAGACACGCTGCCTTTCGCGCAGGAGATGACGCTCATCTTTCTCGGCGCTGTCGTGACGATCATTCTGACCGCGGCGCTTCTCAATCGCCAGACCGATCTCGAGCTTCGCAAGGAAGGAAGGGTCATCATCCTCCAGCAGCAATGCGACATTTACATGGCCTGCATCGAGAAGGTCGCAGAGATCGTGGAAACCGCAAGGCACGATGCGAAGCTGATCGATGAACTGCGTGTTCTCAGCCACAAGCTGGCTGTGGTCGCGAGTGCAGGGGTCGTGTCCAGCTTCGAGCAGGTACTGGAGAGCTTGCAGTCCGGTTTTGCTGACGGCACGCTCTCGGACGGGGACGGAGAGCGCGTGATGAATGCCGTCGCCGATCTCACGATAGCGATGCGGTCGGACGTCCTGCACGCTGCTGCCTTTCCTTCGCAGAACACCGAACGCGCCGTTCGCCTGAATTCGAGGCGAATGGAAAAACTCGACGATCTCGAACGTCACCTTCTCGTATCCACCGACACCCGGGAGAACTGATATGCGCGGCCATAATCGTCCACCATTCCCGCCGAAAATTCCCGGAACCGATCTGCCATCCTGGGACGTGCCGACCGCGATCATCTACCGCCCGGCGCGTTCCGCGATGACATCGGCGCCCCGGCCCAGCTACTGGGTTCTCGAGTTCGAGCCGTCCCGGCCGCCGCAGATCGAGCCGCTGATGGGATGGACGGCATGCGGCGATCCCTATCGTCCGATCCGGCTGAAGTTTCCGGATCGCGACAGCGCCGTGGACTTCGCCGAGCGGCAGGACTGGCGATATGTCGTGCGCGAGGACGTCGGAAAGGCCCGTGCGGCGAACCCGTGGGCGGGGGAGACGCGCCACCGGCTGCACAGGGGCGTCGATGCCCCGGGAGCCTTCCGGGTCCCGTTCCGCCCCGATCGCCGCCTCTCAAGAGGCGTCCAGCATGAGAGCACGGCCGACCCGTCTACCAGCGACAGGGAGAGTTTCGATCCGGTCCTCGAAGCCTCGCTCGAATCCTTCCCCGCCTCTGATCCTCCGGCGTGGACGGCTGTGACAATTGCCAGCTGCATGCGCTCGGGGAAATGAGATGTTTCCATGGGCCGATACCGTTGCTCGCAGATACCCCCCGTGGCCGTCTGGTCAGTCGTCGGGATCAGCCTTCTCGCTTTCCTCTGCCAGAGCGGCCTGCCGCCGCGCGTGCTGGACCGGTTCCTGTTCGAGTTCGCGCTGGTTCCCTCGCGCTTCTTCGGGGAACTAAGCCTCGTCGCCCCGTCGGACTGGACCCCGTTCCTGACCAACATCTTTCTGCACGGGGGCTGGCTGCACCTCATACTGAACATGTGGACGCTGTGGATCTTCGGCCCCGCCGTCGAAGATCGGCTCGGACCGGGTAGATTCACGCTGGGCCGAGTGGTGCGGGCCATGCAAGATGATGGCGCCCCAGTTCGAGGCGGCGGCGCGCTCGCTCGAACCCCATGTCCGCCTGGGCAAGCTCGACACCGAGGCCGAACAGCAGATTGCCGGCCGCTACGGGATCCGCGGCACTCCCACCATGATCCTGTTCAGGAGCGGCAAGGAAATCGCGAGGACGAGCGGTGCAATGCCTGCCGCGCAGATAGCGCAGTGGGCGCGGTCGCACGTCTAGAGTTTACAGGTATTGGCCTTACCTGCGCCATGCCATCAGGAGAAGAAGGACAAGAACATGCATGGCGTGACCGGATTTATTGAAAGTGCGGCCTTGTTGGTCTTTGCCGCGTTCGTGCTCGTGACGATATGTTCACGGATCGGCGTGCCCAGTATCGTCGGTTACATTCTTGCCGGCATAGTCATCGGACCTGCCGGCCTCGGCCTGATCGCCGAAAATGCTGCCCTTAGCAGCATTGGCGAGATCGGAGTGGTGCTGCTGCTGTTCGCGCTTGGCCTGGAATTCTCGTTCGAGAAGCTCGTAAGGCTCAGGAAGCATGTCTTCGGTCTTGGAGCCGTGCAGGTTGCAGTCACGACGATAACGGTGTCGTTGATAGCGAGTCTGATCTTCGATCTCGCGCCCGTCCCCGCAATCCTCATCGGCGGGGCCGTTGCCATGTCATCCACGGCCATGTGCCTCAAGGTGCTCGCAAGCGCGAACGCTCTGGGATCGGCCCAAGGACGCCTGGCCATTGCGGTGCTTCTGTTTCAAGACTTGGCAGCTGTCGCATTCCTGCTTCTGCACGATTCGATGAGTGGAGCCGCCGAAGGGTATGGCGTGATAACGGTCGTCGCCAGTGCAACGGCATTGGTTGCAGCTCTGTTCATTGCCCGTGGCCCGTTGCAGTTGCTGGCCCGTTGGGTAGCGTCGCGTGGCGATCCGGAACTTGCCCAGCTTCTCGCGCTCACCATTGCACTAGGGTCTGCGATTGTCGCGGCCACCGCCGGCCTTTCTCCGGCACTCGCCGCATTCGCGGCCGGCATGATCATCGGCGAGGGCGACGCGCGCCATGCTGTCGAGAACGAGATTCAGCCCTTCCGCGATTTGTTTGTCGGGATATTCTTCGTCGGCATCGGAACGCAATTGCCACTTTGGATCATTCCATCTGCATGGCCTGTCGTACTGATTTGGCTCGCGATCACGTTCGCGGGCAAGACGCTGATCGTTTTGGTCGTCGCCCGAATATTCGGCGAGTCGCTTCAGACCTCATGGCGGACTGGGATCATCCTGGCCCACGGAGGAGAATTCAGCCTGATGCTGCTGTCGGTTTCCTCGACATCGGGCATTGTTGCAGAGGAATTCGCTGGTCCTTTACTCCTCGCGATTGGCATGAGCATGCTGGCCGGGAGTGTTATGGTCAGATGGGCGGGGCTAAAGGTTTAGTGGGGTCAACATCAAGATAACTATATTTCTCAGATTACTGAGAGCACGCCCGGGCCTGGTCCCGCATAACGCTATAGTCGGCGAGCATTTCGGCGAGAGCCGACCCCTCCGGCAGCAGATCGAGCTCGTCGACGGCGCGCGCCTGGAACTCGCGGCTATACTCAACAACCGGCGGACAGACAGTGGCCATGCGAGGTTCAGAAGTGGCCGTCGCGCAGCCGGTCAGCGAGATCGCTGCGATCACGAGGACGGCGAGCTGCCGCATCAAGCATCTGGCGTTGGACGTCATTGAACTTCTCCGAGGTTTCGAGGCGTTCGGCGAAGCGTCCCGCTCGCTCGCCGGAGCGCCGGAGTGCGAGCAGGAACAGGAGAACGGCGACCACGATCGCGCCGTAGCGCAGGGCCGCCCGCATCCACGGGGTGGCGGCGATCCCGGTGAACAGAGTGGCGATCATCGACGCCCCCGCTTCCAGTCGTCGATGCGGGCGTAGATCGTCACGGCAAGGCCCGCGAGCGCCACGGCGATGAACACCCAGCGCAAGGTGTCGAGATAGGGCACGAGCGGCAGGATGGCGGACTGTGTCTCCGCCAGAACGCTCTGCGCCACCTCGACGCCTGCCGCACCGAGCGTCGCTACGCCTGCCGCGCCACTGCCCTTCATCGTGCGGCTGTCTGCCAGGACCTCTCGTGCGGGCGGCGTTTCCGCGGCGAACGCCGTCGCCCGCACCGGGAAACGCTCGCCCCAATGCCGAGCCGGGCCGAGATCGATGTGCATGAAGCCCGAGCGCGGATAGTAGCCGAAGCCGAGGAAGCCGACGGCTCGGGCGGCGGCCTCGAAAGCCACCGGATCGTGGTTCGCCATGGCGATGTCAAAGGCCGTGCCGTCCATGTGCTTCGAGCGTGGCGCGCCGCCGACGGCACGGTTGTGCGCCGGACTGCGGTAGGCCGAACGGACGATGAGCGGCTTGCCAAGTCGGTCGCGCAGCGCCTGGAGCTTGTCGAGCGCTTCCTCGTTTATCCGCAGGGAGCCGCTGCCCCGGCAGGCGATCTCGGCGGGGGAGAAATTCTTCCAGCGCCATGAGCGCTCGGGCACGTCGCGCCAGTGTTTGTAAGTCATGGTCGTCATCGCAGGTCTCCAGGCACAAAAAAGCCCGCTCCTCGACGAGGGCGGGCGGTGGTCTGATGGGTCGGGCGGATGGGTTAAGGCGTCGGCCCGAAGAGCTTCAGCTTGATGGCGATGCCGGCCATCAGGGCGAGCAGGATGCCGGTGGTGATCAGCCGCACGGCGGTCTGGACCGCCGTCTGTTTGGCGAGGCGGAAACCCGCGAGCAACGAGCGAAGATCGCGGATGTCCTCGGCGGCATCCTGACCATGGAGGCCGACCTCATGCAGGGCGCGCCGCGCGCCCGTCTCGGCAGCCCGCTCCAGCAGGGCTTCAAACTCAGCGGCTGGCAGCGCGATCAGCGTACCGCTGTCTGGTTCCTTGTCCATGACGCAATCCGGGAGTGATCAGAGGACCAGCGAGCCGGCCAGCGTGAACCCGATCCCGGCGAGGGTGGCGTCGGGCGTTGATGGCGCGACCACGCTGAGCACCTGGCCGGGCTCCAGCACGGCTTCGCTGGCAGCGATGAAGGTGGCGCTCGTGGCGGCGGCGGCAAAGCGCATGGTGGCGCTGCTCACGCCATCGACCCGGATGTCGAAATCCGCACTCGCGGTTGCGGCGGCCTCGGCGCTGGCATGGCTGCCGGCAAGATCGATCTTCAGCCGGGTGCGTCGGGCTATCGGAATCCGCACGATCACCTCGTCCGCTGCCGGTTGCCCGGCCTTGTAGCCGCTGATGTCGGCCGGGGGATCGGCCGCATCCGCAGTCTCGACGACCTCGATCGCAAGCCACGTGCGCTCAAGGCCGCGCAGCTCCCCGGCCGTGCCGACATAGACCGCCAGCTCGAACCAATCGCCCGCCGATACCGGAAGAACCGCGCTCGACAGGTTGCGCATCTGGTTGGAGTAGCCGCTGTCGCCGCGCACGATGACGGACCCGCCGCCCGGCACGCTATTGCCGTTCTTGCGCACCTCGACCAGCTGACTGGTCGGCGAGGTCTGCCACTCGATGTTGCCGACGATCCGGACCTTCGTCACCCCGGCGGGAATGGTCAGGCGGGAGGGCTGTCCGGCATCCCAGAATGCGTCGCTGTCGTACTCGGCGCTTTGCCAGGGCACGGCGACGTAGACGCCGGTCGTCGCGACGCTGAAATTGGTCGAGCGTCGCAGCAGCGCGCCCCGGAAGGGCAGCAGAGCGCGGTTGAAGATGCCGACGCCTGTGGCGCCCCACGCAGCGCCATTGAACTGGAGGACGTCGCCGTTGGCGGCGCCGGCGACGGAGACGTCGGTGAGATCACCCAATGCACCAGCGCCACCGCCGACACCGTAGAGATCGCTGCCATTGCCCTGAACCAGCACCGTCGCGCCCGGAACGATGATGACCTCCGCGCCGGAGCCCGCATATTTGGCGCGGACGTCCTGGCCGCCATTGGTGGCGTTTCGGATCGCGAGCCGCCGGTGATTGGCGGGCAGCGTCAGGATGCGCGATGCCGTCAGCGTGCCGGTGAGGATGATCAGACCGTTACGGTTGGCTTGGGTGCCAGTCAGCGTCAGGTTGGCGTCGGCCATCGCCACCGACAGTGCCTGATTCATGGCGTTGTCGAGGGCATCGACCGCGTCGTTGATCGTGACCTCTTTCTGGTTCTGGGCGGCCGCGACATGGGTCACGGCCAGATTGGGGCTGGGCATCAGTTGATCTCCAATGTGACGGTGCGCGGGAAGCCGCGGCCCGCGACGGCGCTGATCTGGAAGACGGCGACGGTCAGGGACGACGGGACCACGCCGAAGTCGGCGAGGATGTCGGCATTGGCGTAGACGACGTTCGGGCTCGTCGCGGTGAGCGTCCGCTTCACCGCGCCGCCCGGGCCGGAGAGGATGTCGATCTCGTAGGCCTCGGAGGTCTCGCCGAGCGGGACCAAGCCGGTGCCGTCCTTCAATTCGCCACCGATCCGGGTCCGCCGGACCCAGGAGAGACTGATGTTGACCGGATTGCCGGTCAGAGCCGCCTGCACGTTCCAGGGTGCATAGGGCTTGAGGTCCCGGCCGGTATGGCCGGCGACCAACGTTTCCGCATCCTCGAAGATTGTGCCGAAGCCGACCGCCCTCCAGGACCGGGGAAGATCGAGATCGCCGAGCGAGGTGACCATGGTCTCCACGTCGTCGGGGTCGAGCAGGACGAACAACTCGCCAGCCTCGTGCCCGTCCACGAAGACATCAGAGCCACGTCGGCCACGCAAAAGCCCGGACAGGGTGTATGAGCCGTCCGGGTTCAGCGTCACGTCGCGGAACTGGATGATCTCGGGCTCGCCGTTGGCCTTGAGCACGAGCGCCGCGTTGGCGCCGCTGAGCATCGATTCCTGTGTGACGCTCTCCAGCCGTTCACCGCCGGTGGTCATGAACACCGTGAGGCTGTTCGTCTCATCGGTCGCGAACGGGGATGTCGGCGTGCCGAGGGCATTCGCCGTGGCGCCCCAGGCCGTCTCGCTCAGGGATCGACCGACCTGCGCCCACGCCGTGCCGTCGACGCTGCGGTAGAGAGAGGCACCGGGCCAGCCCGGGCCTCCAAAGCCGCCCATGAGGTAGTAGATCCGCGACCCCGACCCGCCGGTGTCATCGGTATCGCGCAGCAGCGGAAGGTCCGGCAGGATCAGCCGCGTCGCGGCCTGACTGCCGACGAGCTGTACCGGTTTGCCGGAGCCGCCATCGGCAGCCACGTTGGAGACGTAGGTGGCGGCAGCTTGAGAGACTCCCTTCACCGCGAGCGAGAAATCGGCCCCGACATCGAGACGGGTGATGCGGGTCCGGAAGGTCGAACCCGACTCGAAGACCACGTCCACGACATCGGTGGGATCGAGGCGCAGCCAGTCGGCCGGTAGTTCTGCTTCGTACGCGCTGCGTTCGATCCAGGCGCTGTAGAGCGTCTTGGCCGCGATCTGCTTGGCCGTCGTCGCGTCCAGCGCAAGCGCCAGCTCTACGCTGGCCTGGTTGCGCGAATGCATGGTCGGCAGCGGCAGGGAGGTGCGTTTTTCGCTCTGCGTGCCCTGCTGGTAGTCGGCGCCGCGATCCATGTAGACGACGCTGACCCGTTCCGGCAGCTCGACCTCTTGCGTGCGACGCTCACGCCAGCTTTCGCCGGTCCGCTCATCCAGCGGCAGCAGAAGATCCGCGTCGATGGTCGCGGCGGGCGGTCGTCCCCGCGTCCGGAACCGCAGCGCATCGTCGCTTTCCGCAGCGTCGAAGAAATAGGCCTGTGCCAGCGGCTCGATCGCGCCCCGCACGGTGGTCTGCCGCCCGATGACATAGCCGGGAACCGTCGCCCCGAGATCGGCGACGTCGATATCGGACAGACCAAGGCCGGCACGGGCGCATAGGTCGGAGACGAGGCCGGAGAGCGTCTCTCCACCACCGCCGCCGCGGTTGAGGAAGAGCTTCGCCCAGCCCTGGCTGCCGCGGACCAGATGCGTGTCGGTGACAGCATCGTAAACCTGAGCGCCGCCTTCGCTGACCGCACCCGGCCAAATCTCATTCAGGACCAGAGCGCCCGTGGCGGTGTCCAGCTGGATGACGCGCGTGCCCCGCATCAGCGTCCAACGCTGCCCGCGCAACCGGCTCTGACCGAAGTAGGGTCCTTCGTAGTTGATCTGGATCGGAACGACCGTCTTCCAGACGATGCCGGTGTCGCTGCGCCATTTCAGCGTATAGATCGCGCCGGGTGATCCCCCGTTCGAGATGCGCGCCTGAAAGATGACGCTGTCGTCGGTCGTGTCGTAGGTGAGCCCGCCCGCGCTGCCGTAGAAGCCGGTGGCGCCGCTCTCGACGTCCGATGGCGAGAAGGTGGCGACCTTCTCGAAGGTGACACCGAGGGATTGGCCGGTGAGGCCGTCGTACCCTGCCAGCGCGGAGACCCGCAGGCGATAGAGGCCGAGGCTTCCATGGTTCGTGCTCGTCCCGCTGCCGAGGATCCAGCCATCCCCGAAGCCTTCGCCGACCTCACCACCAATGACGCCCCGAACGCGAGGCTCGGTGACGCTCTGCCCGGCGCCCCAGACATAGCCCATGGTGTCGGCACGGATGAGTCCGACATCGTCGAAGAGCGATCCGGTGAGAACGAAGTCGACGCGGCCAGAGGGGCCGTAGGCTGAAAGCATCCCCATCCACGTCGTGGCGACGAACCGCAGGGTCGAGTTGGTCAGGCCGTTGCTGGTGGAGCCGAAGCGACCGACCTCCTTCAGGGCGTTCGGTTCGATGCGCAGGATCGGGCGTGAGTTGCTCGATCCGGTCACGACATAGAGGTGGCCGTCCTCGCCGCAGAACAGCGTGCTCGGGAAGTTGTTCGGCGCGACGGCCGTGATGTCCGTCATCCGCGCCTGGCGGTCTTCTTTCATGGTCCGCAGGCTGAAGCGGCGGATCCCGGCCTCGGCGGCGTTGACGTCGCTGTCCAGGAAGTAGCCGTATCCGCGGCGCCAATCGACGGCCAGATCGTCTATCTGGTAGGTGCCGAAATATCCGCCTTCGCCCGTCGTGATGAAATCGAGCAGCTGGTAAGGCTGCTGCGCCGCCCGCTGGTAGGTGATCTCGGCCGTGATGTTCGGGATGCGGTTGCCGAAGTCCGCGAGCGCCAGATCTTCGAAGACGATGGTGGCAAGACCCCGATGGGCGGGCGCGCGGCCCGCGCCAACGTGCGTTTCGATAAGCGGATCGGCCAGCTGATCCTCCGCGCCGGAATGGAAACGGAACTTGAGATCCGCTTTGGCGACGTCGGGGCTTGCGCCGGTCTTGTCGTAGATGAGTTTGCCGTCCGCCCAGATCCGAAGCACGTCCTCAGCCGGCCCTTCGCCGAAGCTAAGGGCGAAGGACGCGAAGTACGAATACGTGACCGAGGTCTGGGTGGCTCCGCCGCCGCCCTTACCTCCTGAGCGGGTCCGGGTGACGTTCTGCTGCTCGCGAATGCCGGAGGACCAGATCATGTTGCCGGCCATGCGCAAGGTGCCGTAGCCGATGGCGATCGATGCGCCATAGGCGGACGAGGAAACGGTCAAGTCTCCGAGACGGGGACCCTCGGTTGTGACGTTCTGCCCCTTGGCGGGAAACAAGAGGCTGCCGACCACTGAGCCGACGAGCCAGCCGGCTTGCCAGCCGAGGCCGACCGCGGAGCCGAGCGCGGCCCCGCCCACTGCGACGAGAATGGCCATGGGAGGTCAGGATCCGGGAGAGCGAAAGCGAAATGCGAACTTGATCTTGGCAGGCCATTCGCCGGCATAGGGTTCCTCGATCACCTGCCTGCGCGTCGCGTGCGCGTGCAGAAGATGCGGCCGTTCGAGCCGTTCCGTCAGAAAGCCGCAATGGCAGGGATAAGCCTGATCGGCGAAGACGAGGACGTCACCGGGCTTCGCTTGTATGACGGCAATGCCGTCCATGTGCCCGCGAAAGTGCTCGACGAAGCCCTGTCCCTGCGCGCGGCGCCCATAGGCCGTGCTGTCGTGGTCGGCGAGTTCGAGCGCCCGCGCGACAAGGACCACGAGCCCCGCGCAATCAACACCGGCGCGGCTTCGCCCCTGGTGTCGCCAGGGAACACCCAGCCATGTTCGCGCTTCGGCGACGATCGCATCGGCCAGATCCCCGATCGCGGTGGCGGTCGCTGATGGTGGGCGGTCAGCGTGCATCGGGATAGCTCATCATGGCATCCTGGCCCGGCACGTAGGGTTCGCCGCGAAAGTTCAGGACGTTGGCGAAGCGGTCGATGCAGGTGTCGAGCCGCTTGTCGCAGCCGGGATGAACGCGGAAGGCGTCGCCGGGCTCGATCGCGTATCCCAATGGCAGGAACAGCTCGATCCACCCGCTGCCTTGGATCCAGCCCTTGACCTCGATGGAGCGACCGGCATTGGCGCCGGTCTCCCAGGTCAGCACACCGCCAGCAAACCAGCCATCAACCGCTCGCGGTTCATCGAGCGTGGCATTGAAGACGGCCCGGTCGGTGACTGCCGTCACGATGCCCGACCGGCTCCAGGCTTCCTCGGCCTCGAACACCGCACCGCCATCGGCGGTTTGCGCGCCGATGGCGGTGTCAAAGGTCGGTGGCTCGGATGCGGTCGTTCCGGCCGTCACGCAGCGATAGACGCGGTTCTCGAAATCCGCCGAAGTTGGTACTGATGCCGTCGTGTCCGTGATCGTTGCCATGACGGCGTCGAAGGCCGCGTTCGACTGGCTGCCGGCCGCGAGCTGGTGCAGGAGCCGGAAGCGGAGAAACCTGGTTCCCACCAGCAGCTGCGCCTGCCAAACGCCCCGCTGAACCCAGCTGTCTTCGGGCAGGATCACCTCGAAGCCCGTGTCGAGAAGCGTTGAGAGCAGGTTCGACGAGCCGTCCAGCGCTTCGATGACGACCCGCCCCAAGTCATCCGGAAACGAATTCGCCCGGCTCACCGATGCGTCCAGCCGGTAGGCGTCCGCGTCGATCTGCAGTGGATCCAGACCCGATGCGACGAGGTCGATTGATTGGGTCAGCTCGCCCGATGCCGAGCTTCCGCCTTCCAGGTAGAAGCTCCCGGCCGCAGGCGCCAGGCTGCCGTTGCCAGCGTCGTGCACGTCCCAGTCGCCGGACACCTTCGTCCATCCGGTGGGCGTGAAGCTGGAGCCGTCGCCGGCGCCATCCGCCTCGAAGCTGCCGTTGACGATCGGCAGCGCGAAGCTGACCGGCGTGCCGGTCGTGCGCACGCGCACCACGTCACCGACGGAGTACGCCGTCGACCGGGCGATTTCTGGCGGATTGACCGGCACCTTGCAGCGATGATCTCCGAGATCGGCGCGGCATTCCGGGCTGTAGAGTTCGCCGATGCGTTGCTGCAGCGCTTGGGTCATGCCGCGCAGTTCGGTCCGGAAAATGCCCTGCTCGGTCAGCACGACCTCGCCGAACCAGCCGCGGCGCATCCGAAGAGCACCCATGGCGGGGTCCGCCCAGTTGACGAGGAAGATCCGCACCTCGGCCTGATCGAAGAGCCCCGCGCGCAGCTCCTCCTCGGTGATCGACGCGCTGTCGAAGACGCCCTCGACGTCGAGATTGTCGACGCTCAGGCTCGCATCGTTGGCGATGGCCGTGCGCGAATAGCCGGAACTCGCCTTGTAGACGTTGCCCTCAAACGACAGATCCCGGTCGTGGTCGGTGAAGAAGAACTCCTTGCCGTCAACGCGCGAGATGCGCCAGCAGGTGGCGAGCGTTGTCACCGGTCCGGCGAGGTGCGCCGCGAGGGCTGCCGAAGTCGATTTCATGGTCTGATCTCCAGCACCGGGATCTGGCCCCAACTGCCGAGCTGATAGGTTTCGATCGTGAGGTCCATCTGATCGCTGTCGAAGCGGACGGGCACGTCGAACTCGAAGTCCGCCGTCACCTGGACGCCGGATACGGGGGCGACGGTGAAGGTCACGAGGCCGGTCGCCGTGTTGACGCTCCAGCCCGAGACCGCCTCGACGCCGTCGCGGTAGATCTTCACCGTTCCGGGAACGGGCTTGGTGATGACCCGGGTCTCGACCTCGCCGCCGCTTGGATAATGCTTGACCAGCTGGAAGGTCGTGGTCGTGCCATCGCCGACCCCGATGACCTGCGCGAAGGCCTGGAAGTCGGTCCAGTCCTTGAAGCGGAAACCGTAGGCACGCCCGCGTCGCGCGCGAAAGAAGGCGATGAGGGCGGCCACCTGATCGCGTTTCTTCAGGCCGTGCGCCACGTTCCATTTGCCCCGCGCGGCGGCCCAGTTGGCGTTGCGCCGCTCGTGTCCCGAAACTGTCGTCACCACGGTGGTTGAGTAGCCGGGGCCGCCGGACGCCCCGTAGGAGATGTCCGGCGGGAACTGAACTTCGTGAAAGCCGCTCATCTGTCGATCCGTCAGAGATTGCCCAGTTCAGAGATTGCGGCGGGCCCGCTCCATGGCGCGGGCGGCGTCGGCGGCGATCTGCCCCTGGGCGTAGCGAAAGCTGCCCGCGTCCGGGGTGGAGATGTTCATCACCACGTTGACCGGTGGACGGGTTTCGCGTGCGGCGCCGATCGCGGCGAGCTGAGCCCGTGACAGCACCATCTCACCGCGCTGCAGGATCGCGGGCACCTCGTCGGCACGAAGCCCCGCGAGGCCGCCCCCGGGCCGGAGGCCCACAAGACCGCCACTATGGAAGCGCGGCGCACCCGCAAAAGCGAATGCCGGGACGAGCCGCTGCTGAGCGGGCCCCCCGGCGACGCCGCCTTGATGGAAGATGTCGGCAAACAGCCCGCCTCCGCCGCCGAACAAGCCGCCGAGCAGTCCGCCGCCGCCTCCGCCGAGCGCATTAGCCAGAGGCCCGAGGATCGCGGAACGAACCGCGATGCGGGTGATGTCGGCGAGGATGCTGTCGGCGAGCGCCTTGAAGTCGATCTTGCCGCCGGTCACGAAGCTGGCGATGGCGTCCTCGGCGCTGCGAAAGGCGCTGGTGAGAGCGCTGCCGAGACCCTTGCCCCAGTCCATCGCCTCGCTGGCATAGCGGGACAACTCCTCGCGAACCGCCGCCCAGCCGGTTACTGCCTGCGTGGCCGCCGTTGCCGCCGCCTCACCAGCGGCGCGGCTTGCTTCCGCGGCGCGTGCGGCGGAACCGGCCGAGCCTTCGCCATCTCCTGCGGCATCGCCTCCGGCGCCGCCGATGGCTGCGAAGGCTTCATCAAGACGCTCCGTCGCCCCGGCTGCGTTGTCGATTTCGGTGTTCGCGCCCGCCATGGCCTCCCGGAGCGCCGCGATGGACGCGAGGGGCGCGCCTGCCAGCTCTCCCAGCGCCGTCGCCGTCTCTCGGGCACTGTCGGCGGCAGCGCGTGCATCCTCGGCGAAAGCCGAGAGCCCGAAATCCGGCGTCGCGAAGGTATCGGTCTCGAACGCGGCGGCGAAGGCATCGCGCGCTGCATTGCCAGCCCGGCTCGCGGCGCCCGCAAACTCGTTCTCGATCCGGCCGAGATCGACGTCCGGCGCCAGCTCGATGGCCCGCTCGATGCCGATCGCAGCCAGACCCGCGTTGACGCCTTCGAGGAGCGCGTTGATGCCGTCGACCGCGCCGTTCAGCATCGACTCCAGTCCGGCGATCAGCGCATTCGCCGCCTGGATCGTCAGATCGCCGATCGCCCGAGGCAGGTTGCTCCAGATGACGACCATCGCATCGAAAGCGCCCTGAAACGTCCCGATGGTGCGATTGCCAAAGGCGACGACGGCTTGCGAAGCGGCCTGCAGCGCGTCGGCGATGCTCGCTTGAATGCCGCTCCAGGCAGCACTGATGCGCGCTTTCAGGGCGCCGGCCAGCAGGCCGATCCTGTCCCAGACCTCGGCGGCCACGTCGCCAAGAAGGCCGAGCGCGGCACTGAGCCCGCCGGTCGCCTGCACGAGCCGCCCGAACTGATAGATCAGCTCGCCCGCCGCCACGATGAGCGCGCCGATGCCGGTGCGGATGAGCGCGCCGCGCAGGAAGACCAGCGCAGTGGCAAGACCGCGAACCGAGGCGGCGGCCACAACCATGCCGGCGACCCATCGTCCGGCGATGAAGGCGGCGAAGGCAGCAGCGATCGAGGCGAGCCGACCGATGTTGTCGAACAGGAGCCGAATGCCCTGGCCAAGCGGACCGGTCGTGCGCGAGATCGCCGCCAGCGCGTCAGCGACGGCTTCGAGGGCCGGGGCGGCGGCAACGGCGAGTTGGTTCGACAGCCCGCGCCAGATCAGACCAAGGCGAGAGATCGCATCGTTCGTCCGCTCGATCTGATCGGCGTCCTGCTCGGACACGACCACGCCGAAATCGCGAACGTCCCGTGTCGCCTGACGGAGCGTCGCCGTGTCGATCCGGGAGATGGCGATGCTGCCTTCCTCCCCGAACAGCTGCCCGGCCACCGCCGCACGCTCAGCCGCGGGCACGAAGTCTTCAATCGCCTGATTGATACGACCGACACGCTCATCCAGCGGCAGGGCCAGCAAGGCCGAGGCCGAAAGCCCGAGCCGTTCGAGCGCCGCGACGGCAGGACCGGTCCCGGCGGCCGCCTGGCTGAGGCGGCGGGTGAGGTCCTTGGTCGCCTGCTCGATGCCGGACATCGACACGCCGGCCAATTCGCCGGCTCGTTCGAGAACCTGAATGCTCTCGACGGTCGTCCCGAGCGATTGGGCGAGCTTGGCCTGCGCATCGACGACCTGAAGGCCGGAGCGGATCATGGCGGCAGCGCCCGCGGCGAAGGCGGTCGCCGCGGCGGCAGCCGCGATCTGTACGCGCCGATAAAATGCCGCGACACGGCCGTTGGCGGCGTCCATCTCCCGCGATAGCCGACGGAAGCCTTGCTCTCCTGCGTCGCCGATGCCCTGCAGCTCGGCACGGACCTCGCGCCCTCCGACCACGGCAAGGCGAACGGAGACGCGTTTCTCAGCCATCTTGATCAGTCCTGATTTGCGCGTTCAGTCCGCGCACCATCATGCCCTCCACCTCGGGCAGCAGTTCCGCGCAGACGAGGGTGTCCACTCCAAGCGCATGCGCGCAGGCGAGCGCGGCCGTCATGTCGAGGCCGAGGACCGCACCGGGGACGGCGCGCAGTTGCCCCGTGAGCCGTTTGGCGAGATCCCAGACCTGCCAGCCTTCGATCGTCTGCGGACGATTCAGGACGGCGGGACATTCACCGCAAATGCCGCGACAGGATCGGCAATACTGGTCGCCCCCGCTGAAGTGCCATTCGGCGAGGGCGCGGAGCCGTTTTTTTCCGCTTCCAGCAGAAGGCCCTTGGACACGTAGCGGACCTGGAAGGCCTCGAAGATCGGCAGGATGTCCAGGAGCGCGTCGATGCCTTCCGGTGTGACGGGAACCGGATTGCCTTCAGCGTCGCCCACCCCCTCCCATTCCAGCACGACCAGCCGTGCCAGGGCCTTGGCCATGGTGACCGCGATGGTCTCGTTCGACGCGCCTTCGGGCAAGGCACCCACGGCCGGATCACTGCGGGCGGCGGCCATGAGCGAGGTGGTCAGGGGAGCGACGCGCACGCGCACGTCATGTCCGAGGTCGAGCCAGATCGGCTCGCGCGACAGGTTCAGGCGGATCATGGGAATGGCCTCAGGTGTAGCTTGTGACATCGTTCAGGAGGTGGGCGCGCAGCATCGTGCCTTCGCTGTCATCGTAGGCGGCGCGCCAGTCGAAGCTCGCCTCGACCCCGCCGGGGCCGGAGACGGCATATTTGGGTTTGGGCAGAAAGACGCGCGGCAGCTCGAAGCGGAGCGCGTAGCCTTCCGGAAAGGTGAACCCGTATTCGAGTCCCACGGGATCGCCATTGGCGGCCTCGGCCACGAGCGTTGCACCATCGAAACGTACCGACATCGATCCTTCCGCTGAGGCAAACGTGGGATCGGCCGCCTCGATCTTGCCGTCCTCGCGGATGACTCGGACGCGTTCGAGATTGTTGGAGAAGGTCAGACTGCCGCCCGTGACGCCCGCGAGCGCCGCACCGCCGCGTCGGATGAAGCCGCGCCCCTGGCTGAAGCGGCGAAGCGCGTAGGCCGTCGGATTGGCGTCGACCGTCGCCGAGAAGCGTTCCTCGCCTTGGGCCACGAGCTGGAGACGGGCATTTGCCGGTCCCTCCTGACCCATCTCGAAGTTCAGGCTCTCCATCACCGTGCCGAGGTGACGGAAGAACACCGGCGTCGTGAGCTTCGGATGGCCGACCTCGATCGTGTAGCTCGGGATGTCGTCGGCGCCGCTCGCCCAGACATGGGCGTAGCCGCCGCCGGTCAGTGTCCCAGCCGAAGCTGCCGCCGCAGAGGCGGAGATCGTGAAGGCGTTCCCGGTCGGCCCGACGGCATCGAATGCGATGACGAGGGTCTGCGTGCTCGTCGGCCGGGAATACGTGCATTTGGCGATTTCGGGATCGCCCGATGCGTTGAGGTCGCTGACCAGCTGATCGACGGTCTGTGTGGCCGTTCCCTGGATCTGCGTCTCCTCTGCGCCCGCCGTACCGGAGACGAACGTCCAGACCGTACCGTTCAAGGTGATCGTGTCGCCCACCGTGGGATTGACGGCGAAGACGATCGAGCCGCTGGCGCTCGTGGGCGCGGTCACCGGGTCTCCGAACAGGCCCGTCAGCCAGAAGCCCGTTCCACGCAGGTCGAGCGGGATGTCGAGCTGGCCCTCGTCGGTAATGAGGCCGCGATAGGGATCCTGCGCATTGCGCCCGCGTCCGAGCAGCGGGTCGTCCCCGAGCGGCTGGGCCGAGGAGAGATCGGTCGATTTGAAATCGAGGCTTTGATAGCCGGTGAGTGGCGCGACCCCGTAGCTTGCCTCCCGGCACGCCTTGAGGGTGGCGTCCGCGCCATATGCGCGCGCCTTGGGCATGGTTGACTCCCGTCTTGTCGTGATTGGGTCGTGGTTGGGTCAGGCGGTGAGCGGATCGCTCACCAGGTATTCGATCGTGACGATGATCCGGGCGGTCAGCATCGGCGGCGCTCCTTCGAGAGCGAGCGCACCCGTTTCCGGGGCTGACGGCGTCAGGTTCTCGGCGAGGCCGCCGAGCGTCTCATCGACACGCAGGGCGGCCCCGATCGCACCAAGCAGCTGATCGAGCGCCGCTTCGCCGCCGCCGCTTGGATCTCGCGGCACATAGACTTCGAGCTCGACCCGGTGCGCGTAGAACTCGGTGCGGGGATTGAGGGTGATGTCGGGTTCGCCGGGTTCGCCATCGCGCAGGATGACGAGACCGACAGCGGGCACCTTCTCGGGCAGCACCTCGTTGCGCCGCACCGGCGCCGCCAACTGCCCCGCGAGAACAGCCGCGAGTACGGCAAGGATCTGTTCACGTCGAGACATCAGCGGCTCCCGTCCCCATCAGAAATCCAGTTGCGCACGACCAGGCTGGGTAGCCGGCTCACCCAGCGATCGGCGGCGCCGGCCACCTCGAGGCGCTTGGCGAGGGTGACCTGCGGAACCAGGATGAACATCGGCACGGTCACCAGTCCTCGGCCCGTCCGGAGTGCGGAAGCGCTCGCGCGAGAGAAGCCACCACGCTTGCCTGTCCGGGCACGCATCCCGTCGGCCACGAGGAGAGAGGGACCGCGGCGTCGATAGACGAAGCGCAGCCGTTGCCCGGTCCGTCGCTCCCATCCACCCGGCGTGATCTTCCGGCCCCCATCCCCGTACCGGCCAGCGGCCGCCGTCGGGATCGCGAGGAAGAAGCCGTTCTTCGAGCGAATGGTCGCGCCGTCCTCGTAGATGCGGATGATGCCTGGCGCCTTGGACCAGACGAGACCCGCCGCCCGGATGCTGTCTTCGCTCTTGGGGTAGACTTGTCCGCGCCAGGTGCGCGCCAGTCTCGGACCCAGTCCCGCCGAGGTGACCTGCGTCCGGAGCTCGGTCTTCAGGCCTTCGGTGGCCTGTGAGATCCCGGCCGTGACGGCCTTCTCGGCGGCCCTGATCTCGTCGCTCATCAGCTTGCCGAGGTCGCCGATCGTGCTGACCGAGAACCTCATGCCTCGCGCAGCTCCGCCGTCCAGATCAGTCGCTCCGCGTCCCGGCTCGGTTCCCCCTGGACGACATAGGAGACACCGTCGAACTGGAACCCGTCGCCTTCGGCGAGGCTGGGCGCATCGGCGACGCGAATGTCGAGCAGCGTCGTGGCGGCATGCAACCGTGTCTCTCCGAATTCGAAGACCCGGTCGGGCCGGCGCACGACGGCCCGGACGGAGACGGCGCTGCCGCCCTTTGGCGTGTAGGTCGCGTCCCGCGCCATGTTCGGGTCGGCAAACAGCGACTGGAACGCAGCGGCGATGGCCGACATCAGAAGCTGCCATTCAGGCGAACCCGCCCGATGACGTCACCGGCGCCACCGGCGACGGCTTCGGTCGCAACACCGATCAGCGTATTGGCGGTGGCGGTCTTCGTCGCCTCTTTGTTGGTGTTGTCCCAGTAGACCTTGTCGCCCGCGGTCCACGCCTGCGAGGCGACCTTCTTCAGGTCGAAGACACCGACGAGCGCGGCTTCGACGGTCTCGCCGAGGGCAGCGCTGCCGGCTGCGACGCCGAAGATGGAGCCGACGAGCAGGCCGTCGCCGGAGACGACGGCATAGGGCGCGGTCAGGGTGATGGTGTTGCCGGGCTGAACGTAGTTCTTCATGGCCTTGATCCTCTTGGAAAGACGAAGGGCGGCCCGTCAGGACCGCCCATCTCGTCAGGGTTCAGTTGTCTGGGGAGTTGGCCGGATCAGGCGCCCGGGTTCTTATAGAGGCCGCGCCAGTCAATGGCCTTGGCGCCGAAGTCGAGGCGGCATTTGATTTCGACCCCGTCGACGTCGAAGCCATTGCGTGTCTCGATGTAGGCGCCTTGCTGGCCTTCGAGATAGGCGTACTCGATCGTGTCGATCTGGTTCGGGCTGGCCGCCAGATACCAGGCTGTCTCGCTGGCGGCATCGAGCCGGGGTTCACTGATCGGTGCAAGCGTCCGGATCGACTGCGGCACCACGTTGCCGCTCGACGCTGGCACAAGGTTCTGCGCGACCAGCTGCTCGGCCTTCAGTTCCAGAGATGCCGGCACGATCAGGAAGGCGGGGCGGATGTTGAGCACCGTCTTCTTGTCGAGACCCGTCTGCTTGGCCATGGCGGCGCGGGCTGCACCCACGCTGGTGACGTCGAGCGCCGCGCCGGTGCCCGCTAGGTTCTTATGGGTGGTGTGGAACAGCGCATTGCCATCGGCCATGGCCGGGTTCGAGGTGATGATGCCCCAGACCACGTCACTTTCGAGCTGGGCGATCGAGTTGCCGTACATCGCCGGGATCCGGGTGAAGGCGTCCAGATCGTCGTTGATCAGCACCTGCCGGGTGATGGCGACGACCCGGCCGTAGGTCTTCACGCGGTAGCTTTCCTTGCTCTCGCCGAGCGTTCCGCGCTTGAATTCGCCGCTCTCGCCCACCTCCAGCAGCTGCGGCGCCTCGCCGAGCTGCACGCGGTGCATCGCCTTGAAGTCGGTCGCCAGCACCTGACGGCAGAAGAGCGCGAAGGTCCGCGGATAGGCATCGTAGGCCTGGCGCAGGGTCTTGTTGGTGACGGCCGCGAGGATTTCGGGGAAGTCCGAGGTCGAATGCAGCGCGCGCGTCGCCACCTCGTCACGCGAGAGCCCCCGCGTATTCACCCCGGCATTGCCGAGGCTTTCGCGGGCGAGTTCCAGCAGCGTCATACCGCGATACTGACGCGCAGCGTCCTCAAGCGGGAACAGCGTGGGGCTGTACCGGTGCAGCAGCGCATTGGCCACGGCATCGCGGCGGGTGATGCGCTCATCCCGGCCGCCGAGCGGGACGGAGACTTGGCCGAAGGTCCGGGTCTCGTCCGACCTCAAAGCGACCTGATCGAGGATCAGGCGACGCGCTTCGTCGAGACCAGTGCCGCGCTTGACCAGATCCTCGGCGAAGCCGCGCTCGAGGTTCAGCCGACCGGCCAGATCGTAGATGGTCGAGACACGCTCTCGTTCGGCTTCGCGGGCGCGGTTCGCTGCGACATCGGGATCCGGGGTATCGGGCTTGGCGGTCTTCGGACGCGCGCGGGTCTGCGTGTCGGCCGCGCTCGGGGGCGTGTCGGTCATGGTGGTCTCCTCGGTCGTTGCCGTTTCGCTCGTCTGGTCGTCCACGACCTCGTCAGTCTGGGCCGGGGTCTGGGTCTTCTCCGTCATCGGGGATGCTCCTTGCGGGTTGGAGGGCGCGTCCCGGCGGCGAAGGACGCAGGTTTCAAGAGGGCTCTGGCTGCGGAAGCCCGCAGCGGGGTCAGCCCCGACCGGGACCGCTGAAATCTCGAAGGGGGTCCAGTCCACCGCCCGCCATAGTTCTCGGCCGCCGTCGGGCTTGGAGATGTCGAAGCGATGGACCTGGTAGCCGATGGAGACCGCGCGGATGTGCCCAGCCTGGATGTCGCGCCAGATCGGCTCGACATCGGCGCGCTCGCTAATGCGGACCTGCGCGATGCCGCGGCCGTTCTCGATCCGCGCCGAGCCGGGCACCACCGAGCCGATGACGGCGTCGAGCGTGTCGATCTCATGCACCTTCAGGAACGGCGCGCCCGCGTTCAGCCGATCGAGGCGCACATGGGCAGGGTCGAGGCTGAGTTCCTCGTCATAGGGCTCGCCGAAGAAGCTCGCCCGCCGGACGCGCGCGCCCGCCGACCAGATCACCTCGACTGTGCGTGCGTCGGCATCGACGGTGTTCGGCGCAAGCTCCGCCGACCGGCGAAGCGCCGGCAGTTCGATCATCGTGTCCATGAAGTCAGTCCTGTTGGGCGGTGTCCGGCTGCCCCGTGTCGGGTTCCGGATCGGTTGCCGGGTCGCTCGATTGCGCGCTGCCCGTCTTGGTCACGCGGCGGGGGTCGCTGTCGAGCACAAGCCCGAGAGCGTCGAGCTTGGCGTTGGTCGCGGCGATCTCAGCCAGCACCGCGTCAGGATTGCGGCCCTGCCGGGCGATCACCTCGGCCAGTGTCATCGTTCCCGAGCGGATCGCCAGAAGGTTCGCCATCGCATCCTTCTGTGGATCGACCGCCTCGAACTTGGGCGGCGACCATTCGACCGGGACGTCCGGCGTCGGGATCTGTCCCGCGGCCCATGCGGCCTCGGTGAACCAGCGCCAGACCGGGGTGCAGAGCATCGGAATGAAGAGCTGCCACTGGACAGCGTCGATCATCCGGCGGAACTCGACGAGCCCCGCCCGGATAGAGGAGTAGTTCACCTGGCTGAGATCGCCGGTGAGTAGCTCGTAGGGCACCCGGAACCCGGCCGAAATGGTATGCAGGCTCGCGCGCTTATACTCGCCGTAGCCGCCGGTGGCCGAGGGCTGGTTGAAGCGGATGTCCTTGCCGCCGCGGGCGTAGGCGATTAGCCCCGGCTCGAACTGCTCGACCCGGTTGCCGTCGGCGTCGACCACCGCCGGAGCGATGCCCTGCTGCGCCTCGTCGTCGCCGAAGACGATGGCGGTGACGCAAGCCTCGGTCTTCTTGCGGACGATCTCGGCCACCTCGTAATCGTCGAGATCACGAAGGGCGCGGATGACCGGCGCACCCCACGGGACGCCGCGCGCCTGCGTGCGCTGCTTCTCATAGACATGCGCGATCTCGCTCGCCGGGACCGGGCGGCTCTGCAGGCCGTTTTGCAGGACGCCATAGGCGTCGCCCGGATGCTCGGCGTGGAGCCAGTAGGCCCGGCGCCTGCCGAGCGGATCGAACTCGATCCCCTGCACCAGCCGACCGGCGCCAAGCGCGCCGGATTTGGTGGCGTCGAGGAAGTCGGCCTCCAGCACCTGCAAGTGCAGCGGGACGGCAAGGCCGTCCGCGGCGCGACGCAGGCGACGGCGCACCAGCACTTCGCCGGCCTCGACCATCTCACGGCAGATCAGCGTCTGAAGCCCGTAGAAGTCGAGCTGGCCATCGGCGTCGCACTCCGCCGTCCAGCGCTCGAACAGCGCGTCGACGCGGCGGTCCAGCGCCTCGTCCCCGCTGGCGGCACGCGGCATGATGCCCGCGCCAATGATGTTGTTCACCAGCACCGCCACCGCCTTGGCTGCATGCGGGTTGTTGCGGACGAGGTCGCGCATGCGGTCGCGCAATAGCGCCCCGGCCACGCCGATCTCGGTGTCAGCCGAGGATCCTGGTGCACGCCAGCCCTCCGTGCGGCGTCCTCGCGCGGCGCCCTCGTAGCCGCGCGCGAGCGTCTCGAAGGCCTGTCGCGCCAGGACACGCCGCGCGGCGACCCGAGGGGCGACCGAAGCAATGGCGCGGTCGAACCAGTTCGCCGCCATCAGCGATCCCCGCGCGAGAAACCCGCGAGCCCGGCGACCGGAAGCGACCGCCCCACACTGGCAATTGCGCGCTCGATGGTGCGGATGCGGGCGAGCAGATCCTCCGCCGAGCCGTAATCCACCGACTTACCGTCATAGCTGACACGGGTCGTGCCGCTGGCATAGGCCCGGCGTAGTGCCGAAAGCTCGGTTTCGGTCCAGTCGGTCATTTCAGAACCATCCTTCCCGCCGCCCGATCCAGTCGGAACGGCGCTTGCCTTGGGGTACCTGTCCCGGCCGGTGGATCTGCCCGGCGGGATCGCTGTCGGTGGGCGTCGCCCCGAGCTGGTCCTCGAGGTCACGCCATTTCTCTTCGGGCCAACGATCGGCGCCTGCGATCCAGGCGGCCGCGCGGGCGTAGACCCGGCAATCGAGCGCCTCGTTGCGCTCGCGCAGTTTCTGCCACTCGAGCTTCGCGAAGCCGCGCTTCGTGCGCATCGTGACCAGCTGTTCGGCCACGACCTGCTTCAGCCACTCGCTCTCGACCCATGTCGGCAGGTGGATCGTTCCGGGCGGGAACGCCGCGCCCTCTTCACGTTCCTCGGCCGTCGGGCGCTCCAGCCGCAGGAAGCGGTAGGTTTCGGCCTTGAAGGTCGAGACCGCCACCGTCCAGAGTCGGGCGCCGCGACGCAGGCGCTTCCCGCCCTCGGTCGCATCCACGAAAGTGGGGCCGGAGACCGGACTGGACCGATTGAAGCCTTCGAGCCCCTTGACTGGCGCGACCTGCGCAAAGCCGACTTTACGCGACCAGACGTAGACGGCCGGGGCTTCGTAGCCCGTGTCGATGGCGAGCCGCGCGATCCGAAGGTGCGCTCCGTTTTCATGCGGCCACGACCGGTCGAGGAGTGCCGTCAACTGGTCCCAAGCATCATGCCGATCCGGCCCGCCCTCGATCACGACGTGATCGACGAGCCAGCTCTCAAGCCCTCGGCCCCAGGCCCAGACATCGACCTCGATGCGGTCCTTCTGGACATCCGCGCCCGCCGTCAGGAACAGCCCGCCCGCTGGCACCGTGCCTGGCCGCCACGCCTCTCGGCGGTCGTAGAGTCGTTGCCAGTCCGGCGCTTCGCCGGTCTCGACCCATGTCTCGCCAAGGATGGTGTTGCGGAACGCCTTGATCGCCTCGTCGGAGCCTTGAGCCGCCTCCCAGCTGCGCGCGATCCGGGGCCAGCTGAGCCAGCCGACCGGCGAGTAGAGCGCCGAGAGGTGGTAGCCGACAGTGGTGGGATCAGCCGCCGTGGCGGTCGCCCGCCATTCGCCGCGCTCCAGCATCGCGGTCTTGTGGTGCTCCGCGATGGGCTGATCGCAGCTCTCGCAGAGATACTCCGCCGTCTCCAGCTTGCCCTTCTGCCAGCGCAGCCGATCGAACTTCATCCACTGCATCGCCCCGCAATGCGGGCACGGGACGAAGTAGCGCCGCTGATCGGACGCCTCGAACTCGCGCTCGATGCGGCTGTGCCCCCGGATCGTCGGCGTCGAGACCAGGAATACCTTGCGCCGGTGAGCGAAGGTCAGCGACCGCGCCTCGGCCAGGGTCACCGGATCGCCTTCCTCGTCGGCCGAAGCCGGATAGGCATCGACCTCGTCGAGGAAGATGTAACGCGCCGGGGTCGAGCGCAGCCCGACCGCCGAGTTCGCGCCCGTCATGATCAGGATGCCGCCCGCGAATTCCTTGGACAGCATCGTGTTCCCGGCATCGCGGGATCGGGCCGGTTTGACCCGCTCCCGCAGCTCCGGGCTCTCGTCGATCAGCGGATCGATCCGCTGGCGCGAGTTGCGCTTGGCCAGTTCGACCGTGGGCTGGACCGCGAGCATGGGGCCCGGCGCCTGGTGGATGGCGAAGCCGATCCAGTTGTTGCCGGCTTCCGTCGCACCGACCTGCGCGGCCTTCATGAACACGATCCGTTGCGCCGCGTCGCCGGGCGACAGCCGGTCCATGATCTCCCGCATGTAGGGCGTTCGCATTGTGCGGTAGCGCCCCGGTTCGGCCGAAGCGCGGGACGCCAACATCCGGTGCCGGTCCGCCCATTCCGAGACGGTGAGGTCGGGATCCGGTCGGATCCCGTTGCCCCAGGCGCGCAGGATCTCAGCAGCGCCTTCGAAATCCCTCAGGCCATATTCGTCACCGGAATTCGGGCCGGACCTCGGCGAGTTCGTCGAGGTGGGCGCGTACATGTTTCTCCAAGGCCTTCTGCATGGCGGCCGCCTCGACGCCGAGTTCGGCCGCCATCAGCGCCGCCGCGCGCGCCGGCCAGTTCACCCAGGCATCGCGCTCCTCGCGTGCCAGCCGGAACACGACCGCAACCGCCCGGGCGCGGTCGACGAGTTCTCCCTTGAGCTTCTGAAGCCGGATGCGCCGCTCCTGGGCCTTCAGCACCTCATTCGCGGTCTTGGCCTGCAGGAAGGTCGTGCCGCTGCCGACGGGTGGCGCGGCAAGCCCTTGTTCCCGCAGAGTGTCGCCAACGGCGGACACGGCCGCGTCGGGGACCGGCTTGAGCTTGGATGCCGTGGTGCGCCGGGACTTCGACGGGTCCGTCATCGCCGCCCGGCGTGCATCGCTCGCCTCTGCGTCGATGCTGCCATCCTCATGGAGGACCAGCCGTCCCGCCGCCTTCGCCTTCTGGATCGCGCCCCGCGAGAGACCGACGCGCGCGGCGTACTGGCGCTCGCTCAGCCCCTGCATGGCGTTCTCCGATTATTGTTCAGATTCAGGCGCTTACCGAGTTGATAAGCGGTTCGGACAGAGCGAACGTGGCTTTCAAGACCACGCTGCAACTCGCCACGAGGAGCCACAGAGATGACCCGACGCGCCACCGACAACTCGAAGGCACTCGACGCCTTCATCGCCGCCAGGCTGGAGATCGACAGCATGCTGGAACGCCTCAAGGCGCTCAGCGACGACCACTTCGAAACCAATCCCGACGAGATCAACTGGGGCCATGTCGGCTCCCTGAGCTACTACCGCGACAAGCTGCGCGAGATCACCGACATGGCGTTCCGCGAGGGCGAGCACGCCGGGTGAAATCCTGCACCTGCCCGAACTCCGGCCGCGCCGTGCCGCGCGGCTTGGGGTCGTAGAAGGACCGCGACGGTCGCGGTTCAATCCAAGGAGACGACCCCATGACCAAGCTCACCGACACGCAAGCCGTAATTCTCAGCGCCGCCGCTCAGCGCGACAACCACAATGTCCTGCCGCTTCCCGGGTCCCTGCGCGGAGGCGCCGCCACCAAGGTGGTGGAGACGATGATCGCCAAAGGTTTCATCGAGGAAGTCGATGCCGACCTCCGCAAGGGCGAGCTTGTCTGGCGCGAGACCGGGGACGGTCACGGCACCACGCTGGTGGTGACCAACGCAGGCCTCGCCGCCATCGGCATCGAGCCCGAGGGCACGAGCACCGCGCCCGAAAGCGCGCCGGACACCCCCGCCGAGCAGACGGAAGCGTCCAAGGCGCGGATACCGCGAGAAGGCACCAAGCAGGCCGCGCTGATCGCCATGCTCCGCGCGCCGGATGGCGCCACCATCGCCGAGATTGTCGCGGCCACCGGCTGGCAGCCGCACACGGTGCGCGGCGCGATTGCAGGCGCTCTCAAGAAAAAGCTTGGTCTCGAAGTGGCCTCCGAGAAGATTAAAGGCCGTGGGCGGGTTTACCGGCTTCCGCCGGCTTGAAGACACGACGTTTTCCAGACCCGATGCCGCCGCCCGATCCGGGCGGCGGTTTTCATCTGGCATGGCGAAACCGAATCTCCTCGAACAGCCGCCTCAGAGCGAAGGACCGCGCGATGCTCACGACGGTGAAGATCGCACCCATCATGAGATTCTGCGCCAGTGTGGTGTGCAGCCCGAAGATCGGGAAGATCAGGATCTGGGTCACCACCGCCACGCCGTAGCCAACGGCGACATTGGCAAGGGACTCGACGAGAGACATGGCGCGGCTCTGTTTCATACCGTCACCTCATCCATCGGCCAGCAGTTCAGCTGCCAAAGTTCTGAGCGCATGCGCCGCAACCAGCGGGACCACGCCGTTGCCACAGAGGCGAAGCCGGTCCACCCGGTGGGCCAGCCCATCAGCGCCTCGACGAACAGCGGGTTCAAGGTCCGGCGCACGTCGGAGGTATCGCTCCCAGCCATCAGCGTCACCAGGACCTGGCGGCCAAGCAGGCCGTTCACTGGCGTGTTCGCCAAGCTCGTCGCCCCATCCTTGTGATCCCGCGCCGTCGGCGTCATCCACATCTGACTGGCATGGGTGAGGTCCGCCGTCCTGCGGTTGCCGGCGCTCGGCTTGTTTCCGTCCGTTGCCATCGGCGTCGGCCAATCCCGCGCCATCCGGTCGAGACCTTTCTCGTCGCGCCTGTCGCCGCCCCGGCTTCGAAAGCTGTCGGTCTGCGGCGTCGGCCACATCGCGGCCGTCGTCGCAAGGTTCATCCCGTGCTGGCCCGCAGCCTGCGACGGCGTCGGCTTCGTCTGCCGGTTCTCGTTCGCACTGGCCCTCGGCGTCGGCCAGAGCCGCAGCAGATCCGTCCGGTTCCCGCCACTCGACCGGGTTCCAGAGCAGGCGCGCGGGGTCGGCCAGCTCGTCCCCCTCGCGGATGGCGAGGATGAAGAGCCGCTCGCGCTTGTGGGGCGCGCCGACCTCCGCCGCCGTGAAGAGGCCAGCCGCAAGCTTGTAGCCCATGCCGACCAATCCGCTGGCGACTTCGGGGAAGCCGAGGCGGAGATGATGGGCGACGTTCTCGAGGAAGACAAAGGGCGGCTCGACCTCGCCGATGATGCGGGCGACATGAGGCCAGAGGTGGCGTGGGTCGTCGGCACCCCGGCGCTTGCCCGCGACGGAGAACGGCTGGCACGGATAGCCCGCAGTGACGATGTCCACCGCGCCGCGCCACGGGCGGCCATCGAAGGTGGCAACATCGTCCCAGACAACAGCCTGATCCAGGGACGCGTCTTCCATCCGCGCCACGAGAGTGGCTGCGGCGTAGGTTTCCCGTTCGACATGGCCCACAGCACGATATCCGGGGATGGCGAGGACGAGCCCGAGGTCGAGCCCGCCCGCGCCGGAGCAGAGCGAGAGGCCGAACAGGCATGCGTCTCCGGCTCCGGAAGCGCGTCCGGAGGAAGGTAAAGCCAAGTCATGCATGTCACGCGGCGGTCTTGCGCTTTCGCGCGGGTACGGACACGGGTTTGCTGTCGGTCGTTTCCGTGGATGCGGTTTCGTCGCCGCCCAACCGTTCGGCCTTCACCTGCACGAAGGTCCGGCCGTCGCCGTCGAGGACCGCCTCGCGGCCCGTGTCCGCCTGCCAGCGCTCCACGGCGACATCGACATAGGCCGGGCTGATCTCCATTGCGAAGACACGCCGGCCGTTGGCCTCGCCCGCCATGATCTGCGAGCCGGAGCCAGAGAATGGCTCGTAGCAGAGCCCGCCGCGAGCCACATGCTGGCGCATCGGTATCCCGAAGGCGTCGAGCGGTTTCGGCGTCGGGTGGTCGGGGCGCTCATCCTTGGCGAAGGACGGCATTTCCCACGTCGAGGGCAGCGTCTCCTCGGCGACCTTCGGCGGACGGTTCGGGCGCCGCCAGCCCATGAAGCAGGGCTCGTGCTTCCAAAGGTAATGGGACCGGGTCAGGACGCCGCGGTCCTTCACCCAGATGATCTGCTGATGGACGAAGGCGCCGGCCTTCTCCCAGCAAGCCTCCAGCATCGCTTGGCGGCGAGAGGCGTGCCAGCAATACCAGGCGGCGTCCTCGGTGATCGCCTCGGCCACTGCGGCGGCTATGAAGCCGTCGTAAAGCTCCGCGCCCTGCGAACTGTCGTCCCAGGTGACGCCGTAGGATTGGCTCCAATCCTTGTTCCGCGTCGGGTGGTTCGAGCCGTCGTAGTCCACGAGATACGGCGGGTCGGTGGCGAACAGGACCGCACGCTCGCCGTTCATCAGACGGCGTACATCCTGATGGTTCGTACTGTCGCCGCAGAGCAGCCGGTGATCGCCGAGGATCCATAGATCGCCCGTGCGCGAGGCCGGATTGCGCGGCGGCTCGGGGATGGTCACGGGCGGCACCGAGCCGCCAACCCCGCCGTCTTCATCGTCCGCGTCCGGATCGAGCGCGAGGAGCTTGTCGAGTTCGCCGTCGGAGAATCCGACCAGCGACAGATCGAAGTCCTCGGCCAGCAGTCCCTGCAGCTCGGCGGACAGCAACGCCTCGTCCCAGCTTCCGAGTTCCGTCAGCTTGTTGTCCGCGATGCGGTAGGCCCGGCGCTGCGCCTCGGTCAGATGACCGAGCACGATCACCGGTGCCTCCGTCAGCCCCAGCTGCGTCGCGGCAAGCACGCGCCCATGGCCTGCGATCAGCTCCCCGTCCTCGGCCACGAGGCAGGGCACGGTCCAGCCGAACTCGGCCATGCTGGCGGCAATCTTGGCGACCTGGTCCGCGCCGTGCACCTTCGCGTTCTTGGCGTAGGGCTGGAGGCGCGCAAGCGGCCAGGTCTCGATCCGCTCGGGGGCGAAGCTCAGCGTCATGGGTCGGATGGGTCCGTGGATCGAAGTGGACACCTGTGGTCCTGGACTCCGGAGACCGCGCTGGACTCCGTGCGGAGTCCAGCGGGCGCGACGGGCGTCCGGCCATCAGGCGCGTGTTCGTTGGTAGTTTCTCGGGATTGGCGTGGATCCGGATACCGGGTGGCTTCCCAAAAATCCGGCCCTGTCGCTGGCGATCCATCGCGCCTCGCCCGCCAGCATACGATTTCCGCCAGGAAGGACCCGCGAACTCGTCTGGAAGCGGGACCAAGGCCGCGACGCGCGCGCCTCTCCCGAGGATAGTCAAAAACCTAGCCCGATCCGCCGTTTATGTCCGTTCGAAAACTGTCCGGCGGACACCTTCCTCGCCATCGCTCAGCGCTGCGCCGCCCCAGCCAGCTCGATCACTTTGCGCTTCGAATAGCTGCGGTTGAGCCGCCGACCGTTAAGCCGGAATGCGATCACGCAGAGCGCGTAGAGCCAGTGCTCGTGCGCCGCCGACCGCTGCAATCCGACGGTCCAGCAGATGGTTTTCCAGCGCTCGCCGTAGGCGCGCAGCCAGACGATCTTGCCGTCGATCGGATCGAGCCCCACCGTCCAGCTGAGCGTCTCCTCCATCCGGCTGATCGCGGCGGGTGACGGGATGACGCGCATCGGCTTTGGCTCCTGTCCGACCTTGTCGGCGAAGCTATGGATGACCTCCGGCCAGACGCTGAAATATCCCTGACGCCGGGGTTCGGGCAGGCGCTTGAGCACGAAGGCCGCTTCCGCGAGACGTTCCTCGACGAGGCTCGGTGTCCACTGGGTCATCGACGCGCCTCCTTCGTCTGATCGCGGTCGCCATAGAGCTTCTCGCCGAGTTGCCGGACGAGCTCACGCTCGGGCCAGGTCAGCCGGTCGTCATCGAGAGAGACCGCGAGGACACGCTGCTCGCGCCAGCCATCGCGCTTGACTTGATCGGGGGTACGGCGCTGGCCGCCATATCCGCGTGGCGTCCACCTCACAGCACACCTCCCCGGGTCTCCATCGCCCAGAGCAGGATCGCGATCGCGTCGGCCTCGTTGTCGTCGGCGGGTTGGAACCCGCGCTGGCGCATCGCGGCGAGCACGGCATCCTTGCCGGCGTTGCCCTTGCCCGTGGCGAAGCGCTTGATGGTGCCGACAGGAACGCCCTGATAGGCGACGCCCTCACGCTCGCACCAAGCGGTCAACGTCGCCAGGAAACCGCCGTAGAGGTGGGCGGCGTCAGTGCCGATATGGCGCCGGACCTCCTCGAAATAGATCGCGGCCAACCCACCGCTGTCGTCGGCCAGTTGTTCGAGCCAGTGCTGGAAGCGCAGGTAGCGCATGCCGCCGCCGTCGTAGCGGCCGGAGCGGAAGCTGGCGGTTCCGCTGTGCACGATCCCGCCCGCTAGGCTCGCCCAGCCCGTGGTGGTGCCGAGATCCAGGGCGAGAATGGCGCTGCCCGCGGATGTCGAGATGACCGGAGCCGGAGACGCGCTCTTTGGGAGGGGTGACGGGCACTGGCTCATGGTGGTGGGTCCTTCTCGTCTGATGTCGGTGAGGGGATGGACGGCACGACGACCGCGCGCGCGAAGCCCCTGGGGGTGGGAGTGGGAGAACCCGCTCGGCGCGGTTCTCCCCCACCCCCGAAGGGGGTGGCTTTCACCCCCACAACTTCGAGAGCGCATCAACGCGTTGAATATTATGGAGAAATCGAAGTTGGGACGGCCCATGGCGTGGGTCGCGTTCCCAACTTGAATCTGCGAAAGGCCGCGCAGCGGAGCGCGCGGGAGCCAAGGTAGTTGGGACGAGCTTTCCCAACTTGAATGTGCGCGGGATGGCTGGACGGCGCGCGGCGGCGCGAAAAGCAACGAAAGTAGTTGGGAAGCTGGCCGCCCAGCTCGCCGCAACTTGCCACAACTTGATCCTGCGTAAGTCCGCGTAATCGGGATGAGCTGGCGCATCACGAGGTCTCCTCCGTCTGATAGACCCAGACCAGGGGGTTCTCGACCGGCAGCGCCGCTCCGCTCTGCGGGCATTTGTAGGTGCTGGGAAGGACCGGGATCCGGACGGGCACGACCTCGCCGGTGTCGGGGTTTGCCGTCTCTTCTCCGGTCGGGAACGTCATGCCCTCGACGCAGAGATAGCCGAACTTCGAGCGCGAGGTCGGCAGACCGAACGGCGCGCCATCGCGAACGAACTTGATGAAACCCTTTGTGGCCAGCACGCTGATCCGTTCGCGGATCGTGTCCTTGCCGCCGAGCCCGGCCTGGTTCTCGAAGCTCTCGGCGAATTGCAGCGCGGTGTAGAGCCGGCCGGCCTCGGCCTCATCGAAGAGCAGTTGAAGGATCACGTCGTGTTTGCGCGCGCGCTCGGCGTCGAGCTTCTCGCCGAACTCGCGACGCACGAGCCTTGTCTCCGAGCGGTCGATCGCGATCCAGCGTCCGTCCGCCTTGTCGACGATCATCGGCTCGATGCCGGGGCCATTGCGCAGTTCGAAATGCAGCATCCGCTCCGGTCGGTCCTCGTCGGGCCGGTGCATGATCACCCCGGAGGTGTAGAAGCTGCGGAGGCTACCCGCGCCCGAGAGCGCCATGAACGGGTCCTCGACGAGCTGCTTCTTGGTGATCTTGCGGGTGTGATGGCAGAGGATCAGGCCAGCATCCGGGGCTACGGCGTCCCGCAGCGCTTCGACCCGCTCCTGCAGGAAGAAGAGCATCGCGGAGTTGTCGTTCTCCCCGCCGCCATCCGGACCCCCATCGAAGAGATTGCGGATCGGGTCGATGCAGAGGATATCGGGCGCGCCATGGCCGTAGTGGGCGCGAACCGCGGCGATGGTCAGGCCCACGCCGCCGGCGTCGAGCAGCATGCGGACCTTCGGCGTGGCGACGAGGTTGTCGCGCGCCGCGGCCAGGAGCGCCGGCTCGATCCGGATGGCCTGGAGGCGCTCCCGGAGGTAATGGTACTGGATCTCCGCCTGCAGATAGAAGATCCGCAAGGGCCGGCTCGGCGCAAAGCCGAGGAAGGGCACACCCGCCGCCATGTGGACGAGCAGACTGATCAGGAAGTCGCTCTTGCCGACTTTGGGGGCGCCGCCGAGCACCAGCATCCCGCCGGGCGTCAGCAGTCGCGGCGCGATGATGTCGTCGGGCATCGGGCTCACGTCGTCGAGCAGTGCGCCGAGCGTGAAAACCGGAAGCGCGGACATCGGCGGCACGGCGATCCGTTCGAGGGCCGGTCCGTGGCGCTCTTCATGCAGCCGCCAGAGGCGCTGTGCTTCGGAGGCGAGACGTTCGAGCGGCCAGCTGGGACGGAGCTGGGCGGCGTTGTACTGGCAGATCGCCTCCCACGCGTCGTCGCGGCTCATGCGGCCCTCATGCGCCATGCGGACGTAGTGGCCGATCGCGGCGCTCGCCCCCTGGAAGCGCGTCCAGTCGTCTTCGCCGCCTTCACGGACCGGGGTGGTCAGGATCTCCGTGATCGAGGGTTTGTCGCTCGATGGTCCTGGCTCTGATCCCACGCCGGCAAGCGGCGGCATGTCGGCGACGAGCTCGGCGAAGTCGCGCAGATGGACCTCGACCCGCGGGCTATGGCGGCGGATGTTGACCAGCCGCTTGAACCCGCCCTTGTGATAGACCGAACCAGCCAGGCGGATCGGCTGGTGGGCCGATCGGAAATGCGTGTCGCCGCCGACCTTGACCGCGATGTCGCCGCGCAGCCGACAGAGAAGCGCGATATCCTCGCCCTCGGCCGGTTCGCTCAAGCGCCACCAGACATGAAGCTTGTCGAGACCGTCTGGCGTCCGGCCGCCACTTTCGACGAGCAGTGTCGGCTCGCCGAGGTGACGGATGAGGTGGTCAAGCTTGGCCGCAATGTCTCCGGCGTCGAGGTCGACCAGGACCGTCTGCATCTGCTGGATATCGGCAGCCTTGGCCTTGCCGGTCTCGGCGACCGTTCCTGGCACCACATAGAAGGCCGCCCCTTCGCGTGCTGCCCAACCGGCAAAGGAAACCGCCTTCTCCAGCAAACTGTCGTCGATCTCGATCCAGGCGTTGTGGGGTCGGCCGTCGATGCCCTGGCCCTTGTCCACGAACCCGCGCAGGGGCACCCAGCCCTCGCAGTAACCGAAGACGACGTCGAGAAAGACGGCGATCTGCTCTGGATCCGGCTCGATGTCGAACGGATCGGCCTGCGGCGCGGCGTCGTTGAAGTCGCGCCAGGCATCGAGGGAGACGACCTTGTTCCCGCTCATGCCGGCAGCCCCCAGCAGCGTTCCGCCCACGGGCACATTCGGCACTCGTGGAAATCACGGGTCGTGGCGATGCGCGGCAGCAGATCCCCTGCATCCGTCGCCTCAAGGATCCGCACGGCGCGATCGCTCATGCGTTGGGCGAGCCCCGCGTCGAACGGCACGAGTTCGTGGTGCAGTTCGGCGGTGTCCTTGTTGATGGTGGTGAAGAGCGCGGGATTGTCGGAGATGCCGGGGACCTGCGCTTCCATATAGGCCTGGTAGAGGGCGATCTGGGCCGCGTAGACGGGCTTCGCCACGACCACGCCCTTGGCCACGGTCTCGCGCCAGTTCCTGGCGTTCATCGTCTTGCATTCCCAGAGCGCGGGAACGCCGATGCCCAGCGACCCAATTCTTAGCGTTCCTGGTGCGGCGGCGATGATACCGTCGACATGACCGCGGATGCGGCCACCAGCGACCGAGAAGCCGAATTGTTCGCCGTCTGGACGGTTGCCCTTGCGGGTATAGAGATCGAACCCGGCACCGCGCAGCCAGCGGATGGCAAGATCTTCGAGCGCGTGTCCGATCTCGAAGATCCGCAGCGTCTGGCCGGAGAACTCCTGGCCCTCATCCTTTGGCGCCCCCGCGAACTCGAATTGCAGAGCGCGCTCACAGCTGTGTCCGAGGCGGGAGCCACCGAGATAGGTCCTGGGCGGCCGCATCGCCTGTTCGGCGGACAACGCGTGATCGACGACGCAGTTGATCCGATCAGCGAAACTGGGGCGGCGGTTATAGTCCAACATATTCACCCCCGTCGTAACTGCGGTGAGCCAGCCCGTGACAGGTCGAGCACAGCCATTCGACCTCAAGAGGCCGCGAATAATCGTGATGGTGAGCTTCGAGGTTGGTCACGCAGCCACAGCGCTGACACCAGACCGGCACGACGATGTGGCATGCCTTGACAGCGCTCCTGACGATCCTGTGCGCCCGGTTCTTCTCGGCATGCCGCAAACGATAGCGGTGCTGTGCTCTACGGTGGCGTTCGGGATTCCTGAACTTCTGGGCATAAACGCGCTGGTATTCGCGGCGACAATCGCGACACCAAGCTTGCAAGCCGTCAGGGCTTCGGCGTCGCAGGCCGAACTCCGTTGCCGGCTTCTCTTCATGGCAGCTGCTACAGATCTTCATCAGAACGGCACCTCCGCGTCGGCGTCGGCTGCCATGGCGTGCATGGCGTCCTGGAAGCCGCCGACGGCGACCTCGATGAGCGTGAGCACCTGCGCCTCCGTGAGGTCGGAGAAGCGCGTCTGCCAGCCAATCTCCTCCATGATCTCGGCGACCGGCTTCATGGCGGCGCGGATCGCCGCCTTCTCCTGTTCGGTGAGATCAACCATGGCCCAGCGCTCCCGCGCCAAGCGCGTCCAGAAGCCTTGGCAGACCATCGAGCAGAACCAGACAGAGGGGCGCGGTTGCTTCGACCGCACCGGGTCGAACCAGCCAAAGCCACGGGTGGGTCGCCGGCAGACAGCACAGAGCGTTCCACGCGGATGCCAGAGCCGCCGCCGGTCCTCGGCCGTGGTGGGGGAAACAGATGCCATGGCTCATGCCGCCCTCCCGATGGCTGCTTCGGGCGCGGCATCGGCCGCGCCGAAGACGAGGGAGCGGATGGCGTCGCGGTTGAAGCGAAAGGCCAGCAGCGCTGATGCCTGATAGCGGGTGAGCCCGAAATCCTGCCGGTACTCCGGCGGCAGGAAGGCAAGCTGCCGGTCGGTGGGCGGCTGGTTCAACCAGCGGCGCGTCTTGTGGGCGCTCTCGTCGCTCTCATGCTCGTTGAGCCAGTCGTCCGCCGCCGCCAGACAGACAGTGCGCTCGCCCATCGCCAGCAGATGAGGGCGCTGCTTCTGCAGACCGCCGATGCCGTACCAGCGGCCGTTCAGGAAGAAGACGCCGCCCCACGCGTTGAAGCCGTTGGCGATGAGCGCGGCATCGTCGCCGAAGAGGTCGCACCAGCGGAAACTCGACCGCTTCAGGAGGTCGATCTCGGACATCACGAAGTCACCGAGCGGCGCTGCTTCGCCGCCGTCGGGACGCTCCCAGAGGTGCCCACACAGCGGGCATTCGGTGGTGGCGAGCGGCACGATGGCGCCGCAGTCGGGGCAATCCTTGGTCGGCGCCTCGCCGGAGCGTTCGCGACCGTCCAGGTCGACATCCTGCTCCAGCGAACCGTGCAGCAGGGTCGAGGTGCCGAAGTCGAGCACGATGCAGTCGGTCTTGATGACGCCTGGATGTTCCTCGGGCGAGACCGTGCGCAGACCGCGCCCGACCATCTGAATCATGGTCGACTTGTAGGAGCTCGGCCGCAGCAGCACGACGCAGCCCGTCGGCGGATGATCCCAGCCCTCGGTCAGCACCGCGACATTGACGACGACCCGCAGCTCTCCGGCGGCGTAGGCGTCAAGGGTCGTCTTGCGGTCGGTATCGGCCATGTCGCCGTGGATCAGCCCAGCGGCGACACCGGCCGCGTTGAAGGCGGCTGTCACGTTGCGCGCGTGGTCCACGGTCGAGCAGAACACCACCGTCTGGCGCTCGCCCGCCTTTTCCCGCCAGTGGCGGATGACGGCGTCCGTGACCGGCGACCGGTTCATGATCGCGTCGACCTCGGCCATGTCGAAATCGTCGGCCGTGCGGCGCACCTTGGTGAGCTGGTCCTGGACGCCGACATCGATGACGAAGGTGCGCGGCGGCACGAGATGGCCGGAGGCGATCAGTTCGCCGATCCGGATCTGATCGGCGACGTTGGAGAACACCGGGCGCAGACCGCGCTTGTCGCCCCGGTTGGGCGTCGCGGTGACGCCATAGATCCGGCACATGGCATTGCGCTGGAGCGCGGTGTCGATGATGCGCCTATAGCTGTCGGCGGCCGCGTGGTGCGCCTCGTCGATCACCAGGAGGTCGAGCGCGGGCAGCTGGCCGAGATTACCGGCGCGCGCCAGCGTCGGCACCATGGCAAAGGTGACCTGGCCAGCCCAGGACTTCTCCTTCGCGTCGACGACCGAGGTCGTAATTTGGGGATTCACCCGGCCGAACTTGCTGCGGTTCTGAGCGGTCAGCTCGTCGCGGTGGGCGAGCACGCAGGCCTTGGCGCCCGTTCTCTTCGGCGTTTCGCCGACCATGCGACCGACGACCCCCGAGAGCATGATCGTCTTGCCGGCTCCGGTCGGGGCGACGCCGAGGGTGTTTCCGTGTTCGTCGAGCGCGCGGACGCTGCGCTCAACGAACTGTTTCTGGCGGGGACGCAGCAGCATGGCCGCCTCACTGCGCCCAGGACGGGCGGGTGCCCGCCGCCGGTGCTGAAGATTGGGGCATGGAGGGCTGGGAATGCTGAGCTTGCGGCTGCGCTGCCGCACCGGGCACGCCACCCATGAGAGCGGCATACTCCTTGTGATCTGGCGTCACGGCCGCGCGGATCTCGTTCTTCTCCTCGCCGTTGGTGTCGGTGCCGATGTCGATCCGCGCCACGAACTCGAGCCCGTCGAGATCGGCAAAGCCGCTGATGCGACGGGCGGCCTGGGCCTGAGCGGACGTGTCCTTGTCCGAAATGCCGCGCGCGGAGTTGAGCATGCCGCGGATCAGGCTGCGGCCCATGTTCGCCCAGTCCGGCCCCTTGGGGCTGTAGAGCCCGATCAGGGTGAAGATCTTGCGCCGGGCGTAGGTCCCTTCGAGAACCGTGAACTCGCCCGAGAGATAGACCGAGCCGGTCGTCCCCCGCGTGGCGTATCCGCCGGTCCAGCCCTGCGCCGGATCGTCGAATCCGCCCGGACGGATCGTCAGGCGCACCTTGGCCAGCGTGCCCTTGGGGATGATGTTGCTGTTCTGCTTGGCGTCGTTGAAGTCGTTCCAGGATCCAGTCATGGCTGGGGTCTCCTCGTTCAGGCGTTTTCGGAATGGGTGGGTGCGTCGGAGGTCGGCGCCGTCGCGGCCGGGGGCGGGCTGCGATAGGCCAGCCGCTCGGAGGCGGGCTTCACGGGGCCGCGGATCTTGGCCATCAGGCGGCCGAGATGCGGCTCCTCGATCAGGTCGAGACGGCCGGATCGATCCTTCGCCGGGAAGTTCCAGGGGTTGATCGTCTGGCAGACGAAGGCACGGTACGGCGCGCCGGACTCGTCCTTGATCTCCGCCATCGTCAGGACTTCATCGACGATGCCCGGCAGCTCGAGGCCGGTCTTCGAGCCGTCGATCTGCGGCTGGAAGATGCGCCGATTGAAGTCGTCGAGCTTCTCGTCGAGGATCCCGACGAACCAGACGTTCTTCGCCCGCGTGTGCTGGAGATGCGTGAGCCACGCGATCATCTCGCGGCCGTGCAGGCCATAGGCGCCGCGGACATCGGGCTTGCCGGTCTTCTCCGAGAACGCCTCGGGCTGCCCCTTGCACCATTGGAAGCAGAGCCGCCCGGCGACGGTGATCGAGTCGATGAAGACCGTGTGGTAGCGGTCGAGCGAAGCCGGATCGCCGAAGCGCTCGCACACCGCCGCGAAGTGGGCCTCGCTGTAGACCTGGTCGTCCCGCAGCGCCGGATTGGGGCCGCCGATGAAGACCGCGAAGTCGCGGCACTCGGCCCATGTGCGCGGCCGGACGCTGTCGCCGGACCATCCCTCGATGGCGAGGTCGCCCGCCTCCAGGTCGATGAACAATGTAGTGGCGGGGTCGAGCGTCCAGAGAAGCGAGGTCTTGCCGATCCCGGACTTGCCGAAGATCGTGCCCTTGATGCCGCGCGGCTCGGCGAGCCGCTGATCGGCCGAGATGATTGGCAAGAGGCGAGGAAGGCCGGAGGCCTGACAGGGAGAGGCAGGAATCGCCATCACTTGCCTCCCTTCGCCGCGATCAGAGCGTCTATCGCGACATCGGCTCCGAGCGCGCCGGCCTTGCGGGCCTCGTCGTGGAGGGTGCGCACCGCGTCGATCTCGCGGTAGAGGGCCGATGCCCGCTCGTTCAGCCCGATGAGGGCGAAGGCCAGGTCGTCGATCGAGGCCGCCCCGACCGGCTTGACGGTCTCGTCGCGACGCTCGCCAAGGGCCGGCACCCGGATGGTCTCGGGCAGCTTGTCCAGCCCGTAATGGTGCTCGCGGAGCACCGCGAGCTTCTTCGTGATGCTCATGACGTCACCTCGGTGTTCAGGGAAAGACGGAAGCTGGGCTTGCCGGTGCGGACGGTGCGCGCGTCCTCGAAGGCGGAGCGGATGTGGCTCGGCCAGGCCGCGAACTTGCGCTCGGGCACCTTGATCGCGACATCGACGTATTCGGTGGGATCGTCGCCCTCGGCCCGGATGCGTTCGACGAGGGCGGCGAGCTTGTCCTGGTCCCAGTCGACGCGCTTCGGCAGATCGGCGATCACGGTGACCGCGCCGTCATCGAAGCGGACCGTGCCTGTGTCCTTGCCGGCGGCTTGGCGCGCTGCATGGGCACGATCGCCGTACCTGAGGGCGACAGCGCCATCGAGCCAGTCGCATATGGTCTTGGCGCGGCGCAGGGCGTCGGCGGCCTCGTCCTGAAGGAGGGCGAGCTGCTCGGCGGACAGAGCGGCGATGTCGCCGACGGCCATGCGCCGGAGCTCATCGAGGAAGATGCGGTTGGAGATCGTCATCACCGCCCCCTCACGCCGCAGGCTTGCTGGGGTGGTCGGCGGTGCTCGCCCGGATCTGCTCGCGCTCGTACTCCTCGACGTCTTCGAGGCGATACACGACGCGACCGCCGAGCTTGACGAAGCGCGGGCCTTCGCCCGTCCAGCGCCACCGCTCAAGCGTTCGGTGGCTGATGTTCCAGCGCGCAGCCAGGTCGATCTGGTTGAGGTGTTTCGTAGCCATCTGTCTCTCCTTCGGTTTTGGTCGAAAACCTGCGGAGACGATGGCTGGCCGGGAGGGAGAAAACCGACCCGGTCAGAGGGAGAAGAACAGAGAGAATTTCGTCAGAGCGCGAAGCCCCAGAGACCGTTCTCGGACTTCAGATAAGGTTCGAGGTCTGCCCATCGCTGCGCGCCAAATGCTTGACGCAGCGTCTTCGCGCTGGAGTGGGCATGATCAAGGAGTTCCCGAGCGCTGAAGCGTCGGCCGTCCTGGTGTCCCTCAACCAGCTTGCGAATGATGGCGATATGGATGTCCGACTTGAGATCGATCGTGACGTTGCCATGGATGGTGAGTCGCTGCCCGCTCGGTGAGAGGGACAGGGGCGTATGAGGGCTGACGGCGGGTGTGCCATCGAGAAGTGCCGTTAGGATTTCAGGGCTGACCGCTATTCCGTCGTCGTCGAAATCGATGGCATCGCCGATGGACACGACGAGGTGCCCCGGCAGCCCCGGTTCATGGAGCCGACCACTGGGCGTGCTGGTCAAGAGAAGGCGGACATGGGGTGTTGGTCGCCTTCGGGCCGCATCAGCCACATCTGCCCAAATCTTCCGGTCCGAAAGGCGGCGCGCGAACCAGATCGGGACCCGCTGCGGGCGACGGCCGATGCGCGCGTCGCCAAGCTCCCACAAAGCTCGTGGAACGAGCGCTCTGGCGCCGCCGCGGGACGCAATGTCCAGCCCGACCAGCAAGCGGGCGAAGAGGACCGGGAAGTCGACCCCGTAGACTCCCATCCGCTCCTTCGGGACACCGACCCAGCCAGCAGACGGGCTGAAGTAACCGTAGCCGTTCCGTTCCGAGGACCAGATCAGGGAGACCGGCTCGTCTTCGAAATCAGCCAGCGAGGCGGCCGCCGCGTTATGGCCATCGGGACGCAGCACATTCGCCGCCAGCAATTTCCCCGCGCTGTTGGCGTGATAGTCGGAGAGCACGGCGCCGGCGACTTTGGCATCCGCGCTCTCCACGATTGAGAGGAGCAGATCAACCGCCCTCCGATCAATCGACAACGACACCGCCGTCTCCGGAAAGGATGCCCCAGCGCCGGAGATACTTTTCGCCGATCAGCTGCTCCTCTTCGGTCTGGTCCTTGAGATTGCAGCCATGCGGCATCGTGATCGTCAACGGCAGCGTCCGACCGCGTTTGGCATCGCCCTTGGGATGGAATTTGATCGAGAGTTTGGCCTGTGTCGCCACCCAACCGCCAGCCAGCGGATCGTTGGCGCCGAACCGCTCTGCCGACATGCTCCAGATAGTGCGGTCGGCCTTCCGAAGACATTCCAGCGTGACGCGCTCGCCCACATTGTCGATGGGCATCAGACGCAGCTGCTTGACCTCGACGGACTCGATCCCATCCTCCGGGTCGGTCGGAAAATCGAAAGGATGAAGCAGAACCGCGAGGTCGTAGGTGCGGAAGGGCACCTTCTCGCTCTGGAACTCGATCCCCAGCAGGTCGCGCGCCATGAAGCGGACCATCTCCTCGCGGCTCTCGCGGTCGTTGGCGACGACTTCGATGACGCCGGTCGCCGGTTCATACGTCATGGCCGCCTCGAACACGGGACGGCGGGCGCGGCGGACGAGCGTACCCGCGTCATCGAACGCCAGGAAATCATCCAGCAGGCCCTCGCGGTAGATCGCGATCTGGACAAGCTCGCAATCCTCGCCGTCGAAGGTCGGCCGGTAGCGCCCGAAGATATCGATGTGGATGTTGTTGGAAGCGAACCGTTCGCGCAGCGCCGCCTTGAAGGCATCGATGGATGCCTCGTCCCGGCGCAAATCGAGATTCGGCTCGCCGATGAACCCGTCCCAGCTCCGACCACGGCGCCGCTCATCGGTGTAACGGACCTCCTCGGCATGGCGGAACCGAACCGGTTCGTTCAGGAACATCCAGAGCGAACGCGCATGGCCATTTGCCAGATCATCGAGCACCATGCGGTCATCGATCACGCTGTAGAGTGCAGTCTGCCCCGCATCATCGGCCAAGGCACTCACACGCTCGGCGTCATTCACGATGCGGGCGCGGGCTTCGTCGTCCAATTCGTCGACGGCCCGCAAGGTGACGCGGGCGACTTCCGGCTCGGGCGCCTCCCAATCGACCTCGGTCGGAAGCTCGATGCCGGTGTGGTGGAAATAAGCCTGCAGCGACGAGGCAGGCATGTTGCGGATGAAACTCGTCACTGAGGCCATGGCCGATCTCCTTAGCCCTTGATGTTGCGGGGGTCGTTCCCGTGGGAATCGGACTGGCCGATCGGGCCGTCCTGGTTGTGGATCTTGAACTCCGTCCCGGCGTTGCGGCTGATCTCCCGCCCACGGTCGATCGCCTCCCGCTTCGTGTCGAAGTGCCCGCTGGCGCGCTCGGCGCCGCCGCGGCGGACATCCCATCCGCCATTGGGATTGGGGACCACGTGATGGGTGCCCGAACCGTTACCTGCTTTAGCCATGACGGCATCCTGTCTCGTGAAAGCGCGAAAGTGGGTTCGTTACTACGAACTTGTGCGCAAGATAGGTATTGCAGGTGCGGCGTGTCAAGAACTAGATGTATCGCGCTAACGAACCCGACGGTCAAAAAGGAGAACACCCGGTGCCAACACCCTTGGGAGAGCGCGTTCGCGAGCTCAGACTGAAGCGAGGATTGACCCTGGAGGCGCTGGCCGAAAGGGTCGGATCCAGCAAGAGCTACATGTGGGAGATCGAGAACAAGGACGTCGCGCGCCCTTCGGCTGAGAAGCTTCACCAGATCGCGGCCGCCCTAGAGACTACGACCGATTACCTGATTTCTGCCGACAAAGTCACCGAAGCGGACGCGACAGACACTGCCTTCTTTCGCAAGTATCAGAAGATGAAGCCGAAGAGCAAAGAGAAGCTTCGCGAGATGCTCAAGATCCTGGACGATGAAGATGAATGAGCAATAGCGGCAGAAAATCGCCCAAGAGGGCCGCGAACGATCTGACTGTGCTTCTCCGCACCGTGCTGGGAGAAGACCGGTTCCCCGTGGATGTGGAGGCGCTGGCGCTCGAAGTCTCCCGCAACCACGAAGACCCGATTACGGCAGTGAAGGGCGTCGACATCGACGGCTTCGAGGGCATGCTCCGCGCACGGCGCAAGAAGCCCGGTTGGCAGATTCTCTACAACACTCAGCCCCGCTACCGCGGACGCGAGCGCTTCACGCTCGCTCACGAGTTCGGGCACTACTTGCTGCACCGGCGCCCGCTGACCGCAGCGCACTACCATAACGGCGAGCTCTCGGACGATTTTGACTTCGAGTGCCTTCCACTGCAAGCCAACGGCTGGAAGGACGCGGAGAAGCAGCGTGAAGAAGAGGCCGATACCTTTGCCTCCTTCCTGTTGATGCCGATCGACGACTATCGGAACCAGGTCGGAGGTCAGGAGGTAACTCGCGACCTCCTTGGCCATGTGACCAACCGGTACGGAGTTTCCCTTCTCGCGGCCGCGCGCAAGTGGATCGAATTCACCGACACCCGAGCGGCCATGGTGGTTGCGCGAGACGGATTCGCGTTGTGGGGCAGAGCGAGCACGCGCGCCTACAGAAGCGGTGTGTTCATTCAATCGGGCATGCCGATTCCCGACGGCTCCATCATGGCCATGGGGTCGGCGTCGCAGCACACCAGTTCTCAGCGCCCGGTGGCTTTGCCCGCCGGCATCTGGACATTTAGTCGGGGCTCCGAACCCGTCCGAGAACTGACCTTCTTCTCTGACCGGCTCGGTTTGGCGGTGTCTCTTCTGCAATTCGATCGCGCCGACTACCGGGCTGAGATTGAGGACGAAGAACCTTGGGATAGCTACGACCAGTTCGTTTCGTTCGATCGAAGCTAAGGGGGAAGATCGAACGTCGGGCACAGCGTAGCAAGAGGATGCCTCAGCTTAAATGGCACCAGAGAATAGAGCGACAGTCAGGATAAGCCCAAGTGCCAGCCGATACACCACGAATGGAGTAAAGTTGGCGCGCTTGAGCCAGGCCATTAATCCGGCGATCGCTGCGAGCGCGCTGCCAAAGGCGAGAAGGCCCGCGATGAGTGCGTCGCCCTGGAGTGCGGCATCTCCCGATCGAGCGAGGTCATAACTCCCGAGAAGGCCCGCAGCGGCCGTCGTGGGGATGGAAAGCAGCAACGAAAAGCGCGCCGCCTCCGGACGGCTCTGCCCCAAGAACAATGCGGTCGTCATGGTAATGCCGGACCGGCTGACGCCCGGCACCAGAGCCAGAGCCTGTGCCGCACCGATGATCATGGCGTCGCGCCAGGTGAGGCCGGCGATGGCTCCCTTTGCTTGGCTGGCGCGCCGGTCCGCCAGCCAAAGCACGACACCGAATATGATCGTCGTCGCGGCGATCAGCACAGGGCTTCGCCAGTCGTTCGCGATCATGTCCTTCAGCAGAAACCCCGCCACCACGACGGGGAGCGTGGCGGCGATCACCTGCAGGCAGAGCCGCGCGTCCGCCGTCATGGTACCCCGGAGCGCATCAATGCCGCCGCCCGCCAACCTCGCCACGTCCCGCCTGAAATAGAGCATCACGGCGAACAGGGTGCCGATATGCATGGCCACGTCGATGGCCAGCCCCTGATCGGTCCAGCCGGTGACCGCCGGCACAAGAATTAGATGCGCCGATGAACTGATGGGCAGAAACTCGGTGATGCCCTGAACGGCCGCCAGGACGATCAGGTGCAGCAGCGGAGCGCCGGCTTCACTCTCTCCCATTACGCGACCATTCGGCTGCTGAACAGGAAGGCCATGTATCCCGAATAAGCCAGCAGCATCAATGCGGCCCACGCACGCCCGATGGTCTTAGTTGCAAAGAGAAGCAAAATGAGGGCGCAGCTGGCGGCCAGCATGATCGGCGTGTCGACAGTTCTGAAGCGTTCGCTGATCTCTACGGGCTGAATGACAGCCGTGACCCCCAAGATTGCCAAGACGTTGAAAATGTTGCTGCCGATGACATTGCCCAGCACGACATCCGAGTGGCGGCGGATGGCGGCAACGATGGCCGTCGCCAGTTCCGGCAGCGACGTCCCAACCGCGACCAGCGAAAGACCGATGACAGCGTCAGGCACACCATAGGCGCGCGCAATCGATACCGCGCCGTCCACCAGCAGATCCGCGCCGAAGATCAGCAGTGCGATGCCTCCAAGGGCCAGGACGGGCGCCAGCCAGGCACGCCTGATCGGAATGTCTTCGAACTCTTCTACTTCCTGCTCGAACACATTGGCGGCTGCCTCACGCTTCTCCAGCCAGTAGCTGGCGAGCAGATAGACGCAGAGCACTCCCAGCAGAACGGCTCCCTCGATATTCGTGATCGCTTGCCCCTGAACAAGACCGAACAGCGCCAATGCCACCAGCCCCGCAACGAGCGCCTCGCGTACAGCCGTTCGCTTCCAGCCTGTGATGGGCAGGATCAGCGCGGAAATACCCACGATCAGCAGAATGTTCGCGATATTGCTGCCGACGACGTTTCCAAGCGCGATCTCGGGAGAGCCGCCGAGTGCGGCATTGACCGAGACCAGAAGCTCTGGCGTCGACGTGCCGAACCCGACAATCACCAACCCGATGATGAGCTTGGACAAGCCGAGGCGCTCGGCTATGGCGACGCTGCCGCGCACCAGACTCTCGCCCCCGATGAACAGAAGAATAAGCCCCGCGGCAATCAATCCGAAATCCAACAGCATTATTATTCGTTCTCCAACCAGTCAGAGCCATCCGCGGCGCTTGAAGTAAACGTAGGGAATGATCGCCGACAGGATCATCAAGCCGATGGCCCACGGGTAGCCGAGAAGCCATTCAAGTTCGGGCATGTGTTCGAAGTTCATCCCGTAGCTCGACGCGACCAGCGTCGGCGGCAGGAACACCACTGCGGCGACCGAGAAAATCTTGATGATTGCGTTCTGCTCGATATTGATCATGCCCAGCGTTGCGTCGAGCAGAAACGTTATCTTCTGCGACAGGAAGCTCGCATGGTCGGCAAGCGACCGCACATCGCGGGACAGCGTCTTGATGCGTTCGCGCAGTTCTTTCGAGCTTTTGCGCTGCATTGCGCCCTGACCGAGAAAGCCGATTAGCCGTTCGAGCGTTACCAGGCTGTCCCGGATATTCGACGTGAGATCGCCTTTGCGGCCGATGGATTCCAGAACCTTCTGGAAATCCTGACTCTTGGTCGGCTTGGCGCCCTTGTGCTGGAAGACATCACGGGAAATGCCATCGATCTCCCGGCCAGCCCGCTCCAGGATATCTGCCAACCGATCGACGATCGCTTCCAGCAGCGCAACCAGCACACCCTCGCCCGTGTCACATCCCATCGGCACCTTTTCTGCGCGCTGCGGAAAGGTCTGGAAGGCCCGAGGGTCATGATAGCGCACAGTGATCAGGCGGGTTCCTGCCAGAACGAACGTCACGGGATGCATTTGGGGGTCATCTCCGTCGGCCTGGGCCGGCAGCGTGGCGGTCATGAAAGAGGCGCCGTCCTCGTTATAGAGGCGTGAGGAGATCTCGATCTCCTCCATCTCCTCCTTGGTCGGAATGTCGATACCGAGGCGACTCTCAAGGTCGTTCTCCTCACCGTCCGTTGGGTTGATGAGATCGATCCAGACCAGGTTTTCAGAAAGTTCCGATGCGCCCTCAACGGCCTTCAGCCGACCGCCTTCGTTCAGGAATCCGCGGATCATCGGCGCCTCCTTTCGTTCATGCATCTCTCCGGGAATAAGCGGCTTGCGTCGAGCGCGACGGTAACCGAGACAGAGGCGCAATCCAATCAAATATTCCCGATCGGTAATCTTTCTTGACCGGCTGATGCAAGTTCGCTTTCATCAAGCAGTCATGAGCAACAAACGCATGATCGACGCGCCCGAGGATGTCGGCGCAATGATTAGGTCTGCTCGCAAGGCGCGCAGCCTGACACAGCGGGAGCTATCGGAAGGGGCCGGGGTGGGGCTGCGCTTCGTGATCGACGTGGAACGAGGCAAGCAAACGAGCCAGATTGGGAAGGTCCTGCATTTGCTGCGGGTTCTGGGTGTGCAGTTGTATGCACACGATGGGTTCAAAGACCGCAACCCCGCAGGCTCAAAAAATTGCACATAGAGGATTCGTTCCTACATTAAATGCTATCAATCGGCTTAATTGAAAGGAGCCCAGCTCAGATGAAGTGTCCAGTCGACAACGAAACCCTTGTCATGACCGACCGCAGTGGCGTCGAGATTGATTATTGCCCCAAATGCCGCGGCGTTTGGCTCGATCGCGGAGAGCTGGACAAGATCATCGAACGGTCGGCCGGCGCGCCAAGTTCCGCCCCGGTGCAGACGGCGCAGCGCTATGAAGGCCATGGGCATAGCCAAAATAGCCAAAAGCCGTACCGCAAGAAGAAGGAATCGTTTTTGAGCGAGCTGTTCGACTTCTGATGGTCGCAAAGTACCTGATCTGATGCCTTTTTTAGTCGGGTATGTGCGCGCCATTTCTAACGATTCCGCAGTAACGCGATAAGCCATTGAACATGCTTGCGTATCTTCGTTTTGCGACTACCGTTTCGCCAGTCATCTTCTATTGCGAACGGTCTCATGCAAGACGCCCGATCCGGTCCGAACCCTCTGTTGGCCGTCCGTCTGTCGGCGGGCGAACGCCTCGATGAACTCGCGCAGATTCTTGCCGCGGGGCTGAGGCGTATCCTGCCGGAACAGTCCAGTTCTTTATCTGGACCTGGCGAAGACAGTTCATTCGACATTCTCGCCCTCAAACGCCGTGTTGGTCGTCGCAAACCGAGCAACCGAGTTGGAGGGCAATGATGCCAGGAACAAAGAGAAAGACTGACGCCGCGCCATGGCGGGTGGGCGAACGCGAGGCGGCGGACGCGAGCGTGGTCACGCAGCTTGCAGCGCTGAAACGAATGACGGTGGTCGAGCTGAAGGCGAAGTGGGAAAGCCTCTTCGGCACGCCCGCTCCGAACAACAGCCGTAGTTACCTCGAGCTGAGGCTCAGCTACCGGATCCAGGAACTGACCCTCGGCGGGCTCTCGCGCGAGACGCGGCGGACGCTGGACCTGCTGGCCGACGAAATCGAGGGCCGGGTCGGGCGCAAGACGATCATCGCGGATCCCCGCAACCCGGTGGTCGGCACCCGCCTCGTGCGTGAATGGGACGGGGTGGAGCACACCGTCACAGTGATGAAGGACGGCTTCGACTGGCAGGGGCGCAAGTTCAGGTCACTGTCGGCGGTGGCGCGGGCGATCACCGGCACGCAGTGGAACGGCTACCGCTTCTTCGGCCTCCGCGAGGCACGGAGGGACGACCGATGAGCCGTCATCAGGAAGCCATCGCGGTCGTTCCGCGCCGCCAGCGCTGCGCCATATATACCCGCAAGTCGAGCGAGGAAGGGCTCGACATGGAGTTCAACAGCCTCGACGCCCAGCGCGAAGCTTGCGAGGCCTTCGTGACGAGCCAGAAGGCGGAAGGCTGGGCCACCATTCGCGAACGCTACGATGACGGCGGCTTCTCCGGTGGCTCGCTGGAGCGCCCCGGCTTGAAGCGTCTCATTCAGGACGTCGAAGCCGGTCTGATCGATGTGATCGTGGTCTACAAGATCGATCGGCTGTCGCGCTCGCTGATGGACTTCGCCAAGCTGGTCGAGATCTTCGACCGCAATCAGGTGACCTTCGTTTCGGTCACGCAGTCGTTCAACACCACGACCTCGATGGGCCGCCTGACCCTGAACATCCTCCTCAGCTTCGCACAGTTCGAGCGGGAGGTGATCGGGGAGCGCATCCGCGACAAGGTCGCGGCATCCCGCAAGCGCGGCATGTGGATGGGCGGTCACGTCCCGCTGGGCTACGACGTGCGCGACCGCAAGCTGGTCGTCAACGAGGCCGAGGCCGCGACGGTCCGGATGATCTTCGAGCGATTCGTCGCCATCGGCTCCGCCACGACGCTGGCGAAAGCGCTCGCGGCCGAGGGCGTTCTGAACAAGCGCGGCAAGCCGATCGACAAGGGCTTCCTTTACAAACTGATCAACAACCGGGTCTACCTCGGGGAGGCCGTGCACAAGGGCACGGCCTATCCCGGCGAGCACGAGGCCATCATCGATCAGGCCCTCTGGGACAAGGTTCACAGCATCCTGCAGGAGAGCCCGCGTCTGCGGGCGAAGAACACCCGCCGCCAGACGCCGGCCCTGCTGAAAGGGATCATCTTCACCGAGACGGGCACAGCGATGACGCCGACGGCGACGAAGAAGGGCACGCGCCTCTACCGCTACTATGCGTCGATGGACCTGATCCGAAACCGCCCGACCGGCGACACGTCGGGCCCGCTGCGCTTGCCCGCCGGCATGGTCGAGGACGCCGTCGTCGGCGAAATCCGCCGCATGATCCGCGCGCCCGAAGTCGCGGCGCGGACCATAAAGGCCCTTCGCGAAGAGAGCTCGACCGTCGATGAGAAGGCGATCGTCCAGGCGCTCGGCGAGTTCGACCAGCTCTGGGCGGCGCTCTATCCGGCGGAGCAGACCCGCATCGTCCAGCTGCTGGTCGAACGGGTGACCGTCGGCGAAGACGCCATCGCCGTCGATTTGCGCCATGAGGGGCTGGGCTCGGTCCTGCGGGACATGATGGCCACCCGCCAGACGGAGGCCCACGCATGACCGACTCGACGAATACCATCCGCGTCGTCATCCCCCTGACGATCCGCAAACGCAATGGGCGGCCGAAGATCCTCCCGCCCGACGAGGTGACAGTCGGGGACGGCCGGTCGCAAGACCCTCATGTGCTGCGCGCCATCGCCCGCGCTTGGAACTGGCGGCGGCAGCTGGAAACCGGTGCCGCTTCCACCATTCAGGATATCGCCGCGGCCGAGAAGGTCTCGGACCGGTTCGTGAGCCGCATGATGCGGCTCGCCTATCTGTCGCCGGAGGTGCTCGAACACCTCGTCATCAGGCGCGTACCACCGGCGCTGTCGCTGAACGACCTTGTCGCTGTCGCCGACCAGCCGTGGGCGGAGCAGATGCGGCACGTTTTCGATTGAGCCGACCGCGCTTAGAGGGATGGCGTGCGTAACGCCGTCAAGGCATAAAGAACGGGTCACACACGAACTGTGAGCCGTCGCTTCATGTCTCTTGCCAAAAGACCGCCGCCTGCCGTTGACGAGAAAAAGGTCCGCGCTCTGCTCGAAGCCTACGCGTGCCCGGTTCCGTTTCACGAAGTCAGAACACGATTCCTTGGAAGTATTGCGACGCCATCGATGTCGGCCTCGCCCATCGCCGTTGTGAAGAACCTGTGGGGCGGCGAACTGCCCGAGTTCGAAAGCCTCGATGCGGTCAACGAGCTGATAGGCGTGCTGGTCAATGGCCTCTGGAACTCCCTCACGCGCCACCAGAAGCGCAGCGAGCCTTTCCGCTTGGTTCGACCCAAGGCGCAGGAAAACAGGGTCGGGCTCGTTGAATTGGCGCTGATGCGCCGGCAGGAGCTCGACGGGTTCGTCGAGGGGCTCTTCAACGGCGCGGAAGTCCTCGACCTGCCCGAAAAGGCCTCCGCGTCGCTCGATATCCTCGGTGAGATGCGCACCCTAATCGCTGGCATCCACGAGGTCGCCAGCAATGCCGCCAAGCCTGCGGAGTCATCCGAAATCGCCACGACGATGAAGCACCTGCGGGAAATGACCCGGATCGCGGATACCGAGATTAATCGCGTCGTTTTGGACTGCACACGCGCTCGGCGGCAGCTGATGGGCACGGTAGGCACGGCCAAGCCGACACGCCATTGAGGGTGCGTGGGCTTACCCAGACTCTCGCATCGAAACACAGCACTATGCCCACCACGGGCTGTATCTCTCGGCCCGCCTGCCGACGCAAGCGCCGGAAACCCATCAGGTGGAACCATAAGCCAGGCGATTGAGAAAACTGTGCTTTCATTGACCGAACCGGTCCAGACGGGGTTCGCTCGGTTAGAGACGGAGGGCCGTTCAGAGACGGAAATTCGGCCCGGCGCCAGTCTCCGAGGTTCGATCGCCTCGGCTAAACGCCTTTGAGACAAAAAGAAAAAGGCCCCCAACGGGAGCCTCATCTCGGGTTCGCTACAGGATAATGGCGGAGGGAGGGGGATTCGAACCCCCGATAGAGTTGCCCCTATACACGCTTTCCAAGCGTGCGCCTTCAGCCACTCGGCCACCCCTCCGCGCGTTCCGCCACCGGGGCCGTCGCGGCCCCCGGGGAACAGGGGGCGGAAAATAGCGGGCGGCGGGGTGGCATGCAACGGTTAAAGCGGCATCGGCGTCCGTAAACCGCGCACGGCATCGTGTCCCGATAATCATTGCCCGGACCGTGCGCCGGCCCCATAACAAAACCATGATGACCGGCTGGACCATAAAGCGCGTGGCGTTCTATCTGGGCTGGGCCCTGCTGCTGGCGGCCTTTGCCGCCGGCGCGGCCGAAGCCCTGGTCAAGGCCGAGCCCGGGCGCGGTCTGCATCTGGTGTCGGCCCACGACATTTGGTACACGGCCTGGCCCGGCAACCTGGTGGTCACGCAGATTCGGGTCGAGCGCCTGTCGCCCGAATTGTGGTCCGCCGTGATCCGCCCGCTGCTCGACCTGCCGGCGTGGCTGTTGACCGGCGCGCCGGGCGGCCTGCTGACCTGGTTCTGCCGCCCGCGGCGGCCCTTGACGGCGGACGAGGTGCAGGATTTGCAGGAGCGCGAGGATTCCATGTTCCTGTACGACGAGCTGGCCGAGCAGGCCATGCTCGACGGCTACGGCGACGGCGACGACATGGCGCCGAGCCACGAAACCCAGCATTTCCTGGATGAGGCCGGGCTGACTTACGCGGAATCGGAAGCGGATTTCGACATCGACGTCGACAGCCTGCCGCCGCCGGGGGCAGGCCGCTAGGCCTGGAACCCTGGCTCAGTTCCTGGGCCCGCGCCGTCGGGCCGCCCAGCGCATCGCCACCACGGACACGATGGGCATGGCCAGGGCGCCGAAGATCAGGGCGTACCAGACCAGGCCGTTGAGGAGGAAGTCCGCCGTCGGGCGGCACAGGCCGAACAGCTCGCCGCCGCCCTCATGACAATATTGCGCCCCGCCTTCCTGGCGCAGGGTCCAGACCATGAGCGCCGCCGTGACCAGGGCCGCCAGGAACAGGCAGCCGGTGAGGAACGAGCGGATCGGGGCCTTGGGATTGGGCAGCATGTCGGATCGCCCCGGCCCGGTTATTCGCCGGTCTTGAGCGCGGCCAGGAAGGCCGACTGCGGGATTTCCACGTTGCCGAACTGGCGCATGCGCTTCTTGCCCTTCTTCTGCTTTTCCAGAAGCTTTTTCTTGCGCGTGATGTCGCCGCCGTAACATTTGGAGGTCACGTCCTTGCGCATGGCGCCCAGCGTTTCGCGGGCGATGACCTTGCCGCCGATGGCCGCCTGGATGGCGATCTTGAACAGCTGGCGCGGGATCAGATCCTTCAGCTTTTCGCAAATTTGGCGGCCGCGCGATTCGGCATGGGATTTGTGGACGATGAAGGCCAGGGCGTCCACGGGCTCCAGGTTGACCAGGATCGAGACCTTGGCCAGATCGCCTTCGCGGTAGCCTTCCAGTTCGTAATCGAAGCTGGCGTAGCCGCGGCTGACGGATTTCAGGCGGTCGTAGAAGTCGAACACGATTTCATTGAGCGGCAGATGATAGACCACCAGCGCCCGGTTGCCGACATAGGTCAGGGTTTCCTGTTCGCCGCGGCGGTCCGTGCACAGCTGCAGCACGGCGCCGAGATATTCGTCGGGCACCATGATGCTGGCCTTGATCCAGGGTTCCTCGATGAAATCGATGGCCGAGGGGTCCGGCATGTCCACGGGGTTGTGCAGTTCGCGCATCACGCCGTCGGTCCGGTGGACCTTATAGACCACGCTGGGTGCGGTGGTGATGAGGTCGAGGTCGAATTCGCGCTCCAGCCGTTCCTGGACGATTTCCAGGTGCAGCAGGCCGAGAAAGCCGCAGCGGAAACCGAGGCCCAGGGCGGCGGAGGATTCGGCCTCGAAATGGAAGCTGGCGTCGTTCAGGTGCAGCTTTTCCAGGGAATCGCGCAGGTCTTCGTAATCGCCGGCATCGGTCGGAAACAGGCCGCAGAACACCACCGGCACGGAGGGCTTGAACCCGGCCAGCGGCTTGGCCGCCGGCTTGCGGTCGTCGGTGATGGTATCGCCCACGTTGGTGTCGGCGACCCGTTTGATCGCGGCCGTGAAATAGCCGACCTCGCCCGGGCCCAGTTCGTCGACCTTGGTCGGCTTGGGCCTGAGATAGCCGACCTGCTCCACCTGATAGGCGGCGTTGTTCGCCATCATGCGGATGCGCTGGCCGCGTTTCAGGGTGCCGTCGACGACCCGAACCAGGATCATCACGCCGAGATAGGGATCGTACCAGCTGTCAACCAGAAGCGCCGTGAGCGGCGCCGCCGGATCGCCCTTGGGCGCCGGCAGGCGGGTGACGATGGCTTCGAGCACACTGTCGATGCCGATCCCGGTCTTGGCGGAAATTTCCAGGGCGTCCGAGGTGTCGAGGCCGATCACGTCCTCGATCTGCGCCTTGACCTTCGCCGTTTCGGCCGCCGGCAGGTCGATCTTGTTGAGCACGGGAATGATCTCGTGATCGACGTCGAGGGCGAGATAGACGTTGGCCAGGGTCTGCGCCTCGACCCCCTGGGTCGCGTCGACGACCAGCAGCGAGCCCTCGCAGGCGGCGAGCGAGCGTGAGACCTCATAGGTGAAGTCGACATGGCCCGGCGTGTCGATCAGGTTGAGGACGTATTTCTCGCCGTCCTTGGCGGTGTAGTCCAGGCGCACGGTCTGGGCCTTGATGGTGATGCCGCGCTCGCGCTCGATATCCATGCTGTCGAGCACCTGTTCCGACATCTCGCGCTCGGTCAGCCCGCCCGTCATCTGAATCAGGCGGTCGGCCAGGGTCGATTTCCCGTGGTCGATATGGGCGATGATCGCGAAGTTGCGGATATGGCTGAGTTCGGTGGTCATGGCGGGCGTGATGTAGCATCGGCGGCGGGCGGGAGCAAAGGGGAATCGCATTTACGGCGTCCCCCGCCTTTGCTAAGCAAATCGGAGACAACGAGACAAGATTGGGCCCGCCATGAACTGGACGCTGTTTTCCGCCTTCATCGCCGCCACGGCGGTGCTGATCATCATCCCCGGACCCAACGTGATGCTGGTGATTTCGCGGTCCATGCGGTTCGGCGTGAAGGCCGGGCTGATTACCGTCGCCGGCACGGCCTTCGCCCTGGCGCAGCAGCTGGCGATCACGGCGCTGGGCCTGGCCTCGGCCATGGCCGTCCTGTCGGACGGATTCGAGGTGCTGCGCTGGCTCGGCGTCGCCTATCTGGTCTTTCTCGGCGTGCAGGCCTTCCGGGAAAAGCCGGTCCCGCCCGCGGCCGCCGCCGCCGTCGCCGCCCCAGGCACCGGGCGCATGTTTTTTCAGGCGGCGTTCGTGGCCTGGACCAACCCGAAGCTGCTTGCGTTCTACGCCGCGTTTTTTCCGCAGTTCCTCGATCCCGGCCTGCCCGCCGGCCCGCAATTGTGGGCCATGTGCGGCGCGTTCCTCGCGATCGCCGTGGCGTTCGACAGCGGCTACGCGGTGATCGGCGGGCGGCTGTTGGGCGCGGTCAAGAGCGAACGCGCCCAGCGCATCCGCAACCGGATCACCGGCGGCATGCTGATCGCCGCCGGCGCCGGTCTGGCCATGGTGCGGCGGACCTGAAATAGCCATGCCCGAATTGTTCGACATGTCAGGCGATAATCTCGACCCTCTTTACATGGCCATGAGGGATGCTAACCATGTCGACAACAAGGCTCAGCAAGATCACTGCGAGGCTCTTTGGGCGACTTTTCAATCAAAAAAACTCGCAGACTCGCACTTTTTGACTGAATTTTCTCAGCGAACAAAAGAACGATACTGGGAAATGTATTTAGGCTGCACTCTCGTAGAACTCGGCCTGAATCCAGAGAAAGTATCTGATTCCGGGCCCGATTTTTTGATTGCCCATAATGGTCGGCGATATTGGATTGAGGCGACCTGCCCAGGTCCAGGCGATATTAGCCTGCCAGATAGCGTTCCAAATCAATCAATTGGCGGAAATATTGTTCATGAATACCCTCACGAACAAGTAATATTACGATACACCAATGCATTGTCATTAAAAAAATGTCATAGAAATAAAAACATAGAGGCCGGAATTATAAACAAAGAAGATGGGTATATAATTTCGATCAGCGCTTCCGGCCTGAACAACCATATTCCCAGCGCCAAAAACCCAAATTCGATTTTGCAGACCTTATTTCCTGTTGGACAGGTCTATGTGAATTTCGGCAAGGACCGGGCCGACCAAGCGGAAGTCGGCGTTCATGATAAACATCACATTCTTAAGACGGGTGGAAAGGAAGTATCTACAGATGCATTCGTCAATCCTGAATGGAATTGGCTTTCCGCTGTTATCTTTGAGCCAATAGGGCTTGAACGTGTTCCGCTTGAAGCACCAATGGGTTCAAGCTTCCACACAGTTCACAATCCACTCGCCGATGTCCCTCTCAACCATTGCTTGATCAATAGAGGTGAGATGTATCGGCTATCACTGGAACAATATTCCTGGCCCAGCTAACTTCGCCGCAGCGGCACCACGTTGGACCCGGGCTTGCGCCGGACCGCGGCCCGGGCCAGTCCGGTCAGGTAGTCCTCGCGCGTGAAATTGTTGCCGCAGGCCATGCAGGTCACGGGTCCGAACGGCACGCGGTCCGGGTCGAAGCCGCCCGGCATGACGTTTTGCGCCTCGCCGCAGTGCGGACAGGATACGGGGTAGAGTTCCCTGGCCATGGGCCAAACACTCCCAGACAACACGTGGACCGGCACGAAAATCGCAGGGACGGACGCCGCGCGAACGCGGCGCCCGCTTCTGCGATGTATCTCCCGCCCGCCGCCGGACAGGGTCCGGAAACGGCCGCCGCCCGGCCGATCAAGGAATGGCCGGGGCGGTGTCAGGAGATATTTATCCGATGGCTTTCAGGTTTGCGGCCGCTTCACGGCCATCACGCCCAGGCACCAATTCATATTCCAGCTTCTGTCCTTCGGCGAGGGTTTCCATCCCCGAATCACGAACAGCGGAAATATGCACGAAAGCGTCCTTACCGCCCTCATCGGGCGTAACGAAGCCAAATCCCTTGGTTACATTGAACCACTTCACGGTTCCAGTAGGCATCTTTTATCAACTTCCTTTGTCGAGTGGAGTAACAGACCCCCAGGATCTTCGCCTTTTTGGGGCCGTGCCATGTTCCATGGCCGGCGCGCCCAGGTCCGGTTCGGCCCAACGAAAGAAACCCCCCTTCGCCGCCCGAAATCCGGGACTCCCCAAGCGATGCCGTGATTATCATCATACGGTAATGAAGGAAACGCAACCGAAACCCGCAGATGCCGTAAGGGCAACTCGCGCGGTGATTCCGCCGTCGCGCGCGGCCGCCGCGGCGGATTAGAGTCCCGGGTCGGCCAACCCCGCCTGGCGGCAGGCGGCGACCACCGTGTTGCGCAGCAGGCAGCAGATGGTCATCGGCCCGACGCCGCCGGGCACCGGCGTGATGGCACCGGCCACCTTGACCGCCGCGTCGAAGTCGACGTCGCCGACGATGCGGGTCTTGCCGGGGCCTTTCTCGGGGGCGTCGATGCGGTTGATGCCGACGTCGATGACCGTCGCCCCCGGCTTGACCCAGTCGCCCGGCACCATGCGCGGACGGCCCACGGCGGCGACCAGGATATCGGCCTCGCGGCAGCGCGCGGCAAGGTCCTGGGTCCGCGAATGGGCGACCGTGACCGTGCAGCTTTCGCCGATCAGCAGCGCCGCCATGGGCTTGCCGACGATGTTCGACCTGCCCAGCACCACGGCCCGCTTGCCCGCCATGTCGCCCAAGGTTTCCTTGAGCATCAACAGGCAGCCGTAGGGCGTGCAGGGCACCAGGGCGCGCGGATCGCCCGACCACAGGCGGCCGACGTTGACGGGATGAAAGCCGTCGACGTCCTTGGCCGGGTCGATGGCGGCGATCACGGCCCCTTCGTCGATATGGCCGGGCAGGGGCAGCTGCACCAGGATGCCGTGAACGGCGGGATCGGTGTTGAGCGCATGGATGAGGGCGAGCAGTTCGGCCTCGGGCGTCGCCGCGGGCAGGCGGTGTTCGAGGGAGCCCATGCCGGCGGCGACGGTCTGCTTGCCCTTGGCGCCGACATAGACCTGGCTGGCCGGGTCGTCGCCGACCAGCACCACGGCCAGCGCCGGCACGATCCCCGGGCCGTCCTTCAGGCGCCGGACTTCGGCCGCGACCTTGTCACGCAACCGTTCCGCATGGGCCTTGCCGTCGATGATCGCCGCAATCGTCATTGTGTCTTCAGTCCTTTGGTTTGGCACCAGCCGGTAAGCCGGCGCATTAAGGCTGCCCCGTCGCCCCGGATCAAGAGCGTCTTGGTCCGGGACGCCGCGCCCTGGAGGATTTCCAGGTCCGATTTCGCGATCCCCCATTCCTTGGCCAAAAGCTTGACCACGGCGGCGTTGGCCTTGCCCTTGTCGGCGGGGGCCGTGACCGAAACCTTGAGAACCTGTCCGCCCTCCGCATCGGCGGCGAGGCCGGTGACCCGATTGGCCGCCGCCTTGGGCGTGACCTTGAGCCCCACGCGCACGCCCTCCGCCGCCGCCCGGAACGGCAGGGCCGCGGCGGGCGCGGATGCGTCAGACGATCTTGTGGGCAAGACGGATCAGGAATTCCTTGAGGAACACGAGACCCAGGATCAGCACCACCGGCGAAATGTCCAGGCCGCCCAGATTGGGCAGAAAGCCGCGAATCCGCCCGAGCAGGGGTTCCGTCGCCCGGTAGCAGAAGTCACCGACCATGTAGACGAACTTGTTCGACGTGTTGACCACATTGAAGGCGACCAGCCAGCTCAGGATCACGCCGATGATAACGACCCAGGTGTAGAGGTTGAGGGCGATCAGGAGGATCGAAATGACGGGGCCGGTGATGACGTCCATGTTGGTCTCCGAATGTGCGGGCCGAGGCCGCACAAACGTAGGGGCAAGGGCCCGCCGCCGCAAGGTTTTAGGCTGAAACCGCGGCTTGACAGTACGGATCGCCGGAAGCATTATCCGGCCTCCCAAATCGGCCGGTCGCCCGGATCACTCCCGGCGCCGGCGGTTCACCCGGGATCCCCCGCATCGCCGGGATTTCTTCAAGGGGCTGTAGCTCAGTTGGGAGAGCGCGTCGTTCGCAATGACGAGGTCAGGGGTTCGATTCCCCTCAGCTCCACCACCCTTCGCCCTGTTTATCAGCCGTAGCCTTCTGGCGAAGGCTGGCGGGCTTGCCTACTCCGCCGAAGCAGCCGCTTCGGCTGCGAAGGCCGGGCGGGTGGCAAGCCACCCGGAACCGCACCTTGGGCGAAGGAGTGTCCTCCGTAGCTTCAGCGCAGGAGGACCGGCCGAGGAAGCCTCCCACCAGACCCCAATGGTTTTTTTGGCTCGCCCGCGCCTGGGCAATGTCCTGGCCGACCCCAGACTTTCGGCCTAATTGAGACCGTTTCGCAGATGCAATACCATCCAGCGCCATGAGTAGCTTGGGCTGCCGCGTGCGGGGAAATCATGCGCGCGGCGGAATTGGAGATAAAAATGCCGAGTGTGCTGGTTGTCGATGACAATGAGCTGGCGCGGAACTTGATCGCCATGCCGTTGACGGAAGTCGGTTTCAACGTGGAAACCGCGTCGGGCGGGTTCGAGGCGCTTGAGAAATTCAAGGCCGGACACCATCAGATGGTGATCACCGACATCCTGATGGCCGACGGCGAAGGCATCGGCCTGATCCGCTCGCTGCTGGAAGACAGCCCCGGCCTGCCGATCGTCGCCGTGTCGGCCGATCCGCGCACCAACGAAGGCTCGTCCCTTGCCATGGCCACCAAGATGGGGGCGCGCAAGACCTTGTCCAAGCCGTTTTCCGCCCTTGATCTGCTGGCCGTGGTCGGTGCCCTGTTGGCTGCCGAAGACGAGGCCCGGGCGCAGCCGGCCTGACGCCCCGTCTGTCCGTTTTCCCTGTACGGCCTCAGCCGTCTTCCCGTCGGCCTTCCTGCACGCCGTCACCGGACAGACTGTCGCCCATGACCGCCGGCTGCACCCCCGACAGCAGCGGCACCCCGGCCCCGCGCAGGGCCTCCAGAATCGCCCGGTTGACCGCATAGCGCAGTTCGTAATAGCGGCTGGACGGCACCCAGAAACGCACCCCCAGGACCAATCCGCCGAAGGTGAAGTCGTGCAGCCCGACCTGGGGCCGGGCCCCGCCGGCATCGTCCCCGGCCGGGGGCAGGGCATCGGTGACGGCCTTCTGCACCGCCTGGGCCGCGCGCTCCAGGTCGGCGTCGGCGGCCAGCGCGATCTTGGTCTGGACCACGCGCCGGGTTTCCGAATTGACGATGACCCGGCCGACGATGTCCTTGTTGGGGATGGTGATGCGTTCGCCGTCCTCGCCGAGCAGGCGGGTATGGGCCATCTTGACCTCGTCGACCACGCCCGAGGTCTCGCCGACCGTAATGGTGTTCCCGACCACGAAGGGCCGGGCCAGGATGATCGACAGCCCGGCGCCGTAGTTCGACAGCGGCCCCTGCAGCGCCATGGTGGCGCCGAAGGCTCCGGCCCCGGCGAGGGCGATCAGGGGGGCGATGGAAATCCCGAAATTGCCCAGCGTGATGATGGCGAGCACGGTGAGGATCAGAATCTTGACCGTGTTGCCGATGAAGCGGGACAGGGTGACGTCGATGCCCTTGGCCTCGCAGACCGCCTGGATCCGACGCGACATCCAGCCGCCGGCCTTGAGCCCGACAACCAGAAACAGCAGCGCGCCCAGAATCTGGAAGCCGTAGGTCACGCCGAACTGGATCAGCACGTCGACCCATTTGGCGACCTGCTCGACATTCTGTTCCAGGGTCTTTTCGACGTTGTTCATGGCGGCCCCCATTTTAATATCGCTGCCGCGTCCCGGCCGGGACACGGGAAAAAGCATACCCGAAATCGACCCGGCGGTAAGCGGAAACGGTTGCGGCGCTAGCCTTCGCCGGCGGCCTCGGCCTGTTCCTCCAGGCGTTCCATGTCGGCGTCGGAAAAGCCGAAGTGATGGCCAATCTCGTGGATCAGGACATGGCAGATGAGATGGACGAGGTCCTCCCCTGTCTCGCACCAGTAATCCAGGATCGGCCGGCGGTAGAGAAACACCATGTCGGGCGTGCCGCCGGGGTCGCTCACGCTCTTGTCGGTGAGCGCAATGCCGCGGTACAGGCCGAGCAGGTCGAAGGGACTGTCCAGTTCCATGTCGCGTTCGGTCTCGGCATCGGGAAAATCCTCGATGCGGATGATGACGTCGGCGGCGCGCGCGCGGAGTTCGGCCGGGATCAGGGCCAGGGCGTCTTCGGCCATGTCCTCGAAATCGGCAAGGCTGGGTGCGGTCAGGGTCATGCGCTAAGCTAACGTCAAACGATCCAGGATCAAACGCAAACAGGGAGACCAGAAATGACCGATAAATTGACCGGCGATGCACGGGCACAGGCGATCCGGGGGCTGGACGGCTGGGCCGAAGTGCCGGGCCGCGACGCCATCGTCAAGACCTTCACCTTCAAGGATTTCAACGCCGCCTTCGGCTTCATGGGCCGCGCCGCCCTGAAGGCCGAGAAAATGGATCACCATCCCGAATGGTACAACATCTACAACCGGGTCGAGGTCACCCTGGCGACCCACGACGCCGGCGGCGTGACGCAAAAGGACATCGACCTCGCGGCGTTCATGGACAAGGTGGCGGGGTGAAGGATTTAAAGAAAACCACTGAGGCGGTGAGACAATGAGGATTCTGGATTCCCGCCTTCGCGGGAATGACACAATGTAACCAAGATCTGTCACCCCCGTGCAGGCGGGGGTCCAGGCCTTTTTCTATTCTTCTCACTGCCTCACTGTCTCAGTGGTTCCCTTCCCCTTAAATCGGCTGCATGCGCAAAGCGCCGTCCAGGCGGATGACCTCGCCGTTGAGCATGGCATTGCCGCAGATCGCCAGCACCAGGTCCGCGTATTCCGCCGGATCGCCCAGGCGCGGCGGAAACGGCACGGTTGCCGCCAGACTGGCCTGCACTTCGTCCGACAGGGCCGCCACCATGGGTGTCTTGAACACCCCCGGGGCGATGGTCATGACGCGGATGCCGGCCTTGGCGAACTCACGCGCCGCCGGCAGGGTCAGGGCCGCGACCCCGCCCTTCGACGCCGCATAGGCGGCCTGGCCGATCTGGCCTTCGAAGGCGGCGACCGACGCCGTATTCACGATCACCCCGCGCTCGCCGCCGTCCAGCGGGTCGAGCCCCTGCATGCCGTGGGCGGCCAGACGCAGCAGGTTGAAGGTGCCGATCAGGTTGATCTGGATGGTCCGGGCGAACACGTCCAACGCCTGCGGCCCGTCGCGCCCGACGATGCGCTTGGGCGGGGCGATCCCGGCGCAGCTGACGGCGACGCGGGCCGGGCCAAGGGCAGCGGCGGCGGCGGCCACCGCGGCCTCGAGCGCCGCCGCGTCGGCCACATCGGCCCGGAACGCCGTTCCGCCGATGGCGCTTGCAACTTCCGCCGCACCGGCCAAATTAAGATCGAGGCAGGCGACCTTGGCCCCCTTCGCGGCAAGCGCGCGGGCGGTCGCCGCGCCCAGGCCCGAGGCGGCGCCGGTGACCAGGGCCGCGTGGCCGGAAATATCCATGGAAGTCCTCCGTCTTTGGAAGCCGTGTGGCAGGGGATCGACTTCTAGCAAAGCAGGATGAGGCCGACAACGTGACACGCAACCCGCAAGACAGAGAGCCCGGCGACGAAGACCTGGTCATCCATGACCTGGGCGGCAAGGTGCGCCGGACCATCGGCAAGGTGCCTTTCACCCGCAACGCCGTCGCAGCCTTCTACGCGGCCCGCGATCCGGCCACGCCCACGGGCGTGAAGGCGGCGGTAATGGCGGCCCTGGCCTATTTCATCGTGCCCGTCGACATGGTGCCCGATTTCATCGCGGCGCTTGGATATACGGACGACGCCACCGTGTTCTACGGCGCCTGGCGGCTGCTCGCCCCCTATCTGAAGCCGCATCACGAAACCAAGGCGCGGGAATTCCTGTTGCAGGAAACGGACGGCGACGCGACCCCCGAGAATTAAGTAAAGGCCGCGTCCAGAGCATCCATGTCGAGATGCGTCTGCAGATGATCGGCGAGCGCATCCAGGGTTTTCTCGACTCGGAGCGCATGCGACGCCGCCGCATAGTCGCCCGCCCGCACCGCACCCAGGAACGCCTTGCGGAATTCGTCCGCCGCGAACAGCCCGTGGACATAGGCGCCCATGACACGGCCGTCGGCGGAAACCGCGCCGTCCGTCCCCTCCGCCAGCATCAGCCAGGGCCGGGCCAGACCGGGCCCCGTGGTCGCGCCCATGTGCATCTCGTAGCCGGTGATGGCCTGACCGAACACCGTGTCGCGGCCCGCCGCCGGGCGCAGGGTCTTGGCCCGGCCGATCACCGTCTCCACGTCCAGCAGCCCCAGCCCCGGCACGGTCGCCGCCGCGCCCTCGATCCCGTCCGGGTCGGCGACGGTTCGGCCCAGCATCTGATAGCCGCCGCACAGGCCGACGACGATGCCGCCCCGGCGGTGATGGGCCAAAATGTCGATGTCCCAGCCTTCGGCGCGGAGCGCCGCCAGGTCCGACAGCGTCGCCTTGGAGCCCGGGATCAGGATCACGTCGGCGTCGGCGGGAATGACCGCCCCCGCCTCGACGATCACGACCGCGACCCCGTCCTCGGCGTTCAAGGGGTCCAGATCGTCGAAATTGGCGATGCGCGGCAGGCGCGGCACGGCGATGCGGACCCGGTCCGCCGCGTGTCCTTTTTGGGGAGCAACCGCATCCAGCGCCACCGCGTCCTCGGCCGGCAGCAGGCGGGCGGCGGCGAAATGGGGCACCACGCCGAAGCAATCCATGCCCGTGCGGTCCCGGATGATGCCGATGGCGTCGTCGAACAGGGTCACGTCGCCGCGGAACTTGTTGATGACATATCCCCGCACCTGCGCGCGTTCGTCCGCGGTCATCAGGTCCCAGGTGCCGACCAGGCTGGCGATCACCCCGCCCCGGTCGATGTCGGCGACCAGGACCACGGGCACTTGGGCGGCCAGGGCAAAGCCCATGTTGGCGATGTCGCCAGCCCGCAGGTTGACCTCGGCCGGGCTGCCCGCCCCTTCGACCACCACCAGATCGGCGCCGTCGCGCACGATGGCGAAGCTGTCCAGCACGGCGGCCAGCAGTTCCGGTTTGAGCGCGTGATAGTCCCGCGCCTTGGCGTTGCCCCGGACCTTGCCTTGCACGACGACCTGGGCGCCGATCTCCGTCTGCGGTTTCAGCAGCACCGGATTCATATGGACGGTCAGGGGCTGGCGCGCGGCCAGGGCCTGCAAGGCCTGGGCCCGCCCAATTTCGCCGCCGTCTTCGGTCACGGCGGCGTTGTTGGACATGTTCTGCGGCTTGAAGGGACGCACGGTCAGGCCGCGCCGGGCGTACAGGCGGCACAGCCCGGCGACGATCAGCGATTTGCCCACGTCCGATCCCGTGCCCTGAAACATCAGGGCCTTGGCCGGCCCCCCCTTGGCGTCGGGGTCTTGGCCGGCGGGCATGTTATTTGTGGGCGGCAAGGGCCTGGATCAGGGGATCGGCGGCGGGGTTCTTCTGCCGGCCCGCGAGGATGCTGTCCGGCGTGGCGCCCGCGCCGTAGAAGGCTTCATTAAGGTCGCGGCGGCGGATGAACACGGCCCCTTCCAGGGAGAACCCGGCATAGAGCCCGGATTTGGAATTGGCGAAGGCGATGATGTCGGCTCCCGCGTTGGTCGTCACGGCACCCTCGATCCCGGCCCCGTAGACGGCCATGGTGATGCCGCTGTCGGCGCCGATCGAGCCCTGGTTTTCCAGCACCGCCTTGAGCGCCCCGTCGGAGCGGATGACCAGCACGACCTCGGTCTGCTGGATGCCCGCCTGCAGGCCGAAGCTGGCGACGCCGAGGGACAGGAACACCGGGGCCGACCAGGCCCCGTCGGGGGCCCGCGCCAGCAGTACGCCGTTGCCGCCCTCGCCGCCGGCGATGAACCCGGCCTTGACCAGATCGGGGAACACCACGACGGCGCGCGCCGCCGGGATATGCTTGGCCGCTTCGGCCAATTGCGGAACCGTGGTGAAGCGTTCGACCGTCGCCGTCGCCGCCGCGACGATATGGCGCGCCGCCACCGGCGGCTCCGATTCCAGGCGGGTGCAGCCGGCCAGGATCATGAGGGCCAAGGCCAGCGCCGGAAGTCCGCGAATACCCGTGGTCATCGTCCCGATCCCCCGCCCGGTCAAAACTCGATCCCCGCCTGGGCCTTCACGCCCGCGCGGAACGGATGCTTGACCATCTCCATTTCCGTGACCAGATCGGCCGCGTCGATCAACGCCTCCTTGGCGTTGCGCCCGGTGACCACGACATGCAGGTCGCGGGGCTTGTTGCGCAGGGTTTCGATCACCTCGTCGATGGGCAGATTGTCGTAGCGCAGCACGATGTTCAGTTCGTCCAGGATCACCATCTTGTAGCTGGGGTCGGCCATCAGCTCCTTGGCCGCGTCCCAGGCCTGGCGCGCGGCGGCCAGATCGCGCTGGCGGTCCTGGGTCTCCCAGGAGAAACCTTCGCCCATGGCCCTGATGGTGACCAGATCGGGGAACTTGGCCAGCACGTCGCGCTCGCCGGTTTCCCACACGCCCTTGACGAACTGCACGATGGCGACGCGCATGCCGTGGCCGACGCAGCGCATGGCCATGCCCATGGCGGCGGTCGACTTGCCCTTGCCCTTGCCGGTATGGACGATCAGCAGGCCGCGTTCCTCGGTTTTGGTCGCCAGGATCTTGTCGCGGGCCGCCTTCTTCTTGCGCATCTTCTCGGCGTGGCGGGCGTCCAGCTCCGCCTCGGTCATCGTGTCCTTGGGTTTTGCGTCCATCGGGGCATGCCTCATCTGTCGGCCGATCCTAACTTATCCCGGCTTCCGGCCCCCGCCGTCAACCGTCACGGGCAAGACGCTCCAGCAGCGGGCGGGTCGAGTTGAGCCGCGGGCGCCACAGCCCCCGGTCCTGGGCCTCCATGAACCGGGCGGCCATGTCCTTCAAGGCCGCCGGATTGTGTTCGGCGAGGAAGTCCCGGACCTTGGTATCTTCCAGATAGGCCTGAAATACGGCATCGAAATGGTGGTCGGCGACGCAGCGCGCCGTGGCCGCGAAGGCGAACAGGTAGTCGACCGTGGCCGCCATCTCGAAGGCCCCCTTGTAGCCGTGGCGCATGACGCCCCGGATCCATTTCGGATTGGCGGCGCGCGCGCGCACGACGCGAGCGATCTCCTCGTCCAAGGTCCGCACACGGGGGCTTTCCGGGCGCGCATGGTCGCCGAAATAGACGGCGGGCTGGCTGCCTTTGAGGGACCGCACGGCGGCGGTCAGACCACCCTGGAACTGGTAGTAATCGTCGGAATCGAGCAAATCATGTTCGCGGTTGTCCTGGTTCTGCAAAACCGCGTCCGTGGACCGAAGCCGCGTTTCGAACAGTCCGTGGGCGGCGCGGCCCTCCGTCCCGGCACCGTAGGCATAGCCGCCCCAGGCGACATAGGCCTTGGCAAGGTCGTCATCCGTCTCCCAGCCCTTTTCGTCGATCAGCGCCTGCAACCCGGCGCCGTAGGCCCCCGGCATGGACCCGAACACCCGATGGGTCGCCATGCGAAGCGCGTCGTCACCGCCTAATGCCGCCGCGTCCTCCTTCACCCGGGCGGCCAGCGGATTGTCGGCTTCCGTTTCGTCGAGGGCCGCGACGGCCCGCACGGCGGAATCGAACAGGTCGATCAGGCCCGGAAAGGCGTCGCGGAAAAAGCCCGAGATGCGCAAGGTCACGTCGACGCGGGGGCGGCCCAGGACCGACACGGGCAGGACCTCGAACCCGGTGACGCGGCGCGACGGGCCGTCCCATTGCGGTTTCACCCCCAACAACGCCAGGGCCTGGGCGATGTCGTCGCCGCCCGTGCGCATGTTCGACGTGCCCCAGGCGGAAATCGCGATGGATTTGGGCCAGTCGCCGTGGTCCTGGGCATGGCGTTCGACCAAAAGGGACGCGGCTTTCCAGCCCAGTTGCCAGGCGGCGGGGGTCGGCACCGTGCGGGTATCGACGGAATAGAAATTGCGCCCCGTGGGCAGCACGTCGGGCCGTCCCCGCGTGGGTGCCCCCGAGGGGCCGGGGGCGACGAAGCGCCCGTCGAGGCCCGCCAGCACGCCCTGAATCTCGGCATTGCCCGAGGCCGCGACCGCCGGGCGCAGATGGTCCCGGATGAAGTCGAGCACGGGGGCCGTCGCGGCCCAGGCCGGATCGGCCGTCACGTCGCCCGCGACCAGGGCCGCCGCGAGAATCTCCAGCCGCTCCACCACGTCGCCTGCCGTGCGCCAGGGGGCATCGGTGGTGTCCAGCGCCGGCGGGCGCGGGCCGGTCCAGGGGGCCGCCATGGCGCAATCGAGCGGGTCGAAATCCCGGCCCAGGCCCAGGTCCGCCGCGAGGGCGCGCAACAGCGAGGCGTCTTCCGCCGCCCCACCCCGCGGCACCCGGGCCAGCGCCACCAGCAGGTCCGTGAGCAGGCGGCCCGTGGGTGAGACGCCGAGGATGTGCAGGCCGTCGCGGATCTGCATTTCCTTCAGCTCGCAGAGATAATTGTCGAGCTTGGCCAACTGGTCGCCGGAGGCGTCGTCCGCCGTCATGCCGCAGTCGGCGCCGATGCCCGTGGCATGGCACAGCGCGAGGATATCCTTTTCCAGCACCTTCAGACGGCGGCGGTCGACCCCGGCGGCCTCGTAATATTCGTCGACCAGCACCTCCAGGTCCTTGAGCGGCCCGTAGCTTTCGGCGCGGGTGAGCGGCGGGGTCAGGTGGTCGACGACGACGGCCGCCGCCCGGCGCTTGGCCTGGGTGCCCTCGCCGGGGTCGTTGACGATGAAGGGATAGATGTTGGGCAGGGGGCCCAGGGCCGCTTCGGGAAAACAGTCTTGCGACAGGGCGAGCGACTTGCCCGGCAGCCATTCCAGATTGCCGTGCTTGCCCATGTGAACCGCCGCGTCGGCGCGGAAATGTTCGCGCAGCCAGGCATGGAAGGCGAGATAGCCGTGCGGCGGCACCAGGTCCGGGTCGTGATAGCTGGATTTGGGGTCGATGTTGTAGCCACGCGCCGGCTGCAGGCAGACCGCGACGTTGCCGCAGCGAAAGGCGGCGACGGCGAAATGCCCGCAGTCCAATTCGCCCGGGCGGAAGAAGGGGTCGGTTTCCGCCGGGCCCCAGCGGTCCGTCACCGCGTTCTGCACGGCCCGGGGCAGGCCCGCGAAGAACATCTGATATTCGTTGAAGGGCAGGGTTTCGTCCCAGCTGCGGGACGCCAGGGCCCGAAGATCGTTGGTCGGCCCGGCCAGCAGCCGTTGCACCAAAGCGTCGCCGCCCGTGGGAATGTCGCGCAGCGCATAGCCCGCCGCCGCCATCTCGTCCAGCAGCCTGACCGTCGCCGCCGGGGTGTCCAGCCCGACGCCGTTGCCGATGCGCCCGTCCCGGTTGGGATAGTTGGCGAGCACCAGGGCGACGCGGCGGTCCTTGGGCGTCTTCCCGGCAAGCCGAGCCCAAGCGGCGGCCAGATCGGCCACGAAATCGACGCGGTCGGCCACGGGCTCATAGCGCACGATGTCGGTCTCGGTCGCGTCGTCACGCCGGGCCCGGCCCTTGAACGACACGGCGCGGGTGAAGATGCGCCCGTCCACTTCCGGCAGGGCCACGTTCATGGCGATGTCGCGGGGGCCGAGGCCGAAGGTGCCCGATTGCCAGCTTTCCAGATTGCCGCCGGAGAACACGGCCTGCAACACGGGCGCGCCCGGTTTGTCCAACGGCCCCGGCGCCCGCCCGCCGCCCAGCTTGTCCGTGCCGGGGGCGGTGACGGCGAAGCCCGTGCAGTTGACGACCACCGCGGGCGGGGCGTCGGCGAAAAAGCCTTCCAGGGTCGCCGCCGACACCGGGTCCTTCAGGCTTTTCACGTAGACCGGCAGCGCGTTGAGCCCGGCCCGGCCGAGGGATTTGACCAGGGCATCGACGGCGTCCAGATTCCCCGCCTGCATCAGGGCGCGGTAGAATACCAGCGCCGCCACGGGCGCCCCCGCCGTCCACTGGGCGCGCAGCGCGTCCAGATCGGGCACGGCGGCATCGGGCCAGTAGAGCCCGCAGGCGAGCAGCGGTTCCGGCTCCAGCCAGCCGTCGCCGTCGCCGATCAGGGCCGCTGCGTAATCGAGAAACCGGCCCGCGTTGGCAGGCCCGCCCTGCACCAAGTATTGCCACAGGCGGTGCTGCGCCCCCTGCGGCAGGGTCGACCAGTCGGCCAGTTCCGCGTCGGGCGCGTCGTCGCCGGGCAGGACCGCGAGCGGAATGCCCTTGGCCATGGCCGCCTGGGCGATCTGCTCCACCCCGTAGGGCCAATAGGCCCGCCCGCCCAGAAGCCGCACGACGATCAGCCGCGCGTGGCGGATCACGACGTCGACGTAAAGATCGACGCTCATGTTGTGGGAAAGGTGCATGACGTTGGCGAGGCGCAGGGAGGGTGCTTCCGCATCCGCCCCCAGCCGCCGCGCCTGGGCGTCGGCCAGGGCCGCCAGTTCCGTGTCGGCGGCGGACAGCACGACGATGTCGCCCGGCGTCTGGCCCAGGTCGAGGGCTTCCGTTCCGTCGTCAACGATACCGGGCTGGGCGGCGAGAAGATGCACGTCAGGCTCCGCTGCTTATTCGGATGCGGACAGTTATATAGGAGCGGAGAGGGATAAACCTAACCCCCGGGAAATCAGCCCTGTAGGGCCCGCGTCACGGCGGCCCGGTCCAGGCCGTTGAGGCCGATCACGACGAGGCGGGTTTCCGGCGTCTCGCCGTCCGTCCAGGGCCGGTCGTAGTAGCCGTCGACCCGCGACCCCACGCCCTGGATGACGTGGCGGCGCGGCTTGCCCGCGACATGGACGAAGCCCTTCACGCGCAGGATGCCGTGGTCGCGGGCGGCGGCCTCGATGCGGGATTTCAGGGCGTCCGGGTCGGCGGATCCTTCGATCCGCACCTCGAAGCTGTCGAAATCGTCGTGATCGTGGTCGTCCTCGCCCTCGTGATGGGACGGGCGGGCGTCCAGGTCGTCCTCGGCCCCGGCCTTGAGGCCGAGCAGGACATTGATGTCGACCTGGCCATGGCGGGTTTCCACGATCTTCACCTGGCGCGGCAGTTCGGCCTCGACCACCGCCCGCGCGGTCGCCAAGCCCGCCGCGTCGGTCAGGTCGGCCTTGTTCAGCAGCACCATGTCGGCGGACAGCAACTGGTCCTCGAACACCTCTTCCAGGGGGGAATGGTGGTCCAGGTTGTCGTCGGCGGCGCGCTGTTCGGCGACGGCGTCCGGATCATGGGCGAAACGGCCCGCCGCCACGGCCGGCGCGTCGACCACGGCGATCACCCCGTCGACGGTGACCCGGGCGCGGATTTCCGGCCAGGTGAAGGCCTTGACCAGGGGCTTAGGCAGGGCCAGGCCGGATGTTTCGATCACGATATGATCCGGCGGCGTGTCGCGGTCGAGCAGCATTTCCATGGTCGGCAGGAAATCGTCGGCGACGGTGCAGCAGATGCAGCCGTTGGCCAGTTCGACCACGTCGTCCGCGTTACAGCCTTCGATGGCGCAGCCGTTGATGACCTCGCGGTCGACGCCCAGATCCCCGAATTCGTTGATCACCAGGGCGATCCGCCGCCCGCCCGCGTTCTGCAGCAGATGGCGGATCAGGGTCGTCTTGCCGGCGCCGAGGAAGCCGGTGATCACGGTCGCGGGAATTTTCATGAAGTCGGGAACCCTTATCAGAATTTGAGAGTCGGAATTAAAGCGGATGGCCCTTGAGCACGAGCGGCAGGCCGGCCGCCGTGAATACCACACGGTCGGCGCATGCGGCCAGCCGCTGGTTGGCGAGGCCTGCCGCATCGGCGAAGGACCGGGCCAAGGCATTGGCGGGAATGACGCCGAGGCCGACCTCGTTGGACACGAAGACCACGGGCCCGGCGAGGCCGGTGAGGCCCTGGGCGAGCGATTCGACCTCGGATTCGGGGTTGCGCCCAGCGGCCATCAGGTTCGACAACCACAGGGTTACGCAGTCGACCAGCACCGGGCGGTTGGGCGATGCGTGTTCGAGGATCTGCTCCAGGATGTCCAAGGGTTCCTCGATGGTGTCCCAATCGGGGCCGCGCCGCGCGCGGTGGGCGGCGATGCGGTCCGTCATCTCGCCGTCCCGGGCCTCGGCCGTGGCCAGGTAGAGCCCGCCGCCCGCCGCGTCCTCGATCAGGGTTTCGGCCAAGCGGCTTTTGCCCGAACGCTGGCCGCCCAGGATCAACGTCACCGGCGGCAGGCCCCCCTCCATGTCAGTGCCCCCCCTTGACCAAGGGCGTCACCGCATGGGGCGGCGCGTTGACCCGCACGATGCGCCAGGCCCCGCCGCGCCCGCGCAGCAACCCGCCCCGGACATGTTCCAGGCAGGTCACCGACAGGGTCGAGACGGAAAACGACATGGCCCCTTCCGGCGTCAGGCCCAGCGAATGGGCCATGGCCGCGCGGATCGTCCCGCCGTGGGTCACGGCGACGATGTCGCGGCCCGCGTGATCGGCGGTGTAGCGGTCGATGACGCCCGACACGCGGGCGATCTGGTCGGCGAAACTTTCGCCGCCGGGCGGGCGGGACCGTGCCGGGGTTTCCCAGAACCGGCGGAAGGTTTCGGGATCCCGCGCCTCCATCTCGTCCCAGGTCGATCCCTGCCAGTCGCCGAAGGACTGTTCGCCCAGATGTTCCTCGGCGATGGGGTCGGGAAACGTCAGCCCTTCCTCGCGGATCGCCTGGGCCGTCTTATGAGTGCGCGAGAGGTGGCTGGTCAGCCACACCGCGTCGGCGGGCAATGCTGCCGCCAGGGCGCGGAAGCTGTCCCGGTCGGACACGTCGCAGGGCACGTCGTTGCCGCCATAGATGGTGCCGACCACGGAGGGCACGGGGGCATGGCGCACCCACCACCAGCGGGTCACGGGGGTGTCGGGGGTCTTGGTCACAGGCTGATCTCCGCCGTTGCGGCCGCCAGATAGACGGCGATTTCCACGATCTGTTGCTGCGCGCCCAGGGTGTCGCCCGTCTGGCCGCCGACCGCCGCCTGCATGGCCCAGCAGGCGAACAGCCCCGCCGCCAGGCCCGCCGCCGCCAGGGTGCCGACCCCGGGGCCCAGAATGGGCAGAAGCGGGACCAGGGCGGCAACCCCCAGCACCAGGGCCAGCCCCGCCGCCCAAGCGGGCGGACGTCCGGCGTCCCGGGCCAGCCCGTCGGCCCGCGCCGGGGCGAGCACGATCATCGTCGGCACCAGGGCGGCGCGAGACAGCGCGCCGGCGGCGACCAGCACCAGGGCCGCGGTCCCCGGCCCGGCGAGCGACGCCAGGGCCGTCGCCTTCAGCCCCGTCGCGAACACCAGGGTCAGGACCCCGAACGCGCCGATATGGGAATCGCGCATCACCGCGAGCCGCCGGTCGCGGCCCGCGACGCCGAGCCCGTCGGCGAAATCGGCGAGGCCGTCTTCGTGCAGCGCCCCCGTCGCCACCGCCATGACGGCGAGCGCCAGCAGGGCCGCGGCCATCGGATGCAGCCCCGAGCCCGCGGTCGCCAGAATCACCCCCGCACCCAGGCCGCCGACCGCGCCCCCGGCCAGGGGAAAGGCCCAGGCGGCACGGCCAAGCGCACCCGCCCCGCCGTCGTGGCGCGCGGGCACCGGCAGCCGCGTGAGGAAGGCGATGGCCAGAAGGGCGTCGTCCCACGGGCGCCGCGGGGCCGCGGCGGAAACCGGATCGGGATCGGGGGCGGGATCGTCCGTCGCCACGGGGCAACTCCTGGGGTTATGGGGTCCTGGCCGCAAGGGAGGGCAAATTCCCGTCCCCTTGGCGAATGATTGCGTTATATGTGACCGACCCCGGAAAAGGAAACAAGACCTCGTGCCGCAAATCGCCTCCCCGCATGATCCCGCCGCCCTGCTGACCGATCTGCCGGAACCGGACAGCGATGCCCAGGCCGCCGTGCGGACGCGCGAGGCGGTGCTGACCAAGCCCGCCGGGTCGCTCGGCCGGCTGGAGGACATCACCGAATGGCTGGCCGGCTGGCAGGGCCGCGCCCAGCCCCGCGCCGACACCGTCCAGGCCCTGGTGTTCGCCGGCAACCACGGCGTCGCCGCCCAGGGGGTGTCCGCCTACCCGCCCGAGGTCACGGCCCAGATGGTCGCCAATTTCCAGGCCGGGGGGGCGGCCGTGAACCAGCTGTGCCATGCCTTCGGCGTCGATCTTGCCGTGATTCCCCTGGATCTGGACAGCCCGACCGGCGACATCACGCAAAGCCCCGCCATGACGGCGGATGAATTCGCCGCCGCGGTCCAGGCGGGGGCGGATGCCGTCGATGACACCGCCGATCTTCTGTGCATCGGCGAAATGGGCATCGCCAACACCACCGCCGCCGCCGCCGTCTGCCTGGGCTTGTTCGGCGGCACGGGGGCCGATTGGGCCGGGCCGGGCACGGGGCTGCCGTCATCGGGCGTGTCGGCCAAGGCCGCCGTCATCGAACGCGCCGTCGCAGTCAACGGCATCGCGCCCGAAGATGGATTGGGCATGCTCCGCGCCCTCGGCGGGCGGGAGTTGGCGGCCATGGCGGGGGCCGTCGCCCGGGCCCGCAAGCTGGGCATCCCCGTGCTGCTCGACGGTTTCGTCTGCGGCGCGGCGGCGGCCTGTCTCGACGCGGCCCGGCCGGGGGCGCTCGACCATTGCCGGGCGGCGCATCTGTCGGCGGAGCCGGGACACGGGCGGCTGCTCGCGAAGCTCGGCATGGCGCCGCTGCTGCACCTGAACATGCGGCTGGGCGAGGCATCGGGTGCGGTGCTGGCGGTTGCCCTGGTGCGCGCGGCGCTGGCTTGTCATCAGGGCATGGCGACCTTTGACAGCGCGGGCGTCAGCGGCAAGGACTAGACGCGGCGAAACGCCGGCCTAGTCGACCATTTCATCATCGTCGTCGCCGGCGGTGCCGCGCTGAATGCGGTGTTTCAGCTTAAGCAAGTCGCGGCGCCGGCCGTCCTCGGCGATCAGGCCTTCAATGAACCGGCCCTGGAAACGGTCGATGCCGACGGAGCGGCCGAATTCGACGGATTCGCGCGTGTCGCAGCGGCACATGATCATCCGCCCACCACCGCCCGAAGCCGCGATCTGGCGCAGCCGTTCCTTGACGTCGTCGCTGGAATCGGCGAGTGCGGGGGTCCAGATCAGCTTGGCATGGTCGCAGCCCAATTTTTCGCGGTCGACCAGGAACATGGTCTGCATGGTCAGGCCGTCGAGCAGCACCCGGTAACCCCGTTCCTGCACGTATTCGCGGGCGATCAGGAAGGCCGGCAGGTCGGCGAAGATGTCTTCCTTCTGCAACTCGATCACCATCGCACCCCGGCGCGAGGCCGACACGTTGTCGTCGAAGATCTGGAATTCGTCGGACAGCAGGGTCTTCACGTTGGCGTTGATGGAAATCTCGCCGGTGATGGTGATGGCGTCGGTCTTCGACAACATCGACAGCATGCGCTTATCCAGGGTTTCCGTCAGGTGATAGAACAGCCAGCGGTTGGAGGTCAGGTTGACCCCCGGCATCAGGGTTTCGCGCAGGTCGTTGATGGAGATGAACAGTTCGGAGAATTCCTGTTCGGGAATCAGCTTGCTGTCGACCTTGCAGACGAATTGGCGGCGCACGTAGTTCGACAAATCGGCGCGGCCGAGCGCATCCTCGACCCGGGCCAGAATATCGGGCGTCAGGGGTTCGCCCTGTTCCTGCTTGGCGCGCAGCGACGAGCGCGCGTCCATGCGCGAGCGCACCTTGGTCAGGCGCACTTCCTCTTCCTCGGCCAGTTCGCGTGCCAGGCGCAGGATGTCGTCGTAGTCGTTGACCGCGTCATACCAGGTCGCGAAGGGCTTTTCGTGGGTCGAGGCCTCGGCAATCAGGGGATCGTCGGAAAACAGGAAACGCACCTTCTGGACCACGGTTTCCACCTGGGGCCGGGCTTCCGCCTTGAAGGCGAAGATCAGGTCGGCGCTGCGCAGCGCGAACAGCTGGCCCATGGTGGTCGAGATCAGGGGATCGAAGCTGGAGGTCGCGGCCCGGATATGCTGTTCGCGCCGGTTGAACGGGCGCAATTGCGACAGATGGACATGCACGACCTGACGCCCGCCCCGGTGCTTTTCCAGGCGGCGCACATAGTCCAGCAGCAGGTTTTCCTGGCTGGGAATTGCTTTCTGTGCGTCGGGCGCCGTCGCCATGTTTCCGCCGTGTCCTGTTTCGTTACCGGGTGCCGGTGTCCGCGCCTCAGCGCGCCGCCGCCGCCCGTTCCTTCTTGATGCGCGCGCGCCGTCCCTGCGAGCGCACGGTGTCGATCAGCCGGTCCATGAGGAAGCCCTGGAACCGGGTGATGCCCAGGTTCAGGCCCCATTGGATCGCCTGTTCGGAATCGACCCGGGACAGGATGATCGATTCCTTGCCCGCATCGCGAATGATGCGGCGCAGGTCCGCGACCTTGCTGTCGTCCTCTTCCTCGTTCTCGAATTCCGTGCCCCAGCCGACCTTGATGAAGTCTGCGCCCAGGATCGCCGGGTCGAAGAACTGCATGGACACGGGCGAGATGCCGTCGACCAGCACGCGGTATCCGTTCTGCTGCAGCATGTTGCGGGCGATGGTGAAGGCGTCGACGTCGGAGAAGATGTCGATCACCTGCATCTCGATGATGACGTTGTCCTCGTGTCCGGCGACGGCGCGGTGGAAGTTCTGGAAATCGCGCGACAGCACGGTGCCGATGTTCAGGTTGAGCGAGATCGGCTCGCTCATCTTCTCGAAGTTGCGCCCGGCCATGTTGGCCAGGATGACCCGGTCCAGGCCCTCGGTCAGATACTGGAACAGCCAGATCGACGAAAACAGGTTGACCCCGGGCGCCACCCGCTTCTTCAGGTCGCCGATGGAAATGAAGTGTTCGCGGAAGATCACGCCCTCGGGCCCGTGGGCGCCGATATGCAGGCAGAGCTGTTCGCGGATCAGGTCGTCAATGGGCACCCGCGGCAGAACCTGGGAAAGCGCCGTCAGGTGCTGCGCCGTCAGCGGCTGGCCCACGGATTTCTGCTGCGCCACCGCCTCGGCGGCCTCGCGCTTGGCGGTTTCCTCGGCCTCCAGCACCAAGGAGCCGACCACCCGCACGAAGGCACGGAAGTCCTCGTTCTCCGACAGGTCGTACCAGGTCGACAGCCGGTCCTCGCCCAGACCCGTCTCGTCGATATGGGTCAGCGGGTCTTCGGAAAACAGCGCCCGGACCTTCTCGACCGGATTTTCCGCCTCGTGCACGGGCACGGTGCGGCACAGCAGGATCTGGTCCGCGTTCTTCATCTGGAACAGGGTCGCGTCGTGCTGGTTGGTCAGGTTGTCGAAGTTGCGCGCCGCCAGACGGATGAAATGGGGCTTGCGGTTCGAACTTTTCAGCTCCGACAAATGCAGGTGCACGGCGTAATAGCCGGGCGCGCCCGCCTCCATTCGGTTGAGGCGGTCCAGCAGAAGTTTTTCCTCGAGCGTATCCGGTGAAGGAATCTCGGCCATGGTGCTCCCGTTCGCCCCCGGATCCCGCGCAGGCGGAACCCCGATGTCGACAGTCATTCCGGAGCCCCTTCCCGCAGCCCCGGCGGTTTCGCCGTAATCGGCAAGTTGCGCCAATGCTAAAGTGAAATCGTTAAAAAAGTCATTTCATTTCCGGCGCTTGGTTCCGCGGTTCTGATTCCGCGCCACAGCCGCCCGAGGCACGGCGGTGCACCGTGTCAGGCGCCTTGACCCGGACCCCGCTTGAGGGTCATAAGCGACGGTTTCTTAATACTTGGCGGGCATTATGGATCGCGGATTTGGCGGTTTTTTTGCCCGAAATGCGGCAAAATCAGAACGGGTGACCCATTCATGGCCCTACGCAAGACCATCCTCGTTACCGGCGGGGCGGGCTTTATCGGCTCGCATCTCTGCGCGCGCCTGTTGGAGTCGGGGGCCGGCGTGATCTGCGCCGACAATTTCTATACCGGCTCCAAGGACAACATCCTGGGCCTGCTGGACAATCCCCATTTCGAGATCATGCGCCATGACGTGACCTTCCCGCTCTATGTCGAGGTCGACGAAATCTACAATCTGGCCTGTCCGGCGTCGCCCGTGCATTACCAGTACGACCCCGTGCAGACGACCAAGACCTCCGTGCACGGCGCCATCAACATGCTGGGCCTGGCCAAACGGACCGGTGCCAAGATTCTGCAGGCCTCCACCTCGGAAGTTTACGGCGATCCGGAAGTTCATCCGCAGACCGAGGATTACCGTGGCCGGGTCAACCCCATCGGGCCGCGCGGCTGCTACGACGAGGGCAAGCGCTGCGCCGAAACCCTGTTTTTCGACTATTACCGCCAGCACAGCCTGAACATCCGGGTCGCGCGCATCTTCAACACCTACGGCCCCAACATGCACCCCAATGACGGGCGCGTGGTGTCCAACTTCATCGTCCAGGCGCTGAAGGGCGAGGACCTGACCGTCTACGGCGACGGCGGGCAGACGCGGTCGTTCTGTTATGTCGACGACCTGGCCGACGGGCTGATGCGGCTGATGAACGCGCCCGACGCCGTGACCGGGCCGATCAACCTGGGCAATCCCAACGAATTCACGATCCTGGAACTGGCCGAACTGGTGATCGAGATGACCGGCGCCAAATCCAAGATCGTCAAGCGGCCCCTGCCCCAGGACGATCCCATGCAGCGCTGCCCCGACATCTCGCTCGCCAAGGACAAACTGGGCTGGGCGCCGACCATCCAGCTTCGCGACGGCCTGGCCAAGACCATCGCCTATTTCCAGGGGGTCCTGTGACCGGCCGGCGCCGGCGCAGGGGATAAAGCAGAGTTTTCTTATGGACTTAGTGGCATTCTTTGACAGTGAAATGGAAGAACACGCCGCCGTCGCCGAGGCGACGCGCAAAGTCCTGTCCGCACCCTTCCAGGCGCTTGTAACGGTTTCCGCCAAGTCCTTGAGAGACGGCGGAAAACTGCTGTTCTTCGGGAACGGCGGCAGCGCCGCCGACTGCCAGCACCTGGCGACGGAACTGACCGTCCGCTACAAGACCGACCGCGCGCCGATCGCCGCCGTCGCCCTGACCACGGATACCTCCGCCCTGTCGGCGATCGGCAACGACCTGGGCTTCGACCAGCTGTTCGCCCGCCAGGTCCAGGCGTTGGGAAAGCCCGGCGACGTGGCCATCGGGATTTCCACCTCGGGCCAGAGCCCCAATGTGCTGGAAGGCCTTAAGGCCGCGCGGGCGGGCGGGCTGATCGCGGCCGGCCTCAGCGGCCGCGGCGGCGGCCAGATGGCCGGCCTCGCCGACCCCTTGCTGATCGTGCCCTCGGACGTCACCGCGCGCATCCAGGAAATGCATATTCTGCTTGGTCAGATGCTTTGCGGCGCGCTTGAGGTAGAATTGGGCCTGGTGACATAGGATATGGGACGATGACGGAACGCGCGGACCTGATCGCCCTGGTCGAAGCGCTGGCGGGTACCAAGGTGGTCTGCCTGGGCGACGTCATGCTCGACACCTTCGTCCATGGCGAGGTCGAGCGGATTTCCCCGGAAGCCCCGATCCCCGTGCTGCGCGTGACCGGCGAAACCCGCATGCTTGGGGGTGCGGGCAACGTGGTGCGCAACCTGGCGGCGCTGGGGGCCAAGACCCGATTCCTGTCCGTCGTCGGCGACGACGCCGCGGGCGCGGAAGTGCGCGGCCTGTTGGCCCAGGAGGCGGGCGTGACGGGCGAGCTCAGGACCGACACCGGCCGCCAGACCACCATCAAGACCCGCTTCATCGCCGGCACGCAGCAGATGCTGCGCGCCGACCGGGAAACCAGCCGGTCCACGAGCGACGCGCTTCAGGCCCAATTGGCCGCCGATGCCGAGGCCGCCGTCCGCGACCACAAGGTCGTCGTGCTGTCCGATTACGGCAAGGGAGTCCTGGCCGACGCCACCCTGGCCCATGTGATCGCCGCCGCCGGCAAGGCCGGGGCGACCGTGATCGTCGACCCCAAGGGCCGCGATTACGGGCGCTATCGGGGGGCCGGAATTCTGACCCCCAATCTGAAGGAACTGGCCGCCGCCACGGGCAAGCCCGTAAACACCGATGACGCCGTGATCGCCGCCGCCCGTGGGCTGATCGACGGCCTGGGCCTGACCGCCGTGCTGGTCACCCGGTCGCGCGACGGCATGACCCTGGTGCCGGCCGAGGGCCCGGTCGTTCATCTGGCGGCGGAAGCGCGGGAAGTCTTCGACGTGTCCGGTGCCGGCGACACGGTGGTCGCGACCCTGGCCGCCTGCCTGGCCGCCGGCGCCGATCTGGGCCGTGCCGCGGCGCTCGCCAATCTCGCCGCCGGGATCGTCGTCGCCAAGGTCGGCACCGCCGTCGCCTATGCGGGCGACCTCATCGCCCAATTGCATCACCAGGACCTGAGCGACGCCGAGGCCAAGGTGCTGACTTTCGAACAGCTTCTCGACCGGGCCGCCGCCTGGCGCCGCCGGGGCCTCACGGTCGGCTTCACCAACGGCTGCTTCGATCTGTTGCATCCGGGCCATGTGTCGCTGCTGCGCCAGGCCAAGAGCCAATGCGACCGGCTGGTCGTCGGGCTGAATTCCGACGCCTCGGTCAAGCGCCTGAAGGGCCCGGATCGCCCGATCCAGGGCGAGGCCGCGCGGGCCGCCGTGCTGGCGTCGCTGGCCGGGGTCGACGCCGTGGTCCTGTTCGCCGAGGATACGCCGCTGGCCCTGATCGAGGGGCTGTTGCCCGAGGTTCTGGTCAAAGGCGCCGATTACCGCGTCGATCAGGTCGTCGGGCGCGACGCCGTCGAGGCCGCCGGCGGGCGCGTGCACCTGGCCGACCTGGCGCCGGGCCACAGCACCACGGCGACCATCGCCCGGCTTGCCGGACAGAGCTAATCGCCCGATCGGTTCTCGCCCACGGGCTCGGACGTTTCGCTTCCGGTTCCGATGATTTTTTTCAACCGGCCCCAAAACGATCCCGATCCGGGCGTGCCGTCGTCGCCGATGTCGTCGAAGGCCAGAATCGGCAGCCCCTGATGCGCCGCCCCCATGAACCCGGCCCAGGTGCGCGCCGGCAGGCCGCCGCCGGTGACCCGCTTCATGGGCGCGCCGTCGTCGTTGCCGAACCACACGCCGGTCACCAGCTGCGGCGTGAAACCGACGAACCAGGCGTCGCGGTAATTCTGACTGGTCCCCGTCTTTCCCGCCGCCGGACGGCCGATGGCGGCGCGCCTGCCCGTGCCGCCGTCGATCACCTTGGTCATCATGGCGGTCAGGGTGCGGGCGGCCGGGGCGGGCACGGCGCGGCCCGGACCCGAGCCCTGGCGCCGGTACAACGGCGCGCCGTCCGGGCCGGTGATTTCCGTGATCGCATGGGGCCAGACCCCCATGCCGGCCCGCGCCAGCACGGCATAGGCGGTCGTCAGTTCCAGCAACGAGACCTCGCCGGTGCCGAGCGCCAGACCCGCGTCGTTGGGCAGGTCCGCGGTGATGCCCAGCGCCCGGGCGGTGTCGATGATCTTGGCCGGGCCAACTTGCTGCGCCAGCTGCACGGCGATCGTGTTGACGGAATGGGCGAGCGCGTATCCCAGGGTCATGGGGCCTTCGTACCTGCCGGAAAAGTTGGAGGGCTGCCAGCCGCTCAAGGTGACCGGTTTGTCGACTACCGGGGTCGCGGGCGTCATTCCGGCCTCGAGCGCCGCCAGATAGACCACGGGCTTGAACGCGGATCCCGGCTGGCGCAGGGCCTGAACGGCACGGTTGAACTGGCTTTTGCCGTAATCCCGGCCGCCGACCATGGCGCGCACGGCGCCTTCGGGGGCAAGCGCGATGAGCGCCCCGTCGCCCGCCTGCATGCCCGCCCGGTCCGCCGCCAGGAAGGCGCGGCCCATGGCCGTTTCCGCCTGACGCTGCAGGGCGGGATCGAGCGTCGTCCTGACCACCAGGTCACGCCCGCCGACGGTGACGTAGTCGGAGACCGCTTCGAGCACCCAGTCGACGAAATGCCGGGCGTTGCCCGTGGGCGCCGCGACGACGGCGACCTGGATGCCGCGGGCCGCGTCCGCCGCCTTGGTTTCCGTCAGGTAACCGGCCGCAACCATGTTGGCGAGCACGGTGCGGGCCCGCGCATGGGCGCGTTCCGGCGAGGCCACGGGATTGTAGCGCGACGGCGCCTTGAGCAGGCCGGCCAGCACGGCCGCCTCGTAGGTATTGACGCGGGCGGCGGGTTTCCGGAAGAACCGCTGGGCCGCCGCGTCGACCCCGTAGGTGCCCGCCCCCAAATAAACCCGGTTGAGGTAGAGGGTGAGGATCTGGTCCTTGGAAAACTCCCATTCCAGCCACAACGCCACGACCATTTCCTGGAGCTTGCGCGTGACCGTGCGGGCCGGGGTGAGGAACAGGTTCTTGGCCAGCTGTTGGGTGATGGTCGATCCGCCCTCGACAATGCGTCCGGCCCGGATGTTGCGCGCCATGGCCCGGCCCAGACCGATTGGATCGATTCCGAAATGACTGTAGAACCGGCGATCTTCGGTCGCCAGAACGGCCTGCACCAGATGCGGCGGCAGGTTCTTGAGCGCCACCGTTTCGCCGACCAGGTCGCCGGCGCGGTGGATTTCCGTGCCGTCGGCGGCCTGGATCGTCACGGTCGGCCGCCGTTCGGTCTTCAGCGCCTCGTCCAGGTCGGGCAGGCCGACGGACACCCAGACACCGGCGGCGAGGCCCGCGATCACCAGCCACACGGCCGCCGCCCCGGCCCATTTCAGGGCGGCGCGGAGGGTGCCCCGGCGGCGCCCGGGGGCAGGCCTGTCGGGGGTCTGCCTGGAGCGCCCGCGGGGACGTTGGCGGGAACGCGGTGATTTGGCCATTTGCGTCTTATGAAGAGGTTGGCGTTAGTATTTCGTTAACGCAAAATAGGCGGAGGATTCGTCGGGTTCGCGGCAGTCGAGCAGGGTGTGCAGCGTGATCGGGTCGATCACGGCACCCTTCAGGTTGGCGCGCCACATGTCGACACCGTTGAGCGAGGCGCCCGTGAAATTGGCGCCGCGCAGATCGGTGTCGGTCATGTCCGTGAAATCGAGCAGCGCGTTGGTGAAGTTGACTCCGACCATGACCGACGAGATCAGGGACGAGCCCCTGAGATCGGCCCCCGACAGGTCCGATCCCGTGAGATCGCATTCCCGGATGTTGGCGTTGGCGAGGGACGCCCCCCGCAGGTCCAGGTCCCGCATGTTGAGGCGCAGCATATCGCCGCGCCTGCCGGTATCGCCGCCGCCGCGCAGCCAGGCCTCGTGCGCCTCGATCAAGGCCGCGACCGACGTGTTCGTATCCGCCATCGGGAAATCCCCCCCGTGAACCCAGTACAATGCCCGACCGCCCTTCCCCCCGGGTTGGCCCGGTGTTGGGGCGATCATAGGCGGAAGGCCGGGGCGGAGTAAACCGCCCCGCCGGTTGCCGGCCGGGACCGTCAGATGTCCAGGTTGGCGACCTTCAAGGCGTTTTCCTGAATGAATTCGCGGCGCGGCTCGACGATGTCGCCCATCAGGGTGGAGAACACCTCTTCGGCGTCGTCGATATGGTTGATGCGGACCTGCAGCAGGGAGCGCGCGTTGGGGTCCAGGGTGGTTTCCCAAAGCTGATCCGGGTTCATTTCGCCGAGACCCTTGTAGCGCTGCACGCCGATGCCCTTTTTGCCGGCATCCATCACCGCGTCGACCAGGGACACGGGCCCGGTGATGACGTGTTCCTTCTCCTTCAGGATCAGCACCCCATGGCGCGCGTAGCGCGCCTGCAGGGCCGGGGCCATGGCGTCGAGCCGGCGGGCTTCGGAAGAGCGGATCACCTGGCCGTCGATGACATGGCTTTCCGAAACGCCGCGCAGGGTGCGGTCGATGGAGAACCCGCCGCCGGGCAGGGCCGAGCCGGTCCAGCCGCGTTCGGCCTCGGGCACCAGGGCGTCCATGCGCTTGGCGATATATTCGGCGGTCCCCTGCGCCAATTCCTGGTCGGACAGGATGTCCAGGTTGAAGGCGCCCAGGATCGCCGCCTGTTCGACCAGGGCCATGGGCACATGCTGGGACAGGCGGCCGATCATGGCCTTCACGTCGCGGGCCTCGCGCACCACGGCGTGCAGTTCCGGGCCGGCGATCTGGCTGCCGTCATAGGGCCGCAGCACCGCGCCCTCGTCGATGGCGCTGGCGAACAGATACTTTTCCATCGCCGCGTCGTCCTTGAGGTAGACCTCGGAGTTGCCGCGCTTGGCGCGGTACAGCGGCGGCTGCGCGATATAGAGATAGCCGCGCGTCACCAGTTCCGGCATCTGACGGAAGAAGAAGGTCAGCAGCAGGGTGCGGATGTGGCTGCCGTCGACGTCGGCGTCCGTCATGATGATGATCTTGTGGTAGCGGCATTTCTCGACGTTGAAATCCTCGCGCCCGATGCCGGTGCCGAGCGCCGCGATCAGGGTGCCGATTTCCGCCGACGACAGCATCTTGTCGAAGCGCGCGCGCTCGACGTTGAGGATCTTGCCGCGCAGCGGCAGGATCGCCTGATTGGCGCGGTGGCGCGCCTGCTTGGCGGAGCCGCCGGCACTGTCCCCTTCGACGATGAACAGTTCCGACAATGCCGGGTCCCGTTCCGAACAGTCGGCGAGCTTGCCGGGCAGGGTCGAGATGTCCAAGGCCCCCTTGCGCCGCGTCAGTTCGCGGGCCTTGCGCGCCGCCTCGCGGGCGGCGGCGGCCTCGACGATCTTGCCGATCACGTTGCGCGCTTCCGTGGGGTGTTCCTCGAACCAGCGGTCCAGGCCCTCGCCGACCAGGTTTTCCACCGCCGGGCGGACTTCGGACGACACCAGCTTTTCCTTGGTCTGGGACGAGAACTTGGGATCGGGCACCTTGACGGACAGCACGCAAGTGAGGCCCTCGCGGGCGTCGTCGCCGGTGATCGCGACCTTGGCCTTCTTGGCGATGCCCGACGCATTCGCGTAGTTGTTGATCATGCGCGTCAAGGCCCCCCGGAACCCGGCCAGGTGCGTGCCGCCGTCCTTCTGCGGGATGTTGTTGGTGAAGCACAGCATGGTCTCGTGATAGCTGTCGTTCCACTGCATCGCCATTTCCACGGTGATGCCGTCCTTTTCGCCGGAAATGGCGATCGATTCGGCCAGCACCGGGTTCTTGGAACGGTCGAGATATTTGACGAATTCCTGAAGCCCGCCTTCGTAGCGCAGCTCCTTGGTCTGCGGCTCGACCCCGCGCGCGTCGGTCAGGGTCAGACCCACGCCCGAATTGAGGAACGCCAGTTCGCGCAGGCGGTGTTCCAGGGTCGCATAGTCGTATTCGGTCTGTGTGAAGGTTTCCTTGGACGCCAGGAACGTGACCTCGGTGCCCGAGACCGGCTTGCCGTCGTCGTCCAGGGGGGCGTCGCCGATGATCTTGAGGGGGGCCTCGACCTCGCCGTCGCGAAAGCGCACGAAATGCTGCTTGCCGTCGCGGCAGATGCGCAGTTCCAGCCATTCCGAGAGCGCGTTGACCACGGACACGCCGACGCCGTGCAGCCCGCCCGACACCTTGTAGGAATTCTGGTCGAACTTACCGCCGGCATGCAGCTGGGTCATGATGACCTCGGCCGCCGAAACGCCTTCTTCCGTATGGATGTCGACGGGGATGCCGCGGCCGTTGTCGGAAACGGTGACCGAGTTGTCGCCGTTGAGCGTCACCCGCACCGTATCGCAGTAGCCCGCGAGCGCCTCGTCGATGGCGTTGTCGACGACTTCGTAGACCATGTGGTGCAGGCCCGAACCGTCGTCCGTGTCGCCGATGTACATGCCCGGCCGCTTGCGCACGGCGTCGAGGCCGCGCAGGACCTTGATGGAATCCGCGAGATATTCGCCGTTGTTGTCCGCGCGCCGTTGGGCCGCACTATCGATTTTCGGTGTTTCGGGTTCGTCGGTCATGGTCGTTCACGCTCTTCAGATTGGGGCCGGCAAAAGCGCCGCCCGGGAAAATTCAATGTTGTCCGGTCACGGGTCCTGACGGCGGACCTTGGCCTTGGCGACATGGAAGAAGGCGGCCCGCCCGGCCAGCGGGCCGAACAGGTCCAGGTCGGTGCCGGTCATCCAGGCCTGCAAACCCAGGGTTTCGATCTCGGCGAACAGGGCGGCGCGGCGGTCGGCGTCGAGATGGGCCGCGACCTCGTCCAACAGCAGGATGGGGGCCCGGCCCTGTTCCGCCGCCTGCAGGCGCGCCTGCGCCAGCACCAAGGAAATCAACAATGCCTTCTGTTCGCCCGTGGAACAGTCGGCCGCCGGCCGGCCGCGGCTTTTGTATGCGACATGCAGGTCGGATCGATGCGGCCCATGGGCCGTGCGCCCGCTGTCGCCGTCGCGCCCGCGCGCGGATTTCAACGCCGCCTTCAGGCGGTCCTCGGCATCGAGCGCCGAGCCGCCGTTAAGCCAGGCCTCGACCTCGCCCTCGACGGCCAGGTCGGCGGCCGGAAACGGCCCGTCGCCGGCGGCCTCCAACTGGCCCGCCAGGCGCCCGGCCATGTCGAGCCGGGCCGCCGCGATGGCCACCCCGCGTTCCGCCATGGTGGCCTCCAGGGCCGATACCCAGGCGTCGTCGCGCGCGCCCCGGGCGGTCAACAGGCGCAGGCGTTCGCGCATCGCCTGTTCGTACCCGCCGACGCGGCCCGCATGGGCCGGATCGCGGCCATAGACCAGACGGTCGAGAAAGCGCCGCCGGGCCGAGGCGCCGTCGAGAAACAGGCGGTCCATCTGCGGCGTCAGCCACTGCAGGGAGACGTGTTCGGACAACACGGCCTGGGCCCGCTGGGGCGCGCCGTCGACATGCACCAGGCGTTTTTCCGCGTCGCCCGCGTCACCGGCGGCAAGGCCCGTGCCGACATCCGTTTCGCCGTCCGGGCCGGCCACCGTCGCCGCCACGGCCCAGGGCCGGGAGGCCGTGTCCTCGCCGGGATCGCGGCGGGCGGCTTCCGACAGGCGCGCGCGGCGCAGCCCGCGGCCCGGGATCAGAAACGACAAGGCTTCGAGGATGTTCGTCTTTCCCGCCCCGTTGGGCCCGGCCAGCACGACCGGCCCCTCGGGCACGTCAAGCCGCAGCGCGGCATAGCAGCGGAAGTCGCTCAGCGTCAGCCGGCGGACCGCAAGAGAGCCCTGGGCGGCGGCGGCGGTTTCCGGATATGCCCCATCGGCGGCAAATGTGGGTTGGACGTACAGGATCGTTCCTTAAAAAAACCCGTTCAAACACGCATGGGCATGAGCACGAACAGGGCACTTTCGTCGCCCGCTTCGCGCAGCACCGTGGGCGAGGCCGCGTCGGCCATGGCCAACGACGCCGTGTCGCCTTCGATCTGGCGGGTGATGTCGAGCAGATAGGCCGCGTTGAACCCGATCTCCAGACCGTCGCCGTTGTAATCGACCTCGATCTCTTCCTCGGCCAGCCCGTGTTCGGGGCTGGAGGCCGACAGCTTAAGCACACCGGCACCCAGGGTCAGCTTGACGGCGCGGGATTTCTCGGAGGAGATCGCCGACACGCGGTCGACGGCAGCGGCCAAAAGCTTGCGGTCGACGTCGAGCATCTTGTCGTTGTCGCGCGGGATGACCCGTTCGTAATCGGGGAAGGTGCCGTCGATCAGCTTGGAGGTGATGACGATCTCGTCGACGGCGAAGCGCGCCTTGGTTTCCGACAGGCCGACGAAGACCTCGCCGACGCTTTCGTCGATCAGCTTGCCCAGTTCCGTAACCACCTTGCGCGGCAGGATCACGCCGGGGATGCCGTCGGCACCCTCGGGCAGGGGCACTTCGGCCGAGGCCAGACGGTGGCCGTCCGTGGCCACGGCGCGCAGCACCTTGGTGCCGTCGCGCTCTGCCACGTGCAGATAGATGCCGTTCAGGTAGTAGCGCGTTTCCTCGGTCGAGATGGCGAACCGGGTGCGGTCGAGCAGCGTATTCAGATCGTGCACCGGCAGCTTGAACTGATGCGGCAGTTCGCCCGAGCCGAGAACGGGAAAATCCTCGGTCGGCAGACAGGAAAGCGCGAATCGGGAGCGCCCGGCCTTGAGCACCAGTTGCCCGCCGCTTTCCTTTTCCATCACCACCTGCGCCCCTTCGGGCAGCTTGCGCACGATGTCGTATAGGGTGTGGGCGGGGGCCGTGGTCGCACCCGCTTCGGCCACGTCGGCGGCCACGGCCTCGACGATGTCGAGATCCATGTCCGTGGCGTTGAGCGCCAGCTTGCCGTCGCCGGCTTCGATCTTCACGTTGGAAAGGATGGGGATGGTATTGCGGCGCTCTACAACGCTTTGCACGTGCCCAAGGCACTTCAGCAAGGCGGCCCGCTCGATTGTCAGTTTCATATGTGCCGTCTATCGCCGTTCAAAATTACATGCCGTTATGACGCTTTCGACGGGATGTTCCGGCTTCCGGCCGGCCCTTTTCCGGGCCGGTCCGGCGGCAACGAAACCGGGGCAAGAACCCTCCGCCCCGGGCGCTGAAATGCCGGTCCAAAGCCCCCACCGAGAGCAGCGTGAAGACACCCGGACGGGCGCCCTCTGACCAAGCCGGCATTATAGCAGAGGCCCTTGGATTCCGAAGCCTTTTCCCCGAATTTCGGGGTCACGGTCACGACTTTTGGGGCGGTCCCGGCGAGACCCCCGAAGGGATCAGCCCTCGAGCATCCGGCGCAGCAGTTCGACATCCTCGTTGAAGCTGGAATCCAACTCGCGCAGTTCTTCCACCTTCTTCACCGCATGCATCACCGTGGTGTGGTCGCGGCCGCCGAATTTACGCCCGATTTCCGGGAGCGAACGGGACGTCAGCTGCTTCGAGAGATACATGGCGACCTGACGCGGGCGGGCGACGGAGCGCGCCCGGCGGGCCGAATGCATGTCCGACACGCGGATGTTGAAATGGGTCGATACCCGTTTCTGGATTTCCTCGATGGTGACCCGCCGTTCCGACGCCTTGAGAAGGTCGTGCAGCACGTCCTGGCTGGTTTCCATGGTGATGTCGCGGCCGACCAGCTGGTGATGGGCGACGACCCGGTTGAGCGCGCCTTCGAGCTCGCGCACGTTCGACGTAATCTTATGGGCGAGGAATTCCATGACCTTCAACGGCACCTCGACGCCCATCTGCTCGCCCTTGGCCTGCAGAATGCCGAGGCGCAGTTCGTAGGTGGTCGCGTGGATGTCGGCGACCAGCCCGCAGTTGAGGCGCGAAATCAGGCGCTCTTCCATGCCTTCCAGGTCGTTGGGCGACTTGTCGGCGGAAATGACGATCTGGCGGCCCTGATCGACCAGGGCGTTGAAGGTGTGGAAGAACTCTTCCTGGGTCGACTCCTTGCCCGAAATGAACTGCACGTCGTCGACCATCAGCACGTCGACGGAGCGGAACTGCTCCTTGAAGTCGACGGTGTTGTGTTCGCGCAGTGCCCGCACGAAGCGGTACATGAATTTTTCCGCCGACAGATAGATGACGGAACGGTCCGGCCGCGTCTTGCGCAGATGCCAGGCGATGGCGTGCATCAGGTGCGTCTTGCCGAGCCCGACCCCGCCGTAGAGGAACAGGGGGTTGAAGGGCACGACCTCGGCCTCGGCCACGCGGCGCGCGGCGGCATAGGCGAATTCGTTCGGCTTGCCGACGACGAAGCGGTCGAAGGTGTAGCGCTGATCCAAGGGGGCGCCGATGTCGTCGGCATGGGCGCCGTTGCCGATGCCGGTGCCGTTCACCGGACCGGCGGGCGCCGCGTCTTCCTTGCGCGCCTCGGCGGGCTTGGTCTCGGCCCGGCCCGACGCCGCGTGCTCCTGATGGATGACCACGTCGAGCCCGCCCGACAGCCCCCGGCCGTCCAGCAGTTCCGACAAACGGTCCTGGTAATGGGCCTGAATCCATTCGCGCATGAAACGGGTCGGGACACCGGTGCGCACGGCGCCGCCGTCCTTTCCGATGAGCCGCATGGGCTTGATCCAGCTTTGATAGGATGCTTCGCCGATCTCGGCGCGCAGGGATTCACAAATTTCCGTCCAGGTTTCCCGCAGGTCCTGGCCGGGCTCTACGTCTCGGCTCTGCTGTTCCGTCATTTTGCCACCAACATTCGGTCCCGCCCATTCAGGCGGTGCTTGTTTTCATTATCAGGGGGGACCGGCCGCCATGCGGCCAAGGTTCCCCCTCCCTGGGTGCTGGGAGGCGATGAGGTCCGGTGGGGACAACCACCGGCCGGCGCTGTCGCGGCTAGTCTTTATTAACGCCCGCCGCCATGTCGGAAACCTGAACACGGTTCCTTCACGCCGCCGCCTCTCTAGAGCCGCGAGAGACGACGCCGCATGAGCGGCGAACACATCAGACCTTGTCCGCGACACACCCCCCTTAGATTTGGCTTTTTAGCCTATTATTAAATAACGAATTGTTTGTATTTTATAATAACGACAAGTAATTCTTCTTGGGGCAATTGAAGTCGCGTAGAAATGCAAAGAAAAAAGGTTTGTCTTTCTCTCAAAGCTCCTTTCTCTTTACTGAATTGTATCGGCCGGACGTCGTCTTAGTGAGTCCGCTGGCGGGCGCGAAGCCCCCAACGACGACGGGGATATTACGGACGTGCGCCGTCCATGGCAATGAGACGAATCGCGAACGCCCCCCAAATTTGCAAAATAATTCCCTTGACAAAAATGGCCCCGAGAGTCCCCCGGGGCCCCTTCCCGGCGGGCCTCCGCGGCCGTGTTTTTCCGAGTCCCAGCAATGGTTTGCGGGCAACTTCGGGCAAAGAAAAAGGCCGTGCTTTCGGCACGGCCCTTTCGGTATTCGGTCGCGGTCGGGGACAGCCGTCAGGCGGGCAGGCCCTTGATCTGCTTGACCAGGCGCGACAGCTTCCGCGACGCCATGTTGGCGTGCAGGATGCCCTTCTGCGCGCCGCGCATGACGAGCGGCTGCGCGTTCTTGAAGGCTTCCTGGGCGGCGGCGGCGTCGCCGCCGGCGATGGCCGCCTCGACCTTGCGGATCGAGGTGCGAACGGCGCTCAGGCGCGTGCGGTTGACCTGCGTACGGCGGGCCGTTTGACGAATGCGTTTCTTGGCCGAGGCATGATGTGCCATCTGGACACCCTTTTCTAACTCTGGGTCTGAATTCGGAAGGCCGGGTTATATCGGCGGGCCGGGGCCAGGTCAAGCCCGGAAAACAGGGCCCCGTGTCAGCGTTTCCCGGGCCCCGCGCCGTCGGCTCAGCGGTTCTTGAATTCCGGCTTCCGTTTGTCGGCGAAGGCGGCCATGCCTTCCTTCTGATCCTCGGTCCCGAAGGTGGCGTGGAACATCCGGCGCTCGAACCGCACGCCCTCGGACAGCGTGGTCTCGAAGGCCCGGTTGACGGCCTCCTTGGCCAGCATGGCAAGCGGCCGCGACATGCCGGCGATGGTCGCCGCCGTCTTGACCGCGTCCTCGATCAGGTCGGCCACGGGCACGATGCGCGCCACCAGGCCCGACCGCTCGGCCTCTTCGGCGTCCATCATGCGCCCGGTCAGGCACATCTCCATCGCCTTCGCCTTGCCCACGGCGCGGGTCAGGCGCTGGGTGCCGCCGGCCCCCGGGATGGTGCCGATGGTGATTTCCGGCTGACCGAACTTCGCGTTGTCGCCGGCGATGATCAGGTCGCACATCATGGCGACCTCGCAGCCGCCGCCCAAGGCATAGCCCGCCACGGCGGCGATCACCGGCTTGCGGCAGGAGGCGATGCGCTCCCAATCCTTGGTGATGAAGTCGCTTTTGTAGGCGTCCATCCAGCTTTGACCCTGCATCTCCTTGATGTCGGCGCCGGCGGCGAAGGCCTTGTCCGATCCGGTGACGACGATGGCGCCGATCGCGTCATCGGCCTCGAATACGTCGAGGGCGTCGCGCATTTCGCCGACCAGGGCCTTGTTCAGCGCGTTCAGCGCCTTCGGCCGGTTGAGGGTGATGAGCCCGACGGCGCCGCGGGTTTCGACGATGATGTTTTCGTAAGACATGTGTGTTGCTTCCGTTCCTTGAAGTCGAATACGTGGGTGGCTCAGCGGCCCGGCGCCAGGCGGAACCGCACGGTCGGCACGGGGCCGCCCGGGAATTCCAGATGCAGGGTTTCCCCTTCGCGGCGGTACTGGCCGCTTTTGATCTTTTCCCAGCCGAGCTGCGGCAGGCTGGCGTCGTAGAATGCGAGGACCTGGGCGCGGGTCTGGCCGCCGGTCAGGGCCTGGGCCTCGACGATGCGCCCGGCCGGTGTCTCGAACACCACCCCGGCGTCGGGGATGTCGGTCAGCCCCGGCATCAGCGGCAGGTCGTCGATGCCGCCGACGAACTGCGCGGCCGCAGGCAGCGCCGTCGCCAGCCACAAAAGGGCGGCGGCGAAACCGGGACGCAGGCGGGCAATCAGGGTCATGGCCCGGTGATACCCTACCTCTGGCAGCGGGAACAGTAGAAAGTCGACCGCCCGGCCTGGGGGATCTGCAGGATCGGCGCGCCGCAGGCCGCGTTGGCGCAGGCTTCGCCCGTGCGGCCGTAGACGTCGAAGGAATGCTGGAAATAGCCCAATTCCCCGTCGGGGCGGATGTGGTCGCGCAAACTGGACCCGCCGGACGCGATGGCATCTTTCAGCACCGCCTTCACCGCCGCCGCCAACTTGTCCGCCCGCGCCCCCTGCACCGTATGGGCCAAGCGCTTGGGAGAAATGCCGGCGCGGTACAGCGCCTCGCAGGCATAGATGTTGCCGACACCCGCAACCACGCCCTGATCCAAGAGCGCCGCCTTGATCGGCGTCTTCTTGTCCTTCAGCCGGGCCGCCAGGACGGGGCCGGAAAAGGCGTCGTCGTCGAGCGGCTCCGGCCCCAGCCGGGCCAGCATGGGATGGGCCGCCAGGTCCGCCGCCGGCCACAAGTCCATGAACCCGAAGCGGCGCGGGTCGTTGTAATGAACCTCGCCGCCGCCGGACATTTTGAAGATCACATGGTCGTGCTTTTCTTCCGGGAACGCCGCCGCCCCCAGACGAAAGCTGCCCGACATGCCCAAATGCGCGATCAGCACGTCCGGGCTGTCCAGATCGATCATCAGGAACTTGGCGCGGCGGCGGATATCGACCACCGTGCGGCCCGTGAGCCGCTGGCCGAAGCCGTCGGGCAGGGGAAAGCGCAGGTCGGGCCGGCGCGGGATCACGGCGTCCAGGCGCTTGCCCTGCATGGCGGGCATCAGCCCCCGGCGGACGGTTTCGACTTCGGGCAGTTCGGGCATGGCATGCGCCTTTGGCAGGAAACGACGGATAAGGCCCAAGGAACGTAGCCTGTCCCGGCCGGTTACGCTATGTTCCAACGCCATGATCAAAGAGACGCCCGAAACCCCTGATAACGCGGACACATCCAGCGCCGCCGGCACGACCCACTTCGGCTTCCGCCAGGTCGCCGAGGATGAAAAGGCCGGCCTGGTGCGCGGCGTGTTCGACAGCGTCGCTTCCAAGTACGACCTGATGAACGACCTGATGTCGCTGGGCGTCCACCGTTTGTGGAAATCGGCCATGCTGGACTGGCTGCGGCCGCGCCCGGGCATGACGCTGCTCGACGTCGGCGGCGGCACGGGCGACATCGCGTTCCGGTTCCTGGCGCGGGGCGGCGGGGCGGTCACGGTCTGCGACATCAACACGGAAATGCTGAAAGTCGGCAAGGCCCGGGCAATTGACCGGGGCATGCTGCAAGGTGTCGGCGACGGCGGCATCGACTGGGTCACCGGCGATGCCGAGCGCCTGCCCTTTCCCGACAATTCCTTCGACGCCTATACCACCGCCTTCTGCATCCGCAACGTGACCCATCCGGAAAACGCCCTGGCCGAGGCGCGGCGCGTGCTGAAGCCGGGCGGGCGGTTCCTTTGCCTGGAATTTTCCAAGGTCGTGCTGCCGCTGCTGGACGAAATCTACGACCGCTGGTCCTTCAAGGTCCTGCCCGTGCTGGGCGAAAAGGTCGCGGGCGACCGGGCGTCCTATCAGTATTTGGCGGAAAGCATCCGCCGCTTCCCGCCCCAGGAAGACTTCAAGGCCATGATCGGCGCCGCCGGCCTGGCGCGGGCCGAATACCGCAACCTGACGGGCGGGATCGCGGCCATCCATTCCGCCTGGCGCACCTGACGCCCAACCGGAACACGCATTCATGAGCGGTCATCTTTCCAACCTCTGGCGCCTGTTCGCCATCGCCCGGCTTCTGGCCCGCCACGACGCCCTGTTCCCGCTGGAGGACCTGGGCGTCGCGCCCGCCGTGGCCAAGACGGCCAAGCTTTTGTCCAAACGCTCGGTCCCGGGCCGGCCGGGCCAGCGGCTGGCCAACGCGCTTTCCGAAGCCGGCCCCAGCTTCATCAAGCTGGGGCAGGCGCTGTCGACCCGCCCGGATTTGCTGGGCGAAGAGATCACGCAGGACCTGGCGCAATTGCAGGACGATCTGCCGCCGTTTTCCAGCATCGAGGCCCGCCGGACCATCGAGGACGAATTCCAGGTGCCGGTGGAAACCCTGTTCGCCTCCTTCGACGACGAACCCGTGGCCGCCGCCTCCATCGCCCAGGTCCATTTCGCCGAGACGACGGAGGGCGCCAAGGTCGCGGTCAAGATCCTGCGCCCGGGGATCGAGGCCCGGTTCCGCCGCGACCTCGACCTGTTCCGCTGGGCCGCGCGGGTGATGGAACGCGCCCGCCCGGATTTGAAACGCCTGAAGCCCCGCGAGGTGGTGGAAACCATCGCCCAGTCGGTCGAGCTGGAAATGGACCTGCGGTTCGAAGCCGCCGCCGCCGCCGAAATGGCCGACAACTTCGAAGGCGATCCGACCTTCGTCATTCCCGCCGTCGACTGGGCGCGCACGGGATCGCGGGTGTTGACGACGGAACGCATCGACGGCTTTCCTATCAACGATGTGGACGCCATTGTTAACGCCGGGATCGAGCCCAAGACGGTGGTCGAGAACGCCGCCCGCGCCTTCTTCAACCAGGTGTTCCGCGACGGCTTTTTCCACGCCGACCTGCACCCCGGCAACCTGTTCGTGCTCGACGGCGGGGCCATCGGCGCCGTCGATTTCGGCATCATGGGCCGGGTCGATAAAAAGACCCGGCGCAATCTCGGCGAAATGCTGCTGGGATTCCTGACCCGCGATTACCGCCGCGCGGCGGAGGTCCATTTCGAAGCCGGCTGGGTGCCCCGCGGCAAATCCGTCGACGCCTTCACCCAGGCCTGCCGCTCCATCGCCGAACCGATTCTGGACAAGCCGCAGCACGAGATTTCCATCGGCCGCCTGCTGGGCCAGCTGTTCCAGGTGACGGAAACCTTCGCCATGGAAACCCAGCCGCAATTGCTGCTGCTGCAAAAGACCATGCTGACCGCCGAGGGGGTAAGCCGCAAACTCTACCCCGACACCAACATGTGGGTGCTGGCCCGGCCGCTGATCGAGGACTGGATGCGCACCAACCTGGGGCCCGAGGCCAAGGTCATGGATACCCTGCAAGGTCTGGCCGAGGCGGCGGAACGCCTGCCGCGCGTCATGGAAGACCTGGAAATCGGCGCCCGGCGCCTGGCCGAGGGCCGCCTGACCCTGGACCCGGAAACCGTGCGCCTGCTCCGCGACGGCGAGGATAAACCCCGCACGCCGGTCCTGCTCTGGATCGTGGTGGCGATCCTGGCGGTGATCTTCACCTACAACCTGATGGATTAGGCGGCGGCCCAGTCTCGCTCAGTCTTTCTTGATCAGGCCCGTCAGCCCGGCGACCGCCATGGTCGAGAGCACCCAACCGGCAATGATGTGCAACCAAAGCCAGAACCGGAAGAACCAGCCAAAGCGGTCCCCCGCGAAGGGAAGCCAATAGGCTTCCTGGTGGAAATCGACGAAGGGGAAGAAGGTGTCCAGGGAATACATCAGCCCGTTAAACGCCGGATAATCCTCGGGCACCCGCAACGGTTCCGCACGCCAATCCAGTTTCCGCTCAATCCAGGCGGAGCATTGATCCGATGCCGCCTTTCCATTGAAACAGTCATGAATGAACACACGCTCCTTCGCGGGCCGCATGTACCCTTGGTGATAGGCGCTGTTGAACACCATCCAGGCAAGCATGACCGCGAAGAATATCCATGCCAGCGCCCGCCACGGCTTGTAGCCATAGGCAATGGTCAATTTGGCGAACCATAGCCACGCTCGGTGCCCCCAGCCGAGCCCGCCCTGCTTTCGGTAAGCGTCTTCCTTGGCGATGCCCATCTCGCGCGCATCGGCGAGATGCCCCGCCTCGCGGTAAACCTTGATTGCCTGTTCATAGGGCTGCGGTGTGAACTGCCCCAAAGGCTGCCGCTCGATCCATCCCAGGAGGGTTGTCCAGGGATGGTAGGTGCCCAACGTCCGGTAACGGAATCCGTCGAGATCCAGCAAGCCTGGCCCTGGCCAGCCGCTACCGTCCGCGACCAGACTGTCGACGGAGGCATGGTTGAGTCTCATGTTTCCTGAAACAGGTGTCTTCAATTTCGCAAACACAAAATCCTTTCCAACTTCAAGGCTGTTTGCAATGAAAGCCAATCCTCCGTTGTTGCTAAAGAACGCATTTACACAGACGAGTTGCCCATTGACCTTGCCCCCTGGAAGACGCATTTCACCGGTCACCATTGTGCTCCGGAAGGACAGGTTACCCCCAACCTCGAGGCGGTCCGCGTTGAAAGCTATACCACCACAGTTGGTCAACGCAGCATTAGAGCAATCGACATCCCTGGCAATCCTGGCACCCGGAAAACGCGTTTCGCCGGCCACCACAGCCTCTAGGAAGAGAAGATCGCCCCCAACATCAAAGCCATCCGCATTAAAGGCTCTGCCGCTTTGGTTGGTGAAGGTCGCTTTAGAGCAATCGACCGGCCCGGTGACCCTGGCACCTAAAAGGCGCGTTGCACCGGTCGCCGTCGCACCCTTAAAAGACAAGGGGCCCCCAACCACCAAGCCATCCGCGAAGAAGGCATTGCCGTCCTTATTGGCGAAAGTCGCCTTATCGCAATTCACCTCTCCGGTGACCCTGGCACCCGGAATGCGCGTTTCGCCGGTCACCGTCGTGTTCTGGAAGGACAGTCTCCCCGCGACGGAAAGCCGGTCCGCCGATATCCCTGGCAACGTACAGGCTCCAAACACGAGCGACTTGACCTTGAAGTCTCTTAAGATCGGCCTTTCTAAGAAAGTACAACCAATCAGAAAGAGAGGTTTGTCCAAGGTCGCAGCCTCTAGGTCCAGGGTCCCCGTCACCCTGGCGCCAGCCAGCCGAATGCCGTGAGGGTCAATTTTTCGCTGCTCGGCGTTCAGACAGAGGTCGCGCAGGAACGCCGCCCGCACCTCCTTGTCCGCATCGTTCTCGAAATCGGAGACGTCGGCGACTTCGCCGCTGAGGACGCAGTCGGCGAGCAAGCGTTCCGCCCGCGTCTCGGGGTCGACGGGGTCGCGGAATGATTTGGGCTTCTCGGGTTTTTCAGCCATGGGCGGAATATTACAACCGTCGGATATACCCGTCACCTAAGGATCACGCGGCCAGGGGGGACACCCGTCCCCGGAAGCGCCACCCGTTCCCTTAATCTTGCCCAGGGGTAAAATTTACTTTAAGTACACTGTTTCTTGCGTATTTTCCTAAGGGCCGGATTGACCGGCTCACTTCGGGAAACCCCAAGGGACAGGGACGACATGCTTTCCGGAAAACGCATCCTGTTGATCGTCACGGGCGGGATCGCCGCCTATAAGACGCCGGATCTGGTGCGCCGCCTGCGCGAGCGGGGGGCCGCCGTGCGCTGCGTGCTGACCGCCGGCGGGGCGCAGTTCGTAACCCCCCTGGCGCTGGGGGCCGTCACCGGCGACACGGTTTATCAGGACCTGTTCGACCTGACGGACGAGCGGGAGATGGGCCATATCCAGCTGAGCCGCGACGCGGACGTGATCCTGGTCGCCCCGGCCTCGGCCGACGTGCTGGCCAAGATGGCCCATGGGCTCGCCACCGATCTCGCGACCACGGCGCTGCTGGCGACGGACAAGCCGGTCATCGTCGCCCCCGCCATGAACGTGCGCATGTGGCAGCACGCGGCGACCCAGGCCAATATCGAGACATTGAAATCGCGGGGCGTCACCGTGATCGGCCCGGAAGAGGGCGACATGGCCTGCGGCGAATTCGGCCCCGGGCGCATGACGGAGCCCCTGGACATCGCCCAGGCGCTGATCGACTTTTTCCAGGGCGGCCAGCCGCTGGCGGGCCTGCACGCGCTGGTCACCAGCGGCCCGACGCACGAGCCCATCGACCCCGTGCGCTATATCGCCAACCGGTCGTCCGGCAAGCAGGGCCATGCCATCGCGGCGGCGCTGGCGGCCCTGGGTGCTCGGGTAACGCTCGTCACCGGGCCGGTCGCCTTGAAGGATCCCGCCGGCGTCGCCACGGTGCATGTGGAGACGGCGCGCGACATGCTGGCGGCCTGCACCGAGGCCCTGCCCGCCGACATCGCCGTCTGCGCCGCCGCCGTGGCCGACTGGCGCGCCGCCGACGCGGCGCCCGAAAAGATGAAGAAGGACGGCAAAAGCCTGCCGGCCCTGGCGCTCGCCGAAAACCCGGACATCCTGGCGGCCCTGTCGAAACCCGGCAAAAGCCGCCCGGCCCTGGTCGTCGGCTTCGCCGCCGAGACGGAAAACGTCGTCGGCCATGCCGTGGCCAAGCTGAAAAAGAAAGGGTGCGACTGGATCTGCGCCAACGACGTGTCGCCGGAAACCGGCACCTTCGGCGGCGACATGAACCGGGTGCATCTGGTCACCGGGGCGGGGGTCGAGGCCCCGGGGGTCGAAGATTGGCCGCCGCAGACCAAGGCCCAGGTCGGCGAACGGCTGGCCCAGCGCATCGCCGATCATGTCGCGGCCGCCGCCGCGACCACGGACACGACCGCCGAATGACCGGGATTTCCGTTCCCGTTCAGCGCCTGCCCCATGGCGCGGCCCTGCCCCTGCCGGCCTATGCCACGGCGGATGCGGCGGGCCTCGACCTTTTGGCGGCATTGGATCAACCGATAACGCTTATGCCCCTGGCCCGCGCCCTGGTGCCCACGGGCATCGCCGTCGCCCTGCCGCAAGGATACGAGGCGCAGGTGCGGCCGCGTTCCGGCCTGGCCGCCAAGCATGGGGTGACGGTGCTCAACAGTCCGGGGACGATCGACGCCGACTACCGCGGAGAAATCAAGGTTATTCTGGTGAACCTAAGTGGGGAATCCTTTGAAATCGAGCCGGGCATGCGCATCGCGCAAATGGTGATCGCCCCGGTGACGCAAATCGCCTGGGACGAGCGGGCGAACCTGGACGGCACGGCCCGGGGGGCCGGCGGGTTCGGGTCGACCGGAACGGGGGGGACCTGACCACATGCTGCGACTGTCGAAAAAGACCCTGTACGCCATCGAGGCGGTGTTGGACGTGGCCTATCACATGGGGGCGCAGCCGGTGCAGAGCCGCGACATCACGCGCCGCCAGGGCATTCCCCGGCGCTATCTGGAACAGGCCCTGCAACAATTGGTGAAGGCGGACATCCTGGTCGGCGTCCGGGGCCCCAAGGGCGGCTACCGCCTGGCCCGCGAACGGCGGCGCATTACCGTCGGCGACATCGTGCGCGTGATCGCGGGCGCCGACGGCGGCGACGATATTCTGGAAGACGCCGACGGTTCGGACCTGGGGCTCAAGGTGGTGCGGCCCCTGTGGGCGGAGTTGCGCGAAGCCGCCATGGTCCGCCTGGACGCCACGTCGATCGACGAGCTTTGCCTGAAGGCCCATCAGGCCGGGGTCGACAGCGAAGGCCGGCCCAACCTGGATTTCACGATCTAGAACCCTCATCTAAGAGAAAACCCAACGAAGGAGACGGATTCCATGGACACGGCAAAGGACGCCCAAACGGGCGGTGAGTTCAGGGGCCGAATCTACGACAGCATCGTCGACACGGTGGGGGCGACGCCGCTGGTCCGCCTGAAACGCATGGCCGAGGACGCAGGCGTGGCCGCCGACATCGTCGGCAAGTGCGAGTTCTTCAATCCGCTGGGCTCGGTCAAGGACCGCATCGGCATGAACATGATCGCCGCCGCCGAGCGCGACGGCCGCATCCAGCCGGGTGCGACCCTGGTCGAGCCGACCTCGGGCAACACGGGCATCGCCCTGGCCTTCGTCGCCGCCGCCAAGGGCTACCGCCTGATCCTGACCATGCCGGAAAGCATGTCGCTGGAGCGGCGCAAGATGCTCTACCTTCTGGGGGCGGAGCTGGAACTGACCCCGGCCCCCCTCGGCATGCGGGGCGCGATCGAGCGCGCCAAGGAAATCGTCGCCGCGACGCCGGGGGCGATCATGCTGCAACAGTTCGAGAACCCCGCCAATCCGGAAATCCACCGCACCACCACGGCCGAGGAAATCTGGAAGGATGCCGGCGGCAAGGTCGACGTGCTGATTTCCGGCGTCGGCACGGGCGGCACGCTGACCGGCTGCGCCCAGGTGCTGCGCAAGTACAATCCCAAGCTGAAGGTCGTCGCCGTCGAGCCCGAGGACAGCGCCATCCTGTCCGGCGGCCTGCCGGGCCCGCACAAGATTCAGGGCATCGGCGCCGGTTTCGTGCCGGCGAACCTGGACACCAAGGAAATCGACGAGGTTCTGCAGATCGGCAACGACCGCGCCATCGAGACGGCGCGCAAGGTCGCACGGCTGGAAGGCCTGCCCTGCGGCATCTCGTCCGGAGCCGCCGTGGCGGCGGCGCTGGAGCTGGCGGCGCGGGACAAGCTGGTGGACACCCGCATCGTCGTGATCCTGCCGAGCTTCGCCGAACGCTATCTCTCCACCGACCTGTTCGCGGGCCTGGGCGAATAGGCACGCTTATGGACTTCACGGATTTCACCGAGGATCAGGTCAACCGCTACGCCCGGCATATCCTTTTGAAGGAAGTCGGCGGCATCGGCCAGGCCAAGCTGCTCAACAGCAAGGTCCTCGTCGTCGGCGCCGGCGGGCTCGGCTCGCCCGTGCTCCTGTACCTGGCCGCCGCCGGGGTCGGCACCATCGGCGTGATCGACGGCGATACGGTGGACCTGTCCAACCTGCAGCGCCAGATCGTCCATCAGACCGCGTCGGTCGGCCTGCCCAAGGTCGAGAGTGCCAAGGCGACGCTCGCCGCCATCAACCCGGACGTCACCCTGATCCCCCATTTTGGGCGCATCACGCCGGACAACGCCCTCGACCTGATGGCCGATTACGACCTGATCGCCGACGGCTCCGACAATTTCGAAACCCGCTTCCTCATCAACGACGCCGCCTATTTCGCGAAGAAGCCCCTGGTCACCGCCGCCATCCTGCGCTTCGACGGCCAGTTGGCGACCTTCAAGGCCCATGCAATCGACGGCGCCGGAAATCACGGCCCCTGCTACCGCTGCATCTTCCGCGAGGCGCCGCCGCCGGGCCAGATTCCGTCCTGCGCCGAGGCCGGGGTGCTGGGGGCGCTGTGCGGCACCATGGGCTCGTTGCAGGCGACGGAAATCCTCAAGGAGCTTCTCGGCATCGGCGACAGCCTGTCGGGCCATTTGATGGTCTATGAAGGCCTCGCCGCCAATTTCCGCAAGATCAAGGTCAAGGCCGATCCGGGCTGCCCGCTGTGCGGTGAGAACCCGACGATCACCGACCTGTCCGTCCACGAGGGGGCTGGCGATGGCCGAGTCTGTATCGCCGGATAAGCTTTCCGTCATCGTCTACGCGGGCGAGTACGACAAGATTCACTATGCCCTCGCCACGGCGGCGGCGGCGGCGGCCATCGGCCGCGCCGTGACCCTGTTCTTCACCATGGACGCCTGCAAGGCGCTGGGCGCCGACGACGCCTGGCGCGATCTGCCCGTGGGCCAGGGCCTGGGCGGCCAGCCCCATGTGCAGCCCGGCGGCACCCTCGACGACCGCTACGAGGCCCAGGGCGTCGCGACGTTCGAGACCCTGCTGTCCGCCTGCGTGGAAATGGGCGCGACCTTCATGATCTGCGAGATGGGCCTGCGCGCCCGCGGCCTGGAAGCCATGCCGCTCAGGGACGACGTGCCGGTACAGCCGGGCGGGCTGGTCACCTTCCTCAACGACGCCTCGAAAGACGGCGCCATCATCTTCATCTAAGCCTGCCAATCGAAAGATAGCGGCCCGCGCGAGACCGCGCCCGCTCTGTGATCTCTGTGCATCCTCTGCGTGCTCTGTGTCCTATTACCCAGTCGATCCCGGGCACGAGCCCCGTCCGGGAACGGCTTATTAATGGATCACAGAGCACACAGAGGAGACACAGAGGGCACAGAGAAAAGAAAAAATAGATCAGCCGACGAAGCCTTGCGCCTTCTGGGTCATCGCGCCCGGCAGGGGGGCGAGCATCCGCCCGTCGAGCACCGCCACGGGGCGCACGCCGAAGCTGTTGGTGAGAAAGATTTCCGTCGCGCGGGCGAGGTCGGCGGGCGTCAGGCTCTGTTCCGCCCCGCCGAGTGCGTCCAGCACCCGCGCCCGGGTCACCCCCGGCAGCGGGCCGTCGGCAAGCGGCGGCGTGACCAGGCGCCCGTCGATCACGGCAAACAGGTTGGCGTAGCAGGCGGAGGCCACGCGGCCCGCCGTGTTCAGCAGCACGGCGTCCTGGGCGTTCTGGGTGCGGGCCTCTTCCAGGGCGATGATACTGTCCAGATAGGGCGTCGCCTTGACGCGGGAAAACGGCGAATGCTCGTTGCGCCGGGTCACCGTCGCCGTGATCATGCCGACCACGGCGCTGCGCGTCGGCGGCAGGGGGTGGAGGGAGATCACCACCGTCGGCCGGCAGTCCTCGGCCCTGGGCGCCGCGACGCCGCGGGCGGCGGCACCCCGGCTGACCGTCAGGCGGAGCGCCGCATCGGTCATCTTGTTGGCCGCGATCAGCCGCGCCATGCGGTCCAGGGCCTGATCCTCGGTGAACGGCAGGGGAATGCCGGCGACGGCGGAGGCCCGGGTCAGGCGGGCCAGGTGTTCGCCCGCGTATTCCGGCACGCCCTCCCGCACCCGCAGGCTTTCGAACACGGCGTCGCCCAGGGTGAAGCCCCGGTCGAAAGGGTCCAGACGCGCGGTTTCCGCCGCGACCAGATCGCCGTTGAGATCGATGATCATGGCAGGGCCACCCGGCCGTCGAGGGATGCCAGCAGCGGTTTGATCTTGGTCATGGTTTCCTCGTATTCGTCCGCCGGGTCACTGTCGGCGACGATGCCGCCCCCGGCCTGGGCGGCGACCACGCCGTCCACATGGGTCATGGTGCGGATGGCGATGGCGGAATCCATGGCCCCGTCGAAGCCGAGCCAGGCGACGGCCCCGCAATAGGGCCCGCGCGACACCGGCTCCAGCTCGTGAATGATTTCCATGGCGCGGATCTTGGGTGCGCCGGTGATGGAGCCGCCGGGAAAGGTCGCGCGCAGAAGGTCGACCGCGTCCAGGCCCTCGGCGATGTCGGCCTGAACCTCGGACACCAGATGGTGGACGCGGGCGAAGGTTTCCAGTTCGAACAATTTGGACACCCGCACGGAGCCGATGCGCGCGACCCGCGACAGGTCGTTGCGCAACAGATCGACGATCATCAGGTTTTCCGCCCGGTCCTTTTCCGACGCGATCAGGGCGGCGGCCAATGCCCGGTCCTCGTCCGTGGTCACGCCGCGCGGGCGCGTACCCTTGATCGGCCGGGTTTCGATGACGCCGCCGGGGCCGAGGGAAAGAAACCGTTCCGGCGAGGCGGAGATCACCGCCCGGCCCTTGCCGCAGTTGAGGAACGCCGCGAAGGGGGCGGACGAAATGCGCCGGAGCCGGCGATACACGTCATAGGGCCGGGTGCCCGCCGGCAGGTCGGTCAGGAAACGCTGCGCGATATTGGCCTGGAAGATATCGCCCAACCGGATGTAGTCGATGGCGCGGGCGATGCGGGCTTCCATCTCGGCCCGGGTCTGATCGGCGCGCCAGGTCAGGTCCAGGCCCGGCGGCTCGGCCACCGGACGGGCGTCCCGGATGCGCGCGGCCATGGTGCGGGCCCGGGCCTCGCGCCCCGGCCGGCGGCGGCCGCCCGAGCCCGTGACGTCGCTGGCCAGGATCCAGGCCATGCGCAGCTTCATGTCGAACACGGCGACCGTGTCGTAGAACCCCATGACCATGTCGGGAAAGTTCAGGCCCCCCGGCTTGCGCGCGGGCAGGCGTTCCAGCGCGCCGCCCAGCTCGTAGCCCAGCACGCCGACGGCGCCGGTCTGGAACGGCGGCAGACCGGGCACGGTTTCCGTGCGCACGCGGGCCAGTTCGCGGGCGAGCCGGCCGAAGGGGTCGTCCCCGGCCCCGGCCTCCAGCACGTGGTAGGGGTCGCCCGCCAGGAAGGCATAGCGCCCGCGCCCGCCGACCGCGTCGGCGCTGTCGAGCAGGGCCGCGACGGGGTCGCCGGCGAAGGCTTCGAAGGCGTCCACGGGGTCCACGAAGGGGATCGGCTGCACGTGGAGAGGTTGGGCGATATGCATGACGGTATCGGCGCCGCGGCGCGGCCCGTTCCCTGTTGCGATCCGGCCCAGGGCGGGCCGGGCGGGATCAGAAGGCGTCGCCCAGCACGCGGTCCGGCGGCTTGTGCCCGTCGACGAAGGTCTTGATGTTGATCAGCACCTTTTCGCCCATGTCGATGCGGCCTTCCACGGTGGCGCTGCCCAGGTGGGGCAGCAGGACCGTGTTGTCGAGGGCGAGCAGCTTGGGGTTCACGGCGGGTTCGTGTTCGAACACATCGAGGCCGGCGCCGGCGATGTCGCCCGCTTCAAGCATCCTGGTCAGGGCGTTTTCGTCGATCACCTCGCCGCGCGCCGTGTTGACGATGATGCAGTGGGGCTGCAGCAGCTGCAGGCGCCGCGCCGACAGCAGATGATATGTGGCCGGCGTATGCGGGCAGTTGACGGAGACCAGATCGACCCGGGCCAGCATCTGGTCCAGGCTTTCCCAATAGGTCGCCTCCAACTCGTTTTCCACGGACTCATGCACGCGTTTGCGGTTGTGGTAGTGGATCGCCATGTTGAAGCCGCGGGCCCGGCGCGCCACGGCGCGGCCGATACGGCCCATGCCGATGATGCCCAGGCGTTTGCCGTTGATGCGATGGCCGAGCATCCAGGTCGGGGACCAGCCCGGCCAGCCGCCCGTGCGCATGACGCGCTCGCCCTCGGCGATGCGCCGCGACACGGCGAGGAACAGCGCCATGGTCATGTCGGCCGTGTCCTCGGTCAGCACATCGGGGGTGTTGGTCACGGTGATGCCGCGCTGGCGCGCCGTCGCCAGGTCAATATGGTCGACGCCCGTGCCGTAATTGGCGATCAGGCGCAGGCGCTCGCCGGCCTGGGCCAGGATGGCGGCGTCGATGCGGTCGGTGACCGTGGGCACCAGGACGTCCGCATTGGCGACGGCGGCAATCAACTGCGCCTTGGTCATCGCCTTGTCGTCCAGGTTCAGCTGCACGTCGAACAGTTCCATCATGCGGGTTTCGATGGCGTCGGGCAGTTTGCGCGTGACGACGACGCGGGGTTTCTTGTTGGGCATGGCGGGTTTTCTCCGTTCCGCTGGGCCATAGCAAGTTATCACATCCCTTGTCTATAGCATCATGAAACGGCAGGCGGCGGCCGGGGCTGCATATCCGGGAAGGGCCTTGACGGCCTGCGCCGTGATGGCGATAAGTCCTGCAAGACCGCCGCCAAGGACCGGCTTGGGCGCACTCGCTGATTCCCCCAGCGCCCCAGGACCCGAGGACCCGAATGAACCGGCTTTCCGCCCGCCGCAGCCCGGATGCACGTCTCCCCGCCGTCTGGCGACGGGGCGTGGCGTTCGCCGCCTGCCTGCTGGCCGCCGCCGTGCTGTCCCATGCCGTCCAGGCGCAGGCGCCGGGACAGGCCTCCGGGACGACCGCCAACACCCCTTCGGGCCAGCCGCTGCCGCGCTTCGTCTCCTTACGCGCCGGCGAGGTCAACATGCGGTCCGGCCCCGGCGTGCAGTATCCCGTCGACTGGGTCTACCGGCGCCGCCACCTGCCCATCGAGGTGATCGCCGAATTCCAGACCTGGCGCAAGGTGCGCGACCATCAGGGCACCCAGGGCTGGGTCCATCAGACCATGCTGGACGGCGAACGCACGGCCATCGTGCTGGGCCGCACGCGCACGCTGCGCGCCGAGGCCGACGCCAGCGCCCGCGCCTTGGCGCGGCTGGAGCCCGACGTCATCGTGCGCATCGCCGTCTGCCCCAAGGACAGCGGCTGGTGCCGGGTCCGCGCCGCCGGCTTCGAAGGCTGGATCCGCCGGGTCGAGCTGTGGGGCGTGCGCAAGGACGAGGCGGTCGAGTAATCCACCGGCGGGACCAACATCCACGTCTTCCTTCTCACCGTCTCACTGCCTCAGTGGTTTAATCTTGAACCACAGAGGCACAGAGGCTGTGAGAAGAGAGAATGAGCAAATTCCTGGATTCCCGCCATCGCAGGAATAATGGGATGATTTAGTCGAAATCGCCGGCCAGGGCGTCCTTCACCGGGGCGGGCAGGATCGCGATATGGCCGTATTTTTCATGGCCGATCTGCAGCCGCACCTGGGTGCCCGGGTCCTTGAACTTGGCGACCTGGGCATCGGTGAAAGGAAAATGCAGGAACTGCACGCTCGACGCCTTGCCGTCGGCGGTGGTGCGGTCGATGTCGGCCTCGGGCACACCTTTGACGCTTTCCCCCGCGAATTCGAAAGTCACGGTTTCCTCGATGCCGCCCAGGCCGTTCAGGAATTGCGCCCGGCGCACGGGATCGTCGATTTCGAACATCAGGGTCGCGACCAGTTCCCGGCCCTTGGGGATCAGGGGGTTGTAGGCCGACAGCTCGTCGGGAATCTGATCCGCCCCGCCCTTTTCGATGAACAGCATTTCGTGCACCTGGTGGAACATGGTGTCGAAACTTTCGAAATAGAACGTGGCGTCGGGGCCGACGGCGACGCGGCGGTTGCGCTTGATCCCGGTCATGGCCTTGCGCCGCGCGGCGCGTTCGCGGCCGTAGACGTCCATGGGCAGGATGTCGGCGGGGGTGATTTCGTGTTTTTTGGACATGCGATCAGTCTTTCAGGCCATAAGCGATGGCCATCAGTTCGATGGGGTGCTGGGCATGGTTGACGGCCGAGACGTCCGCCTCCAGCCGTTCCATGCCCTGGATGATGTGGTCGCGGGCCAGCGGGCATTCGGACACCACGAAGGGCGTTCCGTTCTTGGCCGCCTGGCGGGCGGCGGGCTTGCCGACCTTGAGCCCGACCTCGAAGAATTCCTTGGTCACGCCCCAGGATCCGCCATGGCCGGAACAGCGTTCGATCACCTTGACCTCGGTGTCGGGCACCAGCTTCAGCATGTCGGCGCCCTTCTGGCCCATGTTCTGGGCCCGGGCGTGACAGGCGATATGCGCCGTGACGCCGCCGGCCAAGGGCGTCATGCCGGGGGCCAGGCCCTCTTTCTTGGCGATGTCGACGACGTATTCGGTGATGTCCGAGGTATGGGCCGCGAGCTTTTTCACGTTGTCGTCCTCGGGCAGGATCAGGGGCCATTCGAACTTCATCATCAGGGCGCAGGACGGCACCAGGCCGATGATCTCGTAGCCCTTGTCGATCCATCGGCAAAGCTCGGCGGAAACTTCGCGGGCGGCCTCGGCGACGGCGGCGATGTCACCCTGTTCCAACTGCGGCATGCCGCAGCAGCGGGGATAGACCACCTCGGTCTCGACCCCGTTCTTGGCCAGCACGGCCTGGGCCGAGGTGCCGATGCCGGGATTGTTGAAGTTGGCGAAACAGGTCGCGTAAAGCACCGCCTTGCGGCCATGAGCCGGGCCGGCCGGATCGACGGCGGGCGGCGTCTTGGCCAGGTCCAGGAAGGTTTTTGAATGGAATTCGGGCAGTTTGGCGTCGCGGTGAATGCCGGCGAGCCCTTCCATCAAGGGGCGGGTCAGGCCGTTGTCGCACTTGCAGGCCCAGTTGACGACCGGGGCGGCAGCGGCGGCCAGCTTGCCGTTACGGTCGGTCTTGGTCATTTCCCGGGCGGCGAAGGGGACCTTGCCCTTCTTCTGGTCGATGGCGCGGGCGCGCAGCATCAGATGCGGGAAATCCAGGTTGAATTCATGGGGCGGGACGTAGGGGCATTTGGTCAGGAAGCACATGTCGCAGAGCGTGCAGGCGTCGATCACGGGCTTGAAATCGGCGCTGTCGACGGAATCGAGTTCACCCGTTTCCGATTCATCGATCAGGTCGAACAGGCGGGGGAAGCTGTCGCACAGATTGAAGCAGCGCCGGCATCCGTGACAGATGTCGAATACCCGATGCAGTTCGGCGTCGAGCTTTTCCTCATCGTAGAAATCGGGGTCCTGCCAGGGGATCGCGTGGCGGGTCGGGGCTTCCAGGCTGCCTTCGCTCATGTCATGTCCTTTTCATGCGGCCCGGGAAAATCCGGGCGGCGGATCGACAAAGACACGCCTCCTCCCCCCCCGGGAGGGCGGTCAGATTACATTGCACGGGGTCCGGGCCGGCCCGGCGCGGACGGCATCCGTCCGCGCCGCAACCGGTTGATGCGGAATTGCTCCCGGTGGATTAATCCAGGGTGTCGAGGGCTTTCTGGAAGCGGCCGGCGTGGGACTTTTCGGCCTTGGCCAGGGTTTCGAACCAATCGGCGATTTCGTCGAAGCCTTCGTCGCGGGCGGTCTTGGCCATGCCGGGATACATGTCGGTGTATTCGTGGGTTTCCCCGGCGATGGCGGCCTTCAGGTTGGCGCCGGTCGGGCCGATCGGCTCGCCCGTGGCCGGGTCGCCGGTTTCTTCGAGGAATTCCAGATGGCCGTGGGCGTGGCCGGTTTCGCCTTCGGCCGTCGACCGGAACACGGCGGCGACGTCGTTGTAACCCTCGACGTCGGCCTTCTGGGCGAAATAGAGATAGCGGCGGTTGGCCTGGGATTCCCCGGCGAACGCGGCTTTCAGGTTTTCTTCGGTCTGGCTGCCTTTAAGGCTCATTGTATGACTCCCTTGGTACGTTTGGTGGACAAGGATTGTTAAGCATAAAGGTTATGCAATGACAGTCAGTTGCTGTCAAGTTTAGAATTATTTTAATCTGATGAAAGCAGACTTTCCCAGCCCCTGAAAAGGGGGGACGGAGAATCAGACTGTCGTAAAGGCCGCTTGCGGCGCGCGGCCGTCAGTCGGCCTGGGGGCGGACCCGCACGACCACGTCGACGCGCGACACTTCCATCCCGTCCGGGACCGCGGGCAGGGCCGCAATCTCGACCTGGTCGCCCGGAATGTCGGCCAGTTCGCCCGTCCGATCGAAATAGAAGTGATGATGGTCCGACATGTTGGTGTCGAAGTAGGTGCGCTGGGAATCCACAACGATTTCGCGCAGCAGGCCGGCGCGGTGGAACTGATGCAGGGTGTTGTACACGGTGGCGAGCGACACCCGCACGTTGACCGTTTGCGCGTCCGCGTGCAGCATTTCCGCCGTCAAATGGCGGTCGCCGCCTTCGAACAGCAGCTTGGCGAGCGCCATGCGCTGGCGCGTCGGGCGCAGGCCGGCGCCGCGCAGCCGGTCCAGAATCTGGCTGAACGGCCGGGCGTCCTGCCGCGCGTCATTGGGTCGCGTGTCATCGGGCCGCTTGTCATGGAGGATGTGCATCTTCATCATTCGGTCGCGCACCTTTGCTGTGCGGCACCTCGCGGGCGCCGTCTTCAGAATTAGAATGATTATATAAAGATGTCTAAGCTTTATTCCAGGCTTAATTGTTAAGCCTGGACAGTCTGAAAATTCCGCGCGGCGGCGCTCAATCCTCGACCATGTCCTCGGGATTGGGCAGGCCGATGATGTTATAGCCGGCATCGACGTGGTGGACCTCGCCGGTAACGCCGGCGGACAGGTTGGACAGCAGGTAGAGCGCCGCCCCGCCGACGTCCTCGAGCCGCACCGTGCGCTTCAGCGGCGCGTGGCGCTGGTTCCATTTGTAGACATGGCGCGCCCCACCGATGGCGCTGCCGGCGAGGGTGCGCATGGGCCCGGCCGAGATCGCGTTGACCCGAATGCCCTGGGGCCCCAGGTTGGCGGCGAGGTAGCGCACGCTGGCTTCCAGCGCCGCCTTGGCCACGCCCATGACGTTGTAGTTGGGCATCACGCGGGTCGAACCCGAATAGGTCAGGGTCACCAGGGCGCCGCCCTCACCCATCAGTTCCGACGCGGCGCGGGCCAGCGCCGTGAAGGAATAGCAGCTGACGTCCATGGTGCGCAGGAAGTTGTCGCGCGACGTGTTCAGGTACTTGCCCTTGAGCTCGTCCTTGTCCGAATAGGCGACCGCATGGACCACGAAATCGAGCCCGCCCCATTCCGCCCTCAGGCGGGCGAACACGCTGTCGATCGAGGCCTGATCCTCGACCTCGCAGGGCATGACCAGGGCCGAGCCGAGTTCCGCCGCGAGCGGGGTCACCCGCTTGGCGATGGCGTCGTTCTGATAGGTGAAGGCAAGTTCCGCGCCGTGCTGACGCAGCGTCTGAGCGATGCCCCAGGCGATGGAATGGTCGTTGGCGACGCCCAGCACCAGGCCCCGGCGGCCGGCCATGATGTTGGAGTGCAGGGCAGGCGCATCGGGAGTGTCCTGGGGAGGCACGCCAGATCCGTCAACGGGGCCGTTCATGGGGATTCTCCTGCGCAGGCCGACCGGCGGCCCGCCGATTATGCCTCGAGCCGCTTGAACGCCAGGGTGGCGTTGGTGCCGCCGAAACCGAAGGAATTGGACAGCACGCAGTTCAGGCCCGCGTCGTCGATGCGTTTGGTCACGATGTCCGCGTCGCCCGCTTCCGGGTCGAGGTTTTCCACGTTGGCGGAGGCGGCGATGAAATCGTTGTTCAGCATGATCAGGGAGTAGATCGCCTCGTGCGCGCCCGTGGCCCCCTGGGAATGGCCGGTCAGCGACTTGGTCGAGGAAATCTTCGGCTTATGCGCGCCGAACACCTCTTGAATCGCCTTGAGCTCGGTCATGTCGCCGGCCGGGGTCGAGGTCCCGTGCGCGTTGATGTAATCGACCTTGGTATTGCCGAGGGCCGCCGTGGCCAGACGCATGCAGCGCATGGCGCCTTCGCCCGAGGGGGCGACCATGTCGACCCCGTCGGAGGTCGCACCATAGCCGACCACTTCGCCGTAGATCTTGGCCCCCCGGGCCTGGGCGCGCTCCAGCTCCTCAAGCACCACCACGCCGGCGCCGCCGGCGATGACGAAGCCGTCGCGGTCGGCGTCGAAGGGACGCGATGCGCGCTCGGGCGTGTCGTTGTATTTGGAGGACAAGGCCCCCATGGCGTCGAACAGCACGGTCAGCGACCAATGCAGCTCCTCCCCGCCGCCGGCGAACACCACGTCCTGTTTGCCCCATTGGATCAGCTCAGCACCATTGCCGATGCAATGCGCCGAGGTCGAACAGGCCGACGAGATGGAATAGCTGAGGCCCCGCATGTGATAGGCCGTGGCCATGTTGGCCGACACGGTGGAGCACATGGCCTTGGGCACCGCGTAGGGGCCGATGCGCTTGGCACCCTTTTCGCGGGCCGTGTCGGCGGCGTCGATCAGGGCCGAGGTCGACGGCCCGCCCGAGCCCATGACCAGGCCCGTGCGCTCGTGGGATACGTCGGCGTCAGACAGCCCGGCGTCGGCGATGGCTTCCTTCATGGCGATATAGGCATAGGCCGCCCCGTCGCCCATGAAGCGGCGCAGCTTGCGGTCGATCTTGTCGTCCATCTCGATCGTCGGCGCACCATGCAGATGCGAGCGGAACCCGCGCTCCGCATACTCCGGGCAGAACACGATGCCCGAGCGCCCCGCGCGCAGGCTGTCCGTCACCTCGGCCACGTTGTTGCCGATCGGTGACACGATTCCCATTCCGGTAACGACCACACGTCTCATGGGCTTCTCTTACTACCCTTCGGGGTCGGTAAACAAGGTTACGCGTAAATCCTCGGTTTCGTAGGCGATCTTGCCGTCCACAAGCATCACCCCGTTGGCGATGCCAAGGGTGATCTGACGCGCCATGACGCGCCGGATATCGATGCGGTACTGGACCAATTTGGCATCCGGCTGGACCTGACCCGTGAACTTGACGCTGCCGACGCCCAGGGCCCGGCCGCGGCCGGGCGCACCCGTCCAGCCCAGGTAAAAGCCCAGCAGCTGCCACAGGGCGTCGAGGCCCAGGCAGCCGGGCATCACCGGGTCGCCCTGGAAGTGGCACTTGAAGAACCACAGGTCCGGATTGATGTCGAATTCCGCCTCGGCATAGCCCTTGCCGTTGGCACCGCCCTCGTCGGAAATCGCCGTGATGCGGTCGAACATCAGCATCGGCGGCAGCGGCAGCTGCGCGTTGCCGGGACCGAACAATTCACCCTTCCCGCAGGCGATCAAATCTTCATAAGAATAGGCGTTTTTCTTGGTCACACGCTTGCGGCCATTCCTGCCCGCCTCCCTTGGGCAAGCCGTCTTGAATGCGGGCATCCCCCCCGGCAACACGGCTTTTAAGTTTCTGTTTTTCCCGGGCCGTTTAGAACCGGATTCTTGCGTTCGGTCTCAGCCGCACAATAGCCAGAGAATCCGCCCCAAGGCAACCGTGGCGAACAGCCCGATGACAAAGGGCGGCGCCGCTTCCGGCACCGCCCTTTGAGGCACTTCGTATGCAGACCGGATGCCGCTTAGGCGTCCTGCGTCTCGCGCGGCTTGCCGCCCCGGCCACCGCCGCCGGACCGCTCACCGACCTGGTCGGTGATGTCCGCGCCGGTTTCCTGGTCGACGACCCGCATGGACAGCTTGACCTTGCCGCGGTCGTCGATGCCGATCAACTTGACCTTCACCTGGTCGCCTTCATTGACGACATCGGTGACCTGACCGACCCGTTCGTTGGCCAGTTCCGAAATGTGGACCAGGCCGTCCTTGGCGCCCATGAAGTTCACGAAAGCGCCGAAATCGACGACCTTCACGACCTTGCCGTTGTAGATGGCGCCGATTTCCGGTTCCTGGGTGATCGACTTGATCCAGTCGATGGCGGCTTCGCCAGCCGCCGCATCGACGGCGGCGACACGCACGGTGCCGTCGTCTTCGATGTCGATCTTGGCACCCGTCACCTCGCAGATTTCGCGGATCATCTTGCCACCCGGGCCGATGACTTCGCGGATCTTGTCCTTGTTGATGGTGAACTGGGTGATCCGGGGTGCGGTATCCGCGACCCCTTCACGGGCCGAGGTCAGCCCCTTGGACATCTCGCCCAGGATGTGCAGGCGGCCGTCCTTGGCCTGACCCAGAGCGATCTTCATGATTTCCTCGGTGATCGAGGTGATCTTGATGTCCATCTGCAGGGAGGTGATGCCCTCGGACGAGCCGGCGACCTTGAAGTCCATGTCGCCCAGGTGATCTTCGTCACCCAGGATGTCCGACAGGACCGCGAAATCGTCGCCTTCCTTGATCAGGCCCATGGCGATGCCCGCCACCGGACGCGGCAGCGGAACGCCCGCATCCATCAGCGACAGCGAGGTGCCGCAGACCGTGGCCATCGAGGACGAGCCGTTGGATTCGGTGATTTCCGAGACAACGCGGATGGTATAGGGGAATTCGTCCTTGGACGGCATCAGCGGGTTGAGCGCCCGCCAGGCCAACTTGCCATGGCCGATTTCACGCCGCCCGGTAAAGCCGAAACGGCCCGCTTCGCCAACCGAGAACGGCGGGAAGTTATAGTGCAGCATGAAGGTGCGGCGATGGTCGTTGGCGAGATCGTCGATGATCTGTTCGTCCTGGCCGGTGCCCAGCGTGGCGACCACCAGGGCCTGGGTTTCCCCACGGGTGAACAGGGCCGACCCGTGGGTCCGGGGCAGAATGCCCACATCCACGGCGATCGGGCGCACGGTCTTGGTGTCGCGGCCGTCGATGCGCTTGCCAGTCGCCAGGATGTCGCGGCGCACGATGTCGCTTTCCAGGCTCTTCAGAATGCCGCCGAGGGCCGCGCCGACCAGGTCCTGGTCGAGACTGTCGTCGGCCGCCAGTTCTTCGGCGACCTTCGACTTCACGGCCGAGATCTTTTCCTGACGCAGCTGCTTGACGGTTTCCTTGTAGGCGTCGCGCAGGCCGTCTTCGGCGAGCGCCTTGACCTTCTCGGCCAGGGCCTTCTTGCCTTCCGGCTCGGCCGGCAGATCGACGGGATCCTTGGCGCAGGCCGAGGCCAGTTCGATGATCGCCTTGATCACGTCCTGGTTGGCCTTGTGGCCGAACATCACAGCACCCAGCATGTCGTCTTCCGACAATTCATGGGCTTCCGATTCGACCATCAGCACGCCTTCCTGGGTGCCGGCGACGAACAGGTCGAGCTTGGTTTCCGTCATCTGGTCGCAGGTCGGGTTGAGCACGAACGCACCTTCGATCAGGCCGACGCGGCAGCCCGAGATCGGGCCCATGAAGGGCGCGCCCGAGATGCACAGCGCCGCCGAGGTGCCGATCATGGCCGGCACGTCCGGATCGTTTTCCAGGTCGTGGGTCAGGACCGTGCAGATGACCTGCACTTCGTTCTTGTAGCCCGGCGCGAACAGCGGCCGGATGGGCCGGTCGATGAGGCGCGAGGTGAGAATTTCCTTTTCGCCGGGGCGGCCTTCACGCTTGAAAAAACCACCCGGAATCTTACCGGCGGCATAGGCCTTTTCAACGTAATGGACGGCCAGCGGGAAAAAATCGATGCCCGGACGGGGCGTCTTTTCCGCGACCACGGTGCACAGCACCTTGGTGTCGCCATAGGTGGCCAGAACGGCGCCGTCGGCTTGCCGCGCGATCTTGCCGGTTTCCAGGATCAGCTTGCGCCCACCCCAGTCGATTTCCTTACGAAACTCTTGAAACATCATTGTCTACTCTTCCTACAAACGTACGTGGGACCGGACGCCCGCGCCAATCGCGGACCCCTGCCCGTTGGACCCCCGGCACCCTGCCGGAAGTCCGGCCCCGAAGCGTCTTCCGCGGGCCATGGCGGCGGCGGAAGACGGCGGGGCGAAAGGCGGCATCCGTACCCTGGCCGCCCACGGAGAACATTCCGTCAGATGACGGATGCACGCCCATTCCTGCAAATTAGCGCCGAATACCCAGGCGCTTGACCAGCTCTTCGTAGCGGCCGTCGTTCTTCTTTTTCAGATAGTCCAACAGGCGCCGGCGCTGGCCGACCATCATGAGAAGACCCCGGCGGGAATGGAAATCCCGCTTGTGGGTTTTCATGTGCTCGGTGAGATTGGCGATCCGTTCGGTCAGAATGGCGACCTGAACTTCGGGCGATCCGGTGTCGCCGTTGCCCGATTGGAACTCGCCAATAAGTTCCTGCTTCCGCTCAGCGGTAATCGACATCGTCATACTCCTGTTCTTGATTGTTGAAGATCAGGTTTCGGAACCATCCAGGTTCAGAACCCGTACAGGACGGATTTCGCCGCCCTTGATCTCCGCCAGAGCCACCAGCCGGTCGTCGAGCATGGCCGAAACCATGTCGCCTTGGCGGATGTTCCTGAACGGCGAACGGCTGGCGACGGGAAGGGCCGCGATGGCCTGTCCTTGGGCCAGCCGCCGGGCCTCGGCTTCCGTCAGGGCCAGCGCCGGGATGTCGTCCAGCGCGGTCTCGACGGGCAAAAGGTGCCCGGAATCGCGCGCACTATGCCCCAGAGCCTCCAGATTATCTAGCGAAATCGACCCTTTCTCCGTGAACGGCCCGACCGCCGTCCGGCGCAGCACGGAAACATGCCCGACGGTGCCCAGTGCGCGCGCCAGATCGCGCGCCAGGGAGCGCACGTAGACCCCCTTGCCCGAACGGCAGCGAATCACCGCATGGTCCGCGTCGGGGCGGCTTTCCAGGGTCAGGCCGAGGACCGTGACGCGGCGGGGCTTCATCTCGAAATCCTCGCCGCCACGGGCCAGGTCGTAGGCCCGCTCGCCGTCCACCTTAATCGCCGAATAGCGCGGCGGCACCTGGTCGATCTCGCCGATGAAGGCCGGCAGGGCGGCCGCGATCTCGGCGTCCGTGGGCCGCGCGTCGCTTTCCGCCGACACGGCACCCTCACCGTCGCCGGTCTCCGTCTCGATCCCGAAACGAATGGTGAAGACGTATTCCTTTGCCCCGTCCATGGCATAGGCCACGGTCTTGGTCGCCTCGCCGAGGGCAATCGGCAGGATGCCCGTGGCGAGCGGATCGAGGGTGCCGCCATGGCCGACCTTGGCGGCATTGAACAGGCGCTTGACCCGGCCCACGGCCTGGGTCGAGGTCACGCCCAACGGTTTGTCGAGATTGATCCAGCCATGAATGGCGAGACCCTTGCGGCGACGGCCCATCCTCTGCCGGGCCTACTCGTCGTCCGCCGGGTCGCCCGGGGTTTCCAGGTCGCGGCGCACGCGGGGGTCATGCAGGATGGCGCCGATGCGCCCCGCATGTTCGAAGCTGTGATCCAGGCGGAAGGAGAACTGGGGCAGAAACTTGAGGCTGACCTCCCCCGCGACCTGGCGGCGGATATAGGGCGTGGCGTGGTTGAGCGCCTTGAGAACCGCGTCCGTGTCGATGTCGCTCATCACGCTGCCGCCCAAGGGCACCACGAACACGGTGGCGCGGCGCAGGTCCGGGCTGGCGTCGACGCCGGTCACCGTGAGATTGGCCTCGGCCAAAAGCGGGTCGCGGAAATCGCGGCGCTCGAGAATGCGCACCAGAATATGGCGCAGTTCCTCGCCAACGCGAAGCTGGCGCTGCGAGGGCGGCTTGGCCCCGGCCTGCCGTTTACGGGATTTTTCTGACATGGCGATGCGCTACCATTGGCCGGCCGGCGGGGCCCGCTGGCCCCGCCCGGGTCCGGGCGAATCGGCGGTCGTGCGCCCGGAACCCTAGAGTTCCCGGGCCACTTCCTCGGTTTCGAAGCATTCGATGATGTCGCCGACCTGGATGTCCTGGTAGTTGGCCAGCGCCATGCCGCATTCCGTGCCCGACTGGACTTCCTTGGCGTCGTCCTTGAACCGCTTCAACTGGCTCAGGTCGCCCTCGTGGATCACCGTGTCGTCGCGCAGCAGGCGCACCTTGGCGCCGCGTTTGACGGTGCCTTCGGTGACCATGCAGCCGGCGACCTTGCCGACCTTGGATACGTTGAACACTTCGCGCACTTCGGCGTAGCCCAGGAAGTTTTCCCGGATGGTCGGCGCCAGCAGACCCGACAGCAGGGCCTTGATGTCGTCGGTCAGATTGTAGATCACCGAATAATAGCGGATATCCAGACCGTCGCGTTTGGCCAGATCACGGGCCTGCGGGTTGGCGCGCACGTTAAAGCCGACGATCACCGCGTTGGAGGCGCGGGCCAGCGTCACGTCGCTTTCGTTGATGCCGCCGACGCCCGAATGCAGGACCTGCACCCGGACTTCGTCGGTCGACAGCTTCTCCAGGGCGCCCACGATGGCCTCGGCCGAACCGTGCACGTCCGCCTTGATGACCAGCGGCACGGTCTGGGCCTCGCCTTCCTGGATCCGCTCGAACATCTGTTCAAGGGTGCCGCGGCCGCCGGCGGCGGCCTGCTTGTTGCGTTCCTGGCGCTGGCGGAATTCCGTGACCTCGCGGGCGCGGGATTCGGAATCGACGACGACGAAGTCGTCGCCCGCCTGCGGCGTGCCGTTGAGGCCCAGAATCTCGACCGGCACGGACGGTCCGGCTTCATCGAGCTGTTCGCCGTGAGCGTCGGACATGGCGCGCACCCGGCCCCATTCGGAGCCGGCGATGAAGATTTCACCGATGTGCAGCGTGCCGCGCTGGATCAGCACCGTGGCGACCGAACCCTTGCCCTGTTCCATCCGGGCCTCGACGATGACGCCTTCGGCGGCATGGTTCGGGTTGGCCTTGAGGTCGAGCAGTTCGGCCTGCAGGATGATCGCCTCTTCCAGCTTGTCCAGGTTGGTCTTCTTCAGGGCCGAGACCTCGATGGACAGCACGTCGCCGCCCATTTCCTCGACCTGAACGTTGTGCTGCAGCAGTTCCGTGCGCACCCGCTTCGGGTCCGAGCCGGGAACGTCGATCTTGTTGATGGCGACGATGATCGGCACGCCGGCGGCCTTCGCGTGGTGGATGGCCTCGATGGTCTGCGGCATGACGCCGTCGTCGGCGGCGACGCAGAGCACCACGATGTCGGTGACCTGGGCGCCGCGCGCGCGCATCTCGGTGAAGGCGGCATGGCCCGGGGTGTCGATGAACGAGATCTTCGCCCCCGACGGCGTCGTCACCTGATAGGCGCCGATGTGCTGCGTGATGCCGCCGGCTTCGCCGCCGGCCACGTCCGTCGCGCGCAGCGCGTCGAGCAGCGACGTCTTGCCGTGGTCGACATGGCCCATGACGGTGACCACGGGTGCGCGGGGCGCTAGATCCTTGGGATCGTCCTGATCGCGGCGCAGGCCCTGTTCCACGTCGGATTCGGACACGCGGCGGATGCGATGGCCGAATTCCTCGACCACCAGTTCCGCCGTGTCGGCGTCGATCGTCTGGGTAATGGTCGCCATGACGCCCATCTTCATGAGCGACTTGACCACGTCGGCACCCCGTTCGGCCATGCGGTTCGCCAGTTCCTGAACGGTAATGGCTTCGGGAACAACGACTTCTCGCACGACCTTGGCACCTTCCTGGAGCAGCTCGCGCTGCTTTTGTTTTTCGCGTTCGCGGGCCCGCCGGACCGAGGCGATGGAGCGCTGGCGTTCTTCCTCGCCCTCAAGCGCGTCGGAAATCGTCAGCTTGCCGCGACGGCGTTCGTTGTAGCCCCGCGTGGGGGCGGCGCGGCGGACGTCGGCCGGGCCTTTCTTGCCGCGGCTCTTGCCGCGGGGACCGTCGTCGTCTTCCTCTTGACGGGCCGCCGCCGGGCGCGGCCGGGCGGGACGCCCATCCTCGCCGGGAATGGGGGCTGGCACCACGTCGGCCGGCGCGGGGGCCGGCGCAGAAGCGGCGGGCGCAGCGGGTTCGGCCGCGGCTTCCTCGGCCGGTTCCGGTTCCGGTTCCGCGCGAACGACCGGCGTCGGGCCGAGCGGCCGGGCCGGCGCCGCTTCGGGGGCCTCGTCCTTGGTCTGCTGCGCGGTCTCCAGGGCCCTCTGGCGGGCCTGAAGTTCCTGGTCGGTGAGATCGCGGGTCGACGTGTCGCCGTCGTCACCGTGCGGGACGTCGCCGGCGCCCGCCGGGCGCGCGTCGTCCTTGACCGGCGTGATGGTGCGGCTCTTCTTGACCTCGACGGTGACCATCTTGGACCGCCCGTGGGAGAAGTTCTGGCGCGTCTGGCGCTTTTCCACGGTCTTGTTCAGCGTCAGCTTTCCGCCGCCGCCGCCCAGGCCCAGCTTGCCGCTGCCGCCCTTGTCCGCCTTGTCTTTTTCAGTCGTCTCAGCCATCAATACCTTCCGATCGGCACGGTCCGGAGCCCCGGATTTTCGGGCTCCAGTGAACCCGGCCTATTCCTGCGAGGGAGAAGTCTTTCCGGCCGGGGCGCCCTCGCGAAACCCCAAAAGCCGGCTCTGTTCGAAGACCAGGCGATCCGCCAAGCCACCGGGTGCGACCGCCGCGTGGACCACATGGTCCCGGCCCAGCGCGCGGCCCAATTCGGCTGCGTCCAGGACCGTGAATTGCGTCAGTCCCGGCGCCAGAGCCCGCAGCTTGGACTTGCCGTCCTCGCTGCCGTCCCGGGCCGCAACCAACAGACCGCGTTTGGCGGTCCTCAGCCAGGCGTCGGTCTTCTCGAACCCGGCGACAACCCGGCCCGCCCGGCGCGCCAGACCCAGCGCATCCATGCAGCGGCGGACCATCTGCGCCTCGATATCGTCCGCCAACCGGGGCGGAACGGTGACCTTGCGCTTGGCCGCCTTGGCGAAATGGTTCTTTTCGCTGGCTGTATTTACCACATCGCGGCGGGCACTCAACCATATTCCCCGCCCGGGCAGGTTGCCGGCCAGGTCGGGAACGATGCAGTCGTCGGGGCCGACGACGAAACGGATGAGTTCCGCGACGGGCTTTCTTTCCCCGGTGACGGCACACCGGCGGACGGGCCCGCCGTCCTCATCGGACGCCGGGGCCATGTCGTCTTCCGCGTGGGTCTGCAGTCCACCGGTCATGCCTGTCTCCGGTTCTAACTCATCGTGCCGTCTCGCCGTGCGCCACAACCGGCCCCTAGGACGCCTGCGGCGCGTCGCCGCCGCCTTCGCCGGGGGCCGCGTCCGCAGCCGCCTCTTCGTCGGCGAACCAATGGGCGCGGGCGGCCATGATGATCTGGTTGGCGGCATCGAGCGTCATCGTGCCCTGGGGGGCGATTTCCAGAAGCTCGTCGCCGGCCAGATCGCCCAGGTCGTCGCGGCTTTTCACGCCGGCCTCGCCGAGCGCCACCATCAATTCGTTGGTGATGCCCTCGATCTCGATCAGGTCGTCCTCGACACCCAGTTCGCGGCGCCGGGCATCGAACTCGGCGTCGCGGGTTTCCAGGTAGGCCTGGGCGCGGGCCTGCAGTTCGCGGGCCACGTCCTCGTCGAAGCCTTCGATGTCGGTCAGGTCCTCGATCTGCACGAAGGCCACTTCCTCGACCTTGGAAAAGCCTTCGGTGACCAGCAGGTGGGCGATCACGTCGTCGACGTCGAGGGCTTCCACGAACAGGGCCGAGCGGGCACGGAATTCCTCGTTGCGGCGTTCCGACTCTTCGGCTTCGGTGAAGATGTCGATATCCCAGCCCGAGAGCTGCGAGGCCAGGCGCACGTTCTGGCCGCGCCGGCCGATGGCCAGCGACAGCTGATCGTCGGGCACCACGACTTCGATGCGGTGGGCGTCCTGGTCCATCACGACCTTGGACACTTCCGCCGGCGCCAGGGCGTTGACGATGAAGGCCGCTTCGTCCGGCGACCACTGGATGATGTCGATCTTTTCACCCTGCAATTCGCCGACCACCGCCTGCACGCGCGAGCCGCGCATGCCGATGCAGGGGCCGACGGGATCGATGGAGCTGTCGTGCGACTGCACGGCGATCTTGGCGCGCGACCCCGGATCGCGGGCCACGGACTTGATTTCGATGATGCCGTCGTAGATTTCCGGCACTTCCTGCTTGAACAGGGCCGCCATGAACTGCGGATGCGTGCGCGACAGGAAGATCTGCGGGCCGCGGGTTTCCTCGCGCACGTCCATGATATAGGCGCGCACCCGGTCGCCGTTGGAGAAATGCTCGCGCGGGATCGATTCGTCCCGGCGCAGAAGCGCTTCGGCGCGGCCCAGGTCGACGATCACGTTGCCGTATTCGATGCGCTTGACCAGGCCGTTGACGACCTCGCCGATGCGGTCCCGGTATTCTTCGTACTGGCGCTTGCGTTCGGCCTCGCGCACCTTCTGGACGATGACCTGCTTGGCGGTCTGGGCGGCGATGCGCCCGAAGTCGATGGGCGGCAGGGGATCGACCAGGAATTCACCGACCACCGCGTCGGCCTTGCGCTGCTTGGCCTGCTCCAGGGTCAGCTGGGTGATTTCGTTCTCGACGGCGTCGGCGTCTTCGACGACTTCCAGATAGCGGGCCAGCGTGATCGCGCCCGAGGTGCGGTCGATGACCGCGCGGATGTCGTGTTCATGGCCATACTTGGAGCGCCCGGCCTTCTGGATCGCCTGTTCCATGGCTTCCAGGACCTCGTCCCGCTCGATGCCCTTGTCGCGGGCGGCCTGATCGGCGGCGGCCAGCAGTTCCGGGCGGGCGTGGACGGCTTCGTTTTGCATGACGTCGCTCATTTCCGATGTTCCTTCAAACTCACAAAAAAGTCGGTTTCCGGCGGAACGGCCTATCCGTCCGCCTGCTGATGGGCCGCGATCAATTCGTCGGTCATCAGCAGTTTTGATTTCTGAATGTCGGCAAAGGGCAGGCGGACCTCGCCTTCCGTCACGTCCATCACCACGTCCGTGCCGTCGACGCCGAGCAGGCGGCCGGAAAACCGGCGCCGCCCCGCGACGGGGACGTCCATTTCGACGCGCGCGTCGAACCCGGCGTAGCGCGCGAAATCGGCCAGCTTGACCAGCGGCCGGTCGATGCCGGGCGACGACACCTCAAGCACATAGGCGTCGTCGATCGGGTCTTCCACGTCCAGCAGCGCCGACACGGTGCGCGAGATGACCGCGCAATGATCGACATTCATGGCCGATCCGTCCTTGGGTTCGGCCATAACCTGCAGCTTCTTGTTGCGCTGGCCGGACACCAGGACGCGGACAAGCTCGAAGCCCAAATCCTCGATGGCCGGGCGGATGATCTCGGCGATGCGCTGTTCCAAGGTCACGTGTTCAGGGGTCCCGTTCGCCCGCGGCCGGCTGGCCGGCCGCGAGGCACCTAGTTCAAAAAACACAAAAGGCGGGCCACCGGCCCGCCCCATCAATTCCGTTATCGGACTTAACGAAGCGCATTTCCTTAAACGCGAAATGCGGGGCTTATATAGTCCCAAATCGTCCGCAAGACAAGCCTCGCCGTGATTTTCCGCGCCTTACCCGCCCCGGCGGCGAAACTCCAGATAGACCCGGTGCGGGCCGGCCAGGCCCTTTTCCTCGTAGCGGGTGGGATATCCGTCGGCCCAGCGGGTGCGCCAATCCTCGGGCCCCCGGGCCGTCCACTGAAAATCCAAGTGGTTGGCCGCGAGGCCCAGGGCCCAGCGGGCATGGCCCATGTGGTCCGTCGCGAAGCGGAACAGGCCGCCGGGGGCCAGGATACGGGCCAGTTGATCCAGGGTGTCCCGCTGCACGAAGCGGCGGTTCCAATGGCGTTTCTTGGGCCAGGGGTCGGAGTACAGCAGATAGACCCGGCCGATCGACCCCGCCTGCAGGCGCGGCAGCAGCCGGCGGGCGTCGTCGTCGTGCAGGCGGATATTGTCCAGCGACCGGTCCGCGATCTGCGCGAGGAGCGTCGCCACCCCGTTGACGAAGGGCTCGCAGCCGATGAAACCGATGTCGGGATGGGCCTGGGCCTGATCGGCCAGATGTTCCCCGGCGCCGAAGCCGATTTCCATCCAATAGGCGGATTTTTCGCCGTCGAACAGGCCGGCCGGGTCGAGCGGCCCGTCGCCGGGCGGCACCCGCAGGGCGGGCAGCAGGTCTTCGACCAAAGCGCGGCGGCCGGGGCGGAGCTTCTTGCCCCGCCGCCGGCCGTAGAACCGCGGTGGTTCGTCAGGATGCATTCCCGTCGCCCCCGAAAGGCCGCGCCGGACTTAAGCTCCGAAAGCGGCCTTCAGGCCGTCGACCAGATCGGTCTTTTCCCAGGAAAAGCCGCCGTCGGCATCGGGCTTGCGGCCGAAATGGCCGTAGGCCGAGGTGCGGGCGTAGATCGGCTTGTTCAGTTCCAGATGTTCGCGGATGCCGCGCGGGCTGAGGTTGACCATTTCCTGCAGCTTGGCGGAAATCCGTTCCTCGGCGACGCGGCCCGTACCTTGCGTGTCGACATAGACCGACAGCGGCTTGGACACGCCGATGGCGTAAGCCAGCTGGATCACGCATTTGTCGGCCAGGCCGGCGGCGACCACGTTCTTCGCCAGATAGCGCGCCCCATAGGCGGCCGAACGGTCGACCTTCGTCGGATCCTTGCCGGAAAAGGCGCCGCCACCGTGCGGGGCCGCCCCGCCGTAGGTATCGACGATGATCTTGCGCCCGGTCAGGCCGACGTCGCCGTCGGGCCCGCCGATGACGAACCGGCCCGTCGGGTTGACGTAGAATTCGGCCTCGTCGCACATCCAGCCCTCGGGCAACACGCTTTCCACGAACGGGCGGACCATTTCGCGGACCTCGTCCGTGGACAGTTCGGCCGCGTGCTGGGTCGAGACGACGACCGAGGTCGCGCGCACGGGCTTGCCGTTCTCATACTGCAGCGTGACCTGGCTTTTGGAATCGGGCAGCAGGCCCGGCGTCTTACCCGAATGGCGCGCGTCGGCCATTTTTTTCAAAATCTGATGCGAGAAATGGATGGGCGCCGGCATCAGTTCCTCGGTTTCCGTGCAGGCGAAGCCGAACATGATGCCCTGGTCGCCGGCACCCTCGTCCTTGTTGCCGGCGGAATCGACGCCCTGGGCAATGTCGGCGGACTGGCCGTGCAGATAGACCTGAACCTTGGCGGTCTGCCAATGGAAGCCTTCCTGTTCGTAGCCGATGTCCTTCACGCATTGGCGCGCGATGCTTTCGATCAGTTCCGGATCGGCGTCGCCGTTGGCGTCGAACACCGGGCCGCGCCCGTCGTCGCCGCAGCGCCCTTCGCCGCCGACGATGATGCGGTTGGTCGTGGTCATGGTTTCGCAGCCGAGGCGGCAGTTCAGGGGATCGCGGCGGATGAATTCGTCGAGCACCGCATCGGAAATGCGGTCGGACACCTTGTCCGGGTGGCCTTCGGAAACGGATTCGGACGTGAAGAGATAGTTGGAAAGAGTCACGGGTGTTGCCTCCGGTAACGTCGTTTACAGATGTAGGACTATGAGGACGAAACGTGCGGGGGCGACGCTCGTCCGCTTAGCGCGTTGTTTTTCGTGGCGGCAAACGGTCCAAATACGCCACGCCCAGGCCGCGAGTGCCTGGGCCGCCGTTTGTGCCAGCGTTCCGGGGCCGCGTCAAGGCGATATTGGCGGAAACCCTAGGGTGCGGAGGGTGATCGCCCTGTCCGGGCCCGGCGTTGGGCCAGACATCCGAGGCCCGCGAGGAGGGCCGCCAGGACCAGCGCCAGGGCGTTCCCGGCCCGGGAAAACACGGTTCGGGCCTCGATCGGTTCGGGCAGGCCGGCGTCGATCGTGCCCGCCTGGCCCAGGCCCAGGGCGGCGACCGTGCGGCCCCAGGGATCGATGACCGCCGAGATGCCCGTGTTGGCCACGCGGACCAACGGCAAACCTTCCTCGACGCTGCGCAGGCGGGCGGCGGCGAGATGCTGGTAGGGTCCGGGCGTGACCCCGAACCAGGCGTCGTTGGTGACGTTCAGCAGCCAGCGCGCGCGGGGGCCTTCGCCGTTTTCACCGGCGGGCGGCAGCACGGCATGGGGGAAGATCGCCTCGTAGCAGATCAGCGGCGAGAACGGCGGCAGGCCCTTGACCTCCAACACCCGCGCGCCCGGCCCGGGGGTGAAGTTGCCGCGCCCCTGGGTGATCTTGAGAAAGCCGAGCCAGTCCTGAAACGGCACGTATTCGCCGAACGGCACCAGATGGTGCTTGTCGTAGGTCAGGGCGACGCGGCCCGAGGCCTCGACCGCATAAAGGCTGTTGTAGACCCGGGGCGGGCCGCCGGGCGCGTCCTCGATGCGCAGAGCCCCCGTCAACAGGGCCCCGGCGATGGGGGTGGCATGCGACAACGCACGCAGCAGCACAGGTTCACGGCCCAGCACATAGGGCACCGCCGTCTCGGCCCAGATGACATGCGTCGGCTCGGGGGCCGGTTCCCGGTCCCGTATTGCCGCCGGATCGCCGTTCTGGCCCTTGGGGTTGAGGCTCAATTCGATCTGGCGGGTGACATGGCCCGCGCGCAGGCCCGGCCGCCATTTGTCCGCCTGGGCGATGTTGGGTTGTACCAGGCGCAGGTGAACGCCGGGGGCAAACGCCGTTTCCGCCCCGGCCAGACGCCACTGACCGCCGCCCCACACGCCCAAAAGGAAGACCGCCGCGAAAGCGGACGCCAGCCAGGGCCGCCGCCCGGCGCCCGCGAGGGCCGCCGGGGTGGCCGCGGCCCAGACGGTGACCAGGCTGAGCCCGAACACGCCGAACATCGACGCCGGCTGGATCATGGCGTCGGCGAAGGTCCAGACCGTGCCCATGAGGTTCCAGGGGAAGCCCGTGAACAGCCAGCCGCGCAGCCATTCGCCAATGGTCCAGGTCCCGGCCAGGATCAGCGCGTCGCCGCCGCCGGGGGCCGCACCCGTGCGGCGCAGGCGGTGCAGAAGGGCCGCGGCCAGGGCCGGAAACAGGCCCAGCACGGCCGCGAAGCCGATAACGGCGATGGGGATCAGCCAGCCGTGGCGGGCCAGGTCGATGGTCAGGGAGTGGGAAATCCAGAACGTGCCCGCCGCCGCGTGCCCGGCGCCGAACCACCAGCCGTCGGCCAGCGCGCCGCGCAGGCGCCGGCGCGACGCGACCAGCCAGATCAGACCCGCGAAGGCCGGCACCAGCAGGAAGACGAGATGAAGCGGCGGCAGCGCCCCCGCCGCCAGCCCGCCGAGCGCCACGGCAAGGCCCGGTCGCCGCCAGCCCGCCAGGCCCGCGGCACGATCGTGCAGGCGCCGGACCCCCGTCAGGGCCCCGGTCATCCGGCTTTCGCGCTCTTGTCGGCGGCGCTGCGGCGGCGCACCCGAAGGCGGTGCACCCGCCGGGGGTCGGCCTGCAGAATTTCAAATTCGAAGCCCGAGGGATGGGCGACCAGTTCGCTGCGGATCGGCACGCGGCCGGCCAATGCGAACACCAGCCCGCCCAGGGTGTCGATGTATTCCCGTTCCTCGTCCGTGGCGAAGGGGCCGACCTTTTCCTCCAGCGCCTCGATCTCGACCCGGGCATCGGCGGTGTAGGAACCGTCGGGATTTTCCTTGAGCACCGGTTCGGACGAACGGTCGTGTTCGTCCTCGATCTCGCCGATTATTTCCTCGACCAGGTCCTCAATCGTCACCAGGCCGTCGACGCCGCCGTATTCATCGACCACCAGCGCCATGTGCGAGCGCCGGGCGCGCATCTCCAGCAGCAGTTCGAGAACCTCCATGGAAGGGGCCACGAACAGGATGCGGCGCAGGTGTTCGGACAGCTTGAAGTCCTTTTCATGGCCCTCCCACAGGAACAGGTCCTTAATATGGGCCATGCCGATGACGTCGTCCAAGGTGCCCCGGTAGACCGGCAGGCGCGAATGGCCCTGTTCGCCGATGATGCGCACGATCTCGCTGAGCGGGGTATCCGCCTCGACCGCGACGATGTCGGCGCGCGGCACCATGACGTCCTCGACGGTGAGGCCGCGCAGATTGAGAATGTTGGACAGGAGCGCGCGTTCGTCGTCGCCGATGGGGGCGGCGGGCTCGGCCCGTTCCTCGATGATTTCCTCAAGCGCCTCGCGGACGGAGCCGTTCTGTCCGCCGCGGAACCAGCGCATCAGACGCTGCCACGGGGTGGTGCCGCGCGCCTCGGTCGGCGGATTATGGGATTCCTGCGGCGAGGAACGGGGAATGGCCCCGGTTTCCCGGGGCGGGGGACTCGATGATTGATCGTTCATGTTACCAGGATAGATGCCCTTGCGAACGGGCGCTCACCGCTCCTTTCCATATGGATCGGGGACGCCGAGGCCCCCAAGGATATCCGTTTCCAGCCGTTCCATCCTGTCGGCCTCGTCCGCGTCGATATGGTCGAAACCCAGAAGGTGCAGCATACCATGGACGCACAAATGCGATAAGTGGTCGCCCAGGGGGATGCCCTGATCCCGGGCCTCGGCCGCCGTGACGCCGAAGGCGATCACCACGTCGCCCAGCATGTCGGGCATGCCGGGCAGCACGCCTGCGGGCGGCGCATCGCCGTCCTGCTGCGGGAACGACAGTACGTTGGTCGGCCCGTCCTTGCCCCGGTAATCGCGGTTGAGCGCCGCCACCATGGCGTCGTCGGCAAGCACCAGCGAGACCTCGGCCGGGCGGGCGTCCGCGCCATGGTCCAGGAACCCATAGGCGGCGGCCAGGGCGCGTTCGGCAATCGTCTCGGCATCGCCGAGCGCCGCCCATTCGGGGGACGCAATGTCGACCGCGATCTCCAATGCCGGTTCAGGCATCACGCCCCTGCCGTCATTCGTCGCTTTGTTCGCGTTCGCTTTCATAATGCTCATATCGCGCGCCGGCACGGCGCGAGGTTTCCACGTTCTGATAGGCATGGACGATGCGCGACACCAGGGGGTGGCGGACAACGTCCTGTTCCGTGAACTCGACGAAGCGGATGCCCTTGGTGCCGATCAGCACTTCCTGGGCGTCGCGCAGGCCCGACCGGATACCGCGCGGCAGATCGACCTGGCTGAGGTCGCCGGTCACCACCATGCAGGAATTCTCGCCGAGGCGGGTCAGGAACATCTTCATCTGCACGGGCGTGGTGTTCTGCGCCTCGTCCAGAATGACGAAGGCGTTGGACAGCGTGCGGCCACGCATGAAGGCCAGGGGGGCGACCTCGATTTCGCCGCTTTCCAGGCGCTTTTCCACCTGCTGCTGCGGCAGCATGTCGTAGAGCGCGTCGTACAGCGGGCGCAGGTAAGGGTCGACCTTTTCGCGCATGTCGCCGGGCAGGAAGCCGAGCTGCTCGCCGGCCTCGACCGCCGGACGCGACAGGATGATGCGGTCGACCCGGCCCTGGACCAGACGTTCGACCGCCTTGGCCACGGCCAGATAGGTCTTGCCCGTGCCCGCCGGGCCCTGGCCGAACACCAGCGGGCATTCGTCGATGGCACCCAGATAGTCGGCCTGGGTCGAGGTCCGGGCGGTGATCACCTTGTTGCGGGTATGCACCGCGACGCCGGCGTCCTTCAGCCCTTCCTTGGGGTCGCCGCCGTCGCCGCCGCGCGCCCCATTGGACATCCGCAGCATGGCGTCGACTTCGGGCGTGTCGACGCTGTGGCCGTGTTTCAGGCGGTCGTATAGGGCGGCGAGGATCGCCGCCGTGCGATCCACGGATGCCCCGTCGCCGGTAATCGCGACCTCGTTGCCGCGGGCATGAATGGTCACGCCCAGGCCCTGTTCGATCTGCGCCAGATGGGCGTGGTGGGAGCCGAACAGCGCCGCCGCGAGGCTGTTGTTGGCGAACGTCATCTGTTCCGTGACCATGGCCGCGGCCGGGCCGCCGCCGGTGGACGGGGCCATGGGGATCACGGCCTCGACGCCGCCGCGCGTCTGTCGGCGGGAACGCCCGCGGCTCATGCCGATCTCCTGGCGGCGGGCTGCTGGTCGGCGGGTTGCCGGGGGGCGTCCGCGAGGACCGCGCCCAGACTGTTGCCGCCGGCCGCGACGATCTTCAGATCGGCGACGCGGCCCAGCCAGTCGGCCGGGGCCTCGACATGGACCGCCTGCATGTAGGGGCTGCGGCCCAGCAATTGACCCGCATGGCGGCCGGGCCGGTCGAGCAGCACCGGCAGGGTGCGCCCGACACAGCTTTCGTTGAAGGCAAGCTGCTGCGTGTTGAGAAGATCCTGGAGCTCTTTCAAGCGTGCGTCCTTCACGTCTTCAGGCACCTGCAATTCCATGGCGGCCGCCGGGGTGCCGGGTCTCGGCGAGTACTTGAACGAATAAGCCTGGACGTAGCCGACCTCCCGCACCAGGGACAGGGTGTCCTGGAAATCGGCGTCCGTTTCGCCGGGAAAGCCGACGATGAAATCCGACGACAGGCCCAGATCGGGGCGCGCGGCGCGCAGGCGCGCGACCAGGTCGATATAGAAGTCACGGCCGTGACGGCGGTTCATGGCCTTCAACACCCGGTCCGCGCCCGACTGTACGGGCAGATGCAGATAGGGCATCAGTTCAGGCACGTCGCGGTGGGCGGCGATCAGCGCGTCGTCGACCTCGGCCGGGTAGGAGGTGGTGTAGCGCAGACGTTCGATCCCGTCGATTTCGGCGAGCAGACGGATCAGCCCGCCCAGGCCGAGTTCGGCCCCGCCGGCGCCGGCGCCGGCGCCGTGATAGGCGTTCACGTTCTGGCCGAGCAAGGTGATCTCGACGGCGCCCTGGGCGGCGAGCTGACGGGCCTCGGCCAGCACCTGATCGACCGGGCGCGAGAATTCGGCCCCCCGCGTATAGGGCACGACGCAGAAGGTGCAGAACTTGTCGCAGCCTTCCTGCACGGTAAGGAAGGCCGCGCGGCCTTCGACCCGGGACGGCCCCGTCAGGTGATCGAACTTGGATTCCTCGGGAAAGTCGGTATCGAGCTGGGCCCCCTTCTCGCGGTGCAGGCGGGCGACCATTTCCGGCAGGCGGTGATAGGTCTGCGGCCCGAACACCATGTCGACGTAGGGCGCGCGCCTCAACACTTCCTCGCCCTCTGCCTGGGCGACGCAGCCGGCGACGCCGAGGATCATGGCACCCCCGCCGGCCTGGCGCGCCTGCTTCACCTTGTTGATCCGGCCGAGCTCGGAATAGACCTTTTCCGCCGCCTTCTCGCGGATGTGACAGGTGTTCAGCAGCACCATGTCCGCGTCGTCCACGGCATCCGTCAGGGCATAGCCCAAGGGGGCCAGAAGCCCCGCCATACGATCGGAGTCGTAGACGTTCATCTGGCAGCCATAGGTTTTGATATGCAGTTTTTTGGGCGTCGCGTCCGTCACCGGTTACCTCACGCCCCGCTTGTCGCCGGCCCCGAAAACACGGTTCAGGGAAATGTCACGTCGGGTCATTCCTATTTGCCCGCACCTTTCTTCAGAGGCACGCCATACAATTCCAGTTTGTGCCCGACCAGACGCATGCCGTGGTCGCGGGCGATGATTTCCTGCAGGCGTTCGATTTCCGTGTTCTGGAATTCGATGACCGCGCCCGACTGCACGTTGATCAGGTGATCGTGGTGTTCATCGGTCACTTCTTCGTAACGCGCGCGGCCGTCGCCGAAATCATGGCGTTCGATGATGCCCGCTTCCTCGAACAGGCGCACGGTCCGGTAGACCGTGGCGATGGAAATCCGATTGTCGATCTCGGACGACCGGCGGTGGACTTCCTCGACATCGGGATGATCTTCCGATTCGGACAGCACGCGCGCGATGATGCGGCGCTGGTCCGTCATTTTCATGCCTTTGTCGACGCAAAGTTGCTCGATACGTGATTCCGACATCATCTCCCCACGGATTGCCAGCAGGCGTCTGGATTCGCCTATTTACTATACCCCGAACAGGGCAGGTGCCAAAGCCTGAGGATCAACCCGTGGGAAAGGTTTAGCGTTTGCGCCGGGGCTTGGTCCCAAGGCCGATCTTCTTGGCCAGATTCGAGCGGTGCTTGGCGTAGCTCGGCGCAACCATCGGATAGTCGACGGGCAGGCCCCAGCGCTCGCGATACTCTTCCGGCGTCAGGTTATAGGCCGTCTTCAGGTGCCGCTTCAGCATCTTCAGCTTCTTGCCGTCTTCCAGGCAGACGATGTAATCGGGGAACACGGATTTCTTCGGCGGCACGGCGGGCTTGGGGCGCTGCGCCTGCGCCGGAACCGCGCCGACGTTGGAAAGGGCGGTATAGACCTCGTTGATGAGGGCCGGAATGTCGCTGGGCGCGATTGTGTTGTTGCCGACATGGGCCGCGACAATCTCCGTCGTCAGCTCGATCAGGTCGGAGGCATTCGGTTTTTCAGTCATTCGTTCGCCTTGTCCTTTAAAAGCGTGTCTGCTGGGCGCCATCGGCAGAACAGAGTCCCGGTCCGGGAAGTCCGCCGAGATGCTGGAAAGTTTTCCTGACGTCTTGATCAGAAAACATCGGTCAAAACATTTTATTTGACCCGGCGGCGCTTATATAAAGTAGGCGTGTATTGTACACAAGAGTATACGATGGGAAAACCGTAAGATAAGAAATGACCGACTCGCCTGAAATTGCGCATTTTTTGGATATTTCGAACGACATTTGTCCGATGACGTTCGTTAAAACCAAGCTTTTTTTGGAGCGTTTGGATGCCGGCGCGGTACTTGACGTACGCCTGAAAGGGCCGGAACCGCTGAACAACGTGCCCCGGTCCGTGCGCGACCATGGCCATGAGATTCTGTCCCTGGCGCCGGAGGACCCGGCCCACCCGGAGGCCGATGCCCCCCATCGTCTGGTGATCCGCAAGACCGCCTGAAAGCCCCCGGACCAAAGTCATTTTTGACGGCTTAAGGACGCAGCCGGCCGCCGTCCTTGGGCCGGATCGCGTCGGGCGGACGCAGATAGATCGGGGCCGGCGCCGCGCCCACGGGCGGCAGGCCGCGGGCCAGGGCGATTTCGCCGACCACGGCCGCGTCGGGCACGCCGGGGGCGTCGGCGCCAAGGGCCGCGATGCCCGCCCCGGCCAGGGCCTCAAGGGCCCGGGGGGCGGCGTCGCCGACCACGGTCAGCGGCCCGCCGGCGGCGATCTCCGCAAGAGCCGCCGCCATCATGGCCGCCGGCTCCGTGAGCGGCGCCAGATTTTCATCGAACATCTGGACATAAAGATCCGCGCGCTTGGAATCGAGGGCGACTAAAACCCGCCGGCCGGCCCGCACCGTTTCGGGAACCGCCCGGGCCACGGCCTCCAGCGTCGTCACCCCGGCGCAGGGAACGTCCAACGCCAGGGCCAGGCCGCGCGCCGCCGCCAGGCCGATGCGCAGGCCCGTGAAGGCGCCGGGCCCGACCGTCACGGCCAGACCGTCGAGATCGCCGTAAGAACAGCCGCCGTCGGCCAGGACCTCGGCGATCATCGGCATCAGGGCTTCCGACTGACCGCGCGCCATGGCGGCGGCGCGATGGGCCGCCAGACGGCCGTCCAGAAACAGGGCCGCCGAGCAGCCGGTCGTCGCCGTGTCGAAGGCGAGAAGGTTCATGGCATGCGGGTCCTTCAGGGCGCGCCGCCCAGTTTCCAATAGGCCATGGCCACGGCGGCCACGACCAGGGCGCCCGACAGGGTATACAGGGGGGCGCGCCGCCAGGCGAGGCGGAAGCTGCTTTCCCCGGTCAGCCGCCCGATCACCAGGGTCGTGCCGGACACCGGCGACGAGGTCGTCGACAGACCCCAGGTGCCGAGCATGACCAGCGCCATGACCATGGGCGGCATGCCGAACACCTCGGGCGGCAGGACCGAACCGACCAGGATGACCAGAACCACCGGATGCAGGCCGATGCCGCCGGCCAGAATGATGAAGCCGGCCAACGCCAGCGGCTTGGCGAAATCGGGCCAGGCGGCGATGTTGAGCAGGCCCCCGACCGCCGCCGGGTCGAGCACCCGCGCCACGCCGGTGCCGAACAGATTGGCGCCGATGAAGATCAGCGCCTCGCCGCGCAACCCCGGCAGGGAGGCGACGACGCGGCGCGGCAGGCCCGCCGCCTCATGCCGGCGGCCCTTGGAAATGAACAGCCAGATCACCGCGAAGGGCGGCGCCAGCATGGCCAGAACCACGGGGATCGACAGGTGGAATTGCGATTCCAGGGTCACGACCGAGACCATGAGAGCCCCCAGCAGCAACGACAGCTTGCGCCAGTTGGCGTCCTCGACCTTGGGCCCCGGGGCCGGGCGCGGGCGGGCACCGCGCACGAACACGCGGTCGATCAGCGCCGTCACGGCGACCACCAGGATCCCCATGACCAGGCCGGGCACGGCGATGTCGACCCATTTGAGGCCCGGCAGCGCCGCCAGAACCACGGTCACGCTGACATAGAACGGCGACCACGACGAGGCGGAGGTGAAGCCGACCATCAGCGCCACGGCCAGACGGTCCTTCAGCTGCCGGTCCTTGGGCCGGGCAACCATGTCCGACAGCAGGGTGAGGGCCGCCAGGTTGAGGAACGCGCCCAGGAAATGCGCCGCATAGGCCAGGATCAGGAAACGCCGGCCGGCCGGCTGGTCGAACACGAACTGCCGCGCCGCCATCAGGGTCGGGCTGGTCTTGGCCGGGATCTGCATCCAGGCGACGGCGAAGAACACGAGCTGGAACTTGAGCGCCGCCGCCATGCCGTCGAGCAGAACCGCCGTCCCCTGCCCGGCCCGCAGGCCGAGCGCCAGGCCGCCGAAGGCGAGGCCGTAGCCGACCAGCCGCTGCACGGTCGAGGTACGGGTGAATTCCAGGATCAGATAGCCCGCCCCCAGGACCACGGCGACGACCTGCCAGCCGTCCGGGCGCCAGAACACCTGCAGGATCGCGACGGCGCAGAGGCCGAGATAGACCCAGGCCGAGAACGACGGGCGCGGGGGCGGATTGTCCGAGGCCGGGCCGGGCGGTGGCGTGGCGAGGTCGATATCGGGCATGACGGGCCGGGCCGCGTCAGACGACGCGGCAGGCGTCGTCGAAGTCGAGGCGGGGGGCGCGGGGGAACAGGCCTTCCTCGGTGCCGTAGCCGATGTTGCAGAGGAAATTGGCCGTCACCTTGGTACCCGCGAAGAAGGCGGCATCGACCTTGGCCGTATCGAACCCGGACATCGGCCCGCAGTCGAGCCCGAGGGCGCGCGCCGCCATGATCAGATAGCCGCCCTGCAGGGTCGAATTGCGGAAGGCGGTCTCGGCGATCAGGTCGGCGTTGCCGGCGAACCACGACCGGGCGTCCGTATGCGGGAACAGGTCCGGCAGTTTTTCATAGAATTCCATGTCCTGGCCGATGATCGCCGTCACCGGGGCCGCCATGGTCTTGGCCACGTTGCCGTCCATCAGGCAGGGCTTGAGCTTTTCCTTGGCCGCGTCGGACGTCACGAACACCAGGCGCGCGGGTGAGCAGTTGGCGCTGGTCGGCGCCATTTTGACCAGATCCCAGAGCTGGCGCAGCAGATCTTCGCCCACCGGCTCGCCGGTCCAGCCGTTGTGCGTCCGGGCATCGCGGAACAATTGGTCGAGGGCCGATTCGGCGATTTTGTCCGACATGGGGGCGGGACCTTTCGTACGATTGCGGAATGATAGGGGCGGGTCTGACCCTAGGACACTTGTGCTGCAACGCGGAAGAGGGAAAAATCATGTCATAACATGGGACAACCATTCAAATCGGGGGTGAGGAGAATGAAAGGCGACCCTTCATGACCGGCGGCCATCGGCCCGCCGGGGCCCGTGACCGCCGCCATGGCCCATGGCCGTGGACGGCGGTGCTTGCCATGCTTGGACTGCTCGTACTCTGGCCGGACCTGGCGCGCGCCGCCGACCAGGCGGTGATCATCATGTATCACCGGTTCGACGAGCAGGACTATCCGACCACCAATATCCGCCTCGACCAGTTCGACGAACATCTGGCGGAACTGACGTCCGGCAAGTACACGGTGATGTCCCTGCCCGACATTATCGCCGCCATGAAGGCGGGCACGCCGCTGCCCGACCGTGCGGTCGGCATTACCGTCGACGACGCCTATGCCTCGGTCTATGAACATGCCTGGCCGCGCCTGAAGAAGGCCGGGCTGCCGTTCACCCTGTTCGTCGCGACGGATCCGGTGGACCGCAAGCTGGGCGGCATCATGACCTGGGACCAGATCCGCGAGATCAGGGACCAGGGGGCGACCATCGGCCACCATACGGTGACCCACGCCCATATGGCGGGCGCGCCCGAGGGCAAGAACCTGGTTGAGTTCACGGAGGCCAGCAAACGGCTCAAAGCCGAACTGGGCAGCGTGCCCAAGATCTTCGCCTATCCTTACGGCGAGGCATCGCAGGCGCTGGAGGCCATGGCCCGCGAGCAGGGCTTCGAGGCCGCCTTCGGCCAGCATTCGGGCGTCGCCCATCCCAGTCTCGGCTACTTCTACCTGCCGCGTTTCGCCATGAACGAGAGCTTCGGCGGCATCGGCCGGTTCCGGCTGGCGGTCAATGCCCTGGCCATGCCGGTCACCGACCTGACGCCGGCGGACCAATTGATCACCGCCAACAACCCGCCGGCCATGGGCTTCACCCTGATCCCGCCGGCCCCCAAGGCGATCGACCGGCTGGCCTGTTTCGCGTCCCACGAAGGCCGCGCGCGGCTCGAACGTCTGGGCGAATTGCGGATCGAGGTGCGGGTCAATCAGCCGTTCCCGGCGGGCCGCGGGCGCATCAACTGCACCGTGCCGGGGCCCGACGGGCGCTGGTACTGGGTGGGCCGCCAGTTCTTCATCACGAAGTAGGCGGCATACGAGGAGTGGGGAGAACCGGCGGCTCAGGCTTCCGGGCGCTGAACCTTGAGCAGACGGGCATCGTCCAGACGGTCGAGGCCGTTGACCTCGATCATCGCGCGGATGGCGCCCACGTAGTCGTCGCCGCGCTCCGAATAGCGAAACAGGAAGCGCGCCAGCGTATGGCCGTTGAGCGGCTCGCCCGACCGGCGCAGCGCGGCGCGCGCGCGGCGCAGTTCGCGGTAGGCCCGGTGGGTGTTGAGATTGAGCATGTAGGCGCGCACGGAATCGATCAGCTTGTTGAACGCCCGCACCTTGTGGTCCTTGTCGTCGTCCCGTTCGCGCGGCACCAGGCCGGGGCCGTCGGCGGTCGTCCATTGGCCGAAGATGGCATTGCCCTGACGGGCGAAGCGCGAGGTTCCCCAACCGCTTTCCTCGGCCGCCTGGGCCAGGGCCATGGACGGCGGAATCACGTCGATGCGGCGGATCAAGAGGTCCAGGTTGCCCGCCGGCACCTTGTAGCGTTCGGCCATGGCCGTCAGCCACAGGCGGTCGGCCCGCGCGATGCGGCGGCCCAGGCGCTGATCGGCGTGCAACTGCCACAGGCGTTTGCGGTCGGTCAGGATTTCCTGATTGGCGCGCAGAATCAGCGGCAGCACGGCCTGGAAGAACAGACGCTTGCGCATGGCCGTTTCCGGCACATTGCCGAGATCCGGCGGCAGCGACGCCAGGAAGGCCGGCGGAACACGGGCATTGCCGTCCTGAATATGATCGAGGTCGTAATTCAGTTCGGCGAACCAGTCGTGCAGCGCCGTCACCGAATCCTTGGGCTTGCGCTTGACGTCGGGCCGCCGGGGCGGAATCAGGTTTGGGATCGCCGCGATCAGGTCCCGCTCCCCGTCGTCCAGGTCCAACCCGCCGGCGCGCGCATGGGCGCTCGCCTGGCCGACCGCGACGGCGGCCGCGGTCGTCGGGGGGACGGAGGCCTGGGGGGTGCGTTCAACGGCCAAGTAGCCGGCGGTCATCGCGGTCGTAAACACGACCGCCATCACCGAGCGTTCGAGAAACTTGTTCATGTGATCTTCGAATCGGTCAGGGCCGTCTTCCGCACCTATTCACAGCAGTGCCCAGGGTGCTTGGATGGAAGAACGTTTCTGAAGATAGAGAAGGAGACCTGATTGCGAAGGCCGCCCCTGGTCCGATTGTCAAATTCTCCCTCAAGGATTCGACAAAGCCCGGTCCGGTCGTCAGTGCGCCGGTTTGCTCCGGGATGGGCTGTTCACCGCTTCCTCGTATTATAGTTAACGGCGCGCCTTATATCACTAAAGTTATAAGTCGCGGCAAGGAATTTTTATCCGCCGATCAGGGCGCCGCGGAAGGCCTCTCCCCGAAAGGCGCGCCTACATGACGGCCTGGACTTCCTTCACCTCGGGCACGTAGTAGCGCAGCATGTTCTCGATGCCGTGCTTCAGCGTCGCCGTCGACGACGGGCAGCCCGAACAGGCGCCCTGCATCTGCAGGTAGACGATGCCGTCCTCGAACCCGTGATAGATGATGTCGCCGCCGTCCTGAGCCACCGCGGGACGCACCCGGGTTTCCAGCAACTCCTTGATCTGGGTGACGATTTCCGTGTCGTCGGCGGTCGAGGCTGCCACGTCCTCCGACCCCTCGGCGATCACCGGCAGGCCCTTGGTGAAATGTTCCATGATGCCGCCCAGGATGCGCGGCTTCAGCGTGTCCCACTCCTTGTCCTCGGCCTTGGTCACGGTGATGAAGTCGTGGCCGAAGAAAACCCCGGTCACGCCGTCGACCGCGAACAGCGCCTGGGCCAGGGGCGAGCGGCCGACGGAGGCCGCCTCGGCGAAGTTGGCGGTGCCTTCGGCCATCACCGTGCAGCCGGGCAGGAACTTCAGGGTCGCCGGATTCGGGGTGGTTTCGGTTTGAATGAACATGGGTCTTGGTCTCCGCGTGGGCGGCCATGGGGCCGCCCTTTATCCTATTGGGTCGGTGCCGGACAGGTTCCGGCGGTGCTTGGGCCTAACATGGGGCCGGGGGCGCCCGCAATCAAGTCCGACAAACGGGGTCAAGTATATCAGGGTTTTCCGCTCAGGGCCGCAGGAAGCCGACGATGTCGTGGACCTCGGCCATGATCGGTTCGGACAGGGCCCGCGCCTTCTCGGCGCCGCGCCGCAGCACCCCGTCGATATAGCCGGGATCGGCCGCGAGCCGGCGCATCTCCGCCGTGATCGGCTGCAGCTTGTCGACCATCAGGTCGGCCAGATCCTGCTTGAACTGGGAAAACTGGTGGCCGCCGTGGTCCTGGATGACCTGGGCCAGATCCTGGCCGGCGAGGGCGGCGTAGATGCCCATCAGGTTGGCGGCTTCGGGCCGGCCCGCGAATCCGTCCTTCGACGTCGGCAGGGCGTCCGGATCGGTCTTGGCCTTGCGCACCTTTTTGGCGATGGCGTCGGCGTCGTCGGTCAGGGTGATGCGCGACTGATCCGACGGGTCGGACTTGCTCATCTTCTTGGACCCGTCGCGCAGCGACATGACCCGCGTCGCCTCGCCGAAGATCAGCGGTTCGACCACGGGGAAGAAATCCACGCCGAAGTCGTTGTTGAATTTCTGGGCGATGTCGCGGGCCAGTTCCAGATGCTGTTTCTGGTCGTCGCCCACGGGCACGTGGGTTCCCTTGTAAGCCAGGATGTCGGCGGCCATCAGGTTGGGATAGGCGAACAGCCCGACGGAGGCGTTCTCCTTGTTCTTGCCGGCCTTTTCCTTGAACTGGGTCATGCGGTTGAGCCAGCCCATGCGCGCCACGCAGTTGAAGATCCACGCCAGTTCCGCATGGGCGGGCACCTGGCTCTGGTTGAAGATGACGGATTTTTCCGCGTCGATGCCGGCGGCGATCATGGCCGCCGCGACCTCGCGGGTCGAGGCCCGCAGTTGCGCCGGCTCCTGCCACACGGTGATGGCGTGCAGGTCGACGACGCAGAACAGGCAGTCCTCGTAATCCTGCTGCAGGTGCACCCAGTTGCGGATGGCGCCCAGATAGTTGCCCAGGTGAAGGTTGCCTGTCGGTTGCACGCCGGAAAAGATGCGCCGCATGTGGCCGGTCCTTGAAATGAATGGTCGAAAACGCGCGCCGGTTATCGCCGCTCGCCCCCCGTTGGTCAAGCTTTGGGGCGTTAGAGGTCCTTCGCCCGCAGCATGGATTTGGCGTCCTTCAGCCCCGCCGCGCGCAGCACCAGGGCCAAGGCCGTGAAGGCGGCCAGGCCGAGGGCGACCAGCAGGACCAGACCGGCAACCTGCTGCGCCGTGGTGCCGGTCATCAGAAGGCCCAGGTTCTGGCGCGCGACCTCGAGCACCCCGACCATGCCCGCCGTGGCCAGCAGGATGCGGGGCAATCGCGCCCGCAGGCGGGCGTCGAGGGCGAAGTGCCCGCGCCGCACCAGCACGACGGCGAGCAGCAGAGTGTTGAGCCAGGCCGAGACGGAGGCGGCGAGCGCGATGCCGACATGGCCCAGCGGCTTCATCAGCACCAGCATGAGGACGATGTTGACCGCCATGGCGGCAATGGCGGCGCGCACGGGCGTCGACGTATCCTCGCGCGCGTAGAATCCCGGAGCCAGCACGCGGATCAGCACATAGGCCGGCAGCCCCGTGGCATAGGCGAACAGCGCCGCCGCCGTCGCCGCCGTGGCCTCGGCGCCGAACGCGCCCCGTTCGAACAGCACGCGGATGATTTCGTCGGGAATGACGAGGCAAGCCGCCGCCGCCGGCAGGGTCAACAGCAGCGCGAATTCCAGGCCCCGGTTCTGGCTGTTCCGGGCCGCCGCGTCGTTCCCCGCCTTCAACTGGCGGGCCAGCAGCGGCAGCAGCGCCGTGCCGACGGCGACGCCGACCACGCCGAGCGGCAGCTGCGTCACCCGGTCCGCGTAATACAGGTAGGACACGGCCCCGTCGGACACATAGGTCGCGAGGACGGTGCCGATGAGCAAATTCACTTGATAAAGCGAGGCGCCGAACACCACGGGCAGAATGCGCTTGATCAGAACGGCGACCTTTTCCGTCCAGCGGGGACGCACCAGGCGGAGGGGAAATCCCTGGCGGCGGCAGAACCAGGCGAGCCAGGCGAATTGCGCCGCGCCCGCCGCGAACACGCCCCAGGCCAGCGCATGGCCCGGCGTTTCCACATGGCCCGTGAGCCCCAGCAGGGCGGCGATGAGGGTCAGGTTCAGCAGCACCGGCGCGGCGGCGGCGGCGGCGAACTGGCCGAGGGAATTGAGAACGCCCGATTGCAGCGAAACCAACGAGATGAACAACAGATAGGGAAAGGCGATGCGTGACAGCTCCGTCGCCAATTCCATCTTGCCGGGCACGGCCTCGAACCCGCCGGCCAGCACGACCATGGCCCAGGGCATGATCAGCTCCATCACCGCGACGAAGGCGACCAGCACCAGGGCCAGCAGGGTCATGGCTTCGTCGGCGAAGACCCGGGCACGGGCCTGTGCGGCGGCCCTGTCGCCATCGCCGGATTCCAGTTCGCGGGCGAACAGCGGCACGAAGGCGGCGGCGAAGGCCCCTTCGGCGAACAGCCTTCGGAACAGGTTGGGCAGGCGGAAGGCGACGACGAAGGCGTCGGCGACCATGCCCGCACCCAGGAAATTGGCGATCAGCATGTCGCGCACGAAGCCGAACACCCGGCTCAGCATCGTGAAGCCGCCGACCGTCGTGATGGCCTTCAACAGGTTCATGGCACGCTGGTAGCCCCGGAATGGGGCGAAAACAAGGGAATTGGCGCGCCGACTTCGGCTGCCGCGGGCGGCGCGCCTATTCCGCCGCCACCGATTTGCCGGACGGCTTCGGCCCGGCGGCCTTGCCCTTGGCCCCGGACTTGGCGGGCTTGGCGTCCTTTGCCGCTTTCGCGGGCTTCTTGGCCGCGGGCTTGGCCGGGGCTTTCGTGGGCGCCTTCACCGCCTTCTTGCCGCCGATGCGTTCCAGCAGCCGCGTCTCGATGGATTTCAGCTTGTCCGCATGGCGGACCTTCAGGCCGAAGATGTCCTTCACATAGAACACGTCGACCACCCGCTCGCCGTAGGTGGTGATCTGGGCCGAGGCGATCTGCAGGCCTTCCTGGGTCAACGCCGTGGTCACGTCATAGAGAAAGCCCGGCCGGTCCTGACCGTTGATTTCGATCACCGTATGGGTGTTGGACGCCTGGTTGTCCATGATGACGCGGGGCGATATGGCGAAGGCGCGGGATTTGTCGGGGAACACCGCGTCCGGTTCCTTCTTCAATTCCCGGGCCGGATCGCGTTTGCCGCGCAAGGCGTCCTCGATGCGCTGGGTCATGCGGCCCATCTGGCCCTTTTCCTCGATCGCCTTGCCAGCCGCGTCATGGACCCAGAAGGTATCCAGCGCCATGCCGTTGGTCAGGGTCGCGATCTTGGCGTCGAGCACCGACACCCCGGCCAGCGACAACGCCCCCGCGATGTTGGCGAACAGGCCCGGATGGTCGGCGGTGTAGACGGTGATCTCGTTGGCGGCGCGGGCCTTGTCCACGGCCATGGCGATGGTCAGGTCGGCCTTGTCCTTTTCCGCCTTGCGCACCAGTTCGGCGTGGCGCACCTGGGTCGCCGTGTCAGCGGCCAGCCAGTAGGTGTCCGTGCCCCGGGCCAGATGCTCCTCGCGGTCCTTCGCGGGCCATTTGGCCAGGGCCTGTTCCAGCGCCGCCTTGGCGCGGGCGACCCGGGTCTTGCGCCGCTCGCCCGGCGCGTCGCCGGTAAGCACGGCCTTGGCCTGCCAGTACAGTTCGCGCAGCAGGCCCGCCTTCCAGTTGTTCCACACGTTGGGGCCGACGGCGCGGATGTCGACCACGGTCAGGCACAGCAACAGGCGCAGACGTTCCGGCGACTGCACCAGGTCGCAGAAATCCTGGATCGTCTTGGGGTCGTCCAAATCGCGCTTGAACGCCGTCGCCGACATCAGCAGGTGATGGCGCACCAGCCAGGACACGGTCTCCGTCTCCCAGGCGTTGAGGCCGAGCCGGGGGCAGAGCTTCATCGCGACCTCGGCCCCCAGTTCCGAATGGTCGCCGCCCCGGCCCTTGGCGATGTCGTGGAGCAGGACCGAGACGTAAAGCGCCTCGCGCGACTGGATTTCCGAGATCACCTCGCAGGCAACGGGATGGTCTTCCTTCAGCCGCCCCGTCTCGATCCCTTCCAGCAGGCCGATGGCGCGGATGGTGTGCTCGTCGACCGTATAGACGTGATACATGTCGTACTGCATCTGCGCGACGACGCGCCCGAAGTCGGGGATGAAGCGGCCGAACACGCCCGCCTCGTTGAACCGCATCAGGGTGGTGACCGGATCCTTCCCCGTCAGCATTTCCAGGAACAGGCGGTTGGCTTCCTTGTTGCGGCGCAGCTTGGCGTCGACCAGCTTCAGGTTCTGGGTCACCAGGCGCAGCGCTTCCGGATGCACGTCGAGGCCGTGCTTCTGCGCCGCGTGGAACAGGCTGACCAATTTTACCGGATCGTCGGCGAAGGCCTTCTTGTTTTCCACCGTCAGGCGGCCGGAATCGATCTTGAAGCCCGGCACGTCCGGTTCGGAAAAGCGGAAGAACGGCAGGCGGAACCGCTTGGCCGCCTTCTTGTGCTGATGTTCCAGGACCGCGCAGAGAATGCGCGTGATGTCGCCCACGTCCTTGGCGATCAGGAAATAGTGCTTCATGAAGCGCTCGACGCCGTTGGTCCCGGCGTGGTCGCGGTAGCCCAGACGCTTGGCGATTTCCTTCTGCACGGAGAAGCTCAGGCGTTCCTCCGGGCGGCCGGCCAGGAAGTGTAGGTGGCAGCGCACGGTCCAGAGGAAATTTTCCGCCTTTTCGAACAGCTTGAGATCGTCGCGCGTGAACACGCCCTCGCCGACCAGTTCGTTCATGTCGTTGACGCGGTAAAGGTACTTGGCGATCCAGATCAGGGTCTGCAGGTCGCGCAAGCCCCCCTTGCCTTCCTTGATGTTGGGCTCAAGCACGTAGCGGGTGTCGCCCATCTTGTCGTGGCGGTTGTCGCGTTCGGCCAGCTTCTGTTCCACATAGGCCATGCCCGAACCGTCGGCGACATCGTCCCAGAAGGCCTGCTTGAACTTGTCGAACAAGGCCTGATCGCCCCACAGCCAGCGCGCTTCCAACAAGGACGTGCGGATGGTCAGGTCTTCCTTGGCGAGTTTCACGGCCTCGTCGACCGAGCGCGTCGCATGGCCGACCTTGAGCCCCAGGTCCCACAGCATGTACAGCGTGAATTCGACGATCTGTTCCGTGCGCGGCGTCATCTTGTAGGGCAGCAGGAACATCAGATCGATGTCGGAAAACGGCGCCAGCTCACCCCGCCCATAGCCGCCCGTGGCGATGATGGTCAGCGTCTCGCCCGTGGTCGGATTGGCCGAGGGATAGACCCATTTGTCGGCGAAGTCGTGGACCGTGCGGATCAGCTGGTCCATCAGATGGGCATGGGCGCGGGTCGCCTCGGGCCCGGTCAGCTTGCCGGCTTCGAAGCGGCGCTTGACCTCGTCCCAGCCCGCCTGATGGGCGTCCTTGAAGATGGCCAGAACCTCGCCCTGGCTTTTCGGCGTATAGCCGGACCAGCCGGCCAGGTCGTCCAGCTTTTTGGTCAGCGCCTTGCGGTCGATGATCGCGCGGGGGTCTTTGACGGTGGTACGGCTCATGGCGCCCTTATATAGCACGCGGACAAGCGAAACACCCGCGCCGTTGGGGTGTTCGCGGCGGAAACGGGCGGCCGTCAGTCCCTGACGGGCGCCAGATTTTTCAGAGTATATAGGAAGTCGAGCGCCTGTTTAGGCGTCATTTCATCGGGGTTCAGGGTGCTGACCGCGTCGTCCACGGGCGACGGGCCGCGGCTCCCGCCCTTGCCGCCCGGCCCGCGCGGCGGCACCGCGGAAAACAGCGGCAGGTCGTCGGCGAGGTCCGCCGCGCGCGGGCTGCCGTCGCCGGCTTCCAGTTTCTCCAGCACCTGTTCGGCGCGCGCCGTGACGGCGGCGGGCAGGCCCGCCAACTGCCCGACGTGGATGCCGTAGGAGCGGTCGGCGGTGCCGGGGGCGACCTCGTGCAGGAACACCACGTCGCCCTGCCATTCCTTCACACGCATGGAGTGGGGGGCCAGTTCGGCGAGGCGGCCGGACAGCTGCGTCAGTTCGTGGTAATGGGTCGCGAACAGACCCCGGCAGGCGTTGACGTCATGCAGATGTTCGACCACGGCCCAGGCGATGGACAGGCCGTCGTAGGTCGCGGTGCCGCGCCCGATTTCGTCCAGGATGACCAGGGCCTTGGGCCCGGCCTGGTTGAGGATGGCGGCGGTTTCCACCATCTCGACCATGAAGGTGGAGCGCCCGCGCGCCAGATCGTCGGCAGCACCGACGCGGGAGAACAATTGGTCGACCGCGCCGATATGCGCCGCGGCGGCGGGCACGAAGGCGCCCATCTGGGCCAGCACCGCGATCAACGCGTTCTGGCGCAAAAACGTCGATTTCCCGGCCATGTTGGGGCCGGTCAAAACCCACAGCCGCCCGCCGGGGCCGCCCTCTCCCGCGCCCGCTTCGTCCGCCGGGGTCAGGTCGCAATCGTTGGCGACGAAAGCACCGTCGCCCTGACGGCTGAGCGCCGCTTCGACCACCGGATGGCGGCCGCCCTCGATGCGGAACACCTGGGACGCATCGACCACGGGCCGCACGTAGCGCCGTTCCAGGGCCAGGGCGCCCAAGGCCGAGGCGGCGTCGAGCCGCGCCAGGGCATCGGCGGCCAGCGCGATCTCCCGGGCCCGGCCCGTGATTTCGTTGACCAGGTCGGTGAACAGTTCCAGTTCCAGCGCCAGCGCCCGGTCGGCGGCCTTGGCGATGCGGGATTCCAGATCGGCCAGTTCGACCGTGGAAAAGCGCATGGCGTTGGCCATGGATTGGCGGTGGATGAAGGGGCTGTCTTCGGACCCGGTCTTGATGCGGTCGGCCTGCTTGGCCGCGACCTCGATGAAATAACCCAGCACGTTGTTGTGCTTGATCTTGAGCGCCGCGATGCCCGTTTCCTCGGCATAGCGGGCCTGTAGTCCCGCGATCAGTTTGCGGCTGTCGTCGCGCAGCTGGCGATGCTCGTCCAGCGCCGGGGCATAGCCCTGGCGGATGAAGCCGCCGTCGCGGGCCAAGAGCGGCAGGTCGTCGGCCAGGGCCCGGCCCAGGCGGTCGGTCAGTTGCCCGTGTTCGCCGAGATCCGTCATGGCCTCGGCCACGGCCTTGGGCACGAGACCGCGGGCACCCTGCAGCAGGCCCCGCAGCGCCGCCGCCTGGATCAGCCCGTCCCGCACGGCGGCCAGATCGCGGGGCCCGCCCCGGCCGAGGGAGATGCGCGACAGCGCGCGGGCGACGTCGGGCACTTGGGCCAGGGCGGCGCGCAGGTCGTCGCTCAGCCGCGCGTCGTCATGAAAGAATTCGACGGCGTCCAGGCGTTCGGCGATGGCGGCCGGATCGGTCAGCGGCGCCGACAGGCGGGCCGCCAGCAGCCGCGCCCCGGCCCCGGTCAGGGTGCGGTCGATGACGTCGAGCAGCGACCCCCGGCGTTCGCCGGTCATCGTGCGGGTCAACTCCAGATTTCGCCGGGTCGCCGCGTCGATGCCCATGACCGCACCGGCGGAAAGCACACGCGGCGGCGCCAGGCGCGGCACCTTGCCCTTCTGGGTCAGCTCGACATAGTCGACGAGAGCACCCGCGGCGGCCAGTTCGGCCCGGGAGAAATTGCCGAAGCCCGCCAGGGTGCCGACATGGAACAGGTCCTTCAGGCGCTTGTCGCCGTTGGCGCTGTCGAACCGCGCCGAGGGCAGGGGCGTCAGGCGGTCCTTCCAATCGGCGAAGGTCTCGTACAGGTCGGGCGTTTCCAACAGCCGGTCGGGACACAACAGTTCCCCCGCGTCGATGCGCGCCAGCGCCGCGCTCAAGCCGGCGGCGGACACGGGCTGGGTCAGGAAATCGCCCGTCGACATGTCGATCCAGGCCAATCCCAGGTCCGATTGCGCGGCGGCCACGGCGCAGAGATAGTTGTGCGACCGCGCGTCCAAGAGCGTGTCCTCGGTGATCGTGCCGGGGGTGACGATGCGCTGCACCGCGCGCTTGACGACGGATTTCGATCCCCGCTTCTTGGCTTCGGCCGGGTCCTCCACCTGCTCGCAGATGGCGACCTTGTGGCCGGCCCGGATCAGCCGCGTCAGATAGCTTTCATGGGAATGCACGGGCACGCCGCACATGGGGATGTCGTCGCCCAGATGCTTGCCCCGTTTGGTGAGCGCAATGTCCAGGGTCTGCGACGCCTTGACGGCGTCGTCGAAGAACATCTCGTAGAAATCGCCCATGCGGTAGAACAGCAACGCCCCCGGATGGGCCGCCTTGATCTCCAGGAACTGGGCCATCATGGGCGTCACGGCGGCATCGCCGGACGCGGGCGCGCCATCGCCGCCGGTGTCGCTTTCGGCGGACGTCAGATCGTCGTCGTCGGATAGAGGCGCGATGTCGTCGGGAGGCATAACTCGCCTGATTTAATATGTTCACTACGGCGCCCAGGATGGGGTGAGCCTACCACATTTGGCACCGGCGGGGGCAAGGGGGGCAGAGATGCGGCTTGTGGAAATCCACTACGTCGACCTTTAGCGACCTTTAGCGACCTTTAGCGACCTTTAGCGACCTTTAGCGACCTTTAGCGACCTTTAGCTCCTGCTTAATCTTTAAAGAGGTTCAAGTTATCGCCACCTTCAAGAAGGTTTTTTTCAGCCATTTCACGAGCCTTGATCCAAACTGCGAATGAACGCGTTGGCAGTCTATATTCACCACGCCTTTGCTCATTTTGGATAATAATATTTCTACCCTTTAATGCCCTCAATGCATTATCAACAATTCCTTCTTTCAAATGACTTTCATCGATAATAGTTCGTCGATCGACCCATTCATCCGAGTGCTCAGACATGGTATCTAAGACTTTTCTGTAATTGTCAGAATATGGTGCATTGTAATATTGGGTAAAATATTTTCTACCCAGTTGATCAAAAACACCGTTTTCACCGAATAAGCTACTAAGAATATCATCTCTATCTATAATATTATTATTATCAGATTCATAAGAGTAATATGAAAACTCTTGAAGAAAATGTGGGTATCCTTCACTATATTTTGCTATTAATTTTTTTGCATCATCAGTTATTGAAACTTTTACATTATTATTTTCAGCTTCCCTCATTCCCATATCAATTACCTGTTCGCACTCAGCCCCTTCAAGAGGACGCAGGTCCATGGTCATAAAGAGCCGGGGAGATGATTCATGGCTATCACGCAATGTTGAGATAAGCCCTGGCAAGCCCGCTAGCCCGATACAAAGCTTTTCGCACCCCACTCGCGTTAAGTGCTCCGTCAAGAGCTTGCAAAGACGACCAAGATGCCCTTCTGAACCCGGCTGATCTGCCTCATCGAATAACAACAAGACACCATCATCATCTTCTAGATTATTGATAATAATCTCAAAATCGTCTTGTAGATTTGACAGAAGTTCGTGCTGGTCTACATTAGACTTTGGGTCGCGTATCTTTATACCCCCAGCCTCAATGCGCGAGATCAAGTCCCACGCCTTAAGCCCTATATCTTTAAGTCTATCCCTTTTTCTTATTTGCCTGTGAAGCTCAGTTGAAATTTTTTTCACTATAACAAAATAATTATCACCTTGTTCAAGTATAACATTCAAAATTAAAAATTTCACCTTTTGATCATCCATAGTATTTAGACGTCCGCTTGCAACTAGGGACTGAAGGAATAAAAGGGAGGATTTTCCAATACCTCGCTCTCCTTCAATCAAAAAGTGTTGGGGGTTTCCTGCTTTGGTTTGCTTTAAGCAATGATCAATAGCTTCAATCTCAGGAATGCGCCCACAGAACATGCCAGGCGGCACAACTTTATCCGGCCTAAATGGATTATATTTATTGGGCATATGATGGACTTTCGAATCTTATTAGTAAGAGGCATAGAGTATATTTAATCCGGTAAAAAGTCGATCCACCTCACTGCCTTTAACGACCTAATATAAAACACTTTTGGAACGAACAGTCTCTCAACGTAAAGAAAATTGAGCGTGGAAATCTGCCTCTACTCGGGCCAAGAAATCACGGCTTTGCAGGGCCGGATAAATACGATACTTTCAAATTTCGTCTTGCATATGTAATTTAGTTACGCAAAAACGACACGAAGACAACACGTACTGGGAGCACTCTGGGAACCGCGGCGGACCATACGGCCCCGCCACCGTCCAAAAGAAACCGAACCGGCCCTTGGCCGCCGCCCCTGCGGGTCGGCGTCAGGGCCCGACGCACGCCGGATGAACGCGGCGGCACGACCAATTGGGAAGAGACAAGATCACCATGAAGAAACAAGCCGACGACATGATGTACCAGGACGCGCTCCGCATGCACGCCAGGGGCCGCCCGGGCAAGATGGAGGTGTCGGCGACCAAGCCGCTGACCACCCAGCGCGACCTGACCCTGGCCTATTCGCCGGGCGTCGCCGCCCCCTGCCTGGAAATCCAGAAGGACGAGGCCAAGGGCTACGAGTACACGGCGCGCGGCAACAAGGTGGCCGTCATCTCCAACGGCACGGCGGTGCTGGGGCTCGGCAACATCGGCGCCGCGGCGGCGACACCGGTGATGGAGGGCAAGTCGGTCCTGTTCAAGCGCTTCGCCGACATCGACGGCATCGATCTGGAACTCAACACCGAGGACGTGGACGAATTCGTCAACTGCGTGCGCTATCTGGGCAAGGCCTTCGGCGGCATCAACCTGGAGGACATCAAGGCCCCCGAATGCTTCATCATCGAGGAGCGCCTGAAGGAACTGTTGGACATTCCCGTGTTCCACGACGACCAGCACGGCACGGCGATCATCACGGCGGCGGGGCTGATCAACGGCCTGCACCTGACCGGGCGCGACATCAAGGACGTGCACATGGTGATCAACGGGGCGGGGGCCGCCTCCATCGCCTGCGTCGAACTGTTCCAAAGCATGGGCCTGCCGGCGAGCCAGGTGACGCTCTGCGATTCCAAGGGCGTGATCTTTGAGGGCCGCACCGAAGGCATGAACCAGTGGAAGTCCAAGCACGCGGTGAAGACCGACGCCCGCACCCTGGCCGACGCCCTGAAGGGGGCCGACGTGTTCCTCGGCCTGTCCGGCCCCGACACGGTGAAGAAGGAAATGATCGCCGAGATGGCGGCCAATCCCCTGATCTTCGCCATGGCCAACCCGGTGCCGGAAATCTGGCCCGAGGAGGTGCGGGAAGTGCGCGACGACGCGATCATCGCCACCGGCCGGTCCGACTACCCGAACCAGATCAACAACGTGCTCGGCTTCCCCTATATCTTCCGGGGTGCGCTCGACGTGCGCGCCAGCACCATCAACGAGGACATGAAGATCGCCGCCGCCAAGGCGCTCGCCGATCTGGCGCGCCAGGACGTGCCGGACGAGGTCGATGCCGCCTATTCGGGCTCGCGCCTGTCCTACGGCCGCGACTACCTGATCCCGACGCCGTTCGACCCGCGCCTGATCTGGGCCATACCCAAGGCCGTGGCCCAGGCGGCCATGGACAGTGGCGTCGCGCGCAAGCCGATCGCCGACATGGACGCCTATGCGGGCGAACTGGCCGCGCGGCTCGACCCCACGGCGGGATCGTTGCAGGCCATCTTCGACCAGGTCAAGGCCAGCCCGAAGCGCATCGTGTTCGCCGAGGGCGAGGAGGAAAAGGTCATCCGCGCCGCCTATTCGTTCATGAACCAGGGCTACGGCACGCCGATCCTGGTCGGCCGCGAAGACGCCATCAAGGCCAAGATCGCCGACCTGGGCCTGCCGGCGCCGGACGGCATCGAGATCGCCAACGCGAAGTTGTCGGCCAAGAACGAAGCCTATACGGACACCTTGTACCGCAAGGAACAACGCAAAGGCGCCCTGCGCCGCGACGCCCAGCGCCGGGTCAACAACAACCGCAACGTGTTCGCCGCCTGCATGGTCGAGGCCGGCGACGCCGACGGCATGGTCACCGGCCTGACGCGCCATTACATGGTGTCGCTGAAGGACATCTCGCGGGTGCTGGAAGTCGGCGGCGGCAAGCCCGTGTTCGGGGTCTCCATCGTGCTGACCAAGGACGGGCGGGCGCTGTTCATCACCGACACGGCGGTCAACGTGGCACCCTCGCCGGACCTGCTCGCCGACTTCGCCGAGGGCGGGGCCATGGTCGCCCGGGCGATGGGGCACGAGCCCCGCGTCGCCATGATCTCCTTCGCCAATTTCGGCAACCCGGACCTGCCCCATGCCGAGACCATGCGCGACGCCGTCGGCGTGCTCGACCGCCGCGACGTGGCCTTCGAATACGACGGGGAAATGAGCGCCGGCGTGGCGCTGAACCCGGACCTCATGGCCAACTATCCGTTCTGCCGCCTGTCCGGCCCGGCCAACGTGCTGGTCATGCCGGGCCTGCATTCGTCGCGCATTTCCGCACGCCTGTTGTCGGCGGTCGGCGGGGCGACGGTGCTGGGGCCGATCCTGCTGGGCTTCGCCAAGCCCGCCCAGGTGGTGCAGATGGATGCCTCGGCCTCGGACATCTCGACCATGGCGGTGCTGACGGCGCATCAGGCCAACGTGGGCTGATCCCCCTCAACAAAGGAGTCACAGAGGCGTCATGGGCCGGTCACCGGCCTGTCGCCCGCCGGCCATAGCATCCCGGCATGGGATACGGTTTGGGGCCGGCCGCGGTCGGACATACCGGGGGTGGCAGATGGACGGACACGATTTCTTGGATTCCGAAGACGACGACCGGCCCATTGCCCGGGCCTGGGCGATGCCGCTGGACGGGCTGGTCGCCAGGCGCGCCGTGCTCAAGGGACTGGGGGCCGGGCTCGGCCTGGGGCTCGGCATCGGCCTGGGCGGGCCGGCCCTCGGCCCCATCGGGCGGCCGGCTTATGCCGACGCGCCCCTGACGCACAACCCCTCGACCCTCACCTTCGAACAGCCGCCCCATGTCATTACCGGCGGCCACGCGGTCGCCCCGGGGCACGACGCGCGGGTGCTGATCCGCTGGGGCGACGCGGTGCTGCCGGGCGCCCCCGCCTTCGATCCCGGCAACCTGACGGCGGACGCCCAGGAAACGCAGTTCGGCGCCAACAACGATTTCATCGCCTTCCTGCCGCTGCCCGCGGGCTCGTCGAACAGCGACCACGGGCTGCTCTGCATCAACCACGAATACACCAACACGGAACTGATGTGGCCGGGCCTGGGGCCCAAGGACCGGGCCAAGGCCTCGGCCGATCAGGCCGCGGTCGAGATGGCCGCCCACGGCCTGTCGGTGATCGAGGTCAAAAAGGTCGACGGCCAGTGGTGGGTCAAGCCGGACAGCGCCTATGCCCGGCGCATCAGCCTGCGCTCGACGCTCATGGCCGTGTCCGGGCCGGCCGCGCGCCATCCCCGCCTGCGCACCGGGGCCGACGCCACGGGGGCGCGGGTCGTCGGCACGCTCAACAACTGCGCCGGCGGCAAGACGCCCTGGGGCACGGTGCTGACGGCGGAAGAAAACATCCACCAGTATTTTTCCGGCACGCCCGAGGGGCCGGAGGCCGCCAACCACGCGCGCATGGGCATCGCGGGCAAACCGCGCTATTCCTGGGGCCGCCATGTCGACCGCTTCGATGTCGCGAAAGAACCCAACGAGCCCAACCGGTTCGGCTGGATGGTCGAGATCGATCCCTACGATCCCAAGGCGGTCCCCACGAAACGCACGGCGCTCGGCCGCTTCAAGCACGAGGGCGCCGGCCTGGCCCTGACCGGGGACGGCCGCTGCGCCGTCTATTGCGGCGACGATCAGGCCTTCGAATATCTCTACCGCTTCGTCACCGACGCCAAGGTCGATACCGCCGACCGCGCCGCCAACCGGGACATCCTGGACCACGGCACGCTTTACGTCGCCCGCTTCAAGGACGACGGGCGGGGCGAGTGGCGGGCGCTCACGTTCGGCCAGGGGCCGCTGACCCCGGCCAACGGCTTCCGGTCCCAGGCCGACGTTTTGATCGAAACCCGGCGCGCCGCCGACCTTCTCGGCGCCACGCCCCTGGACCGGCCCGAGGATGTGGAACCCAGCCCGGCGACCGGGCGGGTCTACGTCATGCTGACCAACAACACCAAGCGCAAACCGGATCAGGCCGACGCCGCCAACCCGCGCGGCCCCAACCCGTTCGGCCATGTCCTCGAGATCACCCCCGCGCCGGATGACGACGGCCGGCCCGACCATGGTGCTCCGTCCTTCACCTGGGAGATTCTGTTGCAGGCGGGCGATCCGGCCCAGCCCGATCATGGGGCGCGCTATCATCCGGCGACGGGCCGCTTCGGCGCCTGGCTCGCCGCCCCCGACAACTGCGCCTTCGATCCCCGCGGCCGCCTGTGGATTTCCACGGACCAGGGATCGAAGCAGAAAAAGAACGCCATTCCCGACGGCATGTACGCCTGCGATCTGGAGGGTCCCGGGCGGGCGCTGACCCGCTTTTTCTTCGCCTGCCCGCGCGGCGCGGAAATGTGCGGCCCCGAATTCACCCCCGACGGCGCAACCCTGTTCGTCGCCGTGCAGCATCCGGCGGAAGGCTCGACTTTCGATGCGCCCTCGACCCGCTGGCCCGATTTCCAGGACGGCCTGCCGCCGCGCGCCGCGGTCGTCGCGATCACGCGCAAGGACGGCGGCCCCGTCGGCGGCTGATCCGCCCGCGCCACCACACCCCCCGCCGCTGGGCGTTATCAGCGGCTTCTTCCTTGAAGGCGGCGCCCCCGGGCCCGCCTTCTTTTTATCCGCGGTCGAGGTCGGCGAGGGCCTGGGTATGCAACGCCGCGCTGTCCGCCCCGAAGCAGCAGAAGACCACCCGTTCGGGCAGAGCGTTGGCGGCGAGGAACGCGGCGCAGGTCGCGACGGCGACGGCGGCGGCGCGCACGGCCGGAAAGCCGAAGATGCCGGTCGAAATGGCGGGAAAGGCGATGGTGCGCAGCCCGTTGTCGCGGGCGAGCATCAAGGAATTGCGGTAGGCGGCGGCAAGCAGGCCGTCCTCGCCGGCGCCGCCGCCGTGCCACACCGGGCCGACGGCGTGGATCACGAAGCGGGCCGTGAGGCCGTGTCCCGGGGTGATCCGGGCCTGGCCCGTGGGACAGCCGCCGAGGGCCGCGCAATCCCGGGCCAGCGCCGGGCCGGCGGCGCGGTGGATGGCGCCGCACACGCCGCCGCCCGGGGCCAAACGTTCGTTGGCGGCGTTGACGATGGCGTCGACGTCGAGGGTCGTGATGTCGGCCTCGACAACGGTCATGCGGTCTGAAGAGGTCATGGCCTCAGCCTAACAGGGCCGGGCCGTCGGGCCCAGCGGGCGCTCAGGCCTTGCCCTTGGCCTTGGCCCGTTCCATGGCTTCGCGGATCAGGTCCATGGCCTGTTCGGCCTCGCCCCAGCCCTTGATCTTGGCCCATTTGCCGCGTTCCAGGTCCTTGTAGTGTTCGAAGAAATGGGCGATCTGGTCGAGCATCACCGGGCGCAGGTCGCGGTAGCTGCCGACGTTGCCGTAATAGGGATGCAGGTCGTCGACGGGGACGCAGAGGATCTTTTCGTCGAGCCCGCCTTCGTCCTCCATCATCAGCACGCCGATCGGGCGCGAGCGGATGATGACCCCCGGCTGCACCGGCACCTGGCCCAGCACCATGGCGTCGGTGGGGTCGCCGTCGTCGGACAGGGTATGGGGGATGAAGCCGTAGTTGGACGGATAGTACATGGCCGTGTGCAGAAAGCGGTCGACGTACATCGCCCCCGATTCCTTGTCGAGCTCGTACTTCACCGGATTGCCCCCCATGGGGATTTCGATGATGACGTTGACGTCGTAGGGCGGGTTTTCGCCCACCGGGATTTTGTCCATGTTCATCGCGTTGCCCTTCCTTGGCCAAGTCGCGCCGTTCAACAAGTCGCGCCGTTCAAGAGGGGGCGGAGTATATGTTGCAGCGCACAATTATTTAAGCGGAAAATGCCCGGCCCGAGAACGCCGTTGACCCGCCGGGTATTTTACTGCAAAAAACTGTTCTTTCCCGCCCTTGCACAGAAGATTGCCGTACGTCCATGCCCCTGAAAGCTGCCGGGCTCGCCGCCTCCGCCGCCGAGTTGTTCACGCCCAAGCTGGTGACGGTGCTGCGCGAGGGCTACAGCCTGGCCAACCTGCGGGCCGACGCGGTCGCGGGCCTGACCGTCGCCATCGTCGCCCTGCCCTTGTCCATGGCCATCGCCATCGCCTCGGGCGCGACCCCGGCGCAGGGGCTGTACACCGCCATCATCGGCGGGTTTTTCGTTTCCCTGCTGGGCGGCAGCCGGTTCCAGATCGGCGGCCCGGCCGGGGCCTTCATCGTGCTGGTCGCAGGCACGGTCCTCGCCCACGGCATGGACGGCCTGATCCTGGCGACCGTGCTGGCGGGCGTGATCCTGGCCGGCGTGGGGGCCCTGCGCCTCGGCACCTATATCAAGTTCATTCCCTATCCGGTGACCGTCGGCTTCACGGCGGGGATCGCCGTCATCATCTTCGCCAGCCAGGTCCGCGACCTGCTGGGCCTGTCGCTCGCCGCGCCCGAACCGGGTCCGCTGCTGGACAAGCTGCCGGTGCTGTGGCGCGGGCTGCCGTCCGTCAACGGCGCGGCGCTGGCGCTGTCCGCCGGCACGGTTCTGGTCATCACCGGGGTGTCGCGGTTTTTGCCGCGCTGGCCCGGCATGCTGATCGCGGTCACGGGCGCGGCCCTGGCGACCGCCGCGTTCAATCTGCCGGTCGAGACCATCGGCACCCGGTTCGGCGGCATTCCCCAAAGCCTGCCGCTGCCGGCAATCCCCGACGTGTCCTGGGCCAAGGTCCGGGCCGTGCTGCCCAACGCGGTCGCCTTCGCGCTTCTGGGCGCCATCGAATCCCTGCTGTCGGCCGTGGTCGCCGACGGCATGACCGGGCGGCGTCACCGTTCCAACTGCGAACTGGTCGCCCAGGGCATCGCCAACGTGGCGTCCGGCCTGTTCGGCGGCATCTGCGTGACCGGCACCATCGCGCGCACGGCGACCAACGTGCGCGCGGGGGCGCACGGCCCCGTCGCCGGGATGATGCATTCCCTGTTCCTGCTGGGCTTCATCCTGATCGCGGCGCCGCTCGCCGCCTATATCCCGCTCGCCAGTCTGGCCGGGGTGCTTGCCGTGGTCGCCTGGAAGATGATCGAAAAGCACGCCTTCGCGACCCTGCTTCGCGCCTCGCCGGGCGACGCCCTGGTGCTGCTCGCGACGCTCGGGCTGACCATCTTCCGCGACCTGACGGAGGCGATCGTGGTCGGCTTCGCGCTCGGCTCGGTGCTGTTCATCCACCGCATGTCGAAGACCACGGCGGTTGAAAGCCACCGGCCCTTCGTCGCCGAGGACAAGGCGGATGATGCGAATGGCGGGCGCAAGCCCTATGACGAGGACGACGCGTCCGACCCGGACGTCGTCGTCTACCGCATCGTCGGCGCTTTCTTCTTCGGGGCCGCGGCCTCCATCGGCGCCGTGCTGGAACGCATTTCCGACACCCACAAGGCCCTGATCATCGACCTCGCCGCCGTGCCGTTCCTCGATTCGACGGCGGCCAACACCATCGACGGCCTGGCCCGCAAGGCCCAGCGCCAGGGCGTCGCCGTGATCCTGACCGGCGTTTCCGACAGCGTGCGCCGCGACCTGGCCAACCACAAGATCACGCCGCCGCTGATCGCCTTCGAGGCGACCATCGACGCGGCCCTCGCCAAGGTGCGCGGCACCCCACCGGAAAATTAATCGTCGCGCGTCGATTGATCGCGCAAAACAACTTCCACGCCGGATTCCCGGCGCTTAGGTTTTGCTGTCCGGCTGGAAGCCGACCGTGTCCTTGTACTTTTCCATCTCGGCCGGATCGAAATAGGCCTCTTCCCATTTCTTGATCTGGTCGAACCCGGCGAAGGTGTGGAAATCGCCGACCGGATGGCCCTTCAGGCTGTCGAACAGTTCGGCCTCGACCATGGGGCCGCGTTCCATCAGATCCGTGCCGAAGTTGTAGATCGCCTTCAGGGTCGCCCGGTGGCAGGCGCCCGGCAGGATGGTCAGGGCGATGCCCAGGTCGGTCATTTCCTCGGAGGTAAATCGCGGCGACACGCCGGTCTGGTTATAGAGGATCGGACCGTCGACCTCCTTGCAGATGCGCGCGACCTCGTCCCGCGTGGTCGGGCCTTCGACGAAGGCGACGTCCGCACCCGCCTCCAGATACGCGTTGGCGCGTTCGATGGCGATGTCGAGCGACCCGCCGACCGCACCCCGCGCGTCCGTGCGCGCGATGATGACGAAGTCGGGGTCCAACTCGTCGCGCACGTCCTTGGCGGCGCGGTACTTGCCGACGGCCTCCGCCATGGGGATGACCTGACGCCCGGCGACGTGGCCGCAGCGCTTGGGAATGATCTGGTCCTCGATATGGATCGCAGCCGCCCCCGTCTGGATGTATTCGCGCACGCAGCGGATCACGTTGATGGCGTTGCCGTAGCCGTTGTCGGCGTCGGCGATCAGCGGCACCTTCACGGCGTTGGCGATATAACGCGCGTTGAGATGCATTTCCGTCATGGTCGCCAGGCCCGCGTCGGGCATGCCGAGCAGGGCGAGGGACGTGCCGTAGCCGGTCATGTAGACGGCGGGAAAGCCGACGACCTCCATGACCTTGGCCGTCATGGCGTCGTAGACGCCGGGCACGACCAGGGTTTTATCGGACTTGATGAGTTGACGCAGGCGGGTGGTGGCGCGCACGGGATGGATCCTCCGGTTGGATTGGCGTTTGTGATTGCCCGGATTTTGGCCGCTTTCGCGAAAAGAGTCCCGCACTTTGTATACAAAATGCCCCGCACGGGGCGGGCCGTCAGCGGAAATGCCGGTCCCTGTTCATCAGCCAAAGCAACACCAGCAAGGCCGGGATCGCCGCCAGGGTCGTGCCGACGAAATAGACCTGCCAGCCCAAGGCCTGCGCCGCCTCGCCGCCGCCGGCCACGAAGATCTTGCGCCCCAAGGCCGCGAAGGCGGACAGCAGCGCGTATTGCGTGGCGCTGTAGGCGCGGTCGCAGAACCCGGACAGATAGGCGACGAAGGCCGCCGTCGCCATGGCCGAGGTCAGGTTTTCCAGCGCGACGGTCACCGTCAGCGCCGGGATCGACGGCCCCTGTCCGGCCAGCCAGGCGAAGGCCAGGTTGGCCCCCGCCTGCATGACGCCGCAGGCGAACAATGCCCGCAGCAGCCCGAAGCGGGCGACCAGAAGCCCGCCCAGGACCGCCCCCGCGATGCTCATGGCGAAGCCCCAGACCTTGGTCACCAGGGCGATGTCGGTCTTGGAGAAGCCGATGTCGAGGTAGAACGGATTGGCCATCACGCCCAACAGGCCTTCGCCGTATTGGAACAGGGTGATGAAGACCAGCACCATGGCCCAGTTACGCCGGGTCATGAAATCCAGGAACGGCTCGATCAGGGCGGCGCGGAACGGCTGGTCCGTTCGCACGGGCGGGCGTTTGGGCTCCGGGCTGGTCAGCGTCGCCGCGATGCCCACGGCCATGAGGGCCGCCATCACGCCGTACGCCGCCTGCCAGCCCCATTGGTCGGCGATCAACAGCGCCCCGGCCCCGGACGCCAGCACCCCGACCCGGTAGCCGTTGACGAAGTTGGCCGTGCCGGGGCCTTCCAGGCCGCGTTCGAGCGTATCGATGCGGTAGGCGTCGGCGACGATGTCCTGAGTCGCGGACGCCCCTGCCAGAACCACGGCCCAGAACGCGGTCAGGGCCAGATTGGCGGCGGGATCGGAGGTGCCGAGGAACAGGATGGCCAGCGCCACGGCAAATTGGGACAACAGCAGCCAGGACCGGCGCTGGCCGACGCGCCGCGTGAGAAACGGGATCGGCGCCTGATTGACCACGGGCGCCCAGACCGGTTTGAACACATAGGCCGATCCGGCCAGCGCGAACCAGCCGATGGCGGCGACGGACAGCCCCGATTCCCGGAGCCAGGCCGACAGCGTCGAGAATACCAGGAGATAGGGCAGGCCGCTGGAAAACCCCAGGAACAACTGAATCAGCGCCGGGCGGCGGACATGGCCCCTGAGGGCGTCGGCCCAGCCGGGACGCAGGACCCGGTTCACGATCTTAGGCCCCCACCCCGCACGCGGCGGCGCTCAGCCGACGGGCTCGAACTTGCCCTGGGCGCCGTCGTAGACGGACAGCTTGGCCTCGGCGATGTCGATGTACCAGCCGTGAAGCTGCAGCTCCCCGGCCTCGACCCGTTCGCGGACCCAGGGAAAGGTGGTCAGGTTTTCCAGCGAGACCAGCACCGCGTTCTGTTCGCACACCCGGGTGCGGGTTTCGTCGTCGGCGCCGGCCATGGTCGCCAGCACGCGGCGGTGGGCGGCGGCCAGCATGGACACCCATTGCGTAACGAAGGTGAACTGCCCGCCTTCCGTGTCGGCGTTCATCATCGCCTTGACCCCGCCGCAATGGGCATGGCCCAGGACGATGACATGCTTCACGTTAAGGCCCAGAACCGCGAATTCGAGGGCCGCCGAGGTGCCGTGGAACTTGCCGTCTTCTTCCAGCGGCGGCACCAGGTTGGCGACATTGCGGATCATGAACAGGTCGCCCGGATCGGTCTGGAACAGGGTCGCGGGTTCGACCCGGGAGTCCGAGCAGGCGATGACCGCGACCTGGGGCCGCTGGCCCTGGGCCACCAGCTCCTGGATCAGGGGTTTGGAATCCTGAAAGGCACCGGTGCGAAACCGGCGGTATCCATCGAGAAGCTTGTTCACGCCGGTCGTCATCTGCGGAAGGATCCTTCTGCCTTAGGCGGATTCGGCCTCGCGGCGGCGCTCCGCCTTCTTGCGTTCGTTGGGGTCCAGGATCGCCTTGCGCAGGCGGATGGACTTGGGCGTTACCTCGACCCGTTCGTCATCGTCGATGTAGCTGATGGCCTGCTCCAAGGTCAACCTTCGGGGCGGCGTCAGGCGGATCGCGTCGTCCTTGCCCGACGCCCGCATGTTGGTCAACTGCTTGGACTTCATGGGGTTGACCTCAAGATCGTTGGGCCGCGCGTTCTCGCCGATGATCATGCCTTCGTAAACGGCCTCGCCCGAGCCGATGAACATGAAGCCGCGTTCCTCCAGGTTGGCCAGGGCGAAGGCCACGCTCTGGCCGCCCGCGTTGGAGATCAGCACGCCGCTGCGCCGGCCCGGCACGTTGCCGCGGAACGGGCCGTAGGCATGGAACAGGCGGCTCATCACGCCGGTGCCGCGGGTTTCCGTCATGAAGTCGCCGTGATAGCCGATCAGGCCGCGGGTCGGGACATGGAATTCAAGGCGCACCTTGCCGCCGCCGGACGGCCGCATGGCCAGCAGGTCGCCCTTGCGCAGGCTTAAGGATTCCACGACGGTGCCGGAATATTCCTCGTCCACGTCGATGACGACTTCCTCGATCGGCTCTTCGCGCTGACCCGTTTCCGGGTTGTTGCGGTAGAGCACGCGGGGCCGCGAGATCGACAGCTCGAAGCCCTCGCGGCGCATCTGTTCGATCAGCACGCCAAGCTGCAGTTCGCCGCGCCCGGCCACGTCGAAGGCGTTGTCGTCGGGCGTTTCGGTGATGCGGATGGCGACGTTGCCCTCGGCCTCGCGGTCGAGGCGGTTGCGGATCACCCGCGACTGCACCTTGTCGCCGTCCTTGCCGGCGAGCGGCGAATCGTTGATCGAGAACGTCACCGACAGCGTCGGCGGATCGACCGGCTGCGCGGCCAGCGGTTCCGTCACCTGCGGATCGCACAGCGTGTCGGCGACGGTCGCCTTGGCCAGGCCGGCGATGGCGACGATGTCGCCCGCTTCGGCGCGGTCCACGGGCTGGCGCTTGAGGTCGCGGAACACCAGGATCTTGGACACCCGGCCCTGTTCGACCAGCTTGCCGTGACGGTTGAGCGCCTTGATCGGCATGTTGGCTTCGATCACGCCGGACTGGATGCGCCCGGTCAGGATGCGGCCCAGATAGGGATCGGCCTCCAGCGTCGTCGCCAGGATGGTGAAGGGGGCGTCGACCGAACCCACGTCGGGGGAGGGCACATGGTCGGTGATCATCTTGAACAGGGGCGTCAGGCCGTCGTCGCGGGCATCGGGGCTGAGCCCGGCCCAGCCGTTGCGGCCCGAAGCATAAAGCAGCGGGAAATCGAGCTGCGCGTCGTTGGCGTCGAGCGCGGCGAACAGGTCAAACACCTCTTCATGCACTTCGTCGATGCGGGCGTCGGGGCGGTCGACCTTGTTGATGACGACGATCGGGCGCAGGCCCAGCTTCAGCGCCTTGCCCAACACGAACTTGGTCTGCGGCATCGGGCCCTCGGCCGCGTCGACCAGCAGCACCACGCCGTCGACCATGCCGAGGATGCGTTCCACCTCGCCGCCGAAATCGGCGTGACCGGGCGTGTCGACGATGTTGATGCGGTAGGTGTCCCATTCCACCGACGTGCATTTCGCCAGGATGGTGATGCCGCGCTCGCGTTCCAGATCGCCGGAATCGAGGGCGCGTTCGGCCACCGCCTGGTTGGCGCGGAAGGCGCCGGACTGGCGCAAAAGCCCGTCGACGAGGGTGGTTTTGCCATGGTCGACGTGGGCGATGATGGCGATGTTTCGGAGCAGGGTCCGGGTCATGAGATCGGGTCGCTTCTATATAAGGTAAAGGGATACGCAGCGTCGCGCTGGCCGCTATATAAGGCCAGCGGGCGCAAGATGCCAGAAAATGCTGCGCTGCAACCCTGGACGGTTGCTAGTCGGCGGCGTCCCAGGTCCGCAGCTTGAGCGCCATGGCCGCCTTGAGGTCCGTTTCCGGGCGGGCGCCGATCTGGGCGATGACCTCGGCGGCGGCGATGCCGCCCATGCGGGCACAGGTCGCAAGGCCGCCGTCCCGGGTATAGCCGTAGAGGAACCCGGCGGCATAGGCGTCGCCCGCCCCGGTGGTGTCGATGACCTGGGAAACCGGGGCCGCGGTCACGGCGACCGTTTCGCCGTCGCTGACCACGACGGAGCCCTTTTCCGAGCGCGTCAGGGCCGCGACCTTGCAATGACCCTTGACCTTGTCCAGGGCGGCATCGAAATCGTCGACCTGATAGAGCGCTTTGATTTCGGCCTCGTTGGCGAACAGGATGTCGACATGGCCTTCGATGAGATCGAGGAAATCGGCGCGGTGACGGTCGACACAGAACGGATCCGAGAGCGACAGCGCGACCTCGCGGCCGGCGGCACGCGCCGCCTGGGCGGCGGCACGGAAGGCCTGCTTGGCGTCTTCCGGGTCCCACAGATAGCCTTCCAGATAGGTCACCTTGGCATCCTTGATGACGTCCAGGTCCACGTCGGCGGGCTTCAGATGGATGCTCGCCCCCAGATAGGTCAGCATGGTGCGCTGGGCGTCCGGCGTGACCAGAACCAGGCAATTGGCCGTGGCCGGGCCGTCTTCCGCCGGGGCGGTGTCGAAATGCACGCCGAGGGAGCGGATGTCGTGGCTGAAGATGCGCCCGAACGCGTCGTTCCGGACCTTGCCGGCGAAGGCGCATTTGGCGCCCAGGCCCGCCATCACGGCGATGGTGTTGGCGGCGGACCCGCCGGAACATTCCATGGCCGGACCGGCCTTGTCGTAAATCGCGGCGGCCTGGGCCTCGTCGACCAGGGTCATGGCGCCCTTGGCCAGACCTTCGCGGTCCAGGAAGGCGTCATCGGTCTGGGTCAAAACGTCGACGATGGCGTTGCCGATGCCGACAACGTCGAAACGGGGATTGGTCATGAAAACCTCTTTCAACTCATTCCGCCCCGCCGCCGCCTTGCCGGGCCGCGTCGTTCCGGGCGCTGGTTGGGCGCGGAGTATACCGATGACGAACGTGACGTCTACCCCGGCCTCACGTATGGGGGCACCCTTGCGGGCAGGGCCCCGGGCGGCGTAAAACCGAGGGCCGCCGCATCCGCGCTTGATTTCGACGCAGAACAGGACACCTCTTTTCCATGATCGATGCCCTCGTCAAAGGCGTCCAGCAACTGGGCGACAAGAACACCCAGAAACCCCTATGGATTTCCGTCGCCATGGCCTTGGGCGTGTTCGCCGTGCTGTGGACAAGCTCGGGCGCGCTCATCAAGTACACGGCGATCTTCGAACTCGGCTGGCTCGAAACCATCGCCGACGGGCTCGGCTGGGCCCTGGTGCTGGTGATGACCTGGGTCCTGTTTCCCGGCGTGGTCTCGGCCGTGGTGGCCCTGTTCCTGGATCGGATCGCCGAATCGGTCGAGGCCCGGCACTATCCGGACCTGGGCCCGGCCCAGGGCCAGCCCGTGGGCGAACAGGTGGTCGCCGCCCTGCGCTTTCTCGGCGTCATGGTCAGCCTCAACCTGCTGCTGCTGCCGACCATGCTGCTGGGGCCGGTCTATCCGGTGCTGTTCTATTGCGTGAACGGCTATCTTCTGGGCCGCGAGTATTTCGAGATGGTCGCCGCCCGGCGCATCGACCTGGCGGGCACGGTCCGCCTGCGCCAGGCCCACGGCGGCCGGATGTTCCTGACCGGGGTCGCCATTGCCTTTCTTTTGACAATTCCCGTGGTCAATCTCCTGACTCCGGTGATCGCCACGGCGGCCATGGTCCATCAGTTCGAAAAATGGCGGCGGCGGGGGACTCCGGGACAATCGGGAGGGACGCGGGGCGGCCCGGCGCAGGGCACGCATGTGGCCCGTCCGGGCGCCAATTCCGTGCTGGACGGATCAGGGCCCAAGGCGTAAGTAATTGACTATGTTTGGGAAGAAAAAGGACGGCCCGACCGCACCGGCACCGGCCGCCCAGAAGGAAGCTGACGTGAGCGACGAAACAAAAGACGACGGCGGGGATTTCTCCGCGCCGCCCCTGAAACCATTTTCCCGCAAGGGTTCCCACGCGCCCAAGCCGCCCACGTCGTCCGGCATGGCGTCCGAGATGCACCGCCGCCCGCCGGAGGTATCGACCACGGCCCGGCGCATCGACCGCGCGCGCTCGCTCGACACCACATCGGACCAGAAGCGCCTGATCGTCGGCCGCGACATTTCCCTGACCGGCGAAATCACCTCCTGCGACCGTCTGGTCGTCGAAGGCCAGGTCGAGGTCACCCTGCCGGCCGCGCGCCTGATCGAGGTCGCGCCGACGGGCGTGTTCAAGGGTAACGCCGACGTCGAGGAAGCCGATATCTCGGGCCGTTTCGAAGGCGAACTGATCGCCCGCGGGCGTCTCGTCGTCCGCGCCGGCGGCCGCGTCCAGGGCAAGATCCGCTATGGCCGGATCGTCATCGAACAGGGTGGCGAGATTTCCGGCGACATGCAGACCCTCGACGAGGGCGAATAAGCCCGGTGCCTGCCCCGCGCCGCCGCCGCCTTCTTGTTCCCCTGATTCTCGGCCTTGCGCTGGCCGGCTGCGCCGGTGACGGCATGGCCCCGCCGTCCTCCTCCGGGCTGCCCGCGGCGGCCGGATCGTCGGGCGCAGACACGGCCCCGGCCGAGCCCGAGATCGCCGCCCTGCCGCCCCTGCCCCGCATCGCGGTTCAGGCGGTTCTGGGATATTCCCGCCCCGACCTGGTCGCCGCGTTCGGCGCCCCCGCCTTCAGCCGCATCGACAAGGGGGCGGAAATCCTGCGCTTCCGGGGCGAAGGCTGCGTGCTCGACGTATTCCTGTACAAGGACGCCAAGGATGCCGCCGCCCGGGTCGCCCATGTCGAGGCCCGCGACGAGGCCGGCAAGGCGACGGATCGCCAGTCCTGCGTCAACGCCACGCCGCGCCTGCGGGGATAAGCGCTTAAACGGTTTTTCCTTTAAATCGACAAAGGTCGGCGACGACGCAGACCGCGCAGTCGGGCTTGCGCGCCTTGCACACGTAGCGCCCGTGCAGGATCAGCCAATGGTGGGCGTGGCGCAGGTAGGCGGCGGGCGTGACCTTCATCAGTTTCTGTTCGACCGCCAAGGGCGTCTTGCCCGGCGCGATGCCCGTGCGGTTGCCGATGCGGAAGATATGGGTGTCGACGGCGATGGTCGGCTCACCGAAGGCGATGTTGCGCACCACGTTCGCGGTCTTGCGCCCGACGCCGGGCAGGGCTTCCAGGGCCTCCTGGTCGTTGGGCACGACGGAGCCGTGCCGTTCGATCAGGATGTTGGACAGCTTGAACACGTTGGCCGCCTTGGTGCGGTAGAGGCCGATGGTCTTCACGTAGTCGCGGATTTTCGCCTCGCCCAGGGCCGCCATCTTTTCCGGCGTGTCGGCGATCTTGAACAGGGGGCCCGTCGCCTTGTTGACGCCGACGTCCGTGGCCTGCGCCGACAGCACCACCGCGACCAGCAGGGTGAACGGGTTGACCCAGTCCAATTCGCCCTTGGGCTCCGGGTTCTGGGCCTGCAGGCGGCGGTAGAATTCCTCGATATCGGCTTTTTTCATGGCGCTTTCTTCATGGCCGGGCCTTCGGTTCTTGATACATGTCATGCCGCCCCCGCCGGGGCGCCGCTAGATTGCCACCGACACCCGGCCCGGAACAACCAATGAACGACACCGGCTATCCCCTGAAACGGCATTTCTGGCGGCGCATCGCGCCGGGTTTGGCCGTTTTGCTGGCGGTCATGGTGGCGGCGACCGTGTTCGCGGTGATCCGCACGACGGAAAGCATCTATCTGGAACTGGCGCGTCAGCGCGCCGAGGCGGTGTCCGCCGCCGTGTCCCATGCCGCGCCCGAAGCCTGGGCGCATCTGCTGGCCCATGGCGACACCAAGGCCGACCACGACAAGCTGCGCGCCGCCATCGAACAGGAAGTCCGCGAACTGCGCATCCAGGCCATGAAGGTCTACAGCCTGACGGGCCAGGTGCTGTATTCGACCGACACCGCCGACTTCGCCAAGCGCGAAACCAACGCCGCCCTCAAAACCGTGGTGTTCGACGGCAAGCCGGTGCTGGTGCGGATCAATGAGAACGGACAGCCGCTTTACGAAATCTATGTCCCGGTGATCGACGCGGCGGGCGACATCGCCGCCGTATTCGAACTGTACGAACCCGTCGCCTATCTCGATGCGCTGCTGCTGCGCTCGGGCGCCATCGCCGCCGCCGCACCGGCGGCCGGGCTGGTGCTTTTGCTGGCCGGACTGGGCATGCTGGTGGCGCGCGGCCAGCGCGAGATCGACAGCCGCGCGGCCGCCCTCGACGAGACCCGGCGCAAGCTCGAGAGTTTCGTATCCATGAGCGCCGTCGACGCGGCCAGGGGCGGCGGCGACATCCCGTCGCGGCGCGTGCGGCTGACCCTGTTCTATTCCGACGCCCGCGACTTCACCGGCTATTCGGAAAGCAACCCGCCGGAACGGGTGGTGTGGTACCTCAACGAATTGATGGGCATCCAGGTCACGGCCATCGAAGCCCACGGCGGCGACGTCGACAAGATGATCGGCGACGCGCTGCTGGCCCGTTTTGACGGTCCCGGCGCCGAGACCCGCGCGCTTGCCGCCGCGCGCGACGTGCAGGCGGAGCTGGCGCGCGCCAACCTGCCGCGCCCGGTCGGCATCGGCGTCTATACGGGCGAGGTCATTTCCGGCGCCATCGGGGCCGCCCATCGCCGCGACTTCACGGTGATCGGCGACGGCGTCAACGTGTCGGCCCGGCTGTGCGCCGCCGCGGCGGCGGGCCAGATCGTCGCCGACGCGGACACCCTTGCCGCCGCCGGCAGCGACGCCGACGGCGGGTTCGGCCGGGAAGAGGCGATTTCCGTCAAGGGCCGGCGCGAGCCCGTGCGCATCCGCCGCCATCCCGGCATGGCCGAAAACCCCGGGGCTTGAACGAAGGCTCTTTTCTCCGCCCGCCGCTTGCGTATCATGGTCGCATGAGCACGACCGATATCACCTATGATCCCGACGCCTGCCTGTTCCGCACGGAACTGAGGCCCCACCGTTCGAGCACCCTGAAGGGCACGCACGTGTTCATGTGGGTGCTGGCCGTGTTCTGGGTGCCGCTGTCGGTGCTGTTCATCATGATCGGCGCCTGGCCGGTGTTTCCCTTCATGGGGGTGGAGATGATTTTGCTCTACGGCCTGCTGCGCCTGAACCTCCGGCGCGGGACCGAGGTCGAGACCATCGCCGTGACGGCGCGGGAGTTGAGCGTCGACCGCGTCACCCATTGGGGCCGCCATCACCGCTGGACCTTCCAGCCGCAATGGCTGCAGGTGCTGGTCGACGAAACGCGGGGGCGGGGGGCGCGCCTGCTGCTGCGTTCGCACGGACGTTCGCTCGCCATCGGCCGGTTTCTTACGCTGGAGGAAAAGACCGGCGTCGCCAACCGCCTGAAACAGGTGCTGGCCGACCTGCGTAATCCGGCCCTGGGGCTTTAGGTCAAGCCGAGCACATCGCGCATGGAATACAGGCCCGGCGCCCGGCCCGCGCACCACATGGCGGCGCGCACGGCCCCCCGCGCGAAGATTTCCCGCGAAGACGCCCGGTGGGTCAACTCGATGCGTTCCGACGGCCCGGCGAAGATCACCGTATGGTCGCCGACCACGTCGCCGCCGCGCAGGCTGGCGTAGCCGATGGCCTGGTCGGGGCGCGCACCCGTATGGCCCTCGCGCGACATCACCGCGTTCTTGTCGTGGTCGATGCCGCGCCCTTCGGCGGCGGCCCGGCCGAGCATCAGCGCCGTGCCCGAGGGCGCGTCGATCTTGTGCTTGTGGTGCATCTCGACGACCTCGATGTCGTAATCGGGGCCGAGCAGTTCGGCCGCCTGCCGGGCCAGACCGACCAGCAGGTTGACGCCCAAGGACATGTTGCCCGCCTGCACGATGGCGGCCTTTTCCGCCGCGCCCCGGACGGCGGACTGCTGATCCGCCGACAAGCCCGTGGTGCCGATGACCATGGCCGTGCCGATCTCGAACGCCAGCGCCGCATGGGCGACCGTCGCCGCCGGCACGGTGAAGTCGATGACCACGTCCGACGCCTCGAACAACGCCCGCGCGTCGTCCATGACAACGGCGCCCACGGTCTCCGTTCCGACCAGCAGGCCGAGGTCCTGGCCGATGAAGGGGCTGCCCGCCTGTTCCGTACCGCCGGAAAGCGCCGCACCCTCGGTCGCCATCACGGCCTGAATCAGCATGCGCCCCATGCGCCCGCCGCAGCCGGTAATTCCGATGTTCATGGGAACCTTCCCCCGCCGAATTAATCTCGGCGGGAACTCTATGGATCAGGGATTTGAAAAGGAACCTTTTTTCTACCTCACGGCCTCACTGCCTCTGTGGTTCATATTTAAAAAAAACCACTGAGACGATGAGGCGGTGAGAACCGGGGAGGACAAGGTCAGTCCTTCAGGTCTTCCCAGATTTCCTTGACCTTGTCGAAGAAGCCCGTGGATTGCGGGCTCTGGGTCTTCTTGTCGCCGGCGGCGTCGAATTCCTTGAGCAGCTCTTTCTGCCTGTCGGTCAGGTTCTGCGGCGTCTCGACCGTGACCTGGACGAACATGTCGCCGCGCGACTTGGAGCGCATGACCGACATGCCCTTGCCCGCGAGGCGCAACTGGTGGCCCGTGGGCGTGCCGGCGGGGATGGTCACCCGCGCGCGCTTGCCCTCGATGGTCGGGACCTCGACCTGGCCGCCGAGCGCCGCCGTGGTCATGGGGATGGGCACGCGGCAGTGGATGTCGGCGCCGTCGCGGTGGAAGAAGCGGTGCGGGCGGATGCCCAAAAACAGATACAGATCGCCCGGCGGCGCGCCGCGCAGGCCGGCCTCGCCCTCGCCGGCCAGGCGGATGCGCGTACCGTCCTCGACCCCGGCGGGGATGGTGACGGAAAGCGTCTTTTCCTTGTGCACGCGCCCGGCGCCGCCGCAGGTCCGGCAGGGATCCTTGATCACCGTGCCCCGGCCCTGACAGGCCGGACAGGTGCGTTCCACCGTGAAGAAACCCGATTGCGAGCGCACGCGCCCGGCCCCCCCGCAGGTCGTGCAGGTGATGGGGGCGGCCGCGTCCTCGGCGCCCGTACCCTTGCAGGGCTCGCAGGCGACGGAGGTCGGCACGCGGATTTCCGCCTTCTTGCCCTTGAAGGCGTCTTCCAGCGACAGTTCCATGTTGTAGCGCAGGTCGGCGCCGTGGCCGCCGGCATGGCCGCCGCGCCCGCCGCGCCCGCCGCCCATGAATTCGCCGAACATTTCCTCGAAGATGTCGCCGAAACCGGAAAAGCCCTGGCCGCCGGCATCGAAGCCGCCGCCGCCGGCGCCGCCCGCCTCGAAGGCGGCATGACCGAAGCGGTCGTAGGCGGCGCGTTTTTCCGCGTCCTTCAGGACCTCGTAGGCCTCGTTCAGTTCCTTGAACTTCTTTTCCGCTTCCTTGTCGTCGGGATTGCGGTCGGGATGAAACTTCATGGCAAGCTTGCGGTAGGCCGCTTTCAGCTCACCGTCGTCGGCGCCCTTCTTGACGCCGAGAATGTCATAGTAATCGCGCTTGTCAGCCATGATCGAGAGCCCTCCCGGACATCAGGACGTTACAGACGGCGATCCGAAATGGCGCCGGGGGCCGAAGCCCCCGGCACACCGGATCAGTCGTCCTTGCCGCCCTTCTTGCCCTTGGGGGCGTCGTCGGCATCCGGATTGACTTCCTCGAAGTCGGCGTCGACCACGGTGGCGTCCTCGGACTTGGCGTCGTCGGCGCCGGACGCGGCCGCGTCATCCGGGCTTTCTTCCTGGGCCGCCTTGTACATGGCTTCGCCCAGTTTCATGGAAGCCTGGGACAGCGCTTCGCACTTGGCGTTGATCGCCTCGGCGTCGTCGCCTTCCTTGGCTTCCTTCAGATCCTCGACGGCGGCTTCGATGGCCGACTTGTCGTCCGCGCCGATCTTGTCGCCGTATTCCTTGAGGTTCTTTTCCGCCGAATGGATCAGGGTGTCGGCGGTGTTCTTGGCTTCGACCAGGGCGCGGCGCTTCTTGTCGTCGTCGGCATGGGCCTCGGCTTCCTGGACCATGCGTTCGATGTCGTCGTCGGAAAGGCCGCCGGAGGCCTGGATGCGGATCTGCTGTTCCTTGTTGGTCGCCTTGTCCTTGGCCGACACGTTGACGATGCCGTTGGCGTCGATGTCGAAGGTGACCTCGATCTGCGGCAGGCCGCGCGGGGCCGGCGGGATGCCCATCAGGTCGAACTGGCCGAGCAGCTTGTTGTCGGCGGCCATTTCGCGTTCGCCCTGGAACACCCGGATGGTCACGGCCCCCTGGTTGTCCTCGGCGGTCGAGAAGGTCTGGCTTTTGCGGGTCGGGATCGTCGTGTTGCGGTCGATCAGGCGGGTGAACACGCCGCCCAGCGTTTCGATGCCGAGCGACAGCGGCGTCACGTCGAGCAGCAGCACGTCCTTGACGTCGCCCTTCAGCACGCCGCCCTGGATGGCGGCGCCGATGGCCACGACTTCGTCCGGGTTGACGCCCTTGTGGGGCTCGCGGCCGAAGAATTCCTTGACGATCTTGTTGACCAGGGGCATGCGCGTCATGCCGCCGACCAGGATGACCTCGTCGATTTCCGACGCCTTGAGGCCCGCGTCCTTGAGCGCCTTCTTGCAGGGCTCGACGGTGCGTTCCACCAGGTCTTCGACCAGGGTTTCCAGTTTGGCGCGGGACAGCTTGATGTTGAGGTGCTTGGGCCCCGACGCGTCGGCGGTGATGAACGGCAGGTTGATTTCCGTCTGGGTCGTCGACGACAGCTCGATCTTGGCCTTTTCGCCGGCTTCCTTCAGGCGCTGCAGGGCGAGACGGTCCTCGCGCAGGTCGATGCCGTTTTCCTTTTTGAACTCGTCGGCGAGGTAGTCGACGATGCGATGGTCGAAGTCTTCGCCGCCCAGGAAGGTGTCGCCGTTGGTCGACTTGACCTCGAACACGCCGTCGCCGATTTCCAGGACCGAGACGTCGAAGGTGCCGCCGCCGAGGTCATAGACCGCGATGACGCCGCTGTCCTTTTTCTCGAGCCCGTAGGCCAGCGCCGCGGCCGTCGGTTCGTTGATGATGCGCAGCACCTCGAGCCCGGCGATCTTGCCGGCGTCCTTGGTGGCCTGACGCTGGGAATCGTTGAAGTAGGCGGGCACGGTGATGACGGCCTGGGAAACCGGTTCGCCCAGATAGCTTTCCGCCGTTTCCTTCATCTTCTGCAGGATGAAGGCGGAAATCTGGCTGGGGCTGTATTTCGAGTCGTCGATTTCGACCCAGGCGTCGCCGTTGTCGCCCTTGACGATCTTGTAGGGGACGAGCTTCTTGTCCTTGGCCACCATCTTGTCGTCGTACCGGCGCCCGATCAGGCGCTTGATGGCGAACAGGGTGTGTTCCGGGTTGGTCACCGCCTGGCGCTTGGCGGGCAGGCCCGTCAGGCGTTCGCCCGCGTCCGTGAAGGCGACCATGGAGGGCGTGGTGCGGACCCCTTCCGCGTTCTCGATCACCTTGACATCCTTGCCGTCCATCACGGCGACGCAGGAGTTCGTGGTGCCCAAGTCGATACCGATAACCTTACTCATGTGTTCAGTCCTTTCCTTAAGGCCAACCGTCCCAGGGCCCGATTTCGGCACCCGTCCGCGGCTTCCATCGTTGTTTCAGGTGCTGCTTAACCCATGCCCCTTGGGATGAAAAGATGTCATCGCCAAATCTACACGGCCCAGGGTTAACAGGCTCCTGCCAAAACCGCATCAAAGACCGTTGCGGTTCGCGGGTTATATAGGCGGGTGCAGACAGCCCCGCAACCCGGCCATACGGCAAAAAATCGCCGCAAGGCCCGGCTTTCCAGGCGTTTTCTACAGCTCCTCGTCGACCCGGCCGCCGGCCCCGCCGGCGCCCTTCTCATAAGCCTTGCTGCCGTCCTTGCCGTCGCCCGCCGCCTGGGCCGGATTCTCCGCGGCCGGGGCCATGGGTTCGGGCTTGGGGCCGCCCTTGGTCACGCCGACCTTGGCCGGGCGCAGCAGGCGGTCGTTCAGCGTGTAACCGGCCTCGATCACCTGGGCCACCGTGCCCTGGGGCTGGGTCGGGTCGGGAATTTCGAACAGCGCCTCGTGGGCGTTGGAATCGAAGCGCTGGCCCAACGGGTCAAGACGCTTGATGCCGCTGCGTTCCAGTACGGACAGCAGGGCGCGTTCCGTCATCTCGACCCCGGTCATCAGGGTTTCGACGACCTCCGACGACGTGCGCGCCTCGGCGTCGATGCTGTCGAGCGCCCGGCGCAGGTTGTCGCCCACGGTCAGAATCTCGCGGGCGAAGTTTGCGATGGCGTATCTGGACGCGTCCTGCTTGTCGCGTTCGGCCCGGCGGCGCACGTTTTCGGCCTCGGCCAGGGCGCGCAGGGTGCGGTCGTTGGCTTCGGCCAACTGAGCTTCCAGCGCGGCGATGCGCTGGGCCGGATCGGCCGCGCCCGCGTCCGCCGTCATGGACGGGATCGGTGGCTCGCCGTCCGGCGCCGCTTCCGGCTGGCCGGCCTCGGCGGCGGCATCGGCGGCCGTATCCTCGGGCGCGCTGTCTGGGGTTTGCTCGGGTGTGGTCTCGGACATCTTTATTCCTTCAGGGTGTTCCTTGCGGTTGGTAGGGCCTGGGCGGTTGGGGTCTGGCCGGCCGGGGATCAGCCGCGGCGGCCGGCGCCGATATAGCCACCGATCAGATCGGCGGTGTAATCGACCATGGGGATGATGCGGGAATAGTTCATGCGCGTCGGGCCGATCACGCCGACGGCGCCGATGATCTGTTGTTGTTCGTTGCGGTAGCTGCGCACGACCATGGCGCAGCCGGACACGTTGAACAGGGTGTTATCGGCGCCGATGAAGATCTGCACCCCGTCGGCGCGGTCGGCCATGGACAGGATCTTCAGCATCTGCTCCTTGGTTTCCAGCGCCGAGAACAGGCCCCGGATGCGTTCCAGGTCGGTGACCAGATTGACGTCTTCCAGCAGATGGGCCTGGCCGCGCACGATGAGCGCGCCGCCCGGCCCGGTGTCGCCGCCGGCCCAGGTCGCGAGCCCGCCCTCGACCAATTTCGCGGTCAGCTCGTCAAGCTGCGCCCGCTGGGATTCCAGCTCGGACATGATGCCGTCGTAGGCGTCGGAAATGCTGCGCCCGACCAGCTTGGCCGACAGGTAGTTGGTCGCCTGGACCAGGGCCGAGGCCGGCAGGTCCAGGGGAATTTCCATGATCCGGTTTTCGACCACGCCCGATTCCGTGACCAGGATGACCAATGCGCGGCCCGGGCTGAGATGCACGAATTCGATGTGCTTCAAGGGGCTTTCCGTCTTCGGTGCGAGCACCAGGGACGCGCAATGGGCCAGGCCCGACAGCGTCTGCGTCGCCTGCGCCAGCAGGCCTTCGACGGAATTGGCCGTGCCGGCGCATTGGCTTTTGATGGAGGCGCGCTCGGCCTCGGTCAAATTGCCGATCTCGAGCAGGCCGTCGACGTACAGCCGCAACCCCGTTTCCGTCGGCAGGCGACCGGCCGAGGTATGGGGCGAGAACAGCAGGCCCATGTCCTCCAGGTCCGCCATGACGTTGCGCACCGTCGCCGGCGACAGGCTCACCGGCAGGCGGCGGGCCAGGGTGCGCGAGCCCACGGGCTCGCCGGTCTCGACGAAGCTTTCGACGATTTCCCGGAAGATTTGGCGCGAGCGGTCGTTCAGTTCTTCGATCATGGCCAAGTTTCGGTCTGCGGTCGGATCAGGGTCGCGGACATGAGGTTTCGATGAAATTCGGGCTTGCGCGGAATTTAGTCGCCGGACCGCCGGAGCGCAATGGCTGCCGGGCCGCGCCTGTTTCCCGGCCCCGGCCGAAGACCCTCGACCAATTGCCGGGTTTACCGGGCCGCCCGCCGGGGCTAGGGTCTGGCCGAGCAGACCATCTACGGGGGGAATTTATATATGAGACCATCGGGCCGCGCCGCCGATCAGTTGCGCGACATCGTGCTGGAGCCGGGATACGCCAAGTATGCCGAAGGATCGTGCATGGCGCGGTTCGGCGAAACCCATGTGCTCTGCGCCGCCACGGTGGAGGAACGGGTGCCCGGCTGGATGCGCGATTCCGGCAAGGGCTGGGTCACGGCGGAATACGGCATGCTGCCGCGCTCGACCCACAGCCGCACCAACCGCGAGGCCGCGCGGGGCGGGCAATCGGGCCGTACCCAGGAAATCCAGCGCCTGATCGGGCGCTCCCTGCGTGCGGTCACCGATCTCAAGGCCATGGGCGAAATTCAGGTGCGCCTGGACTGCGACGTGATTCAAGCCGACGGCGGCACCCGCACGGCGGCCATCACCGGGTCCTACGTGGCGCTGCATCTGGCGTTTCAGCGCTGCGTCGATCTCGGGCTCATGAAGGCCATTCCGCTGACCGATCAGATCGCCGCCGTGTCCTGCGGCATTTTCAAGGACACGCAGGTTCTCGATCTCGATTACGCCGAGGATTCCTCGGCCCAGGCCGACGCCAACTTCGTGTTCACCGGGCACGGCGGCATCGTCGAAATCCAGGGCACGGCCGAAGACGCCCCGTTTTCCCCGGCCCAGTTCGACGACCTGATGGCCCTGGCCCGCAAGGGCGTCGACGAATTATGCCAGGCGCAACGCCGGGCCATCGGATTGGCGTAACGGTCATGGCCCGGGCGTTCACGGAAGACCGGCTGGTCATCGCCACGCACAACCCGGGCAAGCTGCGCGAAATCGGCGCCCTGCTGACACCCTTCGGGGTCGCCGTGACCTCGGCCGGGGAGCTGGGCCTGGCCGAGCCCGTCGAGGACGGTGACAGCTTCAAGGCCAATGCCCTGATCAAGGCGCGGGCGGCGGCCGAGGCCTCCGGCCTGCCGGCCCTGGCCGACGATTCGGGCCTGGCGGTGGACGCCCTGGGCGGGGCCCCCGGCATCCATTCGGCGCGCTGGGCGGGGCCCGAGAAGGATTTCGGTGAGGCCATGGCACGGGTCTGGGAACTGGTTCTGGAATCCGAGGACCGGCGGGCGCATTTCGTCTGCGCCCTGGCCCTGGCCTGGCCCGACGGCCATTCGGAAGTGTTCGAGGGCCGGGTCGACGGCGACATCGTCTGGCCGCCCACGGGCGACAAGGGCTTCGGCTACGATCCGATTTTCCAGCCCGAGGGCTATTTCATCACCTTCGCCGAGATGGAACCCGCCGCCAAGCACCACATCAGCCACCGCGCCCATGCCTTCGAACAGCTGGTCGCGGCCTGCTTCCGGGGCCGGGGCTGACCCCGCCGCGATGACCGCCTTCGGCATCTACGTGCATTGGCCGTTCTGCGAATCCAAATGCCCCTATTGCGACTTCAACAGCCATGTCCAGGACGCGGTTGACCAGGCGCGCTGGGCCCGGGCCCTGGTCGCCGATCTGGCCCATTACGCGGCCGATACCCAGGGGCGCACCGTGACCACCGTGTTTTTCGGCGGCGGCACGCCGTCCCTGATGAAACCGGAAACCGTGGCCGCCGTGATTCAAGGCATCCGCGATTTGTGGCCCTGCGCCGAGGACCTGGAAGTCAGCCTGGAAGCCAATCCGTCGAGCGCCGAAATCGCCGCCTTTCCCGACCTCAAGGCCGCCGGGGTGACGCGGCTCTCGGTCGGCGTGCAGTCGTTCGACGACGCGGCGCTTTCCGCCCTCGGCCGCCGCCACGACGCCCAGGCGGCGCGCCGGGCCCTGGTTGGCGCACGCGATCATTTTCAAGAATTTTCGTTTGATCTTATTTACGCAAGGCCCGGACAGACCAAGGATAAATGGCGTCAGGAATTGCGCGAGGCCCTGACCTTCGCCGGGCCGCACCTGTCGTTCTATCAACTGACCATCGAACCCGGCACGCCCTTCCACAAGGACGGCGTGAAGGCCGCCGAGGGCGACTTGGGCGCGGCCCTGTTCGACATCACGCAAGAGGTTCTGGGCGAAGCGGGCCTGCCCGCCTATGAGATTTCCAACCATGCCCGGCCAGGCCACGCATGCCGCCACAACCTGAACATCTGGCGCGGCTGGGATTATGTCGGCGTCGGGCCGGGAGCGCATGGCCGCCTCGCCCTGGCGGATGACGGCGGTGTCCGCGACTGGGGCACCCATCAGATCCACAACCCCGAACGCTGGCTGAACCTTGTCGAATCCAAGGGCCACGGCACGGCCAAGCGCCGGCGGCTGGACGACGGCGACCGCGCGGAAGAGCGGGTCATCATGGGTCTGCGCCTGACCGAGGGCATCGACCGGGCCCGCTTCCAGGCCCAGACCGGACGCGACGTGCTGACCCTGATCAGCCCGTCGAAGCTCGCCTATGCCGTGGGTGCCGGTTACGTGGAACTGGACAAAACCCGCATCGCCGCCACCGCCGAGGGGCGATTGCGGCTCAACAGCCTGCTCGCGTCGTTGCTGGCGGCGTAATCTTCACCGTCATTCCCGCGCAGGCGGGAATCCAGGCGTCGATCATGGACCCCCGCCTGCGCGGGGGTGCGGGCGCGGTTCCCTCAAGAACCACGCCCTAGTTCGTGATCGCCTGGAAGGTCGCCGGCGCCTTGTCGATGACCACGGCGTCGCGCTGGCGGACCTGGAGGATGGCGAGGCCGCGTTCCGATGTGCCGTCGGGCAGAAAGCGGAAGATGCCGTCGCGCCCGGCGAAGCCGTTGGGATTGGCGATCAGTTTGGCCGTGAAACGGTCGGGCCCGGGCAACTGGGCCAGCACGGCGGCGAGTGCGGCCGCGTCATAGGCGATGGTCGCGAGCCGCGGCGGGGCGGTGCCGTAGACGTCCTGATATTCCTTTTCGAACCCGGCGCGCGGGCCCGGCGGCGGGGCCGCGTACCAGCCCCCGACCAGGGCCGGTTCGGCGCCGATGCCCGGCTCGTCCCATTGCCCGGTGCCCAGCATGCGCACCTTGTTGGGATCGATGTCGTAGAACGGCAGCAAGGCCGCGATCGCCTGCAGGCGCTTGCCGCCGTCGGCAACCAGAAGCGCGTCATAGGGCAGGTCGCCCATGGTCTGCAGGTTTTCCAGGCGCGCCAGGGCGGCCCTGGACACCTCGTCCTCCTTGCCCTCCAGCTCCTTCTTCTGGTTCAGCAGGGTCTGGCGGCGAAATTCGTAATCGGCCATGTCGCGGACCACGGCGGAGAAATCGTCGGCGTCGGGATTATAGACCTCAAGCCGCGCGATCTCGCCGCCGGCGCGGCCGACGGCGGCCTTGAAGGCGGCCAGCACCGTGCGGCCGTAGGCATTGTCCGGGGCCATGGCGGCAAACCGCACGACGCCCCGTTCGCGGGCGAAGGAAATCACCCGTTCGACCTGGGCGCGGGGCAGGAAGCCGAGCGTAAAGACCCCGTCGCCGGCGACCGAGCGGTCCGAGGAAAAGGCCACCACCGGCACCCCGGCCTGCCTGGCGACGGACGCCGCCCCCCGCACGTTGGCGGCGAGCAGCGGCCCCAGGATCAGCCTGGCACCGTCGCCGATGGCAAGCTGCGCCGCCTCGGCCGCGCCCTCGGGCGTGCCGCGGGTGTCGTGGGTCAACAGCTTGAACTTGTCGTCGGCGAAGGAGAACAGCGCCATCTGCGCCGCGTTGAGCAGCGCCTGGCCGACCCCGGCGTTGGCCCCCGAAAGCGGCAGCAGCAGCGCGACGCGGACGCTGCCGTCGTCGGGCGCGGCGATGGTGGTGGTCGGCGGCTGGGTCTCCGCCTCGGGGCTGACCAGCGGGCGCAGGCCCGGCGGGACCGGGCGCGGCACGGGCGTCACCGCATAGGTCGGCGGCGGCGGCGTGCGCGGGCCCGAGACGATGGGCCGGGACGGCGCCTCCGACGTGGACTTGCCGCCTTGAATTAACCCGCCGAATGACGAAGATTGGCACGCGGCCAACAGGGGCAGCACCATCACGGCCAGGGCGATCGCCGCCAGGGCCGGGCGCGAAAGGGCGTTTTGCGAATATGACCTGTTCATCCGATGATCCGCCGGAAAGTGCTGCCAAGGACGTGCGGGCGCCGGAAGGCGCCCCGTTGGAGGCCGCACTGTATCTGGTCTCCACACCCATCGGCAACGCCGGAGACGTCAGCGCCCGGGCACGCGACGTTCTCGCCCGCGCCGATCTGATCGCCTGCGAGGACACCCGGGTGACCGGCAAGCTGCTGATGATCCTGGGCATCAAGCGCGGTAACGGCGGCGGCCGCCTGCTCGCCTATCACGACCATAACGCGGCCCACCGCCGGCCCCAGATCATGGAACGCATCAAAAACGGCGGCAGCGTGGCCTTGGTGTCGGACGCGGGCACGCCGCTGGTCTCCGATCCCGGCTACAAGCTGGTCGCCGCCTGCGTCGAGGACGGCGTTCCCGTGACCGCCGTGCCGGGACCGTCGGCGCCGCTGATGGCGCTGACCCTGTCGGGCCTGCCGACGGACCGTTTCTTCTTTCAGGGCTTCCTGCCCGCCAAGGGCGCGGCGCGGCGCACGGCCCTGGCCGAGATCTCCTCTGTGCCGGCGACCCTTATCTTCATGGAATCTGGGCCGCGCCTGGCCGCGTCCCTGGCCGACATGGCCCAGGTCCTGGGCCCCCGCCCGGCCGCCGTGGCCCGTGAGCTGACCAAGAAATTCGAAGAGGTCCGGCGCGGCACCCTGGACGAACTGGCCGCCCATTACACGCAAGCCGGCCCGCCCCGGGGCGAGATCTGCGTCGTCGTCGGCCCGCCCGGCGCCGAGGCCCAGGCGACGGACGCCGACATCGACACCCTGCTGGCCGAGGCCCTGACCAAGGGATCGGTGAAGGACGCGGCGGCCGAGGTCGCGGCGCGCACGGGCCAGCCGCGCAAGGCCGTCTATGCCCGGGCCCTGGAGCTCAAGCGGACATGACCCAGGCAGCGCCCGGCCCTGACATCCGCCGCCGCGCCGAACGCCGAGGCCGCGGCGCGGAGACCCTGGCCGCCGTGCTGCTGATCCTCAAGGGCCACCGCATCCTGGCCCGCCGGGCGCGCACGCCGGCGGGCGAGATCGACCTGATCGCCCGCAAGGGGCGAAGCCTGGTGTTCGCCGAGGTCAAGGCGCGGACCAGCCTGGATGCCGGCACGGAAGCCCTGGCCCCCCGCCAGCGGAACCGCATCGCCCGCGCCGCCGAGGCCTTCGTGCGCACCCGCCCCGACCTGGACGGGCTGGACTGGCGATTCGATCTGATCGTGGTCGCCGGCGGCTGGCGGGTGAAACATCTGAAGGACGCTTGGCGGCCCGGCCTGGGCTGACCGGCGCGCCATGAAATCCGCATATTCCACCCGCCATCATGGCCCTCCCGCCCCGGGTGCGGGCGCCGGAGAGTTTGTCGCCGGCCCCGACCGGCGTTAGAATGCCGGCCGACCGGGGCCCGTCTTTTGGAGGAGATTTCGAGCATCATGGCCGCACCGACAGGACTGTCCCGACCCCACCCCATCTCCCGCGCCGCCCCTGCCCTGGCCAGCGCCCTCGCGGCGCTGCTGTTGCTCGGCGCCGCGGTCGGCCTGACCGGCTGTGTCGGCGCCGCCGTGGGCGCGGGTGCCACCGTGGGCGTCGCCGCCATGGACGACCGGGGGGTGCAGGGCGTCGCCCGTGACGCCGGCCTGGCCACGCAGGTGCGCGGCAAATGGCTGAACTACGACCTGGAAACCGGCGACACCCTGGCCGTCGACGGCAGCGTCAAGGTCTACAACCGCCGCGCCATGCTGACCGGCACGGTGAAGACCGAGGACATCCGCGCCAAGGCCGTGCGCCTGGCCTGGGAGGTCGAGGGCATCGAGGAGGTGATCAACGAACTGGCCGTCGGCGACACGTCGCTGTCCGACGCGGCGATCGACAGCTGGATTTCGACCCAGCTGACGACCAAGCTGACCTTCGACAAGGACGTCCAGGCCATCAATTACATCATCGAAACGGAAAACGCCGTGGTCTACCTGCTGGGCACCGCGCAAAGCCAAGCCGAGCTCGACCGCGTGCTGGGCCATGCCCGGGGTATTGCCCGGGTCCGCGACGTGGTCAACCATATCCGCGTCAAGGTGCCCGAAGCCCCCGCCGCCGATCAGCCGAAGAAGGCGTCCTGAGCCGTGGCCGGCAATCCCGGCATCCTGGCCGACGACATCCGGCGCGCCCTCGGCGAGATCGGCCGCCGGGACGACGCGGACTTTCCCATCGCCGACGCCGCCCTGCATCTGGCGGCGGCGCGCCTGCCGGGCCTCAACCTGGGGCCTTACCGGCGGCATCTTGAGCGCCTGACCAAGGAGGTCGCCGATTACGCCGGCCCCGGTACGCCGACCCTGGCCGGGCAATACGACGCCCTGATCCAGGTGATCGATCGGCGCTACGGCTACGGCGGCAACGAAAGCGTGTTCGAGGATCTGGACGCCGCCAACCTGGCCCGCGTGATCGACACCCGGCGCGGTCTGCCGGTGGCCCTCGGCGTCGTCTACATCGAGGTCTGCAATCGTCTGGGCTGGTCCCTGACCGGCCTGGATTTCCCCGGCCGCTTCCTGGTCCGCCTGGAGGACGCGGGCGGACGCATGATCCTCGACCTGTTCGAGGGCGGGCGCGAGCTGACGCCGCCCGACCTGCGCGGCATGCTGAAGACCATGGCCGGGGCCGATGCCGAACTGCATCCGCGCTATCTCTCGGAAATGACGGCGCGCCAGGTCGTGCTGCGCCTGGAGGACAACATCCGCGTGCGCCAGATGCAGCGGGGCGAGCTGGCCGACGCCGCCGACACGATCGCCCTGATGCTGCTGGTCGCCCCCGATACCGGCCATCTGTGGCGCGAGGCCGGGATCGTCAACGCGCGGCTCGACCGCGTCGCCAGCGCCGTCGCGGCGCTGGAGGAATACCTCAAGCGCGCGCCGGGCGAGGAAAAGGGCTACGAGGCGTCCTTGCTGTTGCAGGAATTGCGGGCCAAGTTAAATTAACCGGCCGGCCCCTGCCCCATGCTTCCCTCATCGGCCGAAGGATAAGGATTTCCCCATGGCGCTTACCGTGGCCATTCAGATGGACCATGTGTCGTCCATCGACATCACCGGCGACAGCACCTTCGTCCTGGCGCTGGAGGCCCAGCGCCGCGGCCACAAGCTGCTGCACTATCTGCCGGGCGACCTGTCCTATCACCACGGGCGCGTGACCGCCTGGGCCGAGCCCATGGAGGTGCGGCGCGCGGCCGGCAACCATTTCACCCTGGGCGAGACATCCCGCGTCGATCTGGCCGACGTGGACGTGGTGCTGATGCGCCAGGACCCGCCCTTCGACATGGCCTATATCACGGCGACGCATCTGCTGGAGATGGTCCACCCCAAGACCCTGGTGGTGAACAACCCGGCCGAAGTGCGCAACGCGCCGGAGAAACTGTTCGTCACCCGCTTCGCCCAGTTCATGCCGCCGACCCTGATCGCGACCAACCGCCGCGACATCCTGGCCTTCCGCGAAGAGCACAAGGACATCATCGTCAAGCCGCTGTACGGCAACGGCGGCGCCGGCGTGTTCCACATCACGCCCGGCGACGAGAACCTGAATTCGCTACTGGAGATGTTCACGCAGATGTTCCGCGAACCGGTCATCGTCCAGGCCTATCTGAAGGACGTGCGCCAGGGCGACAAGCGCATCATCCTGATCGACGGCGCGGTCGCGGGGGCGGTCAACCGGGTCCCGGCAGCGGGCGAATCGCGGTCCAACATGCATGTCGGCGGCAAGCCGGTGAAGTCGGAATTGACCGACCGCGAGCGTGAGATCTGCGCCGCCCTGGGGCCCGAGCTGAAGGCGCGCGGCCTGATCTTCGTCGGCATCGACGTCATCGGCGGCTATCTCACGGAAATCAACGTGACCTCGCCGACGGGGCTGCAGGAAATCAACCGCTTCGACGGCGTCAGCCTGGAAAGCGACATCTGGGACGCCATCGAGGCACGGCTTTAGGCCGCGACAAGAAACGTAACGTAAAGGGAGAATCGCAATGGCGCTTATCGAAGGCATGGTCGAGGTGCCGACCAAGTACGGACGCATGCCGTCCTTCGTCGCCCGGCCCGACGCGGGCGGGCCGTTTCCCGCCGTGATCTTCTACATGGACGCGCCGGGCTTCCGCGAGGAACTGTGCAACATGGCCCGAAGAATAGCGAAAGCGGGCTACTACTGCATCCTGCCGGACATGTATTACCGGCTCGGCACCATCCGCCTCGACAACACCCGGCGCACGGAGGCCATGACCAACGTGTGGCGGGAGGCCATGAATTCCCTGACCAACGCCGACGTGACCGACGACACGGCGGGCATTCTCGCCTTCCTCGACGCTCAGGCCGACGCCGCCGCCGGGCCGGTCGGCTGCGTCGGTTATTGCATGAGCGGACGCTATGTGGTGACCGTCGCCGGGCGCTTCCCGACGCGCATCAAGGCGGCGGCCTCGATGTACGGGGTCGGCATCGTCACCGCCGCCGAGGACTCGCCCCATCTGCTGATGGGTCAGGTGCAGGGCGAATTGCTGTTCATCTTCGCCGAGACCGATGCCCACGTGCCGCAGGCCACGGTCGAGGCGGTGAAGAAGACGATCAAGAAGACCGGCGTGAAGGCGACGGTGGTGCAGCCCAAGGGCACCCAGCACGGCTTTCAGTTCGCCGAACGCCTGGTCTATGCCCCCGTGCCGGCAGAAGCGGCCTGGGACAAACTGTTCGCCCTGTGGGACCGCAACCTGAAGAAAGCCAGCCCGGCGAAGCGCAGATAACGCCGTGAAAACACTTCTTCTTCTACGCCACGCCAAATCCGATTGGGCCGAGCCGGGACGCGACGACATCGACCGGCCGCTCGCCCCCCGCGGACGCGACACCGCGCCCCGCATGGGCCGCTTTCTCAAGCACGAGGACCTGATCCCCGATCTGGTGCTGTGTTCCACGGCCCGGCGTGCCCAGGAAACCTGGGATCTGGCCGCGGCGGAACTGGGCCGCGAGGTCCCCGTGCGCTTCAGCAAGAGACTTTACGCCGTCTCGTCGGCGGCGCTGTTGGCGGCAATCCGCCGCGTGCCCGACGACTGTGACCGCCTGCTGCTGATCGGCCATAACCCGGAGATCGAGGATCTGGCCCACCGTCTGGCCGGGACCGGCAAGGCCAAGGCGCTGACCCGTCTGGCGGAAAAGTATCCGACAGGCGCGCTTGCCGAAATCCGCTTCGCGCGGGACAGCTGGAGCAAAATCGGCGAAGGGGCCGGCACGCTCCAGCGGTTCGTGCGGCCCCGGGACCTGGACAAAACATCCGGCCCCGGAAGCACCGCAGTCGGGGGCCGGCGCCCCGGTCAGAAAGTGTAGCCGACGCCGATGCCGACGACCCAGGGGTCGAGGTCCGTGCCCTTGGCGTTGACCCCGCCGCTGTTGGCGACGATGTCCGTCGACACGAAGACCTTCTTGAGATCGAAGTTCAGCGACCATTTGTCGTTCAGCTTGTAGTCGATCCCGGCCTGGAAGGCGTAGCCGAATTCGTCGCTGTACGAGACCTTGTTGACGCTGGGTCCTTTCTTGTCCGCGAAGGTGATCGTGTAGTTGATGCCCGCGCCGACGTAGGGATTCCACCTGCCGTCCGGATTGAAGTGATACTGCAGCGTGAGCACCGGCGGCAGGGCACGGACCGTTCCCAGGTTAAGGTCGCCCGCGGTCGAGTCCTTGACCTTCACCCGGTGCTTCGTGGTTGCCAGGATCAGCTCGGCCGAAATGTGCTTGGTGAAGAAATAGGAGAAATCCAGTTCCGGCACATAGTCGTTGGAGGTGCTGGCCTGACCGCCGAAGGCATCGGTGGTGCCGCTGGTATCGGTCATGAAACCGATGCCGCGCAGGCGCATGAGGATATCGCCGGGTTCCGCGGCAAGGGCCGGCGCGGCGCTCGCCGCGGCAAGGGCGAGCGTCAGAACGCCCGTGGTGAGGGATCGCATGATATGGGAAATCCTCGTCTATCGTTTGGTGGCGGTTGTTATGTCCCCAAGAATTATGGGGACAAACTAGACGACGTCCCGGGCAAATGAATTGATCCAGATCATCCGACGATCGCGCGCAGACACGGGCGTGAATCGCAGGCCTCCGCCGGCGGCGGCCCGGGCCGTCCCGGAATGCTAGGCAAAGGATACCATCGGCCCTACAATTGCGCGCATTAGGGTCAACCGCCGGGGAGGAGGATACGGTGGTCGCACGCATCGCCACCGCCGCCTTTCAGGGCATCGATGTCCTGGACGTGGATGTCCAGGTCCAGATGACCGGCGGCCTGCCCGCCTTTTCCGTGGTCGGCCTGCCGGACAAGGCCGTGGCGGAAAGCCGCGAACGGGTGCGCGCCGCCCTGCACGCCATGGGCCTGGCCCTGCCGCCCAAGCGCATCACCGTCAACCTGGCCCCCGCCGATCTGGCCAAGGAAGGCAGCCATTTCGACCTGCCCATCGCATTGGCGCTGCTGACCGCCATGGACGTGCTGCCCGCCGACGACATGACGCGCTATCTCGCCTTGGGCGAACTGGCGCTGGACGGCGCGCTCGCCCCCGTGGCCGGGGTGCTGCCCGCCGCCGTGCACGCCAACGCGCGGGACCTGGGCCTGATCTGCCCGGCCCGGCAGGGCGGCGAGGCGGCCTGGGCCGGCGGGGCGGACATCCTCGCCGCGCCCAACCTGTTGGCCCTCGTCAACCACTTCAAGGGCACGCAGGTGCTGGGCCCGCCGGCCCGGCCCGAGGCCGGGGAAGCCGCCCGTTATCCGGACCTGGCCGACATCAAGGGCCAGGAAACGGCCAAGCGGGGGTTGGAGATCGCGGCCAGCGGCGGCCATAACATTCTGATGGTCGGCCCGCCGGGCGCCGGGAAATCCATGTTGGCGCAGCGCCTTCCCGGGCTTCTCCCGCCGCTTGAACCGGAGGAGATTCTCGAAGTTTCCATGGTCCAGAGCCTGGCCGGGGCGTTGACCGGCGGCGGGCTCTCCAGACAAAGACCCTTCCGCGACCCGCATCATTCGGCGTCGCTGCCGGCGCTCGTCGGCGGCGGCGTCAGGGCGCGGCCGGGCGAGGTCTCCCTCGCCCATCAGGGCGTGCTGTTTTTGGACGAGCTGCCGGAATTCCAGCGCGCCGCCCTGGAAAGCCTGCGCCAACCCCTGGAAACCGGGCGCGCCGCCGTGGCCCGGGCCAACGCGCATGTCACCTATCCGGCGCGGTTCCAACTGATCGCCGCCATGAACCCCTGCCGCTGCGGCTATCTGGGCGACGCGGCGCAGGCGTGCTCCAAGGCGCCGCGCTGCGCCGAGGATTACCAGGGCCGCATTTCCGGCCCGCTGTTCGACCGCATCGACATTCACCTGGACGTGCCGGCGGTCAGCCCCCTCGACCTCGACCTGCCGCCGCCGGCCGAGGGCACGGCCCAGGTCGCGGCCCGGGTCGCCCAAGCCCGCCGAATTCAAACCGAGCGCTATAGGGATTTCCGTGGCCAGGGCATCCGCACCAACGCCCAGGCCGACGGTGAGTTGCTGGACAAGGTCGCCCGGCCCGACGACGCGGGCCGGAAGTTGTTGGTGGAAGCGGCCGAGCGCCTGGGCCTCACGGCCCGGGGCTATCACCGGGTGCTGCGCGTGGCGCGCACCCTGGCCGACATGGACCGCGCCGACGGCGTGACCCGCCTGCATGTGGCCGAGGCGCTGTCGTTTCGGCGCCTCGCGCCGGGGCGGGGCGCCGGTTAGTGGACCAGCGACGGCATGGGGCCGGCCAACGCGCCGACCGCCCAGGCATAGCCTTCGTCGAAATCCCAGAAGTTGCGGGTTTCTCCCTTGCGGCGAAACACGATGTTCCTGGACATGATGTAAAAGCGGCAGGCGATTTCCACGCCGGGGTTGCCGCCGGTGATCAAGGCGCAGCGCTGCCGCGTTTCGCCCAGGGTTTCCATTCGGCTGAACACAAGCTTGGCGATCTTGTTCCACTCGCCCTGCGGCGGAATGAACCGGCGCAGATCCGCGACGGCCGGCACCATGGGATCGCGGCCGTTGGCAAAAATCCGCGCCGTGGCGGCGCGCTGCTGGTCGGCCCATTTATCGACATCGAAGACGCCGCTGAACCTGAAGATCAGAACGCCGTTATCGTCCAGCGTCATGTCGAAGCCGAAATCCGAGTCCATGTATAATTTCCCCAATTATTCATGGCCGTGCTGACACACAAAAGTATGTCAGCACGGCGGTCGAATGAAAAATGGAAAACGGTGGGGAATTTACACCCATAAGGGGCCCGGCAGGCAGGCGGTCTATTTCGCCTTCAGCATCGGCCCGGCCGGCTCGCCGCCGACCATGTGGAAATGCAGATGGGGCACCTCCTGATGACCGTGGTCGCCCGTGTTGGCGATGACGCGGTAGCCCGATTCCGCGATGCCCAGTTTTTCGGCGATCCGGGCGAAAGCGCGGGTATAGGCGAGGATTTCCGCATCGCCGGCATTTTCCGAAAAATCGGTCATGTCGACATAATGGCCCTTGGGGATGATCAGGACATGGACCCGGCGCTTGGGCTGGATGTCCTTGAAGGCCAGGACATGGTCGTCCTCGTAGACGGTCGAACAGGGAATTTCGCCGCGGATGATGCGCGCGAAGATGTTGGTGTCGTCGTAGGCCATCTTGGGTCTCCTGCCTTACTTTGCGCGGCTGTTCTTCTCGGCGATGCCCGACTGCCCCGTGCGGCGTTCCAGCTCGGCCCAGACGTCGGCGGGGTCGAGACCCAGCTGCGCCCAGAGGGCGAGAAGGTGGTAGAGTACGTCGGCGCTTTCCTTGGCCACCGACACCTTGTCCTCGGTCAGGGCGGCGACGGCGGTCTCGACCGCTTCCTCGCCCAGCTTGCGCGCGATCAGCGGCGTGCCGCCGGCGAACAGCTTGGCCGTGTAGCTCGACTCCGGGTCGCCACCCTTTCGGCTTTCGATGGTCGCGAACAGGGCGTCCAGGATATGGGTCATGGCAAGATCCTAACTCAAAAACGCTCAGGCGGCGGTTTCATCCATGCGCACGGCGGCACCATGCGCCAGCATATGCGCCTTGGCCTGCTGAATGGAATAGGTGCCGAAGTGAAAGATCGAGGCGGCGAGCACGGCCGAGGCATGGCCCTGGGTGATGCCCTCGACCAAGTGGTCGAGATTGCCGACGCCGCCCGACGCGATCACCGGTACCGGCACCGCGTCGGCGACGGCGCGGGTCAGGGCCAGGTCGAAGCCGTTCTTGGTGCCGTCCCGGTCCATGGAGGTCAGCAGGATTTCGCCCGCGCCGAAGTCCGCCATCTTTTCCGCCCAGGATATGCATTCGATGCCCGTGGCCTTGCGCCCGCCATGGGTGAAGATTTCGAACCGGGTGCCGTCGGGGGCGGGTTCGCGCGTCACCGCGTCGACCCGCTTGGCGTCGACGGCGACGACGATGCATTGGGCGCCGAACTTCTCCGACGCTTCCCGAACAAATTCGGGGTTATGCACGGCGGCGGTGTTGATGGAGACCTTGTCGGCCCCGGCCAAGAGAAGCTTTCGGATATCGTCCGTCGTGCGCACGCCGCCGCCGACAGTCAGCGGCATGAAGCACTGTTCCGCCGTGCGCGCCACCACGTCGAAGATGGTGTCGCGGTTTTCATGGCTGGCGGTGATGTCGAGGAAACACAATTCGTCCGCCCCGGCGGCGTCATAGACCCGGGCCTGTTCCACCGGATCGCCCGCGTCGACCAGATCGACGAAGTTGACGCCCTTGACCACGCGGCCTTGGTTGACGTCGAGGCAGGGGATGACCCTTGCTTTTAACATCTTGGGGCTTTCAGCATCAGGCCGCGTCCTTCAGCAGTTTCACGGCGGTGGGCAGGTCGATCTTGCCGTCGTAGACGGCGCGGCCCGAAATCACGCCTTCGAGCAGGCCGCCGCCCTGGGCCTTGAGATCTTCCAGGTCGGCCATGGACGACACGCCGCCCGAGGCGATGACGGGGATCGAGACGGCGCGGGCAAGGTCCAGCGTCGCCTGCAGGTTGGGGCCCTGCATGACGCCGTCGCGGCCGATATCGGTGAAGATGATGGCGGCGACGCCCGCGTCCTCGAACCGTTTGGCGAGCTCCAGCGCCGTCAGCTCGGACACTTCCGCCCAGCCTTCGACCGCAACCAGCCCGTCCCGCGCGTCGATGCCGACGGCGACGCGGCCGGGATGGGCCTTGCAGGCGGCCTTGACCAGGTCCGGGTCGGTCAGCGCCACGGTGCCCAGGATCACCCGACGCACGCCGCGCGCCAGCCAATCGTCGATCGTCGCCATGGTGCGGATACCGCCGCCCAGCTGCACGGGAATGTCGAGGGCCGCGAGAATGGCGTTGACCGCCGTCCCGTTCACCGGCTTGCCTTCGAATGCGCCGTTAAGATCAACCAAATGAACCCATTCACAACCGGCATCCTGGAACGCCTGCGCCTGGGCCGCCGGGTCGTCGGAAAACACCGTCGCCTGGTCCATGTCGCCCTGATACAGGCGCACGCAGTTGCCGTCCTTGAGGTCGATGGCGGGGAAGAAAATCAAGGCATCCACTCCAGGAAGTTTTGAATAAGCTTAAGTCCAACAGCTTGACTTTTCTCAGGGTGAAACTGGGTGCCGACCAGGTTGTCGCGGCCCACGGCGGCGGTCACCGGGCCGCCGTAGTCGGTCACGGCGAGCAGGTGTTCCGAGATTTCCGGCACGAACTGATAGGAATGGACGAAATAGGCGTGCTGGCCGTTGGCCAGGTCCTTGAGCACGGGATGCTCCCGGTAGCCGACCCAGAACAGCTCGTTCCAGCCCATGTGCGGGATCTTGAGGGTCTTGTCGGCCGGGTCGAGGGCCTTGACGGCCCCCGAAATCCAGCCGAACCCGGGGGTTTCACCGAATTCATATCCCGTGGTCGCCATCAGCTGCATGCCGACGCAGATGCCGAGGAAAGGCTGCGCGCGGGCGATCACGGCCTCGTTCAGGGCGTCCATCATGCCGTCGATGGCGGCGATCCCGGCGCGGCAGTCGGCGAAGGCGCCGACGCCCGGCAGCACCACCCGGTCGGCGGCCGCGACGGTTTCCGGGTCCGACGTCACGCGGACCGCGTCGGTCCGGCCGAGCTCGCGCACCACCCGTTCGAACGCCTTGGCGGCGGATCGCAGGTTGCCGGAACCGTAATCGATGAGGGCGATGGTCATGGCGCGCGCCTCAGGCCCGCACGCCGGCGGCGGCGAGGTCGCGGGCCAGCACCGGATCGGCGTCGAGGAAGCGATAGAGGGCGTCGTCCCGGTCCTGGCCGCAGACGAGGCCCGCTTCGGCGAAGCCCCGGGCCGCCAAATGGCGGCGCAGGAGATCGTTGGCGACAAAGCCGATCGCCGCGTAAAGCGCCAGCATTACGGCGCCCCGCGCCGTCGGATCGGGGATCAGCGCCTCGACCGCCAGGCCCGCACCGGAAACGATCACGAACAACCCCAAGGCCGTCCACCACATGCGGTGCCACAGCGCCCAGAGGAAGGAGAACAGGAAGGCCGGCCAGTTGAAGCCTTCCTTGACCAGACGGACATCCTTGTCCGGGTCCAGGCCGTGGCGGCGAAGGTGAACGGTGAAGACGCGCATGGATCCGGCTGCTCGTTAGACATCAATCGCCCGACGCGGGCGGGGCGGGGCGGCCTAGAGCGAGCCGCCCAGGGTTCCCTTGGTCGAGGGCACGGCGTCGGCCTTGCGCGGGTCGATGGCGGCGGCGTCGCGCAGGCTCCGCGCCAGGCCCTTGTAGCAGGATTCGACGATATGATGGTTGTTCTCACCATAGAGGTTTTCCACGTGCAGCGTCGCCCCGGCGGCCTGGGCGAAGGCCTGGAACCATTCCTTGAACAGTTCCGTGTCCATGTCGCCCAGCTTGGGCTTGGAGAAATTCACCCGCCAGATCAGATAGGGCCGATTGGACAAATCGATGGCGATGCGCGACAGGGTTTCGTCCATAGGGACGAGGGCAGCACCATAGCGCGTGATGCCGCGGCGGTCGCCCAGCGCCTGGTTCACCGCCTCGCCGATGGCGATGCCCGTGTCCTCGGTGGTGTGGTGGAAATCGATATGGGTGTCACCCTGGGCCTCGACCGTCAGGTCCATCAGCGAATGGCGCGACAGCTGTTCCAGCATGTGGTCGAGGAAGCCGATCCCGGTCGCCACGGAATATTCCCCCGTGCCGTCCAGGTTGACGCTGACCTTGATCCGCGTTTCCTTGGTGTTGCGTTCGACGCTGGCCGTGCGCATGGCCTTGACCCTTTTATGAATTCGGATGCGGTCTTTTATCAGGCAGACCCTCTTTTACCAAAAAAATAGTACGCCCGGACCCGGCGGCAATGGGCGGCGCGGGAGGCAAACCCGGCCCCCGCCTTGATATGCACCGTTGACCGGACCACATGGTTCCCTATCATCCCGGCTTCCCGTTTCCCGGCAGACCCGCAGTCCACGGCCCACATTCCAAGGAACCGATCATATGGCAAGCGACACCCCCCTTTGGCACGGCACCACCATCCTTTGCGTGCGCAAGGGCGATGACGTGGTGCTCGCCGGCGACGGCCAGGTCTCGCTCGGCGACACGGTGATCAAGGCCAATGCGCGGAAGGTCCGCAGGCTCGGCGACGGCAACGTGATCGGCGGCTTCGCAGGCGCCACGGCCGACGCCTTCACTCTGTTCGAGCGCCTGGAAGCCAAGCTGGAGCAATACCCGACGCAGCTGACCCGGGCCTGTGTCGAGCTCGCCAAGGACTGGCGCACGGACCGCTACCTGCGAAGGCTGGAAGCCATGATGGCCGTGGCCGACAAGGAGGTCTCCCTGGTCCTGACCGGCACCGGCGACGTGCTGGAGCCCGAGGACGGCCTGATCGGCATCGGGTCCGGCGGCAATTTTGCCCTGGCCGCCGCCCGCGCCCTGATCGACCAGGACGGCCTGGACGCCCGCGCCATCGCCGAAAAGGCCATGGGTGTGGCCGCCGGCATCTGCGTCTACACCAATTCCAACCTGACCATCGAGGCCCTATGACCGAGCCCGCCGAAAAGAAAACCGCGCCCCGCAGCCTGGACGACACCCTCGCCCCCGGCACGTCGAGCTTCACGCCGCGCGAGATCGTCTCCGAACTGGACCGCCACATCATCGGCCAGAAAGACGCTAAGCGCGCGGTCGCCATCGCGCTGCGCAACCGCTGGCGGCGGCAACAGTTGGACGACGACCTGAAGGAAGAGGTCCTGCCCAAGAACATCCTGATGATCGGGCCGACCGGCGTCGGCAAGACCGAGATCGCGCGGCGTCTGGCCAAGCTGGCCCAGGCGCCCTTCATCAAGGTCGAGGCGACCAAGTTCACCGAGGTCGGCTATGTCGGCCGCGACGTGGAACAGATCGTCCGCGACCTGGTCGAGACCGCCATCCACATGACCCGCGAACGCCTGCGCAAGCAGGTCCAGTCGAAAGCCGAGGCGCGGGCGGAAGAACGGGTGCTCGACGCGCTGGTCGGCGACAACGCCTCCAAGGAAACGCGGGAGACCTTCCGCCGCAAACTGCGCAACAACGAACTCAACGACCGCGAGATCGAGATCACCGTGTCCGACACGCCCAACCTGGGCATGCCGACCTTCGACATTCCCGGCATGCCCGGGGCGCAGATGGGCATGCTCAACCTGAACGACATGCTGGGCAAGGCCTTCGGCCAGCAGCAAAAACCCCGGCGCATGACGGTGGAGGACAGCTACGGCGTGCTGTTGGCCGAGGAAGGCGACAAACTGCTCGACGACGACCGGGTGGTGAAGGACGCTATCCATGCGGTGGAGAACAACGGCATCGTGTTCCTCGACGAAATCGACAAGATTTCCCAGCGCACCGACGTGAAGGGCGGCGACGTCAGCCGCGAGGGGGTGCAGCGCGACCTGTTGCCGCTGATCGAAGGCACCACCGTCGCGACCAAGCATGGCCCCGTCAACACGGACCACATCCTGTTCATCGCGTCGGGCGCCTTCCACGTTTCCAAGCCGTCGGACATGCTGCCGGAACTGCAAGGCAGACTTCCCATCCGCGTCAACCTGCGGGCCCTGACCAAGGACGACTTCAAACGCATCCTGACGGAGACGGAGGCGTCGCTGCTCAAGCAGTACGTGGCATTGATGAAGACGGAAGACCTGGAGTTGATCTTCACCGACGACGCCGTCGACGCCATCGCCGGCCTCGCCGTCGACATCAACGACGGGGTCGAGAACATCGGCGCCCGACGCCTGCACACGGTGCTGGAAAAGCTGGTCGAGGAGATCAGCTACACGGCCTCCGACCGCTCCGGCGAGACGGTGACCATCGACGCTGCCTACGTGAACGAGCAGGTGGCGCCGCTGGCCAAGAACGCGGATCTGTCGAAGTTTATTCTATAGGCGGTGCAGGACAAACCTTTGTTCGCGTTCGTTGCCAAATAACAACTTTTGAGCAATTATTACGTGCATGTATATCATGTACGTAGATGAAAGCGGTGACACAGGATTGGGGCAAACCCAAACCACCCACTTTGTTTTGTCTGGAATTGTCGTTCACGAATCTCGGTGGCGAGATTTTATTGGCATTCTAATCGCGCTACGAAAGACGCTGAGGAGCGTCTACGGCCTTCCAGTCCGTGGTGAAATCCATTCTTCAGAATTCATTAATAGCAGGCCATTCAACATCGAAAAACACGATCGCCTCGCAATTCTACGGAACTGCTTAGATGAAATGGCAAAAATTGACTTCATTTCGATTACTAATGTTGTGGTCACAAAGGCAGGAAAACCACAGAACTATGATGTCTTCCATTCCGCCTGGGGTACGTTATTTCAGAGGTTCGAAAATACGTTGCTCCACGGAAATTTCCCTGGGAAACATAGTCGCGACCACGGAATTCTTCTGACCGACGCAACAGCAGGGACAAAGCTGCTCCGATTAGTTCGACGAATGGCAGTCTATAACTATATTCCCAACGATCAGCGATACGGTGGTGGGTCTAGAAACATTCCGATTCAGCGGATTATTGAAGACCCGCATATGAAGGACTCCGCTGAGACTTATCCAATCCAAATGTGTGACGTCGCGGCCTACTTCCTCTATCAGCGTTATTCACCAAACTCTTATATCCGTAGAAAAAGGGCTACGAGATATTTTGATCGGCTAGCACCGGTTTTGAATACCCGTGCTAGTCGATTTAATCCGCTTGGAATTGTGGAAATTTAAAAATTAGGGCGGGCAACCGAAGTTGCCCGCCGGGGAAATCCTACTCTTAGGTTATGCCTAATTTCAGATTTCATGAATATGGTATCAAATTCTTCTTTATGATTCAACACGTTAAAAGAATCTGATTTCAATGGCTTATACATGATCCACCTAAAACAATTGCTTAATGCGTCGGCCCGCCGCGCGTCCGCGCCGCGCGGCGGCCTCGGATTTCGGCGATGATCCAGTCGATGGTGTCTTCGTCCAGTTCGTGGATCAGTTCGGCCAGCAGGTTGGCCAGTTCGGTCGCCTTGGGATTGAGGCCCGCCGTGTCGACGGTGATGCGGGGATGGGACAGGGCGGCCATGCGCTTGAGCTCGTCCGTTTCCTCCATGCCCAGATTGAAATAGCCCGCGATCTGCTGCACCAGGCCCGGGCCGGGGCGGCCGCGGTAGCCGTGCTCCAACGCCGAGAAATAGGCCGACGACACCCCCATTTCCTGGGCGAACTGCTTGAGGGTGATCTTGTGCACCTTGCGCAGCCGCCGCACCTTCTGGCCGAACGGGGTCATCAGGCGGCCCCCTTGTTGCGTTTGAGCAGGATATAGAGCGCGCCGGCACCGCCGTGGGGGCGGGCGGCGTAATCGAAGGCGTGGATCAGGCCCTTCAGCGGCGGCGCGTTGAGCCAGCCGGGCACGGCCTGGCGCAGCACGCCGATTTCGCCGGTGTCGCGCGTCCCCTTGCCGGTGATGACCAGCACGCAGCGCTTGCCCTGACCATAGGCCCGGGTGATGAAGCCGATCAGTTCCTGATGCGCGATCGATTGCGTCATGCCGTGCAGGTCGAGGCGCGCCTCCACCGCCATCTTGCCGCGCCGCATGTTGGTCTGGGTGCGGCGGTCGAGGCCGGGGGCGGCGCCATGGCGAAGCTCGCGGGCGGCGGCGGGGGTGAGGGGCGGCGGTTCGGGAAGAGACGTCGTCCGATAGCTGCGCGGCGGCGGGCTGGCCTTCGCGGGCGGCGCGGCCGGGTCCGGGTCCGGATGATCGATGCGGGCTTCGCGGACGGGAAGGGGTTTGACGTCGCGGGTGACCAACGCCCACAGGGCGTCGTCTTCCGGCGGGGTCTGCGGTCCCTTAGCCCGTTTGTCCGCCATCGTCCCCATCGTCCACAATCACGATGTGCAGATGCTTGGGCCCGTGGATGCCGAGGAACAGGGTAAGCTCGATATCCGCCGTGCGCGACGGGCCGGTGATCCAGTTGACCGTGCGCGGCATGAAGCGGTCGCCGCCCTCGGCCCCCGCGCGGTCCTTGCGCAGGCGCGACCAGATGTCCTCGAAACAGCCGGAAATGTCGGACGCGCGCAGCACCGCGATATGCACCGGCGGCAGGAAGTTGACCGTGGTCGGGCTTTCGGGGCCGGAGAAAAACACCAGCGATCCCGTTTCCGCGACGGCGCCGAAGGCATGGCTGACGCCCGCCGTGTCGGACCCCTGGGCCGGGCCTTCGGCAATGGTGATCGCCGTCTTGTCCCAAGGCGCGGCCCTGAGGCGCGGGTCCGGCGTCATGCGCACGGCGGCGGGCAGGTTCTGCGCCGCCAGATAGTCGGCGACGGCGCCGGGCAGATCGTCCAGGGATGTCACGCGGGCAACCGTGGCCTGGACCCGTTCGGCCTCGGCCTGGAAGCGGTCGGTGGCGGCGGGTCCGGTATCCTGGCCCCGGGCCGGGATGACGTGGCGCGCCTTGGCCGACAGGCGCTGGGCCACGGCGGCGCGGCGGGCGCCGTCGTTGGATTGGGTCAGGGCGGCGCGCAGGTCGCCGAGGATCTGTTCGCGCCCGCTCATGAGGACTTGCTCCGCACCACGGCCCCCACCGGGCCCTTGTGGTATTGCGCGATGAAGCTGTCGCCCTGGGGGGCGGGCAGGTCGCGGGGGCCGGTCCAGCCGCCGGCCAGCGGCAGCCAGCGGAACCGCCCGCGTTTGCGGCCCAGGATCGCAAGGGTGGTCATCAGCGGCCCGGTCACGGCGCGGTAAAGCTTGGGCCGCTTGGCGAGCCCGGCCCAGAGCCCGAGCGCCCAGCGCGCCGCCGCCGAATTGCCCTTGCGCTGATACTGGCGTTCACGCCAGGCGCGCAGCATCCGGGGCAGGGGGATGCGCATGGGACAGACGGTCTCGCACTTCCCACACAGGGTCGAGGCGTTGGGCAGGTCGCCCGCTTCGTGAATGCCGATCAGACCCGGGATCAGCACGGCCCCCATGGGCCCGGAATAGACCCAGCCATACGCATGGCCGCCGATGGCGTGATAGACCGGGCAGTGGTTGAGGCACGATCCGCAGCGGATGCAGCGCAGCATGTCCTGGAACTCCGTGCCGACCAGCTCCGTCCGCCCGTTGTCCAGAAGAACCACATGGTATTCGTCGGGCCCGTCCAGGTCGGCCGGCCGCTTCGGCCCCGTGCAGAAGGTGGTGTAGACGGTGATGTCCTGCCCCGTGCCGGAGCGCGCCAGCACGCGCAGCACCGTCGCCGTGTCCTCCAGGGTCGGGATGACCTTTTCCAGGGACGCGATGACGATATGCACGCGGGGCAGGGAATAGGTCAGGTCCGCGTTGCCTTCGTTGGTGACCAGCACGTTGGTGCCCGTTTCGGCGATCAGGAAGTTGGCCCCGGTCAGGCCGACGTCGGCATTGAGGAATTTTTCGCGCAGCTCATTCCGCGCTTCTTCCAACAGGGATTTGGGATCGTCCAGGTTGCGCCCCGGGTCCAGGTTGGTATGGGCCTTGCGGAAGGTGTCCTCGACCTGGCCTTTGTTCAGATGCACGGCGGGCGCGATGATATGCGACGGCGGCTCCTTGCGCAGCTGGATGATGTATTCACCCAGATCCGTTTCGATGGGGGCGACGCCGTTTTCCTCGAGGAAATCGTTGATGGCGATTTCCTCGCCGATCATGGATTTCGACTTGGTCACGGTCTTCGCACCCACGCTGCGGCAGATCTCCAGAATCTTTTCCCGCGCGTCCTGGCCCGTGCGGCACCAATGGACATGGCCGCCCGCTTCGGTGACCCGGGCTTCGTACTGTTCCAGGTAAAGGTCCAAATGCGCCAAGGTATGGTCCTTGATCGCCTTGGCGGCGTCGCGCAATTGGTCGAATTCGGGCAGGCGGTCGACGGCCTCGGCCCGGCGCAGGGGAAAGCCTTCGCCCAGCCGCGTCAGGGCCTGGGCCAGCTGGCCGTCGGCCATGGCCTCGCGGGCATTCGATTTGAACCGCCGGGTCTGGCTTTCCATCAGGCCGTGTCCTCGTCCGCTTCGCCGATGGCGGGCTGGTCCGTCATCCCGGCCAGGACCTCGGCGACGTGGCGGGCCTCGACGGCCGCCCCCCGGCGCTTCAGCCGCCCGGCCATGTTCATCAGGCAGCCCAGGTCGCCGGCCAGCAGCAGGTCCGCCCCCGTGGCCAGGATGTCGTCGGCCTTGGCGTCGACCATCTTTTCGGAAATGTCGGGATACTTGACGCAGAACAGGCCGCCGAAACCGCAGCAGGTTTCCGGAATGTCGCCCTCGACCAGGCGCAGCCCGCCGACCTTGCCGAGCAGGGCGCGCGGCTGCGTCTTGATGCCCAATTCGCGCAGGCCGGAGCAGCTGTCATGATAGGTCGCCGTCGCGGCCAGGTCCGGCGGGCGGACATCGGCCCGCATGACGTCGCACAGGAACGCCACCAGCTCGAAGGTCTTGGCGGCCAGGGCCTCCGCCCGGGGCTTCCAGGCCGCGTCGTCCTTCAACACATGGGGGTAGTGGTGGGAAATCATCCCCGCGCAAGACCCGGAGGGGGCGACCACGTAATCGAAGCCTTCGAACACGGCGATCACGTTCTTGGCGATGTCGCGGGCATCCGGGCTGTCGCCGGAATTGTACGCCGGCTGGCCGCAGCAGGTCTGAGCCTGGGGCACGGAGACCTTACAGCCCGCATCCTCCAGCAGCTTCACCGTGGCGAAGCCGACGCTGGGCCGCATCAGGTCGACGAGGCAGGTCGCGAACAGGCCGACATGCGGGGACGCGGGCGGATTTGCCGGAATGGGGGAATGTTCGGTCATGATCGCCGCAGAATGCGGGCTTGGCCGCCGATTGACAAGGCCGAACGGTGGTTACTTGCGCGGCAGCAGAAGGTAGTACACGCCGGCTTCGTTCATCAGCCCGGCGCGGGCCTCGGCCTCGGCCCCGAAGCCCCAGAACAGATCGCCGCGCACGATGCCCTTGATGGCCGATCCCGTGTCCTGGGCGACCACCATGCGGGTCAGCGGTTTTGCGTTCTTGGGATCGAGCGGATCCGTCGTCACCAGCCAGAGCGGCAGGCCCAGCGGCACGTATTTGGGATCGACGGCAAGCGAGCGGCCGGCGGTCAGCGGCATCCCCATGGCGCCCTTCACGGCCTCGTCCTTTTCCACGCGGAAAAAGATGAAGGACCGGTTTTTCAGCATCAATTGTTCGGCGGCCAGCGGATTGGCCGTCATCCAGGCGCGCAGGGACGGCATGGTCACGTCCTCCACCTTCATCGCGCCCTCGGCCACCAGTTCGCGGCCGATGGAGGAATAGCGGTGGCCGTTGCGGCCCGAGAAGGCGAGCCGGACATGGCTGCCGTCGGGCAGCAGGATGCGGCCCGAGCCCTGGACATGCAAAAAGAACAGGTCGATGGCGCTGTCGACCCAGAGCAGTTCGAGCTGCCGGCCGCGCAGGGCGCCCTCGAGGATGTCGCGGCGGTCGTAATAGGGCAGCAGGCGGTCGTCGACGAGCCGCCCGGCCAACTGTTCGCCCTTGCGGTCCGGATCGAACATGCCGAGCTCGACCACCACGATATCGCGCGGGCGGGCATAGACCGGATAGCGATAGCGGGCAGTGGGCTGGAAGCTGCCGCGCAGCAGGGGCTCGTAATAGCCTGTGAACTTGCCGTCCCGTTTCTGGCCGTCGCGCACATGGAAGGGCCGGAAGCTGCGCTCGACGAAGAACTGCAGCTGTGCCGTGCTTTTGGTGTTGAGGCCGCGGGCCTCGGCGCAGATTTTCGCGAGATCGCCCATGGTGCCGTGTTCGGGCAGATAACCGAGCGGCTGATCGGCGGGCTTGGCGGCGACCGCCGGGCAGGATGCGAGGAACGCCGCCAGCGCGTCGGACAGCACGTCCGCGCGCCAGCCGGGCAGGGTCTTGAACTCGGCGGGCTCGAGAATCAGTTGCGGCGGCACCTCGGCCGGGGCCTGAAAGTCGCCGGCGGGAACGATCTGTTGGATGGCACCGCAGCCCGCGACGAGGCCGGAAGCGAGAACCGCCAGGACCAGCGCCCAGGCGGACGAACGGCGGCGGACGCGAGAGCCCCCCATCGCCTGCCTAGTCGGCACTATGGGTCGCGACCAGGGCCCAGTTGGGGTCGCGGGCCTTGGTGTCGCGGGCGAAGGTCCAGAAATCGGTGACCGTGATGACCTCATTCGGGTTGCCTTCGGCGACCTGGCCGTCGGCGTCGCGGGCCACGTTGACCTGTTCCGTCACGAACTTGATGGTGATGTTGGCGATGCGGCCTTCCATATAGGCCTCGACGATGTCGACCGACTTGAAGCCGACCAGGGTATCTTCGACCGTATGGCCGTGTTCCTCGCGGTCGCGGATCGCCGCCTCGAAATCGGCGAACACGCCGGGATCCAGCAGGGACTTCAAGGTCTTCACGTCCCCGGCGGCGAAGGCGTCCAGGATCATCTCGAAGGCGACGCGGGCACCCGACAGGAATTCGTCCGGCGAAAAATCGGGATCGGCGACCCGGATCTGCACCAGGCCGTTGTCGATCGTGCCCTCGGCGGCGAAGGCGCCGGGATCGGATTTCGATTGCGGCGAATCGTCGGCCTTGCGTTCGGGCAGGGAAATGATCTTGCCGTCGGCAGCCTCCTCGGGCGGGACCGGCTTGAACGGATCGCGGTGGCCGCTGCCGTCGTTGCCGTCACGGCGGCCGAGCACGCTGCGCAGGCGCAGCACGAAAAACGCCGCGACCATGGCGATGAGAATGATGTCGATGAACTGGAATCCGCCGCCCATTTGTGAATTCGGACCTTCTTGTTTTCGCCCCCGACGATGGGGACTTTGGCGCCGAAGCGGCTGGACCCGCCGCCGGCACCCGTGGTTTAAGTTCGAACGCGCCCTTGCGCGCCAAGGTTAGCGGACCCCCGTGCCCAGGTCCAGCAAAGCTGCGGGCAGGCGGGCAGCGCATCAAAGGCGACCCCGCTGACCCTGACTGCTAAACTCGAGCCGCCGATAAACATTACGCGCCACGTCTTAGAGCCAGACCCTTGAGATAAGCGCAATACAGGATAACTACAACCCGTGGCCCCATTCATCCTGATCCTGTTCATCGCCGTCCCGATCATCGAGATCGGCCTGTTCGTGCAGGTCGGCGGCGCGATCGGCCTATGGCCGACCCTGGCCATCGTCATTCTGACGGCGGTATTGGGCACGGCGCTGCTGCGCCATCAGGGACTCGACACCCTGCGCCGGGTGCAGGAGAGCCTGGCCCAGGACCGCCTGCCCGTGGCCGAAATGTTCGACGGGCTGTGCCTGCTGATGGCGGGGGCGCTGCTGCTGACGCCCGGCTTCATGACCGACGCCTTCGGTTTTCTTCTGTTCGTGCCGCCGTTTCGCGCCGCCGCCGCCCGGGCCATCGGGCGCTATGTCCTGACCCACGGCCGCGTCCATGTCCAGACCATGAGCATGGGCCCCGGCGCCGCGCCGGGGCCGGGCCATACCCAAAGGCCCGGCGGCGGGCCGGTCATCGACGGCGATTTCGAAGAGGTTCCGCCGGACCCGGAAGCGCTTGAGGACAAGGACCGCCCCAGACGGCCCGGCGGTCCGCCCGAAACGGGGTGACGCAGACCCGGGCCGGGGCCGCCTTGGCGGTTGTTCCCGGCCCTGATCCATGGTAGCCAGCTATCCGCCTTTAATTCGGAGACGATCATGAGCGACGACACGACGCCCGCAACGGGAACGGCCGCCCCCAATGGGATCAAACCGGGCGACGAAGTCCCCCTGATGATCCACGGCCAGTACATCAAGGACCTGTCCTTCGAGGTTCCGGGCGCGCCGCAGATTTTCCTCGAGGCGCCCAAGGGCCAGCCCGAGTTGAACCTGAATCTGGACGTGCAGGTCGAGGGCCTGGCCGAAAACGTGTTCGAGGTCATTCTCGACATCAAGTCCGAGAGCAAGATCGCCGGTCAGGTGGCCTATATCCTGGAACTGAAGTACGCGGGCCTGTTCACCCTGCGCGTGCCGGAAGAGTACCGGGCGTCGGTCCTGTTCGTCGAATGCCCGCGCCTGATGTTCCCCTTCGCCCGCGCGATCCTGGCCGATGTCAGCCGCGACGGCGGTTTTCAGCCGTTGGTGCTCAGCCCGATCGACTTCGCCGCCCTCTATCAGCAGAACGTCGACAAGCTGCAGAGCCAGGTCAAAAGCGACGCTTGAGCATTGATCCGCCGCAGGCGGGCCGCGATCACGCGACCCAGACGGGGTCTTTCAGTTTTTCCAAAAAGGCCCCATGCGCCGCCTCTTCTTCCGGAAGCGGCGCATGGGCGCGCGGCGGCCGGGCGACCCGCGCCACCGTGACGCCTTGGGTGCCCGCCTCGGCGGCAAGTTCCAGATCCGGCTGCCGCCCGCCGATCAATTCCAGATAGACCTCGGCCAGCAGGCGCGCATCCAACAGGGCGCCGTGCAGGTCGCGGTGGGTGTTGTCGATCTGAAACCGCCGGCACAGCGCATCCAGGCTGGCCCCGGCGCCGGGAAATTTCTTGCGCGCCATGGCGACCGTATCGACGGCCTGGTTCAGGGGAATCGACGGCCGTTTCAGGCGCGCCAGTTCCGCATTGATGAAGCCCATGTCGAAGGACGCATTGTGGATCACCAGGGGGGCGTCGCCGACGAAGTCGAGGAAGGTGTCGGCGATTTCGGCGAACGGGGGGTGGCCGGACAGGAATTCGATCGACAAGCCATGCACGTTGAAGGCTTCGATCGGCATGTCACGGTCGGGATTGACGTATTGATGATAGGTGCGGCCGCTGGCGACATGGTTGACCAGTTCGACGCAGCCGATTTCGACGATGCGGTGACCGTTCAGGGGATCGAGCCCCGTCGTTTCCGTGTCCAGCACCACTTCCCGCATGGATCGCCTCCTTGAACCAGATCACCAATAAGAGGAGGGAGCCCAGACCCGTCCTTTGCATCCGGAAAGCAGTTTGACGATCCGTTTGAGATCCATCAAGGCCGTATGCCGGTCGATGCCCGTATTGACGGCGAAATCGGCGAGCCGGATCTTTTCCTGCGCCGGGATTTGGCGGGCCAGGATCGATTCGAATTTTTTTTCCGTCATGCCGGGGCGGGCCAGCACGCGGCGGCGCTGCAGGGCCGGGCGGCAATGCACCACCAGGACCGCGTCGCAGCGCGCGTCGCCGCCGGTTTCGAACAGCAGGGGAATATCGAGCACGACGAGCGCAACACCGCGCCGGGCGCAGGCCGCGAGAAATTTTTTTTCCGAGCGCCGGACCAGGGGATGGAGGATCGCTTCCAGGCGCCTGATCGCCGCGTCGTCGCCGAGCACCTTGGCGCCCAGGGCCTGACGGTCGACGGCGCCGTTTTTCACCACCCCCGAAAAGGCCGCGCCGACCGCCGCGACCGCCGCCCCACCGGGACCCATCAGGGCATGCACGGCGGCGTCAGCATCATGAACCGGCAACCCCAGGCGGCGCAGCTGCGCCGCCGCCGTGGACTTGCCCATGCCGATGGAGCCGGTCAGGCCGAGGATGAACATCGGCCCCGGCCCGCTCAGCCCTGGCCCATCTGGGCCAGGATGCGGACGCGCAGGTCCGGCGTCACCTGGGGGGCCGCGCCGAACCAGGCCTCGAACCCCGGCCGCGCCTGATGCAGCAGCATGCCGAGCCCGTCGACCGCCGGATTGCCCCGCGCCCGGGCGGCGGCCAGCAGACCCGTTTCCAGGGGCGCGTAGACGATGTCGTTGACCAGCGCCGCCGTGGGCAGGGCGTCCAGGGCTATCTCCAGCGGATCCTTTCCCGTCATGCCCAAGGTGGTGGTGTTGACCAATAGATTGGCGTTCGCCAGGAGCGCCGCCCGGTCGTCCCAATCATGGACCGTGACCGGCCCGCCCAGGTCCTGGGCGATGCGGTCCGCCCGCGCGCGGGTGCGGTTGATCAGTTTAATGTCGGGTGCGCCGGCGTCGATCAGGGCGACCGCCACGGCGCGCGCCGCGCCGCCGGCGCCCAGGACCACGGCGGGACCCGCGGTCGGATTCCAGCCGGGCGCCCCTTCTTTCAGATTTTCCAAAAATCCGAAGCCGTCCGTGTTGGTGCCGGTCAGCCGGCCGTCGGCCCCCACAACGATGGTGTTCACGGCGCCGATGCGCCGCGCCAGGGCGTCGGCGTCGTCGACGGCGGCCAAGGCCGCTTCCTTATGGGGCACGGTCACGTTGACGCCGCGAAAACCCATCTTCGCCAGGGCCTTCAGGACCTCGGCGAAATTCTCGGGGGCGACGGCCAGCGGCACATAGGCGCCGTCGATTCCCAGGCCGTCCAGCCAATGGCCGTGCAGCACCGGCGACAGGGAATGGCCGACGGGCCATCCCATCACGCCTGCCAGTTTCGCCCGCCCGGTTATGGTCATCGCCTTGGGTCCGTTCCGTTGTCAGCCGAGAAGCCCCGCCACGGGCTCGCCCCGCCGGCGCAGTTCGCCGAGCAGGGCCAGCAGCGGCAGGCCGAGGATGGTAAAATAGTCGCCTTCGATGCGGTCGAACAACTGCGCACCCAGGCCTTCCAACTGATAGGCCCCGACGGAGGTCAGCACCCGGTCACCCGCGCGGGCGAGATAATCCGCGATGGCCGCATCGTCGAGAGGTCGCATGGTCAGCCTGGCCGAAGCATGATGCCGCCAGATCAGGTCCCCGTCCCGCGCCAGGACGACGGCGGACACCAGGGTGTGATCGCGGCCGGCGAGGCGTTGCAGAGTCCGCGCCGCCCCCGCCGGATCATCCGGCTTGCGCAAGTTCACCCCGTCCAGATCGAGCATCTGATCGGCGCCGATGACCAGGGTTCCCGGATGCCGCGACGCGACCAGGGCCGCCTTCGCGGCGGCCAGGGCCTGGGCGACCTCGGGCGTCGCCATGCCGTCCTGGCGGCAGGCGGCCTCGATTTCGGGTTCGTCCACGTCGGCCGGATCGACGGTGATGTCGAGGCCGGCCGCGCGCAGCATGTCGGCGCGCACGCGGCTGCCCGAGGCCAGGACCAGCCGGGTCCCGGAACCGGTCGTCACGTCAGCGGCCCGGGGGCTTCCCCGCGGCGGCGGCTCAACAGCTGGATCACGTTGGCCGCCGTTTCCTCGATGGATTTGCGGGTCACGTTGATGACCGGCCAGTCGTATTTGGAGAACACCCGGCGGGCCTCGGTGATTTCCTTCGACACCATGTCGAGGTCGACGTAGTCGGTGTTTTCGTCCTGATCCAACAGGCGCAGACGCTGGCGGCGGATTTCCACCAGCCGGCGCGGGTCCTTGGTCAAGCCGACGACCAGCGGGTGGGTCAACTTGAACAGATCGTCGGGCAGGGGCACGCCCGGCACGAAGGGCACGTTGGCGGTCTTCAGACCCCGGTTCGCGAGATACACGCTGGTCGGTGTCTTGGACGTGCGCGACACGCCGACCAACACCACATCGGCGTCGTCCAAATCCCACGTCGACTGGCCGTCGTCGTGGCTGAGGGCGAAGTGCATGGCCTCGATGCGGTCGAAGTATTCCGCGTCCATGACATGCTGGCGGCCGGCGCGGCCGCGCACCTTGGCGTTGAAGTAGTTGCCCATGGCATTGAGCACGGGATCGAGAACGTGGATGTGCGGCACCATCAGGCGGCGGCAGCCGTCTTCCAGATGCTTGCGCAGATCTTCATGCACCAGGGTATAGAGCACCATGCCCGGCTGGTCGTGGACGACGCCGAGAAGCTGGTCGATCTGCTCCGGCGAGCGCACCATGCTCCACATATGCTCCTGCGCCTGGACGCTGTCGAACTGCGCCAGGCAGGCGCGCGCGACCATGGACACGGTTTCCCCCGTGCTGTCCGAAACGAGGTGCAGATGGAACTCCTTCACGGGCGGGAAAACTCCGGCACAAGGGCGGTATGAAATCGGGACGGACTGTGGACAACTCGGGCGTTTTTCACAAAGCCCCGTTTCCCACGCGCTGACCGTTTATGGATACACAGGCAAAATGCGGCTGTAAAACACAATTCAGCCTTTGGGGGAGCGGTGACAACCCGGTTGTCGCCCCGATTTCATCCCGGCTATTCCCGTTTCTCACGGATCTGGAAAATGTCCGCGATTCAACCGGATGCAGGGACCTTGCCGATGACTGTACACAGCCTGGCGCGGCGGAATCGATCCCCGCGTTATGGAATCGGGATAACCTGTTGACGCATTTGATCCCCGTCATTCCACCCCCCTACTACAACATCAATAATCTTTATAAATACTTGTTTATTTGAATAGGGAGGGCACCCCGCTATGGTGCCGGACGGGTCTTGAGGCCCTTGAACGAAGCTTTGGAGACCCGATCCCTTGCGTCTTTTCCTTGAACCTTTTCACGGTACCATCCCGGCCCGGCCGCCGGTCTGGTTCATGCGCCAAGCCGGGCGCTATCTTTCCGAATACCGGGCCCTGCGCAAGACGGCGCCGGATTTTCTCGGCTTTTGCTACACCCCCGACCTGACGGTGGAGGCGACGTTGCAGCCGATCCGGCGGTACGGCTTCGACGCGGCGATCCTGTTTTCCGACATTCTGGTGATCCCGGACGCGCTGGGCCAGAACGTGCGGTTCGAGGAAGGGGTCGGCCCGTTGCTGGACCCGATCACAGACCGGGCGGGAATTTCGGCCCTGAAGACGGATGGCGTGCTCGACCACCTGGCGCCGGTGTTCGAAACACTGACCCGCCTGCGCCGCGAACTGCCGGACGAGACTGCGCTGATCGGGTTCGCGGGGGCGCCCTGGACCTTGGCGTTCTACATGATCGAAGGCCGGGGTGGCGTCGACGGCGGCAAGCTGAAGCGCATGGCTTATGGCCAGCCGGAAGATTTCCAGGCCCTGATGGCGGTGCTGGAAGAGGCCCTGGTCGCCTATCTGTGCCGTCAGGTCGCGGCCGGGGCCGAGGTGTTGCAGCTGTTCGACAGTTGGTCCGGGATCGCCGACGAAACCCTGTTCAAGCGGTGGATCATCGATCCCACGGCGCGCATCGTGGCGCGGGTGAAGGAAGCCCATCCGACGGTGCCGATCATCGGATTTCCCCGGGGGGCGGGGCCCATGGTCGCGGCCTATGCGGCGGAGACGGGCGTCGACGGCATGTCCGTCGATAGCCAGGTGCCGCTGGCCTGGGCGCGCAAGAACGTTGCGGCCAATCTGGTCTTGCAGGGCAATCTCGATAATCAGCTGCTGGTCACCGGCGGCGAGGAGATGGACCGGGCGGTCGACCGCATCGTCCACGACATGCAGGGCCATCCCTTCGTGTTCAATTTGGGCCATGGTATTTTGCCGCACACGCCGCCGGAACACGTTGGGCGGGTGCTGGACGTGCTGCGCGGCAAGGTAGGGGATTAACCGTCATGGCGGGTAAACGCGCGGTCGTGCTGTTCAACCTGGGCGGACCCGACGGGCCCGATGCGGTCGAGCCGTTTCTGTTCAACCTGTTCATCGATCCGGCGATCATTTCCCTGCCCAATCCGCTGCGCTGGTTCATCGCCAGGATGATCAGCCGCCGCCGGGCCCCCATCGCGCGGGAGATCTACGCCAACATCGGCGGCAAGTCGCCGCTGCTTGAGGAAACCCAGGCCCAGGCCCGGGCGCTCGAGACCGCATTGAACGGGGCGGGCAAGCCGGAAACCCGGGTCTTCGTCTGCATGCGCTATTGGCATCCCATGAGTGCGGAGACGGCCAAGGCGGTCGCGGCGTTCGCCCCCGATCAGGTCATCGAACTGCCGCTCTATCCGCAGTATTCGACGACGACCTCGGGCTCGTCGCTGAAGGATTGGCGGCGGGCGGCCAAGTCCGCGGGGGTGACGGCGGCGGCGCGGGCGGCCTGCTGTTATCCTACCGCCCCCGGGTTCATCGCGGCGCAGGCGGATCTGGTCGCCGAGGGGATCGCCGCAGCCAAGGAAACGGGGACGCCGCGCGTTCTGTTTTCCGCCCACGGCCTGCCGAAGAAGGTCATCGCCAAGGGCGATCCCTACCAGTGGCAGGTCGAGCAGACGGCGGCGGCCGTGGTCGCTAATCTTCGTACACGGGGGATCGACGGCTTCGATCCGATCGTCTGCTACCAAAGCCAGGTCGGTCCCCTGGAATGGATCGGACCGGCGACGGAGGACGAGATCAAACGCGCGGGCGCCGACAAGGTGCCTTTGGTGGTGGTGCCCATCGCCTTCGTGTCGGAGCATTCGGAAACCCTGGTCGAGCTGGACATCGAATACCGCGAGGTCGCCGACCATGCGGGCGTGCCGGCCTATCACCGGGTGCGCACCGTGGGCACGGCGCCGAAGTTTATCACCGCCCTGGCCGAAATCGTCGAGACGGCCTCGGGCCCCGGGTCCCGGACCTGCCATCCGTCGGGGGCGCGGATCTGCCCCGGCGAATGGTCGGCTTGTCCCTGCGCGGTCTAGCGAGGATGCGGTCATGGAGCTGAGCGCCACCGCCTATGCCTGGATCAAGGCCCTGCATGTGATGAGCGTGATCGCCTGGATGGCCGGACTGCTCTATCTGCCGCGGCTGTTCGTCTACCACGTCGATGCCGAGGCGGGATCCGACACGTCGGAAACCTTCAAGATCATGGAACGCCGCCTGATGCGGGGGATCATGAACCCGGCGATGATGGCCTCCGTGCTGTTCGGCCTGATCCTCATGGCGGCCTCGGGTGCGGCGATCTGGCAGACGGTCTGGTTTCCCGTGAAGGCCGGGTGCGTTCTGGCGATGATGGTGATGCATGTGTTCTGCGGCAAATGGCGGCGCGATTTCGAACATGACCGCAACCGCCGGTCGGGCCGGTTCTACCGCTTCATGAACGAGGTCCCGGCGGTGCTGATGGTCGTCATCGTCATCATGGTCATCGTGCAGCCGGGCTAGACCGGCGCTGTGTTGGCAGCGGATGTGAAGGCCTTGGAACAAAAAGTTCAATTGACTTGATTTTCCGCATTCGTTAATCATCCCATGTGCCGACGCGGACGGCATCCCGCCTCTTTCGGGCCCGGTCTACCATAGGTCCCGCCCAATCCTTTCTCCATCGACCAACCCGGCCCGGGCGCGTCCGATGTCTCGCAGCGGTTTCAGCCGGCCCGACAGGGGACGGAGAGGCCGTCCCGCAGACCCGCGCATCGCCGCGACCAAGACGGGTCGTCCGACCGACGCCTTTTCCGGCCCCTAATTCCTTCCGGTTTTCCCATACACATCAATCAGGCCTCACATGAATCTCAAGGAACTGAAGCAAAAATCGCCCGCCGACCTTTTGGCCTATGCCGAAGAGCTGGAGATCGAAAACGCCAGCTCGCTGCGCAAGCAGGACATGATGTTCGCGATCCTCAAGCAGCTCGCGGACAACGACGTTGCGATTTACGGGGACGGGGTCCTTGAGGTGTTGCAGGACGGTTTCGGCTTCCTGCGCTCGCCGGAAGCCAACTATCTTCCGGGTCCGGACGATATCTACGTGTCGCCCAGCCAGGTACGGCGTTTCGGCCTGCGCACCGGCGACACGGTGGAAGGCGAAATCAGGGCGCCCAAGGATGGTGAGCGCTATTTCGCCCTGCTGAAGGTCAACCAGATCAACTTCACCGACCCGCAGGCGGTGCGCCACCGCATCAATTTCGACAACCTGACGCCGCTGTATCCGGACGAACGGCTGATCATGGAAATCGAGAACCCGGAGCACAAGGACCCGACGTCCCGCGTGCTCGACCTGATCTGCCCGATCGGCAAGGGCCAGCGCGCATTGATCGTCGCCCCGCCGCGCACCGGTAAGACGGTGATGCTGCAGAACATCGCCCATTCCATCGCCGAGAATCATCCCGAGTGCTATCTGATCGTGCTGCTGATCGACGAACGGCCCGAGGAAGTCACCGACATGGACCGCTCGGTGAAGGGCGAGGTCATTTCGTCGACCTTCGACGAGCCGGCGACGCGCCACGTCCAGGTCACGGAAATGGTGCTGGAAAAGGCCAAGCGCCTGGTCGAGCACAAGAAGGACGTGGTCATCCTGCTCGATTCCATCACCCGTCTGGCGCGCGCCTACAACACCGTGGTGCCGTCGTCCGGCAAGGTGCTGACCGGCGGCGTCGACGCCAACGCCCTGCAGCGTCCGAAGCGCTTCTTCGGTGCCGCGCGCAATATCGAGGAAGGCGGCTCGCTGACCATCATCGCGACGGCGCTGATCGACACCGGCTCGCGCATGGACGAAGTCATCTTCGAAGAGTTCAAGGGCACCGGCAACTCGGAAATCATCCTCGACCGCAAGCTGTCCGACAAGCGCACCTGGCCGGCCATCGACATTACCAAGTCGGGCACGCGCAAGGAAGAGCTGCTGGTCGAAAAGGGCACCCTGGCCAAGATGTGGGTGCTGCGCCGGATTCTCATGCCCATGGGCGTGACGGACGCCATGGAGTTCCTGTTGGGCAAATTGAAGGAAACCAAGGTCAACAGCGAGTTCTTCGATTCCATGAACAGCTGATCTCGGCGAACAGGTCGAATCAAAAACGCCGGCGAGGGAAACCCCGCCGGCGTTTCTGTTTTCAGGCGGTGGTCCCGATCAGGGAATCAGCACGCTCGAGCCCGTGGTCTTGCGGGCTTCCAGGTCCGTATGCGCCTGGGCCACGTCGGCCAGGGGATAGGTCTGGTTGATGTTGATCTTGACCTTGCCGGAGGTCACGGCGTCGAACAGGGCGTTGGCCCCCTCGGTCAGGATTTCCGGGTTGCGGGTATGGGTCGCCAGCGTCGGGCGGGTCAGGTAAAGCGATCCCTTGGGGCCGAGGATGGCCGGGCTGATGGGGTCGACGGGACCGGATGCGTTGCCGTAGGTCGCGAGCACGCCGAACGGGCGCAGGGAATCGAGCGAGGCCATGAAGGTCGCCTTGCCGATGCTGTCGTAGGCCGCGGCGACGCCTTCGCCGCCGGTGTATTCCTTGGCCTTCTCGGCGATGTTTTCCGTCGAGTAGTTGATGGTATGGGCGGCGCCCGCGGCCTTGGCGATCTCGGCCTTTTCCTCCGATCCGACGCAGCCGATCACGGTGGCGCCCAATGCCTTGCCCCATTGGCAGAGGATCTGGCCGACCCCGCCGGCGGCGGCATAGACCAGGACCGCGTCGCCCGGCTTCACCGGATAGGTGCGGTGCAGCAGGTAATGGGCGGTCATGCCCTTCAGCATCATGGCGGCGGCGGTCTGGTCGTCGATCGCGTCGGGCAGGTGCACGGCCTTCCAGGCGGGGATGCATCGCGCCTGGGTATAGCCGCCCTTCAGCATGGGATAGGCGACACGGTCGCCGACCTTCTTGTCGGTCACGCCCTCGCCCACGGCTTCGACCACGCCGGCGGCTTCCATGCCGATGATTTCCGGGAAGTCGGTCAGCGGGTACAGGCCCGTGCGCAGGTAGATATCGATGAAGTTGAGGCCGCAGGCGGTCTGGCGGATGCGGATCTCGCCCTTGCCGGGATCGCCGACGTCGACGTCCTCGTACTTGAGGACTTCGGGGCCGCCGGTTTCGTGAATGCGGATGGCCTTGGTCATGGGAAACTCCTCCTTGGTGGTGGTCCCGGGCGGTTGGTCGCCCTGGGCGCTTTTTCGGGATGTGGCGGTATCTTGGTCACGCGGGGCGGCGGGGGCAAGCCCGTTGACGGCTTGGGCGGGCGCTAAATCAGGGTCGCGCCCTCAAGCCGCAGCAAGGCCTGTTTGGTCTCGATGCCCTCGCCCGCGGAATAGCCGGTCATGCGCCCGCCGGCGCCGGTGACCCGGTGGCAGGGGATCAGGATGGGCAGGGGATTGGCGCCGCAGGCGCCGCCGACCGCGCGGGCGACGCCATCTATCCGCGCTGCGAGTTCGCCGTAGGTTTCGGTCCGGCCATAGGGGATGTCGCGCATGGCCTGCCACACGCGCTGCTGAAATTCCGTGCCGCCCACGGGGGCGAGGGGCAGGTCGAAATCCCGGAGTCCGCCGTCGAAATAGGCCGTGAGCTGGCGCGTCGCCTCGTTCAGCAGCGGGGTCGAGCGCGAGGCCGGGGCGCGGCCCCATTCCAGCGCCGTGAGCGCGCCCTGCTCCTCGAACAGGGTCAAGGGCCCGACGGGGGAGTTCATGGAGGTGTAGAAATCGCTCATGTCTGGGCGGCGAGGGCTTGGGTGAGGGCGGCCGCCTCGGTCATCGGCAGGGAGCAGGTGGCGCCCGTGCACAGATAGGCGGCAGGCGTGCCGTCGGCGGGCCCCTTGCCGGCGGCGGGATGGCCTGTCGGCAGGTCCTGGCCGTCGGCCGTGCGCAGCAGCACCAGGCGCGGATGGCCCGAGGCCAGGGCGGCTGTGGCGAGGGCCTCGGCGGCGGCCCCCGATCCGGCGACGGTGACCTGCACGGCGTTTTCCAGAATCTCGAAGCCGGTCTGGAACGTGGTCTGATGGGCCAGGTGGGCCGTGTCTTCCGGCGCCAGGGCGGTGATGAGGGCGTCGGCGCGGTCGCGGTAGGCGGCGTTTCCGGTCAGGTGGTAAAGGCGGGCCAGAACCTCGACCATGGTGCCGTTGCCGCAGGGCACGGCGTTGTCGTGCACGGGCTTGGAGCGGGTCAAAAGATCGGCCGTGTCGTCGGCGGCCATGAAGTAGCCGCCGTTGCCGGCGTCCCAGAAATGGCGGTCGAGCACGGCGGCCAGGGATTGCGCCCGGGCCAGGTAGGCGGCGTTGCCGGTGCTTTGATGCAGGGCGAGGGCCGCGCGGGCGAGGTTGGCGTAGTCATCGAGCACGCCGGGATGGGCGGCCCTGTCGGCGCACCAGGAATGAAACAGGCGGTCGCCGTCCGCAAGGTTTTCCAGGATGAAGGCGAATATCCCCTCGGCGGCGGTCAGCCAATCGGGCCGGTCAAACACGGCGGCGGCCTTGGCCAGGGCGGCGACGGCCAAACCGTTCCAATCGGCCAGCACCTTGTCGTCGCGTTGGGGTGGCACCCGCTTGGCCCGTTCCGGCAGCAGCACGGCGCGGCCGCGGGCAAGCACCGCCTCGCGCTCTGGGTTGCCGAAGTCCGCATCGGCCGTGCGGTTCAGGATGGTGTGACCTTCCCAATTGCCATGGGGGGTGACGTCGTAGGCCCGTTTGAAGACCGGCGCGTCGGCGCCCAGCAGGGCGTCGATCTCGGCCTCGGTCCAGACGTAGTATTTGCCCTCGACCCCTTCCGAATCCGCGTCATAGGCGGAGACGAAGGCGAAAGGGGCGGCGGGATCGTCGGACGAGCGCATGTCCATCAGCATCCAGGCGATGGTTTCCGCCGCGCGCAGGCGGAACAGATCGGCCTTGGGCCCGGGGTCGAGCCGCGGCCAGACCTCGGCCATCAGCTCGACCAAAAGGGCGTTGTCGTAGAGCATCTTCTCGAAATGCGGGACCAGCCATTCGGCGTCCACGGAATAGCGCGCGAAACCGCCGCCCAGATGATCGTAGATGCCGCCCTGGCAGATGTTGGCCAGGGTCGCGGTCACGGCCTCGCGGTACATCGGGCCGCCGGTGCGGATATAGGCCCGCCACAGGGCCTGGAAGAAATTGGGCTGCGGGAACTTGGGCGCGCCATGGGTGCCGCCGTTGACGGGATCGACGAAGCGCAGCATCTGCCGGGCGACCTCGTCCAGGGCCGCCAGGGTCACGGTGCCGCCGCCCTTGGGCGTGGCGAGGGAGGACAGGGCGTCGCGCATGCGCTTGGCGTTGTCGGCGATCTTGGCGGGCTCGTCGCGGTAGGTGGCGGCGAGGCTTTCCAGGACCTGCGGGAACCCCGGGCGGCCGTAGCGGGGGGCCGGCGGAAAATAGGTACCGCCCCAGAACGGTTCCAGGTCCGGGGTCAGGAACATGGTCAGCGGCCAGCCGCCGTGTTCACCCATCATGGCGAGGGCGCTTTGGTAGATGTTGTCCAGGTCGGGGCGTTCCTCGCGGTCGACCTTGATGTTGACGAAATGCGTGTTCATCAGGCCGGCGATGGCCGGGTTCTCGAAGCTTTCATGGGCCATGACATGGCACCAGTGGCAGGCGGCATAACCGACGGAGAGCAGGATCGGCTTGTTGCCGGCACGTGCCTCGGCCAGGGCCGCGGGGCCCCAGGGCCGCCAATGCACCGGGTTGTCCTTGTGCTGCAGGAGGTAGGGGCTGGTCTCTTGGCCGAGTTGGTTGTCGCTCATGAATGCTCCGCTTGTGCCGCGCGCTTGATGGCCGATTGCCACGGGCGCGTCTCCTGGCTAGGTTGGGGTGCCGTGTCCTGCATACAAGCTGTTATTCGCCATTGCAAAGGATCGCCCCCCGGGCGGCCGCCGGCGAGGAAAGGGCGAGACCCATGAAGATTACCGTGAACATCGACTGCACCCCGGAAGAGGCCCGCAAGTTCCTCGGCCTGCCCGACGTGAAGCCCATGCAGGACGCCCTGATGAAGGATCTGGAGGAGCGGATGAAGGCGAACCTGTCCGCGCTCGATCCGGAAACCATGTTCAATACCTGGTTCCCCGCCGGGGTTCAGGGGTTCGAACAGCTTCAAAAGATGTTCTGGAACCAGATGTCGGCCGCGTCCAGGGACGAGGGCCAGGCCAAGACCACCAAGAAGGACGACACCAAGTGAGCGACGCCCAACACGACCAGGCGGGGGATCCGCCCCTGTTCTACGACCGCCACGTTTTTTTCTGCACCAACGAACGTCCGGCGGGCCACCCCCGGGGAAGCTGCGCCGCCAAGGGATCGGTGAAGCTGCGCGATTACATGAAGGCGCGGGCCAAGGAGCTGGGCATCAAGGGGGTGCGGGTGAATTCGGCCGGCTGTCTCGACCGCTGCGAACTGGGCCCGACCCTGGTCATCTATCCGGAAGGCGTGTGGTACCGCTGCGCCACGCGGGAAGACGTGGACCGGGTCCTGGAAGCCCATGTGCGGGACGGCGGCCGGGTGCCCGATTTGATGCTGCGCCCCGGCGACGATCCGGAAAAAGCCAAGTAGGGGGCCCCGGCGAAGCCGCCGAGGGGGGCCGGTGAGCGACCACAGCATTTTCGCATTGGCAAGCGGCGGCGCCCGGGCGGGCGTCGCGGTCGTGCGCCTGTCCGGCCCGGGTGCGGCGGATGCCCTGGCGGCGCTGACGCCGGGCAAGGTGCTGCCTGCGGCGCGGCGGGCGGCGCTGCGCGACCTACACGATCCGGCCAGCGGCGAAACCCTCGACCGGGCCCTGGTCCTGCTGTTTCCCGGCCCCGGCAGCTTCACCGGCGAGGATGTGGTGGAACTGCATCTGCACGGCGGCCCGGCCGTGGTCGAGGGGGTTTTGGCGGCGCTCGGCCGCCTGCCCGGGCTGCGCCCGGCGGAGGCGGGGGAGTTCACCCGCCGCGCCTTCCTCAACGGCAGGCTCGATTTGACCCAGGCGGAGGCCATCGCCGATCTGGTCGCGGCGGAGACCTCGGAACAGCGCCGCCAAGCCCTGGACCAGGCGGCGGGGGTGCTCGGGCACATCTACGAAGGCTGGCGCACACGGCTGATCGCGGCCATCGCCCATGTCGAGGCGGGCATCGATTTCGCCGATGAGGACCTACCGGAAGACATCGACCGCGCGGCCCGGGATGCCCTGGCGGTGCTGGCGGGCGAGATCGCGGCCCATCTCGACGACGGGCGGCGGGGCGAGCGGCTACGCGCCGGGGTGCATCTGGCCCTGCTCGGGCGGCCCAACGCGGGCAAATCGACCCTGCTGAACCTGCTGGCCGGGCGCGACGCGGCCATCGTATCCGAGACTGCGGGCACGACCCGGGACGTGATCGAGGTGCATCTGGACCTGGGCGGCGTGCCGGTGATCGTCGCCGATACGGCGGGCCTGCGCGACAGCACGGACGCGGTCGAACGCGAGGGCGTGCGCCGGGCGGCGGCGCGGGCCGACTGGGCGGACCTGAAACTGATCGTGCTCGACCGCGCCGACTGGCCGGACGTGCCGGACGACCTGCGCGCCCTGGCGGCGGACGGCCGCGCCCTGATCCTGGTCAACAAGGCGGATCTGGCGCCGGTCGATGCTCCCGGGGATTTGGACGGCGCGCCCGTGCTCGCCCTCTCGGCCCGCACCGGGGCGGGGGTGGAGGCGTTCATCTCCCGTTTGACCGAGACGGTCCGGGGCCTCGCCCTGGCCGGGGCGGGGGCGGCGCCGGGCCCGACGCGGGCGCGTCATCGCCATGCGCTGGAAGAGGCGCGGGCGGCCCTGACCCTGGCCCTCGACGGCTGGTCGAACCGGGGACCGGAGCTGGTCGCCGAGGACCTGCGCCTCGCCGCGCGGGCCATCGGGCGCATCACCGGGCGGGTCGATGTGGAAGATTTGCTCGATGTGATCTTCGCCGACTTCTGCATCGGCAAATGATCATCTCTGTTGATCTATTTTAATTCATACAAAATGTAGTAGGTCGAAGCTTTATAAACATACATTGGAAATTGATTGATAATTTCCATATCGATTAAGTCATTTCCGAATTTTCTTTCGAGGTCCGATTGGCCGCTGCTGTGCCGCCCGAAGGGATCGCGGCAAGACAGAATGTTTCACGTGAAACATTCTCTTCCGGGAGGGTTTTTTGCGGGCGTCGCCGAGGGGCCCGGCGCGGCTTTGCCGGGCCTGCTCGTGGGTAAGTTCCGACCCGGGCGGCGAGGGGCGGCGCGAACGGCGATCTGCGAAGGCATTTGACTCGGATCGGCGGGCTTCCTACATTCCGGCCTGTGTTTCCGCCCCGCCGATGGGGCGGACGCAGTGGGTTTCCCGAGGCAGAACCAGGCAGGCGGTCCATGGGCCGGACTTTCGACGTCATTGTGGTGGGCGGTGGACACGCCGGAACCGAGGCCGCCGCCGCGGCGGCGCGCCAGGGGGCCGCGACGCTGCTGCTGACCCATAAGGCCGCGACCATCGGCGAAATGTCCTGCAACCCGGCCATCGGCGGTCTGGCCAAGGGTCAGCTGGTGCGCGAGATCGATGCCCTCGACGGCGTCATGGGCCGCGCCATCGATCGCGGCGGCATTCAGTTCCGTATGCTCAACAAGTCCAAAGGGCCGGCGGTCTGGGGCCCCCGGGCCCAGGCCGACCGCAAGCTGTACCGCCAGGCGGTGCAGACGATCCTGGCCGATACACCGAACCTGACGATTATCGAGGCCGGCGCCGACGACCTGATGTTCGGTGCCGACGGCCGCCTGGCCGGGGTGCGCGCGACGGACGGCCGGGAATTCGCCGCCGCCGCCGTGGTCATCACCACGGGCACCTTCCTGCGCGGCCTGATCCACATCGGCGAAACCCGCATTCCCGCCGGGCGGGTGGGGGACAAGCCGGCGATCGGCCTCAGCTATACCTTCCGGCGCTTAGGATTTGACCTGGGCCGCCTGAAGACCGGCACGCCAGCGCGCCTGGATGGCCGCACCATCGATTGGGCCGGGCTCGACGAACAGTGGGGCGACACGCCGCCGGTGCCGTTTTCCTATCTGACGGAGGCGATCGCCACGCCGCAGATCGCCTGCGGCATCACCGAAACCACCCCGGCGACCCATGACCTGATCCGTGCCAATATCCATCGCTCACCCATGTATTCCGGGCAGATCGAAAGCACGGGCCCGCGCTATTGCCCGTCGATCGAGGACAAGGTCGTGCGCTTCGCCGGGCGCGAGCGCCATCAGATCTTCCTCGAACCCGAGGGCCTGGACGATCCCACGGTCTATCCCAACGGAATCTCGACCTCCCTGCCGAAGGACGTGCAGCTGGCGATGCTGAAGACCATCCCGGGCCTGGAAAACGCCGTGATGATGCGCCCGGGCTATGCCATCGAATACGATTTCGTCGACCCTCGGCAATTGACGCCGACCCTGGAGACCCACCGGGTCCCGGGCCTGTTTCTGGCCGGACAGATCAACGGCACGACCGGATACGAGGAGGCGGGGGCCCAGGGCCTGATCGCCGGGATCAACGCGGCGATCCGCGCCGGGGCGGCCGGCGGCGCCGGGCCCGCCCGGGAGTTCGTGCTTGACCGCGCCGATGCCTACATCGGCGTGATGATCGACGATCTGGTGACCCTCGGCACCCGCGAGCCCTATCGCATGTTCACCTCGCGCGCCGAATACCGCCTGAAGCTGCGGGCCGACAACGCGGACCAGCGCCTGACGCCGCTCGGCATGGGCATCGGCTGCGTCGGTGCCGAGCGGGCCCGCGCCTTCGCCCGCAAGCAAACGGCCCTGACCCTGGGCCGCCGTCTGCTGGAACGCCTGGAGGCCAGCCCCACCACGCTGGCCAAGGCCGGCTTCGCCGTCAACCAGGACGGCGCCCGGCGCAGCGCCTGGACCCTGTTGTCCTATCCGGAGGTGACGGCGGAGGCCATCGCTGGCCAGTGGCCGGAGATCGGCGAGATCCGCCCGCAAATTCTCGATCAGCTGACCATCGAGGCCGGCTACAGCCAATACCTGATGCGCCAGGACGCCGACATCCGTGCCTTCCGCCGCGACGAGGGCCTGACCCTGCCGGGCGCGCTCGACTACGACGCCGTGTCGGGCCTGTCCAACGAGGTGCGGGAGAAACTCAAGCAGGCCCGCCCGGCGACTTTGGGCGCGGCGGCGCGTCTGCCCGGCGTGACCCCGGCGGCGCTGACCCTCCTGCTCGCCCATGTGAAGCGTCGGGACGCCCGCTTGAGCGCCTGAATGGCCCCCAAGCGGCTGCCGATATCCCTCAACTGAACAGAGACTGTTTCACGTGAAACAATCCCCCGCACCCGATCCGGCGCCCGCGATGCCCGAAGACGTCGTCCGCGTCCTCGGCCTCGGCGGCGGGGAAGGGGCGGCCCGCCGCGCGCACCTGGAAACCTATGTCGCGGCCCTGGTCAAATGGCAGCGCCGCATCAACCTGATCGGCCCGGCCACGGTGGCCGATATCTGGCACCGCCACATCCTCGACTGCGGCCAGTTGGCGGCCTTGATCCCCGCGGGACCCGTGCGGGTCTGCGATCTGGGGTCGGGGGCGGGCCTGCCGGGTCTGGTGCTGGCGGCTCTTGGCATCGGGGCCGGGGAGGGCGGCTGTCTCGACCTGGTCGAAAGCGACAGCCGCAAGGCCGCGTTCCTGCGCGAGGCCAACCGGCTGATGGGCACCCACGCCCGTATTGAGAACCGGCGCATCGAGGAAATGGCGGAAACCGGGGCCGCCGGCTACGACATCATCACCGCGCGGGCCCTGGCCCCCTTGCCCAAATTGTTGGAAATGTCGAACAACCTGTTGAAAACCGGTGGAAAACTTTTGTTTTTAAAAGGCAAAGCCACGGATGCGGAATTGACCGAATCGGAAAAAGCCTGGAAGATGCGCGTCACGAAAATGCCCAGCGCGAGTGATTCCCAGGGCGTTATTCTCCTGATCGAGGACCTTGAACGACGCCATGGCTGAGCCCCTTTACGACGGCCTGAACGGCCCCGTGGTGCCGGATATCCCGGCCCCGCCGCGCATCATCGCCGTCGCCAACCAGAAGGGCGGGGTCGGCAAGACGACGACCGCCATCAACCTGGGCACGGCGCTGGCCGCCGTCGGCAACCGGGTGCTGATCATCGATCTCGACCCCCAGGGCAACGCCTCGACGGGTCTCGGCATTCCCCGCGCGCAGCGGGCGGTGAATTCCTATCATCTGCTGATCCATGCCGAGCCCCTGGCGGCGGCGGCCCAGGCGACGGAAATCCCCAATCTGGACATCGTGCCCTCGGGCATCGACCTGTCGGGGATCGAGGTCGAGCTGGTCGACGAGGAGGGCCGCGAGTATTTCCTCAAGCAAAGCCTGGAAGCGGCCGTGTCCGCCGCCGGCCCGGCCTATGATTTCGTGCTCATCGACTGTCCGCCGGCGCTCGGCCTGCTGACCGTCAATTCCCTGGTCGCGGCGCAGGCCGTTCTGGTGCCTTTGCAGTGCGAATTCTTCGCGCTTGAGGGCGTCAGCCAGCTGATGCAGACCGTCGAGCGCGTGCGCGCCGCCTTCAACGCGGGCCTGGAAATCCAGGGCATCGTCCTGACCATGTTCGATCAGCGCAACAACCTGTCGGGCATGGTCGAAACGGATGTCCGCGACCATTTCGGCGACAAGGTCTACGAGACCGTCATTCCCCGCAACGTGCGGATTTCCGAGGCGCCGTCGCACGGCCGCCCGGTGCTGATCTACGACACCGCCTGCGCCGGGTCGCGGGCCTATCTCAACCTGGCCAGCGAGGTCATCAGCCGCGAACGCCAGACGCAACATCGCCAGGCCCTGGCGCGCCAGGGCGGCGGCCAGCCGATGGGGGCATCATGATGGCGGAAAAACGCAGAAACCTGGGGCGCGGCCTGTCGGCCCTTCTGGGTGAGGACACATCGCCGGCGCAGGCCGCCGGGGCGCGCCAGATCGCCATCGAAAAGCTGCATCCCGGCCGCTACCAGCCGCGCCGCACCATGGGCGAGGCGGAATTGCAGGACCTGGCCCAGTCGATCCGCGAACTGGGTGTGCTGCAGCCGATCCTGGTGCGCGAACATCCGGAGCGCGCCGGCAATTACGAAATCATCGCCGGCGAACGGCGCTGGCGGGCCGCGCAATTGGCCCAGCTTCACGAAGTGCCGGTGCTGGTCAAGGTGCTGTCGAACAAGGAAACCCTCGAGGTTGCCTTGGTCGAAAACCTGCAGCGCGAGGATCTGTCGCCCCTGGAAGAGGCCGTCGGCCTGCAACGCCTGATGGACGAATTTGGCCATACCCAGGAAGCGCTCGCCAAGGCCGTCGGCAAAAGCCGCTCCCATGTCGCCAACATGCTGCGCCTGTTGGGCCTGCCCGATGCGGTCAAGGCCATGGTCGACAAGGGCGACTTGAGCGCCGGGCACGCCCGGGCGCTGCTGTCGGCGGCGGCTCCGGAGGCTCTGGCCCGCCAAGTCGTCGACCAGGGGCTCAGCGTGCGCCAGACGGAACAACTGGTGCAGCGCGCCGCGGCGGCGAAAAGCAGCGGTGCCAGACGCGGACCCAAGGAAAAGGACGCGGACACCCGCGCCCTGGAAACGGACCTGTCCGATCTGCTCGGCCTGCGCGTCGCCATCGCGGCCAAGGGGCGGGAGGGTTCGGTCACCCTCTATTACAAATCCCTCGACCAGCTCGACGGGCTGCTGCAGCGCCTGAGCGGCCAAGCCGCGGGCGAATGATCGGCGGCCAAGCCGCGGGCGAATAACGGGCGGTGACCGGAATTCTTGGATCAGCCATGTGATCCAAAATATCGGTAGGTTGTGAACGCGGCGAGTCGCAGGCGGTAAACCGGCCTAGCGCGCGAGGCGGGCCAGGCGGATGAAGGCCCGCTCGCAGATCACCTCGTCGGGCCCCAGGCCGCTTTTGCAGGCCCGTTCGGCCTCGGTCAGGACGTCCAGAGCGGTTCCCAGGCGGCTCGGTGTCCATGACCTCAACGCATTAATAAATAACGGTTTTTCCTTGAAGAACACGGGCGGGCGTAGGTTGTCGACGGCCTGCTCGGGGCGCGTGCCGCGGGCGACGTCGCCAGCCGCCAGATGCAGGCGCTGGAACATCCTTTGCGCCGCGCGCAGCATGCCGACGGCGGTCTCGCCCAGGTCGCGGGCGCTGGCATAGGCACTGAGCAGGCCCGCGACGTCGCCGCCGGCCAGCGCCTGGGTCACGGCGTCGGCGCCGCGCCCGGCGTTGTCGCCAACGCAGGCCTGGGCGTCGGCCAGCGTCACCTCGGGCCCGGCCCCCTGCATGTAGAGCACCAGCTTTTCCAACTCGCGCCGGGAAATCAGCCGATCGTTGCCCAGGTTGGCGGCGAGATGGGCCTGGGCCTCGCGCCCGATGGTCAGCCCGGCGGACGACAGGGTGTCGCGGATGACCTGTTCCATGGCGCGGGCGTCGTCGGCATAACAGGGAATGGCGGTGGCATTGGGCGCGGTCTCGCAGAGTTTGCGCAGCTTCGCCCGAGGGGTGAGGTCGCCGGCGACGATGATGACCAGCCCGTCGCCTTCGGCCTGAAGAGCACGCTCGACCGCCGGCGCCAGCCGGTCGCCGCCGTCGGCGCGGACCGCGCGCCGGCCGCCGCCGAAGGCCATGGCGGCCCGCTCGGCGGCCAGGCGTTCGGTGTCCTCGGCCACGTCCTGTTCGGTGACGGAGGCGGTGCGGAAGGGGTCGTCGGTCGAGCCGGCGACGGCGCGCATGACGCGGTCGGCGCGTTCCCGCACCAGTCCCTGGTCGGGGCCGTAGATCAGCACCGCCGCCACCGCGTTCCCGGGGTCGTCGAGGAAGCTGTCGATCTGGCGGCCGGAGAGTTTCATATTGTGACCTTGGGTGTCCGGGGCGCTGCCGAGGCCGGGATCACCGCTTGTCGGGGTTGGATTTCAGGAAGATCGCGATCTTGAGCCGGATGTCGTCGCCCAATTGGCGGACGGCCCGGTCGCGGGCGCCCTTTTCGGCCATCAGCGTGGCGAATTCCGAATTGAGGATGTTGAAGCTGGAAATGGCCCGGCTGTTGCCTGAGTAAAGATGCTGTCCGGTGCGCAGGTCCTGCAGGGTGAACGAACTGGTCAAGGACAAGTCCGCACGAGTCGCGTCGGCGCTTTTCTGCACGGCCAGCGAGGAAATGCTCTCGTTCAGGGTGACGTCCAGGCGGTAGAGCGGCGCGCCGCTTTGCCCCCGTGGGGCGAGCCCTTCCAGCAGCGCATTGTGCAGTTGCTGGCCGACGCGGGCGAGGTCGCGTTCGGTCGATGTGTTGTTGCGGACCGGGCCGATCTCGACCTGGGACAAGGTGTCGCTAAGGTCGGCCCCGACCCCCGACCGGCCGTAGAGCGGGCGGAAGCCGCAGCCGCCGAGCGTCCCGGCCGCCAGCGCGCCGGCGATCCCGGCAAGGATATTTCTACGCGACCACATTGACGATCCTGTTCGGCACGACGATGACCTTCCGGGGCGGTTTGCCTTCCAGCACGGATTGTACCTTATCCAGGGCCAGGGCCGCATCCTCCGCGGCATCCTTCGTACAATCCTTGGGCAGTTCAATGGTGCCGCGCAGCTTGCCGTTGACCTGCACCGCGACGGTCACCAGGTCGTCGACCAGATAGCCGGGGTCGGCCTCGGGCCAGGGCGTGTCGGCGACCAGCGCCTCGCCACGGTCCAGTTCCTGCCACAGCGCCTCGGCCAGATGGGGCGTCATGGGGGCGATCAGCAGGGTCAGAGTCTCAAGCGCGAACCGGCGCGCCCAATCCGCATCCGGGGCCGTGTCCTTCAGGTCCTCGACGGTGTTGGTCAGTTCGCGGATGCGCGCCACGGCCTTGTTGAAGTGGAACTTCTCCAGATCCGCGGAAACGCCGTCGATGGTCTTGTGCACGGCCTTCAGAACATCTTCCGCGGCCGGTCCCATCGTTGCGGGCCGGGCGGCATCGGCGGCGGCAAGAGGGGCGGGGTTTTCCGTGACCAGGCGCCACAGCCGGTTGAGATAGCGCCAGGCCCCGTCGACACCGGCGTCGGTCCATTCCAGGTCGCGGTCGGGCGGGCTGTCGGACAGCATGAACAGCCGCGCGGTGTCGGCACCGTAGGCGCCGATGATGGCTTCCGGGTCGACCACGTTTTTCTTGGACTTGCTCATCTTCTCGGACCGACCGAGGGTCACCGGCTGGCCCGTCTCGGCGTGCTTGGCGGCGTCGCCGTCAAACACCACCTGGGACGGCAGCAGCCATTTGCCGGCCGCGTCCTTGAAGGTCTGATGACACACCATGCCCTGGGTCAACAGCCCGGCGAAGGGTTCCTCGACAGACAGATAGCCGCATTTCTTCAAGGCCCGCGTGAAGAAGCGGCTGTACAGCAGGTGGAGGACCGCATGCTCGATGCCGCCGATGTACTGATCCACGGGCAGCCAGTAATCCACGGCGGCGCGGTCGAGGGGGGCGTCCGAGGCCGGATTGCAGAACCGGGCGAAATACCAGGACGATTCGAAAAACGTGTCGAAGGTATCCGTCTCGCGCTCCGCCGGTTTGCCGCAAGTCGGGCAGGCGACCCGCTTCCACGTGGGATGGCGGGCCAGGGGATTGCCGGTGCCGGTAAAGTCGACTTCGGCGGGCAGTTCGACCGGTAGGTCCCGTTCCGGGACCGGAACGGCGCCGCAATCACCGCAATGGATGATCGGGATCGGGCAGCCCCAGTAGCGCTGGCGCGACACGCCCCAATCGCGCAGCCGGTAGTTCACGGCCCGGGTGCCGATGCCCATGTCTTCCAGGCGGTCGATGACCTTGGATTTGGCCTCGGGCACGGCAAGGCCGTCGAGGAAATCGGAATTGATCAGCAGGCCGTCGTCGGTGAAGGCTTCGTCGCCGACCGTGAAGGTCGTGGCGTCCGTGCCCTTGGGGGCCACCACCGGCAGCACCGGCAGGCCGTACTTGCGGGCGAAATCCAAATCGCGCTGATCATGGGCGGGGCAGCCGAAGATCGCCCCCGTGCCGTAGTCCATGAGAACGAAATTGGCGACATAGACGGGCAGGGTATGGCCGGCGATGAACGGATGCAGCACTTTAACGCCCGTGTCGAAGCCCATCTTCTCGGCCGTTTCGATGGCCGCCTCGCTGGTGCCCATGCGGTTGCATTCGGCGATGAAGGCGGCCAGGTCCGGGTTGTCCGCCGCCAGCTCCTGGGCCAGCGGGTGGTTGGCGGCGACGGCGCAGAACGACGCGCCGAACAGGGTGTCGGGGCGGGTGGTGTAGATGTCGAGCCGATCGTCGCGGCCGTCGAGGGAGAAACGCACATGCGCGCCCTCGGACCGGCCGATCCAGTTTTCCTGCATCAGGCGCACCCGGTCGGGCCAGCGGTCCAGGGTCTCGAGGCCCTGGAGAAGCTCCTCGGCATAGTCGGTGATCTTGAGGAACCATTGGCTCAGCTGGCGCTTTTCGACCAGGGCGCCGGAGCGCCAGCCGCGGCCGTCGATGACCTGCTCGTTGGCCAGCACGGTGTTCTCCACGGGGTCCCAGTTGACCCAGGATTCCTTGCGGTAGACCAAACCGTTCGCGAGGAAATCCAGGAACATCTTCTGTTCGTGGCGGTAGTACCCGGGCTCGCAGGTCGCCAGTTCCCGGGTCCAGTCATAGGACAGGCCCATGGTCTTCAGCTGGCGGCGCATGGTCGCGATGTTTTCCCGCGTCCACTCGGCCGGCGGCACTTTGTTTTCCATGGCGGCGTTTTCCGCCGGCAGGCCGAAGGCGTCCCAGCCCATGGGGTGCAGCACATTGAACCCGCGCGCCTTCTTGTAGCGCGCGACGACGTCGCCCAGGGTGTAGTTGCGGACATGGCCCATGTGGATGCGCCCCGACGGATAGGGGAACATCTCAAGCACGTAGTATTTCGGCCGGCTGCTGTCCTCACGGACCCGGAAACAACCCTTGTCGTCCCAGGCGGCCTGCCATTTCTGTTCGTTTTCCTTGACGTTGTAGCGCGCCATTCAAGTCCCCAGAAGGTTTGGGCGGGAAGATGTCGCCGGGCGAAGACGCCCGGGCGAGGGTGGATGGAATGCCGAGGCCGGGGCGGATCCCGGCGGGTCGAAGAGGTCTGTGAGGCTCCGGTCTGTTGCGCCGCGCCGCCTACTTGGTACTGATCGTCTGTCGGCGGAGCTGGCGGGCGCGGGTCAGGATCGCATCCTCGATCTTGGTGCCGGTCTGTTCCGGCACCGCCGTGTCGCGCCATTGGCCGCCCTGGTCCTTGGTCTGGCTGAACACGGCGACCCGGATCCCGTCGGCGCGCAGCGTGCGGCCCAGGATGTAGACGTTCAGTTTGAAGCGTTCGTTGGGCGCCTCCTCGGTCGAGTGCCAGTCGGTCAGGATCACGCCGCCGAACGGGTCCGCTGTGGACACGGGCATGAAGGCGATGGTGTCGAGGGTCGCGCGCCACAGGAAGCTGTTGACGCCCAACGCGCCGCCGCCGCTGTCGTTATTACCACCGTCGCCCCACAGGCTGACGCCGCCGGCCCCCCAGATGGTGTCGCGCTTGGACCCGTCATCGGTTTGGTCATGCGTCGTCGCTTCGATATCGGCCGGCGAGAAATCGGCGCAGGCCGCCGTGCCGGCGATCAGGGCCGCCGCGCCGAGCAGCGCCCGTATCCGTTTTCCGGTGCCAAGAACCATTGCTGCCACGTCCTCTTTTTTTGCCGTCGCCGGTGAATGACGCCCCTTCTTAAACCATATCGCGGGCATGCGCCAAGCGCCGTGACCGTGCCGTGCGCGGGCGTGCCGCCCGCAGGCCGAAGGGATCGCGGCAAAGATGGGGCAGGGCGCCGATTCCCGCAACCCCCGCGGCCCCCGCGCCCAGCACCCGGCGCAGCGATTCCGGCGCGACGCCGCCGAGCGCCAGCACCGGCACGGCCGACCCGCGGCACAGCGCGGCCAGCATGTGCACGCCCAGGGCCGGGCGCCCGGGATGGCTGGCCGTGGGAAACACGGGCGACAGCAGGACCAGATCGACGCCGGCCCGCACGGCCCGCCGCAGGCCCGGCCCGTCATGGGCGGCGGCCGAGACGGGCCAGGGATCACCCTTCGGCGCGAACCGATGCCGTCGCCGCACCATGCCGTCCGGCAGGTGCAGGCCGTCGGCGCGCAGGCGATGGGCCAACCGCCGATCGGCGGCAACCACGAAGATCAGACCCAGCCGGCGGGCCAGGGTTGCCAAGCGGCGGCCCAGCGCCGCGCGGTCAGGGGCATCGTAATGGCGAAAGATCACCACCGTGCCGGGGACGAGCAGGCGCAGGGCCTTGGCCGGGTCGGGGGTGCGCCCGGCATCGGTCATGAAGGCAAACAGCGGCAGGCCGCGCCGGCACGGCTTTTTCCCGCACCCGTCCCATGCTAGGGTCCCGGACCCCTGTTTCCTCATTCCTGGCCCCGATCCGCCCATGATCCCATCCGACACCATTCCTCATAGCGCGGACCCCGATATTGCCGCAAACCTTGCCGAGGTCCAGGCCCGTGTGGCCGATGCCGCCCGGGCCGCCGGCCGCGACCCCGCTGGCGTGACCCTGGTCGCCGTCGGCAAGACCTTTCCCGCCGACCGCATGCTGCCCGCCCTGACCGCCGGCCAGCGCGTCTTCGGGGAAAACCGGGTGCAGGAGGCGGAGGAAAAATGGCCTGCCCTGCGTACACGCTTTCCCGACATCCGCCTGCACCTGATCGGCCCGCTGCAGTCGAACAAGGTACGCAAGGCCGTCGAGGTTTTCGACGTCATCGAAACCGTCGACCGGCCCAAGCTGGCCCGCGCCCTGGCCAACGTGATGGCCGAAACGGGCCGCCGTCCCGACTGCTTCATCCAGGTCAACACCGGGGCCGAAGATCAGAAGGCGGGGGTCCTGCCGCAGGATGCCGACGCCTTCATCGCCCAATGCCGCGACGGTTTCGCCCTGTCGGTCACCGGCCTGATGTGCATCCCGCCCGTGGACGAGGAGCCGTCCCTGCATTTCCAACTGCTGGCCGAAATCGCCAAGCGCAACGGACTTGCCCAGTTGAGCATGGGGATGAGCGCCGATTACGAGATCGCCGTCCAATTCGGGGCGACCCACGTGCGGGTCGGCTCGGCCATTTTCGGGGTGCGCCCGAAACCCGCCTGAAGCTGGGGGCTCAGCCCCTGACGGTCATCACGTCGCCGGGCGAGGCAGCCCGCAGCAGATCGACAAGGTCCGCTTCCGCCAGGGCCACGCAGCCCTCGGTCGGCGCATAGTCCGATGTTGCCAGATGCAGGAAGATGGCGCTGCCCGCCCCGGGTGCGGGCGGCGCGTCGTTGTGGCCCAGCACCACCATCAGGTCGTAAAGGCCGTCCGCGCGGGCCAGCACCTCGTGGCGCCACGGGCAGGGCAGGCGGACCAGCCGGTTATAGGCGGGGCTTGCCGGGTCGTCGCACCAGCCGAGATGGGGGGTGATGGCGGCCGTGGGCAGGGCCGTTTCGGGCCGGTCGCGGCGGTCGGCGCGGTAGAACAGGCGGCGCAGGGCGAACCGGCCGACCGGGGTGGCGCCGTCGCCTTCCTGCTTGACCCGGGCGATACCGGCGCGGCCGAGCGCGCAGGGGGCATGCCTGCGGCCCCAGGTCACCAGCCCGCGTGTCCGGTCCTCCGTCGGTGCAACCCGAATTTCCATGACCGCCAGTCTAACCCTTTCGCGGCGCGAGATCATTCCGCGCCGACGGCGATCAGCGGCCGCCCGTCGCCATGTTCATGTCCGGGCGGTAGCCGGGCTCGGCCAGACGCTGGGCGGCCTGGTAGCGGGTCCAGCCGTCGACCATGTTGTCGCGGAACCAGCCGCCGCCCTCGGCGATGGCGCCGGACGAATCCGGATCGTCGCGGCCATTGTCTTCGCGGCGCGGGGCCGCGCGGTCATGTGACGGGGCCTCGGGCAGGGCGGCGACTTCCTTGGCCCGGTCGCCCATGACCCAGGCCAGCTGGTCGCGGGCCCAGGTCGAAACATCGCCGTCGATGCCCGCATGATTGGTTTCGCGAGGGGCCGCCTGCGCGGTCTGGACGGCCTGTACCCGCGGCGCGGCCGGGCGGGCGGGGCCCGTTTCGGCGCCGGCGCGGTAATAGGCGGTCTGCCGCTGGGCCCAGGCGGCGACGGGATCGGTCGCGGCCATGGGCTGGGCGTCGCCGCCTTGATAATAGGCGACTTGCTGGGCCGCCCAGGCCGTGACGTCGACGCCGTCCGTGCCGGCGGCCACGGGGGCGGCCTCGGCGAGCTGGATATTACCGGCCGCTGCGCCGCTGCGGTAAAAAGCATGCTGTTCGGCGGCCCATTGACCGACCGGGTCGGCCGCGGCCGTCGCGGCCGTCGCGGCGGCGTCCTTGCCGTCCCGTCCCTGGTAGAAGGCCTGTTGATTTGCGGCCCAGCGGCTGACCGGATCGGCGGCGTCCGTGCCGCTTTGGTAGAACGCCGTCTGCTCGGCCGCCCATTGGGTGACCGGATCGGTGCCGTCCGTGCCGGCGGCGGCGGGAGGCGCCGCGGCGGTCGTGGTCGACAGCGGCTGCGCGTCATCTCGGAAGTAGGCCAGCACGTGGCCGCCCATATCCTTGCCCGTGTTGTGTTCGACCATCACGTTGGCGACCGAGGCGACCAGCCCGATCGGGCCCATGAACAGGGTGCCGCCCATGACGCGCGGGGCCGGGTCCAGGGTGTCGTCGGTCAGGTCGCGGTAGAGGGTCGAGACCACGGGGATGTGCTGCAGCGGATTGACCACGTCGACCAGGTCCCAGAAGGTGAGCCCGTCGTCGCCGAAAGCCTTGAAGTCCTTGCCGCCGCTTGGCACACCGCCGGCAGTCTTGTCCGGGGCGTCGAGGGCGTCGCCCGTGCCGAGCTTGAGGTCCGGCAACCGGGCGGGGGTGTGTTTGGCTGGAAGGGCGCCGGTCCCGCCAGGGGCGGGGGCCACGCGCCAGGGATTGATCCCTTCGGAGGGCAGTGTCATCGATTTTTTCCCGTTCTCTTCGCGCCCTGTTTTCGGGCGTTAATTTATGGAACGGATGACGCAAGACTCGGGCCAGACTCAACCCTTTGAATAACAACGATTTTGATGGCGGCGCTCTGGGTACAATATGCCGCGGGCGGCAAAACCTGCCGGGCGGCGGGGGACTCCGGCGGCCAAGGCTTTCAATGGTTAACGGCGGGTGTGGGCCGGATGGGGCCGGCGGCCTAGAAAAGGTGCCCGGCGCGGCTCGCCTTGGTGCGCAGGTAGCTTTCGTTATGTTCGTTGGACGGAAAGGCATGGGGGACGCGCTCGGCGACGGTGATGCCGCCACGCTCCAGGGCCGCGACCTTTTCCGGATTGTTGGTCAGCAGCCGCACCGCGTCGAAGCCCAGCAGGCGCAGCATCTGCGCCGCCGGCAGATACACCCGCTCGTCCGCGTCGAAGCCGAGCTGCTCGTTGGCGTCGATGGTATCGAACCCGCGGTCCTGCAGTTCGTAGGCGCGCAGCTTGTTGACCAGGCCGATGCCGCGCCCTTCCTGCGCCAGATACAACAGAATGCCGCCGCCGGCGGCGGCGATCTCGGCAATGGCCCCCTTCAGCTGGTCGCCGCAATCGCAGCGCAGGCTGCCCAGCAGGTCGCCGGTGAAGCATTCGGAATGCACCCGGGTCAGCACGGGAGCCCCGGGTTTCGGCGCGCCGATGACGATGGCGAGATGCTCCAGCGCGCCGTCGGCGGGGCGGAAGGCATGAACTTTGGCCTCGACGCCCGTCCCCTCGGCGACGGCAAGCGGGATGCGCGCGGCGCCGACCTCGGTCAGCGTGCGGGCCTCGTCCAGGCGTTGGCGGAACACGTCGCCGGCGTCGACGAACATCAGGTCATGGCGCTTGGCCCAGTTTTCCAGGTCGCCGTCGAACCGGATGACCCCGGTAAGCGCCGCCGGCAGCAGGCGCGCGATCTTGGTCAGGGTGACCGCCGCCGACCAGGCGTCGAAGCGTTCCGCCGCGCGGGGGGCGAGATCGGGCAGGGGGCCGCCCGTGCCGCCGTCGAACAGGGGGTCGGCCAGCCGCGTCACCAGGTCCGGGTCCAGGCCGCCGGCGCGGGACAGCACGACGACGTTGCTTGGCGGTGCGGGCAGGCCGAGCACGGCGGCGCGCCTGGCGGTGACCGCCAGTTCCGCATCGGCGCCGGTCAGGCTCTTCAGTTCGGCGAGGCGGCGGGCGTCCACATGTTCCGCGCCCAGCAGCACCAGTCCGCGTCCGTCGCCGTCGCCGGTGACCACGGGGCGGCCCCGGCGCAGTTCGCCGGCCGCGCGGTCGACCGCTTTCTGAGCGCGCGGCTCCCGCGTCGCCGGCGCGTCGCGGCGGTCCAGGTCCAGGGTGCGCGAAGGCGCGGAAGGTAAATTTCGCTCGGTCATGTCTTAAGCGGCCGTCGTTACATGAGATCGTGCCATAATTACGCCGCGGTTGCCGGGCACTCAGGCGCGCAATATTGTGGACCCAATATGGTGAATTTTCCGTTCCTTGTCATTGACCGGATGGCGCGGGGATGGAAAATCGCCGGAAATTCCCAAATTTCAAGGGGGGATCGATCACCGTCATGACCAACGGCAAGCAAATCCTGATCGTCGATGACGACAATGAATTCCTGGAAACGCTGTGCGAACAGCTGCAGCTTCACGAGGAATTCAAAAGCGTGACCTGCACCAGCGGGGCCGAGGCCCTGAAAACCGCCAAGGAAGACCGCTTCGACGTCATCATCCTCGATGTCGGCCTGCCCGACATGGACGGCCGCGAGGTCTGCCGCCTGATGCGGCGCAACGGCGTGACCTCGCCGATCATCATGCTGACCGGCGCCGACACGGACGCCGACACCATTCTGGGCCTCGACGCCGGCGCCAACGATTACGTTACCAAGCCGTTCCGGCTGGGGGTTCTGCTGGCCCGTCTGCGCGCCCATATCCGCCAGCACGAACGGTCGGACGATGCCGTGTTCGCGATCGGGCAGTATTCGTTCCAGCCCGCGAACAAAATGCTGGTGGAGACGGCCACGGACAAGAAGGTGCGCCTGACCGACAAGGAAACGGCGATTCTCAAGTACCTGTACCGTGCCGGCGACAAGGTCGTGGGCCGGGATATTCTGCTTGGCGAGGTTTGGGGCTATAACGCGGGGGTCACCACCCATACCCTGGAAACCCATGTCTACCGCCTGCGCCAGAAGATCGAAAGCGACCCGTCGAACGCCCGCCTGCTGGTCACCGAGCCGGGGGGCTACCGACTCGTTCCATAACCGCAATAAAATCGAACCCTATCGGTCCGGGGCGGCCCCGGCGCTTTCCTCGAAGAACCGGCGCCATTCGTGGGCATCGATGTCGAAATCCGTGTAGCACACGATCTTGTCCACGGTTTCGCCGTCCGACGACAGGGGCAGGCGGATGCTGGGCGCATGCAGGCTGCGCCGCTCCATGCCGCCCTGGGCGTTATAGACAAAGGCAAGGCAGGTCTTTTCCGAAACGACGCGCCGGAATTCTTCAAGCGCCGTCTCCGTGCGCGGGCTGTCGACCTCGGACAGGCGCACGCCCGTGCGGTCGAGGGCGTGAATGGCGCCCAGGCCCGTTCCCCAGAACCGGTACTTGAAGTCGCGGCCGCCGTCGATGACGTCGGCGACGCGCATATAGGGAATGATATGGCCCGCCAGATCGACCAGGCGGAAGTCGCCCCAGGCGGGGGCAAAGCGGGCCCCGCGCCGGCCGTCCCAGTAGCGGTGAACCAGGCCGCAGCCTGTTTCCTGGACGTCGCCGATCGGCACTTCGCGGCTTGTAAAATCCTGAGCCATGTCCCTGCCTTCGCCGGTTAACAGGCCCCACCGCCGGCGATCATCCCAGAGATCGGGAAGGCGACCAAGGACTAGTTTTTCAGCGGCCCCGGGGGCGGCGGGAAGCGCACGGTCACGGTCGTGCCTTCACCCAGAGTGCTGTCGATGTCGAGGTCGCCGCCGTGGGCGTCGACCAGGGACTTGACGATGGCCAGGCCCAGGCCCTTGCCGTCGCGCGCGAGATGGGGGTTGGCGATGACCTGGGAAAACGGCTCGGCGATCGTCGACAGCTTATCCCGGGGGATGCCGATGCCGTTGTCACGCACGGTGAGGGCCGTGCCGCCGCCGGGCGCCGGTGCCGCGGCCAGCGCGACCGTTCCGCCCCGGCCCGTGTATTTGATGGCGTTGGCCACCAGGTTGGACATGATCTGGATGGCGCAGATCTGATCGGCGTAAAGCCGTAAGGCGTCGTCGGCCGTGTCGAGGACGAGCGCGATGTCCTTCTCTTCCGCCTGCGGATGAAAGGATTTCAGGCAGACTTCGGCCAACGGCTTCAGGACGATCTCGGCGCGGTGGATCGGCCGCTTGCCGGCCTCGATCTCGGCGATGTCCAGGATGTCGTTGACCAGGGCCAGCATGATGGCGCCGCTTTGATGGATGTCGTCGATGTATTCCGCGTACTTGGGCGCCCCCAGGGGGCCCAAGTACTGGGCCCGCAGGATATCGGAAAACCCAAGGATGGCGTTCAGCGGCGTGCGGAACTCGTGGCTCATGGTCGCCAGGAACTCGGTTTTCGTCTGGCTTGCCTGCTCCGCGCGCTCCAGGGCGCGGAGCAGCTCCGACTCGACCCGCTGGCGTTCCCGGTTTTCCGCCTCCAGCGATGCGGATAGGGCGCGGGTCAGCCAGAACACCAGGAGCCCGGTCACCAGGACATAGAACCAACCCTTCACCGTCTGCAGCCGGTTTTCCGCTTCCGGATCGTTGACCAGGGCGTGCAGGGTGGCGTCGGAAAACAGGATCCACAAGGACCCGAACAGGATGTAGATGACCGTTACGCGGGCAGGAGTCAGCAGCGTCGCCTCCAGAGATTGGGCCGCCGGACCCTTGGCGACGCTGCCCGGTCCGATGGCCATTCCCCGCTGCCCCCCGGTGGCGGGTCAGTTTTCCATCCGTGAATTATTAAAGGCACGACAGGACCCCCTGTCCATAGTCTCGTGCCATGGTCTCGTGCCATGGTCTCGTGACGGTCGTGCCGATGCGGCGCCGGTCAGGGAATTTCGAACACCGCGCGCACGGGGGCGTGGTCCGACGGCTCCGGCCAGTCGCGGGCCGTGTCGTGGACGGCGGCGAAGCTGAGCGCCGGGGCCAGGGCCGCGTTGACCCAGATGTGGTCGAGGCGGCGGCCCCTGTCGGCCGCCCGCCAGTCGGCGGCCCGGTAGCTCCACCAGGTGAAGACCTTCTCGTCCGCCGGCACGAAGCGGCGCAGCGCATCGGTCCAGCCGCCGCCGGCCGCCCCGCCGCCGGCCAGCATGTCCTTCAGTTTATCGCGCTCCACCGGCGTGTGGGTGATGATCCGCTTCAGCCGCTCGTGCGACCACACGTCGGTTTCCAAAGGCGCCACGTTGAAGTCGCCGGTCAGCACCACGGGCAGGCCGCCCGCCGCGCGGCCGGCGAGAAAGGGGGCGAGCGCGTCGAGGAACGCCAGTTTGTGGGCGAACTTGGGATTGGCTTCGGGGTCCGGGTCGTCGCCCCCGGCGGGCACGTAGAGGCTATGGACCTCGACCGGCCCGATACCGGTCTCGACCTTGGCGTGGATGTGGCGGCAGTCGTCGCGGCCGAGCCAGGGTTCGATGCCGACGTCGCTCAAGGGCCGCCGCGACAGGATGGCGACGCCGTTGTAGCCCTTCATGCCGGCGATGGCCTGATGGGGAAAGCCCATGTCGGCGATCGCTTCGACCGGAAACAGGTCGTTGACCACCTTGGTTTCCTGCAGGCACAGCACGTCGATCGCCGTGTCGGCGGCCAGGCGCGCGACCTGGTCCAGGCGCTTGCGCACGGAATTCACGTTCCAGGTGGCGACGGTGAAGGGCATGGACCCTGTTAGCGGGGATAGCGTGGGGGCTCAAGCGGCGTTAACGTCCCGCGCAAAAAAGAAGCGCCCGGCGGGGGAGGGGCCGCAAATCCGGTGGGATTTGCTTTTGCAAATATATTAAGGCCCCTCCCATCCATCGGATCGGGCAAAAAAGAAGCGCCCGGCGGGGGAGGGGCCGGGCGCTTCAACTCCATCTTAGGGAGCAGCCGGGCTGGCGAGGGGGGCGCGCCGCCCGGCGGCGCGGCATCATTGGCCGCGCTATGTAACTCCATATGGGATCGATTCGCGGACCGCACCAGGATCAATTTTTGCCATCAGACATGCATTTTACGCATATCTGGCGCGGATCCTTGCTAATCGCCGCTGCGGGCCCGCTCGAACTCGGGCACCGTGAACAGTTTGGGATCGATCTGGCCGCCGTAGAAGGGGTCGGTCAGCACGATGTCGGTGATCGTGCCCTGGGCATCGACCACGGACCATTTGCGCAAGCTCAGCGGATTGGTGCGGAAGATCAGGGTCAGGCGTCCGGCGAAGGGGTCGGCGCGTTCGCCCACGGTCAGGAACACGGCGCCGTCTTCCTCGGCCGCCTCGTAAAAGGCGACGCGCTTGGGATCGAAGCGGATGTTGCCGTTCAGCAGAAAGGCCGCCGGGGTGTCCTCGACGGGGATATGGGTGACGTTCTTCAGTTCCTTGTCGATGTAACTGAGGAAATCGCCGGTGGCGACGATGAGGATCGGGTTGGGCGCCTTGTACTCGATGCGCATCTTGCCGGGGCGGGACAGGAATATCTGGCCTTCCGCGAACTCGTTGGTCGAAGCCTGCTGAAAGAACGTGGATTGCAGGGTGGTGATGCCGTTCAGATAGGTTTCGACCCGGCGCACCAGGCTTTGCTGTTGGGCGCTCAGGGTGATCTCGCGCGCCTCGCCGTCGGCCTTGGCCGCGGCGGGGCCGGCGGAACAACACAGAATCAGGGCAAACGCGGCGGCCAGCGCGGCGTGGGTGACATGGGTGATCATGGGGGTTATGTAGGGCGGTTGGCTGTTCGACGCAAAATAACTTTCAGGGCCGCATCGGCCCTTCAGGTTTTGCGTCAATGGTTGCCCACCAGAACCTCGCGGCGGCCGACGCGGTCGGCGGGGCTGACGACGCCCTGTTCCTCCATGCGTTCGATCAGGCGCGCCGCGCGGTTGTAGCCGATCTGCAGGTGGCGCTGCACGAAGCTGGTCGACGCCTTGCCTTCGCGGGCCACGAGGGCGACCGCCTGATCGTACAGCGCGTCGCCGGAATCGTTGCCGCCGCCGCTGTCGCCGAAGGTGCCGGTCTCGTCGTCGCGGGTGACGTCCTCGATATACTCGGGCACGCCCTGGGATTTCAGATGGCTGACGACCTGTTCGACCTCTTCATCGGACACGAAGGGTCCATGCACGCGGGTGATGCGCCCGCCGCCGGCCATGTACAGCATGTCGCCGCGGCCCAAAAGCTGTTCCGCGCCCTGTTCGCCCAGGATGGTGCGGCTGTCGATCTTCGACGTCACCTGGAAGGAAATGCGGGTCGGGAAGTTGGCCTTGATGGTGCCGGTGATGACGTCGACCGACGGGCGCTGGGTCGCCATCATGATGTGGATGCCGGCGGCCCGCGCCATCTGCGCCAGGCGCTGGATCGAGGCCTCGACGTCCTTGCCGGCAACCAGCATGAGGTCGGCCATTTCGTCGACCACGACGACGATGAAGGGCAGGGGATCGGTGCCCAGCGCCTGATCCTCGAACACGGGCCGGCCTTCGGCGTCGAATCCGGTCTGGACCCGGCGCGACAGCACTTCGCCCTTTTTCTTGGCCTCGGCGATGCGGGCGTTGTAGCCCTCGATGTTGCGCACGCCCAGCTGCGACATGGCGCGGTAGCGCTCTTCCATCTCGCGCACGGTCCATTTCAGGGCCACGACCGCCTTCTTGGGGTCCGTGACGACCGGCGTCAGCAGATGCGGAATGCCTTCGTAGACCGACAGTTCCAGCATCTTGGGGTCGATCATGATGAAGCGGCATTGTTCGGGGCTGAGACGATAGAGCAGCGACAGCACCATGGCGTTCATGCCGACGGATTTGCCCGACCCGGTGGTCCCGGCGATCAACAGGTGCGGCATGGTCGCCAGATCGGCGATGATCGGCCCGCCGCCGATGTCCTTGCCCAATGTCAGCGGCAGCTTGGCTTTGGTCCGCTCGAAGGTCTGCGAGGCCAGAAGTTCGCGCAGATAGACCGATTCCCGGTCGGCGTTGGGCAGCTCGATCCCGATCACGCTGCGCCCCGGGACCACGGCGATGCGCACGCTGATCGCCGACATGGAGCGCGCGATGTCGTCGGACAGGCCGACCACGCGCGACGTCTTGGTGCCGGGCGCGGGCTCCAGCTCGTACAGGGTGACGACGGGACCGGGGCGGACCTTCACGATCTCGCCCTTGACGCCGAAATCCTCAAGCACCGAGGCCAGATACTGCGCGTTCTGGGCCAACTTGTCGGGATCGTGGGCCGGGCCCTGGATCACGTCGGGGCCGCCCAACAGGTCCAGGGTCGGCGCCCGGTAGGTGCCGTCGCCGCCGAGGTCGAGCGAGCGCTGGCGGTTGGCGGCCCTGGATTCCTTGGGCTTGGCGGCGGGGGGCGCGATCAGCGCCTTTTTCGATTTCGCGGCCTTGCGCTCGCGGGCGCGGGCGATCAGGCCCTTCTTGCCGTCCTTGGCCATGCTGTCGACCGCGGCGCGCTCGCGCCGGGCGGGCAATTCGGCCGGCGCGATGGCCGCGGCATCGTCGTCCAGGACATCGGCGGCGATCGGCCCGTCGAGGTCGAGGGGATCGGTGCTGCGCACCCGGTGGACGGTGTCGGCGGTCCAGGCCCCGGCGGCGCGCAGGCCCATGAAGGTGCCGGTAACGGCGCCGGCCAAGGTGCCGATGCCGGTCAGCCAGTCGCGCCGGGAAAACCCGAGGGCACAGATGAAGGCGAGGGTGCCGATGACGGCGGCGGCGCTGCCCAGCCATTCGCCGGGCAAGGTCACGGGCACCTGGGCCATCAGCCGGGCCAGGCCGTCGAAGGCGAGACCGCCGACGATCCCGCCGAGCCCCGTGGCGAGCGGCCAGGTGTCCGGCCGGTCGAGCGGCGCCATGGCCAGGGTCAGGGTGACCAGGGCGACGAGAAGAAACAGCAGGCGCAGCGCCAGGCCCGAAAGCGCGCGCTGACGCAGCAGGGTCCAGCCCCAGGCCAGGGCGACCAGCGGCAGCAGCGCGGCGACCACGCCGAAGATCTGCAAGCCCAGGTCGGCGGTGACGGCGCCGGGGCGGCCCAACACGTTCTGGACCGCGGCCGCCGTCGCCGTGTTCAGCGACGGATCGCCCGCGTGAAAGGTGAACAGCGCAACCCCCGCGGCCGCGCCGGCGGCGATCAGGGCCAGGCCGGCCAGTTCCGCCAGACGGCGGCGCACGAACGCCCCCGTCCCTTGCGGGAACAGGTTGACCAGGCCGGAGGTTTGCTGTGACGCTGCCATACGCGCCTTCTAGGTTATTAAGGTTTACAAGACCTTAACAAGACGTCTTAAGGCAGTCTCTATGGTTTTCGCGTCATGCACCAGGGCGACCCGGATATGGGCGTCGCCGGGGGTCGTGCCGTCGGCCAGCGGCGTGCTCATATAGGCCCCGGGCAGGACCCTTATTGCCGCTTCTTTCCAAAGGGTTAGGGCCGCTTCTTCACCGTTTCCCACATCCAGCCACAGGAAGAAACCCCCGGCCGGGCGGCGGAATCCGAAGCGCCCGCCCAGGATCTCTGCCGCCGTGTTGATCAGGCCCTGATAGGCGGTGCGATAGCGAAAAGCGTCCGAATCGTCGGCCCACAACCGGGCCGAGGCATAGAGGGCGGGATGCGGCATCTGCGCGCCCAGATAGTTGCGCAGCATGCGGTAACGCCTGATCAGCTCCGGGTCGCCGGCGACGAAGCCCGACCGCATGCCGGGCGCGCTTGAGCGTTTGGACAGGGAATGGAACACCAGCACGTTGGTGAACTTGCCGTCCAGGCCGGCCGAGGCTTCGAGTGCCCCCGCCGGGGGAAAGGCATCGTAGATTTCCGCGTAGCATTCGTCGACGACCAGCACGAAGTCGTGGCGCCGGGCCAGGATGATGGCGTCCATCAGCAGGCTCATGGAGGCGACGCCGCCCTGCGGGTTGCCCGGCGAGCACAGATAGAACAGGGCCGTGCGGTCCCAGTCGGCCGGGGTCATCTGCGTCAGGTCGGGCATGAAGCCTGTTTCCGCCGTCGCGGGCAGATGGCGGCTTTCCGCGCCGGAAAACACGGCGGCCGCCATGTAGGTATGGAAACAGGGGTTGGGCATGACCACCAGCGGTTTCTGCCCCGCCTTTTGCGGCGGCACGACCAGGTTGGCGATCAGGGCCAGGCCCTCGCGGGTGCCGACCACGGGCAGGACATGGCGCTCGGGGTCGATCAGGTCGGGGCCAAGACCGTAGCGGCGTTCCAGGAACCCGGCCACGGCCCGGCGGAAATCCGGGTTGCCGTCGGTCTGCGGATAACGGCCCCAAAGGCGGGCCTTGTCGGCCATGGTCTCGGCGATGGCGGCCGGCGGATCGAAGGTCGGATCGCCGACGGCGAGGGAAATCGGATCCAGCCCCGCCGCCGGGGCGTGGGGGTCCAGAAGAGTGCGCAGACGGTCGAAGGGATAGACCGGCAGGGTGTCGTATCGCGGGTTCAGCATGGCCGGAGTCTATATCCCGGCCGGGTCCTGGCAAAGGCCGCTGATGCGGGCGCGGACAAAAAGGGCGTTATTTTACTAAGCGCACTCATTTTGGCGGGTAACCACAGAAAAGCCGCTCAACCCGTTTGGGGAGCGGCTTAATTGAAGGCGGCGTGTTCCCAATTACACCACTGGCCCCCAAGTGATGGACCAGACGAGACTCGAACTCGCAACTCAACGCTTTTCTCTAAATAACTATTACAGTATAACACAGTAACGTCAGAAAAGTCTATTTATTCTTGCCCTTGTTCGTATTTTTTTATCTGTTTCTTTGGGGTCGATCCCTTTAAATACCCGCTCAAGCCCGCCGTCTGACTCGTCGCACTCAATCTCGCGGGCCGCCTCGATAAATTTCTTACTCTGTGTCTGTTTGGGGCGTGGCAAGGCTCAATCTCCCTTGCGCGGCGGGTTCAGGTTCGCGAATAAGCAGTAGCGGATTACCCACAGTCCCACTTTTACCAATCAAATCTTGGTCGAAAGTTTCTAACGCATCGACCTTCAGATGAACGGCTGTTGCCACATGAATGGCGTCCTTGGGTTTTATCCCATGATCCCAAACCAAGCCTTGCGCGGCCTCGGCTTTTTTACGATCCAGGTTGTAAATCCGAATATACGAGTGTTTGAAGAATTTCTGGACCGTTTCAGCTTTGTCTTTTGTAAGTCGGGGCGCGCCTCTCATCCACAAAACTTCGGCAATTGTGAGCGCGGACGTTACTATCAGCACATCGCCACGCTCCGCCCTCTGAATGACCCCGTCACACTTCTCTACTTTTCCAGCCTCCGCCTGGAAATGTCCTAAAAAGCAATCGCTGTCCCAGTAAATTTTTTCAACAGTCATGCGGGTGCCATAATTCCCCTAACATCCGCCGCCGTTGGAAGTTCGTCGTCTTCCGGCAGTATATCAATTGTCTCGGCCTCAATGCTAAGAGGAGAGCCATCGCGGCGATAATGGATGCGGCCTTCTATCTCGACACGACGCCTAAAACTTGCAAATACCTGATCGATCATTTTTTCCGGTACTATGCAATTTATCGCCTTCGGAAAGAGAAAATCCTTAACCCGAATTTTCAAGGCACCATTGGCGTCCTGTATGGCCTCTAGGCGGCCCTCAATCGTGCCGTAATCGTAGTAGTCGCTCTCCATGTCTTCCAGTACACGCCGAGATATTCCTGCGCCAATATTTATTGGCTCACGGCGCACCCATAGATTGATACCGCGACCACCGGGATTGCGGTCAGAGATATCAGACAGGTTTTTGAGACAACCTACTGCCTTCTCGGAAAGGCCAGCCTTCTTAATTTCACCTCTTTCGATAGCCTCTAATCCAAACTTCGCTTTCGCGTAGATCATTCCCAAGCGAGATGTCGGAGCAGATGCATTTGGCTCTAGGCCAATTAAAGAGCTGCCCTCCTTGACCCTAACAACCCATGCGATTTCTACCCCGTCTCCCCGTTGTGCGTCTGTGATCTCAGCTATGTAGCCAAAAAAGCTGCGAGCAGCCGCGACAAAATCCTCGGGCGCGAGGTCATCGCCGAGATCAAGGGTCAAATCAGTCGGTATTTGTTCGGGAGTAGCCATTTCAACAGATCCTCTGGTGGAAGATTCTACGCCAGCGACGAGTCCAAGTACATCAGCCTCTTACCAACGATTCCGCTGACAGCGGTTTCCAAATGCTCGGCATCGTTCAATCTATTGGCCTCACGATTGTTATGCCGAAAAACAACTTCGGCCAGATAACGGTGAAGATGACGCTTGGCACAGTGCTGACAGACGCTCTTCATGCCGCGCTTGAAGATGGAGAAATAATCCACAATCGTGCGTGTGTGTCTCGCTGCGCCCGTACTCGCCGGTGTTGTGACAGGCCACACCATGGCTGGCGAAGTGCTTCCGCATGTGCATGTACTGTATATGAGGACAAAAAAAGAGGGCCGGAAGACGTGAGTCTTCCGGCCCCATAGGGAGTTGTGGAGGAGGAGATTAGATGGTTTGCGATCCGCGGAACTCGGGATAGGCCTCGAGGCCGCATTCGGCCATGTCGAGCCCCTGTTCCTCTTCTTCCGGCGACACCCGGACCCCACCCATGACCATCTTCAGGACGAACCAGACGATGGCGGAGGTGACGATCACGAAGATGCCGATGGACCCGACGCCCACGGCCTGCTTGTAGAAGGACGCGTCGGCGTTGGACAGCGGCACCGCCATGGTGCCCCAGATGCCGGCCACGAGGTGGACCGGAATGGCGCCCACCACGTCGTCGATCTTCAGCTTGTCGAGCAGCGGCACGACCACCACCACGATCACACCGCCAACGGCACCGATGATCGCGGCCAGGCCCAGGGAGGGCGTGTCCGGACCGGCGGTGATCGACACCAGGCCGGCCAGGGCGCCGTTCAGCGCCATGGTCAGATCGACCTTCTTGTAGATCAGCTGGGTCAGGACGATGGCGGCCAGAACCCCGCCGGCGGCGGCGATGTTGGTGTTGATGTAGATGTTGGAGATCGCGATGGCGTCCGCCGCCGAGCCCATGGCGAGCTGCGAGCCGCCGTTGAACCCGAACCAGCCGAGCCACAGGATGAAGGTGCCCAGCGTGGCGAGCGGCAGATTGGCGCCCGGCATCGGCCGTACGCTGCCGTCGGCGCCGTACTTGCCCTTGCGGGCCCCGATGATGATGGCGCCGGTCAAGGCCGCCCAACCGCCCACGGAATGGACCAGGGTGGAGCCGGCGAAATCGGCGAAGCCCATTTCGGACAGCCAGCCGCCGCCCCACTGCCAGGAGCCCTGGATCGGGTAGATGATGCCCGTCAGGACGACCGTGAAGATCAGGAAGGCCCACAGCTTGACGCGTTCGGCCACGGTCCCGGATACGATCGAGGCCGCGGTCGCGACGAACACCAGCTGGAAGAAGAAGTCGGAGCCGGCGGAATAGCCCACGGCGCCGTCACCGACGAACTTGCCGGCCGCCGCCGCGCTGTCGTCCTGGCCCCACAGGGCGAAGGAGCCCATGAAGCCGCCGTCCACGCCCGAATACATCAGGTTGTAGCCGATCAGGTAGTACATGACCGAGGCGATGGAGAACAAGGCGACGTTCTTCAGGCACTGCATGGCGGTGTTCTTGGTCCGCACCAGGCCCGCTTCGAGCATGGCGAAGCCCGCGGCCATCCACATGACCAGGAAGCCGTGCACCAGGAACGAAAAGGTGTTGAAGATGTACTGGGTTTCGCCGGGAACTTCGGCATGGGCCGCGCCGGACATCACCAGCAGCAGCATCGCCGCTCCGACCACGCCGGCCAACCGCGCGACGCCTTTCAAAAGCGTGTGTTTCAGATTTTCAATAAGCATTTGGAAAACCTCCTAAAGGGCATCCGCGCCGGATTCGCCCGTGCGGATGCGCACGGCCTGTTCAAGCGAGTAGACGAAAACCTTGCCGTCGCCGATCTTGCCGGTTTGGGCGGTTTTCTGAATGGTTTCGACGATGGAAGCGACGAGGTCGTCCTTCACGGCGATCTCGAGCTTCACTTTCGGCAGGAAGTTCACCATGTACTCGGCGCCGCGGTAGATTTCCGCCTGCCCCTTCTGGCGTCCGAAGCCCTTGACCTCGCTGACGGTCATGCCTTCGACGCCTAAGGGCGTCAGGGCCTCTCGAACCTCCTCCAACTTAAACGGCTTGATAACGGCCATGATCAGCTTCATTTCGGTAATCCTTTCCGCTTTTTGGCCACGTCCCGGACGGGCGACCGAAAACCCCAGCGCCCGTCGATGGTAATGTGCCGGACCCCATGGCCCGATTTCGCAGCGCACAATTTCAAGAACCGTGCCGGAATCCATACAAGTTATTTTTTTGTTTTATATCATATGGTTAGAAGATTTTGGGGGATCGGGAGATCGTGTATATATGCATATTTTTTATTCAAAAAACCCAATTTGCTTATTTATTAAACAATTATGGCGTCTGGACATTCCGCGCCGACGGCGTGATTCTTGGCTTCAAGGCAGGCGGACATTTTCCGGCTTTCAGCGGCAAAGGCGCGTTTCATGACCCGAGCAGGACAGGCGACGACCGGTAAGACGACGGCCGACAGGGCGACGGGCGACAGGGCGACGGGCGACCTGTCGGCCGATGTGGCGATTGTCGGCGGCGGCCTGGTCGGCGGCACCCTCGCCCTGCTGCTGGCCGACGCCGGGCTCTCGGTCACCCTGGTCGACCGCGCCGACCCGGCGGCCGGGCTCGACGCCGGGTTCGACGGCCGCGCCTCGGCCATCGCGCTGGCGACCCATCGGGTGCTGGCGGCGGCGGGCCTGTGGGACCATCTGGGGTCCCGGTCCTCGCCGATCCGGGACATCCGGGTCGCCGATGCGGGCTCGCTGCTGTTCCTGCATTACGACCACAGCCTCGTCGGCGACGCCCCCTTCGGCTACATGATCGAAAATCGCGATCTGCGCCGCGCCCTCTATGACGCGCAGCAGGCGGCCCGTAACCTGACCGTCGTGGCCCCGGCCGGGATTACCGGCATGGACCTGGATTCCGCCGGCGCCCGTCTGACCCTCGCCGACGGGCGGACCCTGGGCGCCCGTTTGATCGTCGGCGCCGACGGCCGCGCGTCGCGCACCCGCGCCTGGGCCGGCATCCGCACCACGGGCTGGGATTACGGCCAGACGGGGATCGTCTGCACGGTCGACCACGAACGTCCCCACGGCTTCGTCGCCCATGAACATTTCCTCGCCGCCGGCCCCTTCGCGATTCTGCCGATCAAGGGGGCGGCGGGCCGCGAGCAGCACCAGTCGTCCCTGGTGTGGACGGAACGGGATGCCCTGGCCCCGGCCCTCATGGCGCTTTCCGACGACGATTTCCTCGCCGAACTGGCGCTCCGCTTCGGCGACTTTTTGGGCTCCCTGGCATTGGTCGGCCCGCGCTGGAGCTATCCGCTCTCCCTGCTGCTTGCCGAACGCGCCACGGCGCCGCGCTTCGTGCTGGCGGGCGACGCGCTGCACGGCATGCATCCGATCGCCGGTCAGGGCCTGAACATGGGTCTGCGCGACGTCGCGGTCCTGGCCGAGGTGCTGGCCGACGCCAAGGCCCTCGGGCTCGACCTGGGATCGCCCGCCGTGCTCGAGGACTACGAGCGCGGCCGCCGTTTCGACAATTCCCTGATGCTGGGGATGACCGACGCCCTCAACCGCCTGTTCTCCAACGCCGTGCCGCCGCTGCGCCTGGCCCGGGATCTGGGTCTCGGCGCGGTCAACGCCCTGCCCGAGCTGAAAAAGCTGTTCATGCGCCACGCCATGGGCGAGGTCGGCGAGCTGCCCCGCCTGATGCGCGGCGAAACCCTGTCGCCGCCGTCTTGATCCAGATCACCGCGCCCCGGCGGCGCATGGCCTATGAAGGCTGCGGGTTTGGGCCCGGACGCAACGTTTGACGGGTCCCGCGGAAGCATTTAACAGGAGAGCCCGGCCCGCAACGGGGCCGGGCTAAGACGAAAATGGACGGCACCATGACCACTCCCTCCGCCAATACGGCGCGGCTTCAGGCCAGCCTCGACAGTTGCGAAACACGGCGGGAGCCGTTTTCCCACTGGCTGCTCGACGACGTGTTCACGGACGCCGTGGTCGAGGACCTCCGCGCCCTGCCGTTCGACGCACCGCGGGTCGAATACATAAAGGGGGCCCGCGCCGCCAATAACGACAGCCGCAGCTATTTCGACCCGGGCCGGCGCGCCGAATTCGCCGTGTGCGAGGACATCGCCCAGGGTTTTCAGGACCCGGCCACGGTCAAGCGCATCGAAAAGATGTGCGGCATCGATCTCGCCGGCAGCTTCCTGCGCCTGGAATACGCCCAGGACCGCGACGGCTTCTGGCTGCATCCGCACAAGGACATTTCGGTCAAGAAGCTGAGCCTGCTGGTCTATCTGTCGGACGCGCCCGAGGGCGAGGACTGGGGGACCGACATCTTTTCCGGGCCCAAGGAAGAAGACTATTTCGGCCCGACCCCGCACCGCCGCAACCGCGCCCTGGTGTTCGTGCCGGGATCGGATACCTGGCACGGCTTCCGCCGCAAGCCGATCACCGGCGTGCGCCAGACCCTGATCGTCAATTTCGTCGGCGACGACTGGAACAACACCCACGAACTGGCCTTTCCGGGCCAGCCGGTCTAACGCCCCCTCCCCGGACGGCGCCCCCGCCATAAATTCAAAGGCCGTCAGGCAGACGTCAGGTTCATTGCCCATAAGACGAGTGAACTCGGATTAAGGGTGTTGTTCCGGTGCCTGCCCGTAAGAATATCATTGTATTCTCCCTGACCCGCCATTGCCGGCGGTGTTCTTGGCTGGCCCCGGCGGGGCTTGGCGCGGTGCTGTTTGCCGCGGCCGCCGTCCCGGCCGCCGCGGCCGGATGCGATCCCTTCCCCAGCGACCCTTACGTCGGCGCCGTCAGCCATCAGCGGGTCATCGCCTACGTCGACCGGCAATTCGCCGGGGACTGGTCGCGTTATATTCAGTTGCAGGCCGAACGCATCCGCCGGATCGACGCCCTGGCCCGGGCGGGCAAGGCGCTGCCGGTGCGGCACGGCGGCGGCCGGGTCGATCTCACGGGAAGCGATCTGGACCGTTACATCGCCCTGGCGCGCAAACGCTTGCGGGTGCTGCGTTGTCTCAGCCATCGGTCCGATGCGGTGATCGAAGCCTCGGCGGCGCATCTCAACGACTTCGCGACGGCAGCCGGCGGGACCCAGGTCGCGGCGGTGCCGAAAACCGCGCCCGCCGCCGCGCCCACACCCAAGGTTCCGGAAACGCCGCCGGCACCGCAGCAGGTCCGCCTGCAACTCCGCAGCCTGGTCGCCAATCCGCCGGCGCCGCCGCACGATCTGGTCATCACGGCGTCCTGCGACGGGACCGGGGCACTGGTCAAGGTCGCCAACCTGGGCGCGCCCTTCCCTGCATCCGGAAACATCACCGTGTTTCGTCTGGACGCGGACAATCAGGTCGTGAAGAGCCGGCGCGTGCAGCTTGGCGCCAAACAGGTCTCGTCCTTCAAGGTCAAGGGACAGCCCGGCGTGACGGAACGCTACGGCGTGTTCGTCGACCCGTCCTGGTATTTCCGCGGCCGAACGGCCGACGCCGCCCTGACCTGCGGCTGAGCCGTCACGTCCCCGCCCCTTCTACGCGGGGCGCGGGGAATTTCCTTGCCATCACCGCCCTCGATCGCGTTGAAATGAATTTCAGGTGACGCGACGCATGGCTGGGAGGCAAGGTCGGTGACGATTGAGGTTGAATGGCGCGACTACGACGTGATCGTGGTCGGCTCGGGCGGCGCCGGCAGTGCGGCTGCGGACGCGGCGGCGGGGGCCCGCGTGCTGGTCGTGTCCAAGGATCCGATCGCCTGTTCCGACACCAAGATTTCCGAAGGCAATGCGACCGTGCGCGGTTCGGTCAGCGACGCGGATACGGAACAGGAGCTATCCGACAACCTGCGGGTCTCGGGCGCCGACCTGCCGCTGCCGGCCCTGACCGACGCCTATGCCAAAGACAGCCGCGCCGCCTATGACTGGTACCGGGCCCACGGCCTGCGCCCCAAGATCAACCGGGACCGCCAGGGTCCCTTTGCCCGGCCCCTGGCCAAGGGCGGGCATACGGTGGCGCGCTCCGTCGGGCATAAGAACGCGGGCGTCGCCTTCAGCCATGCGGCCTGGGACGCGGTGGTCGAGGGGGCGCGCATCGATTATCTGGAGGACGCCTGGTTCCTCGACCTCGCCGTGGAGGGGGCCGAAGACGGCGCCCCGGGGCGTGTCGCGGGCGGCCTGATCTATCATGCCGCGGCGGGCACCCTGGTCGCCGTGCGCGCCCCCGCCGTGGTCATCGCGTCCGGCGGGCTCAACACCCTCTACTTTCCCAAGACCGACACCATGCGCGGCAACACGGGCGACGGCTATGCCGCCGCCGCCCGCGCCGGCGCCGATCTGGTCGACATGGAACAGGTGCAGTTCCTGCCGTTCTGCCTGACGGCCCCCGCGTCCTACGAAGGGTTGTTGGTGGGCGAACCGTCGACGGCCAGCTTCCTCGGCGTGCTGCGCGACCGCCACGGGGCGGTCATCCTGGACGGCGTCTATCTGCGCACCCGCGCCGAATGTTCCGCCGCCATCATGCGCGCCGTCGCCGACGGCCGCGGCACGGACGGCGGCGGGGCTTACCTGGACCTCACGGCGAACGCCCGTCTGCCCCGCTCCGGCAAGGGCTTCATGCGTTATCTGGAAACCTCCATGCCCTCGGCCTACCGCACGGCGCGCCAGGCCCTCAGCAAGGATGCCGTGCGCTGCGCGGAACCCTGGGAGGTCCGCCCCGCCGCCCATTACACCATGGGCGGCATCCGCGTCGACGCCACGGGGGCGTCGGTCGGCGGCCCCGGCGACGGCACCGCCGGCACTGGGCTGGCCGGGCTGTTCGCCGCCGGTCAGGCCATGGGCGGCGTGTTCGGCGCCAACCGCCTGGGCTCCACCGCGCTGACGGAAAACGCCGTGTTCGGCCTGCGCGCCGGGCGCGGTGCGGCGGATCATGCGCGGATCCACTCCCGCCCCGCCGGCGACGATGCTTTCCGCCCGCTGATCGCCGCCGCCACGGCCCAGTTCGGACGCAGCGGCGACCAGGCGCCGGCGCTTCTCAAGCTGGAATTGCAGCGCGCCGCCTGGGAACATATCGGCGCGGCGCGCACGGCCGACAGCCTGGACCGCATGGACGCCGTGATCGACGACCTGGCCGCGCGCGCCGGGCGCGCGGCGGTGCCGGACTACGGCCTGTGGAACCAGGCCTTCATCGAATGGGCGGAACTGCGCAGCCTGCTCGACGTCGCCCGCGCGGTGACCGCGGCCGCCCGCGAACGGGACGCCAGCGTCGGCGGCCACGTGCGCCTGGACCGGCCCCAGGTGTCGATCCTGGCCCAGCCCTATTCGACCGTGGTGCGGGGGCAGGCCGGGAACGGCGGCGTGTTGCGCTTTCACGCGGTCCGCGCGCGCCGGCCGCGCACGCCGGCAATGCGCCTGTTCGCGATGCGCCTGAAGGATGCCTGGCGCAAGGCCCAAGCCAAGGCGCTCTGCCTGCTGCCGCCGGCCCTGCTCGACCCCCTCCTCGACCGCCGCTACCGGGCCATCCTGGGCCCGGCGGACGCCGCCGCGCCGCTCACCCCCGGCGGGCCCGCCGCCGCCGTTGCCGACGCCGCCGATTAAGAAAGCCCAGCCCAGGAAGCCAGCCCATGAAAATTGACATCGTCACCACCCGCAACGGCGTCCGCGAGGTCGTCGCCTATGACTACCGCCCGCGCCAGGACGGCGAGCGGCCGATGATCCTCGACGTCCTGTTGCAGGCCCAGGCGACGGCCCTGCCCGACCTCGCCTTCCGTTACGGCTGCCGGGCGCGCAACTGCGGGGTCTGTACGGTCGACGTCAACGGCCGCCCGCGCATCGCCTGCCGCGCCCGGGTGCGCGACGGCGACCGCGTCGAGCCCATGGCGACCCTGCCCGTGCTGGCCGATCTGGTGGTGCGCCGCGACGGCATCGCCCGCCAGTTGCAGGGCCGCACGACGGCGGATCACCGTGCCCCGGACGTCAACGCCGAGGCGCCCGAGGCCTATCACGCCCTGACCGCCTGCATCGAATGCTATGCCTGCCTGGACGGCTGTCCCATGCATGCCCGCAACTTCGCGGACGGCGCCGACGATGCGGCCGCGCCCGACCCGGCGACGGGATACCGTTGGGGCAATCCCTTTTCCCTGCTGAAGCTGCAGCGCCTGCGCCTGGATCCCTGCGTGACCGAGGACGGGCGCCGGGCGGCGCTGGATGCCGCGATCGACCTGGGCCTCGACGCCTGCGTCGGCTGCAAGGGCTGCAAATGCGGCGTCGGCATCGACCTCAAGGGCGGGGTCGTCGGCGAGCTGCTGACCGCCGCCGGCGACCGGCTGCCGGCCCGGACGGCCGCCGCCGACTGATTGTCCCCCGCCCGCTCAGGCGGCGTCGCGGCAGGCGTGACCGATGCAGGCGACGTGGCGGTGATCCGTGCCGCAGCAGCCGCCCAGCACCGTGAACTGAGGAAACGCGGCCCGAAGCGCGCGGTACTGGCCGCCCAGTTCCTGAGGATCGCCCTCGTCCAGCTCCGTCGCGTTGTCGAGCTCGGCATGGCTTTTCGTCGAGGCATTGGCGCGCAGGCCCCTGATCCGGCGGACCCAATCCGCCCCCGCGTCCAGGGCATCCTCGAAATGGGTCGGATGGGCGCAGTTGATCATGTAATAGGCGACGGCGCCGCCGGTCGCGTCGTCCACGGCCGCGACGGCGTCGGCCAGGGGGCGGCCTTCGGGCAGGCGCCCGTCGGTTTCCGTGGTGAAGGAAATCACCACGGGCATGGCGGCCTTCTCGGCGGCGCGGGCGATGCCGATGGCCTCGCCGACATGGGTGATGGTCATGGCCGTCACCAGGTCGGCATCGGTTTCGGCGAAGACCGCGATCTGTGCCCTGTGATAGGCCTCGGCCGCATCCGGGCTCAACAGGTCCGCCGGGGTGTAGCCGTCGCCGCGCGGGCCGATGTTGCCGCTGATGACCATGGGGCTTTGCGGGGTTTCGTGGCGCCGGCGCAGCTCCGCCATCAGGGCCACGGCCTCGACATTGACGCGGGCCAGGTCGGCGGGGCCGTAGCCCAGCTTGGCACCCCAGTCCGCATTGGCCCGCCAGGTCGGGGTCTCCAGGACGAAGCCTGCCCCCTGGGCCAGGGCGGCCAGAATACAGGGCGTCATGTAGGCCGTGATCTCGGCCCGGCCCGCGGCGGCGTCAAGCAGCGGGAACGACGCGAATTCCGGCAGGCCGATGCCCCGCTGAAAGCAGAGATAGGTCTCCATCCCGCCGTCGGTGAGAAAAAGCCCGCCGTTTAGTTGCGGCAGATGGTCGCGGTATGTCGCCATGGGTCGATCCTTGTTTTGGGGGAGGTCAATCGCGGCGACAGGGATAGCGGTCCGGGCGTCCCGGCGACAGTCTACCCATGGTCCGGTCCGGGCGTGGTTTCGCATTCCTTTGTTTTTCAGAGGGATACGGGGATTTTTTCGGGCCGATGCGTTGCGGGCTGGCACGTATCGGTAAAAAACTGTACCTACGGTGCAGCTTCGGATGGTGCGGCGGAGGGCCCCAGGCATGAACGAACCGGCCTCACGCAAGGGTGCGGCGACACGGGATCAGATTCTCGATGCCGCGGAAACGGCGGTCCTGGCAAAGGGCTTCGCCGGCACGTCGATCGACGAACTGATCGCCGCCGTCGGCATCACCAAAAGCGGTTTCTTCTATCATTTCAAGGATAAGGGGGCGTTGGCCAAGGCGTTGCTTGAACGCTACATCGCGCGCGAGGACGCCCTGTTCGACGATCTGTTCCGCCGCGCGGACGAATTGAACGAGGACCCGCTTCACGGCTTCCTGGTCGGCCTCAAGATGCTGTCGGAACTGTTGGCGGACCTGCCCGGCGGGCACCCCGGCTGCCTGATCGCGGCCTATTGCTATCAGGACCGCCTGTTCGACCGCGAGGTGCGCGAGCTCAATGCTCGGGCAACCCTCGGCTGGCGCCGGCGGTTCCGCGACCGGCTCGACCGGATCGCCGCGCGTTATCCTCCCAGCACGGACGTGAACCTGGACGACGTCGCCGACATGCTGTTGGTGGTCGCCGACGGCGGCATCATCCTGTCGAAGGCGGTCGGCGACACATCGGTCCTGGCCCGCCAGATCCTGTTGTACCGGGATTACCTGCGCCATCTGTTCCAGGCGTGAGGCGCCCGGCGGCGGCGCCTCAGGGATCGCGCTTCAGGCCCTTGGCCTCCAGGGCGTCGAGGTAACGCGACCACAGTTCGTCCTGCCGCGTGCCCATGTCGTAGAGAAATTCCCACGAAAAGATGCCGGTGTCATGCAGGTCGTCGAACTTGAGCCGCACGGCGTAGTTGCCCACGGGTTCGACGCCGATGATGTTGACGTGGCGGCGGCCGGCGATCACGGTCTTCTGCCCGGGGCCGTGGCCCTGGACCTCGGCCGAGGGGCTTTCGACGCGCAGCAGTTCCGCCGGAATGCGGAAACTCGTTCCGTTGTCGAAATCGATTTCCAGGACCTTGTCGTCCTTCTTGACGCGCAGCTCGACCGGCGTGTGGCGGCTGCCGTGGTTGCCGGTCGCGGTCTGCGATTGAAACGTCTTTCCGGTCGTCATGGTTGGGCGCTCCCGCCGTCGGCTTTGATCTGGCGCGCCTCGTCCGGCAGCATGATCGGGATGCCGTCGCGGATGGGATAGGCCAGGCCCGCCTGACGGCTGATCAGCTCACCCTTGGCCGGGTCGTAATCCAGCGGCCCCTTGGTCACGGGACAGACCAGAATCTCCAGCAGTTTCGGGTCCACTTGGGCGTTGTTCATCGATGCCGTCTCCTTGGGTTGTCCCGGTGCTTGCCCCCGGGCGGGCGTTCCGTCAGTGGGACGCGGCGCCCGGGTCCGTCGCCATGCCCCGGGCCGACATTTCCAGAAGGTCGGTCAACAGCGCCGCGCGGGCCCCTGTGCCGTCGCATTCCAGAAGCGCCTGTTTCTCGCGCAGGTCGAACGGGCAGACCATGGCGAGCGACGTCACCAGCAGGCTGTCGGGCGCGTCCTCGATGGACGACCAGTCGGCATCGAGCCCGCGGGCGTCGAAAAACCCGGCCGCCGCCGCGACCAGCCGCTCCCGGTCGTAAGTTACGGCAGCACCCGCGTCCAGGTCGCCCATGAAGTCGCCGAAGTCCGGGCGCACCCGGCGGTAGCCGTCCTTGCCCGCCAGTTCCTCGGCCACGCGAAAGCGGGTCTGGCCCAATAGGGTGATCAAAAGCCGCCCGTCGCCGGTTTCGGAAAAGCTGACGATGCGCCCCAGGCAGCCGACGGGATAGATCGCCGGGGCGTCGCGCAGGTCCGGGTCGCGCGGGGCCTCGCCCTGAACCGGGACGGGCTGGATCATGCCGATCACGCGGCCGGCGGCCATGGCGTCCAGGACCATGTTCAGATAACGCGGCTCGAAAATGTTCAGCGGCAGTTGCCCGCCCGGCAGCAACAGGGCCCCCGGCAGCGGAAAGATGGGCAGCACGTCCGGGAGCTTTCCCGTGTCCGGATAATGCGCGCCGTAGGCCATGGCGGTTCCCGAGCCGACGTTTAGGAGAACAGAACCGACGACAGGCGCCGGCGGCCGGCGACCGTCAGTTCATGGGCCCCGCCCAGGGTGTCGAACACCTTGACCAGCTGCTTGCGCCCGGCCTCGTCGTTCCAGGTCCGGTCGCGGCGCACCAGTTCCAGCAATTCGTCGATGGCGCCCTCGGCGTCGTTGCGCGCGAACAGCGCCAGCGCCAGATCGAAGCGCGCCTGGTTGTCCTTGGGATTGGCGTCAAGCCGGGCGCGCAGGTCCGCCGGGTCGCCGGTCTGGCCGATTTCCTTGGCCAGTTCCAGGGCCGAGGCGGCGGCCTCGATATCGGCCTTCACGCGCAGGTTGGCGGGCAGGGCGGTCAGAATTTCGTCCGCTTCGGCCAACATGCCGAGGGCGACCTGGGCGCGCAGGATGCCCGAAATGGCGGTGTCGTTGGCCGGGTCCTGAGCCTGGATTTCCTTGAAGATCTCAAGCGCCAGATCGTTTTCGCCGGCGGCGAGCGCCGCCTGGCCCTGCTCCAGCGCCTGGTCGAGCGGCGCCTTGGCGCCGTCCGTCAGCTTTTCGATGAAGGCCTTGACCTGGCTTTCCGGCAAGGCGCCCATGAAGGCGTCGACGGGCTGGCCGCCCTTGAAGGCGTAGACCGTGGGCAGGGACTGTACGCGCAGCTGCTGGCACAGGTCCTGGTTTTCGTCGGCGTTGACCTTGACCAGCTTGACCAGGCCGCCGGCCTGCAGGACCAGTTTTTCCAGCACGGGGGTCAATTGCTTGCACGGTCCGCACCAGGAGGCCCAGAAATCGACCAGGACGGGGACCTCTTTGGAGGCTTCGATCACGTCCTGCATGAAGGTGCGGATGTCCGAATCCTTGATCAGGGCCCCGTCGGCGCCCGCGGGCGGCGTGGCCGCGCCGCCGGGGGCCTGGCCGTCGGGTTTCGGGCCGTCGGGTTTCGGTGTGGTCGTGCCGTCGGGGTTGAGAATGAAAGCCATGCCGTGTTCCGTCGTGTTTCCGTTAAAGGTGTCCGCCCGCCTGCCGGCGGCGCGATCTGCCCCAAAGATGGCTGTTTGTCCCGCCCGCTGCAAGGCTTGCGGGCGGATTAGGCGGCCGGATGCGGTTTCCCGCGCCGGACGGCCGCGGCCGGGGGGTGCCGAGGGGCGGCCCGAACGGACATTAGTTTATTTTAGGGCCTTGCATTCGCCCTGCCTTCCCGTATATATCCCTCCCTCGCTTACAGCGACGCGGGCGTAGCTCAGGGGTAGAGCGCAACCTTGCCAAGGTTGAAGTCGTGAGTTCGAATCTCATCGCCCGCTCCATTTTCTCTCCCCATTCCTCCATGTTGATCGGTGTCCCCGGGGCTCTCATTCCGCACGCGCGGCAATGCGTGTGCGCAACCATGTTGCGGCGCGCTCGACCCAAGGTGTGATAAGGGCCAGGCCGATCACCGTGACGAAGGGCGTCGCCGCGGCGAGATAGCGGTCTTCCAGATAGACCAGGGCATAGACCGCGGGCCAGGCCAGCGCGAACAGCCAAAGGGCGCCGAGCGCCAGCGGGCGCGCGGGCAGGGCAGAGGGCCGCCAGCCATCTTGTCTAAGGGAACGAAGTACGACGATGGGTACGCCGATCAGGAAGGCCGCCGTCAACACGGTGGAAACCAGGCGGGCCAGAGCCCTGGCGGCCAGCAGCAGGGCCTGATCGACGCGGCCGTGCTCAAGCAGGTTGCGCCGGATTTCGCCGGGCCCGGGAAAGGGCGTGCTCCCGCCGGCCCACAGGCTGAGCCGTTCCGGGCCGCTCAGCGGCATGAACGCGAGATAGGCGTAACGGGGGTCCATCCGCCCCAGGTAGATGGCCGCGCGGTCCAGGGGGTGGCGCTGCCAATGGTCGTAGAACAGGGTTTCGGCATGGCGGGCGACGGCCAGGGCACCCATGCCGTGCGCCGCCTTCAGGTGACGGTTGATCGCCGTGAAGGTGACCCCGGGGATCGGGTGAAGCGGCAGCAGGCCGGGGGCGTCGGCCAGCAAGGGGTCTTCGGCGAACACCGGCAGGCCGCGCCGGGCCAGGTCGAGCACCGGATGGTACATGGCCGTTTGCGCGACCGTGGTGATGAAGCGTTCGCCGCTGCGCATCTGGTTCCATGATTTGTAGGCCTGGATGCCGAGTGCCAGCGGCAACAGGAAAACGACAAGCACGATGCCCGCGCGGCGCAGGCCGCTACCCGTCTTCAGGGTCCAGGCCAGGATTAGCGGCCAAAGCGCCAAATGCATGACCGCCCCCGCTTCACGCAGCAGGAAGGCGGCAAACAGAACCAGGCCGAGGCCCAGCGCCTCAACCATGCCCGGCTGACGCCCGTCGAGCAGGCCGAGCGCCATATGCGCCGCCAGCAGGGTCAGCAGGGCGGCATGCAGGCTGTCGGTGAGAACGCATTGGTCGAGCACGAAGGCGAGGCCCAGGCCCTGGGCCGCCGCGGCCACGGCGGCGGGCCATATCCGCCCCGTCAGGCGCAGCGTCAGGCGCCAAATCAAGGCGGTGGCGCCGAGCGAGAGAATCATCTGCAAGGCGACCAGCAGCCAATCCCAGGCGCCGCCGAACAGCATCTTGAACAGGGCGATCAAGGCCGGGTAGCCGATGACCCGGAATGCCGTCAGGGGAAACAGCTCGGCATGCAGGTCAAGCGACCGGGCCCAGCCGTCCCCGTCCAGGATGGCGTCGGCGAACATCACATAGTTCTTGCTGTCGGGCAGGTAGACCGGGCCCAGGACCGCGAGGAAGCCCGCCTTCACGGCGGCGAGCATGGCAAGCGTCGCCCATAGGGCCTTGGTTTGCGTTGCGGCTGTCATTGGCCCCCCCTTCGGTCTGTCGGCCTTGGCGATCTTATGGGCGATTTTCGCCCACCCGAAAAGGCCAAGCGACGGCCGGCGTCCGCTGAACCGGCCACGAAACTTTAGCTTTTCATAACAAACCTTTGTTTATAGGCTGTTATCCGCTGATCCGCTTCACCCGGCAGGCATGCGGCCGCGGGCGGGTCGGCGACCACGGCGGGTCACCGCGCCGCCCCGGACAAAAACCGAGGGGCCGTGCTTTCTGGGAGGGGTCTATGCCTGTCAAACGGGATTTGAAAACCGACGCGCTGCTCAAGCAGGTGTCGAAGCTGATGCGGGGCGGCGCCAAGGGCGCCAAGGCGACGGCCCTGGTCCATTACGCCGATCAGTATTTCGCGCATATGCCGCCCATGGACATTCACGCCCGCGACGCGGCGACCCTGGCCGGCATCGCCAAAAGCCATTGGAAGACCGCGGCCCAGCACAAGCCGGGCAAGCCCTCGGTCCGCGCCTACAAGCCGGACGCCAAGAAGGACGGCTGGACGGCCAACCGCACCGTCGTCGAGATCGTCACCGAGGACATGCCCTTCCTGGTCGATTCCGTGTCGTCGGAAATGAACCGCCGCGGCCTGACCGTGCATCTGGTGGTGCACCCGATCCTCAAGATCAAGCGCGACGCCCAGGGCCGCCTGCAGCGCGTGCTCGACCCCGGCGAGCCCGAGGACGGCGCGCGCCTGGAATCCTGGATGCATATCGAGGTCGACGAGGAAACGCCCGACGGCCAGCGCGACATCGAAAAAAGCGTGCTCAAGGTGCTCGAGGACGTCCGCCTGGCGGTCCAGGACTGGCGGCCCATGCGCGAACGCATGGCCCGGATCATCGACGACTTCCGCCATACCTCGGGCCCGGCGCCGCAGGAGGAAGCCAACGAGGTGCGCGAGTTCCTGCGCTGGATCCACGACAACAACTTCACCTTCCTGGGCTCCCGCGACTACAAGATTTCCGGCACGGGGACCAAGACCTCGGTCACCGTCGACAAGAAATCGGCGCTCGGCATCCTGCGCGATCTCGACATGTCGGTGCTGACCTATGCGGCGGACAACTCCAAGATCCCGCCCGAGGTGCGTGCCTTCATCTCCGACCCCGGGCTGATCGTGGTCACCAAGTCGAACCAGCGCTCCACCGTGCACCGGCCCGTGCACATGGACGCCATCGGCATCAAGAGCTTCGACAAGACGGGCAAGGTCACGGGCCTGCGCATCTTCGTCGGCCTGTTCACCTCCGCCGCCTACAACCGCAGCCCGCGCGATATCCCGCTGCTGCGCCGCCGCCTGCAGCAGGTGCTCGACCGCGCCGGCCTGCAGCCCGGCAGCCACGACGGCAAGGCCATGACCAACATCCTGGAGACCTATCCGCGTGACGAGCTGTTCCAGATTTCCGAGGAACAGCTTTTGGAAACCGCCATGGGCATCCTGCACCTGCAGGACCGCCAGCGCGTCGCCCTGTTCATGCGCCAGGACAATTTCGGGCGCTTCGTGTCCTGCATGATCTACGTGCCGCGCGACCGCTACACCATGAACATGCGCGAACGCATGCAGGACATCCTGTGCGAGGCGCTGAACGGCCGGGTTTCCAACTTTTCGACCACCCTGGGCGACGCGCCGCTGGCGCGGGTCTATCTGATCATCGCGACGGAACCGGGCAAGCTTCCCGCCTATTACGCCAAGGGCCTGGAAAACAAGCTGACCCGCGCCGCCCGGAGCTGGTCCGACGATCTCGCCGAAGCACTGGCCAAGGCGTTCGGCGAAAAAGAGGGCCTGCGCCTGACCCGCCGTTTCCAGAACGCTTTCGGCCCCGGCTACACCGCCCAGTATTCGGCCGAGGACGCCGTCAACGACATCGCGGTGATCGAGGAATCGCTGACCGCCGACCGCATCGGCCTGCACCTGTACCGGCCCGAGGGTGCGCCCGGCAATCATGTGCGCTTCAAGGTCTACCATCCGGACACGGCCGTGCCCCTGTCGGACGCCCTGCCCGTGTTCGAACACATGGGGTTCCGGGTGATCGACGAAAATCCCCATGACGTGTCCTGCGACGACGGCAACGGCGACGGCGTCAAGATGCTGATGATCCATGACTTCGGTCTGGAAACCCGCGACGGCGGCGATGTCGACATTCCCGCCATCAAGGCCAAGTTCGAAGACGCCTTCGCCCGGGTGTGGCGCGGCGAGATCGAAAGCGACGGATTCAACGCCCTGGTCGCCTGCGGCGGCCTGGATTGGCGCGAGGTCCTGATTCTGCGTGCCTATTGCCGCTGCCTGCGCCAGATGGGCGTCCCCTATTCCCAGGCTTATATGGAACAGACGATGGCCAAGCATCTGGGCCTAGCCAACATGATCGTGCAGCTGTTCATGGTCCGCATGGCGCTGTCCAGCCAGTCGGCGGCGGAACGCGACAAGAAGGCGGCGGCCCTGCATGCCAAGATGCGCGACGCGCTCGAGGCCGTGACCAGCGCCGACGAGGACCGCATCCTGACCCGCTTCATCAATCTGGTCGACGCCACCCTGCGCACCAACTTCTTCCAGCCCGCCGCCGACGGCGGCCACAAGCCGTATGTTTCGTTCAAGTTCAATTCGCGCCTGATCGACGACCTGCCCAAGCCGCGGCCGCTGCGGGAAATCTTCGTCTACAGCCCGCGGGTCGAGGGCGTGCACCTGCGGTTCGGCTTCGTCGCCCGCGGCGGTCTGCGCTGGTCCGACCGGCCCGAGGATTTCCGCACGGAAATCCTGGGATTGGTCAAGGCGCAGCAGGTCAAGAACGCGGTCATCGTGCCGGTCGGCTCCAAGGGCGGCTTCGTGGTCAAGCGTCCGCCCACGGACGGCGGGCGCGACGCCTTCATGGCCGAGGGCATCGAATGCTACAAGACGCTGATCCGGGGGCTGTTGGACGTCACCGACAACCTGAAGGGCCCCAAGGTCGTGCCGCCGAAAAGCGTGTTCCGCTGGGATGACGACGACCCCTATCTGGTGGTCGCGGCGGACAAGGGCACGGCGACGTTTTCCGACATCGCCAACGGCGTGTCGCTGGAATACGGCCATTGGCTGGGCGACGCCTTCGCATCGGGCGGTTCGGTCGGCTACGACCACAAGGGCATGGGCATCACGGCCAAGGGGGCCTGGGAATCGGTCAAGCGCCACTTCCGCGAAATGGGCACGGACATCCAGAACGAGGACTTCACCGTGGTCGGCGTCGGCGACATGTCGGGCGACGTGTTCGGCAACGGCATGATGCTGTCCCGGCACATCAAGCTGCAGGGTGCCTTCAACCACATGCACATCTTCGTCGACCCCAACCCGGACCCGGCCAAGACCTTCGCCGAGCGCGTGCGCCTGTTCAACCTGGGCCGCTCATCCTGGTCCGACTACGACACCAAGACGATCTCCAAGGGCGGCGGCATTTACGAGCGCAGCGCCAAGTCCATCAAGCTCTCGCCGGAGGCCCGGGCGTGCTTCGGCCTGACCAAGGACGCGGTATCGCCGAACGAGCTGATCCAGGCCATGTTGCGGGCCCCTGTCGACCTGTTGTGGTTCGGCGGCATCGGCACCTATATCAAGGCACAGACGGAATCCAGCGCCGACGTGGGCGACCGCGCCAACGATGCCATCCGCATCAACGGCCAGGAAATTCAGGCCAAGGTCGTCGGCGAGGGCGCCAACCTGGGCTGCACGCAAAAAGGCCGCATCGAATACGCCATGAAGGGCGGACGCCTGAACACGGATTCCATCGACAACTCCGCCGGCGTCGACTGTTCGGACCACGAGGTCAACATCAAGATCCTGCTCGGCGCCGTGATGGCCAAGGGCGGGTTGACCGAGGCCCAGCGCAACAAGCTGCTGGCCAAGATGACCGGCGAGGTCGGCGAGCTGGTCCTGCGGCACAACTACAACCAGACCCAGGCGATTTCCTCGATTCAGGCCAAGGGGGCGCATACCCTGGACAATCAGGTTCGCCTCATGCGGCTTCTGGAAAAGCGCGGGCTTCTGGAGCGCGCGGTCGAATTCCTGCCCGACGACGAACAATTGTCCGAGCGTGCGGCCCAGCACAAGGGCCTGACCCGGCCGGAACTGTCCGTGCTGATCGCCTATGCCAAGAACTGGCTCTATGACGAGCTGTTGAAAAGCGACCTGCCGGACGACCCCTTCCTGCTCGACGAAATCGTGCAGTACTTCCCCTCGGACCTGCGCCAGAAATACCTGCCCGAGATGAAGACCCACCGGCTCAAGCGCGAAATCATCGCGACACGGGTCACCAACTCCATGGTCAACCGGGTCGGCGACACCTTCGTCACCGAATTCATGGAAAAGACCGGCCGCCAGCCGGCGGAAATCGCCCGCGCCTACACCATCGCCCGCGAGGTCCTGCGCGCGCGCCTGATCTGGGCCGAGATCGAGGCCCTGGACAACAAGGTGCCGACCCGCGCCCAGACCTCCATGCTGGCCGACCTCAACCGGTTGTTGGAATGGGTGACCCTGTGGTTCCTGCGCAATGGCAAGAAGGGGCTCGACATCGGCGCCCACGCCAGCGAATTCGGCGCCGGCATGGCGGAACTGGCCGACTATATCTCGGCCGTGGTGCCCAAGCACTACATCGACGACATGAAAAACCGTGCCAGGCCCTACCTGGACGATGGCGTGCCGCCGGCCCTGGCGCATAAGGTGGCGCATCTGGTCAACCTGTATTCGGCCCCCGACATCGTCGGCCTCGCCAACCGGCGCAAGATGGACGTGCGCGAGGTCGCCAAGGTCTACTTCGCGCTGGGCACCCGGTTCCGCCTGGGCCGGCTGCGCGCCGCCGCCTCCAACCTGGAATCGGAAGACCACTGGCAGCAGCTGGCGGTGGCCGCCCTGGTCGAGGAAGTCTATTCCCATCAACTCGCCCTGGCGTCCAACGCCCTCGACCATCTGGCCAAGGTCGGCAAGGACACGGACAAGGCGATCGCCGCCTGGGTCGTGCGCAACCAGGCCGCCGTCGACCAGACAGAGGTGCTGTTGAACGAGCTGTGGACGACCGAAGTCAACGACCTGTCCATGGTCGCCGTCGCCTCGCGCCAGCTGCGGGCCCTGGCGGATGCGCAGGCGTAACCGGGAATCGCCGTATTCAAGGGAATTTCGGGATCAAGTGGTATTTCTTGATCTTAAGCCAAAGGCGGCTTCGGGGCATTTTCGCCGTTGAAATTCGCCCCTTATTGGGGGACAGTCCCGCATGACCTTCCCCGACGAAAAATTCACCGACATGGCGGCCTTCGCCGACGCCTATTTCCAAGCCTCGCAGGTTGCCCAGGCCTCCGTGGACCGCGTGGCGCTGGCCAAGGCCGGGGCCCTGCTGGCGGGTGCCTATGCGGCGCGCAAGACCATCTATGTCTGCGGCAACGGCGGCTCGGCGGCGATCTCCAACCATCTGGTCTGCGACCACCTGAAATGCATCCAGACGGATACGGACCTGCGGCCGCGCGTGGTGTCGCTCGCGGCGACCATCGAAACCATCACCGCCGTCGCCAACGACATTTCCTACGACGAGGTCTTCGTCTATCAGCTGCGCACCTTGGCCGATCCGGGTGACGTGCTGATCTCGGTCTCGTCGTCGGGCGATTCGGAAAACGTGGTGCGGGCCTGCCAATGGGCCAAGGACAACGACCTCGCGGTGATCGCCATGACCGGCTTCGCGGGCGGGCGCACGCAAGGGCTCGCGGACGTCAGCCTGCATGTGACAGGCGACAACTACGGCGTCGTCGAGGACACCCATCAGGCGCTCATGCATATCCTGGCCCAGTTCATCCGCCAGGACCACATGACCCCGGACCTCATCAAGAACCGCAAGTTCTGACCCGATCCTATTGAGACAAAAGAAAAGGGCCGCTTGCGCGGCCCTTGGATGTTTTAAGCGCGCTTCCGCCTTTATAGCGCGAATTGAACGAAAAGCGCCGCTCAACCCATAGGGGAGCGGCGCAATGAGGCGGGCGTCCTAGACCACTAGACGATGGGGGGTTAAATGGCCCCCCCAACCGGATTCGAACCGATGTTTCCTGCTTATTCGATATTATAATAATACCATGCATTCACATTTTGTCAAGTAAAAAAACAGCACTTATTTATAGCAACGCCCCTTAATGAAAATTTTATCTGATAATTATTAATTTATATTCTGAAGTATTTAGTGACGGAAGTGGCGCATCCCCGTGAACACCATGGCCAGGCCGCGTTCGTCGGCGGCGGCGATGACCTCGTCGTCGCGCATGCTGCCGCCGGGCTGGATGACCGCCGTCGCCCCCGCGTCGGCCGCCGCCATCAGGCCGTCGGCGAAGGGGAAGAAGGCGTCCGACGCGACGACGGAGCCGATCGCCCAGCTGTCGGCGTCGCCCGCCACCCGGGCCGCGTCCTGGGCCTTCCAGGCGGCGATGCGCGAGGAATTGACGCGGCTCATCTGCCCGGCACCGACGCCCACGGTGGCGCCGCCCTTGGCGTAGACGATGGCGTTGGATTTGACATGCTTGGCGACGGTGAAGGCGAAGGTCAGGTCGGCCATCTCGGCGGTGGTCGGCGCGCGCTTGGTGACGATCTTAAGGTCGCCGATCAGCCCCGCGTCGCGGCCCTGCAGCAGGTAGCCGCCGGCCAGCGAGCGCACGGTCATGCCGGGCGCGGCCGGGTCGGGCAGGGCGCCGGTGACCAGCACGCGCAGGTTCTTCTTGGCCGCCAGCACGGCTCGGGCCGCGTCGTCGATGGCCGGCGCGATGACGACCTCGGCGAACAACTCGGCCACGGCTTCCGCCGTCTTGGCGTCGAGTGCGCGGTTGACGGCGATGATGCCGCCGAAGGCACTTTCCGTGTCGCAGGCAAGGGCCCGCTGATAGGCGGCATAAAGGTCGTCGCCCAAGGCCACGCCGCAGGGGTTGGCGTGCTTGACGATGACGCAGGCGGGGTTGTCGGTGAACTCGGCGACCAGCTCGAAGGCCGCGTCCGTGTCGTTCAGGTTGTTGAAGCTGAGCTCCTTGCCTTGCAGCTGCTCGGCCGTGGCGATGCCGGGCCGCGCGGGCCCGCCGGCGTAGAACGCCGCCGTCTGGTGCGGGTTCTCGCCGTAGCGCAGAACCTGGCGCCGTTCCCCGGCGAAGGTCAGGCGGGTCGGGAAGATCTCGCCCAGCTGGTCCGCGAACCAGCCGGAAATCGCCGCGTCATAGGCCGCCGTGCGGGCGTAGGCCGTGGCCGCCAGATGTTTGCGGAATTCCGCCGTGGTGGCGCCGCCGTTGGCGGCCATCTCTTCCATCAGCTTGCGGTAATCGGCGGCGTCGACCACCACGGTGACGTCGCCGTGGTTCTTGGCGGCGGCGCGGATCAGGGCCGGGCCGCCGATGTCGATGTTTTCGATGCAGTCGTCGAATTCCGCACCCTTGGCCACCGTCGCCTCGAACGGATAGAGGTTCACGACCAACAGATCGATGGGCTGAATGCCGTGGTCGGCCATGGCCTTTCGGTGATCGGCGTTGGCGCGCACGGCCAGCAGGCCGCCGTGGATCATCGGCTGCAGGGTCTTGACCCGGCCGTCCATGATTTCGGGAAAGCCGGTGAAGTCGGAGACCTCGATCACCGGCACGCCGGCATCCTGCAACAGCTTGGCCGACCCGCCCGTGGACAGGATTTCGACACCCTGGGCGGCCAGGAAGGCGCCCAGTTCGGCCAGGCCGGTTTTGTCGGAAACGGATATCAGGGCGCGGCGGATCGGCTCGGTCATGCTTGTTCGGCCTTCTTTTCCTGGGGGGAAGGGGGCGGGGCGGCGATGGTGCCGGTGAATTCGGGCACCAGGGCGCCGACGGCGGCGGCGGCGGCGGCAAGGTCGCCCGCGCGGCAGGCGTCGGACAGGCGGCGGAAGGCGGCTTCGACCTCGTCCAGGGTGACCAGGCGCGGCGTCGCCAGCAGCACCCCCGGCTGCATCGTCGGCACCGGCGCCTCGTCGCCGTGAAAAATTTCCTCGTACAGCTTTTCGCCCGGGCGGATGCCGGTGAATGCGATCTTTACGTCCCGGTCGGGGACCAGCCCGGCCAGGCGGATCATCTGGCGCGCCAGGTCGACGATCTTCACCGGCTTGCCCATGTCGAGCACGAAAATGCGCCCGTCGGCATCGCTTTTGACGCCCAGCGCCGAGGCCGACAGGACCAGTTCCACCGCCTCGCGGATGGTCATGAAATAGCGCGTCATCTCGGGATCGGTGACGGTCAGGGGCCCGCCCTCGGCCAGTTGTTTCTGGAACAGCGGCACGACCGAGCCGGTGGAACCCAGCACGTTGCCGAACCGCACGGTAACGAAGCGGGTGCCGCCCTGCCCCGGGCTCTTTCGGCGGCTTTCCACGTCCATGGCCTGGCAGGCGATTTCCGCCAGCCGCTTGCTGACGCCCATGACGCTGGTCGGGTTCACCGCCTTGTCCGTGGAAATCATGACCATGGCCTTGGCCCCGGCGTCGCGCGCGGCGCGGGCGACGCAGAGCGTGCCGAGGGCGTTGGTGTCCAAACCTTCGGCCATATTGTCTTCGACCAGGGGCACGTGCTTGCGCGCCGCCGCGTGAAACACCAGTTCCGGCCTATGGTCGGCGAACACGCGGGCCATCTGGTCCGCATTGCGCACGTCGGCCATCACCGCGCGGCGCGGGATGGCGGGAAAGCCGCGCGCAAGCTCCATGTCGATCTCGTACAGCGCGAATTCGGACAGATCCAACAGCGCGATGCCTTGCGGCGAAAACTGGCAGATCTGGCGCGCCAGTTCGGCCCCGATGGAGCCCCCGGCGCCGGTGATCAGCACCCGGCGGCCGCCGATCAGGCCGGCCATGGCGGCGCGGTCCAAAGGCGTCTGCGGCCGGCCCAACAGGTCCTCGACGGCGACCGGGCGCAGGTCCAGCTTGTCGGTGATGCCGTCCTTGAAATCGGTCATCTTGGGCAGGCGGGCGAGGCTCAAGCCCAGCCGGTCGGCTTCGGACAACAGGTCACGCACGATCGCGCCGTCCATGGACGGGCGGGTCAGCACGACCCGGCGCGGCTGGTCCGGCGTGCCGGCGAAGCGGGCCGTGGCGGCGGCCAAATCATGCACCGTGCCGACGACCTCGATGCCGCGGATGTACTGGCCGACGCGGCCCGGCCGCTCGGACAGCAGGCCGACGACCCGGTATTCGGGCTGATCCGTCGCGGCCAGTGCGCGGATGAACAATTCGGCCTCGTCGCCGGCACCCGCCAGCAGCACGGGAATCCGTCCCTCCTTGGCGGCCTGTGACGGAACCGACGCGGCCCTGTCCTTGAGGATGCGGTGGACGAAGCGGGGGCCGCCCAGCATGCCGATCAGCAGAATCCATTGGATGGCGAACACCGAGCGGGGAAAATCTTCCAGCCGAACCCAGATGAACATGGCGAGCAGGAAAATCAGAACCGCGAGGCTGACCGCCTTGGTGATCGTCAGCAGGTCGTTGATGGAGGCATAGCGCCAGACCCCGCGGTAGAGGCCCGCGACATAGAAAACAACGGCCGCGGCAAGGGTGAAAAACCCGCCCGCGATCACCATCACGTCCGCCGGCAGTGTCCACATGCCGTCGCCCAGACGCAGGTAAAGGGCGAGCGGAAAGGACAGCGCGGCCATGAAGATGTCATGGCCGTAGACGATCCATCCTCTCGGCGGAATGCGGCGGGTGAGCGACATGAACAAGCCTAAATCCATTGCCTGTGGGGGCGCCGGGGCCCGCGACGGTCCGGCATGATGCGTTTCGCCCCTGCTTTTACCATCACTGCCCGGAACCTCAAGGGTTCGCGGCACCGCCCGGATGCCGGAACAGGGCCAACAGGCCGCCCGTCGCCCCGGCGGCGAGGGCCAGGGCGGGCCACGGACCGGTCCAGGGAACCAGGGCTGCCGCCGCGATCAGCAGGGCGTTGAGGCCTAAAATCAGCAACGACACCCGGGCATGGCTGCGCCCGCCCTTGGTGGCCTGTTGGTAGAAATGGTCGCGATGGGCCCGCCAGGGCGCCTCGCCCCGCAAGACCCGCCGCCCCAGGGTCCATGTCGCGTCGGCCAGATAATAGGCCGGCAGGATGACCGCCGGCGCCCAGGCGCCGGCGGCCGCCATTTCCAACAGCAGCCAGCCGATGAGAAAGCCCAGCGGCACGCTGCCGACATCGCCCATGAAAACCTTGGCCGGATGCCAGTTCCAGATCAGGAAACCGGCGGCGGCGGCGGCAAGGCAAAGTCCGAAGGGCGCGAGGGCGGTCGTGGCGCCGCCCAGGGCGGTGACCGCAACAACGCCGATCCCGATGCCCAGGCATTCGACGCCGGTGATGCCGTCGATGCCGTCCATGAAATTGAACAGGTTGATGAACCAGACCCAGCCCAGGCCGACGCAGATCAGCGCCACGGGCCCCGGAACGGCGCCTGGCAGCCAATTTGCCAGGGCCGGGTTCAGGGACAGGACCCAGGCGACGGCGGCGACATGGCCGGCGAACCGCAGCCCCGTCGGCACGCGGCGGAAATCGTCGATCAGGGAAATCGCGGCCAGGCCCAGGGCGGCCAGGGCAAGGGGCAACAGCGCGCCGCCGCCCAGCCACAGCCAGGCCGGGATCAGGGCGGCCACGATCAACAGGCCGCCGCCCACGGGGGTCGGGCGGTGGTGGCTGCTGCGTTCGTTGGGATGGTCGAGCAGCTGAAACCGGCGGAGAAGGGCAATCAACGGCCCCGTGCCCAGGGCGACGCCGCCGAACACCAGGGCGGCCGTCAAAAGCGTGTCGGCTGTCCAGGTCATGGCGGGCCTTATGCTCCCGTGCCGTTCATAAGGCGCCGGTAAAGCGCCTGCACCGCCTCGGCGATCCGCTCCTGCGACAGCCGCGCCTCGACATCCGCCCGCGCCGCCGTCCCGAACGCGCGGCGCAGGTTGCCGTCGGCGGCCAGGCGGTCGATGGCGTCGGCCAGGGCGGCCGGGTCCCGGGGCGGCACCAGCAGGCCGTTCTCGCCGTCGCGGACCAGGGCGCGGCAGCCCGGCACGTCGGTCGCGACCAGGGGGCGGCCGCTGGCCGCCGCCTCCAGCAGGCTTTTCGGCAGGCCTTCCCGGTAGGACGGCAGCACGGCGATATGGGCCGAGGCCCAGACGGCGGCGATGTCGCCGCGCCCGCCCGCCCATTCGACCAGACCTTCCGCCACCCAGGCGTCGATTTGGTCCTGGGTCACGGTCGTCGGATTGCCGGGATCGGGGGTGCCGACCAGGACCATGCGGATGTCGCGTCCGCGATCCTTCAATATCCTGGCGGCCCGGGCGAAGTCCTCGACCCCCTTGGTTTTCAGCAGGCGGCCGACCAGCACGGCGCGCACGGGCGGCGCCGGGGGTTCGGGCGTGGCCGGAAACTGGGCCAGATCGACCCCCGATCCGGGGATCAGGTGCATGTGGCCGGCCCGGCCGATGCCGCGCGCCGCCAGGAAATCGCGGTCGTCCGCGTTCTGCACCAGCATATGGACCTGTTTGTGTCCGCACAGGCGGCGAAGCATTCCCATCAGCACCCCGCCCAGGGCGCGGCTTTTCAAGGATCGCCCGCCGTCGCCGTCGGTGAACAGGATGCCGAGCCCGGTGAAGGCGTTGACGACAACGGCCCCCCGGGCGGCGATGCGCGCGGCCAAGGTGCCGTACAGGATCGGCTTGGCGGCGACGTTGTGAATCAAGTGGGGACGGAAGCGGCGCAGGAGACAGATCAGCGCGACGAGGTAGCGCAGGTCGCCGACGGGCGACAGGCCGGCGCGCTCGACCGGCGTATGGAACACCGTGATGCCGAGGGCGCGGATGGCGTCGGCGTGAACCGACACACGGGTCGCCACGGCGACCTCCAGCCCCATGTCCATCGCGGCCCGCGCCATGGGCAGGCGGTGGCGCAGGAACGCCCAGTCCTCGGTCACGATGAACAGCAGCCGTGGCCGAGTATCCGGCATGACGGTCAGCCGGCTCCGCTGGCCGTCACAGCCGCCACAGCGCGATATCGGCGGGGCGGCCGTCACGGGCCAGCCGCGCCCGCACATCGACGACCAGGCCGTCGTCGGCGGCCAAAAGACCGGCGATCCAGCCCCAGCCCCGCGCCAGATAGGCGTCGTGCGGCACCGCCAGGATCACCGCGTCGGCGTCGCCCAGGGCGTCATCGGCCGCCAGTTCCAGGCCGAATTCGTGGCGCACCTCGATCGGGTCAGCCACGGGATCGTGGACGACGACGCAGGCGCCGAAGCGGTCCAGCTCGTGGACCATGTCGATCACCTTGGTGTTGCGCACGTCGGGCACGTTTTCCTTGAAGGTCAGGCCCAGGATGATGACCCGGAAGGATTTCGTGCCGCCCATCTTGGCCAGCCGGCGCACCGTCTCGCGGGCGATGAAGGGGCCCATCTCGTCGTTGATGCGGCGCCCGGCCAGGATGACCTCGGGCCGGTAGCCGGCCATTTCGGCACGGTGGGTCAGGTAGTAGGGATCGACCCCGATGCAATGCCCGCCGACCAGGCCCGGCGTGAACGGCAGGAAATTCCATTTCGTGCCGGCGGCGGCCAGCACGTCGGACGTGTCGATGTCCAGGCGGTCGAAAATCAGGGCCAATTCGTTCATCAGCGCGATGTTCAGGTCGCGCTGGGTGTTCTCGATCACCTTGGCGGCCTCGGCGGTCTTGATGGTCGGCGCCATGTGGATGCCCGCCGTGACGACGGCGCCGTAGGTATCGGCGACGATGCCGGCAGTCGCCGCGTCGCAGCCCGACACGACCTTCCTGATGGTCTCGAACCGGTGTTCGCGGTCGCCCGGGTTGATGCGTTCGGGGGAATAGCCGACGAAGAAATCGCGGCCGTAGGCCAGACCCGAACGTTCCGCCAGGATCGGCACGCATTCCTCTTCCGTCGCCCCCGGATAGACGGTCGATTCATAGACGACGATGTCGCCTTTCTTGAGGATGGCGCCGAGCGTTTCCGTCGCCGCGACCAGCGGCCCCAGGTCGGGGCGGCGCAGCTTGTCGATCGGCGTCGGCACGGTGACGATGTGAAAATCCGCCTTGGCAAGGTCCGCCGGATTGTCGGTGAAGGTCAGACCCGCAGCCTTGAGGTCGGCGGCCTCGACCTCGTGGGTGCGGTCGTGCCCGGCGCGCAATTCGCTCAGCCGTTCGGCCGAAATGTCGAAGGCGACGACGGAAAACCCGGCGCGCCCGAAGGCGACGGCGACGGGCAGGCCGACGTATCCCAGACCGATTACGGAAATGTTGCGTTTTCCCGGCATGATCAGGCTCTTAGCCTATTTTGCGGGGGCATGCCAACAGGATGCGGCGGGGTGCAGAAATTCATCGCCGTGGTCCTCCGCCGGCGAGCCCGCGCACGGCGTCGTAGGTCAGGCGCGACGACAACCGCCCACCCGTCGAGGTCGCCATGTCGAACACCCGGTCCTGCACGCCGTCGCCGGCCAGATGAACGATGCCGAGCGGGCGATGCGGTGCATGGGGCTCCACCAGCTTGGCCGCATCCGCGTCCCACATGGGCACGGCTTTGCCGCAGAACCAGTTGCAATAGGCGGGCAGGAAGGTGGTGGGCGCTTTGTCGTGGAACACCACGTAATTGAGCGCCGTCTGCTCCGAGACATGGGCCCAAAGACCGGTGCGGGACGCGAACAGCCGCCGCCGCGTCAGCGCCTGGGCCAGGGCGTCGTGCCACAGGTCCCAGTGGGGGGCATCGGCCTTGAGCGCGAACACGCCGGAATTGAGGATCGGGTTGCGCGCCAGGCGGTCGGCGACGCAGAGCCCGTAGCTCCAGTTGAAGGCGCGGAAATTCTGGGTCCGCCAATAGGGCCGGGGCCGCTTGTAAAAGGACGAATAGGAGCGGTCCAGTTCGGGCACCACGGCCAGCTGGCCGCCCCTGGCCGCGTCGACGAACATATCCAGGACCGTCGGGTCCTGGACCCAGGCATCGGCGTCGAGCCATATGTAGATGTCATGGCCGGGAAAATATTCCGGCAGGTGCGGGCGCGCGGTCATCGCCTTGAAGTAGGGCGGGAAGTCGTCGCGGCCGGGAAAATCCATGTCCCAACGGGCCTCGGCCCGGGCGTCGATCAGCGGCGCCAGCTCGTCCCGCTGTTCATCGGTCAGGCCGAGGTCGAGCACGGCCAGGGCGACCTGGGGGCGCAGACCGGCGTCGTTCACGGACTGCACGGCCTGGCGCAGCAGCGGGAAATACCGCGCGTTGGCGGCGGTGACGATGACAGTGTCGCGGGGTGACGTCATGGCAGGTCTCTGGTCTTCCGGCCCGACCACCAGGCGAGCCCGGCCAGCACCACCGTTGCCGTGATCAGCCCGAATCCGACCTGCGCCGAAACGTACGGATCCGCATAGAACAACCGGAACGGCAGATAGAACAGCCAAGCCGCACGGAACGCCTGGCCAAGCCACCCCGTGCTGTTCGTTAGCCAGCCGTCGAACACGGCCAGCACCGCGCCGAAGGCGGCAAAGGTGATCAGCACGCCGACCGTGCCCAGGCTGTAATAGCCGAAGGACACCAAGTCTACCGGAATCCAGGGCAGATACTGGACATGCAGCGTCAGGATCATGGGGGGCCAGGTATCGACGCCGGACAGGCTTGGCAGCATGTGAAGGAAGCCGAGGGGGATGTCGATGAAATAGCGGAACGGGATCAGGTCGGGGACAGCGATCAAGGTATGGGCCGCCGCGATGTAGGGAAAGGAATACTCGACGGCGACGAATAAAATCGTGTCGAGAAACCTGTCGCCCGCATGGGCGAACATTCGCGGCAGCGTGGCCAGCGGATCGCGAAACGCCGCATGGGGCGCCATGGCGATCAGCAGGATCAGGATGGTGGCGGCGGCGAGCACGAGGACCGCCGTTCTGCGCGAGCGAAGGGTGAACATCCAGGCCAGGACAGGGATCATGAGAAAACTGCCGACCTCGAACCGCCCGGCGGTATGCACGGCGCGTGCGGCCGCGACCGTCCACAGGATTGCGGCGACGATAACGATCGCGGCCCGGATTTTTCCCTTGCAGCATAGGGCTGAGCCAGCCGCCATCAGCATCGCCGGCATGGCCAGCTCCGCGAGGACATGCAAATAGCCCCACTTGTTGGCTATCTTGCCGACGCGGATTTCCATGCCCGACTTCAGGAAATCGCGCAGGCCGTCAAACTGACTTGCGTAGACGAGAAGCGCGGTAGTGGCGACGGTCCCCATGACGGCGGCGGCGGCAAGTAGCCTGCCCGGCGGGAGGGACCGGCTGTCCAGGTTGCGGATTGGCAGACGGGTGGCGGCGAAATACCCTGTCAATAGCGCGACATAGGCCCCGCCCAGAATCAAGTAGACCGACACATGGGAGGCGGCGGGAATGTTGAGCCGCTCTAGCAGGCTGAACAGGTACAATCGGTAGTTCCAGATGCCCTTTTCGTGCGCCGATCCCGCTACGAAATGGACGATGAAAGGCGGCAGGCAGTAGCCGAGAAGGATCAACCCGTTCACCGCCGAGAGGAAGGTGAATGCCCGGTCTTGCCGAAAGCGCAGATATTCGGCGCCGCAGATCAGCGCTGCGAGCCCTGCGCTGAAAATGAGGATAAGGTTCATGGTTGGTTGAGCTCCGCCTTAGGTCCGTAATGTCGCAGTGAATGGCAGGATGCCGGTCCTGCGGAACACGATCAGACAGGACGCAACGGATCTGAACACGACCGAAGCACAGGTCGCGATCGCCGCCCCCATGATGCCGTAAATCGGGATCAGAACAAAGTTCAGCACAACGTTGACGATTAGCGTTGCAATCAGGGCCGCAGTGTTGACGCGCTCGAAAGGCCCCATGAGCAGGTATGTCTCGACGGCGGCGCTGGCGGCAAACACGACGTAGCCCAGCGCGAGAATGCAGACGATCGCCTGTCCGGCGAGGAACGCGTCGCCGAACAGCCCAAGGATGAAATGGCGCATCGAAACAATGACCAGGGCCGCGCTCAGGCCGGTGACGAGGGCGGCCGCCGTGGCGACCGATATGGACCGTTGTAGCGGCGCGGGATCGCCCTCGGCATGCAGCCGGGCCACCAGGGGGGCCGTCCTGGCGCGGATCGCCATGGCGGGAAACACGATCAGCATGGCGACCTTGGCGGCCGGCGCATAAAGCCCGGCCTGTTCCGGGCCGAGCAGGGTGCCGATGATCAGGACGTCGATCTGGGTCAGCAGGATGCCGACGCCGGAGATGACAAGGTACGGCAGACTTATGCGAAGCCAGGCGCCCGCCTGCGGTTCGACGCTGCCTGATCCCGGCGCAGCAGCCGTGCCGAGGAACCGGCGGGAATAGGCGATGATCACGACCAGTAGCAGGGCCGTCAGGGCAAGGTTGAGGCCCATCACGACGGTTGAAGACAGTGACGTCAGGAATGTCGCCGCAAACACAGCGCCCAACAGCATGGTCGGCCGCGCCACTTCGTGGAAGGCTTGCGATTGCAGCACTTTCTCGAAGCCCTGAAGGATCGCCATGCGCTGCTGAAACAGTCCCAGGACGATGGTCAAGGACAGCATGGCGAACAGGGTATGACGCATCTCCGCGCCGTCGCCGCCCGACCGTTGGATCAAAACGGCGCCCGCGGCGGCTACCGCGGCACCCAACGCGACGACGGTCCACGTGGAGAAACCGACGAGGCGCGTGATCGCTGAAAAATTGCCGACGGCCCGATACTCGGCGATGAAGCGGACGGCGGCGACGTTCAAGCCCACCTGTATGAGGACGGTCAGTACGTTCAGCCAGGACAGGGCATAGACATAGACGCCGAAGGATTCGACCGACATCCAGCGGGCGAACAAAAGATGGGAAAGGAAGGCGAGCCCAGCCCCCGCGACGTTGATGACCAGGATCTTTCCACTGTCGGACACGACGGTGTGACGCAGAAACTCGCCGACCTTGCCGCGAGTTGTCACGAAAACCGGATTCCGTTCAGATCCGCCCAACGCGCCAGATTGACCCAGCGCCAAAGGGAAAGGTCGATCGCCCGCGTATCCCTTCGTGCGGCCTCGCGTGCGGCGTCCACCTGCTGATGGTCGAACGCGGGGATGGACCGAAACGCGTCGCTGTGCAGCACGGTGTCCCAGGTGTCCATGTTGGCGGCCATCCATTGCCGCTGCGGCGTGTCGAAGCCGATCTTGTCACGCCGGTCGAGAATCTTGGCCGGGACGATGCCGCGCATGGCCTGGCGAAGGACGGCCTTCGTTTTGCCCGTGTCGTCGATCAGATATTCATCGGCCAGGGTATAGGCGAATTCGACCAGCTCCGTCGTCAGGAACGGCACCCGGCATTCGATCGACTGCGCCATGGACGTCCGATCCGTATGACGCAGGATCGCCGGCAGCGTGTAGTCGAGAAGGGTATGCGCAAGATGATCCTTGAGCGGCGCGTCCGGCCGATTCCGCGCCACGCCTCTGGGGGTGACATCGTGGCGGTCGAACCAGGCTCCGTTCAGCCAAGCCGGCATCACTGGTTCGCCGGCGATGTGCCGCAGCGCCCGTTCGACCGGGCCTGTCGCGACTTGGCCGAGAAGACGGCTAACGATATAGGCGGGCGAGACCTGATTTTCACGGCTGCTGGCGCGGATGAACCGGATGGCGTGCGCCCATTGCCCTTTGTTGATTAGGCCGCGCAGACGGGAACTCAGATAGGGCAGGTAGCCGGCGAAGGTTTCGTCGGCGCCCTGGCCACTCAGGATGACCTTGAAGCCGGCGGCGCTGACGGCCTCGAACACCTTCGTCTGGGCGAAGATGCTCGTGGTGCTGAACGGCTCACCGGCGACGCCGACCAGACTGTCCAACTCGTGGGACAGGGATTGTGGATCGACCCTGACCTTGTGGCTCTTGACGCCAGATTGATCAATCAGGAGGTCGATCCATGGCTCTTCATTGATCGACGGACTTTCTGCGATAAACGAGAACGCGCGGGTTTCCTTCTGTCGCCGCAGGCCCTTTTCCATCATCACGATGGAGGCTGAATCCAGCCCACCCGACAGGGCGATAGCGACCGGCACGTCGCTGCGCAGGTGCAGTTCTACATTTCGCCGAACGATGTTTTGTAACTCGGCGGCCGCGTCGTCCCGAGAAATGCGTCTGGGCGTCGCGCCTGGATCGATCCGCCAGTAGCATTCGGGGCGCACCTGTGAAGGCGCGTCCGCCGCGATCCGGACGAAATGCGCCGGTGCCAGGGCGGTGATGCCGTCGATCATCGTTTCCGCGCCGCGGTCCGTGAATCCGAACCGCAGATAGTCGTGCAGCGCTGCCGGGTTCGCCTTGCGGGGCGCGCCGGGATAGGTCAGCAACGCCTTGACCTCGGACGCGAACACGAAGGCGCTATCGACAATCATGTAGTACAGCGGCTTAATGCCGAAGGGATCGCGGGCTAGGAACAGCTCGCCCGATGTGTTGTCGAAGATCGCGACCGCCCACATGCCCACCAGCCGCGCCAGACAGTCCGCCCCCCAATGGGCGTAGGCCTGCAGCAGCACTTCCGTGTCCGAGGATGTGCGGAAGCGCCGGCCCAGGCCTTCCAGTTCCTTGCGGATCTCCAGGTAGTTGTAGATTTCGCCGTTGAACGCGATGGTGAAACGGCCGTCATCCGTGGTCATCGGCTGGCGGCCGTCCTCGCTCAGGTCGATGATGGCGAGCCGCCTGTGGGCTAGGCCCAGTTGTTGGCCGGTGCTGATCTCGGACGTTCGGTCGAAGGTTCCGGTTCCGCCGGGCGCCCAGGCGAAGTATCCATGATCGTCGGGCCCGCGGTGGCGGACAGCTTCCGATAGCCCGAGAAGCAATGCTGGCGCCACTGATTTGCCGCGCGCGGCAAAAATTCCCGCAATGCCGCACATCAGCCGGCCCGTCCTGTCTGCCAACCCGTCAGCAATTTAAGCGCATCCTGGGTGGCACCCGCGCGGATGTCCCAGGAATGGGCGGCGGCGATGGCGTCGCGGCCCCGGGCCCCCATGGCTTTCACGTTTGCCGGATCGGCGGCCAGGTCGGCGACGGCGCGGGCCAGGGCGTCCGGGTCTTCGGCCGGCACGGCGACGCCGCAATCGTTGTCGCGCACCAGATCGGCCTGGCCGGGAAAGTCGGACACCACGGCGGGCACGCCGCAGGCCAGGGTCTCGAACACCTTGAGCGGATAAAGCCCGGTGCCCGTGCGGTCGCCCAGATTGTTCTTGGGCACCAGGCCGCAGATGCTTTTGGCGACGATGCCCGGCAGCACGCGGTAGGGCTGGCGGCCGAGATCAACGATGCCGGGGTCGGCGGCGGCCGCGGCCTCGACCGCCGGGCGTTCCGGCCCGTCGCCGACGATCACCAGGTCGACGCCCGCGGGCCAGGCCGGGGATTGCTTCGCGGCCAGCAGGGTGGGGATGCCCTGCCAGCGGGCGAGCCCGCCGAAGAATACGGCGTAGCGTTCCGGCAGGTCGATGTCGCATTGAGCGTCCGGATGAAACAGCGCCGTATTGGCGCCGTTGGGGACCACGTCGACGGGCGTCGCGACACCCTGGCCGCGCACCCAGTCGGCAAGCTGCGGCGTCACGGTGATCAGCCGCCCGGCCCATTGAAACTGTTTGCGCCACATCCATTTGATGATGCCGGAAAGCGGCCGGGCCCAGGCATAGGCGATGGCGACGTCTTCATAAGGCCCGTTGATTTCGTGCACGATGGGCACCCCCCTGAGCCGCGCCCAGAGCGATGCCGGAAAGGCCAGGAAGTGGGACCGCACATAGACCGCCTGCCCGTCCTCGAAGGCGCGCATCACCCGCCATTGCAGGCACAGGTATTCCATCATCCGCCGCGCCAGACCGGGACGCTTCCAATGCCCGGAATAGGACGGCACGAACAGATCGACGGTCCAGCCCCGGCGCCTCAGCCCGCCGACGATCTCGTGGATATGGGCATAGGACGCCTGGCCTTCGCGCGGCGCTTCCAGCGCGAGGTAGAGAAGATGTTTGCGCCCGGTCACGCGCCGCCGCCGTCCTGGGTGAGATAGGCCGCGACCGCCTGGGCGATCCGCTGGGCCGCGTTACCGTCGCCGTAGGCGTCGATGTCGCGGCGCGAGGTCTTCGTTTCGGGTGACAGCCACAGGCGGTTCCATCCGGCCTCGACCGTCTCGGTCCATTCCGTTTCGTCGCGCAGGGTGATGCAGGGCACGCGATGGAAATAGGCTTCCTTTTGCAGGCCGCCGGAATCGGTCAGCACCCCCGCACTCGCCTTCACCAGATGCGTCATCTCAAGGTATCCGAGCGGGTCCGTCACGGTGATGCCGTCGAGGGTCAGGCCCGCCCGCTGGAGGGCTGATTTGGTCCGAGGGTGCAGCGGCAGGACGACCGTGCCCGGCCGCGCCTTAAGGAAATCGACGACCTTGGCGAGTTGCGCATTGTCGTCTGTGTTCTCGGCCCGGTGCACGGTCGCGACTTCGTATTGGCCGGGGGTCAGGCCGAGGCGCGACACGACGTCGGCCCCCTCGGGCCGTTCGGCGGCGGCAAGGGCCGCGTCGAACATCACGTCGCCGACCAGCATGACGCCCCGCGTGACGCCTTCCCTGGCCAGATGCGAGACCGCCTGCGGCGTCGGGCAGAACAGCAGCGCCGACAGATGGTCGGCGACGCGGCGGTTGATTTCCTCCGGCTGGGCGCGGCGGAACGAGCGCAGCCCCGCCTCGACATGGAACACGGGAATGTCGAGCTTGGCCGCCACGAGGGCGGCCGCCAGGGTCGAATTGGTGTCGCCGTAAATAAGAAGACCGTCGGGCCGGTTCGCGGTCAGCACCGGCTCCAGCGCGATCAGCATGCGCCCGGTCATGTCCCCATGGCCGCCGCCGCTGATGCCCAGGTTGTGGTCGGGGGCGGCGAGACCCAGTTCGCGGAAGAATACGTCGGACATGCCGTCGTCGAAATGCTGGCCCGTGTGGATCAGCACTTCGTCGATGCCTGCATCCCTGAAGGCGCGGCTGACCGGCCCGGCCTTGATGAACTGCGGGCGCGCGCCGACGATGGTGACGATACGGGTCACGCCGCGACCGCGTCCTTCAGGGCCGCCAGGATGCGGTCCTGGGTGGCTGCGTCGAGATAAGGATGCATGGGCAGGCTCAACACGTCCCGGGCCAGGGCCTGCGACACCGGCGTGCCGTTGCCGGCGCGGGGATAATGGGCATAGGCCGGCTGATCCGACAGCGCCACCGGGTAATAGACCGCCGTCGGCACGCCCTTCTCCTTCAGCGCCGCCGCGACGGCGTCACGGTCGGCCACGCGGATCGTGTACTGGGCCCAGGCGCTGACCGCGCCGTCGATTACCGCGGGCGGCGTGGCGATGCCGGCGAGCCCTTCGGCGTAGCGGGCCGCCACGGCCTGACGTTTCTCAATCTCGTCCTCGAAGATGTCGAGCTTGGCGAGCAGGATCGCGGCCTGGAGGGTGTCCAGCCGCGCGTTCAGCCCGATCGCCACGTTATCGTATTTGTTGGTGCCCTGGCCGTGCACGCGCAGGCTCCGCATGCGCGCCGCCAGATCGGCGTCGTCGGTCAGCACGGCCCCGCCGTCGCCGTAACAGCCGAGCGGCTTGGCCGGGAAGAAGCTGACCGAAGTCGCGTCGCCCCAGGACCCGACCGGCTTTCCACCCAGCGCCCCCCCATAGCTTTGCGCCGAATCCGCCATCACCTTCAGGCCATGGGCGTCGGCGATTTTCTGGATCGCCGGATAGTCGGCGGGCTGGCCGAACAGGTCGACGGGGATCACCGCCTTCAGGTTCAGGCCCGCGTCCTTGGCGACGGTGATCGCGCCTTCGAGCGACGCTGTGTCCATGTTGAAGGTATCGCCCAGCACGTCGCAGAACACCGGCGTGGCCCCGGTCAGCGCCACCACCTCGGCGGTCGAGGCGAAGGTCATGGCCGGGACGATGACCGCGTCGCCGGGCCCGATGCCCCAGGCCATGAGGACCAGCAGCAGCGAATCCGTGCCGCTGGAGCAGCTCACGCAATGCTTGGCGCCGCCCATCTCGGCCAGACGCGTCTCCAGTTCGGCGACCTCGGGTCCCATGATGAAGCGGCCGTGGTCGAGAACCTTGGCGATGGCCCGGTCGACGGCATCGCCCAGACGGGCGCGCTGGGCCTGAAGGTCGATGAAGGCGATGGGAGAGGCGCTCATGAGGTGACTTCTTTCAATGTGCCGGAATCGGTGACTTTATATTTACGGCCTTCGCGCGGGCAGGTCAGATCGTCGCCCAGGCGCTCGCCCGCGTGGCTGACCCAGCCGATGCGCCGTGCCGGCACGCCGGCCATCAGGGCATGGGCGGGCACGTCGGAGGTCACGACCGCCCCCGCCGCGATCATGCAGTAATCGCCGAGCGCATGGCCGCAGACGATGGTCGCGTTGGCGCCGATGGTCGCCCCCTCGCCAACCGGGGTTTCCCGGAAGTCGTCCTTGCGGTCGACCTCGGCGCGCGGCGTCAGCACGTTGGTGAACACGCAGCTCGGCCCGCAGAACACGCCCCGTCCCAGGGTCACGCCCTTGTAGACGCTGACGTTGTTCTGGATCTTGCAGTTGTCGCCGATGGTCACGTCGGGCCCGATCGAGGCGTTCTGTCCGACCACCACGCCGGTGCCGATCGTCGTGCCCGGCAGGACATGCGAGAAATGCCAGATCCTGGTGCCGGCGCCGATGGTCACGCCGTCGTCGACGACCGCCGTCTGGTGAACCTTGGCGCCGGGGAAACGCCCCGTGCCGGCCGCGTCGCGTGTCGCACTCATGTCCGTCTCCGCCCGTTCCAATATGCTCAACACCCGCATGCCCTCGGCGCCGTCCGTGCGCGGCGTCTCGCCGGTCGCCATGCAGTGAAGGAAGTGCCCGCATTCCATCGCCAAGGGTTCGCCCTCGTCCAGGGAAACCGGTTTGGCTTCCGCCTTTTCCGGCGTCGGCACGCCGTCGCGCCAATCGATGCGGTGGGGATAGAGAAGGAGTTTTCTGTCCCACGGCTCGCCGTCGTTGAACACGGCCATGGCCTTGTCGCCGACGACGATGAGCTTCTGTTCCTTGAACGGGTGCAGCCAGGACACGAAGACATGGGCCTGCACGCCGCCGGGGAAGGTCAGATGCGTGGTCGTGACGTCGGCGATGACGTCGTGCAGGTAGCTGCCGCCCTCGGCGCGCACGGCCGTCGGCTCATCGCCGACCAGGGCCAGGATCATGGAAATGTCGTGCGGCGCGAAGGACCACAGCGCGTTTTCCTCGCGCCGAATCTTGCCCAGGTTCAGGCGGTTGGAATAGAGGTATTGCAGCTTGCCCAGATCGCCCGCGCGGACCATCTCGGTCAGCTTGATGAAGGCCGGATGGTACTGCAGCAGATGGCCGACCATGAGGAGGCGCCCGGCCGCCTCGGCGGCGGCCAGCACGCCCTCGGCCTCGGCGACGGTGAGCGCCAGGGGCTTTTCCACGAACACATGCTTGCCGGCCTCCAGGGCCTGAATGGCGAGCGTCGCATGGGCCTCGGCCGGGGCGGCGATGACGACGCCGGAAATGGCGGGATCGGCCAGGATGGCGGCATAGTCCCTGGCCGGCACGCCGTAGGTTTCCGCCATCGAGGCGGCCAGGTCCGGGTTGGCGTCGGCCACGGCGGCCAGGGCCCCCAGTGCATGGAAGTTGCGTACGTGGTTCTTGCCCCAATGGCCGCAGCCGATGACGGCGACCTTGGTGCCGGGTGTATTAGAATCAGATGTCATGGGTCGGTGGAAGCTTCTGAATTTCGGATGATCGGCTGGGAGGGCGGCAATTTACAGTCTCTGTCGGGCTTCGGCTACCTGCACTTTAGGAATTGGATCATGAGCCCGTCCCCATGGAGGTCGGCCAACGCCGCCGCCAGGCTTGAAACATGAGGACGGCCCAAATCTGGTTGGCATAGTTTCTGTGGCCCTGCAGATGGGCCCGCCACACATCGAGGACAGGCCCCGGATCGAGCATGCCGTCCTGGGCCAGCCCCGAAGGATCCAACAGGTCTTCGGCCCAATCGTGCAACGGCCCCCTGAGCCAGTCTCCGATCGGCAGGCTGAACCCGGTTTTTGCGCGGCTTGTGATGGCGCGCGGGACATGGCGTTCGAGAATGCGGCGCAAAAGCCACTTTCCCTCGCCGCCGCGCACCCGCATGTGGCGGGGTAGGGACCAGGCGAATTCGACCAGCCGGTGATCGAGAAGCGGCACCCGCACTTCTAGGCCGACGGCCATGCTGGCCCGGTCGACCTTCGTTAACATGTCGTCAGGCAGCACGCTGAGGCTGTCGATGATCTGCATGCGTTCGATAAACCCCCCCGCATCCGGCGCGGCAGCGTCGTCCCAAACCGGGTGGCGTGGGGGCGCCGCGCCGGGCACGATCAGCGCCGGGTCGGGCCAAATGGCGACCAGCTGGCGATAGATGTCCATTTCGTTCGGCGCACCAAGGATGTCCGCAAGCTTATGCAGCTTCTGTCCGGGGTGGGACGGCAGGTATCTGTCGGGCACAACGCTCAAAAGACGGCTCAACATCGATAATGGCATTTGCGAGATTCCCCGCGCCAGGCCGGTGCGCATGAACATGGGCAAGCATGCCGTGCGGCGGCGGACCGCATCGCCCAGAAGATAGCGGTTGTAACCTGCGAAGACTTCATCGCCGCCGTCGCCGGACAACGCGACGGTGACGTGCTTGCGAGTCATCGCGGAGACCAGGGCCGTCGGAATCTGGGACGAATCGGCGAAGGGCTCGTCGTACATGTCGGAAAGGCCCGGGATGACGTCGCGGGTTTGTTCCGCATCGACGGTAAGTTGCGTGTGGTCTGTTCCAAGATGGCGGGCCACGGCGGCGGCGGCGGCGGTTTCGTCATAGGCCGGATCGGCAAACCCAATGGAATACGTGCGGACCGGGCGACCGCTTTGCGCCTGCATCAACGCGACGATCGTTGACGAATCAATGCCGCCCGACAGAAAGGCGCCCAGCGGGACGTCGGAAATCATCCGCCGTTTAACGGCATCTCGGATCAGGGCCTCGCCTTCGTCCAGGGCCTCGACGTCGGACAACTCGCGCGGGTGGCGTTGGCCCTCGGTCGCCATGGCCTGCAGATCCCAGAAGCGGTCGATCCGCGGCTCGCCGCCTCGGACGACGGTCAGGATCGTTCCCGGTTCCAGCTTGCGGACGCCAGTGTAAATGGAATACGGCGCAGGAACGTGGCCAAGGCGCATATACGCGGCGAGCGCCGAACGGTCGACGATGGGGTCGAATCCGGGATAGGCGCGGATTGATTTGAGTTCCGACCCGAACGTGATCGCGCCGCCGGTCCGGCCCCAGTAAAGCGGCTTGATCCCGAGCCGGTCGCGCACCAGGCTAAGGGTCACCGTCTCGCGGTCCCAGATCGCGATGGCGAACATGCCGATCAGGCGGCGGATCGTATCGCCGACCCCCCAAAGGGCGCAGGCTTCGACGATGATCTCCGTGTCCGAATGTCCCTGGAGCTGCGACCGGCCGGCTGCCGCGAGGTCGCGCCGCAGTTCGTCCGCGTTGTAGACTTCGCCGTTGTAGACGATGACCATGCGCCCGCAACTGGACACCATGGGCTGTGCCCCGGCGGCGGTCAGGTCGATGATTGAAAGCCGGGTATGGCCCAGGCCGATGCCCGCGTCAGGATCGTTCCAGATGCCGTCCGCATCGGGCCCCCTGTGTCGCAGGGTGCCGGCCATGGCGGCCAGAACGGCGTCGGGCGCCGCCGGTAGGCGCGAAGCGAGGAATCCGGTCAGGCCGCACATATCGGCATTATCCCCGCTTTGGTTTGCATGGCACGGCGTGAGACATTAGAAGTCATTCAACGAAATCGGACGGGCAGCGGGCAAAGAGGCCGCCATTGGCTGAAATTTTGGTAACCGGCGGGTGCGGGTTCATCGGACGTGAGGCCGTCAAGCAATTGACGGCGGATGGTCACGGGGTTCGTGTCCTCGACAATTTGGCCTACGCCGCCGCGCCCGTTGCGGAGGGTGCCGCGGTGATGATCGAAGGGTCGGTCGGTGACCGCGATGTCCTGCGGCGCGCGCTCGAAGGGGTCGAGGGATGCGTCCATCTTGCGGGGTCGCCGGTGCTGGGGAACCCCCGCAGCGACATGACCCACGACGCCGAGCCGTTCCTTGCTGCGGCCGACGTACTTTTCTCCGAAGCCACCCGCGCCGGCGTGCCGGTCGTCTACGCGTCGTCGGCGGCGGTCTATGGTGCGGGACAATCGGCACGGATCGCGGAAAGCGACCCCACCGTTCCTGTCAACGCCCACGGCGCGGAGAAACGCGCGCTTGAGCTCACGGCCGAGCGCTATGCGGCGCGTGACGGCACCCCTTCCATCGGGCTGCGCATGTTCAACGTTTATGGACCCGGCCAATTCCCGAGATCGCCCTATTGCGGCGTTGTCCGCCTGTTCGCGGAAAAGATCATCACAGGCGCGGAAGCTGTGATCCGCGGCGAAGGCGCGCAGGTCCGCGATTTCGTTTACGTCAGCGACGCTGCCCGCGCCATCGGGCTTGCCCTCGCCGTGCCTCTGGACGGCGCCCGCGTGGTGAATATCTGCACCGGCCAGCCGGTGACGATTTTGGACATCATAACCCGGCTTGAAGGCGCCACGGGCAAAACCCTTCGCCGCCGTCAAGAACCGGATCCAGGAACGGCAGTTGCGGTGTCCGTGGGCGATCCGGCGTTGGCGAAGGATCTCCTCGGCTTCACGGCAGAGATCTCCTTCGACGACGGCGTGGTGCGGATGATGCGCGCTCTTGCTCAAGGTTCAGCCTAGGGCTTTGCACAAGGTGGCATAACGTTCGCGGACCGTGGCGGCGTTTGTCGCTGCCGAATAGGTTGTCCGAACGATCTGGAAAAGACGGTCACCGCGCGATCCCAGAGCTTCCGAACCCACCGACGCTGCCGCGCGCATGGCCTGCAACAGGTCGTCATCGTTCTGCGGCCGCAGAAGCCAGCCGGTGTCCGCACTGACAACGTCCCGCACGGACCCCACGTCCGTCGCGGCCACCGGAAGGCCGCGGCTGCCGGCTTCCAGGGTCACCGTCGGCAGGCCTTCCTGATGGCTAGGCAGGAACAGCGCATCGGCCGCGTCGTAGTAGTCACGCAGGGCCAAGTGGTCGACGGGGCCGGCTAGGCGGCAGGTGGGCAGTTCCTCCAGCATCGCGCGCAACGGACCGTCACCGACAAACAGCCATTGGGCCGGCGCGGCGCCGTCCCCGGAGCTGAACTGCTTGATCGCCCGCGCCAGGTCGGCCACGCCTTTCGCCACGGACAATTGCCCGACGAACAAGCCGATGAACCCATCGCTCGGCAGTCCCAGACGGGCCCTCGCGCCGGACTTGTCGCGCGGCGCGGTCAACCAGTCCTCGCGCACGCCGTAGTGCAGCACATCGGGCCGCCGGCCGGTCATGACCTCGGTTTCGTCTGCCAGACGCGATCCGACCGCGAAAACGGCATCGGCGCCGCGCACCGATTCGACGAAGCGCTGACGGGCGCCCGCCGTTGCCTTGGCGAAGATGGCGACGTCACTGCCCAAAAGCGTCATGGCATAAGGCGCCCCCCATTCGCGGGCCAGCTGCAGGGCGACCCAGCCGTGGGGCACGCCGCAATGGGCATGGATCATCGCGGGCCGGGCAAGGCCAAGCCCGCGGACCGCCCGCAGCATGAACCGATGCGGCAGGCCGAAGCGGTTCTCGTGGGGGTGCGCGAAATAACGGGGACGATGCACGGTCACATTACCGCCCTGTTCGATCACGGGCATCTCCGACACTCGTCGCCAGCGCGGTGACAACTGCCCAATGCCCCAGGGCATCGCCGACACGGGCGTCACGATGTCGAGGTGGGGCAAGGTGGGTACCAGGGCCTGGGCCTGAACCTTGATAAAGGCGCCCAGTCCCGGAAACTGGGGACAGGGATAGCCATGGGCGATCCACAGCACCGTCATGCCAGGTCGTTCCCGTTGCCGATGGTTTGCACGTTTCTCACTCTCGGCGTTATTTCCAATGCCCGGCGAACGATTTCTCGCGACCGCTCAGTGCCGCGACGATGCCGTGCAAATTACCGATGATCCGGCGGTACCGGGGACGGTCTCGGTACCTTAAGAATGCCAACAGGGCCATGAACACCAAACCGGACAAGGCCCAGGCTGTGGCCAAGCGCGAGAAGGTTTTCATTTTGCGCACAAAATAAATCCGGTTGAAGGTCTGTTGGCGGCCGAGTTCGTACTGCTTGTCGAGCGACTTCTGTCCCGAGAAATGCCAGACCCGGGCGTCCCCCGTGACGAACAGTTTCCATCGGCGGCTCACTCGATAGCTGTAGTCCAGGTCTTCCAGGTATCCATAGCCATCATACCATTCGTCAAAGTTGATTTCCTCGATGACTTCGCGCCGCCAGATCGTCGCGCCGCCATAGAGCCATTCGGTCTGTATCGTCTTTGTGACATAGGGGATGAAGGCGGCGAATCCAGAGGGCATGACCTTGCCCGGTTTGGAGCCGTGCATAAGAAAGAATTTCAGAACGGATTCCCGGATGATCTGGGGCTGGTTGATAATTGAGAACGCCGCACCGCCGACATCCGTCGCGGCGTCTTCCCAGAATTCGAGCATCTTCTCCGTGGCATCCGGTTCCATGACGATGTCATCGTCCAGATATCCGGCCACGGTGATGTCGTCGGATAACGCGGCCATGCCGGCATTGCGTTGGCGCGCCAAAGACGGAGGCATCTCGCGGACGTAGGTGATGGGTAGGTCGGCGAACCGGTCGACGACATGGCGCACATCCGGTGCGCTGCCATCGACGATGATCAATTGGTCGGGTACCCGAGTCTGCCTGCGGATGCTCTCAAGGAGCTTGCCGAGGTCGTCTGGGCGGTCCTTGGTCGGCACTACGTACGCCAGTTTGACGGCGGTCTTCAAAGCGGGAACACTCCAGGCTCAGGTAAACGGTTGTCGTCAAGGCCTTGAATAGCTGCCCGGCCCATAGCGAGAATCGAGTCTTCCGTGCTGCCGCCGATATGGGGTGTTGCCAGGAAGTTATCGAGTGCAAACAAAGGGTGGTTGCCCGGCGGTTCGTCGGCGAATACGTCGAATGCCGCGCCTGACAGCTGACCAGATATCAGGGCCTCGGCCAGCGCCAGTTCATCTACCAATCCACCCCGGGCCGTATTGATGAGCATCGCGCCGGGCTTCATCGTCGCCAAAAGCTCCCTTGATATGATGCCCTTCGTGGAGGCGTTCAGCGGCAAATGCAGGGATACGATATCAGATGTTCGCAGCAGGTGATCCAGAGTTGCGGGCTTGATGCCGGCAGCTTGGTAATAGGCCCGCTGGTCAATGATGTCATGCGCGAGGACATTGACGCCCATGGCGTGCAATATCCCGGCGATATCCTTGCCGACATGACCGCAACCGACAATGCCAACCGTCTTGCTGCTGAGCTGACTTCCCACGCTTGGCGACCAGTCTCCCGCGGCGACTGATCGCGAAAGCGGCGCAACCCGCCGCAGCAGCGTGACCATGAAACACAAGGCGAGTTCGCTAACCGCGCGCCGGTTGACCCCCGGCACCCATCCAAGGCGAATGCCCTTTTCCCGCATGTCGTCGAGATCGAGCTTATCAAATCCGACACCGTACTTTGCGATCACCTGCAGGCGCGGCAAGCGGTCGAGCACATCCTGGCTGATGGGTTCAAGGGCGATCACGGCCTTGTCGCAATCCTCGAGGAAGGCGACGAGGGTGTCGCCCGACAAGGAGCGGCCTGCGTCGTTGAATTTGGTCTGCGGATAGCGCGCCAAAATCTCCGCTCGGAGGGTCGGGTGGCGGGAGAACGACCGCGAGCAAACGCCGACGAGGGTCATGGCCAAAATCCAGTATCAAGCTGCGTCATCACCCGCTCACTCCGTCCTGTATGCCGCCGTCAAGTGCTCGCGGACCCCATTCATGTCAGCGAAGACGCACGCTTCCAGGCCGTTCAGGTTTCGGTCGCTGCGGCGGCCAACGAAGGCAACGCCGTTTGCCGCCGCAGCCCCGGCGTCTTCGGGCGAATCACCGACGTAGACGGTTTCCGCCGCCGGCACGCCATGGACGGCCAGCGCATCGGCGATGGCTTCCTGTTTCGTCCAGTCGGCGCTGTAGATCGCCTCGAAATAGCGGTCCAGGCCGCGCGCGGCGAGAACGCGGCGAAGCTCGCCGTCGGGGGAGTGTGAGATCAGGACCATAGGTACAACCCCTTGATAGGTGTCCAAGAAACGCCGCGCGCCGGAGACTTCCGGACACCTAATCAGGCCGTCGACGACAAAGCTCTCGAACGTCTTTCGCAGACCGGCGTCTTCCTCGGCTGAAAGCGGCTTGCCCAGGAAGTGTTCGCTTATGTGCCGAAACTTCTTGAAACGGACAACATGGTTGTGGCTGCGGTGATAGGCCATGATCTCGTCGAATCGGGGGGCGTCTGCGTAAAGCCGGGCGAAGGCCGCATCCTTGACGGCCAACGACTCGATAAGGGTGCCATCCAGGTCGAGCATCAGCAGGCGTAGTCGGGCGGTCATGCGGAAAGCCCGTTGTTGGCGGATTCGGAAAACCGGCGCATCAGCGAATGATTACAGAGAGATGCCGAAGCGTGTGCGCCAGGCGTCGTCGGCGCAGTATATGCGATAGACTAGGTCCATGGTTTTCAAGGCGTCTTCGCTGTTGCCGATATCGACGGGCGTGTCGTTCAGGATGTGCGTAGCGAAATCGCTGATTTCCCGTTCCCAGGAATTGTCGTGGATGTAGCTGGTGCGCGTCTCGCGGGGATTGCCGTTGGCGAGTTCGTCCGCATAGGTGATGGTGAGCGTCTCCTGGCCGTACGATTTCGTGCTGGTCAGGATGCCGGCCAGCGTCAATGAACCGCCCGTCAGGCCGATAACCAGAGAAAACATGTGCCGCCATTGTGTGGCGCTGGAATGCAACATGGCCACCGTGCCGCCCTCGCTGCGCATGATCGCGTAGGCATTATCTTCGACGTCGCGCTGCCAGAACGAATTTTCGACGAAGCTTTTGACATCCGTGAATTCACCCCCGAAGCAGCGCATCAGATCGACCATGTGGATGCCCTGGTCAAGCAGAATGCCGCCCCCGGCGATTTCCCGCTTGCGCCGCCAGTAGGCCGGATCCTCGAGATCTTCGACACCTTCGATCTTGGGGGTCAGCACCGACTTTCCGTAGATGCCGCGTATGTTGATGACGGCGCCGAGGCTGCCGCCCTGGATCAGCGACAGGGCCTCAAGAACGGAGTCGTGGTACCTGTGATTGAACCCGTACTTGAGTTTGCGCCCAGGGTGCCGCATTTCGACCTCGCGCACCTGGCGAATGTCCGCGACCGTCCGTCCCGGCGGCTTTTCACAGAACACATGCATGCCGTGCTCTAACCCGAGGATGGTCGCCTCCGCAGCCTCGGCGTTGGGCAGGCAGACGAACAGCGCGTCTAGGCGTTCGGCGGCGATAAGCTCGCGGAAATCCCCGTAGCTGCGAAGGCCGGACGGCCCGCCCGCGCCGTTGGCGTACTTCTGGTCGCTGACAGTGACCACTGTCATGGCGGGGTGTTCGTCGATGTAGCGATGCCGACGCTTGCCGACAAGGCCGTGGCCTGCGATGCCGATCTTCAAGGATTTCATTGGATCATGCCTGATTTGGCTTGCGGGCGGTTGTGGATGAAGCGCTAGAGGTAGCGTCGGGTATGGGGGTCGTCGGCAAGGGCCTGCTCGGCGCGCTGCCGGTCCTGTTCGGTATCGACGCCGATGGTGGGGCGGTCTCCAGTCACCGAATAAAGGGGCAGATTGTGCTCGATCAGGCGCAGCATATCGATCGATTCGTGGCGTTCAAGGGGTGTCTGGGGAAGTGCGCTGAAACGCGCCAGGAAGTCCCGGCGGAACGCGATGATCCCTGTTTGTTGAAACATCGGCGCCTCGGGTGAGCGTGACCGTGACGGCACCGCGGCGCGCGACAGGTAGATGATCCGACCGTCAGGGGCAACGACTGCCTTGACGACGTTGACGTCGTCGCCGTCGGCGGGGTCTTCGATGGGGCTGATGAAGTTCACGGCGTCAGCGTTCCATTCGATCAGGGCGTCACGCATGAGGGCAAGGGACGGCGGGTCAACGAGAACTTCGTCGCCCTGGACCATGGTGATGATGTCCTGGGTCGCGGCTCCCGGGAAGACGATGGTATCGGCTTCGGTGACGCGATCCGTGCAGCGCTCGTGGGTGTCGGCGGTCATGACAGCTTCGCCGCCTGCCAACGAGACGCAGTCGTGGATTTCGGCGTCGCAGGTGGCGACAATTATCCGCGAGAACACCCCGGACAGAAGGCAGCGGTGCCAGACATGCAGAATCAGCGGCATGCCGAGAAGCGGCGCCAGGGGCTTGCCGGGAAACCGGCTGGACGCCATGCGCGCTGGAATGATGCAGATCGCGTTGGTCAAGGATGGTTCCCTCCAAAAGCCGTCATTCGCCGTTGACGGCACGAACGCTTCCGCTTTCCTGAGTGAGTCGTTCGCTCAGGAACAGCATGTCCGTGCCGTAGGCGATGAAGACAAAACCTTCGTCCAGCCGGCGGCGCAGATGCGCCGCGTCGGGGGACACAACATGAATGCCGGCCGGTTTGCTGCCATGACGCGCATAGTCAGCCAGACGCGCCAGCTGCACCTCGACGTCCGGATGGGTGAAGTCGCCGGGATGGCCGAGGGAAGCCGACAGGTCGTAGGGCCCGATGAGAAAGCCGTCGATTCCATCGACCGCCATGATCTCTTCCAGGTTGGCGACGCCTTCGTGGTGCTCGATCTGCACGAACACGGTGATTTCCGTTTCCGCCCAGCGGCGATAGGACTCGAAGTCGTCGCTGTAACCTTGAGCACGAAACAGCCCTGCGCCGCGATTGCCGCGCGGAGGGTAATAGGCGCTGGCGACGGCCCGGCGGGCGTCATCCGGGGTGTTGACCTGCGGCACGATGATGCCGTGGGCTCCGGCGTCCAGCGCCCGCTTCATGAGAAGCGGGTCGTTCGTTCCGATACGGACCAAGGCCTCCAATCCGCACAGGTCGGTGACCTGGATGAGGTCCGTCATGGCCTCGAAATCCGTTGCCGTGTGCTCCATGTCGACGACCAGCCAGTCGAAACCACCGAGTTTTGCCATCATCTCGCAGACGCCACGGTTGCCCAGGCTGAGCCAGGAACCGATCGTCGGCTCTTTCATCTTCAGTTTGCGTTTCAGGTTTGAAGTCCGCATGGCAGTCATCCGTCAATCTTGAGTGGAGCGGTTGGCCGGCCCCAGGGTGTTGGCCCGAGCCCAGATTTCGTTACGGGTGGATTCATGGGACCAGGCTAGGTTGAAGCCGTTTTTGCCGAGAATGGCATGGCAGCGGGCAACGTCCTCCGACAGCGGCGGCAGTTCGATCGCGATTGCCCGCAGGCGGGCATCCGCCAGTGTCGCTCGCGCGCCGGCAAGAACTTTGACCTCGTTGCCGTCGGTGTCGATCTTGAGGGCTGCGGGAACGTCCTGGATGTTGGCGCAGATCGAATCCACCGTCGCGGTGGCAATGCCCTCGACCCACACCACGTTGTAGCCTTCCGCAGTGCGTTCCATCTTGTCGGGCGATTCCGAATGGACCGCCGCTCCGGGTGTCGTGTCGTGCAGGTGCAGGCTGCTAAGGCCGTCCTGATCGCTGGCCGCCACGCCGATGATGCGTACCCGCTCGCTCAGCCCGTTGCACAGGATGTTTTCCTTCAGATAGTGCAGATTCGAGAACTCCGGTTCGACCGACACGACGCGTAGGTTTTCATACCGCTTGCCGGCGTAAAGGGAGAACACGCCGATGTTGGCGCCGATGTCCATGAACAATCCGTCGGGTGGGGTGTAGTTGTCGATGAAGCGGACGATCTCCGGTTCCTTTCGGCCAAACAGGAACCAGCGGAAATGGGTGATCTGATTGTCGCATTGCAGGGTGAACGAAACCCGGCCCAGCCGTACCCGCCGCCGCGGCACCAGCGTTTGCGCCAGCCACCATGTGGCGGGCAAGTACAGAAAGCGAGGATCGCCCCAGGCGTTTTTGTAACAACCGTAAAGCCGGGCGATGCCGGGAACGCGCAGAAGGGGGCGGAGAAATTTCTTGATCGTCTGTTTCATTCAGGGATACCGGACAGATTGAAGGACGGCCGATTTGTCAGGCGGCCCGAAGATTTGCGATGCGGCGGCGATCTGGCGCGTTCGCAGGTTATGCAACGCGTCCTCGTCCGCTTGCGCGAGCCAAGCCAGGTTCCCGGCCAGCTCGCCCGCTGTTGACGACGGCCGGAACGCCGACGTGTCATCGAAGCAGGGATTTATGGGGAAGCCGTCCGTCAAGTCAACGAACAGTCCGATGGCTCCCATTATAACAGCCTCAAGCCCGGCGCTGGTTGCGCAAAAAGCGACGGCGTCGTGACGGCGCACATCGGACCTCAGATCCCCCATGCTGACGGCGACAGCAGGGTGTGTGCGGCGAATTTCCGCCAGGGCGCGGTCGAACAGTACGGGGTCCGCGGCGGGATAGGGACGCAAGGCGAGATCGACCTCCCGGGTAATGTCCGGCCGGCATTTCAGCCAGATCCCCAGCAGGGTCACCTCTTCCGGGTGGCTGAGGGCGAGAACGACCGACCGCCGTCCCTGGCGGGCGGGCCGGGGTTCCGCCGCCTCGATGATGCCTTTTCCCGATCCCCATACGGCAAGCGGCGCGGAAGCCTTGGCGGCCCAGGTCCGGAAGAATTCAATATAGGCATTACCGCACAGGGCATAACCGTCGGGTTTGGGGCAGGTCGACGTCCGCCGGTCCTGCAAGGCCACGAGAAGACGGTGTTGTGGGTGCGGCACATAACCCAATGTGGCGGCCTGTTGGGACGCGCAGGCTTGGATGACGGCCCGTTCGATGCCTTTCTCCTCGTAAGGAAAGACGACCTTTTTAAAGCCGGCGCCGGAAATCAACCGGGTCAGCCGGCTGCGTACGATCAATGCATGGAACAATTCACCAGGATCGACCTGCTGATTGACAAAGCGTCGCCAGAACAGTGCGGTATGACCGTTGCCGCGAGCCTGGGCGCTGGCGCGCGGCAGGCGCAGGCGGACCCTTGCGGCGTAAACCACGGCTTCGATGAGGGCGGTCAGCGCCTCGCCCGGGGTTACGCCGTCGAACAGGCATAGCGGGTCGGATTGTTCGACGCTTCCGGGCACGGCGGCCCGCGCGGCCCGGTCGACGGTTCCCGTGACCGCCACGGCGACCCCGGCGGCAGACCGTTCATCCAGCAACGTCGTGAAAAAATATGTATGCGCGTCTCGAAAGGGCCTGCCGCGGACCGGCTGAACAAGCAGTAACGTCTTTGCTGTGGTGCCGGGACGGCATCGCAGCCCGCGGTGATTGCGGATCATGGCGATCATGTCGCGCCAGGCCCAGATCGTCAGGCGGAGAAAACGTAACGCCGCCGATGAAGTGCGGCCCGCTGCTTTGCCCGTCCCGGTGACCCGAATTTCCGGCGCCATTTCGCGCAGATGCCGGGCGACGTCCGGCGAGGCGTCGACGACGGCAAGGCCTGGGGTGCCGGGATTCTCCTCCAGCCATTGCACGATCGCGCGGGCGAAGAACAGGGGTTTAATGAGCGCGGCCTGGCCCCAAGGCCGGGCATCGAGACGGCTTGCCCCGGAAAGCCATATGTCGCCGGAACGCGCGGCTTCGGCCTCGATGATCTCGGCATGGGCGGCGGCCAGGTCTTCCAGCCAATCGTATGCATGCGATGCGATCATCGCGCACAGGTCAATGGATCCGCCGCCGGCCGTTCCGCCCAGGTAATAGGCGACCGGCTGTCCGGGGCGGCGCACTGCGGTGGTTGAGTTCTGAAAATCGACGGTCTGGATCATGCCGTAAGGAAGATGTCCGCAGGGGGTCAGATGTAGTCGGCTTGGCAGTAGCGCCAAGGGGCGGCGTCTATGCTTGCGGCAGGAGCCGTTCCGGGGCCCTGCCAACGGATGTTGCCTGCGCGGAGGGCCTCCGCCGTCGACAGGCGCTGAAAGCAGAATGCGGTCAGGGCGGCGTCGCTGGCGGCCATCGTTCCGTCCGCCGAACCGTTTGGCGCCCCGACATCACCCCAGCGTTCCGTGCGCCAGGTCCACGACGCGCCGGGTTGGCCGGCTAGGCATTTCAGGGTGCGTTCTGGTGCCAGGAGCTTTCCCAGGATGTTCGTCGATCGGTCCCGGTCAACGTATCCGAGACCCTGCATCCAGTCGCCTCGGCGGTCGTCGGAGAAAACCTGCATGCGGATGTCGCGCAGCCCCGCTTGGCGCGCGGCGGCCACTACGGCGGCGTGCAGGTTGTTTTCGGCGTCACCGTCGGCGGCGGCGAATTCCAGGATATCGTACCGGCTGATCCCGTCGCGCATGGAGGTTTCCCCCAGAAACGCAAAGGCCGCGACATGCGCGTTCTCCAACAGGGCGAGGACGGAATAGCGATAGAACGCGCGGTAGTAGTGATGATCCCAGATGTTGACCCATGACGCCGGGGTTCTGGCGAGAAAGCCGCCGCGCCCACAACCCAACGCGCCGAACCTTGATGAAAGCTCGCGCCCCGCTTCTTCCAATTCCCGGCGGCTGGTCAGATGACGGTGACCGTATCGTGTCGCGACATGGGCCGACGCGCCGGCATCGACGGGCAGGCGATAGGCGCGAACGTGCGCTTGGGGATGATAACCGTTCTTCCGGTACCAGTTGTAGGCCGGGCTTGTCTCGTCCTCGCGGAAAACGCAAAACGCGTCGAAGCGGTCGGCGAAGGCCTGTTCGGCAAAGGTGTCGAGCCGCCCGCCGATGCCTTTACCGCGGTAGGCGGTATCGACGTGGACACCGGTTGCCCAAAGCACCTCGAGACGGTTTCCTCGGCCGGTCTCCCACGTCCGTTCTTCAAGCGGCAGCATGCCGATCAGCTTCCCGTCATCGAACGCCAGGATCGCCTGGATCGGATTGCCATCCCAGGTTTCGACGGTGCGCGGCGTGGAGTCCGATCTTTCGGACAGCCGAAGGATCGCGTCGCGGTCGTCGCGCGTGGCGGTGCGGATTTCCATTGCGGCTTTGGGCGGCTAGCGGGTCGCGGCCAGGTAATCCCGAAACGCGGACAGGAACGATTGCATGGACGCAGGATCGCCCAGGCTGGCCCGAATGCACGTGTCGTAGGGCGGCTCGAAGGCGCCCCGGATGTAGATCTTGCGTTCGCGCATGAACGCGACGGCGTCGGATGCCTCGGCATTGGACCGCAGGAAGATCATCAGCCCGTTGGTATACTCGCCGCCGTGCCACGGAACGCCCAGTTCGTCCAGGCCGGCCTGCAGGCAGGCGGCGCCCGCCTTCACTTCCCCGACATGGTCGGCCATGAGGTCGGCATGCTTCAGCGCGAACAAGGCCGCCTGCATGGAGAACGCGTTGGTTTCGACCAGTGACCGGGTCTTGTTGAGATAGGTGATGTTCTGCGGTTGGCTGATCATATAGCCTAGGCGGATGCCGGCCATGCCCCAGGCCTTTGAGAAGGTCCGCATGACGACGAGATTGTCGAATTCTCCGATCAGGCCCTTGGCCGTTTCCGCGCCGAAATGGTGGTACGCCTCATCGACCACGAGGACGATGTCGCGTTCCTTGCAGCGGGCGGCGATGTCGCGAATCTGGTCGACCGTCAATGCACTCTCGATAGGCAGGTTCGGGTTGGCGATCGCGACCACGGCCGTGCGGTCGTCGATGGCGTCGGCCAACGTCTGGAAGTCCGGCTTGTGGTCCTGGCCGTAGCCGAACCTGCGATACTCCAGTTGGAACAGCTCGGCGTAGACCTGATACATGGGATAAGTCGGATCGAGCACGACGACATTGTCGCCTGGATTGGTCAAGGTTTCGTAGATGAACCTGATGCCTTCGGTGATGCCCTGGGTCAGGTAAAGATGATCGCGCGGCACGCCTTCATGGGCGGCGATGGCCTCATACAGGACGCCCATGTCGGGGGTGACATGCAGGATGCTTGGCGGCATCTCCTTCCACAGGGCGTCGAGGACGCTGTTGGAGGCATTGCAGACGCGTTCATTGCGGTCGAGGCGAAGGCCTTCGACCAGATCGCGGCCGGTTGACGTCTGATAGCGGCGCATCGCCACGATGTGGGGTTTGAAGCGGGTCTTCACGGATGTGTTCCTGGATGAGGTATGAGGTGGCCGAATGGGCTGGCGGCGACGTTTAACGGCGCGGCGGCTTCACGGGGGGATCGAAGTACGTCGGCAACAGGGGCGTGTAGGGCCGGTCGGTGTTGTTGATGCAATTGTCGCAGATCGATCCCTCGGTGCGGCCTTCGAGATGTCGGCGGCGCCAGTCCTGATAGGTCGCGTTGTGCCAGGCCTCGACAAGGGACGTTTCATTCAGATCGGCGACCACCAGGGCCTTGTGATAGTCAAGCACGCAACCCGACAGGTACCCCTCCGGCGTGATGGTAAAGCTCGAGAACGGCTGGAAGCAGACCCCCTTGTGGCCACGGCCGCGGATGTTGTTTGCTTCGATGACGCCGATCTCGTTGTTTTCGGGCATGGTCCCGCAGGAGTTGGTCAGCAGATGGGGGTCCCACTCGTCGATGTAGGGCTTGACCAGCTGGTGCAGGGCCTCGACCTCGTCGACGGTGACGGCGGTCTGTACCATGGTGACGTAGATCTTGAACGTTCGCCCGCTTTCCTTGCGGTAGTCCGCAATCCATTTCAGGTTCGCCATCACCCGGTCGAAATCGTCCTTGCCGTGGACGTGACGGTAGGATTCCCGCGTCGCGCCATGCATCGAAAACTTGATGCTGTCCAGGCCGGCGTCAATGACGGCCTTGGCCCGCGCAGGTGTCGCGCCGGCGCCGTTGGTAGTGATGTAGACGTAGTGGTAACCGATCGCTTTCGCCTCGCTGACGAATTCCGGCAGCCGCTTGGCCAGGAAGGGTTCGCCGGTGGCGTAGAGTCCGATCTGCCGGGCCCCCGCCTCGTATCCTTCACGCAGCAACTGCAACACCAGGGTGGGGTCCATCGCCGTCTTGTTCGCCATGCGCGGGTTCGAGCAGAACAGGCAGGCGTGGTTGCAATGTGACGTGATGTCGATCAGGAATTCCTTGGGAAACGGCGGCGTGAGGGAATAATTCGCCTGCTTGGCCTCTTCCTTGCGGTCCTTGATGGATTTGTCTGACACAGAGGTCATATTTAGTTTGCCCAATCTTTGCTGTCCGTCAAGCGCCGTTCATATCGTGCGGACGGTATTTCGCCAAGAGACTCCATTTTAGTACCCTTAATTCCGGCAGACTTCGAGCCTGGAAGTCGTCGCGGATTTGTAATCCCATTCGAATGACCGCCATACGGAAACGTCTGTCTTGTCGTTCGTGAAGGGCGCTTGCCGCATCGATAAAGGAAATATCTCGGGTTTCAGGAACAAGATGTCCAGTACCTTCTCCGACCCCGGGTCGACGGTGGCCAAGATTGAAAAGAGGTCGGGGTTCCGCCCACTGTGGCCGTTAATTCGGCATGGTGTGTCCATGGCGGTGATTCGGGGTTGGGTCGCCGTTTCAGGGGTCGCTCGGGCCGGTGTGCCTGGGCCATGCCGCCGAACCTCGATGGAATGAAGGCGTGCGGGCCCGCTCGTAACGACGAGGGAATTGCGTATTCTCGTATTCTCCAGCATGAACTCCGCCTGTCGCGGCCCGGTGAAGGACACTTGCACCGAGGTGCCATTGATGCTGACCGCAGTCTTGCTTGGCACCGGAGCGGCGGCGACATCGGCAAACCGGAGGAGGACCCGTAGCGGGTGGGGTGCCGCACCGTACTTGTCCATAGCCGGGAGGTTGAGCGAATAGGCATCCTGCGCAGCATAGGGAATGACCGCGGCGCGGGTGACAAGGTCGCTGTCCAGATCCAGAAAGTAGCGGGTGAACAAATTGCGGTCGCGCGTCAGGATCGCGGCTCTCTTCGACCTGGACGGATAGAACCCCTGTTCGAAAAACTCGAAGGATTTTCCCTGTTCATTGGAAAACGACTGGATATACATATTCTTGTATAACATCGTGTTGATGCTCTCGTAGTACGTGAGGGGAGCTTGTCCGTTGAACACTTTGTTGCCGTACCAAAACGCTACAGGGTGCAGCTGCACGCGAGCGCCGGGAAGCTGGATCAGGACGAAATCGTCCGACGGCCCGCCGGTCGCCTCATAGGCGGCCGTCTGGTCGAGAAACCGCATGCGATTGTACCATTCGGCGTCCTCGAACACGTATTCTTTCGTGGCAAGGAACAGTCCGCCGAGTCCGAGCAGCAGTGCCACCTGTGCGGGAAACTGTCCGCCGCCGCGTATGCGGGCAATCGCCGCGGCCAGGATTTCAGCGACGACCATGACGTAGATGATTCCGGCAAACGACCACATCCCGGACTGGACGCGGCCCGTGTAGGCAATCGCCATGACCTGAAGAATCAGGCCGACGGACAACATGATTGCCTGTCCCTTGAGCAGCCGGGCCTTGAACGCGGCGAGCAGCGCCGTGATGTAGGCCAAGCCCAATCCCATCGCTGCGTAGGGGCTTATCTGATAGGCGAGCTTGAAAACGCCAAAATTCCACTCGGAGAAAATGATGAACGCCCGCAGGACATATTGCACGGGGTCCGCCATCTCCCCGGTGCGCGACGCGGGCAGCGGAATTCCGTACTGCCACGTGTGAAGCACGAGGTAAGGGACCAACGACAAGGCGAGAACGCCGCCGATGATTGCAACGGCCGTCAGGCGCCGCCGCGGCGCGATTGATCCGCTCGCGGCGTAATGGGCGACGACATAGCCGGCGGCGAGGGGCAGGAACGCAAAACCGGTCTCGAACGAAAGCAGGGCCAGGGTCGACAGCCCGCCCAGGGTAATTAGATAACCAAGGCGGCCCGTGTCGATATAGCGCTTCAAGGCCGTCAACGACCAAAGCGACAGGATTATCGACAGGTTAAACGTCGGAAACAGCGCGTTGGTCCAGAGCAGGGGAACGTTGAGGACAAGCAGGACGGCGAAAAGCAGGGTGTTGGCCCCGGCTGCGAACAGCGTTCTATAGGCGACGACCGCGCTTGCCAGGATCACGACATATTCGATCCGGGTCGCGATATTGATGGTCGTATGCGGCGTGCTGCCGAACAGCGTCAGAAGGTAGGTATAGAAATGGAAGACCGGGGACATGTGGTCCTCGGCCATGAAACTGGCGGTCGAAAGCTTCAGCATGCCTGCCAGCGAAGCCCGTGACATGGCTTCGGCGATCGGCCAGGAGTAAACGATCTCGTCGGTTCCCCATGGCGTCGGGAAACCGGCCGACCAGTAGATGACCGCGCAGACGAAGGCACAGAGCATGACGACGATGGCGGCCGCCAGCAGGGGCTGGGCGTTTGGCATCGACGCGCCGCGAACCGCGGCCACGGAACCGCTGTCGTTATTTTTCAATATTGATGGTTTCCCGTTCGATCACCTGAGCGCCCCGCCGCACCTGTTGATGGATGGCGGCGACGTACTCGCCAAGCAGGCCGATGAAGAACAGCTGCACTCCCGAGAAGAAGAACAGTGCGACGATCAGGGTCGCGATGCCGGCGGGCGCGGTGTCGTTGATCAGGTTGAGGACCAGTTGGATCGTCCCGTAGGCGAGGCTTAGGATCGCCAGGACGAAGCCGACCAGGGCGCCCACGCGAAGCGGGGCGCTGGTAAACGAAATGACGCCGTTCAGGCCCTGGTCTATCAGGTTGATCAGTCTGTTCTTGGAGAATCCGTCGTGCCGTTCCCGCCATTGGTAGGGCACGGTCGCGGTCTCGTTGGCGAAGCCGATGTCGGCGATCAGTCCGCGGATATAGGGGTAGTGATCGCTTCGCTGTAACAGGGCGTCAAGCACCTGGCGGTCCAGTAGTTGGAACTCCGCCGTGTCCACGGGAATGTCGATGTCGGCAAGACGATGCAGGAAACGATAGTAGGCGCGCCGAACCGTGCGCATCACAAAGCCTTCCGCTCTGGACACGCGCTTGCCGCGGACGATCTTTTTACCGTCCTGCCAAAGACGGACGAACTGGGGAATCAACTCGGGCGGGTCCTGCATGTCGACGGGCAACATGACGAGAACCGCGTCGCCGGTCGCCGACCTCAGGGCGTTGAACGTCGACCGGAAAGGCCCGTAATTGCGGGAGTTGAGGATCACCTTGACGCGGTAGTCGTCCGCCGCCAGCCGGCGCAGAATATCGAGCGTGCCATCCGTCGAATAGTTGTCGACGAAGATGTGTTCATAGTCGAGACCGGGAAGCTCCTGCTCCATGATCCCACGAACGCGTTCGCAACAGGCGGCAACGTTCAGCTCTTCGTTGAAGCAGGGGGAAACGATACTGATCTTGGTCATGACGGCGCCTTCTTAAACTGATTTTCGGCCGGAGGGCCGAATACGAAGCGGCGTTGGCCCAGATACAACGCGATCACCAGGGGTGGCATCACCAGGGCCTGGGCCGCATAGGCTGACAGACCGAACGCGCGCGCGCTTTCCAGCAGCCCGGCATTCACTGCGAAGTATACGACATAGAGCAACACGAAGCGCCGGAACCTGGAGGGATCTTTATGGCCGAACACGATCCTGCCGGTAGAGAAGAAATTGAAGCATACGCCCAGCACCGTCGCGAGGGTCAGCGCGATGAGCGGCGCGAGCCCCACGTATAGAAACGCGCAGAACAGTCCATATCCGACAAGCGTGTTCACCGCGCCTACAATCAGGAAGCGGACGAAGGCGATTCTAATCAAGGACGGGAACGCCTGTACATTCGCGCCGCATCGTTAACGTTCTTCCAGCTTCGCCCGGATGCGCGCCGCAATCGCGTGACCATTGATGCCGTTGATATTTCGCAGGTAATCCTGAGAGCCGACGATCGTCCGGTTCTTGTGGTCGATGCCAAGCCGAAGCAGCGGCACGCTGGCGCCCGCGTCGGCCAGCGTTTCCGCGACCGTGGAACCCAATCCTCCGAAGGTTACATGCTCTTCGACGGTGACCACCAAGCTGGTCCCGTTCAACAGGGCACAGAAGGCGTCGACGTCGAACGGCTTGATGATTGGCGTGCTGACGGCGCTGGCGTTGATCCCCGCTTCGAAGAGCAGGTTCGCAGCGGTCAGGGCTTCTCCAGCCACCGGGCCGCTGGCGAGGATCAGAACGGACCCCTCGCGCTCGTCGAGACGATGGAAGCTGGCCAGTTCGCCGATTTCTGCCCGATGCAATTGCGGTTCCCGCCCACGCGCCAGCCGGACGTATCCGGGGCCCTTGCGGGCCAACATGTAGTCCGCTGCGGCGGCCGCTTCAGCGGCATCGGCGGGAACGGCGACATGCATGCCGGGAAGCATTCGGGTGAAACCGACGTCTTCGGAACCGTGATGAGAATATCCCTGTGCGCCATAAGCGAAGCCGCCACCGACGGCGACGACCGTCACGTCCAGTTCATGGTAGCAGACGTCATTGCGGATTTGCTCGAGACAGCGGGTCACGGCGAAATTGACGATCGAGTAAGTGAAGACCTTGTATCCCGATAGCGCCAGCCCGGCCGCGATCCCGACCATGTTCTGTTCCGCGACGCCGACATTCACGAACCGGTCGGGATGACGCTCGGCGAAGGCCTCAAGGACCGAATAACCGAGGTCCCCGCACAGCAGGAATATCCGGCTGTCCGTTTCCGCCGCGTCGGTCAGGCGTTCGATGAAGGTGTTTCTCATGCGTCCAGTTCCGCCAGCGCCGCCGCCAGCTGCGCGGTGTCCGGCGACTTGTAGTGCCAAGCCAGATCATTCTCCATGAAACTGACCCCTTTGCCTTTCACCGTGTGGGCGATCAGCGCGCGGGGCGCCCTTGTCGAGCGTCCTCCGTCTGCCAACGCCGCCGCGATGGCCGTGTGATCATGGCCGTCAATCTCCTGTACATCCCAGTTCGCCGCGCGCCACTTGTCGGCCAAGGGGTCCAGGCAGAGCACGTCGGTGACGGCACCGAAGCTCTGGATCTTGTTGAAATCGATGATCGCGGTAAGCTGCCCGAGCTTGTGGTGGCCGGCGAACAGCGCGGCCTCCCAAATCGACCCCTCGTCCAACTCGCCGTCGGAAAGGATCACGACCGTGCGCGACTCGGGACATGTCCGTTGCGCGCCCATGGCAAGTCCGCATCCGATCGACAGGCCGTGCCCAAGCGACCCGGTCGACACCTCGACGCCCGGAACGCCGGTCGAGGAAACGTGGCCTGCCAGGGGCTGCCCGTCTTCGCAATAGCCGTCGAGCCAGGAGTCGGGGAAAAACCCGACCTTGCTCAGGACGGCATAGACCGCGGCGGCGGCATGGCCCTTGCTGACGACCAAGCGGTCGCGGTCCGCCCATGCGGGATCGTCGGGCCGCACACGCAGCCAGCCGCCGTACAGCACGGCCAGGATATCGGCCATGGAAAAGCAGCCCCCCACATGCGACGCATTCGCGCGGTGAACCATTCCCAGGACGGCGCGACGGACCTCCTTGGCCAGAGTGGCCGGGTTCGACATGTCAGTTGGCACGGTTGTTCCTCGGTTCGTTCGTTTTCATCAAGGCACGCCGTCCTTCGACGGCATTCCGCAGACCGGTCTCCAGATCGATTTCCGGTGACCAGGACGCTGCTTTCCGCAGCTGCGTGATATCCGCTTCCAGATGCATGACTTGGTCATCGCGGTAGGGAATCAGGCCGAACCCGAGTTCCAGATCCGGGTCAATGGTATCCCGCACGAAAGTTACGACATCCCGCAGCGGCGTGGCGGCGCCGAACCCCAGGTTAAAGGTGCCTTGCGCGCCGTGCGTCAGTGCGGCAAGCACCGCGCCGGCCACGTCGTAGACGTGGATGTAATCCCACAACTGTTCGCACTTCGTCAGGGACGGCGTGCCTCCCCGGAGAAGTTCATCGATGACATAGGACAGCATCCAGGCATCATCGTCATCGGGCCCGTAGGATGAAAACAGCCGGAGCCAAGCGAACCCGCAACTTGCCATGTCCGCAACATTGGCTAGGCATTTCCCTGTGGTCAGTTTAGCCGCGCCGTAAAGGGTGGTCGGCTGCGTCGCGTGGTCTTCGGACACAGGCGCCTGGGCCGGTCCGTACTCGGCCTGGGAGCCCATGCCCAGGAAATAGTTGACGCCAAGATCGATTCCCATCCGCATCAGGCGCACCGACTGCTCGATATTGGCAATCTGGAACAGTTCGTTGCGGAACCGTCCGCCGACGCCGGCCCAAGCAAAGTGAAGAATCGCTTGCGGCCGGAAATCCGCGAACGCCTCCGTCATGTCGTCCAGGTTTTCCAGGCTGCCTTCAATTACACGTGTCCGGTCGATCACGTCGTCAAGCCGCCGTGCGGATCGCGGGTTGCGCAAGACCAGGGCGACGTCATGCCCTTCTTTTACCAGCAGCCTGGAGACGTGGCTTCCTACGAATCCGGAGCCGCCTGTCAACAGTACGCGCATGCGGTGCTTTCGAGATGGCCGAGGGCGAGAAATATCCGCTCCCTGGCGCGTTCGTGGCGGGGGTGGGTGTTCAGGCCGAAGCGAATGCGGTGCACCTGTTTCGCCACGGAGATCCGTAGGAAATAGAGCCAATACACTCGCGCCTGATCCCGCGGCGTCGGGCGCACCCGGCGGTATCCTTCGAAGATATGGGGATGGCGTTCAACGGGATGAAACGTGGCAAGCGCGGCAAGATCAAACAGCGGGTCACCGGACAGCGCGTCTTCCCAATCGAGAAGGACGATGCCGCCCGATCCGTCCAGCATGATATTGGCAGTCGTGCAGTCCCCGTGGAGGAGACAAGGGGACACGCCGTCGATGTCGGACAGTTCAGCAAACCGCTCGGTGATCCGCGATGCCGTCTCGCCATCGATTTCCGCGTGGTCGCGCAAAATGTGGATGTGCTCCTCGGCAAGGTTTCCCAGATACGCTGCCCAGGTCGCGCAGGTTCCGGTCAACGGAGCATCCGGCGACATGGCTGCGCGCGGATCAAGCAATCCGAAACCCTGCGTAGGGACGCCCAAATGGCACCGCGCCAAGGCCTCGCCGACATCCGCCAGTCGCGCGCGAAAGGCATCTTCCTGGGGCTCCAATCGATCGAGCGAGGTTCCCTGAATCCGATCGACGACCTCGAAGTCGTATGAGACGTGTTCGTGGGTCATGTCGCAGGCGATTTGCCCAGGCGTCGACACCGCTGCCGAGGCACAAGCCAAATGTATCCTGTCGTTCAACCCCATGGCGCAGGCGACATCTTGATGCGATGTCACCGATGCCCGAACCATGATGGCCCGGCCGTCCGGTGCATGACCTTCGTAGACGGCATGGAAGGTCGCCGGACCGTCGAACGGCCGTAGGTCGCCCGCATTAAAACCGGCAGCCGCGGTGACGGCGGTGCGCAGGGCGGCCACGTCCGCGCCCGCAGGCGCCTGTCGGCCCTGTTTCAAGAGCGCGAGGGTTTCATCGGGCGCATCGATGTCCGATTTCAGCATGAACTGCCCCCGCCGCAGTCCTGCTGCAATTGCCATGCGGTCCCGCGCGGCGGCGTTCAGTTTCAGCACGCTTTTAAAAAGTCGGCATATCCCAGTTGGCGGCCCATCACGGCGGACTGGACGGCGATCGCCTGGGTTTCTTCGGCATTAAGTTCGTTTGCCGTTGCGATGTTGGCTTCCGTCGTCGGCGTCCGGATCGTACCCCAGGGGAAGACTTCCGTCAGGGGAACCCCGTTGAACGACGGGGCAAGCAGACTATCGTTCCATTCAAGGCCCGTGCCGGCCAGGAAATCGGCGAACGCGGTCTTGGTGTCCTTGACGATGTCTTCGAACCGAACAATGTGAACCCGGTCCGGCACTCGTTCTTTCCAGTTCAGCGCCGTCAGTTGGGACAGGTTCCAGGTCCAGACGTAACGCTCAAGCGAAAGCGGGAAGGGGCGCTTCTTGGTGTCTGCGTATCCCGACCAAGGATTACGGACGACATGAAGGATATGACCTTTCGGGAAATCGGACAGGATCTTTCCGGCATCCAGGATCTGGACGGGATTGTATCCGACGTAAAAGCGTTCTTTGCCGCTGCGATTGAGGTTCCGCCATGCCTTGAACATGGAATAGAAATAGGCGGATACAAGGTTGCCACGGGTGCGCGGCTTGTCGGCCATGAACTCGGAAAAGGCTTTGCGCCGGTCGTCTTCGTTGACGTCGAGGCCGCAGTCCTTGAACTTGCTGCGACCTGGGACGCGAAGCAGGGTCTTCAGCTCTTCATCCCAGAACGATTCGTAATCGGCGGCCAGGTCCCCGGTGGTTGAAAACTCGGGCCAGCGATAGCGCGTCGGCACGGTGCTGGACAGATAGTCGCCGTTCCCCGGCGTGCCGACTTGGCTCTCGAATGGATAGACCATCAGTTCCGGATGGCCATCCAACAGGCGATGAGTCGTGTTGCCACCGTTTTCGTACATGGCCGAAAGCATAATCAGATTGAGGTTATCCATTCTTCTGGTCCTAAATTTCTAGGTGATCGCGATACCATTCGATCGTTCGGTCGATAGAGGATTCCATGTCCGACGTCGGTTGCCAGCCGAGAACCCGGCGGGCTTTTTCGGCAGACAGGTATTGGTGTTTGATTTCGTTGCTGGTTTGGTTGAGAACCACCGGTTCCAGGTTTGAGCCCATGCGGGTCCGAATCATGTCGACGATGTCGAGCACGGTCAACTGCAGCTCGTTCGAGAAGTTGAACGCCTCGCCCGCGAGCTCCCTATTCTCTGCAAGTTTCTCGGCAACCAGCATGTAGGCATCCGCGCCGTCCTCGACGTAGAAATAGTCCCGGATATACTTGCCGTCCGAACGGATGACCGGTGCATCGCCGCGCAGGATCGATCGGATCGTTCCCGGCACGATGCGGTTCCAGTTCAGGTCCCCGCCGCCGAAAAAGTTACCGCAGCGGGTGACCGCGACGGGCAGGTCAAATGTATTGGCGTAGGTCGTGGCGATCAGGTCCGCGCAGGACTTGGAAACGTCATAGGGATGCATGCCCTGCAGCGGCATGTTCTCGTCATAGGGTAGGGCCTCATGATCGCCATAGGCCTTGTCTGAAGATGCGATCACGATTTGCTTGACGGTCGGCGAGCGCCGACAGGCCTCGAGCAGCGACCATGTGCCCTTGATGTTGCTTTCGAAGGTCGACAGGGGATTTCGGTTCGCGATCCCGACGATCGTCTGCGCCGCGAGATGGAACACGGTGTCGATCTCGTACTCGCCGATAATGCGTTCCAGGGCTTCGTGATCCGTGACGTTGCCATTGACGACGGTGGATCGCTGCAAATCGCCGCTGCGGATCAACTCTGAACCGGGAACCCAGTCGCGGACCAGGCAAATCACCTGGGCGTTCTTTTCCAGAAGCCGCTTGACCAGCCAGCTGCCGACGAGACCGGTTGCGCCGGTCACCAGCGTGGGGCGATCACGCCAGAACGTGTCTACCATTTGCGCCACGGTGCAGACTGAGAACGCCACATAGAGTTCAACTGCAGATACTCTCGGTACGTGTCCATGGCGAAAAAGAAGCCATTGTGCGGGAAGGCGGAAAGTTCACCATCGTTTGCAAGGTTAATTAGAGGTTCTTGTTCGAGGACGCAATCTTCATCCGTGCTGAGATAGTCAAACACTTTCCGGTTGAAGACGAAAAACCCTGCACTGGTCCAGCCGCGAACTTGCGGCTTCTCTTTGAAGCTCGTGACTCTCTTGCCGTCGTTGAACTCGAGCACACCGAAACGCGACACCGGCTGGACCGCGGTTACAGTCGCGGCCGTTCCTGCCGAGCGGTGAAATGCCAGAAGATCGTCGATATCCAGATCGATCAGGCCGTCGCCGTAGGTGACCATGAAGGTGTCCGTGTCGATGTAGTTTTCGATGCGCTTGAGGCGCGCGCCGGTCATGGTATCGAGACCTGTGTCGGCCAGGGTGACTTCGAAATCATCCTCTTCGCGACCGTGGTAGGAAACCCCCCCCTTCTTGCCGAGGTTCACTGTGAAATCGTTCGTCAAAGAACGGTGGTGCATGAAGTATTCTTTGATCAGATGGCCTTTGTATCCCAGGCACAAGATGAACTTCTTGAAGCCCGCCGCACCGTAGATCTTCATGATGTGCCAGATGATCGGATGTCCGCCAACCTCGACCATTGGCTTCGGCCTGTATTCGGTTTCTTCACGAAGCCGGGCCCCTTGCCCGCCGCAAAGAATGACAACCGGTATCTGATCATTTGTCATGGACGATGCTGCTTTCATGCTTTGAGTGGTGACACGTCGATGGGCGAGGCGGTGGCGGAGCGGCTGACATGCTTAGACCATCTTGTCGCCCGGTGTCATCCCGCGAGTTCAACCGATGCCGGTCGCCGGATCAGGGCGCGCTGTGGCCTTGGGCGGTCGGCCCGCCTTCAGCTCCACCATCCAGGCTTTCAGTTGTTCGACATTGGAAAGAACAGCGATGCTTTTTGCATGGCCCCGACCCAGGGGTCCGACCATTGCTGTGGGATCGTAGTAGATGGATCGGATTCCTTTCTGCTGCGCCGCGAGGGCGGCGCTCGTGAACGGAATGGAGATCGCACCCAGCACGTTGTCCGGCATACGGCCGATGCTGATCGTCGGGGCGGCAACCGTCACATGTTTGCGGCGGGCACAGGTGTCCAGAAGGTTTCGGTAGTTGCGGTCCATCATGTCCCGGAGGCTGCGCTTACTTTTCAAAACGAGGTTCACCCCCGCGCACTCGGCCGCCGCCACGATGTCGGTGATGAAGTGCTGCATGTTGGACGAGGAATAATACGGCGGGACCAGGCCAAGTTCGGCAAGCCGGGTCGGCCGGAAAGGAGAGACATCGAACACCAGGATCGTATCGGCCGGGATTTCCGGGGCCGCATCCCCCGTGTCTTCAACATCGACGCGGCCGCATATGTGATAGATCGCATCCCGATGGCCCATGCGGATCAGGAAATCGCGCTGTTCCTCGTTCCAGACGGCATATTCAGACCACGACATGATCTCGTAGCCCGGGAAGATCGGGCTGACCCTACCGTCGTCCCACGGCAGGTGCTGCATGTTGGTGGAATAGAACAGCATGATGACACGCGCGCCGCAGGCTTCGGCCTCGTAGGTCCACAGCGGCCGGTAAATCCAGGATGAATTGTTGAATACGTAGGAACTTGCGACCGAAGGCCCGTCGAGGCAGCGAAAGTGCGCGAGCATGATTCCTTCCAACGCCAATGTCGGCGCCCACCACGCGCCGATGGCGGTCATGAGGATTGCCGACGCGAGCACGCGGGATGCCGCGATCAGGAACCGGAACCGTTGGCGGGCGGACTGGAGGCCGGGTAGTGGATGGCTGACGATGTCGATCTGATGGCCGCGCCACTGTCCCGACCTTCTCGGGCATTCCATCCAGATATGCTCTTCCTGCGGAAGGCGCAGGCCGTGTTCCCGGTACCAGCGGATCAGCCCCAACGCCTTGTCATAGTCGCCCGGGGTGGCCGGCAGGGCGTTTGGCGGCGCGTTCAGCAGCACCGCATACCCGACGGGCGGCGCGGGCGGCCGATGATCGATGTTGAACAGTATCCTGGCCGTCTGGAAGACGGCGCTGGCCAATGTCCGTGCCTGATCCTTCCACCACGCCATGCGGCAACGCCAGCCGGATACGGTGAACCCCTGGCGCGTCAGCCACCGCCACCACACGGGCGGGATCGGGATGACCATAGGGCGGCCCGCCTGGTACCGGCTGGCCAGTAATTCCGGTAAAAGGGATTTGAAAAGAACCCTGTTCAGGATTTTCTGCCGGAGGATGGTCTCCATGTGGCGCTTATGTTCCTTGGGCACCATCCCCAGGCTGCACCAATCGGGTACAGGAAACTCGACCAACGCCATGCGGCGCGCCGTGTCCAGATGGGCGAATGCGGCGGCGCCGTCCCGCTGGAAGGCGCGAAACGCCTTGGCGCGGAGCCTTATTTGACGGATCTGTCGACGCCTCAGGTACTGTTTAAGCGAGATCATTCCTGGCCTGTATAAACCCAGTGTTCGCCATCATGGGACATGGGGCCGGTCCGTCCGTCGTGGGCAAGCTGAAAGCCCGCGCGGGCGAAGGCCTTCTTCGAACGTTCGTTGTCCCGGTCGATGCCGGCGTTGACCCGTTCCAGGCCCAGGTCCGCAAGGGCGAACCGCGCGGCCCGCGCCACACACCGGCTGCCAAGCCCCTTGCGCCATTCGCCGATGTCGAAGATGGCCACGCCTATCCATGCGTCCGTTTGCGAAATGTCGTGCAGGCGCACATTGCCGAGGTGTCGTCCTGCCTTGAAGATTCCGAACAGGATCGCCGCAGGGTCTTGTCGATTCTGCTCGACGAAGGCCCGCACGGTCTCGATCGTCTGTCGCGACGACCGCGGGCCCAATAGGAAGGTATTGACGGCATGATCGTTAAGGCCGTCCACATAGGCCTGAGTAACGTCCTCTGCCAGGAGCGGGCGCATGGTAATTTCGTCTCCCGCGTCGAGAAACGGACTGCCGCCGATCGCGCGCTGGGAATCAGGCATTTATGCCCCCGCGGAAAATCCGCTCCGCCAGCTGCCAATCCTCCTCATTGTCGATGTCAACGGCCTTGTACCGCGGCAATTCCAGGCCGGTGAAACCGTTCAGGCTGCCGGCGCCTTCGCTCGTCCCGACGAAAGCCTCGGGAAAAACAGCGAAGGTTCCCGTGTCGTAATATCGCTGCGGCAGGTCCTGGGAGCGCACGGCGAACATTCCAGGCTGGGCCTCGGACAGGCGACCGTCCGGCGCTAAGTCTAGTGCCCATTCGACAGGTACGGGAAACGGTGCCACGGGCAACAGCGGCGTCGTGCCGCCGACGCGCTCGAACGCGGCCGCGGCGGCGCGAAGGTCGTCCGCGGCAATCAGCGGCGCGCATGCCATGAGAAGCCAAATCTGATCGAACCGTTTGTCTTGTTCGGCATAGGTATCGATCACGAATTTCAGAACCGGCAGGATAGGCGTGACATCGTCGGCCAGCGCCGGGTCCCGCTCGAAATCGGGGGCGAACCCGAGGTCCGTGCAGACCGTGCGAATTTCGGCGTCCTCGGTCGAGACATGAATAACGTCGAACAGCCCGGACTCGCGGGCCGCGCGGAGAATATGGCCGATCATCGGACCGCCGCAAAAATCGCGAATGTTCTTGCCGGGCAGGCGCTTGCTGCCACCCCGGGCGGGAATGACGGCGATACGTTTGGGACCGGCGCTGGTCATTCGGTGCTCCAATAGTCGCTGACAGAAGGTTTCAATTGGTCGTATCCGGTCTTGATGTTGATGCGTTCGCATTCATCGCGCGGCGGTAGCGAGCAGAACCCGAGCAACGCTTTCTGCTCATCCGACAGGGATCGGTAGATGTCCTCCGGCAGGCTTCGGGTCATGTCGGAGGACTGCTTCACCCACCACCGGTTCAGGGTCGCGATGATCAGCCAGCGGCTGCTGCCGGAGGTGTTCGCGCCGGCGCCGTGCCACAGCCGGCTATCCCACACCACCATGTCTCCTGCCGTGCATTCGACGGGGCGGATGTCCTTGCTGGCGCGATCAGAAAAGGCACCGCTTAGGTGGGTCTTCGGAACGACGACCGTGCAACCGTTTGCGGCCGTCATGTCGTCGAGGGCGAAGGCGATTTGGATACGCCAGGTGAGGTCGCCGGGCGTAGGGATGTTGGTGTCGATGTGCAGGTCGAGCGGCCGGCCCGAGCAGCGGGCGTTGAAGAAGCCAAGGATGTAGTTCGGCACGTCCGGCGGCAGGAAACGGTAATAGGGATCGTTCAGCATCGCTATGCCGATGCCGCGAACCAGCGGGTCAACCAGCAGATCGATGTAGCGCTTGTCCTTGTTCTGCAGGTTGTAGACGACGCGGTCGTCGGCGTCCCGTTCGGGCACGCCGCGGCGGGGGGTGTTCTTGACTTCTTCCCACAGGGCGTCGGTGCGCGCCCGCAGATCCGTCACCGTCGCGGGGTCGAGATGGTCGGGCACGACGGCATATCCGTCCGTGGCCAGGGCGGTGAGGCAGGTCGCCAGCCGGCCGTCGATTTCTTGTTTCCGTGGTTCTGCGGTCATCGCTTTTTCCGTCGATATCGACGGGTTAGTCGCCGATCATGTCCCACTGCAGGGGATCGCCTCTCCGGATGTCGCGCGCCGCCCGGCGGTCGAGGATCTCACCCAGGTGCTTGGGGGGAAGGCCAAGGCCCGGACGGATAGAGCGTACGTTGTCGGGCGTCAGGAGCTCGCCGACGGCAATATCGGCCACGGCATAGAGCGACCTTCTGTAGGTCACGCTGCTGACTTCCGAAGGCTTCGGTCCGAAGGCGACGGTCCCGACCGCCTGATGAACGTCCTTGATCTGGGCGATCATGGTGGCGAGTTCGTCGGGTTCGAGCGAGAACGCGCTGTCAATGGCGCCGTCGGATCGCCGCAGCGTCACATGCTTTTCGATGAGCTGCGCGCCCAGGGCGGTCGCCGCCACGGGTAGGGCGATGCCGAGTGTGTGATCGGACAGGCCGACGGGCACGTCGAACCGGCGGGCGAGTTCCGCGATGTTGGCAAGGTGTGCCTCCTGAAACGGCGCGGGGTAGGCGCTCACGCAGTGGAGCAGTGCTAGGTCCTTGCAGCCGTTTGCGCGTGCCGCGTCGACGGCGTCGGTGATCACCGCCAGGTTAGCCATGCCGGTGGAGATAATAAGAGGCTTGCTTGTGGCGGCCGCCATGGCGATCAGATTGGTATCGACATTCTCGAACGACGCGATCTTGTAGGCTGGCGCGCCCAGACTCTCCAGCAACTCGATGGCGGCGGCGTCGAACGGACTGGAGAACACGGTGATGCCGAGTTCACGCCCCTTCGCGAACAGCGCTTCATGCCATTCCCAGGGCGTATGCGCCTCTTGATAGATCTCATACAGCTTCCGGTTCTTCCACAGCGGCAGGTCGACGACGAAGCCCGGCCCGTCGTGATCGATGGTCAGGCTGTCGGCGGTGTAGGTCTGCAACTTGATGGCGTCGGCGCCGGCCTCTTTGGCGGCAGTCATGATATCGAGCGCAAGGCCCAGGTCGCCGCCGTGGTTGCCAGAAATCTCGGCAATCACATAGGGCGGGCGGTTCGAATCGATGGTGTGTCCGTCAATGATCATTGGCTTGCCTTGCTGATGGGAATCGTATCGTGCGGTTCCGGACGAGACGGTATTCCTTGCCGTTGCGCGAGGCCCAGCACGAAGTCCGCTGCCCGCGTCGCGCCGCGGCCGTCGATAACCTCGGCAAGGGGGTTGCCCGGGGCGGGCTTCGCCGCTTCCGTCGCGACGCCCGCCGCCATCTGCTCCGGGTCGTAAGTGTCGAACGCCTGGATTCCGGTCCGGCGCAAGGCCGGAATCATGTGGCCTTGATTGTCGGCGACCCGGCAGACGACGATCGACAGGCCCGCCGCCGCCGCCTCCCACGTCGTTACGCCGGCACCGCCGACATAGATCGCGCCGCGTCCCATGGTGGCGACCATGTCGGGGCGGACGAGCAGCGACAATCGGTCGTCGGCCTCGCCCGCGTCGTCCGGCATCGCCGGTACGATCACATCGACCCGCGCCTCGGGCATGCGCCTCAGGATCGCACGGGCGGTCTCTACACCATGGGTCGTGTCAGCGCCGCCGAAGGAAACGACAACCCGCAGGCCGTTGTTTTTCGTCTGCGACCGCAGGCCCGCGAAGCGTGGGTCGACAAGACAGTAGTCCAGTCCGGCCAGGACGGTGCCGCCCCACACGGAGGCGTAATCCAGGTCCGGGGCGTAAATGTTGTGGTTGAGGACAACGTCGGCATCCAGCGGCCGATCCGCATTGTCGTCGATCATCAGGCGAAGGGCATGACGCCGCCGCCATCCGCGCATGGTCTCAAGGCCGATGCGGTAGCTGTCGGCGACCAGGATGTCCGCCTCGTCCGTTTGCGAAAGATCGTCGGGCCATATGCCCGCCAAACCTTCCCACAAACCGGCCAGCGATGCCTCCGGCGGCACCACGACGCGGCATTCGATGCCGCGAGCCTCGAATTCACGCAGCAGGAAAGAGCAGCGCCGGAAATGCCCGAACCCGACACTCGGCCCCGCATCGACGACGAACAGGGCGCGCGTCATGCGTCGAACACCAGCTCGCGGGACAAGCGGTAGACGCTTCGCCCCGGGCGGGGCCGAAACTCCGTGAAAGCGCCCTTGATCGCCCACAGCAGATCCTGAAAGCCGAGCCGATGACGCATCATCACCGTGCTGGAAAATCGCGGATTGATCTCAAATACGCGTGGTCCCTTGGGCGTCAGGCGCAGCTGCACGTTGATGGCCCCGTCAAGATCGCAGGCTGCCGCGAGGCGCTGGATCAGATCGTCGATGGCGGGCACCGCGACCTCTTCGGCGAAGACCGTGCGACCGCCGGCCAGCCGGCGCTTGAGGACCAGGCCCCGGGTCTGGCCGCCGAGCCGGATGACGGCGCAGGTATATTCCTGGTCCTCGTCGCCGACATGCTCCTGGGCGATGAGGCCCTCGGGCTTCTGGCTGCGGATGAAGTCCAGATGGGCGTGCGTCCGCACGACTTCGACGCCACGGCTGCCGCGGCCCTGACGCGGCTTGACGACGATCGGCAGGGGCAGATCCCCCGCCGCTTCGAACGGCACGGTGACGGGCGGATTCAGGCCTTCGGCGGCCAGCCAGCGCGCGGTCTCCAGCTTGTCGAGGAAGCGGCGCAGCAGGGGTACCGCGGCCATCAGCAGCGGGATGCCGGAAAGCTCCGCCGGCGTCGCATGGGCCAGCCGCCACAGTTCGGCTTCCGCCGTGGGGATGACCGTGCCGTAGCCGCCGTCGATAGCGAGCGACCGCATGCCCGCGAGGAATGTTTCGTCATCGGCCCGGGGTATGTGGTGCATGCGGTCGAACAGCGCCTCACCCGGCCGGGTCCCGCCGGCGTCGGCGCCGTCGACGCGGGTGCCGGGGAACGTCTCGCGCAGGATGCCGCAGATGGCTTCGGCGATGTCGCCATTGGCGCCGGTCACCAGGAAACCGGAATGGCTCATGCCGCACCCTCCGTGCGGGTCAGCACTTTCCAAAGGTAGGGCAGCTGCGGGTCGCGGCGGCGCGCTTCGGCGATCAGGGCGGCGGCGTCGTATGATTCACGGTGAAGGGTCACCGTATGGCTCGCGGCATCCCACAGCGCCCAGCAGGCGCCGGGCCGGCGGTCGCGCGGCTGGCCGACGGAACCGGGATTGACGACGATGCAACCGCCTTCGTGCCACAGGACGGGGTAATGGGAATGCCCGAACAACACAAGGTCCTGCCCCTCGGCGGCGAACTTCGCCACCACGTCGGCCGGTGCGTCGGGATAGACGTATGCCTCATGGTCCCAGGGCGCGCCGTGGCAGATCAACGCGGTTCGCCCGCCCGCCGTCGCCTCGCGCCGTTCGGGCAGATCGACCAGACGATCGAAGGCCGTTGGCGGAAGCTCCCGGCAGGCGACATCCTGCCCGGAACCGTAGCGCGCCGAAATGGCATCGTGATCACGCCCCGCGGCCCAGTCGCGCATCATGTCCTCATGGTTGCCGCGCACGGCGATCCAATCCCAGTCGTCCAGCAGGTCAAGCACCGCCTTGGCGCCGTAGTAGTAGCCAACGAAGTCGCCGGCGATGAACAGCCGTTCGGCACCCGACATCCGGGCGGCGCGCAGCACGCAGGCCAGGGCCAGATCGTTGCCGTGGATATCGGCGAGCAGCGCGATCTTCATAGTGTCCCGGCCGGCATCGGTGTCGCCGTCACTTGAAGGCCAGCACCGCGCAGACGTTCCGGCCGATGCCGCAGCGTGACATGGCGCGGCAGAAATCGTGATAGGCGTCCAGGCCACGTTCCGCCAGCAGAAGGTCGAGGATGATCCGGGCGCGATGGGCGTCGGCCCCTTTGCCGGAATCCTGGATGTAGTTGGAGCCGGGGTGGAACAGGAAAAGCTCTATGGGAAAGTCGCCGAACATGTCGATGACCTGAAACCCGGCGCGGTCGGCCACGCCGCCGATGTTGTCGATGTTGAAATAGTGCAGATGGTCTGGCGGCGAAAACCAGTATTCCCGGTCGATCGAGCCAAGCTCCTGCAGGCGTTTCTGCATGGGGCTGTAGTCGTTCGGCACGTTGACCAGCAGGATGCCGTCCTTCGCCATGACCGCGCGTACCTTGGCCAGTAGGTCGAACGGGTCAATGACATGTTCGACCACGTTCTGCAGCACGCAGACGTCGAAGGCTTCGCCGCTGTCGCGCAAATTGTCGAGCACTGTCGCGGCGTCGCCCAACCGCAGATTCGGTAACAGGTCCGGATGGAACGACCTGATGGCATGCTCGCTGTAGTCGACGCCGGTGGTCACGCAACCTGCTTCCGCCGCGGCCTGAAGAATGAAGCCTTCGCCGCAGCCGACTTCGAGCAGGCGCACGCCAGCCAGCGCGGTGACGCGGCCGGTCGCAGTTACTGCGTGCAGTGCCAAACGCGCCCGCAGGCGTTTCTGGTCGAATTCCTCCGGTGAATAAGTGGGGGCGTAGGTCTTTGCCGCAGAGGTCTGGAAATAGGTTTCCGCGTAGAACTTTTCGAGTTCCGTGCGGGACGGCATCGGGGTTACCGACATGAACCCAAGGTCGGCGGCGGTCTTGCCGTATTTACGGTCTGTCATCGGTTTGGCCTCGGCAGGGCGCCGCGCGGGAGGACGGCGTCGTTCACGGTTGGCGGAACACGGGTTCGATAGCAGGACCCTGGAGCCGCGCGGCGAAATCGTCGGCCTGATGGGCGCGGGCGAACAGGGGTAGCACCTCGCGGAACACGTTCTCGGAGAACGCCAGCTCCTCTGGTCCGTGTGCGGCGCAGGTCACGTTGAGGCAGTAGTAGAGAAGCCCCCGACGTGCGCATTCCTGCATGAAATAGGTCTTGCGCGTGCGGGTCTCCAGGTCACCTTTTTCGGTCGACATGTCGAGCAGGAACCGTTCGGGAAAGCCTTTGACCTTGATCACGCCGCGCAGGCCGTTCTCCTCGATCAGACGTTCGGCCATGGCCATGAACGTGGTGCCGTGGGTCTGGATGCGCGCCAGGGCGTCGGTGTCGCGCAACGCTTCGATTGTCGCCTTGCCCGCCGCCAGGGAGACGGCCTCGCCGCCGAAAGTGCCCGAATAGAAGATCTTGTCGAACACCTCCATCACGCCACGTCGGCCGACCACGGCGCTCAATGGATATCCGTTGGCCATGGCCTTGCCGAAGCAGGCGAGGTCGGGGATCACACCGAAGCGTTCCTGTGCGCCGCCCAGGTGGGTGCGGAAACCGGTTACGACCTCGTCGAAGATCAGCAGCGCGCCGTGGCGCCGAGTCAAGTCGCGTACCGCTTCCAAGAACCCGGGTTCCGGCGCGATCACGCCGACCGGTTCCATGATGACCGCCGCCACCTGCCCCAGCCGGGCTTCGAGCGCAGCCTCCAGCGAGGCAACGTTGTTGTAGGCGAAGGTCTGCGTTAGCTCCGCCACGGCGCGCGGCACGCCCAAGTCGCGGGTAGTGGTGCCGATGCACCAGTCGTGCCAGCCGTGATATCCGCACATGATCACATGGTCGCGCGCGGTGTAGGCCCGGGCGGCGCGGATCGCCGCCGTCGTCACGTCGGACCCGGATTTACCGAACCGTACCATCTCGGCGCAGGGAATGATGTCGACGAGCATCTCCGCGACCTCGACCTCCAGTGGGTGCATCTGGCTGAACACCGTGCCTTCGGCCATCTGGCGGGCGCAGGCCGCGTTCACCCGCTTGTCGCCATAGCCGAGAATGATCGGCCCGAGCGCCATCAGGTAATCGAGAAACTTGTTGCCGTCGGCATCCCAGACCCAGGCGCCGGCACCCCGCGTCAGGTAGTTCGGCGCGTCCGCGCGGGGCCATTGCATCGGTCCCTTGGAGAACGTCTGGGTTGCCGACGGAATGACCCGCCGGGCCCGTTCGAGCAGGTTACGAGACGTCTTGAGTTCCATTGTCGGCCTCTTCGGTCACCCGCCGGTCCGGATGTTCGCTGGCCAGCGGGAAGGATTAATGTAGGCTTCGTCGGTCAAACCGTAGGGAGTGAAATCGAAATGGCTATCGGCGATATGTTCGGCGGCGTCGCAGATCTCGGCTAACTGGTCTGGATCGGTGACCCCGATGATCATGACGTCGACCTCGGGATTCTGAGCGCCGAACAACAGACAGCCCTGAAGCGGCGAGAAGCCCGCCGCCGTTAGGCGCGATCGCAACGCGGTGAGATGGGGTTGCAGCGGCCGGAAGTAATCGGGCAGGCGGTCGACCGGCGCCAGCAATAGCCCTTGTAGGAACAGCGAGCGAACGTGGATCTCGATGCCCCGGCGCTTCATTGCGCCCAAAGTTCCTGCAGCCTGGAACCGATGGTCGATGGCGTTCATGGGCAGTTGGACGAGATCGACCGAATGACGGGCAAGCACCGCATCGACGTCCGCCGGCGTGTAGGCGGAGAAGCCGATCTTCTCCACCATGCCGGTGGCCTTCATTTCCAGGAGTTCGTCATGAAGGCGGGCACCATCGGGGCCCGCCAAACCGTTGGCATGGTGGACCAGCAGGCCGTAGACGCTTTCCCGGCGCAGGCGGCGGAGCGACTGTTCGAGCTGGTGGCGGGCGGCGCCTGGGCCGTCGAGCCGGTCGGGGTTGACCTTGGTGACGATCAGGAAATCCGCGGCCGTTGGCGCGTGGGCGCCGATGACCGCTTCGGAATCCCCGTAGTCCGCCGCCGTGTCGACGACCCGGATCCCCTTACGCCCCGCCAGGTCGAATACGGCACCCACGACCGGCGATGTCACCTTGCCGGCCGGGTTGGTGATCCCGTAGTCCAACCCGAAGGCGGCGGAGCCGAGGCCGAGGCGCGGGAAGATATTCACCGCCGCACTAGGTCCCGGACGGTCGCCACAACGTGGTCTGCTTCTTCGTCGGTCATGTCCGGGAACAGCGGAATGGACAGGCAGCCTTCGTAATATCGCATGGCCGAGGGGAAGGCATCGGGGTGGTAGGTGTGCCGCGCCTGATGATACGGCTGGCAATGGATCGGGATGTAATGGATCTGCGGCGCGATGCCGAACTCGTTCAGCTCGCGGATGAACTGCTGGCGCGTGCGGCCCAGGGCGGCGAAGTCGACATCCAGGATGTACAGGTGATGGGCCGAACGGCGCCGGAATTTGGTGTCGGCCTGGACCGGGGTCACGGCGGGCAGGTCGGCAAAGGCAGCATCGTAGTGGGCGACGATCTCGCGCCGCCGGGCCAGGAAGCGGTCCAGCTTGGCCAGCTGCGACAAGCCGAGCGCTGCTTGGATATCCGTCAGGCGGTAATTGAATCCGAGCAGCTGCTGTTCGTAGTACCAGGTCCGGCGCTGGCCATCTTCCATGGCGGCGGCGAGGTTCTGCATGCGGTCGGCATCACGTTCGATGCCGTGGGTCCGCAATTGGCGGAGCAGGCGCGCCAGGTCGGCGTCATTGGTCGTCACCACGCCGCCTTCGCCGGTGGTGATCGACTTGACCGGGTGGAACGAGAACACGGCCATGTCCGCATACTTGCACGAGCCGACAGGCGCGTCGCAGGCGTGATCGCCGCCGAGCGCATGCGCGGCGTCTTCCAGGACGAACCGGCCCCCAGCGGCTTGGCGGATTTCCGCCGATTGGGTGGCAAGGCCCCCGAAGTGCACCGGGATGACAACCTTGGTCTCAGGTGCTCCGGCCAGGTAATTCCGGACGCCGTCGGCAGTAATCGCCAGTGTGTCGGGATCAATGTCGAGCAGGTTGGCCTGCCCGCCGCAGTAGATAACGGCATTGGCGGAGGCAACGAAGGACAGCGTCGAGGTCACGCCCGCGTCGCCCGCGGCAACGCCGGCCGCGAGGCAGCCGATGTGCAGTGCCGCGGTGCCGCTTGACACGGCGATGGCATAGCGCGCGCCGACCCGCTCGGCAACGGCGGCCTCGAACCTTTCGACGATCGGGCCTTGCGTGATCAGGTCGCCGCGCAGGGCATCGACGACCGCCTGCACATCGCTGTCGTCGATCTGGTGCCGACCGTAATTGAGTGCTCGTATGGTCATGGCTTTCTACAGGCCCGCAATGATCTTCCGCAGCCCTTCGGCATCGACCCAATCGGGATTGGTGTCGCTGCTGTATTCGAAATCCTCGGCTACGGGACGACCGGTGGCGCCGCCGTAAACGCCGGTGAACTGATAACCCCAGGTCGCCGAGTCGGGATAGATCAAGTAGTAGTCGTCGAACTCCAAGGTGTGGCGCGCCTCGTCGCGCGGGATCATCAGCTCGTGCAGCTTCTCACCGGGCCGGACGCCGATGACTTCCTGTTCGCAGTCGGGGCCGATTGCCGTCGCCAGGTCGGTGATCTTCATGGACGGGATCTTCGGAATGAAGGTCTCGCCGCCCTGCATCAGGCCGAGGCACTTTTCGACGAAGGCGGCGCCGCTCTTCAGGGTGATCCAGAAGCGAGTCATGCGCGGATCGGTGATGGGCAGCTTGCCGGTCTTCACGCGGTCAAGGAAGAAGGGGATGACGCTGCCGCGCGAGCCGACGACATTGCCGTATCGGACGACGGAAAAACGCGTCCGTCCGGACGCCGCCAGGTTGTTGGCGGCGATGAACAGCTTGTCGGAGCACAGCTTCGTGGCGCCGTAGAGGTTGATGGGGTTGACCGCCTTGTCGGTCGATAGGGCGATAACCTTTTCGACGCCCTTATCAAGTGCCGCATTGATGATATTCTCGGCGCCCAGCACGTTGGTTTTGATGCATTCCATCGGGTTGTATTCTGCCGCCGGGACCTGCTTCAACGCCGCCGCATGGACGATGATGTCGATACCGGCAAGGGCGCGTTCCAGGCGGCCCTGATCGCGCACGTCGCCGATGAAATAGCGCAGATTCGGATGGTTGATCTCCTGCGCCATCTCGAACTGTTTCAGCTCGTCGCGCGAATAGACGACCACGCGCGCGGGCGTGTGCTGTTTCAAAATCCGATCGACGAATATCTTGCCGAACGATCCTGTGCCTCCGGTCACGAGAATTGACTTGCCGTCGAGATTAATCATTTGGGTGCGATATCCCCTGTCTTTGATTTCATGTTGAGGGAGCCGATGCTGTCATCAACGCTTGGCATGGCTAAGCTGAGCAGAGTTGAGACCTTGCGCGTGCTGAGTGACATGTCCTTCGGGCGCCGGGCGTGAATGAAAGCTGCGTCGTCGATGCTTGCTGGGCGCACAAGGTCAGCCGGCAGGCCCATGGCGGCACACAGTTTCACGGCGAAGCCATATTTGGATATTCGTTCGCTGCCTGCCACGTTGATCGGTCCTTCGACGCCCAGGACGATGAGATCGATCAGGAAATCGGTCAGGCGGGAAATATGAATCGGGGTGAAATAAGAGTCGGTGAAGCCGTCGATCGCGACGCCTTTGCGCAGGTTGCCGACCATCCAGTCGGACAAGGATGGCCGCCAAGGCGGGCCGTCGCCGAAGAAGTTCGTGCGCACGATCAGCGCCGTTTTGTCCGCCGCCGCGACGAGGCGTTCACCTTCGACCTTGCTACGAGCGTAGGCGTTGATCGGCGCTGGCGGAGTGGTTTCTTCGACCATGGATCGGGTGCCGTCCCACAGGTGGTCGGTGGAGATGTAGACGAACTTCGACCCGGCTGCGGCCGCACCGGCGGCGGCGGCGGCGGCAGCCTGGGCGTTCAGGGCGAAGGTCAACTCCGGGTGCTCCTCGCAGGCGTCGACGCTGGTCAGGCCCGCCGCATAAATCGCCGCGTCGGCCCGCTGCGCGCGCGTGAAACGCTCGACCGCCCCCAAATCCTTGAGATCGAGTTCCAGGGCCTCCGTCTTCGGGTCGAGTATCCGGTGACTATGGCAGGTTCCCGCCGTGCGGATGCCCGCTTGCCCCAGATAGCGGCAGAGGTTGGTCCCAAGCAGGCCGCTCGCGCCGATCACGACAATCCGGCAGCCCGACAAGTCTTTGCCCGCCGTCATCTGAACGGTGCATTCTGCTGGCGACGCAGGGACGCGAGGCAAGATTGCGGTGGTCTGCCCACCCTGACCGGATCCCCGTGCAAAGTTAGAGCTGCCGCGCGCCCCGGTCCCGGCGTGGCGGAGAAAACCATGTGCCAAGGAAATGCTTTTCGGGCGGCTATTTTACTGACTCCGTAACAGGTGGGATGTTCTGGGATTTCAGGTCCACCATGGAAATCATCTGATCGGCATGGCGCAACATGCCATTACGATGAGAGACAATGATCGTCGTGCAGCGGCCTTTCGAACTCGCGACCGCCTCGACGATTCTCGATTCGGTGATGTCGTCAAGATTCGCCGAAACCTCGTCCAGGATCATGACGTGCGGCTTCGCCAGGAAGGCACGCGCCAGCGCGAGGCGTTGCTTCTCTCCGGCCGAAAGGCCGTCGCCGTTCTCGCTGATGGGGCGGTAGAGAAAATCCTCGTCCTCGTCCAGCAAGGGGCCAAGATGCGCTTGGCGCAAGGCGTCGTGGCAGGCGGCATCGGTCGTGTCGACGTACGTGGGGACGCCGTAGCGCAGGTTGTCGGCCACGGTCCCTTCGATCAGGAAAGCCTCGGCGCCCACATAGCCGACGCGCACCCCAGGCTGGCGGAAGTAGGTGGCGGCCGGATGCCCGTCAATCTCGACGCGTCCTGAAACAGGATTCAGAACGCCCAAAATGCAGGCCAGCAGGGTCGATTTCCCCGAGCCGCTCGGCCCGACGATGGCGACTTGGCCGCCGGACGGCACCGAGAGGCTGAGATTGCGGAAAACAGGTTCGTTGCCTTCGCCGTACCGGCAGCAAAGGTTGGTCGCGATGATGGCGGGCGGCTGCAGGCCCATGTCCCTGGCCACTGAATCCGTCGCGTCATGGCGGAAAGGCCGGCCGCCGCCCAAAACGCCGACAAGTTGGGTGGACTTGAGGGCTTCGTCGAGTTCCGCGCGCGACATCTGGCTCAAGATCTCGTTGGTCAAGCGGAAGTGGGGGATGCCGGCGGTCAGCAGCGAAGAGGCACCCATCCCCGTGGCGACGCCCGCCTGGAACCGGAGGAAGACGTAGAGGAAGGTGACGAAGACGCCCGAACTGACATGCAGCCAGGCGAAGTTCGCATAGATCAACGCCACCACCAGGTAGCCGCCGATGAGCATGGGCAGCAAACTGACCGTCGTATTGAAGGCCGTCATTCTTGTATCCAGGCGCATCATTGCCAGGACGGCATTGGCCAGCCATTCGTATTCCCGATCTTGGGTGCGTAAGACGCGGATAAGGAGCCAATTGCGGCTCACCCTCTCGGTTCCGCGCATCAGGTTGCGGATGATCTCCGGCTGGGAGTCGGCGAGGGTTCGTATCCAGCGGTTGATGCGCAAGACCAACGCCCCGGCGGAACCGAACAGGACGAGGCTGATCACCGTTAGCTCCCACGACAACCAGAGCATGGACGCCAGAAGTACGAAGCTCGTCATGGCCGCGTTGACGATTCTGTTGATCGAGGCGACAAACTTCACGGTCCCGTTGACCATCTCCGTGTGCCGGAAATTGATTTCCGCCGCCGACAGGTAGAACGAACTCCGGCTTTGCAGCAGCTGGAAGAAGACGCCCATCTTGCCGCGTGTCTGGATCAAAACCTGGCTGAAACTGGCCGCGATCTGAGACACGAAGGTCAGCCCTCCGCGCAGTGCGATCAGAATGATCAGGACAAGCAGGACCGTGAGTTGTGTCGGCTCCCAATTCTCCAGCGGCCCGGGAAGGACGACGCCGAACTGGAACCCCAGAGCCTGCAGGATCAGCTGCAACGAGACTCCCACGGCCATTTCAATGCCGCCCAGACACAAGGACGCCATATTGCCCAAGATGATCCATCCCAGAACGCGTCCGCGCAGCAGGAACCGCAGCGGCGCCAAGCTTTCCACGTTCAACAGGCGAAGGAGTAGTTTTCTGAGCACTTCTGGCAACTTATGAATACGCCAAGGAAAGGGGACCGGAACCGGCAAATGCGCCGACCGTCATCTTGGGCTTTCGTTTGGCGAACAGGCGCGACCGCGGGAGGAGACGGAGTCCCGATCGCGCGCCCGGATGAAGATTTCGATTCATGATGCGGGACTTCTTTCCAAGCGCCGTGTCGATGTTAGGCATCAAAGCAGATCGCGGTGCCGCGCAAGGAAATTGGCGCTGATATTGCCGCCGTTGGGGCGGCCCGGCTTGTACCGTTGACGGAATTCCCGCTGAAGTTCCGCCAACTCCGGAGCCAGCGGTTCGCCTCGCAGACGGGCCAGCATTTCTTCCGCCGCTCCGGCGATGTCTTCGGGACTGTTGTCGACAATATCAAGACCCAGGTCGTCGAAGTGGGCGGTTGTGTAGAGCGGCACGTCGGATGGGAAGTAGCCCAGCTCTTCCAATTCGGCGAAGGTCAGAAGGCTGCCGGTGGACCGACGGCGCAACAGTTTCGGGATAAAAAGATCATCGGCGCACCAGGGCCAGGGATTCGCCGGGATGAAGTTGGTCCAGATCACGGGGCGGCCGAACGCTTGTGCGACATGGCCGATGCCCGATCCTCCGCCGATCATCGCAAACTCGGCGCAGGCAGAAATCAGGACGTCCAGCATCGGGTCCGCCCCGTCGTTGGCATAGTCGATAACGGTGGCGCTCCAATTGGCAGGAACCGTTTGCGACGACTTCGCACCGATCCGAATGGCCGTTAGGTCCTCGGCGGCTATTTTCTCGATCGCCATGAAGTAGGTGTCGATCAAGCTGTTCCGGTAGCTGTGATAGCCCCAGTTTTGGCCCGGCTGTTGCTGAGTGAGATAACCTTCGTCGCGGGCGTGAAATGCGATGAAACGGGTCCCGCTAGCCAAGCTATAGCGCCGGAAAAGCGCTTCACGAGCCTGTTCCGCGAAACCGGGGGGAAGCGCCAACGTCGCCTGCGTTCCATCGAAAAGATCGGGGTGCTGATTGAACCGGCGTTCGAAAACGAACGACGGAAACCTGCCGGTGCGCGACCGGCGGCCGACGAGGCTACGGTAGGCCGTCGGCGCGACGATCAGCGGCAGGCGGTTTCCAATGACCTCGCCCAGCGCGGGATTGCAGATTTCCTGCACGATCCCATACCAGGTTTCGTCGTCCTTCCCCGCGCGCGTCTTGTGACGCAAGGCGCCGTCCGCCCACACTGCCAACGCGCCGATCCGCCCGCCATCGATCACAACGCAGGTGGGCATGCCCCGCCACCCCGACTTGGCCAAAAGGCGAAGGCGAAACAACAGGATGACGATCTCGTTGAAGACAGGCGTGACGACCGTGCGGCGCAGCCACCAATAAAGCATGGCCAAGGCCACGCGAAGCCTGGAACGCGCGCGCGGTGCGGCGTTATCGGGGGGAAGCGCTTCGGACAAGGTCTTCAAAAGAACCGTACGATGGGAAGGGGACGGGATGATTGACCTTCGAGGGCTAGGCCCGAGGCGACGACTTCTTCGACAGCGGAGCGCGGGGTGGACTTCAATTGAAAAGAAACGACTCGTAGAACTCATTTAAGACGGGAAACTCGCGGTCGAAGATGGTGCGGTAGGCATCTTGGATGCGCGACAGTTCCATGCTCGGAAGATAACCGACAGCCTTGAACAGGTGGGCGACACGCCTATGCAGGTCGTCGAACAATGGGTCGCCGTCAAGGTCAGCGTAGGCGAGGCCGTGTTCATTGGCACCTCTTAGTAAGATTTCCAAGGCGACGTCCGTGGCGCTATTGAGCATGAGGAACAACGCGAGGCGAACAATATCGGCGCGCAAGTCGACCCGACCATCTGAAAACAGGCGTGCATTAGAGATCGTCCACACCGCATCTGTCGACATCAGCTTGCCGTAGCGGTCAGGCATAGTGAAGGGGCTGCGCGCGTTGCCTCGCCCGTCATAATCCAAATTAAGCAATTCGAACCCGTGCGAGTACATATAACTGTTGATGTCACCAAACATAGGGGTGTCCTTGAAAATTGGCGCGAACGGCACTTCAGCGCGAACGGCCAGCACGGTTGTGGCGAGTTGGCTGATAGAACCTTTGAGGATTTCGAGTTCCGCGCCTTCGGTATCGAGCTTGAAGAAGTGGATTTGTTTGCCGGCGAAGAAGCTGTCAATGGAACGCGCCTGCACGTCATATTCGCGCAAGGTCGCGAGTTCTTCGGTCATATACGCTTCGCCTGACAGGAATTCCTTATTTGCATTAAAGTAGGAGTTGAGCGCACGGTGCTTGCGTTCTTTGAACCTGAGGACTGTATCGACGCTAAACAGAGCGACATCGAAGACTTCAATATTTGGGTAGTCTCGGTACTTGTGCTTGAGCCTTGCGACTTCCGTGGCATCCGTTTCGAACATGAAGAAGTTTGCGAGGCCTGCGGCTGATTGCCAGGAAGGATGCAGGCCGTACCGCGCGCCGGCATCGATCACATTGCACTCTACTTTGTTCATAGACGCCTAATCTCCCCTGCCTTCGTTGGCGGTATCTGCTAGCCTGCCGACAAAAATCGACATAGCCAAAATTTGGCTACACCCATGACGGTGATATCGAACCTGAAAGTCGGCTGTCGCGCCGGAATCATGCTGATTTATTGTAAATTGATCGTGAATTATTAGAATATTCACTTTTCTTCCTTTTAATCTATGTTGCATTTAGTCCTCACAATCCATCTTTACATACCGGCGCCAAGGTAATGACTTCTGAATACCCCTCTGGCGCCAGTGTGAAAGATAGAACCAGTACGAAAGATAGAAACTGAATGATGTGGAGATGTATCGCTGAAGGGATCTAAGAAAACCAGTTATCAACCACCAAGAGCGACTCAAAACACATCATTTCGGCACCACCCGCTGTGAATAATTGACCTTCACAACATGGTTGGCGGGAACCGAGGTCGTCAAAACAGATCCGGAAGAGATGATCGAGCCCGCCCCGATCGTCAGCTGAGGCTGCACAAAGATACCTGTCCCGAACCGCACCTCATCCCCGACCTCGACAAGCCCGGACGTCACGCAATTCGGTCCCATGAGAACATGGTCGCCCATCTTGTTGTCATGGTCGATGCTGGAATTGGCGCCGATGAAATTGTTATTCCCCAGTACTGATCCGAATCCGATATGGACATGAGAGCAAATGATGTTGCCCTGTCCCAGGGAGCACGCCCGATTTATCCGTACCGAGGGGTCAATCGCATTGGCCATTGGAATGCCGAGAGATACGCATCTCTCGAACAATTTCTTTCTTGTTTCTATGTTTGAACTAAATCCGATAACCGCAGAATCAAAGAGATCACGCTTCCACAACGACTCTATCTGTTCGAACGTGCCCAGAACCGGAACATCCCATACTTGGCTGTCGGAGAGTTCGGGATCGTCGTCCACAAATCCCACAACGTTCACCGACGGATCGTTCAGCAAGATATCCAATACCTGCATGCCGCCAACGCGGGCCGTCACAATTAATACACGATTGGTTTTGCCGCTCGGTACGATTGGGGCGGATGGCTCCAGCTTGGTGTTCTTGTTGATATATTCTTTGACGTCGCGCTCGGTAACGAGCGCCATGCCCTTGAACACGTCAGGCGATATGTTGTTGGCGTTAAGAAGGTTTTTGGCCTTCTTCGTAATGTTTAAAGCCGTCGAGGCGGGGCTTTCTTCGGCGTCACGCGCGGCCTGCGCGGACTTTTTCCGCTTTTTGTCCTGTGATCTCAGCTCTTTTTGGATCGTTCTCGCTTCTTCTTCGCTTTCAGCGACGACGGCGACCAGGTCCCCCGTGACCAGGGCGTCCCCTTCCGCGAGGCCCTGAACCAAGAAGCCGCTGGCGGGCGACAGAATATCGACGACGGCCTTCGACGTCTCCACCATGCAGATCATGTCATCTAAGGAAACGGCCGCCAGGTCCGAATAATTCCATTTAACTAAAACGGAATACTCGCTGTTGGCGTCCAACTGTTCCAACCGGACTTCAATCATTTACGACACGCCCGGCATGCGAAGCACCTGGTCGATCACCGATTTTGGTCCAGGCAGGAAACGCGCTTCTTTATCAGCGGCGCAGGGAATGATGCCGTCACCAGAAGTGATCCTTTGAATCGGCGCCCGCAGTTTGTGAAAACATTGCTCCATCAGGGCCGCGGCAATTTCTGCCCCGATGCCTGAAACCCGCGATCCCTCTTCAACCACGACGACCTGCGAAACATCGGTGATCGCTTCTTCCAGCACGGTCAACGGCAGTGGCGACAGAGATCCCAAAATCAGCACCGAGGTATGTATTTCGTGCTCCATCAAAAGCTCTTCCGCCGCGTCGATCGCGATATCGCCGCCCCCTGAGTAGGAAATCAGGCAAACGTCGGTTTTGCCCGTGCTGACCGGCGTCAGCAGCACGGAAGGAATCGGGCCGCCCTTAAGGTCAACGTTGAATATTCGATGTTCCGTGACAGTGCCGATGTATTCTTGCCCATACATCTTCTTGTTTTCGATAATCAATGTCGGCTTCGATTCTTTTGAAATGAAATGCGAATAGAAAGAATCGAAGTCGTGGAAACGACTAATGGGCGCGACATTGAGCCCGGGTATGCCGATAAAATGCTTCTCCAGCGACTGGCTGTGCGTCGGGCCGTATCCCCGGCCGCCGCCCATGGGCGCGCGAATGACGACGGGACATTCAACGCCGCCGTTGTACATCATGCTGAATTTCGTGATGTGGTTGGCGATCTGATCGAAGGCCAGCGTGATGAAGTCCCCGAACATTATCTCAATGACCGGGCGTGCCCCACGCAGGGCCATGCCGGCGGCAATGCCCGTAAAAGCGGCTTCACTGATGGGCGTCGTCAGCACCCGTTCCGGCCAACGGCTCGACATCCCCTTGGTGACTTTGAATGCCCCGCCATAAGGGTCCAGGATGTCTTCTCCAAGCAAGTAAGCCCTGTCATCTTGCTCGAACGCAGCGGTGAGCGCCTGGTTAACCGCTGTTGCGACCGTGATTGCCTTGGCTGCCATCTATTCCTTCAATTTCACGATCAACGAAATGTCTGCACTCGACCTCAAGATCGTCGGCCAGAGGCCCGAGAGAGGTGCGTACCGCAAGCATCGGATCATTGCCTTTCCAATGCTTCAGTTCATCAAAGTCCCTGGTGTCATCACCCTTGCTATGGGCGGCCAGCCTGTAGGTATTAATGATCATGCACGCTGGCTTGCGTTCATTTCGGACGTACTCCGTCATGGACGCCGCCGTGGCATAGATGTCCTCAAGGTCGTTGCCGCAGGACCGCGCTTCAATGCCGAAAGATTTAGGACGATCCGCGATGCTCCCCGCGAGGTTCATGGATATGGGCGTGCTCTGGGCATACAGATTGTTTTCAATGACGAACAAGATCGGCACGGACCACAACGACGCGATATTCATTGATTCGTAGACGATCCCCTGACCCAACGTACCGTCGCCGATAAAGGCCACGGAAATACTGTCTTTGCCCTTCTTGCTTTCGGCCAGGGCCATGCCGAGGGCCGCGGGGACCATGCCCCCTTGTATCCCGTTGGAATAGAAATTTTCGCGGTACAGGTGCTGGCTTCCCCCGATGCCGCCACAGATGCCGCTGTCCAGCCCCATGATCTCCGCAACCAACCCTTTGACGTCCATATATCTGGCTAGATAATGACCGTGGCACCGGTGATTCGAGACAATGATGTCGTCATCAAGCAGGGGGGTGACGACGCCTACGGCGCAGGCTTCCTGACCGATACAGGTATGAATCGTTCCTGTTAACCGTCCTTCGGCGTACATCGCCAGAAGCCTCTCTTCGACAAGTCGAATCGAGAACATTTTCTTGTAGGCGGCCGCTATGTTCATTTTTATCAAGACTTAGCGGGGCGCGGTTCCGTTAATGATCTTCAACTGCCCGACCTTGGCGTAGGCGGCGCAGTCTTTGCATTTTTCAAATGCATTCCGCCCTTCTTCAACATGCCTCTGACGAAAGGCATTGAACCGTTCACCGTGCCACACGTCTTTGATGGTTTCTTCGGCGATGTTTCCAAGAATGTCTTTGCTGGAATAATCATCGCTGCAGGTGATAACGGTCCCGTCGGATTGAATGACCAGCGCTTTCCACAGGGTCCCGCAACTCTGTTGGTTGAGCGCTTCCATATCCAAACCCCAAGCGGTCGGATACATTTCTTTTATATGCTTCTCGCCTGCAAATGAGTGCATGTACTTGGAATATATAATATCGTCCTCGGTAAGAATATCTTTCCAGTAATCATAATATTGCTCTAGTTCGTTGAAATTATCGCTTTGCAGGGTAAACCGGAGCCGGACCCTTACCTTGCTGTTCATTTCGTTTCTGATCTTTACAAATCGCTTAATGTTATCAACGACCTCATCATAGTTAAGGCCGACTCGGATTTTTTCGAAGGTTTCCTTCGTTGCGCCATCAACGGAGAAATCAACCTCGTCGACACCCGATTCCAGAATGGATACGGCCCTTTTGTCCGTAAACAGGGAGCCGTTGGTCGAGAAAAACACCTCCTTGATGCCGATTTTCTTGAGGCGCGAGATCTTGCTCTCCAGCTTTTTGTCGAGCAAAGGCTCTCCCAGGAGCTGGATCGTCACCCGCCGCATTTGATCGGCGTAAGGCGTTATCTCTTCGCAGATCTTGTCAAACAAGGCATCCGACATCAGCCGCGCCCGCTCCATTCTATCCGCTTGCGGGCCGTCAAACACGTCAATGGACAGTGGACACATGACGCATCTGGCGTTGCATGCGTAAACCGTTTCCAGCTGAATGATTGACGGAAATTCGGATACCTTCATGACATATCTCCTAGGCTTCTGAAGCCGTACTTATTTTCATTTGATGTGTAGTTAAAGAGCCACATGGTTTCGCAAAACGTCCGCAAGTCACCTGACTTGAAAAAGGCCGAATGTGCGCATTTCCATGAAACTTATGTGGCCTTCACCCTCTTGATAAAACGGGCGACGGCCTCGCCATCACATGAATCCGGAAGCCATTCGGGGGGCTCGACATCGACATCACGATCAAACGGTCCGGAGTAGGTTTCGTGATAGACAAGCCATTCTGATGACGGCACCGGCATATGCCATGTAGGTTCCGAAAGCCTATAAATACAAGGCTTTTCGCTTCCAAATGCGGCCATTTCCAGCTTTTGACGAACTTTTCCGTCATCATCGAAGAAATAGACCGTCATCGAGCCCTCTATCACATGATAGGACTCGCTTTTCCCCTTCGGATGGCGATGGGGTGGCATGTATGAATCGCCGCAGCAGACAATTATCATTTCCTGCGTCAGATCTTCAACGCTGTAGTGCATGCAAAGGCGGAACCTTCGGTACGGCGACTTCTCGGCGCGTTGCTTGAGGTCGTCGATAATTTCCGGGGAGACCGAAAGGATCGCCTTTGTATTGAAAATTGACTCAGCCACGGCTTTCTAATCGACGGATCGAAAAATCACCGACACGATCGCTCCGCTCAAGGCCGTGCATCCGCATACAGGTGGATCCCTCGTTCGACGGCCATCGGCGTGAACCCGGGCAACAGCGCGTTCATGGCGCGGAGGTCAAAGGACAGATCGAAATCGTTCTTTGCCGCCGGAGCGTGTTCGATGCGGCACGGACCGAACCGGTCGGAAACCAGGGCGATCAGCTCATTCAAGGTCCGTGTCTCGCCGGAGGCCAGATTCAATGTTCCATCCACGCACTCGTCGGTCAGGCGGATCGCGGCGGCGGCGACATCGGAAACATGGATGTAGTCGCGGCGCGTCACGCCGGCGCCCATCAACGTGAAGGCCGCCCCGCCTGTTGCCGCGCCGACCATTCGCCCGACGATGCTCGTGCCGCGATCATCCCGTCCGTACACACCGGGAAGGCGGACGCAGGCCAGGGGAATGTCCGCCTGCCGGCAATGGCGTTGGAACATCAGCTCGCAGGCGATCTTTCCGATGGCGTACAGGTTCTGAGGTTTGATCGGCGTCGCTTCCGTTACGGGCAACTGCTCGGGCGCACCATAGACCTCGACGGAGCTCAGGAACACGCAGGACTTCGGCGGGGCCGCCGACATCGCCCCGGTCATGTTCTCGATCATGCGCATGTTGTTGAAAAGAGTATCCATATCGTCGGCGCGCTGGCGGTGAAGGCCGGCACTAAAGATGAGCGACGCCCCGCCGACGTGCGGCGCGAGCTTGTCGCGGACATCCCGCGCGTCCAACAGGTTTACGTCCGATGAGGCCATGGGGACCGCCCTCGGTCCGAGCGCAGCGACGATGTTCCGGCCGATGAATCCGTTTGCACCGAGGACGACGACAGAGGTCATGCGCTGGTCCGCCCGTAATGCTGCCGCACCGCATCCGCCACGTAGTGAACGTCCGCATCGGACATCTTCTCGTGCAGCGGCAGGGTGATGATTCGATCAACCAGGTCGCGGGCATTCGGGCAGGCGGCCCGCGGCAGGTCCGCATAGGCCGGTTGGTCGCACATCAGCGGAGCGTGCTTGATTCGCGCTTCGATGCCGCAGGCCTGAAGGTGCCGGAGCAGTCGGTCGCGGTCCTCCGCCAAAACCGTGTAATCGAAAAACACGCTGCGCCGATCATTTTCGGCCAGGGGGCAAATGACGACACCGCCAAGCAGGTCGCCGTATAGCCCCGCAAGACGGGCCCGGGTCGCGACATGGGTTTCCAGGTCGGGGAGAAGCGCGCCGAGAAACGCCGCCTGAAGGGCGTCCATCTTGTGGTTCAGTTCTCGCGCAACGCAGGTCTCGCGGTTCACGGTGCCGAGGTAACGAAAGGATTCGATGCGGTCTCTGACGGCGGCGTCCGGCGTTGTCACCATGCCTGCTTCACCAAGGGCGCCGAAGACCTTCATCGGATTGAAGCTGAAAGCGGCGGCATCGCTGAACGAGCCGGCCGGGCGGCCGCGATACCGCGCGCCCGCCGATTGCGCGGCATCTTCGACGACCAGCAGGTTGTTACGCCGTGCAATTTCGTTGATCGCGTCCATGTCACACATGCGACCGGTGAAATGTACCGGAAGAATTGCCCGGGTCCGCGTCGTGATCTTCGCTTCGATTGTCGTCGGATCAATGTTGAGATCCGGGCCAATGTCGGCGAATGCCGCAGTCGCGCCGACGGCGTTGATGGCGTTGAGTGTCGCGATCCAAGACAACGGCGTAGTGATGACCTCATCTCCGGAGCCAAGCCCCAGTCCGCGCAACGCCAAATAGAGGGCGCTGGTCCCGCTGGCGCAGCCGACCGCATGGCGAACACCGCAAAAATCGGCGAACTGACGTTCGAAGGTTTCGAGCTCCGGCCCGCCGATGAACATGCCGTGATCGAGTACGCGTTCGAAGACGCCGATCAGACGCGTCCGCAACGCCGGATCGCCGACGCTAAGGTCGCGGGCGCGGATTTGGGTGTCGGATGCGGCCATCGCCTCGGCTTCAGACCAGCGCCCGGATTACGCGTTCGGCGCTGAGGCCGTGCGCATCCAGGAGCCCCGCGTGATCACCGTAATAGTGGATGAACTCGTCCTTCAGGGTGAAGCAGTTAAGGTCGGCGCGCCCCCGGTTGTCCCAGGCGATTTCCTTGACCCGCGACGACAGGCCGCCATGGGGCACGTGCTCCTCCATGACGACGACGCGGTCGTGGCTGTTCAGCGCCGAAAGGATTCCTGCGGTATCCAGCGGCTTAATGGTGTGCACTGAGATGACGGACGGTGCCCGTCCGGTCTGTTCCTGAATCCGGTCGGCGACATCGAATGCCATCTTCATGGTGATGCCGTAGGACAGAATGCAGAGATCGCCGTCCCCGCGCCGCAGGTAACGGATCTTGCCTACTTCGAAGGGGTCAACGACAGAGGAGGTGAGGTCCGGCTCACCGGCTTTGCCAAGCCGCATGTAGACAGGCCCTTTGCTTTCCGTCGCGCACCAGGTTGTGGCGAGGCGCATTTCCTCTGGGTCGCAGGGCGCCAGCACGGTCATGTTAGGGATCGCGCTCGCGACGGCGATGTCCTCCATCGTGTGGTGCGTGCCGCCGAGCGTCGAATAGATGACGCCCGCCCCCATGCCGATCACCGTCACCGGCAGGTTCTGGTAGGCGAGGTCGTCGCGCACCATCTCGAACGGACGGTAGAGCGAGAAGGTGGCGATCGTATAGCAAAACGGGCGCATGCCCTTGAGTGCCAGGCCCGCCGCGATGCCGATCATCGACTGTTCGGCGACGCCGCAGTTGATGAATCGCTCGGGGAACTCCTCGCGAAACTTAACCATGGATCCGGCCGGAGAAATGTCGGCGACCAGGGCGCAGATGCGCGGATCCTTCTTGCCGATCTCGTAGATGGCGTCGGCGAACTTGTTTCTCACGAGCAGATCTCCACCAATTCGGCAAGCGCCTGTTTGTATTCTTCCGGGTTGGGTGAGCGGTAATGCCAGATGGCGCCATTCTCCATGTAGGAAACGCCGCGGCCCTTAACCGTGTTCCCGATGAGCATGAACGGCTTGCCGCCCTTGCGCGACATCACCGCGTCGTATACGGCATCGGCGTCGTGGCCGTTGACCTCGGCCGTTTCCCAGTTGAAGGCCTCGACCTTCTCGCGGATGGGATAGAACTTGGGGTGGGTCTCGGCAGTATTGCCGAAAGACTGCATGCCGTTGTGGTCGAGAAGGGCGACGAGGTTATCGACACCCAGGTTGGCGGCCATCATCATGCACTCCCAGGTCGAGCCTTCCTGCAACTCGCCGTCGCTCAGCACCGTGAAGACGACGCCGTCGTTCTTATGCACGAAGCGTTCGGCATAAGCCATGCCAGTAGCCAGACCCATGCCGTGCCCGAGGGAGCCGGTCGATGCCTCGATGCCAGGCACGCCATAATCGGGATGGCAACCGAGCCGTCCTTCCGGCTTGCAATAGAGGTCGAGGTCGCGACGTTCAAGGACGCCAAGTTCCTCCAGAATCACGTACTGGGCCATGCAACCGTGCCCCTTGGACATCACGAAGGTGTCCGGGGAGTTGCCGGACCCGGACCCGCGCATCAGGCCGTTGTAGATCACATCAACCATTTCCAGGCACGAGAACGCGCCGGCGGCGTGCAATGCCTGGACCTGCTGGGAAATCTCCAGAATTCTGCGCCGGTATCCCATGCACCGTTGTCGTGAGGCGGCAATATCAAAGTCGTTACGCATGTTCGGTATTCACCTTTATTTGAAATCAGGTGTCGGACGTAAGCGGGGGCAGAAGATCGCGATACCGGTTCAGGAAGGCTGAGCCGATCCGGCAGTTCAATGGAACACCCGGAAGGCCGACCAGCGTACCGACTTCGGCCGTAAGGGCTCGGAAGCGCGCCTGTAGGGCGTCGTCTTCCTGGTCGTGTTGGGCCAGTTGATCCATCATCTCTTCGACGACTTCAACCAGTTCCTCGGGTGTGTTGTTGATGATCGTGACGTCGAAGACCTCGCGGTAGAGAGCGTCGTTGCCCGCATTGTTGAATGGCGGTCCCATAAGATCGGCGAACGGCATCAATTCTCCCGTTTGGCGGTAACGAGCCAGCTTCGGCAAAAACAGATCCTTGGTCCCCAGGGACAGCGTCGATGTTGGAAGGTAGTTCGTCTGCACGATCGGCCTTCCGAAGGCATGGGCGACAGTATAAAGACCCGATGACGTTCCGATAAAAAAGCGGCAGGCGCCGCAAAGGAACACGTCCATCCAGTCCTGGCGCAGGGTGGAATTAGCATAGTCGACCACGCGATCGATGGCTGGTAGCGGCGTCATCGACGGATCGCCCATGCGGAACACCCAGCCACCCCGACGGGTCACGGCTTCGATGGCGGAGATGTAGTCGCTGATGGGGGCTTGGCGAAACGGCTCGTTCCCCTTGGCGCCGCCTTCACGGACATGCAAACAGACGAACCAGTCGTCTTCGTCGAGACCGATTTCCCGGAGTACCGACATCCCGCGTTCGCGGTCGAAGGGGCGCAGGCAGAAGATAGGCGATCGCTTCTCGTCCTCCCACTGCCGGCCGGCGAGAGCAAGCGCGGAATGGGTCGGCAGGTACCTGCCGCTAAACTTGGTCGGGCCGGAGTCATCGTCAGTCAACGATGCCAACATCGGCGTCAACGCGCGGATGGTTTCAGGATCATCTATTACTGTCATGTAGTCCCGCCAATAGGTCAGCATGTGCGGGTTGACGAAGTCTCCCGCCCGGCGGCGATCGTAAAGCAGGAACAACCGGGACGTCTCACCGTCGAGTGTCCGACACTTTACAAGGCTTTCGTAGACAGCCGTGTTGCCGATTGTCCGCATCAACGGATATGGCGGAATGCATCGGATACCCAATCGGTCGAGCTGGCGTGAGGCGGCGTAGGTGTCTTTCGCCTCGCCATAGGCGATAAGGCGGCGATAGAAGGCTTCGACGTTCCCAGCGAGCGAATGACAAGTCGATGCTAGGCGGTGGGCAAGGAACAGGGCAGTGTTGCCGGCGACTGCGTCGTCCAAATGGCGGACCGCATCTTCCGCCAGTTCGCGCAACCCGCAGGAAGAGCGTCGCTGCCCGGAAGCGACCTGCTTAATGACGGCAAACCGGCGAAAGCCTTCCCTGAGGCTGGCCTGTGCGGTCAACCGTGATCCTGATGGCAGTAGAACTAGAAGAACCGGGTCGAGATACCTGAGTAGCAGGCGACCCACCGATCGTATCGCATAGTGGGCTTGACCGAGCCACCGCCTCATCGAAGGGAGCCCGCCGTCTTGCCTTGGCCGGAGTCAGTGCTGAGACGCTGGGCGTTCCATTTAGCGATTAACGTCCGGCAGACCTCTTCCGGTGTCCGGCGGACGACGCCGACACGCGTGAAGAGGGTATCGGATACCAGTGAGTTGTTGATCGGACGATGTTCGCCGCAAGTCGAAAAATCGTTGATCAAGGCCGGTTGGACAGAAATTGAGTCCGCCGGTCGGCCCGTCAGATCCAGCAACTGGTGGAAAAGATTCCAGTACGTCGTCTCTTCGGGCCCTGCGGCGTGGAACACCCCCGACAGCCGCAGTTCAAGGGCTTTCACGATCACCTCGACCAAATCGTCCACATGGATCGGACAGAAGCGATGGTCCGTCACCAGCCGAATCGTGTTTCCTGAAGCGATGTCGTCAAGCCATCGGGCAAGAAAAGTGCCGCTGGCCGTGTCATCGTCGTAGGTCTTTCCCGCCCGGAGGATCAGATACTCATATGCGGCATCTCGAAGGTAATGCTCGACCTCCAGCTTTTGAGCACCGTAGCGCAGCGTGGGCGCAGGAAGGTCGGCCTCCCGATAATTCCCGGCCGTTCCGGGGAACACGGCGTCTGACGACAGGAATAAGGGGGTGATACCTGCGCCGCGAAGAGTATTGATAACTTTTATGACGCTCGTGACATTGATCGCCCCGGTCTTGTCGGGCGCGGCTTCGCAGGCGGCAATGTTCGATTCCCCGAACAGGATGACGGCCTGCGATATGCTGGCGAGGTCAATCACTTCGGCAAGGTCTGCCGTCATTGAATCAAAAGCTACTCCACCCGCGAACGGGGTGCGGCGAAAAGTCGCCAACGCATGCGCGCCGAGCCGTCGGCGCAAGCGCGAACCCACATAGCCCGAGCCGCCCAGGATCAGAATTTTACCGGCGTCAGTCAATGATGGTCCAATACCAGTCGCCCGTGTACCCGGCCTCTTCAAAAAGCTTGGTCCAGCCTTCCGGATAGTCATGGAACTTGGCGGTCAACACCCAGCTTTCGAAGATCTCCTTCTGTTCCGGCGTGCGATAGCTGTCGACTTGGATGAAGCCCCTGCCGGGTGCGAGGCGTTCGATCTCGCGCACGGCGCGGAGGCATCCCGCGCGATCCAGGTTATGGATGGTGTTGATGGCCAGGACGGCGTCGAAGCTGCCGCTAGGGAACGGCAAATCGTCGCAGGAACCGATCTGCAGGCGGCCGACGACTTCGGGTTCACAATGCATCAGAGCGTATTTCGACACGTCGATGCCATAGGCGTCGACGCCCGCCGTCAGAAAATCCTTTACCAGGAAGCCCTTGGCACAGCCAACGTCGAGCACGCGGTCGCCGGGCTTCAGCCCGAAATGGGCGACAATGTCCCTGGCCACGGGAACCCAGCGTCCATCATAGCGATAGCCACCGTAACCGTATTCGCGGGGCCCATCGAAGTACATCTCGCCATATTCACGGGAAATGCGGATATGTTCGTCGGTCTTCGCCGTTTCGCGCGCCTTTACGTTGCGCTTTCCCTGGGGCAAGGACTTGAGCAGGTTCACTTCGGTCATCTGGGCGTCTCCGTCATTTCCCGCTGGGCGCGAGCCAGGCCATCATTCAGCCGTGTGTAGCGAAAGGCAGGGAAAGCGGCGAACGTCGCCGCCGGATCGAATGGGCGATATCCATTGTGCGGCATCGCACCTTGGCGGGGTGAGCCCTTGATGGAAACCTCCTTGCCCGACAGCGCGATGGCCATCTCGGCGATGTCGCGGAAGGAGGTTACCGTGCCCGTGGCCGCGTTCAGGATACCCTTGGATTTGTGCCAGGCAACAAGGCGGATCAGTTCCGCCACGTCGCGCACGTCCACGTGGTCGCGGCGCTCCTCGCCCTCGCCGAACAGGACAATGTCCTCACCGGCGGCGGCAAGACGGCGGAAGCGGTTGGGGCCGTACCCATTGTGCGGATCGGCGGCGCCATAGATCAGCGTCGGGCGCAGGATCGCCAGCGGGCCCTTGACGGCATCCTTCAGCATCAACTCGCGGGCCAGATGCATGACGCCGTGCAGCGAGCCGGGCTCGGCGCAGGATGCCTCGTTCAGGGGCTCCATGCTGTCGGCGTAGACGGCGTCGGAGCTGACATAGATGACGTGTTCCGGTTGCGCCTTGGCAAGCGCGTCGGTGACGCTGCGCATCATGTGGATGTTGCGCTCCAGCATGGCGGCATCCTTGCAGGGCGCTTCGGCCGAGACGACGACGAAGGTGTCGGACGGCTCAAGCCGGGCGGCAAGGGCATCCGCCGCGCCATCTGAGAGCAGGTCGATCTCGGCCCGTCCGAGGGCGAGAACGGCGGTGCCTTCGGCCTCGAAGGCGGCCCTCGTGGCGCTGCCGACTAACCCGCGCGCACCCAGGATGACGACCCGGGCCGGCTTGGCCGATTGCGGTAACCCGTGGTTCAGCATGCTACCGCCCAATTTCCCGCGACACCAGGGACACCAGTCGCCGTCCCCAGGACGAACGCGCCAGCAACCGCTTGGCCAGGCTGAAGCTCATCGCGGGCAGGCCGCGGGCGCGCAGCTTTGCGTTCACCGATTGCAGCGCAGTCACTAGGGAGATCGCCAGGCTGCTCGCTTTTCCGCCGCTGGCCTTAGCAAGGTCGCGCGCGGCGCCGTCAATGACGGATTGATCAAAGCCCGCATCCCACAATAGCCATTTCCCGTCGTCGATGAAGCCCAGATCCATAAGCGCCAGCCCGGCCTTCAGGATAGCCTCCGATTTCTGCGCCAGCGTTTCGTTGATGAAGACCGCTTCGGCCCAGATCTTCTTCCCTTTTGGATTGTCGTCCCGGGTCTTATGCTCGGTGAAGCCGACGAAGCGGAATCCGTATGGACGCAGCCGGCACACGAAGTCGTCGAACAGCGGCTGGTTCTTGTAGAGGCGGACGAATTCGACCTCCGAATATATCACGGAAATCCGCGGCAACAATTCGGGCGCGCCCAACAAGATGTCCAATTCGCAGCCTTGCGTATCCAGCTTGATGTAGTCGATGGTCGTAAGCCCCGCGCGTTCGGCCAGATCGCCCAGTGTAATGCAGTCGATCCGAACTTTGGCTACCACGTCGAAGCCGCCATCACCGCGCCACCGCCTGATCAGGTCCGTGTCTGGTTCCAGTAGAGAACTGGCCTGGGGGATCGCGGTCACGTAAAGCTCATGGCGGCCAGCCTTGCCGGCAATTCCCACATTGTAATTGGTGGTCTTCCGGTAGGCGCAACTTTGCACCGCGGTCGTCCGTGATTCCAATTCCTCGAACGAGTCTTCCCGAGGTTCGACTGCGTGGACTTCACAGAAGCCTGCCAAGCTCGGCAGTTCCCGAGTTCCGCCGTCGGCCCCGATATCCACCAGGATGATCGGCGTGCGCAGAAGGGATCGCCAATCCGATGGGGCGTCAAGCATCGAGAACTACCACTTCCGAGGCGCGGTCGACCGGACGGCCTAGGGTGAAATGGTCAAGCCCCGCCGCCGTCACTGCCGGCGTGGGCAGAAGTCCGTAGGGGTCGATCAGGGTACGGCCGTGCATGCGGGCCGCGATCTCTTTGGGGGCCAAGTCCCGGTAGGCGGGCCAGGGCGTGTCGATCACCACGGCGTCGGCGCCGTCGCAGGCGTCGAGCGGCGTCGCCGCCCGGCGCAAGCCGGGGACGAGTGTGTCGGCGCGCACTTGCGGATCGTGGGCGGTCACCCGCGTCGCGTCGAGATGAGCGAGCAGGGCCAGAGACGCGGCGTTCTTGGTGCTGTGGGTGTCTTCCTTATAGGCCAGGCCGAGCAGGCCGATCACCGCATCGGGTCGGGCGGCGAGAACTTCGTCCTTCAGCACCCGGTAGCACCAGTCCTTGCGGTGCCGGCTGTTGGCCAGCCAGGCATGGACGATCCCGGCATCGGTGGCGTGCCGGTCAGCGAGCCCGATGACCGTTGCGAGATCGCGTTCCAGATTGCCGCCGGCCAGACCCAGGCCCGGCGCGATATAGCTTTTCGGACCGATGCGCGCATCCAGACGCAGGGCGGGGATGATTTCCGACCAGTCGGCGCCGACATGCTCGCAGACCTCGGCCATGGTGTTGGCGACGCCGACGGAGGCGACCAGGCACATATTGATGGAAATCTTTGCCAGTTCGGCGCTTTCATACCGCATGGGAAGGATGGGGCAGTCGAAGGCGCCGAGGTAATTGTCGAGGCGCGGATCGATCGCTTCATCCGGTTTGGTGCAGCCGATGATGAAACGCTCGGGATGCATGGCGCGCTCCACTGCGCGGCCGAAGATCAGGGTTTCGACTTGATAGTAAAGGCGCGCCGGATTTCGGGTCAGGGTGCGGGTGAAGCCTGGCGGCACCTGGCACAGAATGACCAGAAGCGCATCGCCGCTCATGGCGCGTTCGGCCGTCGCGATGATGTCGGTAATGGGGGCCAGATCGCTCTGGCCGTTGTCGTCGGTCGGCACATCGACGGAGATATAGACGATGTCGCAATCGGCAAGCTTGGTGTCGTCGCTGGTAAAGGTCAGGCGCTCACGGTTGCGGGCGATCATGTCGTCCAGGTCTGGTTCGGCGACGGGAAGGTGCCCGGCGTTGATGGCGTCGACGACTGCGGGGTCGCCATGATAGCCCACGACCTTGAATCCGCGCGCCGCCGATGCCGCCGCCATGTTGAGGCCAAGATGCGTCAGGCCGGCGAAACCGATGACGGGGGCCGTCATGCGCCCGCCCCTTCGCGCACCATGTCGTGCACGCCGGCCTGGGCGGCCAGATCGCGCAGGGTGCGATTGATCCACAGGTCGTTGGCCAGACCGTTGGTGCCCGGCGCCTCGGCGCACAGCTTCTTGAAATGCGCGTATTCCAGGTCCCAGGTCGGGTCGGTCTGCACCAGCGTCACGGCCTCTTCCGGCGGGCGGCCGCTGGGCAGGACGCGGGTCCGATGGGTAAAGGTCGACGGCCCCCATTTGCACAGGCTTTCGATATGCGCGCTGCCGTGTTCGGCGAAGATGTCGGTGGTGTGATGGTTGCGCCAACTCAGCATCGTCATCTCAAGTTGAATGGCCAGGCCATCGGCGGTGTCGATGACGACATGATCAAAGGACCGGTTCTCGTGACGGTAAGCCCCCCGCACACGGAAGCGCGCGTCGAAATTCTGACCAAGCCAAAAGCGCAGGGTGTCGAGCAAGTGGCTGCCGAGGTCGGGCAGAACGCCGGCCCCTTGATCACGCCAGGCGCTGTCGCGCACCAGGCGCGCCGTCCCGTTGCCGTAGAACATGCGCAGAGAATAGATCTTGCCCAGGCGGCCGCTTTTGATCAGATCTGCCATGCGCACGAAATGAGGCTCGAAACGATGGTTGTAGGCGGTGTAGCAGACGGCGCCGGTTTTCTCGGCAAGGGCGGCCAGGCGGATCAGGTCGTCGTCATCGACGGACAGCACCGGCTTCTCCACCAGAACGTGCTTTCCCGCGGCCAGCAGGTAATCCAGCAACTCGATCTTTGCCTCGTCGGGAATGCACAAAAGCGCGGCGTCGTAGTCTTTTAACGGGACGTCTCGAACGTCGCGAAAATGAATGGAGTCCTTGACCGGATCGATCGTGGCGACTACATCGGCACCCGCGGCGGAAAGCCGCTTTGCGCCCTGCACCCCCATTCCGGCGACGATGACCCGCATGCGCGTCAACTGCCGTACCCGGCCGCTTTTTCGACCTGGTCGATGCGCGCCAGAACGTCACCCGGACGGATCGGCACGTTGCCGTCGATCTCGCACTCGCAGGCCGCGGCCATGGAACCGAGGATGCTGGCGATGACCTCGTTGCCGGTCGCGAGCATGGCCATCGTTGCGTAGGACAAGAGCGCGTCGCCTGCACCAACGGCATCGGCGATGTTGCGCGCGAAGCTGTCGACTGAAAAATAATTACCGCCCTCGGATCCATCAGGTCGGGACACGAATGCACCACGGTCTCCGAGTTTCAAGATGAGTAGACGGCAGGCATTGGCCGTGACCAGCGCGCTGGCCAGTGATCCGACAGTGGAATCCTGATCGCCCAGGGCGAAGCGGGCCTCACGCTCGTTGGGCGTGACGAGGTCGAAGTTTTTGAACTCGGTGATGTTGCCCCAACGGCTGGCGACCTGGCTGTCGGCCACTTTGAACACATCGGCCGGAATGGCATCCGTAAGTTGCGGCACGGTCCAGTGATTGAAGATGCCGTGACGGAAGTCGCTGAATACGACGGCATCGGTTTCCGTGCCTGCGATCTTCGAGGTCAACTGCTCGAGAATGCCTTCGGAGATCGAGCGGTTGTCCAGGGTGTCGACTTTCAAGAGACGGTAACCACCGGCGATGATCGCGTTCTTGTTGGTCGTCGGGCGGGTCTCATCAATGATGGTGTTGATCTTGATGCCGGCCTCTTTCAGGCCGGCGATCACGAAATCGGCGAGCGCGTCCTTCCCGAGGACGGTCGAAAAGGTGACATCCGCGCCGGTCGCGTTCAGGTGCTGCGCGACGATGCCGGCACCGCCGATGTAATCGTCCTTTCCCTGGTACAGCACGCTGAAGGTCGGCGTTTTGGTCTGGCCGCCGATCAGCGAGGTGCGGGTGTAGCTGTCGACGATGGTGTCGCCGACGACGTGGACCTTGAAGCCCTTCATCTTGTCCAGCGCCCCGCGCAGGTCTTCGAAGCCAAGGCCGTGCGTGTGAAGCAAGGCCAATAGCTTTTCCATCTGAATGTTCGGCGCGGCAAGCTCGATTAGGCGTGACGATGAATAGACGATGTCGCCCGGCGTGAAGATCATGCCGCCGCCATAGCTGTCGACGATGTCGGCTTCTTCCTGGGTTGCGGCGGGCAGGCCGGTGGACGTGTACTCGAAACCTTTTGCGAAGAAGTCCGGTTGCAGGACGCGAAGATTTTCAAGCGGCTTTGCGTTCTCGTCAATGATCACGTAGTCGACCATTTCGAACGCAGCCAGATTGAGGGCCCGCAGGCGTTCGGGGACATGCGGCCGGTAGGCCCCTTTCTTGATGTGTTTGTCGGCGGTGATGCTGGCGATTAGCACGTCGGCCTTGGTTTTCGCGTAGGCAAGATGACGGACATGGCCAGGGTGCACGACGTCGAATACGCCGTGGCACATGATAACCTTGTTCTTCCGCGGAAACGGGCCGATCAGGTCGTGCAGCTCAGCGGCGGTCTTCAGCTTGAACTGATATTTCTCGAAAAATTCAGCGGTCATGACTTATCCGTCGGGGCCATGTATTGGAACCAGGTTTTGGTTGCCTGTTCGATGCTTGCCGGATCCCACAACGGCGCGTCGCGCCAGTTCTCGATCTCGGCGGTCATGCGGCCGACGCCGTCTTCGAACGACACTTGGGGCGCCCAGCCCAGTTTGCCGGTGATCTTGCCGATATCGGCCCAGGTGCAGTCCGGTTCGCCCGGCCGTTTGGGAATGTAGACGACCTCGCCGCCCAAGAGCTCGACCAGGCGGTTGACGGTCTGCGGATTGCCGGCCCCGAGATTGTAGATCTCACCCATGTGTTCCGTTTCCGCCGCCGCCAGGAACGCGCGGGCGACGTCGGTGACATAAAGAAAGTCGCGGCCCTGGGTGCCGTCGCCGACCACGGTGAAGGGCTTGCCGGCGAGCTTTTGTTTGAAGAACACGCCGAACACGGCGCCGTACGCACCCGTGGTGCGGACACGGGTGCCGTAGGCGTTGAAGATGCGGATCGAATTGACCGGCAGGCCGTAAACCTTGTGCCAGTGCAGCGCCGCTTGTTCGCCCTGGTACTTGCTCAGCGCATAGGGATACTTCGGATCGATTGGGTGATCCTCGCGGGTCGGTACGTCGGCAAGGCCATAGCAGGACGACGACGCCGCGTAGACTAGCTTTTCGACGCCCGCCGCGCGCGCGCATTCCAACACTTTCACTGTGCCCTGGACGTTGATGTCCATGTAGTCGATGGGTTTTTCAATCGACGGCACGATGTCGCCAATGCCGGCGAAATGGAAGACGAAGCGGGCATCTTCGAACAACGCCGACCCCGGCGCGAGCCCGCGGATATCGGCATGTTCGACGGCGAGGTCGGGATTGCCCGCGAGGTGCGCCAGGTTGCGTTCGTGACCGCCGGAGAAGTCGTCGATCACGCGCACGGCGTAACCGCGTTCCAGCAACACGTCGACCATATGGCTGCCGATAAACCCGGCGCCCCCGGTGACAACGGCGGTCGGTTTGGTCGTCATGCGGCGTTGAGCGCCTTCATGCGGCGGACGTTGAAGTACTTGTCGTCGTCCATGCTGTTGGGCAGGTCGCCGTTGCGGAACGCCTTGCACAGACCGCGCACCGCGTCTTCGATGTTGTACTTCGGCGAGAAACCGAGCATGCGGGTGATCTTGTCCGAATTGACATGGTAGGAGCGGATGTCGTCGGTCGGCGTGGTGACGATGTCGATATCGCCCTTTTCGGGAAACTCTTCCTGGACGACCTTTTTCACGATCTCGGCCAGTTGCATGATGCTCATGTTCTGGAAGGCGACATTGAAGGTCTCGCCGGCGATCTTATCGTCGGGCAGGTCGAGCAGCATCTCATAGCAATCGCACATGTCCTGGACGTGCAGGTTGGGTCGCATCTGCGATCCGCCGAAAACGGTGATTTTGCCGTTGGTCACGGCATGGTTGGTCAGGATATTGACCGACACGTCGAGCCGCTGGCGCGGCGCGTAGCCGCACAGCGTGGCCGGGCGGATGGTGACGCAGACGAAGTCGTCGGACTGATGCTTGAACAGCAGCGGCTCGCACATGCCCTTGTACTTGTTGTAGAGGGTCAGCGGCACCAGGGGATGGTCCTCGGTCACGTCGGGAGAGTCGGACACGCCGTAGACGGATGAGGACGAGGCGAAGATGAAGCGCTTCACCCCCGCCTCCTTGGCGGCGATCACCATGGGCTCGAAGGCGTCCAGATTGACCGAGGTCGACAGGTTTTCGTCCAGTTCGAAGCTGGCGTCGTTGGAAATGCAGGCCAGGCTGATGACCACGTCGATTCCGTTGAGCGCGCCCTTAAGCGCGGCCGTGTCGCGGATGTCGCCTTTGACGACGCGAAGGTTGGGGTTGTCCTTGGGCAGGAAATCGTCGCCGTAATACATGATGTCGAACACGGTGACCTTGTATCCACGGGCCAGAAGCTGCGGCGCCAGAAGGCTGCCGACGTATCCGGCGCCGCCGGTGATTAGGACGTGGTTGAAGGCGTTGGGCATGTTTCGAAACTCCGTTGGTTACTCGGCGGCCGCGTCGGCGGGCGTGGCGATGGTGTATCCGGCGGCCTGGGCGTCGTTATAGAACATCTCGACGGTTTCCAGACTGAAGACATCCAGGTCCTTGCCGACGTTCTTGAGCTTGCCCAGGACGTCCGAGGTCGCGGTGATGATGTGGCAGCCGACCTCATCGGCCTGGAAGATGTTCAGAAGTTCGCGCGGGCTCGCCCATAACAGTTCGGCCTTGGGCTTGGAGGCCAGGATTTTCAGGGCCTCGGCCATGAGCGGCATGGGGTCCCGGCCGGTGTCGGCGACCCGGCCGGCGAACACGGAGACAATGGTGGGCGTTTCGGGCGACAGGGCATCACATACTGCGCGCACCTGGTCGAGCGAGAACACCGCCGTCACGTTCAACTGCACGCCTTCGGCCGACAGGGCCGCGATGATCGGCCCGGTGAAGTCGCCCTTGGTGTTGGTAACCGGGATCTTCACATTCACGTTGGCGCCCCAGGACGCGATCACCCGCGCCTGCGCGGCCATGGTCGGCAGATCGTCGGCGAAGACCTCGAAGCTGACGGGGCGGTCGGGAATCGCCGTCAGCACCCGCTGAGCGAAGGCCTCGTAGTCGTTGATGCCGGCCTTGCGCATCAGCGTCGGGTTCGTGGTGAAGCCCTTGATCATCGGGTCGGCATAGAGCGCCAGCATGCTGTCGAGGTCGGCGCCGTCGGCGAAGAGCTTGATTTTTAGTGGGGTGGCGTCCTGCATCATATTTTCCCTTGAACATTCATGGTGGGCGTTGACTTCCTACTTCATTTCGTTGGTGAGTATCCAGTCGACCGCCTCTGACAAGGTATGTACCGATACCGTGGGCATTTCGTGGTTCGGCTCCTTATAACCGCGATCGATGAAAACGGTTCGGCAGTGAGCGGCCTTTCCTGCGGTGATGTCGCTCCAGCGGTCGCCGACCATGACACAATGCCTCAGAGCCAGATTCCAGTCGGCGGCAGCGTCAATAAGCATGCCGGGCGCTGGCTTGCGGCATGCGCAATTGGCGCGTTGGCTGTGGAAACAGGCCCGGATGTCATCAAGGGGTAATTCGGCGCGCAGACGGTCGTGCATGGCATCGACTTCACGGCGCTCAACCAAGCCATTTCCGACATCAGGCTGATTGGTGACTACGATGACGCGGTATCTGGCCGTCTTGACGCGGCTGAGGGCTTCTGCCGCGCCGGGTTCAATTTTGAAGTTCTTAAGGCTCCGAGGCGCATAAGGCTTGCCGTCCCGGACTTCGGAATAATTCAGAACGCCATCACGATCAAAGAACACCGCGCGTTCTTGCTGGCCGGCTGCAGGGGTGACGTTCGCGTTTATGCTGCCCCCTTGGCGACCTCGAGGCCGATGAACAGGCTGCGGTGCAGAACGCCCGTAAACAACGCCCGGGACCGCATGGAGAGGGGGATGATTCCCACCTGTGTCACCACTTCGTGGCGGTCGTCTGCAGCAACGGGTGGGACACTAGGCAATGCCAGACAACCGCTTGGAACGCCTCGGTATGCGGTGTCACATGCTGAGGGTTTTCGACGGGCACGACAACGGCTGCATCGGCGACCTGAGCCGTGTAGCCTGTCTTGCGTCCGACGACGCCAAAAATCTTGGCACCTTTGGACCTGGCGAACTCCAGTCCGCGGATCAGATTGACGCTGACGTTCCGTTCCGCGTCGCCGCCCCCGACTGAAAAGACAAGGATTGCATCCTTGTTCGAAAGCCGGCTTGTCTTCAGCCACTCGGCGAAAACCGTGTCCCAGCCCTCGTCATTAATGCGGGCCGTCAGCTCGGATACATTGTCCGTCGGTGCGTAGGCCTCTATGCCGCACAGCTTTCGGAAATCATTGGTGGCGTGCGAGCAGTTGCCTGCGCTGCCGCCGACCCCAAGCAGGAACAGGCGTCCCCCGCCGCTGCGCACTTGGGCCAAGCCTTGGGCCATGCGTTCGATGGCGTCGGCATCAATTTCCAGGGCGATGGTCGCCGCTTCTTTCATAAAATCTTGTGCATGTGACATATGTATCTCGTTTCTACAATTTTCCACGCTACCGCACTCCGGGTGAATCTCACCCGGAGTGCGGATAGGCTCGATTGATTGCCGGGCGTCAGGGAGCCCGGCGCCGGTTCACGCTGCCGTAACTGCGTGCCCAGGCAGGCGCGCCGGTATGACGCGGCCCATGAAGTTCAGTAGAAGAACGACCCGTTCTTGGTCGTCCACGCATTCGAAAATTCCCTGTAGGTCCGCGAACGGGCCGTCGGTGACCAGCAGGTGTTGACCCTTGCGGAAGGCCGGCGGCAGAACGGAAACGATGTCGCCGTCCGCGTGGGCCCGGATCGCGTCGATGATCGCGTCGGGCACTTCCTGTGGCACGGCACCGTCGGTCAAGAGATGAGACACCCCGAAGGTTCCGTTGATGGACCGCCAGCGCTGTTGACGGGGGTCCATGCGCACGAACAGGTAGCGGGGAAACAGCGGAGCGAGAACCATGTCGATGCGGCGGGCGTGGCGTCGCCGCTTGCGGTAGCGCGGCAGGTAAGGCTCGAACCCCTGGTTCGTCAGATTCTGTGCGGCGAAGGCCTCCTTGCCCGCCTGAGTATAGACGACATACCACTTCATGGCGCGTCCTCTTGGCCGTCGGTGCCGCCGTTGGCAGGCCGGGCCGCGCCACCCAGCGCCGTCACCCGCAGCAGCTTCGGCGCCAGCACCCGTTCCGCCGGCAGAACTTTCACCAGCATTTCGTAAGTGCCCTGAGGATCGGTGATGTCGGCCAGGACGACCGCCTGCGGCCGGCGGTCGGCGGCGATTTCGTCGAGGGTGCGGTAGACGGGCATGTCGCAGAATTCAGGCTCGTTGCGTTCGGGGTCGAGCAGGCCGACGATCTCGCATCCCGTCTCCGCCGTCGCCAGCGAGGCAATCTCCGCCAGATCGGTGGCGCCGACCAGCACGACGCGGGTCCAGCCCCGGGTGGCGCAGAACCGGAAGACGTCGGAATATTCCTGGCGCGCCTCGCGGTAGAAGCGCAGCGAATGGCCCAGATATTCGGCGGTGAGCCGGCTTTTCTCGGCGAATCCATGGGGCGTCAGGTAATAGGCGTAACGCCGGGCCGGGGCCTGCCTGATCTTCAGCAGGCCTTTCTTCACGCAGCGCTTGAGGACGGCATTGGTTAGGCCGAGGGCCACGCCCAGGCGCTCCGCCAGTCCCCGCTGCGAGACAGCCTCGTCCTCGGCGACCAGATCCAGGAGGTCGAGCGTTGTCTCGACCATCTGCGACTGGTTCTGCGCGTTGAATTTTCCGTTGGCCATGGGGGCCCCCTTGTTCACGGCACGAACATATATCGTTCATGTGTTGAACGTCAATTGCCGGATCGATTTGTGTTCGGAAAAATTGAAACCGAATCAACGCATAAACCCACGGCATTCATGCGCCGGGCAAATTGCGCAAGCGGGCCTTTGCGGCGGAATCGGTTGGTTCGGTTCAAGGAACCGGCTATGAGGGGCGCATGATGCCGTCCGCACACCGCCGCTGCGCCTTTGTCCCTCTGGTAACCGCCGGGTTGTGGGCGCTGCTGATGGCCGTGGCCTTGACCGTCCGCCCGCTTTTGCCGGTCGACGAAACCCGCTATCTCGCCGTCGCCTGGGAGATGTGGCAGCGCGGCGATTTCCTGGTGCCCTACCTGAACGGCGAACCCTACAGCCATAAACCGCCCCTTTTGTTCTGGGCCATGCACGCCGGCTGGGCGGCGTTCGGCGTTAACGACTGGTGGCCGCGGCTGGTCGCCCCCCTGTTCGGGCTCGCGGCCCTGTTTCTGACCGGGCGGCTCGCCCGCCTGTTGTGGCCGGACCTGTCCGCCGCTGCCGGCACGGCGCCCTTCATCGCCCTGGGGGCCGTGTTTTGGACCATCTTCACGACCGTCACCTTCTTCGACATGCTGCACGTGGTCTTCACCCTGGGCGGCATGATCGGCCTGGTCACGGCGGCGCGCGGCCGCCTGGCGGCGGGGTTTGTGATGCTCGGCCTTTCCATCGGGCTCGGCGTGCTCGCCAAGGGGCCGGCGATCCTCGTGCATCTGCTGCCGGCCGCGTTGGCGGCCCCCTTGTGGGCGCCCGCGCTTGGCGCCGCTCCTCGCTGGCGCGCGTGGTACGGGAGATTGGCCGGTGCTGTCGTCCTGGGCGCCGTGATCGGCCTGGCCTGGGCGCTACCCGCCGCGGAAGCGGGCGGCGCGGAATACCGCAACGCCATCCTCTGGGGTCAGTCGGCCGGGCGCATGGTCGACAGCTTCGCCCACGGCCGGCCGTTCTGGTGGTTCGCTGCGATCCTGCCGGCCATGGCCCTGCCCTGGACCATCTGGCCCGCGGCCTGGCGGGCCCTGCGCCGGCAATGGGGGGCGATGAAGGCCGACGGCGGCACGCGCCTCTGCTTCGTCTGGTTCGCCGCCGCCTTCGTGGCGTTCTCCGCCATCAGCGGCAAGCAGCCCCATTACCTGCTGCCGGAATTTCCCGCCCTTGCCCTGATTCTGGCCCGCGCCTTGGCGGGGGCCGTTGCCGCCGAAGGAGACGGATTCTGGCGTCCGGTCGACCGCTGGATTCCGGCGGCGCTGTTCCTCGTGCTGGCCGGGGGGATGGCCGGGGCGCTTCATTTCGATATCAAACCGACCTGGGCGACCTCCGTCGGCGACGCGCAGTTGTGGCCGCTCGCCGGAATGATGGTCGTGGCGGCGGCCTACCTCTGCCTGAACGGGGCGGCGGCGGTGCGGGCGGCGGCGGTGGCGGGGCTGTCCGTTCTGATGATCGTCGCGGTTCACCTCACGCTGCGTCCGCTGATGGCCGAATCCCACGATTTCCGGCCGTTCGCCCGGGCGCTCAAGGGGTTCGAGGATCAGGGCTTCGCGTTCGTCACCTTCGGCAAGTACCGGGGCGAATTCCATTTCCTCGGCCGCCTGACCCGGCCGGTCGGCGTGGTCGACGGGCCGGCGGCGCTGGAGGTCTGGCTCAAGAGCCACCCCAAGGCGATGATCATCGCCCCGTTCCGCGACATGCCGGCGGGGCCCGCGCCGGATGCGGTCACCCAATTCCGCTCCCGCCAGATCGGGGTGTGGCGGAGCGATCTGTACCCGCCCCGCCGGGACCGGCTGGCAAGGCCAAACTGAGTCTATTCCGGTTGGGAGGCGGGTCTGTCCGGTTCGGCGGCGACGATGGCGGTCAACAGAAAGAACGTGATCAGCCACCACGACGACCAGATCGAGAAATTGAACAACGAAGACGTCCAGAACACGGCGCATAGCCCGACCTGAGTCAGCGCCGCCGACCCGCCCGTCGTCACGAAACGCCGCACTTGCCGGAAGATGAACCAAGCCAGGGCAATGATCATCGGTAGAAATCCGATCACGCCTGTCTCGCCTAAAATTTCCAACATCCAATTGTGCGGGTGGGACGGCAGGAATTGTTGATGGTACCCAGGAACCATCATGCCGGCGCCATCGACCTTGTTGATGGCGTTCATACCGTAGCCCGTCCAGGGCGCTTCCGCGATCTTGCCCATGGTGAACTGCCAGATGTACTGGCGGTGCGGATCGACCAGCCAGTCGGGCAGCCAGGGCCAGGGGGATGTCAGCGTGGGCTGGTCGGGGATGGCATGGACGAGCCAGATGCCGGCGGCCGTGACGGCGGCCGCCCAGGCCAGCCAAGCTATCAGCCAAACGCCCCGTCGCCGAAAGGCCCAGACGAAACTGACCGCGAGGATCATGGCCAACAGCCCCGCAATCGCGGACTTGTTGCCGGTGGTAACCGTAATGGCCGCAAAACCCAGGGCGGTCAACGCGGCGAGCCCGCCGATCCGTCCGCGTGTCGCCGTGGCCAGCCAAATCAAGACCGGCACTAGGCAGGCGGCGGCGGCGGCAAAGGCCCTCGGGTCCTTGAAGGCCCATTGCTGCGACCTTCTTCCAAGCTCCAGGCGAATCAGATTGAGTGGTTCCATCAGGCCCATTTGCGCGACGATCACGAGTGCTGCGGCGATGGCGGTGCCCAGGATGAGCGTGACAAGACAAAGCCGCCGCGCCCGCGCATCCCTGGCCAAAAAAGCCCAAAACAAAACGCAGCCGCCAATATAGGCGAGCGTCCGCGCCCAGGCTTCGAAAGACCGGAGAGGATCGAGGGAGCCCGGAATGCTGACGGCCATGGCGGCGAAGGCGGCCAAAACGACCATGCCGAAACGCGAGCGCACGGCATCGGCGGCCTGTGTGAAAACCCGACGATCCCGCCAGGCGATGATCAGCACGCCAAGCAGCGCCGCCGCCACGA